>WBZS01000005.1_pt1:0-1057500 | contig 1194863 bp, 1081 predicted proteins | sample 5204201 | NCBI WGS metagenome assembly WBZS01 (sample SAMN12344357, study PRJNA552823) | activated sludge metagenome | biome: Activated sludge suspended growth; feature: Nitrification reactor; material: Wastewater; isolation source: activated sludge from nitrification reactor of...
AATCCGCGACCAATGGGGGTTGCGATTTCCCGGTCGACCCTCTGAAGGCTCCACCTGACGCCCCGGTCTTCTGGTTGCCACAGCACGACACCAGCGTCGTCATCCTCGGGGACGCGCCACCCGCGCTACCGCCGGTCGAGCCTTTGCCGAAGATCGACGCCGCCGTCTCGCTGACCGCGGACGGTTCGGCCTATGTCCTGATCGACCTCGGCAACGGTCAACATCTTCAACTGATCCATGATGGCGTCGCGCCCACAGCCGCGATCATTCCGCTCGGCATGGACGGGCTGGATCGACTCGAAGCGATCCATCGTCTTCTCTCCGCCCTGCATGGCCGCGCGATCCCGCCGGACACGCGCCTGACCCGCCAGCAGCGGGCGCGGCTGCGCCGGATGCTGCAAGCCTTCGACGGCTATCGCGCCGGCGCCACCGGCCAGGAGATCGCACAGGTCATTTTCCACCTTGGCGCGCTCGACCGAAACGAATGGCAGGCGTCTTCCGCGCGCCATGCCGTGAAGGCGCTGATCCGCGATGCTCGCGCCATGATCGCGGGCGGCTACCGCAAGCTGCTTCGTCATCGCCGATCATCCTGACCGACGCCTTCACCCGCCCCGGTGGGCGAATTCGATACCCCCCAACTTCGCCCTCCATCCCGCAGGTTTCCCTTCGCCATCGTGGCCTTCGTCCGCCGCCGACTTTCGGCGGCCTCAACGAACCCACGAAAGGCCAACCCATGCGAACCGATCTCGCGATTCTGCCGCCGCGTTTCCTGCGCACCAAGGAAGCCGGTGAGTTTCTGAGCCTCTCCGCCCGCACGCTGGAGAAACATCGCACCTACGGGACCGGCCCGGCCTATCGCAAGCTCGGCGGCCGCGTCGTCTATGCCGTCGACGATCTCGAAGCCTGGGCCGCGCGCGGCGCCGTCACCTCGACCTCCGATCCGCGCGGCGCGGTCCTGCCGGCCAAGCGCCTGACGCTGCCCGCCGTGCCGCAACCCGGCCGCTACGCACGCTGACCGCAGGCGGTTCTCTCAATGGCGGCGCGGCATCGGTCCCTATCGGAGCGCGGACAGCTCGACCTGTTTCGGGCGCTCCCCGGTGACTTCGCGCCACGAGATGCGCAGGATCTCATGGCCTATCCGTTCTTTTCCCTCTCCAAATCCCATCGCGTCGCGCCGATCGATTTCATCGCCGGCGACGTGACGATCCGCGTCGAGGCCGTGCCCGATCATGGCATGGCGACGATCTGGGATGCCGACATCCTGATCTGGGCGGCCAGCCAGATCGTCGAGGCACGCGACGCAGGCTTGCGCACCTCGCGCCTGATGGCGGCCACACCCTACGAAATCCTGCGCTTCATCGGTCGCGGCACCAGCCTGCGGGACTATCAGCGCCTGAAAGCCGCCCTCGACCGGCTCCAGTCCACCACCGTCTGCACGTCGATCCGCCAGCCCGCCGAGGGCCGCCGTCACCGCTTCTCGTGGATCAACGAGTGGAAGGAACGCACCGACCGTAACGGTCGCCCTGACGGCATCGAGATGATCCTGCCCGACTGGTTCTACCAGGCCGTGCTCGACGACGCGCTCGTGCTGACCATCGACCGCGCCTATTTCGATCTGGTGGGCGGCCTCGAACGCTGGCTCTACCGCATCGTGCGCAAGCATGGCGGTCGGCAGCGCAATGGTTGGCGCTTCGATTTTCGCCATCTGCACCAGAAATCCGGCGCGCTGTCGCCGTTCAAACGCTTCGCCTTCGAGCTGCGCGACATCATCCGCCGCCAGCCGTTGCCCGGCTACCGGCTGTTTCTGGAAGTCGAGATCGGCGGCCGCACGCTGCTCGCCTTCGAGCCGTTTCCGCCCTGTGGAAAACCTGTGGACGGCCTCGTGCCATCGGGAACCCGTGGACACGTGCCATCGGGAACCGCCCTATCGTGCCAGCAGGAACCCGAACGGGGTGTAACCCCAAGCGTCACAACGGAAATTCGCGCCCTTAACTTAGAGTCTAACAAAGAATCTAACTTTGTAGAGCGCGCGCGCGAGGTGGAAAACCTCATCCGGGAGGCCGCTGACGCCCTCGGTTCGGGCGCAAAAACGCGCCGAAATCCAGCACGGCAGACGGCGCACGACGCCCCCCAGCTTCCCTTCGGCAGCCGCTCGGGAGGCCGGCCATGATCGTCGCCCTCCTCAACCAGAAGGGCGGCGTCGGCAAGACGACGCTGGCGCTGAACCTGGCCGGCGAATGGGCCGGAAAGGGAAAGCGGGTCACACTGATCGACGCGGACCCGCAGGGTTCTGCGCTCGACTGGTCGCAGCAGCGCGGCCGTGTGGGCCTGACGCGCCTGTTCGGCGTCGTCGGCCTGGCGCGCGACACGCTGCATCGGGAGGCCCCGGAGCTTGCCCGTGGCGCCGATCACGTCGTCATCGACGGGCCGCCGCGCGTCGCCGGCCTGATGCGCTCGGCGCTGCTCGCCGCCGATCTCGTGCTGATCCCCGTGCAACCCTCGCCGCTCGATGGCTGGGCTTCGGCCGAGATGCTGGCGCTCGTTGCCGAGGCGCGCATCTACCGGCCCGATCTCGTTGCGCGCTTCGTGCTCAATCGCTGCGCCGCCCGCACCGTGCTGGCGCGCGAAACGGCCGAGACATTGGCCGACCATGATCCGCCGGTGCTCACCGCCACCATCGGCCAGCGCATCGCCTTTGCTGCCGCCGCGCAATCAGGTCGCCTCGTCTGCGAACTCGATGACGCCGCGCCCGCCGCGCGCGAGATCGCGGCGCTGGCCGACGAAATCGAACAGTTGCGTTTCGGGAGGGCAACGCGATGAGCATGCGCCCGAACCGTCGCGGCTTCGCGACCCGGCCCGTCGATCCCGAGCACTGGATCAAGGCGGCCCATGTTCCGCCACGCGACAGCGAGGCCGCCGGCTTCACCGCGCGGCTCACCATCGACGTGACGCCGGACCTGCGCGGCCGGATCAAGATCGCCGCGTTCAAGCGCGGCGTCACCGTCGCCGACATGCTGCGCGAGCTGCTCGCGCGCGAATTCCCCTCGCACCCTGGAGACCCATCATGACCGGCGACGCGGCCCCCCGCGTGCGCGGCGGCCCCGTGCCGATCGCGCAACGCTCCGACAGTCTCACCCATGTCGAACTGACCTGGGTGGAGAAGCGCATCGAAAACTGGATCAGGTTCGGTCGCGAGGCGCGCGAAACGGTCCTCGATCGTCGCCGCCGTGTTCTGGCTTTCCGGCCCGGCAGCATCTTCGCCTTCGTCCGTTGGGCGGCCAACGACTTCGGCACGATCATCTCGCGCATCGACATCGTGCGCGCGGTGAAGCCCGGCGAGCCCTATCAGACGCTCCCCTTCGTGCGCCCCGGCGGCGACATTCTGCTGAAGATCGAGGGCTGGCCCAAGGTCGAACAGGTGCTCCGCCACATCGACGCGGTGGAAGCCGCCGGCATCGACGCCTGTGAGGTCTGCCCCGATCACTGGCGGCACGTTCATCACCGTCTGAGCGCCGGCCACGAGCCGCGCGCCTATACGATGGAGCGCCATCAGGCGTGGTTGAAGCGGCGGAGAGTCGAAGGATGACCCGCTTCGGCTACGTCATGGTGACGTATTTCTCCGCAATGGGCGTCGCCATCGCGTCCTGCGTTTCCCTGCCGGTCAAGCTGCTCTGGAATGCTTCGGCCAGCACGCCGATCGGCTTCTACGGTCTCGCTCCCGCGCATGACCTGACGGTCGGTGATCTGGTCGCGGTGATGCCGGAGAAGCCGCTCGCCGACTTCATGGTCGGACGCGGCTATATCGGGCGGGGTGTGCCGCTGCTGAAGCATGTCGCCGCGCTCCCGGGGCAGGATGTCTGCCGCGCCGGCAACGCCGTGACGGTCGATGGCGTGCCCTTCGGCGACGCGCTCGACCACGACAGGCGCGGCCGTCCGCTGCCGGTCTGGCAGGGCTGCCGCCGCATCGCCGACGGCGAGATCTTGCTGATGAACCCCTCCGTGCCGGACAGCCTCGACGGCCGCTATTTCGGCCCGCTTCCGGCGCGCGACATCATCGGCAAGGCGACGCCCCTCTATACCGATGAAGCCGGCGATGGCCGCTTCGTCTGGCGCGCCGCCACGCGCTGACCGCTTCCCATCGGCGGGAGCGGTGCTCGCCGATGGTTCCTTCAACGCCACCGCCAAGGAACCTACCATGCCACAGATTGGCAAATTCTCTCCCGACGAAGCGGGCTTCCTCGGACATCTGACGACATTGATGATGGCCCAGGACGTGCTCATCGTCGCGGCCGAACCCTCGGAAACCGAGAACGCGCCGCAGTATCGCGTCCACATCATCGACTGTGAGACCGGCGAGCCGGGCGCGGAGATCGGCGCGGCGTGGAAACGCACCGGCGAGCGCGCGGGCGAATACCTCGCGCTGATCATCGACGATCCGGCGCTGCCGCAGCCGATCCGCGCCAACCTGTTCCGTGACGACGACGCCGGCAATGCCTGGTCGCTGCACTGGAGCCGTCAGCCCAAGCACGACGGAAAGGAGTGACGTGATGCGCTGCGCCGCCTTCCTTTTCCTTTCCGGCCTCTCGCTCGCTTGCGGGGTTTCGGGGCCGGTCTTCGCGCAATCGCAGGGCGTCGTCCGCCCGTCGCCGCGCGACGCTTACGGCGATCACATCGCCGAGGCGGCGCAGCGTTTTCAGCTTCCGGTCGCCTGGATACGCGCCGTGCTCGCCGCCGAAAGCAACGGCGATCCGCGCGCCCTCTCGCCCAAAGGCGCGATGGGGCTGATGCAGGTGATGCCGGAAACCTGGAGCGATCTGCGCGTCCGCCACCGTCTCGGCGCAGACCCTTACGATCCGCACGACAACATCATCGCCGGCGCGGCTTACATCCGGCTGCTCTATGACCGCTACGGATCACCTGGCTGGATCGCCGCCTACAACGCCGGACCCGGCCGCTACGAGGCGTCGCTGAGGGGCCGTCCGCTGCCGCCCGAAACGCGCGCCTATGTCGCCGCCGTCGCGCCCAATCTCGACAGCGCCGGCGGTCCCGGCGTCACCATGGTCGCGGCGTTCGATCCAATGGCCTGGACCCGTTCGGCGCTGTTCGTCGTGCAGTCCGATCGCCAATCCGAGCGCAGACCGGCCGCCGATTCCGTGTCGGCCGAGCGTCCATCGAACGATGCTCCGGCGACGCCGATCGTGCGCGATGTTTCCGCCATCGTGCCGCAATCGAATGGGCTGTTCGTGGCGCGGGCGAGCGGAGCAACAGCGCAATGATCGCGCGGGTTCCCGATCGCACGATTGCGTATCCCAGCGTGTCATGGAGGGCGCGAAGGGGGAGCACGGGCAACACGACCGGAGGATGGCGAGATAAAAAGCCGCGAGGTGCGGCGGTTGGCGGTCGTTTGGTTTCAAGGGGTTATGCAGCGATTTCGCGAGGTGCGGATTTTGGGTGCACCTCGCGGAAACGCAGATTTCTTCGTGGTTTCCGTTGCCTGACGCGATGTGCGGGCTCGCGGCCATGACCGGCGATAGCGATTTCCGCATCCGGCCAGGACGCATCCGCTCATCCGGCAAACAAGCCACGCGCCCCTTCATCGCGCAAGCGCTTGCCGCCGCACAGAAGGCCGGCGCCCGCGTCTCGCGTTCGGGCCGGATCGTCCCCGGCAACCGCTCCACCTTCGGCCGCGGCCGCACGGCGAGCGTGCGCGCCAATCGCCTCCTGACCGGCCGCTCCCGCATCGTCGTCATCAAGACGCGCGTGGTGCGCCATCACCAGCGCGCCACGCCGCTCAAGGCTCATCTCAACTATCTGCGCCGCGAGGGCGTGACCCGTGACGGGGAGAAAGCCCGACTGTTCGGGCCAGACCGCGACGATGTGGATGGCCGGGCCTTCGCCGAGCGCTGCGAGGAGGATCGGCATCACTTCCGTTTCATCGTCTCGCCGGAGGACGCGGTCGAAATGACCGATCTCCGGGGCTTCACCCGCGACCTGATGAGCCAGATGGAAAGCGATCTCGGCACCAAGCTCGACTGGGCCGGCGTCGATCACTGGAACACCGACAATCCCCACGTCCACATCATCCTGCGCGGCCGCGCCGAGGACGGGCAGGATCTCGTCATCGCCCGCGACTACATCAAGGAAGGGATGCGCGCCCGCGCTGCCGATCTCGTCACGCAAGACCTCGGCCCGCGCACCGATCTCGACATCCTCCGCAATCTCGACCGGCAGGTCGAGGCCGAGCGCTGGACCCAGCTCGATCGTCAGCTCGTGCGCGATGGGCGCGACACCGGCGTCATCGACATGGCGCCCGACCGCGAAGCGAAGCCCGACGAATATCACGCCTTGAAAGCCGGGCGTCTGCGCAAGCTGGAATCCCTCGGCCTCGCCGATCAGGTTGCGCCCGGCCAATGGATGATCGCCGATGACGCCGAGGCGACGCTGCGCGAGATGGGCGAGCGCGGCGACATCATCAAGCGGATGCACCGCGCTCTGACCGAACGCGGCATCGAGCGCGGCTCGGCGAGCTATGTGCTCGCCGCCGAAAACCTCGACACTCCAATCATTGGCCGGCTGGTCGATCGTGGTCTCGACGACGAGCTGAAGGGCACGGCCTATGCCGTGGTCGACGGCGTGGACGGCCGCACCCATCACATCAGGTTGCGCGATCTCGACGCCGCCGGCGACAGCGCGACGGGATCGATCGTCGAGTTGCGCAGGTTCGAGGATGCCAGGGGCGAACGCCGCGTCGCGCTCGCCGTCCGTTCCGATCTCGACATCGATCGCCAGATCACCGCGACCGGCGCGACATGGCTCGACCGCCAGAACATCGCCCGCGAGCCGGTCGCTCTGTCCGAGGGCGGCTTCGGCGCCGAGGTGCGCAACGCCATGACCGCCCGCGCCGACCATCTGGTCGAACAGGGGTTCGGTGAGCGGCACGGCCAGCGCGTCACCTTCAGCCGCAACCTGATCGAGACGCTACGCGGCCGGGAGTTGGACGCGCTCGGCGAGAAGCTCGCCGGCGAAACCGGCCAGCCCTTCAACCGCGCCGGGAGCGGCGAATATGTCGCCGGCTCCTATCGCCAGCGCTTCACGCTCGCCTCCGGCCGCTTCGCGATGATGGACGACGGCCTTGGTTTCCAACTCGTGCCCTGGACGCCCTCGCTCGAAAAGCAGCTTGGCCGCCACGTCTCCGGCGTCGCCCGCGACGATGGCGGCATCGACTGGAGTTTTGGGCGCAAGCGCGGCCTCGGCCTCTGATCTTTTCCCGAAGACCCTTTGCCAAAAAGGAATTGCCTATGTCCGCGACGAAAATCCTCTGGGGCCAGATCCTCGCCGTCTTCGCCATCGTCCTCGTCTGCCTCTGGGGCGCGACCGAATGGGTCGCCTGGCGGCTCGCCTTCCAGCCCGAACTCGGGACGCCGTGGTTCAAGGTGCTGGGCTTCCCCTTCTACTATCCACCCGCCTTCTTCTGGTGGTGGTATGGCTATGACGCCTACGCGCCGTCGATCTTCGTCGAGGGCGCCTATATCGCAGCGTCGGGCGGCCTGATCGCCGCCGCGGTCGCGATCGGCATGTCGGTCTGGCGGGCGCGCGAGGCGAAGAAGGTCGAAACCTACGGCTCGGCGCGCTGGGCCGAGGTGGCGGAGGTGAAGACCGCCGGATTGCTCGGCCCCGATGGCGTGGTGCTCGGCCGTTACACCCACGACTATCTCCGCCATGACGGGCCGGAGCATGTGCTCTGCTTCGCGCCGACCCGTTCGGGCAAGGGCGTCGGCCTCGTCATTCCCTCGCTGCTGACCTGGCCGGGCTCCGCCATCGTCCACGACATCAAGGGTGAGAACTGGCAGCTCACCGCCGGTTTCCGCGCCCGGCACGGCCGCGTGCTGCTGTTCGACCCGACCAACGCCAAATCCTCGGCCTACAATCCCCTGCTCGAAGTCCGGCGCGGCGAATGGGAGGTGCGCGACGTCCAGAACATCGCCGACATCCTGGTCGACCCCGAGGGCAGCTTGGAGAAGCGCAGTCATTGGGAGAAGACCAGCCACGCCTTGCTGGTCGGCGCGATCCTGCATGTCCTTTATGCCGAGGCGGAAAAGACGCTGGCCGGTGTCGCCGCCTTCCTGTCCGATCCCAAGCGTCCGATCGAGTCGACGCTCGCCGCCATGATGAAAACCGCCCATCTCGGCGATGCCGGGCCGCATCCGGTGATCGCCAGCGCCGCACGCGAGTTGCTGAACAAGTCCGACAACGAACGGTCGGGCGTGCTGTCCACCGCCATGTCGTTCCTCGGACTCTATCGTGATCCCGTCGTCGCCGAGGTGACGCGGCGCTGCGACTGGCGCATTACTGACATCGTGGAGGGCAAGCAGCCGACCACGCTATACCTCGTCGTGCCACCCTCGGACATCAACCGCACCAAGCCGCTGATCCGCCTGATCCTCAATCAGGTCGGCCGCCGCCTGACCGAGGATTTGCAGGCCAAGGCCGGGCGTCACCGTCTGCTCCTGATGCTCGACGAGTTCCCGGCGCTGGGACGGCTCGACTTCTTCGAGTCGGCGCTCGCCTTCATGGCCGGCTATGGGTTGAAGTCCTTCCTGATCGCGCAGTCGCTGAACCAGATCGAGAAAGCCTATGGCGCCAACAACTCGATCCTCGACAACTGCCATGTGCGCGTCAGCTTCGCCACCAACGACGAGCGCACCGCCAAGCGCGTGTCGGACGCCCTTGGCACCGCCACCGAGATGAAGGCGATGAAGAACTACGCCGGTAGCCGGTTGTCGCCCTGGCTCGGGCATCTGATGGTGTCGCGCTCCGAGACCGCCCGGCCGCTGCTCACCCCCGGCGAGGTGATGCAGCTTCCCGCGACCGACGAGATCGTCATGGTCGCGGGCACGCCGCCGATCCGGGCGAAGAAGGCCCGCTACTTCGAGGATCGGCGCTTGCAGGAACGCATCCTGCCGCCGCCCACGCTGACGTCCACGCAGGGCCGCCCCGACGATTGGACCGCATTGCCTGTGCCGCCGCGTCCGCAGATCGCGGAGGCGAAACCCGCGCCGGAGGCCGATGACGACGATCCGACCGAATCCGAGCGCCGCCGCCAGCCCGAACTCAACCGCGTGCAGCCGGTCGAGAAGACGGAGGGGATCGAGAACGAGTTCGAGATTGGCCTCAACGACGACGATGAGGATGACGCCGCCCGCAACAGCCGGATGAACCGGCTCATGCAGGGCGTCGCCCGTCAGGCTGCGCTCGATCCGGCCGACGACATGGATATGTGAGGCGCCGATGAGCAAACCCGCCCGCAAGCAGCGCCTGTCCGTCTATCTCGATCCCGCCGTGATGAATCGCCTCGCGGATCATGCCGCGCGGCGGGATCAATCGCGATCGTTGATCGCGGAGGCCGCCATCGAATCGTTCCTGTCGCCTGACGCGGCCGAGCGGCAGGAAGCCGCGATCACCAAGCGGCTCGATCAGTTCGACCGCCGCATGGTCCGGCTCGAACGCGATGTCGGGATCTCCGTCGAGATGCTCGCCGTGTTCGTGCGCTTCTGGCTCGCCACCACGCCGACACTCTCCGAACCCGTCGCGAAGGCCGCCCATGCCAAGGCCGCCGAGCGCTACGGCGCATTCGTCACCGCGCTTGGGCGGCGGCTCGCCAAGGGGCCGAAGCTGCGGCAGGAGATCGCGGAGGATGTAGCCTCATTTTCTGAGCCTTCTGACGTTTCGCCCCCAACCACTTAGTATAGCCCTTCGCTCCATCCAGCGATCACACTCTATGGCGCGAATGGCGGCGAGTTCATCCGGCTCTGGCCCAGCACAATAACGGTACAATGGTTCTGCGCGCGCGTGATGCCGTTGTAGAGCAATCGGCGCAGATGCTCGGCGCTGCCTGTCGCGGTGTGCGGCCAGAGCACAATGACGTTTGGAAACTCGCGGTTTTTGGCGCGCTGGATCGTCATGACAAGGTGGCCGCGCTGCTGCCGGAAACCCAGACGCGAACGGTTGCGCACAGCCTCCCGCACGAACTCGATAACTTGCACGGCAGTGAAAGCCCTGTGACCGTGCGCCCGGCGCAAGCGGTCCATGCGATTGATGGCTTGCGCGATGGGAGCGTGTTCCGCCAGAGGCGTTAGAAGCACGCGCAGGTCGGCACAGGACGCTGATTGCGGCAGCGTGATATTGGCCAGCAAGGCGTCCGCTTCTTCATTGTCGTGGAGGTCCCATATATGCGGATACGGCCCGAAAGTTGCGCCATTTTTCCGCTTATGCTGCTTGGTTTGAAGGGTGTTGAGCGCGGCGCGGATGATCGCATTGCCCGCATCTGGTGTGAGAATGATCACTGGGCCGTGGCGCTGCGCCATGTCGTTGGCAATTGCCCAGGTCAGAAGCGCATGGTTGGCATTCGTAGCGGGCACGTCCAGGAGGCGGAAGCCTGCACCGTTCCATGATGTCCGGTTGCGAAACGTGTTGGCTGTTAGAACGGCTTTCACATCCCGACCTTCGCGCACGGCCAGCGCCGCGGCCAAAAGCCCCTGTTGGGTCGTGCGCCGAACCTGCGTGAGACGATGCGTTTGTCCTGCGCCTTCCAACCAACCCATAAGGGGCGCGGTGTCGCGTCCATTATAAAGACATTGGAAGGCGTCCGCCGCCACCACGACCCGGCAAGATGACGAAAGTCCTTGCAGAATGCGCATCCGGTATTCATCGAGGTCTTGTGCTTCATCCACCAGAACGAGCGGAAAGCTTCGCGCCACCCATCGGCGGACAGCTTCATTTTCCAGTAGCCCCGCCGCCAAAGCGCACGGCCCGTCAAATTCACTCAGCGCATCGGCTTGGGCCTGCATCTCTGGCGTAATTAGGCTCCTGCGCCGTGCGGCCAAAGTCCGGGCGAATACATCGAAGGTCTGGCATTCGAAACGCCGGCGGAATGCCGCGTTCTCGCCGAGGCGCGCGTCCAGCCGCCGGCGTGCACCGTTCATGAAAGTTAGCGCCAAGAGTTTTTGCCCTTCGCCCAACACGCCGTCCTGAACAATGTCTCCTGCGCGACCCACAAGGTTGTGAGTCTTGCCTGTGCCCGCCGCGCCCTCGAAGAAATCGAACGTCATGTTGGCACGAACCGAAAGACGTGCATGGCGGCGATGGAGTCCGCTGGATTACGCGCGAAGAGCGGCGTGTCAGCGCTGGCAGGATCACGCAGCACTTCGCACAGAGCGTTGAACAACTGCGTGGCGCGCGTCCGGCAGACTGCGCTGGCCATGAGGGTGACGGCTGCACTCTGATGCGTCGGGGCGTAGGATTTCTGGGTGAGCAAGTGGGTGATGAGCGCCGCACGGTCAGCAAATGTCTGACCAAGCGCGGTTCCAAGCGAGACCAGCATCGCGGCCTCGTCGGCACCAGCAATCCATGAAACCACATGCTCCATCGCCCAGCCCTGCGGCCAGAACACAACGGCGCGAGGCGGCGGATTGCTCACCTTCACCGCATCGAAATATCCGTGCCCGTCATTGTCCCCGTCCACCAGAATGCACGGTCGCGCGTGAACGGCGCTGACCAACGCGAACGTGTCGGCGATCTTAGCGTCGATGGTCGGCACGACGCCAACAAAGGTGGAGAGAAGCGGTGCGCCATCCCCGGCGTGCTGCCAGCCCTCATGCAGTTCAAGGGCGGTTTGCAGTGCCTCAAGCCATGCTACGTCCGAAACCCCTTCAGGTATCAGGACGCATTCGTGCATGAGTGCGGCGACCAGCTTCTGCCGCCATGCAAAGAGCAGGTGCTGTTGATGGTTGGTCGGCTGCGCAGGCACTGGGTCCATAAGCGGCTTGGCGCTCAGTACTCCCTCGCGCGTCTCTATGAACAGCGTGTCCGGCGCGGGAAACATTGCGGCGACGATGGGCGAATGCGTCGTCACGAGGGTCTGGTTGCACAGTGCGTTAATGCGGTTGACCAACCGCCGCTGCTGCGAAGGCTGGATATGCAGTTCGGGTTCTTCGACCGCGAGCACGAAGGATTGTCCCGTCTCAGCGCGAGCCTTCCCGAATTGCATGAGCAGAAGGAGACTTTGCAGCGAGACAAGCCCAGTGCCCTGCCGCTGCGAGGGAAGGGTTGGCCCCGCGCCGTGCGCGAAGTGCGGCACCACGCTTTCAAGAACGGAATCACTATCGGTTGAAGTCAGGCGCAACTGGAGCCTGGGGGCGCTGGCCATGAGAGTGCGCAACTCGTCATTGACCGCGGTGACGATCTCGGACAGACCCGCCTGGTCTTCGAGCCGCGCGCCTTCGACCGGCGTCCAAAGGCGTACCCGTTCGGCGCGGACGGCCTGTGCGGGCATGTCCCCACGCGTTGCCACGACACGGCGGAATAGCTCTGAGGAAAAGGAAATCCAGCGGTCCCATGTGCGCGCGGCCGGGACCAGAAAGAACCCCAACTCCTGGAGAATCTTCGTATGGATGGTGCGCAGATGCGCGTCTTCCGCGAATGGGTCGCCCAATGTGGCTTCGTCGTCCACAAAGAAGCGGATCGTCTCGGCCTCCAACTCGTCAAGATCGAAGCGCGCCGCAAAGCCGATCTGCACGGCTAGGTCGGTGTGCTGCGCATCGGGCTTAGCGCTTAAGGTCTTGGCCTTCGGATCGTACCATTTCTCAACGCCGCGTTCAGGGCTGAACCAAGAGGAATGGTGGTGAGGGTCGTTGGGCGCGAAGCCTGTTACGGTGGCTATGCACAGAATGCGGGCAGCCTCATCGGGCGCGCTGCCGTGAAAATCATGCTCGGTGAGGCGGCGCACTAGACGGTCACGCCCGAACAGCAACGCCAGCGCCTCGATGATGGTGGTCTTGCCGGTATTGTTCGGCCCGACCAGCACAGAGTGGCGGCCCAACGTGATGTCCGCTGAACGAACACCCCGGAAGCCGGAGACTTTAAGGCGGACAATGTTCATTTCGATAGCCCCCGCTTTCTTCTCTTCGCCACAAGCCTCCGGTCGGCTGTTTTCAAATCGCTCAGGTAAATAACTGCTGCTCAGCTATTTCAACAGCGCATTGAGATGCTTGAACGCGGCCTCGAAGCGGTCCTTCGTCGCATCTGAAACCTGCGGCCAGATCGTGGCCGCATTCTCCGAGAAATAGCGCGCCGGGCGGTAGTGGCCGAACGCGCCGGATTTGAGCGGATTGCCTTGGAGATAGGCTTCTATGGCGCGTAGCGTGCGTGGTTCCTTGGCGTTAAGCGCGGAAACCGGGATTGGCGCTTTCAACTCCTTGGCGAACTCAGCGTTGACAACGTCCACATAGAAGTCGCGCTCGAACATATCCTCGACGTCCGCTTCACTTGTTCCAGCGAAGTCCGCATATGTGGCAACTTGTTTTTTCTTGAGGAGCTTCTTCTTATATAGATCTTCAATTTGTGCGCGGTCGCTGTTCTGAATATCAAGGAGCGTGGCGACATTCATGCCTTTTTGTGTGGCGAGCAGCGAAACGAAAGTTGGAACTTTGCCGCTACCACCCGTGGGCGTAATCACCCAATCTTCGGAAAGGCCCGTGCGGCCTTCGCGCTCAAGCTGGGCGGATACAGCCCGCAGAAACAGCATGTCGGCGGGGCCTTCGACCACGAGCGAATTGGGTCCGATGAAAAGCGTCTGCTGAATTTCGTAACCGAGCGCGCCCTGCAATGGAAACAAGCTGTCGTCGGTGGCGTCGAATACGTTGGTGAGAACCTTCGTGCCGTCCTGATCCTTGGGTAGCGGCTCCTTCGCGTCGATGCCCAAATCCTGCACGATCCGCACCCGCTCGAATTTCGCAGGGTCGATCATGAACGGCGAATGGGTGGTATAGATAAGCTGATGGGCGGACAACTCCGCCTCAAAATATCTAAGAAGGTCGGCTTGCGCCCGCCCATGCAGCGAAAGGCCCGGCTCGTCGAGCAACAGAATTACATTCTGCTTCTGGCGCTTGATGTCCTCGTACCAAGCGAGGAACGAGAAGAACCAGACGAAGCCGCGCGAACGTGTGCGAAGCGGCGTATGCGCCCAATGCACGGTGTCGTACACTTCGCCCCAGACGTTGATGCCCTGCCTCATACCTTCTGGGTCTTCGGGCTTTGCATCGCGCACGTCGAACCGCATCTGGATGTGGCGATTCTGGGACCAGTATTTTACGATCCGGTTGGTGAGGTGGTTTCCGGCCCCTTCAAGCTTGTTTTTCAGTTCGGTCGTGTTTTTTGTTTTGACAAGCTTCCGATGATCAAGGCGCGCCAGATTGATTAGCCCCAGCAGCGGATAATCGGAATCTTCAAGGGTCTTGGCATCTTCGCGTGCGATTAGGGCGTTGAGATTGGCTTGCCCCTCCATCTGATAGTATTCGTCGAAGTAGAGAAACTTCGGCGCGCGTGGCCAAATCAGCGAATTGAATATGTAGGAGCAAAGACCCTTTTCGCGGACCTTGGCTACAAGCCCTTTGAGCGTCTTGACAGCCTCGATGGCTTCCGCCGCATCCAGAGCGGCGGCGAACGCATCCCAATCCGCAGTTTCTGTGAGCGCGGTCTTGAGTTCCTCGGGTAATGCGGGATTATCGGTAAGGTGCTTGCGCGCGGCAGCTTCGTCCGTCGCCAGCGAGAACTTGCTGTTCGCCTTGCCGTAATATGTCTTGTGGATAAAAGTTGTTCCTTTGAGCGCCTTGGGTCCGAAGACAGAAGTGACGGCCTCTGTATCGTCCGCGTCGAGTTCATACAGGCACTCAACGACAACGGCTTCTGTGCGATCCCCGTTCTCGACGGCGAAGCGATAATCCTCGACCTCGCGCTTGGGATAGTCATAAGTTTCATCGAATGCCGCATTGGCAGCGATGATCGGGTTCGTGCGGTAAAGCGCGGTGAGAAGTGTCGTCTTCCCGGCCTCGTTCTTGCCGACAAGGCAAGTGGTCTGCCCATCCACCTTAATTGGGCCGGAATCCCAAATGCTTCGAAATTCACGGACAGTATATTCGCAGAGCTTCATTGCTCGTCCCTTTCATAGCGGTCGCGGCATCGACCCAATGGTGTTCAGCCATGTCAGCAGAAACGAGGTCGTTCACTTACCATCCCTTTTGTTCCTGGGCAGAAATTTGAGTGCTGACCGCTGGCTTTCATCTCTGTGCTGATTGAGGAACTCAATTACTGCTTTGCGTGTAAGCCACGATAACGACACGTCGTGCTCGCGTGCCAGTTCCGTCAGAGCAGCATGCTCTTTTTCTGGCAGACTCACGGTAATGCGGGTGGACATCTTTCGGCGACGCTCTTCGATTCGCGGAATGGTGCATCACTTTACATCATTGTGATGCGCTCGTGTAGCCGGGAGTCGCAAGTCGCGCAGCACATTGCGATATAGTAGCCAATTCCCGCGACTCCGGCCTTGAGGCCTACTCTCGTCGAAAGCCAGCGTGGCGTCCGCGCTCACCCGCCCGGCTTCGCAATGCCCTATTCCCGCGCCCCGGGCAGTGGTCGAGCGCGATCTGGCCGCTGGTGTCGCGTGGTTTCAATCTCCCTCGTATTCGGTGCTCCGATCGCTGTACTGCGTCGGCGTAGACCCGGTTAATGGCAAGATAGACACCTTTAAGAGCACGGTGGGTCCGCCGTTCTCCTGTATTTGCACGCTACGCTACTACGCCGGTAAATCCTTGTTGAATCCGCCCTAAATCGGGCTCTTTTACTCGACCCCGCAAGGGGACGGTCTGTCGATCCCCGCTGAACTCGGGGCGACATGAAGGCTTCACATCACAACTCTGAAGGCTTGGCGCGGGGCGCGCGGATGCTGCGCACCGCGCTTGGGGCCGCGATCGCGCGGTTTCTGGAAGACGCCGCCGTCGTCGAGGTGATGCTGAACCCGGACGGGCGCATCTGGATCGACCGGCTGTCCGAAGGGCTGTCCGATACAGGCGAGCGGCTTTCGCCCGCCGACGGCGAACGCATCGTGCGCCTGGTCGCGCACCATGTCGGCGCCGAAGTCCATGCCGGCGCCCCGCGCGTTTCCGCCGAACTGCCCGAGACGGGGGAGCGGTTCGAGGGCCTGTTGCCGCCGGTCGTTGCGGCCCCGGCCTTCGCCATCCGCAAGCCGGCCGTCGCCGTGTTCACGCTCGACGATTACGTCGCGGCCGGGATCATGTCGGCGGGACAGGCCGAGGCGCTGCGTCAGGGCGTCGCGTCTCGCGCCAACATCCTCGTCGCCGGCGGCACCTCGACCGGCAAGACCACGCTGACCAACGCGCTGCTGGCAGAGGTTGCAAAGACCTCCGATCGCGTCGTCATCATCGAGGATACGCGCGAGCTGCAATGCGCCGCGCCCAATCTCGTCGCCATGCGGACGAAAGATGGCGTCGCCTCGCTCTCCGATCTCGTCCGTTCGTCACTTCGCCTGCGCCCCGACCGTATCCCGGTCGGCGAGGTGCGCGGCAGCGAGGCCCTCGACCTTCTGAAGGCATGGGGCACCGGCCATCCCGGCGGCGTCGGCACCATCCATGCGGGTTCCGCCATCGGCGCGCTACGCCGGATGGAACAGCTCATCCAGGAAGCGGTCGTCACCGTGCCGCGCGCGCTGATCGCCGAGACGATCGATCTCGTCGCCGTGCTCGCCGGTCGCGGCTCCAGGCGCCGCCTTGCCGAACTCGCCCGCGTCGAGGGCCTCGGCCCCGATGGCGATTACCGCGTCACCGCCCTCGATCCCGTGTCTCCCCAGCCCGAAGAAGGAAGCCTCTCATGATGCCTGTCGTTTCTCGCCTGCGCCGCCGCCTCGCCGCGTCGGTTTCCGTTGCCGTTCTCGGTGTGATGACGGCCGCGCCCGCCCACGCCTCCGGCTCGTCGATGCCGTGGGAACAGCCGCTGCAACAGATCCTGCAATCGATCGAAGGCCCGGTCGCCAAGATCGTCGCGGTCATCATCATCATCGCCACCGGCCTCGCGCTCGCCTTCGGCGACACCTCGGGCGGTTTCCGCCGCCTGATCCAGATCGTGTTCGGCCTCTCCATCGCGTTCGCGGCCAGCTCGTTCTTCCTGTCGTTCTTCTCCTTCAGCGGCGGGGCGCTCGTCTGATGGCCGCTGTCGTCGATCAGGTCGGTGAGGTTCCCGGCTATACGGTCCCGCTGCACCGGTCGCTCGCCGAGCCGATCCTGCTCGGCGGCGCGCCACGCGCCATCGCGATCATGAACGGCACGCTGGCCGGCGCGATCGGCCTGGGGCTTCGCCTCTGGCTGGTCGGCCTGGCCATCTGGGCGGTCGGCCATGTCGCCGCCGTCTGGACCGCCAAGCGCGATCCCCTCTTCGTCGATGTGGTGCGCCGCCATCTGCGCATCCCCGCGCATCTCTCGGTTTGAGCGAGGGCCGCGCCGATGATGAACCTCGCCGAATATCGCAACAAGAATAGCCGGCTCGCCGATTTCCTGCCCTGGGTGGCGCTGATCGGCGAAGGCGTCGTGCTCAACAAGGACGGAAGCTTTCAGCGCACGGCGCGGTTTCGCGGCCCCGATCTGGATTCGGCCGTGCCGGCCGAACTGGTCGCCGTCGCCGGACGCTTGAACAACGCCTTCCGCCGCCTCGGCTCGGGCTGGGCGATCTTCGTCGAAGCGCAACGCCACGTCTCGAACCGCTACCCCGAAAGCACCTTCCCGGATTCGGCGTCGGCGCTGGTCGATGCGGAACGCAAGGCCGACTTCGAGGAAGCAGGCAGCCATTTCGAGTCGAGCTACTTCCTGACCTTCGCCTATCTACCGCCCGCCGAGGACGCCGCCCGCGCGGAAAGCTGGCTCTACGAGGGCCGCGACCAAAGGGGGCTCGATCCCCGCGAGGCGCTGACCGGCTTTGCCGACCGCACCGACCGCATCCTTCGTTTGGTCGAAGCCTTCATGCCGGAATGCGTCTGGCTCGATGACGCGCAGACGCTGACCTATCTGCACGCCTGCGTCTCGACCAAGCGGCATCGCGTCCGCGTTCCCGAGACGCCGATGTATCTCGACGCGCTCTTGGCCGATCAGCCGCTGACTGGCGGGCTGGAGCCGCGATTGGGTTCGCAGCACATCCGCGTGCTGACCATCACCGGCTTTCCGACCGCGACGACGCCCGGCCTGCTCGACGAGTTGAACCGGCTCGCCTTTCCCTATCGCTGGTCCACCCGCGCGATCCTGCTCGACAAGACCGACGCGACGAAGCTGCTGACTAAAATCAGGCGGCAGTGGTTCGCCAAGCGCAAGTCGATCGCTGCCATCCTGAAGGAGGTGATGACCAACGAGGCGTCGGCGCTGGTCGATACCGACGCCTCGAACAAGGCGGCGGACGCCGATCTCGCGTTGCAGGAACTCGGCGCCGACTATGCCGGCATCGCCTATGTCACCGCCACCGTGACGGTGTGGGATGCCGATCCCCGAGCCGCCGACGAGAAGCTGCGCCTCGTCGAGAAGGTGATCCAGGGCCGCGACTTCACCGCTAGCCCTGAGACCATCAACGCCGTGGACGCCTGGCTCGGCTCGTTGCCGGGGCACGTTTACGCCAACGTCCGGCAACCGCCGATCTCGACGCTCAATCTCGCCCACATGATACCCTTGTCAGCGGTGTGGGCGGGGCCGGAACGGGACGAGCATTTTGCAGCGCCCCCGCTGCTTTACGGCAAGACCGAAGGCTCGACCCCGTTCCGGTTTTCCCTTCATGTCGGCGATGTCGGCCACACGCTGATCGTCGGCCCGACCGGCGCGGGCAAGTCCGTGCTGCTGGCGCTGATGGCGCTTCAGTTCCGCCGCTACGCCGGCGCACAGGTGTTCGCCTTCGATTTCGGCGGCTCGATCCGGGCGGCGGCGCTCGCCATGCGCGGCGACTGGCACGATCTCGGCGGCGGCCTCACCGAGGGCAGCGCCGCCAGCGTGTCGCTGCAACCGCTCGCCCGCGTCGAGGAGACGGCCGAACGCGCCTGGGCCGCCGACTGGATCGTGGCGATCCTCACGCGCGAAAGCGTCCCGATCAGCCCGGAAGTGAAGGAGCACATCTGGACGGCGCTGACCTCGCTCGCCTCCGCGCCGGTCGAGGAACGCACCATCACCGGCCTCTGCGTGCTGTTGCAGTCGAACGACCTGAAACAGGCGCTGCGGCCATACTGCATCGGCGGCGCATGGGGCCGGCTGCTCGACGCCGAGAGCGAGCATCTCGGCACCGCCACGGTGCAAGCCTTCGAGACCGAGGGGTTGATCGGCACGGAGGCCGCGCCCGCCGTGCTGACCTATCTCTTCCACCGCATCGAGGACCGGCTCGACGGATCGCCGACGCTCATTATCGTCGATGAGGGCTGGCTCGCCCTCGACGACGAGGGATTCGCCGGCCAGCTCCGCGAATGGCTGAAGACGCTGCGCAAGAAGAACGCCAGCGTCATCTTCGCCACGCAGAGCCTGTCGGACATCGACGGCAGTCCAATCGCGCCCGCCATCATCGAGAGCTGCCAGACCCGGCTTCTGCTCCCGAACGAACGGGCGATCGAGCCGCAGATCACCGCCATCTATCGCCGCTTCGGTCTCAACGACCGGCAGATCGAGATCGTCGCGCGGGCCATGCCGAAGCGCGACTATTACTGCCAGTCGCGGCGCGGCAACCGGCTGTTCGAGCTGGGCCTCTCCGAGGTGGCGCTGACGCTCTGCGCCTCGTCCTCGCGCCAGCATCAGCAGCTCATCGCCGAGGTCCATGCGCGCTCGGGCACGAATGGCTTTCTCTACGAGTGGCTCTGCGAAAACAGCCTCGCCTGGGCGGCCGACATGATCGCCGACCTCACCAATGTCATCCCGCAACCCCGTATCCCGTCCACCCCCAACCCGGAGATCACGTCATGAGTCCTGTCCGTTCCCGCAACCGCGCCCGGCGTTTCGCCCTGGCGCTCCTCGCCGCGCCCATGGCGCTCGCGCCGATGTTGCCGACGCCGGCCCATGCGCAATGGGTGGTGTTCGACCCGTCGAACTATGCGCAGAACGTGCTCACGGCCGCGCGCAGTCTCCAGCAGATCACGAACCAGATCACCAGCCTGCAAAATCAGGCGCAGATGCTCATCAATCAGGCCCGCAATCTCGCGAACCTGCCGTTCTCCTCGCTCCAGCAGTTGCAGCAGTCGGTCCAGAAGACCCAGCAGCTTCTGAACCAGGCGCAAAACATCGCCTATAACGTCCAGTCGATCGATCAGGCGTTCCAGAGCAAATACGCCAATGTCTCGATGTCAGCGTCGGACGCGCAGCTCATCGCCGACGCCAAGACCCGCTGGCAGAACACGGTCGGCGGCCTGCAGGACGCCATGCGCACGCAGGCGACCGTGGTCGGCAACCTCTCGACCAATGCGACGCAGATGTCGGCGCTGGTCGGGGCCAGCCAGTCGGCGACCGGCGCGCTTCAGGCGACGCAGGCCGGCAATCAGCTTCTCGCCCTTCAGGCGCAGCAGCTCGCCGATCTCACCGCCGTCGTCTCCGCCAACGGGCGGGCGCAGGCGCTGCAATCGGCGGAACAGGCCGCGGCCGCCGCGCAGGGACAGGAACAGCGCCGCCGCTTCCTGACGCCGGGCACGGGCTATCAGCCCGGCAACGCGCAGATGTTCTACGGCAGCAATTGAGGGCGGCGTGATGGACGGCATGACCCTCGCGCGCATCGGCGCCATCGTGTTCGTCGCCTTCGCTATCGTCGCGGCGGTGATCGACATGAATCGTCCCGACGACCGTCAGGCCGATTTCACCATGCCGGGGCCTGCAATGATCGCGCGCGATCCGCTCGATGCGGAACTCGCACGATGCAGCGGCCTCGGCGAAGCCGGGCCACGCGATCCGTCCTGCCTGAAGGCGTGGGCCGAGAACCGCCGCCGCTTCCTTGGGCAGCCCGCCGCCGCTACTGCGCCGTCGGCGTCGAGTGATGCACCCGCGAGCGTTCCCGCGCCCGCCATGAGCGGAGCGCGCTGACATGGGCGGCACCGGCGTCATCGACCAGTTTCTCGCGGTCTTCACCCGCTATATCGATGGCGGCTTTGGTCTCCTGCGCGGCGAGGTTGGCTTCATCGCCTCGACCCTCATCGTCATCGACGTCACGCTGGCCGCACTGTTCTGGTCCTGGGGCGCCGATGACGACATCATCGCCCGCCTCGTCAAGAAGACCCTGTTCGTCGGCGTCTTCGCCTATCTGATCTCCAACTGGAACAATCTCGCCCGGATCATTTTCGAGAGCTTCGCTGGCCTCGGCCTGAAGGCGTCGGGCACCGGCTTCACCACGGCGCAATTGCTGCAACCCGGCAAGGTCGCGCAGACCGGCCTCGACGCCGGCCGCCCGCTGCTCGATTCGATCTCGAACCTGATGGGCTACTGGTCCTTTTTCGAGAACTTCATCCAGATCGCCTGCATGTTGTTCGCCTGGGCGCTGGTGCTGCTCGCTTTCTTCGTCCTCGCGATCCAGCTCTTCGTCACCCTGATCGAGTTCAAGCTGACGACGCTCGCCGGCTTCGTGCTGATCCCCTTCGGCCTATTTGGCAAATCCGCCTTCATGGCCGAACGTGTGCTGGGCAACGTCATCTCGTCCGGCATCAAGGTGCTGGTCCTCGCCGTCATCATCGGCATCGGCTCGACCCTGTTCTCGCAGTTCACCGCCGGCTTCGGCGGCGCGACGCCGAGCATCGATCAGGCGATGGCGATCGTGCTCGCGGCGCTGTCACTGCTCGGCCTCGGCATCTTCGGTCCCGGCATCGCCAACGGCCTCGTCTCCGGTGGCCCGCAACTCGGCGCAGGCGCAGCCATTGGCACCGGCCTTGCCGCTGGCGGCATGGTTGCAGCGGGCGCTGCTACAGTTGGTGCTGTCGCATCCGGTGGCGCGGCGCTCGCGGGTGGCGCTGCCGCCGCTGCGCGAGGCGGGGCCGCACTCGCGGGCGGAGCCTCCACCGCATACAGCCTCGGAGCTGCCGGTCAGTCCGGCGCGTCGGGTGTCGCCTCCGGCCTTGGCGGCGTCGCCAATGCCGGCGCGCAGGCCGCCATCTCTCCCTTGAAGCGCGCGGCCTCGCGGGCCGCCGACAGTCTCAAATCCAGCTATCGGGCCGGCAGCCAAGCTGCATTCGAGACCACGGGCGGATCATCGACCGCCGGCACCGTCGGCGGCGATGCTGCCGAGGCCGACGCCGCCGTGCCCGCCGCTTCTCCTTCATCCGCCGAAGATTCCGCTTCTGGCGGGCCTCCCGCCTGGGCGCAGCGCATGAAGCGCTCTCAAGCGATGACCCACGGCGTTCAGGCCGCCGCCCACGCCGTGCGCAGCGGCGACAGCCATGGCGGCGGTTCCTCCGTCAACCTCTCCGAAAGCGACTGACCATGTTCAAACGACCATCGACCCACTACGGCAAATCCCCGCAGCCCGAGACGCCCTATCAGCGCGCCGCGCAGGTCTGGGACGAACGCATCGGCTCCGCCCGCGTGCAGGCGAAGAACTGGCGGCTGATGGCTTTCGGCTCGCTGGCGCTCTCCGCTGGCCTGTCCGCCGCACTGGTCTGGCAGTCCGCCAATGGCTCGATCGTGCCGTGGGTGGTGCAGGTCGACAAGCTCGGCCAGGCGCAGGCTGTCGCCCCGGCGACCGCAGACTATCAGCCGAATGATCCGCAGATCGCCTTCTACCTCGCGCGCTTCATCGAGGAGGTGCGCGGCATCCCTGCCGATCCGATCATCGTGCGGCAGAACTGGCTGCGCGCCTACGATTTCACCACGCAGGGCGGCGCGCTGGCGCTCAACGATTACGCCCGCGCCAACGATCCCTTCGCCAATGTCGGCAAGGTCCAGGTCGCCATCGAAATCTCCAGCGTCATCCGCGCCTCGCCGTCGAGCTTCCGCGTCGCCTGGATCGAGCGCCGCTATCAGGACGGTTCGCTCTCATCCACCCAACGCTGGTCCGCCATTCTCACCGTCGCCGTGCAGCCGCCGCGTGACGCCGACAAACTCCGCGCCAATCCGCTCGGAATCTACATCAACGCCATCAACTGGTCGAAGGAACTTGGATCATGACACCGACCCTCCGTCGCGCCGCCCCCATGGAAAGACGGAGCCCGGCTCTACGTAAAACCGGACTTCCGCTTCTCCTGCTTTGCACATCGGCGCTCGCCGGCTGTGCGGGTCACATTCCGCCGCCCGACATCGACTATGACAACGCCGCGCCCGCCGTGCAGGCGTCCGATCCGCCCGCGCCGGTCAGGGTGGTGGAATTGCCGAAGCCCCTGCCGCTTCCCGGTCAATTGAAGCCGGTCGGCAAGGACAGCAAACCCGAGCCCGAAGCCGCCGATCCGACCGTGCGCGTCAATCAGGCCAATGCCGCCGCGCGGGTGCAGCCGGTGCGCAACGGCTTCATCAACTCGATGCAGGTCTATCCCTTCGTCGATGGCGCGCTCTATCAGGTCTATTCCTCGCCGGGCCAAATCACCGACATCGCGCTCCAACCCGGCGAAACCCTGGTCGGCTCCGGTCCCGTCGCCGCCGGCGACACCGTGCGCTGGATCATCGGCGACACCGAGAGCGGCACGAGCACGGGCAAGCAGGTTCATATTCTCGTCAAGCCGACGCGGCCCGAGCTGATGACCAATCTCGTCATCAACACCGACCGGCGCACCTACCACATGGAACTGCGCTCGACCGAGAAGACCTATATGGCCTCGGTCTCCTGGCAATATCCGCAGGATCAGCTCATCGCCCTGCGCCGGCAAAATACCGAGGCGCAGGCCGCGCAGCCCGTCTCGTCAGGCATCGACCTCGCGAAGGTCAATTTCCGCTACGAGGTGACGGGCGATCGTGCGCCGTGGCGGCCGCTGCGCGCCTTCGACGACGGCAAACAGGTCTTCATCGAGTTTCCGCGTGGCATCGGCCAGGGCGAGATGCCGCCGCTGTTCGTCGTCGGCCCCGAGGGCGACACGTCGGAACTGGTGAACTACCGGGTGCGCGGCAATTACATGATCGTCGATCGCCTCTTTGCCGCGGCCGAGCTACGCTTCGGCGCGGCGAAGGACCAGAAGCACGTCCGCATCTCCCGGACTGATGGGAGGCCGGCGTCGTGAACGAGATCGATCCCGGAAAGGAAGAAGGACAGAAGCCGGAAGCGCCGCGTTCCCCGGAGGCGGCGGAGGACGCCCGGCCGCTGACCGGCGAGCCGGCCGCGACCATGCGGCTGCGCCCCGAGCCGCCGCGCGTCACCCGGCTGTCGCGCAAGGCGCTCGCCGGGATCGCGCTGGTGACGAGCGTCGGCCTCGGCGGCGCGCTGATCTATGCGCTTCAGACCCGCCACAGCGGCAATCAGGGCCAGGAACTTTATTCCACCGACAATCGCACGACGCCGGACGGCCTCGCCAATCTGCCGAAGGATTATTCCGGCGTGCCCAAGCTCGGGCCGCCGCTGCCCGGCGATCTCGGTCGACCGATCCTGAATGCGCAGAATGCCGGCCAGGCCGTGCCCGTCCCGCCGATGGCGACGCCGAATCCCGGCATCAGTCAGGAAGAGCAGCGCCGGCTTCAGGAGACAGAATCCGCCCGCACCGCGCGGCTGTTCTCGTCCACCGAGACCCGGCCGGCGAGCAGCCCGACGACAGCGACCGCCACGCCGGTTCCGCAGACCGATCTCGCCAGCCTCGGTCTCACCCCGCAGCCCTCGACGCCCTCGGCGCAGGATCGCCAACTCGCCTTCCTCAATCAGACGCCCGACAAGCGCACCGTCTCGGCCGATCGCGTCGCCGCGCCAGCGTCGGCCAACGTGCTTCAGGCCGGGGCGGTGATTTCCGCCGCGCTCATCACCGGCATCCGCTCCGATCTTCCGGGCCAGATCACCGCCCAGGTGACGGAGAATATCTACGACAGTCCGACCGGCAAGATCCTGCTCATCCCGCAGGGCACGCGCGTCATCGGCCAGTATGACAATGGCGTCGGCTTCGGTCAGCGCCGCGTGTTGCTGGTCTGGAATCGGCTGATCTTCCCCAACGGCCGCTCGATCGTGCTCGAACGCCAGCCTGGCGCCGACGCCGAGGGCTATGCCGGTCTGGAGGATGGCGTCGATTACCATTGGGGCGAGTTGTTCAAAGCTGCCGCGCTGTCCACGATTCTGAGCGTCGGCGCCGAAGCCGGGACCAGTCAGAACGAAAACAGCCTCGTCCAGGCGCTCCGTCAGGGCGCGTCGAACAGCGTCAGCCAGACCGGCCAGCAGATCGTCAGCCGCCAGCTCAACATCGCGCCGACGCTGACTATCCGGCCGGGCTTTCCGGTCCGTGTGATCGTTACCCGCGACTTGGTATTGGAACCCTACGGAGGCTGACATGGCGAAGTTGAAACTCGGCCCGATCGCCGACGACAAGCCCGTGAAGGTCGCGGTGGAGCTGCCCGCCAGCCTCCACCGCGACCTGATGGCCTATGCCGAAATCCTTGGCCGCGAAGCCGGGCAGGCGCCGACCGATCCGACCCGCCTGATCGTGCCCATGCTGGAGCGGTTCATTGCAACGGATCGGGGCTTTGCGAAGGCGCGACGCGGGGAAGCGCCGCGTTCCGCAGAAGGCTGACATCGGACGCCTCACCGACGCGCGCCATCGAGCGCGCGAGGTCGAGCAGCCGTCCGAATGCCGGATTGTCGTTCCGCGACGCCCAGACGGCGCGGAACGGCAGTATCTCGCCGATGATCGGGCGGAACACGACACCGGGAAATTGCGCGGCCGTCGTCGCCTCGCTGGTCACGGTCAGCCCGCGCCCCAGCGCCACGAGTTGCATCAGCGTGTCGCGTCCCACCGCCTGTTGCTGAATGTCGGGATGGTGGCCGAGGTCGGCCAGGCGCTGGACGAGGTAGTCATGGATTTCCTCGCCGGGCGCGCTCTCGCTGACGATGAAGGTCTCACCCACCAGATCCTCGAAACGGACTTCCGAGTCGCCGGCGTGGGGATGCTGCGCAGGCAGGGCCGCGAAAATGCGCTCCGACCACAAGTGCTGACTCTGGCAATCCGGCCAGCTCGTGAGGCCGGTCAGGAAAGCGACGTCGAGCTGATGCTGCCGCACAGCGGCGACATGTTCGGCGGGATTGCCGTCGACGAAGAGCAGTTTCACCGACTTGTGGCGCTGGCCGAATGCCCGGAAGAGATCGGACAGGAAGCCGGAGGCCAGCGACGAGAAGATACCGATACGAATCTCGCCGTCCTCACCGCGCCCGATCGCGGTCACTTCCGCCCGGGCCAGCCCGATCTGGGAAAGCGCTTTGCGGCCGCGCTGGACGAATTGCTTGCCGGCCTGGGTGAGTTGCACGCCGCCGGTAGAGCGCGTGAACAAGGGGGCGCCGAGCCGATCTTCCAGATCACGGACCCGTCGGCTGACGGCCGACTCTTCAACTCCCAGAGCGGCGGCTGCCCGGCGAAAACTGCCGTGATCCGCCGCGGCAATCACATAACGAATGTGCCGAACTTGAACGGGCAATGCAAAAACTCCTCGTCCATCATCCCTCTTCTTTTTGATCGGGCGTTCTTCAAAATAGTTTCAGGCACGCTGGCTGACGTGAGGAAACCGAAGTTTGTTTCCACATCATTTAACCGCTCTGATGTCTTAAGAGACCTTAACGGATCACTGGCGAAGATCGTAAAGCTTGCTTGCGCAAAGGTGGCCTCCACAGATCAGATGCGTGCCGGCACGCCCGGAGCTTCTGAAGCGAGGGCGTTTAGCAAGACTGCCTGGTGGCAACCTGGATCGGCAAACAGCGTGCCTTTTATCGGCTTGGTGCCGAGGCGAGTACCAGCTTCGCTGTCTTCGGATCGTAAATATACCCTGTGATGGTGCCGTCCTTGATACGGTTAACCGCTTCATCTACGGCAAACAGAGGGACCAGGAACCACTCCTTCGGCACGATGGGCTGACCGAAGCGATCCTTGATTTCGACATCGAGACGGGCAGCGCCAAAGACCTTGTGGATCAGCGTTTCCAGCTTGGCGCGGTTGACGTTATATAACTCGTAGGTGGCGACGATCTCGACATCGGCCATCAGATAGGTCGGGTCCATCCTCGCATTCGCGATGCGTCGTTCGACGCTGCCGCCTGTCACGCCAATCTTGTGCAGGATTTCCCGGTTCGCCGCCACGACCGGATTGTCGGATTTGCTCCGCAACACATAGATCGTCCCGCTGGCCTGATCGCCGTCGCCGGTCTGATCCTCGAACAATGGACCGGCGCTCGGCTCTGTGATCCTTCGGCCAGCCTCATCTTTGTAGAGGGCGCGCTGAAGCGAACGCAGCAACAGATCGCTCTCGGTGCCATTGGAATAGATCACCCGGAGCCGGGCGTCCGTTTCGCCGTTCGGAGCTTTTATAGGTTCGCCAACTTCGGCGACGTATGCGGTCTGGCCGCCAAGGATGAAAAACTGACCAGCTTGAATATCGGCTTTCAGGAAACCCGCATCCTTGACGAATCGCCGTGTCGTACGTGCTCCGCTTTCCAGATCGGCCTGCACCTGCTGAAAAAGCGGTTTGAACGTCTCGAAATCCGGGCATTTCTCCCGGCTGGCGATTTCCTCGGCTTCGCGCTTTTCGGCGCTCGTGCGCACATGGCGCAGCGTTGTGATGTCTGACGAGCCTGCCGCGCCTTCCAGTTCGGCCATGAGGGCATCGTCATCCATCGAATCCGCTGCAACGACAACAACGTTGGGCGCGCCGGCCAGCAGCCCTTGAGTGTCGAACGGCGTAAGTAGCGTTCTACATTCTTCCAGCGCCCGCAGCCGGTCTAGCCGGACGGCATAGAGACGCTCGAAGATGTCGCCATCTTCGCCGTGCCGGGGCGGATGGCCGTTCTTTTCGGCAAAACGCTGTATTTCCTCGAAGCCAGCAATGATGCGTTCCTCGCGCGCCGAGCGGCCACCCTTCTTTTCCGGCTGGGCGAACTCCGCCAACTCATCGCGCAGCTCATCAAGGTCAAAGTCACTCATAGCGGCCCTCATCCTTGAACCGGACGAATGCGGCGGCGCCTTCGGCGAGGTGCTTTTCCCAGGCATCGGCCGAGCTGATCGAAGGCAGCCGCCCGCGCTCACGCTTGAACTCGACGGCGCGCTTGGCAATCACCTTGGCCTCTTCGGGGGTAAGGCTTGTGCGCTTGGCGGCGATGGCGGCGGCGACCTGCTTCAGGCTTTCCTCGCTCATCGTCTTGGCGAGGATGGCATAGGCTTCACCGAACGGATTGACCCGGTCGATCAGGTCGATGTCCAGCTCCTTCACGTCCATCGCGAACTTGCGCACGCCGTCGACGAAGGCGGTGTTGCCCTTTTCCTCGCCTAACGAACTTCCCGCCGCGACCTCTTTCGCTTTCTGGGTCAGGTTGAGCGCCGCCACCGCGTGCTGGCGCACCGCTTCCTGGTCCTCGGCATCGAGATGCGGGAACTTGTCCTTAACGATCTTGCCCATGCGCACCTGGGTCAATTCCTCGGGCACCAGCTCCTCATCGAACAGGCCGCGCTCGATCGTCGTCTTGTCCTGCACGAAGGCTGCGATCACCTCGTTGAGGTCTTCCTGGCAGATGCGGGTCGCTTCCTCGCTCTTCGGCGTTGCCAGCCCCTTGATCTCGATCTGGAACTTGCCGGATTCCTCGTTGAAGCCGACGTTGCATTTGTTCGGATCGTAGCCACCCTCGCCATAATCGAAGCCTGGTGTCGGCTGGTTTTGAGGGTTCTTCGGCTTGAATTCGAAGCGGGGCGCCAGCACCTGCTCCATTAGCAGGCTGGCGGCGATGGCCTTCAACGTGTCGTTGACCGCCTCGGTCACGATGTCATCGGCCGCGGCAGGCTCAGCGATCAGGTTCGAGAAGCGCGCGCGGGTTTTGCCCGGCGCATCGCGCGTTGCACGCCCAATGATCTGCACGATCTCTGTCAGGCTGGACCGATAGCCGACTGTGAGCGCGTGCTCGCACCAGATCCAGTCGAAACCTTCTTTCGCCATCCCCAGGGCGATGATGATGTCGACATGATCGCGGTTGTTTTTCTGTGCGGGATCTTTCAGCGCTGCTGACACGCGGTCGCGCTTGGCGGGATCGTCATCGACCAGATCGGCGATGCGCAGAATCCTGCCGTCCGCCGTCTTCACCAATTGGAAGCCGGTGGCGGGATCGGTTCCCTGCCAGGCGCCCAGCTCTTCAATGATGTGCTCCACCTCCTTGATCTTGTCCTTCGTGCTTTCGCGCGAATTGACGTTCGGAATGTGGATGATCGTCTTTTCGGCCGAATTCAGCACCTTCAGGATATCGTCGGCATAGGAGTCCGAGTAAAAGAAATAGCCGATATCGAGCTGTTTCAGATACTGGTAGCCGTTGAGCTGTTCGTAATAGGTGTAGGTGACGCTCTCGAACTTGCCTTCGTCCTGCGGCGCCAGCACGGCCTCGGCGTCGCCCCGGAAATACGATCCGGTCATCGCGACGATATGCACCCGGTCGCGCGTGATGAAATCGCCCAGATGAATTCCGAGCTTGTTGTCAGGGTTGGCGGAGACATGATGGAACTCGTCCACCGCGATCAGCCGGTCATCGAAGGCTTCGATGCCGAACTTGTCCACCGCGAAGCGGAAGGTGGCATGGGTGCAGACCAGCACCTTGTCGCCGCTTTCGAGGAAGGCGCCGAGCGCATTGACCTTGCCGCCATTGTCGTTGCCCGGCGCATCGCAGAGATTCCATTTCGGTTCGACGTGCCAGTCGGCCCAGAATCCGTGCTTGCTCAACGGCTCGTCATGGAAGCTGGAGCCGATGGATTTTTCTGGCACGACGATGATGGCCTGCTTCACGCCCTGGTTGATGAGCTTGTCGAGGGCGATGAACATCAGCGCACGGCTCTTGCCGGAGGCCGGCGGCGACTTGATCAGCAGATATTGTTCGCCCCGCTTCTCGAACGCGCGCTCCTGCATCGGCCGCATGCCGAACTCGTTGGCCTTGGTCGAGCTGCCGTTGGTGGCGTAGCGAACCGAAACAGAAGGGACTTGTTTTTCGCCTGTCACAATTCAAGTCCCCCATTGGTGCCGCTAACCTGACGACGTTTTTGAAATTCAGCTAATTTGTCTTGGAAGAATTTTTCCATATTCCAGCCCCAATCCCAGAACTTCTTGGGGGTATCGGGCAATCCAAATTCGCGCCGCAGGTCTTTGATCAGATTCACCGATTCCAGACCAAGCTGCGCGTAGCCCTCCTGCCTAGCGGCAAACACTTCGTCATAATCAGGCGGAAACGAATGTTCTGCTGACGCGACGATATATCGGTCAGTTTCCCGTGCGTTTTTTGGCAAAGACAGGATGCGATACATGAGTTTGAAGCTGATGCTTCGCCAATCTATGTCGTCTGGGAAGATCAGCGGTTGCGGTTTGGTGGCCTGCGGGACGTAATATTCCTCACCTTGTTCGGTCCTCCCGGCTGGGCGACCCTCGCATGTTCCATCGTCGGAGACGACAGAAACGCAGCTCTGTGCATATTCATCAAGAACGGTGATAAGCCGAACAGCCGCGTATCGGCCATTGCCTCTCCGGTGGAAGTGGTGCGTCAGCCAATCTTTGAAGCCAGTGAGCAAGCTGCCGAGGATAACACCCAGAAGTCCGAAAATCCCTGCGCTCATGCGGCACCCACCTTCCGCTTCTTGCCGGGGCGGGCTACAGCGCTCATCTTCGTGTAGAGATCGAACAGCTTTTCGAGGCGCTCGGTGTCGTTCTTGAACCGGCGACCGATGTAGATGCGCTCAAGCACCTCATCGTTGCGCTCATGGGCCTCGCGCAGATCGTCGGGCATGGCGTCGGGATCGTAGAGGTCGGCGATGGTCGCAGGAAAATGCGCTTCGCGCGCAAGCAGGATGTCCTCGGCGCAGCGGGTCAGGTCGGCCTTGTTCTTCTCGGTCAGCGTGGGGACGGGGAAGGTGTTCCAGCCGAGCGTGTTAGAGTAGCGGTAATCTGTTTTCAGCTTTCCGCAGACAGTACCAATCCAGACTAGATGCAGCCGAGAGGCGATAAGCGCGATATTCCAAAGTGGCGCGTCGTATAGGGCAAAGGCTAGGTTGCTAACTACCGATTGACTGTCAATTAATCCTACGGACAAGTACTCGCGAGCCTCCGACGATACGCCAGGAAGGATCAGCGTGTGTTTGTTGCCGTGATACATCTCACGGAATTGATGTGCTCGCGATGCCATTTCTCGCGTGCCTGAGTCTGTGCTCTTCAGCCGCATCTCCCGCACGCTATCAATGCGGCCTCTGATAGCTTCTATCTGAAGGGCTTGCGGCAATTTCTCATCAGGAATCCAGATACATTTGCGAACAACCCCGCGAATGAACTCCGCAGAACCATAGATGCGCCGAAGAAACGTCTCTTGATCCTGCTTGCTCAGACCGAGTGACGTCGCATCGTCCGCGGAAAGCAACAGGTTTCCACCATCGACAGGCATGTTGCCGAAAGACATATCAGGCAGGCCAGAAATGCTCTTGCGCTGCCCTTCGACTACTATGTTCTCGCCAACGGTGAGATAAGGCGTAATGTTCGTCGCCTCGCGAACCGTGGTTTCGCCATCGCGATTCAAGTCGTAAACCTGCCGCTTCTGACTGCCATCTGTGGAGAGGCCGACGATGGCGACTGTCACACCGGCGTTGTGCGCAGCCAGATTCGCCCATTTGAAGCTGGTATGCGCAAAGCGAATGAGAGAGCCACGCTTGAAAATTTCCGGCCAAAGAATCGGAACAATGCGGCCCTGACAGATAGAGTTGGTACTAACGAAAGCTGACTCTGCCGGTGTTGTTTGTGCATATGCTGCGGCTTTCATGAACCAGCCGCCAACGTAGTCGATTTGCTTAAATGAAATGCCATACGGGCTAAACACAGCCGCCAAATCTGCCTTTTGCTCGTTTGTTTGCGTCTGACTCCCCTTGTATGGTGGATTTCCGCAAATATAGGTCTCTCCGCCTTCGTTCTCGAAATCGATCTGCGCCTGATTGAGCGGCGTATGAAATAGGTCATCGGCATGGTGTTTGACGCCCGTTCCCGTGGGCGGGCAGATGCTCAGCCAATCGAGTCGCAGGGCGTTGCCACAAGTGATCCAGTTCTGCGCATCGAGCGGCAGGAAGTCCCGCAGCGCTTCCTTCTGGCCACGATAAAGCACGTCACACTGGTATTCGGCGATGATGAGCGCCAAGCGCGCGATCTCGGCAGGGAAGTCGCGCAGTTCGATCCCGCGAAAGTTAGTTAGCGGGATTTCTGTGCGCCGGTCGGCTTCTTCGCGACGGCGATTGATCTCGGCCTCTATGGCTCGCATTTCCTTGTAGGCAATGACGAGGAAATTGCCCGAGCCGCAGGCTGGATCGAACACGCGGATTTTCGACATGCGCTTGCGTAGGTTGAGCAACATGCGCCCGTTGTCGTCGGCCTCTTCCAGCTTCTCGCGCAGATCGTCGAGGAAGAGTGGGTTCAGCACCTTCAGGATGTTGGGCACGCTGGTGTAGTGCATGCCGAGCGCGCCGCGCTCATCATCATCCGCCACGGCCTGGATCATCGACCCGAAAATGTCTGGGTTGATCTTCTTCCAGTCGAGGCTGCCGATATGCAGCAGGTAGGAGCGGGCGATGCGGCTGAATCGCGGCACATCCGTGCTGCCGGAAAACAGCCCGCCATTGACATAGGGGAAGCGGCTTGCCCAACGCGGCACGCCAGCGGCACTATGCGCTTCCGACTTGGTGTTCATGGCGCGAAACAGTTCGCTGATCACCTCATGGGTGTTGGAGGAATCCTTGGCGCTCATCGTCTCGATTGCCGATGTGAACGCGGCGCCGCTGTCGAAAATCTCCGTATCCTCGGCGAAGAAGCAGAAGATCAACCGCGCCATGAAATGGTTCATGTCATGCCGGCGCTGCGCTGTGCCCCATTCGGGGTTGTCCTTCAGCAGCTCGACATAGAGCCGGTTCAGGCGGCTGGTTGCCCGAATGTCGAACGAGCTTTCGCGGACCTGCTTGACCGTGGTGATACCGGCCAGCGGCAGAAAGAAGCCGAAGTGGTTCGGGAAATCCGCATAGGTGCAGGAAATCGGTGCGTCGTCGGTCGTGAGGTCCTCCGCCTCGAACAGGTCGCCGTCCGTCGCCAGCACAAACCGCGCCTTCGCCCGCGCCGTGGCCGGGCTGGCCTTCAAAGCCTCCAGCGTGCGCTTCACATCACCTGCGTTGCAGGTCGCGATGTGGATGTTGTTCGTCTGAAGCACGCCGCCGAGGTCGGACTTGTTGGACTCGCCCTTACGCAGGCGCTTGAGCGTGGTCTCCTTGTTCCCGAAAGCTTCGAGGAACGCATACGGGAATTCGTCGGCGTCGAAAGGCCGCTCCGCCAGAGCCGAGATGGCTTCTTCGATTTCGACCGCGTTCATTCGCTCTCCCCAGCTTCCGTCGCCGCCGCACGGAAAGGCTCGACCCTGATCGCCTTGGCCCGCCGCATGACCGCCGCCAACTCATGATCGAGTTGCCGCGTTAGCCACTCCCGAGCGGGAACCCCAAAAGCCTTTTCCAACCGGACGGCCATCTCAGGCGAGATGCCCGATCGGCCGTTCAGCAAATTGCTGAGCGTCTGCCGATCAACCCCGAGGACACGAGCGGCGTCGGTGACGCTCAACCCATTCTTGTCGAGGCAATCCCGCCTAACTGTCTTTCCTGGGTGCATCGCCGGTTGATTCGCCACAGCCCAAAACCTCACTTTCAATACAGTGATAATCGACACTCGACAACGGAGAACAAACATAGCAGGTGGCCAGGCGGGGCCGATGGCAGGGCGCTGCCGCACACCGACCGAAACGTGATCCAATGCTGCCCTGATCAGACCAGGCTCAATAGGCGAAGGCGCTGGTCCTCGGTCTATTCACCGAAAGCCGACTGGCACCCTGCTTCCGATATCCCGCAATGTGGCGGTGAGACTGAAAGCCGCGCGCCGGGACATCGCCTCACTCAAAGAGATTGCTCTCACAAGCTACGTCGGGTCACGGCGGAAAGGGAGGCATCACAAACACCGGAATGACCCGTGTCGGGAGCCGGATGGCCCCGCACGATTTCTGCGCTTTGTCCGATATGCACGCCAGAGCGCGAAGTCTTTCTACGCTCATCAATTCGGGCTTTCATTCAGCGTCGACTATCGACTTCTATCCATCAGGGCAGACGGAATAGAAGGATTTTCTTGGATGACATCACGATCGCCAGCCGCCGTGACACGGACCATCCGGCGGCATGAACTCAAGGAAATTGTCCCCCTTGCTGACACCACGATCTATGACATGGAACAGCGCGGTGAATTTCCCCAGCGGTTCTACCTCACCTCACGCTGCGTGGTCTGGGATCTCTCCGAGGTCGAAGCTTGGTTGGAAGAGCGTCGCCGCGCCTCTCGCGCCAAGGCGATGAAACGCGCGCCCATTCCCGACGTCCAGCTCCGCAAGACTCGCCCTGTCAAGCATCCGGCTCGGATGTGAGCAGGTCCATCTTCGGCGGATAAAGGGTCGGCATGTATTTTTGGCCGGCGACCCAGGCGTCCACCAGATTGGACCACTCCTGCATCATGTGCCGGCGCTGATGCTCATACTCCGCCTTGTTGTAGATGCCTCGTGAGGATCGTCCGTCTTCGTGCGCCAGGCACTTCTCGATCCAATCGCTGTTGAAGCCCAACTCGTTCAGCAGAGTCGAGCCGGTTCGCCGGAGATCGTGAACCGTGAAAGACTCCAGCGGTAGCCCCTCCTTCTTGGCCCGCTCCACCACCGCCACAGTGATCCGGTTGAAGGTTGCCCGCGACATCGGAGCATCCGCATCGTAGCGCGATGGCAGGACATATTTCGAGTTCCCGGCGCAGGTCTTGAGGGCGATGAAGATGTCGAGCATCTGCTGCGACAGATAGACGTTATGAGCCTTCGAGCGCTTCATCCGCTCCTTGGGGATCGACCAGACTGCGTTCTCGAAATCGACCTCATCCCAGACCGCATCCTGCAATTCGCTCTTTCGCACCATCGACAGCAGGATCAGCTTTATCCCGAGCCGGATCGTCGGCAACGTCGCCACATGCTCGATCTGACCGAGCATGATGCGGATTTCCGATGGGGACAGGGATCGGTCCTTCGGTACGAAGGTCGCAATCGACGCCGGGCCAACTTCGTCGGCCGGATTGGCGACCTTCTCGCCATGCAGGATGGCGAAGGCAAAGATCAGCTTCACGATGTCCCGGACATGGACCGCCGTGGCGGGCGCCCCGCGGGCCTTCACCTTCTCGCACAGAGCCCGCAGATCCTCCGGGAGGATCTCCTTCAACAGCCGCTTCCGAAATGCTGGTAGAATGTCACGCTCAAAGATGGAGCGGCGCATAGCGCGAGTGCTTTCCGCCATCCGCGCGTCTTGCAGCCAGCGTTCGCCGAACTCGCCGAAGCTCTTGGCTTCCTTGATCCGACGTTTGTCACGCCGCTTTTCGTGCGCGGGTGAGACACCATCCTGAATCATCAGCTTGGCCTCGATGAGCTTCTCCCGAGCACGCGCGAGGGAAACGCCGGCCGGGCCGTACCGGCCGATGATCACGGTCTCCCGTCGCCCGTTGAGGCGGTAGTCGAAGCGGAAGGTCATGGCGCCAGTCGGCGAGACGAGCAGATACATGCCGTCCCGGTCCGTCACCTTGTATACTTTATCTCTTGGTTTCAATGCCTTAATGGCTGCATCAGTGAGCATTCTTCCCTCCTTGACGGACGCGAGAGAAGGGAAAACCACTGAAAAAGTACGTCACGCGCTTTTTGACCCATTTTTGGAAATTTTCTTCATTATTCCCAATGTGTTATGGTCAAAAAAAGTCCGTCAGTAGCTCCCTTTCACCTGACGGTACTCTCAAAAGGTCAATTGAGCAAACCAACAAGAACCGCCTGGAAGTCCGTCACCTGTGAGGCTTACCCACCGATAGACAACGAAATACCCAGTCAGAATTTTCCTTTTGTATCATTGACTTGCAGGAAATTCTGGCGTAGATTTGGATACGTTCGGATGGACCTGAATCATTCCCACTCGATCGTTCCCGGCGGCTTGGAAGTGATGTCGTAGACGACGCGGTTGACGCCCTTGACCTCGTTGATCAGGCGCGTCGCGGTGAAGCTCAGGAAGCGCATGTCGTAGGGATAGAAATCCGCCGTCATGCCGTCGGTCGAGGTCACCGCGCGCAGGCCCACGACGTAGTCGTAGGTGCGCCCGTCGCCCATGACGCCGACGGATTTGACCGGCAGCAGCACCGCGAAGGCCTGCCAGATGTGATCGTAGAGCCCGGCGCGGCGGATCTCCTCGATGTAGATCGCGTCGGCCTGGCGCAGGATCGCGAGCTTCTCGGGCGTCACCTCGCCGGGGCAGCGGATCGCGAGGCCCGGCCCCGGGAACGGATGCCGCCCGACGAACACTTCCGGCAGGTCGAGCTCGCGGCCGAGCGCGCGCACCTCGTCCTTGAACAACTCGCGCAACGGCTCGACGAGCTTCATGTTCATGCGCTCAGGCAGCCCGCCGACATTGTGGTGCGACTTGATCGTCACCGACGGCCCGCCGGTGAACGACACGCTCTCGATCACGTCGGGATAGAGCGTGCCCTGAGCGAGGAACTCGGCGCCGCCGGCCTTCTTGGCCTCGGCCTCGAACACGTCGATGAAAAGGCCGCCGATGATCTTGCGCTTCTTTTCGGGATCGGTGACGCCCTTGAGCGCGGCGAGAAACCGTTCCGACGCGTCCACATGCACAAGCGGGATCTTGTAATGCAGCCGGAACAGGTCGACCACCGTCTCGGCCTCGGCGAGCCGCATCAGCCCGTGATCGACGAAGACGCAGGTGAGCTGGTCCCCGATCGCCTCGTGCAGCAGCACGGCCGCGACCGCCGAATCGACGCCGCCCGACAGGCCGCAGATCACCCGCCCCTTACCCACCTGCGCGCGGATGTTCTCGATCGCCTCCTCGCGGAAGGCGCGCATGGTCCAGTCGCCGGCGCAGCCGGCGATGTCGCGGACGAAATTGCGCAGGAGCCTCGCCCCGTCCGGCGTATGCGCGACCTCGGGGTGGAACTGCATGGCGTAGAATTTGCGGTCGTCGTCGGCGATGACCGAGATCGGCGAGCCCGCCGCCTTCGCCACCGCGCGAAAGCCTTTCGGCAGCGCCGTGACGCGGTCGCCATGGCTCATCCACACCGGATGCTTCTCGCCGACCTTCCACACGCCCTTGAACAGCGCGCAGGTGTCGGTGACCTCGACATTGGCGCGGCCGAATTCGCGATGATGGCCGGCCTCGACCTTGCCGCCGAGCATCCGCGCCATCAGTTGCTCGCCGTAGCAGATGCCGAGCACCGGACGGCCCGATTCCAGGATCGCGGCGGGAACCGACGGCGCGTCCGCGTCGAGTACCGACGCCGGTCCGCCCGACAGGATAACGCCCTTCGGCTTCATCGCCGCGAAGGCTTCCTCGGCCTTGTTGAACGGCGCGATCTCCGAATAGACGCCCATCTCGCGCACGCGCCGGGCGATGAGCTGAGTCACCTGGGAGCCGAAATCGATGATGAGGATCTTGTCGTGAAGGGGCGCTGTCATGGACTGATTTTCGGTGACCAATCTCGATTGCGTGTCTTTGAATTGCGTGTCTCGGAATTGCGTGTCTCGGAATTGCGTGCCTCGGGCCGCCAACGCGGCCCGACTTCGCCGTGGCCGCCGGGAAGTCTCTCTGCCGGCCCGCTCCGATTACGCGACGGCCCGCGAGGCGGCAATAGCGGGAGCCGAATTGTGCCCCCTATCCTTTGGGCAGCGCGGGCCCTGCGCGCCTTCGAGGCGGAGCGAGGGCTCCAAGTCCGCGCGCGCATCGTCGACGCGGGACGTCGCCGTTGCCGGACATGCCTCACGAAAACAAGGCATTTTCGACCCGAATTCAAGTTCAGGCGAAAGATGAGCTTGGCTCTCGACTGCCTCTCGCGCACGTCTCGCGCGCGGCCTTGCCGCGCCTTCGCCGGCCCGCCTCACGGTGGCTTCGCCGACCCGCCCTTAGCAACGCGTCGACACTACTTCGCCCCAGAGCCGTCCGATTCCCGCCCGCGTCGACAGAACCTTGACGCAGGCGCCCTGCTTCACCGTGCCCTGCGGCGCGGGGGTAACCGGCGGCGCGCCCCGCTCCGGGCGCGGATTGATGTCCGCCAGAATCGGAACCGCCACGCGCGCGGTCAGGATGGTTCCCGGCGGCGGAAACGACGTCAGCGAAAACTGGAAGCCGTCGAAATAGACCTCGGCGCGGCGGATGCCCTCGCGGCGCGCGAGCACGACCCAGCCGCGGGTCTCGCCCTGCTGGGCGGACGGCGGTTTGGCCGCGACCTTGGTCTGCCCTGGAAGCTGCGGCGCCTGCCCGGTAGCGGCCGGTTGGGCGGTCTTGGCGGGGACCGTCGGCGCGGCGGGCCGGACCTGCTGCGCGGGCATCGGCTGAGGCGTGGGCGACGGCGCGGCCATTGGAGCGGCCATCGGAGCTGCCATTGGCGGCTGCGCCTGGATGGGTGGCTGAGGCGCCGCATAGGAGGACGGCACCTGCTGCGCCGGCGGCTGCGCGGGCGCGACCGGTGCCGGAGCTGGCTGCATCGCGACCGGCGCGGCGACCTGCCCGCCGACCTGCGGCGCGACTTGAACGGGCGCGGCGGCCGGCTGGCTCATGCCTTGCGCGGCCGGATGATTGACCGGGGGAACCGCTGCGACCGCGGACGGGCGCGCCGGCGCCTGCCCCTTGGCCGAAAGGTCGCCGATCGAGGCCCTCCCCTCCAGGACCGCCTGAAACATCTCCCGCGCCGCCGGATCGACCTCGCCGCAATTCTTGTTGAAATCCTCCACGTCCTTCTTCAGCAGCGCCTTCTTGGCGTCGAGCCCGACGTTCTTTTCCATGGTCGACACGATCGAGGCGCGCAGATTCTGGCAGGCCGTATCGGGCGAAAAGTTCGTCCGGTAGACGGTGTAGACGCCGGCCGCCGCCGCCGGCAGAGCCAGCGCCGCGCCGACCGCCTGAAAGAGCTTGGTGATTTTTTCAGCTTCCATGATCCGTCCAGTCTGTCGCCGTCCGAGGCGCGGCCGAGGCACTCGCGCGAAGGGGCGAGATTCGCCAGCCGATCGCGCCGGAAATTTGACGGCTCGGCGTATTCTTGGCAACCGCGTCCGCGCCCGGACCCTAGGTCCGGCGCGCCACCGCGACGAAGAAGCCGTCGGTTCCGGTGCGGCGCGGCGTCATCCGAACACCGGCGCCGTCCGCCCGCGCCGCCGCCAGAAACGCGTCCGCGCCCGCCCCTTCAACGCGCGCCCACTCCGCCGGCGGTTCGATCGCGAAGCCGGCATGGCGCGCGCGGAACGCCGCGATCTGGTCCTCGTTCTCGGCCGCGAGCACCGAGCAGGTCGCATAGACGATACGTCCGCCCGGCGCGACGAGAGTCGCGGCGCGGTCGAGCACCGCGACCTGATCCTTGATCCGCTCGTCGAGCGCGCCCGGACGCATCCGCCATTTGGCGTCGGGATTGCGACGCCAGGTGCCGGTGCCGCTGCAGGGCGCGTCGATCAGCACGAGATCGGCCTGGCCGCCAAGGTCGGCGAGCGGATCGGCCGCGCCGCGGGGCGTGCGCACCTCGACGCAGCGCGCGCCCGCGCGGGTGAGCCGCTCGTGGATCGGCGCGAGGCGGCGTTTGTCGCTATCGGTCGCGACGATCCGGCCCTGGTTGGCCATCATCGCCGCGAGCGCGAGCGTCTTGCCGCCCGCCCCGGCGCACAGGTCGACGACGCGCTCGCCCGGCCGCGCGGCCGAGAACAGCGCGACGAGCTGCGACCCCTCGTCCTGAACCTCGATCTTGCCCTTGATGAAATCGGGCTCGGCGTTGATGCCGGGGCTGCGCGCGTCGGCGTCGAGCGCGATCCGCAGTCCCCAGGGCGACCACGGCGTCGGCGACGCGCCGAGATGGCGCAGCGAGGCCGCGACATCATCGCGGCGGGCCTTGAGGAGATTGACCCGCAGGTCCAGCGGCGCGCGGCGCGCCATCGCCGCGCCTTCCTCGGCCCGCTCCCGTCCGAACGCGGCGGCGAAAAAGGGATCGAGCCATTCGGGATAGTCGCCGACGACATGCGGCGGCGCGCCGTCGAGCGAGGCGGCCGCGAGCGCGGCGCGCTCGGTCTCCGTCAGCGGCTCCGGCGCGAAGCGCGAGCCGTCGCACAGGCGCGCGATCGCGTCCGCGCGCATGCCGCGTTCGAGCGCGAGCATGCCGATCAGCCGCGCGCGCGGCGTGTCCTCGCCCATGATCCAGGCCGACGACGCGCGCCGCCTCAGCGTGTCGTAGACCAGCCCGGCGAGCGCGGCGCGGTCTCCCGAACCGGCGAAGCGATGCGCCACGCCCCACTCCTTGAGCGCGTTGGCGGCGGGAATGCGCTGGCTGTCGATGGCGTCGAGGATCTCGATCGCGGCGGAAAGACGTGCGGCGGGTGTCATCGGGACCCTCTCCCACATCGCCGCCGAAAACGCCAGCCAGCGCTCCAACGCCGCCGTCCATATTGACAGCACATTGTCAATTTGGTAGTCCACCGTCATGAACCGCCGCGCTCCGCTCCGCCATACGGCCACCGCCGCCGCGCTGACCGAGTTGATGCTGGAGACCTTCCGGCTCAACGGACGTCTGCTCGCCGCCGGCGACAAGCTCGTCGCGCCGATCGAGTTGACCAGCGCGCGCTGGCAGGTCATCGGCGCGGTCGCGATGGCGGGCCGGCCCCTGCCCGTCGCCCACATCGCCCGCAATATGGGGCTCGCGCGGCAGTCGGTGCAGCGGGTCGTCAACGATCTTGAGCGCGCGCGCATGGTCTGCTTCGCGCCCAACCCGCACCATCGCCGCGCCAAGCTCGTCGAACTGACGGAGAAAGGCCGCAAGGCCTACGACGAGGCCTCGGCCCTGCAGACGCGCTGGGCGAACACGCTCGCCGCCGGCATCAAACAATCCGACGCCGAGAACGCGCTCGCGGTGATGCGGACGCTGCGCGCGAAGCTCGAACCCGCGCGTGCGCCAGCCGGCGCATCCATGGAGGTGGACGATGAGTGAGACGACATCCGCGCGTCAGGCGCGGCGGAAATGGTTCCAGAAGATCCATCCCATCGCCGGCGGCATCGCCTTCGTCACCATCCTGACCTTCTGGGTTTCAACCGTGACGGTCGAGATCTTCGGCTCGACCGCCGCCATCGTGACGGTCAAACAGGCGATCGCCTGGGGCCTCCTGATCCTGGTGCCCTCGATCGCGCTCACCGGCATCAGCGGCTTCGTGCTCGGCGGCAAATCGATCGCGCCGATCATTCTCGCCAAGAAGCGGCGGATGCCCTTCATCGGCGCCAACGGCGTCGTCGTGCTGGCGCCTTCGGCGATCGCGCTCGCCGTGCTTTCGGCGCGCGGCGATTTCGGCTCATGGTTCCTCGCGATCCAGGCCGTCGAATTGATCGCCGGTCTCGTCAATCTCACCTTGATCGCGCTGAACATGCGCGACGGCTTCGCCCTCACCCGCGGCCGCCGCGCGCGGCCGGCCTAAAACGCGAACAGCACGCGCACCGCGAACACCAGCCACATCACGATCAGCAGCAGCGTGCCCGCGACGAAGGTGCTGAAGCGGTTCGGCACGTAATTCGACGTGATGTGGATATAGGCATGGGCGTAGCGCAGCCCGACGAACACCCACGACATCACGATGAACAGCGTGTCGGTCTTGTGGAGCAGCAGCGCGAACGCCACCAGCACGTAGAACAGCACCGGCAATTGCAACTGGTTGGAATAGGCGTTGCCGTATTGCATCGTTCGCGAGGGCCAGTTCGGCTGTCCGAGCGCGATGTCGCGCACCTTGGTCTCGCCCTCCTTGACCGCCCGGTAGCGCAGCCACGCCGTCACGAACAGTATGTAGAAAGTCAGCCCCACGAGAAGGAAGACGGGAAGCAGCACGGCCTGAATCGACATGTTCGCCCCTTGTTCGCGCGTCGCGACGCTTGGTGCATGACGCCGAAAAGCGCGCGGCGGCTTTCGGACGACATCATGCTCCAGTTCATTGGACTTTAGACTCAAGACTCGAGACTCAAGACTCTCTATCACGCTCGCGATCCTGGATCGATTCGATCCAGGATCGTCGTGATCCGAGGGCAGCATTGCCCGTCCACGCGCCCGTGGCAAGGCGCGCCGCCCCCGCCGCCGGCATTCCTCGACCCGGTGTGAACCCGGTCGCCGCCCCGCGCGACCAATGCATGAAAACGACGCCTGCGCGGGCCCCGCCTCGCTCCGGAAGGCCTTGCGCGATCAGGCGCGCGGCCCAGCGCGGGACCCGAGCGTCGACACGAAATGAGAGACGACCGATGGGAAATTTCGCCGCCGCATTCGCCGGATTGATCGGAGCCGCCAGCGCGGCGCTGGCGACGCGGGTCTTCCTGGCCGCGCAGCCCTCGCCCCTCGTCATGCTTGGCGCCACCTGGCCGCTCGCGCGCCTGACGCCGGCGTTGACGGTCATTGCCGCGGCGCTCGGCATGACCGCGGCGATCGCGCTCGCGCTGTGGATTGGGCGCGGCCTCGAACACGGCTTCGCCCGCGCCGGCGGGCCGTCGACGAGGGATCTGGCGCGGCGGGCGCTCGCGCTCTCGGCGCTGATGATCGCGGCGGCGACGACCGCCTATGGTCTGCGCGGCGAGGCGCTGGGCCATCTCGGCATCGGCGCGGCCGCGCCCACGATCGAGTTTGAAATCCGCGTTCCCCGCGCCATCGCCGACCGTGTGCCGCATCAGGAGACGCAGGTCGAGTTTCGCGGCGACAAGCATAGCGCGCTCGCCCGCCTGCGGCGCGATTGGCGCCCGGCGCCCGACGACCAGATGATCGTCGCCGGCCGCGTCGCGATCGATGTCGACACGCTCGATCGCAAGATCGTGCTCAATCTGCCGGGGGAACCCTCGCGCCTGTTCAGGCTGCGCCTGGCGCGCGAGCCGAGCCCGTCGGACGAATTCGGTCCGTGGCATCAGGTCGACGCTTTCGCCAAGGCCGGAAGCGGCGCGCCAGACCGCGCCGAGCCGGTCGACGGTTTTGCCATCCGCTACCGCGCGCTGTGACACCGCGCCGGCGGGACTTCGAATTCAAATCGCGACGCGAGGGAGATGACCGATGAACCAGATGATGCTTCGCCTGACGGTCGCCGCCACGCTCTTCGGCGCGACGATCGTGAGCGCGGCCGCCGTCACCATCAGCCTTGCCGCGGGTTGAACCCGCCGCCGGCTAATCGCGCGAGCGCCATCGCCGGATCGCGACCATGCCGCCGATCACGACGAGGCTGGTCAAGCCGACCGTCACCATCAGCGACTTGGCGACGGTGAGCATGCTCGCCGCCGCGACCATGCTTTCGCTCACGCGCGCCGGCTCCAGGCGCAGCATCGCGGCGACGGCGTGGTTCTCGGCAAGATCGAGCATCGCCATCAGCGGACAGACGACGAAAATGAGGAGCTTCCGCAAGCCCGCCGGCGGCGCGACCATGCCCGGCTCGCCCGGCCGCGTCAGATAGGCGATCGCCAGCCCGGTCGCGAGCGCCAGCAGCACCGGAAACGGCGTATCGATCCCATGCTGCGTCGTCAGATAGAACTCCCGCGCCGACGGCGTCAGCGCGCGCAGATAGGCGATCGCTTCGGCGTGCGTGTAGCCGCGCGGGCGCATGTCGAACATCGCCATGCCTCCCGCGCCAGCGGCAAGGCGCGGCACGGTATAAAGGAGCATGACGAGGTAGGGAACGAGCGCGGCAATCACGGCCGCGATCACGACGGCTGGTTTGAGCAACCATTCGCGTGGCCGCATCGGCCCCTCGCCTGTCTCAAGCCCGTTCGCGCGCCAAGGACGGCCCGGCCTCAGCCGCCGCCCGGATAGTTCGGGCTTTCGCGCGTGATGGTCACGTCGTGGACGTGACTCTCGCGCAGGCCCGCGCCGGAAATGCGCACGAACTCGGCCTTGTCGTGGAACTCCTCCAGCGTCTTCGCGCCGACATAGCCCATCGCCGCGCGCAGGCCGCCGGCGAGCTGATGCAACACCGCCATCACGGGGCCCTTGTAGGGCACCTGTCCTTCGATGCCCTCGGGCACGAGCTTGAGCGTGTCCTTGATGTCCTGCTGGAAATAGCGATCGGCCGAACCGCGCGACATCGCGCCCACCGATCCCATGCCGCGATAGGCCTTATAGGAACGGCCCTGGAACAGGAACACCTCGCCCGGCGTCTCGTCGGTGCCGGCCAGCAACGAGCCGATCATCGCCACGTCCGCGCCGGCGGCGAGCGCCTTGGCGAGGTCGCCTGAAAACTTGATGCCGCCATCGGCGATCACCGCCGCGCCCGCCTTCTTGGCCTGCGTCACCACGTCCATGATCGCGGTAAGCTGCGGCACGCCGACGCCGGCGACGATGCGCGTGGTGCAGATCGAGCCCGGCCCGATGCCGACCTTGATCGCGTCCGCGCCGGAATCGATCAGGGCGCGCGCGCCCTCCGCCGTCGCGACATTTCCGGCGATCACCTGCACCGCGTTCGACAGACGCTTGATTCGCGTCACGGCCTCCAGCACGCGCCGCGAATGACCGTGCGCGGTGTCGACGACGAGGATGTCGACGCCGGCATCGATCAGCTTTTCCGAGCGCGCGAAGCCGAGGTCGCCGACGGTGCTCGCCGCCGCGACACGCAGGCGCCCCTGCTCGTCCTTGCAGGCGAGCGGATGGGCGACCGCCTTCTCGATGTCCTTGACCGTGATGAGGCCGACGCAGCGATATTTTTCGTCGACGACGAGCAGCTTCTCGATGCGGTGCTTGTGCAAAAGGCGCTTGGCCTCGTCCTGACCAACGCCCTCGCGCACGGTGACGAGGTTTTCGTGCGTCATCAGCTCCGACACCTTCTGACGCGGATCGGTGGCGAAGCGCACGTCGCGATTGGTGAGAATGCCGACGAGCTTGCCCGGCTGGCCGACGCCGCCGCCGGTGACCACCGGGATGCCGGAAATGCTGTTTTCCTTCATCAAGGTCAGCGCGTCGGCGAGCGTCTCGTCCGGGCCGACGGTGAGCGGATTGACCACCATGCCGGATTCATACTTCTTGACCTGCCGCACCTGGGCGACCTGCTCGTCGACCTCGAAATTGCGGTGGAGGACGCCGACGCCGCCGGCCTGCGCCATGGCGATGGCCATGCGCGCCTCGGTCACCGTGTCCATCGCCGAGGCCATGATCGGAATGTTGAGCGCAATGGTGGGCGTGGCGCGCGAGCGGATGTCGGCTTCCGAGGGCAGAACGTCGGAGAGCCCCGGCTTCAAGAGCACGTCGTCAAAGGTGAACGCCTCGCGAATGCCTTCGCGCGTATCCTGAATTTTCGCCATCGCCAACTCCATCCCGCCCGGCCGGATCGCCTCGCGCGTCGGCCCCGAATCGCTGATCCCACGTGTGGGTTGGCGGGTGTCGTTAGCACGGGGGCGGAATGAATCCTAGAGCGCGCCGCGCTATGCACGGGAAAGCGCGCGTTGGGGCCGTTTCCGTTTGCGAAATCGGCCGCGGACGGGCGAAAAACCGCGCCGAACGGCGCGCGGCGCGGGCGGAGTGCCCGCGCGTCAGGTCGGCGACGCGATGTGAAGGGTTCACACTCAGGGCTTGTAGCCCGGCGGCGGCCCGTGCTCGCGGATCGCCTCGACGATCTCACGATGCTTGCGATCCTCGCGCTTCATATAGACGGCAAGGATGGCGTGCGCGGATGGCACGAAGAACAGCACCGGGAAGAGCAGCCCGAACAGCACGCAGACGACGATCAGCGCGACGTTCAGGATCGCCGAAAACGGCTGCCCGTTCACGAGAAGCCCCAGGGGCGGCAGCAGTCCCGCGAGAATGTAGATCATCGGCCCACCTCCTCCGGCGTTCGACGCGCCAGATGTAGGCACGCGCCCGGCCGGCGCAATGGCGGCGCGACGAATTTCCCGGCCGCCCACGCGGCGCTCACCCCCCTCGCCCGCGAAAGCCCGTCGCCAGGACGTAACGCTCGGCGGAATCGGCCCGGCTCGCGGCCGGCTTGACGTTGCGGACGCTGGCGTAGTCGCGCTTCAATTGCGCCTGCAGCGATGCATCCGCCCCGCTCTGGAGCACCTTGGCGATGAACACGCCGCCGGGATTGAGGATTTCGCGCGCGAATTCGGCCGCGCATTCGACCAGCCCTACGATGCGCAGTTGATCGGTCTTGCGATGGCCGGTGGCGTTGGCCGCCATGTCGGACATCACCACGTCGGCGCCGCCGCCGAGCATGGCGCGCAGGCGCGCGGGCGCGCTTTCGTCGAGGAAGTCGAGCTGGACGAACTCGACGCCGGGAATGGCAGGCATTTCGAGAAGATCGATGGCGACGACACGCCCCTTGCCCTTGCCCTTGCCCTCGCCCGCGCCGACCTTGCGCGCGGCGACCTGGCTCCAGCCGCCCGGCGCCGCGCCGAGATCGACCACGACGAGGCCGGGCCTCAGGAAGGCGTATTTGTCGTCGATTTCCTTGAGCTTGTAGGCGGCGCGCGAGCGATAGCCCTCGCGCTTGGCGCGCAGCACATAAGGATCGTTGAGCTGGCGCTCCAGCCATAGCTTCGACGACAGCGTGCGCTTGCCGCCGGTCTTCACCGTCACATGATGCCGCCCGGTGGTGTCCTTGACCATGCTGGGAGTATGCTCGCCGCGCGAATCTTAAGCCGACGGCACCGCCGCCCGGATCGCGCCGTCGTCGCGCATCATCCGCAGCAGCATGCCCTCGCGCAGGCCCCGGTCCGCGATGCGCAGGCGCGGGCACGGAAACGCGTTGCGGATGGCGTCGAGAATGGCGCAGCCGGCGAGCACCAGGTCGGCGCGCTCCGAACCGATGCAGCCATTGCCGGCGCGTTCCTCATAGCCCATCGCCAAGAGCCGTGTCACGGTTCGCGTGACCTCCGCGTCGCTCATCCAGATGCCGTCGACGCGGCGGCGATCATAGCGCGCCAGGTCGAGGTGAATGCCGGCGATGGTGGTGACCGTCCCGGACGTGCCGAGGAGATGCACGCCGGAAAGATCGTCGCCATGATTGTCGGCGAATTCGGCGAGATGCTCGGATACGTCCTCGACCATCGCGGCGTAGGATCGTTCGGTAACGTGCATGCCGCCGTGGCGCTCGGCCAGCGTGACGACGCCGAGGGGAAGCGACGCCCAGCCGCGCACGGCGAAGGCGCCCGCGCGCTCGCGATCGATACGCACGACTTCCGAGGAGCCCCCGCCGATGTCGAAGACGATCGCGCCGGCCGCCTCGTCGCAAATCAGCGGCGTGCAGCCCGTCGCGGCGAGCATCGCCTCGGTCCCGCGGTCGATGATTTCGAGCTCGATGCCGAGCTGGTCGGCGACGCGGTCGCAGAATTCGCGGCTGTTGGTGGCGGCGCGGCAGGCTTCCGTCGCGATCAGGCGGGAGCGTGTCGTGCCGCGCGCCCGCATCTTGTCGCGGCAGACGCGCAACGCGTCGAGGCCCCGCGCCATCGCCGCCTCGCTGATACGCCCGGAAACGGAAACGCCCTCGCCCAGGCGAATGATGCGCGAAAACGAGTCGACGACGCGAAAACCCGCCCGCGACGGACGCGCGATCAGCAGCCGGCAATTATTGGTCCCCAGGTCAAGCGCGGCATAGGTCGCCGGCGGCGGCCGTCGCGAACTTTCGGCGCCGGCGGCGCGCGTCGCGCCATCGGCGCAAGGTAAACGAAACGCGCCGTTCGCCCCGTTCAACCCGCTGGCCCCGTTCGCCCCGTTTCCGTGGGCGTCGCCTGACCGGTGCGCCGCGGCACGCGAGCCGTTCTCGCCGTGCCGACGCACGTCATCCTTCATCTGTTTCCTTCCCGCCGCCGCGCGCGTCCCGGTTCCCGATGTAAACCCGTCGGCGCACGGCAGTTCATGATTATCGTTATCCGAATTCTACCGATACCGGACCGGCATGCAACCGCCGGCCGGCCGGGCGCGCGCGGACGGCGCGGCGGGTCGCGGCCTCTTCCCCGGCCTCCTCGGCCGGCGGCGGGATTGGGGCGATGGCAAGCACGGCCGGCTGCGCAAGCCGCGAATCCGGGGTAGACCTGACCCGCGCCGGTCATCTATATGAGGGCGCCGGACATCGGGGCCCGGCGCGGAGCCAAGCGGCCACGCGCGCGGGAAAATCGGCCCCGTTCGGATGCCTTTCCCGGGCTGATGGGGGATCGTCTAACGGTAGGACAGCGGACTCTGACTCCGCCAGTCTAGGTTCGAATCCTAGTCCCCCAGCCACTATTTCTTAAAATAATTCAGCAGCTTCCGACGGCAAACGCGACTTTTGGATTAAGCCGAGCTGGCCTCTGATCCCCGCGTGCGCCTTCCCGCGTGCGCCTTCGAGGCGGTCCCCTCGTTGCCGCTCGGGCGTAAGCGGTCCGCACAATGGTCCGCACAATGATGAGCGCACGAATAAGCGCGCGGACCGCAAGGCCGAGCGGACTCGCGCGCGGCGATCGTCGACGTCACGACACCAGTTCGGGTCAATTCAGCCGCGTCCGTTCACCGGCGGAGCGTCATCGCTCCGTCGTTCGGCGCCGGCGGCCGACGCGCCTCCTCGATGGCGATGCGCGCGCGAACCCTATTTCTCTTGAAGGCGATAGACGTAGTCGACCAGCACCATCGTCTGCGCGCGGATATAGGCTTCCTGGTCGTAGGGAACGTCGACATAGTGCTCGCCGGCCATGATCGCGAAGCGCTTGCCCCAAATCGGCATGTCGCGCGTCCCGTGAGCTCCCAATTCCTGTCGCCCGTCGATGACCTTGATGACGCGCTCGGCCGGGAACACGCCGCCATTCTTCTTGGCGAGCACCGTCAAATCCGGAGGCGCGACCTTGAGGCTGGGAACATAGAGCCCGCCGCCTTTCGCGTCGGCCCCGTGGCAGACGGCGCATTGCGCGTCGAATTGAGTCTTGCCGATGTCGACGCTCTTCTTTTCCTCCGCCGCCAAGGGCGAAACCATTCCCATGAGCACCAAAACAATCATCGCCGCGCGCATATTGCCATTGTTCATGTTGTCCTCACTCTGATTTGCGGTTGAGTTGGTGCCGTCGCAAGCAATATCGAATTCGTGGAACAAGCATCTCCAATACCGATGCTATAGAGCGCAAACGCCGTTTTCAATTGCATGCCAATTCTGTGAATTGATGCGCGGCAAGCGAAGGCGTTCGATCCAAGAACGGTATGTCGTCGGGCAAGGCACGAAACGTCGCCGTAGAAAAATACCGCGCGGCGCTTAGTGCAATGCAGCGCACGTCACCACGGAAACGCTTCGCTACGGGAGTCGCGCGCAAGAATGCCGGCGATTGCGGTCTCTGACTGGCGATAAGGATCTCCGGCGCATGTTTTCGCGCATGCGTCGAAAACGGGAGTCCGGCTCAAGCCCCATCGTTCGACCCGCATTCGGCACCCAGCGGTGCGCGCGCGCTCCGGCTCGATTAACCCTTTGTTTGCCATATCACCGGCAAAGCCGATGCATGTCGGCAAGATGCACGCGAGCCAAGCGCGGCGAGGGACCGGATTTCATGCGCGCGGCCTGCCATCTGGTCGTCCCCGCGCTCGCCCGGGAGCCCCGACCGCCCCACCCGATCGCCGCGCGGACAACTCTCCCGCGACGCGGAAATTGGACGTATTTCGGGCACTAGACGCGATCCTGACGGTTCGGCTTTAGGCTTGCGACCATCACACGCGCCCCCCCGCTATCCACGGTTTGTCGAGGCGCCATTCGCCATCGCGCCAGCGGCGAGGCACCGGATTTCGCGAGCAATTTCCGATCGAACCATAGCGGACCGATTCACAATTTGTGGATGTTTGGAGTCCAAATTGGTTGCCGCGATCTCCGAAACCAGGGAGCACGAATTAACAAGATGTTGACGACGCCAGAGCCGACCAATCAACAAAAACCATTCGGCAGAGTTGTCACGGTTCGCGGCTCGTCGGTGCGCGCCGGGCTCCTTGCCCACGCCGGGTCGCGGCCCTATGAGCTGCGCGCCACGGTCGGACGCTTTCTGACCGTGCGCAGCGGCGCCAACCTCATCATCGGCATCGTGACCGAGGTCACCGTCGAGGAACTGCCCACCTACGATCAGTGCAATTTCGTCGCCATCGCCGCGATCGATCTGCTCGGCGAGATCAACAATGCCGGGCGGGAGGACGCGAAATTCCAGCGCGGCGTCACGGTCTATCCGAGCATCGGCGACATCGTGTCGGTGATCAGCTCCGACGAATTGCGCGTCGTCTACACCCCGACCAAGGGGCACGCGATTCATCTCGGCCAGTTGCAGCAAGACCCCAACGTATCCGCCTTCGTCGACGTCAACGAGACCGCGAGCAAGCACTTCGCCGTGCTTGGCTCCACCGGCGTCGGCAAATCGACCGGCGTCGCGCTCATCCTTCACGAAATCCTGCGCTCGCGCGCGGACCTGCGCATCTTCCTCGTCGACGTGCACAACGAATACGGCCGCTGCTTCGGCGAGAACGCGCAGGTGCTCAATCCGCGCAACCTGAAGCTGCCGTTCTGGCTGTTCAATTTCGAGGAAATCGTCGACGTCTTCTTCGGCGGCCGCAGCGGCGCGCCGGACGAGCTCGAAATCCTGCTCGAAACCATTCCGATCGCCAAGGCCACCTACTCGCAGTACCAGACGGCCGATCGCGGCATCAAGAAGATCGATCCCAAGAGCACCGGCATCACCGCCGACACGCCGATCCCCTATCGCATCGCCGACCTGATCAACCTGATCGACGAGCGCATGGGCCGGCTCGAGAACCGCTCGGTGCGGCTGACCTATCACAAGCTGATTTCGCGCATCAACGCGGTGTGCGGCGACTTCCGCTACGCCTTCATGTTCGAGAACGCCAATGTCGGCGGCGACACGATGGCCGAGGTCATCAGCCATCTGTTCCGCCTGCCGACCAACGGCAAGCCGATGACGGTGATGCAACTCGCCGGCTTCCCGGCCGAGGTGGTGGACTCCGTCGTATCGGTGCTCAGCCGGATGGCGTTCGATTTCGGCATGTGGAGCGACGGCGTCGCGCCGCTTCTGTTCGTGTGCGAGGAAGCGCACCGCTACGCCTCGGCCGACCGCAGCGTCGGTTTCGGCCCGACCCGCAAGGCGCTTTCCCGCATCGCCAAGGAAGGGCGCAAATATGGCGTCTACCTCGGCCTCATCACCCAGCGCCCGGCCGAGCTCGATCCCACCATCATTTCCCAGTGCAACACGCTGTTCGCCATGCGGCTCGCCAACGAGCGCGACCAGGCGCTGCTGCGCTCGGCGGTTTCGGACGCCGCCGCCAATCTGCTCTCGTTCCTGCCCTCGCTCGGCACGCGCGAGGTGCTCGCCTTCGGCGAAGGCGTCGCGCTGCCCACCCGCATGCGCTTCAAGGAACTCTCGGCGCAATATCTGCCGCGCGGCGAGGCGACGATCGGCGGAACGGGCAAGCCCCAGCGCCTCGATTACGATTTCGTCTCCAGCGTGCTCGAGCGCTGGCGCGGCTCGACCAATTATCGCTTGTCGGGCGGCGACACGATGGAAGCGCCGAACCCGGGACGCGCGCGCGTCGACGCGCCGTTGCAGCCGGGATTGCAGACCGGCGCGGCAAGTCCGCAAGGCTCCTACGCGCCCACGCAGCTCTCCGCCGGACTCAATCCCGAGCGCTTCAGGATCCTGAAAAAGCCGCTCGGCGGTCTGTCGCCCCCGCCCCCCGGCGCCAAGACCGGCTTCTAGCGCGTTGGTCCCGCGAGACGAATGTGTCTCGCCGGACTGAAACGCTCCAGCTTCAAGGCCACGCGCAAATCCACTTCGCAATCGCGGGTTCCACTTTCGCGCGCTCCAACATCGCGGGATCGGCGCTCGCGCGCGTCGCCACGGCCGCGCCGGCTTCTTGGCGTCGCCGCCGCGACACGGCGGAGGCGGATTTGCGCGCCGCGCGCGATCGTCTATCGTGTCGGCCGACCGTCCCGATCAACGCGACATCGGAAAGCCGATCATGACGCCTCCTCCCAGCCGTTTTCCCGTTCCCGCGCTCGATGAACTTCCCGAGGATATCCGCGCGCGCATCGTCGCGGTTCAGGAGAAATCCGGCTTCGTGCCGAATGTATTTCTGGCGCTGTCGCACCGGCCGGCCGAGTTCCGCGCCTTCTTCGCCTATCACGACGCGCTGATGGAGAAGGACGGCGGGCTGACCAAGGCCGAGCGGGAGATGATCGTGGTGGCCACCAGCGGGGCCAACCAGTGCCATTATTGCGTCGTCGCCCATGGCGCGATCCTGCGCATCCGCGCGCGCGATCCGCTCATCGCCGACCAGGTGGCGATCAATTACCGCAAGGCCAACATCACGGCGCGCCAGCGGGCGATGCTCGATTTCGCGCTCAAGGTCTGCCTCGATTCACGGGCGATCGGCGAGGCCGATTACGAGGCGCTCCACGCGCACGGCTTTTCCGAGGAAGACATCTGGGACATAGCCGCGATCGCGGCGTTCTTCGCCATGTCGAACCGGCTCGCCAACGCCCTGGACATGCCGCCCAACGAGGAGTTCTACCTGCTGGGCCGGGTGGCGCCGCAAAAGCCGGGAAGCACGCCCGCCCGCGCCTGAGCCCGCCCAACGGGCTCCCGCGTCTCGGCTCGGCCGGCGAGAGACGCCGCGTGGCTGGAATTGATCGAGGCGCGCGCGCGAACGTCGAAATTCTCGGGCGAATTCATCATCTTAACAATTCGCCGGCGCGCCATTGAACTCTTGTTGCGGCTCCGATATAGGAGCAAGCGCGATTCTACAGTGGCATATGACGGCCGCCAGCGCGCGTCACGAGAACTGTATTTTCGAGCGCGAACCCAAAGGCTTAGCGATGTCATCCACATTCGACCAGGTCGCCAACATCATCGCCGAAACCTGCGACATTCCCCGCGACACCATCACGGCGGAAAGCCACGCGATCAACGATCTGGGCATCGACAGCCTCGACTTCCTCGACATCGCCTTCGCCATCGACAAGGCGTTCGGCATCAAGCTGCCGCTGGAAAAGTGGACGCAAGAAGTCAACGACGGCAAGGCGACCACCGAACAATATTTCGTGCTCGGCAACCTTTGCGCCCGCATCGACGAGCTGGTCGCCGCCAAGGGAGCTTGATGCTCCGGACGACCAATGAACCTTGAATATTTCAGACTTGTCGACCGGATCGTCGACCTCGATCTCGGCGGCCGCACGATCAAGGCCGTGGCGAAAGTTCCCATGTCGGGAACGATCTTCGAGGGACATTTTCCCGGGCACCCGCTGATGCCCGGCGTGCTTCTGATCGAGACGATGGCGCAGACCTCGGGGTGGCTCCTGGTCGCGCATATGAAGTTTCAACGCATGCCGTTTCTCGCCGCGGTCAGGGAGGCCAAGCTGCGCGCCTTCATCATGCCGGGCGACGACCTGACGATCACCGCCCGCCTGACGCATGACGGATCGGGCTATGCCATCACCGAGGCCGAAATCGCCACCGGCGGCAAGGTCAGGTGCACGTCGACGCTGACGTTCACCCATGTCGCCTTCCCCAACGAGGAATTGCGCTCCCACATGTGCTCCGTCGCCGCCGAACTCGGACTGACCGAACGGGCCGCCAATGGCTGATGCACGGGAAGCGTGGATCACCGGCATCGGCTTGGTCTCGTCCCTGGGCGAAGGCCTCGACGCGCATTGGAACGCGCTCAGCGCCGGCGCGCCGCAAATCGACGCGAAGACGTTCGCGCCCTGGATCGTCCACCCGCTGGCGCCGGTCAATTTCGACGCGCAAATCCCGAAAAAGGGCGATCAGCGCCAGATGGAATTGTGGCAGCGCATCGGCACCTACGCGGCCGGGCTCGCGCTGGAGACGGCCGGCATCAAGGGCAACGCCGACATCCTTTCGCGCACCGACATGATCGTGGCCGCGGGCGGCGGCGAGCGCGACCTCGCCGTCGACGGCGCGATCCTGACGGGCGACCTCGCCGGCCAGACCTCGGAGGATTACGTCAACGAGCGGCTGATGTCGGATTTGCGCCCGACGCTGTTCCTGGCCCAGCTTTCCAATCTCCTCGCCGGCAACATCTCCATCGTCCACGGCGTGATCGGCTCCTCGCGCACTTTCATGGGCGAGGAGGAAGCCGGGATCGACGCCCTGCGCATCGCGGTGGCGCGCATCGCCGCCGGACAGAGCGAGATCGCGCTCGTCGGCGGCGCGCAGAACGCGCAGCGCAAGGAAATGCTGATGCTGTTCGAGTTCGGCGGCTACAACCTGAAGACCGATTTCGCGCCGGTGTGGTCGCGCGGCCCGGCCGGCGGCTTCGCGCTCGGCTCGGCCGGCGCGTTTCTCGTCATCGAATCGCGCGCGCATGCCGAGGCGCGCGGCGCCAAGCCGTTCGCCAAGCTCAACGCCGTCGCCGCCGAGCATTCCCGCCGCGCCGACGAGGGCGCGATCACGGCGACGCTGGAATCGTTCTGGCGCGCGCTCGCCCCGCCCGCCTCCGGCACCGCGATCATTTCCGCGGCGACCGGCGCGGAACCGGCGACATCGCGGGAGCGCGCGTTCCTCGCCGCGCACCCGGAGGTTCCCGCGCGCGCGATCGCGACGATGTTCGGACAGACCGTCGAGGCGCAGTTTCCGCTCGCGGTGGCCGTCGCCGCGCTGTGCCTCTCGCGCGGCGCGCTGTTTCCGCCGACGGATGCGTCCGGCGTCGAACGCGCCGCCTCCGAGCCGCCGACGCGCATCGTCGTGACCGGCGCGGGACATTGGCGCGGCGAAGGCATGACGCTGCTTGAATCGGTCGACGGCGGGAGGGCGCGATGACCTTGCCGCGCGACACATTCGGACGTCCCGTCGTCGTCGTCACCGGCATGGGCGTCGTCACTTCGCTCGGCGCCGGCAAGACGGACAATTGGGCCAAGCTCACCTCCGGCCAGTCCGGCGTGCGCCGCATCTCGCGCTTTTCGACGGCCGGGCTGAAGACGACCATCGCCGGCACCGTCAATTTCGTGCCGGTCGAGCCGTTCTGCGCCGCGACGCTTTCCGAAAAGCTCGCCGATCTCGCGGCCGAGGAAGCAGTCGCCGAATCCGGCATCGGCTCCAAGGGGAACTTTCCCGGGCCGCTGTTTCTCGCCGTCGCGCCGGTCGAGCTGGAATGGTTCCACCGCAAGGAGCTCGCGCATGCCTCGGGCGCGCGCGAGGCCTGCGGCTATGACGACCTCCTGCGCGTGGCGGGCAATGGCCGCTTCACCGAATTCCACCGGCGCTTCCAGTTCGGTTCGGTCGCCGATCATCTCACCGAGCGGTTCGGCACCAAGGGCTCGCCGATTTCGCTGTCGACCGCCTGCGCCTCGGGAGCGAGCGCGATCCAGCTCGGCGTCGAGGCGATCCGGCGGGGCGAAACCGCCGCCTCGCTGTGCGTGGCGACCGACGGCTCGATCAACCCCGAAGCGGTCGTCCGCTTCTCGCTCCTGTCGGCGCTGTCGACGCAGAACGAGAAGCCGGAGGAGGCCGCCAAGCCGTTCTCCAAGAACCGCGACGGCTTCGTCATGGCCGAGGGCGCCGGCGCGCTGGTGCTGGAGAGCCTCGAAGGCGCGCTCGCCCGCGGCGCGCGTATCCTCGGCGTCGTCGCCGGCTGCGGCGAACACGCCGATTCGTTTCACCGCACGCGGTCGAGCCCGGATGGCAAGCCGATCATCGGCTGCATCCGCAACGCGCTCGACGACGCCGGCATGGCGCCCGAGCGGATCGACTACATCAACGCCCACGGCACCGGCACGCCGGAAAACGACAAGATGGAATATCTCGGCATCGCCGCCGTCTTCGGCGAGCGCGCGACCGGCATTCCGGTGTCCTCGAACAAGTCGATGATCGGCCATACGCTGTCCGCGGCCGGCGCGGTGGAGGCGGTGTTCTCGCTGATGACGCTGCGCCATCAGCGCATTCCCCCGACCATCAACTACCAGATTCCCGATCCCGCCATTCCGCTCGACGTCGTTCCCAATGTCGCGCGCGACGCGCGCGTCGCCGCCGCCATGTCGAATTCCTTCGGTTTCGGTGGACAGAACGTCGCGCTGGTGATGACAATCGAACCCACCTGAGAAGGGGCGTCGCCGCGCGCCGCGGCGCGAGCGGCGGCACGCCCGCAATCGCGCGCCGGCGCCGTTATGGAGTTTTGGTCAATGCGTGCGCTCACACTCGTCGCCGATCGCGAATTGGTGGTCGCCGATCTTCCCGCGCCGCCGCCGCCGGCCGCCGGCGAGGTCCAGATTCGCGTCAAGGCGGTCGCGCTCAACCACATCGACGTGTGGGGCTATCGCGGCATGGCCTTCGCCAAGCGCAAGCTGCCGCTGGTCGTCGGCGCGGAGGCCTCCGGCGAAATCGTCGCCGTCGGGGCCGGCGTCGGCAATCTCAAGCCCGGCCAGCTCGTGGTGATGTACGGGGCGCTCACCTGCGGCGAATGCCCGGCCTGCCGCGCCGGCCGGGACAATCTTTGCGAGAATGTCGCCGGCGTGCTCGGCTTTCACGTCGACGGCTTCGCCCGCGAAGTGATGAACTTCCCCGCCCGCCTCGTCATCCCCGTCCCCGCCGGCGTCGAGGCGCGCGACGCCGCCTGCGCGCCGATCGCCTATTCGACGGTGCAGCACATGCTGTTCGACAACGCCCGGCTCGAACCCGGCGAAACGGTTCTCGTCCATGCAGGCGGCTCGGGCATCGGCACCGTCGCGATCATGATGGCCAAGGCGATCGGCTGCACCGTCATCGCCACTGTCGGCGACGACGCCAAGATCGAGCGCACGCGCGCGCTCGGCGCCGATCACGTCATCAATTATCGCCGCGACCGGTTCGAGCACGAAACGCGCAAGATCACCAGGAAGAAGGGCGTCGACGTCGTGTTCGAGCATGTCGGCGCCGACACCTTCAACGGCTCGCTGCTCGCGCTCAAGCGCGGCGGCCGCCTGGTGACCTGCGGCGCGACATCGGGCCCGACGGTGACGCTCAATCTGATGCAACTGTTCCAGCAGCAATATCGCATCATCGGCTCGTTCGGCGCCTCGATGCGCAACATCGCCGAGAGCCTCGACAAGATCGCGGCCGGCATGCGCCCCGTGATCGATACCGAGGTGCCGCTCGCCGAGGTCGGCCGCGCGCTCGCGCGCATGGAAAGCCGGCAGGTGTTCGGCAAGATCATCGTTCATTTCTGATGCGGCGGGTCGAATACCATGTCCGTCGCCTGGCGCTGCGGGCCCGTCGCGGCGCGCGCGCGGTCACGCACGCGTTTCTCGGCGCGATCACGGTCGCGTTGCTCGGCCTGGCGCGGCTGTTCGATCCGGACCGTCTCGCCAATTTCGCCGGCTTCGTCGCGCGCAAGCTCGGGCCGCTGGTGCCGGAGCATCGGGTCGCGCGCGCCAATCTCGTCGCGGCGTTCCCGGAAAAATCCGCCGAGGAGATCGAGCGCATTCTTCAGGGCACCTGGGACAATCTCGGCCGCATCGGCGCGGAATTCGCGCATCTGGATCGGCTGTGGACGTTCGGAACGGATGGTCCCGCCAAGGGCCGAATCGAGGTCGATCGCGCCTCGATCGACCGCTTCATCGCGCTGCGCGACGACGGCAAGCCCGCGCTGCTTTTCGCCGCGCATCTCGGCAATTGGGAATTGCCGGCGCTCGCCGGACCGACCTATGGGGTCGACACCGCCGCCCTCTACCGCCGGCCGAGCGTGCCGGCGATCGATCGCGCCATTCTCGAAAAGCGGTCGGTCAACATGGGGCGGCTGATCCCGGCCGGGCTCGACGCGCCGCTGCGGCTTGCCGACGCGCTCAAGGCGGGCTCTCATGTCGGCATGCTGGCGGACCAATATGTGCTGCGCGGCGTCGATGTCGTCTTTTTCGGGCGAACCACCAAGGCCAATCCGCTGCTGGCGCGGCTGGCGCGGCAGATCGATTGTCCGATCCTCGGCGTGCGCGTGATCCGCCTGCCCGAGCACCGCTTTCGCGTCGAACTGACCGAGCCGATCGCGCCCGCGCGCGATGCGTCCGGCGCGATCGATATCCAGGGCACGACGCAGGCGATGATCAGCGTGATCGAAGGCTGGATCCGCGAATATCCCGAACAATGGCTGTGGCAGCACCGCCGCTGGCGCTGAGGCAACGCGCGTCGCCGCGCCTTCAGCGACCGGTCTTCACCCGCGTCCACAGCCGGTTGATCGCGCGCTGCGTCGCCGGATCGCGAGCGGTGATGACGAACAGGCGTCTCAGCGTCGCCTCATCCGGATAGACGGTCTTGTCACCGATCACCTTGGCGTCGACATGCTTCTGCGCGGCGAGATTGCCGCTGGCGTAGCCGAGAAAGCTCGAATTGCGCGCCGCCACCTCGGGCCGGTAGAGATAATCGATCAGCGCGTGGGCTTCCTCGACATTGCGCGCGTCGGCGGGGATGGCGAGATTGTCGAAGAACATCTGCGCCCCCTCTTTCGGGATGGCGTAGCCGATCTCGACGCCTGCATTGGCCTCCGCCGCGCGGTTCTGGGCCTGCTTGATGTCGCCCGACCAGCCGACCACCAGGCAGATTTCGCCCGAGGCGAGCGCGTTGAGATATTCCGAGGAATGAAATTTGCGCACCGACGGCCGCGCGCGCGCGGCAAGCTCGGCGGCCTTTTCGAGGTCGGCCGGCTTGGTGGAGTTCGGATCGATGCCGAGATAGTTCAGCGCGGCGGGCAGGATGTCGTCGGCCGAATCGAGCATGTGCACGCCGCAATCCTTGAAGCGGGCGAGGCTCTCGGGCTTGAACACAATGTCCCAGCTATCGATCCGGCCCTCGCCGCCGAGAATCTCGCGCGCCTTGGCGAGGTTGTAGCCGATGCCGGTCGTCCCCCACATGTAGTTCGCCGCGAACTGGTTGCCGGGATCGTAGGTCGCCAGCCGCCGCGCCACCTCGGGCCAGACATGCGCCAGATTGGGCAGCCGCGCGGGATCGAGCTTGCGGAACACGCCCGCCTTGATCTGCCGTTCGAGGAAATAGCCGGTCGGCACGACGAGATCGTAGCCGGATTTGCCGGCGAGCAGCCGCGTCTCCAGCGTCTCGTTGCCGTCGAAAGTGTCGTAGACGGCCTTGATGCCGGTTTCCTTGGTGAAGTCGTCGAGCACGCCGGGGGCAATGTAATTCGACCAGTTGTAGAAATTGACGACGCGCTCCTGCGCCGCGGCCGTCCCCGCCAGGGCGAAAATCGCGGCCGCGGCGAGCGAGCGCGCGGACCACGCCGAAAAGCCGAACGGTGCCATCCCTTCCCTCGCTAACCCCGGCGCAGCAGACCGTCGAGGCGCTCCAGCGCGCCGTCGATCGTCGAATCCTTCTTGGCGAAGCAGAACCTGACGACGGACTTGACCGCGTCGTCCTCGTAGAACGCCGAGACCGGGATCGCCGCAACCTTGCGCTCGGCGACGAGCCGCTTGCAGAACGCCTCGTCGGTCTCGTTGAGCCCCAAGGGCGCGAGATCGACGTTGAGGAAATAGGTGCCCTGCGAGGGCAGCACCGGAAAGCCGATCGCCTTGAGCCCGTGGGCCAGCCGGTCGCGGCTGCGCGCCAGGTTCACGCGCAGGTCGGTGAAATAGCGCTCGTCCTTGCCCAGGCCATAGGCGACGGCGGCCTGGAGATTCGGCGGCGTCGTGAAGGTGAGGAACTGGTGCGCCTTGGCAAGCACGCGCAGCAGCGCCGGCGCGGCGCAGACGAGCCCCACCTTCCAGCCGGTGAGCGAGAATATCTTGCCGGCCGAGCCGATCTTGACCGCGCGCTCGCGCATGCCCGGCATCGCGATCAGCGGCACATGGGCGCGGTCGTCGAAGACGACATGCTCCCAGACCTCGTCGCAGATCGCGATCGCGTCATGCTCGACGCACAAGCGCGCCAGCAGCTCCAGATCCTCGCGCGGATAGACGATCGCAGCCGGATTGAGCGGATTGTTGAAGACGACGAGCTTGGTCTTCGGCGAGAACACCCGCCGCAACTCCTCCTCGGTCAGGCGCCAGTCCGGCGGGCGCAGACGGGCGAAGCGCGGAACGCCGCCGGCGCGGCGGATCAGCGGCACATAGGCGTCGTAGAAAGGCTGGAACACGACGACTTCGTCGCCCGGCTCGATCAGGCCGAAGAGCGAGGCGGCGAGCGCCTCGGTCGCGCCGGAGGTGACCATCACCTCGCTCGCCGGATCGAGCGCCAGGCCCTGCCAGCGCCGGTAATGCGCGGCGATCGCCTCCCGCAGCTCCGGCGTTCCCATCATTGAAGGGTATTGATTGTAGCCGTCGAGCACGGCTTCGGCCGCCTTGCGCCGCACGTCCTCCGGTCCCGGATCGTCGGGAAAGCCCTGCCCCAGATTGATGGCGGCGTGATCGCGCGCGAGCTGCGACATCACCTCGAAGATGGTGACCGGCAGGCCTGCGAGGATCGAATTCATGGCGCGATCAGCTTCCGGGCTTGGTGGGCAGCCCCGCCATTTTCCACGCCATGATCCCGCCGGCAAGATGGGCGTCGTGCTTGAGACCCGCCGTCTGCGCCGCCATCGAGGCGGTGACCGAGCGCCGGCCGCTGCGGCAGGCGAATACGAGCTCCTTGCCCTTGGGGTCGGGAAGCCGCGCCGGCGTGAACGACGACATCGGCAGCACCGCCGCCTCGGGAAACGCCTCGGCCGCGATTTCGTTCATCTCGCGCACGTCGACGAGGAGATAGCGCCCCTCGGCGATACCCTTGGCCACCTCGACCGGCGTCAGGTCGCGCACCTTGTGAGCCCTGCCGAACAATCCGAACATCCAGAACCGAACCTTCCTTTCGCGCGGCGGCGTCCGCCGCCCCTCTCGTCGCGGAAAGACCAAAACCGCCAATGAAAATCAAGTCGCCGGCCGCCCGCCGCCGGCATGGGCCGCATGCGCCAAAGCAGGGAGCGTGGGGTCGCCTAGATGGTGACCTGGGTGCCGACCTCGACGACGCGCCCGGTCGGAATCTGGAAATATTCCGTCGCGTCATTGGCCGCCCGGCTGAGCACGATGAACACGTGGCGCTGCCACATCGGCATCGTTGACTGACTCGACGGCTTGAGCGAACGGCGCGAGACGAAGAACGACGTCGACATGATGTCGAACTGCCAGCCGAGCTTGCGCGCGATCGCCAGCGCCTTGGGCACGTTCGGCGTTTCCATGAAACCGAACCGCAGCACGACGCGGCTGAACTTGTCGCCGATCGGCTCCATGCGCACGCGCGAGGCCGGATCGACCGTCGGCGTCGGCGCGGTCTCGATCGTCAGGAGCACGTTGTTTTCGTGCAGCACCTTGTTGTGCTTGAGATTGTGCAGCAGCGCCGCCGGCGCGAACTCCGGATCGCTCGTCAGAAACACCGCGGTACCGGCGACGATATGCGGCGGCCGCTTCTCCAGGCTCTTGACGAGGTCGGCCAACGGTACCTCGATCTTGCGCGTCTTTTCGAACAGGACGCCGGTGCCGCGCCGCCAGCTCCAGATCAGGGCCGCCATCGCCGCGCCGAACATCAACGGCACCCACGCGCCTTCGAACAGCTTGAGCATGTTCGCGGCGAGGAAGGTGGCGTCGATGAACACCAGCGGGGCGATCACCGCGGCCGCGGCCGCCGCGCGCCAGTTCCACAGCTTCCAGATCACGATGAAGCCCATCACGCCGTCGACGACCATCGTCGTCGACACCGCGATGCCGTAGGCGGCGGCCAGTCCGCTCGACGTGCGGAACAGGCCGACCAGCAACAGCACGCCGATGAGCAGCAAGGTGTTCACGCGCGGCAGATAGATCTGTCCGGCATGGACCTCGGAGGTGTGACGCACCTCGAAGCGCGGCAGCAGGCCAAGCTGCACCGCCTGGCGCGTCAGCGAATAGGCGCCGGTGATCACCGCCTGGCTGGCGATGACGGTCGCCGCGGTCGCGAGCAGGATCAGCGGCACCAGCATGCTGTTGGGAACGAGGCGATAGAACGGGCTTTCGATCGCCTCCGGATGGGCGAGCACCAGCGCGCCCTGCCCGAAATAATTGATCACCAGCGACGGCAGCACGAAGAACAGCCACGCGTATTGGATCGGCTTACGGCCGAAATGGCCAAGGTCGGCGTAGAGCGCCTCGCCGCCGGTCACCGCCAGGAACACCGCGCCGAGCGTGATCAGGCCGATGGTTCCGTGGGTCAGGAGGAACTTGACGCCATGAACCGGATTGATGGCCGCCAGCACCGTCGGGTCGTCGCTGATGTGCATCAGTCCGGTAATCGCGAGCGTGGTGAACCACACCGCCATCACCGGGCCGAAGGCCTTGGCCACCGTCGCGGTGCCGCGGCTCTGCACCGTGAACAGCATGATGAGAATGACGATGGCCAGCGGAACCACGTAATGGTCGAGCGCGGGGGCGGCGAGCTTCAAGCCTTCGACCGCCGAAAGCACCGAAATCGCCGGCGTGATCATCGAATCGCCGAAGAACATCGACGCGCCGACCACGCCGATCGCGGTCAACAGCACCGGCCGCCGTCCGAGCGCGCGCTGGCACAGCGCCATCAGCGACAGCGTGCCGCCCTCTCCCTTGTTGTCCGCGCGCAGGAGCAGCAGCACGTATTTGACCGTCACCACGACGATGAGCGACCACAGAATGAGCGACAGCACGCCGAGAATGATCTCGCGCGTCACGGTTCCATGCGCGGCCGCGTTCACCGCCGCTTCGCGGAAGGCGTAGAGCGGGCTGGTGCCGATGTCGCCATAGACGACGCCGATGCTGCCGACAAAGAGGGTCCAGAATTTCGCCGGGTGGCCGTGTTCGGCCGATGCGGCCTCATCGTCCGGGCTGAGCGGTGGCGGATTTTCGGGGGGCGTCTGATTGTCCGTGATGGCCACGAGACTGGGTCCGTTGCTGCGTCGCAATGCTGCGCGGGACGGGCTTATAGCACCGAAGACCCCGAGGATACATTGCACATCGGATCAATATTGGGGATCGCTGTCAATCGAAATCGGTATTTAAACACCGGCATCCGCAGGGCGCGTTCCTACGGCATCAGGTTCGGCGGCAGCGGCGGCTCGTCGCGCATCAGCGAGATCGTGACGCGGCGGTTGGCCGACAGATACGGATCGTCCGGGAACAGAGGCTGGGTGTCGGCCTTGCCCGCCACCATGAAGACGTGGCTCGCCGGAAGCCCCTCCCGCGCCAGGATCTGGCGCACCGCATTGGCCCGGTCCGCCGACAGGTCGAACGGCGAGTAGTCGGAACGCGGCGGGGTCAGGGTCGCGGCCGTATGGCCGATGATCGCCACGCGCAAGGGCGTCGCCTTGAGCGGGCCGGCGAGCTTCTGGATCAGGAGGCGCGTGCGCTCATAAGGTTCCTTCGACCCTTCGGGAAACATCGACCGGCCGTCCTGGTCGACGATTTCGAGATTGAGGCCCTGCTTGGTTTCCTCGAACATGATGTGCTTCGACATCTCGGTCAGTTCGGGAAGGTCCTGCAACGCCTGGCGCAGCGAGGCGGATGCGAGCGCGAATTCGCGGTCGACCTTGAGCTTGGCGCCCTGCTCCTTGTTGCGGTCCTGCTCGTCGGGCGTCGGCGTGTTGGACGCATCCTCCGGCTGGATCTGCGCGGCGTTCTTCAGCTTGGGCCGGGTCGGCAACCCATCGGACTCGATAATGCCGGAGAACCGCTGCTCCGTCTGCACGCCGAAGGCGTCGCGCATCGAGCCGGCGACGATTTTCAGCTTCTGCTGGTCCTGGTTCGAGAACGCCACCAGCATCACGAAGAAACTCATCAGGAGGCCCATGAGATCGGCGAAGGTCACGAACCAGCCGTGCCCGCCGTGAGCCCCTCCGCGTTTCTTCGCCATCGCCCCGCGTTCCCCTTCGCGCCGGAATTACGCCGGCACCGGCTCGGCCGCCTCGTGCCGATGCGACTCCGGCAGGTAGGCGAGCAGCATCTCGCGCACCAGCGTCGGCGACTTGGATTCGCGGATCATCAGGATGCCGTCGATGATCAGCGTGCGGTTGACCTCCTCCTCGACCAGCTTGACGTGCAGCTTGTCGGCGATCGGAAGGCAGAACAGGTTCGCCACCAGCGCCCCGTAAAGCGTGGCGAGCAGCGCGACCGCCATGAACGGCCCGAGCTTGGACGGATCGGTCATGTTGGCGAACATCTGCACCATGCCGATCAGCGTGCCGATCATGCCGAAGGCCGGCGCGCAATCGCCGATCGCGCGATAGATCTTCTGGCCCTCGTCGAGATGGGTGAGGAAATTGTCGCGGTCGCGCTCGAGATTGTCGCGGATGAAATCGGCGTCGTAACCGTCGGCGACGAAGCGGATGCCCTTGGCCAGGAACGCGTCCTCGGTCTCGACCTTTTCAAGTCCGACCGGCCCCTGCTTGCGCGCGATTTCGGCCAGCCCCGCGATCTCGTCAACGAGTTCGCGCGAGGTGGTCGAACGCATGGTGAAGGCGAATTTCATCCCCAGCGGCAGGCCGTGGAGCATCGCGACCATCGGGAAGCGGATAAGCGTGGCCGCCAGCGAACCGCCGCCGATGATGATGACGGCGTGAACGTCGTAAAACATCCGAAAATCGCCGCCCATCAGGATCAGGGTGGCGATGACGATGACTCCGGCGGCAAGGCCAATGCCGGTGGTAATGTCCATGAAAAACTCCGACGCAACTGGCGCGCGCGACCCCTCCTGGAGCGCGAAATCAACCTAGCGCCGACGCCATTAATGTCGCGTAAAGGCTAACCCTTGGCACGCCGCAAACGCGCCGATCGCATGAGGTGGCCGCGCGCGGCGCATGGCGAGGCCGCGCGCGGGCGCGAATTGGGCGAAATTCGTCAAATTTTCAACACTCTGGTAACCAATAGGAACTTGTCTGTCAGTCGGGCTTCCGTTTTGGCGCCCCAGCCGCTATCCGGTATTCATGGTCGACAACCGCGCGTCCCGTGCCTTTGTGCCCATCCTGGCCGCGCTGATGCTCGCCGGCTGCTCCTATGAGCGCCTGTCCGGGCTGATCGGCTCGTCGACCGACCCGGCACGCGATTCCTCCGCCTCGGCGGGCGACGCGACCGGCGACGCCCCACCGGTGCTCTCGCCCGCCCCATTCGACATGGCCGGCAAATGGACGCTCGCCTCGCCCGGCGCGGGCTCCTGCGTCATGACCTTCGCCGCGACGGGCAATGCGAGCGAGGGCACGATCGCGCCGGCGGGCGGCTGCCCGTTCAGCTTCTTCACCAGCCGGAAATGGACCTACGAGGAAACCGGTCTTGCCGTGCGCGATCACACCGGACAGGTGCTGGTGAGAATGTCCGCGGTCGACAAGGGCGCCTTCGAGGGACGCACGGCCGCGAACCAGCCCATCACCTTGCGACGGTAGTTCCTCGGCCGCGCGCCACTCGACGCTCGGTCGAGGCTCGGTCGAGGCTCAATTGAGGCGCGGCGGCCTGTCCTCGTCCCCGGTGGGGGCGAGCGGCGGCGGCATGGTGTTCTCGCTCATCGGCGGCTGATTCGCGGAAGCCTTCGCCTCGGCCGCCTTCTTCTCCTGCTTGCGGCGGGACACCCAGCCGAGCGGCAGGCTCGCAAGATACAGCACCGATCCGATCGAGAGCACGTACCACGGGTAGCTCACCAGCAGCGCGATGAACAGCACCGTGAAGATGATGATCGCCGGCACCATGTCGCGCGGCACGCGGGAGCCGGCGCGCTTGCCCGAGAATACCGGCAGGCGCGAGACCATCAGCGCGGCGATCGCGAGCATGTAGATCGCGACGATCGACGAGGGCGCGTGCGGCAGGCCCAGAAAGGCGAGATACATCGGCAGCAGCACGGTGATCGCGCCGGCGGGCGCGGGAACGCCGGTGAAGTAATTCGCCGCGTCGGCCGGGCGGTCGGGGTCGTCCATCGTGGCGTTGAATCGCGCGAGCCTCAGCCCGGCGCTGATGGCGAACACCATCGCTGCGATCCAGCCGACATTGCCGAGCGCGTGGAGCTGCCAGAAATAGAGAATGAGCCCGGGCGCGACGCCGAAATTGACGAAGTCGGCGAGGCTGTCGAGTTCGGCCCCGAATTTCGATTGGCCCTTGATCAGACGCGCGATGCGCCCGTCGATGCCGTCGAGCAGCGCGGCGAAGACGATCGCGCCGAGCGCGAGCTCGAACCGCCCTTCGGTGGACAGGCGGATCGCGGTCAGGCCGGCGACGATGGCGAGAAGGGTGATGATATTGGGCACCAACATCCGCACCGGAATCTTGCGAAACCGCGGCCGGCGGAACTCAAATGCCCTGCGCTCGTTAAAGTCGCTCATCGCCAGCTAGATATATAGAGACGCGCCCCCTATTCCTAGCCCCAACCGGCCGGGTCGGCGCTCAGTCGAGGCGGTAGCTACGTCCGCCGTCGCCGGCGCGGAAGTCGGCGAGCACGGTTTCGCCGGCGATCGCGGTCTGTCCTTCGGCGACCAACGGCTTGGCCCCCTCGGGAAGATAGACATCGAGCCGCGAGCCGAAGCGGATGAGGCCGAAGCGCTCGCCCATGGTCAGCGATTGGCCGTCCTTGACGAAGGAGACGATCCGCCGCGCGACCAGGCCGGCGATCTGGACCACGCCGACATTGCCCGCCGGCGTGGAGATGACCAGCGAATTGCGCTCATTGTCCTCGCTCGCCTTGTCGAGCTCGGCATTGATGAACTTGCCCGCGCGATAGATGACGCGCTCGACGCGCCCGCTCACCGGGCTGCGATTGACGTGACAATTGAACACGCTCATGAAAATCGACACGCGCGGCAGCGGCCGCGTGCCCATGTCCATTTCCGCCGGCGGGATCGCCTGCGTGATCAGCGAGACGCGGCCGTCGGCGGGCGACACGACAAGTCCCTCGCGGATCGGGGTGACGCGTTTCGGGTCGCGGAAGAATAGCGCGCACCACACCGTCAGGCCGCAGCCGATCCAGCCGAGCGGTCCCCAGATCCAGAACAGGACGAGGCTCGCCAGCGCGAAGCCGCCGATGAAGGGATAGCCCTCCGGATGAACCGGCGGGATCTGGGCGGAGATGGAGCGAACGATGGACATGGCGGGTTCCGGCCTGGCGATTGAAGCAGCACTGCCCTACCCGATTTCCGCGCGCGGGGGAATTCCCCATGGGCGGGCAAATTCCGATGGCATCTATTTGACGGCGACGGGCTCGCCAACGGCCTTCGCGGCCGCTTCCATGATCTCCGGCCGCTGGCTTTCGCGCGGCTCGACGTCCTCGCCCGCCAACGCCAGCTTCTCGCGCGCCTCCTCGGCCTCGCGCTGGCGGTTCCACATGCTGGCGTAAAGCCCGCCGCGCGCCAGCAGATCCTGATGCCGGCCTCGCTCGGCGATCTGGCCCTGGTCGAGGACGATGATCTCGTCGGCGCCGATGATGGTGGAAAGCCGATGGGCGATCACCAGCGTGGTGCGATTTCGCGACACGCCCTCGAGCGCGTCCTGGATTTCCTTCTCGGTGTGGCTGTCGAGCGCGGAGGTCGCCTCGTCCAGCACCAGGATCGGCGGCGATTTGAGAATGGTGCGCGCGATCGCCACGCGCTGCTTCTCGCCGCCGGAAAGCTTGAGGCCGCGCTCGCCGACCTCGGTTTCATAGCCGGACGGCGACACGCGGATGAAGTTGTCGATCTGCGCGAGACGCGCGGCTTCCTCGACCTCGGCGTCGGTCGCGTCCCAGCGCCCATAACGGATGTTGTAGCGGATGGTGTCGTTGAACAGCACGGTGTCCTGCGGCACCATGCCGATCGCCGCGCGCAGCGAGGCCTGCGTCACCTCGCGGATATCCTGCCCATCGATGGTGATGCGGCCGCCCTCGATGTCGTAGAAGCGGAACAGCAGCCGCGAGATGGTCGACTTGCCCGCGCCCGACGGGCCGACCACGGCGACGGTGCGCCCGGCCGGCACCGCGAAATCGAGCCCTTTCAGGATCGGCCGTTCCGGCTCGTAGGCGAAGGTGACGTTCTCGAAACGGATCACGCCGTCGATCACCCGCAGCGGCCGCGCGCCCGGCCGGTCGCCGATCTCGGGATTGAGCGACAGGATCGAGAACATCTTCTCGATGTCGATCAGCGCCTGCTTGATCTCGCGATAGACCATGCCCATGAAATTGAGCGGCATGTAGAGCTGGATCATCATCGCGTTGATCATCACGAAGTCGCCGATGGTGTTGGTTCCCTCGCGGATGCCGATCGCGCACATCGCCATCGCCGCCGTCAGGCCGAAGGTGAAAATGATCGCCTGGCCGGTATTGAGGACCGCGAGCGAGGTGTAGGTCTTCACGCTCGCCTTCTCGTAGCCCTCCATCGAGCGGTCGTAGCGCGCCGCCTCGCGTTCCTCGGCGCCGAAATACTTCACCGTCTCGTAGTTCAGGAGCGAGTCGATCGCCTTGGTGTTGGCGTCGGTGTCGGACTCGTTCATGCGCCGGCGAATTTCGATGCGCCATTCGGTCGCGGCGTAGGTGAAATACATATAGACCGCCACGGTAACGAGCGTGACCAGGACATAGCGCCAGTCGAACTGGTAGAGCAGGACGCCGACGATCAGCGCCAGCTCGATCACGGTCGGCATCAATTGCAGGATCAGCATGCGCACGATGATCTCGATGCCGGTGCGGCCGCGCTCCAGCACGCGCGTCAGGCCGCCGGTCTTGCGCTCGAGATGGAAGCGCAGCGACAATTGGTGCATGTGCACGAAGGTCAGATGCGCGAGCTTGCGCACCGCGTTCATCGCGACCTTGGCGAACAGGCCGTCGCGCACCTGCGTGAACACGGCCATCAGGATGCGCATCAAGCCATAGGCAACGGTCATCACCAGCGGCGCGGCGAACACCCAGACGAGCCAGCTCGCCGGCTGGGCGGGCGCGGAGCCCTGCCCGGTCAGCGCGTCGGTCGCCCATTTGAAGGTGAAGGGAACGGCGAGCGTGGCGAGCTTGCCGACAACAAGCAGGGCGAGCGAGCCCATGACCCGAAGCTGAAGATCGCGGCGATCGCCGGGCCAGACGAACGGCCACAGGTCGACCAGCGTCTTGATGAGCGCGCCGTTCTCCTGCTTGCCGGCCCGCTCCCCGGACGCCGATGACCGATCATGATGCGCCATGCGCCAAACCCTCGCGGGACCAGGCCGATTCCCGCCAATCCCGTCTTCAAACGGTCATATAGGATGTTTCGCCGCCAACCGCACGCATCGGCGCCCGTCTCTTTTTGCATTGCTGAGGCCGTGCCGCGTTGCTCGCGCCGCGCCAGGATCGGCCGGGACCGAAGTCCCGACCGGTCGGACGCCCTCCCCTTCGAGGCGTACGGCGCGCGCCGCCCGGCCACCTTGACCGCGCCGCCAGCGGGTGCCAAATCGGCACTCATGAGCGAACTGCGCACCATCTGCGTCTATTGCGGCTCCGGTCCGGGCACCAACCCCTTGTTCATGGAGTCGGCTCGCCAGCTTGGCAAGATCCTGGCCGAGAGCGGCGTCGGGCTGGTCTATGGCGGCGGCTCGATCGGCCTGATGGGCGCGATCGCCAATTCCGTGCTCGACCATGGCGGCCACGTCACCGGGATCATTCCCGACTTCCTCAAATCGCGCGAGCTCGCGCTCACCCGCGTCCCGGAGCTGATCGTCACCCGCGACATGCACGAGCGCAAGCAGGCGATGTTCGACCGCGCCGACGCGTTCGTCGCCCTGCCCGGCGGCGTCGGCACGCTCGAGGAACTGGTCGAGCAGATGACATGGGCCCAGCTCGGCCGCCACGCCAAGCCGATCCTGCTCGCCAACATCGATGGCTTCTGGGAACCGCTGCTCGACCTCATCGCGCATATGCGCGAACTCGCGTTCATCCGCTCCGGGCTCGCCGTCGACGTGCTCACCGCCGACGAGGTCGCCGACATCCTGCCGCGCCTGCGCAAGGCGCTCGCCGAGGTGCCGGAGATCGCGCGGCTGATGGACGCCGACACCGCCAAGATGCTCTAGGCGCGCGCGGCGCGACGCGCGGCGGCGATCAGGCCGGCGCGTCGACCTTGACCAGCTTGTAGATCACCGAATCCATCAACGCCTGGAACGACGCGTCGATGATGTTGGGCGAGACGCCGATCGTCGTCCAGCGCTCGCCGTTCTCGTCCTCGCTCTCGATCAGCACCCGCGTCACCGCGCCGGTGCCGCCGTTGAGGATGCGCACGCGGTAATCGACCAGCTTCAGGCCCTCGATATAGCGCTGGTACTTGCCGAGATCCTTGCGCAGCGCGACGTCGAGCGCGTTGACCGGGCCGTTGCCCTCGGCCGCCGAAATCAGCGTCTCCTCGCCGACCTTGACCTTGACCACCGCCATCGCAACCGTGAGGCGCTGGCCGCTGGCGTTGTAGCGCTGCTCGACATTGACGTCGAACTGCTCGACGGAGAAATATTCCGGCACGCGGCCGAGTATCCGCCGCGCCAGGAGATCGAACGAGGCGTCGGCCGACTCGTAGGAGTAGCCCTGTGACTCGCGCTCCTTGATCTCGTCGAGCAGGCGGCCGACGCGCGCGTCGTCGCGCTCGACGGCGATGCCGGCGCGGGCGAGCTCGGCGAGCAGGTTGGAGCGCCCGGCCTGATCCGACACCAGCACCTTGCGGTGGTTGCCGACCTTTTCCGGCGCGACGTGCTCGTAGGTTTCCGGCTCCTTGAGAATTGCGGAAGCGTGAATGCCGGCCTTGGTGACGAAGGCGCTCTCCCCGACATAGGGCGCGTGGCGGTTGGGCGCGCGATTGAGCACGTCGTCGAGCGCGCGCGAGACATGCGCGAGCGAGGCGAGCTTCTCGTCGCTGACGCCGGTGTCGAAGCGCTCCGCGAACTCCTTCTTCAATTTCAGCGTCGGAATGATCGAGCACAGATTGGCGTTGCCGCAGCGCTCGCCGAGGCCGTTGAGAGAGCCCTGGATCTGGCGCGCGCCGCCGCGCACCGCCGCCAGCGAATTGGCGACCGCCTGCTCGGTGTCGTTGTGGGCGTGAATGCCGAGATGATCGCCCGGCACCACGCGCGCCGCCGCCCGCGTGATCTCCTCGATCTCGTGCGGCATCGAGCCGCCATTGGTGTCGCACAGCACGACCCAGCGCGCGCCGGACTCAAACGCCGTCTTGGCGCAGGCGAGCGCGTAATCCCGATTGGCCTTGTAGCCGTCGAAGAAATGCTCGCAATCGACCAGCACCTCGCGGCCCTTGTCCCTGGCCGCCTTGACGCTGTCGCGGATCGAGGCGAGGTTTTCCTCCCCCGTCGTCTCCAGCGCCACGCGCACATGGTAGTCCCATGCCTTGGCGACGTAGCAGATGGCGTCGGCGTCCGCGCCCAGAAGCGAGGCCACGCCCGGATCGTTGGAGATCGAGCGGCCCGGCCGGCGCGTCATGCCGAAGGCGGTGAAGCGCGCGTGCTTGAACGCCGGCTTGGCGGAAAAGAACTCCGTGTCGGTCGGGTTGGCGCCGGGATAGCCGCCTTCGACATAGTCGATGCCGAGACCGTCGAGCATGTCGGCGATGATGCGCTTGTCGTGCACGGTGAAATCGACGCCGTTGGTCTGCGCGCCGTCGCGCAGCGTGGTGTCGAACAGATAAAGGCGCTCTTTCATCGGCGGTCTCTCGTTGCGGGCGGCCGTTCGGCCGCGACGTGATCGGGGCGCCGCCGGGATTCGCGGCCGGCGAGGCATTGGGCAAGAAAGGCGATCGCGCTCATATCGGTCGCGCTCCCGCCTTCGCCGCGTTCGGCAACACCTTGGTCATCATCGTGTTGGCGAGCGTGACGTCGAAGCGCACCAGGCTCTGGCGACGCTGCGCGACATAGCCGCGGCGAAGAAAGAACGCCTCGGCGTTGTCGCTCACATCGGCGGCGAGCCTCTCGACGCCGCGCGCGGCCGCGAGCTTTTCGATCGCGTCGATCAGCGTCGTGCCGACGCCCTGCCCCGCCGCCCCCGGATGGACGTAGAGAAGATCGAGCGCGCCATCGGAAAGGCTCGCGAAGCCGGCGACCTCGCCGCCGCGCTCGGCGACGATGGTGAGCGCGTTCGCGAGCCGCGCACCGAAGGCATCGACATCGCCGGCTGCGGCGATCCAGGCCGCGCGCTGCTCCTCGTCATAGTCCTCGCCGGCAAGTTCGGCGATGCTCGCGGCGAAGATCGCGCGCAGCACGGCTAGGTCGGCGGCGAGATATGGCCGCAGCGTCGGCTTGGGAAAGGCTTCAGCCATCGCCGCTACCAGAAATTATAGAGCTTGAGCACCACCGCGACGGCGACCGCGAGCAGCACGATCTTGAGCGCGATGTAATAGAGCCAGTGGCGCGGAAACGGCGTGTCGGGCTTCTTCATCGCACGATCTCCTTCCTGCTTCGCTCTCCCCTTGCGGGAGAGGGACTTTGGCGCGGCCTCATCATCGCGCGAACTCCTTCCCGCTTCCCTCTCCCCTCGCGGGAGAGGGATTTTGGCGCGGCGCGGTCATCGCGCGATCTCCCAGGTGGTCACCGGATTGCCGTCCTTGTCCTTGCCGTCCTTGAGCACGACGCCCATGGCGGCGAGTTCGTCGCGGATGCGGTCGGATTCCTTGAAGTCCTTGCGCGCGCGGGCGGCCGCGCGGGCGATGACTTTTTCGGCGATGGAGGCTTTCGTTTCAGCCTTAATTTCAACGCGAGCCTCGGACACGAGCTCGGCGCCCAGAAAGGCAAGCGTTGCTTTCAGTCCGGCGGGATCATTCGATTTTCTCAGCGCGTGAAGCGCGGCGATCGCATCCGATGTGTTCAGATCGTCGCTCAGCGCCGCGACCACGGCGGGGCTTACCGCGCCATTCGACGCGTTTTCGCAGAATTTCGACCAATCCCTATGGACGGCTTCCGCCTCCTCCAGCGCCCTCACCGTCCAGTCGATCGGCGAGCGGTAATGCGTCTTCAGCATCGCGAGCCGCAGCACTTCGCCCGGCCATTTGCGGCCGCCGAACTTCGTGGTGTGCAACAGTTCGTTGATGGTGATGAAGTTGCCGAGCGACTTCGACATCTTCTCGCCCTCGACCATCAGGAAGCCGTTGTGCATCCAGGTGCGGGCCATGTGCGAGGTGTGGAAGGCGCAGCAGGATTGCGCGATTTCGTTTTCGTGATGCGGGAAGACGAGATCGACGCCGCCGCCGTGAATGTCGAATTGATGCGGGCGCGCCTTGCCGCTCGCCGACAGACGCGGCTCCACTTCCGTCCACAGCCAGCGGTCGGACATCGCCGAGCATTCGAGATGCCAGCCGGGGCGTCCGGGCGTCTTGATGCCGGCGGGCGAAGGCCACGCCGGCTCGCCAGGCTTCGACGGCTTCCACAGCACGAAATCCATCGCCTCGCGCTTGTAGGGCGCGACATCGACACGCGCGCCGGCAAGCATCTCGTCGAGCGTGCGGCGCGCGAGACGTCCGTAGTCCTTCATCGAGGCGACCGAAAACAGGACATGGTCCTCGCCGACATAGGCGTGCCCACCCGCGATCAGAGTCTCGATGATCGCGCGCATCTCCGGAATGTGCTCGGTCGCGCGCGGCTCGATCGTCGGCGGCAGACAGCCCAGCGCGGCCACGTCCTCGTGGAACTGCTTCTCGGTCCGCTCGGTGACCTTGCGGATCGCCTCGTTAAGCGGCAGCCCCGGATAGTCGCGCGCGGCGCGATCGTTGATCTTGTCGTCGACGTCGGTGATGTTGCGGACGTAGGTGACGTGATCCGCGCCATAGACGTGGCGCAGCAGGCGAAACAGCACGTCGAATACGATCACCGGGCGCGCGTTGCCGATATGGGCGAAGTCGTAGACCGTCGGCCCGCACACATACATGCGCACGTTGTTGGGATCGAGCGGGGTGAAGACCCGTTTCTCCTTGCTCAGCGTATCGTAGAGCTTGAGCTCCATCTCTCACCTGCGTCCGTCGGCCGAAAGGCAACCCACCCGCTGGCCGGGCGTTGCTTTGTCTCGGAGGTGAGAAAAGACGGCCGCAGCCAGCGAAAATCGCTAGCGAATAATCTCCGGGCAGATAATGCCGAAAATCGCGAATAAGCCGTTCATGGGCCGGCACAATGGTCAAGTCGGGCCGGGCCGTCAAGGGCGAAAGGCCGCTCCGGAGGGGCCCAGCAGGCGGTCGAGGGCGCGCCGAACGCCATGTGCCGACGGCATGGCCCCCGGCGCCAATCCGACACGACTAATTCTTGTTAACCCTTTGTCCTTATCCTAGGAGGGTCGCTCCTTCTCCTGGATATGCCATGCGATTCGCCGCTCTTGCCGCCGCCCTGCTCCTTTGTCCGGTCGCCCTTTCCGTCGCCCAGGCTGAATCGCGGATCTTCGTGATCGCCAACCAGGCCGATGGCTACGGCGTCGACCGCTGCCTTTCCATGGGCCAGCGCTGCGGCACACCGGTCGCGCAGGCTTATTGCAAGTCGAGGGACTACAACCAAGCCGTCGCGTTCCAGAAGATCGACCCCTCCGACGTGACCGGTTCGCTGCCCACCCAGGTCGACAAGGCCTGCCCGTCGGGCACCTGCGCGCTCGTCGCGATCACCTGCGAACGCTGACGATCGAGCGCCCGCGCGGGGCTCGCGGATCGCGCGCCGGTTCAATGACCTGTCCCGGAGCGGCGAACGACACGCGACCCTCACGGATTCCGCCATGAAAACGACGTGACCGCGTCGGAAGAAGGCGCTATGTGAGGCGTCGCTCCAGGCCCGACGCCAGCAACAAACCGCGAACCTCGGATCATGATCCAGCCATCGGCCGACTCGCGCGCGCGCGTCAATCTCAGCGGTAACGGCGGGCTTCGCGCCGCCTTCGCGATCGCGACCGCGCTCTGGCTGACGCCGGATGTCGCCGGCGCGCAAGCATTTCCGCCGCCCTCGCAGGCGGCCAATCCGATCTGCCAGCGTCTCGAAGCCCAGCTTGCCGCGGTCGATCGCGGCCAGAACGGCGATCCGCGCGCCGATCAGATCAACCGGCTCGAGGAAACCGCGACGCGCCAGCAGGGCGAACTCGACCGCGTCGTCCAGCAGGCCCGGCGCCTGGGCTGCGAAAGCTCCGGACTGTTCGCGATCTTCGGCGGCCAATCGGCGCAATGCGGGCCGATCAACACCCAGATCCAGAAGACGCGGGCCGCGCTCGACCAGACCATGACCTCGCTCGATCGGCTGCGCGGCCCCGGCGGCTCGGATCGCGAAGGCCAGCGGCGTTCGGTGCTCCTGGCGCTGGCGCAGAACAATTGCGGCCCGCAATACGCGGCCGCCGCGCGCGTGTCGCCGGGCGGCGGCATCTTCAACGATCTGTTCGGCGGCCTGACCCCGGACGGCCCGGCCGCCTCCACCTTCCGCACCGTCTGCGTGCGTAGCTGCGACGGCTTCTTCTTTCCGATCTCCTTCACGACGGTGCCCTCTCGCTTCGCCGACGACGAACGCGCCTGCAAGCGGCTCTGCCCCAACGCGGAGGTCGCGCTCTATACCTACCGCAATCCCGGCGAGGACATGAACCACGCCGTCTCGACCAGCGGGCAGGCCTATCTCCAGCACCCCAATGCGTTCCGCTATCGGCAGGAATACAACGCCGCGTGCAGTTGCCGCGCGCCGGGCCAGTCCTGGGCCGAGGCGCTGAAGAATTCCGAAGATCGTTCGACCGTGGAAAAGGGCGACATCGTCGTCACCGAGGAACGCGCCAAGCAGATGTCGCAGCCGCGCGACGCGCAAGGCCGCCCGCTGGCGCCGGCCGCCTCGAAGTCCGCCAACGGCAAGGCGCAGGCGCTGACCTCGCCGCCGCCGAGCGCGCCCGCGGAATCGGAGAGGCCGTCCGACCCGGCGTCGTCCGCGGCAACCACCGAGCCGTCGTCCAACAAGCCGATCCGTTCGGTCGGACCGACCTTCATTCCCGCGCGTTGAAATCCCTGAAGTCCGATTATTCGATCGACGATCGGGGCTAGCTCGCCGCTTCGAGACGCGCCCGCGCGCGCGCGCGGCCGATCAGCGGCAACAGCAACTTGAGTTCAGGCCCCTCCTCGCGCCCGGTCAGCGCCAGCCGCAGCGGATGATAGAGCCCGCGCCCCTTCTTTCCCGTCGCGGCGGCGATCGCCTTCGTCCAGGCCGGCCAGGTTTCCACGCTCCACGGCTCGGGCGGCAGCACCGCGAGCGCGGCGCGCAGAAGATCGCGGTCCTCGCCCTCGCCATATGTCCCCTCCGAGGCGACCACAAGCCACCACGCGCGCGCGTCGGCGAGCTTCGCAAGATTGCCGCGCACGGCGAGCCAGAACGCTTCCCCGCCCGCGACGCCGAGCGCGCCGAGCCGCTCGGCCACGCGCGCGTGGGGCATCGCGTGCAGCGTGCGGGCGTTGAGCGCGGAAAGTTCGGCCGGATCGAATTTCGCCGCCGAATGCGACACGTCGCCGAGATCGACCTTGGCCAGCAATTCGTCGAGGCCGCTCACCGGCTCGACCGCGTGCGATGTTCCGATCAGCACCGCGAGCGCGGCGACCGCGGACGGCTCGTAGCCCTCCTCGCGCAGCGCCGCGAGCGAGAGATGGCCGAGCCGCTTCGACAGTCCCTCGCCGCTCGGCAGCGTCAGCAGATTGTGGTGCGCGAAATTCGGCGGCGTCGCGCCGAGCGCCTCGAACAGTTGGATCTGCACCGCCGTGTTGGTGACGTGATCCTCGCCGCGAATGACGTCGGTGATGCCAAGGTCGATGTCGTCGACGACCGATGGCAGCGTGTAGAGATAGGTGCCGTCGGCGCGGATCAGCACCGGATCGGACAGCGAGGCGCAGTCGATCGTCTGCGGACCGCGCACGCCATCGTTCCACCCGACCGCGCGCCGGTCGAGCAGGAAACGCCAATAGGGCTTGCGCCCCTCGCCTTCGAGGCGCGCGCGATCCTCCGGCGAGAGCTTCAGCGCGGCGCGGTCATAGATCGGAGCGCGATGCTGGGCGAGCTGGCGGCGGCGACGATATTCGAGCTCTTCCTCGGTCTCATGGCAGGCATAGAGGCGGCCCGCCACGCGCAGCCGTTCGGCCGCTTCCGCGTGGCGGTCGAAGCGGTCGGACTGGCGCACGATCAGGTCCGGGTTGATCCCGAGCCAGGACAGATCGGCGACGATCTGGTCGGCGAATTCCTTGGTCGAGCGCGCGCGATCGGTATCGTCCAGACGCAGAATGAAGCGCCCGGCGCGCTTCTTCGCGTGCAGCCAGTTGAACAGCGCCGTGCGCGCGTTGCCGATATGGATGAGCCCGGTCGGCGACGGCGCGAAGCGAACGGTCGGAATCGCGCTCATGGCCCGCAGTCATAGGGGTCCGGCCGACCGAGGGCAATCACCCGGCCCCCGCGTCGGTCCCCCGCGCGGGTCGCCGCGTCAGTAGCCGCCCTTGCGCTTGCTCTCGGGAAGACCGGCGATGCGCCCGCCCTGCTTCGACGGGTCGTTGGGGAAGAGGTCGTAGAGCGTCTTCTGGTCGATCTTCTCGCCCCACAAATCCGCCATCGCCTTCATGATGGCGCGGGTGTTCGGCTGGTTGCCGTTGTCGTTGAAGAACTCGTCGCGGAGATACTTGATCAGATCCCAATGCCGTTCGGTGAGCTCGATGCCCTCCTTTTCGGCGATATGCCTGGCCAGATCCTCGCTCCAGTCGTCCTGGTTGACGAGAAATCCGGTGGCGGTCGTCTCAATTTCCCTGCCGTCGAACTGATAGCCCATCTGCTTCTTCCTTCCGCTGCCCGAGCTCGGCGAAATCCGGCGCGCCGGTCCCGCCCATGCGAGACCGGACGCTGTTACAATGGCTTCGCATGGGACCGGAGCCGCTTCGGCGCCGCTCGTCCGTCCCGATCCCCTGCCGGTCGCGCCAGGCCGTTCCCGGTGGCGCTTCGTATATCTTAAAATTCGAATATATTTGGTCAAGCGCCTCGACGCTTGGCGACGCGCCAAACCTTCCCAACTCACCGGTTATTCCACGAACCTTTCCGAACCGCCGGCGATGGGCGGCGGCGCGAGGTTCCGGTCGGGCTCGGGCACCGGCGCGCCGGAATCGCGGAAGCGGTTGGTGATCGGATAGCGCCGATCGCGGCCGAAATTCTTGCGCGTGACCTTCACGCCGGGCGCGGCCTGGCGCCGCTTGTATTCGGCCAGATGCAGCAGGCGCTCGACCTTGACCACCGTGTCGCGGTCATGGCCGGACGCCACGATCGCGGCGAGCGGCTCCTCGTTCTCGACCAGCCGCTCAAGGATCGCATCGAGAATTTCGTAGGGCGGCAGCGAATCCTGATCGAGCTGGTTCTCCCGCAGTTCCGCCGTCGGCGGCCGCGTGATGATGTTTTCGGGAATGACGCGGCCGCCCGGACCGCGCGCGCCGGAGGGCTTCCAGACATTGCGCAAGCGCGCGAGGCGGAAGACCTCCGTCTTGTAGAGATCCTTGACCGGATTGAAGCCGCCATTCATGTCGCCATAGAGCGTGGCGTAGCCGACCGACATCTCCGACTTGTTGCCCGTGGTCACCACCATCAGCCCGAGCTTGTTGGAGATCGCCATCAGGATGATGCCGCGCGCGCGCGCCTGAATGTTCTCCTCGGTGACGTCGCGCGGCTTTCCGGCGAACATCTCCTTCAGCGCGTCCTCCACGCCCTGGACGGCGCTCGCGATCGGCACGGTATCGAGACGGATGCCGAGCGCGGCGGCGAGCGCGGACGCGTCGTCGATCGATTCCCTGGAGGTGAAGCGGTAGGGCAGCATCACGCCGTGAACGCGCTCGGCCCCGATCGCGTCGACCGCCATCGCCGCGCACAGCGCCGAATCGACGCCCCCCGACACGCCGAGCAGCACGCCGGCGAAGCCGTTCTTGTCGACATAGTCGCGCAGACCCAGAACGCAGGCGGCGTAATCGCCGTGATCGTCCTCCACCAGCCGCGCGATCGGGCCGGCGCAGCGCCATCCCCCGCCATTGCGCTCAAGCCGCAGCGTGGTGACGACTTCCTCGAACGGCGGCAATTGCGTCGCCAGCGTGCAATCGGCATGCAGCGCGAACGAAGCGCCGTCGAACACCAGTTCGTCCTGTCCGCCGACCTGATTGACGTAGATCAGCGGCAGGCCGCTTTCGGTGACACGCGCGACCGCGACGTTGAGACGGACATCGTCCTTGCCCCGCCAATAGGGCGAACCGTTCGGCACGATCAGGAGTTCCGCGCCGGTCTCGACCAGGCACTCAACCACGTTCTCATAGGCCGGCGATTCGTCGGTCCAGATGTCCTCGCAGATCGGCACGCCGACGCGCACGCCGCGAATATTCATCGGCCCCGACACCGGGCCGACCGCGAAAACGCGCTTCTCGTCGAACACCCCGTAATTCGGCAGGTTGACCTTGAAGCGGATCGCCGCGATTCGCCCGCCGTCGAGAAGCGCGCAGGCGTTATAGAGCTTGCCGTCCTCGTGCCACGGCGTGCCGATGAGCAACGCCGGTCCGCCATCGGCGGTCTCGCGCGCCAGGTTCTCGATCTCGGCGCGGCAGGCCGCCTGAAAGGACGGCCGAAGCACGAGGTCTTCTGGCGGGTAGCCCGCGATGAAGAGTTCGGGGAAGACGACGAGCGCCGCGCCGTCGGCGGCCGCGCGCGCGCGCGCCGAGCGCGCCTTGCGTCCGTTGCCGGCGATGTCGCCGACGGTCGGATTGAGCTGGGCGAGCGCGATCGCGAGTTGGTCGGGCGGCCGTGTCGTCATGACGATCATCTAGCGCGGAGGAAGGCGCGGCCGCAATCGCATCCCGCGCCGATGGAGGGGATTTTCAGAGCGCCAGCAGCCGCTCGGCGGTGGCGAAAAGCCAGGCTAGCCCGGCGATGATGATGGCGATGGCGACCGCCGCCGAGCCCATGTCCTTGACATAGCCGATCAGCGGATCGCGGTCGGTGGTGACGCGGTCGGCGAGTTTTTCGATCGCGGTATTGAGGAGCTCGACAATCAGCACCAGCATGACCACCGCGATGAGCTGCAGCCGCCGCTCCCAGGTCAGGCCGATCAGCAGCGCGAAGGGCAGCGACAGCGCCAGCGCGGCGAGTTCCTCGCGCACGGCCTGCTCGGTGCGCGCCGCGCGCGCGAGCCCGTTCCAGGTGTTCCGCCAAGCCTGATACCAGCGTTCCATCTCGCGCGCCGCCCCTCGCGGTGTTCCGTCGCTTCCGTTCGCCCCGGCGGTTATAGACCCGTGGCCGTTAACCCCGCGTTGCCGCCTCGAAGGCATAGGCGTCGAGCGCGAGCACCGACCCGTCGAAGCCCTCGTGAATGCGCTTTCCGCGCGCGCCCTCGCCCGCCGCCCCCAGCGCCACCATCAAGGGCAGCAGGTGCTCGTCGGTCGGGTGGTTCTCGTGAAAACGCGGCGCCCGCGCGCGCCAGTCGGCAAGATCCTCGACCGCGCCGGCCACGATCCTGTCGTCGAGCCAGTCGCGGAACTCAGTGACCCACGACGGCGGCGGCCCAGCGGGCTCGTCGCGCGTGGCGAAGAAGATCGCGAGATTATGCGTCATCGCGCCCGACCCAATGACGAGAACGTCCTCGTCGGCGAGCGGCGCCAGCGCGCGGCCCAGCCGATAATGATGGGCCGGATCGGCGCGCGGCTGCACCGAGACTTGGACCACGGGAATGTCGGCGCGTGGATACATCAGCATCAGCGGCACCCAGGTGCCGTGATCGTAGCCGCGCTTGGGCGCGATCGCGGGATCGAGCCCGGCCTCGGCCATCAGACCGGCGATGCGTTCCGCCAGTTCCGGCTCGCCCGGCGCGGGATAGACGAGATCATAGAGCTCGTCGGGAAAGCCGCCGAAATCATAGATCATGCTTGGCGCGGGATCGGCATCGACCACCGGCGCGCGCGTCATGAAATGCGCCGAGACAATGACGATCGCGCGCGGCCGCGCGACAAGGCCGGAAAAGCCCGAGAGGAAATCGCGCGTCGGCGAGGGACGCAGCAGAATGTCGGGCGCGCCGTGCGAAATGAAGAAGGTGGGAAGCCGCATCGGCGTGCTCCCGGCCGAGGCCGCGCGATTAGAGACCCGACGCCGCCGGCAGAGGCTGCGCCTTGGCGCCGCGTCCCTGCTTGAGCAGTTCGGCGAGCAGGAAAGCGACATCGATCGACTGCTCCGCGTTCAGGCGCGGATCGCACGCGGTGTGATAGCGGTCGTTGAGATCCTCGTCCTTGATCGCGCGGGCGCCGCCGGTGCATTCGGTGACGTCCTGCCCGGTCATCTCCAGATGCACGCCGCCGGCATAGGTGCCCTCGGCGGCATGGATGGCGAAGAACGACCTCACTTCCTGCATGACGCGATCGAACGGGCGCGTCTTGTAGCCGGAATTGGAGGTGATGGTGTTGCCGTGCATCGGATCGCACGACCACACCACGTCGCGCCCTTCCCGCTTCACGGCGCGGATCAGTCCGGGCAGATGATCGGCGATCTTGTCGGCCCCGAAGCGGCCGATCAGCGTCAGCCGGCCCGGCTCGTTGTCGGGATTGAGGATGTCGATCAGCTTCATCAGTTCGTCGGGCTTGATGGTCGGCCCGCATTTCAGTCCGATCGGATTCTTCACGCCGCGACAGAATTCGACATGGGCGTGATCGGGCTGGCGCGTGCGATCGCCGATCCAGAGCATGTGGCCGGAGGTGCAGTACCAGTCGCCGCTCGTCGAATCGACCCGCGTCATCGCCTGCTCGAAGCCGAGCAGCAGCGTCTCGTGGCTGGTGAAGAAATCGGTGCCGCGCAGTTCCGGGTGGTTCTCGAAATCGAGCCCGCAGGCGCGCATGAACGACAGCGCCTCGGAGATGCGGTCGGCGAGTTCGCGGTAGCGGCGCGACTGCACCGAATCCTTGACGAAGCCGAGCATCCATTGGTGCACGCTGGCGAGATTTGCGAAGCCGCCGGTCGCGAAGGCGCGCAGCAGGTTGAGCGTTGCGGCCGACTGGCGATAGGCCATCAACTGCCGGCGCGGATCGGGCCGGCGCGCTTCGGCGGTGAAGGCCGCGTCGTTGATGATGTCGCCGCGATAGCTCGGCAGCTCGACATCGCCGCGCTTTTCCGTCGGCGAGGAGCGCGGCTTGGCGAACTGGCCGGCGATGCGGCCGACCTTCACCACCGGCACGGCGCCGGCATACGTCAGCACCACCGCCATCTGCAGCAGCACGCGGAAGAAATCGCGGATGTTGTTGGCGCCATGCTCGGCGAAGCTCTCGGCGCAGTCGCCGCCCTGGAGCAGGAAAGCCTCGCCCGAAGCCACGCGCGCGAGCTTGCGCTTCAGGCTCCTTGCCTCGCCCGCGAACACGAGCGGAGGAAAGGTCGCAAGCTGGGCCTCGACCGCTTCGAGCGCTTTCGCGTCCGGGTATTCGGGCATCTGCACCGCCGGCTTGGCGCGCCAGCTATCGGGAGCCCAACGTTCCGCCATCACACAACTCCTTGTCGGCGCGGCAAGTTCCCGGCCGGCCGACGGTTTACGGAAGCGCGGGTTATACACAGGCTCGCTTGTTTTCGCCAGTTGCAAATCGCTCGCCTTTGGGCGCAGCGTGAACGGCATTATTCATGCGCCACGGCTAATCTGACGCGAAAATCCGACGCCCGGCTGGTTTTTCGATGGACACCAACCCCGACCCCACGCCGCCGCCCACCGACTTCACCTTTCCGGCCACGGACGGGTACGGCCTCGCGGCGACCTATTTCCCCGCCGCTGGCACGCCCCGCGCCGCGGCGATCATCCATTCGGCGACCGCGGTCCCCCGCAAGATCTACAAGGGCTTTGCCGCCTATCTCGCCGAGCGCGGCATCGCCGTCATGACCTACGATTATCGCGGCACCGGGGATTCCCGTCCGGCATCGCTCAAGGGCTTCGAGACCTCGATGGCGCAATGGGCCGAGCGCGACGTGACCGCCGCGATCGATCACATGCGCGCGCGCTTTCCCGATCTGCCGCTGCTGGCCATCGGCCATTCGTTCGGCGGACAGGCGCTCGGCCTCATCCCCAACAATGCCGCCATCTCGCGGGCGCTGCTCGTGGCCGCGCAGGCGGGCTACTGGCGGCTGTTCTATTGGCCGGAGAACTACCGCGTGTTCCTGATGCTGCGCCTGTTCGCGCGGCCCATCGTGCGGCTCGTCGGCTATATGCCGCTCTGGCTCGGCATCGGCGAGGAAATCCCGAAGGGCGTGTTTCTGCAATGGACCGACTGGGTGATGCTGCCACGCTATTTCTTCGACGATCCCGCGCTTGCGACAAAGGCGAACTTTCCGAGTTTGCGCGGCCCGCTGCGGGCGCTGTGCTTTGCCGACGATTCATGGGCGACGCCCGCCGGCGTCAGGCTCCTGTGCACGGGCTTCACCGGCACCGCGCCCGATGTGCGCGTGATCGCGCCGGCCGATATCGGCGTCGAACGCGTCGGCCATTTCGGCTTCTTCCGTCCGGCCTTCCGCGACACGCTGTGGCGGGACGCGGCGGACTGGCTGCTCGCCGCCTGAGCGCTACTTGCCTCCTGAGCGCTACTTGCCGCCGTCGCGGCCATGCCGCGCGGTTGGCGTGCGCATCGTCACCAACTCCTCGGCGGCGGAGGGATGCAGCGCCATGGTGGCGTCGAAATCGGCCTTGGTCGCCTTCATCTTCACCGCGATCGCGATCGCCTGGATGATCTCGGCGGCCGCCTCGCCGACGATGTGGCAGCCGAGCACGCGGTCGCTGTCGCCGTCGACCACCAATTTCATCAGCACGCGCGTGTCGCGGCCTGACAGCGTCGCCTTCATCGGACGGAACTCGGCCTTGTAGATGTCGACGCGCGGATGGGCGGCGCGCGCCTGCGCCTCGGTGAGCCCCACCGTGCCGATCTCGGGCTGGGAGAACACCGCCGTTGGAATGTCGGAGTGATCGACGCGCGTCGGCCGGCCGCCGAAGACCGTGTCGGCGAAGGCGTGTCCCTCGCGGATGGCGACCGGCGTCAGATTGACGCGATTGGTCACGTCGCCGACCGCGTAAATGCTCGGCACCGAGGTCTGGCCGAAGCCGTCGACCGCGATCCCGCCGGTCTCCGGATTGACGGCGACGCCCGCCTGGTCAAGTCCGAGGCCGGCGATGTTCGGCTTGCGCCCGATCGCGAACATCACCTCGTCCGTCTCGATGATCGTTCCGTTCGACAGGCGCGAGGCAAGGCCCGCGCGCGTCTTGTCGACCGCTTCCACCGTCGCGCCGGTGATCACCGTGATGCCGTGCTTTTCCATTTCGCCGCGCAAATGCGCGCGCACGTCATCGTCGAAGCCGCGCAAGATGTTCTCGCCGCGATAGACGAGCGTGACGCGCGAGCCGAGCCCGGCGAAAATGCCGGCGAACTCGACCGCGATGTAGCCGCCGCCCTGGACGAGCACGCGCGGCGGGAGCCGGTCCAGATGGAACGCCTCGTTCGAGGAGATCACATGCTCGATCCCCGGGATCGGCTTGCCGTGGTTCGGCGCCGCGCCGGTGGCGACGAGAATGAAGCGGGCGCGGACCCGCGCGCCGGTCGCGACCAGCCTGATGGTGTGGGGGTCCTCGATCACGGCGCGGCTGTTGACGAGGCTCGCGCCGGACTTGCTCAGATTGGTCGTATAGGCGGCTTCGAGCCGGGCGATTTCCTTGTCCTTGTTGGCGATCAGCGTCCGCCAGTCGAACGAGGCCTCCGGCACCGTCCAGCCGAAGCCCGCCGCGTCATGGAAGTCCTCGCGATAATGGGAGGCGTGAACGAGCAGCTTCTTGGGCACGCAGCCGCGAATGACGCAGGTGCCGCCGACGCGGAATTCCTCCGCCACCGTCACGCGCGCGCCATGGCCCGCGGCGATGCGCCCGGCCCGCACGCCGCCCGAGCCCGCCCCGATGACAAACAGATCAACGTCGAAATCGGCCATGAACATCCGTCGCGTCAAGGGGCGACCCCTCGCCCGTCGCGGCAAGGATGTGCCGCCGCTTGACCGCCGACGCAAGCGGAAACGACCCGTGTGTATCGCGGTCTTGAAGCGCGGCGCGCTGTTGGCGATCTACACACCCGGCCGACATGCCCGGTTGGACACGCCCGCCGGGTCAAACCCTCGGGCGCCGCCGGCGCGTCAGGCCGTCTTGATGTAGTCGCGCAACGCTTCCTGCTCGCGCTCGAACTCCATGACGCGATATTTGACGACGTCGCCGATCGAGATCACGCCGACCACGGCTCCCTCGTCGACCACCGGAAGGTGGCGGAACTTGCCTTCGGTCATCCGCTCCATGATCGCGGCCACGGTGTCGGCGCGCGAACAGGTGACGACGTCGCGGGTCATGAACTTGCGCACCGGCTCGTCGAGCGCGCGCGCGCCATCCGCGGCCACCGCGCGCACGATGTCGCGCTCCGAGATGATACCCTCGATCCTTTCCTTCGCCATCACCAGCAGCGCGCCGATCTTGCGTTCGGCGAGCACCTTGATCGCGGCGGCAAGATGCACATCCGGATCGACGCTCGCGATCTGGTGACCCTTCGAAGAGAGAATGGTTCGGACCGTCATCGTTTCCCCCGTATCGGCTACTCGCGACCTCGCGCGGGCCTTGTCTCGCCGCTTCGACGAGCGGCGATGCGCGGCGCCACGCATCCGTCATTGCAAGGGAAGCATGGGGCAGTTTTGCGCCGCTCGCAAGGCGGAACGCCGGCCATTCAAGACCGGATTTCGTCCTCGTCACGAATATTTGTTTCGTGCGCGTCGCGCGCCGCCGGAATCGGGTCGAACAACGAGAACAGAAATAGTCCGGCCAGGAAGCCGCCGATATGCGCCTGCCAGGCGACGTTCTGATCGTCGCCGGCCACGCCGATCGAGCCGATGCCGAAGGCGAAGTTGATCCCGAACCAGACGGCGAGGAAGATGATCACGCGCGGATTGCGCAGCGCACGCGCGAGCGGAAGGGCGGGCACGCGCGCCGCCTCGTCGGCGTCGCCCCGGCGCATCGACAGAAAGCTTCCCGTCGTGAAAGCGAAGCGCGTGGCCGCGGCCATCGCGCCCGAAATCGCCGCCGAGGCGCCCATCATCGGCGCGATTTCATGGGCGTGGGTGATGAGATGGGCGAGCGCGCCGCCGGTCGCCGTCACCGCGAGGAAGAGATAGAACCGCGCCGCCCCGAAGCGCCGCGCGATCGCGCTGCCGAATGGCAGCAGCCAGAGCGCGTTGAAGCCGAGATGGGTGAGATCGGCGTGCAACAGCGCGTAGCTGACGAAGCTCCAGATCTTGGCGCCCTCGCCGCCCGGAAAGCGCGCGCCCATCAGCACGGACGGATCGAATCGGGCCGGAACGAAGCCGAAGGTCCAGATCACCCACTGGTCGGCATCTGGCGCGAGCAGCGCGGCGCGGACGACATGGACGACCACGAGCAGGGCGATGAAGGCCGTCAGCGCGCCCGGGAGATTGAAGATGGGTTCGCGACCGGCGTTCAATGCCGCCCACCCGGCCTGAACGGCGCGGCGTCGCCCATGGGCGGATCCCACAACCGAATGACGACGCGCAAACGGGCCTCCCGCCCAAATCACTCCGCCGCACTAAGACGGGTTCGGAACGCGGGTGCAAGGCCCGAGCCGGGTCAATTCAGGAAAAAGGGCGCCGCGCTGCGCGTAACCCGCGCCGGTCTCCGGACGGGACCGCCGCCGCCGACGCGCGCGGGTCGACGTTGCCGCGAAAAGCATCAGGGACGGCGGCGTCCCTCTCGCCGTCGTCCCTGATGCCGTCTCTCCGGAAGGCCCGAGGGTCGCCGATCCGATCCGGATCAAGGCTCCCCACCCCTCCCCGTCTCCGTTGGGTCGGAACCGACAAAGGAGCGTGTCGGCTTCACGTGTGGTGAACACCTCGTAACCGGCCGCCGCCGCGAATTCAAACCGTTCCCCGTTTTAAGACTAACGCCGGAGAGCCGCCCCCGCGCGCGAAGCGACGCCGGTGATGGCATGCGCCGTGCTCCGATCCCCCAATAATGGCTCCGACGCCGCGGTGGTGTCCGATTTGGCGACAGGCCGTCGGCACCGCCTGTGCCGTGCCGGGGCAGCCACCCAAAGCGCCACGGCGCAGGGACCCGACATGAAACATCCCGCGAGCCGCGACGTATTCGCCTATTGGGATCTTTGCCGAGGCACCGCGATCGCGCCGACGCGGGCCGATTTCGATCCGGCCGCGCTGCGCGCCCATCTCGGCGACATGTTCGTCGTCGGCTTTGGCGAACGCGGTTCCGATGCCTTCCGGGTGGCGGGCACCCGCGTCTGCGCGCGGTTCGGCCGGGAACTCAAGGGCCTCGCTTTTCGCTCCTTGTGGCACGCGCGCGACCGCCATCTCGTCGACGATATCGCGGATTCGGTCGCCTTCGAGCACCAGGCGAGCATCATCGGCGCGGTCGGACACGACAGCGCGGGGTTGCAGACCTCATTCGAACTGCTGCTGCTTCCCTTCAAGGACGGCACGCTGGCTCGGCCGAGCTTTACCGGGCTGATGGCGCCGCTGACCGCTTCGGCGCCGTTCAAGAACGGCCGAATCGTGGAGCTCGCTGTCACCTCGTGGCGCCGCGTGGAGGGCATCGTCCCGCCGCCGGCCCGGGACGTGGCGCCGACGCGACGCCACCCGCTTCGCGGATTCACGCTCTACGAGGTCGGCCGCCGGGAGTTTGATGCCCGCAAACGTCCTCCGACGACCTTCCGCTAACAGCCCGTTAACCATATCCGCCTAGTTTTTCAGGAGGGGGCCGCACGGGCCCCGGTTTGGTTTGGGTAGCTGTGATGGCGCTCGCGCAGGGAAAGGTCAGACCGCGTCCGTTTCGGGAGGAACGGCGGCGCTTTCAGCGGGTCAAGGTCCATATCCTGGGACGCTACATGCTGTCCGACCGGCGTGAATTTCCTTGCCAGGTCATCAATATGTCGCCGGGCGGCCTCGCGCTTCTGGCCCAGGGCATCGGCTCGGTTGGCGAGCGTGTCGTCGCCTATCTCGACCATATCGGCCGGATCGAGGGCAAGATCGCGCGCATTATCGACAACGGCTTCGCGATGACCATCAACGCGACGCCGCGCAAGCGCGACCGCCTCGCCGCCCAGCTCACCTGGCTCGCCAACCGCGACATCCTTTCCCTTCCCGAGGATCGCCGGCACGACCGCTTCGTCCCGCGCAACCCGATCGCCCGCCTCAGGCTCGCCGACGGCGTGGTGGTGGCCTGCCGCATCATCGACGTGTCGCTTTCCGGCGCGGCCATCGCGTCGGCGCTCAAGCCGGACATCGACAGCGAAGTCACCCTCGGCCGGGTGCCGGGTCGCATCATCCGCCACACCGAGGAAGGCTTCGCGATCGAGTTCTCGCGGCTTCAGCATCCCGACACTCTCGAAAGTAGCGTGAGCGAGCAGTAAACGCCGCGCCGCGCCGCCTCGCCCGAAATCGCCCCCCGCAAGACCGCCCGAGCGCGCCGCGCGCGGCCGGCCGCGAATGGATTTCCAGAACGGCCAAGGTTAACCGGCGCCGGTGCGACCACGCGCGAGAGCGCGCCAGCAATGGCGGCGGCGGGTTAATGTGTAAAATTCTAATCAAATGCCGATGAATCAAATTCTATTCGAATTTGACTCGTGATCGATTCAACTCATCCGATTTTTTGAATCGTATTTGTCTCAACTGCGCGCGCTCCACTTATCCGGCGCGCAAAACCTCCGTGCGCAATATGGCCCCAACAAGACAACAGGGGGTCGTAATGTTGCGTATCTGGGGAAAGCGCGCCGGTCTCGCGGTCGGCATCATGATCATGGGCTTGCCCGGCGCGGCGAAAGCCGCGCCCGAAAAGCCGGTCGAAAAACGTCAATACGCCTACGCCGCCGTCGGCGAGGACGCGCGCCCGCCGATCGGCTGGGTGATGTTCTGCCGCGAATACAAGAGCGAGTGTCGCAACGAGAACACCGAGGCGCGCGATGTCGTGCTGTCGCAGACGGCCTGGAACGATCTCGTCAAGATCAATCGCTGGGTGAACGAGCACATCAAGCCGCTCACCGACATGGATCATTGGAACGTCGTCGAGAAATGGGACCTGCCCAATGACGGCTATGGCGATTGCGAGGACTATGTCCTGCTCAAGCGCAAGATGCTGATCGAAGCCGGCTGGCCGCGCCAGGCGCTGCTCATCACCGTCGTGCGCGACAAGAAAGGCGATGGCCACGCGGTCCTGACCGTCAAGACCGACAAGGGCGAGTACGTCCTCGACAATCAGGCCGAGGAAGTCCTGCACTGGACCGACTCCGGCTACCGCTTCGTCAAGCGCCAGTCGCAACTGAACGAACAGACCTGGGTTTCGCTCGGCGACGTTCGCCCGGCCATCGCCACGGCAAGCTCGCGCCGCCCGGGCAACTGAACAGGAGAATTGGAAGGAAGAACGCGTCTCGCGTTCCGGTCACATCCCCACCCCTCCCCGTCCCCAAGACCGGACCGCGCGCGGCCGGCCCCTCCCCAGGGCCGGCCGCACCCCTTTTCGCGGGTGGAATTGCGGAAGTCTCGACCTATCGGATCGGCCGCAGGCCGGCGGCGAAACGCCGGGCATTCTCGACATAACGCCGCGCCGACAGCGTGATCAGCTCGGCCGCCTTCTCGTCGAGCGAGCGCACGATCTTGGCCGGCGTTCCGATGATCAGCGAGTGGTCGGGAAATTCCTTGCCCTCGGTCACGATCGCGCCCGCGCCGACGATGCAGTTCGAGCCGATCCGCGCGCCGTTCATGATGATCGCCCCCATGCCGATCAGGCTGCGCGCGCCGATGGTGCATCCGTGCAGGATGACGTTGTGCCCGACCGTGCAGCCTTCGCCGATGGTGATGGGAAATCCCGGATCGGTGTGCAGCGTGCAATTGTCCTGCACGTTCGACCCCGCGCCGATCTCGATCCACTCCCCGTCGCCGCGCGCGACGGTTCCGAACCAGACGCCGGTGTCTTCATGCAGGCGCACCCGTCCGATCAGCACGGCGTTGTCGGCGACGAAACAGAGGCCGTTCGCCGGCAGTTCGGGGGCCTGTCCGTCAAGCTGATAGAGCGCCATGCGCGATCTCCGTCCCGTGAGCGCGGCGACGCCGGACGCCGATCCTCGCCCGCCCGGCGTCCTTGTCCCGCGAATTTCAGGTCTGGATATCGATCAAAGTCCGCTGGCCTGCAAGGCCATCACGAGGACCGTGCCGGACATGAGGCTCCACACGCCCGAGATCACGGTCGCAATGAATACGAATTCGATCCGCCGGCGCTCGAAGCGCCGTCCGCGCAGGGTGTTGCGCATGATGATGAAGGGTGCGGCGAACACCAGAAACGGCACCGCCGCCAGGGCGACCGCGCCCGGCCCCTTTTCCAGCAGGCGGAAGCTCGGCGGGCGGTGGAGCATGGCCTGATAGCCGCTCGCCAGCGCGCCGGCGACCGCGAAGCCGACGGCGAGCGCGTAGAAGGATTGAAGGGTTTCGGGCGACATGGCCGCACCTGCGTCTGTTGGATCGCGCAGGATTGGCAAATCCGGGGGAGCCGCGCCACCGCATCCTTAAGGAAGGGTTAACCGCCGGGTCGTATCAATCGAAGGCACGCGCCGGTTGCGTCGGCGCGGAAGTCCTATCGTCGCAAAGCTACATCGGCCCGCCTCGCGGCGTGCCGGCGGCATGAAAAAAACAGCCTCCGATGCCCATTGCCGCTTCCGCACGCTCCCGTTCCCGCCACGATCACCGCCGAACGCGGAAATTGCATCATGCCTTGCCGCTCGCGATCGCGGCGATCGTCGCCGTCTCGGGCCTGGCCGCCACGATCCATCTCTTGTGGCCGAGCTGGAGCGGCCGGCCGGGCGCCATCGATCCCGACCGCCTGCCCGTCGTCATCGGCGAGGTGCTGTTCAACGTGCCGACCGACGCGGTGCGCAAGAAGGTGCAGCGCCATGCCGGTCAGCAGGAGCGCGTCGACCTCATCTTCGCCTATCCCGACCTGACGCCGCCGCCCCCGCCCGTCCGCCAGGACATCGCCGCCGCCGAGGCTCCCGCCGACGCGCACCGCCTGTTTCTGAGCATCGCCGCGCATGGCGGCGCGCTTTCGCCGGAGGAACGGCTTCGCACGATCTATCCGCGCTATCTTGATCCGACGACATCGTCGGCGCGCGACGGGCTCACGAGCGTCGCCTTCCGCCCGACCAGCCCCTACCGCAACGAGGATCTCTTCACCGGGGAGAACGGCTTCGCCGCGCGCTGCAGCCGCGACGCGGCGACGGCTGGCATGTGCCTCCACGATCTGCGCATCGACGGCGCCGACCTCACCTTCCGCTTCCCGCGCGCGTGGCTGGTCTCTTGGCGCGACGTAGCGGACCATCTCGACCGGCTCGTCGCCAGGCTTCGCGGCGTGCCCGAGCGCTAGGACTGATCCCGCGATAGTGACGTCCGCTCTCGCGGAATTCGCGTTCGGCCGGCGCGCTCAGACTTCGTCGAGGTCCGTTTCCAGAATCGCCATCTGGAACTGGTAGGAACGATCCTCGTCCTCGTCGTCGACGAACAGCACGCCGACGAATTCCTCGCCGACATAGACCTCCGCCGAGTCGTCCTTCTTGGCGCGCGGCACCACGCGAATTCGGGCGTTGCCGAAAAGCTTCTTCAGATAGGCGTCGAGCTTCCGGATTTCCTTGACGTCCACAACCCGCTCCCGTGCTGATCGAATTTCGCGATCGAGACAATGCCGCCGGCGCAAGCGACGCGCGTTTCGCCGTCATGGTCTAGCGCGGGACGTATCCACGCGCCAGCCCCGCCGTGAACGAGGCCTCAGAGGCCGAGATCGTTGAGCATCTGATCCATGGTCCGCGAGGGTTCCTCGCAACCGGCCTCGCCCACGACCTTGGCCGGGACGCCCGCGACCGTGGCGTTGTGCGGCACCGCTTTGAGCACCACCGAGCCCGCGGCGACGCGGGCGCAATGGCCGATCTCGATATTGCCGAGAATCTTCGCCCCCGCGCCGATCATCACGCCGCGCCTGATTTTCGGATGGCGGTCCTCGTGCTGCTTGCCGGTGCCCCCGAGCGTGACGCCGTGGAGCATCGACACGTCGTCCTCGATTACCGCCGTCTCGCCGACGACGAGGCCGGTGGCGTGATCGAGGAAGATCGCGCGGCCGATGCGGGCGGCCGGATGGATGTCGGTCTGGAACGCGGCCGAGGAGCGGCTCTGCAGATAGAGCGCGAAATCCTTGCGGCCGTTGTTCCACAGCCAATGCGCCAGGCGGTGAGCCTGGATGGAGTGGAAGCCCTTGAAATAGAGGACCGGGTCGATGAAGCGCGTCGTCGCCGGGTCGCGATCATAGACCGCGATGATGTCGGCGCGGAACGCGTTGCCGATGTCGCGATCGTCGCGCAGCGCGTCCTGGAACGCCTGACGGATCATGCCGCCGGACAGCGCGGTGTGATCGAGACGGTCGGCGATGCGGTAGGCGATCGCGGCTTCGAGCGAATCGTGATGCAGCACGTTGGCGTAGATGAAGGAGGCGAGCTCGGGCTCGCGGCGGACGATCTCCTCGGCTTCCTCGCGCACCCTGTCCCATACCGGATCGAGCCTGCGCAGCGCCGCCTTCGGATCAACATGAACGCTGGCCATCTTCAACACCCGTTCAGTGGCAGCCGGAAACTCAGGCGATAGCGGAAATGCCGGCCCCATGGATGGCGGGAACGGCAACCCCACTTTATCGTTCAATATAGCACGGAACCGCCCGCGCGGCCCGGTCGCCTGCCAACATCGTGAACGCCGTCTCCACGGTCAAGAGGCCGGCGCGGCGGCTTGGCAGCCGGACGCCGAGCCGCTATGCGATCCTGGGGATGGACCAAATATGGCCGATGGCGCAGCCGAGGGTGGATATGCCGCTCCGTTGGATCGGGATGGCGCGGCGGGACTGGCCGCGGCCGTCGTCTCCATCGTCTTTTTCGCGGCCCTGGTCGCGCCCGCCCTCTGGAACGGCTACCCGCTGCTGCAATTCGATACCGGCGGCTATCTCGCGCGATGGTACGAGGGCTATCTCGTCCCGAGCCGCTCGACCACCTACGGCATCTTCCTTCACGCCGGGGAGACGTCCCGGTTCTGGCTGAACGTCGCGGCGCAGGCGTGGCTGGCGGTCTTCACGGTGAACGTGACGTTGCGGGTGCTGGGCGTGCGCGCGTTTCGCGCGCGCCTGATGATCGTCCTTTGGCTTTCGGCGGCGACGGCGCTGCCGTGGCTCGCGAGCATCCTGCTGACGGACATCCTCGCCGGCACCGCCGTGCTCGCGATGCACCTCCTCGTCGCCGAGCGCGACCGCCTCTCGCGCGGCGAGATGACGGCGCTCGCCTGCCTGGTCGCCTTCGCGGCCTCCTCGCACGGCGCGACCTTCGCGATCCTCGTCGGGCTCGGCGCGTGCGGATGGATCGCCTGGCCGTTCGCGCGGCGACGCCTGTCGCTAGCCGGATTGGCCACGGCGAGCGCCGCGATCGCGGCGGGCGCGGCGCTGCTGCTGGCGGCGAATTTCGCGCTGTCGGGGCGGGTCGCCTGGACCCCGGGCGGCTATGGCATCGCCTTCGGGCGAATGCTGGAGGATGGCATCGTCAAGCGCTATCTCGACGACAATTGCGCCCGCGTGAGCCTGAAGCTCTGCCCGCACCGCGACGCGTTGCCCAAGACGGCCGACGAGTTTCTCTGGAGTAACAGCGTCTTCAACGATCTCGGCCGCTTCAATGGGCTCGGCGAGGAAATGCGCTTCGTCGTCATCGAATCGCTGGCGCGCTATCCGCTGGCGCAGGCGGCGACCGCGACGACCGCGACCGCGCGCCAGCTCGCCATGGTCGCGACCGGCTATGGCGTGCACAACCAGATTTGGCACACCTACGCCATCATGGAGCGATTCATTCCCGCGCAGGTCGCGCCGATGCGGCGCGCGGCGCAGCAACGCGGCAACTTCGATTTCACGCCGCTCAACCTGCTGCACGTTCCCGTCGCCTATCTCTCGATGGTCTGCCTCGTCGGGATGCTGATGGCCGGCGCGTGGCGCGGCCGGCTCGACGCGGTCACGCTCGCCGCGGCGACCGTGACGCTGACGATCCTCGGCAACGCCTTCGTCTGCGGCGCGCTTTCCGGCCCGCACGATCGCTACGGCTCGCGCATCGCGTGGCCGGCGACGCTCGTCGTCGCGATCGCGATCGCGCGATGGTGGCGGGAAGGTCCGCGCGGCGACGGCTCAATCGCGCCGCGATAGGAAGTCGAGCACGCCCGCCTTGTAGACCTTGTCGCCGACGGTGCGCATGTGATCGCGCCCGGGAATGTCGAGCACCTCCGCGCCCGGGATCATGTCGGCGAGTTCGCGCGCGGGGCCGGCGACGTCATCCGTCGTGCCGACCGCGATCAGCACCGGAACGCCAAGTCTTGCGACCTGCTCGCGCGCGATGAGCTGGCGCGAGCCGCGCATGCAGGCGGCGAGCGCGCGCATGTCCGACGCCGTATGGGTGGCGAAATCGCGGAAGGCGCGCCCGGTGCGGTCGGTCACGTCGGCGCGCGTGGGCGCCTCCAGCGCGCGCGCGATCGTTTCGCCGTGAATGCCGCCGTCGACGAGGCCGCGCCCGATTCCGGCCAGGACGACCGAGCGGACGCGCTCGGGATGGCGCAGCGCCAGCGTCGCGGCGATCCGGCTTCCCATCGAATAGCCCATGATGTCGGCGCGGGCGACGCGCAGGTGCGCCATCAGCGCGCGCGCGTCGTCGGCCATCAGGTCGAGGCGATAGGCGTCCGGCTCGTGGAACCTGGTCGACGCGCCGTGACCGCGATTGTCGAACGCGATGACGCGGTGCCCCGCGCGCGCGAGCGCCTCGACCCAGTTGGGCCTCACCCAATTGACTTCCTTCGTCGAGGCGAAGCCGTGAATGAGGACCACCGGCGGGCCGGCGCCTTCATCGAGATAGGCGATTTCGACGTGATCGTGCTGGAATGTCGGCATCGAGCATGCGTATCGGAGCGGGCGCGTGGAGACAGCCGCGCCGGAACATCCCTCCAGCACTAGATGATTTGGCCATGGCGCGGCAACCCGCCCGGAGCCGCGCGAGGCGCCTAATCCTTGAGCGCCTCGACCATGAGGCGCGTGTTGTGGCGCATCATGTCGAGATAGGTCGACGCCGGGCCGCCAACAGCCGACAGCGCGTCGGAGTACAATCGGCCGCCGAGCCGCGCTCCGGTTTCCTTGACGAGACGATCGACCAATTTGTCGTTGGAAAGGTTTTCCACGAACACCGCCTTGATTTTTTCGCGCTTGATCTGACGGATGAGTTGCGCGAGCGCGCCCGCCGACGGTTCGGCCTCGCCGGTCACGCCCTGCGGCGCGAGGAACGTCACCCCATAGGCATCGCCGTAATAGGCGAACGCATCGTGATGGGTGATGATCTTGCGACGCTCCTTCGGGATCGCCGCGAAAGCCGCCTTGATCTCGGCGTCGAGGGCGTCGAGCTGCTTGAGATAGCTCGCCGCCGCCGCCTCGTAATGCGCGCGCCCGGCCGCGTCCGCCGCGATGAGCGCGTCGCGGATGTTGGCGACATAGATCTTCACATTGGCGACGTCCTGCCACGCATGCGGATCGTAGCGGCCGTGACCGTGATCCTTGCCGCCCTTCGAATCGTGAGCGTGGTCGTCGTCGGCGGCAAGCGCCTTCAGCCCCTTGCTGGCGACGAGCCGCGCGCCCTTGTAGCCGGAAGCCTTCACCAGCCGGTCGGCCCAGCCTTCGAAACCCAATCCGTTGATGACGATCAGGCTGGCGTCCAACAGGGACTTCGAATCCGCCGGCGTCGGCTGAAAGACGTGCGCGTCCGCGTCGGGACCGATCAGCGTCGTCACCGCGACGCGCTCACCGCCGACCGCGCGCACGAGATCGCCGATAATCGAGAAGCTCGTCACGACCTTGATGCGCTCTGCCGCGTGCGCAAGCGACGGAATGCCAAGGATCGCCACCACGGCAATCACACCCGCAAGAAGAATTCGTTTTGTCAGCATGGGAAACTCCCTGAGCGGCCGGACCGTCGCGATGCGATTGATCCTTCAGAATTCGATGCCTGCTTTGATGCGCAGGTGATGACGTTCGAAATTGCTCAGATCGAGCCGTCCCGCGCCGCCCACCTCGCGTCCGGTGACCTGAACATTCCACGCCAGCGACAGCCATGCCGTCGGCGCCAGTCGGGCGTGGAGCGTCGGGCCGAGATAAAACGCCTCGCCAAGAAAGGTCTGCGGCAGCAGCCCGTCATAGGCGCGCAGATAACGCGCTTCGCCTCCGAGAAAGAGTTCGGGGGCGATCTTCGCCGTCGCCGCCACCGCAATGCCGATCTTCGATCCGCTTTCCCAGGTCGTCGCGCCGGTTTCGCGCACATGTTCGAGTTCGTACAATAGATTGAACGCGGCAAAAATTCTGTCGTTCACCAGCTCGGTGTCGACGATGAGCTTGTTTTCGGCCCCATATTTGATTCCGGAAAGTCCGGTGAGTTCGTCATGGGTCTGGATGGCCGGCTCCAGATGCAGCGTGATCCCGTACGCCCCGGGCGTTCGCCGGATGAGACGCCAGCGGAGTTCGCCTCCGATTCCGTTGAAGTAGAGCGCTTCGGTATCGTCAAACCCGGTTACGCCACGGACCCGGTGGTATCCGGCGAACAGTCCCGCCGCGATGCTGATGTCGTCGGTGAGGCCGTAGGCGAATTCGAGTTTCTTGCCGATGCCGACATAGGTGCCGTCCCATTTGCCGAAGCGGCCAATGGTCTCGACCGCGATCCCGCGCGCACCCCGATGCTCTGTGTCCGAGCCGAGGGTGAAGCCGAACAGGTTTTCCGTTTCAAGACCGTGAGCGTGGGCGTGATCCGGCGCGCCGCGCCTGACCCCGTGATCGTGACCGTGGCCATGATCGCGCCCATGACCCGCCGCGCGGCGATGCTCGCTCGGAGCCCCATGCCCGCCAGCATGGGACCCGCCGCGATGCGCATGGACGTGCGACTTGCGCTTGGTCGCCTGACGGGGCTTGCGGATTTCCGTGCTCTCCTGCCCGAACGGTTCCTCGGCTGCTGCCAACGGCGCGGATGGAAGCCCGACCGCCAGCCCCGCTCCCACAACGATAATTCCGCCGACGCCCCGTGCCCGCATCGTCACCCCCGTCCAAATGTAATATTATAACATTACATTTCATGAGAGCCGTCAACACCCCTGTGGAAAAGGCGTTGCGCCCTCAGCGAGACAATTCTTGAGGCATTTGGGTTTCCGCGCCTGTCGGGCGCGTCAGGCGATCGCCGGTTCGAGGCGAACGGCGGAGGCGGTCGTTTCCGCCCTCCTCCGCTTACTCCGGCGCAGCCAGCGCTCGGCCGTGCGTTCGACGAACGCCTTGAGCGAAACCAGAAAACCGAAAACCGCCAGCGCGAAGCTCAGGAGCCAGGACGCAAGCCCCATGGTCAGCGAGCCGATCGCGAGCGCCCCGCGCCCGAGTATTTTCAGGACCGCGCGCGTCTGCCCGCCCTTCTTCTCCGCGAGCCGCGCGGCGCGGGCCAGTTCCTTCGGTCCGTCGGCGACCTTGAGCACGTCGAACGCCGCCCGCGTCCCGGCGCGCGACTGCACGCGCGCGACATCCTTGGCGGCGCGGGCGAGCGCGGTGCCGACCGCCGGCGTGGTCGTCAGGGCGCGAACGGAACGGTTCGTCCAGTCGGTCAGGCCGGCGCTCACCCGTCCGAGCTTGCGCGCGTCCTTGATCAGGCTCACGCCCGCGCGAACCGGCGCCGCGCTTCCCGCGGAAAGATAGGTTCCCGCCGTCACCGCGACACCAACCGTCGCGAGCCCGAGCACAACGCGGTCGGTTTCCGCGCCCGAAACCAGCCGCCAGCCTTCGCGCGCGATGTCGCGGAGGTCGCCGTAAACGAAGAGGTCGCCCGCGACCGTGCCGGCAAGGCTCGCGCCATCGGAAATATCGCCGGTGACGAAGCCCGACGCGAAGCGATAGGCCTGGCCGCTTGCCGAATTTCGGGCGCGCGCGGCTTCGTCGACCCGCCGGACATGCTCGGCGTCGATCGCGACGCCGCGCTCGGTCGCAAGCTCGATGAGCGAGACCGCCAATTCGGCGTCATCCGCCGCCACGGCATCGCCGATCTCGGCCGTGATCCGATCGCGCAACGTCTCCGCCGGCATGGCGGAAAGCTGCACGTCAGCGCCCCGCGCCGGATCATCTTGCGCCGAAACGAGATCGATCGCCGCGCGTGCCCGCGGCCACAGCGCGACCGCCGCCGCGAGCGTGAGCGCCACGCCCGCCAAGGCCCATGAAGCTTTCGAGAATGCGTTCATTGCGCACGTCCCGCGAGTCGATTTCACTAGCGCCGAACCGGCAACGTTCCAAGAGCGACAACTCGCCCCAAGATAGTGATGAGTTCGCCCGATTCCCATCGCGCAATTGTGTCGAAATTCGCGATCCCGGTCCGCGACGGCCGAATTCGTTCGTAGCGGGCTGGAAATCGTTAACGACCGTCATTATGGTGCCGTCGGCTTTCAGGCGCGCCGCGACCGGGTCGAACGAGGACTTCCATGGCTGACCACGTCATTCCCCATTTTCACAACGATGTCGGTGTTCCGGTGATCGAAATCGGCGCGACGCGGTTCATGTGCATCGGCGCGAACCCGCCGTTCAACCATCCGCACGTCTCCCTCGACATGGGCGGCGACACCGAGATCGTCTGCCCCTATTGCTCCACGCTCTACCGTCACGCGCCCGACCTGCGCCCCGACCAGTCGCGCCCGCCGGAATGCACCCGCGTCGCCAAAGCCGCCTAGGACCGCCGTGTCCAAATCGCGGACCATGGTCGTTGCCGGCGCCGGCATCGGCGGATTGACGGCCGCGCTGGCGCTCGCCAAGGCCGGATTTCGCGTCATCGTCATCGAGCGCGCCGAGCGGCTGCAGGAATTCGGCGCCGGGCTTCAGCTTTCGCCCAACGCCTCCCGCATCCTGATTGATCTCGGCCTGGAACCGTTGCTCGCGCCCTCCCTCGTCGCGCCCGACGCGGTCAAGGTGATGTCGGCGCATGATGGCGCGGTGCTCGCGACCATTCCGCTCGGACCCGGCGCGGCGTTCCGCTACGGCGCGCCCTATTGGGTCGTCCATCGCGCCGATCTCCAGAACGCGCTGTTTCGCCGCGCCGGCGAGGTCGCCGACATCGACATTCGCCTCGGCGTGCAATTCGAGGATGCCGCCAGTCACGCCAACGGCATCACGGTGGTCTGCCGTCACGGCCTCGACCGCGTCAACGAATCGGCGATCGGCCTCGTCGGCGCCGACGGCGTCTGGTCGCTGACGCGAAAGCATGTCGACCCGCGCGCCAACGCGCGGTTCACCGGGCGCGTCGCCTGGCGCGGGACAATCGATCCACGCCGGCTGCCGCGCGAGTTCGGCATCAACAGGGTTCAGCTCTGGCTCGGACCGAACGCGCATATGGTCGTCTATCCGATCAACGCCGGACGCCTGATCAACGTCGTCGCCGTGACCGAGGGCGAATGGAATCGCCCCGGCTGGAGCGAGCCGGGCGACGCCGCCGATCTGATGACGGTGTTCGGCTATCAGCGCTGGGCGAGCGCGGCGCGCATGATCGTCACCGCGGTCGAGGAATGGAAGCGCTGGGCGCTGTTCGGCGTCGCCGACGGCGGCGTTTGGAACAACGCGCGCATCGCGTTGCTGGGCGACGCCGCCCACGCCATGCTTCCCTTCGTCGCGCAGGGCGCCTGCATGGCGATCGAGGACGCGGCGGTGCTGGCGCGATGCGCGGCCGAGCAACCGACCGCGATCGACGCGGCGTTCGCCCGCTACGCCGGCCTGCGCCGCGCGCGCGTCGGCCGCGTGCAACGCACCGCGCGCCGCACCGGCCAGATCTATCATCTGCGCGGACCCGCGGCGTTCGCGCGCGACCTCGGCATGAAGCTGTTGGGGGGCCCGCGCCTGCTGGCGCGCCAGGACTGGATCTACGACTGGAAGCTCGGTTGAGCGTCGTCGCCGCGCGCGCGCCTCATCGCCCCCAATAGCGCGGTTCGTCGTCGCAATGGCTGGCGCGGCGGCGCTCGTTCACCCGATACAATTCCTCGCGCGCCGACGCGTAGTCCGATCCGTAGGCGACCTCGGCGACGACCGGCCCGGCCGTGCCGACCTGGGCCTTGTCGATGAGATCGCGCAGCTCGCCCTCGCGCGTGACGAGCTTGCCGCGCGCCTCGTCGAGCTGCTTGCAGTCGTAATTGTCGTAGCGCGCCGGATCGGTCAGCGAGACCGAGAGGGACGCGCTGACGCAGCCGGCGAGGACAACGCACGCCGCGAGGCCCGCCACCGCGCGCGTCCGCGCCATCATCCGGCCCACCTGATACGCCATCGAATGCACGCCATCGAATCGACGCCGACGAATGCACGCCAATAAATGTACGCCGGCGAATTTACGCCATCCAACGCCCGCGCCCGGAATCCCCACGGCGCGGACCACGCCGCCGTTCTAGCCGAGCGAGGCGATGGCGACAAGTTTATCGGCTTTTTCCCGACGCGGCCGTGACTTCCGCGCCCGCGATGCTTAAATGACGTGAATTGGCATGGAGCGACACAATGATGAAGATCCGGAAAGCGGACGCGCGCGGTCGAACCACGCTCGATTGGCTCGACAGCAGGCACACCTTCTCCTTCGCGGACTATTTCGATCCCGCCTTGATGGGTTATCGCGCGCTGCGCGTGATCAACGAGGATCGCGTCGTGCCGGCCGGGGGCTTTCCCACGCACGGCCACCGCGACATGGAAATCATCTCCTACGTCATCTCCGGCGCGCTCGAACACAAGGACAATCTCGGCAACAGCTCGGTCATCAACGCCGGCCAGATCCAGCGCATGAGCGCGGGCACCGGCGTGCGCCATAGCGAATACAACGCCTCGCGCGGCGAGCCGGTGCATTTTCTCCAGATCTGGATCACCCCGGCGCGCGCGAACGAACCGCCCGGCTATGAGCAGACCTCGCTGCCGCTCGCCAAACGGCGCAACGAACTGATCCTCGCCGCCGCCCCGGCCGGAGAGAACGGCGCGGTCACCTTGCGCCAGGACGCCCGCATCTATGCCGCGCGCATCGACGCCGGCAAGACTGTTCGCCATGGCGCCGGGCCGGGTCGCGGCGTCTGGGTCCAGATCGTCAAGGGCGACGTCGCCCTCGGCGGCGCGCAACTCAAGGCGGGCGACGGCGCGGCGATCGAGGAGGAAGCCGAGATCGCCATCGAGGCCGTGAGCGAGGCGGAGGTGCTGGTCTTCGACTTGGGCTGAGGCCGTGGGCTGAGGTCGCGGCCGCCCGAGAATGGGGTCATTTTTTTGTGATCGGACCGGCGGGTAACAAACGCGGCCGCGAGCGCGTAACGCTGCTATGTCGGAAGCGTTTTCCGGCCGAACCCAACCATCTCCGCGAACCCAGAGTTGAAGCCGCGCATCGATGACGTTCAAATCGACACAGACGATCCTTCCCTCCGAAATCACGCCGCGGTCGATCTATCTGCGGCGCCGCGATTTCATTGCCGGCGGCATGGCGCTCGGGCTGACCGCGGCGCTCGGCTCGCGCGCCCGATCGGCGCCGCTGCAATTCACCAAGGGCCCCTATTCGACCGACGAGCGCCAGACACCGCTCAAGGACGTGACCAGCTACAACAACTTCAACGAATTCGGCCCGCGCAAGACCGACCCCGCCGACAAGGCCGGCCGCCTGACCACGAGCCCCTGGACGGTGGCGATCGACGGCCTCGTCGCCAAGCCCACGCGCTACGGGCTCGAGGACATTCTCAAGCCGGTGACGCTCGAGGAGCGCGTCTACCGCCATCGCTGCGTCGAGACCTGGTCGATGGTCATTCCCTGGGTGGGCTTTCCGCTCGCCGATCTTCTCAGGCGCGTCGAGCCGCTCGGCAACGCCAAATATGTGAAGTTCGAAACCCTGCACCGCCCGGAGGAAATGCCCGGCCAGCGCAGCCTGATCTCGTCGTTCAACTGGCCCTATGTCGAGGGACTGCGGCTCGATGAGGCGATGCACCCGCTGACGCTGCTCGCGGTCGGGCTCTATGGCGAGACGCTGCCGAACCAGAACGGCGCGCCGTTGCGCCTGGTGGTGCCGTGGAAATACGGCTTCAAGAGCATCAAGTCGGTCGTGCGCATCAGCCTGGTCGAATCGCAGCCGAAGACGACCTGGAACCGCCTGAGCCCGCGCGAATACGGCTTCTATTCGAACGTCAATCCCGAGGTCGATCATCCGCGCTGGAGCCAGGCGAGCGAGCGGCGCGTCGGCGAAGGCGGCATCTTCGCCCGCCGCCGGCCGACGCTTGCGTTCAACGGTTATGCCGCCGAGGTCGCGAGCCTCTATGCCGGCATGGACCTTGAGAAGTATTACTGATGAGCGTGAGCACCTCCCCCTTGATCGCGCCGCGCGACTGGCGCTTCGGCAACCTCGCCGCTTACGGCGCGGGACTGCTGCCCTTTGCCTGGGCGATCGTGCTCGTCGTCACCGATCAGCTCGGCGCCGAGCCGATCAAGGCGCTCGAACAGATGCTCGGCCTGTGGGCCTTTCGCTTTCTGCTCGCGAGCCTGGCGGTCGCGCCGCTGCGGTATCTGGGCCTGATCGACCTGATGCGCGTTCGCCGCGCGTTGGGGCTGCTGTGCTTCACCTACGCGGCGCTTCACCTCGCGGTCTATCTTGGCCTCGACTATCGCTTCGATCTCGGCGCGATCGGAGCGGACATCGTCAAGCGGCCCTATATCACCGCCGGCATGCTGGGCTTCGCCGTTCTCGTGCCGCTGGCGGTCACATCGAACGACGCGCTGATCCGCCGCATGGGCTGGCGCGCCTGGAAGCGGCTGCATGCCTTCGTCTATCTCGCGCTCGCCGCGACCGTCGTTCACCTCCTGCTCGTCATCAAGACGATCTCGATCGAGCCGCTGATTTATGCGGGAATCGCGGCGGCGCTGATGCTCAATCGCTTCCTGCGGCGGTGAGTTGGGCCGCACTCCTCCTCTCACGTTCCGGTCGCAAGCGATGCAGCCGCCTCCTTCGGCGCATTGGCCTTCCGCAGGAAGGCCGCGAAACGCGCGGTCAGAACGAAGGAGAAAAAATCAATGAAGCTGCTGAACCCTATGAGCTGGAGCGCCTCACAAGAAACCAGCTTCTGGCGCTATTGCGCCAAATCGCGAGCGCCTTGCCGGAACTTCCCGAAGGCTCACGCGAACGCCAGATCGCACTGACAAATCTTCAGCGCATCCGTCTCAAGCTGTGGATGCCCGCGATGACGTGCCAGCCGTAAGCCTCAATCGGTTTGCGCTCATAGCTACACACGATGTCTGGAAATACTTGCGTGTTGCCGTCCTTGTCGGACATGGACCCCATGGGCCGGAAATAGGTGTTCCATGGGCTGCGCTCCCCGCCGGATTGCAAAGCGAACGCCAGCGCTTCGGCCCATGCGCCTGCACGCTCGGCCTCGCTCGGGTCTGCGAGTGCATTGCGCACTTTGCCGATGCGTTCGGAAAGCGCCAGTTCGTCGATGGCCTCTTTTGAGGCATCAAAGTACTGGATGATTTCCTCGATGCTCGACGGAACCTTCAAAGCACGACTCAAAGGCTGCCTCTCAATCAGTCTCCATAATCGTATTCCAACGCAAAATTATTTTGCTCACGAAGCTTTGTCGCCTGTGTATGCAATTCTTGTCTTTCAGGAATAGTCGTTTCAGGAAGATCTGCTTGAACATCAAGCGCGCGCGCGTACAATATTAAATCCTCTGCACTCTTCTGGGATAGGCCATCGATAATCTTCCTCGCCGCAATCGGTTGATTTTGTTCGACGAGGAGCGTTGCCTCCAAACGCACGGCCACATTTTGCCAAGAGGGAAAATTCCGAATGAATTCAATATCTCTCCGCGCAAGATCAAAGTCCCTGTCGTAAGCGGCACAAGTTGCCCTTAAAGATCTAAGGCGAAGTCTGTTACCCTGAGTGTTCTCTAGGAGCATATTCAACAGGTCTTTCGCCCCCATGTATTGGCGGCGGCGCATGAGCAATTGAGCAAAGCGAATATCAGACTTTCCGTCATCGTCTGGAAGCAACCGTAATCGCTCTATGCCCGCCTCTGCGGCCACTAAATCGCTCCGCGCGAGATCAATGCCGATCTGAAAATCGGCAAACAATGCGCTGTCAGCAATTAATCCACCATAGTCTGCGAGGAGTTTTCGCAAATCATTTAACCGCGACGATTTCTTGTATGCGAGAGCAAGCTCATGAACCGCAGAGCGATTGAATTTTCTGTCATCTCTCACTGCCTCGACAAGAAACTCAATCGCCTTCTCGAATTTTCCTTGTCGTCTAAGCGAATGCCCCAATAAGAACGGAACCGACCGATAATGCTTCGAGCGCATAAATTCCAATGTCTTATCAGCTTCGCCGAATTGACCCAATCTGATTTGAGCCCGGGCGACAACTGACAATATATCCTCCCTGGCGGCCTCGCTCATCAGCATGTCTTCAGCGACAAGACCCCAAGTTATCACTTTTTCAAGAGCTTCCTTGTCGGCTTCATCCTTTCCTCTCGCATAGGTGTCACGCACCACCTCGAAGAGCGTACCGGAAGTCAGCAACGGGAGCAGCTCTTTTGGAAGCGTTTTCCCTTCGAGGGCAATCATGAACACGAAAGATTCGAAGAGGTCTATCCTGAACAATCCGTTTTCCCTCGCTTTATTCCACTCATTGCTCAGTTCTTGTGCAAACAATTTAAGAAGACGTGGCGGGGTTAGATTAAATCGCCGGAACATAATACGGATCGCCGGGGAGATCGTGTAAGTCGACCCTGATACGATCAAAAGACAGCCAGCCATAAGGTTTTCGATTGCTTCAATAATTTGATCCGTAGCGGCCCCGTCCGATACTAGTATGCGCTCCAAGAGCTCGGCATTTAGATGCGGAACCCAACTCAGCAACATCAATATTTTTCTTTGCAGGTCGGTAAGCGCGCCGCCTTCAATATTTTCGCCTAATATTGCATTTTGGATGTTGAACAGTTGGCGGGGGTCGCGCTCCAATATATGCCGTCCCTTGATTGATACGAGCCGGACAGCGGCGTTGGCAACATCCGCATGTCCACCGATTGCTCGCACAAGCTGGTCAGAGATGGAAAAATCGGAAAGGCCAAGCCGTTCAGCAGTGAACGTCATTAGCGTCCGCACGTCCTTTTCATCAAGTTCGTTGACGCGCACCTGAACAATATTGGGCATTCGATCCGCCGCAACAGGCGGAAGTTGCCTATTACTAATCAGAAAAAGTTTCAACGCCGGAGGAATCGCGCTCAAAAGCGGGAGCAACCAGTTCTTTGGATCGCCATTGTCCTCGAAAAATCCGCCGGCTGAGGCCAAAGCCACAGCCTGACCAAGATCTGCATAGTGACTGAGAAGCCGTACGACTTCCTTTATTTGGTCAGCGAGATTCAATTTTGCAAATGCCTCAGCCTCTCTTAAGGCGGCCGCTGCATCTATCATCGGCGAGAGTTCATTACGCAATGCGGAATGAACGTCGGCCAAATCTGATTGCGGCGACAATATAATTGATGGGCCATAGGGCAAATTCGCGTCCGCGCTCATTGCGGTACGCATGAAGTACGAAGCGAATGTACGACGCCCTATTCCACGGAATCCGAATAGAAAGAAAACATTAGGAGACGCTTTTGTTCTTGTGATTTTCTCAGCGACAAGTTGCTGAAGATCGTCGATCGCCTTGCCTCTTCCAATGATGCGCGGCGCAGCAGAAGAAAGACCATAATTGGGCTCTAGAAGGACTGTGGTGATGTAACGCGCAATATCAGCGGGAAGCATGCCAGCGCGGGGTATCCAATGCGCACGAAGCCACACTGGAAAGTCTGTTACCTTAACATTTGGATCTGTTGGAAATATTAAAATTCTATGTTTCTGATTTTGTAGGTGCGCCAGTCGGGCTTGATCGATCTCAAAATTTACCCAGGTCGACTTGAGTGCTTCCTGGGAAGCAAAAAGCGCAAAGACAGCAGAATCTGAAACCGCACGCTCCATAGCCGCTATGAGCGACTCACCATTTTCAAAACTTTCCTCGTAGAAATACGCTAAGCCTTTTGGCAGTTGCGAGCGAACTTGCGAGACAAAGTCGCGGTCGACGTACGAAAGCGATAGAAAGACTTTTAAGCTCATACGTCCCCCAACCTTCATTACCGTTCACGCATGCTATGCGTAACGGGTTGGATTATTGGTGCGGGCGGCCGGACTTGAACCGGCATGGGCCTTTCGACCCGAGGGATTTTCTTACCTGCTACGGCTTTCGCCGCCTTCGCGTCAGCGGGTTCCCGCCTTCGCTCCGTTTGGGGTCTGGACTATCCCTTCACCCTGGCGTTCGCTGGTGAAGCGATTGCTTTAGGTGCCGCCCGTCTAGTCTCTACACCTTCGCTCCGGCCGTTCGGCCGGGGCGCTTGGCTCGGGATTGCCTGTTACCGGTTTCCCCGAATTTGGGCAGTTCTGCTCCTTCGGTTTCCCGGAGGGCACTCAATGTGTGGCTTAAGTCCCTTGCGTCTACCAATTTCGCCACGCCCGCTCTATCGCGCGTTGTAGCATCCCGGCGGGGGTGATCGGAAGCGCGAACGCGCGCGAGTCTCCGCCTCGCCAGCCTCCCGAGGCCAGCGTCCCGAGGCCAGCGTCCCGAAGCCAGCGTTCCGAATTTGGCGGATCGCCGACCAAGTTCGGCGGATCGTCGACCGCGCCCCGTTTACCCGTGGCGCGCGGCGTGCCACGATCGCGCGCATGAACGCGCCGCGTCTCTTTCCGACGACCATCGCCGGGTCCCTGCCCAAGCCGGCCTGGCTCGCCGAGCCGAACAAGCTCTGGGCGCCGTGGCGGCTTACCGGCGAGGCGCTCGCCGAGGCCAAGCGCGACGCGACCCTGCTCGCGCTGAAGATGCAGGAAGACGCCGGCATCGATGTCATCACCGACGGCGAACAATCGCGCCAGCATTTCGTCCACGGCTTTCTCGAACAGGTCGAGGGCATCGACTTCGCCCAACGCGTCGAGATGGGCATCCGCGCCGACCGCTACAAGGCGATGGTGCCGGCGGTGACGGCGCCGCTCCGGCTGAAGGGCCGCGCCCATCCGGAAGCGCGGATCGCCCGCGCCCACACCACGCGGCCGCTCAAATTCACCCTCCCCGGCCCGATGACCATCGTCGACACCATCGCCGACCGCCATTACGGCGACCGCGTCGCGATGGCCTTCGCCTTCGCCGATCTTCTCAACGCCGAGGCGCGCGCGCTCGAAGCCGACGGCGTCGATGTCATCCAGTTCGACGAACCGGCCTTCAACGTCTACATGAAGGAGGTCGGCGACTGGGGCATCGCCGCGCTCGAACGCGCCTGCGAGGGGCTTTCCTGCGCGAGCGCCGTGCATATCTGCTACGGCTACGGCATCCAGGCCAATATCGACTGGAAGAACTCGCTCGGCGGCGAGTGGCGACAATACGAGGTCATCTTCCCGGCGCTCGCGGCCAGCCGGGTCGGTCAGGTCGCGATCGAATGCCGCAACGCGCGCGTCCCGCTGGAGCTGCTGCGCCTGCTCGACGGCAAGGACGTGCAATGCGGCGTCATCGATGTCGCCAGCGACGCGGTCGAGACGGCCGAGGACGTCGCCGCCCAGATCGGCGAGATCCTGCGCCATGTGCCGAAGGAGCGCGTCATTCCGACCACCAATTGCGGCATGGCGCCGATGCGGCGCGATATCGCCGAAGCCAAGCTCGGCGCGCTCGCGGCCGGTGCGCGGCTCGCCCGCGAGCGTTTCGGATAGAACGTCCCTGAACCGGATGTCCGGGCGGCGCGACGAATGCATGATCGCCCGCGACGCGGCGCGCCCATTTGGGTCCCGCGCGTGGCGGGACCGCGCGTCGTTCCAGGAAATCGAGAGGGACACTCATGAGATGCCTTAGCGCCAACCGTTTCCGTTCGCTCGCGGCCGCGGCCGCCTTATTCGTCATTTCCGGCGCGCCCGCCCTCGCCCAGCAGCAGGGCGTCGCCGGCGCCGTTGTCCTCGGCCTCAACGACATTCCCGCCGGGCAGATCGATCGCCACATCGCCAAATCGAACGCCGTGGTCGGCCTCCTCAACGCGTCGGCGCGCGCCTCCGAATCCTGGAACCGGTATCTGAGCTGGGTCGACGCCAAGCGCGGCCCGACCGGGCGCGAGCGCATCATCTACGGGCTCTATTCGGTCAGCGCCTCGCTCGCCAGCGACGCGATCGCCAAGGCGCGCCAGTCCGCGGCCGACGACCTCGCGATCCCCGCGCTCGACGGCGCGAGCAAGGATCTGGCCGCCGCGTTCGAGGCGCTGGTGCCGATCCTCAACGAGGCGGAGGCCTATTACGAACGCAAGGACTATCTCGGCGACGCCATGCGCGGCGGACAGGCGCTGCACGCCAGGCTCGCGCCAGCCGCGCTTGCCTTCCTCGCCGCCCGCGAACGCACCGAGACCTTGATGGAGCAGTTCAAGACGCTGATCGACCAGCACGAGCTCGCGCGCCTCGAACAGAGCGAAGGCAAGAGCCCGAAATGGCACGCCCGCCGCGCCATGATCGCCACCAAGAAGGCGGTCGACCTGCTGCCGCGCGATCCGCGACGTCCCGGCGACATGAAAGCCTTCGACGCGGCGATCGCCGCCCTGGCCGAGGCCGCGCGCGATTTCGACAAGGCCGCCCGCGAATCCGGCAAGACCTCCAGCGTCGACCGCTTTCCGAGCAGCATTCTCGGGCGACTGCGCGAGATCCGCGAGAAGATCGCCAAGCGGCGCGTCGATCCGACTTTCTATTCGATGGATTTCGACGGCGTGATCAGCGAGTACAACATGATGATCACGATGTCGAACGCGTTCCGGTGAACGGCGGCGGCGGCGGCGCGCGTCAACCCGGCGCGCCGCTGATCGGCGGCTGAAAGGCGAGCCCCGTATCCCAGGGGAAATAGATCCAGGTGTCCTGCGACACCTCGGTGATGAAGGTATCGACCAGCGGCCGACCGAGCGGCTTGGCATAGACCGCCGCGAAATGCGCGCGCGGCAGCCGCTCGCGCGCGAGCCGCGCCGTCGCGCCGGTGTCGACGAGATCGTCCACGATCAGCACGCCGCGTCCGCCGTCGGCAAGAAGTTCGGCGCTGACATCCTTGAGGATGCGCAACTCGCCCCGCGCGGCGTGATCGTAGCTCGCCACGCAGATGGACTCGACGACGCGGATGCCGAGTTCGCGCGCGATGATCGCGGCCGGCACCAGGCCGCCGCGCGTCACCGCGACGATCGCCGAAAACGGGCCGGCCTCGATGAGCCGCCACGCCAGCGCGCGCGCATCGCGGTGGAACATATCCCAGGAAACGGGAAACGCCTTCTCGGGTGCGCTCATGATCCGTCCGGGCCATGCATCCAGGGCGGCCGTCGCCGGGACGCCACTCGCGTTTGGCGGCGAACCGCTCCGGGCTTGACGCGACGGCGTTTCATCGCGCCGCCCGCCTCTCGGCCAACATCGCCTCGACCGCGCGCAGCGCCGCGGCGAGCTTGTCCGGCTCGCGCGAGCGCACGACCAGATTGGTGTTGGGCCGGCCGTTCTCGTCCAGAAACGGATAGCTGCCGATCAGCGTGTCGGGATGGGCCGCGGCGATCGCGCGCAGCGGCGTGCCGATGTCGCCCTCGCGGCAATCGCCGCGCACCGTTTCCGACAGCATGCGCACGCCGGTGTCGAGCAGCGGGGCCGCGAGATCGAGCATCGCCTGCATGATCGACGGCACGCCCGCCATGACGACGACGTTGCCGAGCATGAAGCCAGGCGCGAGGATGCGCTCGTCGCCGACCAGCGCGACGCCGACCGGAATGCGCGCCATCCGCAGCCGCGCCTCGTTGAGATCGGCCTCGCCGAAGCGCGCGCGAAACCGCGCCACCACCTCCGGGTGATGCTCGATCGCGACGCCGAAGGCCTTGGCGACGCTATCGGCGGTGATGTCGTCATGGGTCGGACCGATGCCGCCGGTGGTGAAGACATAGGTATAGGCCGCGCGCAGCGCATCGAGCGCGGCGATGATCGCCGCCTCCTCGTCTCCCACCACCCGGACTTCCTTCAGATCAATGCCGATGCGGGTGAGGTACTCGGCGATGTAGCCGATGTTGCGGTCCTTGGTGCGGCCGGAAAGAATCTCGTCGCCGATGATGAGGAGGCCGGCGGTCACAATCGCGGTCATGGCAGCCACCATCCGTGACGGCCGGCAAGGCGCCGGCAACGCGTCGTCGCCTCCATGCATATCGCCCCGGCGGCTTGCTTTCCAGCCCGAGGATGATGTGGGGCGCCGGGCGGGCGCAATCCGCCGCGGCCCGGGCGCGTCGGAGCATCCCGCCTAGCCGCCTTTCCCGCGCGCGCTAGTTTCTCTCGCGCGTCACCAGCCAGGGATAGGACTGGCCATCGCATAGCGCCGATCCGGCGAAGGACGCGGCGCGCGTATCCTCGAAGACGTAGGTGCAGTCCGTCCGGTCGCTGGCGTTGATGCGATGGATGGACATCTTCCCGTCCTTGATCTCCCCGGCGAAATTGTATTTCACCGATCGGCCCATCGGCTTCATCATGACGGCGCTGCCGCTGATGTTGTCGCCGCGGAACGAAACTTCCCATACGCCGCGCGTATCGCCCGCCTTGCCCTCGGTCACTTTCCAGGTCTCGGCCAGGGCGGATCCGCCCGTGATGAAGACAAGGCTCGCCGCCGCGAGCGTCACGTGTCGCTTCATGTCAAGACACTCCTCGAAAGCATTCCCGCGCGCGCGGCGGGAATTGGATCTCGTCACTTCGTCAATCTGATTCCGGTGAGCTTCACGCCGATGCTCTTGAAGGCGGCGGACATCGAGGCGATGTCGCCGGCGTCGTAATAATCGGACGCGCTGGTGGCGCAGTCGGCGAGAATCTTCTTGATCCCCGCGTCGGTCACCTCGAAGGCGATCGTCATGATGCGGATGCCAGCCGCCTTGGCGTTGGCGCAGGTCTTGGCGGTCAGGTCGTTGGCCACCGCGACGTCGGAATAGTCGTGATAGGGATAATTGGGCGAGTGCGTGTTGGCGCCATCGGTCATCAGCACGATCGTCTTGGCGACGCCCTTGCCGTAGGGCTGGCCGTCGGCGAACGGCGCGTTCGGCGACAGCACGCGCCACGCCCACAACAACCCCGGCGCGATGTAGGTCTCGCCATCGGCGGAGAGCGCGTTGATCTGCGTCTTGACCGCCGAGGCGGAATTGGTCAGGCGGACGAGCTCCTTGGAACAGGTATAGTTGAGCAACGCGGGAACCGTGCTTCCGGCGCCGACCGTGTCGGAAAGATCGAGCGGGTACGCGCGCGATCCGACGCAGCCATACCAGGTGTAGCTATAGGTGACCGGAGAGCAGGTCTTGACCGGCTGCCCGTAGGCGATCGACTTATAGGCCGTATAGGAGCAGTCATAGGGCACACCGTCGGCGTAGCACGTCGCTTTGACCTGATAGGGATTGAGGTATTTCGCGTTCGGATAACTCGTCCAGCACACAGTTGACGTCGTCGAATAGTCGTTGGCGCCGCTGATCCAGCTAGCGTTGCGATAGGTCAGGCCGACATTGACGTAGGAGGTGAAGGGAACCAGCGCGATCTTGACGTTCTGCGCCGCCGACGGGTTGGAGTAGAGCGTGTCGACGAGACCGTTCGCGGCCTGCCGCGCGGCGGTGATCTTGGCGCCCGCCATCGAACCGGTGGTGTCCAGCGCCAGCGCGATCTCCGCCTTGCCCGCGCCGAACAGAGCTTGCGACGTAACCGAGACATCCATGGTCTTCATGCCCAGCATGCGGATGAAAACCGTATCGACGGGAAGGCTCGCGGTGGCTGCGACGACGCCGTCGGCGCTCGCAGTGGCGCTGACCTGGACGGCGCCCTTCTGGGAGAAGTTGGCGTTGGTGAAATTGCCGACATAACTCGGAATGCCGGTCAGCGGCGCGCCCTTGGCGGCCTCGGCGGCGCCGGCCAGCACCGCCGAATCCAGCGCGCCCTGCAATTCGGCCTTGGAGCGGTTGGCCCGGCTGTAGTCAACCGCGGCTCCGACCGCCAGGGTGAGCGGCACCAGCGCGACGGCGAAGATGATGTGGACGGCGCCGGCGCGATCATGGGCGAAGGCGCGCGAGGCGCGGACGAAAATTTCGGCGCCCAGCCGGAATTTTGGACGGCGGTACATGAAGATGCCCCCCGGCAACGAAAGAAATTCGCGTTGGGGCGACTATGCGGACGGCTGCCTTAACAGAGTCCTTTCGGCCCGCGCGCGATTTGTGAAAATTCGAGACGTGCTTTTCGCGATGTTCACGTGCAATCGCGCAAAGCGATGCGACGCATAAGCAACTTGTTAAGATCAACGCCGCCGCGTGCGTGCCAATGCGCCCCGGAAGGCAAAAATCCGTCGGAGGCGTCAGGCCGGACGGTCGCCCGATGCACGCGCAAGCTGCGCGCGGGCGCGCGCTCAAGCAATATGCGAGCAAGACAGCGACCGGATCGCGAAGCCGGCACGACCGTCCGCCGCGCCGTGAACCACCTCGCCCGCGTTAACGCCGCCGCGCGCTTCCTTCCCCCGCCCCTTGCGCAAAAGGACCCGAGCGTATATCTCGCCGTCAAGTCGGCGATGGCACTCGCCTAGAAAGACTGCTAGTAACCAAAACGACCTTTTTCTTTTCAAAAACTTAGGAGGGCATCCATGAAGTTCCGTCCGCTTCATGATCGCGTCGTGATCAAGCGCATCGAAGCCGAGGAAAAAACCGCGTCGGGTATCATTATACCTGATAGCGCGAAGGAAAAACCGCAGCAGGGTGAAGTCGTTGCCGTCGGACCCGGCGGGCGCGACGAAAGCGGCAAGCTCATCCCCATCGACCTGAAGGTCGGCAACAAGGTGCTGTTCGGCAAGTGGTCGGGCACCGAGGTCAAGATCGACGGCGTCGAGCTTTTGATCATGAAAGAGAGCGACATCATGGGCGTGCTGGGCTGAGCGCGGTCGCGCGGGCACACGCTTCCTTCTCTCCAACGCCAATTCATTCAACGTCATGGCCGGGGCTGACCTGGCCATCCCGATCGGGAAGGCAAGGCCTCTTGCGATCGGGAGCACCGGGACAAGCCCGGTGACGACAGGACCCCACTTCACCTGGAGCAAAGACAAATGGCTGCCAAGGACGTCAAATTCTCGGTCGAGGCGCGCGACAAGATGCTGCGCGGCGTCGACATTCTCGCCAACGCGGTGAAGGTCACGCTCGGCCCCAAGGGCCGCAACGTCGTGATCGACAAGTCGTTCGGCGCTCCCCGCATCACCAAGGACGGCGTCACCGTCGCCAAGGAAATCGAGCTTGAGGACAAGTTCGAGAACATGGGCGCGCAGATGGTGCGCGAGGTGGCGAGCAAGACTTCCGATCTCGCCGGCGACGGCACCACCACGGCGACGGTGCTGGCGCAGGCGATCGTGAAGGAAGGCGCCCGCGCGGTCGCCGCCGGCATGAACCCGATGGATCTCAAGCGCGGCGTCGATCTCGCCGTCGAAGCGATCGTCGAGGACCTCAAGAAGAACTCCAAGAAGGTCACCTCCAACGAGGAGATCGCCCAGGTCGGCACCATTTCCGCCAACGGCGACGCGGAGATCGGCAAGTTCCTGTCCGACGCGATGAAGAAGGTCGGCAACGAGGGCGTGATCACGGTCGAGGAGGCGAAGTCGCTCGAGACCGAACTCGACGTCGTCGAGGGCATGCAGTTCGACCGCGGCTATATCTCGCCCTACTTCGTCACCAACGCGGACAAGATGCGCACCGAATTCGAGGATGCCTATATCCTCGTCAACGAGAAGAAGCTCTCCAGCCTGCAGGAACTGCTGCCGCTGCTCGAGGCCGTGGTGCAGACCGGCAAACCGCTCGTCATCATCGCCGAGGACGTCGAGGGCGAGGCGCTGGCCACGCTCGTCGTCAACAAGCTGCGCGGCGGCCTCAAGGTCGCGGCGGTGAAGGCGCCCGGCTTCGGCGATCGCCGCAAGGCCATGCTGCAGGACATCGCGATCCTGACCGGCGGCCAGGCGATCTCGGAAGATCTCGGCATCAAGCTTGAGAACGTCACGCTCGCCATGCTCGGTCGCGCCAAGAAGGTGATGATCGAGAAGGAGAACACCACCATCGTCAACGGCGCCGGCAAGAAGGCCGACATCGAGGCGCGCGTCGCGCAGATCAAGGCGCAGATCGAGGAGACGACCTCCGACTACGATCGCGAGAAGCTGCAGGAGCGCCTGGCCAAGCTCGCCGGCGGCGTCGCGGTCATCCGCGTCGGCGGCGCGACCGAGATCGAGGTCAAGGAGCGCAAGGATCGCGTCGACGACGCGATGCACGCGACCCGCGCCGCGGTCGAGGAAGGCATCGTGCCGGGCGGCGGCGTCGCGCTGCTGCGCGCCACCGAAGCGCTCAAGCGCCTCAAGACGCAGAACGAGGACCAGAAGCACGGTGTCGATATCGTGCGCAAGGCGCTGAGCGCGCCGGCGCGCCAGATCGCGCTCAACGCGGGAGAGGACGGCTCGGTCGTCGTCGGCAAGATCCTGGAAAAGGACCAGTACGCCTACGGCTTCGACGCGCAGTCGGGCGAATACGGCAACATGGTCTCCAAGGGCATCATCGACCCGACCAAGGTCGTGCGTTGCGCGTTGCAGGACGCGGCGTCCGTCGCCGGCCTGCTGATCACCACCGAGGCGATGGTCGCCGAACTGCCGAAGAAGAACGCGCCCGCGATGCCGCCGGGCGGCGGCGGAATGGGCGGGATGGACTTCTGACGCCAGGCGGAAACGCCAAGGCCGCCCATCATCTGAAATGCTCAAGTCGGGCACGCCCGACTTGAGTGGCGGCATGGACTTCTGACGCCAGGCGGAAACGCCAAGGCCGCCCATCATCTGAAATGCTCAAGTCGGGCACGCCCGACTTGAGTGGCGGGATGGACTTCTGACGCCAGGCGGAAACGCCAAGGCCGCCCATCATCTGAAATGCTCAAGTCGGGCACGCCCGACTTGAGTGGCGGGATGGACTTCCGACGACTGCCGGAAGTCTTCTTCCGCGTATCCTTCCAGAACACGACAGCCCGGCCGCGAGGTCGGGCTTTTCGTTTTGCAAGCCGCGACCAACCGCCTCGCCCGTCACGCGGAATCAGGCGACCGCGCGCGGACCATCGGCCCTCACCGCCCCAGGCAGCCGCCTTCGACGAAGTCGGCGCGGCATTCCACGCCGTTGTTCATGCCATCGCTTTTGCAGCGCGCGAGCGCCTCGCGGGCCGTCGCGCCGGTGCGGCACCCGTTCAGGCCGATGGCGCTGTAGCGGCAGCCCTCGCTGAAGACGGCGGTCACTTGGCACGGACTCGACGCATAGCCGCGCTTGTCGGCGGCGCAATTGGCGAGCGCCAGTTTGCGCGCGGCCGCTTCCGACGGCTGATTGAGCGCGACCGCGTGCCCCGACCCGCCGCCCTTCATGCGATAGCAGGCCAGCGCGCCCCACAAGCGCACGTCGGCCACGGGCGCCGCCGCTCCGGCCAATGGCCGCGCGGGGCTCACATCGTCGGTCTTGCGCTCGTCGCCCGCCGCGCCGGGCCCGGTCGACGGCACATCGGCCACGCCGAACCATGACGCAAACGTCGCGCCGACATCGGCCTTGGCGACGCGCGCGGCCGCCAAATCCGCGTTGCCGCCGGCCGCGTCGCCCTTCCACAGCTTCGCCAGCCCACGGCCATGAAGCGCGAACGCCTCCGCTGGCAGGAGCTTGAGCACCGCGTCGAAATCGGCGACGGCTTCCTCGAAGCGGCCAAGCCTGAGATAGACCACCGCCCGGTTGATCGGAACGGAATAGGGTTGCAGTCGCTTGGCTTCGTCGCAGTCCGCGAGCGCGGCGGTCAACTCGCCGAGTTGCGCGCGGGCATGGCAGCGCGAATCGTGAAGCCGCGACCCGAACGCCTTGGCCGTTATCTCGCCCGCCGCGCCGGACTCGATCACCGCCAAGGCGCGATCGTAATCCGCGACCGCCTTGGCGAATTCCTTGCGGTTGCGCAGCGCGTCGCCTCGCCCGGAAAGCGCCTCGACATAATCCGCCTTCAAGGCGACGGCACGATCGAAGTCGGCGAGCGCGTCCGCGTCGTCGAAACGCCCCGCGGCGGCGGCGACCCAGGTTCGCGTCAGCGCGCGGTTGTAGTAACTCGGAGCGGAATCGGGATCGAGCGCGATCGCGCCGTCGAAATTGCGCAGCGCCGACGCGAAGTAGCGCTGGTCCGCGTTCGCGAAGTTCCGGTACTTGACCGCGACGTCGACGATCTCGGCCACGATCGTCGGCGTCAGTTCGCGCGCGCGCCGCAGGTCCTGCTGGCCTCGCTCGATCTCTCCTTTTCCGATCAGCGCGCGCCCGCGATAATAATAGCTCCAGCCATCATTGGGATCGACCAGGATGGCATCGTCGAAATCGCGCAAGGCGCGTTCGAGATCGCCGCTCGCGAAGAACGTGACGCCGCGCCCGTATTTCGAACGCGCGGGGTTGATTTCAAGGCCGCGGTCGAAATCCTTGATGGAGAGGTCATAACGCCCCATGAGCCGGTGGGCGCGGCCGCGGTTGAAGAAATAGCCCTCATAGGCCGGATCGATTGCGATGGCCTGATTATAGTTCTTCACCGCCTGATCAAGCTGTCCCTTGCCCTCCATGACAAGGCCGCGAAGATTGAGGGCCCGATCGTCCCTGGGGGTCAGCAGCAGGACCTCATCGACGTCCTTGAGGGCTACATCGAACCGGCCGAGATCCTCGAACAGGCTCGCGCGCATGTACAGGGCCGACGCATATTTCGGATTGATCTTGAGCGCCATGGACAGATCGTCGAGCGCCGCGTCGATCTCGTTCTTTCGCCTGCGATCCTTGGCTCGGTTGAAGTAGGCGATGTGGTCGTTCGGATTCATCCGGATGGCGTCGGAATAGTCCCGGATCGCCAGATCGAACTCTCCCATTTCCGCATGAAGAACGCCGCGATTGGTCAGAAAATCCGCGTCGTTCGGCTGGAGGCTGATCGCCTCGTTGGCGTCGGCGAGCGCCGCGTCGAACCGTTTGAGCTTGGCATGCCCCCTGGCCCGGTAGTCGTGCGCGGTCGCCCGATTGCGCGGATCGCGCTCCTTGGCCAGAATCGCTGTGCACGCCGCGATTTGCTGCGCTGGCGTCGCGTTATCGGCGCCGCCGCATATTCGTTGGTCGCGCGTATCGCGCGGGCCGGGCCGATAGTCGGCGGTGATGGGTGAAGCGAAAAGAACCACGGCGGCGACGATCGCAACGATCATCCCGAGAGAGCGCGGGCAAATCAGCGGTGACATAAGTCTTTCCCCGGAAGGGCAAAGTCGACATCGCTGACTTATGCCGGCCCCAAGGGGAAGAAAAGCGCGAACGGTTGATCTCAATCAAAACGCGGCAATTCCCTTCAACGTGACGTGGATCACGCGAAGGGCATCGCCGAAACGTTGGCGCCCGCGACGCCTAAAGGAACCGGCAGCTTCGCGACGTGTTGGCCATGCCCGACGCCTGCCCGATCTTCATCGCGTGGGATTTCGTCGCGCCGGCCTTGCCGGGAAGCGTCAGCGTGGCGTGGCCCGACGTCGGGCCCTTCGCTGTCGTCACATAGGCGTCCACCACGCAGCGGATGCGCCGGTCGCAAGCGTTGGTCAGTTCGATCACGAACAGAGCCTGCCCGCCCCTCTCCTTGAAATCGGCGTGATCGCTGATGCATTCGTTCACGGTCGGCGGCTTCGGCGGTTCTGGTGGCGGAACCTGACCCTGGTCCGACGGCCGATCCGGCGCGCGCGTCATCGCCGCCGGCGGCGATTGGCCGGATTCGTTTGGCGCGGGCGCCTGGCCCTCTCCCGCGAAGGCCGCGGTCACGGCGAGCCCGCCCGCGATCACGAAGACGTGCGCCGTTCGACATCTCCATCTGATATTCATCTTCGTTTCCCAACGTGCTAACGCGAGCAATTCCCCGCCACGGGACTTCGCGACCAAGAGGCAAGCAATGCTCATCGACGGACAATGGAGCGAAAACTGGACGCCCGTGCACGCGACCGACGCCAAGGGCGGGTTCGTGCGCCAAACCTCGTCCTTTCGTCGCTGGATCACGCCGGACGGTTCACCGGGCCCCGACGGCGCGGAGGGCTTTCCCGCCGAATCCGGCCGCTATCACCTGGTCGTCGCGCTGATCTGCCCGTGGGCCTGCCGCACGCTGATGGCGCGCAAGCTCAAGCGGATCGAGGACCTCATCGGCTTCACCGTGGTCGAGCCGGAATTATCCGCGCAGGGCTGGCGCTTCACGCCGGGAACGGACGACGCCACCGGCCGCGGCCGGACCTACCTGCACGAGCTCTACAGCCAGGCCGATCCGCGCTACACCGGGCGCTCCACCGTTCCCGTGCTGTGGGACCGCAAAACCGGCACGATCGTCAACAACGAATCGGCCGACATTCTGCGCATGCTCAATTCGGCCTTCGACGCGCTCGCGCCCGCCTCGATCGATCTCTATCCGCCCGATCTGCGCGCCGATATCGACGCGCTCAACGACTTCATCTATCCGCGATTGAACAATGGCGTCTATCGCGCGGGCTTCGCCACCACGCAGGTGGCCTATAACGAGGCCTTCGCCGAGGTGTTCACCACGCTCGACGGGCTCGAACGGCGGATCGGCGTGTCGGGCTTCCTGTTCGGCGACCGCCTCACCGAAGCCGACATCCGTCTCTTCGTCACCTTGGTGCGGTTCGACGCGGCCTATTACGGCCTGTTCAAATGCAACCTGCGCCGCGTCGCCGATTATCCCCGGCTCAGCGCCTATCTCGATCGCGTGCTCGACGTGCCCGGCGTGCGCGAGACCGTCAGCATCGACCATATCAAGCGCGGCTATTATTCGATCAAGGCGCTCAATCCGAGCGGGATCGTGCCGCGGGGCCCCGACCTGTCGTTCGCCCGCGCGGTTGTCTGACGCGCGCGCTCGCGTGTGTCGTCGCGTGAGTCGCGCGCGCCGCGCGACACACCCCTACAAATGACAACGACCACGAAGGCAAGAGGCGCGTACATCCGGTGCCCCTTACATCGTGGCCGCATTGCCGACTCTCGCCGGCAACTCGATCATTCCATCGGAATGTTAAATGATTATGACGGCCGCGCGCCGAAAGGTGCGAAAATGCCGAATTTCGCCGTCCGGTTGATTCAACCATGACGGGCAAGCGTGGAATTCAAACGCACGCAATGTTCGATGGACGTTCCGCGCGAATGCATGGACAGCGCAATTTCCGCGCGATTAGATTTTCCCCGGGGCTGGCGCCGCCGCCAACGAAGGCGGCGCTTGAGGCGGGGCAATGCGGAACGCGAAGACGCGAGCCGCGCGGTGCGTGGCGTTGATGTTTGTGTTTGCGGCCGCCGGCGCGCCCGGCGGCGCGGGCGCGCTCGAATCCGACACCGGCCCGCCCGCGCATTTCATCTTCAGCAGCGGCTTCGACCTTTGGCACAATGGCGGTTCGCTCTATGGCGCCGCGCAATGGTCGCCGGGCGGCCTCGACACCGGCGGACTGACATTCAAGCTGCTCCTGGCGGACGGCGCCTATCGCTACCGCTCCGGCGGCGTCGACGTGCGCGGCCGCAATTTCGTCGCCTCGTTCATGCCCGGCTGGAAATTCCGGAAGGACGCGGCCGAGATCACCGTCCTTGCCGGACTCGACTGGCAGACCCACCGGCTTTCGCCCGACGACCTCGGCAATCCGGCGCGCGGCGGACGCGCGGGCCTGCGCCTCGCCGCCGACGCGTGGTGGGAGACATCGCGGACCTGGATGGTGACGGCCTCCGCGAGCGGCTCCTCGATCGGCGGCACCTATTGGCTGCGCGGCGCGACCGGCGTGCGCGTGCTCGACAGTTGCTGGGTGGGACCGGAATTCACCGTGGCGGGAACGGCGCGCTTTCGCCAATACCGCGCCGGCGTTCACGTCACCGCCTTGAAAGCCGGTCCGGTCGAATGGTCGGTCGGCATCGGCCATGCGAGCGACAACGACCGGGGCGCCGGCCCCTACCTGCGCCTCGGCCTGTCGTCGCGCTACTGATCACACGGTCCGCCAAATCACGACGCCATATCCGCTAGTCGAGCGTGCGGCGGAAGCGGCGCACCGCGATCATCATGGCCACCAGCATCAGCAATACCAGCATCAATCCGTCATAACGCAGGTCGGTAAGCGTCGAGCCCTTGAGCATGATCGCGCGCACGATGCGCAGGTAATGCGTCAGCGGCAGCCCCTCGCCGATATACTGCGCCCAATCCGGCATGCCCGAAAACGGGAACATGAACCCCGACAGCAGGATGTTGGGCAGAAAGAACATGAACGTCATCTGCACCGCCTGAAGCTGATTCTGCGCGATGGTCGAGAAGGTGTAGCCGATCGAAAGATTGGTGGTGATGAACAGCGTGCTCAGAAACGCCAGCAGAAACAGATTGCCGAGCACCGGCACGCCGAACAGAAACACCCCGAGCATGATGATCAGCGAGGCCTGGAGAAAGCCGACCATGACATAGGGCAGGATTTTGCCGATCATGATCTCGACCGGCTTGATCGGCATCGACAACAGGCTTTCCATCGTGCCGCGCTCGATCTCGCGCGTCACCGACAGCGCCGTGAAGATCAGCATGGTCATGGTCAGGATGGTGCCGACCAGTCCCGGCACGATATTCATGCGCGAGGTGCCGGCCGGATTGTAGCGCGCGTGGCTGCGGATTTCGAACGGCGGCGGCGTCGAATCCGGCAGGGCGAGATCATGCGTCAGCGCGTGCAGCACGATCTGGTTGAGCGCCGACAGCGCCGAGCCGGAAGCGACCGGATCGGTGGCGTCGGCGGCCACGAGGATGGCGGGTCGCTCGCCGCGCCGCACCGCGCGCTCGAACCCCGCCGGAATTTCGACGCCGAACAGAACCGTGCCCGATTGCAGCAGCCGGTCGAACTCGGCCACCGTCTCGACGCGATGGGTGAAGCGGAAATAGTCGGTGTGCTCGAACGCCTTGAGCACGGACCGGCCGAGGTCGCTATCCTCCTGCGCCAATATCGCGGTCGGCAGATGGCGCGGCGTCGTGTTGATCGCGTAGCCGAACAGGACGAGCTGCATCACCGGAATGCCGACGATCATGGCGAAGGAGACGCGGTCGCGGCGAAGCTGGATGAACTCCTTGACCAGCATCGCCATCGCCCGGCTCAACCAGGTCGACGAATTGCGGACGGCGCGTCCGCGCGGCGGCGTGGCGTTGTCGCTCATGGCGCGGACCGGTTCATTGGAAATTGTCCTTCGAACGATTCATCAACTCGATGAACACGTCCTCGAGCGAAGGCTCCGACTTGCGCCACGTCAAATCCGCGCGGGCGCGGTAGGGAGCGATGGTCCGCTCCAGCGCTTCGACGTCGCGCCCGGATACGTGCAGGCTGGTGCCGAACGGCGCGACCATGTCGACCCCGGGACGGCCGTTGAGCTCGGCCGTCAGTTGAGTCAGCGCCTCGCCGGCGACCGTATAGGTCGTCAGATCGGACGTGGCGATGACCTCCTCCACCGTGCCGCGAGCGAGCAGATAGCCGTAGGCGATGTAGGCGATCTCATGACAGCGCTCGGCCTCGTCCATGTAATGCGTCGACACCAGCACGGTGAGGCCCTCGCCCGCGAGCGCGTGAATCTCGTTCCAGAATTCGCGCCGCGCCTTGGGGTCGACGCCGGCGGTCGGCTCGTCGAGCAGCAGCAATTGCGGATTGGGCAAGGTGCAGGCGCCGAGCGCCAGACGCTGTTTCCAGCCGCCGGAGAGTTCGGCGGCGAGCTGCTCCTCGCGCCCGCGCAGGCCAAGCCGCGCGATCATTTCCCGCGCCGCCGCGCGCGGGTCGTCCATGCCGTAGAGCCGCGCGACGAATTCGAGATTTTCGCGCACCGTCAGATCCTGATAGAGGCTGAAGCGCTGCGTCATGTAGCCGACATGGCGCTTGATCGCGTCGGCCTCGGTGCGGATGTCGTAGCCGAGACAGGTGCCGTGACCGCTGTCGGGCGTCAGCAGGCCGCACAGCATGCGGATCGTCGTGGTCTTGCCGGACCCGTTCGGACCAAGAAAGCCGTAGATCGATCCGCGCTTCACCCGCATCGACAGATCGTGAACGACCTCGTGCCCATCGAAGGACTTGGTCAGCCCGCTCACCTCGATGGCGATGTCGGGGTCGATCCGCGCGGCGGCGCTCCGGTCGGGCGTCATGGCGTTTGCTTGCGCGCCAGGCCGATGCTCACCGGTTGGCCGACGCGGAAGCGCTTGGCGTCGTCCGGAATCGCCTGGATGAGGAAGACGAGCTTGGCGCGCTCGTCGAGGCTGTAGATGACGGGCGGAGTGTATTCCGCCGTGGTCGAGATGAACGAGACCTTGGCCGTCAGCTCGCCGGCGCAGCCGTCGCAGATGACGCGCACGGCGTCGCCGATCGCGATCTTGGGCAATTCCGCCTCGGGCACGTAGAAGCGCACCTTCAGATTGCCCGGCGGCAGGATCGAGACGACCGGCCGCTGCGCGGCGACCATCTCGCCCTCGCGGAAATAGGTCTGCTGCACCGTGCCGGCCACCGGCGCGCGCGCGGCGCGGCGCGCCAGACGCGTCTCCGAACTCACCACCCGCGCCTCCGCGACGCGCAGCGCCGAGATCGCGGCGTCGAGCGCGGCCTGCGTGCCGGTTCCGGTCTTCTGCAATTGCAGCGCGCGATCGTAGCTCTGCTTGGCGTTGGCGAGCGTCGCGTTGTTGAGGTTGAGATCGGCGCGCTGGAGATCGTCGTCGAGCGTGAACAGCGGCGCGCCGACATCGACCCCGTCGCCGTCGCGCACCGCGAGCTTGACGACGCGGCCCGGCTCGTCGGGGCTGACGAAAATGAAATCGGCCTCGACCCAACCCTGAAACAGCCGCTCGCCCTGCCCGCCGCATCCGGCGAGCGCGATCGTCAGCGCCAGCCACGCGGCGATACCCGTAAGTCTCATTCCGGCCTCCCCCGACCGAACATCAGGTCCAGTTGCGTTTTCATCATGTCGCGCGCGTCGACTTTCGCGAATTTTCCAAATAGTCCGTTCCAGACGACGGTCACCATCAACGGCGCGATGGCGAGCTGCGGATTGCGCGCGAGCGCGGCGACGTTGATTTCGCCCCGCGCGCGGCCGCGCTCGATCAGCGCGCGCATCGCCGCCAGCCCCTTGCTGACGACTTCGCGGTAGTAGAACTCCGCCAGGGCCGGGAACTGCTTTCCCTCCGCGATCATCAGCCGCATGATCTCGACGCGGGGCGTCGCGACGATTTCGTCGACGAAAGCCTCGACGAATGCCTCGAACAGCGCGCGCGTGGGAAGGCCCTCGGGCAATGGCGCGGACAGCCGCGCCAATGTCGGCACCAGCGTCGTGCGCACCAACTCCTGAAACAGCGTGTCCTTGTCCTTGAAGTAGAGATAGATCGTCCCCTTCGCCACGCGCGCGCGGCGGGCGACATCGTCGATGCGGGTGGTCGCGAAACCGCGCTTGGAAAATTCGGCAAGCGCGGCGGCAAGAATGGCGTCGCGGCGGGCCGAGGCGCGTTGCGCGCGCGGCCCGGCGGTGGAGCGCGCGCCTCTGGTCGCGGCGTGGGGCTGTTTGGCGTGAACGGATTTGGCGGCGGCGGGTTTCGCCGAACCGGATCCGCGCGACGCGGATCTGGCGGGAGGCGATTTGGCGGGAGCCGATTTGGCGGGAGGCGATTTGGCGGCAGTGGATTTGGCGCGCGTGGATTTGGCGGCAGTGAATTTGGCGGCAGTGGATTTAGCGGCAGTGGATTTAGCGGCAGTGGATTTAGCGGCAGTGGATTTAGCGGCAGTGGATTTGGCGCGCGCGTCTTTTCTCGCGCCCTTCGGCGCGGGGCTGGCTGAACGTGGACGATGCCGGCTCATCCAATAATTATGACTGACTAGTCAGTCATAATCAAGCGGATTTTCGCGCCGCGAGCCGGTCTCGCGCCGGCCCCGCTTTGGCCCGCGCGATCCCTCGCAACGATGGATTTTTCATGGATCTCGCGGACGCGTCCGCCGCGATGCGCGGCACGTCGCGCGCCGATTTCAGCCGCGCGCGTCGCAGGCCCAGGCGCGGATGACGCATTCCTTGCCGCCGTTTTCGTGACAACGGCGCGAGGCGGCGTTGAGCGCGCCACTGATCTTGGCGGCGACCGCATAGCCGTAGGCGCCGCATGGATTCTTCAGATCGATCGCGAAGGCGGCGCAGGCTCGGTTCATGGTGACGACCGTGCAGGTGCCGTTGCACTTGGCCTTCGCGGCGGCCTGCGCCTCCGCGCTCCTTGCATGATCGAACGAATAGCCGTAGGCGCCGCACTTACCGTAAGCGAGCGCGCCGGCGGCTTCGACCGGTTGCGTCGTCGCGATCGCGGCCAACACGATCGACGCGGCGACGAAGGCCTGCGAAATCCCGCTAGGCAAGAACATCGATGGGGTCCCCTCCCCTGACAAAATCGCGGCGAAGGTTAACGCGAAGGCGTTACGAGTCGGTGAATGCGCGGTCGCCGTCGACATCGCCAACCCGCACCCGCGCGCGACCTTCCGCCTCACGGCGCGTCGAACACGACCCCACGCGAACGCGCCTTCACCGCGATCTCCCCGCGCTCGGTGCGCAATTCGCCCTCGAAGGTGAGCACGTCGCCATGCATCGGCGCCATGCGATCGATCGCGACCAACGTCCAGCTGATCGTCACGGTCTGGTCGACATGCACCGGACGCTTCATCCGCATGGTGAAATCGAGCCCGGCGCTGGGCCCAAAGCCGGTGACCGTCGTGGCGACGAGTCCCATCATCAGCGAGGACGTATGAGCGCCGCAGGCGATGAGCCCGCCGAAGCGCGACCGGCGCGCGAACTCCTCGTCGTGATGCAGCGGGCTCAGATCGCCGACCTCGGCGGCGAAGCGCGTGACCCATTCGCGGTCGACCACGACCTCCTTGATGAAGCGCTGACCGACGGCATAGGGTCTTGCCGCCGCCGCGGACCCTTCTCGCGTCATTGCCCGGCCCCGCCGCCGACGGCTCGCGCGGCGCCGTCAAAGGTTTCGAGCGCCTCGGGCGTGTCGATGTCGACGAACGCGCCGTCGCCCTCGACCGCGATCTCCGCGACGGCCTCGCCGCGCCGTTCGATCAGGTGCCGCGCGCCGACATCGCCTTCGAGCGCCATGAGCTCGGGAAAGAAGCGACGCGACCACAGCACCGGATTGCCCCGCCGTCCGCCGCTGACCGGAACCACGATCAACGCGCCGGCGTCGGGCGCGAAACGGTCGACCAGCGCGTCGATCAGTCCCGCCCCGACGAGCGGCATGTCGCCGAGGCAGACCAGCGCGCCGTCGCATTCCTCGGGCACCGCGGCGATGCCGGCCTTGACCGAGCTCGCGATCCCCTCGCCGTAAGCCTCGTTGTGCACGAAGCGCACGTCCAGCCCTTCGAGCGCGCGCGCGACCTCGGCGCGCTGATGCCCGGTCACGACGATCACGGGCGCGGCGCGCGACGCCGCCACCTGCGCGACTACGCGGCGAACGAGCGGCGCGCCGCCGATATCGGCCAGGAGCTTGTTCGGCCCGCGCATGCGGCTCGACCGTCCCGCCGCGAGCACGATCGCGGCTACCCGCCGCGCCTCGCCCTCGACCGCGCTCGCGCGCGGCTGCGGCCGCGTCACGATCTCCATCAACAAGCCGCCGACCCCCATGCCGGCGATGTCGTCGCGCGTGACCGCGAGCCCCGCGAGCACCCGCGTCAGCACCCAATCGAATCCGTTTTCCTTCGGCGAGCGCGCGCAGCCCGGCGCGCCGATGATCGGCGTCCGCCCGACCCGCCCGAACAGCATCAGATTGCCCGGATCGACCGGCATGCCGAAATGCTCGACCACGCCGCCGGCGCGCAGGATCGCCGACGGAATGACGTCGCGCCGGTCGGTGATCGCCGAAGCGCCGAACAGGATGACGAGTTCGGCGCCCGCCGCGATCAATCCGGTCACGGCCTCGGCGACCGCCGCTTCCTCGTGCGCCACCCGCCGCTCGGCCATGAGCCGCGCCGACGCCGCGGCAAGCCGCGCCGCCGTCACCTTCACCGTCTTGTCGACGACTTTCGTCGCCAAACCCGGCAGCAGCGTCGACACCACGCCGACCTCGCGCAAGCGGAACGGCGCGACGCCGATCCGTCCGCGCGCCGCAATCGCCGTCGCCGCCTCGCACAGCCGCCCCGACACCGCGAAGGGAATGATCTTCACCGTCGCGATCATTTCACCGGCGACCACCGCCTTGAACGCGGGAAGCGTGGCGATGGTGATGGATTCGTCGATCCGATTGATCGCGTCGATGGTCGCGCGATCGATTACCAGCACGCCCGAATGCGCGGCGAAGATGTTGGCGCGGCCGGTGAAGGCACGCTCCACGGTCGCGCCGTCGCCGGCGATCGCGCGCGCGATCGCGGCCGCGGCCGCGTCCTCGCCCAAATCGTCCGGTTCAAGCCGCGCGACGAGGATCTCGGCAACGCCCGCCGCCTCGAGCGCGGCGACTTCGGCCGGGCCGATCGTCGCGCCTTTCTTGAGCGACGCGCCGCCTTGGCGCAGCGCGTGCACCGACAACGCTCCGAGCGCCTCGCGCGGCGCGACCGCGCCGAATTTCATGGCGAACCGTCCGCCGGCAGCCGCAGCCGCGCCGTGATCTCGGCCATGATCGCCACCGCGATCTCGGCCGGCGACACCGCGCCGATCGCGAGCCCGACCGGGGCGTGAATGCGCGCGATCGCCGCGTCGGCAAGACCCGCCCCCTTGAGCCGCGCGACGCGGCGCGCGTGCGTCTTCCGGGAGCCGAGCGCGCCGATGTAGAAGCAGTCGCGCGCCAGCGCGTGCAGCAACGCCGGATCGTCGATCTTGGGATCGTGCGTCAGCGCGACGAAAGCGGTGTAGCGATCGATCGCCAGCGGCGGCAGCGCCACGTCAGGCCATTCGGCGACCAGCGCCGCGTCGGGGAAGCGCTCGGGGCTGGCGAAGGCGGTGCGCGGATCGATGATGGTCACGTCGTAGCCGAGCATGCGCGCGATCGGCGCGAGCGCCTGGCTGATGTGCACCGCGCCGATCACCACCAGCCGCGCCGTCGGCGCGTGCACGGTGATGAACAGCGCGCGCCCGCCCGCCTCGATCATGCCGCTCTTGCCCGAGCGCAGCCGCGCCTCCAATTCGCCGCGCAATTCGTCGGCCGCGATGTCGGCCTCCCTGACCAGGCGCTGGCTTCCGCTGGCGACATCGGTGACGACGAAGACGGGCCGGCGCGCGGCGCGTTCGCGATTGAGTTCGGAGAGTTGTTCGAGGCGCACGGGATCAGCCAACCTTCTCGACGAAGACGCGGATGCGGCCGCCGCAGGAAAGTCCCACCTTCCACGCGGTTTCGTCGGCGACGCCGAATTCCAGCATGCGCGGCTTGCCGTCGGCGATGACGTCGAGCGCCTCGGTCACCACCGCGCCCTCGACGCAGCCGCCGGAAACCGATCCGAGAAAGGCGCCCGCGTCGTTGATGACGAGGCTGGAGCCGGCCGGCCGCGGCGCCGAGCCCCAGGTCTCGACCACGGTGGCGATGGCGACGCCGTGGCCGTCCTTGCGCCAATTCTCGGCCGCCTGGAGAATGTCCTCGTCGCGCGTGAGCATGCGTTCGCTCCTTCCCCTCTAAGTCAGGCCGCGCGTCGCCGCGGCGTCTCGCCGCCGCGATGCGCCGGCCGCGCCAGCGCCGCCACCAGCTCCGTCATCGAGGAGAGGTTGTGGACCGGCCGCAATTCGTCGACATGCGGCAGCATCAACTTGATGCCCCGCGCCTTGGCCTCGAAGCGGTCGAATCGCAGCAGCGGGTTGAGCCAGATCAGCTTGCGGCATGAGCGGTGCAGCCGGTCCATCTCGAAAGCGAGCCGCTCGTCGACATCGCGTTCGAGCCCATCGCTGATCAGCAGTACGACCGCGCCCTGCCCGAGCACGCGCCGGCTCCACAGCCGGTTGAAAGCGTGCAGCGAGGTCGCGATGCGCGTGCCGCCGGACCAGTCGAGCACGGTCGAGGAGCACGCCGCGAGCGCGTCGTCGGGGTCGCGTGCCCGCAGCGATCGCGTCACATTGGTCAGCCGCGTGCCGAACAGGAATGTCGACACGCGCTTGCGCGCGTCGGTGACGGCGTGAAGAAAATGCAGGAACAGGCGCGTGTATTCGCTCATCGAGCCGGAAATGTCGAGCAGCGCCACGATCGGAGGCGGCTTGCGCTTGCGCCCGAGCCGCCGCAGCGCGACGATGTCGCCGCCGGTGCGCAGGCTCGACCGCAGCGTGCGCCGCAGATCGATGCGCCGGCCGCGCGGATCGGGAACCATCCGCCGCGTGAGGATTTCGGCGATCGGCAGGCACAGGCGCTTGATCTCGGCCTCGGCGGCCGCGATCTCGGCGGCGCTCATCTGCGCGAAATCCTTGCGTTGCAGAACCTCGCGGTCCGACACCGCGAGCTCGACCGCCTCGACCTCCTCCTCGGCGCGCTCGCGGGTGTGGCCGGCGTCCGGATTGAGCGCTTCCTGGGCGCGGCGCATCGCCGCGCCGGATTTGGCGATCATCGGAATGCCGGCCTGGTTTTCGTCGACCAGACGCATCTGGTTCGGCGAGGCGCGAAAGAACAGGTCGAACACCTGCGCGAACACGGCGGCGTGCTCGTGGCGCGTGATGAAGACCGATCGCAGCGCCGCGTAGACCACGGCGCGATCGCCGAGGCCGACGAGACCGAGCGCATTGAGACCGTCGAGCACCGCGCCGGGCCCGACCGGCAGGCCGGCCGAGCGCAGCGCGCGGGCGAAGGCCACGATGTTGCCCGCGATATGGCCGCCGCCGCCGAAATCCGGGATATCCGCGCTCATCTCGGTCACGCGCCCGCCGCCTCCCGCGCCTGCCCGACCGCCTTGTCGAGCACCTCGCCCCGCAGGCGCGCGATGTCGTCCTGGTATTTGAGCAGCGCGCCGAGCGAATCCTCCGCGGCCTGGCGCGTCAGCGAGCGCGCGTTGAGCTCGCGCAAGGCGTTGGCCCAATCCAGCGTCTCGGCCACGCCCGGCGCCTTGAACAATTCCTGCTGGCGCAGGATCTGCACGAAGGCGACGACCTGGCGCGACAGCAGATCGGCGATGCCGGGAACGCGCGCGCGCACGATCGCGAGCTCGCGCGCGGCGTCCGGATAGTCGACCCAGTGATAGAGGCAGCGCCGCTTCAGCGCGTCGTGAATCTCGCGCGTGCGGTTGGAGGTGATGACGACGATCGGCGGCCGCGCCGCGCGCACGGTGCCGAGCTCGGGGATCGTCACCTGGAAGTCGGAAAGGATTTCGAGCAGGAACGCCTCGAATGCCTCGTCGGCGCGGTCGAGTTCGTCGATCAGGAGAACCGGCGGCCCGGCGGTGCGCGGTTCGAGCGCCTCCAGCAGCGGCCGCTTGATGAGAAAGCGCTGGTCGAACACGTCATGCGTAAGCCGCTCGCGATCGGCCTCGCCGGTCGCCTCCGCGAGCCTGATCGCGATCATCTGCGCGGCGCTGTTCCACTCATAGACGGCGGAGGCCACGTCGAGCCCCTCATAGCATTGCAGGCGGATGAGGTCGCGCCCGAGCGCGGCGGCGAGCACCTTGGCGATCTCGGTCTTGCCGACGCCAGCCTCACCTTCGAGAAAGAGCGGACGGCCCATGCGCAGCGCGAGATAGGCAACCGTCGCCAGCGCCCGGTCGGCGAGATAGCCCTGGCCGGCGAGCATCGTTGCCATGGCCTCGACGGAATCGGGTAGCGCGGCGCCGTTCACGAAAATCTCCTCACGGTTCATCCCCGTCGTTCGTATGCGTCATGCGTTGGCCGCCGCGACCGCGCGGCGCGCCAGAACGCCGACCAGATGCGCGCGATAGTCGGCGCTGGCGTGAATATCGCCGGCGAGCCCCTCGATCGGGACCACGAGCCCGTCGAGCGATTTTGGCGAAAACCGCTTGCGCAGCGCCTCCTCGAACGCGGCGAGGCGAAAGACGCCGTCCGCGCCCGCGCCGGTCACCGCGACACGCGCCTCGGAAGGTCGCCGGGCCACGAACACGCCGGCGATCGCGTAGCGCGAGGCCTGGTTGCGGAACTTGACATAGGCCGCCTTCTTGGCGAGCGGAAACATCACGCGGGTGATGATCTCGCCCGGCTCCAGCGCGGTCTGAAACAGGCCCTGGAAGAAATCGTCGGCCTTGATGCGGCGCGTGTTGGTGACGATCGTGGCATCGAGCGCCAGGCACGCCGCAGGATAATCCGCGGCCGGATCATTGTTGGCGAGCGAGCCGCCGATGGTGCCGCGATGGCGCACCGCGGGATCGCCGATCGCGCCCGCCAATTCACGAAGCGCCGGAATCGCCGCGCGCACGACCTCGGACGCGGCGACCTCGGCGTGCGTCGCCATCGCGCCGATGACGAGCAAGCGCCCCTTCATCGCGATCTCGGCCAGCTTGTCGATCCGCGCGATGTCGACGAGATGGGCCGGGCTCGCGAGGCGCTGCTTCATGACCGGCAGCAGCGTCTGCCCGCCGGCGATCGGCTTGGCGTCGTCGAGCCGGGCCAGCAGATTGACGGCCTGACGCACGGTCGCCGGACGATGATATTTGAATGGATACATGCGCCTCGATCGCCTCGATGTCCCGCGCTCGCCTTGCGTGCCGAACCTACTTGCGTGCCGAACTTACTTGCGTGCCGAACCTAATTGAGAACCCCGCGCGCGTGCTCCCGCGCGTTGAACCCGCCCACGTGCCCGATAGCCTGTTTGTCCCCAGTCGCGCGCGCCCGCGCTCTCGCAATTCCTTCAATGTTCGATGGCGCCTACCGGCGGTCGGCGCGCGGCGAATGGCTTATGATATGGGTTCGCCCGCCAAGCGGCAACCGCCGCTCACGCGGGGTTGTCCTGTACCGATTTGGCGAAATTGGCGAAGAATTCGTCGGCGATCTTTTTCGCCGCGCCGTTGATCAGGCGCTGGCCGAGCTGGGCGATCTTGCCGCCGACATGGGCCTCGACCTCATAGGACAGAAGCGTTCCGGTCTCGTTCGGCGTCAGCGACACGAACGCGCCACCCTTGGCGAAGCCGGCGACGCCGCCCTCGCCCTCCCCGGAAATCCTGTAGCTTTTCGGTGGATCGAGGTCGCTCAAGGCGACGCGTCCCTTGAACCGCGCCGAGACCGGACCGATCTTGGCCTTCACGACGGCGCGATAGCCGCCGCCGTCGATCTGTTCGAGTTCCTCGCAACCGGGGATGCAAGCCCTGAGCACGTCGGCATCATTGAGCTTGTCCCAGACCGCCGCCGGAGCGGCGGAAAGCTCGACCGCGCCGGACATCGTCATCGCCATGAACCGCGCCTCCAGGATGTTCGCCGCGCGCCCGCGCCGACGTTCGGACGCGGTGACAGCGGGGGATCGCGGCGTGTTAGTCTAGGCGAGAAGCGCCCGCCCTGCCAATTCCAAATCCGACGCCGCCCATGCGCGACCGCGCCCAGGCGCAAGACCCGAGGAACCACCGTCATGATGATCAATGTCGGCGATTGCCGCATTCATGTCTCCGTCTCCGGGCGCGAGGATGGCCCCGTGCTGATGCTCTCGAATTCGCTCGGCGCGACCGAAGAGATGTGGAACCGGCAGCTCGCCCCCTTCGCGCGCGAGTTCCGCGTCGTGCGCTACGACCGGCGCGGCCACGGCAAATCCGACGTGCCGCCCGGCCCCTATTCGCTGGGTCGGCTCGGAAGCGACGCGCTCGCCATCATGGACGCGCTCGAATTGGCGAAGGTGCATTGGTGCGGCCTGTCGATGGGCGGCATGGTGGGCCAATGGCTCGCCGCCAACGCGCCGTCGCGCATCGATCATTTGATTCTGTCCAACACCACGGCGTTTCCTAACCGCGCCGCGATGGCGGACCGCATCGCGGCCGTCCGCGCGGGCGGGATCGAGGCGATCATCGACCGGGTGATGGAAGGCTGGCTCACCGCCGATTTCCGCCAGCACCACGCGATGACCACGGCGTGGGTGCGCGACATGGTGCTCGCCACCCCGCGCGAGGGCTACATCGCCAATTGCGAGGCGATCCACGAAATCGACCTGAGGGATTCACTCGCGCGCATCACCCAACCGACGCTGGTGATCGCGGGGCGTTACGATCCCGGCATCCCGATCGAGGCGGCGGATTTCCTGCGTCGCAATATCGCCAAGGCGAGCCTGACCATTCTCGACGCGGCGCATCTGTCGAATGTCGAGCAGGCCGACGCCTATACCGATCTCGTGCTTGGATTTCTGACGGGACGTTAGAAGGCGGACGCCGGCGATCGCGCCGGTCGCCGGGTCGACGCGGCGCTGAACGAGAGCCGCCGCGCGGGACGCGTCACGCCAGGCTTTCGCCGGCGGTTCGGTTCGGCGCGCGCCCGTCGCCCTCGACCAGCATCACGATGGTCGCGCCGAGCAGCATCAGCGTTTCCGTGGCGTGAAGCCGCAGCGCGTCGAACTCGCGCACCTCGACGGCGCAGATCATGCTCACCAGGCTGACGGCGCCGCCGAATATCAGCGCCACCGCCAAGGGCTCGGCGCTGTCGTCGCGGCCGACGATGAGCGAGCGTAGCGCGAGCACGAGGAAGAACAGGAAGAAGGCGACGACGAGCAGCTTGCTCAGCGCCATCAGCCAGGCCAGTCGCCCGACGCCGATCGACGCGAGCTGGAAATGGTCGCTGAAGAACATCGTCGGCGCGATATTGGCGCGCTGATAAAGACCCCGCACCGGCGCCTCGGCGATCCGGTAGGCGGCGCCCCCCCAGGTCGGGATGAAATAGCAGGCGAGCAGCACGCCGTTGCTGATGCTGACGGGCCAGACCGACCGCATGTGATGTCCCCGCTCCGCCGCGGCCGGTTCGGCCCGCGTTCGTCGGCGGAGTTAAAGGGAGCGCGCATTGTCTCGACAATGGAAACCAATTGTTAACCCTAACGGCCGCGTTTGGCGGTCCTGCCCCCCACGGGACGGCCACCGCGGTTCATGCCGAGGTCGGATCGTCGCGGAAAGGCTGCGTCAGCAGCCGGTCGAGCCTCGCCTCGCCGTCCGAGCGGAATTCGGCAAGGCCGATGACGGGCGGACCTTCGCGCGAGGGCGCCTTGCGATAGGTGCCGAACAACCGGTCCCAGAGCGACAGGTTGAAGCCAAAATTGCTGTTGGTGTCGCGCGGCTCGACGAGGTGGTGGATCTCGTGCATCGGTGGGGTCACCACCGCGAGCCTGATGGCCGGCTCGACCCGCTCCGGCAGGCCGACATTGGCGTGATTGAAAAGCGCGAGCGCGTTGAGCGCGATTTCGAAGGCCAGCACCGCCGCCGCCGGCACGCCGAGCGCCGCGATGGCGGCGGCTTTCACCGCGAACGAGATCAGGATTTCGATCGGGTGGAACCGCAGACCCGTCGTCACGTCGAGATCGAGATCGGCATGGTGCACGCGGTGCAGCCGCCACAGCAACGGCACGCGGTGGAAGACGACGTGCTGGGCGTAGATGACGAAATCGAGCGCGATGAAACCGGCGAGCGCGCCGGCAAGCCCGCCGAGCCCCGACGCCGCGATAAGCCCGCGACTCTCCGTCGCGGCCGCGATCGACACCAGCGAAGCCGGCGCGAGCACGCGCGCCAGAACCGCCCCGATCGCGATCAAGGCGAGATTGTTCGCCCACCGCCTCCCCCGCCCCAGCACCCGCGGCCGGCGCGGGGCGTGCCACTCCCACAGCGCCATGATCGCGAAAACCGCCACGGCGGAGCCGGCGCGCATCGCGATCTCGCCGTCGACGCCGTTCAGCCCCATCCCCGCCTCCCCTTCATGGGAGCGACCGGCATCGCGCGCGGAACGGGCCAAGGCGCGCCCGAATGCGGTGGATTGGCGGTCGCGCGGCCTGAGCCCCGGCGTTGCTGGCGGGCCGCCCCGCTGCTAGAAATCGGACGCGATATAACGCGTACCTGGCATGCCCGACGGCGCCGGCGGCCATCGGACCTCATCCGGTCCGAATGTCCGGCGGCGCGCCGATGGCGGGACAGGCCAGTTCGCGGTCGTCGCAAACCGGCCTTTCTTGCCTCGGGCCGCGTCACCAAGGCCGACGGATTTCGGGCTCTCGTCCGCGGACCAGGGATCGCGGCTTCCGAGAATTCGGCTTCCGAGAATTCGGCTTCTCTCCAGGACGGACGCGGATCCATGGAATACTTCCTGCAGCAGATGATCAACGGCATCGCCCTCGGCTCGATCTACGCCCTGATCGCCATCGGCTATACCATGGTCTACGGCATCATCGGCATGATCAACTTCGCCCATGGCGATATCTACATGATCGGCGGGTTCGTCGCGCTGATCTCGTTCATGTGCCTGATCGCGATCGGCGTCACCGCCGTTCCGCTCGCCCTCTTCCTCGTGCTGCTCATCGCCATGGCGATCACCGCGCTCTACGGCTGGACGGTGGAGCGCGTCGCCTATCGGCCGTTGCGCGGCTCCTTCCGTCTCGCGCCGATGCTCTCGGCCATCGGCATGTCGTTCGTGCTGCCGAACTTCGTGCAGATCGCGCAAGGCGCGCGCGTCAAGCCGCTGCCCCCGCTGATCCCCGGCGGCTTCACGCTTTACGATTCCGGCGCCTTCACCATTCAGATCTCGAAGGTACAGATCCTGGTGATGGTGACGACGCTGGTGCTGATGACGATCTTCTCGCTGCTGATCGCGCGCACGCGGCTCGGCCGCGACATGCGCGCCTGCGAGCAGGATCGCACCATGGCCGCCCTGCTCGGGGTCGACACCGACCGCGTCATCTCGACGACCTTCGTCATCGGCGCCGCGCTCGCCGCCGTCGCCGGCTTCATGTATCTCGTCTATTACGGCGTCGTCGATTTCATCATGGGCTTCGTCGCCGGCATCAAGGCGTTCACGGCGGCGGTGCTCGGCGGCATCGGCTCGCTGCCCGGGGCGATGCTCGGCGGCCTCGCGATCGGACTGATCGAGACCATCTGGTCGGCCTATTTCTCGGTGCAGTACAAGGATGTCGCCGCGTTCTCCATTCTCATCATCGTCCTGATCTTCATGCCGACCGGCCTGCTCGGCCGTCCGGAAATCGAGAAAGTGTGAGGCGGCGCGTGACGATCGCCCCGCGACTTTCGAGCGAACGCGCGGTGGGCGGCGATCTTGCCCACGCGTTCAAGGCGGCGCTGGCGAGCGCGGCGGTGGCGTTCGGCCTGTTCTTCTTTCTTGTCGGCATCCGCACCGAGGTGGGCGCGACCGGCGCGCTCGTGTTCTGGACGCGCTGGAACGAACTCGCCTTGCTGGTGGCGGCGGCCTTCGTCGGCGGCTTCGCGCGCGACCTGATCGCGCGGCGCCTGCCGGCCGACGCGGCGGCGGCGTTGCTACCGGACTGGTGGCCGACCGCGGCCGCGACGGCGATACGCTTTCTCGGCCCGGCGCTCCTCGCCTTCGCGCTCGCGGTGCCGATCGTCTTCTACCACGAGCGCTACATTCTCGATCTCGGCATCCTGGCGCTGACCTATGTCATGCTCGGCTGGGGACTGAACATCGTCGTCGGCCTCGCCGGCCTCCTCGACCTCGGCTACGTCGCCTTCTACGCGGTCGGCGCCTATTCCTACGCGCTGCTGTCGACGACGTTCGGCCTGTCGTTCTGGGTCTGCCTGCCCGTCGCCGGAATCCTCGCCGCGTTCTGGGGCGTGCTGCTCGGCTTTCCGGTGCTGCGGCTCAAGGGCGACTATCTCGCCATCGTCACGCTCGCCTTCGGCGAGATCATCCGCCTCGTCATTCTCAACTGGCAGAGCATGACCGGCGGCCCCAACGGCATCACCGGGATTCCGCGCCCGACCTTCTTCGGGCTTCCGTTCAGCGCCGACGCCGACGGGTTCGCCGCCACGCTCGGGCTCGATTTCTCCGCCACGCACCGGATCGTGTTCCTCTTCTATCTGATCCTGGCGCTCGCGCTCCTGACCAATTGGGTGACGATCCGCCTGCGCCGGCTGCCGATCGGGCGCGCCTGGGAGGCGCTGCGCGAGGACGAGATCGCCTGCCGCTCGCTCGGCATCAACACCACCACGACCAAGCTGACGGCGTTCGCCACCGGCGCGATGTTCGGCGGCTTCGCCGGCGCCTTCTTCGCCACGCGGCAGGGCTTCATCAGCCCGGAATCCTTCTCCTTCCAGGAATCGGCGCTGGTGCTGGCCATCGTCGTGCTTGGAGGCATGGGCTCGCAGATCGGGGTCGCGCTCGCCGCCGTCATCATGATCGGCGGGTTCGAGCTGTTCCGCGGGCTCGATCAGTACCGCATGCTGGTGTTCGGCCTCGCCATGGTCGCGATCATGGTGTGGCGGCCGCGCGGCCTGGTCGGCAACCGCACGCCTTCGATCTTCCTCAAACAGGCGACGCGGATCTCCTCGGACCTGGTCAAGGAAGGTCACGGATGACGAAGGACGCCGGCATCATCCTCGATGTCAGCCATCTCGGCATGACCTTCTCCGGCGTCGTCGCCGTCGCCGACCTGTCGTTTACGGCGCGGCGCGGCGACATCACCGCGCTGATCGGCCCCAATGGCGCGGGCAAGACCACCGTCTTCAACTGCGTCACCGGCTTCTACAAGCCGACCACCGGCATGATGCGGCTGACGCACGAGGACGGCGCCGAATTTCTGCTCGAACGGCTGTTCGATTTCCGCATCGCCGGCCAGGCGCGGGTCGCCCGAACCTTCCAGAACATCCGACTGTTCCAGGGCATGACCGCGCTCGAAAACCTGTTGGTGGCGCAGCACAACCCGCTGATGCGCGCCTCCGGCTTCACGCTGGCCGGCCTGATCGGCCTGCCCCGCTACGGCCGCGCCGAGCGCGAGGCGATCGAGCGGGCGCGCTACTGGCTCGACCGCATCGGCCTGACCGATCGCGCCGACGACGCGGCCGGCAACCTGCCCTATGGCGACCAGCGACGTCTCGAAATCGCGCGCGCGATGTGCGCCGATCCGGTGCTGCTGTGCCTCGACGAGCCGGCCGCCGGACTCAACGCGCGCGAGAGCGGCGAGATGAACACGCTGCTGCGCTTCATCCGCGCCGAGCATCGCACCTCGATCCTGCTGATCGAGCACGACATGTCGGTGGTGATGGAAATCTCCGACCACGTCGTCGTGCTCGACTACGGCGTCAAGATCGCCGACGCCGATCCCAGGTCCGTGCGCGACGACCCGCGCGTGATCGCTGCCTATCTCGGCGTGGAGGACGAGAAGGACGCGGCCGCCATCATGGGGGCGAAGGCATGAGCCCGCGCGCGCGCGCCGACGAAGGTCCGGCCGACATGGCGCCCGCGCTGTTGTCGATCCGCGGCGTGAAGACGGCCTACGGCAAGATTCTCGCGCTCAAGGGCGTCGACCTCGACGTCAACAAGGGCGAGATCGTCGCGCTGATCGGCGCCAACGGCGCCGGCAAGTCGACCCTGATGATGACGATCTTCGGTAATCCGCGCGCGCAAGCGGGCCATATCCTGTTCGACGGCCAGGACATCACCGGCGTGCCGACCCATTGCATCGCGCGGCTGCGCATCGCGCAGGCGCCCGAAGGTCGCCGGATTTTTCCGCGCATGACGGTCAAGGAAAATCTGCAGATGGGCGCGCCGGTCGGCACCGACGCCGCGACGGAGGATCTCGACCGCGTGTTCCACCTGTTTCCGCGCCTGAAGGAACGGCTCGGCCAGCGCGGCGGGACGCTGTCGGGCGGCGAGCAGCAGATGCTCGCCATCGGCCGCGCGCTGATGTCGAAGCCGCGCCTGCTCTTGCTCGACGAGCCTTCGCTGGGTCTTGCCCCCCTCGTCGCGCGGCAGATTTTCGACGCCATCGGCGATCTCAACCGCCGCGAGGGCACGACCGTGCTGCTGGTCGAGCAGAACGCGTTTCACGCGTTGCGGCTGGCCGATCGCGCCTATGTCATGGTCAACGGCCTGATCACGATGACGGGGACCGGGCGCGAGCTACTGGAACGGCCGGACATTCGCGCCGCCTATCTCGAAGGCGGGAGGCACTAGGCGATGACGGGCGCGGACATGACGCAAGTGCTCGGCCACGAGTCGCTGATCCAGGCGATCGCCATCACGCTCGTGCTCGGCGGCGGCTCGGCCTGGATGGCGGGACGCGCGATCGCGTGGACATGGCGTCCGTTCTGGCATGTGCTCGCGAGCGCCGTGCTGCTCGGGGCGGCGGTGAGATTTTTCCATTTCGCCCTGTTCGACGCGCCGCTCGTCAATCCCGCCGGCGCGATCGCGGATACAATTTTTCTCGCCGTCGTCGGCGGGATTTCGTGGCGCTTCACCCGCGCCCGGCAGATGACGCGCCAGTATTTCTGGCTCTATGAGGCGCGCGGGCCGCTCTCCTGGCGGCTGCGACACAACGTCCCTGAAAACCTCCCCGGGAAGTCCGATTAGGAACGTGACAACGCGCCAATTCCGGCCATTATGATGGGCAAGCAAGGGCTTTCGGCATCGGATGCCGGCGGTGCGCCGGCTCCAGTTTCAGGGAGAAACGTATGAAACGCGGCATCTTTTACGCCTGGATGATCGGCGCGGCGCTCGCCGGATTCGCCTATTCGGGCACGGCGTCCGCCCAGGACATCACCATCGCGGTGGCCGGGCCGATGACCGGCGGGGAATCCGCATTCGGCCGGCAGATGAAGAACGGCGCCGAGCAGTTCGTGGCCGACGCCAACGCGGGCGCCGGCGTCCTCGGCAAGAAGCTCAAGCTCGAAGTCGGCGACGACGCCTGCGATCCCAAGCAGGCGCGCTCCGTCGCCGAGAAGCTCGCCGGCATGAAACTGCCCTTCGTCGCCGGGCACTTCTGCTCGTCGTCGTCGATCCCCGCCTCCGAGGCCTACGCCGAATCGAACGTGCTGCAGATCACCCCGGCCTCGACAAATCCGGTCTTCACCGAACGCAAATTGTGGAACGTGCTGCGCGTCTGCGGGCGCGACGACCAGCAGGGCGTCGTCGCCGGTCAATACATCGCCAAGAACTTCGCGGGGAAGAACGTCGCGATCCTCAACGACAAGACGACCTACGGCAAGGGCCTGGCCGACGAGACCAAAAAGGCGCTCAACAAGCTCGGCGTCACCGAGAAGCTCAACGAGTCCTACAACAAGGGCGACAACGATTTCTCCGCCATCGTTTCGCGGCTCAAGCGCGACAACATCGACCTCGTCTATGTCGGCGGCTATCACAAGGAATCCGGCCTCTTGCTGCGCCAGATGCGCGACCAGGGCCTGAAGACCGTGCTGATGGCGGGCGACGCGCTCAACGACCGCGAATTCGCTTCGATCACCGGCCCGCTCGCCGAGGGCGTGCTGTTCACCTTCGGGCCCGACCCGCGCCTGAAGCCGACCGCGGCCGCGATCGTGGAGAAGTTCAAGTCCAAGGGCATCGATCCGGAAGGCTATACGCTCTACACCTACGCGGCGATGCAGGTGTGGACGCAAGCCGTCGCCAAGGCCGGCACCACCGAACCGAAGAAGGTCGCCGAGACGATCAAGGGCGGCGCGTGGGAAACCGTGCTCGGCAAGCTGTCCTTCGATGCCAAGGGCGACATCACGGCCATCGACTATGTCGTCTACAAGTGGGACGCGAGCGGCAACTACAAGCAGATCAACTGACGACGCACCGGGTCCAGGAGCCCTTGTCTCGCGAGACGGCATCGTCTCGCCGAAACGAAATGCTCCGGATTCAAAGCCTTGAGCAAATCGAGGGCGCAAAAGCGATTTCCGCTTTCGCGGGATTTGCTCGTTGCCTCGCGCTTGCGCCGACTTGTTCGCGGAAGAAGGAGTCGGCGGGCGCGGTGGCGGCGGCGCGGACGGCTGCCGCAACGGGTAGCCTCAATGAGCGCGGGCGGTCGCCGGCGTGCCACTTGCAGATGCCGAGCGCGGGCGCGGGCGACGCCGCGACCGATGACAAAATCCTCGTGTTTTAGTTTATGGAATTACCATAAATAATTGTTACTAAACGATATTGTAGATTTATCTTCTGCGTTAGGCGAAGCTCTTCGAATTCGGTCCGCCCCATGCTATGCGTGCGCGACCTCCACGCCGAGCGAGACGCGAAATGCCGTTCTACAGCTACCAGTGCCAGACTTGCGACAACGAGTTCCAGACGCTCGTCTATCCCGACGAGACGCCCGCCTGCCCCGCTTGCGGCGGCTCGAAGCTCGAACAGATGCTGTCGCTGATCGCGCGGCCCGCCAAGGGCGGCGACGTAGGCGCGGCGGCCTGCGCGCCCGGCTCTTCGGCCTGCGCGAGCTGCCCGGCGGCTGCGTTCGAATAATCAGCCGATCTTTCCGAGAATCGGGAACGTTTCGAGCAGCCAGATCGAGACGTCGGAGATCGAGCCGGTAAGAAACGCTACGCCGGTCACCACCATCAGCGCGCCCATCACCCGCTCGACCGTCGGCAGGTGGCGGCGGAATCTCTTGAGCAGCTCGGCGACGTGCTCGATCGCGAAGGCGGCGATCAGGAACGGAATACCCAGCCCGATCGAATAGATCGCGAGCAGCCAGGCGCCCTTCAGCACCGTCGCCTTGGACGCGGCGACAGCCAGGATCGCCGCCAGGATCGGCCCGATGCAGGGCGTCCAGCCGAAGGCGAACGCAAGGCCCATGACATAGGCGCCCCACAGCCCGACCGGCTGCGCCATGCCGAGCCGCCCTTCCCGCATCAGCAGGCCGATGCGCGTCAGCCCCAGGAAGTGCAGGCCCATCACGATGATGACGATGCCGGCGACGATGGCCAGCTGCGCCGAATAGGCCTGCACGACCGCGCCGACCAGGCTCGCGCTCGCGCCGAGCGCGACGAACACCGTGGAAAAGCCGAGCACGAACAAGAGCGCCGCGGCCATCACCTTGTGGCGCGACACCGCGATCGGTTCCTCGGAGGCGATATGCTCGATGGTCGCGCCGGTCAGATACACGATGTAGGGCGGCACCAGCGGCAGCACGCAGGGCGACAGAAAGCTGATGAGGCCGGCGACCAGCGCGGCGATAATCGTGACGTCTTGATCCATGGCGCCACTAGATGCCCGGCAATGGGCCACCCGCGCAAGGGGGCCGCGCGCGCGATCGATCAAGGAGCCGTGAGCGGCCCGGCCATATTGACCGCGACGACCGTCTCAACGCATGCTCGTCCGCGAAGGTCCCCCCATGCGCAACCTCATCACCGACATTCCGGGAATTCGCGTCGGCCACGCCGACGACGCGCGCATCGCCACCGGCGTCACGGCCGTCATTTTCGACGAGCCCGCGGTCGCGGCGATGGACGTTCGCGGCGGCGGCCCGGGCACGCGCGAGGGCGCGCTGCTCGATGTCGCCAACACCGTTGAGCGGATCGACGCCATCGCGCTTTCCGGCGGCTCGGCCTTCGGCCTTGACGCGGCCGGCGGCGTTCAGGGATGGCTCGCGAGCCACGGGCGCGGCTTCAACGTGCGCGGCGCGATCATCCCGATCGTTCCTGGCGCGATCATTTTCGACCTGCTCAATGGCGGCGACAAGAAATGGGGAACGCTCTCGCCCTACCGCGAATTCGGGCTCGCGGCGGCGGAGGCCGCACGGAGCGACTTCGCGCTCGGCAGCCGTGGCGCGGGCCTCGGCGCGACCACGGCGAATTTCAAGGGCGGCATCGGCTCGGCCTCGGTGGAGATGGCCGACGGCGTGCGGGTCGGCGCGCTCGCCGTCGTCAACGCGGCCGGCTGCGTCACCATCGGCGGCGGGCCGCATTTCTGGGCGGCGCCTTTCGAGATCGACGGCGAATTCGGCGGACGCGGCTGGCCGAAAGCGATCACGGCGGACGATCTCGCCATGCGGCTGAAGGGCGCGCCGCGGACGACGGCCATCGAAAGCACGACGCTTGCCGTCGTCGCCACCGACGCGGCGCTGACCAAGATCCAGGCCAAGCGCCTCGCGGTGATGGCGCAAACGGGCTTTGCCCGCGCGATCTATCCGGTCCACGCGCCGCTCGACGGCGACGTCGTTTTCGCCGCGTCCGTCGGCGTCAAGCCGATCGACCCGCTGCTCGGCCTCACCGAGCTCGGCATGGTGGCGGCCAATGTGGTGGCCCGCGCGGTGGCGCGCGGCGTCTTTGAGGCGACCGCGCTACCCTTCGCCGACACGCCGCCGGCGTGGGGCGACAGGTTCCCGGCCGCTACGCGCTGACGGCGACCGAGCTTCCCGCGCTGGCCGCCTTGGCCGAGATCATCTCCGCCTGGCGCGCGATCATGCGTTCGATCGCGTTGTAGGACGACGACGCGCTCGCCGATTGCGTCATCGACACCGTCGATCCGTCGCCATAGGCGATCGTCGTGGTGGTCGATCCGTCGGCGTTGGTCGTCGTCTGGGTCGTCGCGCCATTGAGCGCGGCCGACATCGCCTCGCCCGGCGGCGGTCCGTGCTTGCGTCCGCGCAGCGCCGACGTCATCTCGCCGAGCGTCAGCGCGCCGTCGCCGTCCTTGTCCATCTTGGTGAAGACGTCGTCGGCGAGTTTCAGATTGCCGTTTTGACCGAGCGCGGATTCGAATTCCGATTTGCTTACCTTGCCGTCGCCGTCGCCGTCGAGCGCGGTGAACAGTTCCTCCAGCGGGTTCTTGCGGCGCGTCGTCGAGGCGGTGTCCGCCTGCATCGACAACAGCGCGCGCATGGTGTCCGCCGAGATCGTCGCGTTGCCGCTGCCGGTCGCGGCCTGTGAACCCGACGAGGACGAGGCGCTCGCGAAATCGGGCGCGGGGAATGTCTGTTGCGCGGTCGCGCTCGCCTGCGACGCCTTGCCCGTCGCTTGCGACTGGATCGACGAGACGAGTTCGAGCGCGGCCGAGACGGCCGCGATGCCAAGCAGCATGGCTATCGCTCCACATCACATCCGGGCGAGATGCGCCCGGAAGAGACGAAGCAAACGCCGTGCCGAACGAAAAAGGTCGATAAATCAATCCGCCTCGCGATCGCGCCGCCGCGCCGCCAAGGCAATTCTTGCCCAATGGGTAAGGTTCGCCGCGCGCGCCCCACGCCCGCTTCGCCCTCCGCGCCGTCCTGTTGCGCCGACGCATTGCCGCACCCGCCGACGCATGTTAGGCGAGGCCGAAGATTGAGGAGAAGCCCATGCGTCGTCCGCTCGTGATCGCCCCGTCCATTCTCGCCTCCGATTTCGCCAAGCTCGGCGAGGAAGTGGCCGCCGTCGACCGCGCCGGCGCCGAATGGATTCACGTCGACGTCATGGACGGCCATTTCGTGCCGAACATCACCATCGGGCCGGACGTGGTGAAGGCGCTGCGCCCGCACACCAAGAAGGTGTTCGACGTGCACCTGATGATCACGCCGTGCGACCCCTATCTCGAGGCCTTCGCCAAGGCGGGGTCCGACTACATCACGGTGCACGCCGAAGCCGGCCCGCACCTCCACCGCTCGCTGCAGGCGATCCGCGCGCTCGGCAAGAAGGCCGGCGTCTCGCTCAATCCGTCGACGCCGGTCGGCGTCATCGAGCACGTCGTCGACCTGCTCGACCTGGTGCTGATCATGTCGGTCAACCCCGGCTTCGGCGGCCAGGCCTTCATTCCGGCGGCGATCGACAAGGTCGCCCAGGTGCGCGCGCTGACGGCGGGCCGCGATATCGATATCGAGGTCGACGGCGGCATCACGCCCGAGACCGCGCCGAAGGTCGCCGCCGCCGGCGCCAACGCGCTGGTCGCCGGCTCGGCCGTGTTCAAGGGCGGCACCTTTGACGCCTACAAGAAGAACATCGCCGCCATCCGCGCCGCGGCCGCGGCGGCGCGGGGGGAAGTGGTATGATTGAGCGTTCGTCCTTGTAACGGAGAACCAACAATGGCGGTACCGAGCTATCAGGAGTTAATGCATCCACTTCTGAAGCGGTCTTCGGAATGCACAGGCGAAACTACAATTGCGGAAATAGAGGAATCGATTTCCAGCGCACTAGGGCTTTCAGCCGACGATTTGAGCGCGACGCTGCCCAGCGGGAAGCAGACCATTTTTCGAAATCGACTCCACTGGGCGAAGACCTATTTGGCAAAGGCTGGCGCACTCGCGGTTACTCGCCATGGTCATTTCAAAATTGCAGATCGTGGCCGCCAACTGCTGTCCAAGAATTTGACGAAAATTGACAAGTTGGTGTTGGCGCAATTTCCTGAGTTTGTCGCGTGGAAGGCGGCGGGTCAGACTTCTGTCGACGAAACTGAATCTCCTGCCACGGTTCTCAATCCAGAAGAAAGTATGGCAGTTAACGCAAAAAGTTTGACTGACGAACTTTCGTCCGAACTACTGGGCAGAATTCAATCTTTAACACCGGCCTTTTTTGAAAACCTGATCGTGGATCTCTTACTGGCGATGGGATATGGCGGCGGCCGCGCCGAAATGGGCAAAGCTCTCGGAAGGTCAGGCGACGGCGGAATTGACGGCGTCATCAAGGAGGATGAACTCGGCCTCGATGTCATCTACCTTCAGGCAAAGCGCTACGCGAAAGAGAACGGCATTCCTGTCAGCCTAGTTCGGGATTTTGTTGGCAGCCTAGAAGGACATCGTGCCACGAAGGGCGTTTTCGTTACCACCTCGTATTTCCCTGAAAGTGCAAAAATTTTTGTCGGCAAAGTTTCAAAACGCGTCACTTTGATTGATGGCCCCGAACTCGCCCGACTAATGATACGGCACAAGGTGGGGGTCCGCACGAAGGATACTTACGAAATCAACAAGGTCGACGAAGACTATTTCGCCGAATAGGTTGGAGCCAATCGCGGCGTTGCCACTGACGCCGATTTGATGCAATCGAAAGGCACGGGCTGTCCGACAAGGAATTCCACATGATCCCCCGCTATTCCCGTCCCGAAATGGCCGCCATCTGGGAACCACAGGCGAAGTTCCGCATCTGGTTCGAGATCGAGGCGCATGCCTGCGACGCGCTGGCCGAGCTCGGCGTCATCCCGAAGGACGCGGCCAAGACTATCTGGGACAAGGCGAGGAACGTCACCTTCGACGTCGCGCGCATCGACGCCATCGAGCGCGAGGTCAAGCATGACGTCATCGCGTTCCTGACGCATCTCGCCGAAATCGTCGGGCCCGACGCGCGCTTCGTGCATCAGGGCATGACATCATCGGACGTGCTCGACACCTGCCTTTCGGTGCAGCTCGCGCGCGCCGCCGACATTCTCATCGCCGACATCGACAAGGTGCTCGCCGCGCTCAAGAAGCGCGCCTTCGAGCACAAGATGACGCCGACCATCGGCCGCTCGCACGGCATCCACGCCGAGCCCACCACCTTCGGCCTCAAGCTCGCGCAAGCCTACGCGGAATTTTCGCGCAACCGCGAGCGCATGGTCGCCGCCCGCCGCGAAGTCGCGACCTGCGCCATTTCCGGCGCGGTCGGCACCTTCGCCCAGATCGACCCGCGCGTGGAGGCGCATGTCGCCAAAGCGCTCGGCCTGGAGGTCGAGCCGGTTTCGACGCAGGTGATCCCGCGCGACCGTCACGCGGCGTTTTTCGCCACCCTCGGCGTCGTCGCCTCGTCGATGGAGCGCCTCGCGGTCGAAATCCGCCATTTGCAGCGAACCGAGGTGCTGGAAGCCGAGGAATTCTTCTCCGAGGGTCAGAAGGGTTCCTCGGCGATGCCGCACAAGCGCAATCCCGTGCTGACCGAAAACATCACGGGGCTGGCGCGCATGGTGCGCGGCTACGCGATGCCCGCCATGGAGAACGTCGCGCTGTGGCACGAGCGCGACATTTCACATTCCTCGGTCGAGCGCATGATCGGCCCCGACGCCACGGTGACGCTCGACTTCGCGCTCAATCGCCTCGCCGGGGTGATCGACAAGCTCGTCGTCTATCCCGACAACATGCAAAAGAACCTCGACCGCCTCGGCGGCCTCATCCATTCGCAGCGCGTGCTGATCGCGCTGACGCAGAAGGGCTGTTCGCGCGAGGACGCCTATCGCCTCGTCCAGCGCAGCGCGATGCGCGTGTGGCGCGGCGAAGGCGACTTCCAGACTTTTCTCAAGGCCGACGGCGAGGTGAAGAAGTATCTTTCCGACGCCGACATCGCCGAGAAGTTCGACCTCGCCTTCCACTTCAAGCACGTCGACACGATTTTCAAGCGCGTGTTCGGCGAAGCGTGAGCGCCTCCTCACCTCCCCCCGCGAGGGGGAGGTCGGCGCGGAACGCGCCGGGCGGGGTCTATCGCCGAGAAATGTTTTGACCCCTCCCCAGCCCTCCCTTTCAGGGGAGGGAGCAATCGACGTCCTTTCCGTCCCCGACGACGCGGCGTGCGGCCTTACAGCGGCGTCGCGAATTTGAAGCGGAACTGGTACCGCTCGAAATTGTCGAGATCGAGATTGCCGTTGGAGGGAATCGAATGGCCCGCGACTTGCGGCAGCCAGGCGATGTTGAGCATCCGCCCGCCGGCGAAGGCGATCGCCATGTTCGGCCCGAGGAAGACGCCGTTGCCGACGTTCTGATTGAGCGTGAGGCCGTTATAGGCGGACTGCAAGCGACCCTCGACGCCGAGATAGATCGCCTCGATCGCGGCCTTGTCCCGTTCGTAGATCCGCGCCGTCAGCGCGGCCGACACCGTCGTCGACGAGGTGTCGGTCCAAAGCGCGCCCGGCATGTCGAGCCGCGCGCGCGTCAGCGCGTAGCTCAGATTCGCGGCCGCGAAGAAGCGCTCGCTGAGCGCGGTGTCGATGAAGAACTTGAACTCGTTGCCGTAGGCTTCGGTGCGCCATCCGGTCAAGCCGTCGACGCGCGCCCAGCGCGGCTCGCTCGACAGCGTGATCGCGACCGGCTGGCCGGGCGAGCGCGCGAGAACGCGGTAGAAGATTTCGCCCGAGAAGCCGTCGAAATCGAAGCCGTTGAAGCGCCCCAGCGGATCGATCACCGAGACGTTCGCCCAGCTCGTATGCGTGAAGAACGGCGAGAAGGCGAAGGCGAGCCTGTCGGAGAAGGTGTAGGTGAACTGGTTCTTGTCGGAGATCGCGAAGTAGGAGCCGTCGCGCTTGCCGGCGCGGCCGGTGAATTCCGTCGCGAACGCCCAGGAGCACGGATCGCCGATATCGGTCGGGCTGGTGATGCCGAAAAGGTCGCCGCCCGGCACCACCGGCGTGCCCGGCGCCGGCTCGACCTTGGCGCAGCGGTCGTGGACCGCGAGCCGAGGCGCCTTGAGTGTCATGTCCGCGGCCATCAGCGGCGTCGCGGCCGCCAAGCCGGCGCAAAGCGCGGCGCCCCAAACGAGCGAATTCTTCGTGAAGCCATTCATTGCCATACCCCCTGGCGTTGCCGTGATCCGTTCGGCGCGGCCGCCCGCGCCCTCTTTAGCAAGACGCCTGACCCGATTGAAGCCGGCGCGGCGTCGTTTGATCGCAATTCGTGGTTTCATCGCGCCGCCCTTTCCGGCGTGGCGGCCGTGGCCCGGTAGGGCGCGTCGGTCAGCGTTTCGAGGAACTTCACCACGGCATCGATTTCCCGGTCCGACAGGCGCGGGCGCTCGCCCGGCTTGCGGTCGTAAGGGACTTCCTTGACGTTGATGTTGCCGTGGAGCTGCTTGGGCAGGTCGTCGAACTTGCGGACGCGGCCCTTGGCGTCGCGCGCGTACCAGCGCTTCGGATCGGTGTCGCGGGTGGCGTAGAAATCGACGGCCTCGCGCAGCGTCTTGAACACGCCGTTATGCATGTAAGGCGCGGTCACCGCGACGTTGCGCAGCGTCGGCACCTTGAACGCGCCGCAGAAGCTTTCGATCTCGACGCCACGCGGCGCGAGCGCGGCCAGCCCCTCGCGGTCGCAGATGCCCTTGTCGAAGAAGTCGGCCTTGGCGTTGTCGGGGATGGCGCGGTTTCGCGGGACGCCGAACGCGTCGTAGGAATAGTCGGTGAACAGCCAGTCCTCGCTCTTCTTCGAATCCTCCTTGCCGACATGGCAGGCGAGGCAGTTGCCCTTTTTCGGATCCTTGAACAGCTCGAAGCCGCGCGCCTCGACCGCCGTGAGCTTCGCCTCGCCGCGCAGGAACGCGTCGAACTTCGAGGAGAACGGCTGGAACCGCGGCGTGCTCTCGAAGGCCGCGATCGCGACCGCGATATTGCCGTAGGCGGCCTCGACGTCGTCGAAGGCCTTCTCGCCGAAGACCTTGCGCATGAGATCGGCGTAGCCGCCGGCGCGCACCTTGTCGACCACCGCCTGCTTGGACGGATTGTTCATCTCGCGCGTGTTGAGGAAGGGCCCCTCGGCCTGCTTGGCCAGCGTGTCGGCGCGCCCGTCGAGGAAGAGACCGCCATTCGGCACCATCTCGACCTTGCCGCTTTCCTCGTCCTTCTTCTCAACGAAGGAGAAGGGCGGCGCGAACCGCGCGTACATCGCCGTCGGCACGTTGCGATTACCGACCACGCCGGGCGGCGCGCCGGCGGCGACGGCGTCGATCTTGGAGCCGGCATTGCCGGTGAAAGCTTTCCCCGCTTCGTGACAGGAGGCGCAGGCTTGGCCGCGCGGCTCCGACAGGTTGGTGTCCTCGAACAGGCGCTTGCCGAGAAGCTCCACCGCCGAGAGGCCCTCCTCGCTGGTCAGCGCTGAGAGAGCCGCCGCGGACGCGGCCGGAGCCGGCGTGGCGCTCATCGTTCCGGCGCTCGCCGGCTTGTCAGAGGACGGCTTGGTGCTCTTCCCCACGGGCGCCGGCGCGTCGCTCCGCGCCTGTTGCGCGAAAGCCGGATGCGCAGCCCCGACACCGAGATCGGCGCCCAATCCCTCGCCCGCGAACGCCACGACGATGCCCGCCGTGGCCACCGAATGGCCCACCCAAGTCGCGAATGTACGAACGCCCATGCCCCACCCGATCCGATTCACAAGCCCGGCAAATCGCCGGGCACCTTCAATCGGGCACTGGGTTAGGAATTCTGCGAATGAATTGCAAAAGCAAAATGCCTAGATTGGAGCTATTGCAAACTGCGAGTGAGTTGCAAGACGGCGCCGCGAGGGCCGCGCCTTGTTCGGCGGGAGGCACGGAATACCGCCCGGCTCCGCGCGGCGCCCTCACCGGCTCCGCGCCCCTCGCTCTTGAATCGGCGCGCGATCCGATCACCATGCATGCGGATCGAATCGATCCGGCGGCGTGCTACCCGGCAAGCCGCGCCGCGAATACGCCGCCACGAATTCCCGCGCGATGTCGGCTTGTCCGCCGCTCGGCGCGATCCGAAGCGATCCCACCGGCCGAGGCCCCGTGCGACCGACCATTCTCGTTTTCGATTCCGGCCTCGGCGGCCTCACGGTGTTCCGCGAGGTCGCGCGTGCGCTGCCCGACGCGGCCTATGTCTATGTCGCCGACGACGCGTTCTTTCCGTATGGCCGGCACGGCGAGGCGGAACTGACCGCGCATGTCGTGCCGCTGATGGCCGAACTCATCGCCACCCACGCCCCCGACCTCGTCGTCATCGCCTGCAACACCGCCTCGACGCTGGTGCTGCCGCATCTGCGCGCGCGCTTTGCCCCGCCGTTCGTCGGCACGGTTCCGGCGATCAAACCGGCCTGCGCGGCCTCGCGCTCGCGGCTGGTTTCGGTGCTCGGCACCGAGGCGACCGTCAGCCGCGAATACACCCACGCGCTCATCCGCGATTTCGGCCAGGGCTGCGCGGTGACGCTGGTCGGCTCGGCGCGGCTCGCCTCGCTCGCGGAAGCCGCGCTTGCCGGCGAGAAGGTCGACGACGGCGACATCGGCCGGGAAATCGCGCCCTGCTTCGTCGAAGCGGACGGCCGCCGCACCGACACCATCGTGCTCGCCTGCACCCATTACCCCCTGCTCCTCGACCGCATGCGCGATCTCGCCCCCTGGCCGGTCGACTGGGTCGATCCGGCCCCGGCGATCGCCCGGCGGGTCGCCGAAATCCTGCCCGCGCGGGAACCGGACGGGGGGGCGGATGCGCCCTCGCGGTGGGCCGTTTTCACCTCGGGGAAAACGCCGCCGGCGCCCGTCCGGCGGGCGCTCGCCGGCATTGGCCTTGCCCTTGCCGGCGCCCGGGAACCGAGCGGCCAGGGCATTTGACAGTCACTGCAATTCTCCCTAGAAACCGCTCCGGCGGGCCGTTTCGGCCCGCATTACGTTTCGCGACCCGTGGCACACCCTTTCGCTGAAGGGCGAGCCTGTCAGGCCCCAAGGCCGGTGATCCGGCCGACGGACCAGAGGAGGGCGCGATCCTCGAACCCAGAACCAGACGGCCGGCGCCCTTCGGGCTCCCGCCAGCATGAGGACGCGAATGACCAAGCGCAGTGAGGCGAAGTACAAGATCGATCGCCGCATGGGCCAGAATATCTGGGGCCGCCCGAAGAGCCCCGTCAACCGCCGCGAATACGGCCCCGGCCAGCACGGCCAGCGCCGCAAGGGCAAGCTCTCGGATTTCGGCGTGCAGCTTCGCGCCAAGCAGAAGCTCAAGGGCTATTACGCCAACATCTCCGAGCGCCAGTTCCACGCCATCTATGTCGAGGCGACGCGGATGAAGGGCGATTCCGGCGAGAACCTCGTCGGCTTGTTGGAGCGCCGGCTCGACGCCGCCGTCTACCGCGCCAAATTCGCGCCGACGATGTTCGCCTCGCGCCAGCTCGTCAGCCACGGCCACATCAAGGTGAACGGCCGCCGCGTCACCATTGCGAGCTACAAGGTCAAGGTCGGCGACGTGATCGAGGTGAAGGATTCCTCCAAGCAGCTCGCCATCGTGCTGGAGGCGACGCAGCTCGCCGAGCGCGACGTGCCGGACTATCTCGAAGTCGACCACCACAAGATGACGGCGAAGTTCGCCCGCGTGCCGAGCCACTCCGAGGTGCCCTACCCGGTGATGATGGAGCCGCATTTGATCGTCGAATATTATTCGCGCTGATCGTTCGGCGGAGTCTGGAAACAGCAGAGCCCCGGTGATGAGCCGGGGCTTTTTGACAGGCGGACAATCGGAAGTCTTTATCGATCATCGCCGATGAGCATGTCCTTGATGGTGTTCGGCACGGGGAAGCCATAACCCTTGCCGCGGTCCATCCAGAACAGCCGACCCTTTGCATGATGATCGCTGGTGTAGATTTGCGCGCCAACCGCCTGCAAGGCCAGAGTGAGCGCCTGAACACTATCGATGCCTCCAACCTCCATCGAAGTCATTCCATCCGGCCAGTCGACTTCAACCCGGCACGACCAGTCGGTCGTCTTCTTCTCCGGCGCGAAGACGCGAACTTCAAATGAGATGGTCTTTCCGTCGGCACGAAGTCCAAGTGATCGGGTCGCAATGAGCATCGGTGAAACTCAGTAGTTCATGGGTGGGATCGGGCGCCCGCTCAGGCGGGCGCCGAGGCGCTCGGCGGCCTGTCGCCAACAGGATGCGCGAGTCGACGCCGGTTCCAGCGAGTTACATAGCAGGCCGTCGACGGCATATTGTGCCGCACAATATTTCCAGGGCCGTCCCGCGCGACGAGCTGCCGCGAAAGTATTGAAGACATCGCCGACCGCAACGTCTTCGACAGAACTCCCCATCCAGCGGCCACCATGTGGGCTCCCCGCAGGAATTCGTGGCTGATCCGGATCGAATTTCGCTCGCAATCCACCATCGTAGTCATCGACAGTGATCGCGCGCTTCACAACGGCAAGCTCAGACTTCAATCGGATCAATTCCTCCTTCACATCGGCTGCGATTACCCGGTTCGCATCATTGATGTTTGCACCTTTGCTGACGCCAATGAGTCCAGATTGATGAGTTTTGATGTAGGAATTAATTCCTTTTATCAATCAATATCACCGACTGCGTCCATCAGGCATGGAGCGCCGCTTCATGCAGCCGCGCGCTTGGCTCCGAGAAGCAGCAGAAGATGACGCGCGTGATCGTGGGCGCGGCTCCAAGCGCATCGATCGTCGTCGCCACCGCGATGCGCGCGGCGCGGTCGGCGGGAAAGCCGTAGACGCCGGTCGAGATCGCCGGAAAGGCGATCGAAGACAGCGCGTGGGCCTGGGCGAGCTCAAGCGAATGGCGGTAGCAGGAGGCGAGCAGGTCGTCCTCGCCCTCCCCGCCGCCGCGCCAGATCGGCCCGACCGTATGAATGACGTGGCGCGCGGGAAGCAGGTAGCCGCGCGTGATCTTGGCGTCGCCGGTTTCGCAGCCGTTGAGCAGCCGGCATTCGGCGAGCAGCTCCGGCCCGGCCGCGCGATGGATGGCGCCGTCGACGCCGCCGCCGCCGAGCAGCGAATTGTTCGCGGCGTTGACGATCGCGCCGACGGCAAGCGTCGTGATGTCGGCGCGGATAACCTCAACGCGCGCGCCGCCGACGATGCGGTGCGCGCGCGGGGCCGTCACTTCGCGTTGTGACGCAACGCGACGCCGCGATCGGTCAACAGTTCGAACAGCTCGTTCGACTGAAACATCTCGCGCACGATGTCGCAACCGCCGACGAACTCGCCCTTCACATAGAGCTGGGGAATGGTCGGCCAGTTGGAATATTCCTTGATGCCGGTGCGCAGTTCGTCGGAGTCGAGGACGTTGAGGCCCTTATAGGTCACGCCCAAATGGTCGAGGATCTGCACGACCTGGCCGGAAAACCCGCACATCGGAAATTGAGGGGTGCCCTTCATGAACAACACGACGTCGTTCGACTTCAGTTCATTGCCGATAAAGTCCTGGATGCTCATCTTGCGCCTTTCTTCGTCTTCACCATGAAGCCGGCCGGCCGACCCCTCCGCGCCGCCGTCTTCCATCCTTGTCAAGGCCGGACGTGATCCGGCCGTTCATTTCAGCTTTCCAACCCGCTTTTTGAAGCTCGAAGCGTCGCCGGGTCAAGTCCGGCGCCGAACGCGGAAGCATGCGCCGGAGCCGACCGACGGAGCTTGATCCGCCGCGCTCCGCTCACCCCTCCGGAACGCCGGTCTGCAACGCCAGCGCGTGCAGCACTCCGCCCATCTGCCCCTTGAGCGACTGATAGACGATCTGGTGCTGCTGGACGCGCGACTTGCCGCGGAAGGTCTCCGAAATGACGGTCGCGGCGTAGTGGTCCCCGTCGCCGGCGAGGTCGCGGATCTCGACTTTCGCATCGGGGATCCCAGCCACGATCAGGCGTTCGATTTCCCGGGCATCCATCGGCATCGAAAAAGAACCTTCTTCTATTAGACCATGGCCGCGTTTAGCCGCTGTGCGATTACGTCGGCGGTTTCTGTCACTGTGAATGCTTTGTTTCCCTGCCCGCCGCCGGCAATCAGAAACACATCACAACGGGGAGCCCCTATTTGAAGCGGCTGAATGAACTGAACCGCTTCTGGCTGAATGTAGGCCGTTCCCAAGTCTGTTTTTACAGCAACCAGCTTCGAATGCGCCATGATCAGGCTCCATTAGCCCTCTGAATTCCAAAACTTGCCTCGCCGCACAGGAATCAAACGGCCGATCCCACCATGTACGCTGGCAGCCATCCCTCGAACCGCTGCCGCAGCTTGGCGATTGATATTGGGCGTTCGCCCGGCAGCGTCAATACGTTTCCGCCGGTGCGGCCCAGCAATATCGCGGGCACTCCGCCGCGCGCGGCCTCGGCCATGATCCGGTCCGCCTCGCCGGGCGTCGCGGCGACCACGTAGCGGGCCTGGTCCTCGCCGAAATAGAGCGCATGCGGCGGCAGCTTCGGCAGCGGGGCGACGAGTCCGGCGCCGATGCCGGAGGCCATCGCCATTTCCGCCAGCGCCACGAGCAGGCCGCCATCCGAACAATCGTGCACCGCGCTGACCCGGCCGTCGCGGATCAGGCCGCGCACGAAATCGCCGTTGCGCTTCTCGACGCCGAGATCGACCGGGGGCGGCGCGCCCTCCTCCCGGCCGCAGATTTCGCGCAAATAGATCGACTGGCCGAGCCAGCCGATCGTCGCGCCGATCAGCACGATCGCCTCGCCCGCCGCCTTGAAGGCGAGCGTCGCCGATTTGGTGAAGTCGTCGATCAAGCCCACGCCGCCGATGGTCGGCGTCGGCAGGATGCCGCGCCCATTGGTCTCGTTGTAGAGCGAGACGTTGCCCGACACGACGGGGAAGTCGAGCGCGCGGCAGGCCTCGCCGATGCCGCGGATCGCGCCGACGAACTGGCCCATGATCTCGGGCCGCTCGGGATTGCCGAAATTGAGGTTGTCGGTGATCGCCAGCGGCTTGCCGCCGACCGCGGTGATGTTGCGCCAGGCCTCCGCCACCGCCTGCTTGCCGCCCTCGAACGGGTCGGCCTCGCAATAGCGCGGGCAGACATCCGCCGTCAGCGCAAGGCCCTTCGGCCCGTCGAGCACGCGGATGACGGCCGCGTCGCCGCCGGGGCGCTGGAACGTGTTGCCGCCGATGACGTGATCATATTGCTCCCACACCCAGCGGCGCGACGCCATGTCGGGCGAGCCGATGATTTTTTCCAGAGCGTCGGCGTTCGGCACCGGCGGCGCCACGTCCTCGGCGCGGATGACGGGAAGCTTCGGCGAGGCCACGTGCGGGCGATCATAGACCGGGGCTTCGTCGCCGAGTTCCTTGATCGGCAGGTCGGCCATCACGTCGCCGCCATGCTTGATGACGAAACGCTTCGTCGGCGTGGTGTAGCCGACGATGGCGAAGTCGAGCCCCCATTTGCGGAAGATGTCCTCGGCTTCCTTTTCCTTCTCGGGCCTCAGCACCATGAGCATGCGCTCCTGGCTCTCCGACAGCATCATCTCGTAGGCCGACATGCCCGTCTCGCGACAGGGAACTTTGTCGAGATCGAGCTCGACGCCGAGATCGCCCTTCGCCCCCATCTCGACGGCGGAGCAGGTCAGCCCCGCCGCGCCCATGTCCTGGATGGCGATGACGCAGCCCTTGGCCATGATTTCGAGGCAGGCCTCTAACAGCAGCTTTTCGGCGAACGGATCGCCGACCTGCACGGTCGGGCGCTTTTCTTCCGAGTCCTCGCCGAATTCGGCCGAGGCCATGGTCGCGCCGTGAATGCCGTCGCGGCCGGTCTTGGAGCCGAGATAGACGATCGGCATGTTCACGCCGGAGGCCGCCGCGTAGAAGATCTTGTCAGCTTCCGCGAGCCCGACCGCCATGGCGTTGACGAGATTGTTGCCGTTGTAGCGCGGATGAAAGCGCACCTCGCCGGCGACGGTTGGAACACCGAATGAATTGCCGTAGCCGCCGACGCCGGCGACGACGCCGGAGACGAGATGGCGCGTTTTCGGATGCGCGGGATCGCCGAAGGAAAGCGCGTTGAGGCAGGCGATCGGCCGCGCGCCCATGGTGAACACGTCGCGCAGGATGCCGCCGACGCCGGTGGTCGCGCCCTGATAGGGCTCGATGAACGAGGGGTGGTTGTGGCTTTCCATCTTGAAGACCACCGCGAGCCCGTCGCCGATGTCGATCACGCCGGCGTTCTCGCCGGGTCCCTGGATCACCCACGGCGCCTTGGTCGGCAGGCCGCGCAGATGGATGCGCGAGGATTTGTACGAGCAGTGCTCGTTCCACATCGCCGAGAAGATGCCGAGCTCGGTGAAACTCGGCACGCGGCCGATGAGATCGAGAATGCGCTGGTACTCGTCCGGCTTGAGGCCGTGGCTGGCGACGAGTTCGGGCGTGATGGCGGGTTCGTTGCGGAGGGTCATTCACGCCACCTTCGCAAAATGTTTCGCCAGCCCTTCGAACAGGCCGCGGCCATCGATCGAACCCATCACCGGCTCGACGTGATTTTCCGGATGCGGCATCAACCCGAGCACGTTGCCGCGCTCATTGACGATGCCCGCGATGGAATTGGTCGCGCCGTTGATGTTCCATTCCTCGCCGATCTCGCCGGTGGGCGAGGCATAGCGAAACAGCACCCGCCCTTCCCCTTCGAGGCGCGCGATGGTGTCGTGATCGGCCTCGTAATTGCCCTCGCCATGCGCGACCGGCACGCGGATGACCTGATGCGTCGCGTAGCCCCGCGTGAAAGGTGAGTCATTGCGTTCGACGCGTAGAAACACGTCCTTGCAGATGAACTTCAGCCGCGCGTTGCGCATCAGCACGCCCGGCAGGAGCCCCGACTCGCAGAGAATCTGAAAGCCGTTGCAGACGCCGAGCACCAGGCCGCCCTTGGCCGCGTGCGCGCGCACCGCGTCCATCACGGCCGAGCGCGCCGCGATCGCGCCGCAGCGCAGATAGTCGCCGTAGGAAAAGCCGCCCGGCACGACGACGAGATCGGTGCCCTTCGGCAATTCGTGTTCGGCATGCCATACCATCGCCGGCTTGACGCCCGAGACGAGCGCGAGCGCGCGCGCCATGTCCGTTTCGCGATTGATGCCGGGGAAGACGAGAACGGCGGATTTCATGACCGGTTCGTCCTACCCGACGACCTCGACGCGGTAGTTCTCGATCACTGTGTTGGCGAGGAGCTTGTCGGCGGCGGCTTTCAGCAGCGCCTCGGCCTTGGCCTTGTCGGCGGCGGCAAGTTCGATGTCGAACACCTTGCCCTGGCGGACGCTGGCGACGCCTTCCAGCCCAAGCGACTTCAGCGCGCCTTCGATCGCCTTGCCCTGCGGGTCGAGAATGCCGGATTTCAGCGTGACGGTGACGCGGGCTTTCATGGGTCGCCTCATCCGAATGCGGACGGGGGCGTACAGCCCCCGTCGGAAGTGGGTTTCACCCTTGGCTAGCACCGATTCCCGCCCCCCTCAATCGCGGGACGATGGCGATTCTCAGCCCTTCACAAGAACCGGACCGGAGCCCTGCGGGCGCTCGTTCTCGGCGATGATGCCGAGCCGCTTGGCCACCTCGGTATAGGCCTCCAGGAGCCCGCCGAGATCGCGGCGGAAGCGGTCCTTGTCCATCTTGTCGTTGGTCTTGATGTCCCACAGCCGGCACGAATCCGGGGAGATTTCGTCGGCAACGACGATGCGCATCATCTCCCCTTCCCACAGCCGCCCGCATTCCATCTTGAAGTCGACGAGCCGGATGCCGACGCCGAGGAACAGGCCGGAGAGGAAATCGTTGACGCGAATGGCGAGCGCCATGATGTCGTCGATCTCCTGGGGCGTCGCCCAGCCGAACGCGGTGATGTGCTCTTCGGAGACCATCGGATCGCCGAGCTGGTCGTTCTTGTAATAGAACTCGATGATCGAGCGGGGAAGCTGCGTGCCCTCCTCGATGCCGAGGCGCTGCGACAGCGATCCGGCGGCGACGTTGCGCACCACCACCTCGAGCGGCACGATCTCGACCTCGCGGATGAGCTGCTCGCGCATGTTGAGCCGGCGGATGAAATGCGTCGGCACCCCGATGTCGTTGAGGTGCTGGAAGACGTATTCCGAAATCCGGTTGTTGAGGACGCCCTTGCCCTCGATGATCTGGTGCTTCTTGGCGTTGAAGGCGGTGGCGTCGTCCTTGAAGTGCTGGATCAACGTGCCCGGCTCCGGTCCCTCGTAAAGGACCTTGGCCTTGCCTTCGTAAATGCGGCGACGGCGGCTCATCGGCAGGTACCGTGGGGTTTGGGAATCCATCGGGTGAAACGGGCTCCGGAACAGAACATTTAGACAACGAGTCGGGCGGAAAGCGCACGGAAAAACGCCGGAGCGGCCGGTCTACCTGCGGCAAAAATGCAACAGGTCCAGCCTTGGCGGAACCTATCCCATTGACCGGGCCAGCACAACGCCGAGGGCGCGCGGCGGGCGTTCAAATCCCCCGTATCCCCGAAGATATGCATGCGGCCGCGTCATTCAATCGCGTACGCCAAAAGAGAGACGGCTTCCCGTTGCCTCGCCCGCCACCGCCCGTTATGGATGGCCTGCGCCGGCGACGATCTGGCGCGGCAGTGGGAAATCGGAGACGACGATGACGACATTCGACAAGCGCGAGGAAGGCTTCGAGAAGAAGTTCGCGCATGACGAAGAGCTCAAATTCAAGGCCGAGGCGCGGCGGAACAAGCTCGCCGGGCTGTGGGCCGCCGAGAAGCTCGGCATCACCGGCGCGGACGCCGAGGCCTACGCCAAGACGGTCGTCGCCGCCGATTTCGAGGAGCCGGGCGTCGGCGACGTCGTGCGCAAGCTGCGCGCCGATTTCGACGCGCGCAAACTCGCCGTCAGCGACCAGGAAATCATGAAGAAGCTCGACGAATTCTTCGCCGCGGCGGTCGAGCAGATCAAGACCGGAAAATAGGCCGGCGCGGCGCGCGCGACACAAGCCGCGACCACCCGCGCGGCGGATAACCGCGTCAACCGAGCCGTCCGGCCACGCTCATCGGTCGAGCTCGGCGGCGAGCGCGTCCAGCGCCCGCGCGGGCTCGCGCGTGAATTCGGCGACTGAAAAATCGATCACCCGATAGTCGCGCGCCGCGAGCCAGACGGCGCGCTCCTCGCGGGCGCGCCGGGCCGCCTCGCTTTCGTCCTCGGGCACGAGCTCGATCACGGTGCGAAGCGCGAACGATACGAAGTCGACGATATGGGCGCCGATCGGCGTCTGCCGCTTGAAGCCCCTGCCCGCGAAACGGCGGTCGTTGACGAGCGCGCTCCAAATCTCGCGCTCGGCGTCGGTCGGATTGCGCCGCAGTAGCCGGGCGAGCCCCCGCACCGGTCCGCGTTCCGACGGCACCCGCCCGAGCCCGTGCTCGGCGAGCAACTCGCGCAGTCGCCCCGCCTCTTGTCCGTCGAGCACGCCGCCGGCGGCCGGCCCCTTGCGCCCTTCCGCGATCGCCATGATCACGCCCTGCAGCGTCTGCACATCCTGCTGCGATGGCGCCATGCGCGCGAAAATGTTGCGCAGGTTGATCGTCATGGTCTCGCGCTTTTCGGGCGGGCGGAAGAACTCGACCCGCTCCAGCTCCCGCTCCAGATTTTCGAAAAAGGCGTGGAGCTGCTCCTTGCGCGCGGGCGCGGATTTTTCCGGCATCGCGAAGGGAAGCGCGCCGCCGGTCGCGAGCTTGAACCATTCGTAGCCGACGAGCAGGACGGACTGCGCGAGATTGAGGGACGCGAAGGCCGGATTGACCGGAAACGTGATGATGCGATCGGCGAGCGCGACTTCGGTGTTCTCCAGCCCGTAGCGTTCGCGGCCGAACAGCACGGCGACCTTCCCGCCGCCCGCGACGCACGGCGCCATCTCGCGCGCGGCCGCCTCCGGGGAAACGACGGGCTTGGCCTGATCGTGCGCCCGCGCGGTGGTCGCGAAAACGAGCGCGCAGTCGGCCACCGCCTTTTCGATGCTGTCGAATATTTCAACGCCCGCCAGCACCGCGTCCGCGCCCGAGGCCGCCCGCTCCGCCTGAAGGTTGGGCCAGCCGTCGCGGGGATCGACCAGGCGCAGCGTGGTCAGGCCGAAATTGCCCATCGCGCGCGCGGACATGCCAATGTTCTCGCCGAGCTGCGGCGCAACCAGCACCACGATGGGCCCGCCGGGTTCAACCCGTGATTTCGTCCTGTCCGTTCCCGATCCAGCCATGGACGGTGATATGCCCCAGCCTCGCCACATGCGTCGAGCAAAAACGAGCTTGACCCGCCCACGCGATTGCGCCGATCTGTGAGGGCCCCTGCGATCACGCGCGCCGAACGGCGACGCGGCCGCGACCGGGTTCAGCGCCGGTTTTCAAAGGCATGCAGAGCGTTATCGAGATCGCGATCATATTCGACGACGGCGTCCTGGAAAGCGCCGTCGTGGCGCTGACCTCGCTCGTGGCCACGGCGTCGCCCGCGCGGGACTACCGCGTGCACGTGTTCCGCCGCGGCGTCGATACGCGCGCGCTTGAACCCATTCGGTCGCTGCGGCGACCATGGTTCAATATCGTCGTGCACGACATCGACGCCGAAGCCGCGGCGCTTCGTCCCGAAGGGTGGCCCAGCTCCATGACCTTTCAGCGTCTGTTGCTTCCCGACCTGCTGCACGACGTCGATCGCCTGCTCTATCTCGACGTCGATCTTGTCGTGCGCCAGGACGTCGCCGAATTGTACGACACCGATCTCAAGGGCAAGCCGCTCGGCGCCTGCGTCGATTTGCCGATGCGCTGGCGCGTGGAACGAGGGCGGCTCACTCCCGACCGGGTCTATCACGGCACGGCCGGGGCCTATCTCGACGAGGTCCTGAAGCTGCCGGCCGCCGCGCGCGGCGATTACTTCAATGCCGGCGTCATGCTGCTCGATCTTCCGGCGCTACGCCAATTCGGGCTCGTGCGACGGGCCTTCGAGTTTTGGGCGCGCGAGAGCCGGCGCCTCATGAATTTCGACCAATGCGTCCTCAATCATCTTTTCGCCGCCGACTACACCATCCTCGATCCGAAATGGAACGCGATGCCCCCGGTCGGGCGCCAGCGGCTGGTACGCGAGATCGTCTTGCACCGCTCGCGTCCCGCCGCGCTTCAGCTCGCGGCGCTGTCGCGTCCCGCGATTCTCCATTTCGCGAGCAACAAGCCCTGGAATCACTCCAACCGTCCGCGCGCGGGCCTGTGGTGGGCGAACGCGCTCGCCTCGCCAGCCGCTGGGCTCGTCGTCCGGAATTTTCTCGGCAAGTCGCGCTGGAGCCCGCGCACCTTCTATTCGCTGGCGCTCACGCCCCTGCAAATCCTGCGGGAACTGCCGACGCTCGTCCGCACGAGGCTGCGGATGCGCGAACAGGAACGGGAAGTCTCGCCGATTCAAGCGGTCGCCGACGATCAAGGCGCGCGGCGGGAAGCGGCGGCCGACGCCGCGCCCATCGAGCTCGCTTTCTTCTTCGATTCGGGCTTCATCATCCCGGCGGTCGTGGCGATCGCCTCGGTGCTGGCGAATTCGAATTGGCGGCGCGCCTATGTCGTTCACGTCTTCCATCTCGGACGCGATGCCGACGCGCTCGCCCCGATCATCGCGCTGGAGCGGCCTCACTTCAAGATCGAGGTTCACGATCTGGCGGCCGACATCGCGCGCGTGGCCCCGCGAGGTTGGCCCGAGGAGATCTACTATCACCGGATATTGCTCGGCGATCTGCTGCCGTGCTCCCCACGTGTACTCTATCTCGACACGGACGTGGTGGCGACGCGCGACGTGGCGGAGCTGTTTGACACGCCGCTCGACGGCGCGCCGCTCGGGGCGTGCGTCGACGTGCCGGTCGGCCGCCGGCGCGCGCTCGATCGCGCGATCAGCCTGCCCCGATTCGCCGGCACCGTGCGCGCTTATATGGGCGAGGTTCTCGGTCTTTCCGACGAGGCAATGGCGCGCTATTTCAACTCGGGCGTCTTGTTGATCGATCTTGAGCGCGCGCGCGAGATGGGGTTGAGCCACCGCGCGCGGGAGATCATCTCGCGCGAGGAAGACCGCATCTGGCTTCACGACCAGTGCATATTGAATAGGCTGTTTGCCCAATCCTATCGCGCTCTCGATCCAAGCTGGAACGCGCTGGTGCCGACGAATCGATTCCGCGCCATGCTCGACGGATCGTCCGGCCGAAAGCAGCTCGCCATATTGGCGGAGGCGAAAATCATCCATTTCGGCGGCAGCAAGCCCTGGAACCAGAGCACGCGGCCAGCCGCCGGCATTTGGTGGGCCTATGCGCTCGCCTCCCCGGTCGCGGCCGAGGCGGTGCGCGCGTGTGTCGCAAGCCGGCGGGCCCTTGCCCGCACCCTCCGCCTTATCGCCATCACGCCGTTGCAGATCGCGGGCGAATCGCGGCGCTTCCTGCGCGCCAGGCGCCTCTTAGCCAAAAGGTGAATGGGCGAACCGCCAACTCCCCGCGCGGAACGGGCTTGCGCGCCGCTTTCGTGATGATATGAGACGGCTGTCCTAAGATGCGGTCCGTTCGCCGGCCCCCGGCGCACCGCCAGCACGGCATGGCCGCTCGCATCCAGCCGTCGCGCTCCGCCAGGAGCCGCGCTCCGAAAGAGGTTCCCACCTATGACGAAAATCAAAGTGGCCAACCCGGTCGTCGAACTCGACGGCGACGAAATGACCCGGATCATCTGGCAGTACATCAAGGACAAGCTGATCCATCCCTACCTCGACGTGACGCTGGATTATTACGACCTCGGCATCGAATATCGCGACAAGACCAACGATCAGGTCACGGTCGACGCCGCCAACGCCATCAAGAAATACGGCGTCGGCGTCAAATGCGCGACGATCACGCCCGACGAGGCGCGCGTGAAGGAGTTCAACCTCAAGGAGATGTGGAAGTCGCCGAACGGCACCATCCGCAACATTCTCGGCGGCGTCATCTTCCGCGAACCGATCATCTGCAAGAACGTGCCGCGACTGGTGCCCGGCTGGACCAAGCCCATCGTCATCGGCCGCCATGCCTTCGGCGACCAGTACCGCGCCACCGACTTCAAGTTCCCCGGCAAGGGCACGCTGTCGGTGAAGTTCATCGGCGAGGACGGCACCGTCATCGAGCGGGAAGTGTTCAAGGCCCCGGGCGGCGGCGTCGCCATGGCGATGTACAACCTCGACGAGTCGATCAAGGATTTTGCCCGCGCCTCGTTCAACTACGGCATCGCGCGCAAATATCCGGTCTATCTTTCGACCAAGAACACAATTCTCAAGGCCTATGACGGCCGCTTCAAGGACCTGTTCGAGGAGGTCTTCGACGCCGAGTTCAAGGACGAGTTCGACAAGCTGCACCTGACCTACGAGCATCGCCTGATCGACGACATGGTGGCGTCGGCGCTGAAATGGTCGGGCGGCTATGTCTGGTCGTGCAAGAACTACGACGGCGACGTGCAGTCCGACACCGTGGCGCAGGGCTATGGCTCGCTCGGACTGATGACCTCGGTGTTGATGACGCCGGACGGACAGACGGTGGAGGCCGAGGCCGCGCACGGCACCGTGACGCGCCATTATCGCGAGCACCAGAAGGGCAAGGAGACCTCGACCAACTCGATCGCGTCGATCTTCGCCTGGTCGCGCGGGCTCGCCCATCGCGCCAAGCTCGACAACAACGACGCGCTGACCAATTTCGCCCACACGCTGGAGCATGTCTGCGTGGAGACGGTCGAGGCCGGCTACATGACCAAGGACCTCGCCCTGCTCGTCGGCGCTGACCAGCGGTGGCTGTCGACGACCGGCTTCCTCGACAAGGTCGCGGAAAATCTCAGCAAGGCGCTGGCGCCGGCCTGACCCACGCGCGGGCGGCGGCGCGGCCCACGCCCGCCGCAAATCGCGCGTGACAACGGCGGCCCTCGCGGGCCGCTGTTTTCGTTCGCGCCAGGGCGGTTCGCTTCAAGAATTCGCGCTCAATGGCCCGGCGCCCGAGCGCGCGCCCTTCACGCGGGGCGCGCCGATTGCGTGGACGGCGTCGCCCCCTCGGCGCGTCGACGCGGATTGCGACGGCGCAGCTTGCGGCTCAGCCAGAGATAAAGGCCGGTGCCGAGAAGCCCGACGAGCGCCACCGATGTCACCACATTGATGAGCGCCGACCACGCGCCCGCCCAATTACCTTCATGGATCAGGCGCGGCCAGTTGCGCGCGAGCGGCGTCAGTCCGTCGGCGGTGACGAGATAGACCCGCAGCTCCCCGCCCTCGTTCAGGCGCGCCATCTGCGCGCCGCCGCGTCCGCGCACCCAGATCAGGCCGGACAAATCGTGGCCGCGTCCGACCACCGCGATCGCCTGCTTCAGCGGCAGCGGCGCGGATTTCGCAGCGCCCGGGCCCGGCGCGAAGGTGATGCCGAAGGCGATGGCGAGCCCCGTCAGCGGGCTCAGGATGATGAGCGGCAGCGCGAACCAGGCGATTCCCTTGTGCCAGCCGGCGACGCTCATGCGCAGCCGCGGCCAGCCCATCAGCAGGCCGAGCAGCATGACCACCAGCATCGCGATGGTGGACGCCGTCACCAGCCAGCGTTGATCGAAGATCATATGCTCGTGCCAGCGCCGCGACGTGGCGAACACTTTCGCCCAGCTCAGCGACGTATCCTCGATCCTTTCGCCGGTGGTCGCGTCGACCTCGACCGGCGCGGCGCCGATGCCGAGAAGCGCCACCACATTATCGTAAGGCCGGTATGCAATTCCGCGCGCCTTGCCTTCCGGATCGTGACGATCGAGGAGGCTCGCCACCGTCGCGGCGTTCAGCGAACCCGGCGCGAGCGAGACCGTCTGCGCGGCCGGCTCGAACGACAGCACCAGACCCGTTCCGATCACCACCATCAGCGGAAGCGCGAAAATCAGCGTCAGCCAGCGATGCAGCCGCAGAAGGATCATTTGGTACATGGCTCGAGCTCCTATCCGACGCGCGAAACGCGCGCACGATGTCGCCCACCGGCCGTGACCCGCAAGTGAATGTTTGGTAATTCCGCGCGCGCGATTCTCGATCGCCACTGACTTGCAACGAATCAGACGTCGACTTCCTCGCGGATGATGTCGCCGGACTTGCTGATGACCTCGCCGCCGACGCGCGTGGTCATGACCTCGTTGACGCGGGCCGCCAGCACCGGTTCGCGCTCCATCAGCGCGTGAAGCTCGCGCGCCTCCAGCACCAACAGATCGCATCGCGTCAGCGCCGTCACCGTCGCCGAGCGCCGCGCCCGCCGCAGCACCGCGACCTCGCCGAAGAAGTGACCCATGCCGAGACGCACGGTCTTGTCAGGCAATTCGATCTCGACCTCGCCGGAAGCGATGAAATACATCGAATGCGCCTGGTCGCCGCGGCGCGCGATGATCGAGCCGGCGTCGACCGCCTGCGCGCGCAAGAGTTCCATGATGTCGGCGATGTGGCGCGCCTCGAAGCCGGCGAACAGCGGCACGCGCGCGATCATGCCCCAGGTGATGACGAAATCGCGGCGATGAACCTGCTCGGAAAAGGCCGTGGCGACGATGCCGATCGGCAGCGCCACGATGATGAGGCCGGCCACGATCGCGCCGGTGGCGACAAACTTGCCGAGCGCGGTCACCGGCACCACGTCGCCATAGCCGATGGTGCCGATGGTGACGATCGCCCACCACATCGAATTGAGGATCGTCCCGAATTTCTCCGGCTGAACCTCGCCCTCGACGACATGCATCAGGGTCGCCGCGATCAGCGCCGCGCCGAGCATGATCAGGAGGCAGCCGAACAGCGCCCGCCGCTCGGCGTCGAGCGCGCTGAGCAGCGAGCGCATCGCCGCGGAATGGCGCGTCAGCTTGAGGAAGCGCATGATGCGGAAGATCATCAGCGCGCGCAGGTCGACATGCGCGAACAGCGCCAGCCAGAACGGCAGCACCGCGACGAGATCGACGATGCCAGGCGCGCTGATGGCATAGCTCAGCCGCGCCCGCCATTGCGGCAGATGCCGATACGGCGGCTGCTCCACCGCGATCCAGAGGATCGCCATGTATTCCAGGGTGAAGATGACGAGCGAGACCATCTCGAAGGCCCAGAACAACGGGCCGTATTTGGCGTACAGCGCCGGCTCGGATTCGAGCGTCATCGCGATCAGGTTGACGATGATCAGCGCGGCGAGGCCGCGATTGATGGTGCGGCTGAGGCCATCATTGGCCGAGCCCCGTTCGAGAACGTTGTAGGTGCGCCGGCGCAAGCGCGCGATCCGCGCCTCGCGGCTCGCGCCGCCGTCGGTCGCCGACTTCCTGTCAGCCAGGTGGCCCAGGATCACCCTCCGCTTCAACCTTGCCCGCGTCAGTCGCCGATCGCCGCGGCGATCGCGTCCAGCGCCGCATGCGCTTTCGAACCGTCCGGCCCACCGGCCTGCGCCATGTCCGGCCTTCCGCCGCCACCCTTGCCGCCGAGCGCGGCGGCTCCGATCTTGACGAGATCGACGGCGTTGAAACGCTTGGTCAGGTCCGGCGTCACGGCGACGACGATGCCGCCCTTGCCGTCCGCGCCCGTGTTGGCGATAGCGACCACGCCGGAGCCGATCTTGGCCTTGCCCTCGTCGGCGAGCGATTTGAGATCCTTCATGTCGATGGCGACGGCAAGGCCCATGAAGCGGATGCCGCCGAGATCGCGGATCGCCGCGCCGCCGTCGCCATTGGTCGCCGCGCCGCCCCCGCCCATGGCGAGCTTCTTGCGCGCGTCGGCCAGCTCGCGTTCGAGCTTGCGGCGATCATCGAGCAGCGCCGCGACACGGCCGGGCAATTCATCGATCGAGGCGCGCAGCTCGCCCGCGGCCGCCTTGGCCTTGGCGATCGTCGCGTTGGCGGCGCGGCGCGCGGCCCGTCCCGTCAGCGCCTCGATGCGGCGCACGCCCGAGGCGACCGCGCTTTCGGCGACGACCGAGATCAGGCCGATGTCGCCGGTGCGCCCGACATGGGTGCCGCCGCAAAGCTCGATCGACCAGTTGGCCGAATTCGAGCCCGTGCCCATCGCCACCACGCGGACCTCGTCGCCATATTTCTCGCCGAACAGCGCGCGCGCGCCGCTGGCGATGGCGTCGTCCTGCGCCATCAGGCGCGTCGAGACTTCCGAGTTCCGCAGCACGATGTCGTTGGCGATGTCCTCGACGCGGCGCACCTCCTCCTCGCTCATCGGCTTGGGATGGGCGAAGTCGAAACGCAGCCGTTCGGCGGCGACCAGCGAACCGCGCTGGGCGACGTGATCGCCGAGCACCTGCCGCAGCGCCTCGTGCAACAAATGCGTCGCCGAATGGTTGGCGCGGATCGCGGCGCGGCGCTCGTGATCGACATCGAGCGTCAGCGGCAGGCCCGGCTTGAGCGTGCCGACCTCGACGACGCCGAAATGGACGATCAGGTCGCCCGCCTTCTTCTGCGTGTCGGTGACGCGGAAACGCGCGTTCTCGCAGTAGAGCACGCCGCAATCGCCGACCTGACCGCCGGATTCGCCGTAGAACGGCGTCTGGTTGAGCGCGACCGCGCCGGTCTCGCCGGCCTTGAGGCTCGCTACTTCCTTGCCGGCGTCGCTCACGAGCGCGGCGACGATTCCTTCGGCCGTCTCGGTCTCATAACCGAGGAATTCGGTCGCGCCGAGCTTCTCGCGCAAGGCCAGCCAGACCGCGTCGGTCGCCGCCTCGCCCGAGCCCGCCCATGAGGCGCGCGCCTTCTCGCGCTGCTTCTCCATCGCGCTATTGAAGGCTTGCGTGTCGACGTCGATGCCGCGCGCGCGCAGCGCATCCTGCGTCAGGTCAAGCGGAAAGCCGTAGGTATCGTACAGCGTGAAGGCGACCTCGCCCTTGAGCCGGTCGCCCGATTTCAGCGCCCGGCTTTCCTCGTCGAGGATCGACAGGCCCCGCTCCAGCGTCTTGCGGAAGCGCGTCTCCTCGAGCTTGAGCGTCTCCTCGATCAGCGCCTCCGCGCGCACCAGCTCGGGATAGGCCTGTCCCATCTCGCGGACCAGCGCCCAGACCAGGCGATGCATCAGCGGCTCGCGCGCGCCGAGCAATTGCGCGTGGCGCATGGCGCGGCGCATGATCCGCCGCAACACGTAGCCGCGCCCCTCGTTCGAGGGCAGCACGCCGTCGGCGATGAGGAACGCGCTGGCGCGTAGATGATCGGCGATGACGCGGTGCGAGGCCTTGTGCGGTCCGTCCGGCTCGATGCCGGTCAAGTCGGCGATCGTGCGGATGAGCGCGGCGAAGAGATCAATCGCGTAATTGTCGTGCGTGCCCTGAAGCACCGCGGCGATGCGTTCGAGCCCCATGCCGGTATCGATCGAGGGTTTGGGCAGCGCGTTGCGGACGCCGCCCTCGACCTGCTCGTATTGCATGAACACGAGGTTCCAGATCTCGATGAAGCGGTCGCCGTCCTCGTCCGGCGAACCGGGCGGGCCGCCGGGAATGTGATCGCCGTGGTCGTAGAAGATTTCCGAGCACGGTCCGCAGGGGCCGGTGTCGCCCATCTGCCAGAAATTGTCCGAGGTCGGGATGCGGATGATCTTCGAATCCGGCAGCCCCGCGATCTTCTTCCAGAGGGCGAAGGCCTCGTCGTCCTCGGAGAATACCGTCACCAGCAGGCGCGACACCGGCAGACCGAATTCCTTGGTGATCAGCTTCCAGGCGAACTCGATCGCGCCGTCCTTGAAATAGTCGCCGAACGAGAAGTTGCCGAGCATCTCGAAGAAGGTGTGGTGGCGCGCGGTGTAGCCGACATTGTCGAGGTCGTTGTGCTTGCCGCCGGCGCGCACGCATTTCTGCGAGGTCACGGCGCGCCTGTAGGGCCGCGTCTCCATGCCGGTGAAGACGTTCTTGAACTGCACCATGCCGGCGTTGGTGAACATCAGCGTCGGGTCGTTGCGCGGCACCAGCGGCGAGGATGCCACCACTTCATGACCGCCGCGGGCGAAGAAGTTCAGAAACGCCGACCTGATTTCGTTAACGCCACTCATCGTTGTCCATTCGCGCCGGACCGCTCGCGCGGTGCGCGCCAGCTTGTTCCCGTTTCGCAATTGCTTTTAATCGCGGGGGGTGACACTGTCCAGAAAAGGACGGCGCGGCCCGGCCGGCGGGCGTTCTCCCGCGCAAAAACGCCCGAATGGCGTGGGGAAAGGCATCGGGGCCCCGCCCTCGCTCACGGCACCCTTAAGGCACCCTTGCGGCAAGCGCCCAAAGACAACCCAAGAAAAGCCGGGGCAGCCGAGGAAAGACCCCCGGGCCGTTAACGATGATGCCTTTTCCCGAAGGAACGCACCCGCCGCCGGCGACCTTGCGCGACAAGCTCACGCGGGGCGATTTCGTCATCACCTGCGAGGTCACGCCGCCGGTCTCCTGCGACCCGGCCGATCTCCTGGCCGACGCCCTGCCCTTTCGCGGCGTCGCCGACGCGATCAACGTGACGGACGCGGCCTCGGCCCGCGCCCATCTGGGCGCGCTCCCCGCCGCCGCCCTGCTGCGCGCTGCCGGCATCGAGCCGATCCTTCAGCTCACCTGCCGCGACCGCAACCGCATCGCCCTGCAGGGCGACCTTCTGGGCGCGGCCGCGCTCGGCATCCGCAATCTTCTCGTGCTGCGCGGCGATCCGCCCGAGGCCGGCGACCAGCCGGACGCCAAGGGCGTCTTCGACCTGACGAGCGACGAACTCGCCGCCACCGCGCGCGTGATTCGCGACGAGGGCCGCCTGCCCCATGGCCGGGCGGTCGCGGGCAAGGCAGATTTTCTTATCGGCGGCGCCGACACGCCGGTCGAGCCGACGCCGGGATGGACGCCGGCGCGACTGCGTCAAAAACGCGCGGCCGGCGTCGAATTCGTGCAGACGCAATTCGCGATGGATGCCGGTCTCGTGCGGCGTTATCTCGCGCGGCTTGCCGACGAGGGCCTGGTGCCGGCGCTGCGCTTCCTCATCGGCATCGCGCCGCTGCGTTCGGCCAAGAGCGCGCGCTGGATGCGCGAAAAGCTTTTCGGCACGGTCATTCCCCACGATTTCATCGCGCGCCTTGAGGCGGCGAGCGATCCGGTCGCGGAGGGCGAGCGCATCTGCCTCGACCTGATCGAGGAACTCGCGACCATTCCCGGCGTCGCCGGCGTCCATCTGATGGCGCCGCGCAATCAGCGGTCGATGGCCGAGATCGTCACAGCCGCCCGCGGCCGGCTTGCCCGCGCCGGTCGGCGTTAACCGCGCGCCGCATGGCGCTAACGAATGCACTTGAACGCGGCGCCCGATTCGCCATCTAGCTTGGCGTGGAGCCCGCCGTAACGCCGAATCGTTGATAGGCGCGCCAACCGCGTTGACATGGGGCCGGCCGGCGTGGTTCGGTCGCCCGCAAGTTTGGAGTAACCGCGCGTAAGGTCATCGCGGAAGAGACCGGTACCGACCCAGTCGGATACCGGCGCCGAAGGAGCAACCGCCCCGGAAACTCTCAGGCAAAAGGACCGCGTGACCTGATTCGGATCTGGAAAGAGGCGCGGCCGATCGCGAGCGATCGGTATTCGTGTCCGCCGACGGGATAATACTCTCAGGCAAGCAGACAGATGGGGCTTCTGATGGGCTTGGCGAATCCCCCGATTCGTCAAACGACCTGGGAGCCTCGGCATGCTCGCGACCACATTCCAACGTCTTCCCCTGCACGCGCTGCACGTCGCCCGCGGCGGCAAGATCGTGCCCTTCGCGGGCTACGAGATGCCCGTGCATTACGCCGCCGGCGTGATGAAGGAACATCTCCACACCCGCGCGGCGGCGGGCCTGTTCGACGTGTCGCATATGGGCCAGATCGTCGTCACCCCGCGCGGCGGACGGATGACGGAGGCCGCGCGCGCGCTCGAACGACTCATGCCGCAGGACATCCTCGCGCTCGCGCCGGGACGCCAGCGCTACGCTTTGCTCACGAATAAAGCGGGCGGCATCATCGACGATCTGATGATCGCGAATTTCACCGACCACTTCTACCTGGTCGTCAACGCCGGATGCGCCGAAGCCGATCTCGCGCATCTGCGCGCCAATCTCGCCGCGAGCTGCGACGTCGAACTTCTCGACGCCCGGGTGATGATCGCGTTGCAGGGCCCGCGTTCGGAAGCGGTGCTGGCCACGCTTTGCGACTCGACCGCGGCGATGCGCTTCATGGATGCCGGCGTTCACAACATCAAGGGCGTCGACTGCATCGTCTCGCGCTCCGGTTATACCGGCGAGGACGGCTTCGAAATCTCCATCCCCGAGCGCCACGGCGCGCGCGTTGTCGACGCGCTGCTCGATCATCCCGACGTGCTGCCGATCGGGCTCGGCGCGCGCGATAGCCTGCGGCTTGAGGCGGGCCTGTGCCTTTTCGGCCAGGACATCGGTCCGGACACGACGCCGGTCGAGGCCGCGCTCGCCTGGACGATCCAGAAGAGCAGGCGCGAAGGCGGCGAGCGCGCGGGCGGCTTTTTCGGCGCGGACGTGATTCTCGATCAGTTGCGGAACGGCGCGCCGCGCCGCCGCGTCGGATTGCGGCCGGAAGGGCGCGCGCCCGTACGCGCAGGCGCGCCGATCTTCGCGGACGCGTCTTCCGGCGAGACGATCGGCCACGTCACCTCGGGCGGCTTCGGCCCGAGCCTCAACGCGCCGGTCGCGATGGGCTACGTCGCCACGCCCCACGCCGCGCCCGCCACGCGCCTGTTCGCGCAAGTGCGCGACCAGCGCCTGCCGATGGTCGTGGCGCCGCTTCCCTTCGTTCCCTCCTCCACCAAGCGTTGAGGCTCAGCAATGACCGTCAAATACACCGCCGACCATGAATGGATCCGCGTCGCGGGCGACATCGCCACCGTCGGCGTCACCACCTACGCGCAGGAACAGCTCGGCGACGTCGTCTTCGTCGAACTGCCGAAGCCGGGACGCAAGGTGACGAAGGCCGAGGCGGTCGCGGTGGTGGAATCGGTCAAGGCCGCTTCCGATATCTACGCGCCGCTTTCCGGCGAGATCACCGAGGTGAATGACGCGCTCGTGGCCGATCCCGCGCTCGTCAATTCCGATCCGATGGGCGGAGCGTGGTTCTTCAAGCTCAAGCTCGCCGACGCCGCCGAGCTAGCCGGCCTGATGGACGAGGCCGCCTACAAGGCGCACACGGCCTGAGCCGGCCCGCGCCTTTTCGTTGTCCGCGCCACCCTGGAGAGCCGCCGACATGACCGCCGCCAGCGCCCACGCCAATCATGACGCCGCGACGAATTTCGAACGCCGCCATATCGGCCCGTCGCCGCGCGAGATCGAAGCCATGCTCGCCGTCGTCGGCGCGCCGAGCCTCGACGCGCTCGCCGCCGAGGCGATGCCGGACGACATCCGCGCGCGCGCGCCGCTCGATTTCGGCCCGGCCTTGTCGGAGACCGAGGCGCTCGCCGAATTGCGCGAAATCGCCGCGCGCAACGAGGTCTTCACCTCGCTCATCGGCCAGGGCTATTCCGGCACGATCCTGCCGCCGGTCATCCAGCGCAACATTCTTGAAAGTCCGGCCTGGTACACGGCCTACACGCCCTATCAGCCCGAGATCAGCCAGGGCCGCCTCGAAGCGTTGTTCAATTTCCAGACGCTGGTGTGCGAACTGACCGGGCTCGATGTCGCCAATTCATCGCTGCTCGACGAGGCGACCGCCGCCGCCGAGGCGATGGCGCTGGCCGAACGCTCGGCGCCAGCGAAGGCGAAGGCATTTTTCGTCGACCGCGAAATCCATCCGCAGACGCTGGCGGTGCTGCGCACGCGCGCCGAACCGCTCGGGTGGACGCTGATCGTCGGCGATCCGGCGACCGATCTTTCCGGCGCGGACGTGTTCGGCGGACTGCTGCAATATCCGGGCACCCACGGCGAGGTACGCGACTTGCGGCCCGCGATCGCCGCGCTGCGCGCCAAGGGCGCGATCGCAGTCGTCGCCGCCGATCCGCTCGCGCTCACCTTGCTGACGCCGCCGGGCGCGCTCGGCGCCGACATCGCCATCGGCTCGATGCAGCGCTTCGGCGTGCCGATGGGCTTCGGCGGCCCGCACGCCGCCTATATGGCCACGCGCGACGCGCTCAAGCGTTCCCTGCCCGGCCGGATCGTCGGCCTGTCGATCGACGCGCGCGGAGCGCCGGCCTATCGCCTCGCTCTGCAGACGCGCGAGCAGCACATCCGCCGCGAGAAGGCGACCTCCAACATCTGCACCGCGCAAGTGCTGCTCGCGGTGATGGCCTCGATGTACGCGGTCCATCACGGGCCGGAGGGCCTTACCCATATCGCGCGCGCGATCCATCGCCGCGCCGCCGTGCTCGCCGCCGGCCTGCGGCGGCTCGGTTTCACGCCGCGCCACGCGGCCTTCTTCGACACGGTCACGGTGGACGCGGGCGCGCGGCGCGACGCCATCATCGCGCGCGCGGCGGCCGAGCGGATCAACTTCCGCCTCGTCGACGCGCGTGGCGCGATCGGCGTCGCGCTCGACGAGACGACGACGCCGGCGACGGTCGAGGCGGTGTGGCGCGCCTTCGGCGGCGCGCTCGCCTATGCCGAGGTCGAGGCCGGCGCGGCCGAGACGCTGCCGGCCGAACTTCGCCGAACCGGCGCGTTCCTGACCCAGCCGGTGTTTCATCACCATCGCTCCGAGACCGAGTTGTTGCGCTACATGCGCAAGCTTTCCGACCGCGACCTCGCGCTCGACCGCGCGATGATTCCGCTCGGCTCCTGCACCATGAAGCTCAACGCGACGGCGGAGATGATCCCCATCGGCTGGCCGGGATTCGCCGACATCCATCCCTTCGCGCCGGCGACGCAGACGCGCGGTTACGCCGCGCTCACCGAAGCGCTCGCCTCCCGTCTTTGCGCCATCACCGGCTACGACGCGGCCTCGCTGCAACCCAACGCCGGCGCGCAGGGCGAATATGCCGGGCTCCTCGCCATTCGCGCATGGCATCGCGCGCGCGGCGAGGCGGAGCGCGTGGTCTGCCTGATCCCCTCCTCCGCGCACGGAACCAATCCCGCCTCGGCGGTGATGGCGGGCATGGAGGTCGTCGTTGTCGCCTGCGACGAGAAGGGCAATGTCGATGTCGACGATCTGCGGGCGAAAGCGGCCGCGCACGCCGCGCGACTCGCCGCGGTGATGATCACCTATCCCTCGACGCATGGCGTGTTCGAGCAACGGGTTCGCGAGATATGCGACATCGTGCACGGGCACGGCGGGCAGGTCTATCTCGACGGCGCCAACCTCAACGCGCAAGTGGGGCTGGCGCGGCCGGGCGACTACGGCGCGGATGTGAGCCACGTCAACCTGCACAAGACCTTCGCCATTCCCCATGGCGGCGGCGGGCCCGGCATGGGTCCGATCGCGGTGAAGGCGCATCTCGCCCCGTTCCTGCCCGGGCATCCGGCACTGGGCGGCGAGACCCCCGTCGGCGCGGTTTCTGCCGCGCCGTTCGGCTCGGCGTCGATCCTGGCGATCTCGCACGCCTATATCCGCATGATGGGCGGCGACGGCCTTCGCCGCGCGACCGAGGTCGCGATCCTGAGCGCCAATTACATCGCCGCGCGGCTGCATCCGCATTTCCCGGTGCTGTTCCGCAACGGGCGCGGCCGCGTCGCGCATGAATGCATCGTCGATCCGCGCGCGTTCAAGACAAGCCAAGGCGTCACGGTCGACGACATCGCCAAGCGGCTTATCGATTACGGCTTCCACGCGCCGACGATGAGCTTTCCCGTGCCCGGGACGCTGATGATCGAGCCGACGGAATCCGAATCCAAGGCCGAGATCGACCGGTTCTGCGACGCCATGATCGCGATCCGGCGCGAAATCGCGGAGATCGAGGCCGGACGTTTCCCCGTCGCCGAATCGCCGCTGCGCCACGCGCCGCACACCGTCCACGACATCGCCGAGGAGAATTGGCGCAGGCTCTATACGCGGGCGGAAGGCTGCTTCCCAGCGGGGAGCGCGCGCGCCGACAAATATTGGTGCCCCGTCGGACGGGTCGACAATGTCCACGGCGATCGCAACCTGGTGTGCGCGTGCCCGCCGACGAACGCCTATGCGGACGCGGCCGAGTGAGACGGCGGGAACCGAAGCGAGGCGACGCATCGTCGGCGTGAGGCGCGGCGGCACGAAAGTTGGCGCGACTTCCGGCGTGTTTGGCGCGCGCGACGGAACCGTCTCGCCGCGACGAGCGTTCCCAGCTTCAAGGCCTTCGGCCCATCCCGGCCGCGAAGCCGATTTCCGCTTTCGCGGGATTCGCGCCAAGCGCCCGGCGGCCTGTCGCCGGATCGTTCACGCCGACGCCGCGCGCGCGAAGGCAAGAAGTTCGGCGTCGAAGCGCGCGGTGTCTTCCATGAACGGCACGTGGCCGATGCCGTCATAGAGCGAGAGCCTCGCATTCGGGATCAGCTTGGACCCGTCGATACTCATGCCGGGCCGAATGACCTGATCCTGCGTGCCGTGCGTGAGCAACACGGGAAGCCGCAGCGTCGCCAGGATGTCGCCGTCATTCGGCGTGCGGTCGAGAACCATTTTGCGCACGCGCGGCGGCGCCACCATGTTGAAGGCGACCATGGTCTCGAACTCATCCGCCGTCGGCGGTACGGCGAAGCAGGCGCGGACGAAGCCGCGCGTGCCGGAAATGTTGAGCGCGAGATCGCCGTTGGTCATCGGCTTGAAGTGATCGCGGCCCGGCCCCATGTGGCCGCCTCCGGTCTTGATCACCGCGGCGACGAAATTGATGCCCGCGATCTTCTCCTGCCCGTGGAAACGGACATAGTCGGTGATCACACGCCCGGCATAGGACCAACCGACCAGCACCGGCCGCGTCAGGCCCGTCGCCGCGATCACCGCGGCGACATCATCGGCCCAGCGCCGGTCGTCGCGATAGAAGGCCGGATCCTCGGGCTTTCCCGATGCCCCATGGCCGCGCAGGTCCATCGTCACCATGCGGCAACCGGCAAGCGCCGGGTCGTTCACCTGCCGCGCCCACGACAGATAGGACTGGTTGAAACCGTGAAAGAACAGGATCTCGGGCCCCTCGGACGCGCCCCAGGTCTGAACGGCGAGCTCAACGCCATCGGTCGACGTGACTTTCAATGCGTTCATGATCGACTACTTGCCCACAATGCCGGTGACGCGGAATGAGGCCGCCGCGCTTGTCCCACATCGGCCAGCCGGCGCCATCATCGGGGCGACGCGTCCCGAAATCCAGCCCCAAAACGACGCTCGGGCGCCCGCCGCACCGGCAACAGGTGCGGCGGACGCCCGCGTCAGAGATACGCACACAGCTATCTCCAAACCAACTTGCGAGAGCCGAAACCGGTCGCGCGCGCACTTGGCCATCGGCGATGCCATCGGCGATTGCAAATCGGTCATCGGCCACCGGTCATCGGTCGGCGGCGATCGGCGATCCGCCATCCGTGTTTGGCAATCGCCGTTTGCCGATCGGCGCCCCGCGCGCCCCACCCACTCGCGAGCGACACACGCGCCGCCCGGGCCGATCTATTCTTCCGCCTCGCCGCCTTCCTCGTCGCGCTCCGGCGTCCCCGCCAAAATCCGCTCGGCGATCAGGCCCGCGTTCTGCCGAATCGCGGCCTCGATCTTGGCCGTCATATCGGGATTGGCCTTGAGGAAGGCCTTGGCGTTCTCGCGGCCCTGGCCGATGCGCTGGCTGTCGTGGGAGAACCACGCCCCCGACTTCTCAACGATGCCGGCCTTCACGCCGAGGTCGAGAATTTCGCCCATCTTGGAAATGCCCTCGCCATACATGATGTCGAATTCGACCTGCTTGAACGGCGGTGCGAGCTTGTTCTTGACGACCTTGACGCGGGTCTGATTGCCGACCACCTCGTCGCGCTCCTTGATCGCGCCGATGCGGCGAATGTCGAGGCGGACCGAGGCGTAGAATTTCAGCGCGTTGCCGCCGGTCGTGGTTTCCGGCGAGCCGTACATCACACCGATCTTCATGCGGATCTGGTTGATGAAAATCACCATGGTGTTGGAACGGCTGATCGAGGAGGTCAGCTTGCGCAGCGCCTGGCTCATCAGGCGGGCCTGGCTGCCCGGCTGCACCTCGCCCATCTCGCCCTCGAGCTCGGCGCGCGGCACCAGCGCGGCGACCGAATCGACCACCAGCACGTCGACCGCGCCGGAGCGCACCAGCGTGTCGGCGATTTCGAGCGCCTGCTCGCCGGTGTCGGGCTGCGAAATCAGGAGGTCGTCGACCTGCACGCCGAGCTTGCGCGCGTAGATGGGGTCGAGCGCGTGTTCGGCGTCGATGAACGCGCAGATGCCGCCCCTCTTCTGCGCCTCGGCGACGCAATGCAGCGCGAGCGTCGTCTTGCCGGATGATTCGGGGCCGAAGATTTCGACCACGCGCCCGCGCGGCAGGCCGCCGATGCCGAGCGCGATGTCGAGCCCGAGCGAGCCGCTGGAAATCGTCTCGATGTCCATCAGCTTGTCGTTCTTGCCGAGCCGCATGACCGAGCCCTTGCCGAACTGGCGCTCGATCTGGGAGAGCGCGGCGGAAAGGGCCTTGGATTTGTCCATCGAGGTTCCTTCGACGATACGCAAAGCGGGCTGGGACATGGTTTGGCTCCTTATAGGGGGATTCGGCAAGGCGACAATCGGGGTGGCGTGCAAGGTGACGGGCGGGATCGCGGGCGGGGCGGCATGCGCGGGACCGTTCGCGCTGGCTTCGTCAGCCGCCGGCTTTGGCCCCTTCGCCCGACCGCGGATAAGCGCCGACCCTTCCACCTTCTCGGAATAAGACGCGGGTGACTGTTCAGGCGCGGGCGCCGGTCCATACGCAGGCACGGGCGCGGGCTCGGACACCGCCAAGGCCGCGGATTTCCGCGTGGGCCCCGCCTTGCGAGCCTTCTTAGGCGTTGCCGCAACCGAAGGGGGCGAAGCCAAAGGGGACGCGGCCGACCGTTGCGCCGCAGATCGCGGCGCGGCCGTTCGTGGCGCGGCCGATCGTGGTGCGGCCGATCGTGGCAAGGCCGAGGAAGGGGCAACCAACGGCGGCGCGGCCGAGGCTTTCGGCGCGCGGGACCTGGCTGCGGCGGCTGAACGGCTCATGGACGGCTCCTCTGCTCACTCCGGCCTCGCGGCGGGCAACCCGCCCGGCGGCCTCGGAGCGAACAAAAGAACTGTACACTATTTGTTCTCCGTTCGCAATATGTTCTTCGCGCTTGGTGGGTACTGGCCTGTTTCGACCCCTAGTGGCCGGTTTTGAAATGCGTAGTGGCCTGATTTGACGGCCTCTTTCATTCTGGCCCCATAGCTCGCTTCCGAGCCTCTGCCGTAATGTCTTCGTGGATGCCCAATCGTTTTTTCTGGCGGCGCACATAGTCCTGCAATGCATCCAGCATCGACTCGTCAACCTCGCCGCTGGCGATCAGCTTGACGTAGTTCTGAGGGTCCATTTCCTCGGTAAAGACGACTCGTTCGCCTTGCATAACCTTCACCTTGCTGTCCGGCGGCGGGGGTGGAGGCGGCGGGTTCTGGCTCCCGTCATCAACAGCCTCGTCGCCATCTGCTTCGTCGGAAGCATTATAGGAGTCAGGAATCCCGGCTACAAGGTTGAATGTTGCGAGATAGGATTTTGCCGCTTTCTCAGCAGCATCCGGTGTGAATTGTCGCTTCACCAGCGAATACTGCAAATTGTCGAGACTGGGGAACGTGTCGGGGAAATCCTTTCGGAGTTCCTGAAAAAGCGTCGGGCGGTTGGCAAGGCGACCTAGGGCGTCTCGTCGCTCCGTTGATCCCACTGGGGCCATGAGGGCCGTCACGGCATCGTCAGAAATACGTAGCTCGTCGCCGGAGCCTTCGATAAGCCCATAGGAGCGCACTGCACCGATCTTACCAAGCGCGCGGCCATTGAGGCTTGTATAGCCCAGATGCTTCGCGAGAACCGTTCGCGACATCTTGTTGCGGTTCTCAGCCTTGAAGGCCGGACGAACAGCTTCCAATGCGGGACCGAGCGACATGCTCGGATAGTTCGGACTGCGGACCTTTGCCATTGCGCCCTCCTATATAGCCGTGGCCTTATAGTGGAGCGCAGGAGATAGAGCAAGGAAATAATTTATCCACTAACTCAATCTCGCTATTGCGCTCTAGGCGGATAAATGCGATTGTCCGTTAACGATAGGAGCGACGATGACCAGAAGGGTCGAGAACCCCCGGTAGCGCCAGCCGAGCGCCGGGGGTGCGGAAAAAGAGAGAGGCCGCCTTCCCTCCGGTTCAAGTCGGGAAAAGCGGCCTCGCCAATCGGCTTCAAGTTCTCGGGGTTCGTCTAGCGGTAGGACGCCCGCCCCTACAAGTGAGGAAACGCCGGTCCGAATCCGGCACCCCGAACTGACCTATCCAGTGGGACCGACAGCGTTGGAGCGCCGCCGATCCCGAGCCACCACAACCGGGATTGCGCCCCGAAGCGATGACCAAATCAGAATATACGCCTTGGAGGGCGTGTTTTCTAGAGTCGCTCCGGGCCAGCCTCAACCCGAGGATTGCGCCCTCATGAACGTCCTTCCCCGCGACAAGCAGATTGAAGTCATTGCCGCCCTCTGTGACGGCCTCGGCATCCGTGCCGTCTCCCGCATTACCAGCGTCAACCGAGGCACCGTGGCGGCCCTTGCGCTGCGCCTGGGGCGCGGCTGTGCCGAACTGCACGACCGTATGTTCGTTGGCCTTCGCGTCTCCCGCTGCGAGCTGGACGAGCTTTGGAGCTATGTCGGCAAGAAGCAGAAGCGCGTCACCCCGAAGGACGTGGCCGTGACCGGGGACCAATACACCTTCGTCGCGCTGGCATCGTCGGCTCGGGCAATCATCGCCTACCGAACCGGCAAGCGCGACGCGCACAACACGATGGAATTTATCCATGACTTGCGCGAGCGCGTGATCGGCTCGCCTGAGATTTCAACAGACGGCTTCACGCCTTACACCACGGCGATCCGCCACGCCTTCGGGAATCGGATCGCGCATGGCGTCATCGTAAAGACCTACAGCGTAACCAATCTTGCGGTAAAAGACGCGGCTCGCCGCTATTCGCCGGCTGAGGTAATTGCCGTAGAGCGTGAGGTAGTAAGCGGCGTGCCGTCGCACATTTCGACCAGCTACGTTGAACGGTCCAATCTGACGCTCCGCATGTCGTCGAAGCGGTTCTCTCGCCTCAGCAACGGATTTTCAAAGAAGCTGGAACCGCATTGCGCCGCCGTGTCGCTCTACGTTGCCCACTACAATCTGTGCCGCGTGCATGAAAGCCTCCGCAGTACGCCAGCAATGGCGCTCGGGATTGCGGATCGGGTGTGGACGGTTGGTGACTTGTTGGACGCCGCGCTGGCCACGCAGCCGATTGACCCGATAGTGACAGCGCCGGATCGGCGGAAGCAATTTCGAGTCATCGAAGGGGGGAAAGCGGGATAACCCGCGTTTCCACCCATAAGCTGTTCTAGTTGCAACAGAAAAATATTCCTATTTAACTCCAACTAATACAGGCTAACTCATTGAAAAATAACACTGATTCGATTATATTGCGCGTCCATAGAGGATTGTTTGATGGCCGACGTTTTCGATGCTGCCGCCTACATCTTGAAGGAGCATGGCCCAATGACGGCTATGAAACTTCAAAAGCTCGTTTATTATTCCCAAGCGTGGTCCATCGTTTGGGATGACGACTCGTTGTTTGACGAGGAAATCGAGGCTTGGAAAAACGGCCCGGTTGTCAGAGAGCTTTGGGACAAGCACCGGGGGCAGTTTCGCGTGGAAGCTATTCAGGGCGGGAACCCTGATGATCTGACCGAGGATCAGAAATCCACGATTGGCGACGTTCTGAAGTTCTACGGCGATAAAAGCGCTCAGTGGCTTAGCGATCTCACGCATCTTGAAGACCCATGGAAGAATGCGTGGGCGAACGGCGAGAACACGATTATTACCAAAGAAGCGCTCGCTGAGTATTACAGCAGCATAGAGCCTCCGAGTGAGCAAAAAGGGTGATGCGCGTATCGCGCGCTCGCTCGAAAAACAGCTTAAAGCACAAGAAAAATCAGCACGTTTAGTAGATCGGGTGAAAGCGGAAATCCCGCCCACTCGCACCGTGCGCTTGGGCGTCAATCCCAATTCGATCTACCAGATGGAAATGGATTGGTCCGAAGACGGGGCCGACCGCCAAGACCATTGGTCATGGGGCCCTCGTGATTGGGCGCAAGATGCGTGGGATGGCGTTATTTTCCCGAAGCTCTCAAGCTTTGAAACAATGAAGTGGTTTGAGATCGAAGCCGCCGTCACCGATAGCGGCCATCGAATGCACCATTCGATGGAGATCGAAACTATCTGCGATGAGTGCCAGACTCGGTTGCTTGAACTCGAAAAGGTGAACGGGGATATTTATCGTTTTCGATTAGGCAATCGCCGCCGCCTATGGGGCTTCCGAGTTTTGAACGTGTTTGAAATTCTCTGGTACGACCCCGAACACAACGTCTATCCAACCGACCCCGACTAACGAGTGGCCTGTTTTGGATCTTCTGGTGGCCTATTTCGGCCAGCACCGCTTGGTGGGTGCTGTCCTAATTTCCTTCCGCGCATGTCCTAATTCGGACAGCGCCGGGGTTTGGGCACTGTCCGTATTTGACCCATATTTCCTGATTGAACTGGGGAAGCGCCCGATGACTGTGTGACTCACACATCTCGGCACCATCACGCGCCTCGGCCGCCGTATCGGCCGACTTGGCTTCATGCGCGACGAGACCGGCACTGACACCGCGATGAAATCGATCCGCGCCGATGGCGGCCGATTGAGATCATCGGAGCATGCCGTGCGCCTCGGCGATCACCGCCGGAACCCTGCTGTTGTGCGCGGCCCAGGCAGCGGTGTCTTTGCACATCCAGCCGATCGCCTCGATGATTTCCGAATGGATATTCGCCATGTCTCGTTTGAATATCGGCTCGTGGTGAGCTACCCGGTTTCGAAATCGCCGGATCACATTGAACCTGCCGTGCACGAAATCGCGCCGCTTTCCTTCCCCGGGCAGAAGTACCTTGTAAACCGCGGTCCGCCAGATGGAGGCGTCGTAATGGCGCCCCAGCAGGCCAACCCAAAAGGCGAATTTGAGTTCGGCGACGACACTTCCCGGCGAGAGCAGTTTGCCGCCGGATCGAAGTTGTCTGGTAGCCTCCCCGATCATCCGCCTCGAATCGGGCGCCAGGGGCGTGGCCGCGGCGGTGAGCCAGTCTTCTCCATAAACTCCGCTCATCTCCCGGTGGATGGTGTTCCTGAAGCAGATCTCAAGGCATTGGAGCGGCGTGTAGAATGCCTCTGAAATTCTTGTATTTACTTCGTAAAGCTTGATCGCGGCGTCTAAATTCTGTCCGGTTTCCGCCAAATACTTGTTGAGACGCTCTCTCGAGAGCGTTCTTTCGAGCGATCGATTTATCTGGAGACTTCTCAAAGAATTAACTTGTGATTAGCGATTGAGGCACTATATTTCCGCGCGTACACCCCGGGCCGGCCTCTGCCGAAAGGCATGCTCCCGGGGTCAGTCGTTTTACAACCATTGATTGCGCAGTCAATAGACTGCATCATCCATTTCATTTCCCGCTGCGGCGAATTACAGTCAGAGAACGCTGTCCCGCCCCGATGCTAACCGCCGTCGCGGTCCGCGCCGCATGCCTGGGAACGTCGCAACCCCGCCCAAGAACTTCGCGCCGCTCGGATGCAGGCCGGTCCTCTACGAAGCCGCGGGAAAGCCGCGTGGCCGCGAGTTGCTTGTTTGGCGGAACGGCTTCCGCGATCTAATTTATTGGGAGGCATCCATGAGACATTTTTTGCTCGCGGCGTTCGTGTCCATTCTTGTCATCATTCAATTGCCAGCGTCCGCGCACGCGGAATGCAGGACCGAATATGGCGCGCCCACTTGCGCGGAGTACAACACCAACGGCACCTGTAAGCGCTTCGAAAGGTCGGAAATCGAGGTTTGCACCGGTGGCAAGGACGAGAGCGCGCGCGTCAGCCCCTCGACGACCTATTGCTACGATTGCACGTCCTACAACCGCGACGGCTCATGTAGGACGACAAAAAAACGGGCGTGCTGACACAAACGGGAGGGGTGGAGCCCGCCTTGGCCGCCCGCGCCGAGGCTGGTAGTCTTTCGGCCACACGTTGGATGAAGCTGGGAGGTCCGCCGTGACCGATTCGAAATTGACCCGGCGCGGCCTTGTCGCCGCCGGTCTTGTCACCACCGGTCTCGCCGCCGCTGGCGCACTCGTGCTTTCACGGCGAGACGCGCGGGTGACGGCGTCCTTCCCCACCATAACTGTCTACAAAGACCCCGATTGCGGCTGCTGCACGGCGTGGGCCGCGCATCTGCGGCGGGAGGGTTTCGTTACGGAGCTCGTGGACACACGGGAGCTCGACGCGCTCAAGCGCCGCTTCGGCGTGCCGGACGAGCTTGCCTCGTGCCATACCGCCGTGATCGGCGGCATCGTCGTCGAAGGCCACGTTCCCGCGCGTGCGCTCAAGCGTTTCCTCGCGGAAAAGCCCGACGCCGCCGGTCTCGCGGTGCCTGGAATGCCCGTCGGCTCGCCCGGCATGGAAGGCGGCGCGCCGGAAGCCTACGAGGTCGTTCTGTTCGGCGGATCGGGACGGCGGACTTTCATGCGCTTCGTCGGCGATCGCGCGGTCGGCTAATCCCGCGCGCGACGAGGCAAGGACGTCAACCTGTTCCGCTGCTCCCGGCAGCCGACCGCATCATCCGCGCCCGCGTGCCCGCGCGGGTTGAAGGCGAACGGCTGTCCGACGGCGCGCGTGAGGGTCGCTGGCGGGAAGCGTCTCGCCGATCATTCGTGGCGCGAGATCAATTGCCCGCACTGTGTCGATGCCGCCTGCGGCCACCGACGGGGCGCCGCCGTGAAGCTCTCACGGAACTCTCCCGACGCAAGCGGCTCGAGCGCTCCGTTCGCCGATCGCCCTCCTCCTGGCCGCCCAGCGGGAGTGCGCGGCCGATCGCGCCAGGCTCGCCAAATCCGCGATCGGCAAACTGGCCAAGTCAGATGACTGATCCGATGACTGATCCGATGACTGAAAAGAACGAATTTCGAACTTCTATTCCCGCACCTTGTCAAAAGGTGTGGGCCACATGACAAAAAGCACAGCAAAAACAAATACTTATTTTTTGGATGGTGCGGCCGAGAGGACTCGAACCTCCACGAGTTGCCCCACTAGCACCTCAAGCTAGCGCGTCTACCAATTCCGCCACGGCCGCATGGAATGCCCGCTCAGCGGGCCGCGCCGGGCCGCCTGGCCCGCCGCGAGCGAATAGGCGCATGATCTCCCCGGCGAAGCGGTTTCGGCCCGCCGGATCATGCGCCTGGCAACGGCGCTCCTGTAACAAATCGGGTCCAGAGCGACAAGGGCCGTCTTGGACGGCCGTCCAGAAGCGACGTCTTGGATGGTCATGCCGAAGCGCCGCCTTGATCGGCCGGGCCGAAGGTCTTGGATGGCCATGCCGAAGGGCCCTCTTGGACGCCCGTCCCGAAGCGCCGCCTCGACGAGCCGCGTAGGCCACGGGCTCGGGCCACCCCCTTCCCCGCCGCGCGGGACCGGTCACGGGCGATCTTCTTGGTGATCGGCCTGTTGTGGCCCGCTCTTTGGAAGCGTCCCTTGGGAGTCGTCCCTTGGAAGCGCTCCCTTGGGGGCGGTCCGTTGGAAGTGGTCCATTGGGGATGACGCTCTGGGAATGAGCGCTTGGCGCCCAACTCTTGGCGCCCAACTCTTGGCGATGATGGGCGGAGGTCCCCAGGCCGCTCTGCGTCGCCGCGCCTCGAAGCCGCGCTTGGGGAACGACCAGGTCCGCCCGAACCCGCCTCGAATGGCCGTGTTGCGATGATCCTGGAGCCGCGACCGGCCCCCCCTGTGGGGCCTTAGCCGGCTAATGCTGATCGCGCTCGCGCGGCAGCATATGCTTGACCTCGACGCCGATGCGGTTGCCATTGACGACCACCGCCCCCCGCGCGACCGGCAGGTTGTTGGCGGTGATGATCACCTCGTCCAGTTCGGTCGAATCAAGCTCGATGATGGCGCCGCGACCGAGCCGCAGCACCTGGTGAACCGGCATCGAGGTGCTGCCGAGCACCACGGTCAATTCGATGGCAATCTTGTCGATCGTGCCCACTTCCGACTTCCATGACTCGGTCCGCCGCAAGCTTGTCACGGACGCTGACCCGGCCACGTCAACACGGTATGATTACCCAATGGTTAACACCGGCCAAAACGCCGACACTCGCCCCGCCACCTCGCCCCGCCGGGCGGTCGAATGGCGTCGGAGCGCGGTGCCCGTCGCCTATCCGGACGCGGTCGCGGAAATGGAGACGCGGGTCGCCGCCATCGCCGAAGGTCGCGCGAGCGAGCTCGTCTGGCTGCTGGAACATCCGCCGCTCTACACCTCGGGCACCAGCGCCCGCGCCGGCGACCTGATCGAGGCGCGCTTCCCGGTGTTCCAGACCGGCCGCGGCGGGCAGCTCACCTATCACGGGCCGGGGCAGCGGGTCGCCTATGTGATGCTCGACCTGCGCCGGCGCAAACCGGACGTTCGCGCCTATGTCGCGAGCCTGGAGGAATGGATCATCCGCGCGCTCGAGCGCTTCGGCGTCGCCGGCGAGACGCGCGCGGACCGCGTCGGCGTCTGGGTGCGCCGGCCCGACAAGGGCGACGGCCACGAGGACAAGATCGCGGCTATCGGCGTGCGCATCAAGCGCTGGGTGACGCTGCACGGCATCGCCATCAATGTCGCGCCGGAGCTCGCGCATTTCTCCGGCATCGTGCCCTGCGGCATCGCCGAGGCGCGCTACGGCGTCACCAGCCTTGCCGATCTCGGACGCGCGGCCACGATGGACGATGTCGACGACGCGCTGAATGCGGCGTTCGCGGAGGTTTTCGGCTAGATGCCGATGATATTGGATCGAATCGATCCAATATCATGAACGCGATCCAGCGCGGTCGAGACCGACAAGCCCGGCGACTCCTTATTGTGACTCTCGCTCGCCGGCCCTGAGCAAATAGCTTCTGTCACAGCTCGCGCGCCGTCATTTCGACGGAGTTGCCAGCGGCTGTCCTTTTTCGACGACATAGGTGGCGATGACCTTCGCACCCTCGGGGCCGGTTTTCGCGTCGTGAACGACGCGTGGCGGCACCGCGTAGGAATCGCCGCCCTTGAGCATTCTGGCCGGCTGGCCGTCGATCAGCAATTCGAAGCTGCCTTCCATCACGTAGCCCGATTCCGGCCCCGGATGGGTATGGCGCCCAATCGCGACATTCGGCGCGATCTCGGCTATGCCGATGATGGTCTCGTAGGCGGTGCCGGGAACTTCGAAACGCTGCAGGGGAATGCGCTTGATATTCTGGGTTTGCGCGGTGAATGTCGGCAGATTCTGCTGCGCCGCGGCGGGCACGGCTACCGCCAGCACCACCGCCGCGGAAATTCCTGAGATCAGTTTGAGCATCGTCGTCTCCTCGGTCTGATCCGCGCATTATTTTCGGCTTGATCAGCTCCGTCTTGGACTGACGCGAAGCCCGGATAGGCCGCGAACGAACAGAGGCCGGCCGGGCTGGCTGCTGGACATCACCTTTGCCTCGTCTACTATTCGCCAAGATGGCATGGAGCCGGGGGTGGCAATGGAGTTCGACCGGCGCGACTGGACTTCCATGCACTTCTCCACGGGGGCGCTCTCTCCGCGACAAAGGCTGCCCGCGCTCCGCGATCTATTCGAGCGGGCCATTCGCCTGGATATCGACGTACATCCCGAACAGCCGATCGAGATGACGGTCCACGACGCGCCGGGCATGCGCCGCGCCAAGATGCTGTCGCCGTTGACGGCCCGCTTGACGCGACCGATGCAAATGCTCTCCGACGGCGACGATACGGTCTGCCTGATGATGAAGACAGGCGGCCATTTGGCTCTCAGCCAATGCGGGCGAGAAGAGACGGCCCAGCACGGGGACGGAGTTCTGCTTGTCTACCGCGAACCCGCGGTCGCGCAATTCGTCGACGCCACGTATCTTTCCGTGCGCGTGCCTTTCGCCGCGCTCGGAGCGCTGGCGAAAGTAGAGGTCGCCGCCGGACGACGCATTCCGCGTGATGTCGAGGCGCTCCGTCTGTTGCGTGCCTATCTCGCGGCCTTGCCCCAGCGCATTGCCGACCCTCATCTGGGCCGGCTTTCGGCGACGCACATCTACGATCTGATCGCTCTTGCGATTGGCGCGACGCCCGAGTGCCGGGAACTCGCCAGCCGACGAGGCGTTCGCGCCGCTCGTCTGGAAGCGATCAAGGCCGACCTGATTGAAAATACCCGGCTCAACGTTGAGCAGGTCGCCATGCGTCAGGGCATCTCCCCGCGCTATGTCCAGATGCTGTTCGAAGAGGCGGGCACGACGTTTTCGGAGTTTGTCGTGGAACGACGGCTCGACATGGCTCGCGGCATGCTCGCGAGCCCCCGCTACGCGATCAGGTCTATCACCGAGATCGCGATGGACGCGGGATTTGGTGACCTTTCGTACTTCAATCGACGTTTCAAACGACGCTACCTCATGACGCCGTCGGAACTGCGCGCGCAATTGATGCGCGGGGAGACGCGACGGTCGAGCAAAGAGGTTCGGTATCGCGGCGACGCGGACATCGATGAAGGCACTTGAGTACGTGCCCTAGCTCACGCGAATTCGAGGATCACCGCGTCGACGGCGAGCGTCGCGCCGGGCTTGGCATGGATCGTCTTGACGACGCCGTCGCGCTCGGCCCGCAGCACGTTTTCCATCTTCATCGCCTCGATCACAGCGAGCGTCTCGCCGGCCTTGACGTCCTGGCCCTCGGCGACCGCGATCGAGACGACCAGGCCCGGCATCGGGCACAGCACGCGCTTGCCGCTGCCGCCCGCGGACTTGACCGGCATCAGCCGCGCCAGCGCCGCCTCGCTTTCGGTGTAGACGTAGACGGGCGCCTCGACGCCCTGATGCGACAGGCGGAAGCCATTGGCGATCGGGCGCACCTGCACGATCACGAGATGGCCGTCGATCGTGCCCTCCCACACCGGATCGCCCGGCCGCCATGACGACACCAGCACGTGCGCCGGCCCGTATCCGCCCTCGGCATCGACGAAGCGCACCGCGATATCCTTGCCGGCGCGGTCGACCTCGAGCGCGTACTCCTGTCCGCCGATCCAGACCGAGCGCCGCGCCTCGCGCACGACCTCGCGGCTGTTCATCTGGCCGGAGACGAGACGCTTGCGATCACCGAGCTTCTTGTCGAGCGCGGCCGCGACCGCGGCGATGCGGCGGGCGACCGCGCCTTCCGCCTTCGCCGGCGCGAAGCCTTGCGGGTATTCCTCGGCGATGAAGCCGGTCGACAGGCGTCCCTCCTTCCAGCGCGGATGCTGCATCAGCGCGGCGAGGAAGGGGATGTTGTGGCGGATGCCGTCGACATAGAACGCATCGAGCGCGGCCGATTGCGCCTCGATCGCCGCCGCGCGCGACGGCGCGTGGGTCACCAGCTTGGCGATCATCGGATCGTAATAGATCGAAATCTCGCCGCCCTCGTCGACGCCGGTGTCGTTGCGCACGGTGATGCCGTCTTCATTGCGCTCGGCCGGGGGCTGGTAGCGCACCAGGCGCCCGATCGACGGCAGGAAGTTGCGGAACGGATCCTCGGCGTAGACGCGGCTTTCCACCGCCCATCCGGTGAGCGTGACGCGGTCCTGCCGGATCGCGAGCTTCTCGCCGGCGGCGACGCGAATCATCTGCTCGACGAGATCGATGCCGGTGATGAGCTCGGTCACCGGATGCTCGACCTGGAGGCGCGTGTTCATTTCGAGGAAATAGAAACTTTTGTCCTGCCCGGCGACGAATTCCACCGTGCCGGCGGAATCGTAGCCGACGGCCTTGGCGAGCGCGACCGCCTGCTCGCCCATCTTGCGGCGGGTGGCCTCGTCGAGCAGCGGCGACGGCGCCTCCTCGATGACTTTCTGGTTGCGGCGCTGGATCGAGCATTCGCGCTCGCCGAGATAGACGACGTTGCCGTGCTTGTCGCCGAGCACCTGGATTTCGATGTGGCGCGGATCGACGATGAACTTCTCGACGAAAACGCGGTCGTCGCCAAAGGACGACTTCGCCTCCGACTTGGCGCGGGCGAAGCCTTCGGCGACTTCCGCCGTCGAATAAGCGATGCGCATGCCCTTGCCGCCGCCGCCGGCGGACGCCTTGATCATCACCGGAAAGCCGATCTCCTCGGCGATCTTGACCGCGTGCTTCTCGTCCTCGATGACGCCGAGGAAACCCGGCACGGTCGAGACATTCGCCGCGGCCGCCGCCTTTTTCGACTCGATCTTGTCGCCCATCGCGGCGATCGCCTTCGGGTTCGGCCCGATGAAGACGATTCCGGCATCGGCGAGCGCCTTGGGAAAGGCCTCGCGCTCGGACAAGAAGCCGTAACCCGGGTGAACCGCCTGCGCGCCGGTCTTGCGACAGGCGTCCACGATCTTGTCGATCAGGAGGTAGCTTTCGGCCGCGGGCGGCGGGCCGATCAGCACCGCCTCGTCCGCCATCTCGACATGAAGCGCGTCGCGGTCGGCCTCGGAATAGACCGCGACCGTCCCGATCCCCATCTTGCGCGCGGTCTTGATGACCCGGCAGGCGATTTCACCGCGATTGGCGATCAATATCCGCTTGAACATGGGTGGCTTCGGGGTTGCGTGTGGGCGTGCGTGGGCGTCCCAATGCGTTTGCGGATTTGGAGCGCAAAAGTCAATCGCGACGCAAGGCGCATCGCGGGGCGGCCCCGCCCGTTTTGTCTCAGGTCAAGAGCTTGGCCGGGCAACCGATTTCGGAGTTTTGAACGATCCAAAAAAGAAGGGCACGGCGGGAGCCGCGCCCTTGATCTTCGCCAATTCGCGGGACGGCCTACATGCCCAGGTCGATGATGTTCGGCAGGCTCTGGGCAAGCGGCATCGTGGCCGCGCCGATCAGCATGGAAAGGACCGCGACGAGCGCGCCGTTGGCGCGGCGCCGGCCGCGCATCTGGCCCGAAATCCATTCGAGCACCTCGGTGTTGACGCCGACGGCCTGGGTCGGCGCCCAGCTCGAAATCGGGGTCTTCGGCGACAGCGCGATCGCGCGCGGCGGCACCGGCAGGCCCGAGGCGGCGGTCGCGTGGTGAACGATCGCCCGGGCGAAAATGTCGTCGAACAGGCCGCCGTCGGAGCGCTCGGTCGCGGCTTCGTCGATCTGGAACAGCGTTTCGGCCTCGGCGCGGCTCACCGGGCTCGTGTCGATCCCCGGCGCGCCAAGGATGCGGGCGCAGAGTTCGGCGTCGAACCGGTCGAGCGAACGCGAATAATGGACGCGACCGGCCGTGGTCGGGCCCTCGCCGGTGATGACGCCGTCGCGCACCCGCCCGAGAACGAGCACCGCGTCGATCTGAGTGGCGATGGGGGAGATTGCGATGGTCTCGAAGAGATCGGTGACGGAGGTCTGGTGGGCGGATTCAACGGTGAAGTGCATAAATTCCATTCCTGTTCTTTGCCCGCCATTTCTCACACGCGCCTTAACCAAGCGTTAATTCCGGCGACGCGGGAGGAGCGGCTTTTCTTCGTCCTCAATGGTGTCTGAACTTCGTCGCTTCGAAGCGCGTTCAGGTTCACCTCGCGAGGAGTGGCGTGGAGATCGCAGGCGGTCCGGGCGGGGGTTGGGCGACGACGTGGCGAAATCCGGGCAATGCGCGCGGAGGGGCCAAATCGCCGCGAGAATGGCTAATGCTTTGGTACAATTCGCCGTGAGCCGACCCGCGCAGCCGCTCGCGCGCCGGCGCGATCAGGTCGCGCGCTTCCAGTTGACGAGGAACACGCCGGCCGCGCATCCGATCATGCCCAGGATCGAGAGGGCATCGAGTTTCTCGCCGAACAGCAGGAAGGCCAGGATCGCCGTGACCGCCGGCACGAGGTAGAACAGGCTCGCGACCTCGGTCGCCGCGGAACGACGGATCAGCCAATACAGCAGCGCGACCGTCCCGACCGACAGCACCAGCGTCAGATAGGTCACCGCCAGCACGAAGGTGGGCGTCCATTGGATCGCCCGCGTCTCGAACAGATAGGCGGCGACGCCGTAGACCAGCCCGGCCGCCGCGTATTGGAATATGTTGCCGACCCGCCAGTCGATGCGGCCGCAATATCTTTTCTGATAGAGCGAGCCCACCGTGATCCCGAGCAGCGCGACGAACGAGGCGAGCCAGCCCCAACTCACCTGCCCCGACATCGGCCGGTTGTGCAGCACGAGCGCGACCCCGATCAGACCGAGCGCGAGGCCCGCCCATTGCACCGCGCTGACGCGTTCGCCGAGCCACCGGTTGGCGATCGTCGCGGTCAGGATCGGTTGCAGGCCGGGGAGCAGCGCCGACAGTCCCGCCGGAATGCCCAGGCTGATCGATACGAACACGCCGCCGAGATAAAATCCGTGAACGAGAATACCGGCGACGGCGCTATGCAGCAGGTCGCGCGGACCGATCATCGCCATCCCGCTCGCGAGCGCGATCGCGATCATGATCGGCACCACCAGAAGCATGCGCAGGCCGAGAAAGGTCAGCGGCTCGGCGTATGGCAGGCCGTATTTCGCGCCGATGAAGCCCGTGCTCCACAGCACGACGAACACGAACGGGGCAAGGCGCGCGAGGAGCGAATCCGTGGGGGCAGACATGGACGCGACTGATGCCTTGGCGCCTCGGGCTTGGCAATCGGCAATTTCGCGTCGCGCCGACGCCGATCGCCGGCCGCGCGCGAAACGGGCCGCCACACGCAACGCTGGCGAACATGGTGCCGGTTAACCTCGCATCGGCGAACGTGGCGCCGGCGACGATCAGGAAGATCGGAGTTTTAGAATTCGTCCGGGCACGGATCGACGATCTTCCACAGATCGGCGCCGTTGCGGATCTTCTTCATCTCGGTGGTCAGGCCGCCATTGGCGCGCAGCCAGTCTTTCACCGCCTTGGGGTAATACGACATCAGGTCCGTGGTCCCGGCCGAGCTGGTGACCTTGATGCCGAAGGTATAGGCCTTGTCGTAATAGGCCTGATGGAAGCCGAGGCTCGCGCGCGGCGTGACGCAGACCCGGTTCGGCGGCACGATGCCGAGCACCAGCGTGCAGGCGGAATTGCAGATGCCGTCGATGACGACGCGTTCGCCGCGATCGCGCAGCCGCGCGTAGCGCGCCTTGTATTCCTCGACATAGCCGCCGTGATCGCGTGTGATGCGATAATCCGCGCGGGCGGAAGCGCCCAACGCAAGAAGCGCGACGATGATCAAAATCGCGGAGCGCATGGCCCGGTTCATCCTCGGCGGCGCGTGGCGTTCAGGTCGCCACTCGCGGCCGCTCCTCCAACTTTTCTATAATGTGAGCCGACTGTGTTGGAATTTCGTTAAGGAAGACTGACCGCGCGGCAAGCCCGCCGCGCCGCCGCCCCCAGGCCATCCATTTGAAAAATAATGGATTTTCATCTCGATCCCGAGAAATCGTGGCAAAGGCGCGCGGGCGCTGTATTGTCGCGCCTTCGCGCTCGTAGCTCAGCCGGATAGAGCACCAGACTTCGAATCTGGGGGTCGGGAGTTCGAATCTCTCCGAGCGCGCCATTTCTGATTTGCGGGCAGCCGCCGCACCAATCCTGCCCGCGCGGCGCTGGTTCAAACTTCGTCCGAACTGGCGCGCCATTCCCTCTCGCGAGCGGCCACCGCGCGACCTCCGCCCACGACGCGCTCTTCCGGGCGCGCGGATTTTCATCGTGCGATCGTTCGGTCGCGTGATCTCGATCGCAACACCTCGAACGCTTGATGATGCGCGCGGACTCCAAACGCGACGACTCTCGCGCGACGCGTTCGTCGCCACGCGCTCGTCGCGCAATTCCCGCGCGCGCGCACGCCGCGAAAGAATCAGCGCGCAAATCCGCGCGCAAGGTGCCAAATTGTCATCGCGTTTTTGCGTGCAAGTCTGACGAGATGGCAGCGGCGAAGCATTGCAACACAATGATCGCCGCAGTACCAAATCGATCGAACTTCGCGCCCGATCGCGCGTGAGTTCCGGCCTCGCCCGAACGATCGCACCAGGATCAACGCCAGCGCGATCGATGGCGAATGCGAGCGCGAACGCTTCGCGCCAACGGACGAACGGGCCGGTCAAGCGATCGGGGCGCGCCAAGATCGAGTGGCGGAGCGGCCGACGTCAATCGCGCGACCGATCCCACAGCGGAATGAATGGTTCGGTGCCGGGACGGGCGCGGTCCATGGCACGACATCTGGGGCGCGCGCCGCTTCGAGGGGGTTCCCGTGTTTCCGTTTTTCAAGGGTGATGTCAATCCGACCGAAAAGATGCGCGAAACCGCCGATCCGATCGGCCATTTTCTCACCGACGCTTTCCACTTCCTGGGCTTGTTCGCGATCGGCGGCGCGACGGTGTGGTCGGCGGTGGGGGCGTTCGCGACGATGGTCGCCAAGGGCCACGCCTCGATCGAGGACCTGCTGCTTCTCTTCATCTACCTTGAAATCGGCTCGATGGTCGGCATCTACTTCAAGACCAACCACATGCCGGTGCGGTTCCTCGTCTATGTCGGCATCACCGCGCTGACCCGTCACTTGATCGGTTACATCAATCACGAGCACAAGCCGGAAGTCGGCATCCTGATCCTGACCGGCGGCATTCTGATGATGGCGGTCGCGGTGCTGGTGATCCGCTATACGTCGCACCATTATCCGGCGGGACTGCCGGGCGCGAAAGCCGCCAAGACTCCGAGCGACACCGAAGTCGACTGACCGCGAACCGGTCCGCGCGCGCTGCGGCGACGCGCCTATTCGGCCGCGACCGCGCGCATGTCGCCGTCCCCGTCGGCGCGCGGCGAAACCGGAGCGAGGAGCGCTTCGCGCAGCCTTTGCCGCCTCGCGCGGGCGGTCTCATCGGCCGCCTCCTTCACCGGACCGAAGCCGCGCACGTCGCCGGGCAGCGCCAACAGCGCGAGCGCCGTCTCGCCCCGCTCCGGCGTCAATCGTTGAAGAACGAGCGCGACGTCGTCCTCATAGTCCGCGATCATCGCGCGTTCACGCCGTCGCTCCGCCGTGTAGCCGAACGGATCGAAAGCCGTTCCGCGCAGGCGTCGCGCGGCCGCGAGCGCGCGCAGCACCGGCGTCATCCACGCGCCGAAGCGGCGCTTGCGCTGTCGCCCGCGCCCGTCCGTGCCGCCGAGAAAGGGCGGCGCGAAATGGTAGGCGATGGTGAAGTCGCCGGTGAAGCGCTCGCCGAGCGCGCGCTCGAAGCCGCCGTCGGTGAACAGCCGCGCGACCTCGTATTCGTCCTTATAGGCGAGGACCTTGGCGTAATTGATCGCGACCGCTCGGACAATCGTTTCGCCGAGGGCGGACGCGGGCGCGACATTCCACGCGCGCGCCACCAGCGCGCGGTAGCGATCCGCCAGCGCCACCGACTGATACCGCGTCAGAAACTCGACGCGATGGGCGATGATGTCGTCGAGCCCCATGGCTTCCAGCGTCATCGGCGCGGATGTTTCCTCGCGCGAAAGCTCGGCGAAGCGCGCCGGATCGGCCGCGGCCAATCGGCCGAGCGCGAAGGCGAGCCGGTTCGCCTTCACCGACACCGCGTTGAGATCGATCGCCTGTGCGATCGTCGCGGCGCCCACCGGCAGCCACCCCTTCTGGCTCGCGAAACCCAACATCATGATGTTGGTGGCGATGCTGTCGCCGATCAGGCGCTCGCTCGCGGCGGTGAAGTCGATCCACGCCGAATCTTCCCGGACCGCGCCGCGCAGCGCCGCCGCCACCCCCTCCTCGCGGAAATCGAAATCGCGATCGCGCACGAAGTTCGACGTCGGAATGAGATGCGCGTTGACGACGCCGGCGGTGCGCGCCGCGTCGCACAGCGACAACGTGTCCTTGGCGACCGCGACGACCTCGTCGGCGGCGATCAGGAGGTCCGCGCTCGCGGTCACGATGCGCGAGCAGGTCACGTCGGCGGGCGCCCGTCCGACGCGGACATGGCTGAGCACCGCGCCGCCCTTTTGCGCCAGGCCCGACACGTCGAGGATGAGGCTCGCCTTGCCCTCGATATGCGCGGCCATGCCGATCAGCGCGCCGATGGTGAGCACGCCGGTGCCGCCGACGCCGGCAACCGCGATGTTGTAGGGCTCGTCGAGGGTGAGCGGGGCGGGCGCGGCCGGCAGGCGTTCGAGCTCGGGAAGCTCGACCGGCGCGGCCCGGCGCGGCTCACCGCCCTCCACGGTAACGAACGAGGGGCAGAACCCCTTCAAGCAGGAATAGTCCTTGTTGCAGCTCGACTGGTTGATTTGCCGCTTGCGACCGAACGCGGTTTCGAGCGGCTCGATCGAGATGCAATTCGACTGCGTCGAGCAATCGCCGCAGCCCTCGCAGACGGCGGCGTTGATGACGACGCGTCGCGGCGGATCATCGAGCGCGCCGCGCTTGCGGCGGCGGCGCTTCTCGGCCGCGCAGGTCTGCACATAGACGATGACCGTGCAGCCGGGCGTGTCGCGCAGCTCGCGCATCACCGCGTCGAGCTCGTCGCGATGGGCGATCTTCGTCCCCGGCGCGAGCTCGGAAGCGTCATGGGCCTCGGGGTGGTCGCTGACGAGATAGATCGCGCGCACGCCTTCCCGGTGCACCTGATGCGTGACCTGGGCCGGCGTCAACGGCCCGTCGACATGCTGGCCGCCGGTCATGGCGACGGCGTCGTTGTAGAGGATCTTGTAGGTGATGTTGACGCGGCCGGCGACCGCCTGGCGGATCGCGAGCAGGCCGGAATGAAAATAGGTGCCGTCGCCGAGATTGGCGAAGACGTGCTTCTCGTCGGTGAACGGCGCGATGCCGAGCCACGACACGCCCTCCCCGCCCATCTGCGTGAACGTCTCGGTCTTGCGATCCATCCATGTCGCCATGAAATGGCAGCCGATGCCGGCGAGCGCGCGGCTGCCCGTCGGCACGCGCGTCGAGGTGTTGTGCGGGCAACCCGAACAGAAATAGGCGGTGCGCGTCATCGGCACGACGTTGACGCGCTGGCGCGCCTCGCGCTCGGCGAACCACGCGCGCTTGGCCTTGAACATCGCGGCAATATCCGGATCGATGTCGAGGCGCGACAGGCGATCGGCGATGGCGTCCACGATGGCGACGATGGAAAGCTCCTCGCTGAGCGACAAATAGGGACGGTCGTTCTCGTCCATCTTGCCGATGATGCGCGGGCGCACGTCGTCGCGCCAGTTGAACAGCTCCTGCTTGATCTGGTGCTCGATGATCTCGCGGCGTTCCTCGATGACGAGGATTTCCTCGAGCCCGACGGCGAAGCGGCGCACGCCGGCCGGCTCCAGCGGCCACGGCATGCCGACCTTGTAGAGGCGCAGCCCGACGCGATTGGCGACGTCGCGGTCGATGCCGAGTTCACGCAAGGCCTGCCGGACGTCCTCGTAAGCCTTGCCCGAGGCGACGATGCCGAAGCGCGCGTCCGGCGCATCCATGGTGACGCGGTCGACGCCGTTGGCGCGGGCGAAGGCGATGGCGGCATAGCCCTTGTATTTTTGCAGCCGCGCGTCCTGCGACCAGCGGTCGTCGGGCCAGCGCCAGTTCAGGCCGCCCGGCGGCATGACGAAATCCGTCGGCTGGACGAAGTCGCGCGTCTCGGCGGCAAGGTCGATCTCGGCGGAGGTTTCGACGGTTTCGGAAATCGTCTTCAGCGCCACCCAGCAGCCGGAATAGCGCGACATGGCGATGCCGATCAGGCCCATCTCGATGAATTCGTGAATGCTCGATGGATAGAGCACCGGGATCAGCGCGGAGATGAAGGCGTGATCGGACTGGTTGGGCAGCGTCGAGGATTTGGCGCTATGGTCGTCGCCGGCGATGCACAGCACGCCGCCATGCGGCGAGGTGCCGGCGGCATTGGCGTGGCGGAAGACATCGCCGGAGCGGTCGACGCCGGGGCCCTTGCCGTACCAAATGCCGACGACGCCGTCGTGTCGCGCGCCGGGCGAGATGCGCAATTGCTGGCTGCCCCAGATCGCGGTGGCGGCGAGGTCCTCGTTGACGCCCGGCTGAAACACGACATCGTGGCGAGCCAGATGTTCGCGCGCGGAAACGAGTTGCTGATCGAAGCCGGCGAGCGGCGAGCCGCGGTATCCGGATATGAAGGCGCCGGTGTTGAGGCCAGCGGCGCGGTCGCGCCTGACCTGCGTCATCGGCAGGCGGACAAGCGCCTGCAGGCCGGTGAGAAAGACGCGACCGCCGAGTTGGGTGTATTTCTGGTCGAGATCGATGCTCATGCCGCGCCCTTGCCCGCCGGCGACCTCCGGATGACCGCCCGCGCGCATGGTGCGCGTTTTCTTGTGAAAAATGAACCACCTTCGATGGCGTCCCGGCGCGGCGGATATGCGCGGATACGGGCGGCACGGCGACGCGCCGAGACGGCCGGAAGATTCTATCGCTCGCCCACCCGGCCGGGACGCTTTGTTGCGCGGCGACGCGTCCGCGCGCGCGGATCGTTTCAAGCGCGGCGTTCGCGGATCGCGATGCGGATATCAATGAAAATCGCGTGATTTCGGCAGCACGCGCACGTCGCGCGGATGCCGGTGCCGGTAACGATCCTCGCGCGCCGGCGCGGCGCGCGCGTCGTCGGACGATTCGATGAGCGCGAGCCCGCCGGCGAACGCGGCGTCGTGATCGAGCGAGCCGTCGCTCAGCCGGGCAATCTCGCCCGAGCGATCGACGAGGCGGTCGGCGATGAGATGCACCACGCCCTCGGGGCCGCGCTGGATCCGGCCGTCGACCTCGACCAGCCGCGATCCCATCACCTGCCGGCGGAAGCGCGCCATGATCGCGGGCCAGACCACGACATTGGCGATGCCGGTCTCGTCCTCCAGCGTCATGAACACCACCCCCTTGGCGCTGCCCGGCCGCTGACGGACGAGCACGAGCCCCGCGCATCGCGCCCGCATGCCGTCGCGCGCGCGCGCCACCGCGCGGCAGGTCACGAGGCCTTCATCGGAAAAACGCGGACGGAGAAATCGCAGCGGATGCGCCTTCAGCGACAGCCGCAGCGTCTGATAATCGGCCACGACGTGCTCGCTCAGCGCCATCGCCGGCAGATCGGCCGCGCGCTCCTCGCCGGTATCGTCCACGTCGCGCGCCGCGAACAGCGGTAGCGGCGCGTCGTCCGGCAGCCGTCGCACTTCCCACAAGGCCCGCCGCCGGTCGAGACCGATCGAGCGGAACGCGTCGGCGTCGGCGAGCAGCAAAGCGGCGCGCTTGGGCGGCCGCGCGCGGCGCGCGAGTTCCTCCAGCGTCGCGTAACCCTCCCCGCGCGACCGCGTGAGCATCTCCGACCAAGCCGCGCCGAATCCGTCGATCTGGCGAAAGCCGAGCCGCAGCGCCGGCCCCGCTTCCGCCTGTTCCAGCGTGTTGTCGTGAAAGCTCGCATTGATGTCGACCGCCCGCACCTCGACGCCGTGCTCGCGCGCGTCGCGCACGATCTGCGCCGGCGCGTAGAACCCCATCGGCTGTGAATTCAACAGCGCGCAGGCGAAGGCCGCCGGATAATGGCGCTTGAGCCACGACGAGGCATAGACGAGCCCGGCGAAGCTGGCCGCGTGGCTTTCGGGAAAGCCGTAGGTGCCGAAACCCTCGATCTGCTTGAAGCAGCGTTCGGCGAAATCCGGCGGATAGCCGCGCTTGATCATGTTGCCGACCATGCGGTCGCGAAACTTGTGGATGTCGCCGAGGTGGCGGAACGTCGCCATCGAGCGGCGCAACTGATTGGCCTCGCCCGGCGTGAACTTCGCCGCCTCGATGGCGATGCGCATCGCCTGCTCCTGGAATAGCGGCACGCCGAGCGTCTTCTCCAGCACGCGGCGCAATTCGTCGGGCGGGCCATGCTCGGGCGACGGCCCGGGATAGGCGACCTCGGCCGGATTTTGCCGCCGCCGGAGATACGGGTGCACCATGTCGCCCTGGATCGGTCCCGGCCGCACGATCGCGACCTCGATGACGAGGTCGTAGAAGTCGCGCGGCTTGAGGCGCGGCAGCATGTTCATCTGCGCGCGGCTCTCGACCTGGAAGACGCCGAGCGAATCGCCCGCGCACAGCATGTCGTAGACGCGCGCGTCCTCGCGCGGGATGCCGGCGAGCGTCCAGCGTTCGCCATGCGCCTCCGCGATCAGATCGAAGGCCTTGCGGATGCAGGTCAGCATGCCGAGCGCGAGGACGTCGACCTTCATCATGCCGAGGGTGTCGATGTCGTCCTTGTCCCATTCGATGAAGGTGCGATCCGCCATCGCCGCGTTGCCGACCGGCACCATTTCGTCGAGCCTGCCTTGCGTCAGCACGAAGCCGCCGACATGCTGCGACAGATGGCGCGGAAAGCCGATCAGCTCGGCGACCAGTTCGACGACGCGGCGGATCGCGGGGTTGGCGGGGTCAAGTCCGGCCTGGCGAATCTGATCTTCGACCAATCCCTCGCCCCAGCTTCCCCAGACGGTTCCCGCGAGCGCGCTGGTGATATCCTCCGTCAGGCCGAACGCCTTGCCGACCTCGCGCACGGCGCTGCGCGGCCGATAGCGGATGACGGTCGCGGCGATGCCGGCGCGGTGACGGCCGTAGCGCTCGTAGATGTACTGGATCACCTCCTCGCGCCGCTCGTGCTCGAAATCGACGTCGATGTCGGGAGGCTCGCGCCGTTCCTGCGAGACGAAGCGCTCGAACAGCAGATCGACCTCGGTCGGATCGACCGCGGTGATGCCAAGCACGTAGCACACCGCCGAATTCGCCGCCGAGCCGCGGCCCTGGCACAGGATGTTCCGCGACCGCGCGAAGCGCACGATGTCGTGCACGGTGAGGAAGTAATGCGCGTAGTCGAGCTTTTCGATGAGGGCGAGTTCCTTCACCAGCGTCGCCAGCACGCGATCGGGAATGCCGCGCGGATAGGCCGCGCGCGCGCCCGCCCAGGTCAGATCCTCCAGGTGCCGCTGCGCGGTCTTGCCGGGCGGCACCGGTTCGTCGGGATAGCGATATTTCAATTGGTGGAGGGAGAATTGAATTTGACCGGCGAAGCGCCGCGTTTCGGCGACCGCCTCCGGCTCGCCGCGGAACAGCCGCGCGATTTCGGCCTCCGCCTTGAGATGCCGCTCGGCGTTGGCTTCGAGCAGGCGCCCGGCGCGTTCGAGCGTGACATGCTCGCGGATGCAGGTGACGACATCCTGCAAGGCGCGGCGCGCGGGCGTGTGATAGAGCACGTCGTTGGTGGCGATCAGCGGGACGCCGCGCGCGGCCGCCAGCGCCTTCAGCTTGGCGAGCCCGCGGCGGTCGTCGCCGCGATGGAGCATGGTCGCGGCGAGCCAGACGCGGCCCGGCGCGAGCGCGGCAAGTTCGCCGAGCGCGCGCGCGGTCTCGCCGCCGAGATAGCGCGGCGGCATGAGGATGAAGAGCAGCCCCTCGTGATGGTCGGCGAGATCGGCGAAGCGAAGATGACACTCGCCCTTCTTCGCCGCGCGCTTGCCCACCGTCAGCAGGCGGGTGAGCCGGCCATAGGCGTCGCGGTCGCTCGGATATGCAAGAATGTCCGGCGTGCCGTCGGCGAAAATCAGGCGCGCGCCGATCAGGAGCCGCGGCCGGACTTCCGGGTCGAGCCGTTGATGCGCGTCGAAGGCCCGCGCCACGCCGGCCACGCTGTTGCGGTCGGCGATGCCGATGCCGGCAAGGCCAAGCTCGTGGGCGGCCACGACCAGTTCCTCGGGATGCGATCCGCCACGCAGGAACGAGAAATTCGTGGTGACGCCGAGTTCGACAAAGCCGGCGCCGCCTTCGCGATCGGCGGGCGCCTGGCTCATGCGAACAATCCGTGCATGAACCACGTCAGCGGGCCGCCCTCGCGCCCGTAAAGACCGTCGCGGTAGAGCCAGAAGCGCAGGCCCTGCTCGTCCTCGACGCGGAAATAGTCGCGCGTGCGGGCGTCGGGGCCCGCGCGCCACCATTCCATGGCGATGCGTTCGGGTCCCTCGGCATGCGCCACCGCATGGGTGGCGCGCCGCCAGCGGAAACGGACGGGCGGGCCGTCCGGCACCTCGGCGATGACCTCGACCGGTTCGGGGCGTTCGAACAGGCGCAGCGGCCGGCGCGGCGGCTCGCCCTCGGGACGCGCCGGCCACGTCTCGCGCATGGCCGCCGTCAACGCGCGATGCGCGGGCGCGGCAAACGCGGCGCGCTCGGGGATATGGGTGTCGCGGGGCAGATGAACGAGGACGCGCGCGGGGCCGAGACGCGCGCCGATGCGGTCGACCAACGCGGCGACCTCGTCATTGTCGCGCAGCCCGCCGTCGAAATCATGCTGGGCCTCGGCCATCGTCTCGACGCGCGCGGCCGACAGGCGGATGAGATCGAAGCCGAAGCCGGGATCGAGCGGATCGGCGAGCGCGGCGAGGCGTTCGCGGAACAGCCGCGCGACGACATCGGCGTTCGTCACCGGCCGCGCGGTCTCCACCGTCAGCATGCGCGTGACGCCGTCGGCGCGGAAGAAGGCCGCCTCCAGCCGGCGCGCGCCCTTGGCCGAACGCGCCATCACGTCGGCGAGCGCGCGGGCAAGCCCGGCGAGCGTCGCGGCGACGACCGTTTCGGTGGCGACCGGTTCGGCGAAGCGCCGTTCCACGACGTAATCGGGCGGCGGCTTGCGCGGGGAGATCGGCGCGTCGGCCAACCCGAGCGCCCGCTCAAGCAAGGCGACGAAGGAAGCGCCGAAGCGCGCGGCGATTTCCTTGCGCTCGCGCAGGGCGACGTCGGCGATGGTTTTCAGGCCGGCGCGCCGCAGGCCGCGCGTGATCGCCTCGCTCGCGCCCAGTGCCTCGATCGGCAAGGGCGCGAGGATCGCCGCCTCCTCGCCCGGCGGCGCGATGCGGCCGCGCCCGTGCCGCGTCGGTTGCCGCGCCAGCGCCCGCGCCGCCATGGCCGTGCCGGCGATCGCGGCGTGAACCGCGAAGCCCCGCCGCGCCAGCGCGCCGGCGACCATATCGATGAGGCGCGCCTCGCCGCCGAACAGATGCGCGCAGCCGGTGATGTCGAGGAAAAGTCCGTCAGGAGGATCGAGCGCGACCAGCGGCGTGAAGCGGTCGCACCAGTCGGCGACGTCGTCGAGCGCGCGCGCATCGGCGGCCTCGTCCGCCTCCGCCACGCGCAGGGCCGGCACCATCGCGCGCGCGTCCGCGAGCGGCATGCCGGGAGCAAGCCCGAGCGCGGACGCCGCCGCGTCGACCGCGTGAAGCTTCAGCGCGTTGTCGGCCTTGGCGACGACGACGAAAGGCGAAGCGCCATCATCCGGCGCGGCGACCGAGCCCTGCGAGGGCAGCCGTGACCGGTCGATCGGCAGGCGCGGCAGCCGCAGGCAGAGAATGCGGCGCGGGTTGCTGGAAGGCGGGTTGCTGGAAGAAGGACTCATCACCGTTCCATTCCATGATCCATTGCCCGGAAGGGCCATGGCGGTTGCGGACAAGATGGGCGTCGAACAAAGGCGCGCCCCAGGCATGGAAGAGAGCCGCGCCGGGGCGGGCGTGACCGCGCATGGACGAGGCCGGCGCGGGCGAACGCCCCGCGCGCAGGCTCCAGCGCGTCTCGGCGCTCGCCGCCGAGGGCGGCCCGGCCAGCCGCGACACGATGGCCGTGACGCCCGTTTCGCGCGCCGCCAGGGTCAGCTTGCGGCTGGCGACGGGATCGAAGGCGCGGACGGGGCCCCAGAGCTCCAGCACCACCGCCCCGAGCGCGCCGCAGGCAAGCGCGTCGGCGGCGACCCGCAGCGCGGCTTCTCCATCCGCCGCCCGCGCGAGCACGAGCCGGCGCGGATCGATCCCGAATTCGGCGAGCCCCGATGCCGAGACTTCCCCCGCCTCGAAGGCGGCGAAATCCTGCCGCACCCACAGGATCGGCCGGCGCGCCGCCGCTCGCCGCGCCAGACCAGCCGCGAAGCCGATGACGGAGGCCGCCTGCCCGCCATCGGCGGCATGGACCTCATGCAGGACGCCAAGCGCGAGGCCGCCCCCGAGGGCGTCGTCAGCGGCCGCATGGCCGAGAGCCACGCGGCGACCCGCGCCGCGCTCCGCGCCGGCGCTCCCGGCGGGGGAAATGCCCGCCTCAAGACGGCCGATGCTCTCGCGCAATGCCGCGAGCGCCGAAGCCGGAAGATGGGATGTGCCGGGGGACGGGCCGTGGATCGCGTCACGGAACGGGTCACGGAACGGGTCATGGAACGGGTCATGGGCCGCATCATGGGCCGCGTCATGAGCCGTGGCGTGGAACGTGGCGTTGGGCGGACCAGGGGTGAGACCGTGGGCCATGCGGAGCTCCCGGCATCCTCATTGATGTTCATGGTATGTTCTCATTAAAAGCCGAATCCGAGGTTAAGTCAATCGCGGGCCGAATTGATGTATTTTTGCTGATATAACAATGCGATGGCATGAGCTGGCGCGCGAGCCAGGCCGCCGCAGGATCACCTCGCCGCCGGGATGGCGCCGCCGCCTTGGCGCGCGAGCCGTGGTCCATCCACGCGGAATATTGCCCGCGATATGAGCTTCCCACCACGCCACCCACGACATTCGCGCGATCGCCCCGGATCGCACGACGAGGCCGCCTCATCCGCGATCAGGAGGCCGGCTTGGCCCCAGTGCAATGCTATTTCCAATGCGCCGGACGGGTGAGGCCATCGGGGAGTGTCGTCGCGTCATCTCCGATCATTCCGTCGACCTGTTTCTGCGAAAGGCCGATCGCTTCCGACAGTTCAGCTCCCTCGACATGAGTGCCACCGAACCGCGCCCCTTCGAGATGCGCCTCATAAAGCGACGCCCCTTCGAGATGCACCTCAAAAAGCCGCGCCCCTTCGAGATGCGCCTCAAAAAGCCGCGCCCCTTCGAGATGCGCCCCAATAAGCCACGCCCCTTCAAGATGCGCGCGAAAGACCGACGCCCCTTCGAGATGCGCCTCAATAAGCCACGCCCCTTCGAGATGCGCCCCAATAAGCCGCGCTCCTTCGAGATGCGCCCTCTCAAGCCTCGCCCCTTCGAGATGCGCCCCAATAAGCCGCGCCCCTTCGAGATGCGCGCCATCAAATTGCCCACGATCGAAACGCAATCCCGAGAGATCCGCCATGGCCAGACCGGCCCCCCTCAGGTCAAGCCGCTGATCTTTGCATTCATGCGCGCGCTGGCGCTCACTCCGACGGCCGATCACCGTCAGCGCGGCCTGCACGTCGGCGCGCGGCGGCTTCAGTCCGTCTTCCCAAAACGCAATGGCTTTCCAATCGTCGTGTGATTTATTATCGCCCTTCGACAATGCGGCCCGGACATCGTCCGGAATGGGCTCGGGCTTGCGTCCGTTCTCGCGGATATAGGCGCAGAGGATTTCCATGATCTGCCAGTGAAAGTCGAGGCTCTCGCGCGCGATGCGTTCCAGCGCGTAGATCGCGCCCAGCCGCACCTCGATGTTGGCCACGGTGCGGACGGCTTCGCTGTCGGCGGTCTTCCTGCCTTCGCCATCCGTGAAGACGTTTTTCTCTTTCTCCTCCCGCGTCGCTCCGAGCTGCTCCACCGCCTTGGTGAACAGCGTGGTGTAGTGGCTTTGATGCGCGATGTTCGTCTGCCGATGCAGCAGCACTTGCCGCCAGATGATGAAGCCGAGCGCGATCGCGCCGCCGAGGATCGCGCCGACCGTGGTGATGAAATGGCGCAGCGCCTCGGCGCTCTCCCGGTTGGTTCCCTTCGAAAGACCGAGTAGCCTCTGGTAGGCATCGATGAAATCGCCGACGAGCCAGGGCCAGCCGAGCCATCGCCATATCGCGGCGGCGCAAAACACGCCAACGCCAATCAGGATGATCGTTTCCGACGCGCGCCATGTCCTCGGGAAACGCCGCCGGAGAGAGTTCCGACCATCCCGGAGTTTCTCGAAAGCCTCGCGCCCTCGTTGGACAAGCGGCGATGCCAAATCCCATTTGGCCTTCGCAAACGCCACGGCATGGCGCCATGCGTCGCCCGCCTTGCCGCCAAGCCACGCCAATCCTGCGACGAAACGAGTGCGCGCGGAAGCCGCCCACCCGGCTTCCGCCGGAATCGGCTTTTTCTCGTCCGCGCCGTCCTTCCCTTGCTCGCCCATGCCAACCCCCGATTGCGGAGGATTCAGGACGCACGCGCGCTTGTCCAGACCCGCGCGGGCCTTTGCGCGCGGATTTTGCCCGCGCGTCCCAAATCTTCCTGATTGGGAACAAGTCTTCCCGATTGGGAATGCGAAGCGCTATGCCGGCGCGAAATCGAGCGCCGCGAATGCCGGCTTCAGGTCGATCAGCGGCGTGCCGTCGAGACAGTCGAGGCCGATCACCGAGAGCGTGCCGCCCTCGATCGAAACGAGCCTGACGACGCTGGCGGCGATCGGGTTCGGCCGCGCCGGCGAGCGCAGCGAGAAGGTGCCCCGCCGGCCGGAATGATGACGCGGCGTCTGCACCACGAGATCGCGCCGCGCCTTGTCCATCCAGTAGAGCACCAGCAGGTGGCCGCCCGCCTCCACGCCTTCCAGCGCCTGGGCATAACGCGGGTCGACCTCGATCGTGCAGACGGCGTCATTCTCCCGCGAATTGCGCGGACAGGAGCCGCGCGTGGTCCAGGGCGTGCGGATGCGGCCGATGAAATAGACCCCGGCGTCGAAGGCGGCCGGCATATCCACCGTCACCTCGCCGGGGCGGATGGCAAACCAGTCGTCCGTGGACTTCTCGGACGCCGCCGCCTCGCCCGCTTTCATGCCGCCCGTCGTCATATCGCCCACCCTCGCCTCGCCGCTTGCCTCAACCATCGTCCCGCGCGCCCCATGCCCGGGCCCGTTCGCATGCGGGCCATGCGCCCCGGCCGCCTTGTTCCGGGCGGCCCACGCTTGCCCGCGCCCCGCCCCCTTCTTACATGAAGGAAGCAACCCCCTGAAAAATTACGAGAGGCCGGATCCATGTCCTATCATTTTTCCCGCACCTTCGACTGCACCTTCGACGAGGCGATCGCCGCCGCCACCGCCGCCCTGCAGGCCAACGGCTTCGGCGTGCTGACCGAGATCGACGTCAACGGCACGCTGAAGAAGAAGCTCGACGTCGATTTCCGGCCCTACCGCATCCTCGGCGCGTGCAACCCGAAGATGGCCTATCAGGCGCTTCAGGCCGAGGACAAGATCGGCACCATGCTCCCCTGCAACGTCATCGTGCAGCAGCACGCCGACGGCAAGGTCGAGATTTCCGCGGTCGACCCGATCGCCTCGATGTCCGCGATCCAGAACCCGAAGCTCGCGGGTATCGCGACCGAAGTCCAGGCGATGCTGAAGAAGGTCGTCGACTCGATCGCGCCGGCCAAACGCTAGAGCAAATCCCGCAAAAGAAACCCGGCCTCCTCGCGGAGGCCGGGCGTTTTCTCGCGGCGCGCTCACCGCCTCGCCATCATGGAGGCAATGCCGCGCGGTCTCATGACGGACCGGGCCGGTGAATCAAATCACCAGTAATACCGCCGACGCCGACGCCGGACGCGACGACCCCAGCCGCGACGGCGCCAGCCCCAACGCACGGGCTCGACCGCCGCGTCGTCGATATCCCGATCGGTCGCGATCGCCGGTCGCGGCGTGTCCGCCGCGCCGAGATTGGACGCGCCGAGCGGAGGCACCATGGGCGCGGCTTGCGCGCGCGTCACGGTCGCGCCGACGGCGACGATGCCGGCCACGCCAAGCGCCAGCTTCAGGAACTCACGTCTCTCCATTCCTTCCTCCTTCTCGCCACCGGGGCGAACCCGCGCGGCATTCAAGGTGACGACCTCACGGAACGGGGAAAGTCTGCGGCCGATCGCGCGCGCGTTCAACCGAAGAATGTATCGCGCATTCACCACGCGTTCAGATTCGCGCGCGCGGACGCGCGCCAAATCACAGCGGCAGATTGTCGTGCTTGCGCGGCGGAATTTCGACATGCTTGTCGCGCAGCATCGCGAGCGCCCGGGCGACGCGCTTGCGCGTGGAGTGTGGCATGATCACGTCGTCGATATAGCCGCGTTCGGCGGCGATGAAGGGCGACAGGAAGCGATCCTCGTACTCCTTGGTGCGCGCCGCGATCTTCTCGGCGTCGCCGATGTCGGTGCGGAAGATGATCTCGACGGCGCCCTTGGCCCCCATCACCGCGATCTGCGCCGACGGCCAGGCGTAGTTCACGTCCGCCCCGATCTCCTTCGACGCCATCACGTCGAACGCCCCGCCATAGGCCTTGCGCGTGATCACCGTCACCAGCGGCACGGTGCATTGCGAATAGGCGAACAGCAGCTTCGCGCCGTGCTTGATCAGGCCGCCATATTCCTGCGCGGTGCCGGGCAGGAATCCGGGCACGTCAACGAAGGTGACGATCGGAATGTTGAAGGCGTCGCAGAAGCGCACGAAGCGCGCGGCCTTGCGCGAGGCGTCCGAGTCGAGCACGCCGGCGAGCACCATCGGCTGGTTGGCGACGACGCCGATTGTGCGGCCCGCGATCCGGCCGAAGCCGACGACGATGTTGCGCGCGAAGGTTTCCGACAGTTCGAAGAAATCGCCCTCGTCGACGACCTTCACGATCAGTTCCTTGATGTCGTAGGGCTTGTTGGGATTTTCCGGCACCAACGTATCGAGCGAGGGCTCGATGCGTTCGATGTCGTCGAAGCTCGGCCATTCCGGCACGCCGACGGTGTTGTTGAGCGGCAGGAAATCGATGAAGCGCCGCATCTGCAACAGCGTCTCGACGTCGTTGTCGAAGGCGCCGTCGGCGATCGAGGATTTGGTCGCGTGCACGCTCGCCCCGCCCAGCTCCTCGGCGGTGACGACCTCGTTGGTCACGGTCTTGACCACGTCGGGACCGGTCACGAACATGTAGCTCGTGTCCTTGACCATGAAGATGAAGTCGGTGAGCGCCGGCGAATAGACGTCGCCGCCCGCGCACGGACCCATGATGACGGAAATCTGCGGGATCACGCCGGAGGCAAGCACGTTGCGGCGGAACACGTAGGAATAGCCGGCGAGCGCGGCGACGCCTTCCTGGATGCGCGCGCCGCCCGCGTCGTAAAGGCCGATGATCGGCGCGCGCGCCTTCACCGCCATGTCCTGAATTTTGTTGATCTTGGCGGCGTGGGTTTCCGACAGCGAGCCGCCGAACACGGTGAAGTCCTTGGCGAAGACGAACACGGTGCGGCCGTTGACCGTGCCCCAGCCGGTGACGACGCCGTCGCCGGGGATCTTGGTCTTGTCGGCGCCGAACTCGGTCGAGCGATGTTCGACGAACATGTCGAATTCCTCGAACGAGCCCTTGTCGAGCAGGAGCGCGATGCGTTCGCGCGCGGTGAGCTTGCCGCGCGTATGCTGCGCATCGATGCGCGTTTGCCCGCCGCCGACGCGCGCGTTGGCGCGTCGGGCTTCGAGTTTCTCGACGATGTGTTTCATGGCCTGCCCCGCTCCGGATGGGGCCGAACACGCCCCAACGCCTTTCTCTTAGCACACCGGAAATGACTCGCGGAACGGCCTAAGGGCCATAAGAGCCCTGGCTGGAGAGAAAGTAAGGTATTGTGATTACGTGCGAATTCTTCCCGATAGCCGAAGGACGAAGATCAGCACTTCGGCCACCGCCTTGTAGAGTTCAGTCGGGATTTCCTCGCCGAGCTCAACATTGGAAAGGGCGGCGGCCAGCCCCTCGTTCTCCTCGATCGGGATGTCGTGCGCGCGCGCGATCTCGACGATCTTCTCGCCGATCGGGCCCCTGCCCTTGGCGACGACGCGCGGCGCGCCCTTCTTGTCGTAATGCAGCGCGATCGCGAGCTGGCTGTGGTCGGCGGCCTTGCTCATGTGGCGCGGTCCAGATAGCGCCCCGCGCGGATGACGGCGGCGGCCTGGGTCCGCGTCGGCGCGCCCTCGCCCACCAGAATATCCCCAGGCACGAGTTCGGCCTCGCGCAAGGCGCGCGACAATTCGCCCGTATTCTCCCGCAGCGCCGTCGCGGCGGCCGGCCGCTCCGCCCAGAGGCGGACCGAAGTGCGCTCGCCGGCCAACACGATCCGCGCGTGAACCGCACCGACCGGCTCGATGCTGATGGTGAAGCTCGCCTGCCAAACGGGCTTGATCTCGCCCGCCTCCCCGCGCTTTCCCTCTCGCGCGATTTCGAATTGCGCGACGGCGGTGCCTTGAGCCGTGGCGAAGGGAATTTCGAAATTCCAGCGCGGCTGAGCCGCGTCCGCGCGCGCCGCGCCGTCGGTCCCGTCGGGGAGCGAGGCGACCTGCAGCAGCGTCTGGCGGGCGATCGCGCCATCGACCTCGTCGAGAAGCTTGTGCCCGACATCGACGACCGTCATGTCCGGCGTCACCGAAGGTTCGGCCACCGGCTGAGGCGTCTGGGCGCCACCACGAAATGGCGGCGGCGGATTACCGGCGGCGGGCTGAACGACCCGCGCTTCGCCATCTGGCGAACCTGTCTCGGACCGGATCAGGCGCGCCACCGAATCGAGCGCGTCCGACTTGCCTTCCGCGGTCGTACGCGCGATCTCGCGCGCGGCCTGCTGGATCTCCTGCGGCAACATCGGCGCCGTCACGCCGACAACCTGATGGCGTGGAAGCGGGGCGACCGGCGTCGATCCAGCCGAGGCGGCCGCGTTCGCAAGCCGCGCGGCCGCTTCGGGCGCGGCGATGTCGGCGTCGGTCCCGGGCGGCGCGACGGTCGCGGCGGGCCGCGATGGCGCGAGGTTCGCCGGCGTGGAGCTGGCCGAGGCGAAATCGCGCGGGGCCGACGCGGGTGGCGCCGAGACGAGCGGCGTGGCAACAGCCGGCGTGGCTGGGTTCGCGAGCGGTCGCTCCGAACCTGGGACAACAGTCGCGCTGACGGATGTGGCCGGCGCGGACGTCGCGGCCTGCGCCTGAGACTGCGCCAGAGTTTGCGCTTGAGATTGCGCTTGAGATTGCGCTTGAGATTGAGCGGCGGACGGCGTCGACGCCATCCCGCGCGTCGCCACGCCCGCCTCCGGTGAAGCGAGCCAGGTCGAAAGCACCTGGCGAAAAACGACGAGCGCCGCCTTCAGTTCAGGCATGGCCGCGGCCTCGCCCGCCGCGCCCGCAGCAGGCGAGGATTGAGCCACTTGCGCCACGGCGAGCCGCACATCCCGCGCGGTCAGGTTTTCGCCGAGCGTGGGGCGCATGGCGAGAAGGCGCGCGGCCGCTTCGTCAAGTCGCGGCGGCAGATTGCCCTGCCGCGCCGCCTCGGCGAGATCGGCGAAGAACGGCGCGAGGCTTGCCTGACGTCCGACATTATCCCGCACCAATTGCGTGACGAGAGCCTCGCGCGGCGCCGGATCGGCGGCCGAACCGCGCGATGCTTCGCCGGCTTTTCCCGGCGCGAGCGCCGGCGCGTCGATATCCATGAGGCCTTGCGGCGGCGCGCCGGCCGCGCCATCGGGCGGCGTGCGCCCCACGATCGCCAGCCGCACGCCCTCCGGCGTCCGCGACACCGCCAGGCGCAGCATCTCGCCCACGACGAGCGGCGCGTCGGCCATCACGTCGATCAGCGTATTGGCGATCGCGATCCGCGCCATGGCGTCGGTGACCCGCACAACCCGCGCCTCGACGGTCGTGCCCGCGCGCGACGAGAGATCGCCCTGGCTCGAAATGGCCGTCGGCGGCGTGACGGCGGAAATGGAAATCGACATCGAGGCGCGGTCCTCCGGCCCCGAAGCTACCGCGCCGGCGTAAACCGCTCGTTAACCCAATCGCCCCGAAACGCGCCGCGCCGAAACCCGCGCATTAACCGCCGGCAGTCCGAGCCGCCTCTGCTTTCTCACGCGTCCGGCGCGTTGGCCGACGCGAGCAGCGCCGCCGCCGCCATGAACTCCCGCGATCGCTCCTTGCGCCGGGCGAGCACCGCCGGATCCTCGCCCCAGAGGCGGAAATTCCAATCCTCGTCGACATGCGCCGCGGCCCAGGCGCTCGCGGGATCGAGAAAGCCGCACATCAGCGCGAGCGCGAGGAGCGCGGAGCCCGTCAGCGTCGTCGCCGCGTGCAGCGCGCCGAGCCGCCACGGATCGGTCGGCATCCCCGCCCGGGCCGCCACTATCGCGCCCGGCGGCTGCGCCACATGCATGATCCCGGTCACCCGGACAAAACGCGCGCCGAGCTCCCGCGCCGCCCAGGCGAGCACGGGGTCCCAGCGCTCGACCTGCATCGCGACGAGCCCCTCGGGGTGATCGGCGCGATAGACGAGGAGGTCGGTTTCGAAATAGCGCGCGATGTCGCCCGCGACCGCGGCCGGCCGGTCGATCACGCCGTCGATGATGCTGTTGACGAGGCGCGTCAGCGGCATCGCCGCCGGATCGATGTGCTCGCCCTGCGCGGACCATTCGGCCGCCGCCATGTCGGCGATGGCGCGAAACGGCACGGCGAAATCGCGCCGCGCCGGCGTCTTGAGCCGCTTGCCGTCGAGCGTCACCGCGAAGCGCCCCGCTTCCTCGGCGACATCCGCCCGCTCGTAGAACCGGCGCCGCGCCGAGGCGCGCATGTTGCGCCGCGCCGCCTCGTTCGGATCGAGCGGCGACTTGCCGGCGAATTCCTCGAACAATTCCCGCATCGGCGGCCTATTCCTCCGGCGCGTTTTCGATCGGATCGAAGCGCGTGGCATCGAGCCCGAGCAGATTCCACGATTGCCGCATATGCGGCGGCAGCGCGGCGGTGGCGTCGATCACGCCGCCGCGCGGATGCGGAATGACGATGCGCCGCGCCAGGAGATGCAGCCGGTTCTGAATGCCGCCGGGCAGTTCCCAGTTCTCCTTGGCGAAGTATTTCGGATCGCCGATGATCGGATGGCCGATGTGATCCATGTGCGCGCGAAGCTGATGCGTCCGGCCGGTCACCGGCTTGAGCGACACCCAGGAAAGGCGCTGCCCCGAATTTTCCACCACCGCGTAATAGGTGACCGCGTGGCTCGCGCCTTCGTCGCCATGGGCGGCGACGCGCATGAAGGAATCGTCCTCGCGCTCCTCCTTCGCCAGGAACGTGGAGATGCGCCCCTGCTTCGGCTTGGGCACGCCGGCGACCAGCGCCCAGTAGACCTTGCGCGCCGCGCGCGAACGGAAGGACTTCGCCAGCGCCGAGGCGGCGAAGCGCGTCTTGGCGACGAGGAGACAGCCCGAGGTCTCCTTGTCGAGACGATGGACCAGCCGCGGCCGTTCGCCCCGCGCGTTGCGCAGCGCTTCCAGCATGCCGTCGAGATGGCGCGTCGTGCCCGAGCCGCCCTGCACCGCCAGGCCCGGCGGCTTGTCGAGCACCAGCACGTCGTCGTCCTCGTAAAGCGTGATGTCGGCGAGAAACGCGCGCGTCTTCCGATCGGCCTCGGAATCGCCGCCGGCGCGTTTCGGCGCGTCGAGCCGCAGCGGCGGAACCCTCACCGCCTGCCCCGCTTCGAGACGGTCCTTGCTGTCGACGCGCTTGCCGTTGACGCGCAGCTCGCCTTTGCGGATCACGCGCTGGATGTGAGAGAAGGAGAGATCGGGGAAACGCGCTTCGAGGAAGCGGTCGACGCGCATGCCGTCTTCGTCGCCGGTGACGGCGAGCGTCTGCACCCGCGCGCGTTCCGCGCTCGCCGCGTCATGGTCGGCCGCGACGCGCGCGGCATCCTCGCGCGGGCGCTCGCCTCGCGTCGAGGGTCCCACGACCTCGCGCGCCCCGCGTTCGGTGATCGGCTTGGCGGGGCGACCGGCGGCCGGCTTGCGCTTTCCGGGCGCCCGGACGGCCGTGGCTTGTGGCGCGACGCGGCCGGCGCTCTTGCCGCGCGACGCTTCCTTGCCACGGGGCGCATCCTTGCCACGGGGCGCATCCTTGCCGCGCGACGCATCCTTGCCACGGGGCGCGTCATTGCCCGGTGGCCCGTTGCGGCGCGACGGCCCCCAATCGCGCGGGCCAGGCGTACGACGCCCACCGCCGGGCTGGCGTGGTCCCTGCCCGCCCTTCATCGCCCATCCTTCATTGTCGGCTCGTCATGTCCCGGCGGGATCTTACCCGCGCCTCTTCGCGCCTTTCGCGCGGCCACCCGAAATGGAGCGCGCGCGATCATGGCGCGGGGCTTATCACATCCCCGCGGGCGGAGCGAGAGCGTCGCGAAAGCGCCGGCCGCGCGGCGCTACTTCATGCCGGGACCGGCGCGCCTTCCCTGCTTCGGGCGGGCGGGCGCGACCGCGTCGTCCGCCGGGCGGCCGCGCCGACGGGCAATTGCAGCACGCTCACCACCTGTCCCGGGATGAGCCGCGCGACCAGCGCGATCCGCCCGTCGGGGAATTCGAGGGCGTCGTGATGCGCCTCGGGATCGTCGACATCGATCCGACGAAACCGGGCGACCCTTTCGCGCGCCTTGCGCCTCGGCAAATAGGACGAGGCGAATTCGTATTCGACATCCGCGGCGAAGGCGAGTTCGGTTCCCGGGCGCAGGCACACCGCGACATCGGGATCGTCGATCGCGGCGAAACCGCGCGTTGTCGCGCCCGGGAATCTGATGGAGATCAGGCGATCGCCGGCAATCGCCGCGCGCGACCTCGTGTGACGAAGGCTGTATTCGCACATGATTGCATTCCCTAAACTTGTCGGCCACCGCCACCGCGTCGATGGCCGCTCACGATGCAAGCCTAGTCCAATGCCCCGACACACGAAACAAACCGGCCAATCAAAGCTTCGTAACCGGCCGAATCTTCATATGAATGAATATCGCGAAATATGAGCAGCCAACCGCGCGCCACCCCACCAGCAATCGAATGGAAATGAACCGCGCGATTTTCGCACGCGCGGCATGAGCGATGGAGGAATCGGGAGTGCGCGGCACATGCACGAATTGTCGCGGCCGCTCGGCTTCCGTCAGTCTCGGCGCGCGCGCAGCCGCGCCCAGTAATCGAGACGCTTGCGGATCTCGCGCTCGAAGCCGCGCTCGGGCGGATCGTAGAAGGTGTGGCGGCCGAGCTCCTCGGGGAAATAGTCCTGGCCGGAGAAGCCTTCCGGCTTGTCGTGATCGTATTCGTAGCCCGCGCCGTAGCCTTCCGACTTCATCAACTCGGTCGGCGCGTTGAGGATATGGCGCGGCGGCAGAAGCGAACCGCCGTCGCGCGCCACGCGGCGCGCCGCGCCATAGGCCACATAGGCCGCGTTCGATTTCGGCGCGGTGGCGACGTAGATGACGGCCTCGGCGAGCGCCAGCTCACCTTCCGGACTGCCGAGAAAATCATAGGCGTCCTTGGCGGCGTTGGTGACGACGAGCGCTTGCGGGTCGGCAAGGCCGATATCCTCGATCGCCATGCGCACGATCCGGCGCGCGAGATAGAGCGGGTCCTCGCCGGCGTCGAGCATGCGCGCGAGATAATAGAGCGCCGCGTCCGGATCCGATCCGCGCACGGATTTGTGCAAGGCGGAGATGAGATTGTAGTGGCCCTCGCGATCCTTGTCGTAGATCGGCGCGCGCCGTTGCAGCACGGTCTGCAGCCGCGCGGCGTCGAAGACCTCGCCCGGACGCGACGCGCGCCAGACTTCCTCGGCCAGAGTCAAGGCGGCGCGGCCGTCGCCGTCGGCCATGCGCGCGAGCGAGGCCCGCGCCTCGGCGTCGACCGGAAGCGCCCGGCCCTCGGCCGCTTCCGCGCGGGAGAGCAGCTTCTCGATCGCCGCGGCGTCGAGCGCCTTGAACACCAGCACACGCGCGCGCGAAAGCAGCGCCGCGTTGAGCTCGAAGGACGGATTCTCGGTGGTCGCGCCGACGAGGACGACCGTGCCGTCCTCCATCACCGGCAGAAACGAATCCTGCTGCGCGCGATTGAAGCGATGCACCTCGTCGACGAACAGCAGCGTGCCCTGCCCGGTTTCGCGTCGCGCGCGCGCGGCCTCGAACGCCTTCTTGAGATCGGCGACGCCGGAGAACACCGCCGACAATTGCTCGAAATGGAGATCGGTGGCGTCCGCCAGAAGCCGCGCGACCGTCGTCTTGCCGGTTCCCGGCGGCCCCCAGAAGATCAGCGAGCCGAGCGATTTCGCATCCAGCATCCGCGTCAGCGCGCCGTCGGGCCCGAGCAGATGATCCTGGCCGACGACATCGCCGAGCGATTTCGGCCGCATGCGGTCGGCGAGCGGATGCGGCGCGCGCTCCTCGAGGCCGGCCGCGGCGAACAGCGTCGAATCCGCGCGCGGCCGCTTCGTCTTCATCCGCCGAATACCGCGGTCACTTCCTGCCCGCCGCGAACGATGGTGATGCGCCAGATGCGCCCACCGGCGGCCGCGATGCGCTCCAGTTCCGCGGTCTGGTTGATCCGCTTGCCGTTGACGCTGCGAATGACGTCGCCCTTGCGAAAGCCCGCGCCCGCCGCCGGCGCGGTCTCGGGAACATCGGTCACCACGACGCCGGCCGCGTTGGGATCGAGGTCGAGCTCGTCGGCGAGCGCCGGCGAGACATTGGCGAAGCGCGCGCCCTGGAATGGGGAATGCGACGTGATCACGCGCTCGTCGCGTCCGGTATCGGGGGAGGCTTCTAGCGCGACCGCCAGCTTCAGCGGCTTGCCGCCGCGCTTCACTTCGATCGCCGCCGTGCCGCCGATCGTGCGGGTGGCGAAGCGATAATCGAACGCCTTCGGATCCTCGACCACATGGCCGTCGATCCCGACCACGAGGTCGCTGAGCTTGAGGCCCGCGCGCGCCGCCGGGCTGTCGGGCGTCACGCTGGCCACCAACGCGCCGACCGGACGCGCCAGCCCAAGCGTCTCGGCGATTTCCGGCGTCACCGCCTGCAGCCGCGCGCCGAGCCATGGCCGCTTGACCTCGCTGCCGCCGGCCTTGGCCGAAGCCACGACCAGGCGCGCCATGTTCGCGGGAATGGCGAAGCCGATGCCGATCGAGCCGCCAGTGCGCGAGAAGATCGCGGTGTTGATGCCGACGATGTTGCCCGAAAGGTCGACCAGCGCGCCGCCGGAATTGCCGGGATTGATCGCCGCGTCGGTCTGAATGAAGAACTGATAATCGGTGATGCCGACCTGCGTGCGCGCCACCGCCGAGACGATGCCGTGGGTGACGGTCTGGCCCACGCCGAAGGGATTGCCGATCGCCAGGACGATATCGCCGACCTGAAGGTCGTCGGAATTGGCGAAGTCGAGCGTGGCGAATTTTTCCTTCACGTCCTTCAGGCGCAGCACCGCGAGATCCGAGCGGCTGTCCTTGAGCACGATCTCGGCCTCGAATTCGCGCTTGTCGACCAGCGACACCTTGACCTGCTCGGCGCCCTCGATGACGTGATTGTTGGTGACGACGAGGCCGCTCGCGTCCACCATGACGCCCGACCCGAGCGAGCGCTGCAACTGCTCGGGCATCTGCCCCGGAATGCCGAAGAAGCGGCGGAAGATCGGATCGTCGAGCAGCGGATTGCGAATCTGGACCGTCTTGGCGGCGTAGACGTTGACGACCGCCGGGGCCGCGCGTTGCACGATCGGCGCGTAGGAAAGGCGCAACTGGGACACGCTGGTCGGCACCGTCCGATCCTGGGCGAGCGCGGCGCGGCCGGAAAGGCAAAGAAGGCTCGCCAGCGCGGCGAGGACAACGGATCGCATATGCGGCATGGGATTCGTCCTGCGTGAGGGTTGGCGAAAATATAGGCCTCCGACCGGGTGTTTTGAAGCCCTTCCCAAGGCTTCGCGCGCGCAAGCCTGAACGTTGGCACGGCGTCAAGTCGGCGAGCCGCAACGTCGGCGAAGTTCCCGCGCCTCGAGCGATCGCACGCGACTGGGTCGCGCGCCACGACCCGCGCGTGCTCAAAAACAAAGGGCTGCCCGAGCAGCCCTTCCAAAAACAAAGGGCTGCCCGAGCAGCCCTTCCAAAAACAAAAGGCGGCCGAAGCCGCCCTTGCTCATTGATGACGCGATGGCGGCGCGCCCTCAGGCTGCCTCGTCGGACGATGCCTTTTCCTGCACCGGACCGGAATCGAGGCCCTTGGCATCCTCGTCGCGGTCGACGAATTCGATGACCGCACGCGCGGCATTGTCGCCGTAGCGGAAGCCGGCCTTGATGATGCGGGTGTAGCCGCCGTTGCGGTCCTTGTAGCGCGGGCCGATCACGTCGAAGAGCTTCTTGGCCTGGGTTCCGTCGCGCAATTCAGCGACCGCCTGGCGCCGCGCGTGCAGGCCGCCGCGCTTGCCCAGCGTCACCAACTTCTCGACGATCGGGCGCAGTTCCTTCGCCTTCGGCAGCGTCGTGACGATCTGCTCGTGCTTGATTAGCGCCGCGGCCATGTTGGCGAACATCGCGCGGCGATGCTCGGCCGTACGGTTGAGTTTGCGGTAAACCTTGCCGTGACGCATGATCTAGTCCTCGTATTTCATCTGTCACGACCGCTCGTCGGACATCTTGCTCGGGTGGGCTTCCCGCGTTCGCCCGGGGTGTGACGGCCGGACCGGCGCCCGGCCATGACCGTCGTTGCTATTCCTTGAGCACGATCTTTCCCGAAAACCGGCATCTGCTTTTCGGGATCATGCGCTCAGTAATGATCCTCGAAGCGCTTGGCGAGCTCGTCGATATTCTCCGGCGGCCAGCCCGGCACTTCCATGCCGAGGTGCAGGCCCATCTGCGCCAGCACTTCCTTGATCTCGTTGAGCGACTTGCGCCCGAAGTTCGGCGTGCGCAGCATTTCGGCTTCCGACTTCTGCACCAGGTCGCCGATATAGACGATGTTGTCGTTCTTCAGGCAGTTCGCCGAACGCACCGACAATTCCAGTTCGTCCACCTTCTTGAGGAAGGCCGGGTTGAAGGCGAGATCGGGAATGATCTCGGCCGCCACTTCCTTGCGCGGCTCCTCGAAGTTGACGAAGACGTTGAGCTGATCCTGCAGGATGCGCGCGGCGTAAGCGAGCGCGTCCTCCGGCTTGACCGCGCCGTTGGTCTCGATCGTCATCGTCAGCTTGTCGTAGTCGAGAATCTGGCCCTCGCGGGTGTTCTCGACCCGGTAAGAGACTTTCCGGACCGGCGAGAACAGGCTGTCGACCGGGATCAGACCGATCGGCGCGTCCTCGGGACGATTGCGCTCGGCCACGACATAGCCCTTGCCGGCGTTGACGGTGAATTCCATGCGGATCTCGGCGCCCTCGTCGAGCGTGCACAGCGCCAGGTCCGGATTGAGCACGACGATGTCGCCGATGGTCTGGATGTCGCCGGCGGTGACGACGCCCGGCCCCTGCTTCTTCACGACCATGCGCTTGGGCCCCTCGCCCTGCATCTTGATCGCGATGTCTTTGATGTTGAGCACGATGTCGGTCACGTCCTCGCGCACGCCGGCGATCGAGGAGAACTCGTGCAGCACGCCGTCGATGTGAACCGACTGCACCGCCGCGCCCTGCAGCGAGGAAAGCAGAATGCGCCGCAACGCGTTGCCGAGCGTCTGGCCGAAGCCGCGTTCGAGCGGTTCGGCAACGACCGTGGCGACCCGCGATGCGTCCGCTCCCGGCACGACGTGAAGCTTGTTCGGTCGGATCAGTTCTTGCCAGTTCTTCTGGATCGTCACTTGGCCACCCATTGTGGTTGGATGTTGGGCCGGATGGTCGCCGTCACGGCCTGGTGCCATCCCGCGCTTTCACGCAATCAACTTTATCGCGGACCGGCGACGGCCATGCCGCGACAATGCAATGCCTTACACCCGGCGGCGCTTGCGCGGCCGGCATCCATTATGCGGGATCGGCGTCACGTCGCGGATCGACGTGATGGTGAAACCCGCCGACTGCAACGCGCGCAAGGCCGACTCGCGTCCGGAACCCGGGCCCGCGACCTCGACTTCGAGCGTGCGCATGCCGTGCTCCTGCGCCTTCTTGGCGACGTCCTCGCCGGCGATCTGCGCGGCATAAGGCGTCGACTTGCGCGAGCCCTTGAAGCCCATCGTGCCGGCGGACGACCAGGCGATGGTGTTGCCCTGCGCGTCGGTGATGGTGATCGTCGTGTTGTTGAACGACGAATTCACGTGCGCGACGCCGGATGCGATGTTCTTGCGTTCGCGACGGCGGACGCGGGTGGCTTCCTTGCCCATTTTCTCTTCCTTCAAGCGCGTCCGTAATGCCAGACGCTGGGGAACATTCTCGCTCGGCCGATCCCGGACGGCGCGACGCGCGACCGGAAATATCGCGGGCCCCTACCCGGGGCCGGCCGAATTACTTCTTCTTGCCGGCGATCGCCTTGGCCGGACCCTTGCGGGTGCGGGCATTGGTGTGCGTGCGCTGGCCGCGAACCGGCAGGCCGCGACGATGGCGCAGGCCGCGATAGCAGCCCAGATCCATCAGGCGCTTGATGTTCATGCCGACCTCGCGACGCAGGTCGCCCTCGACCATGTAGTCGCGATCGATGACTTCGCGAATCTGGAGCACTTCCTGGTCGGTGAGCTGCGCGACGCGGCGCTCATGCGGAATTCTCACCTTTTCCATGATCTCGGCGGCCTTCTTCTGGCCGATGCCATGGATGTACTGCAGCGCGATGATCACGCGCTTGTTGGTCGGGATGTTGACGCCGGCAATACGGGCCACGGTCTTTACTCCTCTCGCCGCCGGCCGAGCCGGCGTCTCGCGATCTCATTCAATTCGGGGATGCGTCAGCAAACGCAAACACGACGCCCGTCCCCTTCGTCCTCCGGGGCCCGGCATCGTTGGAATTTCTCCGACGTGATGCGGGGTTAATAGAGGATTCACGCCCCTTCCGTCAACTGCGACGGCAGGCCGCGACGCCTTGCCATAGCCCGCCGGGCGCCCGCCCGGGATGACCGCTAACTTATTGAATCAATGTGTAATCCGGCCGGCCACGGGGCCCCTTCGGCGGGGCGCCCGCGGGAAGCGAGCTTTCAACAGCTTGCCCATCTGGTTCGAACCGAACCCCGGCCGATCCGGCGGCGGGCGGAGGCGGTCGGGAGGCGGTCGGTGACTGGAGCATTTCGCGGCGAGACGGAACCGCCTCGCCGACAGGGAATGCTCCAGATTCAGTGCCTTGAGAAAATCCCTTTCGCAAAAGTGGATTCCACTTTCGCGGGATTTGCTCTAGCGGCGTGCTTTCTTCGCGCCCTTGCGAGCCGCCTTCCGCGCGGGCTTGCCCTTGGCGCGCCCTGCCTTGGACTTCGCCTTGCCCCTGGCCTTAGCTTTGGAGTTCGCCTTGGCCTTGGACTTCGCCTTTGCCTTGCCCTTGACGGCGGATTTCGACTTGGCGCCGGCCTTCTTTACAGCCTTCTTCTTTGCCGCCTTCTTCGCGGACTTCTTGGTGGCTTTCTTGGCGGACTTCTTGACGCCCTTCGCGGCCGCCTTCTTTCCCGCCCGCTTGCCGCGCTTTCCGGCCGCCGAGGACTTCGCGCCTTCGGCGCCGGCTGCGCCACGCGCATCGCCCGGCGCCTTCGCGGACGCCTTGCCGGGGACGTTCGCCGACTTCGCCGGCGTGATCGCCGCCAGCGCGCGCGCGATCGCGGCGCTGACTTCGTCGATCGCCATCATGCCGTCGATCGTCGTCAGCGCACCCTTCTCGCCATAATATTCGACGAGCGGCGCGGTCTGCGACCGGTAGGCGTCCAGGCGCTTGGCCAGCGATTCGGCGTTGTCGTCGGCCCTGATCGGCTCGCCGCGCGCCCGCATCTGCGCGATGCGCGTCTCGACCCGTTGCAGCAGGATGGCTTCGTTGACGCGCAGTTCAATCACCGCGTCGAGCTTGATGCCCTTCTCGGCGAGCAACCGGTCGAGCGCGATCGCCTGCGGCACGGTGCGCGGGAAGCCGTCGAGGATGAAGCCCTCGGCGCAATCGGGCGCGGCGATGCGGTCGGCGATGATGGCGACGACGACGTCGTCGGGAACGAGTTCGCCGCGCGCCATGATGTCCTTGGCGCGAAGACCGACCGGCGTGCCGGCGGCGACCGCCGCGCGCAACATGTCCCCGGTGGAAAGTTGAACCAACCCGTGCCGCGCCACCAGGCGCTCCGACTGCGTACCCTTGCCCGACCCCGGCGGGCCAAGAAGAATCAGTTTCATGGTCTCCCCCTTGCTACTTGCGGCGACCTCTCAGCTTGGAGCGTTTGATCAGGCCCTCATATTGGTGAGCCAGGAGGTAGCCTTGGACCTGCGCGACGGTATCCATCGTCACGCTGACGACGATCAGGAGCGACGTGCCCCCGAAATAGAACGGTACCGACGCGTAGGAGATGAGCAGCTCGGGAAGCAGACACACGATCGCGAGATAGCCCGCGCCCACCACCGTGATGCGCGAGAGCACGTAGTCGATGTGCTCCGCCGTGCGTTCGCCGGGACGGATTCCGGGAATGAAGCCGCCGTGCTTCTTCAGATTATCGGCGGTCTCCGTCGGGTTGAACACGATCGCCGTGTAGAAGAATGCGAAGAAGATAATGAGCGCGATGTAAAGAATGAGGAACAACGGCCGGCCATGGCCGAGCTGCGTCGTCAGCCATTGGAACCATTCCGGCCCCTTGCCGGCGTTGAAATTCGCGACCGTCGTCGGCAGCAGCAGCAGCGAGGACGCGAAGATCGGCGGGATCACGCCCGAGGTGTTGAGCTTCAGCGGCAGATGCGAGGACTGCCCCTCGAACATCTTGTTGCCGACCTGCCGCTTCGGATACTGGATCAACAGGCGGCGCTGCGCGCGCTCCACGAACACGATGAAGGCGATCACCACGACCGCCATCACCAGCACGATCAGGATGAGGCCCGTCGACAGCGCGCCCTGGCGGCCGAGTTCGAGCGTGCCGGCGATGGCCGACGGCAATTCGGCGACGATGCCGGCCAGAATGATCAACGAGATGCCGTTGCCGATGCCGCGCGAGGTGACCTGCTCGCCGAGCCACATCAGGAACATCGTGCCGCCGGTGAGCGTGATCACCGTCGCGATACGGAAGAACCAGCCGGGATCGGCCACGACATTGCCCGCGCCCTCGAGACCGATGGCGATGCCATAGGCCTGGAACACCGACAAGATGACGGTGAGATAGCGGGTGTACTGGTTGAGCAATTTGCGGCCCGACTCGCCCTCCTTCTTGAGGGCTTCGAGCGTCGGCGACACCGTGGTCAAGAGCTGCACGATGATCGATGCCGAGATATAGGGCATGATGTTCAAGGCGAAGATCGCCATGCGGTGAATGCCGCCGCCGGCGAACATGTTGAACATGCCGAGAATGCCGCCCTGCTGCGAGCGGAACACTTGGTCCCAGATGTTGGGATCGATGCCGGGCAGCGGAATGTAGGTGCCGAGGCGGTAGACCAGCAGCGCGCCGAGCGTGAACCAGATTCGCTTCTTGAGTTCGTCGGCCTTGGCGAGCGCCGAGAAGTTCAAGTTCGCCGCGAGTTGCTCTGCTGCTGATGCCATCGGCCTGTCGCTCCGGTTGCCGGGCGAAAGCCCGCCCGCTCCCGCCTATATAGACATCACGTGGCGGTTTCGCTCGTCTTCGGCGGCGCCAGCACCTTGACCGAACCGCCCGCCTTCTCGACGGCGGCGACCGCGGATTTCGAGGCGCCGTGCACCTCGAAGGCCACCTTCGCCTTGATTTCGCCCGATCCGAGCAGACGCACGCCCGCCTTGGCGCGCCGGAGCACGCCGGCCTTGACCAGCGCCTCGGCCGTCACCGGCTCATTGGCGGCAAGCTTGCCGGCGTCGATCGCGGCCTGCACGCGGCCGAGATTGACCTCGTTGAACTCCACCCGGAAAATGTTGTTGAAGCCGCGCTTGGGCAGGCGACGATGCAGCGGCATCTGGCCGCCCTCGAAGCCCTTGATGCGCACGCCGGTGCGCGCGGTCTGGCCCTTGCCGCCGCGGCCGCCGGTCTTGCCCTTGCCGGAGCCGATGCCCCGGCCGATGCGCATGCGCCCCTTGCGCGCGCCCGGATTGTCGGCGAGATCGTTGAGCTTCATCGCCCGTTACTCCTTGAAAGACTAGCCCTCGACGACGCGGACGAGGTGTTGAACCTTGGCGATCATGCCGCGAACTTCCGGCGTGTCCGGCAGCTCGGAAACGCGACCGATGCGGTTGAGGCGCAGGCCGATGAGCGTCGAGCGCTGCGAATGGTGGCGGCGGATCGGACTGCCGATCTGCTCAACCTTGAGCATGCTGTTTTTCGCGGCCTTGGCCATTCCGGTTTCTCCCGATCACTTGCCTTAGTCGGCGGCGGCCTCGGCGTCGCCCCCCTGGCGGCGCGATTGCAGCGTCGACACCTTGAGATTGCGGCGCGCGGCGACCGACCGCGGCGCATCCTGCCGCTTGAGCGCGTCGAAGGTGGCGCGCACCATGTTGTAGGGGTTCGACGAGCCGAGCGATTTGGCGACCACGTCCTGCATGCCGAGCGTCTCGAACACCGCGCGCATCGGGCCGCCGGCGATGATGCCGGTGCCGGGAGGCGCCGCGCGCAGCAACACCTTGCCGGCGCCATGGCGGCCGGCGACGTCGTGATGCAGCGTGCGGCCTTCGCGCAGCGGCACGCGCGTCAGGCCGCGCTTGGCCGAGTCGGTCGCCTTGCGGATCGCTTCCGGCACTTCGCGGGCCTTGCCGTGGCCGAAGCCGACGCGTCCCTTCTGATCGCCGACGACGACCAGCGCCGCGAAGCCGAAGCGCTTGCCGCCCTTGACCACCTTGGCGACACGGTTGATGTGCACGAGCTTGTCGACAAACTCGCTGTCGCGCTCTTCCCGTTCCCGTCGCTCACGGCCACCGCGTTCGCGTTCACCTGCCATGGTCTTTTTCCATTCCATTCGGGCCCGATAGCCCTGTTCGTCGTTCCATTAGAAGCTGAGGCCGCCCTCGCGCGCGGCATCGGCCAGCGCCTTGACGCGGCCGTGATAGAGATAGCCGCCGCGGTCGAACACGACTTCCTTGACGCCGTTCTTGATCGCGCGCTCGGCCACCAGCTTGCCGACCGCCTTGGCGGCGTCGACATCGGCGCCGGTCTTGGCCTGCTCGCGCATCGTCTTTTCCAGCGACGAGGCCGACGCCAGGGTCACGCCCTTGGCGTCGTCGATGACCTGGGCATAGATGTGCTTCGACGAGCGGAACACCGACAGGCGCGGCCGGCCATTGGCGGCGCGGCGCAGCACGCGTCGCACGCGGTTCTTGCGCCTCATGTTGGTGACGTGACCCATTGCCATGATCGGCTCCCGTTACTTCTTCTTGCCTTCCTTGCGGAAGATGAACTCGCCGGCGTAACGCACGCCCTTGCCCTTGTAGGGCTCCGGCGGCCGGTAGCCGCGGATCTCGGCCGCGACCTGACCGACGCGCTGGCGGTCGATGCCGCTGATGACGATTTCGGTCGGCTTGGGCGTGACGATGGCGATGCCTTCCGGAATCGAAAACACCACGTCATGGCTGTAGCCGAGCGAGAGCTGCAGGTTCTTGCCCTGCACCGCCGCGCGGTAGCCGACGCCGGTGATCTCCAGCTTCTTCTCGAACCCCTTGGCGACGCCGGCGACGAGATTGGCGATCTGCGCGCGCGCGGTGCCCCACAGCGCGCGGGCGCGCTTGGTCTCGGCGCGCGGATCGACGCTCACCTCGCCCTTGTCGAGCTTGACGGCGACGTCGTCGGGGACGACGAACTGAAGCTGCCCCTTCGGGCCCTTCATCTTCACGGTCTGGCCCTCGACGGTCGCGGTCACTCCCGCAGGCACAGTCACCGGCCTTTTGCCAACTCGCGACATGGTGCTGTTCCCTATCCTTCCGTTAGAATACCGTGAACAGGACTTCGCCGCCGACATTGGCCTCGCGCGCGTCGTGATCGGCCATGATGCCCTTCGGCGTGGACAGGACGGCGACGCCCAGTCCGTTGTTGATGCGCGGCAGGTTCTTCACCGAGGCGTAGACCCGCCGGCCCGGCTTCGACACCCGCGCGATCTCGCGGATCACCGGCTCGCCGTCGAAATACTTCAGCTCGATCTCCAGCTCGTTGCGGCCGCCGCTGTGCTCGACCGTGGCGTAGCCGCGGATGTAGCCCTCGCTCTTGAGCACGTCGAGCACGCGGGCGCGCATTTTCGAGCCCGGCGCCGACACCTTGGACTTGTTGCGCATCTGCGCGTTGCGGATGCGCGTGATCAAATCGCCGATCGGATCGTTCATGGGCATGGCGCGATCCTCCTCACCAGCTCGACTTGACCAGGCCCGGGATCAGGCCCTTGGAGCCGAGCTCGCGCAGCGCGATGCGGCTGAGCTTGTGCTTGCGGTAGACGCCCCGCGGACGACCGGTCAGCTCGCAGCGATTGCGCACGCGCGTCTTCGACGAATTGCGCGGCACCTCGGCGAGCTTGAGCGAGGCGGCGAAACGCTCCTCCATCGGCTTCGACCTGTCGTTGATGATCGCCTTCAACTTCGCGCGCCGGGCGGTGAACTTCTTCACCAAGCCGCGCCGCCGGTTGTTCTTCTCGATCGAACTCTTCTTCGCCATTCGCGTCTCCTGGGTTTCCGCGTTTGAGGTCCTGCCGGAAGGCCTCACTGCCGGAACGGGAAATTGAAAGCCGTCAGCAACGCGCGCGCCTCGTCGTCGGTGCTCGCCGAAGTGCAGACGGTGATATCCATGCCCCACACCTCCCCGGTCTTGTCGTAGTCGATTTCCGGGAAGATGAAGTGCTCCTTGATGCCGAGCGAATAATTGCCGCCGCCGTCGAAGCTCTTGGGGTTGAGGCCGCGGAAGTCGCGCACCCGCGGCAGCGCGATGTTGACCAGGCGGTCGATGAATTCGTACATGCGCGCCTTGCGCAGCGTCACCTTGGCGCCGATCGGCTGGTTCTCGCGCAGCTTGAAGGTCGAGATCGCCTTGCGCGAATAGGTGATGATCGCCTTCTGTCCGGCGATCAGCGCCAGATCCTGCGAGGCGAGTTCCACCTTCTTGCGATCGTTGACGGCGTCGCCGACGCCCATGTTGAGCACGACCTTGGTCAGCCGCGGCACCTGCATGGCGTTGGAGTAGCCGAACTGCTCGGACAGCTTCGGCCGGATCACCGTGTCGAATTGCGCCTTGAGGCGCGGCACATAGGCGGTCTCAGACATCGATGTCGGCTCCCGAGCGCTTGGCGACCCTGACCTTCTTGCCGTCGGCGTGAATCTTGAAGCCGACGCGGGTCGGCTTGCCGTCCTTGGGATCGATGAGCGCGATATTGGACAGATGGATCGGCGACTCCTTGGAGATGATGCCGCCCTCCTGGTTCTGGGTCTGCTTCTGGTGGCGCTTGACGACGTTGACGCCGCGCACCAGCGCGCGGCCCTCGTCCGGGCGCACCTCGATGACCTCGCCGACGCGACCCTTGTCCCGGCCGGTCAGCACCTTCACCTTGTCGCCCTTGCGGATCCTGGCGGCCATCACAGCACCTCCGGCGCGAGCGAAATGATCTTCATATGGTTGCGCGCGCGCAGCTCGCGCGGCACCGGGCCGAAAATGCGGGTGCCGATCGGCTCGGACTGGTTGTTGATCAGCACCGCGGCGTTGCGGTCGAAACGGATGACGGAGCCGTCGGCGCGGCGGATGTCCTTGGCCACGCGCACAACCACGGCCTTCATCACGTCGCCCTTCTTCACGCGTCCGCGCGGAATGGCTTCCTTGACCGACACGACGATAATGTCGCCGACGGTGGCGTATTTGCGCTTGGACCCGCCAAGCACCTTGATACACATCACACGGCGCGCGCCTGAATTATCGGCCACGTCGAGGTTGGTCTGCATCTGAATCATTGATGCACCTCGTCCTCTTCCACATTCGCTTTACGGCGCTCTGGCCCCGGGACCGGCGGTCCCGCCGGCTCAAGCGGATTTCTTCTTCTCGCCCTGGACCACGGTCCAGCGCTTCAACTTCGAGATCGGCCGGCTCTCCTCGATCCAGACGATGTCGCCGACGGCGTAGGTGTTACCCTCGTCATGGGCGTGGTAATTCTTCGAGCGGCGGATCGTCTTCTTGTAGATCGGGTGGGTGAAACGTCGCTCGACGCGCACCACCACCGTCTTGTCCTGCTTGTCGCTGACGACGACGCCATGCAAGGTCCGTTTCGGCATCGTGGCCCCCTTATTTGTTCTTGGCTTGACCGTCGCGCTTCTGCTTGGCGACGGTCTTGATGCGGGCGATGTCGCGGCGCGTCTCGCGCAGGCGGGCGCTGTTTTCGAGCTGACCCGTCGCGCGCTGGAAGCGCAGATTGAAGCGCTCCTTCTTCAGCTTGACGACCTCGTCGTCGAGCTGATCGAGCGACATCGCGCGAATGTCGGCGACCTTCATTTCGGCCATGACCCTTCCCCTACTCCGCGATGCGCGCGACGAAGCGCGTCTTGATCGGCAGCTTGGCGGCGGCCAGATCGAGCGCCTCGCGCGCGAGGCCGACCGGCACGCCGTCGATTTCGAAAATGATCCGCCCCGGCTTGACGCGGGCGACCCACAATTCCGGCGCGCCCTTGCCCGAGCCCATCCGAACCTCGGCGGGCTTCTTCGACACCGGCACGTCCGGGAACACGCGGATCCAGACACGGCCGGCGCGCTTCATGTGACGCGTCAGCGCGCGCCGGGCGGCCTCGATCTGCCGCGCCGTGATGCGCTCGGGCGCCATGGCCTTCAGCCCGTATTGGCCGAACGCCAACGTGGCGCCGCTGGTGGCGACGCCGCGGATGCGGCCCTTATGCGCCTTGCGGAACTTGGTGCGCGTCGGTTGCAACATGGTTCTATTCCTGGCTTGCGCCCTTTAGCTTCGGTTCAGTCGTCGGTCAGGCGGCGTCGCGGCGCGGACGGCCCTCGCCGCCCTCGGCCATGCGCTTGTCCTGCGCCATCGGATCGTGCTCGAGAATCTCGCCCTTGAAGATCCACACCTTCACGCCGCAGGTGCCGAAGGTGGTGAACGCGGTCGCCACGCCGTAATCGACGTCGGCGCGCAGCGTGTGCAGCGGCACGCGGCCCTCGCGGTACCACTCCATGCGCGCGATTTCGGCGCCGCCGAGACGTCCCGAGCAGTTGATGCGGATGCCCTCGGCGCCCAGGCGCATCGCCGATTGCACCGCGCGCTTCATGGCGCGACGGAAGGCGACGCGACGCTCGAGCTGCTGGGCGATCGATTCGGCGACCAGCGAGGCGTCGAGCTCGGGCTTGCGGATTTCGACGATGTTGAGCACCACGTCGGAGGAAGTGATGTCGGCGACCTTGCGGCGCAGCTTGTCGATGTCGGCGCCCTTCTTGCCGATCACGACGCCGGGCCGGGCCGAATGGATCGTCACGCGGCACTTCTTGTGCGGGCGCTCGATCACGATGCGGGCGACGGCCGCCTGCTTGAGCTCCTTGTGCAGCATCTCGCGGATCTTCACGTCCTCGTGCAGCAGCCTGCTGTAATCGTTCTTGCCGGCGAACCACCGCGAATCCCAGGTGCGGTTGATGCCGAGGCGCAGTCCGATCGGATTGACTTTTTGACCCATCGTCCTCTCCCGCGCGCCTTACGCCGACGCGCTCACCTCGACCTGACGAACGACGATCGTCAGGTGCGAGAATGGCTTGAAAATCCGTCCCGAACGGCCACGGCCGCGCGGCGCGAAACGCTTCATCACGACCGACTTGCCGACATGGGCCTCCGCGACGATCAGATCGTCGACGTCGAGGTCGTGGTTGTTTTCGGCGTTGGCGATCGCCGATTCCAGGCACTTCTTGACGTCGCCGGCGACGCGCTTGCGCGAGAACTGCAGGTCGGCGAGCGCGCTCGCCACCTTCTTGCCGCGGATCAACGCCGCGACCAGATTGAGCTTCTGCGGGCTGATCCGGAGCATCCGGGCGACAGCCTTGGCCTCGTTATCGGCGAGACGCCGTTCGCGCTTGGGTTTGCTCATCTGTCGATCCTCACGCCTTCTTGGCTTTCTTGTCGCCCGAGTGGCCGTGGAACGTGCGCGTCGGCGAGAATTCGCCGAACTTGTGACCGACCATTTCCTCGGTGACCATCACGGGGACGTGCTTCTGGCCGTTGTAGACGCCGAATGTCAGGCCGACGAATTGCGGCAGAATGGTCGAGCGGCGGCTCCACGTCTTGATGACGTCGTGCCGACCGGACGAGCGCGAGGCCTCCGCCTTCTTGAGCAGGGAGCCCTCGACAAACGGGCCCTTCCAAACCGAACGAACCATGACGCCCCGTCCTTACTTCTTCTTCCGCGCGTGGCGGCTGGAAACGATGAATTTGGTGGTCGACTTGTTCTTGCGGGTCTTCTTGCCCTTGGTGGGGAAGCCCCAGGGCGTGACCGGGTGACGACCGCCCGAGGTGCGACCCTCGCCGCCGCCGTGCGGATGGTCGATCGGGTTCATGGCGACGCCGCGGTTGTGCGGACGCTTGCCCATCCAACGCTTGCGGCCGGCCTTGCCGATCGAAACGTTCATGTTGTCCGGGTTCGACACCGCGCCGATCGTGCCCATGCAGCGGCTGTTGACCAGGCGCTGCTCGCCCGAATTCAGGCGAACGATGACGTATTCCTGGTCGCGGCCGACGATCTGGGCGTAGGTGCCGGCCGAACGCGCGATCTGCCCGCCCTTGCCGATCTTGAGCTCGATATTGTGAACGATGGTGCCGACCGGCATGTTGCCGAGCGGCATGGCGTTGCCCGGCTTCACGTCGACATGGGCGCCGGCGATCACGCTGTCGCCAACGGCCAGGCGCTGCGGGGCGAGGATATAAGCGAGCTCGCCGTCCTCGTATTTGATCAGCGCGATGAAGGCGGTGCGGTTGGGATCGTATTCGATGCGCTCGACCTTGGCCGGCATATCGACCTTGCCGCGTTTGAAGTCGACCTTGCGGTAGGCCCGCTTGTGGCCGCCGCCGCGGAAGCGCACGGTGACGCGGCCGTTGGCGTTGCGGCCGCCGCTCGAGTTCTTGCCCTCGGTGAGCGCCTTCACCGGCTTGCCCTTGTAGAGCGTCGAGCGGTCGACGAGGACGAGCTGGCGCTGTCCTGGCGTCGTGGGATTGTAACTCTTCAATGCCATCGTCGTTGCCCGCCCTTACAATCCGGTGGTGACGTCGATGCGGTGGCCCTCTTCGAGGGTCACGATCGCCTTCTTGACGTTCGACTGGCGGCCGAACGTCCCCTTGAATCCCTTGATCTTGCCCTTGCGCACCAGCGTGTTGACGCTCTTGACCTTGACGTCGAACAGCTTCTCGACCGCTTCCTTGATCTGCGGCTTGGTCGCCTTCGGCGAGACCTTGAACACGACCTGGTTCTGTTCCGACGACATCGTCGCCTTCTCGGTCACCACCGGCGCGACGATCACGTCGTAATGGCGCGGATCCGTCGAGCTCATTTGAATCGCGCCTCCAACGCATCGACCGCCGCCTTGGTCAGCACCAGGGTCTTGCGGCGCAGGATGTCATAGACGTTGATGCCCTGAACCGGCAGCACGTCGATATTGGGAATGTTGCGGGCCGCCGCGCTGAAGCCGGCGTCGACCTCGGCCCCATCCACGATCAGCGCGTTGTTGAAGCCGAGCTTCTCCAGCGCCGCGGCGACGAGCTTGGTCTTGGCCTGCTTCACCGAGGCTGTCTCGATGACGATGATGCCGCCGTCCTTGGCCTTGGCCGACAGCGCGTGCCTGAGCGCGAGCGCGCGCACCTTCTTGGGCAGGTCGATCGCGTGGGAACGCGGAACCGGACCGAAGGCGCGGCCGCCACCGCGGAACTGCGGCACGCGGGCCGAGCCGTGACGCGCCCCGCCGGTGCCCTTCTGCTTGTACATCTTCTTGCCGGTGCGCCAGATTTCGGCGCGGCCCTTGGCCTTATGCGTGCCGGCCTGGCGCTTGGCGAGCTGCCAGATCACGCAGCGCTGGATGATGTCGGCGCGCGGTTCGAGGCCGAAGATCGCGTCGGACAGCATGACCGAACCCGCGGCCCCGCCTTCGAGGGTGGTGACTTTGAGTTCCATCACGCACTCTCCCCTTGCGCCGGAGCTTCCGCGCCGCCATCCGGCAGGCGGAACTTGCCGGGCTTCGGCGCCTCCTTCGGCAGCGACTTCTTCACCGCGTCGCGCACGGTGATCCAGCCGCCCTTGGCGCCGGGAACGGCGCCCTCGACCAGGATGAGGCCGCGCGCTACGTCGGTCTGGACGACGCGCAAGTTGAGCGTCGTCACGCGCTCGACGCCCATCTGGCCGGGCATCTTCTTGTTCTTGAACGTCTTGCCCGGATCCTGACGGCCGCCGGTCGAACCGATCGAGCGGTGCGAGATCGACACGCCGTGGGTGGCGCGCAAGCCGCCGAAGTTCCAACGCTTCATGCCGCCGGCGAAACCCTTGCCGATGGTCGTGCCGGTCACGTCGACGAACTGGCCGACGACGAAGTGATCGGCCTGGATTTCGGCGCCGACCGGAATCAGCCCGTCCTCGCTGACGCGGAACTCGGTGAGTTTGCGCTTGGGCTCGACCTTGGCGACCGCGAAATGACCGCGTTCGGCCTTGGGCGTGTTGGCGGGCTTGCGCGCGCCCGAGCCAAGCTGCAGAGCGACGTAACCGTTCTTGTCCTTGGTGCGGTGAGCCAGCACCTGGCAATTGCTCAGCTTGAGCACGGTCACGGGGATGTGCTCGCCGGCGTCCGTGAACACCCGCGTCATCCCGACTTTCTGTGCGACCACTCCGGAACGCATCGTGATGCTTCCTGTTCTCTCTGAATAACCAGTTACAGCTTGATCTCGACGTCGACACCGGCGGCGAGATCGAGCTTCATCAGCGCGTCGACGGTCTGCGGCGTCGGATCAACGATGTCGAGCAGCCGCTTGTGCGTGCGCATTTCGAACTGCTCGCGGCTCTTCTTGTCGACATGCGGCGAACGATTAACGGTGAACTTCTCGATCCGGGTCGGCAGCGGGATCGGCCCGCGAACCTGCGCGCCCGTCCGCTTGGCCGTGTTCACGATCTCCCGCGTCGACGTATCGAGAATGCGATGGTCGAACGCCTTGAGACGGATGCGAATGTTTTGACCGTTCATTGTTTCTATCTCGGCTTTCTGTCATGGCCGGACTTGTTCCGGCCATCCACGCCCTGGTTCTGGAAAGTCGTGGATGCCCGGCGCGAGGCCGGGCATGACGACGGATAGTTCGCGTCTACTCGATGATGCTCGCCACCACGCCGGCGCCGACGGTGCGGCCACCCTCGCGAATGGCGAAGCGCAGCTTCTCCTCCATGGCGATCGGCACGATCAGGTGCACTTCCATGGTCACGTTGTCGCCCGGCATCACCATTTCCGTGCCTTCCGGCAGATGCACCACGCCGGTCACGTCGGTGGTGCGGAAGTAGAACTGCGGACGGTAGTTGGTGAAGAACGGGGTGTGGCGGCCGCCCTCTTCCTTGGTCAGGATGTAGGCCTCGGCCTTGAACTTGGTGTGCGGCTTGACCGAACCGGGCTTGCACAGCACCTGACCGCGCTCGACTTCCTCGCGCTTGGTGCCGCGCAGCAGGCAGCCGACATTGTCGCCGGCCTCGCCCTGATCGAGCAGCTTGCGGAACATTTCGACGCCGGTGACGGTCGTCTTGGTGGTCGCGCGCAGGCCGACGATCTCGACTTCCTCGCCGACCTTGACGACGCCGCGCTCGATACGGCCGGTCACCACGGTGCCGCGACCGGAGATCGAGAACACGTCCTCGACCGGCATCAGGAAGGGCTGATCCTTCGGGCGCTCCGGCTGCGGAATGTAGGCGTCGACCGCCTTCATCAGCTCGAGAATCGATTCCTTGCCGAGCTTGGCGTCCTTGTCCTCGAGGGCGGCGAGCGCCGAGCCCTTGATGATCGGGATCTTGTCGCCGGGGAAATTGTACTTCGACAGGAGTTCGCGAACCTCGAGCTCGACGAGTTCGAGCAGTTCCGGATCGTCGACCATGTCGCACTTGTTCAGGTACACGACGATCGCCGGAACGCCGACCTGGCGGGCGAGCAGGATGTGCTCGCGCGTCTGCGGCATCGGGCCGTCGGCGGCGGAGACGACGAGAATGGCGCCGTCCATCTGCGCCGCGCCGGTGATCATGTTCTTGACGTAGTCGGCGTGCCCGGGGCAGTCGACATGCGCGTAATGGCGGTTCGTCGTCTCGTACTCGACGTGAGCGGTCGAAATGGTGATGCCGCGCGCCTTTTCTTCCGGCGCCTTGTCGATCTGGTCATACGCCGTGAAGGTGGCGCCGCCGGTCTCCGCCAGAATCTTGGTGATCGCCGCCGTCAGCGACGTCTTGCCATGGTCGACGTGACCAATCGTCCCAATATTGCAGTGCGGCTTCGTACGTGAAAACTTCTCTTTGGCCATGACACTCTCCGTTCAAGTTTCGACAGCCGTCGAAAACAATCAGGCAAACTTCTTCTGCACGTCGGCCGACACGTTGGCCGGCGCCTCCGCGTAGTGGTCGAACTGCATCGTGAACGTGGCGCGGCCCTGCGACATCGAACGCAGATTGTTCACGTAGCCGAACATGTTCATGAGCGGCACCATCGCGTTGATCACGTTGGCGTTGCCGCGCATGTCCTGTCCCTGGATCTGTCCGCGCCGCGAATTGAGGTCGCCGATGACCGAACCGGTGTAGTCCTCCGGCGTCACCACCTCGACCTTCATGATCGGCTCGAGCAGCACCGACTTGCCCTTCTGCAGCGCCTCGCGGAAGGCCGCGCGCGCGGCGATTTCGAAGGCGAGCGCCGAGGAGTCGACGTCGTGATAGGCGCCGTCGACGAGCCTGACCTTGACGTCGACGACCGGGAATCCCGCCACCACGCCGGCGCTCAGAACCGATTCGAGACCCTTCTCGACGCCGGGGATGTATTCCTTCGGCACCGAGCCGCCGATGATCTTGGACTCGAACTCGAAGCCCTTGCCGGCCTCGTTGGGCTCGACCACGATCTTGACGCGCGCGAACTGGCCCGAACCGCCGGTCTGCTTCTTGTGGGTGTAGTCGATTTCGGCGGCCTTGGTGATGCGCTCGCGGAAGGCGACCTGCGGCGCGCCGATATTGGCGTCGACCTTGTAGGTACGCTTGAGAATGTCGACCTTGATGTCGAGATGGAGTTCGCCCATGCCCTTGAGAATGGTCTGGCCGCTCTCCTGGTCGGTCGAGACGCGGAACGAGGGATCCTCGGCCGCGAGCTTGGCCAGCGCGACGCCGAGCTTTTCCTGATCGGCCTTCGACTTCGGCTCGATCGCGATCTCGATGACCGGATCGGGGAATTCCATCTTTTCGAGAAGCACCTGCTTGTCGGAATCGCACAGCGTGTCGCCGGTGCGCACTTCCTTCAGACCCGCCAGCGCGACGATGTCGCCGGCATAGGCTTCCTTGATGTCCTCGCGGTTGTTGGCGTGCATCAAGAGCATGCGTCCGACACGCTCCTTCTTCTCGCGCGTCGAATTGACGACGCCGGTGCCGCTCTGCAGGATGCCCGAATAGATGCGGCAGAAGGTGATGGTGCCGACGAACGGATCGTCCATGATCTTGAAGGCGAGCAGCGCCATCGGCTCCTTGTCGTCGGCCGTGCGGGTCACCTCGTTGCCGCGATCGTCGATGCCCTTGATCGCGGGCACGTCGACCGGGCTCGGCAGATAGTCGACCACCGCGTCGAGCAGCGGCTGCACGCCCTTGTTCTTGAACGCCGAGCCGCACAGCACCGGATAGAACGCGCCGGAGATCACCGCCTTGCGGATGAGGCCCTTCAGCGTCGCCTCGTCCGGCTCCTTGCCGTCGAGATAGGCGGTCATGGCGTCGTCGTCGAGCTCGACCGCCGCCTCGACCATCTTCTCGCGATATTCCTTGGCCTGGTCGATGAGATCGGCCGGGATCTCCTCGTCGTGGTACTTGGCGCCGAGCGCCTCGTCGTCCCACACGACGGCCTTCATGCGAACGAGGTCGATGACGCCCTTGAACTGGCTTTCCGCGCCGATCGGAAGCTGAATCGCGACCGGCTTGGCGCCGAGGCGCTTGACGATGTCGTCGAGACACTTGAAGAAGTCGGCGCCGATCTTGTCCATCTTGTTGGCGAAGACGATGCGCGGCACCTTGTACTTGTCGCCCTGGCGCCACACCGTCTCGGTCTGCGGCTCGACGCCCTGGTTCGAGTCGAGCACGCAGACGGCGCCGTCGAGCACGCGCAGCGAACGCTCCACCTCGATGGTGAAATCGACGTGCCCGGGCGTGTCGATGATGTTGAGGCGCTTGCCCTCCCAGAACGCGGTCGTCGCGGCCGACGTGATGGTGATGCCGCGCTCCTGCTCCTGCTCCATCCAGTCCATCGTCGCGGCGCCTTCGTGCACCTCGCCGATCTTGTGGCTCTTGCCGGTATAATAGAGGATCCGCTCGGTCACCGTCGTCTTTCCGGCGTCGATATGGGCCATGATGCCGAAATTGCGGTAATCGACGATGGCGTGACTGCGCGGCATGGGGAATTCCTCGTGTCCTTGCGGGCCGTTACCAGCGGTAATGCGAGAAGGCCCGGTTGGCCTCGGCCATCTTGTGCGTGTCTTCACGCTTCTTGACGGCGTTACCCCGGTTGTTCGACGCGTCGAGCAGCTCGGCGGAGAGCCGCTCCGTCATCGTCTTTTCGTTGCGGCCGCGCGCGGCCGAGATGATCCAGCGAATGCCGAGCGCTTGCCGGCGGCTGACACGGACCTCGACCGGAACCTGATAGGTGGCGCCGCCGACGCGACGGGAGCGCACCTCGATCGTCGGCATCACATTGTCGAGCGCCTGCTCGAACACCGACAGCGGATTCTGCTTGGTCTTGCCCTCGATGATCGAGAACGCGCCGTAGACGATGGTCTCGGCGGCCGACTTCTTGCCCGCGTACATGATCGAGTTCATGAACTTGGTGACGACGATGTTCCCGAACTTCGGATCGGGAAGAACCTCGCGCTTCTCGGCGGAATGGCGACGCGACATGTTTCTGCCCTCCTCCGGTTACTTCGGCCGCTTCGCGCCGTATTTCGAACGGCGCTGCTTGCGGTTCTTGACGCCCTGGGTGTCGAGCACGCCGCGCAGGATGTGGTAGCGCACGCCGGGCAGGTCCTTGACGCGGCCGCCGCGGATCATCACCACCGAGTGCTCCTGCAGGTTATGGCCCTCGCCCGGGATGTAGCCGATCACCTCGAAGCCGTTGGTTAGGCGCACCTTGGCGACCTTGCGCAGCGCCGAGTTCGGCTTCTTCGGGGTCGTGGTGTAGACGCGCGTGCACACGCCCCGCTTCTGCGGACTCTGCTGCAGCGCCGGCACCTTCTTGCGCGCCTTCTGAACCGTTCGCGGATTCGCGATCAGCTGATTGATCGTCGGCATCGTTGGCCTTTGTCCTTGCCTGTCGCGGCCCTCGGGCCGCCTTTCGCCCCTGGCGTCGTCCCCATCCGGAGCGGATGCGGGCGACCCCGAATTGATGTCCCGGCCGCTTCGCTCCGCGCGCTATCGATCGCGCAAAACGAAACCACGCCAACCACCGTTCCCGGTGGGAAGCGCTTGATCGCCACAGAGGACCACCGCGCGGCCGATGCGGCCATTGCGACGGTCATGCACCCGAAACCCGATCCTTGGCGATCGGGTGTCGTTCCTGGCATTGCCTGGCTTCAAGCGACAGCGTCTGAGCAGGATTTGTCGAGGCCCGAACCCTCGCCGATCGACAAAAAGACGTTAAATCTCAATGTCTTAATCGACTACCGGGATGCCGTTCCGACTAAGCGATGCTCACCGCCTGCCGCAAAGTTCGCGCCTTGTACTGACGCGCCGCACCCAAGTCAAGGCATAAGCGGCCCGAGCGAGCCCGGAAAACGCGGCAAATCAGCCGTTTGCGCGCGTTCTCGGCGCGCGATCAATCCTCGTCATCATCATCATCGTCGTCATCATCATCGTCGTCATCATCATCATCGTCGTCATCATCGTCGCCCGCGGCGTCCGCCCGCTCGGGCGCATGCGCGCGATGGATCTGGTCCTCCCAGAGCTGGCGATAGACCCCGCCCCGCTTGAGGAGTTCCTCGTGGCTGCCGCGTTCGGCGACCCTGCCGGCGGAAATGACGATGATCTCGTCCATGTCCTTGACCGCCATCAGGCGATGCGTGCTCGAAATCAGGGTGCGGCCCTCGGCGAGCTTGAGCAAGGTGCGATTGATCGCGGCTTCGGTCGTCTGGTCGAGCGCCGAGGTCGCCTCGTCGAGCAACAGCACCGACGGATCGCGGATGATCGCGCGGGCGATGGCGATGCGCTGGCGCTGGCCGCCGGAGAGCGTGTCGCCGCGCTCGCCGACGATGGTGTCGTAGCCCTGCGGCAGGCTTTTGATGAAGCCGTGAATCTCGGCCATCCTGGCGGCCTGCTCGACTTCCTCGTCACTCGCCCCTTCCTTGCCGAGCCGGATGTTGTCGCGGATCGACATGTTGAAGAGCATGTTCTCCTGGAACACCACGGCCATGCTTCGCCGCAGCGATTCCCGCGTCACCTTGCGGATGTCGACGCCATCGATCGTGACTTTGCCCGAGGTCGGATTGTAGATGCGCAGGATGAGGTTGAGCAGCGTGCTCTTGCCCGATCCGCTCGGCCCGACGATCGCGATCGTCTTGCCGGCTTCGAGCTTGAGGCTGAGCCCGTCGAGCACCGTCACGTCGGTGCCCTCGTAGCGGAAGCTGACGCGCTCGAAGGAAATGCCGTGACCGATGCGGGGAAGCACGGCCGCGCCCGGCCGGTCGATCGCGCGCGGCGGCTCGTCGAGCAGTTCCTGGATGTGGCGGGTGGCGGCGGCGGCCTGGATCGTCACCGGAATGAAATGCATCAGATGCGCGATGTTGTACGAGATCTCCCAGAACGCGCTCTCGAAGGTGACGAAGGTGCCGATCGAGATCTGCCCCTTGGTGGCGAGGTAGGCGCCGATCGCCAACACCACCAAATGGAGCAGCAGCACCGCGATCGTCACCGAACGCTCGACCATGGTGCCGAGAAAGGTCGCTGAGACGATGGAATCGCGCGCGATGTCGTTGCGGACGCGGAACCAGCCGAGCGCGCGCCGCTGCAGCATGAAGGCCTTGACCACCATCTGCGCGCCGATGTTTTCCTGAACCACGCCGAGGATCGCCGCCTCGTTGACCTTCTGCGTGTAATTGGCCGCGACCGCCCTGGGCGTGATCAGGCGGGGGCCGATGAGCGTGATCGGAAAGATCAACAACGCGACGACGGCGAGTTGCCAGTTGAGCACCAGCATCAGGATGACGCCGGCGATCGTCTCAAGAAGCGGCAGCAGCGCGCTGTTGGCGACGGACTTGATGACGTTCTCGAGCGCGGCCATGTCGACGGAGAAGCGCGCCAGGATTTCGCCCTTCTTGGTGCGGCTGAAGTAGGACGCGGAGAGATTTTGCGTGTGCTCGAACAAGCGGTAGCGCACGTCGGAAATCACCGCCGCGCTGAGGCGCGCGTCCCAGCGCTCGTACCAGATCGATACGATCGAGGTGACGATGCCGGCGACCGCGAGCACCCCGAGAATGACGTAGAGCGCGTGAAAGTCCTCCTCCCCCAATGCGTCGTCGATCAGGAATTTGAGGCTGAGCGGCATGATCACGTTGAACAGCGTCTCGACCAGAAGGCCGAACGCGACGATCAACATCGCCTTGCGGTAGACGCGCAGGAAGGGAAAGGTGAACCGATAGATGGTGAGGAACGCGCCGGCCGCCTCGGTCGCGGTGTAGGTCGGCAATTCCTCATCGTCCTCGTCGAGGTCGACGTCGACGATGGAGGGCGCGTGATGTTCGAGGCCGGGATCGAGCGGCGGCGCGTCGGCCGGCGGCGCGGCATCCTCGGCCGGCTTGTCCGCGGGCTGGCTGGGAGGATTATCCGCCATGGCCGTCAATCGGTATTAAGCGTGCGCGCGACGTCGAGCATCGAGACATGCATTGGGACATGCCTTGCGACATGAAACCGCTCGCGCGGCCACCGCGGCGCGAGCCCAGGCTGACGCGACGCATGGCGGGGCTCATCCGTCCTCGTCGTCGCTGACCTTGTCGAAGAAGGAATAGCGCAGGCTCTCGGCGTCGTCGAACCATTCGCCCGGCCCCTTCTTGGCCGCCAGCGTGCGCTCCCACACCGCGGCGAGCGAATCGGCGCGGTTCATCGACAGATCGAAGCCGTTGGCGAAGAACAGCTCGGACCATTCCCACCACGTCCCGAGCTTGCGCACGCCGCGCAACAGATCGTATTTGTCGATCAGGCGCGCCGACAGATCGCTGGTGACCGAGCCGAACACCAGGCCGCGCGAACAGACGCGGTGCAGCTCGCGGATGGCGCGCTTCACCCGCGTTTCCTGAACGTGGCAGAGGCTCGTCTCGTAGACGAAATCGAAGCGCCCGCTCTTGAACGGCAGATCGGTGACCGATCCGAGCTTGTTATACTTGCGAAGATGCTTGGGCGTCTTGGCGTGGATGGCGCGGTTGTTCTCGACGCCCCAGGCATCGATGCCGCGCTCGCGCAGCGCCCCGACCAGTTCCCCGCTCGCCGAGCCCGCGACCAGCAGCCGGTATGGCGGCTTCGCCTGCCACATCAACTCGATCAGGTCGACGAGATAGTCCGGGTCGGAGAATTGCCGCCAGGAGTCGGCGTAGGGACCGACATTGCGATAATTGTCGAAATAGTCGCGGTCGATGCGCTCGGGCTGGCCGCCGGTCGCCTCGGCGCGGCGCAGCCGCATCAGTTCGGTAACGACGATGTCGGTGGCGGCGTCGGAGGAATCGAGCAGCCCGTTCAGCGTCGAGTCGAACAGATAGTCGCCGACCACCACGAAGCCCGGATGCTCCTTGGGTTCCGGCCGGTGATTGGTGAGCACGTCGCGCACCGGCAACCCGCCGGGGATCGCGTTCACCGACGACATCCAGCGATGCACCTTGCCCTCGAGGAAATGCTCGCGCGCGTCGCCGAGCTCGGCCGGCAGCGATTTCAGCGCCAGCTCGATGAGCTGATCGTCCGGGACGTTGGAAAACGCCAGCGCGTCCGCGCCCGGGATCAGCCAATTGAGCACGCCGTATTTGCCGACGTCGTGGCGCGATCCCTCGACATAGACGCAGCAGCCGCCGAACGTCTCGGACATGAACCAGGAACCGGGAACCTTGTCGCCCCAGAACGGCTTGTCGAACAGCACCGCGACGCGCAGGTAGTGCGCCGGGCGGTCGAAATAGGCGACGTGCTTGACCATCGCCTTGCGCAGCTTCTCGCCTTCCCACTGGACCGTGGCGAGCCAGTTGTGCGGCAGGCACATCAGCACGATGTCGAAATCGCGCGTCTCCGGCCCCTTGCCGTTCATCATGTTGATGCTGTAGCGGCCGCGATCGTTCTTGCCGACCTTGATGACGCGATGATTGAGCTCGATCTTGGCGTCGATCTCCGACAGCAGGCCCTCGATCAGCTTTTCGTTGCCGTTCTGGATGGAATAAAGGCCGATATAGCCGTCGATATCCATCAGGAAGTTCTTGAGCGCGTTGAGTCCGTTGGTGAGATGGCTTTCGGTGGCGATGTCGGAGCGCGCCATCACCTTGAAGAAGCGCTTGGCGACCGGGTCCGGCACTTCCCGATCGAGCAGGTCCTCGCATTTGACGAAGGCCCAGGGATGCTCGTTGTCCTGCGCGCCGACGCCCTCGTAATATTGCGCCGGCGTCATCACCTCGGTGCAGCGCTCGCGGAAGGCCTCGATCGCCGCCGCTGTCTTGGCTCCGTATTTGCGACGCATGCCCGGAACGTCGTCGAGCAGCTCGCCATCCATGACCACCTGCTCGGCGTCCATCGGGATGGTCTGGAAACCGAAATGCTGCACCAGTTCGCGCAGCGGATCGGGACCGATCATCGAGTAGTCATAGAGCTCGGCGACGCCCGCCTCGTACATCGCCGGCGCGGTGTCGAAGGTGCGCGTGACGATCTTGCCGCCGACTCGGTCGGAGGCTTCGAAGATCGTCACCTTGCAAAGGCCCGGCAGCTTCTTGCGCAGATACCAGGCCGCCATCAGGCCCCCGGGACCGCCGCCGACAATTGCCAATTCAACCATGTGATTTTTCCCGACCAGCCCGCGAAATGGGCCTATTTTCCGTCCTTGAAAAGCAACTTTTGACCTGAAGGGAAGATGAACAGATTTTGCACGCTCGCGCGGAGCCGAAAAAGATTTCCGGCGAAGCCGAATTTCGACCTTAGTTAGGAATGCCTCGCAAAAAGGCGCACGCTCGGCGGTATCCCCTAACGCCGCGCCGGAGAAACGAAAAAGGCCGTCCGATGTTGGACGGCCTCTTCCGATGTATCTCGATCGGTCGCAAGTCGTTTCCGATCGCCGTTGCCCCGGGCGATCGGCCCGGAGCCCCGCTTCAATCATTTCATTCCGCCGACGGCAACGCCACCGGCTCGGCGGGCGGCGGCGCCGAGGCGATCGCCTCCTGCCGCTGACGCTCGTCGAGAATGAGCTGATCGCGCTTGAGCGCGACCTCGCGCGCCCGCGTCATCGAGGCGCCGGTGCCCGCGGGAATGAGCCGGCCGACGATGACGTTCTCCTTGAGGCCCTCGAGCAGATCGATCTTGCCGTTGACCGCGGCCTCGGTGAGCACGCGCGTGGTCTCCTGGAACGAGGCCGCCGAGATGAACGAGCGCGTCTGCAGGCTCGCCTTGGTGATGCCGAGCAGCACCGGATGGGCGGCCGCGCCCTTGCGGCCCTCCTCCTTGGCCTTGGCGTTGATCGCGTCGAACTCGATCTTGTCGACCTGCTCGCCCTGGATCAGGTCGGTCTCGCCCGGTTCGTCGATCTCCACCTTCTGCAGCATCTGCCGCACGATCACCTCGATGTGCTTGTCGTTGATGGCGACGCCCTGCAGCCGGTAGACCTCCTGGATTTCGTTGACCAGATAGGCGGCGAGTTCCTCGATGCCCTTGATCGCCAGAATGTCGTGCGGCGCCGGATTGCCCTCGACGATGAAGTCGCCCTTTTCGACGATGTCGCCGTCCTGCAAGTGGATGTGCTTGCCCTTCGGGATCAGGTATTCGCGCGGCTCCTCGCTCTTGTCGGCGGGTTCGATCGAGATGCGGCGCTTGTTCTTGTAGTCGCGGCCGAAGCGGACGGTGCCCGCCACTTCCGCGATGATGGCGGCTTCCTTCGGCCGCCGCGCCTCGAACAGCTCGGCCACCCGCGGCAGACCGCCGGTGATGTCGCGCGTCTTCGCGCTTTCGGTCGGGATACGCGCGATGACGTCGCCAGCCTTGATGCTGGCGCCGACATCGACCGACAGAATCGCCTCCACCGCCAGCATGTAGCGCGCCTCGCCGCCGCGCGAGAGCTTGAGCACCTTGCCGTCCTTGCCCTTGATGACGATCGCGGGACGCAGATCGGCGCCGCGCCCGGACGTGCGCCAATCGATGACGACGCGCTTGGCGATGCCGGTGGATTCGTCGAGCGTTTCGGAAATCGACTGGCCTTCGACCAGATCCTCGAACGCGATGATGCCGTCGACCTCGGTCAGGATCGGCCGCGTGTAGGGATCCCATTCGGCGATCCGCTGGCCGCGCTTGATGGTGGCGCCCTCGTCGACGCGCATGCGCGCGCCGTAGGGGATGCGATGCGTGGCGCGTTCGGTGCCGTCGGCGTCGATCACGGCGACCGCCATGTTGCGCACCATGGCGACGCTTTCGCCGTCGCTGTTGCGGGCGATCGCCTTGTGCTTGATCTTGATCTTGCCGTCGAAGTTCGACTCGATGAACGACTGCTCGTTGATCTGCGCCGCGCCGCCGATGTGGAAGGTGCGCATGGTGAGCTGCGTGCCCGGCTCGCCGATCGACTGCGCCGCGATGACGCCGACCGCCTCGCCCATGTTGACGGGCGTGCCGCGGGCGAGATCGCGCCCATAGCATTTGGCGCAGACGCCGTTGGTCAGCTCGCAGGTCAGCACCGAGCGGATCTTGACCTCCTGGATGCCGGCCTGGGTGATGGCGTCGACATGCGCCTCTTCCAAGAGCGTGCCGCGCTTGGTGATCACCTTGCCGCTGACCGAGTCCTTGAGGTCCTCGGCGGTGGTGCGGCCGAGAATGCGCGTCGCCAGCGAGGCCACCACGGTGCCGGCGTCGATGATCGCCCGCATCTTGATGCCGAGCTTGGTGCCGCAATCGTCGGCCGTGATGATGCAGTCCTGCGCCACGTCGACCAGACGCCGCGTCAGGTAGCCCGAATTCGCCGTCTTCAGCGCGGTGTCGGCCAGACCCTTGCGCGCGCCGTGCGTCGAATTGAAGTATTCGAGCACCGACAGCCCTTCCTTGAAGTTGGAAATGATCGGGCTTTCGATGATCTCGCCGGAAGGCTTGGCCATCAGGCCGCGCATGCCGGCGAGCTGGCGCATCTGCGCGGCCGAGCCGCGCGCGCCGGAATGCGCCATCATGTAGATCGAATTGACCAGCGCTTCGCCGCCCTTCGGATTTTTCCGCACGGCGGAAATTTCCTTCATCATCTCGTCGGCGATCTTCTCGGTCGCCTTCGACCAGGCGTCGACGACCTTGTTGTACTTCTCGCCCTGGGTGATCAGGCCGTCATTGTACTGCTGTTCGAATTCCTTGGCTTGCGCGCGGGTGTCGTCGACGATCTTCCACTTCGCGTGCGGCACGACCATGTCGTCCTTACCGAACGAGATGCCGGCCTTGAAGGCGTTGTGGAAGCCGAGCGCCATGATGCGGTCGCAGAAGATCACCGTCTCCTTCTGCCCGCAATGACGGTAGACGAGATCGATCATGTTCGAGATCTCGCGCTTGGTCATCAGCTTGTTGACCGTATCGAACTGCAGCTTGGCCGATTTCGGCAGCACCTCGCCGAGCAGCACGCGCCCGGCCGTGGTGTCGTAGCGCCGCACCGTCGGCTTGCCGTCCTCGCCCAATCCGTGCCAGCGCCACTTGATGCGCGTGTGCAGATGGATCACGCGCGAATGCAGCGCATGCTCGAGCTCGGCGATGGAGCCGAACTGCTTGCCGTCGCCGGGCAGCCCCTCGCGCATCAGCGAGAGGTAATACAGGCCAAGCACGATGTCCTGGCTCGGCACGATGATCGGCGCGCCGTTGGCCGGGTGCAGGATGTTGTTGGTCGACATCATCAGCACGCGCGCCTCGAGCTGGGCTTCGAGCGACAGCGGCACGTGCACCGCCATCTGGTCGCCGTCGAAGTCGGCGTTGAAGGCGGCGCAGACCAGCGGATGCAGCTGAATCGCCTTGCCCTCGATCAGCACCGGCTCGAACGCCTGGATGCCGAGGCGGTGCAGCGTCGGGGCGCGGTTGAGCAGCACCGGATGCTCGCGGATGACCTCGTCGAGAATGTCCCACACCTCGGGACGCTCCTTCTCGACCAGCTTCTTGGCCTGCTTGACCGTCGTCGACAGGCCCTTGGCGTCGAGGCGCGAATAGATGAACGGCTTGAACAGTTCGAGCGCCATCTTCTTCGGCAGGCCGCACTGGTGCAGCTTGAGCTCGGGGCCGACGACGATGACCGAGCGCCCCGAATAGTCGACGCGCTTGCCGAGCAGGTTCTGGCGGAAGCGGCCCTGCTTGCCCTTGAGCATGTCGGCGAGCGACTTCAGCGGCCGCTTGTTGGCGCCGGTGATGACCCGGCCGCGGCGGCCGTTGTCGAACAACGCGTCGACCGCCTCCTGCAGCATGCGCTTTTCATTGCGGATGATGATGTCCGGCGCGCGCAGCTCCATCAGCCGCTTGAGGCGATTGTTGCGGTTGATGACGCGGCGGTAGAGATCGTTGAGGTCGGAGGTGGCGAAGCGTCCGCCGTCGAGCGGCACCAGCGGCCGCAGATCCGGCGGAATGACCGGAACCACCGTCAGGATCATCCATTCCGGCCGGTTGCCGGAGGTGCGGAACGCCTCGACGATCTTCAGCCGCTTGGCGAGCTTCTTCTTCTTGATCTCGGAGTCGGTCTCGTTCATCTCCGCGCGCAGATCGGTCTCGAGCTTTTCGAGCTCGAGCCCCTTGAGCAGTTCGCGGATCGCCTCCGCGCCGATCATCGCGGTGAAGCTGTCGGCGCCGTATTCGTCGACCGCGCGCAGATATTCCTCTTCCGACAGAAGCTGGCGGTCCTTGAGCGCGGTCAGGCCCGGCTCGAGCACGACGTAATATTCGAAATAGAGGATGCGCTCGAGATCCTTCAGCGCCATGTCGAGCAACAGGCCGATGCGCGAGGGCAGCGACTTCAGGAACCAGATATGGGCGACGGGCGCGGCCAGTTCGATATGGCCCATGCGCTCGCGCCGCACGCGCGACAGCGTCACCTCGACCGAGCACTTCTCGCAGATGATGCCCTTGTACTTCATCCGCTTGTACTTGCCGCACAAGCACTCGTAGTCCTTGATCGGCCCGAAGATGCGGGCGCAGAACAGGCCGTCGCGCTCCGGCTTGAAGGTCCGGTAGTTGATCGTCTCCGGCTTCTTGATCTCGCCGTAGGACCACGACAGGATTCGTTCCGGGCTCGCGATCGAGATGCGAATCTCATCAAACACCTGCGCCGGGGTGGTCGGGCTGAAAAGATTCATGATCTCTTGGTTCATCGTCGTCTCCGCTTGCCGATCATCTCGGCCGCTGTCTCGAATTCTTTTTCGCTCCGCCGTGGCCGGGCTCGTCCCGGCCATCTCGCGGGGGAAGTCCACGCTTCCCGGGTCGCGACGCGCGGGACAAGCCCGCGCGTGACGCTTCGCGCTACTCGGCCGCCTCCGCCGCGCCGCCGGTCTGCTTGGAATTGTGCAGATCGACATTGAGGCCGAGCGACCGCATTTCCTTGACCAGCACGTTGAAGCTTTCCGGGATGCCGGCCTCGAACGTGTCGTCGCCGCGCACGATCGCCTCGTACACCTTGGTGCGGCCGGCGACGTCGTCCGACTTCACCGTCAGCATCTCCTGCAGCGTGTAGGCGGCGCCGTAGGCTTCGAGCGCCCACACCTCCATTTCGCCGAAACGCTGGCCGCCGAACTGCGCCTTGCCGCCGAGCGGCTGCTGGGTGACCAGCGAATAGGGGCCGATCGAGCGGGCGTGGATTTTGTCATCGACGAGATGATGCAGCTTGAGCATGTAGATGTAGCCGACCGTCACCGGCCGATCGAACGGATCGCCGGTGCGCCCGTCATAGACTGTCACCTGCCCCGAATGGTCGAGGCCGGCGAGGTCGAGCATCTTTTCGATGTCGGCCTCCTTGGCGCCGTCGAACACGGGCGTCGCGATCGGCACGCCGTGGCGCAGATTGGCGCCGAGCTCGATCAATCCGGATTCGTCGAGCGACTTGATGGTCTCGTCTTCGCCGTAGATCTTCTTCAGCGTCTCCTTCAGCGGCTTGACGTCGTTCTTGGCCAAATAGGCGTCGACCGTCTGCCCGATGCGCTTGCCGAGGCCGGCGCAGGCCCAGCCCAGATGCGTCTCCAGAATCTGGCCGACATTCATCCGGCTCGGCACGCCGAGCGGATTGAGCACGACGTCGACATGGGTGCCGTCGTCGAGGAACGGCATGTCCTCGATCGGCACGATCTTGGACACCACGCCCTTGTTGCCGTGGCGGCCGGCCATCTTGTCGCCGGGCTGGATCTTGCGCTTCACCGCGACGAAGACCTTGACCATCTTCATCACGCCGGGCGGCAATTCGTCGCCGCGCTGCAGCTTCTCGACCTTGTCGAGGAACCGCTGCTCGAGCAGCTTCTTGGATTCCTCGTACTGCTTCTGCATCGCCTCGATCTCGCCCATCAGCTTGTCGTTGGGCGAGGCGAACTGCCACCACTGCGAACGCGGATATTCGTCGAGCACCACGCGGGTGATCTTGGAATCCTTCTTGAAGCCCTTGGGTCCGGCGATGCCCTGCCGGCCCTCGAGCAGATTGGCGAGGCGTCCGAACACGTTGCGATCGAGGATCGCCTGCTCGTCGTCGCGGTCCTTGGCCAGGCGCTCGATCTCCTCGCGCTCGATCGCGAGCGCGCGCTCGTCCTTCTCGATGCCGTGACGGTTGAACACGCGCACCTCGACGATGGTGCCCTGCACGCCCGGCGGCACGCGCAGCGACGTGTCGCGAACGTCGGAGGCCTTCTCGCCGAAGATGGCGCGCAGCAGCTTTTCCTCCGGCGTCATCGGGCTTTCGCCCTTCGGCGTGATCTTGCCGACCAGAATGTCGCCCGCGCGCACCTCGGCGCCGATATAGACGATGCCGGCTTCGTCGAGGTTCTTGAGCGCCTCTTCCGAGACGTTGGGAATGTCGCGGGTGATTTCCTCCGGACCCAGCTTGGTGTCGCGGGCCATCACCTCGAATTCCTCGATATGGATCGAGGTGAACACGTCGTCCTTGACGATGCGTTCGGAGAGCAGGATCGAGTCCTCGAAGTTGTAGCCGTTCCACGGCATGAACGCGACGAGGACGTTGCGCCCGAGCGCGAGCTCGCCGAGATCGGTCGAGGGACCGTCGGCGATGATGTCGCCCTTGCGCACCACGTCGCCGACCTTCACCAGCGGCCGCTGGTTGATGCAGGTCGACTGGTTGGAGCGCTGGTACTTCATCAGCCGGTAGATATCGACGCCCGATTTCGTCGGATCGAGGTCCTCGGTGGCGCGGATGACGATGCGGGTGGCGTCGATCTGGTCGATCACGCCGGTGCGCCGCGCCGCGATCGCCGCGCCGGAATCGCGCGCGACCACGCCCTCCATGCCGGTGCCGACGAACGGCGCCTCGGCGCGCACCAGCGGCACCGCCTGGCGCTGCATGTTCGAGCCCATCAGCGCGCGGTTGGCGTCGTCGTTCTCAAGGAATGGAATGAGCGCGGCGGCGACCGACACGAGCTGCTTCGGCGACACGTCCATGTAGTCGACCTTGTCGGGCGTCACCATCAGCACGTCGCCGGCGTGGCGGCAGACGATCAGGTCCTCGGTGAAACGGCCGCGATTGTCGAGCGTCACGTTGGCCTGGGCGACGTGATAGCGCCCCTCCTCCATCGCCGAGAGATAGACGACGTCGTCGGTGACGCGGCCGTCCTTGACCTTGCGGTAGGGCGTCTCGACGAAACCGTATTTGTTGACGCGCGCGTAGGTCGCCAGCGAATTGATCAGGCCGATGTTGGGGCCTTCCGGCGTCTCGATCGGGCAGATGCGGCCGTAATGCGTCGGGTGCACGTCGCGCACCTCGAAGCCGGCGCGCTCGCGCGTCAGACCGCCCGGACCCAGCGCCGACAAGCGGCGCTTGTGGGTGATCTCGGAGAGCGGATTGGTCTGATCCATGAACTGCGAGAGCTGCGAGGAACCGAAGAACTCGCGCACCGCCGCCGCCGCCGGCTTGGCGTTGATCAGGTCCTGCGGCATCACCGTGTCGATGTCGACCGAGCTCATGCGCTCCTTGATCGCGCGCTCCATGCGGAGCAGGCCGATGCGGTACTGGTTCTCCATCAGCTCGCCGACCGAGCGCACGCGGCGGTTGCCGAGATGGTCGATGTCGTCGACCTCGCCCTTGCCGTCGCGCAGGTCGACCAGCGTCTTGATGACGGCGAGGATGTCTTCCTTGCGCAGCGTGCGGTGGGTGTCGGGACAGTCGAGGTCGAGCCGCATGTTCATCTTGACGCGGCCGACCGCCGAGAGGTCGTAGCGCTCGGCGTCGAAGAACAGCGACTGGAACATCGACTGCGCGCTGTCGATGGTCGGCGGCTCGCCCGGACGCATGACGCGGTAGATGTCGAACAGCGCGTCCTCGCGCGTCATGTTCTTGTCGACCGAGAGCGTGTTGCGGATATAGGCGCCGACATTGACGTGGTCGATGTCGAGCAGCGGCAGTTCCTTGTAGCCGTGCTCGATCAGCGCCTTGAGCAGCTTCTCGGTGATCTCCTCGCCGGCCTCGGCGTAGATTTCGCCGGATTTCGGGTTGACGAGATCCTCGGCGAGGTAATGGCCGGCGAGTTCCTCGTCCGCCATGCGCAGCGCCTTGAGGCCCTTTTCGGCGAGCTGCCGCGCCTGGCGCACGGTGAGCTTCTTGCCGGCCTCGAGCACGACCTTGCCGGAATCGGCGTCGATCAGATCGTTGACCGCCTTGTAGCCCTTGAAGCGATTGGCGTCGAACGGCACGCGCCAGCCTTCCTTGGCGCGCTTGTAATTGATCTTCTTGTAGAAGGTCGACAGGATGGTCTCGCCGTCGAGGCCGAGCGCGTACATCAGCGACGTCGCCGGAATCTTGCGGCGGCGATCGATGCGGGCGTAGACGATATCCTTGGCGTCGAACTCGATGTCGAGCCACGAGCCGCGATAGGGAATGACGCGGGCGGCGAACAACAGCTTGCCTGACGAATGCGTCTTGCCCTTGTCGTGGTCGAAGAACACGCCGGGCGAGCGATGCATCTGCGAAACGATGACGCGCTCGGTGCCGTTGACGATGAAGGTGCCGTTGTTGGTCATGAGCGGAATGTCGCCCATGTAGACATCCTGCTCCTTGATGTCCTTGACCGACTTGGCGCCGGTCTCCTCGTCGATATCGAACACGATCAGCCGCAGCGTCACCTTGAGCGGCGCGGCATAGGTCATGCCGCGCTGGCGGCACTCGTCGACATCGTATTTCGGCGGCTCGAATTCGTAGCGGACGAATTCCAGCATCGAGGTGTTGGCGAAATCGGAGATCGGGAACACCGATTTGAACACCGCCTGCAAGCCTTCGTCGGACCGCCCGCCCGCGGGTTCGGCGACCATCAGGAACTGGTCATAGGACGCCTTCTGAACCTCGATGAGGTTCGGCATCTCCGCCACTTCCCTGATCTGCCCGAAAAACTTGCGAACGCGTTTGCGACCGGTGAATGTCTGCGCCATTGTGGCCTCTCATCTTGCCGCCCGAACCGGCGGATTTCCCGCGACACGGCCGCCGCCGCGCGCGAAATCAGAAGTAAATGTCGGAACGCAAAACGACGCACAGGGCGTCGCGACGACACCCTGCCCGTCGACCAACCGTCCGCGGACCAAAAAAGCCCGAAATCTTCGATCTCCCACCGTCCGGGCGAAAACCTATCCGATTCTCGCGCCCGGACCGCGACGCTTCCTTCCACAACCCGTCCCGCCCCCCGAGTGAAGGCGGCGCGGACGACGCAAGGAATTGAATCCTTTCGTCGTCCCAAACCTGCCATCACGACGATCTTGGCTCGCTTCGATCCAAAATCATCGCGACGGATTCTCTCCCGCTACCACATGACATCCACCGAAAACCGCAACGACGCGCCTTCCGGCATCACATGTTTGACGCGAACCGGCGCGCCTGCCCGAAGCGGGCGCGCCGCGCGGGGGAACCGGCTCGCGCCGGCGCCGCCTTACTTGAGTTCGACCTTGGCGCCGACCTTCTCCAGCGTCGCCTTGACCTTCTCGGCCTCGTCCTTGGACACGCCTTCCTTGACGGTCTTCGGCGCGCCCTCGACGAGGTCCTTGGCTTCCTTCAGGCCGAGGCCGGTGAGCGCGCGGACTTCCTTGATGACCTCGATCTTCTTGTCGCCGGCCGCGGCCAGCACGACGGTGAACTCGGTCTTCTCTTCGGCCGGCGCGGCGGCGGCCGCGCCCGGCGCGGCGGCGACCGCCACGGCGGCGGCGGCGGAGACGCCCCACTTTTCTTCCAGCATCTTGGCAAGCTCGGCGGCCTCCAGGACCGTCAGGCTCGACAGATCGTCAACAATCTTCTGCAGATCAGCCATTTTACTCGTTCCCTTGAAGATATCAGTTCGAACCAGTTGAGTTGACGAAGGGCCGTTACGCCGCTTCGCCCTTTGAGGCATAGGCCTGAACCACGCGCGCGACCTTCGCGGCCGGAGCATTGGCGAGCCGCGCGATCTTGCTCGCCGGGGCCTGGATCAGGCCGATCAGCGTGCCGCGCAGTTCGTCCAGCGACGGCAGCGAGGCAAGCGCCTTCACGCCGTCGGAGTTCAGGACGGTCTTTCCCATCGACCCGCCGAGGATGACGAATTTCTCGTGCGCCTTGGCGAATTCGACGGCAACCTTCGGTGCCGCCACCGGATCGTTCGAAGTCGCGATCACGGTCGGCCCCTTGAGCAGGGAGCCGATGGCAACGACATCCGTGCCTTCAAGAGCGATCTTGGCGAGACGGTTCTTCGCGACCTTCACCGCGGCGCCAGCCTGCTTCATCTGCTTGCGCAGGGTCTGCATCTGGGCCACCGTGAGGCCGGAATAATGCGCGACGACCGCGACGTTCGTGGTCTTGAAGACCGTATTGAGCGTCTCGACCGCCTGCTTCTTTTCCGCTCGATTCACAGCAAGCTCTCTCCGGTTGGCGGCCTGGACCGAGGCCCCGGCAGCCGGGTTGCGTTACGCGAATGCCCAGCGGCCAAAGTCCTTGAGCCCAAAGACCCCGCCGGGACGTCCGCATCAGTGACGCCTGCCCGCTCTTCCGGTCGGCCCGGAAAAGCCGTCGAGGTTCGAACCGTATCTTCCTCTCCCGCCGGCAAAGCCTGCGGAAGACAAAATCCGATCTTCACCTATCTATGCAGGTTTTTCTATTAAGCCATTGCAGAATAACAAATTCAGCGCTGGCACCTGCAGTCTCGGACAGGACCGGACAGCCGGCTTCCCGGCCACCCGTCGCGCGCCGCCGAAATGATGAGGCTTCCGGTCCCCCCTTGATGGCAATCCGATCGGATGTCCAAAAAAGAGTGGCTCCTCAGGCTTCATGTTTTCGGAAAGCGCACACGGGCGCGCCGACAGGGTCGACGCGCCCGGACCCCACCCCTTAAAGGGTCTGTTCATCTTTGCCAAGGGGTTTTTTGCCGCTTTCGCCCAAACGCGCCATGCCCGCCATCCTGGCATGGGGCCTGAGCCTCCCGAACAAGCGGCCCGAAGCCGGTCCGGTGACCTGCTCAGACCTCGGACGGTCCCGGCCGCCCGCGCATGGACATCAGGACCACGAAGGCGGCGAGCGACAGCACGGTCGTCAGGACGATCACCGCCCCGCCCCATAGATCGAGCATCACGCCGAGAAGAAGCGGCGCGATCGCCCCGCTCACCCGCGCCGGCAAGGCGATGAAGCCGAGCCGCCGTCCGAAGCCCAGGGGCCCGAACAGCGCGAGCGGCAATGTCCCGCGCGCGATCGTCAGAATGCCGTTGCCCGCGCCGTAGAAGATAGTGAAGGCCCCGGCCATCGGCGGACCGCCGGCGAACAGCACGGCCGCTCCCAGCGGATGGAGCAGCGCGGCTATCCGGGTCGAGATCAGCGGGTGGTATCTGATCAGCCATTTGGCTTCGACGATGCGTGCCACGACCTGCGCCGGCCCGACGAAGGTCGAGGCCAGGATCGCCGCGCCCGCTTCCGTGCCGGTGCGCATCAGGATCGCCGGCATCAGCGCGGACAGGCCCGAGGTCACGAAGCCGGTCGTCGCGAACACGAAGGCGACCGCCGCCATCAACTTGAACTCGGACGCCCCCTCCCCGTTTTCCGCCGTCTCAGGCTCGGGATGATGCGGCACCGGACCGGTGACGCGCGGCACCATCAGATTGAGCGGCAGCGCGAGCACGATCTGCGCCGCCGCCCAGGCAAAGCACGCCGCGCGCCAGCCGTAATGCGCGTCGAGCCAGGCGGTCGCCGGCCAGCCGACGGTCGATGCGAAGCCCGCCACCAGGGTGATGCCGGTGATCGGGCGTCGCGCGGCAAGACCGTAGAGCCGCGTCAGCGTCGCGAAGGCCGGCTCGTAGAGCCCGGCCGCCATGCCGACCCCGAGCACCGCCCAGGCGATGAGCAGCATGGCCACGCCGTTCGCCATGCCGAGGATGACGAGCCCCAGCGCCAGGAGCAGATTGGAGACGACGAGCACATTGCGACCGCCGAGACGGTCGATGAAGGCGCCGATGGAGGGGCCGAGAAGCCCGGTGATCGCCAGCGCTCCCGACAGCGCGCCGAACACGAAGGAGGATTGCAGGCCAAGATCGCGCGCGATCGGCTGGGCAAGGATCGCCGGCAGATAATAGCTCGCCGCCCAGGCGATGAGCTGCGCGGTGCCGAGTGGAACGATCACTCGCAGTCCCGCGCGCGGGATCGCCCCGCTATCCTTCGATGCATCGCCCATGCGGGCGTTATTCACGAATCTCGGGCGGATGCAAATGCCGCGCTTGGAGAGCGCCGCCGGTCGGGCTCAACCGGAACTCACGCGTCCCGAGGCGGGGCCGGCGCCGGCCGGCGCGACGGGCGCTCGTACCAATCCTTGCTGGCGTTGACGATTCGCACGATCGACAGCATCACCGGCACCTCGATCAGCACGCCGACGACGGTCGCCAGCGCCGCGCCTGATTCAAAGCCGAACAGCGAGATCGCGGCGGCGACCGCCAACTCGAAGAAATTGCTCGCCCCGATCAGCGCCGACGGGCCGGCGACGCAATGCTCCTCACCCGTCAGACGGTTGATGAGATAGGCGATCCCGGCGTTCAAATAGACCTGAATGAGGATCGGCACCGCGATCAGCGCGATGACGAGCGGCTGGCGCAGGATTTGCTCGCCCTGGAATCCGAACAACAGAACCAGCGTCGCCAGCAACGCCGCGAGCGAGACCGGCTGCAGCCGCTTGAGCAGCCCGGCGAGCGCGGCCTCGCCGCCCCGCGCCAGCGCCGCGCGGCGGATGAGCTGCGCGGCGACCACAGGCAGAACGATGTAGAGCACGACCGAAAGGACCAGCGTCGCCCACGGCACGGTGATCGCCGACAGCCCCAGCAGCAACCCCACGATCGGCGCGAAGGCGAACACCATGATGGTGTCGTTGAGCGCCACCTGCGACAGCGTGAAATGCGGCTCGCCCTTGGTCAAATGGCTCCACACGAACACCATCGCCGTGCATGGCGCGGCCGCGAGCAGGATGAGCCCGGCGATGTAGGAATTGATCTGGTCGGCGGGCAGATAGGGCCGGAACAGCAGGCCGACGAACAGCCAGCCGAGCGCGGCCATCGAGAACGGCTTCACCGCCCAGTTGACGAACAGCGTCACGCCGATGCCGCGCCAATGCCGGCGCACCTCGCCCATCGCGGCGAAATCGATCTTGATCAGCATCGGCACGATCATCAGCCAGATCAGCACCGCGACCGGCATGTTGACCTTGGCGAATTCGAGCGCGCCGAAAAATTGGAACGCGGCCGGCGCGACGTGGCCGAGCGCGACGCCGGCGACGATGCATAGCGCGACCCAGAGCGTGAGATAACGTTCGAAAGTCGACATCATCGCCTCACGCGCCGTCGGGGCGCGTCGCGCCTTCCATGCGGCCGATCTCGCGCAGGCGCGCGTCGAGCGTCATCCGGTCGAGGCTCGCGACCGGCAGCGCGGCGAAGGCGCCGATCCGGTTCTTGAGTTGGCGGAAGGCGGTGACGAACGCCGCCTCCTTCTCGAGATCGCCGCCCTCGACGGCCGCCGGATCGGCGATGCCCCAATGCGCGGTGACGGGCTTGCCCGGCCAGACCGGGCAGGCTTCGCCCGCGGCGTTGTCGCAGACGGTGAAAATGAAATCCAAGTCCGGCGCGCCGGGGCCGGCGAATTCGCTCCAGCTTTTCGAGCGCAGTCCCTCGGTCGGACAGCCCTCCGCCCGCAGCACCCTCAGCGCGAAGGGATTGACGACGCCCTTGGGCTGGCTGCCGGCCGAAAACGCGTTGAAGACGCCCGCGCCGAATTTGCGCAGGATGCTTTCGGCCAAGATCGAGCGCGCGGTGTTGCCGGTGCACAGAAACAGCACGCTGAAGGGGCGATCAGGCATCGAGCGGCTCCTCGGATTTTGGCGAACAGCAGGGCGCGAGGTCCGCGATCAGCGGCGCGCAGAGTTCGGGCCGGCCTCCACAGCAGTCCCGAAGCAGAAAGAGAACGACCGCGCGCAATCGCTCCAGGTCGGCGCGATAGATGATCGAGCGCACGCGCCGTTCACCGCGCACCAGTCCGGCGCGCGCGAGCGTCGCAAGATGCGCCGACATCGTGTTCTGCGGAATGTCGATCAGGCGCGCGAGTTCGCCGGCGGCAACGCCTTCCGGCTCGCGCCGGACCAGGAGGCGGAAGGTCGCGAGCCTCGTCGCCTGGGAAAGCGCCGCCATAGCGGCCATGGCTGTCTGTTCATCCATATTTCCAGATAAACTGATATTTTTTACAAATCAATGACATTGCGCCAAGCAACAGCAAATCCCGCCAAGCGGACGCCACTCTTGCGACCGGCATCCGCTCAAGGCTCTGAATTTGGAGTGATTCATTTCGGTGAGGTGACGCCGTCTCACCAGTGAATGCTCCAGGGACGGAATTTCACTTCTCGGCTTGCGCGTCGGGCGGCTGTTCGGAGAAACTCGCCGCCGGAAGGAGGATGCGAACGGTCAGTCCGCCATCCGTGCCGTCGGCGAGCGTGAGGCTGCCGCCATGGGCGACGATCACCGAGCGCGCGATCGGCAATCCGAGCCCAAACCCCGAGGTCGCGTCCATGCCGCGCGCCGCGTCGCCCCGCACGAACGGCTCGAGCATGGCTTCGCGCAGTTCGTTGGCGACCCCGGGGCCGCGGTCGGCGACATCGACGCGAACATGATCGCCCTCGGTGCCCGCGGTCACCCGCACCTTGCCGGCGTAGCGCACGCCATTGTCGATAATGTTGCTGAAGGCGCGATGCAGGCCGTCGAAATGGCCCAATACGATCAGATGGTCGGGTCCGTCGTAGCGAACGTCGTGGCCGATGTCGGAGAAGTCGTTGCACACCGCCTGAAGCAGCGACGCCAGGTCGACGCGCCGCCGTTCGCGCCGCTCGCTGCCCTCGCGCAGATAGACCAGCGCCGCGTCCACCATGGCTTGCATCTGCGCGATGTCGCCGAGAATGGATTGCTTCACGCCATCGTCCTCGATGAATTCGGCGCGCAGCCGAAGCCGCGTCAGCGGCGTGCGCAGATCGTGACTGAGCGCGGCGAGCATGCGCGTGCGATCATTGATCAGGGCGCGAATGCGCGCCTGCATGCGGTTGAGCGCGCCGGCCGCCGCCCTGATTTCGCGCGGCCCCTGCTCCGGCAAGGGCCGCTCCTCGATGTTCTCGCCAAATCGCCGCGCCGATTCCTCGAAGGCCCGCAACGGGCGCGTCAGCGCCGAAGCCGCCCATGCCGCCAGCAGCGCCGTGCTCAGCGCGATGATGAAAATGGATTGGCCGATCGGGCCAAACATGAACATCGGCGGCTGCGCCGGAGGATTGGCGAGCAGTATCGCGCCGTCGCGCAACTCCAGCGCCATGCGCCACGGCGCGCCCGCCGGCGCGCCATCGACGAGCTTGCCGCGCCGGAACATTCCCTCGCCATGCGGCGGCCCGCCCATCGGCCAGAACCCGTCCCATCGCACCCGCGCCGCCTCCGCCGCCGTGGCCCATCGCGCGTCGAGACGCGGAAACGTCCGGCGGAAGTCCGCGAATTGGATCGTTCGGCCGTCCGGAGGCGAGGCGTCGAGAAGGCGCGCGAGAACGTAGAACTGCTCCGGGTGATCGCCCCGCGCTTCGCCGCCTCCGCGCGTGAGGACGAACGCCGTCGTCGTGATCGCGTGAACCAACGCCAACGCGAGCACCAGCACGATCGCGATTTGCACGCTGATGCGATCGACCCGCCAGCGCGCCGGCCATTTCATGTCACTGCGCTTCCACTTCGGGTGTGAACACATATCCGCTCGATCGGACCGTCTTGATGATGATCGGATCGTGCGGATCGATTTCGATCTTGCGACGCAGGCGGCTGATCAGAATATCGACGCTGCGGTCGAACAGAGCGGGCCCGCGTCCGCGGGTGATATCCAGCAATTGTTCACGCGTCAGGATCCGACCGGGGCGCTCGCATAACGCGCGCAACAGGTCGAACTCCGCGCCGGTCACCGCGACCCGCGCGCCCGAGGCGTCATTGAGCGTGCGTTGCTTGCAATCGAGGGACCAGCCGGCGAAGCGCAAGCGGCCGGCGGCGCCGATCGGTTGACCACGCGCGGACGCGGCCCGCCGCAACACCGCGCGGATGCGCGCCAGCAGCTCGCGCGGATTGAACGGCTTGGCGATATAATCGTCCGCGCCCATTTCCAGGCCGAGAATGCGATCATATTCGTCCTCGCGCGCCGTCAGCATGATGATCGGGATGTTGGAGCGCGCGCGCAGCCGTCGGCAGATGCTAAACCCATCCTCGCCCGGCAGCATGACGTCGAGCAGGATCAGATCGATGCCGCTGGCCGCCAGAATCTGGTCCATATCCTTGGCGTTGCGCGCCACCCGCATCCGGTAGGACTTGGCGTGAACGCGGAAGAACTGGCCGATCAGCGTGCTGATCTGCTCGTCATCCTCGACGAGCAGAAGGTGGGGCGATTCTGTCATGGCGCCATTCTCCCGCGCGGGCGCGGTCGATAGGAACGAAAAAAATTGTTTCTGAATGTTTCTTGGCTCCGGCGTGAAACGCCGGGAAACAAACCACTCCGCGGCGGCAAGGTCTCATTAACCAAAGCAATGCTGTCGTCATGGCTGGAAATATCCACGAAAAACGGGGGATGCCATGAGCTCCATTTCATCCATGAATTTCGCTTCGCGTATGTTCACCTCTCCCCTGCAGCGGCTGCAGGACGAAATGGCCTCGCAGGTCCAGGCCGGCACCATCAACGCCAGCGATCAGGACGCCCTCGGCACCGCGCTCGAAAGCATCGACGCGTCGCTGAAGAGCTCGATGGAGGCCTCGCGCGGCAGCGGCACGCGTCCCTCGCCGGAGGATATGAAAGCGAAGATCGACGACCTGATTTCCCAGCAGGTCGAGAGCGGGGCGTTGACCACCGACCAGGCGACCGAGCTCAAGAGTATTTTCAGCAACGCCGCGCCGCAAGGCAGGCCCGATGGCGCCGGCAGGCCCGAAGGCGCCGGTGGCCCGCCGCCGATGGCGATGACCGGCTCCGAAAGCGACGATGACAGTTCGACGTCGAGCACGTCGTCCTCAAGCTCGTCATCCACCACCTCCGAAATCCAGAAGCTCCTGGAGGACTTCATCAAGTCGCTTCAGGAAAAGCTCAACAGCTCGTCGACCAGCTACGGCGCGAGCGGGCAGTCCGGCTCGATCACGGCCGCGCTGCTGATCGACTTCAAGAGCTGAAGGCGCGATTCCGGCGACGCGTCCGCCGTGTCGGCCTCCTCCCGGGCGAAAGAAAACGGCCGGCGCTCTCGCGCCGGCCGTGTTGCTTCCCGATCATCGTAGGCTCAGGCGAACAGGCTGCCCGGCTCGACCTTCACGCCCGGCCCCTGCGAGGAGGACACCGCGACGCGCTGGATATAGGTGCCCTTGGCGCCGGCGGGCTTGGCCTTCTGCACCGCGTCGGCGAGCGCCTTGATGTTCGCGACCAGCTTGTCCTCCGAGAACGACGCCTTGCCGATGCCGGCCTGAACGATGCCGGCCTTCTCGACGCGGAACTCGACGTTGCCGCCCTTGGCGCCCTTGACCGCGCCGGTCACGTCCATCGTCACCGTGCCGATCTTCGGGTTCGGCATCATGCCGCGCGGGCCCAGCACTTTGCCGAGGCGTCCGACCAGCGGCATCATGTCGGGGGTCGCGATGCAGCGATCGAAGTCGATGTTGCCGCCCTGCACTTTTTCAACCAGGTCCTCGGCGCCGATGACATCGGCGCCCGCCGCCTTGGCCTCGTCGGCCTTGGCACCGCGCGCGAACACCGCCACGCGCAGCGTGCGGCCGGTGCCGTTCGGCAAGGTGACGACGCCGCGCACCATCTGGTCGGCGTGACGCGGATCGACGCCGAGATTGATGGCGACCTCGATGGTCTCGTCGAACTTCGCCTTGGCGCGTTCCTTCACCAGCTTGACCGCGTCGGCGATCGGATAAAGCTTGGTACGGTCGATGCCCTCGCGGGCGTTATTCAGTCGCTTTCCGTGTGCCATCGCCGTTACCCCACAACCTCGAGGCCCATCGACCGGGCGGAACCCTCGATCATGCGCATGGCGGATTCGACCGACTCGCAGTTGAGGTCTTTCATCTTCTTCTCGGCGATTTCCCTGACCTGCTCCTTGGTCACCTTGCCGACCTTCTCGCGGCCCGTCACCTTGGCGCCGGACTCGATCTTGGCCGCCTTCTTGAGGAAGAAGGATACCGGCGGGGTGCGCATTTCGAAGGTGAAGGAGCGATCCGCGTAAATGGTGATGACCACCGGGATCGGCGTGTTCTTCTCTTCCTTCTGCGTCTGCGCGTTGAAGGCCTTGCAGAATTCCATGATGTTGAGGCCGCGCTGACCAAGCGCGGGGCCGATCGGGGGCGAGGGATTCGCCGCGCCGGCCGGCACCTGAAGCTTCAGGTATCCGGTCACTTTCTTCGCCATCTTTCACTCCTCTTCGCGGCCCGGACGATCCGGACCTTCAGGGACCGTGGTGCGGTTCCACGGGGACGGCTGGCGACCGACCCGCTCCTTCCACGGCATTTCGACAAAAGGCCGACGCCTTCTCGTCCCGTCTTCTCTCCTCATCGCCGGGACCGACCCGGCGTTCCCGACTGGCAAGGCCCTGCTTACCCCATCGGGGCGGCCGGGACGAGCCCCGCCGCGCTGGAAAAACAATCAGACCTTCTCGACCTGACCGAACTCCAGTTCCACCGGCGTCGGCCGGCCGAAAATCGAAACCGCGACCTTGAGCCGCGAGCGTCCCTCGTCGACTTCCTCCACCGTGCCGGAGAAGGAGGCGAAGGGGCCGTCGGCCACCCGCACGTTCTCGCCGATCTCGAAGGTGATCGCGGATTTCGGCCGCTCCACGCCCTCCTGCACCTGATGCAGGATGCGCATCGCCTCGGCTTCGGAAATCGGCATCGGCTTGTTGTCGGCGCCGAGGAAGCCGGTCACCTTCGGCGTGTTCTTGATCAGGTGGAACGCCTCGTCGGTCAGGTTCATCTTCACCAGCACGTAGCCGGGAAAGAATTTGCGCTCGGTGTCGATCTTGCGACCGCGCCGCACTTCCGTGACCTTCTCGGTCGGCACCAGCACTTCCTCGAACAACTCGGCAAGGCCGCGCTGGCGCGACTGCTCGCGGATCGACTCGGCGACTTTCTTCTCGAAATTCGAATAGGTGTGGACGATGTACCAGCGCTTATCCATGGTCAGCGATTTCCGCGCTCAGGTGTTGATGCCGAGAATGAATGTGATGACGACGCGGATGATCTGATCCGCCAGCAGAAAAAACACGGACGCCAGCGCCACCATCACGAACACCATGATCGTGGTGATCGCGGTCTCCCGGCGCGACGGCCAGGTGACCTTCGAGGTCTCCGACCTCACCTCTTGCAGAAATCGAAACGGGCTGAACTTCGCCATGATGCTTCGCGCGGGCTCCAATGCAACCGCTTCACGACCGGGTCGACGCCGAGGCCGGCGCGACGCGCCGGAGCTTCTCTTGGCCGGAATCCGGACGCGCCCCCTCGCAGCCCTCCCTCACTTCCGAAATCGGACAAGGGACGAGACCCGCGAGCGGACCTGGTTCGGGAAAACGAGCCGCTCACGGAAATCCGTATCTCGACGGGCCGTACGCGGGTGCCGCTTCCTACTGCGGACCGTTCGGAAGGTCAAGGTTGAGCGGGCATGGCCATGCGCCCGGACGCGGCGCGTCGCCCAGGGGCCGTCCGCTCGTAACCATCCAGAAATGCGAAAGAAACCGGCTAATTGGAAACTGGCAGGGGCTGAGGGATTCGAACTCTCGACCTACGGTTTTGGAGACCGTCGCTCTAACCAGCTGAGCTAAGCCCCTCCATGTTTCCGAGGCTTCCAATGCCTCAAAAGGAGGTCATTTTCAAGACTTAAGCGGCTCCCCGCCAAGTCGCCGCGCGCCGCGTCGCCGTGCCGGGACGGGCCGATCGGCAAGCCTCCGCGCGGGTGCCGAGATTGGAGCGGGTGAAGGGAATCGAACCCTCGTATTCAGCTTGGAAGGCTGCTGCTCTACCATTGAGCTACACCCGCATCGTCTCAAGATATGCCTTGCCGGATGGCGCATTGCAACCGGGCGGGCCATCACACCAATGCCGCGCGAGCGGGAGCCGTCCTCGCGGCCGGAATTCGCGCAAGGTTCTGGATCTGGCGCATTTCCTTTTCGCAGGAGGCGATTTCGTCTCATCGGACAGATGTCCGGCCGGATTGCCGTTCGCCCCGACCCGCGCCGCTACTCTTGAAAATGGTGGGGGAGGCAGGACTCGAACCTGCGAAGCCATGAGGCGGCTGATTTACAGTCAGCTCCCTTTGCCGCTCGGGACACTCCCCCACGGAAGCGGGCTTCCGCTATTCCAACCCGGCCGCGACGGAAATTTCCGTTTCGCCGGCTAGCCGGCGGACCGAAATTCGCGCCGTGCCGCCGACGCGCGTCGCGCGCCGAGAATGCGGAAGACAGACATGACAGATATGCGTCGCGCTCGGCGACCTGTCATTCGGCGGCGTTTATGGGTATGGCACCCTGTGAAGTCAACTGGAATCCGGATTCCCGGCGCGCGTCACGGCCGCCTCTTCCTCGTGTGCCGGGCGCGGGGCGCAAGGCTCGCGAGCCGGCCACGCGGCGCGGGGCGGCGTGCAAGGCCCCGTCCCGAGGCGTACGAGCCCGAGCTGTAAGGCGACCCGCGTCCCAAGCCGGCGCGGATCAGGCCTTCGGATCGCCCGCCCCATCGACGATCCGGGACGGCGCCGGATCGGCCGGCGCGACCCCGCAACCGGCTGAAACCAACCCAAGGCCCGTCATTTCCCTCCCATGACCACGCCAGCCAAGCCGCCAGCCGCCCCTCGTCCCGCCTTGATCGCGCTGATCGCCGCGTCGGCGTTCTTCATGGAAATCCTCGACGCGACCGCGATCGCGCCCGCCGTCCCCAAGATCGCCGAGAGCTTCCAGACCAGCGCCACCGCCATCAGCGCCGGCATCTCGTCCTATCTGATCACCGTCGCGATTTTCATCCCCGCGAGCGCGTGGCTGACCGAGCGCTTCGGCGCGCGGGCCGTCTTCTCCCTCGCCATCGCGCTGTTCACGGTCGCCTCGGTGCTGTGCGGCCTCAGCGAGAACCTGACGCAGTTCACGTTCGCCCGCATTCTGCAAGGCGTCGGCGGCGCGATGATGTCGCCGGTCGGCCGGATCGAAGTGCTGCGCCGGACGGAGAAGGCCGACTTGCTGCGCGTCATCGCCTATCTCACCTGGCCCGGCCTTTCGGCCTTCGCCTTCGGACCGCCGCTCGGAGGACTGCTGACGACCTATCTGTCGTGGCACTGGATCTTCTACATCAACGTGCCGATCGGCCTGATCGGCATCGCGCTGGTCCTGACCTTTTTCGAGCGCGGCACGGGACACAAGGCGCGCCCCTTCGATGGTCGCGGCTTCGTTCTCAACGGCGGCGCGCTCGCCAGCTTCCTCTACGGCATCGAGCATATCAGCCGTTACGGCGTCGACGCGTTCGCTCTCGCGCTGGTCGCGGCGGGCTGCGGCGCGGGAGCGCTGGCGCTGCGCCATGCCGCGCGCCATCCCCACCCGCTCCTGCCGATCACCGCGTTCAAGGCGCCGACCTTCCTGATCGGCACGATCACGGGCGGCGGCCCGTTCCGCGTCTCGGTCGGGGCGACCTCCTTTCTCCTGCCGGTGATGTTCCAGATCGGCTTCGGCCTGACCGCCTTCGACGCCGGCCTCCTGGTGTTCTGCTATCTGATGGGCGATCTATCCGCCAAGACCTACGCGAACCGCATCGTGCGCCGCTTCGGCTTTCGCGCGGTGCTGATCGTCCAGGGCATTCTGACGGCGGCGACGGCGGTAGCGCTGGCGCTGATCGCGCCGCAAACGCCGCTCTGGCTACTCATTGCCGTGCTGGTGGTGGCCGGATCGATCCGCTCCGTGCACTTCACCGCGGTCAATTCGCTCGCCTTCGTCGACGTGGCGCCCGAGGACATGAGCAGCGCCTCGACACTGTCGAGCATGTTTCATTCGGTGACGATGGGCGCGGGCGTCACCGTCGCCGCGATCACGCTCAACGCAACGAATATCGTGCGCAACGGCCAAACGGCCCCGCTCGTCCCGATCGATTTCAGCATCGCGCTTCTCATCACGGGACTGCTGGCGCTTCTGGCGGTTCTCGCCTACATTTCGATGAACCGGGATGCCGGTTCGCATGTGTCGCAACGCTGACTTGCGTCGCAATGGTGACTTGCGGCGCGAGTGACTTGTGGCGCGAGTGACTTGTGGCGCGAGTGATTTGCGGCGCGAGTGATTTGCGGCGCATAAGCGATCGCGCCCGAGGGCCGCGCGGGGGCCCGGCCCGATCGTCACGCAAGCCCAATCCCGTCTCGCCACGCGCTTTCCGGATCGTTCATGGCCGATCGTTTTCATCCGAATTCCCGCGCCAAATCCGGGCGTACGGACCGCGCCCCGCGCGGCGCGGCGCGTGACCAAAGGCGCCATCGCGCGCGCGATGCCGGCGATCACGTGACGCTTTACGGCTGGCACAGCGTGGTGGCGGCGCTCGCAAATCCCGCCCGCCGCGCGCGCCGGCTGATGCTGACGGAAAACGCCGCGCGCCGACTTGCCGAGGAAGGGATCACGCCGGCAATCGCGCCGGAAATCGTGCGCCCCGACGCCATCGACCGCCTGCTCGGTCCCGACGCCGTGCACCAGGGATTCTATCTGGAAGCCGACGCCCTGCCCGCCCCGACGCTCGACACGATCGCGCCGGAGGGCATCGTGCTCGTGCTCGATCAGATCACCGATCCGCACAATGTCGGCGCGATCATGCGCTCGGCCGCCGCCTTCGCCGTCCGCGCCATCGTCACCACCGCGCGCCACAGTCCCGAGGCGACCGGGGTTCTGGCCAAGTCGGCCTCCGGCGCGCTCGAACATGTGCCGCTTCTGACGGTGCAGAACCTCGCGCGCGCGCTCGTCGCGCTCAAGGCGCGCGGCTTCCTGACGGTCGGACTCGACAGCGAGGGCGACGCGGCGCTCGACGGCCGCGACCTGCGCGAGCCGCTGGCGCTGGTGCTCGGCGCGGAAGGCAAGGGCCTGCGCCAGCTCACGCGCGAGACCTGCGATGTGGTGGCGCGGCTCGACCTGCCGGGCGCGATCAAGAGCCTGAACGTGTCGAACGCGGCCGCGATCGCGCTCTATATCGCCGCGCGCCGGCTCGGCGGCGCGGAGCGCCAAGGCGCGTGACGTCGCGCGGAATGAGCGGCGCGAGACCTGACGGGCAAATCTATTCGGGGCGCCGCCGCAGCCGGATGACGAGTTCGTCGCGATCGGTCGAGCGAACCTCGGCGTCGGCCTGGATGACGGAGGAATGCGGCGCACCGCCATCGGCGTAGCCGTAACCCGACCCACCGCCGCCATGACCGGCATGGACGTAACGATAGCCCATGCGGATGTCGCGGTCCTCGTAGCGCGCGCGGAACGGCAGCGTGCCCGGACCCGAATAGGTCGGCCCCTGATTGACGTAATAGCGCGGCGTCGGCGGCGGATAGGCCGGCACCTTGTAGACCCAGGCGCGCCGCGCGTGGCGATGGCGATAGCCCGCGTGATAGGCGCGGTCGTAGCCGCCATGATCGTGCGCATAACGACGATGATGGTCGTGGCCATAATAGGCATCGCCATGGACGGCGGCCGTGCCGCCGCAGGTCGACACGAACAGGCCGCATGCCTTGGCCGGAGTCCCGAACATCAATAACGCGGCCGCGCCCGCGGCGAACGCAACTCCCTTCAGCATCGCTGTCTCCATCCTGATCTTGTTCCTTGCCGTCACGCCGGTCATCGGCATGCCGATCGTCGCCGCCCCGTTCATGGCAAGGGTCGATCGCCGCGCGGCGCGCGGCGGCGACCACCCGCCTCCTCGCCCTCGCCCCGGCGATCGCGAATGCGTGGGTCGACCATGATCTGCGGCGGATCGTAGGGCGGGTTCTGCGTTACCGGCACGTTCGGGGATTCCACGCCCCAGGCGCGGTGGAAGCTCTGCGCGCGCGGCGGCAGCTTGCGGTCTTCCGGCGGCTCGATTTCGTGGCGGCCATATCCGGGCAGACGCCCGGTGCGCGGGAAATATTGGCCTTCCGGCCTTGTCGAGATCGCGCGCCAAGAATTGGTGACGGTGGGCTGGGTGTTGATAGACTTGCCGAGCCCCCAGTCGCCCTCGACGATGCCGTAGGACGCGTCGCGGCCGTTGATCATGACCGGCACGCCCGGCCTGCCGGGAATGACGATGACGGGACCGGTGTCGGCGCGCGCGGGAGATCCCGGCACCGCGGCGGAGGCGGCGATCGTCATCAGCAGACCGACGGCAACGAGGAAAACGCGCATCGCATGGTTCCGGCAATTTGGTTGGTGATTTTAGGCGAAGGCGCTGCGGCAAGGATTAACGCCGGGCAAGGATCGCCCGCTATGCCTAACGATCGCTCATCGCAGCCTTAACGCCGGGTTGACCGGCGCGGCCTTAACGCGGGGTTGACCGGCGCGGCCGCATGATCGGCCCGGGCGAATGGCGCGCGCCCCCGCCATCTTGTCCGCCCATTGCCGGGCTGCTAGCTAAATTCAAGGGCGCGCCGGATTAGCTCAGCGGTAGAGCAGCGGTTTTGTAAACCGAAGGTCGGGGGTTCAATCCCCTCATCCGGCACCATTGCAAGTCATTGATCCAAAGTATTTTTAACTGGAAGACCGCCCGGAATTCTCCTTCGGGCAAAGCACGGCCGCCGCGTGGTGCCAGACGGAATGGATTGGCTTGAAGCCGGGCCGCGTCGGCCGCGCCATCGGGCCCGGTTGACCCGCGCGAAACATGCGGGAATGGTACTCGAAGCCGGCGGCTGGAACGCCGACGGGCGTTGACGGGCGTTGAGTTGAAGGAGCGTCGCGGTGCTGGAAGCGTTTACCGACAGGCAGGGACTTGTCCGCCGAAACGTCAGGGTCGTGCGCCTCGCCACGCGGCGGGTGTGGCTGCGGATGTGGCGACCCTACCTTGACGGCACCACGTTCATCGCCATCACCGGAAGCTGCGGCAAGACCACGGCCACGAATGTGCTCGGCGCCATCCTGAGCGAACACGGCGCGACGCGGCTCGGCGTCGTCTCCAATTGCGACCAGGCGGTCGAGACCACCATCAAGCACGCGCGGCGCGCGGACAAATGGTGCGTGCAGGAGGTCGCGGCGGAGGAGCCGGGCGTCATGGCCAGGCGGATGAAACTGCTGCGCCCGCGCATCGGCATCGTCACGACGATCGGTTCGGATCACCTGTCGAGCTTTCGCAAGAACGCCGATGGAATGGCGGAACTCGACCCGAAGGACAGGATCGCGCGCGAGAAGGGCGCGCTCATCGAATCCCTTCCCCCCGACGGCTTCGCCATCCTGAATGCCGACGATCCGCGCGTGATCGCCATGCGATCGCGGACCGTGGCCCAGGTGATCACCTATGGGCGAAGCGAAGAGGCCGATCTCCACGCCTTCGACATCTCGGCGGCGTGGCCGGACCGTCTGAGCTTCAAGGCGCGCTGGCGCGGCGAGACCGTCGCCGTTCAAACGCGGCTGGTCGGCGAAATGTGGGTGACCTCGGTGCTCGCCGCGATCGCGGGAGCGGTGGCGGCCGGCATCGGTCTCAGGGAAGCGGCCGCGGCGATCGAGATGATCGAGCCAGTGTTCGGCCGTAATTCAGTCCGTTTCACCGACGGCGGTCCGGTTCTCGTCTGTGGAACCATCAAGGCGCCCAATGCGTCGATCCCGATCGACATCGAGGTGCTCGCGGCCGCCCGCGCGCCGCGCAAGACGCTCGTGCTGGGAAACATCTCCGACTATTCCGGCGACGGCGGGCCAAAATACAAGAACGCGGCGCGTCTGGCGCTCGCGGCCGGCGCGCGCGTGATCGGCGTCGGCAAGAATGCCACGACCATTCGAAGGATCGCGAAGGACTATGCGGCGGGCGACGTACTCACCTTTCTGTCGGTCAAGGAAGTCCATGATTTTCTTGTCGCCGACTGCGTTCCCGGGGAGTTCGTCCTCCTCAAGGGCGCGGCAAGCACCAAACTGGAACGCATCGCCCTGAACTGGAAGAACGAGACGAACTGCTGGGTCGAAGACTGCGGCAAGAAATACTGCGACGATTGCGACTTCCTGCAGGCGCCGCGGAAGTTGCCGAAGAAACGAGCCGCCGCGTGAGCGCGCCGCGCCCCACCGCGCACATGCGAATGTGAGGCGCGATTTCGCGGCCCGCGTTCGAAAAAACCGCCATGCGGCGACACGACGCGGGCGCTCCCATGCCGGCGAAGCGCCCCGACTGATTGTGACAACGGCCCTGTCATGCGATAGGTCAATCCAAATTCGTCCTCGTTCGAATGGATGGGCCGCTCTCCAAGCTCATGCATTGCAACAACAAGAAGAAGAGCCATGTGGCCCGTCTACGTTATCAACCTGGATCGCGCCACGCGCCGATGGGACCGGTCGCACGCCGCGCTGAACCGGATCGGGATACCACACTCACGTTTTTCCGCACGCGATTGGAAACAACTCGATGACGCCCAACTCGCGCGCTCATGCAGGTTGAAGCCCGACTGGCGCGCGCGCGGGCGCCATGACGCTTCCGGAAGTCGCCTGCTATTTCAGCCATGTCGCGCTGTGGAATATCGTCGCCTCCGGCGATGCCCGTGGCGCGATCATCTTGGAAGACGACTTCGACTGCGCCGCCGACACGGCCGAGGTGCTCGACGCGATTTCGAGCCGTACGCCCGACTGGGACATGCTCAAGCTGTTTTCGGAAAAGCCGCGCGCGCTGAAGGCGGCGACCCCGATGGCCGCCCATTATCGCATTGGGACGCCCTACATCCTGCCGATGTCGACGCTCGCCTACGCGATCACGCGCGAGGCGGCCAAGGGGCTGGCGGAAGCCCTCGTCCCCATCGGCCGCCCGATCGACATCGATCTCAAGCATTGGTGGGAGCACGACGCGATGATCAAGCTCGTCATGCCCTCGCCGTTCTGGCGACGCGATGACTATCTCGAATCGAGCGAGATCGACGAGGCAAGGCGACAACTCGACGATGAGACGAAAACGACGCCGCCGGCCCGGGCCTTGCGCAACCTCGTCTATCAGTTCAAGTTTCACGCGCGGTCGGCGCGGCATTTCCGGCGCCGCCGCGGCGATCAAAAATGGAAGCCGGCAACGACATGAAGGTCGCGAACGCGGCCGATGCCAGGACCACGCGCGCCGCTCATCCGCTGGCCACGGTCGCGTTCGACCGGTTGACCGCCACGCGGACCAAACTGCCCTATGCGCTGGTCGACTACCCAAATTATCTCAACCCCGGTGACGCCGCGATCTGGCACGGCACGACCCACCTGCTGGCGCGACTGAACGGCAATCCACCCGCCTATTCGTCGACGCTGGAGGCGTTCTCGTCCGCGCGCTGCCGCCGAGCGATCGGAGACGGGCCGATCTATTTCCTCGGCGGCGGAAATTTCGGGAATCTCTATTGGCGCCATCACCAAGCGCGTTTGCGGGTAATGCGCGCGATGAAGGACAATCCCCAGATCCATCTCCCGCTCAGCACGGCGTGGACGACGGACGACACCGCGTTGCACCAGGAGACCGCCGCCGTCCTTTCAACGCTGAGCCAGGCGCGCTTCTTCGCGCGCGAGGCGCGGACGCATCGCGACCTCGCCGCGCGCTTCGGCATCGAGGCCGCGCTGTGCCCGGACCTCGCGCATGCGATGGAATTGCCCGCGATGGCGGCGCCCACGACCGAACGCGTCTATCTGCTGCGCCGGGACAGCGAGAGCACCGGGCAAGGCGAGGCCTTCGCCGACCGGGCGCGGGATTGGCCCGACCTGCCGCGATTGAAACTCGTCAACCGCCTCGGCAAGAAAATTCTCAAGCTGCCGTTCGTCTCGCGGTCCGGCGGCGTGATGGGTTGGATCGCGTCGCTGAAGGTCAAGGTCGCCGCCGATCATGTCGCGCTTGGACGCACGCTCCTCACCGATCGCCTGCACGCGATGATCATCGCGCATTTGATCGGCCGCGAGGTCGCCATCATCGACAACGCGACCGGAAAGGTGGCGAGCTATTTCGACACTTGGCGCGACAATTTGAGCGGCGTGAGCCTTGGCCATGGATCGACCGCGGCGGCGCGCGAACAATGAAGGACGGCATGAGGCGGGTTCTTTCGTTGCGCTTCCATCAGGACCGGCCGAGCCGCCGCCTGACGGCCGAGATCGTCGCCGGCCGCAACGGTCCGGCGGAGATCTATTTCGCTTGCGACGACCGCGACCTCACGCCTTCGGGCGACGCGCTGCTGACGCTCGGCTACCTTCCGGCATGCGAGCTCGGTTACGATCTGTCGATCGATGGCGGCGTGAGCCGGTCCCTGCTCGCCTCGCTCGACGACATCTTCGCGCTCTACGCCAGATGGTACGGCGTGAGGCGCAAGCCAAGCGTCCGCTGCGCGCGCGTTGAGGATTTGCCGGCGGACGATGCCCGGCGGAACGATACGCGCGGCACCGTGTTGTTCTTCTCCGGCGGCGTCGATTCCTATTATTCGCTTGTCGCCGCGCGCGGCGAGATCGACGCGCTGGCGCTGGTTGTCGGCGCCGATCTCGATCCGCGTCATGAAGTCGGCACGAAGACGTTGCGCCGCCTTGTACATGACACGGCCCGGGGCGAGAACCTGCCGGCGATCGTGGTGAGCACCGACGCGCGGCGGGTGTTCGATCGCCTGGTGTTATGGGGCGAACAGTACAACGGCGTCATGCTGGCCGGCATCGCGCACATGCTCGCCGGCGATCTTGACCGCGCGCTGGTGGCGGGGTCGAGCAATGCCGTCGGCTTGGCCGATCACCCCTGGGGCTCCCATCCCGACCACGAGCCGCGCTATTCGACGGACGCGATGACGATCGAACATCACGGCGCGATCGAACGGTTCGAAAAAATTCGCGTGCTGGCGCGGGACCGCGATGTCCTGTCCGCGCTGCGGGTATGCTGGCGCACGAGCGACGGCACGAATTGCGGAACGTGCTCCAAATGCACGCAAACGCGGCTTACCCTGCGTTATCTCGGAGGCGCCGAGGCGGAGGCGGCGTTCAACTGCCGGGATCGCGGCGATGAGGATGTGAGTGTCGGGTCGCACGCGGCGTTCGAGTACTGGAGCGCCACCCGCGCCGCGGCGCTTGCCGCCGGAGACGCGGCGATGGCGGCGCGCATCGGCCGCGAACTGGCGCGGTATCGAATTCGCGCCGCGCTCCGCGTTCCAGCCGCGAGCCTGCGGCTCAAGCGCATGCGGCGACGCCGGCGCGCGAGGCGCGGATTGCTGTTCTAGAAGGTGACGATCGAAAATGACGCGTCCCCGGCGCGGCATCGTTCCATTTCGCCGCGAATGGCGCGTTTGGGATCGTTATCGGCCGCTCCCGGCCCGGATTGAAAACAATTCCGGGTTTCAACTCAGCCTATTTAACAGTTTGAAATGTGAAATGATTTTCCCACGCTGTGCCCCCGGCGCGACAGCCGGCACGCGCCTTTGCCCGTATCATTCGAAAATGCACCGACGATCCGGATTCGCTTGGCGGCGCACGCATTTCCGCAAAAGTGATTGAGAGGACGCACATCATGAAAAAACTATCATTCGTCGCGGCCGCGCTCGCCTTGGTCGGCGTTGCCGCGCCGACGATGGCCGCGGATATTCCGGCCAAGGCGCCGGTCTATGCGAAGGCCCCCGCCTACCTGCCCGCGTTCTCTTGGGAGCGCTGCTATGTCGGCGCCCACGTTGGCTACGGGTGGGGCAGGTCTTTTTGGGATGACGGTTTTGGCCTGCCGACATCGACCGCGTCGATCAACACGTCGGGCTTCATCGCCGGCGGCCAAGCCGGCTGCAACTGGCAGCCGAGCAAGACATTCCTGCTCGGCATCGAAGGCGAGATCTCGTGGTCCGACATGCGCGGCGGCTTCGCCAACCTTCCGTTGATCGACAATTTCACCGCCAGAAACCGCTGGGATGGCGACATCGCGCTGCGCGTCGGTCTTCCGGTGGATCGCGCGCTCGTCTACCTGAAGGGCGGCGTGGCGTTCGGAAGCTTCTCCAACGAAGCCCACTTCGTCGCGCCCCTGGTCCTCAATTATTATGCCAACGACACCCGTTGGGGATGGCTCGTCGGCGCGGGCCTGGAGTACGCGCTCGGCAACAACTGGTCGGCCAAGGTCGAATACAACTACATCGACTTTGGAACCGCCAACGTGACATTCACGGAGTCGGTCGGCGCCGCGCCGCCCACCATGCGGTTCTCGATCCATGACACCAAACACGTCGTCAAGGTCGGCGTGAACTATCTGTTCGGCGGCCCGGTGGTCGCGAAATACTGATCGCGCCGCGCCGATCCCGGCGACTGGCGAGAGCGGATCCCGCGGCACGGGTCGGTTCGAGTTCTTCGTTCCGGAGAATTTCGCCGGTGGAACGTCATCGTTCCGCCGGCGATTTTTTTTCGCGTCGGCAGGCGTCCGACCCACGGGTGCCTCGCACGGGTCCCTCCCCGATCTTCGCGTGACGCGATCCCGGCGCGCCGCGATCCTTGCCCGCCGCGCGATCCCGGCGCGATTTCATGCCGGCAGTGTCCCGCGCGCCATTGACAAATCTCTTCCGCCCCGCTTGAGTTCGCGGGTTACGGCACAGGTGCCGGCCTAAAAACCGGCCAATAGGGAATTCGGTGCCGCCGATGCGTCGCGAGCGTTCGCGCCCGCGCCGCTTCAGCCAAACCGAAGCTGCCCCCGCAACTGTGAGCGGTGAGTCTTGGTCCATCATGCCACTGGGAACGTTCCCGGGAAGGCGGACGAAGACGACGACCCGCGAGCCAGGAGACCTGCCTGAGCCGGTCACCCTTCCGTCGCACGGGGCGTGCGCACGGGGCGGCTCTCCGCAGCGGTGACTTTCGAGTGCAACCGCAGCGGAGGATTGGCCCTTGGCCCGTCTTCTCGACACTATTGGGATGCGCGGTGGCGTCTTGGCGCCACGGCGAAGCTCGTCCATGTCGGGATCGGAACAACGGGGCCTGCCTCCGCGTATCAACGCCGGAGATAAGCCCGTGAATTCCCGCCATCGTCTTCCGTTTCTCGCCGCCATTCTTCCCGCCGCCGGCGCGATCGCGGCGTCGGCCGCGTCCGCCCAGCCGATCGAAGTGCCGACCGTCACGATCTACGCCAACCAGGCGCCGACCGAACTCGCCAAGAGCGGCGCGTCGGTCACCGTCGTCACCGGCGAGCAATTGCGCGCGCAGGGCGTATCCACCGTGGCCGAGGCGCTACGCGCCGTCCCCGGCGTCGCCGTGACGCAATCCGGCGGGCGCGGCGCGCTCACCGAAGTCCGCATCCGCGGCGGAGAGACCAACCAGGCGCTGGTCATCATCGACGGCATCGAGGTCAACGGGCTCGCCGACGGCGTCACCGATCTCGCCGACCTCGTCGTCGACGATGTCGAGCGCATCGAGGTGGTTCGCGGACCGCAGTCCGGCGTCTACGGTTCCTATGCCCAGACCGGCGTGATCGCGATCACCACGCTGTCCGGCAAGGGGCTCGCCAAGCCCAGGATCAGCGCCAAGGCGGAGGTCGGCTCGTTCGGCTCGCGCTCGCTCAGCGCCAACGCCCGCGGCGCGGTCGGCCCGGCCTACGGCTCGATCACCATCAGCGATTTCCGCACCGACGGCTACAATGTCGCGCGCACCGGCGCCGAACTCGACGGCACCAACGCCACGGTCGTCACCGGCAAGGCCGGCGTCGACGTGCTGCCCAATCTCAATATCGAGGGCGTCGTCCGCTACACCGATCGCAGGACCGCGACCGACCCGCAGGATTTCAACTGGCCGCCCGGACCGAATTACGGCCTCGTCGTCGACGGCTCCGACTACATGACCTATCGCAGCCTCGCCTCGCGCCTGGGCGCCACTCTCAAGCTGCTTGACGGCAATTGGACCCAGTCGGTCAACATCAAGGGCTTCGAGGAACACCTGCGCAGCTATTCGAGCAGCACGTTCGGCGCCGACGGCACGCGCGTGGTTCTCGATTACAAGTCGACCTTCCTGTTCGACACGGCGATCGCCGGCGGCGAACGCCACCGCCTCACCGCGCTCGCCGATACGCGGCGCGAGAACTACATCAGCACCTCGTCCGGCGCAGCCTTCATCAAGCGACGCACCGGCATCGCCGGCGAATACGCCGTCGATCTCGCCACCAACACCTCGCTGTCGGCGTCCGTGCGCCACGATTTCAACAGCGCTTTCCAGGACGTGACGACGTGGCGCCTGGCGGCTTCGCAACGCTTTCTCACCACCGGCACGCGCCTGCACGCGAGCGTCGGCACCGGCGTCACCGATCCGAGCGTGTTCGAATTGTTCGGCTCCTCGTTCAACCTGCCCAACCCGAATCTTCGGCCCGAGCAGTCGACTGGATGGGACGCCGGCGTCGAGCAGCGCTGGCTCGACGGCATGATCGTCACCGACGCGACCTATTTCGAAAGCCGCTTCACCGACAAGATCGAACTCGTTCCCGGCCCCGGCGGATTTCCGTACATCTATGTGAACGGCGCGGGAGTCGCCCACCGCCAGGGCATCGAGCTTTCCGGCACGTTCAAGCCGGCGCCATGGCTGACCCTGACCGGGACCTATACCTATACCAACGCCCGCACCAGCGCGGGCAATCCCGAGGTGCGGCGACCGCCGCATTCGGCCTCGTTCAACGCCACGGCGCAACTTCCCGACGACAAGACCAAGCTGACCTTCGGCGTCACCTACAACAGCGTGCGCAAGGACTACATCTTCACGCCGGCGAGCACCATTCTCGGCGACCTGCCCTCGGCCACCATCGTGCGCGGCCAGATTTCGCACGACCTGACGCCGATGCTGACGGCCTATGTCCGCGCCGAGAACATTTTCAACGTGCGATATGAGGAGGTCTATTCCTATCGCGCGCCGGGCTTCGCGATCTATGGCGGATTGAAATTCAAGACGGAGCCCTGACGGCGACGCGTGGCGCGATCCGGGCGAGCGCCCTCCCACCTCGCGAGCCAGATCGCGCCGCTTCAATCCGACGGGGCAGGATCGAACCTGGAAGGTCGCTGTGGCCTTCTTCAGGACGCTCCCATGCTCCGTGCGCCGGCGGCGTTCACGCGCCGTCGGCGCCCGCTTGTACCGACGTTTCGGCGAGCAGCCAGGCGAGATAATCGCGGTCCACGCTCTCGACCGGCAGGACAACCAGCGCCGGCGTTTCATAGGAATGCCGTTGCTTGATCGCCGCCACGGCGCGTTCGGCGAGCGTGGCGCGGGTCTTGACAAACATCACGACTTCCTCGGCGCGCTCGACGGTTCCCCGCCATCGATAATGCGAGATCATGCCCGGCACGATGTTGACGCAGGCCGCGAGCCCCTCCTCCACGATCGACCGGCCGACCTGTTCCGCCTCGACAAGCGTGGGGAAGGTCGTATAGACGAAGACGACGCGATCCATCGCGTTTCAGCCCCCCTCGCGCGCGCCGAGCCCCTAGGCCCCCGCATGAACACCACGCCATCATATGAGCGGATCGCGTTCGTCGCGAGTCCCTCGACCGAAGCCCAGCAGGCGCGCGAGCGGCTGGCGCGAGGCTACGGCGATCATGATCCGGCCACCGCCGACGTCATCGTCGCGCTCGGCGGCGACGGCCTGATGCTGCAAACCCTGCACCGCCACATGCGATCGGGAACGCCGATCTACGGCATGCACCGCGGCACCGTCGGCTTCCTGATGAACGATTTCAACGAGGATATGCTGCGCGAGCGGCTGGCGGCGGCGAAGATCACCATCATTCATCCGCTGATCATGCACGCCACCGAGGTCGGCGGCGCCGAGCGGGTGCATCACGCCATCAACGAGGTCGCCCTGTTTCGCCAGACCCACCAGGCCGCGCATCTGCGCATCATCATCGACGGCAAGGAGCGCATGGCCGAGCTGATCGCCGACGGCGCCATGGTGGCGACGCCGGCCGGCTCGACCGCCTATAACTTCTCCGCGCAGGGCCCGATCCTGCCGATCAACGCCCAGCTGCTCGCGCTCACCCCGATCAGCGCGTTTCGGCCCCGGCGCTGGCGCGGCGCCCTGCTGCCGAACACGGCGACGGTGGCGATCGAGGTGCTCGAAAGCGCCAAGCGGCCGGTGGCGGCGGTGGCCGACCATGACGAAGTGCGCGACGTGCGCCGGGTGGAGGTGGCCTCCGACCGCTCCATCGCCATGAAGATGCTGTTCGACCCCGGCCATAGCCTGGAGGAGCGCATCCTCAGGGAGCAGTTCGCCTGCTGACTTCCGGGCCCGGAGGGCCAATTCTCAACCATTCATTAACGCCGCGGCCTTATCGTTAACGCGCCGTGAACCGCTTCCGGTTCGGGCTATATCGCCGCGCACCCATGTACCGCATCGACTTCAACAAGCTGCGCTTTCTCGTCTGCGACGATAGCCCGCACATGCGGCGCATCCTGCGCACGCTGCTGCATTCGTTCGGCGCGCGCGAAGTCTACGAGGCCGAGGACGGCGCCTCCGCGCTCGAGGCCTTCACCCATTACGTTCCCGACATCGTCATCACCGATTGGGCGATGCCGATCTTCGACGGGCTCGAATTGACGCAGATGATCAGGCAGCCCGGCGCCAACGCCAACCCGTTCGCGCCGATCATCATGCTGACCGGCCATTCCGAGAAGCGCCGCGTGACGGCGGCGCGCGACGCCGGCGTGACCGAGTTCCTCGCCAAACCGATTTCGGCCAAGGCGCTGTATCAGCGCATCATGAACATCGTGATCAACCCGCGCCCCTTCATCAAGACGAAGCATTATTTCGGTCCCGACCGGCGGCGCAATCAGAACGGTTCCTATGTCGGCCCGGAGCGCCGGGTCGGCCAGAAGATGGAACTCATTCATCAGCCGGCCCTCTTGGAAAAGGCCAAGGCGACGAGTTGACGCGCGGATGAACGACGTTGCGTGGCGGCGCGACCGCCGAAGGTCGATGTCGACGCGGGGATCGCCGAGCGACCCGCGGTCGGCGCCGGATCGAACGGATCGACGGAAACGGTGGCGAACATGACGACGAAGAAGCCGGATCCCACGAGCGTGAAGACCTATGTCGATCACGAGGTCATCACGCCGCCGCATCATCTGCGCGCCGCCGCCCGTCCCGTCGGCGAGCACGACCGCGACGATCCGGTCGCGCGCGCCGAACAGGCGTTGCGGGACCTGTCGGGCCAGTTCACCGACTGGATGCACGAGGAGTGCGAGAATCTCGTCGCCGCGCATCGCGCCATCCGCGACCAGGGATTTGGCCCGACCGCGCGCGACAAGCTCTACCGCGCCGCGCACGACATCAAGGGACAGGCCGCGACCTTCGGCTACCCGGCCGCGGCCGCGGCCGCCGAAAGCCTCTGCCGGATCATGGATCACGCGCCGGAACTCGCGGCGGTGCCGCCCGAGCTGATCGACAATCACGTCAAGGCGATCCTCGCCATTGTCCGCGAGAACGCCCGCATCGACGCGGCCAATGTCGCCGACACGCTGTCGCGACGCCTGCGCGCCGTCGCCGACGAATATCTCGCCCACGTCAACCGCGATCGGCCCGAGCATCTCGAAGCGATCATGGCGCCGAGCATAGTGCCGGGCGCCTGAACGGCTGCGCGAGCCGCCGCCTCCCCTATCATCGGTGATTTCCGGATCGGTCGCCGGCGCGAAACGACGCCGCTCAGGCCGCGAGCGCGTGGTCTTCCGCGTCGATATCGATGAACGCGGCGCGCTGCTGATCGTCCATCGCCAGATCCTCGCACAGCATCCGCGCTTCCTCGCGCGCGGATTCGACGGCGAAGCGGCGCAGCAGGATCAGCAGCGGTTCCATTTCCGGCGTGCGGCATTCCTCGCATTGAGTGAGCACCCGCTCGACCATGGTGCGGCGCAATTGCGTCAGCTCCCCGGCCGAGCCGGCGAAGCCGAGCTCATGCACGGCCGCGATCGCCGCGCGGAAGGCGGGGATGGTCGAGGCCGGGAAACCGGCGCGGGTCAGCAACGCCGTGAGGCCGGCCCCGCCGCGTTCGCGCGTCAAGCCGCTCACGCGGGCGAGCGTCAAGCCCGACAATTCGACCAGCGCCTGGGTGAACAGCTCCTCATTGCCGCTCAACAGCGCGCGCAAGATGAGCCCCGGCGTCAACTGGCCGGTCTCGCGCAGGTGGCCGACCAGCCGCATCAGATCGGCGCCGCGCGAATTCGCGGCGGCGGAAATCGCGACGCGCTCGCGCGCCTCGCCCGTCATCCGCTCGGCGCGATCGGCGTTCATCCAGTTGCGCGCCACGACGAGGCGCGACAGCGTGCGCGACAATTGTTCGGCCAGCGCGAGGCGAATTGACGCGGGCAAATCGGCGCGCGCGAGCAGCGCCTCGCGAATGGCGGCGAGATGGCCGTGCCGCGCGACGATGCGCTCGATCGAGATCAAGGCGACCTCGGCGTGGGAATTTTCGATCAGTTCGAGGCAGGCTTCCGCCCCGCCGACTTCCGCGATCGCGGCCGCGATCGAAACCGGCAGACCGACGCGGCGCGCGATCGCGCCTTGCACCGCCGCGCTCCCGGTGGCGACGAGATCGACCAGGTCGGCGTCGACGAGAAGCGGCGAATGTTCGAGAATCGGCAGCGCGACCGAGGCCTGATCGGCGGCGAGCGCGCGCACGATCGCCGGCGGCGCTTCCTCGGCGGCGGCGAAGACATCCGCCATCGCCTCGCGCACCAGGGGCGAGGCATCGTCGAGCAGCATCAGCAGCGCGCCTTCGGCCGCGATACGATCCTCCTCCGACATGTCCGAAATGAGCCAGGCCCTCGCGAGCGCGCGCGTGGCTTCGGCGCGCTCGGTCGCTGACGCGGTGCGGACCCAACTGAGAAATTGCCGAACGATCATGATCTGGCCGGCCTACGCAACCCATACGGCGAACGTGACCGTCACGTTCCCTCATCCTCCACTCTAGCGGCCGAGGATTAACAAAGCGTTCACCATAAACATTTGGAATTATTGCCGTTTCGTTAACGGCGTCAGCTCGCGAAAACGCCCGCGCGGTCGCTGAAGAGATCGAAGCCGGCCGATGGCTGGGCCTCGCGCCGCGCGCTCGGGTCGGCGCCGGCGTCCTTCGCCGTCGACCACAGGCTCTGGACCGTCGGCGAAACGGGCTCGACGCGATCGCCCACCTGGAACAGCGTCTGGAACATCGGCGTGGCTCTCGCCGCGTCGCCTTGTTTCGGCGCCTCGTTCGCGGCGACAAGCTGAAGCGGCGCCTTCGTCTCCGCGTTCGACGACACTTGCGGAAAGGCGCCGAGGAAGGTCGCGGAAGTCGCGTTGCCTGCGAGCGCCGGCGTTTGCTGGACCGCGCTCGCGAGCGCGGTCCTGGTCGCCTCGGAATTGGCGGCGGTCACATATTTCGCGTTGAGGGTGGCGTAGACATCGCTCACGCCGCGCGCCCGGCCCGCGCGATCATAGAAGATCGATCGATTGGCGGCGGCGGCTGCCGGAAAAAGCGCGGCCGCGCTCGCGTTCGGGGTTTCCGACACGGCGTTGATCAGGCGCGTCGCGCCATAAACGCCGAGGAAATGCGACATATAGAGTTCCCCGTCGGTCGGCGCGCGGCCGATCGAGGCGGCGAGTTTCTCGCCGTTCATCTGTGTCAGCGCCCCCGCCATCGCGGCGTTGACGGTGGGATCGTTGCGCAAGGCAAGGATCGCCTGCCGCGCCGCCGGATCGTCGACCGCGTATCGCCCGTCACCGAGCCGCGTGATCGCATCGGCGACCTGGCCGTAGCCGAGCGCCGCGCCGCGCTCCTTCATGGTGGCGAGCCAGGTCTGATCGATGAACTGGTAGAGCCCCCGCGCCGAGGAAGTCGAGGCGGCGGCGCGCGGATTGAAATTGGATTCGATCTTGGCGGCGGCCAGCAGATATTCGAAGCTCACGCCGGTCGCGGCGGCCGCCTGCTGGATCGCGCCGGTGACCTGCAAGCGGGCCGGATTGAGGCCGGTACCCGTTGCATCGACCGCCATGGCTCATGACCTCCGGTGTCCGCGACCGCGAACGGGCGTGCGGCCGCGCGATAGACGGACGATGCCGAGTCTTAACGATCATGGTAAACGGGAGGTTAATGGGGGTGCCGGAACTTCGGCGGCCGGGAACGGCCGGCCGGGTTCGCGCCGGCGTGAAGCCCCCCTCGCCTCGGCGCTATTGACCCCGGCGGGCGCGGCGGGGACAACGCCGGCCATGATGAAGATGGCTTCGGAAAGACAAGAGCCGTGAACACGTTGCCGCCGCGTTCGTTTCTATTCGTTCCGGGCGACCGCCCCGAGCGCCTCGCCAAGGCGCTCGACCGCGACGCCGACGCGCTCATCCTCGATCTTGAGGATTCCGTCGCGCCCGAGGACAAGGTCCGGGCGCGCGCGAATGTCGCGGCGTTCCTGCGCGAGACCCGCGCCGAGAAGCGGCGCGCGCTTCTCATCGCGCGCGTCAACGGCCTCGCGACGGGGCTGATCGACGACGACCTTGACGCCGTCATCGCCTCCGCGCCCGATGCGATCTTCCTGCCCAAGGCCGAGGGCGGCGGAGCGATCAGCCATCTCGATGCCAAGCTCGCCGTGCGCGAGGCGCGCGGCGGACTCGCCGACGGCGCGATCGCGATCTATGCGCTCGCGACGGAAACCGCGCGCGCGGTGCTGACGACGGCAAGCTATGCGGCGTGTAGCGCGCGACTCGCCGGGCTCGCCTGGGGCCGGGAGGATCTTTCCGTCGCGCTCGGCGCCTCCGCGATGCACGACGAATACGGCCATCTCCTCGACACCTTCCGCCTGGCGCGCGGGCTGTGCCTGCTCGGCGCCTACGCGGCCGGCGCGCAGGCGATCGACGCGGTCGAGCCCGATTTCACCAATCTCGCGAGGCTGCGGCGCGAAAGCCTCGCCGCCTGGCGCGACGGCTTCACCGGCAAGCTCGCCATCCACCCCTCGCAGGTCGCGATCATCAACGAATGCTTCCGGCCCTCGCGCGAGGAACTGGCCGAGGCGCGCGCGCTGGTGGCGGCGTTCGCCCAGGCGGACGGGCGCGGCGCGATCGCGGTCGACGGCGTCATGCGCGACGTTCCCCATCTCGAACGCGCGCGGCGGCTCGTGGCCCGATATGGTTCGGATTGACCGCCGGAAGCGAGAGCCCGAACGACCCTCGCCTCACGGGTCCTTGCGATAGACCGCGCCCGGATCGAACGCGCGGCCGTCCTCGACGAAACGCAGCACCGCCCCGCCGGCGCGGTTGCTTTCCACCGCGCGATAGAAGCACGACCGCCGCCCGGTGTGGCAGGCGCCGGCGCCGGTCTGCTCGACCTTGATCCACACGGCGTCCTGATCGCAATCGGTGCGCATCTCGACGACGCGCTGGGTGTGGCCGGAACTCTCGCCCTTGCGCCACAGCTTGCGCCGCGAGCGGCTGTAGTACCAGGCCTCGCCAGTCTCGATCGTGCGCCGCAGCGCCTCCTCGTTCATGAAGGCGACCATGAGCAGGTCGCCGGACGCCGCGTCGGTGGCGACGCAGGTCACAAGGCCGGCGGCGTCGAATCGGGGGCGGAATTCGGTCCCCTCCTCGACGGCGGCGGCATCGTCGGATTTCGCTGAAGGGTCGATCGTCACGTCGGATTCCTTGATGCTCTTGCGCTCCGGCGCGCGGGCCGCGCCTCACGAAATCGCGCGACCGACGCGGGTCCGCGCATTGCCCATGATCGGAACATCGCCTCGGCGTTCGGCCGCGCGCGCGTTGAATGAGAACATGAGCGCGCCGGGTGACGGGTTAGCGCGTCGGGCCCCGCACCACCGACATGAAGCGCGCTTGCGCGCCCGCGTCGTCGCGGAACAGACCGGTAAACCGCGTCGTCACCGTCAGCGCGCCGTGCTTGCCCACGCCCCGCACCGACATGCAGGTGTGCTCGGCTTCGATCATCACCGCGACGCCGCGGGGCTTGAGGATGTCCTCGATCGCGGCGGCGATCTGCGCCGTCATATGCTCCTGCGTCTGCAGGCGATGGGCGAAGGCGTCGACGAGGCGCGCCAGCTTGGACAGACCGACGACGCGGTCGACCGGCGCGTAGGCGATATGCGCGGTGCCGTAGAACGGCATCATGTGGTGCTCGCAATGCGATGTGAACGCGATCTCGCGGATCAGGACGAAATCGTCATAGCCGGCGGTTTCGCCGAAGGTGCGGTCGAGCACCTCGCTCGGACATTCGCGATAGCCGCGGTAAAGTTCGTCATAGGCCTCGATCACGCGGCGCGGCGTATCCAGAAGGCCTTCGCGATCGGGATCCTCCCCGATATAGGAGATGAGCGTCTTGACCGCCGCCTCGGCCTCGGCCCGCGACGCGCGCGGCAGGTCGGGACGGATCGCGCCGCCCTGAACATCGGCGGGCGTGCCCGCGCGCAATTGCTTGATCACCGCGTCCATATCGACTCTCCGTTCGACCGGTCCTCGCTGGAACCGGGAGTGTCACCGGGCAGCCGCTCCGGCCGGTTCCGCGCTGAACGAAACCGAGGCCGGCGAACGCCGCCATTCGCCGAGTTCCGGCTGTCCGGGCGATCTTGCCCGGCAAGCCGTTGCTCCCGCGTGCGATTATCTCCGTCACGCGTCGGCGAGCGGCGCTTTTTGCCCCGCTGCCAATGCACTATATAGTGTATTATGATCCTGCCGCAAAGGCGGGAACATTCCGCTCACGACAACCTGATGCTCCGCGCGGCGCGATGCTTAACGAGGTTTACAACAAGCGAATTCTGGAACTGGCCGGCAACATTCCCCGGCTTGGACGGTTGGCCACGCCCGACGCCAGCGCCACCGCCCATTCCAAGCTCTGCGGCTCGACCGTCACGGTCGATCTCAAGATGGACGGGCCCGTGGTCACCGACTTCGCCCATGAAGTGAAGGCCTGCGCGCTCGGCCAGGCCTCGTCCTCGATCATGGCGCGCAACGTCGTCGGCTCGACCGCCGGCGAATTGCGCGCGCTGCGCGACAGCGTGCGCCGCATGCTCAAGGAAAACGGCCGTCCGCCCGAGGGCAAATGGGCCGATATCGCCGTGCTCGAACCCGTGCGCGACTACAAGGCGCGCCATGCCTCGACGCTGCTCACCTTCGACGCGGTGGTCGACGCCATCGGACGGATCGAGGCTGAACGCGGCGCGCCGGCCGCGGCCTCCCCGTGAGCGCGTGACGGGCTGGCAATGGGCGCATCATGAGCGCATTCGACGACGCGGCGAGATTCGTCGTCCGCCTGCCGCGCAATTTCGGCCGCGGCCTCCTGGCGGTCTATCGCCACACGCTCTCCCCGCTCATCGGCTTTCACTGCCGGCACCTGCCGACCTGCTCGTGCTATTCCGACGAGGCGCTCGAACGGCACGGCCTCTGGGCCGGCGGCTGGATGACGCTCGCGCGCCTGCTGCGCTGTCATCCCTGGGGCACGTCGGGGATCGACAACGTGCCGCGCGAGCGGCCCACCGGGGCGCGCTGGTATCTGCCCTGGCGCTACGGACGCTGGCGCGGCGTCAATCCCGGTTGACGCGCATCAGCCGGGTCGGACGTCGCCCGATCATACGCTAGCGCCCGGCCTCGCCCATCGCCTCGAGCCTGCGCCGCGCGTCGGCCGAACCGAGTTCGGCGGCGCGGCCATACCATTGCCGCGCGCGCGCGGCGTCCGGCGCGGTGCCGACCGCGCCGATCTTCTTCAAGATCGCGGGGTCGTAGGTCGCGCCGAGCGCGAGCGCGGCGTGCGCGCTGCGGGCCTCGGCCGCGCGCTGAAGCAGAAGACGCGCGGAGGCGAAATCGCCCTCGCTCATGAGCTTCTCGCCGCGCTCGACAAGCGCCTCGATCACGGTCGCGGCGATGCCGGGGCGATCGGCGGACGCGCTCTCGGGCGCCGGCTTGGCCTCCGGCGCGGCCGCCGCCGTCTCGGCCGGTCGCGTCGCGAACGGCGGCGCGGACGCGAGCGTCGGCCCGGTCGCGGCGGACGGCGGATTTGGCGCTGGGAAGACCGCCGGCGCGGTGGACGGCGCGCCCTGCATGCCGGCGCCGATCGACGAAGCGTTCGCCGGCGGCGGCGCGAGAATCGCCATGGACGCGGCGATCGCCTGCGGCGGCACGGCGGGTTGGGCTTGTTGCGCCGGCGCGGCCTGCTGCGGCACGATCGCCGTCGTCGCGACGCGCGTCGGCGCGCTGGGCGGCGGCGAAAGCGAAACGCCCGATTCCGTCTTGCCGGCAACGGTGCTCGCCAGCAGATTGCCGACATAGGCTTGCGGGTCCGGGCGCGTCGCGATGAAGGCCGCGCCGAGAATCACCACCATGCCGAGCCCGATCGTCGCGAGCCTGCCGATGAGGCCGATCAGCCGCCGGCGCCCGCCGAGATCGAGCGGCGGCATCGGCGGCATCCATTCCGGTTCGAGCGAGGGGATGCGCATCGCCGAACCCGCCGGCGCGCGCGCGGGCGCGTGTTGCGACGCCGGCACGCGGCGCGGATCGACCCATGGCGCCATCGTCGCGCGGCTGTCGGGACGGCCATGCGTCGCCAAGCGGCGGCGCGCCTCCAATGTCGCGGCCAGTTCGGCTCCCGCGTCGGACTTATCGTCGTAAGGCTTGACGGTTTCGTTCATCACGGTTCCCCCTCTGCTGCCTACGATCCTGACGCCCACTTGAATTCGCCGCGTGGCGGCGCGCGCGCCGCCCGCCCGGCTCAGCGTGCCTGACGCGCCTGGTTCCATTTGACGAACTCCTGAAACAACCGCGTGCGATCGGCTTCCGACATCGATCCGGGCTTGGTTTCCGCGTTGCCCCGCGCCTCCAGGAACGCCTGGAAATCGCCCCGGTTCGCGACACCCGGCTGTTCGGTGTTCGCGCGCAGCCAATCGTCGGCGCCGGAAAAGCGCGTCAGCCCCGGCACCACGGCGGAGAGATTGATCTCCCGCCATTTCGGATGCCGCGGCGGCTTGCCGAAATCGCCCGCACGCACGCGCGGAAAGAAGGCGTCGACGAAGCGGGAGATGCGCTGGTAGCGATCGGTGTTTTTCGGCCAGTTGTAGGCGATGAGCACCGCGCTGACGGCGATCGATTCGACCTGTCGGCCCGGCTCGATCAATCCGGGATAATCCTCCGCCGTGAGGATTGTCGGAAGATAGGCCTCCTGCAACGGCTTGGCGTAGGGCACCGGCAGCAGACGGAATCCGTCGGCCGCCTTGACCTTGCCGACGGAAGCGGTCGGCTTGCCGGCGATGAGAACGGTCGCCGCGAGATCGCCCTTCTTCATCGCCTCGATCGCGTCGGCCTGGCCGAGATTGACCTCCTGCGGTTTGACGCCGAGAAGGTTGAAGATATTGCGCGTCGAAAGCTGCGTGCCGCTGCCGAGGTCGCTGAAATTGACCTTCTTGCCCTCCAGATCGTTGATCGAGGTGATCTCGGGCCGGACGATGATGTGCATCTCCTCGTTGAAGAGCTTCGCGACGTAGACGATCTTCTCGCGCAGGTCGGAGACGCCGCCGCGGCGAAGCTGGTCGAGCAGCGGGGCCTGGGTGATGCCGAGGTCGATGCCGCGCAGATAGCGCACGTCGATGATGTTCTGTCCGCCGCCCTTGCCGATCACCGGCAGGATGCGAAGCTTGTCGCCGTCGTCGAGCACGGCCGACAGGTCGTAGGCGATCGAGAGATAGGTGGCGTTGAGATTGCCGGAGATGATGGCGACGGTATTGGCGTTGAGCCGGTCGCCGGAGTGTTGAGCTTCCGCCGGCGCGGCGACTCCAAGAAGCGCCGCGACCAGGACAGCCCCCACACGCCCGGTTCGCCATCGCGCCCGTATGCGATACCCGATCGTACGCGCCAGCGTCCCCCGATTGTCTGGTGTCATGGTTTCGTCCCCTCCTGGAGTGCCACGTCCAACGGGTTGCCCGCTTCTTGAAGCCACGCCCCGAGGTCCTAACGGTCTGCCCCTATGCGATTGGGTGCTGGCTTGCGACGATCGGGCAACGGTCGGATTGAGGCGTCGGATTGGGACGATAGTTCGCGCGAAACGCGTTCATTTTTGGCGAAATTCGAGAAACGATGTGGTCGCCTCGCCGGCCCGCGCGGCGTCATCACGCGCGGCGCGAGGCGCGCGGCGCATCATGGCCGCGGCGCGCGCTAACATGCTGCGTCGTCGCGTGGATCGGCGATCGCGCGGGCGCGGCGACGATGACCTCGCGAGTGCCGTTCCGAGGGACGCGTGAAATGCCGGCGACGAAGCTGTCGCCACGAATCGGACACGAATCATGTCCGCGCGATCACCGACCGCGTTATCCGGCGAAAGGAGATTGGCCGCCGCGCGGCCTGCTGATGATGAGGCCGGCGAGCGCGGTCGCCATGAACGCGGTCGCGACCAATCCGATCGTCGCCAGGCCGCCGGTCGCGTAGAGCGCGCCGCCGATCGCCGAGCCGACCCCCTGCCCGACATAGATCGCCGAGGTGTTGAGCGCGACCGACGCGCTGCCCAGTTCCGGCGCGGCCGCGATCAGGCGCACCTGCTGCATCGAGTTGAACGCGGCGAATCCGAGGCCCCACAATCCCATCGCCAGTCCCATCGCCACCACGTTGCCCGCGCCGAACAGCCAGCTCAGCGCGCCGGCCATCATGATGACGAGGAAGACGCGCGCGGTCGCGTAAGGCCCCCACGATCCCACCAGCCGCGTGGCGGCGAGATTGCCGATGACGCCGAGGACGCCGTAGATGGCGAAGAACAACGCCGCGACGCGTCCCGACGCGCCGGCCATGTCGGCGAGCAGCGGCGCGACGTAAGGGAATACGACGAATTGCCCGCCGAGCCACAGCGCGGTGATCGACAACAGGAGCAGCACCAGCCTGTTGCGTGCCACCGCAACCCAGGTCGCGAACTCGACCGGCGGGCCCTTCAAGCCGCGCGGCAGGCGCGTCCACAGCAACAGGCCGGCGACCGTCGCGATCAGCCCGACGACGACATAGGTGCCGCGCCAACCCCATTGCGCCGTCGAGGCCGCCACCAGCGGCAGGCCGAGCGCGACCGAACTCGACCAGCCGAGGAATACGAATGAGATCGCCCCGGAGCGCTCGCGCTCCGGTATCATCAACGCCACGGTGCTGGCGGCCTGCGGCGTGAAGATCGCGGCGACCGCGAGCATCGCCAGGCGCAGCGCCAGCAGCACGCCATAGGAAGGCGCGAGCGCCGAGGCGAAATGCCCGACCGCGAGCACGGCGATCGTCCCGCCCAACATCACGCGGCGATCCATCCTGCTCGTGCGCCAGACCAGGAGCGGCGAGCCCACGCACAGCACCGCCGCGCCGAACGTCACCAACAGGCCCGCCGTCTGGATGGAGACGTCGAGACCCCGCGCGAGCTCGGTGATCATGCCGGCCGGGCCGAGCACGCTCACGCCGACGACGAAGTTGCCGAGCAGCATCGCCACGAGCGCGGGAGGGTTGGTCATGCCTTACTCATAACGTACCGGGCCGGCTCGCGAAATCGGCGCCGCCGCCCGCCACGCATGCGCCGCCGCCTCTTGCCAACCCCATTCGGTCGTGTATGGAGTTTCCGCGCTTACCTGCGTTCGTAGGCAGCGAGTGAGCAACAGGAGCATAGCATGGTCGGTCCGACCCAGGTCCATGTGACCTTCCCCGACGGCGCCCGCCGCGAATTTCCCCAAGGCATCACCGGCTTCGACATCGCCAAGGGCATCTCGCCCTCGCTCGCCAAGCGCACCGTGGCGATGGCGCTCGACGGCGAGTTGGTCGACCTCGACGATCCGATCGCGCGCGACGCCAGAATCGAATTCATCTCCCGCGAGGACCCGCGCGCGCTGGGACTTATCCGGCACGATTGCGCCCATGTGCTGGCCGAGGCGGTGCAGGCGCTGTGGCCCGGCACTCAGGTCACCATCGGCCCGGTGATCGAGCACGGCTTCTATTACGACTTTTTCCGCGACCAGCCCTTCACGCTCGAGGACCTGCCGGTCATCGAGAAGAAGATGCGCGAGATCATCGCCAAGGATCGCCAGCTCACCAAGGAAGTGCTGCCGCGCGAGGAAGCCAAGCGCGTTTTCGGCGCCATGGGCGAGGCCTTCAAGGTGGAGCTGATCGACGCCATTCCCGGCGACGAGCCGATCAAGATCTACCGCCAGGGCGAATGGTTCGACCTCTGCCGCGGCCCGCATATGCCCTCCACCGGCAAGGTCGGTACCGCCTTCAAGCTGATGAAGGTCGCGGGCGCCTATTGGCGCGGCGATTCCAACAACCCGATGCTCACCCGCATCTACGGCACCGCCTTCGCCAAGCAGGAAGAGCTCGACGCCTATCTCAAGCAAATCGAGGAGGCCGAGAAGCGCGACCACCGCAAGCTCGGCCGCGAGCTCGATCTCTTCCACTTCCAGGAGGAAGGCCCCGGCGTCGTATTCTGGCACCCCAAGGGCTGGACGCTGTTCCAGAACCTGATCGCCTATATGCGGCGGCGCCAGAACGCGGCCGGCTACATGGAAGTCAACGCGCCGCAACTGCTCGACAAGTCTTTGTGGGAGACGTCCGGCCACTGGGAATGGTATCGCGAGAACATGTTCGGCGCGCAGTCGGCCGGCGACGAGGCCGAGGACAAGCGCTGGTTCGCGGTCAAGCCGATGAACTGCCCCGGCCATGTGCAAATCTACAAGCACGGCCTTCGCTCGTACCGCGAACTGCCCTACCGCGTCGCCGAATTCGGCCTCGTGCATCGCTACGAGCCCTCCGGCGCGCTGCACGGGCTTTTGCGCGTGCGCGCGTTCACGCAGGACGACGCGCATGTGTTCTGCACCGAGGATCAGATCGCCGAGGAGTGCCTCGCCATCAACGATCTCATTCTCTCGATCTACCGCGACTTCGGCTTCGAGGAGATCGTGGTCAAGCTCTCCACTCGGCCCGACAAGCGCGTCGGCGAGGACGCGCTGTGGGACCGCGCCGAGGCGGCGATGAGCCGCGTGCTGGACGAGATCGCGGCGACCTCCGGCGGACGCATCAAGACCGGCGTCAATCCCGGCGAAGGCGCGTTCTACGGCCCGAAATTCGAATACGTGCTGCGCGACGCCATCGGCCGCGACTGGCAATGCGGCACCACGCAGGTCGACTTCAATTTGCCGGGCCGCTTCGGCGCGTTCTATATCGACGCCGACGGATCGAAGAAGACGCCGGTGATGATCCACCGCGCCATCTTCGGCTCGCTCGAACGCTTCCTCGGCATCCTGATCGAGAACCACGCCGGCCACTTCCCGCTGTGGCTCGCCCCTGTGCAGGCGGTGATCGCCACCATCACCTCGGACGCCGACGATTACGCGCGCGAGGTGACGCGGCTGGCCGCGCGCGCGGGCCTGCGCGTGGAGACGGACCTTCGCAACGAGAAGATCAACTACAAGGTGCGCGAGCATTCGCTGGCCAAGGTTCCCGCGCTGCTCGTGGTCGGCAAGAAGGAGGCCGAGACCCGCGCGGTTTCCGTGCGCCGCCTGGGCAAGGAAGGCCAGAGCGTGCTGCCGCTCGACGCCGCGCTCGCCGCGCTCGCCGAGGAGGCGGTCGCGCCCGATTTGCGCCGCGCGCTGGCCGAATCATAATTCACGCTGAAAACCGGAGAGACGCCGATCGATGCCCGACGCGCTTGAACTGTTGAGAACCCGCCGTTCCGTCAAGCCGATGGAGATGACGGGTCCCGGCCCCACGCCGGCCGAGATCGACGCGTTGCTGACGATCGCCTCGCGCGTTCCCGATCACGGCAAGCTCGCGCCGTGGCGCTTCATCGTTTTCGAGGGCGAGGGTCTGCGCAAGGCCTCGCTCATCGTCGAGAAGGGATTCAAGGCGAAATTCCCCGCCGCGACCGACGAGCAGGCCGGCGACGCCGGCAAGCGTTTCGCCCAGGCGCCGCTTGTGATCGCGGTGGTGAGCCGCGCCGCGCCGCACCCCAAGATCTCGGAATGGGAACAGGTGCTCTCCGCCGGCGCGAGCGCGATGGCGCTCGTCGTCGCCGCGCACGCGACCGGATACGCCGCCTGCTGGCTGACCGATTGGGTGAGCTACGACCGCGCCACGCTCGATGCCCTCGGCGTCGCGGCGGAGGAAAAGATCGCCGGCTTCGTCAATATCGGGCGCGCCGCGCGCGCGGCCGAGGATCGACCGCGTCCGGTGCTCGCCGACATCGTCACGCGCTTCGGATAGACCGCGCCGATCCCCGATCAGGGCTTCTGGGTCGCGATATAGGCGGCGAGATCGGCGGCTTCAGCGCGCGTCAGGTTCATGTCGGGCATGCGCGGATGCGGCGTCAGCAGATAAAGCGCGATCAGCGCGCCGGAATAGTTCTCGCGCGTCGCGATCGAGGAAAACGGCGGCGCGTCGGTATTGGCGCGCTTCTGTTCGGTGCCGACGACATGACAGCTCGCGCACCAGCGCTGCGCCAGCCGCGCGCCGTTGTCGGCGCCCGCCCGCGCCTGTCCGGCGAGCGCGGCGAGCGCGACCACGAGGAGGCAGGCCGTCAATCCCGATTTCATCCGTTTGCGCATCATCCACCCGCGAAACATGTCGATTTCCTCGCGCCGGCCCCGGCGCCTTCCGAGCATTCGCCCCACGAGACGATATCGTCCCGTCCAAGGCAATGCACCAGATTCAATGCACCAGATTCCGAGCGTTGCGCAAATCCCCGTCGCGAAAAGTGGTTTCCAGCCTCGCGGGACTTGCTCCATCGGCCCAGCATGCTTGACGCGGAACCGGTCATCAAGCTTTCCCGCGATCGGCCGGCGCGCCAGCCGATCAATTCCACCGCTTTATTGCGCGACGACCTCGATCTCGCCGTCGACGCCGTTGAGCACCTTGAAGGCGCGCTCGAACACCTTGCCCTCGTTGCGGGCGATGGCGCGGTATTCCCCCTCCGCCAGCACCACGCGCGGGAAGGCGCCGGTCGCTTCCTTGATGACGTCGCCGGCAGGCGTGATCACCGTCCATGACGTGTTAGCCAGCGCCTCGCCGCCCTTGTCGCCGACCAGCTTGAAGGTGATCGCGGCGGCGCGATGCTGCACCGTCACGTCGGTGAGCTTGCCAGCGTGCACGCGCATGTCGGAGCGCACGACGGAATTGGCGTCGCCGTAATTGGAGATGATGTAATAGATGCCCTCCGGCAGCAGGACGATGTCGGTGGCGACGGCGGCCTGGACGATCGGCGCGCGCTCGGCCGTCTCGAACTGACTGCCCTTGTAGACGTCGAAGGTGATCTGGCCCTGCGGGATCTTGCTCGCGCCGACGCGGCCCTCGATGCGCAGCCCGCCGGCGGGCAGTTCGAAGGTTTCGCGCAAGGTCTCCTGCCTGACCACGACCGTGCGCACCGAACTCACCAGGCCGAGACTGGCGTGCACGATATAGGTGCCCGGTTGCAGCACGATGTTCGGCGTCGCGCCGCGATCCTCCTTGATCAGCTTGAACGCGCCGGCGGCGTCCGGCCGGTCGGCATAGACGCGCCAGATCAGGCCGCCGCTGACGGCGGGCATGTCCTTGCCGAAGCGCGCGTTGAGCGCGAGCACCGCCTGCCCGGACGGAACGAGCGGCGCGGCCGGCGCGATCGCCGCGGGCGCGGCAAGACTCGGCGGCGGCAGGTCGGGCTGGGCGGCCGGCCCGGATGGCGGGGCAAGATTGATGGCCGGACCGGTCAGGACATTGGGCACGCTGGTCGGAGGCACCGGCGGGGGACGCTCGCCGAAGATCTGGGCGCCCGCGTCGGTCGCCGCGAAGAGAAGCGCGCCCGCGATTCCCGCCGCCAGAATCCGCCGCCGCGCGCCCGCGCGCCGCCGTGATGATCCGACCGTGCGGAGAAATCCTACGTTCATGATCGTCCGTTTTGCGCGTAAACGCGAGGAATTCAAGCCTCTTGGCGCGCCCCCCGGGCGGCCGGCCGGACCATGGACGGCAAATTTGTCATAATTCCAGAGCAATCCTTACCCGCCTTCGCAAGAGTCGGGCCTTATTCGCGAAGGTCATGGGGCCCGCGACCGAGCGGGATTATCCATTGCTGGATCGCATTATTCGACGTCGCACGGACCTTACCGACGTGGCACGCAAACCGACCTCCCCTCGGCGCAAACCCGTGATCGGACTTGCCCTCGGCGGCGGGGCGGCGCGGGGCTTCGCCCATATCGGGGTCGCGCGCGCGCTGATGGCGCGCGGGATCGCGCCGGATGTCGTCGTCGGCACCTCGATCGGCGCCGTCGTCGGCGCCTGCCTGATCACTGGCCATCTCGACGCGTTCGAGGCCTGGGCGCGCGGGCTCAAGCCGCGCAACATCTTCAGCTATCTCGACATCAGCCTCGGCGGCTCGGGCCTGATCGGCGGACAACGGCTCGCGAACGAACTCGACGCCACGATCGGGCGCGCGCTCGTCGAGGAGCAGCGGGTGAAATTCGCGGCGATCGCGACCGAGGTGAGCACCGGCCACGAGGTGTGGCTGACGCGCGGACGCATCGTCGACGCGGTGCGCGCCTCCTACGCGCTGCCGGGCATCTTCGCGCCGATCGCGATCGGCGACCGCTGGCTCGTCGATGGCGCGCTCGTCAACCCGGTGCCGGTCTCGGCCGCCCGCGCGCTCGGCGCGGAAATCGTGATCGCGGTGAATGTGAGCACCGAAGCCTTCGGCCATGGCGCGACGATCGCCGCGCATGGCGGCCATCCCCGGGACGATGCGCCCGCCGATCAGCCGCGCGCCAAACCCCGCCTGCGCGGGCTGTTCTCGGCCGAATCCGCGATCCGGCGCGAGTTCTTCGGCGATCCCGGCCGGCCCGGCATCTCCACCGTCATGGCGGAAGCGTTCAACATCATGCAGGACCGCATCACGCGGGCGCGCCTTGCCGGCGATCCGCCCGACGTGCTGATCTCGCCGCGCGTCTCCCAGATCGGCTGGTTCGATTTTCATCGCGCCGGCGAGGCGATCGAGCGCGGCGAAGTGGCCGCCGCGCGCACGATGGATTCGATCGAGGAAGCCGTCGCGTTGCTCGCGCCGACGGCGAACGAGGTGCCCGGCGTCGGCCCCGATCCCGCGGCCGATTGAGCGCCGCGGCCGGACCGATCAGACGTCCTTGCCGCGCTTCTTCATCTCGACGCGGATGGCGTCGATCATTTCAAGCGACATGCGCTCGGCCCACTGCCCGAGGAATCCCATCGCGCCGTCGATGATCTTGGGTTCCTGCTCGACGAGCTTGCGCCCCGGGGGCGAGGAATAGAACGCGAGAATTTCCTTGAGCTCCTGGTCGGTGAACGCCGACGCGTAGTCCTTGACGAACTGGTCGGCGACTTCCTTTTCGCGCGGCGCGAATTTCGGCGCCAGCGTGCCGATCACCTCATTGAGGTCCTTGCCGAGGGTGACGTTGGACTGCAACAGCGTGTCCTTCGCCCGCGTCAGCAGCGTGAGGGTGACGCCCTTGTAGATCAGCTCCGATTTCTTGATCGCCATGATCTCCTTCGACGCCGCGAGCGCGGCCGCCGACGGCTCGGCCGCCTTCTGCGCGTAGCCGGCCGAAAACGACAGGCCGGCGACGAGAGCCGCGGCGAGCGAAAGCGTGAGGGTCCTGTTCATTGGCAAATCTCCTTATGCGCGGCCGCCCGGCCGCTCGACGATGCGAATTCCATCCTTTCCCGCCAGAATGGCCATCGTCGCCATGCCGAGGAAAAGGCCATGCTCGACCACGCCGGGAATGGCGGAAAGAGCGGCGGCCAGCCTCGCCGCGTCGGGAATGCGACCGAGACGGGCATCGATGATCCAGTGGCCGCCATCGGTGACGAAAGAATGGCCGTCGGCGGTGGTGCGCGGGGCCAGCGGACCGGCCGCGCCGGACGCGGTGATCGCCGCCGTGATCGCGGCGCGCGTCGCCGCCAGCGCGAACGGAACGACCTCGATGGGCAGGGGAAACCTGCCGAGCGTCTCGACCCATTTCGACTCGTCGGCGATGACGATCATGCGGTCGGACGCGGCCGCGACGATCTTTTCCCTGAGCAGCGCCCCGCCGCCGCCCTTGATCAGATCGAGGCGGGGATCGATCTCGTCGGCGCCGTCGACCGTCACGTCGAGGCGCGCGAGCTCGTCGAGCGTGGTCAGTTTGATCCCGCATCGCTCGGCGTCGGCGCGGGTGGCCTCCGAGGTCGGCACCGCGATGATGTCGAGGCCGGCCCTGACGCGCTCGCCGAGAAGCTCGACGAAAATCCGCGCGGTCGATCCCGTGCCGAGACCGACACGCATGCCGCCGGAAATCTCCTCGACCGCGCGCGCGGCGGCCCGTCGCTTCAATTCACCCGCATCCATCTGGCATCGACCCAGCGGGCCCCACGCGGCCGATGATCGGTCCCGCGATCGCCCGGGCGTTTGAATAGCCCCGTTCATGGCGAATTGACAGCCTCCCCGCGCGGCCGGAGACCGAATTATCCGGACCACGTTAACGGGCTTGCGCGCGCGAGCCGGTCCGGCTAGCGATCCGCCATGTCCAATCCGCCCCTCGTCGTGTTCGATCTCGACGGCACCCTCATCGATACCGCGCCGGACCTGATCGCGACGCTGAACGTCATACTCGGCCGCGAGGGCTTGCCTCCTGTGCCGCTGGAATCGGCCCGCGCCATGATCGGCGGCGGCGCCCGCGTGCTGCTGGAACGAGGCCTGGCGATCGACAACCGCAAGCCCGGCGAAGCCGACATGAAGCGCATGCTGGCCGACTTCATCGACCATTACGCGCGCAATATCGCGGTCCACTCCCGCCCGTTCGACGGGCTCGAAACCGCGCTCGACGCGCTCGCCGACCGGGGCTACGCCTTCGCCGTCTGCACCAACAAGCTGGAATGGCTGTCGGTGCGGCTGCTTGAGGAGCTTTCGCTGCGGAGCCGCTTCGCGGCGATCTGCGGAGGCGACACGTTCGGCAAGGCCAAGCCCGACCCGCATTCGCTGCTCCAAACAATCGCCAAGGCGGGCGGCGATCCGGCGCGGGCGATCATGGTGGGCGACTCCGCCGCCGATGTCGGCGCGGCGCGCGGCGCGCGCGTGCCGATCGTCGGGGTTACATTCGGCTATACGGATACCCCCATCGCCAAGCTCTCACCCGATCGGGTGATCAGCCACATGAGCGAATTGGAGGCGGCCGTTAACACATTGATGAATAAGCCGAATAATTAGAATTCGCCAATATTCGCAAATTGTTGGCGTGGATTCTTCGTGTGCCTCCCGGGCCACGGAAATTGGCGAAATTAACCTTTTGTTTCCAATGCTGTTGCGCGAAATTCCCGTCATCCTTAAGGTCGCTTGGGGACTGCGGCGAACCGCCGCATCGTTGTGGATCGAAATCATGCGTCGCATCGTGATGGTTGCCATTGCCGGCGTCGGTCTCGCCGGATGTGGATCGCTATCGATGCCTGGCCTGGACGTATTCAAGCCGGCACCGGTCGAAGGAATCCTCCGACTGGAGTCAAAGCCGAGCGGCGCGGAAGCGCGGACCTCGACTGGCCAGGCGTGCCGGACGCCGTGCAACCTGAAGATCCCGATCGCCGACGGCTTCAGCGTCACCTTCAACCTCGACAAGCACCAATCGCAAACGGTCGCGGTGCAGGTCCTGCAGGTCAATACCGACGCGCCGCTCGAGGAAGGCGCGCCCTCGCCGGCGTTTGATCCCAATCCGATCTACGTCGAATTGCAGCCGAGCAAGCCGCCGCCGAGGAAGCCCGCTGTGAAGCGCTCCACGGCGCCCAAGCCGCGCGCGACCACCAACGGATCGCAGCCGGCCTCAAGCTCGGCCTTCCCGCCTCCGCAGCAGCAACAGCCGGCGTCGAATTCGGCCTTCCCGCCACCGCCGCCCCCGGCGTCCCGCTAGGCCACATCGCAAGGCCCACCGCGCCAAGGCCTGCCTTGCCAAGGCCTGCCTTGCCAAGACCCATCATCTGGTCGGCGACAAGGAACTCGTCCGCGCGAAAGAGCTTTCGCGTGACGCGCAGTGCGATGTCCTCGCCTGGGTTGCAACGGCCACGTCCCCTCTACCGGGAACATCCCGCCAGCGGGCACTCCCCGCGCTCGCGGTCGTTGAATACCTTTCCTTTGTTGAGAATAATTGTAATGACGTCCCGCGCGGCCTAGATTGCGCAGCCCGGATCGCGGTTCTTCGATAGGCCGCAACTCGGACGGACCACGGAAACGGGGAACCCGGATTTTCATGATGACCTCGTCGCCCGCGCGCGGTGCCATGGTCGACCCCTACGGTCGAACCATCAGCTACCTGCGCGTCTCCGTGACCGATCGCTGTGACTTCCGCTGCTTCTATTGCATGTCGGAAGACATGACGTTCCTGCCCAAGGCCGACATTCTGACCCTGGAGGAACTCGACCGGCTCTGCTCGGCCTTCATCGCGCGGGGCGTTCGCCGCTTGCGGCTGACCGGCGGCGAACCGCTGGTGCGCCGGGGCGTGATGTCGCTGATCAATTCGCTGTCGCGCCATCTGCGGAGCGGCGCGCTCGACGAGTTGACGCTGACCACCAACGCCTCGCAGCTCGCAAAATTCGCCGCCGACATCAAGGCCGCCGGCGTGCGCCGCGTGAACATCTCGCTCGACACCCGCGACCCGGCGAAGTTCCAGACGATCACGCGCTGGGGCGATCACGCCAAGGTGCTCGACGGCATCGAGGCCGCGCGCGCGGCCGGACTGGCGGTCAAGATCAACACCGTCGCGCTCAAGGACGTCAACGAGGAGGAAATTCCCGACCTCATCACCTGGGCGCATGGGCTCGGCATGGACCTGACGCTGATCGAGGTGATGCCGCTCGGCGAAATCGGCGACGGCCGCGTCGACCAGTATCTGCCGCTGTCGATGCTGCGGACCCGCCTCGCCCGCGTCTTCACCCTTGAGGATACCGACGAGCGAACCGGCGGCCCGGCGCGGTACGTCCGGGTGCGGGAGACCGGGGGGCGCCTCGGCTTCATCACGCCGATGACCCACAATTTCTGCGAGACCTGCAACCGCGTGCGGATCACGTGCACCGGCACGCTATTCACCTGCCTCGGGCACGAGGATGCCGTCGATCTGCGCGCGCCGTTGCGCGCCGCGGTAACCGACGACCTCCTCAACGCGACGATCGACCGGGCGATCGGACATAAGCCGAAGGGCCACGACTTCATCATCGACCGTCGCCACAATCGCCCCGGCGTGGGCCGGCATATGAGCGTCACCGGCGGTTGACTCCACGGCGGTCCTATCCCTCGGCCCTTACCCAAACTTCCAGTTGACTGGCCTTTGGCGTATTGGGATGCTGCGCGCGTCGGGCAGCCATGCGAAATAGGTATGGCACCTTTGGAATGCCGCCCTCGCGGGCGCGTTCGCCATGGAAGGGCCGTCCGGCCCTGAATTCGTCTGGGGAGATCTCGCCGTTGCAAGCGCTACTCAACGTGAGCGGCAGGATTGATGCGCTCAATTCGTGGCTTGGCCGATGGATTTCCTGGGCGGTGCTGCTGGCGGTACTGGTGTCGGCGGTGAACGCCGTCGTCCGCAAGCTGTTCGACATGTCGTCGAATTCGTTCCTCGAACTGCAATGGGTTCTGTTCAGCATCGTCTTTCTGCTGTGCTCGCCTTGGACGCTTCTCACCAACGAACACATCCGCATCGACATCATCAACTTCAAGCTGCCGTTGAAGGCGCGTAGCTGGATCGATCTGATCGGCCACGCCTTCTTTCTCATTCCGTTCACGGTGATCCTGCTGTGGTGGTCGATCCCGTTCTTCATCAATTCGGTCAAGATCAACGAGCAGTCCTTTTCCGCCGGCGGCCTGCCGCAATGGCCGGCGAAATCGCTGATCATGATCGGCATGACGCTGCTGCTGGCGCAGGCCATTTCCGAACTCGTCAAGCGCGTCGCCATCATGAAGGGCATGCTGCCCGATCCGAACGCGACGGCGCTCGGCGGGCACGCGGCGGCCGAGGCCGAGGCGGAGCGGCTGGTGATGCATCTGACGGGCGAGGAACGATTGCCCGGTGAGGCGCCTCCCGGCGGCGGCACCAATCGCGGCGGAGACGCGTCATGACCGCGATGCTGATCCACTACATGGCTCCGATCATGTTCGCGAGCCTGGTGATCTTCCTGCTGCTCGGCTACCCGGTCGCCTTCTCGCTCGCCGCCAACGGGCTGCTGTTCGCCTTCATCGGCATCGAACTCGGCCTGTTCCGGCCGGACTTCCTGCAGGCGCTGCCCGAGCGCGTCTACGGCGTGATGAACAACGACACGCTGCTCGCCATTCCCTTCTTCACCTTCATGGGGCTCATTCTCGAACGATCCGGCATGGCCGAGGATCTGCTCGAAACCATCGGCCAATTGTTCGGCACCGTGCGCGGCGGCATCGCCTATGCCGTCATCTTCGTCGGCGCGCTGCTCGCGGCGACCACCGGCGTCGTCGCCGCGTCGGTCATCTCGATGGGCCTGATCTCGCTGCCGATCATGCTGCGCTACGGCTATGACCGTTCGGTCGCCACCGGCGTGATCGCGGCGTCCGGCACGCTCGCGCAGATCATCCCGCCGTCGCTGGTGCTGATCGTGATGGCCGACCAGCTCGGCCGCTCGGTCGGCGACATGTATGAGGGCGCGTTCATTCCAGGCATCGTGCTGTCGATCCTCTACGCGACCTACATCTTCCTGGTTTCCGTGTTCATGCCCAAGGCGGCGCCCGGTCTGCCGCTCGAGGCGCAGACGCTGCGCGAACCGAAAACGCTGGACAACCCGCTGATCATTCCGGTCGCCGTGCTGTCGGGCGCGGCGGCGGCCTATCTCCTCGGCTGGCGCTGGAGCGTGTTCGATTTCACCACGCCGCTGTTCGGCTGGATCGGGCTCGGCGAGCAGGTCGCGCGCGGTTTCTGGACCGCGCTCCTGTTCGTCGCGCTGTCGCGGGCCTTCATCGGCATCGTCCGCATGATGTCGATGTCGCTTTACCTCGTCGTCGTCGTCGCCACGGTCGCGGCGATCGTCGCCATGAGCTTCACCAACGTCAAGAGCGGCGCCGACTACGTCGTGCTGACGATGTCGGCGACCGTGGCGATCGCCTTCGTCATCGCCGTGCTCAACAAGTTTCTCCGCGTCAAGCTATTGTCCAAGCTCGCCGAGCAGGTCGTGTTCGTGATGGTGCCGCCGCTCGGCCTGATCTTCCTCGTTCTCGGCACGATCTTCATCGGCGTCGCCACGCCGACCGAGGGCGGCGCGATGGGCGCGACCGGCGCGCTGATCCTCGCGATCATGAAGGGCCGCCTGTCGTGGGATCTGACCCGCCAGGCCGCCGAAGCCACCGCCAAGCTCTCCGCCTTCGTGCTCTTCATCCTGATCGGCGCGCGCGTGTTCTCGCTCACCTTCTATGGCGTCGACGGCCATCGCTGGGTCGAGGAACTGCTGGTGTCGCTGCCCGGCGGCCAGGTCGGCTTCCTCATCTTCGTCAACATCTTCGTCTTCCTGCTGGCCTTCTTCCTCGACTTCTTCGAGCTCGCCTTCATCGTCATTCCGCTGCTCGGGCCCGCGGCCGAGAAGCTCGGCATCGACCTGATCTGGTTCGGCGTGATGATGGGCGTGAACATGCAAACCTCGTTCATGCATCCGCCGTTCGGCTTCGCGCTGTTCTATCTGCGCTCGGTCGCGCCGCGCGAATCCTACATCGACCGCGTCACCGGCAAGCGCATGGATCCGGTCACCACCGGACAGATCTATTGGGGCGCGGTGCCGTTCGTGGTGATCCAGGTCATCATGGTCGCCCTGGTGGTCACCTTCCCGGCAATGGTCATGCACTACAAGGGAACCGCCTCGACGATCGACCCGAGCAAGGTCAAGATCGAAATCCAGGCCCCGATCGACCTGCCGCCGCTCGACCTCGGACCGCCGAAAATCCAGTAAGAGTTCGCTCAAGATGACCGTCAATCCGTTTCGGAAGCTACCGCCCCCGCTCGCGCGCGCGGGCATCGGCGCGATGTTGATTCTTGCCTTGCTCGTCGCCAGCCTCCAGCCCGCGGCCGCCGCTGCGGGCGCGGCGGGACCGGAGCCGCTCTATTTGTTCGGCATTCCGGTCGATTTCATCCTGTTCGCGCTGACGCTGTTGGGCGTCGCGTTGTTTCATCACCACACGCTCGCGGTCGCGTTGACGGGCCTCGCCTCCGTCATCGTCTACAAGGTCGCCTTCACCGGCTTCAAATTCGGCGCCGGGTTCGCGGGTCTCGCCCTGCACCTGCAGCACGAATGGGTGATCCTGGCCAATCTGTTCATGCTGCTGATGGGCTTCGCGCTGCTGGCGCGCCACTTCGAGGAAAGCCGCGCGCCCGATTTCATGCCGGCGCTGCTGCCCGACGACTGGAAGGGCGGCTTGGTGCTGCTGGTGCTGATCGCGATCATGTCTTCCTTCCTCGACAACATCGCCGCCGCGCTGATCGGCGGCATGGTCGCGCGCCATGTGTTCCGGGGAAAGGTGCATATCGGCTATCTCGCCGCGATCGTGGCGGCGTCGAACGCCGGCGGCGCCGGCAGCGTCGTCGGCGATACCACGACGACGATGATGTGGATCGCCGGCGTCAGCCCGCTGAACGTGTTCGACGCCTATATCGCGGCGATCGTCGCGATCATGGTGTTCGGCGTGCCGGCGGCGATCCAGCAGCATCGCTATTCGCCGATCGTCAAGGATCCGAAGGAAGGCCTGTCGATCGATTTCGTCCGCGTCGGCATCGTCGCCGCCATTCTCGTCATCGCGATGCTCGCCAACGTCATCGCCAATCTGAAGTTCCCCGCCCTGCTCGACCTCATTCCGGTGATCGGTCTGGCGGTCTGGGTGGTGATCCTGGCCACCGCGCCGCTGCGCCAGCCCGACTGGAAGATCATGCCGGAGACGTTCAAGGGCACGATCTTCCTGCTCGCGCTGGTCACGTCCGCCTCGATGATGCCGGTGGAGAAACTTCCCGCCGCCTCGTGGCCGACGGCGCTCACGCTCGGCTTCGTTTCAGCGGTGTTCGACAACATCCCGCTGACCGCGCTCGCGCTCAAGCAGGGCGGCTACGACTGGGGCTATCTCGCTTATGCCGTCGGCTTCGGCGGCTCGATGATCTGGTTCGGCTCGTCGGCGGGCGTCGCCCTGTCCAATATGTACCCGGAGGCCAAGTCGGTCGGGCAATGGCTGCGCCACGGCTGGCACGTGGCGATCGCCTATGTGATCGGCTTTTTCGTGATGCTTGTCGTGCTCGGCTGGCACCCCGACGCCCCGATCAAGCGAGGCGAGACGGGCAGCGCGACGCCGGTGGCCGCGGCGACGATGCCGAGCCCGATTTCCGCGCGTTGACGAATCCGTTTCAAAGCAAAAACCCCGGAGCCGCGTTCGGCTCCGGGGTTTTCATTTCGCGCGATGACCGTCGTCAGCCGCGGGTGCGCGCGCGCACCATGAAGCTGTCGAAGGTCAACTCGGCCACTTGCCACCACAGATACTGGTCGTTGCGGAACGCGGCCATGTGCTCGTAGATCTTCTTGAAGTCGGCGTTGGCCGCCGAGGTTTCGGCATAGACCTCGTTGGCGGCCTTGAAGCTTGCTTCAAGGATCGGTTGGGAGAACGGCCGCAATTGCGCGCCCGAGGCCGCCAGCCGCTTCAGCGCCGCGGGATTGAGGGCATCGTAACGCGCCTGCATCGTCTCGTTGGCGAGCGAGGAGGCGGTCTTCAGGATCGACTTGTAGGCCGGCGGCAGCGCGTTCCACTTCTCGATGTTGACGAAGTTGTGCAGCGTCGGACCGCCTTCCCACCAGCCGGGATAGTAGTAGTTCTGCGCCACCTTGTGGAAGCCGAGCTTCTCGTCGTCATAGGGGCCGACCCATTCGGCCGCGTCGATGGTGCCCTTTTCCAGCGCCGGATAGATGTCGCCGCCCGCGATCTGCTGCGGCACGACGCCGAGCTTGGTCAGCACGCGGCCGGCGAACCCGCCGATGCGCATCTTGAGGCCCGACAGGTCCGACGGCTCCTTGATCTCCTTGCGGAACCAGCCGCCCATCTGACAGCCGGTGTTGCCGGCGGGAAAGGCGATGATGTTGTACTTCTTATAGAACTCGTTGATGAGGTCGCCGCCCCCGCCGACCTGCAGCCACGCCGTCTGCATGCGGCTGTTCAAGCCGAACGGCACGGCGGTGGCGAGCGCGAAGGTCGGGTCCTTGCCGACGTAGTAATAGGACGCGGTGTGGCACATCTCGACCGTGCCGTTGCTGACGGCGTCGGCGGCCTGCAGGCCCGGCACGATTTCGCCGCCCGCGAAGACCTGAATCTGGAACTTGTTGTCGGTGGCCTCCGCGACCGCCTTGGCGAACACTTCGGCCGCGCCGTAAATCGTGTCGAGCGACTTGGGAAAGCTCGACGTCAGTCGCCATTTGACTTCCGGGGCTGACTGGGCGATCGCCGGCGCGGCGACCGAGGTTGCCACGGCCGCCGCCGCGCCCGCTCCGGCGGTCTTGATGAAATCACGTCGCTTCATGAAGTTCCTCCCAGTTTCAATTTCTTGAAGATAGGCCCGGACGTCGCGGACCTGCCGGAACAATGGCCTTTTCAGACGGAAAATGCCATCGAGTCGCATCGAAAAATACGAAAAAACCGGCCCCGAAAAGGGGGCCGGTTTCGCTCGAATCGTCGACCGTTTCGTCGCCCAAAGCACGCGCCAAAAGCACCTGCGCCAAGAGCACCTGTACCAGGAGCACCTGTACCAAGAGCATTTGTCCCGCGAGAGGAAGTCATCTCGCCGAAATCAAACGCTCCCGATCGAAAGCCTTGAGCAAATCCCGGTCGCGAAAGTGGTTTCCACTTTCGCCGGACTTACCCTAGCCACGCGTGCGGGCGCGGATCATGTAGGTGTCGTAGGTATATTCGGCCACCTGCCACCACAGATACTGATCGTTGCGATAGGCCTGCATCGCGTCGATCACCTTCTTGAAGGTGGCGTTCTTGGCCGAGATCTCCGCCCACAGCTCGTTGGTCGACTTGAGGCAGGCATCCATGACGTCGGTCGGGAACGGCCGCAATTGCACGCCGCCGGCGACGAGCCGCTTCAACGCCGTCGGGTTGAGCATGTCGTAACGCGCCTGCATCCACGAATTGGTGTGGACCGCGGCGTCGGTGATCGCGGCCTGGTAGGCCTTCGGCAGCGAGTTCCACTTGTCGAGATTGACGTAGGCGTGGACGCAGGGTCCGCCCTCCCACCATCCCGGATAGTAGTAGTACTGCGCGACCTTCTGGAAACCGAGCTTCTCGTCGTCATACGGACCGACCCACTCGGCGCCGTCGATGGTGCCCTTCTCCAGCGCCGGATAGATGTCGCCGCCGGCGATCTGCTGCGGCACCACGCCGAGCTTGGCGAGCACCTGGCCGGCGATGCCGCCGATGCGGAACTTCAGACCCTGCAGGTCGGCGACCGACTTGATCTCCTTGCGGAACCAGCCGCCCATCTGCGTGCCGGTGTTGCCGGCCGGAAATGCGATAACGTTGTAGTTCTTGTAGAACTCGTTCAGCAGTTCCTGTCCGCCGCCCTGATAGAGCCACGAATTCATCTGCCGCGCGTTGAGGCCGAAGGGAACGGACGCGCCGACCGCGAAGGTCGGATCCTTGCCGACGTAGTAGTACGAGACGGTGTGGCACATCTCGACCGTGCCGTTCGTCGTCGCGTCGAGCGCCTGCAGGCCGGGGACAAGCTCGCCGCCGGCGAAGACCTGGATCTGGAACTTGCCGTCGGTCAGTTCGGCGACGCGCTTGGCGAGGTATTCACCGCCGCCGTAAATCGTGTCGAGCGACTTCGGAAAGCTCGAAGTCAGTCGCCATTTGATTTCCGGCGCGGATTGGGCGATCGCCGGGGCGGCAACCGCGCTGGCCGCGACGCCAGCGGTTGAAACCTTCAAGAAATCACGACGCTTCATAGGTCAAATCCTCCTTGCCTCGGGGGACGTCGAGAAGGCGATGTTCCCCCCGCTTGAACACACCATGCGCGGCTGCCCCGACCGGGTCAACATCGGGTTCTCGCGCGTTCCCGACCACCCGTCACATTCGCGAATTAGTGTTGACGCCGCCGGCTAGGCCGCCGCCGTCGCCTCCAGCCTGTCACGGACCTTGGTCGCGATCTCCCGATAGATCCGCGCGTGCGGCCCTTCCGGCTCGCTGACCAGAACCGGCGCGCCCGCGTCCGACGCCGCCCGGATTTCCATATGCAGCGGAATCTCGCCGAGGAACGGCACGCCCATCTTCTCCGCCTCGCCGCGCGCTCCGCCATGGCCGAAGATGTCGGACCGCGTGCCGCATTTCGGGCACTGGAAATAGCTCATGTTCTCGATCACGCCGAGCACGGGCACGTCGACCTTCTTGAACATCGCGACGCCCCTGCGCGCGTCGATCAGCGCGAGGTCCTGCGGCGTCGAGACGATGATCGCGCCGCGCAACGGAACCTGCTGGGCGAGCGTGAGCTGCGCGTCGCCCGTTCCCGGCGGCATGTCCACGACCAGCACGTCGAGCGTGCCCCAGTCGACGTCGTGAAGCATCTGGGTCAGCGCCGACATCACCATCGGGCCGCGCCAGACCATGGGCGTGTCCTCCTCGACGAAAAACCCGATGGACATGATCGACAGGCCGTAGCGCGAAATCGGCAGCATGGTCTTGCCGTCATGGCTTTCGGGCCGCTCGTAGATGCCGGTGAGCTTGGGCACCGACGGGCCGTAGATGTCGGCGTCGAGCACGCCGACCTTCAGCCCGAGGTCCCGCAGGCCGAGCGCGAGGTTGAGCGCCGTCGTCGACTTGCCGACGCCGCCCTTGCCGGAAGCGACCGCGATGATGGCGCCGATGCCGGGGATCGTCTTCTGCGGCGGTACTGGCTTACCGAAAGGGGGTTCGCCTTCGGCCTTGGCGGGCGCGGGTTTGGCGGCCGGAGCCGAACCGCCCTTGCGCTCGGCGGTGAGCGCGATCATCGCCGTGGCGACGCCGGGCACCGCGCGCACGGCCGCCTCGGCCTGATCGCGCACCGCCGACCAGGCTTGGGCCTCGTCGGCGTCCACATTGATGGAGAAGAAGACCTTGCCCTCGTTGACGATGACCTCGGACATCTGCGCAGCTTGGCGCAGCGGCTGTCCGTTCGGAGTCTTCACGGTCGCAAGGGCTTCAAGAATTTGGGCTTTTGTAACAGTCACGCGCGCACTCCTTCACACGAGCCGGGTCAAGGCCGGCGGTGGAACGGGGTTGAAACAACCGCTCTTTTTGAGCCGGATTGACCCCGGCCGTCAACGCCTCCCGCGCTCGCAGGATGGCGGAGCGCTGCATCCTTCCAGCTGTTGGCACCTTCCTTTGCCCCTCCCCTTTGGACCCTTCCTTTGCATCCGCCTTGGTACCTCGCACTTGGCGCCTGCCCTGGCATCTTCCGCAGGTACGCCATGGCGTCGCGCCTCGCGTCCCCGGCCACAATCCCTGGCTCGACACTTGGCGCGGCGCTTGGCATCACACCGGCGCCCGCCCGCGCTTTAGGACCTGACTCATGACCGCCACCGCCCTCGCCTTCACCGCGGGCCTGTTCAACATCGGCTTCGCGATCTTCCATATGGGTTTCTGGCGCATGTTCGGCTGGCCGGCGCGACTTGCCACGCTCGACCGGGTCAATCGGAGCCTCGTGCCGGTCATCAATCTGGCGCTGACGGCGATGTTCCTCGTCGCGGGCGCGGCGCTCGCCGCCGAACCGCGACAGGCGACCGAAACGGCGATCGGGCGCTGGCTCCTCGGCGGGCTCTGCCTGTTCTGGCTGGCCCGTCTACTCGTGCAGAAACCCTATTTCGGGTTGCGCCATCCGATCTCTTTGACGTTGACGGTCATCTTCTTTGTCGGCTTTCTCCTGCACGGCGGCGCGTTCGTGCTCGGATGGCGGGGCGGCTGAAGTCCCGCGAGGCGCCGCGACAATCCGCGAGGGAATCATCATGGCGAAGGTTGCGTTCATCGGTCTCGGCGTCATGGGATTTCCCATGGCGCGCCATCTGGCGGTGAAGGGCGGACACGAGGTCACGGTCTATAACCGGACGGCGGCGAAGGCGGACGCCTGGACCGCAAGCCATGGCGGGCGCGCCGCGCCGACGCCGCGCGAGGCGGCCGCGGCCCAGGACTTCGTCTTCGCCTGCGTCGGCAATGACGACGACCTGCGCGCCGTGACGGTCGGCGCGGACGGGGCCTTCGCCGGGATGAGGCCGGACGCGATTTTCGTCGATCACACCACCGCCTCGGCGAGCGTGGCGCGCGAGCTTCACGCCGAAGCCCTCGCGAAAGGCCTGCATTTCATCGACGCCCCGGTTTCCGGCGGCCAAGCTGGCGCCGAGAACGGCGTGCTCACCGTCATGTGCGGGGGCGACGAAGAACCCTACGCCCGCGCCGAGCCGGTGATCGCCGCCTTCGCGCGGAGCTGCCGCCGCCTCGGCCCCTCGGGCGCGGGCCAGCTCACCAAGATGGTCAACCAAATCTGCATCGCCGGCCTCGTCGAAGGCTTGGCCGAAGGCATCCACTTCGCCAAGAAGGCGGGCCTCGACGTGGCCGCGGTGATCGAGACGATCTCCAAGGGCGCCGCCCAGTCCTGGCAGATGGAAAACCGCTCCAAGACCATGAGCGAGGGCAAATTCGATTTCGGTTTCGCCGTCGAATGGATGCGCAAGGACCTGGCGATCTGTCTCGGCGAGGCGCGGCGCAACGGCGCGAGCCTGCCGGTGACCGCCCTGGTCGATGCGTTCTACGCCGAGGTCGAAAAGCTCGGCGGCCGGCGCTGGGATACGTCGAGTCTCATCGCGCGGCTCGAACGTTAACGAACCGCCCCGCCGGCTCGCCGCGACACCCCGGTCGCGTCGGTCGGGCCCCCCGAGCTAACCCCGTGTCGCGATCGCCGTTTTCGCGCCTCGCCCGCGCGCCGGCGCGCGCAATTCAATCCTTTGTTAACCAGATTGGCCCGATCTCTAAGCAAGCCCTTAATGAATTTGAGGCACAAATTGAATTCGTTCGCCCTTTTCGGGCCAGCACGAATTTTGTGATCAGTAAATGAGTGAATCCGGCGCCGAGCCAGAGGCCGACAAGGGCTCTTCCGACAAGCCCTTCATCAGCGGACGCCGCGCCGCGGCGATGCGCGTGCGCGAGGCCCGCGACCGCCTGACCTCGACCAGCGGAACGCGCCCCCAGTTCGATCACGAGCTTCTGCGCCAATACGCCCTGACGCGCATTTCCGCCTCCACCGTCGTCATGCTGCTCGTGCTGGCGACCGGCATCCTGGCGATTTTCTGGACCGCGCCGTTGATGGCGGCGCTGATGTCGATCAACGTCGTCGTCGTTCACGTCGTCATCCTGAGCATGTGCCGGAAGTTTCTCGATGAGAGCCCGACGCAGGCCGGGACGCGCAAATGGCGCCTTCATTTCATCGCACTCGACCTGCTTTACGGCCTGTCCTGGACGTTCATCCTGATCAACCTGATCGGGGCCAACACCGCCTCGAGCGGCGCCACGTTGTTCGTGATGCTGCTGGTGGTCGCCGTCTCAAGCATGCTGGCGTCGAACCTGCCGATCGCGGCCTTCGCCGCCACCGCGCCGGTGACCACCGCGACCGCGATCAGCTTCGCCGTTCGCGGCACCCTGGACGAAACCGTGCTCGCCTTTCTGGCGATCGTCGCGGAGGCCTATTTCTCGCTGCTGGCGCATCGGTTGCATTCGACGACGCTGGCGACCCTTGAGGCGCGGGCGGAAAAGGACGCCCTGATCGTCGAGCTCGAACACGCCAAGGCGATCTCGGACGAAGCGCGCTACCGCGCCGAGGCCGCCAACGTCTCCAAGTCGCGCTTCCTGGCGCAGATGAGCCACGAACTGCGCACGCCGCTCAACGCCATCCTCGGTTTTTCCGAGGTGATGAAGAGCGAGATCTTCGGGCCGCATTCGGTACCGCTCTACAAGGACTATTCCGCCGACATCCACAATTCCGGCGTGCACCTGCTCAACTTGATCAATGAAATTCTCGACCTGTCGCGCATCGAGGCGGGCCGCTACGAGCTCAACGAGGAGCCCGTGTCGCTCGCCTCCATCGTCGCCGACTGTCACCACCTGCTGCAATTGCGCGCCACCAATCGCGGCATCATCATTCACGAAGTGTTCGAGGACGACCTGCCGCGGCTGTGGGCGGACGAGCGCGCCGCGCGCCAGATCGCGCTCAACCTGCTCTCCAACGCCATCAAGTTCACCCCGCAGGGCGGCCAGATCTGGCTCAAGGTGGGCTGGACCGCCTCGGGCGGCCAATATCTCAACGTCAAGGACACCGGCCCCGGCATTCCGGAGGAAGAAATCCCGATCGTGCTCGACACCTTCGGCCAGGGCTCGAACTCGATCAAATCGGCCGAACAGGGCGCCGGCCTCGGCCTGCCGATCGCGCGCAATCTGATTGGCATGCATGGCGGCACGCTCGCGATCAAGTCGAAGCTCAGAATCGGCACCGAGGTCATCGTCACCTTCCCGCCGGAGCGCGTGATGTCGGCGCTCGCGCCGATGAGCGAGCCCGCGCCGCCGCTGCAGCCGAGCACGGGTCGCGACGAGATGGGGCGGGCGCGGCAGCCGCGCGCCGGACTGTCGACGAACGACGGCGGGCCAGACGAGCGCTCGAACATAAAGGCGTAACGTGCGCGGGATCGTGGTCGCGGGAATCATCACGGTGTTGGCGTTGGCCGCCGTAGCGGGCGCGGCCGACCCTTCGCGCGTCGCCAACATCGCCGTTCATTTCGCCGACGTGCTGCGCGGACGCGCCGAATTGCGCAAGGTCGGCGTCGCGCGAAATCGCAAGGGCGATTTTCTCGTCCATACGCGGCTCAACGGACGAACCGTTCCGATGATCATCGATTCCGGCGCGACCGCCGTGATCCTGACCCACGACGCCGCCAAGGCCGCGGGTCTGCCGCTCGAGGTGCTGCGATTTTCGGTCGATCTCGAAACCGCGAGCGGGCGCACGCGCGCCGCGGCCGTCACCGTCGATCGCCTCGCGGTCGGCGATTTGATCGAGCGCTCCGTCCCCGCCCTCGTCGTCCCGCCCGGTCAATTGTCGACCAGCCTGCTCGGCATGAGTTTTCTCGACCGCCTCGAAAGCTGGGAAGTGCGCGCGGACCGGCTGATGCTGCGCGGCTATCCGTAAGGCGGCGCGACGGCGCTCAGGCGGCGGCGCGTTCGCCGCGCTCCGAAACCAGCGCCAGCGCGTCGACGAGGACTTCCACGCCCGCGCCCGGGCGGACCGCGTGACGCGACAGATGGCGGCGGAATGCCCGCGCGCCCGGCACCTTGTGGAACGCGCCCATCAGATGCCGCGTGATCTCGTGCAGGCGCGCGCCGCGCGACAATTCCTCCTCCGCGTAGGACGCAAGCGCCATCAGCGCCGACCGCATGTCGGCGTGAGGCGCCTCCTGATCGAACAGGAGCGGATCGACGGCGAGAAGGTGCCAGGGGTGCTGATACGCCGCGCGGCCGAGCATCATGCCGTCGACGCGCGCGAGATGCGTCCCGGCCTCATCAAGCGAGGAAATGCCGCCATTGAGAATGATGGGCGTGTTCGCGAAGGCTTGTTTGAGCCGGTAGACCCGGTCGTAATTCAGCGGCGGAATGTCGCGATTTTCCTTCGGCGACAACCCGTCGAGCCAGGCCTTGCGCGCGTGGACGATCAGCGCGTCCGCGCCGCCGTCGATGACGCTTCGCGCGAACAGGTCGAGACTTGCCTCGCCGTCCTGCGCGTCGATGCCGATGCGGCACTTGACCGTCACCGGCGCTCGCACCGCCCGCTTCATCGCCGCGACGCAATCGGCCACCAGCGCGGGCTCGGCCATCAGGCTGGCGCCGAAGCGCCCTTCCCGCACCCGGTCCGACGGGCACCCGATATTGAGATTGATTTCGTCATAGCCAAACTGCTCGCCGATCCGCGCGGCTTCGGCGAGGTCGGCGGGACTGGAGCCGCCGAGCTGCAGCACGACCGGGTGCTCGGCGGCATGAAAGCCGAGCAGCCGCGCGCGGTCCCCATGGATCACCGCGCCGGTCGTCACCATCTCCGTGTAGAGGCGCGCGCGCCGCGTCAGCAGGCGATGGAAGAACCGGCAATGCCGGTCCGTCCAATCCATCATCGGGGCGACGCAAAAGCGCCAGGGGGTTGCGTCCATCATCCTTGGCCGGTCAAGCGGCGGCCCGCGGCCAAGACGTTTCGGCGCGAGGCGGTCGCGTTATCAGGTTGATCCACATTCAAGGGTTTGCATGACGAGCGGTCATATGCAATCAGGGAAACGGCCGCAAGCCGCGCGGGGCCGGACCGGCCATGACCGAATTCGGGCGCCCATCGCCGGCCACCACATAGCCCGGCCACCACATAGCCAAGCAGTGATTTACCGCTAACCATGACCCAAACCAAACAGCGCGTGGCGGCGATCTCGATCCTGGCGAGCGGCTCGATGGCGGCCGCGAAATTCATCGTCGGCGTTCTCGTCGGCTCCATCGCGCTCATCTCCGACGCGCTGCACAGCCTGGTCGATCTGGTCGCCACGATCATCACCTGGATCGTCGTGCGCGTCGCCGACCGCCCGGCGGACGCCAAGCACCATTACGGCCACGGCAAGCTCGAAAGCCTGTCCGCGCTCGGCGTCACGGCGCTGCTTTACGTGCTCGCGGGCGGCATCGTGGTGGAATCCTTCGGCCGGCTGCGGGAAGGCGCGCAGCCGCCGACGCTGTCGATCGCTCCCTTCGCCGTCCTGATCGTCGACATCGCCGTCAACTACTGGCGCGCGCGCGTCCTGCACAAGACCGCGATGGAAACCAAGAGCCACGCGCTCGAGGCCGACGCGTTGCATTTTTCCTCCGACGTCTATGTCTCGCTCGCCGTGATCGTGGGGCTGGTGCTGGCGGCGTTCGGCTTCAACTGGGGCGACGCGGCTGCCGCCATCGCGGTGGCGGGCATCATCTCGCTGCTCGGCCTGAGCCTTGCCCGCAGCACCGTGCAGGCGCTGCTCGATCGCGCGCCCGAAGGCGTCGGCGAACAGGTCGAGGCGGCCATCCGCGAAATTCCCGGCGTCGTCGACGTCGAGCGCGTGCGCGTACGCAATGTCGGACCGCGCCATTTCGTCGACACCACGGTCCATGTCGCGCGCACGCTGCCGATCGACCGCATCAACGAGATCAAGCAGCAGGCCCACGACGTCGTCAGCCGCATGGTGAGCGACGCGGATTTGAGTTTCACCGCCGTCCCGGTCGCCCAGAGCAGCGAGAGCGTGAGCGAGCGCATCATGGTGATCGCGCGCAACCAGGCCCTCGCCATTCACCACGTCACCGTCCACGATCTCGGCGACCGGCTCACCGTCGGCATCGACCTCGAGGTCGACGGCGACATGGCGCTCGCGCGCGCGCATGAAATCTCGAACCACCTCGAAGCGGCGATCCGGGCCGAATTCGGCCAAACCGTCGAGGTCGACACCCATATCGAGCCGTTGCAGCCCGGCCACCCCACCGGCACCGACGCCTCGCGCGAACGCGTCGACGCCGTGCGGCAGACGCTCGTCAAACTCGCCGCCGACCAGGACGTGCTGCGGGAAATCCATTACGTGCGCGTGCGCAATTCGGACGCGGGCGAGGTCGTCAATTTTCACTTCCGCGCCACGCCGGACATGCTGGTCAGCGCCGTGCACGAGAACGTCGACGCCATCGAGCGCGCGCTGCGGCGCATCTACCCGTCGATCAAGCGCGTGATCAGCCACGCCGAACCGGCGGACCCGGCGAAGGGCTGAAATCCGTCCGAACCACGGCGGAGCGCCGCCGCGTTCACGGTTCGGACTCGCGCGCGGCCCCGTTATCGCGCTCTTGAGCGGCAAAGATTCCTCTGAACAAAATTTTTTCGCGTTAACGAATCGTTGACTCTCGACAAACCGTCGCAAGTCGATTCAAATCGCGATGATTCGGAGCGACATCCAAACGTCGCTGCGGGGTGGACGGAAACGATTTTCCAAGGGGCATGGCATGGCGCGCGCGCACGCGAACAGCGTGGGCGTCCAATCCGATTCGATTCAAGGATTGGCGCACTCGATCGCGAAGCCGGCCTATCTCAGGCTGCTGACCGCCGAACCCGTTCTTCGCCGTGTCGTTCCCGCCCTCATCATCGCCTTCCTCGTCACCATCTGCATCGGCGCCGTCGTCCAGATCATCGAACAGCACCGCCAGGAAATGGCCTCGCTCAAGCGCGACCTGACGGCGCTCGCCGATATTCTCTCCGACCGCGTCGAGCGCCTCGTCCCGAGCCGGCGCGACGCGCATACGCCGCTCGCCGAGACCGTGCGGGAGAAGCTTCCGACTTTGATTCCGGATTGGGGCCTCGACCGCGACCGCATGGTCCTCATCGTCGACGCCGGCGGACGGGTCATCGCGCGCGCGTCGCGTCAACCGGCCGACGACGGCGCGCCCGCGTCGCTATTCGACATCGGCGATCCGGGCCCGTCGACGGCGGCATTCAACGGCAGAACGGGCGCGACCGATATCGTCCTGCCCGGCGTCGGGCGCGCGCTCGCGGCGATCCGACCGGTCAAGGCGTTTTCCGGCCACCTCATCATTCTCCACCGCGACGACGACTGGCGCTGGCGCAATGGCGCGCCGCTGACCATCACGCTCGCGACCACGACCGGCTTCGTCGTGCTCATTCTCGGCTTCGCCTTTCATTGGCAGGCCTCCCGCGCGCGCGAGGCCGACACCATCAACGATGCCGTCCGCCGCCGCATCGACACCGCGCTCAACCGCGGCCGCTGCGGGCTGTGGGACTGGGATCTCGCGCGCGGCCGCATTTTCTGGTCGCGCTCGATGCACGACATGCTCGGGATCGAGCAACGCGCCGACCTTCTGACCTTCGGCGAGGTCGACGCGCTCGTCCATCCCGACGACATCGACCTGTTCGCCCTCGCCGATCGGCTGACCAGCGGCGCGGTCGACCACATCGATCACTCCTTCCGCATGCGCCACGCCAGCGGTCACTGGATCTGGTTGCGGGCCCGCTGCGAACTGTTCTGGCCCGCCGCCGAGGGCCGCCCGCATCTCATCGGCATCGCCGTCGACATCACCGAGCATAAGAGCCTGGCGGAGAAATCGGCCGAGGCGGACCTGCGCCTGCGCGACGCCATCGAGAGCATTTCCGAGGCCTTCGTGCTGTGGGACGCCGACAATCGGCTGGTGCTCTGCAACAGCCACTTCCAGCGCCTGCACAAGCTGCCGGCCTCGGCGGTCGCGCCGGGCACGTCCTACGAGACCATCGTCGAGGTCGGCCAGATGCCGATCACCTTCGCGCGCCTGACCGGCTCCGATCCGCTCGAACCCGGGGCCCGGACGTTCGAGGCTCAGATCGAGGACGGCAACTGGCTGCATGTCAGCGAACGCCGCACCAAGGATGGCGGCTACGTTTCGGTCGGCACCGACATCACCGCGATCAAGCTTCACGAGCGGAAGCTGATCGACAGCGAGGCCAAGCTCCGCGCCTCCGTCGCCGACCTGCGCAACACCCAGCTCACGCTCGAACACCAGACCCACGAGCTCGCCGACCTCGCCGCCAAATACTCCCAGGAGAAGGATCGCGCCGAGGAAGCCAGCAACGCCAAGTCGAAATTCCTCGCCAATATGAGCCACGAATTGCGCACGCCGCTCAACGCCATCATCGGCTTTTCCGAGGTGATGGGCAGCGGCATGTTCGGTCCCCTGGGCTCGGACAAATACGAGGAATATTGCAACGACATCCGCTGCAGCGGCCAATATCTCCTCGAAGTCATCAACGACATCCTCGACATGTCCAAGATCGAGGCCGGACGCATGCGGCTGGATTGCGAGGCGGTCGATCTGACAAGGGTGCTGGAGGAATCGCTGCGCGTCATTTCCGGCCGCGCCGATTGCAAGGGCGTCGCGATCGACGCCGCGATCGTCGAGGACATTCAGGTCCTGGCCGACCGCCGCGCGCTCAAGCAGATCGCCGTCAACCTGATGTCGAACGCTGTCAAATTCACGCCCGACGGCGGCGCGATCAAGGTGCGGGCGCGGATCGTCGGCGACGGCGTGCTGCTCAGGATCGTCGACAGCGGCATCGGCATTCCGCCGGAAGCGCTCGCCAGGCTCGGTCATCCGTTCGAGCAGGTCGAGAGCCACGACACCAAGAGCCATCAGGGCTCCGGGCTCGGCCTTGCCATCGCGAAGTCGCTGGCGACGATGCTCGGCGGCTCGATGCGCCTGCGCTCGCGCCCCGGCGCGGGCACCGCCGTCTTCGTCAGGCTGCGCCGCCACGCGCCGGCATGCGCCGTCCGCGCGGCGTGACGGCGCGGCTCAGATCGTCTCGCCGGCCACCAGGCGCAGGAACACCTTGCGCACTTCCGCCTGTGAGTCGCGCAGCAGGGCTTCGAGCGCCGGAAATTCGGGCTCGTCGGCCGCGCGCGTGAGAACGCGCATGAGATCGGCGCCCGCCGTTTCCGGCCGGAACGTCTCGTCGAGGCAAAGACGCAGCACCTGGGTCAGGTCCTGATGCAGCCGCGCCGTCGGGCGCAGCACTTCGGCGTCGGCGGCCGAGAGAATTCCGAGCCGCGCCGCCTTGTCGAGAACATGGGAGGTGTTGGTGTCGATGATTTCGGGCGCGCGCGCGCCGTGGGCGAGCTGGAGATATTGGGCGATGAACTCGATGTCGATCAAGCCGCCGGCGGCGTATTTGATATCCCAGACGTCGTCTTCGCCCTTTTCGGCGGCGATGGCGCGGCGCATTTCGGCCACGTCGTGGCCGAGCAATTGGGCGTCGCGCGGCTTGCGCAGAATGGCCTCGATGATCGCCTCGATGCGGGCGCGAAATCCCGGCGAGGCGGAAATCACGCGCGCGCGCGTCAGCGCCAGATGCTCCCAGGTCCAGGCCTCGTTTTCCTGATAGTCGGCGAAAGCGCCGATGCGCGTGGCCACCGGCCCGGCGCGACCGGACGGCCGCAGCCGCATGTCGACGGCATAGAGCACGCCGGCATTGGTGCGCGTGGTGAAGGCGCTGATCAGGCGATGCGTCAGGCGGGCGAAATACTGGCCACCATGGAGCGGGCGCGGCCCGTCGGAATCGGGCGCCTCGTCGTCGAAATCGTAGATCACGATCAGGTCGAGGTCGGAGGCCGCCGTCATCTCGCGGCTGCCGAGCTTGCCGAGCGCCACGATCGCGGTCTCCTGCCCGCGAATCCGGCCGTGCTGAAGCGCGAATTGCTCCTCGACCTCGCGGTGCACGGTGCGCGCGATGCCTTCGGCCACGTCGGCGAAGGCCTCGCCGGCCTGTTGCGCCGTGACGGTGCCGGCGAGAATGCGCACGCCGATCAGGAACAGGCTTTCCTGTCCGAAAGCGCGTAGCCGGTCGAGAAAATCCTCGTGGGACTGGGAATCGGACAGCGAGGCGGCGAGCCGCTCGGAGATCTCGTCGCGATGGGGCAGCGCGCCGAAGAAACGCGGATCGATCAGCCCGTCCATGACTTGCGGCTGGCGCGCCACCATGTCGCCGAGGCGAGGCGCCGCGCTCAGCATCAGCCCGACCAGGGAGACGAGGTCGCGGTTCTGCTGCAGCAGCGCGAACAGCCGCGCGCCGCGCTGGAGGCGTTCGAGGAAGCGATCGAACAGCAGGATGGCGCCGTCGGGATCGTCGCCGCCCGACAGGCCCTCGATCAGCGCCGGCAGCAGGGCGGCGAACGCGCGCCGCGGCGCCTCGGCCTTGAGCGCGCGATAGGACCCGTTCATCCATTGCTGGATGGTGCCGGCCGCGAGCGCCGGCTTCTTGTATCCCAAGGCGGCGAGATGCTCGATCACGCGGGCGTCGTCCGGCCCACGCTCGAAATCGATCTCCGGCGTCGCCGGGGCGCGATCGGGAACGCCCTCGAACAGGCGCGCGTAATGATCCTGGACGCGGTTGAGATGGCGCAGCAGCTCTTCGGCAAACGCGTCGCGACCGGCAAAGCCGAGGAAGCACGCGAAGCGCTCGATCGCCTCGGTCTCCTCCGGCAACGAATGCGTCTGCTCGTCGTTGAGCATCTGCACGCGGTGCTCGACGCGGCGCAGGAATTCGTAAGCCTCGTGGAGCTCGGCCCGGACGGCTTGATCGACCCAGCCGCCCGCGGTGAGGCGGTCGATCGCCTCGAGCGTGCCGCGCACCCGCAATTCCGGATGCCGCCCGCCGGCGATGAGCTGCTGGGTCTGGGCGAAGAACTCGATCTCGCGAATGCCGCCGCGGCCGAGCTTGATGTTGTGGCCCTCGACCGCGATTTCGGCGTGGCCCTTGAAGGCGTGCATCTGCCGCTTCATGTCGTGCACGTCCGCCAGGGCCGCGAAATCGAGATGGCGGCGCCAGATGAACGGGGCGATGTCGTCGAGCACCGCCCGCCCCGCGGCTTCGTCGCCGGCGCAGGGCCGCGCCTTGATCATCGCGGCGCGCTCCCAGGTGCGGCCCTCGCGTTCGTAATATTCGAGCGCGGCCGCCGTCGAGATCGCCACCGGCGTGGAGGCGGGATCGGGTCGCAGCCTCAGGTCGACGCGGAAGACGTAGCCGTCTTCGGTGCGCTGTTGCAGCAGGCGGGAAATTCCCTGGGCGATCCTGACGAACAGCGGCTGCGGCTCGATATTGGGCGCGAGCGAGGGCGCGTCGAGGCCGAAGAAGACGATGAGATCGATGTCGCTGGAATAATTGAGTTCGCCCGCGCCCATCTTGCCCATGGCGAGCACGACCAGGGTGCTGCCGGCTTCGGGCCGATCGGGATCGGCGGGGCGGACGCGGCCGCGCGCCGCCTCGCGCGTGAGCTGGAAGCGCACGGCGCATTGCACGGCCGTGTCGGCGATGTCGGTCAGCGCCTGGGTCACGCGCATGACCGGCCAGACCTCGCCGATGTCGCAGAGCGCGGTCAGGAGCGCGGCTTCCGACTTCATCCGCCGCAGCGCGCGCATGACCGCCGCCTCGTCCGCCGCGTCGGCGACCGCCGTTCGCGCCGCGGCGATCAATTCGCCGAGCCGCGTTTCGGGATCGCATGCGAGCAAACGGATCAGGCGACCGGCGTCGCGCGCGAGGTCGAACAGATAGGGCGAGGCTTCCGCGATCGACAGGAGAATGGCGCGCGCGAGGGGGTGACGCTCCGTCAGCGCGACGAGCGCGGCCGCCTCCCCCGCTTCCAGCTCGGCGGTCCAATCGCGCCAGCGGCGCTCGGCATCCGCGGAATCGAACAGGCGCGGCGCGCTCTTGAGGCGCGCGGCCAAAGACTTACTGCCCGCGCTCTCCGCCGCGGCTTGATTCATGAACGTTCAACTCCGGCCCCCGGACCGGCAGCGCCAGAACAGCGCGTAGCCCCGGATTGTTGTCGGCCAGTCGTAACTCGCCGCCATGCAATGTGGCAACCGCCGAGGCGAGGCTGAGACCGAGGCCGGAACCCGGCAATGTCCGGCTGGCCTCCAGCCGCACGAACCGGTCGACCACCCGCCCGCGGTCGGCCTCGGGGATGCCGGGTCCATGATCGGCGACGCCGAGAAGCACCGTTTCGCCGCTAAGACCCGCTTCGATGGCAATGGCCGGCGCCACGGGCGCTTCGGCCGGCGCGTCCGCGGGCACCTGGCGCTCCCGTGGGCCGGCATACTTGATGGCGTTTTCAACAAGATTTGCCAGCGCCTGGCTCACCAATTCGCGATTTCCCCGCAGGATCGCGGGGGCGTCGGCCTTCAACGCCATCGTCAGCCCGTGCTCCTCGGCCAACGGTTCGTAGAGCTCGTAGATGTCGCGCGCGATGCCGCTCGCGTCGAACTCCTTGAGGTCGTCGCGCGCCTGGCCCGATTCGGCGCGGGCGATCATCAGGAGCGCGTTGAAGGTGCGGATCAGCGAATCGGATTCCTCGATGGTCTGTTCGAGCGCGGCCCGATAGGCGGTCTCGTCGCCGCGAGCCGCCAGCGCCTGTTCGCAGCGATTGCGCAGCCGTGTCAGCGGCGTCTTGAGGTCGTGCGCGATATTGTCGGAGACCTCCTTGACCCCCCGCATCAGCGCTTCGATGCGTTCGAGCATCGCGTTCAGGCTGCCGGCCAAGCGGTCGAGTTCGTCGCCGCTTCGCCCGATCGGCAGCCGCTCGCTGAGATCGCCGGCCATGATGCGCCTGGTCGTGCCGGTCATGGCGTCGATCCGTCGCAGCACCCGCCGCGCCGCGTAGACGCCGCCGGCGAGCCCGAGGCCGATGACGAAGACGAAGGACCACCGCGCCGCCGAGACGACGATCGAGAACAGGCGCCGTCTTTCCTCGAGGTCGCGCCCGACGAGCACGCGAAAGCCCCCCGGCAGATCGACCACCCGCGCCAGCGCCCGGTGATCATGGCCGGGGCTCTGATCGGGATCGTCGAGCCGCTGGTAGAAGATTTCCGACCAGCCGACCCTTCCCATCGCCCCGGGATCGAGCGCGGCGATGTTGCCGGCGATCGCCTGGCCCGACGATGTCGTGATCAGATAGAGATTGGCGCCGGGACGCAGCGCCCGGCCCTCGATCGCGTCGACGAGGCCGCGCAATCCGCCTTCCTGGTGGGACTGGCGCAGCTCGGTGATTTCGGCGTTCACCGTCTCGGTGATCTGGTCGGTGATCATCCGCCGCGTGTTCCAGGCGAAGTAGCCGACCAGCGACACCGCGAACAGCATGAACAGCAAAAGATAGACGACGGTCAGCCGGAACGCCGTCGTTCGGATGACCTTACCGAATGTCGTCACGGATCATGTATCCGGCGCCGCGAATGGTGTGCAGCAGAGGCGGCGAGAACCCCTTGTCGATCTTGGCGCGCAGGCGCGAGATGTGCACGTCGATGACGTTGGTCTGCGGATCGAAATGATAGTCCCAGACGTTTTCCAGCAGCATGGTGCGCGTGACCACCTGTCCGGCATGCTTGACCAGATATTCCAGCAGGCGGAACTCGCGTGGCTGCAGCAGAATTTCCTGCCCGGCGCGGGTGACGCGGTGCGACAGGCGGTCAAGTTCGAGGTCCGCGACGCGGTAGGTCGTCTCCTCCGAGCGACCGCCGTGGCGGCGCGACAGCGCCTCGATGCGGGCCAGCAATTCGGCGAAGGAATAGGGCTTGGGCAGGTAGTCGTCGCCGCCGGCGCGCAGCCCCTTCACGCGGTCGTCGACCTGGCCGAGCGCCGACAGGATCAGGACCGGCGTGGTCAAGCCGCGCTCGCGCAACACTCCAATCATCGACAGGCCGTCGCGCTTGGGCAGCATGCGGTCGACGATGAGCACGTCGTAGTTTCCGTTTTCGGCGAGCGTCAGCCCCTCCTCGCCGTCCGCCGCGCGGTCGGCGACATGGCCGGCCTCGCGAAAGGCGTTGACGAGGTAGTCGGCCGAATCCCGATCGTCCTCGACGATGAGCAGGCGCATGGCGGGTCCGGAATCGTTGAGCGCGGGTACCACCTTACATCACCTTGATGCGAATGCGCCGGACGTTGCAAGGCAACGCGCCCACGATTTGGAGGAAGGATCGGCGGCGAGGTCTCGGGGGAGAACCTCGCCGCCCTCACGCACCCCCCGACGGAGAGGGGCTGTTTCCCATCGGGTGCGCATGACGCGGGACGAGGTGGCAATCCCATCCCGCATGGGCGTCCGTCGGCGGGGCAGCTCGACGGAGGCCCAAACAACTCAGCCTTTGCTGGCCGGAACCGCGACGAAACGGGACTGGTTCCCGCTGCGCACGCGCATCAGCACGGAGTTCTTTCCCCCGGCCTGCGCGTCCGAAAGGGCCGCGCGAACGTCGTCGGTCGAGGTGATCGTCTTGCCGCCGGCTTCGAGGATGACGTCGCCTTCCTTGAAGCCGCGCTCCGCCGCCGCGCTGCCGGGCTCGATGCCCGTGACGACGACGCCTTCATTGCCGGCGCCGGCGACCGAGTTGGCGGGCGCGAGCGTCAGTCCGAGGCGCGGAACTTCGGTGCCGCGCGAGGGACGCTCCTCGCGGCCGTCGCGACCATCGCGTCCGCGCTGCGCCCGCGCGAGCTTGTCCGGAGCCGGCAACTCGCCCAGCGTCAGGGACATGGCCTTCTCCTCGCCCTTGCGCAGGACAGAGAGATTGACCGTCGTGCCCGGCGCCAACGCGCCGATGGTGCGGGCAAGTTCCCGGGCGTCGCGGACCGGCTGGCCGTTGACCGAGGTGATGATGTCGCCGGATTCGATGCCGGCCTTGACCGCGGGGCTGCCGGCCTGCGGCTCGGCCACCAGCGCGCCCTCGTTCTTCTTCAGGCCCATGCTCTCGGCGATCTCCGGCGTGATCGGCTGAATCTGCACGCCGATCCAGCCGCGCGTCACCGTTCCCTTGTCCTTGAGCTGCTGCACCACCGCCTTCACGGTCGAGGCGGGGATCGCGAAGGCGATGCCGACGCTGCCGCCCGACGGCGAGAAGATGGCCGTGTTGACGCCGATGACCTCGCCGTCGGTGCCGAAGGCCGGGCCGCCCGAATTGCCCTTGTTGACGGGCGCGTCGATCTGGATGAAGTCGTCATAGGGGCCCGAGCCGATGTCGCGGCCGCGCGCCGACACGATGCCCGCCGTCACCGTCCCGCCGAGGCCGAACGGATTGCCGACCGCCAGCACCCAGTCGCCGATCCGCGGGGCGGTTTCGGAAAGCTTGGCGTACGGAAAATCGGAGCGGCCCTCGACCTTGATCAGCGCCACGTCCGTGCGCTGGTCGACGCCCACGACCTTGGCCGTGTAGGTCTTGCCGTCGTCCGTCGTGACCTCGACCGTCTCCGCGCCATCGACGACATGGTTGTTGGTCACGGCGAAGCCGTCGGCGGAAATGAAGAAGCCCGAGCCCTGGCCGGTGATCGCCCGTCGGCCGCGCGGTCCACGCATGCCGGGAGGCAGGCCGTCCGGCGTGCCGAAGCGACGGAAGAAGCGGTCGAACGGAGAGCCGGGCCCGAACGGCCAATCCTCGTCGCCAAAATGTTCGCGGTCGCGGTCGCGGCCACGGCGGCGGTCGCGGTCTCCGTCGCGCCGGTCGTCATCGTCGCGATCCGCCATCCGCTCGCCGATCTTGATGCGCACGGAAATCACCGTCGGCTTGACCCGCTCGACGATGTCGGCAAATCCCGTCGGACGCGGCAGCTTGGCGACGTCGGCGCTGACCTGGGCATTGGCCGAGCGCGCGATCATGTCGGCGCGCGCGGAGGGAAGCGAAACACCCGCGAAGGCCAATCCCAGCCCTCCGATCACGGAGGCCATCAGCATGGTGCGGCGCGCGGAAAGGATGGATCGACGCGCACGCAAGCCGGACGCCTGGTGATTCGAATGACGGGAGGGAATGGTGGAAAGCTCGTTCATCAGCGGTTGCTCCGTGAAGTTCATTTCAGTTGAACGCGTCGGCGCGCATCTAGGATGCGTCACAGGCAATGATATAAGGTGGGCAGGATCGTGTTCGCCACCTTACCGTGGCGTTTCCGCCGTATTAATGTTTTGTAATGTCAGCCGGTTAACGCCAAGCGCGTCCGTGCCGCGCCGCGGCGGGGTCTGTCCGCATGGAAACGCGATGGGCGCGGACTAGCCGCGCGCGTTGTCCCCGCCGGAGCCGCCGGGGCCTTCCGTCATCAGGCGCTTGAGCGCCTCCTGCTCGGCGGCGTCGAGGTTTGAAGGCACCGCGGCCGCAGCGATCGCGTTTCGGCGCCGCGCGTTGACGAAAAGCGCGATCGCGCCGATCACCAGCACCACCGGCATCGTCCCCCACAGGATCAGCGTATGCCATTCGAGCCGTGGCTTGAGCAGCACGAACTCGCCGTAGCGCGAGACCAGGAAGTTGATCACCTGATTATCGTTGTCGCCGGCCGAAATCCGTTCGCGCACGAGCAGACGCAAGTCGCGGGCGAGCGGGGCGTCGGAATCGTCGATCGACTGGTTCTGGCAGACCATGCAGCGCAGTTCGCGCGACAGGCTGCGCGCCCGCGTCTCAAGCGCCGGATCGGACATGATCTCGTCGGGCTGGACCGCGAGCGACGGTCCGGCGATCGTCGCCGCCATCAGGACGAGAAACAGGCCGAACCAGCGCGTCATTTCCTACTCCGCCGCTTGCAGCTTCTTGGCCGGCCGCGCCGGCTTCGGCGCGCCGACGCGCAGCCGCCGGTCCATCAGCGACAGGCCGCCGCCGATCACCATCACCACGGTTCCGAGCCAGATCAGCAGCACCAGCGGCTTGTAATAGGCCCGCACCGCGACGGATCCATCCGCGTTGACGTCGCCGAGCGAGATATAGAGCTGGCTCAAGCCGCGCGTCATCAACGCGGCCTCGGTCGTTCCCATGCTCCGGGTTGAGAAATTGCGCTTGGAAGGCTCCATCGTGCCGATGGCGCGGTCGCCCAGCGTGATCGAGAACCGCGCCGCGAGCTCGTCGAAGTTCGATCCCCGCGATTGGGTGAAGCCGTCGAGCCGGGCCGCGTAGCCGCCGACGGTCGCGCGGTCGCCTTGTTTCATCGACAGGATGCGCTCGTCGCTCCAGGTCGATTCGGCGACGATGCCGATCAGCGTCAGGCCGAGACCGGCATGCGCGACGGCGGTGCCCCAGGTCGATCGCGGCAGGCCGAGCGCGCGCCGCGCGGCGACCGAAAACGGCGCGCGGAAGAATCCGGCGCGCTCGACGATATCGGTCAACGCGCCCGCGATGACGAATACGCCAAGGCCAAGACCGAAGGGCGCCAGCACCGGCCCGCCCCAGGTCAACGCCAGGATCGCGGCGGCGACGATCAGCGCCGCGGCGAAGGCGGCGATGAGACGCTGCGCCGCCGCGCCGAGGTCGCCGCGCTTCCATGCCAGCAGCGGCCCGAACGGGACCGCGATCAGCAGCGGAATGAACAGCGGACCGAAGGTCATGTTGAAGAACGGCGCGCCCACCGAAATCTTGTCGCCGGTCAGCGCTTCCAGCGCCAGCGGATAGAGCGTGCCGACCAGCACGGTCGCGCAAGCCGTCGTCAGCAGCAGATTGTTGAGCACGAGCGCGCCCTCGCGCGAGATCGGCGCGAACAGGCCGCCCTGCTTCAGGCTCGACGCCCGCCAGGCGTAAAGCGCGAATCCGCCGCCAATGAAAAAGACGAGAATGGCCAGGATGAACACGCCGCGCGCCGGATCGGTGGCGAAGGCATGGACGGAGGTCAGCACGCCCGAGCGCACCAGGAACGTTCCCAGAAGCGACAGCGAGAAGGTCAGGATCGCCAGCAGTATGGTCCAGACCTTGAGCGCGTCGCGCTTTTCCATCACCAGCGCGGAATGCAGCAGCGCGGTTCCCGACAGCCACGGCATCAGCGAGGCGTTCTCAACCGGGTCCCAGAACCACCAGCCGCCCCAGCCCAATTCGTAATAGGCCCAGTACGAGCCCATGGCGATGCCGAGGGTGAGGAAAATCCAGGCCACTAGCGTCCATGGCCGGACCCATCGCGCCCAGGCCGGGTCGATCCGGCCCTCGATCAGCGCGGCGACCGCGAATGAAAAGGAAATCGAAAAGCCGACATAGCCGAGATAGAGCAGCGGGGGATGAATGGCGAGGCCGATATCCTGCAGGATCGGATTGAGATCGCGCCCCTCCAGCGGCGGCGGCGACAGCCGCGCGAAGGGATTGGAGGTGAGCAGGATGAAGAGATAGAACGCCGCCGCGATCCAGGCCTGCGCGCCGAGCACGTTCGCCTTCAGGCTGGTCGGCAGATTGCCGCCGAAAGCCGCCACCAGCGCGCCGAACAGCGCCAGGATGAAGACCCACAGCAGCATCGAGCCTTCATGGTTTCCCCACACGCCGGTGATCTTGTAGAGCAGCGGCTTGAGCGAATGCGAGTTCTGGAAGACGTTGGCGACGGAGAAATCCGAGACCACATGCGTGAAGGTCAGCGCGCCGAACGCGATCAACGCGAACAGACATTGCGCGAGCGCGGTCGAGCCCGCCAGATTCATCACCGCCGGATCGCGCAGCTTTGAGCCCACCACCGGCGCGAAAGCCTGGATCAGCGCGAGCGCGAGCGCGAGCACGAGGGCATAATGGCCGGCTTCCGCGATCATGGCTGTTTGCGACCTTCCGTCGGAGCGGACGCGCCAGCGGGCTTGGCGCCGTAATCGTCCTTCCAGTGGCCCTGCTTCTTCAGCGCGTCGGCGACTTCCCTCGGCATGTAGGTTTCGTCGTGCTTGGCGAGCACGGTGTCGGCCTTGAAGGACCCGCCGCCGTCGAGGCTTCCCTCCGCGACGACCCCCTGCCCCTCGCGAAACAGATCCGGCAGGATGCCCTGATAGGAAACCTGGACCTTGGCGTTGCCGTCGGTCACGGCGAAGCGGGCGACGAGATTGTCGCCGCGCACGAGGCTGCCGGGCTCGACCAGCCCGCCGAGGCGGAAGCGCTTGCCCGGCGCGATCTGCTTGGTGGTGACATCCGTCGGCGTGGTGAAGAAGACGATCGAGTCACGCATGGCGTTGAGGACCAGCCCCGCCGCCAAGGCGAGGACGGCGAGCGATCCACCGATGAGTGCGAGGCGGCGCTGTTTGCGGGTCATGCAACCTTATCCAGACATCCTTGTCCAAACCGTTGGCGCGTCATCGGATCATCCGCGGGGATCATCCTTGGATGCTTGGCCGCGGATCATCCGTCCACCCCGAGGCTTTTCAGCCCCTCGTTGAGAACACGCAAGCTCTCCGCGTTGGCCTCGAGCGCCTTGCGGGCGTCGGCCACCGTCGCCCGCGCCTTGGCGGTGTCGCCGAGCACCATATAGGTCCTGACCAGCCGTAGCCATCCCTGCACGTCGGAGCCGTCCTGCTTGAGCCGCGCGGCAAGGCGATCGACCATCGCCTTGATCATGGCATCGCGATCGGCCGCCGACATCTTCGCGGCCGCCGCCATCTCCTCCTCGGTCGGCCCCACGACCTTGCCTTCCCCGCCCCCCACGCGCGCGAGCGCGCGCTCGACCGCGCCGCGCCACGGCGCGTCCTCGGGCGCGGATGCCAGGAGCCTGCGCCAGATCGCGGCGGCGTCGTTAGGTCGGCCGTCCTGCTGCGCGGCGACGCCGAGGAAATAGCTGGCCTTCGGATGGTTCGCCTCAAGCTCGACGGCGCGCTCGAATTCGGCCTTGGCCTCCGCGCTGACCACGCCGCCGGCCACCGCCATCAGCGCCTCGGCGAGATCGGCGCGGCGTTCGGCCGAGTCCTCGTTGTATTTGATGGCGTTGCGAAAGGCCTTCGCCGCCTCGTCATAGCGATCGAGATTCATCAGCGCGGGACCCAGGACGTGCCAGCCGCGACCGTCCTCGGGATTCTTTTCCAGATGCGCCTCGACCTTGGCCACCAGACGTTCGAGCGATTCGGCGCCGCTCGCGGCCTTGCGCTCGGCGAGCGGGAACGACGGCATCTCCGGCGCTCCGAGCCGATAATAAAGCGCGCCCGAAAACAGCGGCAGCGCAAGGAGCGCGACGAGCATGATGGCGCGACGCGCCGACCGATTGGGCTTGGCCTGTGCCGGCGCGATCGCGGCAGCGGTCAACAGGCGTCGCGAGACCTCGACGCGCGCGGCTTCCGCCTCCTTCGCGTCGATGAGATTGAGCGCGAGGTCGCGTTCGATTTCGTCGAGCTGGTCCTTGTAGATCGCGGTGTCGCCACCCGTCGTCTCCTCCGGCGCGGCGCGGCCCAACGGCCAGAGCACGGCGAAAATCGCCGCGATCGTCATCAGCGCGAAGAAAACCCAGAGCATCAGCCGGCCTCGACCCGGTCCACCCCTTGGCGGGGTTCCGAACGCGGAGGGTTACACCATGGTTGCCACCACCGTGCAATCCGTTTTAGGGCTGGCTTTCGAGGGAAAGGTCGCCGCGCGCGGCGACGCGCCGTCAGGCGGGGCGCGCGGCCTTGCGCTCGCCGAGAACCGCGACATCGGCGGCCTTGGACAGCAATTCGGCGTATTCATCGCCGAAGATCACGCCGCAGAAGCGGATCGCCGCGTCGACCTGCGAGCGGCGGAACTCCCGATATTTGGGATCGCTCGCGCGCAGACCGTCGAGCAGAACCTGCGTCGAGCGCTCCAGATATTGCTCGACCTCGGTATAGGTGCGCTGGGTGACTTCGTTGATCGCGAGTTCGCTGGCGAAATTCCGGCAGGTCGCGACCAGCTCGATCAGGGCCGCGGTGTGCTCGACGTCGATCCGGTCGAGCTTGGCTCCGACGGTGATGTCCTTGTCGCCGCGTTGGCGCAACATGCGGCGCACGCGCCCGGGAACGGAGTCGATCTCGGAGCGGATCATGTTGGAGATGTCGGTGCGGATCGTCGCCATCTGCCGGCCCCAGGCCGAGTCGTTGCGAAGATCAAGCTCGGTGCGCATGCCGCGCACCGAATCATGCACCGTCTTGAGGTGCTTGGAGACGTTGGCGTAGCGCTCGTGCCGCAGGTCGTTGCGCAGCTCGTGCATCACGCGGAACACCTCGTTGAGCACGAGCTGCACCGCGACGGCGAACGGCGTCGCGGCGACGCGCACCTCGTCGTCGGTTTCGGCCGCGGCCGTCGCCAGGCGCAGCAACTGCCACGGCGAAGCCAGTCGGCGCATGACCAGCGCGAGCGCGATCGGCAATGCGGCGGGCGACATCAGCGAGGGAAGATCGAGCTGGGCGCGGACGGCGTGAACCTGCCCGGAATTGAGCTGGATGGGACCGCGCGGCAGCCGCACGCTCAAGCCCTCGAGCACCTCGCGGTTCTTGAGCGCGGCGAAAATGGTGGGGAGATCGTCGAGCGCGTCGGGGGAGCCGATCCGCCCGATCAGACGCTGCATTTCGTTGTTGGTGTTGCGCGCGGCCAGGATGTCGCCGACGGCGTCGACGACCCTGATCTGATGCTGGCGCACGAGGGTGTCGATCCGAGCTTCGTCGTTCGACCGCCACGCGGCGACGATCTCGGTTTCGAACTCGGCCATCTCGTTGGGCAGCACGCAATTCTTCAGCCAGGCCCAGAACGGCACCAGACTGGCGCGCCGGATCTGGCCGATGCGCGCCGCGCCCGTCTCGGCTTCGACGATGAAGGGATCGGCCGCCTGGAAGAACAGCCTCGCCGCGATATCGCCGCGTGGTTCATCGGCGACCGTATCCGTCCGCACGATCTTGCGCAGGACGGAAAGGACGTAATTGGCCACGCCAACTTCCTCGCCGCGCGCGACCGCCCGCTCGAATTCTCTCATCAGGAGCGCTTGCGCCTCGGGCGCAAGCTGGCCGAGGTAGTCTCTGAGCCGCTCGGTTGCGCCCGCCTCACCCGACATTTCGTGGGCCCGCCTCAGACAAGGATGTCATCCTCGCCGGTGTATCCGAGTAGGGTTAATAACCCGTTCAGAATGAGTATTGATCGCCGGGCGCGGCCGAGCGCGGGGCCTTTCGCGGACCGCGAAGGGAGATACGAAACTCACCCGCCCTGGTTGAATTCTCCCAGGTCGGGCTTACCCGATCGGGGTCCAGGTGCCGTCCGGGTTCCGGCAGGCCGTTCCGCGCGCGACCTGCGGCCGGTTGTCGATGTAGACCGTGTGGGTATAGGAGCGGCACTTGGCGCCGCGTGAATCATAGGCCGGCCCCGGCACGATCGTTCCGTAGCGTCCGGAATCCGGGTTCTTCCAGCCGACCGGCGCGCCCGAAGGCGCCCGCTCCAGCGCATCGATCTGGGCCGCATAGGCGCGTTCGCGATCCTGATCGTCGAGCGAGGCGCCGATGCGGTTGCCGATCAGACCGCCGATCGCCGCCCCCGCCGCCGCCGCCGCGAGCCGTTCGCCCGGGCCGCCGCCGATCTGGGAACCGATCAGCGCGCCGCCGAGCGCGCCGATCACCGTGCCCGCTCCCTCGTTGGGACCGGAATCGGCGAAACGGTTGCCGGAGCATGCGCCGAGCGCCAGCGCCACGGCCAGGACGGTGAAAGAGCGGACAGCGAGCATGGGGGTCCCCGAGGGCTTCGGTTTGCGTCGCGCCGAGATGAAGCGCGCGCCCCCATTGAGGGAGTGATTTGGGCGAAACTCTGTCCAACCTACCGGATCGGTATCGTTCCGCCGCACGGGGATCGCCGACGCCTCCTCGCGGCGGCGGCAGTAAGGCGCCCGGCCCGCGTCGCCCGACCGCTCACGCCGCCGGCAGAGTGAGCTGCGCCCGCAGTCCGCCGCTCGGCGCGCTGCTCAGGGCGAGTTCGCCTTGGTAAAGCGTCGCGAGATCGACCACGATCGACAGGCCGAGCCCGGAACCGGGCTTGCTTTCGTCGAGCCGTCGCCCGCGCCGCGCCACCATGTCGCGTTCGCGCGGCGACAGTCCCGGCCCGTCGTCGTCGACGATCACGCGCACGCACGGCGGCCGCGTGGCGTCGCTCGAAGCCTCCACCGCGACCTCGACCGACACCATCGACCGCGCCCACTTGCAGGCGTTGTCGAGCAGGTTGCCGATCATTTCCTCCAGATCCTGCCGTTCGCCGCGGAATCTGGCGTCGGCGGGAACATTGATCGCGATCGCGAGACGCCGATCGCGATGCAGCTTCTCCATGGTGCGGCCGACGGCGTGAATGACCGGCGCGATATCCGTGACCGAGCCGACCACCGTCAGGCGCGCGGCGATGCGGGCGCGTTCCAGGTGCCGGCCGACCTGGTCCTGCATGATGCTCGTCTGTTCGAGAATTTTCGCGCCGACCGCCTCGCCGCCGAGCGCGCTCGCCTCATTGATGATGACCGAAAGCGGCGTCTTCAGGGCGTGCGCGAGATTTCCCACATGCGTTCGCGCCCGCTCCACGATCTCGCGATTGGCGTCGATCAGCGCGTTGGTCTCGCGCGCGAGCGGCGCGATCTCAAGCGGGAAATCGCCATGCAGCCGCTCGGCCGTGCCCGAACGGATCGCGGCGAGGCTCTCGGAAATCCGCTTCAGCGGCGCCAGGCCGAAGCGCACCTGGAAGATCGTCGTCAGCAACAGCCCCGCCATCAGAACGAGGAACGTGCCGCCGAGATAGAAGTTGAACGCGCGCGTTTCCTCGGCGACCTCGGTCGCCTCGCCCGCGACCGAAACGAGATACCTGCCGTCGTGACCGAGGTCGACGAGCCGCTCGATCATTCTCAGATTCTGATCTTCCGGCCCGGTGACGTAGCCGACGCGCAAGCCGGCGGCGTTGAGGCGGAAACCGAGTTCGTCCATGCGTGGCAGCTTGCGATCCCACAGCGACCGAGACGCGCGCGCCTCGCTGGTCGTGTCGTCGGCGTCGTTGAGACGCAGCACCTGCCAGTACCATCCCGACAGCGGCAGCTCGAACAGCGGCTCGCCGAGCGCGGCGAGGCCCTTGTCGCCCGCCGCGTCCAGCGACGCGACGCCGGCGATCAGCGTGCGCAGGTGCAGATTGAGGCGACGGTCGAACGTGCGTTCGACGCCCTGGCGATAGAAGGAGGAGAGCGCCACGCCGGTGACGATGAGAATGACGACCGACCACGCGGCCGCCGACAGGAAAAGGCGTGTGGCGAGCGACCTAGCGCGCATCGGTCGGCGGCATCAGCATGTAGCCGAGCCCGCGCACCGTCTGGATGATGTCGACCCCCAGCTTCTTGCGCACGCGGCCGACAAAGACCTCGATCGTGTTCGAATCGCGATCGAAGTCCTGATCGTAGAGATGTTCGACAAGTTCGGTGCGGGACACCACGCGCCCTTCGTGGTGCATGAGGTAGGCGAGCAGCCGGTATTCATGGGAGGTGAGCTTGACCGGATTGCCGTTGACGCTGACGCGGCCGGCGCGCGTATCGAGACGGACCGGCCCGCAGGTCAATTCGCTCTGGGCGTGCCCGGTGGCGCGGCGCAACAGGGCGCGGATGCGGGCGAGAACTTCCTCGAGATGGAATGGCTTGGCGACGTAGTCGTCGGCGCCGGCGTCGAACCCCTGGACCTTGTCGCTCCAGCGATCGCGCGCCGTCAGGATCAAGACGGGCATGGTGCGGCCGGCGCGCCGCCACGCCTCCAGCACGGAGATGCCGTCCATTTTCGGCAGGCCGACATCGAGGATGACCGCGTCATAGGGCTCGTTCTCGCCGAGATAATGGCCTTCCTCGCCGTCAAAGGCGCGGTCGACGACGTAGCCGGAATCGGTGAGAGCCGTCGTCAGCTGGCGATTGAGATCGGGATCGTCCTCGACAACGAGCAGCCGCACCCTTCCCTCCGCTCGCGGGAGAGCCGCCGCTCGCGGCCGCGCGCCCCCGATTCATGAATCATATTGGCTGGCGATCCTATCAGGATCGATGGCGCCGCGTGAGGCATGTTTGTCCATCAGGGCTTTTTCTTGGCGAGCGCACGGATGATCTGCTCGAACGCGCCCGGCGCGACCTCCCCGGTCAGGGCGCTTTGCTTCTCGCGGGTCCGGCCGCTGACATAGACGCCGAGGACGCCGAAGCGGAAACCCCAATAGGCGATGAGCAGCGCGGTCGCGCCGATCAAGGCGTTGACCGTCCGCAGTTCGCCCCGCCAGAAGTCGTGGACGAGAACGGTCCACAGCGCCGCGCATTCGAGCGTCAGCTCGAAGGCGTAGATGGGCCGCCACCAGCGCTGCACGACGTCGTCGGCGCCGATTTCGGCGCGGATGGTCCGCTGCGTCTCGCCGATCGCGGAGCGCTGGGCCTCGGCTTCCGCGCGAACGATCTCGATCCATCGATTTTCCGCATCCAGGATCGCCGCCGAAGGCGCGTTCGGCAGCGAGGCCCCCACCTCCCCGGGCTCGGCCGATGGCGCGCCGAGCGCCTCGGCCAGCACCTGCCCGGCCGCGTTGCCGAGCGGACCGGCGAGCGCCGTTCCCAGGAGCGGCGCGCCGAGCGTGATCAGTTGACGGCCGATATCGGACCAGTTCATGCGAAATCTCCCTTGCCGAGGATCGGTGTCACGGGCGCTTCCTCGCGGCGACGCCGCCACCAGCGCCAGGCGACGACGACCCCGACGACACCGAGCGCGGTCAGCACGACAATCGCCGCCGCGGTCGCGACATCGGGCGCCCAGGCGAGCACCGCCGAGCCGGCCGCGACGGCGCCGCCGACGCCCGCGTCGCGCGAGGCGGTACTGACCGGAACCACGGCCTTGCCGCGTTCCGCCTCGTCGTGGCCGAGGGGAACCACGATGGCGCGATCCGATGACGCCATCGCCAACGCCGCCGCCCTGACGCCCACGACGCGGCGGCCCCAGCCGACCCCGAAGACGCGCCAGGTCTTCAGACTCATCAAGAACGCCAGCCGCTCGCCGCAGACGGCCGCGATCAGTTTCCTGGAATCGGCGCGGTTGGCCGCGGCGACGACATCGTCGGTGACGCCGCTCGTCTTGTCCGACATCGCGAGCGCGCGGCGCAGAACTTTGCCTGACCGGCCGATGCCGGAATTCACGCCGTAGTCGAACACGCAATAGTCGACGCCGGACGGCAGATCGTCGCAGCGCAGCGCATCCCAATACTTGCTCTTGTAGATGCGACAGGCGACCTCGCGCGGCATCGCCTTGACGTCGGCGGCGGTCGCGTCCCGTTTCCAGAAGCGGCGCGCATCATGAATGGTGATGCCCCAATTGGTCGGGCCACCGGGATCGGAGGGATGGTTGGTGTAGCCACCCTCATGGGCAAGCACGCGCGAAAGCGCGCCCGCGAAATTGCGCGCGGCCATGGATCGCTCCTTGATCGAAATGTTGTGGGATTATTCGGGCGCGAGGATCGCGTCCGCGTCGGCGCCGATCGTGGCGAGGAAGGCGCGCGAGTCCGCGTCGTCGGCGTTGATCGCGCCGACCGTATAGAACCGCCGCCACAGCACGCGATTGGCGTTGAGCGCCGCCTCGGCCGCGTCGATCCGGCCGGCGTCTTCCAGCCGGCGCAAAACGCGGTAGGTCGAGACCTTGTGGAACGGCGGCACGCCGGCGGCGCGCAGCACGTCCTTAAGCTCATCGAACGAGCCGATGGATGTCGGTGCGTTGCCGCTCGCGCGCCACGCCGCATAGGCCGCGTCGTCGGCCGGAACGAACGCGGCGCGCGCGGAGGCGTGGACACGCGTCTCGTCGCCGCCCACGATCCAATACCAGTCGCGAGGATCGTAGTTCATTGATAGAGCCCTCCGGTCGCGGTCGTGCCCGCGCTATTGCCGGGAAAATAATTGATGCCCGCCCCGTAGGTTTCGATCAGCGCGTTCGAGGTCGAGTTATAGCGCTTGCCGGTCGCCGAACCGGAGAACGTGGCTTGAGACACGATAATTCCAAGATTGGCCGCCTGCGCGAAGGCGGTCGAAAATGCCGGCGTGCCGCTGAGCGTGATGGCGCCGCCCTGCATGGAAATATTGCCGCCAAGCTGAGCGTAGGCGTGAATGCCGACGCCCCCCGAAATCGCACAGGCACCGACCTGCCGCACCCTTGCGCCAGCACCCTCGGCATTCAGATGCGCGAGGCCGCCGGACCCAAAATCGATATTGCTGTATTCGATGTAGCCGGCGCCCTTCACCGAGAGGCCGTAGGTATTCGTGCTGCCGGTGATCTTGAGATCCCTGACCAGCACGCGCGTACCGGTCGCGCCGTTGATCGCGCCGGACCATGCGGTGGCGTTCGCCAGCACGACATTCGCCGGCGTCGCGGCGTTGCCCTGAATGACAAGCTTGGCGGCCGTCGCCTGCCCGACGGTCACCGGAATGTTCACGGTCGTTCCGCTATAGGTGCCGTCGCCAAGCTGAATGGTGGTCGTGTAGCCGTTGAAGTCGATGGTGGCGACGACATCCAGCGCCTTCTGCAGCGTCAGGAACGCCCCGCCGGCGGAATTGGTCAGCCCGTCATTGCTATCGGACCCGTCCGTGCGGACGTAATAGGCGCGATTGGCCGAGAGGACCTCGCGCGGACCGCCGGAGATCGGGAACGTGACCTTTCCGTTCGTCCGGTCGATCCTGATGCCGTCGTACCAGGCGGTTCCGTCGGAGCTGACCTTGAAATGGAAATTGTCGTCGCCGCAAAGGCCGATTTCCGCGCGCCCGGAAAAATTGTCCTGAAACAGGAACGAAACGGTCTTCGCCGCGCTTTCCTTGCTGAGCTTGTAGCGCAGGTCGCCCGTGCCGCCGTCGGCGACGGTGCGCGCGGTCCACAGCGTGTTGTTGAGTCTGGCGCTGACCGGATTGGTCGCGTCGGCGGTGGTGGCGACGCCCAGTCGCGTCAGATCCTGGAGCTCCGTCGGCGGGCTTCCCGTGCCCGTGCCAACGCCGAGGTCGCGCCATGCCGCCCCGTCGAAGACGAGCAGAGCGTCGTCATCGACCGACCACGCGCGCCAACCGACGCGTGGATCGAGAAAGAGCCAGCCGCCATCCGAATAGGTCGCCACCGCCTTGTCGTGGCCGAGCCAGCCGCCGGTGGCGCCGACCGCGACGATGTGGCGATCGCCCTCGGCGGGGCTCGCCGGCGGCGACGCGCGCGTCGAATCGAGCACGCCGAGATGAACGGCGGCGTCGATGATCAACAGCGCGTCGTTGTGGGTGACATGCTTCTGGGATTGGCTCGCCTCGATGAAAGGCAGCCGCAGATTCACTGTTTCGCTCATGACTTGCCCGAATGATCAAGGGTGAAGAATGGCTTCGGTGGCGATGCCGGGTCCGGCCACGGTCGAGACCTGCATGACGCGCACGGCCAGAGTGGATTGCGCCGAGCCGAAATCGGCGATTTCGTCGGCGCTCGCGTAGACGGCCGATGTCGTCGCGGATTCGATCGTGCGCGCCACGCCCGACGATCCGAGAATCTCAACGATGTAGGATTCGCGTTCCTCGCCGAGCGGCACCTCCCCGCTCCAGCCGTCGCCGGATTTGCGCGTCCGCCGGATCCACGAAAGATGCACGCCGTCGGCCCGCCGTCGCGCCCGCGCGTGAACCGGGCTCAGCGGCAGCAAGGCCGTTCGCGTCGGCGTGACGGACATCGCCGTCGCGGAAGCATCGTCATGATTGCGTCCGCTGGCGACGATCCGCAGTTCCATGGCGCGGTCGATCGCCTCCGAACCCGAGGCGATGGCGACGACATGACGGTCGAGCAGCACGAACGGCGCGCCGGCGGGGAGCGGCTCGCCCATCGCCCATTCGCTTCCCGCCTGGCCGCGCAGCAGGCGCGTTAGGCGATAGGTATCGGTATCGACAAGCTCCGCGCCGCCGAACTGGATGACCTCCCACGCCCCGTCCGGCCGTCGCAACGCGGCCGCGTTGCCGCCGTCGAGCACCTGGCGATCACCGATCGCGGCGAGCGTTCCGCCGAACAGCCGCAAGCGGAATTCGTGGAACCGGCTCCAGCGACCGCTCGGCCCCGGCGCGAGATCGTCGAGCGTCGCCCCGATGATCGATGGCGCGGTGGCCGAGGCGAACGGCTCGAACGTGGTCCCGTCGCTCGATCGCCAGATCGTCACCGCGCCCGGCCACGGGTCGGCGAACACCGCGAGCCGCGTCAGCGTCGTCGGCTCCGTCTCGTCGAGATTGGGCAAATCGAGCGCGAGCACATGCGCCGGTCCAATCGCCGGCGGAATGCTGGACCGCGCCGGGCGCGACGGCAGCGACGGCATCTCCAGCGCCTCGGGATCGATGCCGCGCGCCTTGATCTGCCGGCCCTCGGCGTCGACGACCTCGCGGATCTCGAACAGGCGCCGACGGCCGGCGACTGTCAGGCCGACGACGTCGCCCGGCACCATCGACATATGCCGCGCGCCGACGGCGAACTCCGCCGTCTCGCGACCGGCCCAGATGTCGCGCAGCATGATCTCGGCGCGCCGCAGGGCGGCGCCTTCATGCGTGACGATGGCCAAGTCGGTGTGAACCGCGCGCGCCGAGCCGCCCACCAGCCGGCGCGACTTGACGGCGGCGCGACGGAAGTCGGCATTGGCGTCCGAATAGCCGAGGCTCACCTCGCGCGGCAACTCCGTCTCCTGCGTGCGCGTGAGCCGCGTCGACGCGCCGCGTTCGGGAATGATCAGATCGTTCTCGCCGAGCTCGGCGACCGGCGCGCTCCCGCGCGGGCGGAAGACGATCTTGCTTCCGATCGCGGCCGCGTCGCAGGCGTAGGTCGACGTCAGCGGCTCGATCATCGCGCGCGGGGCCATCGGGCGGTCGACGACATAGCCCTCCGGCCCGTCGCCGAGCGCGGAAGCGTCGATCTCGGCGATGCCGCAATCGCCCAACACCGCCTCGACGAGCGCCCCAAGCGGCGCGCCGCCAAGGCGGCCGGTGAGCCAATGGCCCGTCTCCCAATTGGCGCCGTCGCTCCATGAATCGAGCGCGGCCGGAAAGACGGGATAGGGTCGCGCGTCCCATGTCCAAAGGTGAATGGCGGAGATGTCCACCATGCGGCCGCCATAGACGGGCGACACCGGATTCATCGTCGCAGCCTCCGCGCCGTCCGGGTCGAAGCCGTCGAGCACGGTTTCAAGGTGACGGCGCTGGATGAAGTCGTCGCGGCGGCCATTGGAAAAGTAGGGAATCCCCGCCTCGGCCGACTTGGCGTCGGGAAAGATGCTCGGCTGGTTGGTGCCCTTGTCGATCGCCGGGCATCCCGTCTCGGTCAGCCAGATCGGCTTGCCGCGCGCGACCCAGGCCGTCGGAGCCGGCAGTTCGGCGCCCGCCACGCGTTCGTAATGTGGGTTCGACCACCAACTCCAGATGTCCTTGGCGCGGAAGATCCACGGCTTGCCGAGGCCGTCGGTGATGGGCGAGCGCGCCTGGGCCGCGCGCGCTGCGGCATCGGGATAGTACCAATCGAACGCCTCCCCGCCGCGCAGGTTCGCGGCCAGATAGGAAGCGTCATAGATCGAGGGCGCGAGCACGGCGTCGAGATGACCGGCATTGTCGCGCCAGTCCGACAGCGGCGCGTAATAATCGATGCCGACCGCGTCGATGCCCGCCGACGACCAGAGCGCGTCGAGAGGAAAGCGCACTTCCTGGGCGCCGGCGTCGACGACATGCGCGCCGTATTCGGTCCAGTCCGCGCCGTAGGTGACGGTGGTTTCCGCCCCGAGGATCGCCTTGACGTCGCCGGCGAGCGCGGCGAGTTCGCCGACCGCCGGATAGACGCCGGACGCCGCGCGCACGCGGGTCAGCCCGACGAGCTCGGACCCGATCAGGAACGCGTCGACCCCGCCCGCGGCATCGGCGAGCGCGGCGTAATGCAGGATCATGCGGCGATAGGACCAGTCGGTCGGGCCGTCGCCATGAAAGAACGAAGCGATCTGCGTCGCGGCGGCGGCGGTGCCGTCGGGCGAACCGGGCCGGCCGGGCGCGGGATCGCAGGTCGCGCGACCACGCCAGGGATAGGCGGGCTGGGGCGCCGCGTCGGTGCGTGGATCGGGCAGCGCGTTGTCCGCCGGGATATCCATCATCACGAACGGATAGAGCGTGACCTTGAGCCCGCGCGCCTTCAATTCGGCGATGAGATGACGGACGCTTTCGTCCGAAGGCGTGCCGCCGAAGGCGGGCCGATCGTCGACGGTGGAGACCACATAGGCGCTCGCGCGCGCGAGGTCCGCCACTGACCATGTCGCGCCATGCGTCGCCTTGACCGCGCTGTCGACGCCGGGACGAATCTTGCAATGGCCGGCGCGCAGATCGGAACCGAACCAGGTCACCACGACGGCGACGCGTTCGAGGCTCGGGCACGCGGCCTGCAGCGCGTCGAGCGAGGCGATCACGTCGGAGTCGGCGTCGGCGACATGACGGTTTTCGACCGCCGTCAGGCCGGGGCCCATTAGCCGCATGACAGTGCCGGGCTCGTATCCGAACTCGCTCGCGCCCGGAATCAGGGTCACCGCGCGCGTGATCTTCTCCAGCCGTCCGATCGGACGCACGATTTCGAAGGAGAGCTGCGGAATGCGGTTGCCGAACTTCTCAAGCGGCAATCGTTCGAACACGATATAGGCGAGGCCGCGATAGGCCGGCGCGCCGCCGTCGCCTTCCTTCGCCAAGATGAGGCCGTCGGGCATCTGCGTCTCGCCGCCGGCATAGACCCGGTAGTCGACGCCGGTCAGATCGAGCGGCTTGCCGTCGGCCCAGATGCGGGCGACCTGTCCGATCTCGCCCGCGCACAGGCCGACGGCGAAATTCGCGAAATAGGAATAGGTGATCTGCGTCCTGCCGCCGATCAGCCCGCCCTTGCCGCCGCTCGCGGAACGCGACGAGGCGACTTCCTCGAGCCGGGTCGCCCAGATCACCTGACCGGCGAGCCGCGCGCGGCCGTAGACGCGCGGGATCGGCGCGCCTTCGCTCGACGCCATCACGTCGAGATCGGACAGGCGCGGCCCCTCGATCGGACGGTTGTTGCCGAACAGCGCCTGGTCGATGACGTTGCCGGCCAGCGCCCCGACGAGACGGCCCGCGACCGCGCCAAGCGGACCGAGGAACGCGTTGCCGAGCGCGGCGCCGGCGAGCGAGAAAACGAGCGCCGCCATCAGTCTTCAACTCCGGGAAAACGAAAAACGTAAGCGAGCCGCCGCAACCACCACGGCGACAACGGCGCCTCGCACACGGCAATGCCGTCATGCGCGTGAATCATCGCGGCGCGCGAGGACGCGATCGCCGCGTGCTTGGCGACGAACCGGTCGCGCCAGCGAAACAGCAGCACGTCGCCGGCCGCGTAATCGCGCGGCGGAACCTGCTGGAGATAACGCCCCGCCGCCTCGGCGAAACCGTCGACGCCGGTGGCTTCGGCCCAGTCCGGCGCGTAGACTGGAACCTTCTCCGGCTCCGGACCGATCACGCCGCGCCACACCCCGCGCACGAGGCCGAGGCAGTCGCATCCGACGCCCTTGAGCGAGGCCTGATGCCGATAGGGCGTGCCGATCCAGCCGCGCGCCTCGGCGACGATCGCCGCGCGCGAAATCGTCTCGCGGTTCATGGGAAGTGCCTCCGGCTCACGAGGTGCTCAGCGAACCGCCGTCATTCTGTGAATCGCCCGCGGTCGGATAGCGCACGATGTAGTCGTTGCCTGGAATGTGCGGGAAACCGCGGAAGTTGATCTGATTGGCGAAGCGATCACGGCAGACATCGAAGCTCTTGTCGCATCCCGCCGTGACCGCGAAGGTATCGCCCGCGGCGATGGTTTCCGGCATGGCCTGCCACAGCCAGAGCCGCGTCGCGCCCTGATCGAGGCGGTGGACCTTGATCTCGATCGCGATGCCGGCATTCGCGCCGCTCGTCCAATGCAACCGCCCCGCCGTGAACACGCCGTCGGCGAACGCGTCGAGGCCGGCGGCGAGGAATGACGACTGGTTTTCCGGCGCCAGCACGACGCCCGCGCCCTTGAGCGTGGCGACATCGAGGTCGACGCCGCAGCGCGCGTCGCCGAGATCGGCCGCGCAGCGCGCGGTGTAGAGACGACCGTTCTCCTGCGCCAAACGATCGGCCGGCCCACGCAACTCGACATTGAAGGCCGCGCCCTCGCGTCTGACTTCGCCGAGCCGGGCCCATGCCAAACGCAGGCGCAAGGTCGGGTCGGACCAGTCCACGAGCCAGGTCTCGATGTCGGCGGCGTCGAACAACCCGGCGGCGAGATCGGCCTCGTTGAGCGAATCGTCGGCCAGCGCCCCGGCGACTTCCGCGGCATCGACCGCGAGACCGAACCGGCTGGTCGCTTCCGCCGCCGCGAACCCGGTTCCGGCGCGGCAAACGGTTGCCTCGATATCGAGGTCGCGGTCGTGATCGGTGAATCCGAGCACGACGCCGTCGCGCCTGCGCAGGATCCAGCAACGGCACAGCGTGGTGACGCCGGCGTCGAGCTTTGCCTGAAGCGCGGCTGGAACGGTCCTCACGGCTTCACCTCGATCAGCGGAATTTTCGGGATGGCGCCGGCCGCGAAGGCCGCGAGATCGACTTCGAGAAAGTCGGTGTCGAAACGCACGGGCACGTCGAACAGGAATCCGGCCGTGACCGTCGCGCCCGGCGCCGGCGCATGGCCCGGCGTGAAGGCGACGATGCCCGACGTCGTATCGCAGGCGAAGGCGGTTCCATCCGCCGCTTCAACGCCCGCGACCGCGACGCGCACGGCGCCCGCGACCGGCTTCTCGATCGCCCGCGCATAGGGCGCGTGTGGACCGCCGTAGGTCTTGACCAGCTGAAACTCTGTCCGCGCGCCGTCGCCAGTTCCGATGGTCTGGTCGAACGGCGTGACCGCGGCCCCGATCGCCGCCGAGGAATGATCGACACGGTCGCGCCAGCGAAAGCCGTGGAGACGGCCGCGCCGCTCCTCAAAGAAGGCGACGACGTCCTGCAGCGAGGCCAGCGACTTCACGCCATAGCCGGCGTCGTAGCGCCGGCGCGAATGCGCCCAGCGCGCGTTGCGTTCCTCGCGCCCCGATCCGAGCGTGATGATCTCGGTCAGGCGCTCGGGACCGCCCGCGCTCCTGAGCGCGATGTCGAGCGGAAACAACACCTCATGGAATGCCGCCATCGTGCCCTCCTCCCGCGCCTACAGACTGCGCCGCCCGCGCATGACGGCGCGCGCGATCTGACCGGTGACGTAACTCTCCGAGCGGCGGAAACTGTCCGCGTCTGGCGTCGTGATGTTGACGGTGACGTTCGTCCCACCTCTGCCATCGGCGGCGACGCCGAGACGGCCGTCCGCGCCGCGCCGCAGCGGCAGGATCGCCTCGGGGCCGGCCTCGCCCGCGAGCCCCGTGCCGCCGCCGAGCATAGGAAAATAGCTCGGCGCGTTGATCAGCCCGCCGGCGGCGAACGGCGTCACCTCGAAATTCGACGCATTGACCGACGGGATGCCGGAGCCCGCGCCGCCGAAATTGAACAGGCCGGAGAGAAGCTGCTGCAGACCCGAGCCGATGCTCTGCTCAAGCGGCTTCATCGCGATCCGCAGCGTCATGTTCGACAGCCGCAACGCCAGCGACTTGAGCACGTCGTCGAACTGCTTGCCGCTGGTGATCGAGCTGGAAAAGGCGCTGGTGATCGCGCGCGCCATGCGATCGGCGCCGAACTCAAGGTCGCGCGTGCGCGACACGACACTATCGAGCACATCCGTGGTGTCCTGTTCGGCGATGCCGTCGGCGAAATTCTCGGTCATTCGTCGTCCCTCCGCGTCGCGCCCTCTGCGTCCGGAAATCTCGTCATCAAGTCGTCAAGCGCGGCGCGATCCGGCGCGGCCACGGCCGACCCGCGCGCCGCCTCGATGGCGAGCGCGAACTCGCGCGGCGTCATCGCCCAGAAATCGCGCGGGGAAAGCCGCAGCACGCCGAGGCCGAAGCCGATCGCCGCGTTCCAGGGAAAGGGCCTCATCCCGCCGCTTCCGCCGGCGCCGGCGGCTCGAACGTCGCGGCGATCAAGGCGGCGGCGACGCGCACGAATTCGTTCACGCCGCCATCCATCGCCAGCGACGCGACCTCGGCGTCGGAGACGCGCTCCCCCGCCCCGCGCAAACCCGCGCCGATGATGCGGATGATGTCGCGCGCCGACATGCGGCCACGCCCGAAGCGTTCGGCGAGGTCGACGAGATCGCTCGCGCCGAACGCCGATTCCAGTTCGGCGAGCGCGCCAAGCGTCAGCACCAGGACGCGACGCTCGCCGCCGATCACCGCGTCGATCTCGCCGCGATAGCGGTTGGCCATCTCGCGATTCCTTCTACAGCGCCGCGAAGGCGAGCGCGCCAGCCGATTCCAGAGCAATGTCAAACGTCACCTCGCCGTTGTGTTCGCCGGCGAAATCGAGGCTGGTGATCTGGAAGTCACCCTCGATCGCGCCGAAGTCGGGAATGACGAGCTGGCACGTCACGATCGCGCCGTCGAAGAATGCCTGCCGCATGAGCGCGTCCGAGGCCTGATCGCGAAACAGGCCGCGCCCCGAAACCGAGGCGCGCTTGACGCCGGCGCCGGCGAGCAGCTCGCGCCAGCGGCCGGCGGATTCGGCGTGCGTCACGTCGACCGTCTCGGCGTTGAACGCGATCTTGCGGCCGCGCAGGCCGGCGACAGTGACGAATTCGGATCCGTCGCGCAGTTTCAGCAGCAGGTCCTTGCCCTTCTGAGCGCCCATGAAATTCTCCTCGATGTCAGAGCAACGGCTCGGTGACGGCGCGGAACCGCACCAAGGCATGATAGGTGCGCCCGTCCGCCTCGCGCCGGATGTCGGCGAGGGAAAAGCGCAGATTGACGAGCCGATGACCGGCCGGCGCGAGCGGCGCGTCGTCGAGCGCCTGCAGCAGCGCACCGGCGATGACATGCGCCTCGCGGTGGCCGCCCTGGCGCGACCAGGCGTGCAGCGTGAGCTGGTGCTCGAGAACATTGCCACCGTCGGCGGAAATGTCGTTGACGCGCGCCTCCCCCAGCGTGACGTAGGGAAACGTCGCGCGCCGGGGTGGCTCGTCGTAGACGCGCGCGCCCCCCAGGGCCGCGATCAGCGCGCCGTCCGCGTTCAAGGCCTCGTGAATCGCGGCGCGCAGGGCGCTCGTCGCGGCTGTCATCGGGATTCTCCTGTCGCGCCGGAATCAGTCGACGCGCTCGAAGGCGTCGATCTCAAGAAAGCGCCGATCGCCCGCGCCGCGAATGCCGGCGATGGTGAAGACGCGATCGCCGTCGCGAAAGCGATGGCGCAATGTCAGCGTCGAATTTGAACGAACGATGATGCGATGGCTGACCGCGGCGCCAAGCGCGTCGGCGCTGACGCTCTCGCTCGCGCGCAGCGGCGTGAGCGAGGCCCACACCGTCGCCGCGATCGCATAAGAACGGACGACGCCGCCCTGCCCGTCCGGCGTTTCAACCGGCTGTTCGATCACCAGGCGCGTCTTCAATCGACCGGGATCGATCATAGCGACATCGTCCGGTAGGCGGCGATCATCGCGTTGACCGAGCCCGGCATCACCGGAACGCTCTGCCCGATCGCGATCAGGCCGCGGTTCTCGTACCAATGCGCGACGAGATTGCGCAGCGCGTGCTTCAACTGCGGCGGCACGTCGTCGGCGCTCGCGCCGAAGCCGAGCACCAGGTCGATCTCGATGCCGGCCGTCGTCCGTCCCGGCGCGGTGAGCGACCAGGGCGGCGCGGCGAGCGTGTCGCCGGCGGCGTCGATGACGAACCGCCCGGCGTCGACGGCGACCGCGTTTCCGGCCGCGTCGAACTGGCGAACCGCCGCGATGCTCCGGATTGGCCCCAGGCGCAGCCGGATACGTCCGTCGTCCGGCCAGGCGTCGCGCACGTGCCGCCACGTCTGAGTGATGAGACAGCGCCGCGTCAGCGCCTCGATATGCGCGCGCGCCGCGGCCACCAGCGCGGCGATGACCGCGTCGTCATCGCCGTGCTCGACGCGGAGAAACAGCTTGGCCTCGGCGAGCGACAACGGCTCGATCGCGGGCGCGATCAAGAGAAACGCGGACATGCCGCCTCCATCAAGGTTGCTTAAGAACGGTTGACATCGCCCGCGCCGCCGCGCATCCACACGAGGATGAACCTCGTGACGAAGCCGCGTGGCGCGCGCTGTCTGCTATTGGCGGTTCTCGCCGCCACGGCGACGGGAATCCCGGCCGCGCGTGCGATCGTCGGCGACGCGCCGGCCGCGCCGGCTTTCCTCGCCTCGGCGATCGTCACCGTCGTCGGTTCGCGCGGCAATTTCTGTTCCGGCGTCGCGGTCTCGCGCCAGGTGGTGATGACGGCCGCGCATTGCCTGCGGCCGGACGCGAACTACAAGATCGTGATCCGCGACCAGGGCCGCGAGCCGCGACTCGCCGACATCGTCGCGATCGAGCGCCATCCGCGATTCGACGCCGCCGCGATCCGGATGCATCGCGCGACGGCCGATGTCGCCCTGGCGAGACTTGCCGAGCCGCTGCCGCCGAGCGTGGCGCCCGCGCGCGTGGGCGCGCCGCGCGCGCCGATCCTCGCCGGCGCGCGTTTCACCATCGTCGGCATCGGCGTCGCCCGCGAGGGCGACGGACGCAGCGGCGGCGTGGCGCGCGCGGCCGATCTGGTGGCGACGGGCCGGCCCGGCAATCTGCAAATTCGTCTGATCGACCCCGCCGCCGCGAGCTCAGGACGCGGCGCCTGCACCGGCGATTCCGGCGGCCCCGTGTTTGAGGACCAGGACGGCCGCGCCGTCGTCGTCGGCCTCATCAGTTGGTCGACGGGACCCAACGCGTCCGCCGGCTGCGGCGGCATGACCGGCGTCACGCCGCTCGCGCTCTACCACGACTGGATCGTGACGACGGCGCGGACGCTCGCGCCGCCACCCAAACGCTGACGGTGTCGGCAAGGTCGCGCCGGGTCGTCGCGATGATCGGATCACGTCGGCTTGAAGATGCCGCGATGGCGCCTTGGCGGCATTCGCCAACGTCATTTGTGGCGTTCGATCCTGATGCGGTAGCTGCAATTCGCATCGCCGAGAACGAAATCGATCGAATTCCCTTCATGTTTCAAATCCTGAAGGACCTTTGCGTCGCCAGGGTCATTCAATTGGAAGACCATGCGCCCGCCGGGACGGACGAATGTTTCCACACGCCATGGCGCGCAGTCGCGCATCGGATCCCCAAGTTGGATTTCGAACCGAAACCGAGGGTCGTAAGTGACACCTTCAAAAACGGCGCGCTTCTCGACGATGAACGGAATGGCCTCCATCAACTGGCGGGGGGATTTCCGAGATTCGCCCGCCTGTGTCGACTGGGCCGCGTCGGTTCCTTCAACTTGCGTCACCTGGGCGCGGCCAGACGGCGCGCAAACCAGCGCCAAGACGAACGTCAGCGCTCCGACGCGCCGCGCGCGCCTCGCAAAGGCCTTGGCGATACGGGTGCAGGTCGTGGCTTCGTCTCGTGGGACCGAACTTTCCATCATGCCAATGCTCGGTGGGTATCGGATGCAAATCAACGGCAAGCCTCTATTCGGCTTCGAAAAGTTGGAGATACGCGCACGAAGCCGTTTCGACCAATGATAACACTCATACCCAAATCGGGTCTATCGGACGTGCCAACTTTATATCCCCGACCGATAACTGTTCCTTCGTTACGCTCGTCAATTATGACCGACCCAATGCCGCTGAATGACACGATCGTCAATCCGGTATCGGAATCGAAGCTCTCTTCATGCAAAATGCCAGGGCCCTTTGCGATCGATATGCGATCTCCAAATGAGCCGATATTCTCACCGCCAGCTTGCAACAACATCGTGAACAGCGCCGAGTTCTCGAGCGTCACCGATTGCACCGGCCGCGACAACTCTCCACTGTGATCGTTGCCATCGGTTCGGAGCATCGCGTGCCACATCCCACCCCCATCCGTCCATTGCCCGCCGCCGGATTGGCCGGCGGGGAGGCGCGGCTGGTCGGGATCGTATTTGCGGGCGACAATCGCGGCGAGGCCAAGCCGGAGCGCGGCAAGGTCGCGCCGGATCGAAGCGAGATCGGCGATGAACTTCGTCCGCGCGTCATCGGCCATGCATGTCGGCGACGCGTGCTCGGCTCGCGGCCGGCGGTAGCGTCAGGCATCGGCCCGCATGAAGCGCGCCTTGCGTTGCGTCCGCGCGTGCTCGTCGATCGCAGCCATCGAGCCGCGTTCCTTCGTGAAACAGCACCTGTCGAAATGAAAAGGGCGCGGCCGTCGCGCCGCGCCCCTTGCTTGTCTTCCGTTTCGCGCCGATCAGCTCGCCGCGAATTTCAGGAGCTTGATCGCGTCGAAGTCCTGCACGCCGCCGCCCAAAACGCTGACGGCACCGGCGAAGCGCGCGCCGGGTCGTCGCGATGATCGGATCACGTCGGCTTGAAGATGCCGCGATCGAGCGCATCAATGCACATTCCCGCATCGCCCCCCTGCGGCCCTCTACTCTTCGCGGCGATCGTTTCCAGCATTCGCCTCGCCGCGGCCGGCTCAACAGCCAGAGTTGCCTTCGCGGCGCTCAGTCGAACTTGAACGTTCTCATGATCGAAAAGAGGAAGCAGCAAACGGCGTTGATCGCCAGGCCGCGACTTGAGCTCCGCGAGGAGCGCCGTCTTCTCGTCAAACAGCCGATTGCATTTTGCGATTTCATTGCGAAGCAGCGCATGCGCCTGGGCAATGCCGATTTCAACAAATCGCCGAACGAGCTGCTCGGAAGCCATCTCGTGCCAATTCTGCGTCTTCATGGTTTGAGCACTCTGAACCGGACTAAAGCGCGCAACCCCACGTTCCGCCGCTCGTCCCAATCCTTGTACCGCGGATACTCACGTTGCGACAGACCGCCAAATTCATCTGACCTTGTCTGAAACCATGCATTGATCTCCCAACGCCTTCACCGCGCGCGCCGGGTCGTCGCGATGATCGGATCACGTCGGCTTGAAGATGCCGCGATCCAACGCATCAATGCACATGCCGGCGCTGAGCCGCTGAGGTCCGGCATTCTTGGTTGCGATGGTCTCGAGCATTCGTCTCGCCGCAGTCGGCTTAACAGCCAGCGTTGCCTTCGCCGCGTTCAAACGCACTTGAGTATTATCGTGATCATAGAGACGCATCAGCAAGCTTCGATGATCGCCGGGCCGCGACTTCAATTCCGTTTCGACCGCGCTCTTCAAATCGAATAGCTTGTTGAATTTCGCGATCTCATTCCACAACAAGGCATTCCCCTGCTCAACTCCAATCGTCGCAAATCGGTCGACCAGTCGCTCAGATTCCATTTTCCGCAGATCGACCCGCTTCATGGCCTGAGCACTCCCACGTTGATAAGCGCGCGCAATCCCACGTTCCGCCGCTCGTCCCAATTCTTGTACCGCGGATACTCACGTGGCGACAGACCGCCAAATTCATCTGACCTTGTCTGAAACCATGCATCGATCTCCCAATGCTTGAGTTTCGGTATGCGCACCAGATTGTCCTCGCGGTCGATCAACGCGCGTGGATAACCATCCCGTTCCGCCGCGGTTTGCTCAACGATATGATGCGCGTCATAGCCAGCCGCCTTGTTCGATACCGCTTCATGCAATTCCGCAAGCGACTTCGGCGCGTCGAGATAGGCATTGATATACGCAAAGCCTTTGTAAAGCCACGAACTCTTGGCCAAATAACTCGCGGCCGTCGTGCCGTTCTCCGCGAGCCACGCGGCCACGGCTCGGAAGATGGCGTTTCTCGCGCTTGTGGAAGGCGGCCTCTGACCCGGAATTCGCGGCGCGCCCGCGACATAGAGCGTCGACCTTCCCGCCGAGGATTCGCCAACGCCGTCCCCACTCTCATCCGTCCATTGCCCGCCGCCGGATTGGCCGGCTGGGAGGCGCGGCTGGTCGGGGTCGTATTTGCGGGCGACGATCGCGGCGAGACCAAGCCGGAGCGCGGCAAGGTCGCGCCGGATCGAAGCGAGATCGGCGATGAACTCCGTCCGCGCGTCATCGGACGTGATTGACGGCGACGACACGTGCTCGGCGCGCGGCCGGCGGTAGCGCCAGGCATCGGCCCGCATGAAGCGCGCCTTGTGTCGCGTCCGCGCATGCTCGTCGATCGCAGACATCGCGCCGTTCCCTCGCCAATGGGTTCAAATGAAAAGGGCGCGGCCGTCGCGCCGCGCCCCTTGCTTGTCTTCCGGTTCGCGCCGATCAGCTCGCCGCGAATTTCAGGAGCTTGATCGCGTCGAAATCCTGGACGCCGCCGCCGACGCGCTTGGTCGTGTAGAACAGCACGTAGGGCTTGGCCGAGTACGGATCGCGCAGCACCCGCACGCCCAGCCGATCGACGATCAGATAGCCGCGCCGGAAATCGCCGAACGCCACCGAATAGGAGCCCGCGCCGATGTCGGGCATGTCCTCGGCCTCGACGACCGGGAAGGTCATCAGCGTGGCGCGGCCGTCGGCCTGGGCCGGCGCCTGCCAGAGATACTGGCCGTCGGTGTCCTTCAGCTTGCGGACCGCGGCCTGCGTCTTGCGGTTCATGACGAAGCTCGCGTTCTGCCGGTAGCCGGCCTTGAGCGCGTAAACGAGATCGATCAGCGGATCGGTCGGCGCGTCGGCCGGGAAATCGCCGGCCTCGCCGGTCGCGACGTAGCCGAGATTGCCCCAGCTCCAGCTCGCCTCGGCGACCTTGGTGTAGCTGAGAAAGCCGGTCGGTTTGTTGACGCCGTCGCCGTTGACGAAGGCCGCCCCCTCCTGCTCGGCGAAGGCGAGCTCCACCTCGCCGGCGATCCACTGGTCGATATTGATCGCGGCGTCTTCCAAGAGCGATGCGGTCGCGGCCGGCATCGCGTAGAGCTCCATCGCCGGAAACGCGATCTCGGCGATCGCGGGCGTGCCGGTCTGCGGCCGCGCGTCGGTCTCGCCGACCCAGCCGACCGCCGGGCCGGCCGTCATGAACGGCTTCTTGTAGACGTTGCCGGAGACCTCGCGCACGCCGGCGATCGAGCGGATCGGCGAGATCGCCGTCAGCCGGCGTCCGATCTCGCGCTCGACCTCGGGCGGAACCAGATAGCCGCCGTCCGGATTGGAGCCGATCGACAGCGCCTTGGTTTCGAGCTGGCGCAGGCCCGCGCTCTCGCCGGCCCGGACATAGCTCTCGAACGCCTGCTTGTGCTCGCGGGAGAAAAGGCTGGGCGCGCTTTTGATGTCGGCGCCGAGCGCGGGACGCGCCTGGCGCAGCGTCAGCTCGTCGATGCGGCGCATCTGCGCGTCGAGCGCGGAGTTGATGCGATCGACCTTCTCCTCGATCAGCACGTCGCCCCGGCGCGCGAGCGCGTCGAGCCGTTCGTCGTTGGCGGCCTTGAACTCCTCGAACGAGCGCATCAGCGTTTCGTGCGCCTCGCTCGAAGCCGGAATGCCCGCCTTCTGTTCGGGCGCCGAAGAATGAACCTCGAAATCCATGGGAAACCTCATTGTTGCGGACTTAAGGAAAGTTGAGCGGCCGAGACCGCGACGATACCGCCAAGCCGCGTCCAGCGATCGAGCCTGTCGCCGCCGTGGCCGGGCGTTCAGCGCGTCCGCGCGGCGAAGCCCGGCCGGGAGGAAGCCGGGAATTCTTCACCGCGCGAACGCGCGCTCCCGCCAGAAGCGGGAAGGTCACGATCGAAATCTCCCAGAGATCGACCTGAAAGAGTTTGCGCACGCGGGTCGTCGGGTCGACGCGGCCGCGCACCGTGCGATAGCCGATCGACAGACCATCGACCGCGCCCGCCTCCACCAGCGACAGCAATTCGCGCGCGCGCTTAACCTCGGGAATGAGGCGGCCGCGCGCGAACAACCCGCGATGGTCCTCCTCGATCGACAGCCACACGCCGATCGGCTCGGCCGGATCGTGCTGGAACAGCATCGGTATCTTGCGCACGCCGCGACTCTCCAGCGTGCGCCGGAACGCGCCGGGCATGACCATGTCGCGCGCCTGGTCGACCTCGCCGAACAGACTTGCATAACCCTCGACCGCGCCGTCAGTTCCGAACGAGATACGCGAAAGAGTCACCGGAGCATGCATCGTCAACCTCGCCGGAGGACGTGGGTGGGAAGAACCATCAAAGAGATCGGAAATGATCCGGCCGATCAGGCCGTATCGGAAACGCAATGGCGCGCCGCCGCCGGGCTGGCCTGCGGGAATGCGCGGTTGGTCGGGGCTATATTTGCGCGCGAGCGCATGGCGATGCATCGCCGACGCAAGCTTGATCGCCTTCAGTGAGAAGCGAAGCTCAAGGATTGCGTGCCGCGACGCCGCTCCTTCGCGCCGGCATTCACTTTCGCGGGCATCTCAAAACGTGATCTATTCATCATAACTCATCGCGCATGAGCCTGAAGAAATTGCGCAAATAGGCTTCATCCTTGAATACAATTTCGATAGGCCCGCAAAACCATACTCTCATCAGATCCTGAAAAGATGGATCATTGTTCAGAAGCTCTTCGAGAAACGCCTTTGCCGTCCGACGCTCGGTTGTGCTCGATACACGTATCGCCCGACGCACCAGCGCCTCGGGTGAATCAATGAGATATTCCGCATTGCAGTCAAGCCGTCCCAACATCTTCTTGAGTTCTTCGGGAATTTGCATAGCATTTTCCTAATACCGGGTCGGATACGCGGTATGGACGCGATAGCCCCGAGGTGAACTCCTATCATTTATGATAAGAACCTTAACGCTAGAAGTTTCGCGCACCATCGGCACCGAGTAAAGGCTCGGTGCATAGGCTTCTTTTCCCGTTATCGAGCTAAAAGAAGCGCGGAGCATGGCGACAGGTTGGATACCATTCGCGACCAAGTCAACTTCGACGCTGTTCCGCGCCAAGGTTGAGTTCACGAGATTGGTCGCCGAGGGAAGAGACGAAAAGGAGCCAATGCACATTGCATTGGGACGCGTGAAGCGCCCGTCATGCGCCTCGCGGCGCCGGTCCTCGAAAAGCATGAGCTATGCCTCTCACCCGCGCGTGGCGCGCTTGGTTCCCTTGCGACGCGTGGACGACTTCGAGCGCGACGCGGCCTTGGCGCGCCCGGGCGGCCGCGCCGACGCCTTGCGATTGATCTTCGCCAGATGCGTCAAGAATTCGCGGAAGACATCGAGATGCTTGTTGTCGGTCTTCGTTTCGGCCCGCAGCGACCGCAACACCGTATGCAGCCTGTCCATCAGTCCCGGCCTCTCGCCCGTTCGTTGAAATGCGCCAATTCGCGCACGAAATCGTCGAAGCGCCGCGACGCGGCGGCAAGCTCCCGCGCGGCGAAGAAGTAGGCCACGCTCGCGGCCAGCGCCCACATCAGCAGGGCCAGATGCGCGAGATCGCCGCGCTCGCCGAACACACGCACGAGCTCATCGATCATGGTCGCCCCCTCGCCGGCCGCGATGCGATCTCCAACTCACGCCAGATGATCGCCGCCTTCAATCGGCGCGTATCCCGTCGCCTCGCGCTTTTCGTTGACCGTGAGGAACGGCGCGGCGGCGACGCGGTCCCACAAGGCGGCGCGGTCGGCCGCGAGCGCGTCGAGCCGGTCGACATCGACGACGATGCGCGGCGCGGCGCCGAATTGCGGGCCGAGCCATTGCGCCAGCGCATTGGCCACGCGCGTGGCCAGCGGCAGAACCGTCTGGCGGAAGAACACGCGGTTGGCTTCCTGGTAGTTCGAATAGGTGTTGTCGCCGGGGATGGCGAGCAGCATCGGCGGCACGCCGAAGGCGAGCGCGATCTCGCGCGCGGCGGTGTGCTTGGCCTCGAGAAAGTCCATGTCCTTCGGCGACAGCGACATCGCCTTCCAGTCGAGGCCGCCTTCGAGCAGCAGCGGACGGCCGGCGTTGACCGCGCCCTGATAGGTTTCGGTGAGCTCGCGCTTGAGGCGGTCGAATTGCGCGTCGGACAGGACGGCGCCTTCGGGGCCGGTATAGACGAGCGCGCCCGAGGGCCGCGCGGCGTTGTCGAGCAGCGCCTTGTTCCAGCGCGCGGCGGCGTTGTGGGTATCGACAGCGGCGGCGGCGGCCTCGATCGGCGCCAGACCGTAATGATCGTCGAGCGGATGAAACAGCGTCAGATGCAGGATCGGCGGCGGCGATGCATTCTGCTCGAAGCGCGTCGCGCGCCCGTCGACGTGGTATTCGTAGGATTCCGCCCAGCCGTCCGGCCCCGGCACGACGCGGATGCGGTCCGGCCGCAGCGCGTAGAGCTCGCGCGTGACGCCGCCGATCGCGACCGCCTCGATATAGGCGTTGCCGGAAAGCAGCAGGTGCGCGTAGACGGCCTCGAGGAAGGTGATGCTGTCCTGACGCGGGTTCGGTCGCGCCAGCAAGGCAAGCAGCGGATGCTGGTCGCGTTCCTCGGCGCCGTCATAGGCAAGCAGCGCGCACGCGGCCGCGTTCTCGGCGATCAGACGCACCGAACGATGCACGATCGCGTTGGCGAGATAGCCCTCGCGCGCCAGCGCGGCGTAATCGCGCGGCGTCCAGCGCGCGCGGCCGCCGCTTTCGAAAGCGAGCACCCGCGCCACGCGCGAGGATTTCTCTTCCGGCGCGCCAAGCAATCGTGCGATCAGTCCCTTCACGGTCATCTCCAATTAAAAAGGGCCGGTGCGAGACCGGCCCTTGAAAGAACGAAGCTTGATCAGCGCATCAAGGAAGGATTTCCAACCCCGCCTCCTGGGCTGACTGGTGGGAGCGCATGGCTGCTCGGAGCCGCGGCTGGGTGTTTGAATAATGCCTTACAGCCGCTCGATAACCAGTTTGCGCACCAAAATATAGAATTCGCGAATCGTCGTCTCATCCGGGCTGAAACAAGGCCCCTTGCTTCGCCAAAACCCTCAGCAGAGTTTCGTTATCGTAGGCCCCGGAGAGAAGCTCATCGAGATAGTCTTTCAGATTTCGTCGATCCACGGGACGGAGGCTGTCCAGCGTCCGGCCGTACCACTCTTCCTCCGTCGTGGCGCCGAAATCCTCATAGCTATGCGGATAGAGAAGCCCCAAGAACTAGATGAACCCTTCAGGTGGCGGCGGAACGTTCATCTTGAATCTTCCCCATTACTTGGAAGCATCTTCATTCATCGGATATGCCGTTCGTACCCGATATCCGTTCTCGGAACGAGAATCGCGGCGCAATACAACGCGAACGGCATAGGTCGGTCGAAAACGATAACTGGCGTCGAAAGGCGGCGGGAGAATGACCTCGCGCCCCGTCGAATAGCCAAAGCGAGCCACAACGATGGTGTTTTCATCTCCGAAATCACCCGCAGCCGCCCAGTCTACCGTATCCCGATTCAGCCCAAGAGACTCATTAATAAAGTGGTTTGCATCGCCGGTCGAAATGAAGGTTCCATAAACAACCTGCTTTCCTGCAAGAAGCGATGCGACATATCTGGCGGACGCTGGAACACGATCGAGAGCTTTCGCCAGCAATTCATCGTCGGTCCTCGCAATATGCGTTTCGATATGTCCGCCATTGCGATCTTCGTTCGCAATATCGATCCGATATTTCCTGCCACTAACGCCCAGCCGGCCTCGATGTCGGATTGAGCCGGCGGCTTGCCGCGTCTCACATACCGATAGGCATCGGGGCGCATGAAGCGCGCCCGCTGATGCGCCACGAAGCGCGGATCAACGATGGGCATGCCGACAATCCGGTTAGAAAGCTATTGAGGCGGCGGATTCAAAGCCCCCGCACGCGCGGCCCCGCGCCCGGCGCCGCCATCAGGTTCGTCACCGCCCAGGCCAGCGCGTCGAGGCGATCGGGCGACCCGACGACCGGATTGCCGGTGCTCTTAGCGATAAGAGACCGAAATTCCGTTTGAGTAATTATCTCGCCGAAAAATTTGAACCTCGCGGGGAACGGCGATCTCGATCTGGCTGTCGCCGATCCAATTCACCGCTAGCTGATGCCGTCCCTGGGCGACGAAAAACGGAGGATCACCTTCGCGAGAAAAGATCGCGCCGGCGGAAAGAAGGACGATCTGCGTGCTGAAGGGTGTGGTGGCGCCACAATCAACTTCGTTGACAACCAAAACGTTCTTTGCGTTTGGGGCGGGGATCGCGCGCTGCAAGGCGATAACGCACGCCTGACTTACCAACGCTCGCTCCACGCGAGCCATTTCGTGGATGGCAATGCCCGCCAGCAAGCAGAGTGCGAAGCTCAAGACGATCGCAATTTTACATATCCAAGTCTGAAACTTCGCCATCCTGTAGTTCCCCAGGTCGGCATGTCATGGTCTCGAACGACGCAACCGATAGTATTTGATCCCTTGCGATATCCAATATTGATCTTGCGGGTCATCCCCGTAAGGCGCTTGACCACCAACTCCGAGAAGCGCCTGCCATAAGGTAACAGGCGCACCCCATTCCGGTCGAGAAGTTCCCGCCCGAACCTGCGCCCATCCGGCTACGCGCAAGAGTGTCGCCTCCGCAAATCCAGCCACCGGGTTCTCCGGCGGGCACGCGCGGCTGATCGGGGCTATACTTGCGCGAGGCAATGGACTTGCCGGCCGCAAGCCCAATCCTGATCGCTTTCAGCGAACTCTTGAGTTGCGCAAGATCGCAACGCAGCTCGGCGAGAGCTCGCAAGCTTCGACTACCCGACGTGTATTGCTCCTCCTCGGTCCGTCGCGCGCCGGACGCCCAGGCGGCCTCGATATCGGATTGAATCGGCGGCTCGCCGCGCCTCACATACCGATAGGCATCGGGACGCGTGAAGCGCCGCCGCTGATGCGCCATGAAGCGCGGATCAACGAAGGACATGCTGTCAATCCGGTCAGAAAGGCAGTGGAGGCGGCGGGTTTCACAGCCCCCGCACGCGCGGCCCCGCGCCCGGCGGCGCCATCAATGACGTGATCGCCCAGACCAGGGCGTCGAGGCGGTCGGTCTCGGAGCCAGTCCGATTGACCGCGTCGAAGGATCGCTTCATGCAGCCAGGTTGGGATGCCGGTGCCAGTCAGGTCGGCTTGAACACGCCCCGATCGAGATTCCACAGACACATGCCCGCGTCGCCACCCTGCGGCCCTTTACTAGCACCGGCGATGGTCTCCAGCATCTGTCGCGCCGCCTGGGGGGCAACCGCGAGCGTCGCTTTCGCCGCGTTCAGCCGAACCTGCACGTTGTCATGATCAAAGAGGCTGACCAGCAAATTCCGATGATCGCCGGGCCTTGATTTGAGCTCGGCCATGATCGCCATTTTCTGCTCGAACAGCCTGTTGTATTTTGCGATCTCGTCCCAGAGAATAGCGTCATATTGTTTCACTCCGATCGTGGCAAACTGCTCGACCAACTGTTCGGAAGTCATCTCGTGCAGCTTGAGCCGCCTCATGGCGCGAGCACTCCGTGCAGGATCAGCGCGCGCAGACCCACTCTTCGGCGTTCATCCCAGTCTTTGTATTGTAGATACTCTCTTGGCGATAGCCCGTCGAACTCTTCGTTCCGCGCTTGAAACCATGCGTTGATCTGCCAGTGCTTCAGCGTCGGCACGCGCACGAGATTGTCCTCCCGATCGATCAGTGTTCGCGAAAATCCGTCCCGACTTGCGGGCGTCTGCTCAACGATATGATGAATATCATATCCCCGTTCAGGCGTGGTCGCCAAACCGTGTAGCTCCCCGAGCGATCGCGGCGCGTCGAGATACGCATTGATTGCGGGGAACGCATCATGGAGCCACGAGCCTCTCGCCACGAAATCGGCGGCGGCAAGTCCACTATCTGCCAGCCAGACCGAGACGGCCTTGATGATTGCGTGCCGCTCCTTTGCCGTGGGCGGGCGCTGCCTTGGTATCCGCGGAACGCCCGCGACAATGACGTTCCCATCCGTCCAGCGTCCGCCGCCGGGTTCTCCGGCGGGCACGCGCGGCTGATCGGGGCTGTATTTGCGCGCGGCGATGGACTTGCCAATTGCAAGCCTCATCCTGATTGCGTTCAGCGAAGTCTTGAGGCGCGCAAGATCGCAGCGTGCCTCGGCAAGCCGCCGCAAGCCTTGACCGGCCGACAGGCGTTGCTTCTCCTCGGTTCGGCATGCGTCTAACGCCCGGCCGGCCTCGATATCGGATTGAGCCGGCGGCTCTCCGCGTCTCACATACCGATAGGCATCGGGGTGCGTGAAGCGCGCCCGCTGATGCGCCATGAAGCGCGGATCAACGGTGGGCATGCTGACGATCCGGTTAGAAAGCTATTGAGGCGGCGGATTCAAAGCCCCCGCACGCGCGGCCCCGCGCCCGGCGCCGTCATCAAGTTCGTGATCGCCCAGACCAGCGCGTCGAGCCGGTCGGGCGAACGGCCCGACGACAGGCCGCCAGGGCCGAAATCGCACATCTCGTCCTCGAGCGCGGCGAAGCAGCCGGCGTGGCGCACCCGCCCCTGTTCGTAGAGCGCGGCCACCGGTTCGGCGCGCAGATATTTGCCGCGCGTCGCCCGCACCTCGATCACCGGCACCGCCCGATCAACCTCGGCGATCACCGCCCGCACCATTTCGCCGCCCTGGTTGACTTCGGCGACCATCGCGTCGGCTTCGAGGCGATGGAACAGCGCGACCGCCTTCTCCGCCCAGCCGGCGGGCGACAGGCCCGAGGCGGACTCGTCAGCGAGCACATAGTGATGTCCGTCGTCGTCGCGTCCGACGGCGACGATGCCGCACGCATCGGCATGACGCCGCGACGACGCCGGCGGATCGACCGCCACGACGACGCGCGCCAAGGGCGGCGGCGCCGCCACGCGCCGCGCCTCGATCAACGCGCGCGACCACAGCGCATCCGGCCGATCGTCGATCAGTTCGCCCTCGAGTTCCTGGCGTCCGAGCCGCGTGCCGGCGTAGCGCGCGACGACCGACTTCAGGAACGCCGGCGAGAGATGAAACCTGTTGGCGCGCGTGGCCGCCCGCGTCACCACCGTCGCCGGATCGGCGATCAGGCGGCGGATCAGCGCGGTCGGGCGCGGCGTCGTGGTAACGACCTGGCGTGGACGTTCGCCGAGGCGAAGTCCGAACTGCAGCATGTCGAACGCCGCGTCGGCGTAGCGCCATTTGGCGAGTTCGTCGGCCCAGGCGACGTCGAATTGCGGCCCGCGCAGGCTTTCCGGATCGTCCGCCGAAAAGGCGTGGGCGATCGCGCCGTTCGGCCATTCCAGCCGTCGCCGCGTCGGCGTCCATGCGGGGCGCTCGCCGCGCGGATGAATCGCGAGCAAACCGGAGACGCCCTCGATCATCACCTCGCGCGCGTCATGCTCGGTTTCGCCGACGAGCGCGATACGCCCGACGGCACGCGCGGCGAAGGGCGAAAGGCCCAGCGCCTGCGCCCTGATCCATTCGGCGCCGGCGCGCGTCTTGCCCGCGCCGCGCCCGCCCAGCAACAACCACGTCGTCCAGTCCGCGCCCTCGGCGGTCGACGCCGGCGGCCTCTGGTGCGGATGCATGAACACGTCCCAGCACGAGGCGAGAAAGGCGGCGTCACGCTCGTCAAGACGAGCCAGGATGTGCCGTCGTTGCCTCGGCGACAAGGAGATCCAGACGTCGCGAAAGCTCGCGCCGAAATTCGTCGAGGTCGCGAGGCACGGTGTCGTCATCGTCCGCCTTCTTCCTGCGTTCCTCCTCGCGCAGGCGCAGGACTTCGTTGAGCGTGCGCGCCAGGCTCGCCAGCATGCGCGCGCGCCGCTCGGCCTCCCCGCTTTCGCCGTCGTGGCCGACATCGGCCGCCAGAATGGTCTCGATGCGCTCGATTTCGCGCGCGAGGGTGCGCTCGACCCGCGCGATCGTCGCGCGCGTGCTAGGCGCGCGGGACCGCGATGGCTTGCGCGGCGCGGCGGGCGCGTCGCCCTTGCCGGGCGCTTCGTCATGCGGCGTGCCGGCGACTTCCACCGATGCCGCCCGCGCGGATGCGCGCTTGCGCGCGGCATGCCCCGCGCGCGCCAAAGCTTTGGCGGACGCCGGCCGCGGCGCGGATGAAGCGGATCGTCTCGATGGCACGGGGCAAGAACTCGTTGCGACGCTTGAAGCCGCGCGGCATCGGCGCGGCCGGGCAGCGGCAAGGCCGCGCCCGCCTCAAGCGCATGTGTGGAGAATGACCAAACCCTATCCGATCAGCGCGACGCTGTCAAGATTTTATTCCTAGCCTCCAACGCGCGATCCTGACGCCGTTCTTCCTTTTTTGGACACGCCCCTCTGGATCAGCCGCGCTTGGAGATTGAAGCGAGCATCGCAATTCCCTAGGGGCCGTGATCCCGCGCATGGGGCAGCCGGTCTTGGCACCGATGCGATTGATTTCCGCGCGCGCCGCGCCCAGCACGATCATGCGGCATCGCGCACCTGATCATGCGACACGACAACTTCCGCGTCTTGACAAGTCGCGTCCCAGTTGATGCCGATGATGACTCGGTCAGGCATTCGAGGATCGTTCGTCCAGATTCGGACGCGCGTCAGGTCCGATTGAACCGGCTGCTCCAATCCTGTTTCCTCTGCCACCATGCTGACGGTGATGAGCCCACTAGGCGTCCTGATCATTTGGTCAAACGCGGGCTTTTCTCCCGGATCGACGAGATGGGACAGCCTCATGACGATCTCGGTCTCGCCATCCATGAACGGCAGGCAGCCGACGGCGACACATTCTCTCGTCCACCAAATCGACCGATCGCGTGTGATCTCGGGAGCGACCTGTGCCGTCTTGTCGGAAATGAAGATCATCGAGTTGGCCGGCGCAATCTTGATCGAATTCATTGCCGAATACCCGAGAGCGTTGCCTGAATTGAAATTGGCCTTTCCTTCCAAGCCGCGTCGTTGAGACCGCATCAGACCCCACGTCGACCCACCTTGATTAAGGCTGCATGAAAGGCACCGCGGATACATTCGCTGGGCGCGTCCTTCGAAGTTAAGCGCAGCGCGGCATGCTCGTAGCGCACGCAGCTTACGGCCAATGCCGCCTCGGCGGATGAGAGGGATGGCATCCGTTGCTCTCGATGGTGTGATGGTGAATGACGGCGCGCACGCGGGCGCCGCATGAAATGCGGCTCACGGCGCGACGTTCACGAGGGATGTTCGGATTTCAGGATCGGCAAGCGCGTGAACCGGCAGATCGGCGCCATCTTGGACGCCGTCCTCGCCTCGCGCATATTTTTGGAGAATGGCCGAACGCTATTGGATCAGCGCGACGTTGGGTAGTGTCTCAGTTTGAATTTCGGGCTTGAAAATTGCCCCTTTACCCAAAATCAACCAAAGCGAATCACTGTGATGATGCCACGTTTCTGCCTTGATCGTGTCAAGCGAATGTGGCCAATATCCCCGCTATTGGGGGGATGGCGCCGTTCCGATTCGATGGCGTCAGGTTTAGGAGCCGCACATGCCGACTGGACCTCATGGCCAAAAGCGGCCGGCGGACGTGATCGGTGCTGCCGTTGTTGTCGGCAAGATCGCGACCGGCGAGATCAAAGAGGCGAAAATTCAGAAATCCAACAAGACCAGGAGCGGTCTTGCGGGCGCGGCCGCGCGCGCAAGGAATCTTTCACCGAAGGCGCGGAAAGAGATCGCCAAAAAGGCGGCCGCCGCGAGGTGGAAGTGATGGCGGCTCGGCTTGACTCCGTTGCAAAATATATCTGTGATATGGGTAGTTGGAAGGTTAGCAACCTTCAATTACAGAAAATCCTATATCTCGCCCAAATGTTTCATATGGGCGAGAACAACGGTAGCCATCTTGTCGATGTGTCGTTTGAGGCTTGGGATTATGGGCCTGTATCACCAGAATTATACAGAAAAGTGAGGATGTTTGGTTCTGGGCCGATTGCTGACGTATTTTATTCGGCACGTCCATTTCGCAAAGATGATGTCAGAAAAAAAACATTAGATGAAGTGTGCGGAGTACTGCTGCCGATGCGGCCTGGCGAACTGGTTGATATAACACATTGGGCTCGTGGAGCGTGGGCAAAAAATTATGTCCCGGGAATTAGAGGCATCGCCATTACCGACACAGACATCATCGACGAATACACCGAGCGTACAAAAGATTGAGCATGATATTGCTGTTCGGGTTTTCCGAAGTCGCGATGGTGTCGACCCAACTGAAAAGGCTGCGGCTGCCATTGAGGAGCAGTTAGCAGACCTACGAACACAGAGAAAACAAGAGAGATTTTTCTGGTTTTGCGGGTGTGTATCGCTGTTATACGTGCTTGTTGCGAGTTTCGCGCCTGCCGTTGCGTCGATTCCTTTTCTTCTTTTCTGCCTCGTCGGGCTGATTGGGATGGCCAATTGGTGTGAAGTACCTTGGGTAGTAAGGCACCTGGAGAGGTGGTTTGATCGTGCGAGCCTTACCAAGAGTGGCGAGACAGAATGAAATATATGCTTGCTAATTAAATTTAGCTAGCACATATTTCAATTTATGAACAGGCTACCAGTACAAACTCGCGTCCAAATCCTCTCCATGCTTTGCGAGGGCTCGTCGATGCGGTCGATCTCGCGGGTATGCGACGTTTCCATCAACACTGTTTCTAAGCTGCTGGTTGATGCCGGGTTAGCCTGCGCGGCCTTCCATGAGGAAAAGGTCAGCGCGGTTAAGGCGAAACGCATTCAGGTCGATGAGATTTGGTCGTTCTGCTACTCGAAGCAGGCCAACGCGCCGGCCACGAAAAATCAGGTTGATGGCCGGGGCGATGTTTGGACATGGACCGCGATTGACGCCGACTCAAAGCTGATCGTGTCTTGGTTGGTCGGGGGTCGCGACCGGGAGACGGCTTTTGAGTTTATGGGCGACCTTAAGGATCGGCTGGCCGGTCGCGTCCAACTCACCAGCGACGGTCTGAGGGCCTATATCGAGGCCATTAACGGCAACTTTGGCGATGAAGTCGATTTCGCCCAACTGGTGAAAATCTACGGCCAGTCGCAGGAAGGCCAGCGCCGCTACAGTCCGCCGGTATGCACGGGCGCGATCAAGACGCCGTTGAACGGCTGCCCCGATCCGCAGCACATCAGCACCTCTTATGTCGAGCGGCAGAACCTTACCATGCGCATTGCGATGCGCCGGTTCACGCGGCTAACGAACGCCTTCTCCAAGAAGGTTGGAAACCATTGTCACGCGCTGGCGCTGTATTTCTTCTGGTACAACTGGACGCGCCAGCACAAAGCCCATCGCCTCACTCCGGCGATGGCCGCTGGCCTGACCGACAAGATCATGAGCATGACTGATCTGGTTGCGTTGATTGATGCGCTGGAAGATGAGAGCCGCCGCGCCAAGGTTCGCGCAAAATCGAAAGTCAATCCGCTCGGAAAGATTTCCTAGTCAAACTGAGACACTATCCGACGCTGTCAAGGAATTAAATCCTAGCGACGCTATCCACGCGCCCGCTTCCGCGCCGGTGATTTCCCCCGCGCCTTTTTGGGCACCTGGCCGGGCCATTTGACGATGTAGTCCTCAAGGTCCGCGGTCGAGATTTCGTCGCCCCGCGCGGCGATGCGGCCGACGACGCCGACGCCGGCCTCGCGCACCGTCGCCGGATCGCCCGAAACCAGCGGATGCCACCAGAAAAGGTCGCGGCCCTCGGCGATGAGGCGATAGGCGCATGTTGGCGGCAGCCAGTTGAGACCGCCCACATTGTCGGGCGTCAGGCGAACGCAGTCGGTGACCCGCTCCGACCGGTGGGCATAGTCCCGGCAGCCCCCGGCAACGTCGTCATAGAGTTCGCAGCAGACATTGGTGAAATAGATTTCGCCCGTGTCCTCGTCCTCGAGCTTCTCCAGGCAGCAGCGCCCGCAGCCGTCGCAAAGGCTCTCCCATTCGGCGGCCGACATCTCTCCCAAGCTTTTGCTTTTCCAAAACAAATCGACACCCCCGGGGATTCGGCGCCGCGCCCATGGGCACAGCCCAATCGCGCTTATCGCGCGCCACGGCGTCAGAGGGCAAGCGTGCCGCGCAGTCGCCGCCGAAACTGCCGGACGGGGCTCGGCCACCTCGCGATCAATCCTCCATTGGCGGCCACGGCCGCGTCGGCTAGAAGACGCCATCCGAATTCCTGGGGAAACGCCCGCCTGGGCCGCGACGGGCCGCCTTGGCTTTGCCGCATCCGGGACGCAAGACTGTCACCATCACGGCGGGGCATCGGACCAGCGCGACGTAATCTCAAGGGAATTCTGTGCGGAATCCTTTCTCCTACAATTGGGTCCGGCGCATCCGGCTGTTCCTGCTGGACCTCGACGCGCGCATCGATTCGTCCCTTTTCACCGCGGCCACCTGGCTGCGCGAACTCTACGAGCGCTACGCCGCCTTCATGGACCGGTTTCATGTCGGCCACTGGAAGCGCTGGGTGTTCATCGAGCCGATTTCGGAGGCCGCCACGCTCGGCGTCGGCGGCCTTGTCGTCCTGCTGGCGCTGGCGGTCCCCGCCTTCCGCGAAACCTCCGACGACGACTGGCTGAAGAAGTCCGACCTCGCGGTGACGTTCCTCGACCGCCACGGCAACAAGATCGGCTCGCGCGGCATCAAGCATGACGACGCGGTGCCGCTCGAGGATTTCCCCGATCAACTGGTGAAGGCCACGCTCGCCACCGAGGACCGGCGCTTCTACGAGCATTTCGGCATCGATGTCGCCGGAACCGCGCGCGCGATGCTGACCAACGCCCGCGCCGGCGGCGTCGTCCAGGGCGGCTCGTCGATCTCCCAGCAGCTCGCCAAGAACCTGTTCCTGTCGAACGAGCGCACCATCGAGCGCAAGGTCAAGGAAGCGTTCCTGGCCATCTGGCTGGAGGCGCGGCTTTCCAAGAACGAGATTCTCAAGCTCTATCTCGACCGCGCCTATATGGGCGGCGGCACCTTCGGCGTCGGCGGCGCGGCGCATTTCTATTTCAACAAGTCGGTGCGCGAGCTCAATCTCGCCGAGTCGGCGATGCTGGCGGGTCTGTTCAAGGCTCCCACCCGCTACGCCCCGCACATCAACCTGCCGGCCGCGCGCGCGCGCGCCAACGTCGTGCTCGACAACCTGGTCGAGGCCGGATTCATGACCGAGGGCCAGGTGTTCGGCGCCCGGCGCAACCCCGCAAACATCATCGACCGGCGCGACGAGAATTCGCCCAACTATTATCTCGACTGGGCGTTCGACGAAATGCGGCGGCTGGTCGAGACGTTGCCGAAGTCGGTGACCGAGCGTGTCTTCGTCGTGCGCACGGCCATCGACATGAACGTCCAGCGCGCCGCCGAAGCCGCGATGGAGGAACAGCTACGCCAGTTCGGCCGCGACTATCACGCCACGCAGGGCGCGCTCGTCGTCGCCGATCTCGACGGCGGCGTGCGCGCGATGGTCGGCGGCCGCGACTACGGCGCCAGCCAGTTCAACCGCGCCGTCGACGCGCTGCGCCAGCCCGGCTCCTCGTTCAAGCCCTATGTCTATGCCAGCGCGCTGATGAGCGGCCTCAAGCCGACGTCCATCGTCGTCGACGGACCGATCTGCCTGGGCAACTGGTGCCCGAAAAACTATTCCGGCGGTTACTCCGGATCGATGACGTTGACCATGGCGCTGACGCGGTCGATCAACACCATCGCGGTCAAGCTGTCGGTGATGATCGGCGCGGCCGACAAGGCGACCGGCGACTGGAACAAGGCCAAGGTCGGACGCGCCAAGATCGTCGCGCTCGCCCGCAAGATGGGCCTGCGCACGCCCCTGCCCGACACACCGTCGCTGCCGATCGGCGCCGACGAGGTCACGGTCCTCGACCACACCGTCGCCTACGCCACCTTCGCCAATCGCGGCCTCTCGGTCGCGCCGCATGCCGCGCTCGAAGTGCGCAACAGCGTCGGCGATCTGATCTGGCGGTTCGACCGCGACGGCAAGAAGCCGGTGCAGGCGATGCCGCCGCAGGTGGCCGCCGACATGGTCAACATGATGACGCAGGTGGTGGAGGCCGGCACCGCCCGGCGCGCCGCGCTCGACGGCATTCGCGCCGCCGGCAAGACCGGCACCACCAACGCCTATCGCGACGCCTGGTTCGTCGGTTACACCGGCAATTTCGTCTGCGGCGTCTGGTACGGCAATGACGACTACAGCCCGACCAATCGCATGACCGGCGGCTCGCTGCCGGCCAAGACCTGGCACGACGTGATGACCGTCGCCCATCAAGGCGCCGAGCTCAAGACCATACCGGGCATCGCGGCCTCGCCGGTTCGCCCGGCCGCGCCCGCCGTCGCGGCGCACCCGGCGGCGGCGCGGACCGCCGACGCGGCGCCCTCGACGCCCTCCGCGCTGTCGCGACGCGGCACGGACATCCTGATCCGCATCGAGCGTCAGCTCGATGACGCGGCCAAGCAGCTCAAGCAGGCCGCCGCGCCGGACGCGACCGGATTGGCGGCGACGCCGCCCGAGCCCGTCGCGGTCACGGCCGCGCCGCCGCCGCTGACTTCGCGCAAGAACTGAGCGAGCCCGAGGTCGAGGCCCATCGTGTTTCCCTCCATCGCCCCAAGCCGCGCCGCGGCGCAGAAACGAAACCCGTGCCCAGTCGGGGCGCGCGGCGTATGGTCGACGTCAACTCCTTAAGGGATTCTCGGTCTCGTGCGGCTGATCTTCGGAACCTTGCTGACACTCGCGATCGCGGCGGCGGTCGGCCTCGGCTTGACCTGGTTCACGGTCGCGAGCGGCATGGGCTTCGGCGCGATCACCATCGGCGCGTGGACGGCGCAGCCGAAGACCGGCACCTCCGACATCGATCCATACGCGCGCGCGGTCGTCGTGCGCAGCGGCCAGTTGCCGATCGGCACGGGCGATGGCGTCGCCTTCATCGCGCGAACCGACGAGAACGGACGGCCACTCGATGGGCGCTGCGACATTTCGGTGAGCGGCACGACACCGGCCGCGCGCTTCTGGACCCTGACGATCTACGACGAGGAAGGTCGCCTCATCGGCAACTCGGTCGGCCGCCACGGCTACACCAGCCAGGAAGTGGTACGGCAGGCCGACGGCCGTTTCGAGGTTCGCCTCGCGCCGCGCGCGCGCGCCGGCAATTGGCTGCCGACGGGCGGCATCGAGCGCTACGTCTTGATCATGCGCCTTCACGACACGCCGGTCGGCGTCGCCACGCGCACGCAGCGCGACGCGCCCATGCCAAGCGTGGTCACGGTGGGGTGCCCATGATTCGCTGGATCGCCATGCTCGCGGGCGGCGTCCTGTTCGGCGGGATCATCCATCTCGTCAGCGTGTTGGCGCTGCCGGCGATCGCGAGCAACGACGCCTATTCGCGCCTGACGCCGATCGCGCCGCTCAATACCGTCGTCACCCTGCCCGCGCCGACGCCGAACGACGCCGCGCTGCCTTTTCTCGATCCCGCCTTCGCGCTCGCGGTGTGCCGCTACAATCTCGCCGGCGGCCCGATCAAGCTCACGGTCCCGGTGAGCCAGGCCTACACGTCGGTCTCCTTCTACACGCGCAACGAGGTCGCCTATTACGCGATCAACGATCGCTCGGCCGGCCGGCGCGTGATCGAGCTCGATCTGATGACCGCCGAGCAGCGCGCGCAGTTGCCCGAGGAGGAGGACGTGACCTCCGCCGACCGGCTGATCATCGATTCTCCGACGATCACCGGCGTCATCCTGTTGAAGGCGCTCGCCGCCGAGCCCGGTTTGATGGCGCAAGCGCGCGCGACATTGTCGCGGGCAAGTTGCGCGCCTCAGCCGCCGACGGGCAAGACGAATTAGGCGGACGGCACCGACGCGTCGGCGTTCGTGGCCCGGCGCGCGTCGCGCGACCGCGGTGCAAGTCAATTAAGAAAACATTATCCATCACTCTCTACCTTTACGTGTGAAACTGATTCCTATTTACATTTTAGATTTGGGTTTGATCATGAAATTTAGTCGGCCCGGCGAAGTTCAGCGGCAGTTCAATCCAGAACCGCGAAACGATCATCACGCCTCGCTTGACGCCGGACCGGTGGTCGCCGCAGTCGCCGGACTGATCGCGCGAGATCCCACCATTTCGGTCGACAATATCCAGGAAGATGTCGCGCGGGCGCTACGTCTTGCCGCCGCCTCGCTGTCGGCCGCCGACACCCGCGCCCTCTCCCAGACCGTCGACTACTCCATCAACGCCAGCGAAACGATGGCGGCGACCGCCCGCATCACCGGAGAGATCCGTCACACCGACGCCAAGGCGCGTCTCATCGCCGGCGCGGTCGAGGAAATGACGTCCTCCGTCCAGCGGATTTCGAGCACCGCGCGCACCGTGGCCGCCTCGATGGCCGAGGCGGCGCGCGCGACATCGGCTTGCGCGCGGGCGACGCAGGAAACGGCCGACGCGAGCCGGAACATCGGCCAGGCATTCGCCCGCATGCACGAAGCCGCCGAGCAACTCGACGCCGCCGCCAGCCAGATCGCCTCTTTCGTCCAGACCATCGAGACGATCGCCAAGCAGACCAGCCTGCTCGCGCTCAACGCCACGATCGAGGCCGCGCGCGCCGGCGTCGCCGGGCGCGGCTTCGCGATCGTCGCATCCGAGGTCAAGGCGCTGTCCGGACAGACGCAAAAGGCGACCGACGATATTCGCGCCCGCATCGGTCGGCTCGAACATCACGTCCGCGAACTCCGCGATAATGTGAGCGAGGTCGGCGGTTTCGTCGAGCATGGCGGCGAGCACGCCGAAACCGCGCGTGGCCTGATCGACCGGCTCGACGGCATCGTGTCCGGCAACAGCGAACAGCTCGCCGAGATCGCGGCCGTTCTCGACCAACAGAGCGGCGCGGTTGAAAGAATCGCCTCGGGCGTGATGGCGATCACCCAGCACACGTCGACCGCCTCCGCCTTCGCCGATCAGGCCATCCAGGCCGTCAGCGCTTCCGAACAACTCATCAACGACCAATTCGCCGATCTGGAGCACCGCAATATTCCCGATTGCGTGCTCTATCGCGCCAAATCCGATCACCTGCTGTGGAAGAAGCGCCTGTCGGAGATGTTCGTCGGACTCAATTCGCTCAAGTCGAACGAGCTCGCCGACCATCATCACTGCCGCCTCGGCAAATGGTACGACGCCGTCACCGACGCCGGACTGCGCGGTCATCCCGCCTTCGCGCGGTTGCTTGGTCCGCACGAGGCAGTCCACCATCACGGCAAGGCGGCCGCCGACTTCCACGCGCGCGGCGATCGCGCCGGGGCCGCGCGCGAGCTCGACGAGATGGAAAAGGCCTCGGTGGAGGTTCTGCGCGGCCTCGACGAACTGCTGCGGCGGTAACCGAACGGACTCGCCTCAGCCTCGCGCCGCGACCGGACGGCCGCCGGCGGGCATCCGGCTGATGCGCCCGTCGCCCGCGCGCTGGACCAATTGATTGAGCACCTGCTCCGCCTCGACGGCCGTGGGATCGGGCGCCGTGATCACCAGCCGTTCGAGCGCCCAGCGGTAGGACGAGATGCGCTCCTCGATGCAATGCTGCACCCATTGGACGACAAGCGCGTTTTCACGCATCCGCGCGCGCGCGTTCTCCCGCTCGGCTTCCTTGAGCGCGGAGACGTAGGACAGGCTCGTGCCGCGTTTGGAATCGAGATCGAGCACGCGGGCCGCGGTCGAGAAGAAGGGTTCGAGCCGCGTGATGTCGTCGCGCATATCCTCGATCAGGCGGCCGTAGCGCGAGGCCTGCGAGCGATGGGCCTCGTCGAGAAGCTTGCGGCCATAGGCGGTGCGGTCGAACGGCGGACGCTGGCGCCAGGGCGCGAGATAGGTCTTGTAGTCGCCGAACACGCCGGCCCATTCCGGCCGCGCGCGCGGCGGCTCGATGAAGGGATAGGCGAGATCGCGCAATTGCCGCTCGCTGTCGGTGAGGCGGAACGTCGACGACGGCTCGCCGATGCTCCCGGTGGCTTCCTTGCCGATCCAGCTATGCATCTCGTCGTTTCGGAACAGCGAGCGGGTGCGGCCGAAATCGCCGGAGGCGCAGCCCGCGATCAACGGGGCGAGCACGATCAGCCCGAGCGCGGCGAGCGGACCGATCGGCCTCGTTGTTCGGCTTGGGGGCAATGGATGTGGCATCGGATCGCCGGTTCAGGAGCGCGCGCGTCGGCGACGGCGGCGACCGGGGGCGGCCCCGGTTTCCGGCCCTCTTCCACCTCCGGCGTCCTCGGCGTGGCGCTCGATGCGGATCACGGGCAGGATGATGATGCTCGCGCCGGTTGGCGAGGGGTCATGCTCCGCGCGCGCGCGACGTGCGCCCGCGTTTTCCGGAAACCGAATGACCGTACCCATGCGTAGCCCCTTCTCGCGCCGGTGCTGGCGACCGGCCAAATCGGCACGGGTGCGATTAAGAACCTCGCAAGGTTAACGCTCTGTTAAAGGCCGGCCGCTAGGATTGACGCATTCTCGCGACTTCGCGGTCATCGACGGCGTCAGAGCAAATGACGGCATCAACGGTTTTCCCATCCTTCGGCGGCTTGTTCGATCTCGCCAAGCGTGACGGCGTGGACGTTCGGCCGACGCTCCTGCGCGTCCTGACCGATCTTTATGTGCAGACGCCCACCCATTCCGCCGATGAAGAACGCCAGTTCGTCGAACTCGCGCTCCGCCTGATCGACAAGGTCGACGACGCGACGCGCGCGGCGGTCCGCGCCCGCCTGTCGATCTATGCCCGCGCGCCACTGCCGGTGATGCAGGCGCTGGCGAGGCGCTCCGGCGAGCCGCATCCGGCGACGGCCGGGCAGCCGTCGGATACCGGCGCGAAGACCGGCGGCGCGCACGCTCCCGCCGCCGCGCGTTCCGAGGCGGCCGCGACGAACACCACCAACACGGCCAGCGCCGCGCGCAAGCGCGAGTCGGACCGGCCGGCTGGATCGGGCTTCACCGAGCTCTTCCTGCGCGGCAACGCGTTCGACCGCGTTCAAATGCTGCGCAACCTGAACTATTCGACGCTGACGCCGGCCCCACGCCTCGACGAGGAAAAGGCCGAGGCGACCACGGCGATGCTCGAGGAGGCCGCCCTCTCCGCCGACCGTCGCGGATTCGCCGACGAACTCGCCGACGGTCTCGGCATCGCCCGGGAGTTGGCCCAACGCATCGCCGAAGACGCCAGCGGCGAGTCGCTGCTTTGCGCCGGGCGCATGCTGCGCATGCCGATCGAAATCTTCGAACGCATCCTGCTGCTGCTCAATCCGGTGATCGGCACGTCGGTGGAGCGCGTGTTCGCGCTGTCGCGGATGTACGGGGACGTGAGCGAACGCGTCGCGCTCATCATGCTCGCGGCGTGGCGTGGCCAGTCGATGCTCACTCCGCGCGCGGAAGCGCCGGCGACCGCGCCGCGCCAGGCCGCGACGCCGCGCCATCGTCCGGTTCTTTACGACGACGAAACCCGTCAAGCCCGCCCGGGACCCGCCGCGCCGGCACGGCCCGCCGCGCCCGCGACCCAACCGGGATTCGGCCAGCGCAATTCCGGCCGGAGCTAGACCGAAGCCTGTTTGCCGCCTTCCCTGCTCGCCAGCGTGAGGAAGTGGCGGCCGCCGCGGTCCTCGACCTCGATGACCCACACATCGGGATCGAACCGTATTTCGCGCGTCAGGCGCTCCTCGACCCTCGCGTCCGCCTGAACGGCGTCGAACACGGGCAGGAACGCGCGCTCATCGGGATGGTCCGTCGCATAGGCCGATTGCGGCGCCGGCGCGAACAGTTGCGCCGTGCCGTCGAGCAGCGCGATTTTGACGAAAATGGCGCCGGCCTCCTCGGCGCCACGCCGGCGCAGGGTCGCGAAGGCGCCCTCGCCGTTGCACCGGCGCAAATAGGCCGAAACCCAGATGGCGGATTTCAATCGCATTCGACGAGCTTACGAAAGCGCGCGCATGGCGCATAGGGCAAAGCCGATGCCGCGCCGTCCGGCACGCGCGAAAGATCAGTCGAACACGCGCCCGGTGATCGCGCTCAATTCGCGCAGCATGCGGGCCGAGATCTTGCCGGTCACCGGCATCATGCGCTCGCGCTCGAATTTCTCGATCGCGGCCTGCGTGTCGGGGCCGGCGACGCCGGTCGGCTTGATCTGTCCGTAGCCGAACTCCGACAAGGCGCGCTGGACCGTCGCGACCCGCTGCGTCGCCGCGATGCGTTCGGCGATCGGATCGTCACGCGAGACATTTTCACGTTGAACCGCCGCAGCCACGGGTTTGGCGGCGGGCGCGGACCGTGTCGCCGGCGCCGTCGTCATCACCGGTTTGGCCGGTTCCTGATCCCTGGAATCGGCCGCCGCCGGCCGCGGCCGGGGCATCGGTTTGGCGGCTTCCTGAACGGCGGCGACCGCCGCCTTCGGTTCCGTCGCCGTGCCGAACCAGGGCGCGGGATGGCGCGCCGATTGCAGGAACAGCGCGTTGACCAGAATGGCGCCGGCGACGCAGGAGGCCATCGCGAAGATCGCGACATTGCCGCGATGATGCCAGCAAAAGGCGAGCGCGACTTTCAGCCGGCTTCCCGACTTCGCTTCGCCGGCGAGCTTGGTCCCGCGCGCCGATTTGGACCCGCGCGCGGAGCCGGACTCGCGGGCGAACGAGGGCTCGCGGGCGGAATGGCGGAAATCCCCGCCGCCGAATGCGATGGCGCTAGGCAATTTTTCTTACCCCCGATTGCGTCGCGTCCGCGCGCGGCGGACTGAAATTCGTGACATTGGTGCCACCGCTCCCGAGCGCCGGCACGAATTCCAGCGGCAGCAGCACCGTCACCTTGGTGCCCTCGCCGAGCCGGCTGTCGAACCGGATCTCGCCGCTGTGCAGCCCCACCAGCCCCTTCACGATCGAGAGCCCGAGCCCCGTGCCCTCGTGACGGCGATCATAGGTGCGGCCGGCCTGGAAGAACGCCTCGCCCAGCTTGCGCAAATCCTCGTCGTCGATGCCGATGCCGGTATCCTCGACCGACAGCATGAGGTTCGCGCCCTGCGACGCCATCGCGATATTCACCTTGCCGCCGCGGTTGGAGAACTTGATCGCGTTGGCAAGGAGATTGATCAGGATTTGCTTGAACGCGCGCTTGTCGCCGGTGATCGCGAGCGGGCCTTCGGGCACGTTCATGACCAGGTCGACGCCGGTCTCGCGCGCGCGCAGCGCCATCAGATCGCAGCAACTGGCGACCACCTCGCGCGGATCGAACGGACGCGGATCGAGTTCGAAGGTGCCGCTCTCGATCTTCGACATGTTCAGAATGTCGTTGACCACCGAAAGCAGATGCAGGCCGGATTCGTGGATCAAGCCGGCGTATTCCCGGCGCTTGTCGTCGCTCAGCGAAAGCTCCCGCTCCTGCGCGATCATCTCGGAAAAGCCGATGATGGCGTTCAACGGCGTGCGCAATTCGTGGCTCATGGTGGCGAGAAAGCGAACCTTGGCGGCGTTGGCCCGCTCGGCGTCGGCGCGCGCTTCGCCGAGCGCGAGTTGCTGACGAATCCGTTCGGTCACGTCACGCGTCACCGCCACCACTTCGCGGCCATCGCCCGCCCGCTCGCCATCCTGGTCGAGCGGCCGGCAGCGCATTTCCACCCAGATGAATTCAGGCGCTCCGCCTTGACGCGCCGACGTCCGATGCGTCCCGAGCCCCTCGCCCGCGAATCGCGCTTGCGAACCGCCCCGACGCAGGCGGAATTCAACGCCGTGCTCCTCGCCGTCGCGCGCCGCGCCGGACAGCGCCGTCAGGAAGGCGGGCCGGTCGGCGATATGAACGCGCTCGAACAAGCCATGCCCCATCAGCGAAGCAGCGGGCGTCGCCAGCAAGGCCTCCGCCGCCGGAGAAATGAACAGCACCTCGCCATTGCGGCCGTGGCGCGAAATCACGTCGCTCATGTGCCGCGCCAACAGCTGGTAGCGATTTCCCTCCGCGTCGATACGGCTGAAATAGGTTCGCGCCAGGTGTTCGGCGCCGAACGCCAGGCACGCGCCGTAGAGCGCGGCGGAAATGGCGGCGACCGCCATGAACAGACTCTGTTCCGCGGCGCCGAGTTCCGAACGCGGCAGCAGGTCCATCGCGCCGAGCAGCCACAGGCCGAGCGCCGCGCCGAGCGCGAGCGCGGTCGCCACGCCGATGACGCGACGCGACGCCGACAGCGACGCCTCGAACGGAACCAGCACCAGCCAGATCGCCGCGAAGGATTCGACGCCGCCGCTCTTGGCGGCGACGGTGGCGACGAGCGCCGTCAGCGTCAGCGATGACAACATCTGCGCGCGCTCGTAGTTGCCGGTGCGCGAGAGGTAATAGGCAAGCACGACCTGCGTCATCAGCCAGGCGAACAGCAGCAACTCGAGCGCGCCGGGCGCGCCGTTCCAGGCGAGATAGACGGGGAAGATCGCGAGCGCGATGAAGCTGCCGATGAAGCGGGGAACGATGAACGCGCGATGGCGCGCCTTCGTCATGGCATCGACGCGCGCCGACGGATGCGGCAACGCATCGACAAATTGGCTGATCATCGTCGACAATGACACTTGATTTCACGCGCCGGATCGCTTGCCGGCACGCCCCCGTTATCGCGCGGATCGTGGCAGAGCGAACTTAAGCGAACGCTAAGGCATCGCGGCGCGACGCATCCGCGCGGCCTCGCAACCGGCGAATGGCCCGCCCACGCCGCGCTTTCCTGATCGGAAGGTAAACCGCGAGTTTCCGCGCGGCGCCCGATTATGGTTGCGATTTGGTTGACGGCGCGCGCGGAAACCGCGCCATCGACCCATGACGGCGCGATTCGCTCTCGCCATCGGCGGCGATGATGGAAAATTTACTTCAACCGCGATCGTTCGAATTTGACGAAACTTGCGCCCATCGCGCAAACCGGACCTTCATCGCCGAATGCTAGCTTCGCGCCTGGATCGCGATATGCGCCGTGGCCACAAGAGCCCGCGCACCGGGTAGCGATGGGGAGCGTTCAACGATGTTCTTTCTTCTGCGGATTGGATTCTGGCTGGGGCTTGTGCTCGTCCTGCTGCCGGCCGACAAGCCTGCCGATGGCGGCAAGGACGTTCACGTCGACGCCGGTCAGGCGATCTCGGCGGCGAGCGCGGCCGTTTCCGACATGAGCCAGTTCTGCGAACGTCAACCGGCCGCCTGCGCGGTCGGCGGACAAGCGGCCACGCTGATCGGCCAGCGCGCGCAGTCCGGCGCGCGCAAGCTCTATAACTTCATCACCGAGAAGAAGGGCGATCACACCGGTTCGATCGGCGGCGACGACGGCATCGAGCTTCCCGAGGCCACCGACACGCTGTTGCCCTCCGACATCCAGATCGACTGGCGCGGCCCCATGCACGCGCTCGACATGACCGCGCCGGCGACGACGGTCCCCGGGCGCGAGGCGGAGCGCGCCTCCGAACGCGGCTAGCGCGACCGGCGCCCGGTCGGGCGCATCTTTCCCGCGCACGGGTGGCGCCGATCGAGGCTTCCGCGACGGCGCGTTCTCCTATATGCCTTCCGCCGTCACGGATGGGGAGGCATTTCGCGCGATGACGATCGATGAAATTCGCGAGAATTTCGACGTCCTGGATGATTGGGACGATCGCTATCGCTACGTCATCGAGCTCGGGCGCACGCTGACGCCCTTGCCCGAGGACGAGCGCACCGCCGTCAACAAGGTTCAGGGCTGCGTCAGCCAGGTTTGGCTGTCGACAAGAACGACGCAAGGCGCGGACGGCCCGGTGCTCGAATTCGTCGGCGACAGCGACGCCCATATCGTGCGCGGCCTGATCGCCATCCTGCTCTCGCTCGTCTCCGGCAAGACCGCGCGCGAAATTCTCGCCACCGACGCGCTCACAGTGTTCGACGAGCTCGGCTTTCGCGAGCATCTCACGCCGCAGCGCTCGAACGGCCTGCGCGCGATGATCGAGCGCGTACGCGCCGACGCGCGGGCCGCGTTGGCGCCGGCTTAAGACGGGGTTCGGTTCGTTTCGGCGTCCGACGCGGAGCCTGTCCCGCCCGTCCCGTTGATGCAAGCCCCGCGCTCCATGCCGCGTTCACTCGGCCGGGCGCGCCACGTCGTCGGCGAGCCATGTCCTCGTTTTCGCATTTGGCGCTCCGCTGATCTCGCGACGCAGACCGTAATGGCGCGCCAGGCGGTCCAGCCCCAATTGCAGCACGATCTTGGCCGAGCGCGCCGGCCATCCGCGCGCGTGTTCGGCGTCCTCCAGCCCACGCAGAAAACAGCACACGTCGACGAGCAGGCCCGCGAATTCGGGGCCGACCGCGTCCAGCGCGCGGCGCAGCCGCTGGCGCGCGGCGATGACGAGGTCGGACATTTCGCCGCCGCCGCGCCGACCGTCGCCGCCGCGCGCGACCGGCCCCTCCCAGCTCGAAGTGACGCGCGGCGTCAGATTCCCGAGCGTGAAGTCCGCGCGCAGGCGCTCGCCGGCGGCGAACTGATGCGCGTCGATGAGCGGGCGGCCGTCCCGTCCCTTGCGACGGGCGAGCCAGCCAAGCGGGCTCTCCCCGTCATCGACCGTCGCGCGGACGGTCTCGCCGCCGACCGCGATGTCGCGCGTCGCGATCGCCATGTGCTGCGCGCGATGGGCGCCAACGCCCTCGGAACGCGGATGATGGGCGCGCGCCCATCGCGCCCGCCCGACCGCTGTCGGCACAAGACGCCCGCAAGGGTCGCGCGCGGCCAGGTCCTCCGCGATCAGCGCGTCCGCCAGGCTCGTCGGCGGATCGGCGACCGCACCGTGGGCGACCAGCGCGCCGAGCAGGCGCCGGGCGGCGGGTTTCCGGCCGTCGACCGTCGCGCGGCTCATCGGCGGCACTCCGAGCTGCAGCACGCCCGCGCGGATTCGCGTACATAGGTTTCGAGCGAAGCCACCAGCGCGTCGAAATCGATGTCGTCGCGCTGGTCCTCGATGCGCCGGCAGGCGTGCCCCGCCGTGGTGCGGTCACGCCCGAACACACGGCCGACCGCGGCCAGGCTCGCCGCGCAGGCCACATGCGCGAGATACATCGCGAGCTGGCGCGATCGCGCGGTTCGCGGCGAGCGGCGCGTCGGTGCGTCGATCTCGGAGGCGGGCAAGCCGAAGGCGGCCGCCGAACAGCGTTTCGCGGAGCATCCGGGCGCGGATGGCGCGCCGCTTGCGTCGATCGGACAGGGCGTGACGCGCGAAGGGAGATCAAGCATCGGGCGGTCCTCGTTATAGGAATTAATACCCATATCCTAAAAGAGGTCCACCACCCCGGGGATAACCCTAGGTTGTGCATGCTTATTACGTAGTTTCAATTACTTAGGTAGGTCCGGCGAAAACAGCCGACACGTCCGCTGCCCAATGCGGCTCTTTCAGGCAGGCACCGGAACCACTCCCGCCTATCGCCCGCACATGAGGCGATGCGGTGTCCGGCCTTCAAGCAGAACGAGAAATCAGCGCCGGCGGCGCTGCTGCCCAAGTCCCATCTGCCGCGCCAGACGCGAGCGGGCGGCGGCGTAATTCGGCGCGACCATCGGATAGTCCGAGGGCAACGACCACTTCTCGCGGTATTGGTCCGGCGTCATGTTGTATTGGCTGCGCAGATGCCGCTTGAGCGATTTGAACTTCTTCCCGTCCTCGAGACAGATCAAGTATTCGGGATGAATGGACTTCTTCACCGGCACCGCGGGTTTGGGTGCTTCCGGAATCGTGGTCGAGTGACCGCCGGCAACGCGCAACAGCGCGGTATGAACCTGGCTCAGCAGGGCCGGCAGATCGGACGCGGGCACGGAATTATTGCTGACATAAGCGGAAACAATCCCCGCCGCCAACTCGATGAAAAGCTTGTTCGAATGGTCGCTCATCGTGAATAGACCTTTCAGAAAAAAGTTTCTATGAAATCACCGCAACAATATCAAACAGACTTGCTTCTCAATTCTTGCCGCTGATTTGCGAATACAAACGCCAACCTTGCGCGAATTTGGACTAGCTCGCCGCAACTCGCGCACATCGGAATTCCACTCAGGGAATATCGTTTATTTGAAATACTTTTCTCAAGAAAAACTTTGTATACAAAATGACGTTTTTGCGCGGCAGCGCGCGGTACTTGGCTATGGGACGCGTTTCCCGGACAACTCTCTCCGGTGCTTATTTACCGGCACCTGCCCACTCGTGCCTCACGCGTTCGTGTCATCGGGGTATGCCCCGCGCACGACAACCAAGCCGGCTCACCCGCGCCCTTCAAGGTGAGCGCGAAGCTCGTTGATCGACGCGAATCGTACCGGGCCGTTCGATAGTTCGGCCTCGATCGAGCCGTCGGAGAAAAGCGTGTAGGCCATGCCGTCGACGATTCCGGATTTGATGATCGTCACGTTCGGTCGTGACGATGTGTCCGGTTGCGGCGCGCGCTCCGCGCTTGCGCGATCTTCCATCTCGTGCGGCGCCGACGAACGGCCTCGGCGCGGGGAGGTCGAATCCTGGCGCGCCGGCCAAAGCGAATCGAACAGATGCCCCGAGGGCTCGCCGGACGCCGGCTGATCCTTTCGTCGCGCGCGCGGCGCGTCCACCTCCTCGCGCGGCGTTCCGCGCGGGGCGGCGAGGAAGTCCGAAAGTCCCTCCGTCTCAAGCTGCGGAGGCGGCGAGACGGGCGGCAGGGGCATGTCGCGATGGCGGGGCCGCGAGGCCGGCTCGCGCGCCATCTCGGCGACGATCGCGGGCTCCGCGCCGGCCAGCCCGGCGGAGATGTCGGGACCGGGAGTTTCCCGCAGCAACGGCGGCATGTCGCGATCCTCGAGCAGCGCGCCGATGCGGCGGAGCTCCGTCACCACGGCCGATAGGCCGATCAGGATGAGGCCGCCGGAAAGCAGCATCGTTCCAGAGACAATCGCCGTGCTGCCGACGCTGAAATCCTTGTTCGGGACGCCGAAGGCGATCGCCATCAGTCCGGCGGCGGCAAAGATGATGCCGACGATCAAAGCAATGCGCGCCATCGAAACCTCGCCTTCCCAGCCGACCGTGCCGGTCTTCCATTTCCACGCGGCGGCGCGCCGCGCGGAGGAAACCCGCTCGCGCCACACGCGCCGGTATTCCGGACACCCACCCGCTCCACCCGCCGACAAAGCCGACGAGGCCGGCTTGGTCGAACGCGGCGCCCGCAAGCTTGCGGCCACCACCTCGGGTCTACTCGGTGGAAATCCCCCCGACTTTCGCGCGACGCATTATACGCCCTTCATATTGATAGGTTTTTCTGAAGATTCTGGCAATGCGCCAGCGCGATGATTGGCGTGGAGAACGTCGCCGTCCGCCATCTCCTCCCCCGGGCGTTGCAGGCGGCTTTGCGCCCAGGGCGGGCCAGTTGCAATTTGATCCGAATATTCAACATGCTATCTTGCAGCTTCGAATTCGCCATCGAAGTGAGGTTTTTTGACATGGCCGCCATTCTGCAATCGCTCGGACGCACGATCGTCGCCGGAATCGTCCTTCTCATTCTGATCATCGTGGTCGTTGGGCTTGGAACGGGCCAGTCGATCAAGTTCGGCCATGCGTGGGGCGCCTTCTTCCTGCGCTACCTCCACATTCTCAGCGGCGTGATGTGGATCGGCCTGCTGTGGTATCTCAATTTCGTGCAGATCCCGACCGTGCCGAAGATCGAGCCGGCCGAGCATCGCGCCGCCGTCACGAAATTCATCGCGCCGAAGGTTCTGTTCTGGTTCCGCTACGGGGCGCTCGCGACCGTCATCACGGGCCTCCTGCTTGCCTGGGCGAACGGCTATCTCCTCCAGTCGCTGATGCTCGAAAAGTCGGTGGTCGCCATCGGCATCGGCATGTGGCTGGCGCTGATCATGGCGTTCAACGTCTGGTTCATCATTTGGCCCATGCAGAAGAAGGCGCTGGGGATCGTCGAGGCGACCGCGGACGAGAAGGCCAAGGCCGGGCGCATCGCGATGCTGACCTCGCGCACCAACACCCTTCTGTCGATCCCCATGCTCTATTGCATGGCGGCCCAGAGCCACGGCGGCTTCTGACGGCGCGGACGGCCGCGCGGCCGCCCCTCGAGACACCCGGCCGCGACCACCGTCGCGGCCGGATTTTTTTGAGAGCTCCGAAAATGGGACCGCGCCACGTCTAAGGGACGCGCCATCCGGCGGCGCGGTCCGTCGCAACAGTGGCCTTTCGCGCCCGACGCGGCCACGGCCTTGCCCCACTCTTGCCGCGCCGCTCCATTTGACAGAAGCGGGGTTGATGGACATGCCTGCTGGAACGGCGGCGGACGGCGCGCGGCCAGGCTTCGCGCAAGCCTCACGGATGGATCAAGGCTGATCGGCCTCATGACGCTCAAGGTCACGCAAACCCCGCGCGCGAACCGACCCGCGATCGATCGCGCGTGCGATCTCCTCGCGCTCGCCGTGCTCGCGGCCGTCGCGGCGATCGCGCTCGCGAGCTTTCGCGATTACGGCCTCGGCTGGGACGACTTCACGCATTCCGAGTTCGCCGATCTCGTCATCGCGATGTATTCCTCCGGCTTCCGCGACACCAGGGCGCTGACCTTCGTCAACCTGCACATGTATGGCAGCGGCTTCGACGTGCTCGCCGCGCTGGTGCACAAGGTCCTCCCGTTCGGGCTGTTCGAGACGCGACGTCTCGCGGGCGCGGCGGTCGGGCTGATCGGGCTCGCCGCCGCGTGGCGCGCCGGCCGGCGTGTCGGCGGACCGGTCGCGGGCTTGGCGGGGCTCGCGCTGCTTGCGACATGCCCGGTGTTCTACGGCCATATGTTCATGAATCCGAAGGACGCGCCCTTCGCCGTGGCGATGATCGTGCTCGTGCTCGCGCTGGTGCGGCTGGCCGACGAATACCCCGCGCCGACATCACGCACGCTCGCCTTCTTCGGCGTAAGCATCGGCCTCGCCATCGGCACGCGGGTGCTTGGCGGCATCGGCGCGATCTATGCGCTCGCCGGTCTCGTTCCCCTGCTCACGGCCGACATCCAGGCGACCGGCGCGCGCGAGGCGTTCCGGCGGCTCGGGCGGCTCCTGGCGTGGCTGTCGCCGTCGTTCCTGCTCGGCTATCTGGTGATGGGCCTGCTGTGGCCATGGTCGGTGCTCTCGCCGCTCAATCCGTTCCGCGCGCTCGTCTATTTTTCCAAATTCTTCGAAAAGCCGTGGAAGGAATTGTTCGATGGCGCGCTGATCGCGGTCCCCGACATGCCGTGGACCTATCTGCCGACGCTGTTCGCGTTCAAGCTTCCCGAGATCTTCAGCGTGCTCGTCTGCGTCGGCGTCGTCCTCGCCGTCGTCGAGCAGGCACGCGCCGGCGTTCCCGCGCGGCGCCGAGCCGCGATGCTGATCGTGCTGTTCGCCGCGTTCTTTCCGCTACTGCTGGCGATGATCACGCACCCGGCGCTCTATAACGGCGTGCGCCATTTCATCTTCGTCGTGCCGCCGATGGCGGTGCTGGGCGGAGTCGCGTTCGCCTGGCTGTTCGACCGCCTGAACGCGCGCGCGCGCGCGGCCGCGCTGGTATTGGCCCTCATGGGGCTCGCCGGGCTCATCCTGCCGGTCGAACAGATGATCCGGCTTCATCCCTATCAATACACCTATTTCAATCACGCCGCCGGAACCGTGCGCGCGGCCGATAACCGCTTCATGCTCGATTATTGGGGCCTGTCGCTGAAGCAGGCGTCGGAGGCGCTGCGCGCGAAAATCGCCGAGCGCGGCGAGACGCCGCCGTCGGGCGGCAAATGGAAGGTCGCGGTGTGCGGACCGCAGCGCCCGGCCGAGGTCGCGCTCGGGCCGGATTTCGCCATCGGTTGGGAAAGCCTGGGCGCCGATTTCGCCATGCTGATCGACGAATTCTACTGCCGCCGGCTCGACGCGCCGGTCATCGCCGAAATCGAGCGCGGCGGCGTGGTGTTCGCCCGCGTGCACGACCTTCGCGGACGCGACGTGCCGACGCTCCTGTCAATTCCGGCGCCGTGACGAAGGGCTCACGCGGCGAGCGCGGCGAGAATGCGCGCCCATGAGCGCGTACCCTTGAGGAAGCTGGTCACGTCGTATTTCTCGTTCGGCGAATGCACGCGGTCGTCGTCGAGACCGAACCCCACCAGCAGCGTGTCGAGGCCGAGCGTCCGCTTGAAGTCGGCGACCACCGGGATCGACGCGCCCGATCCGATCAGGATCGCCTCGCGGCCCCATTCCTCGGTGAGCGCCTGGCGCGTCACCTTGAGCTGCTTCATCGACCAATCGAGCGCGATGCCGGGCGCGCCGGTATGGCTGATGAATTCGGCGTCGCAATCCGGCGGCAAACGCGAGCGGACGAAGGCGCGGAAGGCGTCGCGGATCGCGTCGGGGTTCTGCGCGCCGACGAGGCGGAAGGAAACTTTCGCCGACGCCTCGGCCGGGATGACGGTCTTCGAGCCTTCCCCGGTATAGCCGCCGACGATGCCGTTGATGTCGCAGGTCGGGCGCGAGGAAATCTGCTCGATGAGCATGCGCTCGGCCTCGCCCGCGGGCGCGGAAAGCCCCACCGGCTTGAGGAAGGATTCCGGCGTGAAGTCGAGCGCGGCCCATTGGCGACGGACATCCTCCGGCAGTTCGCCGACGCCGTCGTAAAAGCCCGGGATGGTGACGCGCCCGCGGTCGTCGTGAATGGCGCCGAGAACGCGCGTGAGCACGCGGATCGGATTTTGCGCCGCGCCGCCATAAAGGCCCGAATGCAGGTCGCGGTGCGCCGCGCGCAAACGCACCTCCTCGTAGACGAGGCCGCGCAGCGACGTCGTGATCGCCGGCGTCTGCGCGTCCCACATATTGGTGTCGCACACCAGCGCGACGTCGGCGGAAAGTTCCTCGCGATTGGCGGCAAGGAACGGCCCGAGATTCTTGGAGCCGACTTCTTCCTCTCCCTCGACGAGGATGGTGACGCCGGTGGGAAGCGCGCCGGCGACCTTGATCCAGGCGCGGCACGCCTCGACGAAGGTCATGACCTGGCCCTTGTCGTCCGCCGCGCCGCGCGCGACGATGACGCGGCGCCCATCGGGCAGAACCCGCAGCGTCGGCTCGAACGGCGGCTCGTCCCATAATTCGACCGGATCGACCGGCTGCACGTCGTAATGGCCGTAGAACAGCACGCGCGATCCGTCGCCGGGCGTGCGGGCGAGAACGGCCGGATGCCCGCCGGTCGGACGCACATGCGTCTCGAACCCGATCGATGCAAGATCGCGCGCCAGATGCGCGGCGGCCGCCTCGCATTCGCCGGCGAATACCGGGTCGGCCGAGATCGACTTGAAGCGCAGAAGCGCGAACAGCCGCTCCAGGCTCGCGTCGAAATCGGCGTCGATCTGGTCGAGAACCGCGGCAAGCCGCGCATTGCTAGTCATGGGTGTCTTCCTTCGACGGCGCCGTGGGACCGGCGCGCTCAGCGGCGCAGAATTCCGCCGAGCACGCTGCGCGCGATGGCCCGCCCGACCGATCCGCCCAGCGATCCACCGACCGACTTGCCGATCGAGGCGGCAGCTCCGCCAATCACCTTGCCGGCGACCGAGCGGGTCACCTCCCGCGCGATGACCTGGCCGGTCGACAGCCGCTTGCCGCGTGGACGGTTGGTGCCGAAGATCGTGCCGACGGCGTTGCCGATATCATCGAGCAGGCCGCCGCCCTCCTCGTCTCCATCCGCCTTGCCGCCCTCCGTCTTGCCGCCGTCCTTGGTGGCGGCGGCTTCCTCGCCGACGCGCTTCTGCAGTTTCTCGTAGGCCGACTCGCGATCGATCGCCTCGTCATACTTGCCCTTGATCGGACTCCTGGACGTGATCGCCTTGCGCTCGTCCGGCGTGATCGGGCCGATGCGCGCGCTCGGCGGACGGATCAGGACGCGCTCGACCATTGTCGGCGTGCCGTTGCCTTCGAGGAACGACACCAGCGCCTCGCCCTTGCCGAGTTCGGTGATGACCTTCGAGGTGTCGAGCTTGGGGTTCGGCCTGAAGGTTTCCGCCGCCGCGTTGACGGCCTTCTGGTCGCGCGGCGTGAAGGCGCGCAGGGCGTGCTGCACGCGGTTGCCGAGCTGGGCGAGCACCTTGTCGGGCACGTCGAGCGGGTTCTGGGTCACGAAATAGACGCCGACCCCCTTGGAACGGATCAGCCGCACCACCTGCTCGATCTTCTCCAGCAACGCCTTGGGCGCGTCGTTGAACAGCAAATGCGCCTCGTCGAAGAAGAAGACGAGCTTGGGCTTGGGCGGATCGCCGACCTCGGGAAGCTCCTCGAACAGTTCCGACAGCAGCCACAGCAGGAACGTCGCGTAAAGCCGCGGATTTTCCATCAGCTTGTCGGCTGCAAGAATATTGATGATGCCGCGACCGTCGCGGTCGGTCTTCATCAGGTCCTTCAGTTCGAGCGCCGGCTCGCCGAAGAACTTGGCGCCGCCCTGGTTCTCCAGGACGAGTAGCTGGCGCTGCATGGTGCCGACGGTCTGCTTGGAGACATTGCCGTATTGCGTGGTCAACTCGTCGGCGTGCTCGGCGACGAAGGCCAGAATCGCGCGCAGGTCCTTCATGTCGAGCAGCAACAGCCCCTGCTCGTCGGCGATGCGGAAGGCAATGTTGAGCACGCCCTCCTGGACGTCGTTGAGGTCCATCATGCGCGAGAGCAGCAGCGGCCCCATCTCCGAGATCGTCGCGCGAACGGGATGGCCCTGCTCGCCGAACACGTCCCAGAACACGGTCGAGAACTGATCAGGAGCGAATTCGATGCCGACATCCTTGGCGCGTTTGAGAAGAAAATCCTTGGCCTCGCCCACTTCGGAAATGCCCGACAGATCGCCCTTGATGTCGGCGGCGAAGACCGGCACGCCGGCGTTGGCGAAGCCTTCGGCGAGCACCTGCAGCGTCACCGTCTTGCCGGTTCCGGTCGCGCCGGTCACGAGTCCGTGCCGGTTCGCGAGCCCCAGCGTCAAGAACGCGGAAGCGTCGCCCTTGCCGACGAAAATGAGGCCTTCGCCGCCGGTTTTCGCTGGAGCTTCGGCCTTCGAGGCCTCCTTCGGCGCCGACTTGGCGTCCTTCGACGGTGCCTTGGCGTCCTTCGGAGCCGGGTTGTCGCTCTTCTTGTTGGCCGCCTTCGGGCGTGGCGTTCGCTGCTGCATGAGTTGATCCTATTTCATCACGTGAATATCGCGATCGGGCGTTCCTTGGTCGAGCCTTCGTTGGTCGAACGTACCGCTCCGCGTGCGAAATGCCGTGTCACCCAACGCGACGACGCGCCGGCATCGGCGGTGTGATTGGCCTTCGCGCCCTGAAACGCAAGCGATTGGGTGGACGCCACTCGACATTTCGACAATTCGCCCGGTTCGCCTTTGCAATCTTGCAACAGTCGACGACGTAATGCATTCGAATTGGTCGGATCGAGCGACACAATTGTTGCGTTTCATCCCGGTGGCGATAGAACGTCCTTCATGGTCATGCCGAAGACGCCGAAAAAAGCGAGCGAATTAACGCCGATAAGAAGAATATTGTAACGCATAACGACAATACGCAATAAGGGCAGGTCGGAAGTCATGGAAGAACTGATCGATCGGCTGGTCGCCAATGTCGGGATCGACAAGGCCACCGCCGAAAAAGCCATTGGCATCATTCTCGCTTTCCTGCGGGCGGAAGGCCCCGCCGACAAGGTTCAGGCGATCATCGACGGCCTTCCGGGCGCGGAGGACGCCATCAAGGCGGGCGAAGCCGTCAGCGGCGGCCTCGGCGGATTGATGGGCGGCGGGATCATGGCGGTCGGCGCCAAACTGATGTCGGCTGGACTCGGCATGGGCCAAATCTCATCCGTCTCCCGCGAAATCCTCGATCACGCGCGGGGAAAGATCGGCTCGGACGCAGTCGATGAAATCGTCGCCGGCATTCCCGGCCTGAGCCAGTTCGTTTGATCGCCCAACCTTCCCATCTCGCCATGACCTACCCGATTGCGCAGATCGAAGGGCTTGGGCCCGAGGCCGCCCGGCAGTTGAAATCCATCGGCATCCGTACGACCGAAAAGCTGCTCGAGGCGGCGAGCAGCGCCAAGGGCCGCAAGGGCATCGCCGCCCGGACAGGCTTGAACGAAAGCGACCTTCTCGCCTGGGCCAATATCGCCGATTGCATGCGCGTCAAGGGCTTGGGCAAGGCCAAGGCCGAATTGCTGCGCGCGGCCGGCGTCAGCACGTTGCGGGAGCTCGCCCAGCGCAATCCCGCGCGCCTGGCCGCGGCGATGGAGGCCGCCAACGCCGACCGCAAACGGATGGGCATCCGCCCGTCGGGAGAGTCGGTTGCCAAACTGATCGCGCGGGCCAAAAAACTGCCAATCAAGATTTCCTACTGATCGCCTCGCTTCCGTCGCCTCGCTTCCGTCGCCTCGCTTCCGTCGCCTCGCTTCCGTCGCCTCGCTTTCGTCGCCTCGCTGCGCTCGCCACGTTTCTCAATCCCTCGCCGATCGCCCCTGTTCCGTCGTCGGCGACGTTCCCCGCCAACGCGCTCGCCCCAGTCCGCCCTCCCTGACGCGCCGTTCCGGTTGCGCGGCGAAAAATGCCGGCGGACCGCCCTCTCCCGCATCCGACGCCGTTCCCGACGACCGGCTCAAACTTGACTTCGCCCGAGGGACTGCGCAAAGCAGGCCGCGATGGCATCAGCGCGTCGTCTTGAAACTCTCGGCTCCGGCCGCACCGGTTCGGGGCATCTTGGCCCCGACGATAGGGGGAGCGCGCCCGAACGCGCCGCCGCGCTCATCGCGGATGCCCGCGCGCGCGTCTGGCCGGCCATTCCGCTCGTCATGGGCATCGTCAACGTCACGCCGGATTCCTTTTCCGACGGCGGCGAATGGCTGGCGCCCGACCGCGCCATCGCTCACGCCCGCGACCTGGTCGCGGCGGGCGCGTCCATCATCGATGTCGGCGCGGAATCGACACGTCCCTATGGCGGCGCCAAGCCGGTTTCGGCCGACGAGGAACGCGCGCGCCTGGCGCCGGTGCTGCGCGCGATTGCCGCGCTTGGCGCGCCCGTTTCGATCGACACCATGAAGGCCGAAATCGCCGCCTGGGCGCTCGACGAGGGCGCGGCCATCGTCAACGACGTCTGGGGATTGCAACGCGATCCCGACATGGCCCGCCTCGTCGCCGCGCGCGGCGTGCCGGTGGTGGTCATGCACAACCGCGAGTCCGCGGACCCCGCGATCGACATCATGGCCGACATCGGGGCGTTCTTCGCCCGCACGCTCGACATCGCGGCCGCGGCCGGCATCGCGCGCGAGCGGCTGATCCTCGATCCCGGCATCGGCTTCGGCAAGACCGCCGATCAGAGCCTGACCGTGCTCGCGCGCCTTCGCGAATTGCGCGCGCTTGACCTGCCGATCCTCGTCGGCGCCTCGCGCAAGCGCTTTATCGACGCGGTTTCGCCGGCAAGTCCGCGCGAGCGCATCGGCGGATCGATCGCCGCGCATCTGGCCGCCGCGCGCGCGGGCGCGACGATCCTGCGCGCGCACGATGTCGCCGAGACACTGCAAGCCCTCCGCATCCATTCGGCCATCGAGACCCATTCATGAGCGATTTCATCTTCGTCCGCGGTATCGTCGTGCACGCCCATCACGGCGTGATGGCGCATGAATCAGAAGTCGGCCAGCGGTTCGTGATCGACCTCGAACTGGTGACCGACCTCGCCGGCGCCTCGCGCAGCGACCGCCTGTCGGACACCGTGTCCTATTCCGCGATCGTCGAAACCGCGACCGCGGCCTTCGCCGATGAGAACTACCGCCTGCTCGAACGCGCCGCGGGCGCCGTCGCCGACGCCGTGCTCGACCGTTTCGATCGCGTCTCCTCGGTGCGGGTGACAGTGCACAAGCCGCACGCGCCGATCGCCGCGATCTTCGAGGACGTCGGCGTCTCGCTCGTGCGCGCGCGCCATGGCTAGAGCCGCGATCGCGCTCGGCGGCAATGTCGGCGACGTCGCCGCGACTTTCGAGCGCGCCATCTCCGAGCTGTGCCGCGACGCGCCGGCGCGATTGCTCGCCCGTTCGGCCAATTTCTCGACGCCGCCCTGGGGCGTGGAGGCGCAGCCGCCCTTTCTCAACGCCTGCATCCTGGTCGAAACGCGGACCCCGCCGCGCGAGTTGCTCGCCCGCATGCATGGGATCGAGCGCGCGCACGGCCGCGACCGAAGCCGGGAGACGCGGTGGGGCCCGCGTGCCCTCGACCTCGACCTTCTTACCTATGACGATCTCGAAATCGTCGCCCCCGATCTGACTCTGCCGCATCCGCGCCTGACCGAGCGCGGCTTCGTCCTCGCGCCGCTCGCCGAAATCGCGCCGGAAATGATTGTCCGCGGCCGCGCGGTCGCCGATCACCTCGCCCGGGTTCCATTGACTGGGATCAAACGTCTTGGGAGCCCAAATCCGCCCTGATCCGCTCACGTCAATGAGAACAAAGGGAGCATTGGCACACCCGGCGCGCCATGGCATTTTCCGGCGCGTCGCCCCTTCCCGATCGCCCAAGACCCGCATGACCAGTTCCGACCTGCCGCTCGCCTCCGAGTTTCCCGCCGCGAACCGCCGCGACTGGCTCCGGCTCGTCGACGGCGTGCTCAAGGGCGCCGATTTCGACAAGAAGCTCGTCGCGCGCACCTATGACGGCCTGCGCGTCGAGCCGATCTACGAGCGCGCCGCCGGCGCGGCGATCGTCGCCGGACGCGCGGGGGGAGAACCCTGGCTGATCGTCCAGCGCGTCGATCACCCCGATCCCGCGATCGCCAACGGGCAGATTCTCGACGACCTCGAAAACGGCGCGCGCGGCGTCTGCCTGGTGTTCGCCGGCGGCTTCGGCGCGCACGGCTTCGGCCTTTCCGAAATTTCGGCGGAGACCATCGCACGCGCGCTCGACGGCGTGGTGCTAGACGCCGACGTGCATATCGAGTTGACGCCCATTCCCGGCGCCAAGGACGCCGGCGAGGCGTTCGCCGACCTGGTCGCGGCGCGCAAGGTCGATCCATCGCGCGTCGACGCGCATTTCAATTATCAGCCGCTCGGCATGATCGTCGCGCGCGGCACCGCGCCGGGCACCTGGGACGAGCTCGCGCCGTCGATGGTCGAGCGCGTCGCCGCGCTCAAGACGCGCGGCTTCAAGGGTCCCTTCGTGCTCGCCGACGGCAGGCCGGCGCACGATGCCGGCGGCTCCGAAGCGCAGGAACTCGCCTTCGCGCTGTCGAGCGCGCTCGCCTATCTGCGCTCGTTCGAGGCCGCGGGCTGGCCACTCGACGAGGCGCGCGCGGCGATCTCATTCAGCCTCGCGGCGGACGCGGACCAGTTCCTGACCATGGCCAAGTTTCGCGCCATCCGTAAATTGTGGGCGCGCGTGGAGGAGGCCTGCGGGCTCGCGCCGCGCGCCGCCTTCGTCAACGCGCAGACCGCTTGGCGCATGCTGACGCAGCGCGATCCTTATGTGAACATGCTGCGCGCGACGATGGCGGTGTTCGCCGCCGGCCTCGGCGGCGCCGACGCCATCTCGGTGCTGCCGCACACGCTCGCCTTCGAACCGCCCGACGCGATGGCGCGGCGCGTGGCGCGCAACACGCAGCTGGTCCTCATCGAAGAATCCAACCTTGCGCGCGTCGCCGATCCGGCGGCCGGCTCCGGCGGCATCGAGGATCTGACGGCCAAGCTGTGCGCGTCGGCCTGGGCGCTGTTTCAGGAGATCGAGACCGCCGGCGGCATCTGGCCGGCGCTCGCCAGCGGTCTTTTCCAACGCAAGGTCGCCGACACGCGCGCCGCGCGCATGGCCAATATCGCGCGCCGCAGGGACGCGCTCACGGGCTTGAGCGAATTTCCCGACATCGCCGAGGCGCCGTTGCCGGCGCAGACCGACCGCCTGATCGGCGCCGCGCATTTCGGCGCGATCAAGGCCAAGATCGAACCGCTGCCGGCGATGCGGCTGGCCGAGCCGTTCGAGAAACTGCGCGACAAATCGGATCGCCGCCTCAAGCAGAAGGGCGCGCGGCCGCTGGTGTTCCTCGCCGCGCTCGGCGCGCCGGCCGATTTCACCGCACGCGCGACCTTCGCCAAGAATTTCTTCGAGGCCGGCGGGATCGCGGCGATCCAGCACGACGGCGCCGATCGTCGGGCGCTGGCGGACGCGTTCAAGGCCTCGGGCGCGGCGCTCGCCTGCCTGTGCTCCTCGGACGAGACCTACGCGCGCGAGGCCGTCGCCGCGGCCGGCGCGCTCAAAGCCGCCGGCGCGGCGCATGTCTATGTCGCCGGCCGGCCCGGCGCGCTCGAACAGGCGCTTGGCGAGGCGGGCGTCGGCACCTTCATCTACGCCGGCTGCGACGCGCTCGCGACGCTGCGGGCCGCCCATGATATGCTCAATCCTTGAACGCGGGTCCCTATCCGGCCGATGGCGAGAACAGCATGAGCCGCATTCCTGATTTCACCGGCATCGCCTTCGCCGACGCCGCGACGCCGGCGGCGACGCGCGAGCCCGCGCCGTGGCTCACGCCCGAGGGCATCGCGGTGAAGGCCGCCTATGGCGAGCGCGACCTCGCCGGCATCGATTTTCTCGACACCTGGCCCGGCATCGCGCCCTACCCGCGCGGCCCCTACCCGACGATGTATGTCAACCAGCCGTGGACGATCCGCCAATATGCGGGCTTCTCGACGGCGGAGGATTCCAACGCCTTCTATCGCCGCAATCTTGCCGCCGGGCAGAAGGGCCTGTCGGTCGCCTTCGATCTCGCCACTCATCGCGGCTACGATTCCGATCATCCGCGCGTGGCCGGCGATGTCGGCATGGCGGGCGTGGCGATCGATTCCATCCACGACATGCGCGTGTTGTTCGACGGCATCCCGCTCGGCGAGATGAGCGTGTCGATGACGATGAACGGCGCGGTGCTGCCGGTGCTGGCGCTCTACGTCGTCACCGCCGAGGAACAGGGCGTTCCGCCGGAGAAACTCTCCGGCACGATCCAGAACGACATCCTCAAGGAATTCATGGTGCGCAACACCTATATCTATCCGCCGGCTCCCTCGATGCGCATCATCTCCGACATCTTCGCCTTCACCTCGCGCAAGATGCCGAAATACAATTCGATCTCCATTTCCGGCTACCACATGCAGGAAGCCGGCGCGACGCAGGATCTCGAACTCGCCTATACGCTGGCCGACGGCGTCGAATATGTCCGCGCCGGGCTCAAGGCCGGCCTCGACATCGACCGCTTCGCGCCGCGACTGTCGTTCTTTTGGGCGATCGGCATGAACTTCTTCATGGAAGTGGCCAAGATGCGCGCCGCGCGGCTGCTGTGGGCGAAGCTCATCAAGCCGTTCGAGCCGAAGGACGCCCGCTCGCTGTCGCTGCGCACGCATTGCCAGACTTCCGGCTGGTCGCTCACCGCGCAGGACGTGTTCAACAACGTCATGCGCACGGCGATCGAGGCGATGGCGGCGACCCAGGGCCACACCCAATCGCTGCATACCAACGCGCTCGACGAGGCGCTCGCCTTGCCGACCGATTTTTCCGCGCGCATCGCCCGCAACACGCAGCTCTTCCTGCAACAGGAGAGCGGCACCACGCGCGTCGTCGATCCCTGGGGCGGCTCCTATTACGTCGAACGCCTCACCTACGAGCTCGCGAAAAAGGCCTGGGCGCATATCCAGGAAGTCGAGGAACTGGGCGGCATGGCCAAGGCGATCGAGGCCGGCGTGCCGAAGCTGCGCATCGAGGAAGCCTCCGCCCGGACCCAGGCGCGCATCGACGCCGGCCAGCAGTCCGTCATCGGCGTCAACAAATATCGCCTCGCCAACGAGCCCGCCATCGACGTGCTCAAGGTCGACAATTCCGCCGTGCGGCGCACGCAGATCGACAAGCTCAAGCGCCTGCGCGCCGAGCGCGATCCCGCCGCCGTCGACCAAGCGCTCGCCGCGCTGACGCGGTCGGCCGGCGACGGCAACGGCAATCTGCTCGCGCTCGCCATCGACGCGGCGCGCGCCAAGGCGACCGTCGGCGAGATTTCGGACGCGATGGAAAAGGTGTATGGCCGTCACGTGGCGTCGATCAAGGTCATCACCGGCGTCTACAAGCGGGAGGCCGCCGGCATGTCCGACAAGATCGAACGCATCCAGCGCGGTGTCGCCGCGTTCGAGGACGCGGAAGGACGCCGACCGCGCATTCTCGTCGCCAAGATCGGGCAGGACGGGCACGATCGCGGCCAGAAGGTGATCGCCTCGGCCTTTGCCGATCTCGGCTTCGACGTCGACATCGGCCCGATGTTCGCGACCCCCGACGAAGCCGCGCGGCAGGCGATCGAAAACGACGTGCACATCATCGGCGTCTCCTCGCTCGCCGCCGGCCATCTGACGCTGGTGCCGCAACTCAAGGCCGCCCTCAAGAATCAGGGACGCGACGACATCATGATCATCGTCGGCGGCGTGGTGCCGCCGCAGGATTACGACGCGCTGATCAAGGCCGGCGCCGAGGCGATCTTTCCGCCCGGCACCGTAATCGCGGACGCGGCCGAACAGCTCATCGCCAAGCTCGGCAAGCGGCTCGGCCATGCCGGCGCGGCGGCGGAGTAGGCCCGTGACCCTGTCCCGCGTCGCGCGTGGCGCGCTGGCCATTCTCTTGCTTGGCCTGCTTTCGGCCTGCATGACATCGAAGCGGCCGCTGTTCGACGCCGCCACCGGCGTCGCCGCGCTCGGCGAAGGCGGCACCTACGGCTCGTTCGAACGCCAGGATGACGGCTCATTCAAGCGCGACGCCACCATCATCGTGAAGCGGCGCGGCACCCTCTACGATTTCGTCAACGAGGAAAAGGCGACCACCCCGATCTCGCTGCATCCGTTGCGCGCGGGCGAATTCGTCGGCCAGGCGACCAGCGCCAAGGGCGAATTCGCCTATGTCGTCTTCCGCGTGGTGGGCGACGACATCTTCGTTCACGTGCCCGACTGCGACAAGCAGGACAAGGCGCGCATCGTCACGCTCGGCGCGCGCCTCGAGCGGCTGGAATGCAAGCTCGACGGCGTCGCCGACGCCAAGGCGTTCTTCGAAGCGCTCGACCTTGGCACGCCGGGCGCCAAGCTGACGCGGGAAAAATGATTCAACGCGGCGACGAGCTTGCCGATCGCGTTCGCGCCGGAGATCGCGCCGCGCTCGCCCGCGCCATCACGCTGGTGGAAAGCCGCCGCGCCGACCATCAGCGCGCCGCCCGCGACCTGGTGCAGCGTCTGCTTCCGTTCACCGGCCAAGCGACGCGCGTCGGCATCACCGGCGCGCCGGGCGTCGGCAAGTCGACCACCATCGACGCGCTCGGCATGCACCTCATCGGCCTCGGCCACAAGGTCGCCGTGCTCGCCGTCGATCCGTCCTCGACGCGCTCGGGCGGTTCGATCCTCGGCGACAAGACGCGCATGGCGCGCCTGTCGTCGGCGCCGGACGCCTTCATCCGCCCCTCGCCCGCGGCCGGCACGCTCGGCGGCGTGGCCGCCAAGACGCGCGAGGCGATGCTGCTCTGCGAGGCCGCCGGCTTCGACGTGGTGCTGGTCGAGACCGTCGGCATCGGCCAGTCGGAAACCGCCGTCTGCGACATGGTCGATTTCTTCCTCGCGCTGATGCTGCCCGGCGGCGGCGACGAATTGCAGGGCATCAAGAAGGGTCTCGTCGAGCTCGCCGACATGATCGCGATCAACAAGGCCGACGGCGACGGGCTTGCCCGCGCGCGCGCGACCGCGGCCGACTACCGCGCCGCGCTGTCAATCCTCGCGCCGCGCTCGGCGAGTTGGCGGCCGCCTGTGGCGACCTATTCCGCGCTCACCGGCGAGGGCGTCGCCGACCTATGGCAACGCGCCCGCGATCACCGCGCGGCGCTGACCGCCTCGGGCGAGCTCGCGCGGCGGCGCGCCGAGCAGCAGGTCAAATGGATGTGGTCGATGCTCGAAGAGCGCCTGTTCGCGCGACTGCGCGCCGAACCCGGCAATCGCGCGAGGGTGCGGGAAGTCGAGGCGGCCGTTTCCGGAGGAACGATGACGCCGGCGCTCGGCGCCGACGCCCTCGCCGCCTTGCTCGAACGCTAAAGCATGACGCCGAAACGCGCGAGGCGATTTTCGGACAGCTTCATGCTCCAAGCTATTTGGATCGATCACCATCATGATGTCGGATCGATTCGATCCAATATCATCGTGATCTAGGATGGAACAGCCCCCGTGTCGCGGCCACGCATCCTTCTCACCGGCTTCGGAGCGTTCCCCGGCGCGCCGTTCAATCCGACGCGGGCGCTGGTCGCGCGCCTGGCGCGAACGCGCCGGCCGGCGCTCGCCGACGTGACCATCGTCCACCACGTGTTCGAGGTCGCCTACGCCGCCGTCGATCGCGACCTGCCGATGCTGATCCGGCGCCACCGGCCCGACGCGATCCTGATGTTCGGTTTGGCGACGCGGACGCCTTTCCTGCGCGTGGAGACGCGCGCGCGCGACACCGTCACCGGACTATGGCCGGATGCCGCCGGCATGCGCGGCGGCGGCCGCCGCATCGTCGAGGGCGGTCCGGCGACGCTTTCGTTCGGCGCACATGTCGGACGCCTGTGGCGCGCGGCGCTGGCGGCCGGCGCCGACGCAAGGCTTTCGCGCGACGCCGGGCGCTACCTCTGCAACTATCTTTCCTTCCGCGCGCTCGTCGCCGCGCGCGCGGCGGACGGACCGCGTCTCGTCGCCTTCATTCATGTTCCGCCGGTGACGCGAACGGGATTGCATCGCGCCGCGCGCGGGCGCACGGTGACGATGCGCGAACTTCAACGCGCCGGCGACGCGCTGGTGATGGCGGTCGTCGGCGAGACGCGCCGCCGACTGTTGGCCGGGCCCGGAGGACGTGACGATCATGCGCGATCCCGTTGACCGCCGCGATTTTCTCCGCGCCGGGGCGCTCGCCGCCGTCGGATGCGGCGCAAGCCTCGCCGCCACGAGCTCGACCGGCGGCCACGCCGCGCCGCTCATGGCGACGCTCGGCCGCGACGCCGCGCATTACGGCGTCACGCCCGGCGGTCCGGACGACCAGACCCGGGCGCTGCAACGCGCCATCAACGAGACCGCGCGCGAGCGCGTGCCGCTCGCGCTGCCGCCCGGCGTCTATCGCACGTCGATGCTCACGCTGCCGGACGGCGCGCGGCTTGTCGGCGTGCGCGGCGCGACGCGGCTCGTTCTTTCCGGCGGTCCCTCGCTCATCGCGGCGAGCCGCTGCGAGGGCGTGAGCCTCACCGGACTTGCCATCGACGGCGCCGGCGCGAGCCTGCCCGAACGGCGCGGACTCGTGCATATCGAGCACGGCCGCGCCATCGCCATCCGCGACTGCGACATCCTCGCCAGCGGCCGCTGCGGCGTGTGGATCGAGGACGTCGCCGGCGATATCGGCGATTGCGCCTTCACCGACATCGCCGCGACCGCGATCGTGTGCTTCGACGCCGCCGGCCTGACGATCGCGCGCAACACCATCCGCCGCGCCGGCGACAACGGCATCGAGGTGCTGCGCCACCAGCGCGGCGACGACGGCACGCTGATCGTCGACAACCGCGTCGAGAACATCGCCAACCGGTCCGGCGGTTCGGGACAATACGGCAACGCCATCAACGTCTTCCGCGGCGGCAACGTCATCGTGCGCGGCAATCGCATCCGCGACTGCGCCTATTCGGCGGTGCGCGGCAACTCGGCCTCCAACATCCAGATTGTCGGCAACACCGTCACCGCCGCGCGCGAGGTCGCGCTCTACGCCGAGTTCGCCTTCGAGGGCGCGGTGATCGCCAACAATCTGGTCGAGGGCGCGGCGACCGGCGTCTCGGTCGCCAACTTCAACGAGGGCGGACGCATCGCCACGGTTTCCGGCAATATTATCCGCGACCTCTATCCGAAATCGCCGGCCGGCACGCCGCCCGACAACGACGCCGGCGTCGGCATCTATGTCGAGGCGGACACCGCCGTCACCGGCAACGTGATCGAGAACGCGCCGGGCTTCGGCGTCATCGCCGGATGGGGCAAATATCTCCGCGACGTCGCGATCACCGGCAATGTCGTGCGCAAGGCTTTTGTCGGCATTGGCGTCTCGGTCGCGCCCGAGGCGGGCACGGCCCTGGTCGCCGGCAACATCATCGCCGAATGCCCGCGCGGCGCGATCGTCGGGCTCGATCACGCCCGGCCGGTGACGCCGGATCTCTCGATGCCGGGCGCGGCAAAATTCCCGCAAATTGCGATCGGGGCCAACCAGGTCAGGTGAGATTTCGCCCGGCCGGCGATGCATCCGGTCGCCGTCCGTGATAGTCTGCGCACCCCTGTTTGGCCGGAGAGCCGCCTTCGTCTCATGCGCGACACGCGTTCCCTCCTCGACCGCATTCCGTTTCCGCCGATCAGCCGCCGGCGCCTCGAGACATTGCAGGTCAATCTCGGCTATCGCTGCAACCAGTCCTGCACGCATTGCCATGTCGCCGCCGGGCCGAACCGGCGCGAGGAGATGGACGAGGCGAGCGTAGCCGCCGTCATCGCCTTCCTGCGCGCGCGGCGCGCGTCGACGCTCGACCTCACCGGCGGCGCGCCGGAGCTTCACCCGCGCTTTCGCGATTTGGTGCGCGCGGCGCGCGCGGCGGGCGTCGACGTCATCGACCGCTGCAATCTCACCATCCTTCTGGAAGACGGCCAGGAAGACCTCGCCGGATTTCTCGCCGCCAACGGCGTCACCGTCACCGCGTCGATGCCTTGCTATCTCCAGGACAATGTCGACCGCCAGCGCGGCAAGGGCGTTTACGCGCGCTCGATCGCGGGGCTCCAGCGCCTCAATGCGCTCGGCTACGGCCGCGCCGGCGGCGGGCTCACGCTCAACCTGGTCTACAATCCCGGCGGGCCGTCGCTGCCGCCGCCGCAAGAGACGCTCGAACACGACTACCGGCGCGAACTCGGCGAGCGCCACGGCATCGTCTTCAACCGGCTGTTCACGCTCGCCAACATGCCGATCCAGCGCTTCGGCGCCTCGCTCATCGCCAAGGGCGCGTTCGACGACTATCTCGCCATGCTGCGCGAGAACCATAGCGACGCCAATCTCGACGGCGTGATGTGTCGCACGACCCTGTCGGTCGACTATCGCGGTCTCGTCTATGATTGCGACTTCAATCAGATGCTCGATCTGCCGATCATGCGCGAGGGCGCTCCCCTGCGCGTCACGGCGCTCGCGGCGGAGGACGGCGAAGGCGGCGCGATCCGCGTCGGCGGCCATTGCTACGGCTGCACCGCCGGCCGGGGATCGAGCTGCACCGGCGCGCTCGCCCAGGCCGCCGAATGAATCTCGCGATCATCATGCCGGTGCTGAACGAGGCCGACGCGATCGCCTGCGCGCTCGACGCGCTCGCGCCCGCGCGCGCGGCCGGCGTCGAGATCATCGTCGTCGACGGCGGCAGCCGCGACCGCACGGCGGAAATCGCGGCACGTCACGGCGCGCGGGTGATCGAGGCCAGGCGCGGACGCGCCACGCAGATGAACGCCGGCGCGGCGGCGACACGGGCCGAAACGCTCGTCTTCCTGCACGCCGACACGCGCCTGCCCGACGGCGCGATCGAGATGGTGCGCGCGGCGGTCGGTGGCGATGGCGGCGCGAACCGTGACGTGGGCGGCGGCGACTGGGGTCGCTTCGATGTCCGCATCGCGGGCGCCGGCGTGACGCTCGCGCTCGTCGCGACGCTGATGAACCTGCGCTCGCGGCTGAGCGGCATCGCGACCGGCGATCAGACGATGTTCATGACCCGCGCGGCGTTCACGGCCGTCGGCGGTTTTCCCGAGATCGCGCTGATGGAGGACGTGGAGATGTCCCGCCGGCTGCGGCGGTTGTCGCGCCCGCGGTGCCTGCGCGCGCGCGTGACAACCTCGGGACGGCGATGGGAGAAGAACGGCGTGCCGCGCACCATCGCGCTGATGTGGCGGCTGCGGCTCGCCTATTGGCTGGGCGCCGATCCGGACGCGCTCGCGCGGCGTTACGGCTATGTCCCCGGAAAGAACTGAGCCCACGCGCGTCGCGATTCTGGCGAAGGCGCCGATCGCCGGATACGCCAAGACGCGCCTCGAACCCGCGCTCGGCGCGGACGGCGCGGCGGGCCTTCAGCGCCTCATGATCGAAGCGACAATCGCGATCGCGCTCGCCGCCGGGCTCGGGCCGATCACGATCTGGGCCGCGCCCGACGCCGCGCATGAAGTGTTCACCCGGCATGCCTCCCCGCGCGTCACGCTGGCGCGCCAGCCCGACGGCGATCTCGGCATACGCATGCTCGCCGCTTTCGCCACCAGCGAGGAGCCGACCCTCGTCATCGGCACCGATTGCCCGGCGCTGACGCCGGCGCATCTTGTCGAGGCGGCCGCCGCGCTCGCGGGCGGACGCGACGCCGCGCTCATCCCCGCCCGCGACGGCGGCTATGTCCTGATCGGGCTCGCCCGGCCGCGGCCGGCGCTGTTCCACGACATGTCCTGGGGCACGGTTGAGGTGGCCGCCGAAACGCGGCGGCGTATGGCGGTGCTGGCGCTCGAATGGAAGGAGTGGCCAGCGCTCGCCGACATCGACCGACCCGAGGATCTCGACAGCCTGCGCGGGGACGCCCGCTTCGCCGCGCTCGTCAGCCGCCGCCGCGGCGGGTGAAATCGAGCGAGAATCTTTGCAGCGATTGCAGCGCGCGCGAGGGCGCGTCCTCGTCCGGCTCCAGTAAGTCCGCGTCGAAATCGGGTCCATCCGCGTCGATATCGAGCGCGGCGGCGGCGGCGCGCCCTCGCCCGGACTCGATCTGGCGGCAGACCGAGTCGAGTTGCTGCCAGGCGGAGACGGCCGCCATGGATTCGCGCATCAGGTCGCGAAATTCGGCCGCGTCGTAGTAGCGCTTCCAGCGGCCGCTCTCATACATGTCGATGAGATTGGCCACCTGCCGCTCCGTGAGGTCGCGCCAGCGGGCGATGATTTCATGATCGCGCGATTGCTCTGCGGATGTGGACATCGGCCGGAATCAACCCCGGGGCGAATCAATTGGAATGACCAGAATCACCTCTACGCGAAGGATTCGCCGCCTGCCAAATGGTTTCTCGCCGCGCCATTTCCGATCGATCGATCGCGCGGATTCATTCTCGCAAGAAAGGCCTTTCGGCAATGGCTCAAAAAGCCAAGACCCGTCCGGGGGGACATCCGGACGGGTCAGACGCGGCGCTGGCGCGACCGGCTATTTCCGACCGCTGGAGACACCCGCGTGGTGAGAGGTTGGCTCCCCCCACATCAGGTTGGTCGCCACGCCGCGGCTTCCGGTTCACGCCGCGAACGACATGTCCTTGTGCGAATTTTCGATTCGATCAGCGCGGTTGCGATCCGGTCGAGACCGCCGACACGGGCAGGCCGCCGACCGCGGCGACGGCCGCGGCCGCGTCGACACGGCCCGCGCCGAACTGCTCGTCGCGCCCCTTCGGCCCGAGATCCTGGGCGGTCGCCATCAGGCGGTCGCGCATGACCGCCGGCGTGATCCGGGGATCGCGCTGGATCATCAGCGCCGCGACGCCGCTCACATAGGCCGCCGCGAAGGACGTGCCCGTGGTGATCTGATATTTGCCGCCGGGCGACGGCAACAACACATCGACGCCGGGCGCGGCGACCGCGATGTATCCGCCGCGATTGGCGCCGTCGAACAGCGCGTCGGAGGCATCCGTCGCGGTGACGGCGATCACCTCGCGATAGGCCGCGGGAAACAGCGGCGGCGATTTCGGACCGGCATTGCCGGCGGCCGCGACGAGCACGATGCCGCGCGAGTCGGCCGCGGTCACGGCGCGCTGAAGCAGCGGATCGTGCGGACCGGCAAAGCTCATATTGATGACGCGCGCGCCGCGCCCGGCGGCGTAATCGAGGCTCTTGAGAATCGAGAAGGTCGAGCTTTCAGCCCCGCTCTCGGCGACGCCGAAGGCGCGGACCGCCAGAATGCGGGCGGCGGGCGCGCTGCCGATTATCCGGGCGTGGGCCGCGATCGCTCCGGCGATGCCGGTGCCGTGCGCGTGCGGACCCTCGCGGCTCGACAGCGCGTCGAAGGATTCAGCGACCGTCGCGGCAAGCTCGGGGTGCCCGCCGTCGATCCCGGAATCGATCACGGCGACGGTCACATCCCTGCCGGTCGCGGCGGTATGCGCCTCCGAAAGCCTGAGCTTGACCGGGGGATATTGCGGATTGCCGCCGGCCGAGGTCCGCGCGGCCTGGGCCTGTTGCAGATGAAAGCGGAAATTGGGCTGCGCGAACTGGACGTCGCCGCCGACCTCGATGCCGTCGACGGTGACCGGCACCGACTTTCCCTTCGCCACGCGGAAGCGCACGAGGCTTGCCCCGATCAGCGGCAGGTTCCGTGTCTCCAGCCGCGTCAACGCGTAGCGGCGCGCGGTCTGGTTGATGCTCTCCTCGCTTGGATTGTCGGTGAAGAGGATCAGCACCTCGTTCGGGATATAGGGCGTCTTGGGGCCGCCCTTGGCCACGCGTCCGCCCTTGCCGGACCCGCCGGGGCCGGGATCGACCGGGTCGTTATCGAGCTTCTTGATGAGCCTCGGCCGGCGCGGTACGACCGGTTCGCCGGACGGCTCGTTGATGTTCGGCGAATAGTGAATTCGCGGCCCGACATTGACCATCGGGCGGCGCGCGAAATCGCCGTAGCCGGCGCGCAGATTGTTGAACTGCGCCGAGGCGTCGACGCCCGTCGCGGCGCAGACCGCGCCGCTCAACAGCGCCAAGACGGCCAAACGGACGGCGCGCCGACGGATGCCGTGCCACGAAGTGATCGCCATCGCCATCTCCCATGGCTGAGCGCGGTTATGTCCCGCGCGAAAATCCGATCAGACCGCCCCCCGACGGCGCATGTTCCGATTATTCGGCGGCGGCGACAAGGCCGACGACCGCTTCGCGCTCGATCCGGGCGACCAGCCGGTCGAGGTCGGCCTTGGCCGTGACCGCCTCGCCGACGCGCAGGCGGAACATTCCGGCCTTGGGTCCGTCGACGATCGCGGCGCGATAGGCCTGCAGGAACGCGGCGATATCGGCGGCGCGCGCGTCGGGCTTGAAGGCGACGAGAAGCTCGGCACCGGCGGCCTTTGCCGCGCGCGGCGCCGACGCCGTCTGATATTGCGGGGCGACTTCCTGCTTGAGCAGGACCGTGCCGATGATCCCGGCTTGGGCGAGCAGAAGAATGGCGGCCGCGGTCGCCGAATAAGCGAGCGCGCGGGGCGAGAACGAGGCGAACATGCCGCCCAGGCGCGACATCAGCGCGAGCCGGACGGCGGGACGCCGCGCCGGCTCGGCATCGATCGCCGCGAACAGCTTGTCCATCGCGCGGATCGACGGCGCGCCCAGGCTCTCATTGAGATGAATGGCCTCGGCGAGTTCCTCGCGCACGGCGGCGTATTGGCGCGCCAGCGCCGGATCGCGGGCGAGCGCCTCCTCGACGCGCTTGGCATCGCGCGCGCCGAGCGTGCCGGCCGCGTGCCAGGGCAGCAGGGCCTCGACCCCCACCGGTTCGCCTTCCAGAATATGATTGCCCGACGTCGTCATGGCCATCCTCGCTCCACGCCGGCCGCCTTGAGCAGCTCGGCGAGTTTCTTGCGCGCGTAGAACATACGCGTCTTCACCGTGTTCTCCGGGATGCCGATGATCTCCGCCACCTCTTCCACGGACTTCTCGTGGTAGTAGACGAGATCGATGACTTCCCGATGCTCGGACGAAAGCGCCGTCATGCATTTGCGCAGGATTTCGCCCGTATCCTTTTTCTGCACCGCCACTTCCGGATCGTCGGACGCATCCTCGATCGAAGCGGCGGTCTCCTCGTCCAATTCGGCCTCGCTCCGGCGCCGCATGGCCGACAGCGCCTTGAAGCGCGTGATCGCCAGAAGCCACGTCGTCGCCGCCGAACGGCCCTCGAACTTGCCCGCCTGACGCCATACGTCGAGAAACACATCACTGATGAGATCCTCGGCGACGGCCTCATTACGCACGAGCCGCAACGCGAACCTGTACACCCGCACGTGATGCCGCGCGTACAGCACCTGCATGGCCAGCCGGTCGCCACCCGCGATCCGAGCGATGAGTACTTCGTCCGGGGCGGACTGCGTGGCGTTCACCGGTCAACTCACAAGGTTGGTCGCCACGAGCCGGGATCCGGTTCACGTCGACATGAAAATCCGTTCATCGGCTCCGCGCGGCGCGATCGGCACGGAAGAGGACAGGCGCGCCCGCGCTCCGTTTCGGGTTCGGACCCGGAACGCCGAACCGAAGTCCGGATCGCGTCATCGCCCCTCTTTTTTTGAACCGCCCCGGCGAAGAAGCAAGAGCATCGACGGTGGATTACGGTATTTAATTACCTGCAAACGCCGATTTCGGGCTGCTTGGTTTCGTCCGACTTAGCCCATCGCACAGCCCAAGGTCGAAACGCTGCCAGCTAGTCGCCTTCTCGTTGGCCTACGGCCGAAATCGTAACGCCGCCTCAACCATATGCTTCGATGAAGATGCAAAAAAACATCAGCGATACAAAAACGAAAACCTTTACCGGTATCTAGCTGTGGATTGATCCGCATCTCGGCGTCAACATGAGCCACGGCCTTCATTTCTCAGAAGCGTCCCTCCGCGCAGACGGCGCGCGCGGCAAGGCCGCCGATTCGAAAACCCTTCCCCGCGTCCATCTCTCCGGGAAGGGCGCCGTATGATCGAAACCAGCCTTTGGCTCGCAAGCTACGGCATGGTGGACTCACCGCCGAGCGGCCACGAAGCCGAACGCGTGCGCCGCGCGCACCGCGCCACGATGCGTCGCCGGACGCTCCTTTTCGTCATCGTCAGTGTCACCATCGATGCACTCATCCTTGCCGCCTACGCCATGATCGGCTCGGTGGCGATGGTGGCGCCGTTCATCTATTTGGCCGCCGCCTTCACGCCCACGCTGATCTTCTTCCTGATCTCCGAATCGGGCCTTAGCGAGCGCAACGATGATCACTTCCTCACCTCGTGGCAGGTGTTGACGGCGTCGGCGGTCGAACTTGGGTTGCTCCATTTCTTTCCCGAGGTCGGCATCCTGTTTCTCATGGTCATGTTCGTCGCCTTTGGCTTCGGCGCTCTCCGGCTGAAGGCGTCACAGGCGATTCCGGTGTTCGCCGTCACCATGTTGGCGTTCGCGGTCGCGGCGTATTTCCACCCGATCCCCTTCATCATTCCGAGCGCGACGCCCGAGGAGCGCGTGGTGACGCTGGCCGCGTTCATGCTGACGCTCGGACGCTGCGTGATCGTCGGACTGTATGGCGGCACCCTGCGCCTGCGTCTTTATCATCGCGGCGTGCAACTGCGCGACGCCCTCTCCCGCATCGAAATGCTCGCCGAGATCGATCCGCTGACGGGCCTGGCCAACCGGCGCACGATCACCAAATACCTCAACGACGAAATCCACCGCGCCGTGCGCAGCAAGTCGTCGGCCAGCATCGCGCTCCTCGACATCGACATGTTCAAGAACATCAACGACGAGTTCGGTCATCCGGCCGGCGACGAGGTGTTGCGCGCATTCGGCATCAATATCTTCGCCAATATCCGCACCATCGACAAATTCGGTCGCATTGGCGGCGAGGAATTCCTGATGGTCCTGCCGGACACCTCGACGGAAGCCGCGGCCGCGTTGCTCAACCGCTTGCGCGGCCTCATCCGCGCGCTCGATTGGAGCAGCATCAGCCCGAACCTCGACGTCACGTTCTCGGCCGGCGTCGTCGAAGTCTACTCCGGCGACACGGTCGACACCGTTCTGGCGCGCGCCGACGCCGCGCTCTATTCGGCCAAGCATACCGGCCGCAACCGGGTCGTGACCGGCAAGCCACGTTCGACCAAGCAGGAAGACGACACCCCCTCTCCCTCTCTCGCCCCCTCGGTGTAGACATGTTCAGCTGGCTCCGAAAAAGCTCATCCGATGCCGCTCGGGCGTCTGGCCCGGAAAGCAAGAGCCTGCTCGACGACCTCGAGGAAACGCTCGCCAACGGTTCGGTCGCGCGACGGGTCGAGGCGCTGCAGCGCGTCACCGACCTTTTCGTCACCCGCGCGCCGGAATATTCCGAGGAACTCGTCGCGATCTTCGACGACGTCTACGACTACCTGACGCGCGAGATCGAGACGTCCGCCAAGGTTATCCTGGCGCGGCGCCTGGCGCCGGTTTCCAACGCGCCGCCGAAGACGATCCGCCGTCTGGCGTTCGACGAGTCGATCCTGGTCGCCGGCCCGGTGCTGACGCTGTCGCCGCGCCTGAGCGACGACGACCTGGTCGACAACGTGCGCACGCGCGGCCGCGAGCATATGCTGGCGATTTCGCGCCGCGCCACGCTCAGCCCCGTGGTCACCGACGCCCTGGTCGAGCACGGCGACAACGATGTCGTGCATTCGACCGTGTCCAATCCAGGCGCGCAATTCTCCGAGATGGGCTTTAACCGTCTCGTCGAGCGCGCCGACGGCAACGAGCGGCTGACCACCTCCATCTGCCGCCGCGACGATATTCCCCGCCAGCATTACCTCGCGCTGCTCGCCAAGGCCTCGAACGAGGTGCGGTCGCGGCTGGAGGCGATCAACCCCAACGCCGCGCGCGACGTCGCCAACGCCGTCGAGCAGGCGACCGCCGCGCAACAGGCCGCCTCCGCCGCCGCCTCCATCGCCGCGATCGACGCGCATCAGCGGGTCGAGATTCTGCATCGCAAGGGCGAGCTCGACGAACGGCAGCTCCTCGAATTCATCGACGCCGGCGAATTCGAGGCGGTCTCCGCCTCGCTCGCGCGCATGATCGACCTTCCCGCCGAGATCACCGAAAAGATGCTGATCGAGCAGCGCTCGGAGGGGATTTTCGTCATCGCCAAGTCGCTCGGTCTGTCGTGGCCGACGGTGTCGGCGCTGCTGCGCATGCGCGCCGGCCTCAACGGCACGGACACCAACGACACGGCCCTAAGCAAGGCGATCTACGAGCGGCTGCGGCTGCCGACGGCGCAGCAGGCGCTGCGCTTCTATCGCATGCGCAACGGCTCGCCGATCAACTTTCCCGCCGAGACGAACTGACGCGCCGTCGGACGTCGCGCGCCTCGCCGCGAGCAGGGCGGGCGCGGCGGCACCGCGCGCGCTCGCGTCATCAGAAGCGCAAAACCCGCCGGCCGGCCAGCGCGCCGATTCCCGCGACGAGCGCGATAGCCAGCGTGTACCAGGTCGCCACGAACAGCGGTGAATCGTCGGTGCAATGCGTCGCATAGAGCGTCGCCGAAAGCGCGGCCGCCAGTACCCCCGCGACGGCGCCGGCAAGTCCGGGCGCGGTCGTCGCGCCATGCCGCAAGCCGAGCAGCGCCGCCGCCAGCAAGGGCAGCGCCAGCACGGGGATCGCGACGAGGCAGACCCGCGCGTTCGTTCCCACCAGCCGCGCCGTCCAGGCGGTCGTTCCCCCGCGCCACCAGACGAGATCGGCCACGATGCCGAGCGCCAGTAGCGCCACGGGAGCGGCGAGAAGAAGAAGGAAAGGCCCGGCCTTCATTTCCGGCCGCGACAGTCGCAGCGCCGCGACCCCGGCCGCGGCCATCAGCGTCAGCGTCACGACGAATTTGAGATCGAAGAACGGATTGGCCCATGCCGAGGCGAAGTCGACGCGCGGGCCGAGCGCCACCCCGAACAGCGCCAGCGAAATCACCAAGGCGATCGCGAGCCCGATGCCGAGCACCCGCCCGACCGGCGGCGCAAGCGAGCGCTGGTCGGCCGCGAGCAGGGCGATGAGATCGTCGGTTTTCATCCCTCGTCCTCCCGCAGCTTGCCCGACAGCGCCGCCAGGCCGCGATGCAGCGCCACCCGCACGGCGCCCTCGCTGATCGCCAGTTTCGCGGCGGTGTCCTTGATCGAGGTGCTTTCCACCGCGATCGCGCGCAGCACGTCGCGCTGGCGTCGCGGCAATTCGTCGAGATGGGCGTCGACCTCGCGCGCCGGCACGGTTTCCGGTTCGGGCTCGGCGCGCAGCACGTCGATGAAGTCGTCGACCGGCACGTGAACGCCGCGTCCGCGACGGCGCAGCGCGTCGATGATCTTGTTGCGCGTGATCGCGAACACCCACGGCCCGAACGGGGCGTCCTGCCGCCAGGTGTGGCGTTTCAGGTGAACGGCGAGCAGAACGTCCTGCACGATATCCTCCGCGTCGTCCGGCGATTTTCCGGCGCGCGACAATCCGCGTCGGGCGGTCGCGCGCAGGACGGGCGTCAACAAGGTCAGCAGACGGCTATAGGCCGCCGTATCTCCGCCATTGGCCGCGCGCATCAGTCGCGCCCATTCGCGTTCACGCTCGACCACGCGGTCTCCTTAACTGAGGTCAATACGGTCCCGGGAACCCGATTGTTACATCGTCCGGACGAACTGTCACAGATTCGTGAGCCCCGTAACAATCCCGGCGGCCCGGCGAAATTGGTCATGCTGACGCCGGCGGCGCCGGACCGAAGCGAATTCAGCCAACTCCGCAACACGCACAAGGATTCATGCTCATGATCTCCAAGTCCACCTCCGTCATCGCCGGTTCCCTCGCCGCGGCCATCACGCTCGCCGCGGGCGCCGCCGTCGCCCAGGACAAGCCCGCCATGGACACCTCCAATATGGAGAAGTGCTACGGCGTCGCCATGAAGGGCAAGAACGATTGCGCCGCCGGGCCGGGCACCACCTGCGCCGGCACCTCCAAGGTCGACTACCAGGGCAACGCCTGGAAGTTCGTCGCCAAGGGCACCTGCGGCACGATGAAGACGCCGAAGGGCATGGGCTCGCTGCAGCCGATCAAGTCGTAAGCCGGATCGTTTCGGCCCGGCCTTCTCGGGCGGCCCGCCTCAACCTGATGGAACGCGCGGCAACGCGCGTTCCCTCTCCCCGAAAGCTCCCAAAATCCCGCCCCATAAGGCGCGCGTTTGATCCCGGATCATCGATCATGACCCAATTGCCATCACGAGCCGGTGTCGGCTTCAAACCCCAGCACTTCGCCGAAATCCTCGCCGATCCGGGAGCGCCCGCCTTTTTCGAGATTCACGCTGAGAACTACATGGGCGCCGGCGGCCCGCCGCATGCCCAACTTACCGCCTTGCGCGAACGCTTCGCGCTGTCGATCCACGGCGTCGGCCTATCCATCGGCGCGCCGGGGCCGCTCGACCGCGCCCACCTCGCCCGCCTGCGCCAACTTTGCGACCGCTATCAGCCGGAAAGCTTTTCCGAGCATCTGGCCTGGTCGTCCCATGGCGGGGCCTTCCTCAACGACCTCCTGCCGCTGCCCTATACCGAGGAGACGCTCGCGCGCGTCGCCAGCCATATCGCGGAGACGCAGGACGCGCTCGGCCGCGTCATGCTCATTGAAAATCCCGCGACCTATGTGCGCTTCGCCTCCTCGACCATTCCGGAGACCGAATTTCTCGCCGAAATCGTCCGACGCACCGGCTGCGGGCTGCTGCTCGACGTCAACAACGTCCATGTCTGCGCCGTCAACCACGGCTTCGACGCGGACGACTACCTCGACAGCTTTCCGATCGCGCATGCGCGCGAAATTCATCTGGCCGGCCACGATCAGGACGCCAGCCCCGGCGAGCCGCTGCTGATCGACGCGCATGGCTCCACCGTGGCCGATCCGGTCTGGCGGCTCTACGAACGGGCGATCGCCCGCCTTGGCCCCGTCGCGACGTTGATCGAGTGGGACAACAACGTTCCCGAATGGCCGGTCCTGCGCGCCGAGGCGGACCGCGCCGACGCCCTCATCGCGCGCCTTCGCGCGAAAGCGGCCTGACCCGATCCATGGAGAGCCCGATGACTCCGGCATTGCCACCGACGATGACGCAAGCGACGCCCACCCCGCCATCCGCGCTTCAGGACGAATTCGCCCGCGCATTGCTCGATCCCGAACGCGAGGTTCCCGCCGACATGAGCGCGCGCGACGGCGACATCGACCGCCGCTTCGCCGTCTATCGCAACAATGTCGTCACCGGACTGATCGACGCCCTGCGCGCGGGATTTCCCGCCGTCGAGCGCATCGTCGGCGAGGAATTCTTCGTCGCGATGGCGCATGTCTATGTCCGCGCGCGACCGCCGCGCGCGCCGATGATGTTCCTGTTCGGCGACGATTTCGGCGATTTCATCGCCACCTTCCCGCCGGCGGCCGAAATCCCCTACCTCGCCGACATCGCCCGCGTCGAGACCGCGCGCCTGAGCGCTTTCCATGCCGCCGATGAAGCCCCGCTCGAAGCGGCCGCGCTCGCCGGTCAAGCGCCCGGGGCGCTTTTCGAACTCCGCGTCACCACGCATCCGAGCCTTCACGTCGTGCGCTCCGCCTACCCGATCGCGACGATCTGGGCCATGAACGCCGGCATCACCGAGCCCGCGCCGATCGAGGATTGGACCGGCGAGGACGTCGCGGTCGCCCGGCCTTACGCCGACGTGACGATCCAGCGCCTGCGTCCCGGGGCGGCGATCCTGCTCGATCTGCTCGGCGACGCGGGGGGCGGCACCTCCCTCACGCTCGGCGCGGCGATCGCGCGCGTCGCGGCGCAGTTCCCCGAATTCGATCCAGTCGCCGTCCTCGCCGATATTCTCGGCGCAGGCCTTCTGACCGGATCGCCCCGCTCCTCTCGCTCCGACCCGGAGGCCCCATGACCATCCTCGGCACCACCCAGGCCCATCCGGTCGCGGCGCCCACGCGTCTCGTCCGCTCGATCATCGCGCTGATGGAGCGCGTTCCCCACGCGATCATCGGGCTTGCCGCGCGCGTCTTTCCCGCCGCCGTGTTCTGGCAGTCCGGCCAGACCAAGGTCGACGGCTGGCGCGTCACCGAAAGCGCCATCGCGCTGTTTCGCGAGGAATACGCGCTGCCGCTCCTCAATCCGACGCTCGGGGCGCATCTGGCGGCCTTCGCCGAACATTTCTTTCCGTTGCTTCTGGTCGTCGGACTGGCCAGCCGTTTCGCCGCGCTCGCGCTGCTCGGCATGACGGCGATCATCGAGATCTTCGTCTATCCCGACGCCTGGCCGACGCATGGCGTCTGGGCGGCCTGCTTCCTGATGACCATCGCGCGCGGGCCCGGCGCGATCTCGCTCGACGCGCTGATCGCGCGGCGCTTCGCCGCCCAAGGCTAGCGGGCCGCCGAAGGCGCGCTCGCGGCGCCCCGAAAGTTGACGGAAAATTCCGCTTTTTCGCCGTCTTGACGACACGGCGCGCGCCTTTGCTCCGCCCCTCGAAGCCACGACGAGGGGACAACGACGATGCGCGATCGAATTCTTGTGGCGCTGACGGTCGTCACGATCGGAACTTTCGCGGGCATGCCGGCGACGGCCTGCGAATTGGGATCCGGCGAGCCCTGCGCCGCGGAGACCGGGCAGGCCCCGGGGGTTCAGAAAACGGACGCCGCGGGCGCGCCGATGCGTCTCGCGGAACGGCCCCGCGCCCGCGCCACGCGCTATCGCTATGTCGGCGGACGATCGGTCCACGCGCGCGCGCGGGAGAGCTTCCGCCGCGCCCGCGCGCAGGTGATCGACAAGGCGCCGCCGTCGAAGGAGAACTTCCCCGTGCGGTTGTTCGACGCGGCGGCCGAAAAGCCCGCCGGCGACGCGCCGCGAGCCGGCTCGGCACAAGCCGCGCCAATTCAGGCCGCGCCGACAGTCTTGCAGGTACCGGCCAGCGCCTTCCCGGCGATGTCGTCGATGCCGGCCGTCGCCTATCCCGTATTCGATTTCACCCAGGCTCCGGCGCGAACTTCCGCCCAAACGCCCGCGCAAGCTCCCACGCAAGCGCCCGCCGCGACGCAAGTCCTGACGGCGGCCGAGTTCAATGAACTCGATCGCGCCGCAAGCCCGGCGGCCGGCGCGACCCCGGTCGCCGCCGGGTCGGAGATCCCGCCGTCATCGGAGGATTCGACTTTCGCGTTCCTTGCCCGTTTCACCGAACGACTGGTCGAGCCGTCGGGTGATCAGGGCGCGACCGCCATCGGGCGCATGTTCGTCGGTTTCGCCGTTCTCCTGGCCGTGGCCTCGGCGCTCCGCCTGATCTTCGCGTAACGCGCGAACCGGCCCGCGCCCCCGGGGCGCCGGCGTTGCGTCCCCCTTGCACCCTCATGGCCGAGCGGGCAGATTGACGGCGCCCGCGGGCCTTTCCCCGCGGCACCAAAATTCGCCGTTCCTTCCTTTCCCATCAGCGCGGGGCCGCCATGACCGACAACCAGGACATCATCGTTGAACGCAAGGGCGCCGTCGGCATCGTCCGCCTCAACCGGCCGAAAATGCTCAACGCGCTGTCGTTCGGCGTGCTGCTCCTGATCGCCGAGGCGATCGACGAATTGGACGGCGACGAATCGGTCGGATGCATCATCGTCACCGGCAGCGAGAAGGCCTTCGCCGCCGGCGCCGACATCAAGGAGATGCAGCCGAAAAGCTATGTCGACATGGTCAAGGCCGACTTCATGACGCACGCGCGCGGCGACCGCGTCTTCACCTGCCGCAAGCCGACGATCGCGGCGGTGGCGGGCTTCGCGCTCGGCGGCGGCTGCGAGCTGGCGATGATGTGCGATTTCATCATCGCCGCCGACACCGCGAAATTCGGCCAGCCCGAAATCACGCTTGGAACCATTCCCGGCCTCGGCGGAACGCAGCGCCTGATCCGCTCGGTCGGCAAGTCCAAGGCGATGGACCTCTGCCTCACCGGCCGCATGATGGACGCGGCGGAAGCCGAACGCTGCGGCCTCGTCGCCCGCGTCGTGCCGGCCGACAAATTGATGGACGAGGCGCTCGCCGCCGCGAACAAGATCGCCGCGATGTCGCTGATCGCGACCATGGCGGTGAAGGAGGCGATCAACCGCGCCGAGGAGATGCCGCTCGCCGAAGGCCTGCTGTTCGAGCGCGCGCGCTTTCAGGGCACCTTCGCCACCGACGACCGCAAGGAAGGCATGGCCGCCTTCGTCGAGAAGCGCGCGCCGAAATTCACCAACCGCTAGAGCGGATCCCGCTGAAGTTGGAACCGGCTTCACGTCCGGCCGCGCGCCGGCGATTTGAATCGGCGAGCGCCATTTCCGGACGTGCGGGTCCGCCTCGCCCGATCGCGCGCTAGCGCTGGATCGGCATTTTGCGACCCTCATTGTCGATCGCGACGAATGTGAAGCAACCTTCGGTCACCAAGATCGCGTGCGTCTGCGCGCGCCGCATGACCCACGCCTCGATCCGCACCGCGACCGAGGTCGTGCCGATGCGGATGAGGTCGGTATAGACCGATACGACATCTCCGACGAACACCGGCTTACGGAAGGTCATGGTGTCGATCGCCACCGTCGAGACCCGATGGCCGGCGACCTTCGAGGCGAAGATGCCGCCGGCGAGGTCCATCTGGCTCAGCAACCAGCCGCCGAAAATGTCGCCGTTCTCGTTGGTGTCGGCCGGCATCGCCATGGTGCGCAAGGAGAGGTCGCCGCGCGGAGTGGCGGAAGGCTCGGACTTGGATCCGGTCGAAGGCGTGGATCGGGTCATGCGGGATTTGCCTCGTGAAATCGCCTGATCATGGCGTCGTACCTGCCCCAGGCCGATTCGTCAGGACCCATGAGTTACGCAAAAAACGCATACCTCGATTCGGCGATATTCTGCCACTGAGGCGGACCCTTGATTCAAATCATGGTCCAAAGGCATTTTGGAGCTGACATTTTCATATATGCAAATATAAGAATGTTCGAAATTGGTGAATTGGGGACGGGAGCACGGATCATGGCGAGGTATCTAGCACCGCTCGCGATCGCAATCCTCGGATCGCTTGTTATTTCGGCTCCGACACACGCCGAATACACGAATTTCAAGCTCAATACGACCGCGGACCACACGAAATTCAAGGAATTGCAGAAGCCTTTTGCGACCGGCCCCGACGTGACGGCAGCGTGTTTGAGCTGCCACACGGAAGCGGCCAAGCAGGTCCACCGCACCAAACATTGGAAATGGGAGTTCCTGAACCCCGAATCGAAGCAGCTCCTCGGCAAGAAAAACGTTCTCAACAATTTCTGCATCTCGATCCCGTCCAATTACCCCTACTGTACGAGCTGTCACATCGGCTACGGCTGGACCGACGCCAGCTATGACTTCACCGTCGAGAACAACGTCGACTGCCTCTCCTGCCACGACACCACCGGCGCCTATAAGAAGTACCCGGGCTTCGCCGGTCACCCGCTCTACAAGGACACCGAGATCCCGCCGGGCTCCGGCAAGATCACCAAGGCGCCCGACCTGTCCAAGATCGCGCAGAAGGTCGGCAAGACGAGCCGCGACACCTGCGGGGCCTGCCATTTCAACGGCGGCGGCGGCGACGGGGTCAAGCACGGCGACATGGATTCCTCGCTCGCGGCTCCGGACAAGGCGCTCGACGTCCACATGGACGCCTCCGGCCTCGATTTCACCTGCGGCACTTGCCACAAGGGCTCGGCCCATGACGTCGCGGGCAGCCGCTACACGCCGGTCGCCATGCCCAAGGGCGGCGCGATGATGCGCGGCAAGGAAGAGGCCAAGAGCCCGACGACCTGCGTGGCCTGCCACGGCAACACCCCGCACAAGAGCGAGGCGCGCCTCAACCTGCACGCCGAAAAGATCGCGTGCCAGACCTGCCACATCCCGAAGATCGCGCGCGGCGGCGTCGCCACCAAGATCACCTGGGACTGGTCGACCGCCGGCAAGCTCAAGGACGGCAAGCCCCAGATCATCAAGGATGAGAAGGGCCACATCATCTACGACTCGCGCAAAGGCGACTTCAGGCTCGCCGAGAACATCGCGCCGGAATATGTCTGGTTCAACGGCGAGGTGAAATACACGCTGCTCGGCGACAAGGTGTCGAAGGACAATGAGCCCGTCGGCATCAATCGCCTCGGCGGCGGACCCAACGACGGCAAGTCGCTGATCTGGCCGGTCAAGGTGTTCCGCGGCTCGCAGCCCTTCGATCCGGTCAACCAGACGCTGATCACGCCGCACACCGCCGGCACCGACGAGGCGGCCTATTGGTCGAATTTCGGCTGGGACAAGGCGATCGAGGTCGGCATGAAGACCTCGAACACGCCCTTCTCCGGCAAGTACGACTTCATCAAGACCGAGATGTCATGGCCGATCACGCACATGGTCGCGCCGAAGACCGAGGCGCTGGCCTGCGTCGAATGCCATGTCCGCGAGGGCGGACGGCTGGCCAAGATCAGCGGCGTCTACATGCCCGGGCGCGACCGCTGGGCGTTGCTCGACATGCTGATGGGATGGCTCGCCGCGCTCACGCTCGCCGGCGTGATCGGCCACGGCGCGCTGCGTTTCGTGATGTCGCGCAAATCGGCGAAGGCGTGAGGGGGGATGTCATGAGCGAACGAATTTACGTCTTCAAGCGCTTCGAGCGGTTCTGGCACTGGAGCCAGGCCGGCCTCATCATCTTCCTGATGCTGACGGGGTTCGAGGTCCACGGCGTCTACAAGCTGTTCGGCTTCGCCAAGGCGGTCGATTTGCACACCACGGCGGCCTGGTGCCTGGTCGGGCTCTGGGTGTTCGCGATCTTCTGGCACTTCACCACCGGGGAATGGAAGCAGTACATCCCCACGCTGGAGAAGATCGGCGCCATGGCCGACTATTACAGCCGCGGCATTTTCGTCAACGCGCCGCATCCCTTCCGCCAGACCACGCTGCGCAAGCACAATCCGCTGCAGCGCATCTCCTATCTCGCCATCCTGCTCGTCGTCAGCCCGCTGATCTGGGTCACCGGCTGGCTCTATCTGTTCCACGGCGAATGGGGAAAGTGGGGCCTTTCCGGCCTCGAGCTGAAATGGGTCGCGCTCGGCCACACCCTCGGCGCGTTCATCATGCTCGTCTTCCTCATCGCCCATCTCTATCTCGCGACCGCCGGCCATACCGTGACCTCGCACCTCAAGGCGATGATCACCGGCTGGGAGGAAGTGGATTGATCGATCGGCGCGGCATTTCGGCCGGGCCCGTCCAACTCAGGAGACCAACATGAACCGCATCGTTGCCACCGCGCTCACCCTCGCCGCCGTGATCGGCGTCTCGTCGGCGGCGTCCGCCTATGACGGCGACTGGAAGCGCGGCCGCGTCTATTATCGCGGCGTCTGCACGCCCTGCCACATGGCGGCGAAGCCGGAAGGCATCGCGCCGAACCAGTACACCAAGGCGGAATGGACCGCCTATCTCCAGGCCGACAAGCACCAGGGCGGCAAGGAGACGGTGAAGCAGTTCATCTCGCAGCAGTTCCGCGCGTCCATCAAGGCCGGCAACAAGGTCGCCGAGAAGTTCGGCGCGGTGTCGGACGCCGATCTGTTCGAGGACGTGAAGGCCTTCGTCATCAACGGCGCCAAGGACGGCGACGCGCCCGCAACCTGCAACTAAGACGACCCCGCAACCGACGCGATCCGCGCGTCGCGCGGTCGCGCCAACCAAAGCGAACGGCCATGAGCAGACCGGCAAACTGGATCGGCGGATTCGCCGAGGACTACAAGCGCGTCTTCGTCGAGGAATGGTCGCCGACATTCGGCGTCGTCCTTCTCGTCATCGCCATTCTGGCGCTGATGGCGAACGGATTGTTCTGGGGCATTTTCGGCGGCCTCAAATTGTGGGGCGACTGGTTCAACCAGTCGATCGGCCTCGGCCGCGTGCTCGGCCTGCCGGCCGAGCTCGACAGCCCGCTGATGCACCAGATGTCGCTGATGAACATGCTGCTCGTCGTCGGCGCCTTCGTCGCCGCGCTGATGTCGGGCAAGTTCACCGTCAACCGGCCGCCGAAGCTCGAATTCATCTGGGCCGCGTTCGGCGGCTCGTTGATGGGAACCGGCGCCGCGCTCGCCGGCGGCTGCACCACCGGCGGCTTCTTCACGCCGGTGCTGCATTCCTCGCCGGCCGGTTGGGCGATGTGGGCCGGCCTCGTCGTCGGCGCGCTGATCGGGCTCAAGGCGCTGCTGTGGACGCTCGACAACATCGAATGGGGCATGACGGCCCCGCCGGTCCGGTCGATGCCGCCGGCGCTGATTCGGCTGTTTCCCTTCATCGGACTTGCGATCGCGGTCGCGGTGCTGGTCTGGGCGGCGCGATGGTACGGCTCGGACAACCAGCGCCTCGCCGCGCGCGCGGTCATCATCGTCGCCGGATTCGCCATGGGCTTCGTCATGCATCGCTCGCGCATCTGCTTCGCCCGCGCCTTCCGCGAGCCGTTCATGACCGGCGAAGGCACCATGACCAAGGCGATCATGGTCGGCATTCTGATCGGCGTGCCGATGGCCGCGCTGCTGTTCAAGGCCAAGACGATCGATCCCTATATCGCCATCCCTCCGGTGTTCTGGATCGGCTCGCTCGTCGGCGGCGTCATCTTCGGCGTCGGCATGATCTTCGCGGGCGGCTGCGCCTCGGGCGCGCTCTGGCGCATGGGCGAAGGTCATCTCAAGCTGTGGGTGGCGACGTTCTTCTTCGCCTGGAGCGGCTCGATCGCCTATGCCGTGCTCAAGAAGACCGGCCTGACCGTGTCGGAGGACAATCTCGACGACCCGTTCAACGGACTGATGACAAAGCTCGGCGTGCAGACCTTCCTGCCGAATTCGCTCGGCGGCTGGGGCGCGGCCTTCGCCGTCGCGGCGATCCTGCTTCTCCTTTGGTACGCCTTCGTGCGCTACAACGAATCGACGGAGAAATTCACCGTTCTCTAGCAAACTTTGGCGGGAGCTCGCTGGCGCGCCAAGGCGTCGGCGGCGCGCCGATCGCCGCCCGGGGATGTTTTTGGTCCCTCCCGCGCGGCTCCGTGCTAGCATTCGCGTCGCGTGAATCGGGATGTTGTCCGGGATTTGGCGGGAAATGCCTGACAAGGGCGCGGCGCTCTCCCAATTGAAAATCAGCCGTGTCGGTATCGACACGGGCCGCGAGAACGTCGCCGTGATGTCGCGGCGTTCGCGGGCGTTCCGCCCGGAGGTCTTTCGCGGCTTCAGCCGCGTTTCCGTGCGCGCGGGCGAGAAGTCGCTGCTCGCGACGCTGCTGATCACCGACGACGACAGCCTCGTCGGCGCGGGCGAATTGGGGCTCGCCGAGCCCGCCTTTCGCCGCCTGGCGTTGCCGCCCGGCAGCATGGTCACCGTCGCCCCCGCGACGCCGCCCGGCAGTCTCGAGGCGGTGCGGGCCAAGATTCTCGGCCGCACGTTGAGCGCCGGCGAGATCGAGGCGATCGTCGACGACCTCGCCCATTACCGCTACTCGGACATGGAGATCGCCGCGTTCCTGATCGGCTCGGCGAGCTTTCTGACCAGCGACGAATTGTTGGCGCTGACCGGCGCGATGGCCCGCGCCGGCACGCAACTGTCGTGGAACGGCAAGCTCGTCGTCGACAAGCATTGCATCGGCGGCATTCCCGGCAACCGCACCTCGATGATCGTGGTGCCGATCGTCGCCGCGCATGGGCTGATGATACCGAAGACCTCCTCGCGCGCCATCACGTCGCCGGCCGGAACGGCCGACACCATGGAGGTGCTTTCCCGCGTCGATCTCGGCGTCGAGGAAATGAAGGAGGTGGTGACGGCCTGCAACGGCTGTCTGGTCTGGGGCGGCCACGTCAATCTGTCGCCGGCCGACGACGTTCTCATCTCGGTCGAGCGTCCGCTCAGCCTCGACACGCGCGAGCAGATGGTCGCCTCGATCCTGTCGAAGAAGATGGCGGCGGGATCGACGCATCTGCTCATCGACATCCCGGTCGGCCCCACCGCCAAGGTCGCCAACGCGAGCGAGGCGATGCGCCTGCGCAAGCTGTTCGAATTCGTCGGCGACCGCAACGCCATCTCCGTCGAGGTGCTGATCACCGACGGCCACCAGCCGATCGGGCACGGCATCGGCCCGGTGCTCGAGGCCCGCGACGTGATGGACGTGCTCGCCAACGCGCCGCGCGCGCCGGTCGATCTGCGCGAGAAGTCGCTGCGGCTCGCGGCGCACCTGCTCGAATACGATCCGGCGATGCGCGGCGGCACCGGCTACGCGCGGGCGCGCGAACTCCTCGACAGCGGCGCCGCGCTCAAGCAGATGCACCGCATCATCGACGCGCAGGGACCGACGAGCTGCAACACCGGTCTCGGGCCGCTGACCGCCGACATCCGCGCGCCGCGCGACGGCGTCGTCGCCGCGATCGACTGCTATCGCTTCAACCGTCTCGCCCGTATCGCCGGCGCGCCGATCGACAAGGGCGCGGGCGTCGATCTGTTCAAGAAGATCGGCGATCGCGTCGAACAGGGCGAGCCGCTCTACCGCATTCACGCCGTCGCGGAATCCGAGTTCGACATGGCGGTGACGGCCGCGACGGCGGACTCCGGCTACGAGATCGACGGCAAGGCGGCGCCCGCCGCGGCCACGTCATGAACGACGTCTCGCTGCAATCCTTCGCCGCCGACCGCGCGCAGGCGGCCGCGATCGCCGCGCGCCTCGGTCTTGCCCGCGACGACATCGACGTCCACGCGTTTCCGGACGGCGAGTTGCGCGTGACGGTCGCGCCGGCGGGCGCGACGACGATCGTCCATGCCTCGCTCGACCGGCCGAACGACAAGCTGATCGCGCTGCTGTTCGCCGCCGAAGCCTTGCGCCGCGGCGGCGCGCGGCGGCTGGTGCTGGTCGCGCCCTATCTCTGCTATATGCGCCAGGACATGGCCTTTCGCGCCGGCGAGGCGATCAGCCAGCGCGCGATCGGCGCGCTGATCGCGTCGCGATTCGACCGCCTCGTCACGGTCGATCCGCATCTTCATCGCGCCCGCGACCTCGGCGAGGTATTCGGCGGCATCGAAACCGATCACCTCTCCGCGATGCCGGTGATGGCGGCCAAGCTGCGGGCCGAAGGCGTCGATCCGCGCGCGATCATCGCCGGCCCCGATCAGGAATCGGCGCCATGGGTTCGCCAGCTCGCCGATCCGCTCGGCCTTCCCTTCATCGTCGCGCGCAAGACGCGGTCCGGCGACCGCAGCGTCGCCGTCGAATTCGCGGATCTGTCGGGGCTGAAGGATCGCCCCGTCATTCTCGTCGACGATCTCGTTTCCTCGGGCGGCACGCTGATCGCCTGCGCCATGGCGCTCGCGCGGGGCGGCGTGCGATCGATCGACGTTCTCGTCACCCACGCCTTGTTTCCCGAAAGCGCGATGGCCGATTTCGCCGCGGCCGGCATTCGCTCGGTCCGCTCCACCACCAGCGTGCCCCACCCCACCAACGCGATCGCGCTCGATGAACTCATCGCCGCCGCGCTCGCGCGCGAGGTCGCCTCCCATCCCGAAGTCCGGAGCCAGCCATGCCCGTCACGCTGAAATTCTGCGGGGCCGCCCACACCGTCACCGGGTCGAGCTATCTGTTCGAGACCGACCGGGCGCGCGTTCTGGTCGATTGCGGCCTGTTTCATGGATCGAAGACGCTGAAGGAACTCAATTACGGCCCGTTTCCGTTTCGCGCCGCCGATATCGACGCGGTGCTGCTGACGCACGCCCATATCGATCACTCCGGCCTCATCCCGAAACTGACCCGCGCGGGCTTTGCCGGCCCGGTCCACGCGACGCGCGGTACGATCGACCTGTGCACCTTCATGCTGCCCGACTCCGGCAGCATCCAGGAGTCGGAGGTGGCGAGCCTCAACCGCCGCAACGCCGCGCGCGGCCGGGCCGAGGTCACGCCGATCTACACGCAGGCGGACGCGGTCGCGTCGCTGTCGGCGTTTCGTCCGGTCGAGTATCGAAGCTGGTTCGAGGCGGCCCCGGGCGTCCGCGCGCGCTACTGGAACGCCGGGCACCTGCTCGGCTCCGCCTCGATCGAGCTTGAATTCGACCAAGGCCGCGCCGGCAAGAACGGCAAGGACGCGCCGCTGCGCGTGCTGATGTCGGGCGATCTCGGGCCGGACGCCAAGCTGCTGCAACCCGATCCCGAGGCGCCGGCCGATCTCGACTACGTCGTGTGCGAGTCGACCTATGGCGATGTCGATCGACCGGCGAGCACGCCGTCCTCGCGCCGGGCGAAATTGAGCGCCGAGGTGCGCGAGGCTTTCGCCGGCCGCGGCGCGCTCGTCATCCCGGCCTTCGCGGTCGAGCGCACGCAGGAACTCATCGCCGATCTCGTCGGCCTGATGGAAACGGGCGAAATTCCGCCCGCGCCGATCTTTCTCGATTCCCCGCTCGCCATCCGCGCGACCGAGGTCTTTCGCGCGCACGCGGCCGAGGCCGGCAACGGCTTGAGCGACGAGGTCGACCTCGCGCGCCTGCTGTCCTCGCGGCATCTGCGCTTCACCGAAACGGTCGACGAAAGCAAGGCGATCGCCAAGCTTTCCGGCTTTCACATCATCATCGCGGCGAGCGGCATGTGCGAGGCCGGCCGCATTCGCCACCACCTCAAGCGTTGGCTGTGGCAGAAGAGCGCGACCGTCCTGCTCGTCGGCTATCAGGCGCAGGGCACGCTCGGCCGATTCCTCGTCGACGGCGCGCGCGTGGTCCGGATCCAGGGCGAGGAAGTCAGGGTCGCCGCGCGCATCCGCCAGATCGACGACTATTCAGGCCACGCCGACGGACCGGAAGTCGCGCGCTGGATCGCGGCGCGGCGGCCGATCAAGCGCGGGCTCTTTCTCGTCCATGGCGAGGAACCGCGGATGCAGGGCCTCGCCGCGCGCATCGCCGACCGCGTGATCGAGCCGGCGAAGATCTTCCAGCCGCTCATCGACGACGGCTACGACCTGTCCACTCCCGCGCCGACGCCGCGCGACGCGGGCAAGCGCCGCCGGCTCGCGCCGGAAAGCGTCACGCGCCTCGATTGGCACAACGACATGTCGAAGCTTCTCATCGACATCAACGAGGCGATGGAGAAAGCGGCCGACGACCGCGCCCGCGGCGTGGTCATCCGGCGTCTGCGGCGCGCGCTGGAGGCGGTGGAGTAGCGCGCGGCGAAGGCGCGCGTCACTTCTTCTCGGCGGAGGCGGCGAACCACTTGTCGTAGAGTCGTTGGAAGCCGCCGTCCTCGCGCAGGCCAAGCAGCGCGACGTCGACCTGCTTGCGCAACGGGCTGCCGGCGGGGAAGGCGATGCCGTAATCCTCCTTGCGGAAGGCCGGTCCCACCACCTGCGTCTGCCCCTTGCCCTCATGCGAGGCGTAATAGAGCAGCACCGGCGCGTCGAACACGACCGCGTCGACGCGCCGTTCCGCCAGCGCGCTCGATGCGTCCTCGAAACGCGCGACTTCCAGGACATCGGCGCGCTGCTCGCGCAGCCAGGCCGCCGCCGTCGAGCCCCGCGTGGTCGCGACCCGCTTGCCGGGGAGATCGTCGGGACCGTTGATCGAGCCCTGAATGCGCTGCACCGTCAGCGTCGCGGTCAGTTGCGCCGTGTAGAAGGCGACGAAGACGACGCCGGTGAACATCCACAGCACCGCGAGGATTCGGGCGATCCAGTGCCGCGGCATGGAATCGGCCTGCGTCGCCAGCGTCGAGGCGGCCCAATACATCGCGTAAAAGATGCCGGGGAAATAGTTGGTCGTCGGGATCATGCCGTTGGGGTGACGACGCTCCAGCAGGAAGACGAGATGCGCCGGAACGATAATGAACAACAGCCCGATGCCGAGCCAGACCAGGATCGCCGGCGAGAACAGCAGCCGCAAGAGATCGGTCAGCGGATTCGATTCAGCCTCGCCCTGGCCGCGCACGAGAATATGCAGCCCGGCGTTGAGCATCGGCTGGGAGAAATCGACCACCTTGTGGCGCTCCGAGGTGATCGAGATCGCCGAGATGCCGAGATCGGCCGATCCGTCGGTGACCTGGGCGAGAAGCGCGCGCACGTCGGGATTGACCTGATAGGACGTGCGCAGCTTGAGCCGGCTGGCGATCTCGTTCCACAGGTCGATGCTGAAGCCGGTGAGTTCGCCGTTGGTCTCGATTACCATCGGCGGCAGCACGCGCGTCGCGACCCGGACCGTCTGGCCGTCCTGCGCCGGCGCGATGCCCGCCGCCGCGCAAAGCATCGCCAGCGCGACAATCGGTACGCTCGCCGCGCGCCTCACCCGCGCCCAGCCCAACCCGCGCCAACCCGGTCGCATGCGCCCCTCCCCGTTGAAGCTTCGCTTCGACGCGATTCCGTCGCCGCACGATCCGATCCGGCGCGAACGGGGTCAAGCCCGATATGAAAACAGCCGCGTCGATGGCGCGGCTGTTTCGGCGATTTCATGTCGGAAAACCGTCACATCGCGGCGGCCGACGCCGGTGCGCTCAGTTCGCCGCGAAGCAATAGAACAGCCCGTCGCCGCCGGTCGAGCGCAGATCGGCGGGCGAACATCCGCCTTCGGGGCCGCGCGAGGGATGCGACGTGTTCCACGACTTCATCGGCGGCGAGTCGTTGATACCGATGCGGTCGTGATGTCCGACCATCGCCGCGCCCTGCGTCGAGCTCGTCCAGTTCTTGCACGTGCGGTCGTCGCCGGCCGGAAACGCGGTGCCGTCGGCCTGCGAACCGGTGAGGATGTCGTGCCTGTTCGGCGCGTCGCCGCGACCGGAAATGACATCGCCTTTTTCCGACAGCGCGGTCTGCTTGGAAAGGTTGTTCTCGCCGTGAAGCTCGGCCACGTCCTTGGCGACGACGGCGCCCTTGGCGTTGACCCACGGCCCCTTGCCGACACGGTCGCGGGCGTTGATCGCGGGCTTGCCGTCGGCCGGCTGCGTCGACAGATAGGCGCGCCAGACCTTCCCTCCGGCGCCGACGCTGGCCGCCAGCGTCTGGCAATGCTTGTCGGCACCCTCGATGCCGCCGAGATCGCCGCCCTTGCCGGGACCCGCGCTGGTGACGAAGAAGCTCATATTGGCCTGCTGGGCGACGGCGATGCCGGCCATGGCGGGCAAGAGCGAGGCCGCGAGTGTGAGAGCGAGAGCTTTGGACATCCAATTCCTCCAGATGAATACCGACGTTCACCGTACTCCGGCGACGGCCGCCGCCGAGCGGTCCTCCGTCCGGTTACAACAACACCACAAGAGCCATGAAAATTCCCCGGGGCAAATCACGCTTTCGCGCGACGTGTCCCCATCTCAAGCCAGCACACGCGCGAAGGAAAGGAAACGCCGTGGCACGGCGGCTATTCGGATCGTGCGACCTTTCGGCGCACCGGCGCGCGCGGCGGCGGCCGGTCCTGGATCCAGCGGATCGCCGAGGCCGGCCATCGCACGGCAAGTTTCGAATTAGGCCGTCGCTCGCGCGATCAGCCGATATCCTTCGGCACGGGTGATTCGGGGCGAGCCTTCTGCGCGCCGTCGACGAGCGCGGTCAGACCCACCGCGATCAGCACGACCGCGACGAACCAGGTGACCACCTCGGTCACCACGGTCGCCGGCGGTGGCGGCACCGCAGTCAGGCATTCCTGCAGCGCCCGCACGGCGGACACGGCCAAGCCAAGCAGAATTCCCAGAGTGATCGACGCGGCGCCGGTCGCCGCCATCAGCGAGGCGCCAAGGACGGGAATACCCGACGCAAGTCCCGCGGCCGTGACCGCCAAGGCCATCGCGCCAGCGCTGGCGGTTACCGCGCGCATCTTGCCCAGCGCGTCCGCATATTGCGCCGCGCAAGCCGTTGAACTGCACGCGGACGACGCCAACGCATCGGCCGCGTTATCGATCGCCCAAAACGCGACACCGAAGGATGCCGCGGCACCGAAGTAGACCGCGACCGCGCCAAGCGATCCAATAATCGTGAGATTGGCGGCAACGGCGGTGGCAACCAGACCCGCGCCAATCAGAAGTGCCGCATCGACCCCGAGGAACCAATTGAAAATAGATGAAAAGTCGCACATCGCTCGATCATCCTTTGCTGGGTCGACACCCCGATCCTACGAGGCGCCAACCGCCAATCACCTTGGCAAGTATCATCCACGGCGGCGGCGCATACGAAGTTCCCGCCGCTGATCGAGACGGTAGCCCTCGGATCGTGGCGCGCGAAATCAACCTTTCGCGCGCGGACTTCGCGGGCGCGAAGATATCGGCCGTCACCGCGACCGCGAACGAAAAAAGGGCCGCGCGACCCGCAGCCCTCTTCCCTTTTCTTCGCTATCCGAAAATGACGTGATCAGGTCTGCTGGATCGCCGACAACAGCCAGCGGCCGCCGCCGTCGCGGCGGAAAGTCCACACTTCCGTCGCCTCGGTCGGTTCCTCGCCGCCTTCCACGATGCGTCCCGAGGCGCGGTCGCGCGTCACGTCGGTCAGCGCGAAGCGCATGGCGACGGTGGCGTAGTCGGTCGCGCCCTCGCGCCAGGCTTCGGCAAGATCGCCCTGCAGGAGCTTGACGTCCGTCACCTTGTTGACGACGCCGCGGCTGGCATTGGCGGTCAGGTCCTCGGAGAAGTACGACACCATTTCCGGCGTCGCGAGCGTTCGCAGCGCGCTGATGTCCTCGTTCGACCAGGCCGTCTGGATTTCGCCAAGCAGGCGCTCGAAGTCCTGATAGTCGCCTTCGGTGACGGCAAGCGCCGCCGCCGAACCCGTCGCCGAACCCATGCCGAGACCGAGGCCCGAGGGTTCATGCCCCTGCATGTCGCGGGCGCTCATGCCTTGCGCGGGACCGGCAAAGGCCGGCGCGTTGCGGCGCTGCCACCAGTTCATGATCAGGCGCGCCACGATGACGATGAGGACGATCTGGAGAATGAGGCCGAGGATCGAGCCGAAGCCGCCGAGGCCGCCCATCAGCCCGTGTCCGAACAGAAGTCCGAACAGGCCGGCGCCGAGGAAGCCCGCCGCGAGCCCGCCGAGAATTCCGGGCCGGCTGAACAGGCCGCCGAACATGCCCCCGCGCGCGCCCTGATTGGCAACCGCCGCGCTCGACGACGGAGTTCCCGGCTGCGTGATCGTGCGTTGCATCGGCTGGGCCGCGTTTGGCGCGGTGCGGGTCGCGGGCGGCGCGGAATAGGTGCGCGAGCCGCGCGAGCCGGAACTTGAGCCGCCGCCGATGCGCGCGTCGGCCGATGAGATGACGAGGGCCGCCGGCACGGCGAGCGCCAACGCCACCGCGAGAATCCTGACATACGAACCCAGGTTGCTGAACCGCATTTTCCAACCCCTTGTTTTCCCCGGCTGGGGAAGATCGCCGCATAAGTGGCTATCGGCGGACAAAATGAAAGACCGTGGCGCGGGGAGCCCCTGCGGCGCGGCGTCGCGGCGCGTGGAGCATTTGCAATGCGCCGCGCGAGCGTCGCGACGACGTGGAAATGGACCGGATTTGGAGAATTGAGCAAATCCCCGCCGCGAAAGTGGTTTCCGCTTCTTTGCGGGAATTGCCCGCGCCTTTCTCAATTCGGCTTGGCGAGCGTTTCCTTCACCGTCGCGACGAGCTGGCTGAGCGTGAAAGGCTTGGGCAGGAAGGCGAATTGCTGGCCCTCCGGCAAGCTGCGGGCGAAGGCGTCCTCGGCATAGCCGGATACGAAAATAATCCTAAGATGCGGATTGCGCGACCGCATCTCCCGCAGCATGGTCGGGCCGTCCATTTCGGGCATGACCACGTCGGAGACAACGAGGTCGACCTCACCGTCGCGCGCTTCAAGGGCGGTCAGCGCGTCGACGCCGTTGGCGGCTTCGAGCACCGTATAGCCGCGCGACTTCAGCCCGCGCGCGTTGAGCGAACGCAGCCCGTCCTCATCCTCGACCAGAAGAATGGTGCCGACGCCGGTGAGATCGGCCGGGCGCGCGGGCGCGGCGGCGGGCGCCTCCTCCGTCGAGGCGTCGCTCGCGCCAGCTTCGGGCACGTGGCGCGGCAGGAAGATGGAGAAAGTCGTGCCCTTCCCCACTTCCGAATCGATATAGACGAAGCCGCCGGTCTGCTTGACGATGCCATAGACGGTCGAAAGGCCGAGCCCGGTGCCCTTGCCGACCTCCTTGGTCGAGAAGAACGGCTCGAACACTTTGTCGATGATGTCGGGCGGAATGCCGGTGCCGGTGTCGCCGACCTCGACCAGCACATAATCGGCCGCCGGCATTCCCTTGCGGTTTGCCGCCGCCTTGTCGCCCGCCGGCATGTTGAGCGTGCGCACCGTCAACCGGCCGCCCTCCTGCATGGCGTCGCGCGCGTTGACCGCGAGATTGACGATCACCTGCTCGAATTGCGACTGGTCGACCTTGACCGGCCACAGGTCGCGGCCGTGGACGACATCGAGCTTGACCTTCTCCCCGATCAGCCGCTGCAGCAGCAACGTCAGGTCCGACAGGGTGTCGCCGAGATCGAGCACCTGCGGGCGCAGCGTCTGTCGTCGCGAGAACGCCAGCAGATGACGCACCAGGCTCGCCGCGCGATTGGTGTTCTGCCTGATCTGCATGATGTCCTGGAACGACGTGTCGGTCGGCTTATGCGCGGCGAGCAGGAAGTCCGTCGCCATCATGATGGCGGAAAGCACGTTGTTGAAATCATGGGCGATGCCGCCGGCGAGCTGGCCGACGGCCTGCATCTTCTGCGACTGGGTGAACTGATGCTCGAGCGTTCGCTTCTCGGTGGTCTCGAGGAGATAGACGATCGCGGCCTCGGTGTCGCGGTCCTGCTCGACGGGCGCGACGACGAACTGACCCCAGCGCTCGGCCGGGCCCGCGAGCGCGGCCTCCATCGGCGTGATGTCGGCCTGTCCGTCGGCGGCGCGGCGCAGCACCGCCTCGAATTCGCGCCGGTCCTGCGCGCCGACGGCGGCAAGGATCGAGCGTTGCGGATCGGCGGCGATGCCGAGGCTTTGCATCAATTTGGCGAAGCGCGCGTTGTCGCGCACGACGCGGCCGTCCTTGTCGACCGTGGCGATCGCCATCGGCGCGTTGTTGAAGAAACGGGTGAAACGCACCTCGGCGGCGCGCTGCGGATCGGCGCCGGCGTCGCGCGCGCGATTGAGCACCACCGTCCGCGATGGGCCGGCGAGGCCATCGGCGCCGTACGCGACCTTGTGATAGAGCCGCGCCGGAATGGTCTTGCCGGTGCGCATCTTCAGATCGACGTCGAGCACCTCGGTGCGGACCTCGCCCGGCAGCGGCGCGTGCGCCGCGAGCAACGCCGCCCCGTCGCCGGAGACGATGTCGGAGAGCTTCAGGTCGCCCGTGCCGATCTGCGCGATGTCGTGATCGAGCCAGTTGGCGAGCGTGACGTTGAGATAGGCGATGGTTCCGTCGGCGTTGGCCGAGAAGAATCCGGCCGGCGCGTGATCGAGATAGTCGATCGCCAGCCGCAATTCCTGAAAGACGTTTTCCTGGCGCACGCGGTCGCGGGTGATGTCGGAGATGATCCAGACCGCGAGCTTGGCGTCGGCGCGCGAGGTTCCGAGCGGACGCACGCGCATGCGCAGCCAGCGCGCCTCGCCATTGTCGGCGACGCGCACCTCCTCGACCAGGCGCTTGCCCTCGCGCGCGGCCTTGAGCAGGCGAAAGACGGATTCGGAAACGTCGGGATCGCCGATGAAGGCGCGTTCGGCGGGACGCACGTCGTGCGGTCCGGTCGCGCCGGTCATCGCCAGATAGGCGGCGTTGGCGTAGACGACGTGGCCGTGGGCGTCGGTGACGACGGTGCCGTCCGGGGCGTTGTCGGCGAGCGGCCGGGTGATCGGATCATCCCCGGCGCGGTCGGCGACGCGCAACATGCCCGCGGCCAGCGCCAACAGCGCGAACAGGCCGACCATCGACAGAAGCACCAGAAGCGCCATGATATAAGGCTGCGCCTGCGTCCGGCCGAGCAGCATCAGCACGGCGGCGACGCCGACCACCGCGAGCGCCATCACCACCACCAGCGTGATGCTTCCGCCGCGCCGCGTCGCCGAACCGCGATCCACCGCCGGGTGTCCTGGCCATTCGTTGGAATCGGTCGTCATCTGCTCAGGAACTCCCGTGGGAGCCGGCGCCCGCGGCCCTGGGACCGGCCCCCGTCGCCGAATGCCGCGCCTCTCTCACTGCCTGAATCGGCCCCGGCGGCGCAAGGCCTTCCCGCCCCTCGCGCCGGACCAAGGCGATCGCTGCCGTCGATCGCGCGGCGCCTCCCCGGCATGCGACGCGGGACCGGATCACGCCGCATCCCACTCAAATCGCGCCAAGCCCGACGCGAATAGCGCGCGCAAATCGGTCAATTTGACGGTTTCGCGGCCGATCGATCCGCCATGACCGAACGTCAGGCATGGCCCGACCGCCCCATTCCGCGCTTGAGCCGCATCACATAGCCGATGATTTCGGCGACAGCCTTGTAATGCTCGACCGGAATTTCCTCGTCGATCTTGACGGTGGCGTGGAGGCCACGCGCCAGCGGCGGATTTTCGATCACCGGCACGCGGTTGTCCTCGGCCACGGAACGGATTTTCAGCGCGATGGCGTCGACGCCCTTGGCGACGCAGATCGGCGCGGGCATGCCGGGCTCGTAGCGCAGGGCGACGGCGAAGTGCGTCGGGTTGGTGATGACGACCGAGGCCGTCGGCACCGCCGCCATCATGCGCTTGCGCATGCGCGCCTGGCGGATCTGGCGCATCCTGCCCTTCACATGGGGATCGCCCTCGGTTTGCTTGAACTCCTCCTTCATCTCGCGCAGCGACATCTTCTGCCGCTCGAACCATTGCCGGTACTGAAAGAAGTAGTCGCCGACCGCGACCGCCGCGAGAATGGCGACCACCGTTCCCATCAGGTCGAGCGAGAGTTCGCGCGTCATCGCCAGAATGGCGCTCGGATCGATCCGCACCAGCGCATCGAGCCGTCCGCGCTGCGGCCAGAGGATCGCCACCATCACCGCGCCGAGCAGCGCGATCTTGATCAGTCCCTTGATGAAATTGGCGACCGCCTGCTTCGAGAACAGGCGCTTGAAGCCGCTCGCGGGCGAAATCTTGCTGAGCTTGGGCTTGAGCGCCTCGATCGACCAGACCAGGCGGTGCTGCACCATGTTGCCGGCGATCGCCGCCACCGTCAGGATCAGAACCGGGATGCCGAGCGCGGCGATCAGCGCGTATTCGATTCCGCCGAGCAGCGCGGCAAGCCCCGGCCCGTCGGCGCGAACGAGGTGGACATTGGCGATCAGCGCGCCGAGCGAGTCGCGCAGGCGGCCGCCGATATCGCCGGAAAAGGTCGACATCACCAGCGTCGCCGCCGCGATCACGAACCAGGTGTTGACCTCCTGGCTCTTGACGACGTCGCCGCGTTCGTTGGCTTCATCGAGACGTTTTTGTGTCGGGTCTTCTGATTTCTCGGTGTCGTCGAGTTCTTCGGACATTCCGCTTCCCCATCAGACCCGTGGCGCCAGATCGCGCATGACGCCGCCGAAATAGTCGAGGAATGTTCCCATCATCGTCGCGATGACGACGAGCAGAATGAAGAAGCCGGCCAGGATCGACAACGGCATGCCGACGAAGAAGACCTGCATCTGCGGCATCAGCCGCGCCAAGATGCCAAGACCGAGATTGAACACCAGCCCGAACACCAGGAACGGCGCGGAAAGCTGGATGCCGATCTTGAACGCGGTTGCGAAGGCGCGCGTCGCCAGCGCCGCGACGTCGCCGCTGGCCATGATCTCGCCGGGGCGGAACAGCGCGTAGCTCTCGTTGAGCGCGGCAAGCACGAGGTGATGCATGTCGGTCGCGAAGATCAGCGTCAGGCCGAGCAGCGTGAGGAAGTTGCCAATCAGAATTCCTTGCTGGCCCTGCGTCGGATCGACGGCGGTGACGAAGCCGAGGCCGAGCTGCTGGGCGACCACCGACCCGGCCACGTGAAGCGCCGCGATGGTGATCCGCGCGGTCGCGCCGAGCACGATGCCGATGGCGATCTCCTGGACCATCAGCGTCGCGACCGGCGCGAGTGAACTCAAATCGACCTGAAAGCCGCCGCGGTGCAGCGGCGTCAGGATCAGCGTCAGCGCCAGCGCGAAGGCCAGCCGCACGCGCACCGCGATATTGGCCTCGCCCAGCGCCGGCATCAGCATCACCATCGCGCCGATGCGCGCGAACACGAGCATGAAGGAGACGGCGAGCGCGGGAAGAAGCGAAATGTCGATGCGCATGCGTTGGTACCAGTGACCGCCGTTCCGATTCGCCGCGTCGCCCGGCGCCTCACCACGCCCCTCGCGCCGGTGCCCTCGCTCCGGTGCCCTCGCGGGCCGTGGCTGGATCGCGACGATCTCGGATCGAATCGATCCAAGATCATTGTGATCGATTCCACCGGGTTAGAGCATGATGTCGTCCGAAAGCCGTTTCGCGCTTTACGGCATCTTGCTCTAGCCGCCCGAGATTCTCGCGGTCAGGCGCAGCATGTGGCTAAAAAGCGCGTCCGCCATGAACGGCAGCGCCAGCAGCATCGCCAGGAATATCGAGAGAATCTTCGGCACGAACACCAGCGTCGTTTCCTGAATCTGCGTCAGCGCCTGCACCAGGGAAATCGCCACGCCGACCACCAGGCCGACGAGCATCAAGGGACTCGACACCAGGATCAACGTCCAGATCGCGTCGCGCGCGATATCGAGCACCTCGCCACCGGTCATCCCGTCCGCTCCCGAATTCCGCCGCCGCGCTCAGATCGGCATCCGCATGATTTCTTCATAGGCCTGGATGACGCGGTCGCGCACCGACACCAGGGTTTCGACCGCGACCTCGGTCTCGGCGACCGCGGTGACGACGTCGACCACATTGGCCTTGCCGGAGGCGAGCGCCATGCCCTGCGCGTCGGCCTTGCGTCCGGCGTCCATCGTGGCGCCGAGCGCGTCCTTGAGCAGCGAGCCGAAGGAGGTCGCGCCCGTTTCGCCGCCCTGCGCGGCGGGCCGCGCGCCGCCCGCCTGGTCGGCCAGCCGCGCGAGCTTGGCATAGGCGTCGGATGCGATCGAGGGAGTGGCCATGGTTCAAGCTCCCGGTTCAAGCCTTGAGAATGTCGAGCGTGCGCTGGATCATGCGGCGGGTGGCGCCGATCACATTGAGGTTGGCCTCGTAGGATCGCTGCGCCTCGCGCATGTCGGTCATTTCCACCAGCGTGTTGACGTTCGGATATTTGACATTGCCGTTGGCGTCGGCGGCCGGATGCCCCGGCTCATACCTGACGCGGAAATTCGAATTGTCGGGCTGGACGCGGCCGAGCGAGATGACGCGGGCCTCCAGCGAGCGGTCGAGTTCGGAGCTGAAGGTCGGCACCTTGCGCCGATAGGGATCGCCGCCGGCGGTCTTCGCCGTCGAATCCGCGTTGGCGATATTCTCGGAGATCACCCGCATGCGGCCGGCCTGGGCGCGCAGGCCCGACGCCGCGATGCTCATCGACTTGAGAAAATCCATCGTCCGGGCTCCCTTCCGTGGCGATCGCGCGGGCCCGCCGCGCTAGCGCTTGCCGATCGCGGTCTTGAGCAGGCCGAGGCTGCGGCTGTAGAGCGTCGTCGCGGCCTGGTAGTCCATCTGGTTGGCGGCGACCTTCATCATCTCCTCCTCCAGGTTGACCGCGTTTCCCGTGGGGCGCACCTCGTAGCCGGCCTTGCGGCTGGCGCCGAAATTGGTGGCGCCGGCCGAAACGGAAAGATGGCCGGGGTCGGTGCGGGCGAGCGTCACGCGCGGCGCGGCGCCCGGATTGGACATGGCCGTCGCCGCCGGCTGAAACCGCGGCGGCTCGAGATCGCGCGGCCGGAAACTCGGCGTGTCGGCGTTGGCGACATTTTCGGAGAGGACGCGCTGGCGCTCCTGGTGCCACTGCATGCGCGTGCGCAGCGCGGACAGGAGCGAGATATCCGTGATCGCCATGGACGCCCTCCAAGATACCACGCGCCCGGCGTACCGGCCGGCTGGCCGACGGCGCGTCACACGGCAAAACTTGCCCTGCGTATGGTTAACAACCGGTTAAGACGCGGGGCGGCGCAATTTCGCCATCAATTCCGCATTAACCAACCAAATCGTTGATATGAAATCGGAAGCATTCGATTTGGCGATCGTTTGTTAAGGCATTATTAATATCTGTCGCGGCAAATACTGCCGTGCTCGCTTAACCAATTCCGCTCGACAGGACCGGCCGATTCAGTTGAGCATCGCCTCACGCGCCCCACGAATTGGCGAGGGAACGAGGGGCGGGATTGGGGCAAGCGGGGAAGAAACGGGTATGATTGGTTCGGCCTCGGAACGCCTCCGCGATGGCTGCGCGGAGAGAACAACGTCCGAGGGCACAACGCCTGATGGCATCGTCGGCGGCGAGGGCCGAAAGCGATGAGCGCGGAGGGCGGTGTCCGAAGACGATAGCCGGTTCGACCGGGACCAGCCGACGGGGACGTTGAGATGTTTTCGAATACATTCGTGAACGTGATCTTCGCGATCGTGATCGTGCTCGGTCTGATCGCGGCGGCGGCCTGGGCGGTGCGACGCTTCGCGTCCGACCGTCTCGGCGGTCATGGGCATCGCGGCCGCATGCCCCGCCTCGCCGTCATCGACGCCGCGCCGGTCGACAATCGGCGCAAGCTCGTGCTGATCCGGCGCGACAATATCGAGCATCTGATCATGATCGGCGGGCCGAGCGACATCGTCATCGAGCCCAACATCGTTCGCGTTCAACCGATGCCGCGCGAGCAGGCCCCGCGCCCGCCGGCCGGCTTCGAGACCGGGCATGGCGCGGGCCACGCGCCGCCGGAACAGCCGACCTGGCACGACCTCGACGCGGTCGCCGCCCAGATGCATGACGAGCCCGGGCTCGTGCCCGAGCCGCCGCCGCGCCACGCGCGCCCGGCCGACGAAGGCGCGCGTCGCGGCCCCCCGCTCCCTCCTCATGGCGGACCGCCGCCGCACGCCGAGCGCCGCCCGCCGCCACGCCGGCCGGAGCCGATGACCGAATTCGCGCCCGAACCGGTGCGCGAGCCGATCCGCGAACCCGCCCGCGAGACGATGCGCGAACCCGCCCGCGAGACGATGCGCGAACCCGCGCGCGAACCACGGCCCGAACCGCGTCCCGGCGCGATCGGCCGGATGTTCCGTTCCGCCGCGCCCGCGTCGACCCCGGCCGAAAGCCCGCCGAAGCCCGCGCCCCGCGCCGCGCCGCGCGAGCAGGCCGCGCCCTCGCCCGATCAGAACCTCGCCGAAATGGCGCATCGGCTGGAAGCCGCGCTGCGCCGCTCCAGCGCGGAACTCGGCGCGGACAAGGCCGAATCCCGAGGCGCCGCCGCCGCGCAGGCCGATCGCGCCCCGCCCGTCGCCCCCGAGCAGACCGCTCCGCGCCCGGCGCCCGCCCGCCCGGCCCCGCCGGCCAGCGCGCCGAAATCCGAGTTCGAGTCACTTGAAGAAGAGATGGCAAGCCTGCTGGGACGATCAAAGAACCCGACGTGACACCGACCGCTCATCGGCGCATTCAAACGACCCTGGCCGCCCTCGCCTTCTCGGCGGTCCTCGTCGCGCCGGCGCTGGCGCAGGACATCAGCATCAACCTCGGCGGAGCCGGCGGCGGCGGCGTCACCGAACGCGCGATCCAGCTCATCGCGCTTCTAACCGTCCTGTCGCTCGCCCCCTCGATCCTCGTGATGATGACGTCGTTCACGCGCATCGTCGTGGTGCTGTCGCTGCTGCGCACCGCGCTCGGCACGGCGACGGCGCCGCCCAACGCCGTGATCATCGCGCTGGCGCTGTTCCTGACCGCATTCGTCATGGGCCCGGCGCTGCAACGCTCCTATGACGACGGCGTGCGGCCGCTGATCGCCAATCAGATCAGCGTCGAGCAGGCGCTGGAACGGGGCGCGGCGCCGCTGCGCGCCTTCATGCAGAAGAACGTGCGCGAAAAGGATCTCAAGCTGTTCATGGACATGTCGGGCGAGGCACCGCCGGCGACGCCCGAACAGATGTCGCTGCGCATCCTCGTTCCCGCCTTCATGATTTCCGAGCTCAAGCGCGCCTTCGAGATCGGCTTCCTGTTGTTCCTGCCGTTCCTGATCATCGACCTGGTCGTCGCTTCGTTGCTGATGTCGATGGGCATGATGATGCTGCCGCCGGTGGTGGTGTCGCTGCCGTTCAAACTGATTTTTTTCGTGCTGGTGGACGGCTGGACGCTGGTGGCGGGCAGCCTGGTGCAGAGCTACGGCGGCTGAAACCACGCGACCGCGCGATCGATCCCCCCGTCACATGTTCCGCTTCTTTTTCCCGCGTCTTCGGTCACGCCTCACGGGCGCAACTGACGCAGGCCCGGAATCGGCGGCAACGACCCCGTCGAGGTCGGATCGGACTTGGTCGCAGGCGGGAGCGGCGCGCGCGCCGTCGCGTCGGGGAAACGCTCCTTCATCGCCCGCAGGAAACCTTCGAGCGTGTCGACGCTGGCGGCGAGCTTGGCGATCTGGGCGAATTCGGCGCTGGTCGCCGCCACCGCCTTGGTGGCGAGATCGAACGCGGCGCGGTCGGCCTCGCCCGTCATCTTCGGCGCGTATTTTTCCCGCAGCCGCTCGATGCCGATCACGTCCTCGGCGAGCGCGTAACCGATGCCGGCGCGCAGGATGTCGGATTTTTCCAGCGCCGTCAGCGGCTGGAAATCGCGCCAGCGCTCGCCATACATCAATTCGATCTGCTCGGCTGAATCGCGCCAGCGCTTCGACGCCCAGTAGATGTCCGAACGCAGGCGGATCGCCTCGCGGCCGCCGACATTGGCGACGATATCGAGCGCGAGATCATGCCGGCCAAGATCGCTCTGCGCGCGCGCCTCCAGCAGCAGGCGCTGCTGGCGCAATTCGCCGGCGAGCTCGACGATGCGGCTGGCGCGCAACGCCGCGATGGCGCGTTCGGGCTTGCGATTCATCAGATAGAACATCGCCAGGCGGCCGGCGACCTGCGCGCGCGCGGCGCCTTCGAGGCGATGGTCGATCTGGTATTGCAGCAGCTCGCAGGCCTGGTCGAGCAGGTCGACGGCGGCGAGGCGATCGGCCAGCCGCCGCACCATTTCATCGCCGCGCCGGCCGATCGGCGTCAGCTCGCGGAACTCGTAGAACATCGCCAGCGTTTCCACCGGCGGCAGGTCGTCGCCCTTGTCGCCGAGAAAGACCTCGCCGAACCACTTGGTCGCGTCATCCTGCATCTCGCGCGCGAAAGCGGAATTGGGAGCGATCCTCGTCGCCGTCTTCACCGCGACGAGCGCGTCGCGATATTTGCCTTCGTTGGCGTAAAGCCGAGACAGATGCCGCAGCGTTTCGACCTCGAGCATGTCGCCGCGCCAGGTGACGGCGATCGTCTCCAGCGCCTCGAGCGCCTCGGCCGATTTGATTTCGTCGCGCCGCAGCCTCAGCACGACGTCGCGCAACCTGCCCTCCACCTCCGCCGCGCGATTGCCGGACTTCATTGCCTCGCCATATTCGACCAAGGCGTCCGCGTCGCGGCCGAGCGCCTCGGCGAGGCGACCGCGCAACACCGCGAGCGCCGCCTTGCCACCGCCGACGCTGCCGACGACCTCGATCTCGTTGAGCCGATTGGCGGCGCTGGCGTAGTCGTTCACCTCGAGCGCGGCGCGCAGCGAATCCGTGACCGCCACGCGCTGCAATTCGAGCGGCAGCGCGGAAATCGAGAACTCGACATTCTTGAACTTCTCGCGCGCCTCGGCCCATTTGCCTTGCCGCGCGGCGGCGATCGCCTTCCACAGGTGGGAATCGAAATTGCCGCCGACGACCGGATGCGCGAAATCCTTGAGCCCCTCGGCGACATAGCCGGACAGGATATTGGCGATCCCCCGCAGGACCAGCACGCTCGCGTCCTCCGAGCCCGCCTTGAGCTCGGCGACGGCGATGTCGAGCACCGCTTTCGCCTCGTGGTTGAGTTCGCGCGCGAGATAGAACCGCGCCAGATCGAGGCGGGCCGCCGGCCGCGATTGCTCCGGGGCCTCGGCGACCTGCCGCTGCAGTTCCTGAAGGTGGTCGATGAAATTGGCGGCGCGGTTGCGTTTCCACACATCGTTGTCAAGCACCGGACGCATCGGCGCCGCCGCCCGTTCCGGCGCCATTTCGGCGGCCGACAGGGTCAAGCCGCCCGGCCGCCCGATCGACACCTTGTCGGGGGCAAGCTCAACGCCGATGTCGTCCGACAACGGATCGACCACAATGCCGTGAATCGTCTCCGGCAGCCTGAACTCGACGAATTTCTGTCCCCTGATGAAGCCGCGCGTGGGCGCGGACGCCGTCACCACGATCAGCACGTTGCCGGCGTCGGGATCGACCAGGCGATGCTGGCTCGCCGGCTGTTCGAACGGGATCATCACGCTGGCGCGCGCCATGTCGGCGATGTTGCGCGTCACGCTCAATTGCTGCGAGGGGGCCTGGATGGTTTCGCCCAAGGCCAGCGTCCAGGTGTTGCCCGCAAGCGAGAGGCCGGCAAGGCGCGGACGCTCGAGCTGGATGCGCACGGCCGTGGCGTTGTCGAGCGCAAGCTGCGAGGCGCCGCGCGCCCGCGCTTGCGGCGAGGCGATGACGGCGTCGAGATTGATCGTCGCCTTGGCGTCGAACACGAGCCACACCGAGTCGGCGCGCAGGAAGGCCGCCGCCGCTGTCGGCGCGGAGAACGGAAACGAGATCTTCAGGCCGCCCGATTCCTCGCGCACCTCGGCGATCACGGTCGGCGCCGTCGCGGCGCGCGGCGCTTGGCCGGCGGCTTCGGCGGCAGGTTTCTCTCCGCTTCGCTTGGCGGCGCCCGGGTCCGATGTCCTTGCCTGATCCCGATGGGAATCCTTGGCTTGCTCCTTGGCTGGCTCGGCCGACTTCGCGGCGGGCCGGTCTCCCGCCGTTTCCTTGGCAAGCTCTTTCGCGGTTTCTTTCGCCGGTTCCCTGGTCGTTTCCTTCGCTGTTTCCTTCGCTGATTCCTTGGCGGGTTCGTCGACCTGATCCTTGGCGGTGTCCTTGGGCGCATCCTTGGACGGAACCTTGGCCTCTTCGGCCGCCATCTCCTTCGGCTTGGTTCCGGTCGGCGCATCGGGCCGCGGGTCGGCGGGCACGCTGGCGGGTTTGGCGGCCCACGCGGGCGGGGGCGCCGCGCGTTCCAACTGATCGAGCGGAAGCGGCGGGGGCGCGACCGCGGCCGGAACGCTGGCCGCGATGCGCGATTCGACTTCCCGATCGCGATTGGCCGACGGCGGCGGGGTCGGCGCGGCGGCGGTCTCGGCCTTGGCCGGCGCGGCCGATGACGGCTTCTTCACGGGAGGAGCCGCCGGCGCCGGCGCGGCCGCCTCTTCCGCCGCGCGCGAGGGAGACTGCCGCGATTTCATCAGCCGCAATTCGTCGTTCGGAAGCATGCGCGACAGTTCCGCGCCGCGATCGGCGCCCTGCACGCCGACGTCGACGATGAGGTTCTTCTCCTCGCGGAAGCTGTGGACATTGACCTCGCCGATCAGACCGATCTCGACCGTGGTCTTTTCCGGCTCGTTGCGCTGCTCGATTGAGGCGATGTTGGAGGGCGCGACGACCTTGGCGTCGGCGAGATCGAAATTCAGCGCCGCGTTGAACACCAAGGCGAGCTTGTCGCGCCCGAGATCGGACGACACGCCGACGCCGTCGGGCAGCTCGAAGACGTAGCGCACGAAGGTCGGCATCGTCGAGGCGCGCACCCGGATCGGCGCCTCCTTGCGCGCCTCTTCCTGCTTGCGCTGGCGCAGCATCTTCTCGGCGTTGCGCGCCCGTTCGGCGAGTTCCTGGACGACTTCGGTCGGCAGGCCCGGCGGCGGGCCGCTCCAGTTTTCCGGCAGCAGGTCGACGAACAGCCGTTCGCCCGCGCTCATGGCGTTGACCTTCACCTTGCGCGACAGCGCCAGGCGCAGCGCCGTGCCATCCGGATCCTTGCGCGCGGAGGAAACATAATCGGGAAGCTGATCGGGCAGCCGGGTGACGGGAACGTCCACCGGCCGCTTGAAGCGGATGATCAGAATGCTGCCAGCCGTGCGGACGTCGGATTCGACGTCCTCCTTCAGATGCACGACAAGGCGGGCGAAATTATCTTCCTTGGTAAGGCTGGCGGTACCCTTGACCGCGTCGGCGCGCGCGGGCCCGCCGGCCATCGCGGCGGCGAAAGCGGCGAACAGCACCGTCAAGCCAAGCGCGCGGGCGCGCCGCGCCCACGCGCGATCGCTTCCCGTCCGGGCGATTCCAGCCACGCCTCGCCTGTCTGGTGAGCTCAGCATCGCACCAATCCCGTCGCGATCAACTCAATGCGCGGATCATTCGACACGGTCGCGCGAACCGTCGATCCCGCACGGAGGTCGCGAACCCGACCCTAGAGTCCCGCGTTTAAGGATTTGTTAATCGCGTTGCCGGTTCCGACGGTTTGCCCTCGATCTTGGGAAGATTGCTCGCGGAATCGAACTTTTCGCCGGCCGCGCGCTTGGCGATCTCGACGGTGAGGCGCTCGGCCGCCTCCGCCGACATCTGGGCGAGAATGTCGGACATGCGACGCGGATTCATTTGCGTCGCGAGTTCCAGCAGCACCGCCATGTCGAGCCGGTCGAAAACCCTCGCCGCCTCCTTGGGCTTCATGCTTTCGTACATCGAGACCAGGCCCTTCAGCCGCGCGGCCTCGCCCTGCTCCTTGCGCTCGTTGGCGGCGTTGATCTTCTGCTCGACCGCCTTGAGCTCCTCGACCCGCGCGTCGATCCGCTTTTCCGAGGCCTTGAGCAGGTTCTCGCGGATTTCGAGCTCGCGGGCGCGGCTGTCGAGTTCCTGCCGGCGCGATTGCAGCCGTTCGAGAATGGCGCGCTCGGAGGCGGGCACCGGCCGATGCGGATCGGGCACGACGACGGTGCCGTCGATCGGCTTGGCCGCATCGACGGGCTTGGCCGTCTCCGCCGGCTTGGCGGCGGGCTTGTCGCCTTCTTCCTTCGGCTTGTCGGCGGCGACCGACCCGGTGATGTCGCCGGCCTCGACCGGCCGTCGCCCCGGAACCGGAAAGTTGAGAACTTCCTGCGCCCACGAGATCTTGGCCTCGGCGAGCGGATTGCGCTCGCCGGGCTGGATGATGAAGCCGCCATCCAGGAGCAAGCCCGTCACCTTGAGCGCGACGAGGCACAGCGCCGCGAACATGATGACGGGAACGACCCGGATGTCGTGCCGACGCTTCATGCGGCGACGCCGTTCACCCGCCGGCTGGTCCGCTCGGCGAAGGCGCGCGCGGCCGCGGCGAGGTCACGCGCGCTGGCGGGACGCTCGGCCTCCGGCTCCTTGATCGGGCGGGCGGCGAGCACGATGCGCGACAGCCGCGTCAGCACTTCCTCGCCCGAGGCGATCTGGATGGCGATGCGCTGCGTCACCTGTTCGGCCGTGGTCAAGCGCCCGCCGAGGCCCTCGTCGCAGGCGTGCACGGTGCGCTTGAGATCGGCGATCGCGCGCTCGGCGATCTCGGTCGCGGTGATGAGTTCGGAGATCGTCGCCTTGAGCGAATGCTCGTCGGAGCGCAGCCGTTGCAGGCGCCGATTGAGCAGCGTGCAATAGCCGATGGTGATCAGCAGCAACACCGCGACGAAGCTTTCGATCACGAATCCAAGAACGTGACTCATTGTGCCTCCATGAGCTTGCTCGTATCATCCGCCTTTTCGAACATGGCGTAGGTGGTGCGCGGTTTGCGCAATTGCTTGATGACGCGGATGGCGACGCGGTCGCCGACCCGGCCCATCCGCCCCTCGGTCAACGTCACGTCGCCGCAACGGATGGCGACGAGCGCGTCGGGCCGCACGTCGAGCGGCAGGGTGTCGCCGACCTCGAGCCGCATCAGATCGCGCAACGGGATTTCGGCCTCGTACAACACCGCGTCGACGGCGATCTGCGCCTGGCCGATCTCGGTCGCCAGATGCCCCTCCCAGATCGGATCGCGGCCGAATTTCTCGCCCATGAACATCTGCAACAGCACGTTGCGGATGGGCTCGATCGTCGCGTAGGGCAGCAGCAGCTCGATGATGCCGCCGCGGTCCTCCATGTCGACGCGCAGGCGCACCAGGATGGCGGCATTGGCGGGCCGCGTGATCGCGGCGAAACGCGGATTGGTTTCCAGCCGGTCGATGGAGAACTTGACCGGCGAGAGCGGCTTGAACGCCTGTTCGGCGTCGGCGAGCACGACCTCGACCAGGCGCTTGACCAGATTGGTCTCGATCGTGGTGTAGGGGCGTCCCTCGGCGCGGACCGTGGTCTGGCCGCGGCGGCCGCCGAGCAGCACGTCGATGATCGAATAGATCAGGTTGGAATCGACGGTGAACAGTCCGAAATTGTCCCACTCCTCCGCCTTGAATACCGACAGCACCGCCGGCAGCGGGATCGAGTTGAGATAGTCGCCGAAGCGAACCGAGGTGATGCGGTCGAGCGAGACCTCGACATTGTCGGAAGTGAAATTGCGCAGCGACGTCGTCATCAGCCGCACCAGGCGGTCGAAGACGATTTCGAGCATCGGCAGGCGCTCGTAGGACACCATCGCCGAGTCGATGATGGCGCGGATGCCGGAATTGTCGTCGAGGTTGACCTCGGCCAGGCTGAAGCCGAGCAGATTGTCGATCTCGTCCTGCGTCAGCACGCGCTCGGCGCCGCCCTTGGAGGTCGACAGCGAGCGGCTGCCATCGTCGACCATGGCCGCCCATTGTTCGGCCATGGATTCGGAAAGCTCGTTCTCGGCCGCCTCCTTGGCCGCGGCCTCGGGGTCTTCCGATTCGAGCGCGGCGCCCCATTCGGCGGCCAATGCGTCCTGGTCGATGTCGGTCTGCGTCATGAATGCGGTTCCCCCGGCCCCGCCGCGCTACTGGATGACGATTTCCTTGAACAGGACGGCGTTGACGTTGTTCGGCGCGACGGCGAGGTTGACGCGGCGCGTCAGCTCTTCCTTGAGGCGGAACATGCCGGCCGAACCGTTGAGGTCGGCGGGACGCAATTCACGCAAATAGGTCTGGAAGGTGTCCATCACCCTCGGCATCACCGGCTTGATCTTGTCGACCAGCGGCTGCTCCTTCACCTCCAGCACGATCTTGACCTTGAGATATTGGACGCGCTCGCCCGGCGTCTGCTGCAGGTTCACCAGCACTTCCGGCAGGTCCATGAAGACCGGTGGCTTGGCCGCCGGCTCGGTGACCACGGTCTCGTGCGTGCTCTTCTTGAAAAGGAACAGGTAGCCGCCCGCGCCTCCGCCGATGACGATCACCAGCGCGGCGCCGACGATGATCATCTGCTTGCGCGAGAGCTTGAGCCAACTCTTCGACGGCGGCGCGCCTTCGCCCTGTTCGCCGTCCGGGGCCGCCGTCTGTTCCGTGTCCGCCATCGTGCCATCCGGTGATTTGGAAGGACGAAGCCGCCAGCCCGGCCGTGACGCGAAACAACGCCGCTGGCGCATCGCGCCTCATGTACGGCGACGCTATTCCCGCAATGGTTAACGGAACCTTTCCCGAGCGCCTCAACTGGGAAAAATTTGCCGGCCCAACATGGTCAACAAGATCTTATTGCCCAGCCGGACACAGCGTCCCCCTTCGTTATCCCATTGAAATTGAACAAATTCTCCATCTGGCACGCCATTCGCTTGAATGACGGCGAACGGCGGTTTGGGAGAACCGCTCGGTTCACACGAAGCAGCGGCCGCCTTGGGAGGGCGCGTCACGGCTTCCGAGACCAGGGGAGAAGGCCCGATGGAGAACACGCTTCTCATCGGATTGTCGCGACAGGTCGCGCTCGAGCGCCAGCTCGACGTCATCGCCAACAATGTCGCGAACATGAACACGACCGGCTTCAAGGCCGACAGGTCGCTGTTCGAGGAATTCCTCATGCCGGTCGCGCGGGCCGAGAATTTCGGCGGCCGCGACCAGGTGCTCAGCTATGTGCAGGACCGCGCCACCTGGCACGACCTGACGCAGGGCAACATCGAGCAGACCGGCAACGCGCTCGACGTCGCCGTCGAGGCAAACGCATTTCTCGTCGTGCAGACGGCGGCCGGCGAACGCTACAGCCGCAACGGCGCGCTGCAGATCAACGCCCAGGGACAGCTCGTCACCAACGAGGGCAACGCGGTTCTCGGCGACAACGGCCCGATCGTGTTCCAGCCGGGCGATCAGAACATCAACATCGCCCGCGACGGCACCGTGACCGTGCGCGAGGGATCCAATACCAAGGTCGACTCACAGCGCGGCAAGATCCGCCTCGTCACCTTCGATCAACCGCAGCGCCTGACCAAGCAGGGCTCCAGCCTGTTCGCCGCCCCCGCCGATCTGGCGCCGCAGGCGGCCACCAACGCGACCGGCGGACTGCGCCAGGGCTTCGTCGAGAAGTCCAACGTCGGCTCGGTCGCCGAAATGAGCCGGCTGATCGAGGTGACGCGGACCTACACCCAGATCGCGACGCTGATTCAGCAACAGAGCGACATCCGTCGCTCGTCGATCGAGAAACTCGCGGAAGTTCCGGCGTAACGACAGGATCGGGAGAGACCAGCGATGCGCGCGCTCCATACCGCGGCCACCGGAATGATGGCCCAGGAACTCAACGTCCAGGTCATCGCCAACAATATCGCCAACATGCGCACGACCGCCTACAAGCGTCAGCGCGCCGAGTTCCAGGATCTCCTCTACGAGCAGGTCCGCCGCGTCGGCACCCAGTCCTCCGACCAGGGCACGATCCTGCCGGTCGGCGTCGAGATCGGCTCGGGCGTCAAGACGGTGGCGACGTCGCGCGTCATGGGCCAAGGCAATCTTTCGCCGACGCAGAAGGACCTCGACGTCGCCATTCGCGGCGAGGGCTTCTTCCGCATCCAGCTCCCCGACGGGCGCACCGCCTATACCCGCGACGGCTCGTTCGAGATGGACGCGCAAGGCCGCCTCGTCACCGCGCAGGGCTACCTGCTCCAGCCCAACATCACCATTCCGCAGAACTCCACCGGCGTCACCATCAACGCGCAAGGTCAGGTCGCGGCGACGCCGGCCGGGTCGACGACGCCGACCCAGCTCGGCCAGATCGAGCTCTCCGTGTTCATCAACAAGACCGGCCTGCAGGCGATCGGCGACAACCTCTTTCTCGAAACGCCGGCCTCCGGCACGCCGCAGAACGGCACCGCCGGCTCGACCGGCTTCGGCGACTTGCTGCAGTCCCATCTCGAACAAGCCAATGTCGAGGCGGTGTCGGAGATATCCGACCTGATCGCGGCCCAGCGCGCCTACGAAATGAACGCCAAGGTCATCAGCGCCACCGATCAGATGCTGTCGTCGACGGCCAACATGTTCCGCTAAGGGAGTTCGCGATGATGTTCCGCGCCCTGATCGCCACCGCCGCCCTCGCCGTCTCGCTCGGCGCGGCAAGGGCCGAGCGAGATGCCGACGTGCCGCCCACCCCGCTCCTGAAATCGAGCGTGACGGTGACCAGCGACGTCGTGCGCATCGGCGATTTCGTCGACAACGCGGGCCAGTCCGCCGGCATCGCCGTGTTCCGCGCGCCCGATCCCGGCACCACCGGCCTGGTGCCGACGGAACGGATTCTCGACGCGCTGCGCGCCCACCACGTCATCGGCGTCGAGACCCGCGATCTCGCCGAGGTCGCGGTGACTCGGGTCGCCCGTCTCGTCGCGGTCAAGGAGATCGAGGAACGCGTGGCGCGGGCGCTGGCGCGGCAGAACGGACTGGGCAACGCCGCCGATCTGGCGCTGACCTTCGACCGCGACCCGCGCGCGCTGCAGCTCGACGCGTCCAACCAGAACGAGATGCGCCAGATCTACGCGAGCTACAATCCCCGCACCGCGCGGTTCGACGCCGCCTTCGAGATCGCCCGCGATGCCGGCAACGCGCCGCTGCGGCTGCGCTTCACCGGCACGGTGATCGAGACGGTCGAGGCCGCGATCCTGACCCGCGCGGTCGAGCGCGGTGAGGTCATCAAGGCTTCCGATGTCGTGACGCGGCGCATCGCCAAGGCGGAGGCCGGCGTCGAGCCCGCGGGCCGCGACCGCGCCGTCGGCATGGCGGCACGGCGCGCGCTGCGCGCCAACCAACCGCTGCGCGCGGCCGACCTCGCGCGGCCGGATTTCGTCACCCGCGACCAGAACGTCTCCATCGTCTACGAAATGCCGGGCATCTTCCTGACCACGCGCGGCAAGGCGCTGGAGTCCGGCGCCGAGGGCGATCTCGTCAACGTGCTCAATCCGCAATCCAAGCGCACGGTCCAGGGCGTCGTCACCGGTCCCGGACAGATCACCGTCAGCACCATCGAACCCGTCGCCCCGCGCGTCGTCGCGGCCCAGACGATCACCCCGGATGAAACTGCGGCGCCGAGCCGCAAGGCCGAGTAAGCGTCATGCAGCACACTTCCCGTCCCCATTTTCGCCGCGCCGTCACCTTGAGCGCGCTCGCGCTCGGCCTCGTCGCCGGCGGCTGCTCCTCGATCGATCGGCTCAAGCTGCTCGGCGAAACGCCGCCGCTGTCGTCGATCGACAATCCGACCTCGCAGCCGGGCTACAAGCCGGTGCAGATGCCGATGCCGTCGCCGCAGGCGGCGAGCTACAATCCCAATTCGCTGTGGCGCAACGGCAGCCGCGCCTTCTTCAAGGACCAGCGCGCGCGCCAGATCGGCGACATTCTCACCGTCACCGTCAACATCACCGACAAGGCGACGTTCGACAACGAGACCAAGCGCAGCCGCTCGAACAAGGAGGACTCCGGCGTCACCGACTTCCTGTTCAAGAGCAAGGTGCCGGCCTCGGTCGGCCTGCCGGGACGCCTGCTAACCGCCGACTCGACCGCCTCCAGCGACGGCATCGGCAAGATCGACCGCAAGGAAGCGCTGCAGACCAACGTCGCCGCCGTGGTGACGCAGGTGCTGCCCAACGGCAACCTCGTCGTCGAGGGCAAGCAGGAGGTGCGCGTCAATTTCGAAATCCGCGAGCTGGTCGTCGCCGGCATCGTGCGGCCGGAGGACATCCAGAGCGACAACACCATCGACTCCACCAAGATCGCGCAGGCACGCATCGCCTATGGCGGCCGCGGCCAGCTCACCGACGTGCAGCAGCCGCGCTACGGCCAACAGGTGCTCGACGTGCTGCTGCCGTTCTAGGCCGTGATCCCGAAAAGCGCGAACCGGTCATCGGATCGGATCATGCGCGGAAAATAGACGAGGAGAATTTCCTTCCGGCGCGAATGGCATAAACGCCAAGCGCGCGAGAGCTCCCACACCGTCTCGTTCGCGCGGCGAAGCGGTGAACCACGCGGCCTCCGGCGTCTCCCCCGCCGGAGGCCGTTGGTGTTTGTGGCGCGGGCGTTCCTGCGTTAATAGTTGTCGGTTCGGGAAAGGATTCTTCCGTGGCATCGCGGCTGGACTGGAACGATATTCGCGCCCGCGCGGCGAAATTCGCGGATGACTGGAAAAACGCGAATTACGAGCGCGGCGAAACGCAAACCTTTTATAATGAGTTTTTTCAGCTTTTCGGCGTCACGCGGCGCCGGCTGGCGAGTTTCGAGCATGGCGTCAAATTGCCCGCCAACAAGCGCGGCTATCTCGACCTGTTCTGGAAGGGCAAGCTGCTCGTCGAGCAGAAATCGAAAGGGCGGGACCTCAAGCCGGCGCGGAAACAGGCGCTCGCCTATTTCGACGGCCTCAGGGAAGAGGACCTCCCCCGCTACATCCTGCTGTCCGACTTCCAGACCTTCGAGCTTTACGACCTCGATATCGACCCCGACGCGCCGCTCTACTTCCGCCTCGACCAGTTGCCGGACCACGTGCAGGCGTTCGGCTTCATCGTCGGACAGGAAAAGCGCGTCTTCCGGGACCAGGACCCGGCGAATATCGCCGCGTCCGAGCTCATGGGCGCACTGCACGATGCGCTGGAAGAGGCCGGCTACACCGGACACGCGCTGGAGCGCTTCCTCGTGCGGCTGTTGTTCTGTCTGTTCGCCGACGACACCGGCATCTTCCAGCCGGTCGGCATCTGCGAGGAATACGTCGCCAACACGCGCGAGGATGGCGCCGACCTCGGCGCGGCGCTCGCCAATCTCTTCCAGGTGCTCAACACACCGGAAGACAAGCGACTGAAGACGCTCAGCGCCGAACTCAACCAGTTCCCCTACATCAATGGCGACCTGTTCGCCGAGACGCTGCCGCTTCCGGCCTTCGACCGCGCCATGCGCGAGAAGCTGCTTTACGCCTGCGGCTTCAAGTGGGAAGCGATTTCGCCGGCGATCTTCGGCTCGCTGTTCCAGTCGGTGATGAACAAGGAGGAGCGGCGCAAGAAGGGCGCGCATTACACCTCGGAAAAGAACATTCTCAAGGTGATCGAGCCCTTGTTCATGGACGATCTGCGCGCGGAATTTTCCGCGATCAAGGCGCTCAAGCGCGGTCGCGACAAGGCGCTGGAGGAATTTCACGCCAAGCTCGCCCGCCTGACTTTTTTCGATCCGGCTTGCGGCTGCGGCAACTTCCTGGTCATCGCCTATCGCGAATTGCGCGATCTCGAAATCGACCTGCTGAAGGAACTGCACCCGACGGAGCAGCGCGTCACCGACATCGGACTCTACACCAAGATCAACGTCGATCAGTTCTACGGCATCGAGATCGAGGAATTCCCGGCGCGCATCGCGGAGGTCGCGATGTGGATGACCGACCACATCATGAACGTGCGGCTGTCCGCCGCCTTCGGCCAGAGCTATGTCCGTATTCCGCTGAAGACCTCGCCCAATATCCGCAACGCCGACGCGCTGGAGATCGACTGGGCCGAGGTGCTGCCGCCGGAGAAATGTTCATTCGTGTTCGGCAATCCGCCGTTCGGCGGCGCGAAGTTCCAGAGCGATCATCAGCGCGCGCAGGTGCGCCGTATCGCCGGGCTCGGCGGCTCGGGCGGGACGCTGGATTATGTCTGCGCTTGGTTCCTCAAGGCGGGCGACTACGCGCGGCGCGGCCACGACGTTCCCTCTCCCCTCAAGGGGGAGGGAAGCGGGCCGACCGCGCCACGCATCGCCTTCGTCGCCACCAATTCGATCACGCAGGGCGAGCAGGTCGCGCAACTGTGGCCGCTCTTGTTCGAGCGCTACAATCTGGAAATCGCCTTCGCCCACCGCACGTTCGAATGGTTGAGCGACGCGCGCGGGCGCGCTCATGTCCATTGCGTCATCCTCGGGCTGACGCGGCGCGAGGACGAGCCGAAGGAGAAGCGGCTGTTTTCCTATCCCGACATCGGAGGCGATCCGGTCGAAAGCCGCCACGCGGCGCTGTCTCCCTATCTGTTCGACGCTTCGGGATTGCAGAACCGGCATCTGGTGGTGGAGGAGATCAACCAGCCGCTTGCTACGGACAAACGGCCAATTATTGGCTCGAAGCCGATCGACGGCGGTTACTATATTTTCACGGAAGAAGAAAAAGCGGAGTTCCTTGCGGCCGAGCCGAGCGCGAAATTGTTTCTACATCCATTCATGGGCGCCGACGACTTCTTGAATGGCGAATGTCGATACATCTTGGCGCTGCAAGGCGCGCCACCGGAAAAACTGCGTACCTTGCCAAGAGTGCTTGAGCGAATTGAGAAAGTACGCCGTTATCGGTTAGGAAAGATTCCGGCCAAACGCGCCGCTGAGAAGTCAGACGCAAGAGTGAAGACGCGCGGCGAGGGAACCATTGAGTTAGCAAACTTTCCAACAAAATTTCACGTAACAGTCATACCGACAACTCCATATTTGGTCTTTCCGCGACACACCTCCGAGAGACGAGATTATGCGCCGTTTGGTTGGCTTCAACCACCAACAATTCCCGGTGATTCGTCACTGATTCTCCTCGATGCCGATCTCTGGGACTTCGCCCTCATCACCTCGCGCATGCACATGGCCTGGCTGCGCTTCATCGGCGGACGGCTGAAAAGCGATTACCGCTACTCCATCGGCATGGTCTACAACCCCTTCCCCTGGCCAGCCGCGCCGGACGCGAAGTCGCGCGAGAAAATCCGCGCGCTGGCGCAAGGTGTGCTCGACGCGCGCGCGGCGCATTCCGGCGCGACGCTCGCCGACCTCTACGATCCCGACACCATGCCGCCGGATCTGCGAAAAGCGCACAGGGCGCTCGACGAGGCCGTCGACAAGCTCTACCGCGCGCAGCCCTTCGCTTCCGACCGCGAGCGCGTCGAGCATCTGTTCACGCTTTATGAAAAGCTCACCGTGCCCATGCTCGCGGCCGCCACGACCAAGACGAAGAAACCGCGCGGCAAGAAGGCAACGTGAGGCGACATGAATTTCGGCGATTTCATCATCTACGTGGATGAAAGCGGCGATCATACGCTCGAGGCAATTGATCCGGATTATCCCGTGTTCGTTCTCGCCTTTTGCATTTTCCGCAAGGACCGGTACGTTTCAACGGTGGTTCCAGCGGTCCAGAATTTCAAGTTCCTGCATTTCGGCCACGATATTGTCGTCCTGCATGAGCGCGAGATTCGCAAGCAACGGCCACCCTTTGTCTTTCTCCAGAACCAAGCGAAGCGCGCCATCTTCATGGATGGACTCAATCGCCTGATCGAGGAGGCCGATTTCACCATCGTTGCCGCCGTCATCGACAAATCGCGGCTTGCGAACGTCTACGGCCGGCCGGAAAACCCGTATGACCTCGCTCTCTGCTTCTGCATGGAGCGCGCCTTCGCGTTCCTGAACGAGCATGACCAGCGGGATCGAATGACGCACATCGTTGTCGAGCGGCGCGGAAGGCGGGAAGACGACGAACTCGAATTGGCCTTCCGGCGCGTTCGAGATGGCGACAACAGGTGGGGGGCGATGCCCGGCTTCGAAATGATATTCGTCGACAAGAAGGCGAATTCGTCAGGGCTTCAAATCGCCGACCTCACTGCGCGCCCGATCGGGCGCCACGCCATAAATCCGGATCAGCCAAACCGGGCTTGGGAAATCATTGAATCGAAGCTGCGGCGTAGCCCCGCGGGCAACGTGAACGGGTGGGGGCTGAAAATCTTCCCCTGAAAAAGCGAAAGGCCCCGGTTGATACCGGAGCCACCCGCCGACCGGGAACAACCCCCAGTCCGCTGCAAAAGAAAATAATCTGAAATGCAAGAAAGTCAATGCGGGGCGTAGCCCGATCCGTTCGGCAACACCCACGCGCGCTATTCGTCCCGGAACACCTTCTCGCGCTTCTCGTGGCGCTCCTGCGCCTCGATCGAGAGCGTGGCGATCGGGCGCGCCTCCAGCCGCTTGAGCGAGATCGGTTCGCCCGTCTCCTCGCAATAGCCGTAGCTGCCGTCCTCGATCCGCTCCAGCGCGGCGTCGATCTTGGCGATCAGCTTGCGCTGGCGGTCGCGCGCGCGCAGCTCGATCGCCCGGTCGGTCTCCGAGGAGGCGCGGTCGGCGAGATCGGAGTGGTTCTGGTTGTCGTCCTGAAGCTGCTGCAGCGTCGTGCGCGATTCCTTGAGAATGTCTTCCTTCCAGGCCGCGAGCTTGTTGCGGAAATATTCGCGCTGCCGCTCGTTCATGAACGGCTCTTTCTCGGACGGCCGGTAGGGTTTCGTCTTTTCCGTCGCCATCATTCGCATTTCCATCCCTCGGTCCGGGCAGGCTCCCGGTTGGGCGGTGCTTATATAGACACGGCGTGTGACATACAATATTGCCCCCGCCGCCGGAGGGCCGGCGGGGAGCGATTATCCGTGTTCGGGACGGGAATTGTGGCGCGCGCCAGGGCAGCCGGGTCTCAGGGACCGCCCACCTTGGCGAGTTCGACCTCGACGCGCAGCTCGATCTCGGCGAGCACCTGATCAAGCCCCGGATCGCCCGAGGCATGTTTCAGGTCGGCGGCCGCCGAGCGCAGGCGCTGCACCGTGCCCTGGTCGAGCGATCCCGACAGAAGGCCGATCTTGAGGTCGTCGAGCACGTCGAGCGCGCCGCGCCCCTTGGCGACCGCGCGCTTGCGCCGCTCGGTCGGATCCTCGACGCCCTGCAAGGCCAGCAGCGCGTCGATGCCGCCGACGCCGTTCGGCGCCCGCACCGGTCGCGCTTCGCTCGCCGCGCCCATGTCGGGCAGGCTGAATTGGGTGGAGCCGCCGCGCCGGGCCGATGTCGCGGGTCCGGTCGGGGCCGTCGCATTGGGTCCGTAGATGCGCATCGATCCGTCGCCTCCGGGCCGGTCAAGTAAATCGCGGCGTCCGCCGCGCGTTCCCCGGCAGCTCTATCCCGCCGGGACTTAACGCCAGCTTCGTCGAAAACCTCGCTTTTTATGGTTAACGGCGCGTTAACGAGGCGGCAAGACTTGCCGCCTCCGGCAAGAACGCCCGCGCCGCGCGCCCGCGCCCGGCCGCCGCCCCCGCGATTTGTCCCGTATTTTCAGCAATTTGGAACGAGGGCGGCGCTGGCACGCCATTCGCATCGATCAATGCGCGGACGCTCCGTCTTGGGAGAGAGGGAAGCGGCCGACGACGACCTCAGCGGGGAGCAGAGGATGACTACGATCTTTCGGACCGTCCTGATCGCGGTCGCGGGTCTGGCGCTGTTTTCGGCGACGGCCGGCGCGACCTCGCGCATCAAGGACCTCGCCAATATCGAGGGCGTGCGCCAGAACCAGCTCATCGGTTACGGCCTCGTCGTCGGCCTCAACGGCACCGGCGACACGCTCAACAACATCCCCTTCACCAAGCAGTCGCTGCAGGCGATGCTGGAGCGCATGGGCGTCAACATCCGCGGCGCCAACATCCGCACCGGCAACGTCGCCGCGGTGATGGTCACGGCGAACCTGCCCCCCTTCGGCACGCAGGGCACGCGCATCGACGTGACCGTGTCCGCGCTCGGCGACGCCAAGAACCTCCAGGGCGGCACGCTGCTCGTCACCCCCCTGCTCGGCGCCGACGGCAACGTCTACGCGGTCGCGCAGGGCTCGCTCGCCATCGGCGGCTTCGCGGCCGAGGGCGAGGCGGCCAAGATCACGCGCGGCGTGCCGACCGTCGGCCGCATCGCCAATGGCGCGATCATCGAACGCGAGATCGACTTCGCCCTCAATCGCATGCCGCAGGTGCGCCTCGCCCTGCGCAACGCCGATTTCACCACCGCCAAGCGCATCGCCGCGGCCGTCAACGATTTCCTCGGCGGCAAGACCGCCGAACCGATCGATCCCTCGACCGTGTCGCTGACGATCCCGCAGGAATTTCGCGGCAACGTCGTCGCGCTGCTGACCGAGATCGAGCAGTTGCAGGTCGATCCCGACCTCGCCGCCAAGATCATCATCGACGAACGCTCCGGCATCATCGTGATGGGACGCGACGTGCGCGTGGCGACCGTCGCGGTGGCGCAGGGCAATCTCACCGTCACGATTTCCGAATCGCCACAGGTGAGCCAGCCCGCCCCGCTCTCGCGCGGCCGCACCACCGTCGTGCCGCGCAGCCGCGTCGGCGTGCAGGAGGACGGCAAGAAGCTCGCCGTGGTCAAGGACGGCGTTTCGTTGCAGCAGCTCGTCGACGGGCTCAACGCGCTCGGCATCGGCCCGCGCGATCTCATCTCGATCCTGCAGGCGATCAAGGCCGCCGGCGCCATCCAGGCCGATATCGAGGTGATGTGATGGCCACGTCCACCTCGCCCGCGATCCCCACTTTCGGCAACCGGCCCGACTATGCCCTGATGCAAGCGCTGACCAAGGTCTCGCCGCAGGCGCAAGACAAGGCCAGGGCCAACGCCCAGGAGTTCGAGGCCGTCTTCCTCAATTCGATGTTCCAGCAGATGTTCACGGGGCTCAAGGGCGACGGCCCGATGGGCAGTTCGCCGGGCACCGGCGCGTGGCGCTCCATGCTCGTCGACGAATATTCCAAGTCGTTCGCCAAGGCCGGCGGTGTCGGTATTTCCAATGACGTCTTTCGCACTTTGATCATGCAACAGGCCGCCCGCGCCGGCTGAATTTGGAGAACGAGATCATGAACACCTCCCGTCACCCGGCCGACGCCCCCGCCATTCCGAGCCCCGCCATCGCCACGCCCGCGGCCGCGAGCGCCTTCGCCGGGCATCTCGTCGACGTGATGAACGAACTGTTGCGGGTGGTCGAGAGCGAGACCGCGCTGGTGCGCGCCGGCGACGTGCGTAGCGCGATGCTGCTGGAAACGAAAAAGGCCGATCTGTCGCGCGCCTATCTCGCCGCCATCGGCCAGCTCAAGGTCAACCGCCGCTATCTCGAACAGGCCGAGCCCGAATTGCTGACGACCTTGCATCGCCACCACGACGTCTTTCGCGCGATGCTGCAAGTCAACCTGACGGTTCTGGCGACCGCGCACGCGGTTTCCGAAGGCATCATTCGCGGCGTCAACAGCGAGATGCAGCGCCGCGCGATGCCGCAGACCTACACCGCCGCGGGCCAGCGTTCGGCCGCATCGCCGCGTCACGCCGCGCCGCTCGCGGTCAGTCGCTCGCTATGACCGCACGGCGGACCACGGGTCCGACATCGGGTCCGTTGCTTCGATAAATCTTGAATCAAATAGCTCCTCCCGCTCAAGCCTTGCCTTAGCGTTTCGGTGCTAATCCAACCATCGCAGGTTGGAATGGACGCCGAAGCAAAAGGGGGCCACAGCGGCCATGAGCGCGGAATTTTCCATCAGGCAGGTGAACGCGCCGGCGTTTCGTGACGCCGCGATACCCGCCGCCGCGCGCGCCAGCACCCCGACCGATCTTCCCGCCGCGCAAAGCGTGACCGCGGCCGAGGAAACCGCCGCCGCCAGCAACAACGAGCGCGACCGCGCCGAAAACCTGGCTCGCCAGACAAGCTACGACCGCGCGGCCGCGTCGCTCGTGTTCCGCGTCGTCGACCAGCGCAGCAATCAGGTGGTTCGCCAGATCCCCGAGGAGCAGACGCTGAAGATGCGCTCCTACCGCCGCGCCCTGGACGGTCTCATCGCCGAACAGATCGCGCGGCGACGCATCAACCGCGAAGTCTGACGCGGGCACGCTCAACCGAACGAATAGCGACCCGGCCGCCGACGCGATCGTCGCGCGGCGCCACGTCGTTTGGTTGCAAAATTAGCACGCTCACAACCACCGCGCTCATGGCGCGAGCGCTCGCGCTACCGCCGGCGCCGCGCGCTCGATCGAGCGCAAGTTGAACCGATCATCCAAGCGTTTCTTAACCATGTTTCTTTAGGCGGCGTTTGCAGCCTGCATGGGATGAAAAACGACACGGTCGAGCACGGCCGTGAGTAACGCGTTGCGTAAAGTCCAACCAGAAAGGTTTGATCTATGTCCAATATCGTTCTTTCGGCAGGCGTCCGGCAGAACCTGCTCTCCCTGCAGAACACCGCCGACCTGATGGCGTCGACCCAGAACCGCCTTGCCACCGGCAAGAAGGTGAACTCGGCGCTTGATAATCCGGGCAGCTTCTTCACGTCGCAGTCCCTGCAGAACCGCGCCAGCGACCTCAACGACCTGCTCGACTCGATCGGCCAGGCTCAGAAGACGCTCGACGCGGCCGACCAGGGCATCTCGTCGTTGACGAAGCTGGTTCAGTCCGCCAAGTCGATCGCCAAGCAGGCCCGTCAGGCCAGCCTCGGCGATGTCACCTATGCCAACACGATCACCGGTACCGTTGGTTCGCTGACGACGGCCACCAGCCTCGGCAGCTCGGGCCTCAACCTTACCGACGGCAACACGCTGACGGTGTCGGATTCGAACGGCAACACCTCCACCTACACGGTCACCAACACCGAGACGGTGCAGGAAGTGCTTGACGGTCTGAACGCTTCGGCCAATGGCGGCTGGACGGCGGCGATCACGGGCGGCAAGCTCGAGATCACCTCGACCTCGGGCGCCGATGTGACGATTGCCGGTTCTTCCGGCGTTCTGACCGCGTTCGGCCTCACCGCCGGCACGCAGTCGGCGACGGCGACCGTCAACACCGCCAACTCGACCCGCACCAGCCTCGAGGCGGACTACACCGCCATCCTGTCCCAGATCGATCAGTTGGCGACCGATACGTCGTACAACGGCATCAATCTGCTCAATGGCGACAACCTCAAGGTCGTGTTCAACGAGTCTGGCTCCAGCTCGCTGACGATCTCGGGCGTCACCCTCGACTCGGCCGGCCTCGGCCTGACCGCGCCGACCTCTGGCGACTTCCAGATCAACTCGCGCGTCGACTCCCAGATCGCCGACCTCGACACCGCGCTGACCACCCTGCGCACGCAGGCCGCCAAGTTCGGTTCGAACCTGTCGACGGTGCAGACCCGCCAGGACTTCACCAAGAACCTGGTCAACACGCTGCAGACCGGCGCCGACAGCCTCGTGCTGGCGGACACCAACGAGGAAGGCGCCAACCTCCTCGCGCTGCAGACCCGTCAGCAGCTCTCGATCACGGCCCTGTCGCTGGCCAACCAGGCCAACCAGGCGGTGCTCAAGCTGTTCTGATCGTCTCGATCGGAGGAAACACGAACGGCGGGGCGAAAGCCCCGCCGTTTTCTTTTGACCGAAATTTCGCATTAACTCTTTATTAGCAACCTGTTTACCGAGAATTAGGGTTACTTATTCATTATCGGCTCGCTGTATTCCCAGGCAGCGCGACGCTGCTTCGACGAAGGATAATGAGCCATGAGTGATATCGTTCTTTCGGCAGGCGTCCGCCAGAATCTGCTTTCGCTGCAGAAGACAGCCGATCTGATGTCGACCACGCAGTACCGTCTCGCCACCGGCAAGAAGGTGAATTCCGCGCTCGACAATCCGACCAACTTCTTCACGTCGCAATCGCTGCAGTTCCGCGCGGGCGACCTCAACGATCTGCTCGATTCCATCGGTCAGGCGCAGAAGACGCTCGAGGCGGCCAATCAGGGCCTCACCTCGCTCACCAAGCTCGTCCAGTCCGCCAAATCGATCGCGACGCAGGCGCGCCAGGCTCCGCTTGGCTCGGTGTCCTTCGCCAATACGATCACCGGTTCGGTCGGCTCGCTCACGACCGCGACGAGCCTCGGCGCCAGCGGCCTGAACCTCACCAACGGCAACACCATCACGGTGTCGGATTCGAACGGCAACACCTCCACCTATACGGTCGACAACACCGAGACGGTGCAGGAAGTGCTCGACGGCTTGAACGCCTCGGCGAACGGCGGATGGACGGCGGCGATCACGGGCGGCAGCCTCGAAATCACCTCGACCACCGGCGCGACGCTGACCGTCGCCGGCAGCGCCGGCGTGCTGACGGCGTTCGGCGTGACCGCCGGATCGCAGACCGCCACCGCGACCGTCAACACGGCCAACACCACCCGCGCCAGCCTGGAGGCCGACTACAACAACATTCTCGCGCAGATCGACCAGCTCGCGAAGGATTCGTCCTATAACGGCATCAACCTGCTCAACGGCGACAATCTCAAGGTGATGTTCAATGAGAACGGCACCTCCTCGCTGACGATCGCCGGCGTGACGTTCGATTCGGCGGGCCTCGGCCTCAACGCGGCGGCGACCGACGACTTCCAGGTCAACGCGACGGTCGACTCCCACATCGCCGAGCTGAACACCGCGCTCGCCAATCTGCGCACCCAGTCCTCCTCGTTCGGCTCGACCGTGACGGTGATCCAGACGCGGCAGGACTTCACCAAGAACCTGATCAACACGCTGCAGACCGGCGCCGACAGCCTGGTGCTCGCCGACACCAACGAGGAAGGCGCGAACATGCTCGCGCTGCAGACGCGCCAGCAACTCTCGACCACGGCGTTGTCGCTCGCCAACCAGGCCAACCAGGCCGTGCTCAAGCTGTTCGGCTGATCGGCGCGCGCCATCCGTTCCGCGACATCGGCGGCGGGGTCCAAACGGGCTCCGCCGCTTTTCTTTACGTGGCATTAATCATGATCGGCAAGGATCGCGGAAGCCGGTCCTTCCACCCATCGCGCGAGGCCCCGACCATGCCCCTGAAAGTCGAATTGCGGCCCCACGAACGCATCATGATCGGGTCCTGCGTGATCACCAACACGGATCAGCGCGCCCGCCTGCTGATCGAGGGCGAGAAGACGTCGATCTTGCGAGAAAAGGACATTCTGACCGCCGCCACCGCCGACACGCCGTGCAAGCGCATCTATCTCACCATCCAACTCATGTACACCTCGCCGGACCCGGAGGCGCAGCACGATATCTATTTCAGCCTGCTGCGCGACGTCGTCGATGCCGCGCCCAGCGCCTGGCCAATTATCGAGATGATCAATAATCATATTTTAAAAGGCGAAATGTATAAGGCATTGCGGGAATGCCGTAAGTTGATCTCGTACGAACAGGAGTTGATCGAGCATGCACAGCGCGGTGAAGGCATACGGGAAAGTGGCGAAGGAGACCGCAAATCCGCGTGATCTCGAAGCGGATTTGCTGCTCAAGGCCGCCGCTCAGCTCCAGTCGATCAAGGAGAACTGGACGCGCGCGCCGGACGAGCTCGACAAGGCGCTGCTCTACAACCGGAAACTGTGGACCATCTTTCTTTCATCCGTCACCGACGCGACCAATCCGATGCCGGCCGACATCCGCCAGAACATCGCCAACCTCGGCATCTTCGTGCTCAAGCAGACGCTCGACGCGCAGAGCGCGCGCAAGCCCGAGCAGCTCAATTCGCTGATCAACATCAATCGCGAGGTCGCCCTGGGACTGCGCGGCGCCGCCTGAGCGACGCGCGTCCGCCGACGTTCAAACGGCCTCCCGATCGGGAGGCCGTTTTCGTTTTCGCGTCGCGGACCACGCGCGGTCGATTTGACACGCGGATTCCGCCACCCCGGAAGGCGCGCTAGAGATAATTGACCAGCGTGGTCTGGTAGAGGATCGACGTGGTCTGATAGGAGGCCTGCAGGCTCGTCTGCAACGCCAGCACCTTCGTCGCGATCTCGTCGTTGGAAACGCCCTCGATCTCGTCGAGCATGGTTTGCAGCATCGACTTGGTCTGGGTCTGCCGCTCCTTGGCCGCGTCCATCGCCGTCAGCGCGCCGGCGAGATCGGCCTGGATGTTCTGCAGCGTCTGCTTGCCGTCCTGGACCGACAGGTTCTGGGCGACGCGCTGGTTGAGCGCCGTCACCTGCCCGCTGGCGTTGGGATCGGACGGCGAGGTCGTCACCGCGGCGAAGACGGCGATGTTTTGAAGCTGCCAGCGGAACGCCTCCTCGTCGGCGCGCACGCCGTATTGCACCGTCATCGATTGATCGATGCGCGCGATCGCGGTCCCCCGCGCCGGATCGGTGCCGGTCTCGCCGCTGTACCAGCTCACGGTGTCGGCCGACGTGCCGGCGACCTGCGCCGTCGCGGTGTCGAAGGGCGGGCCGGCGACGCGTTGCGGCGGCGAGCCGAAGAAATCCGAGGATGCCGCGACCGCCGAGGCGGCCACCAGCGAGGTATTGGCGAGCTTGCCGATCGCGTCCGTCAGCGCGGCGTTGAGATTGGCCGCCGTCGCCGTGGTGTCGGCGCCGATCTGGAACGTCCCGTTCGTCGCCGAGGCCGACGCCTTCGCGGTCAATTCGATCGACTCGGTCGTGCCGTCCGGCATGTTGAAGGTGAAGCGGATCTTATCGCCGTCGGCGGGATTGGTGGCGCCGAGATCGACCGAGACCGACGCCGGCGACCCGGAAGGGCCGGTCACCGTCGCGCCCGTGAGCAGCGACGTCACGGCGCCGAGCTTCAGGCCGAAGGGCGAGCCGGCGGCGTCTTCGGTCAGCGACAGCGACGTCGCCGTCGGCGTGGCAAGCACGATCCGCCCGAGCCCGCTGGCGCCGAGGTCGGCCTGCTTGCGTTCGGCGATGACCTGTTTCAGTCCAGCCTGACCGCCGTTGCCGTCGAGAATCGCGTTGAGCGTTTCCACCGCCGGCGTGTCGGTCGCGCGGCCCGAAAACAGATAGCGATCGCCCGACCGGCTGTTGAGAAGCTGCAACATCTCGGCCAGCGACGTCATCGCGCTCTTCTGGCTGGTGCTCTGCCCGGTCTGATCGATCTGCGCCGGCGCGGTGGCAGCGGCGCCCCGCACCTCGCTGCCGATGTCGACCATTCGGCCGAGCGCAAGATCGGCGACGTTGATGCGCACGCCGACATTGGTGATGGTATCGGCGAAAGCGCTCAGGCTGGAAAGCTGCCGCCGCAGCCCGACGCCGAAGCCGCGATCGACGCCCATGCCGGCATAGGTGTTGGCCTTGCGCCCGGTGCCGAGCTGCTGCTGAAGCTGCTCAAGCTGCTGACGCATGTTGATCAGCGAGAAGCCGAGATAGGAGGTCCGATTGCCCACGCCATCAAGTGCCATCGCTCACCTCATGCCTGCAGCAACGCGTTGAACATTTCCTTGACCACGCTCATCACCCGCGCGTTCGCCGCGTAGGCGTTCTGCAACGCCAGCAGATGAGCCATTTCCTCGTCGATATTGATGCCGGCGGTGGAATCGAATTTCTGCTGCAGGGTGTTGAGGACGACGTCCTGGCCCTGCTTGAGCTGATCGGCGGCGCTCGCGGCTTCGCCCTGCGCGCTGATGAACTGCTGGGTGAAATCGCCGAGCGTGCCGCGAAACGGCGAGGCGGTCGTACCGACGCCGCTTTGCGGCGAGAAGTAGTACGCCCCCTCCATCAGCCGGTCGTAGAGATAATCCGGCCGCGTGGTGTCGCCCGAGGATGTCAGCGGCGAGGTCGAGTAGACGACGAGGCGCGTGGGGTCGCCGACCAGCGTGGTGTTGACGGTGATGCGGCCGGCGAACCCGGTCTGCTGCGCGCCGGAGGCGGTGATCGCGCCGGTGAACAGATTGCCGCCGTCGGTGAACAGCGGCAATTCCGCGCCACCGCCGGTCAGGGAGGATTCGGTCACCGTCGCCGACAGCGCGTTGATGTCGGAGAGTCCGGCCGCGCCGTCGTCGAGCACGCGCAGCGTCGAGCCAGCGGGATTGGAGAACTGGATATTGGCCGACGCGAACGCGGTGTTGAGCTGGCTCACCACCGAGGCCATGCCGCCGGAAAAATCGACGCCGATCACCTCGTCGCCGGGATCGGCCGTCGCCGTGTTCGCCAGCGGCAACACCGAGGGATCGTCGACGCGCACGATCGAGACGTTGTGCGTCGTTCCGGAAACCGTGTCCGTATAGCTCAGATGGACGATGTTGCCCGCCTTCAGCGCGGCAAGATCAACGTCGAAGCCGGTCTGCGCGCCAGCGGTCGCGGCGACGCCGTCCACCGCCTTGTCCGAGAGCGCGCTCGCCATCACGGCGGCGAGCTGGTCCACCTGCGCCTGCGCCCGCACCAGCGTCTTGTCGCGCAGCTCGACATAGGCGGCGAGCGTCCCCGAGCGCAGCGCGTTGGTCGCGATCAGATCGAGGCTGCCGCCATGGGGGTAGGTCAGCATGATCGAGCCGAGATTGCTCTGCGTCGGATCGCTGTTCCACTGGGTGTTGGCCGTCACCGTTCCCTGCGCGTTGAACGACAGCAGCGAGGCCTCCGCGCCGACAAGCTGCACGCCGGAATTGGTGAAGACGGTGATCTGGTTGGCGTCGTTGGTGACGACGCGAATATCCATCAGTTGCGCGAGTTGATCGACGCAGCGATCGCGCTGGTCGAGCAGGGCCGCCGTCGAGGCGTCGGTGCGGCCGACGCGCTGAAGCTGGTTATTGATGTCGGCGATCTGCGTCATCGCGTTGTTGGCGGTGTCGATCGCCGTGGCAATTCCCATTTCCGCGTCGTTGCGCAGGGTCTGAATGCCGCGCGTGGTGGCGTTGAGCTGTTGCGCCAGCGCCTGGGCGGTATTGATCACGTTGATGCGCGCCGACTGCGAGTCCGAACTCGTCGACAGCGCCTGCACGGCGCTGGTGAAGCTGCCGAACGCGCCGACGAGCGTGGCCTGCGCCCCGGGATCACCGTAGATCGCCTGCAACCGGCTGAGGAAATCGGCGCGCAGCCCGGCATAGCCGGCCCCCGAGATCTCCGTGCGCATCTGCCGCTGCACATAGATGTCGAGTTCGCGATTGACGCCGGCGATACGGACGCTGGCGCCGATGTCGCCGGCCGTGGTGGTGATCTGGTTGACCGACTTGCGCGTATAGCCGGGCGTTTCGGCGTTGGCGACGTTGGCCGCGACGAGCGCGAGCCCGACCTGGTTGGCGCGCAGGCCCGATAACGCGGTGGCGAGGGCTTGGCCGAGACTCATGACAATCCGCCCATCCTAACGGTGCCGGCGCCCGCGCCGGTCAGCGCAGCATGTTCAACAGGTCCTGAACCATCTGGTTGGACGTGGTGATGACGCGCGTGTTGGCCGAATAGGCCTGCTGAGTGACGATCAGCTTGGTGAATTCATCGGCGATGTCGGTGTTCGAGCCCTCGAGCGAGGCGCCGACGATGCGTCCGGAAGCGCCATAGATGGCCGGGCCGGATTCGTCGGTGATCTCGAACGCGCCGCCGTCGACGCGCTTGAGGAAGTTCGCGCCGTTGAAATTCGCCAGCGTGATTTCGGCGAGGTCGAGATTGCGGCCGTTGGAATAATTGCCGACGACGCGGCCGCGATCGTTGACCGACACCGATTGCAACTGGCCGGCCGGGAAGCCGTCCTGCTGAATCTGATTGACCTGGACGTTGCCGTTGGCGTCGGCGAACTGGGTCAGACCGCCCGAGCCGTGATTGAGCGTGATGGTGCCGAGCGCCACGCCGCCGACCGTCACGCCGGTGAGCGTGAGCGAGGGAATGGCGGGACTCATCTGGCCGTTGGCGCCGAACACGTAATCGGTGCCCGCGTTGACCCAGGCCACGCCGGTGCCGGTCGCGCTCGGATCGGTCTGATAGAACAGGTTCCAGGTGTCGCTATGGCCGGAGCCAAGCGAGGCGCTGTCCATCTTGGCCCAGCGGAATTGCAGGTTCACCGGCGCGCCGGAAACGTCATAGGCCGTCACCGCGCCGCCGCTGATCGATTCGTCGAGGAAAGTCTGAAGGTCGTTGGCCACCACCGTTCCGGTTCCCGAATTCGACGGATCGACGGAAAAGTCGGCGACGGTGAGAAGCTCCGATCCGGGCACCGACGTGTCGTGATTGGTGGTGAGCGGATAGCTCGCCAGGTTGGCGCGATATTCGATCTTGGTCGTCGCCTGCGCCGGCAGGAAGTCGTTCTGGAACTTGAGCACCTCGGGAACGCTGCCGGAGAGGTTGCCGGTCTTGGAGTCGACCGGAATGCCCATCAGGTAATAGCCGGCCCCGTTGACGAGATAGCCGCTCTTGTCGAGCTGGAAATCGCCGCGGCGCGTGTAGCGGTCAACGCCATCGAAGACGGGAAGATTGTCGCTGAACCCGCCCGGCTTCTGCACCGAGAAGAAGCCCTCGCCGTTGATGGCCATGAAGGTGGAAATCGACGCGGCCTGGATGTCGCCCTGCACCGTGTTGGTGGCGCGCGACATGGAGGTGACGCTGCCGGCGATCTGATGGCCCGGATTGGCGTCGGGGATCAGGTCGAGGAAGCTTGAATCGATGCGCTTGAACGCGGTGGTCTGCGAGTTCGCGATGTTGCCGGAGATGTTCTCCAGCGCGAAGGACTGCGCGCGCATGCCCGCGACAGAGGTAGTCAGTGCGCCAAAGATACCCATACGTCGTCTCCAACATCGATCCGGGCGGCCGACCGGAGATCGCCATGGCCGCAATCGAGGTTGAAGTGGCAAGCGCCGTGCCAGAGAATTTATATTTATTATTCAATGGCTTATAATTCATTTACCATAGGCCGGCCGGAGCGGAATTGCCTATCGCGGCAAATCTTGCCTCCGCCCGGCCCCGCCGTCTCCGCGATCGGCGAAGGCCTGCCTACGCCGCCGCCGGAATGAAATTCAGCGCCAGCCCGTTGATGCAGTAGCGCAGGCCCGTCGGCTCCGGGCCGTCGTCGAAGACGTGGCCGAGGTGGCCGCCGCAGCGGCGGCAGTGAACCTCGGTGCGCGCCATGAAGAGCGAGTTGTCCGCCATCGTCCCAACCGCGTTGTCGAGCGGCGCCGTGAAACTCGGCCAGCCGGTTCCGCTGTCGAATTTCGTCTCCGAGGAGAACAGCGGCCGCGCGCAGCCGGCGCAGGCGAAGGTACCCTTGCGCTTCTCGCGGTCGAGCGGACTGGTGCCGGCGCGCTCCGTGCCGTGCTCGCGCAGGATGCGGAATTGGGCGGGCGTGAGCAGCCGGCGCCATTCCGCGTCGGATTTCTCGATCTCGAATTTCGTGGCGCTCGCGGCGAGCGCGCCGTCCTTTCGCCCGACCCGGAAGAGCGCGAGGATCGAGGTGGATGCGGCAAGCAGATTGCGGCGGTCGATCATGGTCTGGTCCCCGTCCGGGTCGCGTGAATGTCTCACGGCCAAGATACGGCGCGCGCCCCGCCCGCGTTACGTGGCGCCGCGCGCGTCCGGCTCACGAATTCGCGAGCGCGGGATCGTCCCGGGAGCCCGTTCGCGTCTCCCGATCCATCGGCTGAAGGCGGCGCAAGCGATGCTCGCGATAGTGGAAACCGCTCAAGCGACCGGGATTTGCTCAAGGCGTTCGATCTGGAGCATTTCCGTGCCGGGCGTGGCGATCCCGCCTCGCCCGTAAATGCTTCAGGAGCGGTCGAGCGCGTTGGCGGCGGCGATGCGCGCCTCGCGTTCACGTTCCCTGATCCGCGCGCGCTCGCGAAACCGGGCAAGCGCTCCCTTGGCCGCCCGGCGGCCGCGCGCCGCTTCGACGATCGCCTGCCCGACGACGCGCCCGCCCCATCCGCCCGCCCAGACGAGTTCGAACGGCTCGAACAGCCGCCAGCGGTCGTCGCGCTCCATGATCCCGTCGGCGATCAGCTCGCCGGCCGCCGCCGTCATGGCGATGCCGCTGTCGCCGAAGCCGCTGGCAAGCCATAGGCCCGGCCGCAACTGTCCGATCTGAGGCATGCCGTGGATGGTCCGGCCGATCGCGCCGCTCCAGGAATGATCGATCGCGACCTTTCCAAGCTGCGGAAAAACCTTGCGAATGCGGCGCCTAGCCGCGCCGGCGAGCAGGGCGGGCGAAATGTCCCAGGTCGTGAGACGATGCGACCACATCAGCCGGTCGCCATCGACCACGCGGAAGCGCTCGACGCCGTCGTCCCCGGTCACCGCGCCCTGATAGGTCACCGCCGATTTGAGGTCGTCGCCGAGAGGCGCGGTGACGGCCACGTGGCGCCAGGCCGGCGCGAGCGTTTCGGTCAGCCGTCGCAGCAGAGTGCCGAGGTGGACGTTGCCGGCGAGCACGATATGCGAGGCGCGCAACCTGCCCGACGGCGCGAAGACGCGCTTGCGGATGCCGGTCGGGTCGATCTTAACCACGGGCGTATCGGCGAAGACGCGCACGCCGTAGCGTCCGATTTCGCTGGCGAGTCCGGCCGCGTAATTGGCCGCATGAATGCCGTAGGCGTGTGGCCAATGCAGCCCATGGAAAAAATGTCGTGATTTCAGTACGTCGCGGACCTGTTCGATCTGCCACCCCTCGACCGCTGTGTCGAATTCGCTCAGGACCTGCATGCGCTCGACCAGGGCATCGCCCGCTTCCTCGGTCGCGACCTGCAACGCGCCCGGCACGATGTCGACGCCTTGCATCGCGGTCGTGGCGATGATGTCGCGCACGTGGCGAGCGCCGGCGCCGGCGAGCGACCAGATTTCGCGGGCCTGATCGACGCCCACGCGCGCGACCAGCTCGCGCACATCCACGCCGCAGCCGGGAAAGACGATGCCGCAATTGCGGCTCGACGCGTTCCAGGCCGGCGTCCGCGCCTCGATGACCGCAACCTCGGCCCCGCGCCGCGCGGCCTCGCGCGCCACGCTCAAGCCGGCAAGTCCCGCGCCGACCACGCAAATATCGACGTCGAGGTCGAAGGCCAGGCGCGGCCATTGCGGCATGGGCTCAACCGGGCCGTGGTAGCCTTCAACGCGCTTTCCGCTTGTCTCGTTCGCCATCATGGGCCTACTTACGCAATCGAACCGTTTCCTGTCACCCGATTCATCCGGCATCTTCAGCATAATTCTGGCGGAATTTGCCGCGAACGCCGCGTACCATGCGCCGACTGATCCTCCTTCGCCACGCCAAGACCGAGAAGATGAGCCAGACCGGTCAGGACCGCGACCGCCGCCTCGACGAGCGCGGGCGCGACGACGCCGCCGTGCTCGGGCGCTACCTGATCGCGAACGACCTGCGGCCGGACCTGGCGCTGATCTCGCCAGCGGCGCGCGTGCGCGAAACCTGGGAGCGGATTTCGGCGGAAATGCCCGAGGCGCCGAAGACGCGGATCGTGCAGGAGCTTTACGGCGCCGATTCGGTGCAACTGCTCAACGTCATCCGCGCCGCCGACGGCGAACAGCCGGCGGTCATGATGGTCGTCGGCCACAATCCCGGCATCCATGAATTCGCCATCACCGCGATGCGCGGCGCGCGAGCGGGCGACCGTGCCGCGCTCGTCGACGCCATGCCGACCTGCGGCCTTGCCGTCCTTGATTTTCCGACCAACGACTGGGGCGAAATCGCGTTCCGGACCGCGCAACTCGAACGCTTCGTCAGCCCGCGCCTGTTGCGCGACGCGGCCGGCTGACCGCCGATCCCACGCCCGAGAGAGAGGTACGCATGTTCAAGAACATTCTCGTGCCGATCGATCTCGCCGACACCGACCTCGCCCAGCCCGCGCTCGAAACCGCCGCGGTGCTCGCCGGGGTTTCGAACGGCGCCGTCCGCCTCCTCAGCGTCGTGCCGATGACGCCGGCGATGCTCGCCGAATATGTGCCGGCCGATTTCGACGACCAGCAGCGCAAGACTTCCCAGGACGCGCTCGCCATCATCGCCGCGGAATCCGGCATCGATCCGGCGCGCGTGAGCGCGACCGTCCGGCGCGGCGGCATCTATCACGAGATCCTGGAGGAGGCGTCCGAGATGGGCGCCGACCTCATCGTCATGACGTCGCACCGTCCGGCGATGCGGACCTACTTCCTGGGCTCGAACGCCGGCCACGTCGTCCGCTACGCGACCTGCTCGGTGCTGGTGGTGCGCCATTAAGCGCGATCGGCGACGCGCCCCGCGCGATCAGGCCGGCGGCAGCACGCGCTCCGGCGGCGCGCCGGGCGCGAAATCAACCGGCTGATTGCGCCGCATGAAATTACCGAACGGCCATCCGAACAGCGCCCCCATCGCCAGAATGAACGCGGCGCCGGCGTAATTTTCCGTCGCGACCGCGCGCGCGAGCAACCCCACCAGCGCGACGGCAAGCGCGACGATCAGCACGCAGGCCACCACGTAGGATACCATCGGCAGGCCCGCGCGGAACCACGCCCCCGGATTTGCCGCCGCGACCCGTCGGTTCAGCTCGATGAGGAAGGCGCGATAGGCTTGCGATTGCGGGGCGACCACCGCGATGCCTTGCCAGGTGGTGGACATGATCGCGAGATTGTGCCCGCTGCCGTGGCGGATGTCGGCGCGGTACCGGTTCGCCTGCATGGTCAAGGGGCGATAGCTCATGCGGATCATGCCGATATCGCCATAGGCCCATGTCCCCTGCTGGCGTCCGACATTCCAGGCGAGCCCGGCCGGCGTCAGCGTGAAGCGACGCATCGCGCCGCTGATCGAAGGCTTGAAGGAATAATGGGGGTCGCCGGACGCCTCGTCGCTCACGTTCTTTTTCACTCCGGTATCGAGACCGCATGATCGGGACCGCGCGCGGCCGGTCCTTGCCTTGCGGGGGCATCATGTCGTAGCTCTGAACGCCGCGCCATGGTCGTTCCCAACCGGTAGCCGCCGTCCGCCGATGCCGCCAGCGAAATCCGATACGGGCTATTTTCCCCGCCACCTGATCCTGGCCGGCGCGCTGATCTGCGGCATGCTGCTGGCGCTCGCCATCCACATTCTCGGCCAGAGCGTCGGGCTGAGCCTCGCCGCGCTGTGGTCCGACGATCCGACCATCACCGCGGCGCTTGCCTGGTGGCTGATCGCGGTCGGCGCCTTCGCCGGCGGCTACGCCACCGCGCTTCTGATGAACGGGGCGGTGTCGGGCCAATTGCCGCGCCCGATGCGCCAGTTCCTCATTCTGATTCTGGTCGTGGTGCTCGCGGCGGCGGGCCAGGCGGCTTCCGCTCCGGGCAGCGCGCCGTCGGCCCTCGGCGTGGTGGCGGGCCTTGCCGCTCTGCTGCTAGGATCGCTGATGGCGTTTTGCGGAGCCTTTTTCGCGCTGCGCCGGGCCTGACGCGGAACGCACGGCTCTGGAGGTTCCCGGGCTTGAATCCGGGAGCCGAGACCGCGATCCGAGCCGGGGAATTCGCTGGATGCTACCCTGAGTTGAGCGCGAAAGTCGTTCGACGCGGTATTTCACGGGCCGCAATCGCGGCTTGATACGGGTCAAGGCAGCCGCCATCCTGCCGGGTGCAAGGAATTGTCATGTCCGCCAACCAGACCGTCCCGTTAGCGCTCGCCGAGCGGAATGTGCCGCGCTACACGTCCTATCCGACGGCCCCCTATTTCGGCCCGGCGGTGGACGCGAAGATCTACGCGCAGTGGCTTGAGGCACTGCCGGCGCGCGCGACCCTGTCGCTCTACCTGCACGTCCCCTATTGCACCAATATGTGCCTCTATTGCGGATGCCACACCAAGGCGGTGCGGCGCCGCGAGCCCGTCGAGAACTACGCCGATCACCTGCTCAAGGAGATCGATCTCGTCGGCAAGTTCCTCCATCGACGCCCCGTCACGCATATTCACTGGGGCGGCGGCACGCCCTCCATCCTCGGGGAGAAGCGGCTGCGGCAGGTGACGCAGGCGCTGCGCGCCCATCTCGATTTCTCCCGCATCGTCGAGCACGCCATCGAGCTCGATCCGCGCCGCATGACGGCGGAGTTCGCCCGCGCGCTGGCGCAGATGGGCGTCAACCGCGCGAGCCTCGGCGTTCAGGACTTCGCGCCGCATGTGCAGGAGGCGATCGGCAGGCCGCAGCCCTTCGAGCAGGTGGCCAAGACCGTCGAATGGCTGCGCGCGGCCGGAATCGACAAGATCAACATGGACCTGATGTACGGCCTGCCGCGCCAGAAGCTGGCCGACGTGCGCCAGAGCGCGCATCTGGCCGCGTCGCTCGCGCCGGCCCGGCTGGCGCTGTTCGGCTACGCGCATGTGCCCTGGTTCAAGACGCATCAGAAGGTGATCGACGAGGCGACGCTGCCGGGCGTCGCCGAACGCCTGGCGCAGGCCCAGGCCGCCGCACAGACGCTGGAGGCGGAAGGTTTCGTCGCCATCGGGCTCGATCATTTCGCCCGCCCCGACGATGAGCTCGCCGTCGCCCAGCGCGAGGGCCGGCTGCATCGCAATTTCCAGGGCTATACGACCGATTCAGCCGACGCGCTGATCGGCCTCGGCGCTTCGTCGATCGGACGCCTGCCGCAGGGCTACGCGCAGAACGCCGTCGACATGGGCGGCTATTCGCGCGCCGTCAACGCCGGCCGCCTGCCGATCGTGAAGGGGCTGGCGCTGTCGAAGGACGACCGCCTGCGCGCGCAAATCATCGAACGGCTGATGTGCGACCTGGCGGTCGACCTCGACCAGTTCGCGCGCACGGCCGACGCCGAAACGCGCTTCGCCGACGAGATCGCGCGCCTGGGCGAATTGCAGACCGCCGGCATTCTCAAGATCGATGGCCACCGCATCACGATTACGCCGGCCGGGCGGCCCTTCGTGCGGCTGGCCGCGGCCGCCTTCGACGCCTACCTGCCGCAGAACAAGTCCCGCCACTCGCTGGCGGTGTGAGCGGCATTCCGGTCCGTCACGCGACAGAAAAAGGGGAAGGCCGCGCGCGGCCTTCCCCCGATTCGTTCCGGCGGATCAGTAGATATCCTTCCGGGTATTATAGACGTTGAACTTGCCGGTCGGCGTGACCAGCCGCTTGTCGCGGATGACCGTCTTGAGTTGCAGCGTCTTGTCGTCGACCACCACGATCGCCGATTCCTGCGCCTTGGTGTTCCAGACCGAGAACCAGACCTCGGTGCCATCCTTGTTGAACTCGCCCTGCACCACGCGCCGCGGCCCGTCGGCGATGCCCGACCAATTCGCGATCGGCAGCACCTTGAACTTCGGCTTCTCCTCGCCGAGTTGCCTGATGTCGAACACCGCGATGGAGGCGGCGGTGTCGCCGTCGGGATTGAGGGGCGTGTCGATATAGAGGTTGGTCGATTTCGGATGGGTCTTGAGGAACAGCGAGCCGCCACCCTGGCCGTTGACCGTCTGAACGACCTTCCAGGCCTCGTTCTTACGTTTCTCGGGGTCGGTGCCGATGAAGGAGATCGTCTCGTCGCCGAGATGGCTGGTCGCCCACACCGGGCCGAATTTCGGATGGATGAAATTCGCGCCGCGGCCGGGATGCGGCGTCTTGCCCTTGGTGTCGATGACGCTCACGAGCCGGCTTTCCTTGGTATCGACCACCGCGACGCGGTCGCGGGCGTTGGCGGCGACGAGGAAGTAGCGGCCGGTGCGGTCGAAGCCGCCGTCATGAAGGAAGCGCTCGGCCCCGACCATGGTGAGCTTGAGGTTCTTCACGTCGCGGTAGTTGACCAGCAGGATCTGGCCGGTCTCCTTGACGTTGACGACGAACTCCGGGTTGTAGTGCGACGACACGATCGAGGCCACGCGCGGCTCGGGGTGATATTCCTGCGTGTCGTAGGTCATGCCGCGGGTGTTGACGATCTTCAGCGGTTCGAGCGTCGCCCCGTCCATGATGACGAATTGCGGCGGCCAATACGCGCCCGCGATCGCCAGCTTGTCCTCGAAGCCCTTGAACTTCGACGTTTCGACCGAGCGCGCCTCGCTGCCGATCTTGATCTCGGCGACAGTCTGCGGCGGGTCCATCCACAAATCGATCAGGTTGATCTTGGCGTCGCGGCCGATCGCGAAGAGATAGCGTCCCGAAGCCGACATGCGCGAGATGTGCACGGCGTAGCCGGTCGGAATGATGTGCTCGATCTTCTTGGTCACGCCGTCGATGAGCGCGATTTGTCCGGCGTCGCGCAGGGTGACGGAGAAGAGGTTGTCGATGTCGAGATTGTTGAGCTTCTTGGTCGGACGCTTGTCGACCGGGACGTGCACCTTCCACGTCGCCTTGATCTCGGGCATCGCGAATTCGGGCGGCTGCGGCGGCTCGTTGAGCAGATACTTCGCCATCAGCTCGATCTCCTCCGGCTTCAACTCGCCCGAGGTGCCCCAGTTCGGCATGCCGCCGGGCGAACCGTAGGTGATGAAGTTGAAGAGGTGATCGTAGCCGAGCTTGCGCGTGAGATCGGGCGTGAGCGGGCGGCCGGTGGCGCCCTTGCGCAGCACGCCGTGGCACCCGGCGCAGCGGTCGAAATAGATGCGGGTGGCGCGATCGAACTCCGCCTTGCTCAAGGTGGGCACGCCGGGCACCGTGCCGGGCTGTTCGAGCGGCTGATTGGCGAGAACGTCGTGGCTCGGTCGATAGGCGCCCTGCGGACCGGCGTCATGAGCCGGCGCCTGCGCCTGCTGCGCGCCCGCCGGCCAAGCGAGCACCGTCGCCAATGCGACGCCCGCGAACCAAGACGCAACGCATGATTTCGTTCGCCAAATACGAGATTTCATTTCCTCTCCCCTCATCGGTTCTTGTGATTTTTTCGAAACATTGCGAGGGGCGGAAGGTTAGGCGAAGGCTCGTCGCGGCGGAATAGGCGCGGCGCAAAAAAATGCGAAAATTCTTTTATCAACAATGGGATAGACAAATTCTAACGTGACAATAGTCAATTCGGATGACAAATCCCGTCCGCCGATCGAGGCTGCCCGCGCGGATTGTGCGATTGCACATTCGCTCGCGCTTCTCCACCTCGCCAAGACTCCGCGCCAAGGCAGCCCGCCTCGCGCCAAAACGCGGCCGCGCCCGCGCCGGACCGTCACGCCGGATGCGGGTTAACCGTCAACGCGCCAGGCGGCGCGGTTGCAAAAAAGCCTCTTTCCTGGGCTGCACAGATGCCAACACTTGGCGTATGAGAAAGCGGACATCCGGTCGCCGTCGCTTGCGAAGGTCATCGTCCGGTTGCGAGCGGCCGGGAGGGCCGATGAAGCGGTTTGTCGTGGTGTCTGGTCAGTGGTTCCGCCGCTGGGTCGGCTGGAAGCGGCTCGGCATCGCCGCGAGCGTGACCGTCATCGCCATCGCCGTCACGACCCTGCTGGCGACCCTGCGCAGCATCGATCCCGCGCTCGTGGTCTCCGCCCTGCGGGAGATCTCGCCGCCGCGTGTCGGCCTTGCCGCGCTATGCGTGCTCGGCGCCTTCGTGACGCTGACCTTCTACGACCTGTTCGCGCTGCGCACGATCAACAAGGGGCACGTGCCCTACCGCATCGCCGCGTTGTCGAGCTTCACCAGCTATTCGATCGGCCACAATATCGGCGCGACGGTGTTCACCGGCGGGGCCATCCGCTTCCGCATCTATTCCGACTGGAACCTCTCGCCGATCGACGTCGCCAAGATCTGCTTCATTTCGGGCCTCACGTTCTGGCTCGGCAACACCTTCGTGCTCGGCCTGGGGCTCGCCTATTATCCCGAGGCGGCCTCGGCGATCGACCTGCTGCCGGCCTCGATCAACCGGCTGATCGGCCTCGGCGGCCTGCTCGCGATCGCGCTCTATCTGGTCTGGCTCGCGATGGCGCCGCGCGAACTCGGGCAGAACGGATGGAAGGTCGTGTTGCCGTCGGCGCCGCTGACGCTGTTGCAGATCGTCATCGGCGTGATCGATCTCGGCTTCTGCGCGCTGGCGATGTACATCCTGATGCCGACCCAGCCCGCCATCGCGTTCCTGCCGCTCGCGGTCGCCTTCATCATCGCGACGTTGTTGGGATTCGCCAGCCACGCGCCGGGCAGCCTTGGCGTTTTCGACGCGGCGATGTTCGTGGCGTTGCCGCAATTCGACAAGGAGCCGCTGCTGGCGACATTGCTCGCCTTCCGCCTGCTCTATTTCGTCATCCCCTTCACGCTGGCGCTCACCACCATGGGGACGCGCGAATTGTGGCTCAACGTCGTGCTGCCGTGGCAGGAGCGCCGCAAGGCGATCGCGCTTGACGCCTGCGCGACGAACGCGGTGCGCCAGCCGGTCAAGTCGCGCAAGCCGACGACGTAACGCGCCGGGCGAATTCCGGCGGGCCGCGCCGGCCGATCCATATTTTCGCCCAATCCCCGCCGATGATGCGCCGCCGAATGGAACCGACGATGCGACGCCTCGCCTTGCACGCCCTCTTCTACGCCTTGCTTTCCGCGCTGGCGGCGACGCCCGCCGCGGCGCAGCCGACGAACGCGCAAGGTCTCTCGATTTCCTGGGAAGTGCAGAACCGCTTTCGCTTGTTCCGCGAGGCGCGCGATTTCGCCCTGCATGTCGAGGCGCTCAAGGGTCGCTCGATCGCCGAGTCCGAGCTCGTTCTGGCCGAACAGAGCGAGGGACGCGGCTGGTCGCGCAACATGATCGGCCGGCTGTGCATCGATCCGGCAGGACGGATCGCCGAGCCGTGCCAGCGCGACGGCATGAACGAGAGCTACCTCGCGCCCGTGGATCACCCGGTGATCGTCAGGCTGACCGGACCGGTCGATCCGGCCGCCACCTGCGCCTGGACGTTCAACGACGGCGACACTTCCACCGAGACCCGCATCGACTGCGCCCAGGGCGTCCGCCTGCGCGCGCGTTTCGGCCGGCCGACCGTCGCCGCGGTCGTGATCGCCAATGGCGACAACGAACCCCGGCGCCTCATCACCGAAATTCTGGTGCGCGACCTGCTCGTCGCCGGGCTTGGCGATTCCATCGGATCGGGCGAAGGCAATCCCGACCGCGCCGTCGAGCTCGCCGACACCGGCTTCTGCTTCCGCCATTTCCTGTCCTCGACCGCGCGGCAATTCTTCCGTCCGGGGCGGCTGGGCTACAAGGGCAGCAACGCCTGCGACAATCCGACGGAATCCCAGCAGGGCCGGCTGCTGGCGTGGCAGCGCCACGGCGCGCGATGGTTCAACGCCGCCTGTCATCGCTCGCTCTACAGCTATCAAACACGCGCCGCCATCGCGCTCGCGGCGCGCGATCCGCATATCGCGGTCACCTATTTGCCGCTCGCCTGCACCGGCGCGACCATCGCCGAGGGCATTCTCGGCGCGCAACAGGCCAGCGAATGCGTCGTCGGCCAGCGCGGCGTCAATTGCCAGGGCAGCGTCCCGCCGCAGCTCGCCTCCCTGCGCGAGGCGCTCAACACCGCGCGGGCGCGCTATCCCCAGCGCCAGATCGACCTCATCCTGTTGTCGATCGGCGCGAACGACATCGGCTTTTCCGGCCTGGTCGCCGACGTCATCGTCGAGGCGTCGACCGAGCGCGCGCTGTTCCGCCGCACCGGCGTCATCGGCTCGATCGAGGCGTCGCGCGAATATCTGCGCCGCGAGTTGCCGGCCGGATTCGCCGCGCTACGCGACGCGCTGAAGTCCTTCGTCGGCGACCTCGCGCGCGTCGTCTACGTCTCCTACGCCAACCCCGCGCTCGCGGGCGAGTCGGCCTGCCGGGCCGGGCGCGACGGTTTCGACGTGCATCCGGCGTTTCATGTCGCACAGGAGCGGCTCGACGGCGTCGTGCGCTTCGTTCAATCCGAATTCCTGCCGCGGCTGAAGGCGCTGGCGCGCTGCGAAGCCGGCGTGCTCTGCCGCGACGCGAACGCCGACCGCATGACGTTCGTCGACGATCATCAGCCGCGCTTCGCCGGTCATGGGTTCTGCGCGCGCGCCTCCACCGATCCCGACTTCGACAAGGAGTGCTTCTCCGAACGCGGCGAGAGTTTCCAGTCCGACCCGGTCGAGGGCGCGGTCAAGCCGCTCCTCTGCGATCGCCGCGCGGCGGAGTTCCGCGCCTACGCCCCGCGCGCGAGATGGATCCGCACCGCCAATGACAGCTATTTCGCGGCGATGACCTATCCGCAGGGCCTGCCGTCGACGATGCAAGCGTCCGACATTCACGACGCGACCTGGGGCGTACTCTCCGCCGTCTATGGCGGCGCGATCCACCCCACCGCGCAGGGCCACGCGGTGATGGCCGACGCCGCGTTTGCCGCGGCCGAAGCGATCCTCGCGCGATCGGCGCCCGTCCCGAGCGGTCCGGCGGCTCCGAGCAGGTGAGCGCGGCCCCGGCCCCTCGCCCCGCCGAGCTACGCGCGCGTCAGCTCAAGCCGAGCTTCTTCTGCAGGCTGGTCGAGGACGTCGTGTACTGGAACACCAGCCTCTGGTCGGGATAGACGTATTTATAGGCCTTCTGCGCCATCAGCGCGCCTTCGTGAAAGCCCGACAGGATGAGCTTGAGCTTGCCGGGATAGGCGCAGATGTCGCCGATGGCGAAGATCCCCGGCACGCTTGTCTCGAACGCCGCGGTATCGACCGGGATCAGGTTGTTTTCGAGCTTGAGGCCCCAATCCGCGATCGGCCCGAGTTTCATCGTCAGGCCGAAGAACGGCAGCATCGTGTCGCAGGGAACGCGCGAGCGCGCGCCGTCATTGTGCTTGATGGCGGCCGCGCGCAACACCCCGCTTTCGCCCTCGAGCCCCATCACCTGGCCGATCGCGAGATCGATCTTGCCGGCCGCGACCAGCGCGCGCATCCGCTCGACGCTGTGGGGGGCGCCGCGAAATTCGTCGCGGCGATGGACGAGCGTGACGCGCCGCGCGACGGGTTCAAGCCCGAGCGTCCAATCGAGCGCGGAATCCCCGCCGCCGACGATGAGGACATTCTTGTCGCGAAAATCCTCGATCCGGCGCACCGCGTAGAACACCGACTCGCCCTCATAGGCTTCGATGCCCGGCACCGGCGGGCGCTTGGGCTGGAACGATCCGCCGCCGGCGGCGATGACGACGACCTTCGCCTCGAAGCGCGCGCCGCGACTGGTGGTGACGTGAAACAGCGGATCGCCGACCTTCTCGATCGTCTCCACGATCTCGCCGAGATGGAAAGTCGGGCCGAACGGTTTGATCTGCTCCATCAGCCCGGCGACGAGCCCCTCGCCGGTCACCATCGTGGTGCCGGGGATGTCGTAGATCGGCTTTTCCGGATAGAGCTCGGCGCACTGGCCGCCGACCTTGTCGAGGATGTCGACGACATGGGCCTTCATGTCGAGAAGCCCGAGCTCGAACACGGCGAACAAGCCGCAGGGTCCCGCGCCGATGATAAGCACGTCGGTCTTGGTCAGGTTCGCCATCGGCCGTCCATCGCAAAGCGCGTCGCTGAAGGGATCGATCGGGAAATCGGCCCGCCGCCCGCGTCAATCGCGCGCGGGGACCGGCGGGCGGAATCCTTTGCCAATTCGCCGCGGCGGACGCAAGCCCGCCCCTCGGGCGCGCGCCGTCCGACAAGGCGCCGCGCGGACCCGCTCAGGCCTGTCGCTCCGGCGTCGTCACGACCAGGCCTTCAAGCTCTGGCTTGACCTTGATCTGGCACGACAGGCGCGAGTTCGGCCGCACGTCGTAGCCGAAATCAAGCATGTCCTCTTCCATCGCCGTCGGCGTGCCGGTCTTCTCCAGCCATTTGGCGTCGACATAGACGTGGCAGGTCGCGCAGGCGCAGGCGCCACCGCATTCGGCCTCGATGCCGGGCACGCCGTTGCGGATGGCGGCTTCCATGACCGTCGAGCCGGCCGGCGCGTCGACGACACGGGATTTGCCGGCGTGATCGATGAAGGTGATTTTGACCATGATGGCGGGCGAGCGGAAAAACGGGGTTGCGGCGGGCCAGTCCTATAGCGGCTTGCCGCCGGCATGGCCAGCGCCATGGCGTCGCGGGGGCGCGCCCCGATACCACAGATGGGATGCGCGGGCGGGCCGATCAAGCCGGCTGCGGAATGCCCTCGATCGCGGCGCGCGCTTCGGCGATCGCGCGGGAGAGTTCGGCGAAGGCGCGCTCGAAATCGCAGTCGTCGATCGCCGCCTGCTCCAGACAGATCGCGGCCTCGACCACGGCGAAGGCGCCGATGCCCTGCGCCGACCCCTTCACCGTATGCACGAGGCGGCGCAAATCGTCGTCGCGGCGCGCGATCCGCGGCAGAAGGTTCGCCGCCTGCTTGACGAACAGCGTCAGCACCTCGCGCTCGAGCTTGACGTCGCCCAGCGTCATGCGCGCCAGATGCGCCCGGTCGATCGGCTCGACGTGATCTGGAACGAGCGGAGGCGATGACATCTGATCACTCCCTGCGGTACGCGGCGCTGCCGGACGGCGTTAGCCAAGCACGGAATGGTTAATGCGCGGTGGATCTCGGCGTGACGGTCGCGCGCGCCGGAATTCCGCCATGTTTTTGCCCGGATTTACTCCGTCGATAACAGCGTTTTTCGCTATCGAAACAGTGGCGCGCGACGCCCTGTCATGCATTAACGATGATTAAAATGTTCTTAACGACGGCGGTTTCAATTGCGCGCGCAAGCCAATAGAATGTCTACGGAAACGCTGGCATAGGCCCGGCTTGAGATGGGGCGGAACGATCCGGTTTCGCGAGAAATGAGATCATGCATGACGCCGCCGGCCAGCCGCGGCGGATCTGTCGTCCATCATGTCGTTGAATTTCCGATTGTCTGAGTGAGGCGTAGCAGGACATGGCGAACACTCCCAAGAAGGTCGTCGACCCGACTGAAGCGGCGCTGAGCGCCATTCAGGAAGCCCTCAATATGGGCGAGCCGCCGGCGAGCGAGCGCTCTCCACCGCAGCCGCGCGGCAGACACGCCGAGCCCGCGCCCATTCCGCCGGCGCGCGCCGAGGAATTGCCGATCTATCCGGAAGAAACGCTCGCCCCGCGCGCGGCCAATGACGATCGCGAGACGATTGGCCAGATCTTGCAGGCCGTGCAGTCGAACCGGCCGGATCGCGGCACCTACCTGACGGCCACCGTGTTCACAGTGCTGTGGCTCATCTGCGCCGGGATCGTCGGTTACGCCTTCCTGCCCTCGCTGCAACTCGTCGCCGCCGAAAGCGCCAGCGGCGTGCTGCTGGTGGCCGGGCTCGCCGCCATCCTGTTCGCGCCGATCATCCTGTTCTTCCTTTCCGCCAGCATCGCAAGGCGCAGCCAGGAAATGCGCCTGATCGCGCAATCCATGTCCCAGCTCGCGATCCGCTTCTCCGAGCCGGAGACCGTGGCCAGCGACGCGGTCGTGACCGTCGGCCAGGCCATCCGCCGCGAGGTCGCGGCGATGGGAGACGGCGTCGAGCGCGCGATCGCGCGGGCCGGCGAACTGGAATCGCTCGTCGCCAACGAAGTCGCCGCGCTCGAACGCGGCTTCGCCGACAACGAGGTTCGCATTCGCGCGCTGTTGCAGGACATCGCCCATCAGCGCGACAATCTCGTCGGCCAGGCCGAGCAGGTCCGCAATTCCATCGCCGGCGTGCAGGTCGACCTCAAGCAGGACATCGCCGTCATCAGCGACGCCATCGCCGCGCGCGTGGACGAGGTCACGCAGCGGATCACCCAGGAACTGACCGAGCGCGGCGACCATATCGTGCGCGCCCTCGGCAACAATTGCGAAAACCTGATCTTCGATCTCGACGAACGCGGCGCCAGCCTGTTGGAAAAGCTGCGCCAGAACGCCAACGAGACCTCGCGCGCGGTCTACGACGCCGCCGATCAGCTCAACTCCTCGCTCAATTTCAAGACCGGCAACGTTCACAGCGAATTCGCCGAGCTCGCCGATCGCATCGAGGACATGATGAACGAGCGCCTCGATCGCGTCACCGCCGGCTTCGGCGACAAGTCGGTGCAGATCGTCGACGACATTTCGACGCGCACCGAGCAGATCCACGATTCCGTCAAGGCGACCGGGGATTCGCTCCTGGTCGAGCTCGAACTGCGCGGCAACGACCTCGTCAGCAAGATCACCGACGCCGGCGTCAAGCTGGCCGAGCATGTCGTCGGCAGCGGAGAGAAGGCCAACATCACGCTTCAGACCACCATCGCCGATCTCGTCGGCAAGACCATCGGCAACGCCGAGGAAGTCCACGAGAAGCTGACGACGCAGATTCAGAGCTTCGAGGAACTCGTCAAGGATCGCGGCGGCGAACTCGCCGAACGGCTGACGCGCGACAGCACCATGCTCGGTTCGCTGATCACGCGCCACGTCGCCGAATTCGACCGCAGCGTGAAGACCTATGGCGGCGAGATCGTCGAGCGCATCGGCCAGCGCACCGGCGAGATCACCGAGACGCTCAAGACCTATGTCGCCGACCTCGACGGCAAGGTCGAGGATCTCGGCGCCCGGATCACCGGTACCATCGACGGCCAGCTCGGCCAGTTCTCGGCGACCATCGGCAAGAGCATCGAGTCGCTCGACGGCTCGCTCGGCGCCAACATCAAGACGTTCCACGACGGCATCGAGATCAGCCTGGCGTCGGCGAACGAGAAGTTCGACAGCCGCGCCCGGCTGCTCGATGAATCGCTCAAGGTCCATCTCGGCGGCATCTCCTCCGCCATCACCGACGGCAGCGCGCACGCCGTGGCCGCGCTCGATCGCCGCATCGCCGGCGCGACCGAGGTGATCAACCAGCAAACCGCGAACCTGACCGAAACGATCGCCGCCCGCTTCCAGGACGTGCGCGGCGCGTTCGAAAGTCACGCCGACGCGGTCGCCAAGGACGTCGCGCTGCGCGTCGGCCAGTTCGACGATCTGCTCAACAATCGGATCGACGCGACCACCGCCCGTCTTGAGAGCAGCAGCAGGCTGGCCGGCGACGCGCTGGTGGCGCGCGCCGACGAGGTCGCGCACGCGATTTCGACGCGGGCGGCCGACGCCGAACGCGCCCTGGCGACGAGCATCGGCGCGGCATCCGAAACCCTGCACACCGCGACCTACAACGCCCAGGCGCTTCTCAACGGCGTCTCCGCCGACATCGACGCCAAGCTGCGCGGCGTCTCCGCCGACATCGACGCCAAGCTGCGCGGCGTGTCGACGAGCCTGAGCGCGGAGATCGTGACCGCGGCCGACGCGGCCTCGGTCTCGCTCACCAACACCACCGGCACGATCGAGTCCCGCTTGCGCGCGATCACCGGCGACGTCAGCTCCGGCATCATCGCCGCTTCCGACATCATCGCCACGTCGCTGAAGAAGAACGCGAGCGAGACCGAACAGGAACTCACCGCGGCCGGCAGCCGCCTCAGCACCAGCTTGATCGCGAGGTCGACCGAGGCCGTCGACACGTTGCGCGATCATACCGCCGAGCTGTCCCATCTCATCGACGAGAAGCGCGGCCTGCTGGTCAACGCGCTCGAGGAAAAGCGCGGCCTGCTCGTCAACGCGCTCGACGAGAAGCGCGGCCAGATTCAGTCCGTGCTCGACAACAAGCACGGCGAACTGTCGTCGATCGTCGACAAGAAGCACGCGGAACTCGCGGCCATCGTCGACAACGTGCGCGGCGAATTGGCCGCCGTGCTCGACGACCGGCGCGGCAAGCTCGTGACCCTCCTCGACGACCGCCGCGGCCAGATCGTGTCGTCGCTCGACGGCAAGGGCGAGGAAATCGCCAATCACATCAACCGCTCGACCGAAAACTCGCTCGCCGCGATCGAAACGAAGGGCTTCACCTTCGTGCAGACGATGATGAGCAATTCGACCGAGCTGTCGCGCATCATCAACGTGGCGAGCGAAGTCGCCTCCGGCGCCGTCAACAAGTCGCTCAAGGACATGCAGGAGACCGCGCGCGCGGCCATCGAGCAGACCCGTCAGGCGACGTCGGCCTCGATCGGCGAACTGCAGGAGACCGGCAAGGCGCTGCGCGCCGACACGCTGACGATGTTCGAGCGCATGCGCGAGGGCAACATCCTGCTGCAGGAAGTGATCAACTCCGCGCACAAGAACCTCGGCGCGTTGGAGCATACGCTGGCCAATCGCACCTCCGAGCTGATGTCGATGCTGAAGAACCTCACCGAAGCCAACGGCGTGACCAGCGACAAGGTGGCCGAGCAACTGAGCCTGTTCAACGGCAAGACCACGGCCGCGCTGAGCGACCTGACCTCGCTTTCCAAGCATTTCGACACGCAGGGCCGCGCGCTGGCGGAAGCCGCCGCGCTGGTCGAGCAGAGCAACCGCTACGCGGCCGAGACCGTCAACGAGCGCAAGTCGACGCTGGAGCAACTGGTCAATACCATCGATCTGCGCACCGCCGATCTCGACCAGCGGCTGTCGCGCTTCGCCTCGCTGCTCGACGATTCGATGAAGGCGGCCGAGTCGCGAGCCCGCGAGATCGCGCGCATCGTCGCCGACGCCGCCACTTCCGGAACGGCGGCGATCGGCCAGCAGTTCGAGGCCGTGCGCTCGGCGGCGGAAGACGAGCGGCGCCTGACCACCGAAGCGATGCAGGAAGTCTACGAGCGCGGCACGCGCGACGCCGACGTGATGTTCCGTCAGGCCTCCGAGCGTTTCGCGGCGCTGGTTCAGAACATGAAGCAGATGACCGCCGAGATGCAGCACGAGCTTGAGTCGACGCGCTCCGAACTGCGCCGCGGCGTGCTCGAAATGCCGCAGGAGGCCGCCGAAAGCACCGCGCAGATGCGCCGCGTGATCGTCGACCAGATCGAGGCGCTGGCCGAGCTCAACCGCATCGTCGCCCGCCATGGCCGCGGCCTGGATGTCGCCGCCCCGCGCGCGGCGATGGAACGCGAAACCGTCGGCGCAGTCGCTGGCGCGCGGAGCGAGGCTCCCGCGCGTGGCGGACGCGGACGCGAAACCTCCAGCGCCTCGGCGCTGCCGCCGCCCGATCTCGGCGCGCCGTTGCCGACGAGCCGCCGCGCGGACGCGCCGCCGGTCAGCCCGCACGCCGTCGACGCCGACCGCGACGAATGGCTGACGGGCATGCTCAACCGCGCCGATGCCGCGCCGGCGGGCTACGACGCACCGCGCGGACGCGCCCCGGCACGACCGGCGTCGGGTCCGCTCGACTCGCTCACCCTCGACATCGCTCGCCTCGTCGACGCCGACATGGCCGCCGATATGTGGAGCCGCTATCAACGCGGCGAGCGCAAGGCGTTCACCAAGCGCCTCTACACGCCGAGCGGCCAGAAGACGTTCGACGAGATCGGCCGCAAATATCGCTCCGATCGCGGCTTCAAGCAGACCGTCGACCGTTATGTCACCGAATTCGAGCGCCTGCTCGACGACGTGGCCCGCGACGGACGCGGACCGGCCGAACTGCGCGGCCACCTGACGTCCGAAAGCGGCCTCGTCTACACGCTGCTCGCCCACGCCGTCGGCCGTCTGGGCTGACGCGGGTCGGCATTATCGATGCGACGCGGGCGGAGCGCCGACGTGCTCCGCCCGTTTTCATGCGCGCGGGGTCGCTGCCGCGCCGCGCCATGATGGCGCGCGCGGACGCGACAGCGCGATTGATCCGATGAAGAATTGATCCGATGAAGAGTGAAAGGCGACCGCCGGCGTGAAGCGGCCGCGCTAACGCCCGCCGGAAGACTTGCCGCCGAAGACCGACGAGCCGCCGAAGACGGACGAATTTCCGAAGATCAGGCGCTGCGGATTGCGATCGAAGTTGCGCACCGCGCGGTCGATGTCGACCAGGGTCTTCCGCCCGTCGGTGACCAGCGCCGCCGTGCGCTTGTCGAGGTTCTGGGCAAGCTCGCGGATCGAGCGTACAGCGGACTGCAGCTCGCCATTGCCGTCCTTGCCGCCGGTCAGCGTCTCGATCCCGGCCAGGATGGAGTCGATCCGCTCCGAATTCTTGGCAAGCGTCGCGGAGAAGGTTTCGAGGTTGCGCACGGTGTTGCGCAACGTTTCCCGGTTGTCGGAAATCATCCCGTCGATCTGGCGCAAGGTCGTCCGCGCGGCTTCGGTCACGTCCTGCAGCGCCATGGAATCGGCGCGCAAGGTGGGGAGCTGGCCGTCGACCGCCGTCACCGGCTTCGCGTCGACCGTCCCGCCGCGCAACGCCACCGAGGCGATGCCGGTCAAACCCTGGAAATCGAGGCCGACCCGGGTGTCCTCCCGGATCGGCGTGCTCCGTTCGATGGACACGAGGGCGGCGACCCGCTGCGGATCATCGAGGCCGACCGAGGCGACCTCTCCTACTCGAATACCGTTGAACATCACGGCCGAACCGGATCGCAGCCCGGACACCGGCCCCTCGAACAGAATGCGATAAACGATCCGGTCGCCCGTCGTGCTGACATGCTGAAACCAGAACACGAAGGCGAACGACCCGAGAAGCGCGGCCAGCGTGAACAACCCAATCAGAACGTAGTTCGCACGCGTTTCCATTTCCGGATGCTCCAATAGCCGTCAACCGGCCACTGCCCGAGCCCTCTTGCCATGGAAATAGGCCTGCACCCAAGGATGGCTGCACGCCAACATATCAGCCATGGGACCAACTACGATAACCTTGCCGTCCCCCAATACCGCGATACGGTCGCAGGCCGTATGCAGGCTGTCGAGGTCATGGGTTACCATAAACACGGTCAGCCCTAAAGTACGCTGAAGAGTCTTAACAAGGTCGTCAAAATCTCCGGCGCCGATAGGGTCAAGCCCCGACGTCGGCTCATCGAGGAACAGAATTTCCGGGTCGAGCGCCAACGCCCGCGCCAGCGCGACCCGCTTGATCATGCCTCCCGAGAGCTCGGCGGGCGACCTGGTGGCGACCTCCGGCTTCAGCCCGACCATCGACAGCTTGGCCACCGTGATCTCGTCCAGCAGCCGCTGCGACACGCTGAGGTTCTCCCGGATCGGGAACTGGATGTTCTGGGCCACCGTGAGCGAGGAGAACAGCGCGCCGTGCTGGAACAGAATGCCCCAGCGCCGCTCGATCGCCCGCCGCTCCTCCTCGCCGACGCGGTCGAGGTCGGTGCCGAAAACCTCGATATGCCCGCCCCGTTTGGGCAAAAGCCCGATGATCGTGCGCATCAACACCGATTTACCGGCGCCCGAAGCCCCGACGAAACCGAGGATCTCCCCGCGCATGACGTCGAGGTCAAGGCGATCGAGCACGATCTGGTCGCCGAACCCGACGGTCAGGTCCCGCACCGAAATCACGACGTCCTTGTCCATGGGCGCCAGCATCGCTCACATCCCGATCGAGGCGAAGAAGATCGCGAACAGGCCGTCGAACACGATGACGAAGAAGATCGCCTTGACCACCGATGAGGTCGTGTGGCGGCCGAGCGATTCCGCGCTTCCCCTTACGGAAAACCCCTCGACGCAGGAGACGATGCCGATCACCAGCGCCATGAACGGCGACTTGATCATGCCGACCTTGTACGTATCCAGCGAAATGGCGTCGCGCAGGCGCGCGAGAAAGATGTCCGGCTGCATGCCGCCATAAAGCCACGACACCAGGCCGCCGCCGTAGAGCGCGGCCATCGAGCCGATGAAGGTCAGCACCGGCAGCGCGATCAACAGCGCGAGCACGCGCGGCAGCACCAGCACCTCGACCGGATCGAACCCCATGGTGCGCAGCGCGTCGACCTCCTCGCGCATCTTCATCGAGCCGAGCTCGGCGGTGTAGGCGCTGCCCGAACGGCCGGCGACCATGATCGTGACGATCAGGACGCCGATCTCGCGCAGCACCAGGATACCGACCATGTCGACGACGTAGACATCGGCGCCGAACTTGCGGAAATGGAAAATGCCCTGCTGGGCGATGATGCAGCCGATCAGGAAGGTGATCAGCACGATGATCGGCACCGCGCGCCAGCCGACCTGCTCCAGGTGATGGACCATGGAGGTGAAGCGGAACCGCCCGGGGTGGCGGATGACCCGCAGCCCCGCCAGCACCACCGCGCCGGTCATGTTGGCGAGATCGATCATCATGTTGCCGAGGTTCGCGATGGAGCGGCCCATGGCGTCGAGGCTTCCGACGACGCCGCCGATGGTCGGCTCCTTGATCCTCGCGTCCGGGCCGATCTGATGGACCTCCTCGACGAGCCCGCGATAGTCCTCCGACAGGCCGACGAGGTCCGGCGCGGTTCCCTCGCGCGTCAGTCCTCGGCGCAGGCGCTCGATCAGCCAGGCGCCGAACGTATCGAGCTTGGAAATGTCGGTCACGTCGATCGCGGTGGGCGCGCCCGCGGCGCCGGACCGCTCGACCTTCGCGACCAGATGTTCAAGCACGGCGGCGTTCTGCGCGATCCACGGCCCCGCCATCTTGAGCACGGGCGCGCCGCCGCCGGTCAACTGCTCGAGCCTGGGATCGCCGCTCACGTTCCACCCCCGCCGTCGAACAACCGCGCGATCACGCCCGCCAGGCCCGTGATCCGCTTGCATTTACAGCCATACTTGGCGCACCCTCGCAACCCCATGGACCTCGCGCCAAAGCAATTTCCCGATGACTGTGGCTTCTGATCGATCACCGGTGGGTCGTGCTCTATCGGCGCGGATCGAGCATTGGCCCATCGCGGGCGCTTTCACCATCAGCCGCGGCAGCAAGACCGAGGCTGTCGTCGTCGTCGCCGAAATCGCGGACGGCGACAGCGTCGGACGCGGCGAATGCGTGCCCTATGCCCGCTACGGCGAAACCCCCGAATCGACGCTTACCGCGATCCTATCACTGCGCGACGCGGTTCGAGGCGGTCTCGATCGCGCCGGCCTCGGCGCGGCCCTGCCGGCGGGCGCGGCGCGCAACGCGGTCGACTGCGCCTTATGGGACATCGAGGCCAGGATCGCGGGACGCCGCGCCTGGGAACTCGCGGGACTTGCCGAGCCGCGTCCGCTCACCACGGCCTATACGATTTCGCTGGCGACGCCCGATGCGATGGCCGCGGCCGCCGTTCGCGCCGCCGGCCGGCCGCTCCTGAAGATTAAGCTCGGCGGCGAGGGCGACGCCGCGCGCCTTGCCGCCATCCGCGCCGCGGCGCCCGAGGCCGAACTCATCGTCGACGCCAATGAATCCTGGAACGAGGCAAATCTAGGCGCGCTGCTTGAGGCTTGCGCGCGGGCGGGCGTGACGATGGTCGAACAGCCCTTGCCGGCGGGACAGGATGGCGCGCTCGCGACGAAGCGGTGGCCGATCCCGATCTGCGCCGACGAGAGCGTTCACGACCGCGCCTCGCTGGCGGGACTGCGCGACCGCTACGACGCGATCAACATCAAGCTCGACAAGACCGGCGGACTGACCGAGGCGCTGGCGATGGCGGACGCCGCGCGCGAGCTCGGCCTCGACATCATGGTCGGCTGCATGGTCGCGACCTCGCTCGCGATGGCGCCGGCCATGCTGGTGGCGCAGCGCGCGCGCGTCGTCGACCTCGACGGGCCGCTGCTGCTGGCGCGCGACAGGCCCGGCGGACTGCGCTTCGAGGGCAGCCTGATCCATCCGCCGGCGGCCGGACTCTGGGGCTAAGGCAAATCCCGCGAATGTGGAAGCCGCTCTCGCCGTGAAACGCTCCGGGTCCGAACGCGGACACGCGCGCGACAGGCCCGCGACGCGCGCCTCAGACGGACGGCGACGCGGCGCGGTGCAGCGCGCGGCGCATCAGCAGGATGAAAATTCCGCCGGCCGTGGCGACGACCGCCATCAGCAGATACATCGCCGAGGGCGAGCTCGCATAGATGCGGCCCGAGGCGATCGAGGCGAGCGCGATCGAGGCGCCCGTCAAGGTGAAGAGATAGCCTTGCGCCGTCGCCGTCAGTCCCTGCGGCACCAGACGCGCCATCAGCCCCTGCGCCCCCAGATGGGTGGCCCCGAACGACACGCCATGCAGCAACTGCGCGACCCAGAGCACGGGCGCGGACGGCTCGCTCGCCATCAACCCCCAGCGGACGACCGCGCCGATGGCTCCGATCGCAAGCAGGCTCGCCGGCGCGACGCGCAGGCGCGGCGATAGCGCGAACAACACGATCTCGGCGACGACGCCGACCGACCACAGCGCGGAAATGGTCATCCCGCTCATGCCCTCGTCGCGCCAGCGCATCGAAGAGAAAGTGTAATAGCCGGCGTGGCTGCCCTGGATGAGCGCGACCCCGGCCAGCAGCATCACGAAGGCCGGCATGCGCAGGATCGTCGACGGCCGGGCGGCGCCGTGATGGGCGACGTCCGGATGCTGGATCGGCCCGAGCAGCAGGCTCGCGCCGAGGCCGAGCACGGCGAAAGCGGCAACGATCCAGACGAGATGGACCGGCGCGATCACGGCGCTGAGCCAGCCCGCCGTCAGCGATCCGGCGATGAAGGCGGCCGACCCCCATAGCCGGATCGGTCCATATTTGATGCCCGATTGCATCACGGCGCGCAGCGCGAACGCGTCGGTCAGCGGCAGCACCGGCGTCCAGGCGGCCGAGGTCAGCGCGAATGCGATCGCGATCGCGGCCGGACCCGACACCAGTCCCATGGCGATGAACCCGGCCGCGGTCATGAGCGAGGTGACCACGATCGCGCCGCGCAGCACATGGCGCTTGTCGGCGAGCCGCGTGACCAGGGGAACCGCGACGAGGCGCGCGAAGACCGGGATCGCCATCACCGTTCCGATGCCCGCCGGATCGAAGCCGGAAGCGTCGAGCCAGACCGGGAAGAACGGCAGATAGGCCCCGATGCAGGCGAAGATCGCGCCATAGAACAGGGCCAGCCGATTCGCGAATCGTTTCGGCGCGGCGGGGTTTTTCAACGGGAAGTCCATCAATTCAATTGCGCTGGCGGCCGGATCGTGGTGATCGTTGGGACGGGGTTGGGTGATTTGCGCGCCGCGTTGCCATTCGTTTCTCCGCCGCGCATCATTCCGTCACGCATCGTTCCGTCACGCGTTGATTCGTCACGCGTTGATTCGCCAACCGACCGAGCCATGGCCGACGATCCTTTCGCCCTTTCGCCGATAGAGGCACGACCGGCGCTTCCGACCGAAGCCGACTATCAGGCCATTTGCGAAGCTTTCGTCGAGACCTCGCGCGGCCGGTGGTTCCTGAATGAATACGCGCGCCGCAACCGCCACGCCGATACGCGTCAAGTGCTTGACGCGGTCGAACGGATCGAGGCGACGCTTGCCCGCCAGCAGATGGCGCGCGCGGCGCTCTCCGACGCCATGGTCGGTGGGATAGCCGATGCGGTCGCGCAAGCCAAGGCCCGCGCGCTCGCCGCGCTGCATGGCGCACCCGCGCCGGACGCGGCGCTCGCCGCGATCGGCGAGGCGGTCGACAGGATCGGCGACGTTTCGTGGACGCTGCGCGAATGCGGCGCGGACACGCGCATCTGCGATCTTCTCGACGCCAGCATCGCCGTCATCGCCGATGCCCGCGCGCATGTGCCGGCGACGACCGTCGATGCCGATGCCTTCGCGGCGATCTTCGACGAGCTGACCGCCCGCCTCGACGCGCTCGCGCGGGACGAGGCCCCGGTCGCGGCGCGAGCCGAGAGGCGCGAACCGGGCCCGGCCGCCGACGCGGCGCCGATCTCCGCCGGCGATCCATCGTCCGACGCGCGGGCCGCCGTCGCGGCCGAGCCGGAGGCGGTCGACCCCGGCCCGGCGATCGAAGCCGCTTCAATTCAAGCCGAGCCCGCTCCCGCCGCGATGCTTTCCGAAGCGGAGGTTGCCGAGACGGAGGATGCCGAGGCGATGGCGTTCGGCGCGGCGCGGTCCGACGCGATGCCTTCCGACGCGATGCCTTCCGAGGCGAAGTCTTCCGAGGCTATGCCTTCCGGCGAAGCATCTCCCGACGCGACGCTTCTCGACTCCGCGCTTCTTGATTCCGCGCTCCTTGACGCGGCGCCTCTTGACGAGATGCCCGAGACGCCGCGCGCGGTCGCGCCCGACGCCGTCGCCGAACCGGTGATGGATGTGGCGCGGGTCGCGACCGAGGCGGTGGACCGTTTCGCGGCGGCGGAACAACCCGATGCGGTTCCGCCAGCCCCCTCGCCGCGCTCGCTCGGAGCCGCGCTCATCAGGGGCGGCGTCATCGGCGATCACGCCCGGCCGGACCCGCTCGCGCCCTTGCGCAAGATGACCTACGCGGAAAAGATCGCGCTCTTTAGCTGATCGCCGAAAGCCGTTCATCGAACGCCGGTCGCCGAAGATCGATCCGCGATCGCGCCGGCCGGAAGTGGGCCGTCACGTCGCCGAGCGCGCCGTGAACGCCGCCTGCAGCGAGATCTCGCTCCATGCCGCCGCGCGCTCGCGAAATCCCTGGTAGGATTCGCCGATGCGCCGGGCGAGATCGCCGTGGCCGCCGATTTCGCCCACGATTTCGCCGGCCCGCGCGCGAGCCGCCGCGACCACCGCCCCCGGAAATTGCCGCAACTGGACCTTGTGCTGTTCGGTGAGCGCCTTCAGCGCCTCGATGTTCAGCCGCTCCATTTCATTCAGCGCGAAGGCCGCCTCCGCGGCGCAGGCATGCGCGATGATCGCCCGCGTCCGAGCGTCGAGACCGTCCCACAATTTGCGCGAGACGAGGCATTCGCCGGTGCCGTTCGGCTTGTTGAAGCCGGGCGCGTAATAGAAATGCGCGACGCGGTAGAGCCCGAGCGCGATGTCCGATCCCGGCCCGACGAATTCGGCGCCGTCGACGAGGCCCGATTGCAGGCTGGTGATGATCTCGCCCGGCGATGTCGTCAGCGGCGTCGCGCCGAGCCGGCGGTAGACTTCCCCGCCGAGCCCGAGCGAGCGCACCTTAAGTCCCTTGAGCGCGTCGAGACCGGTGATCTCGCCGCGAAACCATCCGCCCATGCACACGCCGGTATTGCCGGCCATGAACGGCTTGACGCCGAAGGGCGCGTAGAGCTCGTCCCACAAGGCCTGCCCGCCGCCGGCCTCGATCCACGCCGTATGCTCGGGCGGCGTCAGCCCGAACGGCACCGTGGTGAAGAAGGCGGAGGCCGGCTGCTTGCCCTGCCAGTAGAATGCCGCCGTGTGCCCGAATTCGGCGACGCCCGAGCCGACCGCGTCGAGCACTTCGAGCGCCGGCACCAATTCGCCGGCGGCATGTACGGTGATCTCGATCGCCCCGCCGGAAAGGGCGGCGATGCGCTCGGCGACGCGCTCGGCCGACATCCCCGGCCCCGGCAGACGCTTCGGCCATGACGTGACCATGCGCCAGCGCCGCGTCTCGGCGCGCGCGATCGCGGGCGCGGCGAGGCTCGCCGCGAGGGCGCCGCCAAGGGTCGCCGTCGTCGCGAGCGTCGCGCCGCCGATGAGATCGCGCCGGGTCGGATGGGTCATGGTCCTGCCTCGTCAGTTCGTCGTCGTTGCCTGATCGTGAAGATGGAAATGATGCAGCGGCCCATGGCCGTGACCGACGCCAAGGCGATCGGCGGCCGCGATCGCGCCGGTGACGTAGGCCTTGGCCGCGCGCGCGGCGGTTTCGAGGTCCCGGCCGAGCGCGAGCCCGGCCGCGATCGCCGCCGACAGCGTGCAGCCGGTGCCGTGGGTGTTGCGCGTGGCGACGCGCGGGGCGGCAAGGCGCGCCGTGCCGCGCGCGCTCACCAGAAAATCGACCGCCTCGGCCGAAGCGCCGTGCCCGCCCTTGATCAGCACCGCCTCGGCGCCGAGCGCCATCAGGCGCCTCGCCTGCTCCTCCATCGCCGCCTCGGTCGCGGCGACCGGCGCGTCGAGCAAGGCGGCCGCCTCCGGCAGATTGGGCGTGAGCACCATCGCGCGCGGCACCAGCAACCGGCGCACCAGATCGATCGCCCGAGGCGCGAGCAGGAGGTCGCCGGAGGTCGCGACCATGACCGGATCGACCACGATCCGCCGCGCGTGCCAGCGGTCCAGCCCCGCCGCGATCGCCTCGATGGTCTCGGGCCGCGACACCATGCCGATCTTGACCGCGCGCACGTCGAGATCGGAAAAGACCGCGTCGATCTGCGCCGTGACGAAGTCGGCGGGCACGTCGTGGATCGCCGTGACGCCGCGCGTGTTCTGCGCCGTCAGCGCGGCGATGACCGAGGCGCCGTAGACGCCGAGCGCGCCGAATGTCTTCAGGTCGGCCTGGATGCCCGCGCCGCCCGACGAATCCGAGCCGGCGATCGTCAGCGCGATGGGAATGCTCATGAACTTCTCCGCCGCAACGCCGCGTCGATCGCCTCGCGCAATTCCCGCGCCGCCGCGGTCGGATCGGGCGCGTGCGACAGCGCCGAGATCACGGCGACGCCGTCGACGCCGGCCTCGATCACGTCGCCGACGTTGCGCGCGTTGATGCCGGCGATCGCACCGATCGGGAAACGCGGCACGCGCGCGCGCACGGCCGCCACGATCTCGCGCAGTCCGGCGACGCCGACCGGAGGATCGGGATTGTCTTTCGACATCGTCGCGAACACGCCGCCGACGCAGACATAATCGAGCAGGTCGAGCGGCGCGGCCTTGGCCTGCGCCAGCGTCTTGATCGACTGGCCGATGCGCGCGAACGGACCGAGCAGCCGCCGCGCGTCGGCGGGCGTCATATCGTCCTGGCCGACGTGAACGCCCTCGGTTTCCGCCGCCAGCGCGATATCGACGCGGTCGTTGATGATGACGGGCACGCGGCCGCGCGCGACCGCGGCGACGCGTCGCGCCGCGCTCAGGAAGTCGCGCGTCGATCCGCGCTTGTGGCGAAGCTGAATGAGCGTCGCGCCGCCGGCGATCACCGCGTCGGCGAGCGCGTCGAGCTCGCGGCCGCCGGCCTGCTCCGGATCGATGAGGGCATAGAGCCGCAGGTCGATCTTCGCGCTCATGGCGACACCCGCGCCAGCGCGCGCACGTCGTCGGCGTTCAACCGATACAGGGCGTCGAGAATGGCGACCGCGAAGCCGCCCGGTCCCGCGCTAGTGCGCGCGGCGATCTCGCCGGCGACGCCGAACGCCACCAGCGCGCCGGCAGCCGCCAGGAACGGATCGGGCTCGATCGCGAGCGCGGCGGCCACCAGCGCCGATCCCGCGCAGCCCATCGCGGTGACCTTGTCCATCAGGGGATCTCCGTTGGCGAGCGACACATCGCGATCGGCGTCGGCGACCAGGTCGCGCGCGCCGGTGAGCGCGATGGTAGCGCGCAGCCGCTCGGCGAGACGCGAGGGATCGCCGCGTTCGTCCGCGCCCGCCGCCAGCGCCCCGAACTCCGCGTCATTGAGCCTGATCACGGCGGGCCCACGCGCCGCGAGCGCGCGCGCGAAGGAAAGCCGCGCCGGCGAGCGATCGACGAAGACCGGATCGAGCACGAATCGGCGGCCCGCCTCGTCGGCGGCGGCAAGCGCGACCTCGATGCCGGCGCGGCGCTCCTCGTCGAGCGTTCCGAGATTGACGAGCAGGGCATCGCAGCCCTTCACGAAGGCGCCGACCTCGCCGGGCGAGGTCGTCATCGACGGCACCGCGCCGGCGGCAAGCAGCACGTTGGCCGTGAAGGCCTGCGCCACGCTATTGGTAATGCAATGAATTCGCGGCGCGCGCGCGCGCAGCGCGCCGGCCAACGCGGCCGCGCGCTCCACAACCTCCGACGACGGCGCCGCTGGCCGCGCCTTCATCTCAAGCTCCCTCCGCCGGCGTGACCCGGATCAGGTTCGACGGGTTGGCGTTCGCCTCTCAGCCCCGCCCGCCGCGACGCGACGGCGGGGCACCCCAGTGAGATCGGCACATTTCACGGGCGGCGACCCGGCCAAACGCCGGCACCACGACCGACATCGGGCCCGCGTGGAATTCCGGAGCCGCCCGGACATGTGCTCTAGACCGTCGCGCGCGCCTGGGCAAGATCGCTTGCCATGGCCGCGCGATTTTGCTGGATTGGCAAGGTGGCGCGCAGCTCCGGAGACGACGATGGTTCCCTTTTTCGTGCAGATCAAATGCCATCCCGGCAAGACCTATGCCGTCGCCAACGCGCTGGCGGAGGCCGAGATCGCCTCGGAAATCTATTCGATCGCCGGCCATTACGATTTGCTCGTCAAGTTCTACGTCGAGAACGGCACCGACATCGGCCATTTCGTCAACGAAAAGGTGCAGTCGATTCCGGGCGTTCAGGACACCTATACGGTGATCACCTTCAAGGCTTTCTAGCCCGCGATTCCGGCGGCCCGTTGGCGGACCGCCGGCGCGGCCGATATTCTCCGCCTACCCCCGGATCAGATCGGCCCGGCGAGCCCGGCCTCCTCGCGCGCCCGCGCGAGGCGCAAACGCCGCTCCCGCCACATCACGAACAGGCCCGTCGCGATGACGATGGCGGCGCCGACCAGCACTTCGACCGTTGGAAACTCGCCGAAGAAAACGAAGCCGAGCGCGAGCGCCCACGGCATCAGCGTGTAGTCGAACGGCGCGATGAAGGAGGCGGGCGCGTAACGGATGCCCTCGGTGAGCAGGATCTGCCCCAGCGCGCCGCAAACGCCGATGCCGACGAGCATCAGCGCCTCCCATGGCGTCGGCATGCGCCAGCCGAACGGCAAGGTCGCCAGCCCCGCGAGCGCGACGATGATCGAGAGATAGATCATGATCGAAGAGGTCGACTCGGTCGTCGTCAGGCTGCGGATCTGCACCGTCGCCGCCGCGATGCAGACGGCGTTGCCGAACGCGCAGGCCGCCCCGATCAACGCCATCGACGTCGTCAGCGCGTCGGCCCGCGACAGATGCGGCGCCACCATCACCAGAACGCCGAGAAAGCCGATCACCACCGCCGCCCAGCGGTGAAAGCGGACGCGCTCCCCCAATACCAGCGCCGCCAGCGTCACCGTCATCAGCGGCGCCAGGAAGGTGATCGTGGTGGCGTCGACCAGCGGCAGGCGCGCGACCGCCGCGAACAGGAAGAACATGCCGAAGACGCTGGTCAGTCCGCGCCCGATATGGGCGCCGAGCCGCTCGGTGCGTAGCGCCGCCCTCAATTCGCCCCGCAGCGCGAACAACGCCAGCACCATCACCAGCGTGACGATGGCGCGGGCGAAGATCGACTGGCCGAGCGGAAAATCGGCGCCGAGGTGGCGCACCTGCGTCGACATCAGCGCGAACATCAGGGTCGACGCGATCTTGTTCGCGGCGGCGCGGAGATAATTCATCGCGGCCGCGTCAGAGCCGGTGGCGGCGCTGATGGTCGCGGATCGCCGACCAGACGCGATGCGGCGTCGCCGGCATGTCGATATGATCGATATGATATTCGCGCCACAACGCGTCGACGACCGCGTTCATCACCGCCGGCGCCGCGCCGATCGTGCCGGCCTCGCCCGCGCCCTTGACGCCGAGCGGATTGGTCTTGCACGGCACATTATGCGTCTCGAAGGCGAAGGACGGCGCGTCGGAGGCGCGCGGCAGCGCGTAGTCCATCAGCGAGCCGGAGATGAGCTGGCCATCGGCCGGATCGAACACGGTGTTCTCCATCAGCGCCTGCCCGATCCCCTGCACCGCGCCGCCGTGAATCTGGCCCGCCAGCATCAGCGGATTGAGGGTGACGCCGAAATCGTCGACGATGACGTAATTGACGATGCGCGTCGCGCCGGTGGCCGGATCGATCTCGACTTCGGCGATGTGGGTGCCGTTGGGATAGGTGCCGACCTGCGGCGCGAAGGATTCGGCCGCGCCGAGCAGGTCGGGATCGGCGCCGGGCAGGCGCGCGATCTCCGCGAAGGTCAGGCCGCGATCGGTGCCGGCGATCCTGATTCCGCCGGCGCCGAATTCGAGATCGCCGACGCCGGCCTCCAGCGCGTCGGCGGCGAGCTTCTTGAGCTTGTCGCCGAGCACGCGCGTGGAGCGCTCGACCGCGACGCCGCCGACCGGGATCGAGCTCGATCCGCCGGTGCCGACGCCGCTGGCGATGAGCGCGGTGTCGCCCTGGATGACGCGCACGTCGGCCGGATCGACGCCGAACTGCTCGGCGACGAGCTGCGCGTAGGCGGTCTGGTGCCCCTGCCCGGTCGATTGCGATCCGATCAGCACGGTGACGACGCCATCCTCGCCGAGGCGCACGGTCGCCGTCTCGGGCCCGAGCGCGCCGCAGATCTCGATATAGGTGGCGATGCCGATGCCGCGGATGAGCCCTTGCTTGCGCGCGGCCTTGGCGCGCGCGGGAAAGCCCTTCCAATCGATCATGTCCTGCGCGCGCCTGAGATGAACCGCGAACTCGCCGGTGTCGTAGACCTTGCCGGTCGCGGTGCGGTAAGGCATCGCTTGCGGGCGGATGAAATTGCGGCGGCGGATCACGTCCGGCCCGACGCCGATCTTGCGCGCGGCCGCGTCGACGAGACGCTCGATCGCGTAGGCGGCTTCCGGTCGTCCGGCGCCGCGATAGGCGTCGACCGGCACGGTGTTGGTGAAGACGCCGCGCACGCGGATATGGCAGGCGGGAATATCGTAGACGCCCGGCAGCATGCCCGCCCCGCCATAGGGGATGTAGGGGCCGAGCTGGGAGAGATAGGCGCCCATGTCGGCGATCAGATCGGCTTGCAGCGCGAGAAAGCGGCCGTCCGCGTCGAGCGCCATGCGCAGGGTAATGAAATTGTCGCGTCCCTGGCTGTCGCCGAGGAAATGATCGGCGCGATCGGCCGCCCATTTCACCGGGCGATCGAGACGCTTGGCCGCCACCGCCGCCAGCGCGTATTCACGGTAAGGAAAGAGCTTGGTGCCGAAGCCGCCGCCGACATCCGGCGTGATCACCCGCAGTTTTTCCTTTCCCACTTTCAGGATGGTGTCGCCGAGCACGGCGCGCAGGCGATGGCTGCCCTGGCTGCCGAGCGTCAGCGTCCAGCTATCGCCTTTGGCGTCGTATTCGCACACGACCGCGCGCGGCTCGATGTAATTGGTCACCAGGCGCTGGTTGACGAGGCGCACTTCCGCCACATGCGCCGCGCGCGCGAAGGCGGCCTCCGTCGCGTCCCGGTCGCCGAGCGTGGTGTCGAACACGAGATTGCCGGGATGGCTCGACCAGACTCGCGCCGCGCCCGGTTCGAGCGCCGCCAGCGCGCCGATCGCGACCGGCAGCGCGTCCCATTCGATGTCGACGGCCTCGATCGCGTCGCGCGCCTGGTTGATGGTATCGGCGACGATGAACGCGATCGCGTCGCCGACATGGCGCGCCTCGTCGCGAACGAGGATCGGGTAATGCGGCGGCTTGATGCTGCGGTCGGGCAGGTTGAACTGACACGGCAGCCCACCGAGATCGGCGACGTCGTCGGCGGTCAGGATCGCGCGCACGCCGGGAAGGCCGCGCGCGCGCGAGGCGTCGAGGCGGAACCGCGCATGCGCGTGCGGCGACCGCAGCACGAGCGCGTGCGCCTGGCCCGCCGGCGCGACGTCGCCGGTATAGCGCCCCGCGCCGCGGAGCAGCGCGTCGTCCTCCTTGCGCGTGACGCTCTGGCCCATGCCGAACTTCGTCGCCGTCATTCCATTCTCCTCAATTTCCGCCGGACCGCCCATTGTGGGCCCGGGCGCGCCCGGGCGCAAATCTCGGCGCCGGTCCGCCCGCGCCTCTCCGCGCCAACAGAACCCGCGTCACGGCCGGATCAGGCGCGCCAGCCAGCTCTTGCCGAACAAAGCGAGGACCGCGACGCCATAGACCACGGCGCCGACGCCGATCAGCACGACAAGCACGGTTTCCTCGCGCAAGATCGACATTCCGGCGAGGGCTTGCGCCGATCCGCGCGCGGCAAGCCACAGCGCGGCCGCCAGGACCGCGCCGGCGACGACGAATTTCACGCCATCCCGCCGCGCCGGCCGGTCGAAGCTCAGGTGGCCGGCGCGCGTGGCGAACCAGGTGACGAGGCCAAGATTCACCCACGCCCCCGCCGATGTCGCCAGCGCCAGGCCGATTTGCGCGAGCGGGCCGGCAAGCGCGATCTTGAGCGCGACGTTGACGGCCATGCCGATCAGCGCCGCCTTCATCGGCGTCGCGGTGTCCTGCCTTGCGTAGAACGGGGCGACGGCTCCGCGAATGAGCACGAACGGCACGAGCCCGATCGCGTAGGCCGCGAGCGTCGCGCCGGCGGCCGCGGCGTTGGCGCTGGTGAACGCGCCGCGCGCGAACATCGCCCGCATGATCTCGTTCGGCACGGCCAGGAACGCGGCGACGAAGGGAACGGAGAGAAGCAGCGTCAAGGCGAAGGCGCGCTTCTGCGCCGCGGCCGCGCCCTCGGTGTCGCCGTCGGCGAGCCGCTTCGACATCTCCGGCAACAGCACGGTGCCGACGGCGATGCCGATGACGCCGATCGGCAGTTGATTGAGTCGGTCGGCGTAATAGAGCGCCGACAGCGCGCCGACGGCGAGGAAGCTCGCGATGATGGTATCGGCGAAGAGCGCGACCTGCGTTCCCATCGAGCCCAGCGTCGCCGGCCCCAGCGCGCGGAAGAATTTGCGGATCTCCTCGTCGAGCCGCAGCCGCGCCAGGCCCGGCAGGATGCCGTGCCTGCCGGCGTCGGCGGCGAGCAGCAGGCATTCGAGCACGCCGGCGATGAGAACGCCCCAGGCCGCCGCGTGCCCCGCGGTCGGAAACAGCGCCACCAGCGCGAGCGCGGCGATCATCGACAGGTTGAGGAAGATCGGCGCGGCGGCGGCGCTGGCGAAACGTTGCAGCACGTTGAGCATGCCGCCATAGAGCGTGACCAGCGTGACCAGCAGCAGGTAGGGAAAGGTGACCCGCGTCAGCTCGATCGCGAGCTCCCCGCGCGCCGGATCGTCCGCGATGCCCGGCGCCAGCAGCGCGATCAGTCCCGGCATGAACAGCCACGCCGCCAGAAGCAGCGCGAGTTGCGCGGCTAGCAGCAAGGTGAAGATCCGCGCCGCGAACAGCGCCGCCGTCTCCTCGCTCCGCCCGCGCGCGCGCGCATAGGCCGGCACGAAGGCGGCGTTGAAGGCGCCCTCGGCGAAGATCGCGCGGAAATGATTGGGAAGGCGGAACGCCACGAAGAACGCGTCGGCGACGGGGCCGGCGCCAAGGATCGCGGCCAGCATCACGTCGCGGGCGAAGCCCGTCGCGCGCGAGAGCAGGGTGAAGCCGCCAACGGTGAAGATGCGCGCCAGCATTCGGCGTTTCTAGCCCATGCAAGCGGGCGGCAAAATGGCGAAAGTTACTTGCCCACCGCCCCGCGCACGACCCCGACGATCCGCGCCCGCGTCGGTTCGTCGAGATAGGCGTGCATCGGCAGGCTGACGACCTCGCCGGCCAGCCTGTCGCTGATCGGCAACCCGCCGTCGGCGACCGGATAATGGCGGTAGGCGGTCTGGCGGTGGAGCGGCTTGGGATAATAGATCGCCGTCGGCACTCCCTGGGCGCGCAACGCCTCGACGAAGGCCTCGCGCGCGCCGGCCGCCACGCGGATGGTGTATTGCGCCCACACCGAGGTGTTGCCCTCGGCCACGCGCGGCACGATCACCGCGTCGCCGAGGCCGTCGGCGTAGCTTCGCGCCACCGCGTCGCGGGCCGCGATCTCCTCGGGAAAGATCCCGAGCTTCTCGATCAGGATCGCCGCCTGGATGGTGTCGAGGCGCGCGGTCAGGCCGAGGCGGATGTTGTCGTATTTGTCGGCGCCCTGCCCATGCACGCGCACGCTGCGCAGGATGTCGGCGAACGCGTCGTCGTCGGTGAAGATCGCGCCGCCATCGCCGTAGCAGCCGAGCGGCTTGGCCGGGAAGAAGCTCGTCGCGGTGGCAAGGCCGAAGGTGCCGAGCCGGCGGCCCTTGTAGGTCGCCCCGAAGCTCTGGCAGGCGTCGTCGAGCACGAACAGCCCCTCGGCCTTCGCGACTTCCGCGACGGCGTCATGATCGGCGGGCTGCCCGAACAGATCGACCGGAATGATGGCTTTCAATTTCAGACCGAGGCGCTTGGCCGTCGCGACGCCCCGGCGCAGCGAGGCGATGTCGATGTTGAACGTGGCCTCGTCGATGTCGACGAAGACCGGCGTCGCGCCCGCCAGCGCCACGACCTCGGCTGTGGCGCAGAAGGTGAAGGACGGGCACAGCACCGCGTCGCCCGGACCGACGCCCCGCGCCATCAGCACCATCAGCATCGCGTCGGTGCCGCTGGCGCAGGCGATCACGTGCTTGGCGCCGGAAAAGGCCGCGAGTTTCGCTTCGAGCGCGCCGACCTCGGGGCCGTTGATGAACTGGCAATGGCCGAGAACGCGCGTCACGGCCGCGTCGACCGCGCCTCCCAGGCGCTTGCGCTGCGCGGCGACGTCGATGAAGGCGATGGGATTGGGGCGCGTTTGCTGGTTCATGGCGGACAACTTCGTTTCGTTTCACCTGTGAACGGGAGGGAGCGCGCCGGCGGACGCGCGCGGCTCCCAGGAATGCGGGAAATCCGGCGGAAGGGTCGCGCCCCTCACCCGGCGGCGCGGCGCGCCGCGGCGTCCGTCGCCGGCCGTCCCTGCGCCCGCGGATCCCACGCGGAGGTCGCGAGGCAATCCATGGCGATCTTCAGGCTCGCCACGCCCTCCTCGCCGGTGACCGCCGTCGCGCCGCCGGAGGCGATCGCGGCGACGAAGGACAGCAGCTCGGCGCGCAGCGGCTCCTCGTGGCCGACCGAAAGATGACGCATCGAATAGCTGCCGTCGGGCTGGAAGCCGAAGCACTCCGTCACCTGCCGCGTCAGCAGGTCGCCCATGACGTATTTGCCGCGCGTCGCCACCGTCACGTTGCGCGCCTTGAACGGCGTCAGCCAGTTGGTGTTGATGTGGGCGAGCACGCCCGAGGCGGTGCGGAACTGCAGCAGCGCGATGTCCTCGCGTTCGGCGACCGCGCTGGAGACCTGCGCCTGCACCTCGACGATGTCGGATTCGGTGAACCAGCGAATGAGATCGATGTCGTGAACCGCGAGATCGATGACCACGCCGACATTCGACATGCGCGGGGGAAACGGCCCGACGCGGGTGATGGCGATCGAGAGAATGTCCTCGCCCTGGATCGCCTGCTTGATGGTGGCGACCGCCGGGTTGAAGCGCTCGACATGGCCGACCATCAGCGTCACGCCCGCCTGGCGCGCGGCGGCGACGATCTCATGGCCCTCGTCGACCGTGGACGCGATCGGCTTTTCCACCATCACATGAATGCCGCGCGCGATGCAGCCGAGCGCGATTTCGTGATGCAGGTGCGTCGGCGCGGCGATGGTGACGGCGTCGACGCCGGCCGCGATCAGCTCCGCTTGCGTGGCGAAGACCGGACAGCCGACGATCCGCGCGGCGCGCGCGCGGTTGTCCGCGTCCGGATCGACGACGCCGACGAGGACGACGCCGGGAAGCATCGCCAGCACCCGCGCGTGGTTGAATCCCATGACGCCCGCGCCGATGACGCCGACGCGGAGCAACTGGCCCGAAGCGCCCGTTCCGGTTTCCATGTTCAATCTCGCAATATCAGTCCCGAAATCGAACGATCGCCGCGCGCGGGCGCCAAGACGGGCGCCATGCCGGGTCGTTCATCGGTATTCGCCGGTCAGACCGCCGGCCCCCCTAATTCGGCCGCACAGGTAACACGCCCGCGCCGCCAAGGCGACCGCGCCCGGAGCGCGGCCCATACACGTTTTGAATCAAACGATTACAGCCCTGGGGCGGGCCCGGCGCCGCGAAAGGCGCGACCTCACGCCCGCGCCCCGGCCGGCAAATCGAGGCCCAGCCCGGCGGCCAGCGTGTCCGCCCGGAACGCCTTGACGGCGTCGAGGGCCAAGTCGTCGCCCGTCTTGGTTCCGATCGCCGGCATCTTCTTGAGCACGTCGGCGGGCGCCGTAATGATGTGGCAGCCCATCTCCTCGGCCTCGATGACGTTGAAGACCTCGCGGGTGGACGCCCAAATGATCTCGATATTGGGCGTCTTGCGCGCGCGCGCGATGGCGTCGCGCATCAGCGGACGATAATCGAGGCCGAGATCGGCGAGCCGTCCGGCGAAGATGGAGACGCAGGCCGGCGCGCCGCCATCGAGCGCGGCGATGGCGCGGGCGGCCTGATCGGCGGTGAAGATCGTCGTCATATTGACCTTGATGCCCTCGCGCGAGAGCACGCGCACCGCGTCGAACAGGAATTCGCCGCGCGTCGTCATCACCGGAAGCTTGACGTGGACATTGGCGCCCCATCCCGCGATCAGCCGCGCCTGCGCGATCATTTCGGGGATGTCGTCGGAGAGGACCTCGAAGGAGATATGCCGGTCCGGGACCGCCGCGACGAGTTCGCGCGCGTAGCCGGCGTAATCGGACACGCCCGCCTTCTTGAGCAGCGACGGGTTGGTGGTAAAGCCGGCGATCCACGCGTTGCGCGCCATTTCGACGATCTGGGCCTTGTCGGCGCCGTCGGTGAACAATTTAACGCGCAAGGAAGCAAGCTGAGGCGCCATGGCGGGGCTCCGGTGAGGATCGAACCGCCATCCCATACGCGCGCCCCGGCGCTCTCGCAAGCCGCCGAAATCGCCCATTCGTCGCAATCGGCCGCGCGCGCCGACATCTCCGAATTCGTGAAGATGCGCCGCGGCCGCGTGGCGCGCCGGCCACGCCGGCGATCGCGCCGCGCCCATGGAAAACGACACGGCCCCCGCTATTGCCAGACCGCGCCGCAGGCCATACCAAGGCACCCGCGTGACGGCGGGTCGCCACGGGGCGCGCGCCGACGGGATTTCTCCACTTCGCGGGTCGCAATGCGCCGGTTCGTTCTTCTCGCCCTCAAGATCGTGGTAACCTTGGGGCTCCTGTTCCTGTCGCTGCGCGGCGTCGCCGTGTCCTCGATCCTGGAGCGAGCGGGCCAGATTTCCCTCCTCTGGCTCGCGCTCGGCATCGTCACGACCATCGTTCAATTCGTCCTGACCGGCCTGCGCTGGCGCATCATCTCGCGATTTTGCGACGTGCCGCTCGGCTTCGGCGAAGCCCAGCGCTACGTCTTCATCGGCGTCTTCTTCAGTCAGACGCTGCCGTCGTCGATCGGCGGCGACGCGGTGCGGCTTTGGCTGCTCGGCCGCAGCGGCGTGGGCTGGCGCGAGGCGACCTATTCGGTATTGGTCGACCGCGCCATCGGCATGCTCGGCATCGCCGCCGTGATCGTGCTCAGCCTGCCCTGGAGCCATGACCTCATCGGCGACCAGCGCGGCCGCCTCGCCTTGCTCGCCATCGACCTGATCGCGCTCGGGGCCGGCGTCGCGTTCCTGCTGTTCGGCCTGCTGAACTGGCCCTGGCTGCAACGCTGGTGGCCGACGCGGCATGTCCACGCCTGCGCCGTGATCACCAACCGCGTGCTGTTTCAGTGGCGCAGCGCCCTGCCGATCATCGTCCTATCGCTCGCCGTCCCGGTGTTTTCGACACTGATCGGATGGTGCGTGGTCAAATCGATCGCCGCGCCCGTCACCTTCGCGCAGACATTCCTGCTCATCCCGCCGATCATCCTGCTCACCATGCTGCCGATCTCGATCGCCGGCTGGGGCGTGCGCGAGGCGACGATGATGGTCGCCTTCGGCTATGCGGGGCTCGCGCCGGCCGACGGGCTGGTGATCTCGCTGCTCTACGGCGTGACGCAATTCGCGGTCGGCGCGCTCGGCGGGCTCATCTGGATCATGGGCCGGGAACGGATGCCGGCCGTCGACGACAACGCCGGCTCACGATAAGGACGCGCGCCTCACGCGCGCCCGGCGCCGCGCGCGATCAGCGCGGTGGTGCCGTGGCCGGCGAGCGTTTCGACGATGATGACCTCGCCGCCATCCGCCTCGACCGCGTCGCCGCCGACGACATCGCGGCGGGCATAGTCCCCGCCCTTGACCAGGACGTGCGGCCGCAGCCGCGTGATCAGTTCGAGCGGCGTGTCCTCGTCGAACAGCGTGACCAGATCGACGGCTTCGAGCGCGGCGAGCACCCGCGCGCGCGCGTGCTCGTCCTGCACCGGACGGCCCTCGCCCTTGAGCCGGCGAACCGAGGCGTCGCTGTTGAGGCCGACGACGAGACGGTCGCAGGCCGCCCGCGCGCGCGTGAGCACATGCACATGGCCGGGATGGAGCAGGTCGAAACAGCCATTGGTGAAGCCGATGCGCAGCCCCTGCCGGCGCCAGCGCCGGACGCGTTCGCCGAGTTCGCCGGGATCGGCGACGATCTTCTCCTCCGCGGCGAGCGCGGCATGCGGCAACATCTGGCCGCGCAATTCGGCGAGCGTGAGCGTCGCGGTGCCGCGCTTGCCGACGACCACGGCGGCGGCCGCGTTCGCCGCGCGCAAGGCGAGATCGCGCTCGGCGCCGGCCGCGAGCGCGACCGCGAAGGTCGCCGCCACGGTGTCGCCGGCGCCGGAAACGTCGCGCACCCTGACCGCGTAGGCCGGCAGGTGCAGCACCTTCTCGTCGCGGCAGACGAGGCTCATGCCGTTCTCGCTGCGCGTGACGAGAACCGCGTCGCAATCGGCCATCACCATGGCGTCGAACGCGGCCGTCTCGATTTCGGCCTCGGTGGCGGCGTGACGGCGCGTGGCCTCGGCGAGTTCCTTGCGGTTCGGCGTCAGCAGGGTCGTGCCGCGATAGATGGAAAAATCGCTGGATTTGGGATCGACCACGACCGGCTTTCCCGCCGCCTTGGCCGCCTCGATGACGTCGCGGATGACGCGGCCGGTAAGCACGCCCTTGGCGTAATCCGACAGGACGACGATGTCGGCGCGCGGGATCGCCGCGCGCGCCCGGTCGATGACCTCCTGCTCGGTGTCGGCGGCCAGCGGCAGCGCCACTTCCCAATCGGCGCGCAGGAGATGGGTCGAGAAATGCTCGGACACGAAACGGACCTTGCGCGTGGTCGGCCGGCTCGCATCGACGACGAGATGGGCCTCGATCAGGGGCTCGCGGCCGAGCGCGCCGATCAGCGTTTGGGCGGCCTCGTCGTTGCCGATGACGCCGACGAAGTGACAACGCGCGCCGAGCGCGGCGACGTTGCGCGCGACATTGCCGGCCCCTCCGATCACGATTTCGCTTCGGTTCACCGTCAGCACCGGCGCGGGCGCTTCCGGCGAGATGCGCGAGACCTCGCCATAGACGAAGTCGTCGAGCATGAGGTCGCCGACGCAGAGCACCGTCTGCTCGGCGATGCGGGCGGCGAAGCTGTCGAAGTCCTGCATGCGCGGGCCCCTAGCGGTAGCGGTCGGCGGCGGTGAGGTAGCGGGTCACATAGGCGGTGACCGCGTCTTCCAATGGCGTGAAGCCGCCATCATAGCCGGCCGCGCGCAATTTCGCCGGGTCGGCCTCGGTGAAGTATTGATAGGTGCCCCGGATTTCCTCGGGCATCGGGACGAATTCGATGTTCGGCTTCGTCCCCAGCGCCGCGTAGGCGGCGAGAATGAAATCGTGGAAGCTGCGCGCGCGCCCGGTGCCGACGTTGAACAGGCCGCTGACCGCTTGGTTCGCCATCAGCCATTGGACCACCCGCGCGCAATCCTCGACCCAGATGAAATCGCGCCGCTGGTCGCCGTCGGCGATGGCCTCGCGATGCGACTTGAACAACCGCACCGGCCGGCCGGCGCGGATGTCGTCGAACATCTTGGTCAGGACGCTCATCATCGCGCCCTTGTGGTATTCGTTGGGTCCGAACGCGTTGAAGAACTTCAGCCCCGCCCATTGCGGCGGCATGCGCTCGCCGCGCGCGAGGCGGGTGGCGACCGTCAGATCGAACTGGTGCTTGCTCCAGCCATAAAGGTTCATCGGCCGCAGGGCTCGCAGTTCGCCGACGCTCTGGAAATCGACGAAGCCCTGGGCGCCGTCGCCATAGGTCGCCGCCGACGAGGCGTAGATGAACGGCGTTCCCGTCGCGGCGCACCAATCGAGCAGGCGCACCGATTGGCGGAAATTGGTGTCGAAGACGAGATCGCCGTCGGTCGCGGTCGTCGCCGAAATGGCGCCCATGTGAATCACGGCTTCGAGCGCGCGACCTTGGAGCCACGAATGGAGCTCCGCCGGCGGAACGATGTCGGCGAGCCGGCGCTTGGCGAGGTTTCGCCATTTGCCGTCGTCACCGAGCGTGTCGCAGACGACGATGTCGGAACGGCCGGCGTCGTCGAGCGCGGCCACGATAATCGACCCGATAAATCCGGCCCCGCCGGTCACAAGCAGCATCGTCCCACTCCGATCAACGGCGGAAAGCTTTGCCCCAGACAACGACGGCAGGCAACTTGTGCCAAATCGGTAACCAGCGGGGGTGTTCCCTGGAAAAGCCCGAAAAGCGCGAGACCAGATACGAAACGCGAAGAGAGAGGCGCAATCGCACCAAGGGCGCCGATAACAGGCGCCGCGCCCGCGCTTCGGCCGACAGGGTGAACAACGCAAATTGACGCTGGACAGGGCCGATGCGGACGGCTAACCGCCGTTCTTACCGGACTGCGCCGCAACGGGCATGCGATAGATTGATTAAGAATGAATCAGCATTCAATTGATGGCGCATCGTCCACCAGCCCGGTGCCGGCTCCGGATACAAGCCCGATCCTCATCATTCCCTACATGTGGATCGGCGATTTTGTCCGTTGCCACACCGTCGTCAGCGTCATCAAGGCGCGCTGGCCGGACCGGCCGATCGATGTGCTGACGACGCGTCTCTGCGCGCCGCTTCTCGACTACATGCCGGGCGTGCGCAAGGGCATCGTCTGGGATCTCCCGCGCCGGCGGATCGCGTTCGGCGAGCATCGCCGGCTCGCCGATGTCCTGCGCGGGGAAAGCTACGGCACGGCGTTCGTCATGTCGCGCACGTGGAAGGCCGCGCTCGCCCCGGCGCTCGCCGGTATTCCCGATCGCGTCGGCTTTCTCGGCGAGATGCGGTTCGGACTGTTGACCGAGTGGCGGTGGGGCGAGCGCGAGCTGCCGCGCATGGTCGATCGGTGCAGTGCGCTTGCGCTGCCCAAGGACGCGCCCTTGCCGGCGGAGTGGCCGGTCCCCGAGATCGTCGTGCCCCGCGCGGAAATCGAGGCCTGGCGCGCGGCGAACGACATCGGCCCGGGCCCGGCGATCGCCCTCGCGCCGGGGTCGGTCGGCCCGGCCAAGCGCTGGACCGGCTATGGCGAGGCGGCGCGCCTGCTCGTCCAACAGGGCCTCGGCGTCTGGGTCGTCGGCGGCCCCGGCGAGAAGGAGGTCGCGGCCGAGCTCATGCGCGCGGGCGGCCCCGGCGTGCGTGATCTGACCGGCAATGATCTTCGCAACGGTATTCTCGCGCTGGCGGCAGCCGATGCCGCCGTGACCAACGATTCGGGGCTGCTGCACGTCGCCGCCGCGATCGGCACGCCCACGGTCGGCATTTTCGGACCGACCAGCGCCTATCATTGGGCCCCGCTCAATCCGCTCGCCGCCGTGATCGAGACGAGGACGGAGGTCGCCTGCCGCCCCTGCCACCGGCCGGTGTGCCGCGAGGGCCATCACCGCTGCATGACCGAGATCCCGCCGCAAGCGGTCGCGGAGGCGGCGGCGGAGGCGGCCCGGCGGGCCGGCGCACGACCGGGATAGGCCCCCGCCTTGCGCGGCGCGGCCATGCCCGGTACGACACCCCGATCCAAGGCGAGCCCGGCAATGGCGACAACCGACGACGACATCATCCGTGGGCATTTCGCCCGATCGCTCGACGCCCTGACGCGGGCGGCGGCCGACGCGGCGCTTGGCCGGACGGTGTCGGCGGTTGCCGGCGTCATCGTCGCGGCGATGCGCGCGGGCGGCAAGGTCATGATCGCCGGCAATGGCGGCAGCGCCGCCGACGCGCAGCACATCGCCGCCGAACTCGTCGGCCGCTATCGCGGCGATCGCCGCGCCTTCGCGGCCTTGGCGCTGACCACGGACACTTCCGCGCTCACCTCGATCGCAAACGATTACGGCTTCGAGCACGTCTTCGCCCGGCAGGTGCGCGGCCTGGGCCGGCCCGGCGACGTGCTGATCGCGATCTCGACCTCCGGCCGCTCGCCCAACATCATCGCCGCGATCGCCGCCGCGCGCGAGGCCGCGATGACCGTCGTCGGCTTCACCGGCGCTGGCGGCGGCGAGATGGCGGCGCTGTGCGATCACCTGCTCGCCGCGCCGAGCGCGGAGACCTCGATCATCCAGCAGCTTCACATCGTCGCCGCGCACGCGATCTGCGACGCGGTCGAACGCGCGCTCGGCGCCGACGCCGCTCCATGACGGCGCGCGCGGCCCCGCGCCCGGCGGCGTTTCTCGATCGCGACGGCGTCCTCAACCACGACGACAACTACATCGGCACGCCCGCGCGCATCCGCTGGATGCCCGGCGTCGCGGCCGCGATCCGCCGGCTCAACGAGGCCGGCTATCTGGTGCTCGTCATCTCGAACCAGTCGGGCATCGCCCGCGGCATGTTCACCGAGGTCGACGTGCGCGCGCTGCACGACTGGATGCGGGCCGAACTCGCCGAGCAAGGCGCGCGGATCGACGATTTCCGCTATTGCCCGCACCATCCGGAGGGCAAGATCGCCGCCTATCGCCGCGGCTGCGATTGCCGCAAACCCGGGCCCGGCATGATCCTCGACCTCATGCGCGCGTGGCCGGTGCGCCGCCAGGGCAGCTTCGTCATCGGCGACAAGGCGATCGACCTTGAGGCGGCGCGCGCCGCCGGCCTGCCCGGCTTTCAGTTCAACGGCGGCGATCTCGACGCGTTCGTGGCCGGCGTCATCGGCGACAGCATGCCGCGATAGACCTCGGCAATGCGCTCGGCCTCCGCCGCGAGGCTGAATTCGGCGACGACCTTCTCCCGTCCGCGCGCGCCCATCGCCTCGGCAAGGCGTGGGTCCTTCATCAGCGGTTCGAGCGCGGCGACGAGCGCCTCGACATCGCCCGGCGGAACGAGGATTCCGGTCCGGCCTTCCTCGACGGCGAGTTCGGCCGCCCCCGCCCGCGCGGCGACGAGCGCGGCTCCCGAGGCCATCGCCTCGATCAGCGTGAGCCCGAATCCCTCGTTGCGCGAGGTGAACGCGTAGATCGTCAGGCGTTGGTACCAGCGCGGCACCTCGTCGATCGGCAATTCGCCCAGAAAGCGGACGCGGTCCTCAAGGCCCGCCTCCGCGACTTGGGCCTTCAGCCGGCCCGCGAAGGCGGTCTGGTCGGGCGTCACCGCGCCGATGATGATCGCGGTGAAATCGGGATGGCGCGGCAGCAGGCGGAGCATCGCGGCGACGAAGACATCCGTGCCCTTCTGCGCGCGCACGCGCCCGAAGCAGCCGATCGCGTATTTGCCGGGCAAGCCCGCCTCGGCGAAGGCCGCGGCCCGGTCCGGCGGCGGGCTGAAGCGCTCCGCGTCGACGCCATGGGTGATGATCCTCGCCTCTCGGTCGAGGAAGGACGCCGACGCCGGGCCGGTGGCGATCACCGCGTCCATGCGCGCGATCAACCATTTCGTGAGCCAGGAATGCCGCCGCTGCGCCGCCGAGGTGAACAGGAGCAGCAACGGCCAGCCGAGCGCCCGGAGGATGAGCCCGACGATCATCTCGTTGTTGCGCCGGGCATGCCAGATCGCCGGCGCCGGCCGCCGCCACAGTCGCGACATCTCGGCGACCGACAATCGCCGGATGCCCGCCGGCGCGTCGGAACCGAACCATACCGCCCCCGCGAGCCTTCCGAGCTCCGGCGCGATCATCCGGTTGGTCGCCGTCACGCCGGTGAAGCGCCAATGCAGGTTCGGGATGATCACCCGCGGGTCGGCCAAGGGCGCGGAATTCATGATGCCGGTCGTGCCCCGTTGAAAATCGCAGCCCGTATACGAAACATTAACCATCCGCGCCAGACAAACGGTAGTGACGTCCCGGCCGCGTCGGCGGGGCGCCGATCGCGTTTGTCTTCATTGGATCGTTCCGCATGACGGTTCTGATCACCGGCGGCGCCGGCTATATCGGCAGCCACATGGTCCATGCGCTGGCTGACGCCGGCGAGCCGGTCGTGGTGATCGACAACCTGTCGACGGGCTTCTCGGCCGCCGTGCCGCGCGACGTGCCGCTGTTCATCGGCGACGCGGCCGACGAAAATCTCGTCGAGGGCGTCATCGCCGCGCACGATGTCGACGCCATCATTCACTTCGCCGGGTCGGTCGTCGTGCCGGATTCCCTGCGCGACCCGCTCGGCTACTATCGCAACAACACGATGACGACGCGCAACCTGTTGCAGGCGGCGGTGCGCGGCGGCGTCGGCCGGTTCATCTTCTCCTCCACCGCCGCGGTCTACGGCAATCCCGACCGCGCGCCGGTCGCCGAGGACGCGCCGGCCCGGCCGGTGTCGCCCTATGGCACCTCCAAACTGATGTCGGAGATCATGCTGCACGATGTCGGCGCCGCGCATGGCATGCGCTTCGTCGTGCTGCGCTATTTCAACGTCGCCGGCGCCGACCCCAGGGGCCGCGTCGGGCTCTCGACCCTCGGCGCCACCCACCTCGTCAAGGTGGCGGCGGAAGCGGCGACCGGGCGGCGCGCCAAGGTCGACATCCACGGCACCGACTACCCGACCCCCGACGGCACCTGCATCCGCGACTACATCCATGTCACCGATCTCGTCGAGGCCCATCGCGCCGCGCTCACGCATCTTCGCGGCGGCGGCGCGTCGGCGACGCTCAACTGCGGTTACGGGCGCGGCTATTCGGTGTTCGAGGTGATCGAGGCGATGCGCCGCGCCTCGGGACGCAATTTCGCGATCCAGAACTGCGACCGCCGGCCGGGCGATCCGGTCGCGGTCGTCGCCGATGTCCGCCGCATCCGAGCCGTTCTCGATTGGACGCCGCGCTTCGACAGCCTCGACACCATCGCGCGCCACGCCTTCGCCTGGGAGCGCAAGCTCGCGAAGGAACGCGCCGGCGACAGGACCTATTCCGCCACCGCCTGAGGCGCGTCGCGCGATCCGGGACGCCCCGGTCAGCCGCGCAGCAGCGGCTCGATGGCGAGCGCGACTTCGAACAGATCCTGGTCGTGATCGGTGCGCCCGATCAGCATCAACCCGCGGGGCAGGCCGGCGTCGAACGCCAGGGGCAGCGAGATCGCGCATTGGTCGAGGAAATTGACCGTCGCGGTGTTGCGCAGCAGAAGCGCGTTGATCCGGTTGAAGCCGTCGGCCGATCGCACCTCCGACATCAGCGGCGCGACGATCGGCGTCGTTGGCATGATCAGCGCGTCGAACTCGGCCGCGACATCGTTCATCAACTCGATCGCCGCCGCGCGCTCGCGCAGGTTGTCGACATAATCTGCCGCGGTCATCGTCTCGCCGCGCCTGATGCGCGCGGCGATGAATGGATCGATCCGGTCGCCGGCCCGCGCCAGACGCGCGCGGTGGATGGCGTAGGCCTCCGCCGGCACGATGCCGCCGCGCGCATTGACGCGGGTGACCGCGTCGAACGCGTCGCAGGTGACGTCGGTGAGCTTGACACCCGCGCGCGAGAGCGTCTTCAGCGCCGCCTCGAAAGCGCCGGCCACCGCCGCGTCGAGATCATCCAGCGGAAATCCCCGCGCCACGCCGATGCGCAGGCCATTGAGCGGGGCCGCCTCGACGCGCACGTCGTCGTGGCCGGCGAGCACCGCGTCGGCGGCGAAGCATTCGGCCACCGTCCGCGCCATCGGGCCGATGCTGTCGAGCGTGAAGGAGAGCGGAAACGCGCCGCCGGTCGGCACGCGATGCCGCGTCGGCTTGAAACCGACGAGCCCGCACAGCGCGGCGGGAATGCGCGTCGAGCCGCCGGTGTCGCTGCCGACGGCGATATCGCACATGCCGTCGACAACCGCGACCGCGCCGCCCGAGGTCGAACCGCCGGGAATGCGCGCGCGATCGGCGGGGTTGCCCGGCGTGCCGAAATGCGGATTGACGCCGACGCCGGAAAACGCGAACTCCGTCATGTTGGTCTTGGCGACGATCACCGCGCCGGCCGCGCAAAGGCGCTTGACCACCACCGCGTCGGCGCGGGCGGGATTGCCCTCCTCCTCCAGCAGTTTCGATCCGGCCCGCGTCACCTCGCCGGCGACATCGAACAAATCCTTGATGGTAACGATCGCGCCATCAAGCGGACCCAGCGCGACGCCCGTCCGCGCGCGCCTGTCGGCGGCGTCGGCCGCCGCGCGCGCGGCCTCTGCGTGAACGGTCAGGCACGCGCGCGCGCCCTCCCCGGCCGGATCGGCGATCCGGGCAAGCGCTTCTTCCAGACGATCCCGTGACGTGCCCATGGCTTGAATCCCGAATTTCTCGCGACAGCCTCCCGGCCTCGCTCCCCGCCGCGCGGCCCAACCGCGATACTTCACTTGCCGCGCAGGTTGCAAAAGCGCGAACGGCCGGTTGCAAACCAATGCTTGCCAACCAAGGAGATTTCTCCGAATCGAGCTGACCGGCCCGCCCCAAACTGGGCCCAGTCCCACCGGATTGCAAAGGCAACCTAGGATCTTGCGGCAAATCGACGATCGCCTGCCGGGGCGGCGGTGCGCGAACGCCAAGGCGATTTCGTGAAATGATCCGCGACACACGGTAACTACCACAAGATACCTTTTGTTGAGCAAAATTCTCGCGGCCGGCTTGCGCGTGCGATGCGTAAGCAGCGGAGCCGCCGCCCCGCGCGCCCTTCTTTCCGCGTCCGCGGGCATATTGAATTAACGCAATCCAATGGGGTATTTCGCCAGCGGCGCGTTGCCCGCGTTTCGCGGCCACGAATTATGAATTCGTTTACCCAAAGCACAGCTAACTAGCGGCGATTGCTTCGCTTCATCCGCCAAGGAATGCCGCATGAACAACGACCTGTCCGTCCGCCTTTCGTTCATCCGCATGGATGAACAGACACGCATGCTGATGCGTGAGATGCGGCCCATGATCGCCCAATGGCTCCCGGAGATTCTCAACGCGTTTTACGACGTCGTCCGCCGGTTCGATCAGACGGCGAAACTGTTCCGCGACGAGGCCCATATCCGCCACGCCAGACAGGCTCAGATCGATCACTGGGATCTCATCGCCCAGGCCGTCTTCGACGAGACCTACTTCGCCTCGGCGACCCGCATCGGCAAGGCGCATCAGCGAATCGGCCTCGAACCGCGCTGGTACATCGGCGCCTACTCCTTCCTGCTCAGTGAAATGCTCAAGAAGGTCGAGGACTCGGTTCCGGTCCCGCGCTTCGGCAAGGGCATCAAGATCGCGACCGAGAAGAAGGCGGCGATGCTCGAGGCCATCACCAAGGTCGCGTTGCTCGACATGGACGTCGCGATCTCCGTCTACCTCGAAGCCTCGCTGGTCGCGAAACGAGACAGCATCGCCAATGTCGGCCGCACCTTCCGCGGCATCATCGATTCAGTGTCGAGCGCCTCGGCCGAACTCGAGAACACCGCGCGCACGCTGAGCGGCTCGGCCGAGAACACCAGCCGCCTCGCCTCCGTCGTCACGTCGGCGTCCGAGGACGCCTCCGGCAACGTCCAGTCGGTCGCTTCGGCGACCGAGGAACTCGCCGCGTCGGTGCAGGAAATTTCGCGCCAGGTTCAGGAATCGAGCCGCGTCGCCGCGAGCGCCGTCGAACAGGCCGACCAGACCGACCTGCGCATCCACGCGCTGTCGCAGGCCGCGACGCGCATCGGCGACGTCATCAAGCTGATCACGGCGATCGCCGAGCAGACCAACCTTCTGGCGCTCAACGCCACGATCGAGGCGGCGCGCGCCGGCGAGGCCGGTCGCGGCTTCGCCGTCGTCGCCCAGGAAGTCAAGGCGCTCGCCGCGCAGACGGCCAAGGCCACCGACGAGATCGGCGGCCAGATCGCCGGCATGCAAACCGCGACCCAGGAAGCCGTGGCGTCGATCAAGGCGATCAGCTCCACGATCAGCCGCATCTCCGAGATCGCCGCCACGATCGCCTCGGCGGTCGAGGAACAGGGCGCCGCGACGCAGGAAATCGCCGCCAACATCCAGCGCGCCGCCTCCGGCACCTCGCAGGTCGCCGGCACCATCTCCGAGGTCAACGAGGGGGCCTGCGCCACCGGCGCGGCGTCCGAGCAATTGCTGTCGTCGGCCAAGGGACTCGCGGCGACGGCGGATAATCTGCGCCGGGAAACCGACGGCTTCCTGTCCACGCTCATCGCCGCCGCGTGATCGCCACCGCCTCACGACAACCGCCACGAAACGAAACAGCCCCGGAATTTCCGGGGCTGTTTGCTTTCCGCGGCGCGCCCGCGCGTCTAATAGCGGTAATGGTCCGGCTTATACGGGCCGTCCATCGCCACGCCGATATAGGTCGATTGCTTCTGGCTCATGCGCGTGAGCTTGGCGCCGATCTTGGCCAGATGCAGCCGCGCGACCTTTTCGTCGAGGTGCTTCGGCAGCGTGTACACCTTCTTCTCGTACGCGCCCGGATTGCCGAACAGCTCGATCTGCGCCAGCGTCTGGTTGGTGAACGAGGCCGACATGACGAAGCTCGGATGACCCATGGCGTTGCCGAGATTGACCAGGCGACCCTCCGACAACAGGATGACGCGCTTGCCGTCGGCGAATTCGATTTCGTCGACCTGCGGCTTGATGTTGTTCCATTTCAGGTTCTTCAGCGAGGCGACCTGAATCTCGGAATCGAAATGGCCGATGTTGCAGACGATGGCGCGGTCCTTCATCGCGCGCATGTGCTCGATGGTGATGACGTCGACATTGCCGGTGGCGGTGACGAAGATGTCGGCGCGCGAGGCGGCGTCCTCCATCGTGGCGACCTCGTAGCCTTCCATCGCCGCCTGCAGCGCGCAGATCGGGTCGATTTCCGACACCATCACGCGGCAACCGGCCTGGCGCAATGACGCGGCCGAGCCCTTGCCGACATCGCCATAGCCGCAGACCATGGCGATCTTGCCGGCCATCATCACGTCGGTGCCGCGGCGAATGCCGTCGACCAGCGACTCGCGGCAGCCGTAGAGATTGTCGAATTTCGACTTGGTCACCGAATCATTGACGTTGATCGCCGGCCACAGCAGCGTGCCCTTCTTCTGCATCTCGTAGAGGCGATGCACGCCGGTCGTGGTCTCCTCGGTGACGCCGCGGATCGCCTCCGCGTTGCGCTTGTACCAGCCCGGCTTGGCCTTGATCTGATCGCGGATCGCGGCGAACAGCACCTCCTCCTCCTCGTTGGAGGGGTGGGCGAGAAAGCCGGTGTCGCCGGCCTCGGCGCGCGCGCCGAGGTGGATCAGCGCCGTCGCGTCGCCGCCGTCGTCGAGGATCATGTTGGGCGTGCCGCCATCGGCCCAATCGAAGATGCGGTGCTGATATTGCCAATAGTCCTTCAGCGACTCGCCCTTGATGGCGAAAATCGGAATGCCGCGCTCCACCAGCGCCGCCGCGGCGTGGTCCTGCGTCGAATAGATGTTGCACGAGGCCCAGCGGATTTCGGCGCCGAGCGCCTCCAGCGTCTCGATCAGCACCGCGGTCTGGATCGTCATGTGCAACGATCCGGCGATGCGCGCGCCGCGCAGCGGCTGCAGCGAGTGGTACTCGTCCCGCGTCGCCATCAGGCCGGGCATCTCGGTCTCGGCGATGGCGATCTCCTTGCGGCCCCAGGCGGCGAGGGAGATGTCCTTGATCGCGTGATCGGGCGCGGACGAGCGGTTCTTTTTGGTGTTGGTCATTCCGGATTTCCCAATATTCAAGTGTTTCTTAGAGCGCGCTCTTGAGCGCGCCGACGAGATCGGTCTTTTCCCAGGAAAATCCGCCGTCGCCGTCGGGCGCGCGGCCGAAATGGCCGTAGGCCGACGTGCGCGCGTAGATCGGACGGTTGAGATCGAGATGGGTACGGATGCCGCGCGGCGTCAGATCCATGACCTCGCCGAGCACCTTCTCGATCTTGGCCTCGTCCACCTTGCCGGTGCCGTGGGTGTCGACATAGATCGACAGCGGCTTCGCCACGCCGATGGCGTAGGAAAGCTGGATCGTGCAGCGGCCGGCGACGCCGGCGGCGACGACGTTCTTCGCCAGATAGCGCGCCGCATAGGCCGCCGAGCGGTCGACCTTCGTCGGATCCTTGCCGGAGAAGGCGCCGCCGCCATGCGGGGCCGCGCCGCCATAGGTATCGACGATGATCTTGCGTCCGGTCAGGCCGCAATCGCCATCGGGGCCGCCGATGAAGAACGCGCCGGTCGGATTGACGTGCCAGATCGTGTCCTTGGTCACCCAACCTTGCGGCAGCGCCTTGAGCACATAAGGCTCGACGATGGCGCGCACCTGGTTCGAGGTCAGATCCTTGACGATGTGCTGGTGCGACACGACGATCTGGGTGACGCCGACCGGCTTGCCGTTCTCGTAGCGTACCGTCACCTGGCTCTTGGAGTCGGGGCCGAGCTTGGCGGCATCGCCCTTGCCGGTCTTGCGCGCCTGGGCGAGGTCGAACAGGATCTTGTGCGCGTAATAGATCGGCGCCGGCATCAATTCCGGCGTCTCGTCGCAGGCGTAACCGAACATGATGCCCTGGTCGCCCGCGCCCTCTTCCTTGTTGGTCGGCTGCTTGGCGTCGACGCCCTGGGCGATGTCGGCGGACTGGCCGTGCAGCAGCACCTCGATATTGGTATTGGCCCAGTGGAAGCCGTCCTGCTCGTAGCCGATGTCGCGGATCGCCTTGCGGACCAGGTCCTGAATCATCGCCACCGTCACGCTCGCGGGCGTGTTGGAATATTCACCGGCGATGATGACGCGCTGCGTCGTCGCCATTGTTTCGCAGGCGGCGCGCACCGCCCACGGATCGAGCTTGGCGGCGAGGCTCTCGCGATAGAACGCGTCGACGACTTCATCGGAAATGCGGTCGCAAACCTTGTCCGGATGTCCCTCGGAAACCGACTCGCTCGTGAACAGATAGGAGCTGCGCATCAATTCGATCCTTTCCGGCCAATCATCGCCCGCCCCCCGCGCGCGATGGCCCGGCCATCGTGAAATCCATCAACCCGGTCCGTCGCTCTTCGGCGCGCGGGCCGTCGCCTTTCCGGCGCGGGCTTGGCCGCGGTGCTTTTCCCTCGACGGCCGCAAGAGGCACCCTACCGCGCTGGGCGTCCTGCCCGTACCGGCGGGTCGTCAAGAAGCGTCCTGCGGAGATTTCCTCGGAACCGGATTCCGACGTCAAGCCCTGGAGCGCATGCGGAACGGCTGACTCGGCGCATGTGAATAAGGCTGGCCGTGGCGCAAGGCAATCAAATAAAAGGCGCCGGGCCGGTCGGCGCGCAAGTCCGCCGCGCCCATCGAAAATCATATGTGATTTCAGTTAATTGCCGGCCAAGGCCGCAGCGCGAGCACCGCGCCTCGGCGCGGCGCTCTGCCAATGGGCGCGCGGGCGCCGACGCCCGCCTCGGCCCGTTATTGACCCGGCCGGCGCCCGAACTTCCGCCAAGCGAAGGCGCGCTAGCTCCGGCCCCATACCTCGCCGGCGATGTCGACGCAGAGCTTGAGCTTGGCCCATTGCTCGTCCTCGGCCAGGACGTTGCCCTCCTCGGTCGAGGCGAAGCCGCATTGCGGCGACAGCGCGAGCTGATCGAGCGGAACGAACTGCGCCGCCTCCTCGATCCGCCGCATGACGTCGCCCTTGTTTTCCAGCGCGCCCATCTTCGAGGTGACGATGCCGGCGACGATCACCTTGTCGCCCTTCGGCACGAAGCGCAGCGGCTCGAATCCGCCGGCGCGGTCGGAATCATATTCGAGAAAATAGCCGTCGTAATTGATCTTGCCGAACAGCGTCTCGGCGACGGGCTCGTAGCCGCCCGACGAAATCCAGGTCGAGCGGAAATTGCCGCGGCACACATGCGTCGTGATCACCATGTCCGCCGGCCGCTCGGCGATCGCGTAGTTGATCACGCGCGCGTAGATTTCCTGCAGGCGGCTGATGTCCTCGCCGCGCGCCTTGGCCTTTTCCAGCTCCTCGGCCGAGCAGAGATAGGCCCACACCGTATCGTCGAACTGGAGGTAACGGCAGCCGGCGGCGTGGAAGGCGGCGACCGCCTTGCGATAGGTGCGCGCCAGATCCTCGAAGAACTCGTCGAGGTCGGGATAGACGCTGGCGCTGATCCCCTTGCGGCCGCCGCGGAAATGAAGAACCGACGGCGCGGGGATCGTCATCTTCGGCGTGACCCGGGCGTTGTCCTTCAGGAACTTGAAATGCGCCAGCATCGGGTGATCGGCGGGGAAATCGAGCTTGCCGATCACATGCACGCTCTCGCCCCGGGTCGTCACGCCCGCGAACTGGATGCCCTCGGTCCGGTAGAGCTCGCAGCCCGTCAGCTTGCTCAGAAAATCGAAATGCCACCAGGAGCGGCGGAATTCGCCGTCGGTCTCCAGCTTGAGGCCGATGTCCTCCTGCTTGCGCATGATCTTTTCGATCTCGACGTTCTCGAGCGCCGTCAATTGCTCGGCCGTGATCTCGCCCTTGGCGTGGCGGACGCGGGCCTCCTTCAGGCGCTGCGGGCGAAGCAGACTGCCGACATGGTCGGCGCGGAACGGGGGCCGCTTTCTTTGCATGTTCTTGTCTCCGGAGCGCGACGACGGCCGCGCGCGTTTTCTCGGGTTTCGTGGTCAAGTCCCGCTCTTGAGACTCGTTCCTGGATCCTGGAACGATTCCCGTTCACGGGCCCATGTTCAAGGGTAATCTTGTTCAAGGGTAATTTTCAGTGGGCCTTCATCGCGGCGGTGTCCGTCACGCCGAGATACCGGTCGAGGATGGCGGCGTCGGCCTGAAGCGCGGCGCTGTCGCCGTCATGGACCACCGCGCCGCGCTCGAGAATGACCGCGCGATCGGTCAACGCGAGGATTTTGCGGGCGTGCTGCTCGACGATGATGGCCGAGACGCCCTCGTCCTTGATGATGCGGCGGATCGCGGCGAGCAATTCGCCGACGATGATCGGGGCAAGCCCCTCGGTCGGCTCGTCGAGCAGAAGCAGGCGCGGATTGAGCGTCAGCGCGCGGCCGACCGCCAGCATCTGCTGCTCGCCGCCGGAGAGCTGGCTTCCGAGATTGCGCCGCCGCTCGGCCAGCCGCGGGAACATCTGATAGATCTTGGCGACCGACCATGGCCCCGGCCGCGCCACCGCCGTCATGTTTTCCTCGACCGTGAGCGAACGGAAGATGTTGCGCTCCTGCGGCACCCAGCCGATGCCGGCAATGGCGCGCTGATCGGGCTTGAGGCGGGTGATGTCGTTGCCGGCGAGCGTCACCCGGCCGCCGAACCATTTGGTCACGCCGACGATGGAATTGACCAGCGTGGTCTTGCCCATGCCGTTGCGGCCGAGCAGCGCCAGCGCCTTGCCCTCTTCCAGTCGCAACGACAGGTTGGCGAGCACCACCGCCTCGCCATAGCCCGCCCGCAGGCCCTCGATGGTCAGAAGCTCAGTCATGGTCGTCGAGCCCGCCGAGATAGACCGCCTTGACCCGCGGATCGTTGGCGACCTCGTCGCGCGTCCCTTCCGCGAACAGCGCGCCGTTGACGAGAACCGAAATGCGGTTGGCGAAGGAGAAGACCACGTCCATGTCGTGCTCGATCAGCAGCACCGACACGTCGCTCGGCAGGCGCGCGACCGCCGCCAGAATATCGTGGCGCTCGCTTTCCGGCACGCCGGCGGCCGGCTCGTCGAGCAGCAGGACGCGCGGCTTGGCGGCGATCGCGACGGCGATTTCGAGCAGGCGCTGGCGTCCATAGGGCAAGGTCGCGGTGCGCTCATGCATCACGTCGCCGAGGTTGAAATGATCGAGGTAATCGTGGATTTCCTCGTTGATCTGGGACCTGGTGCCGAGAATGCGCCACCAGTCGCCGCCATGGCCGAGCCGCTCGGAGACCGCCAGGCCGATCGTTTCCAGCGGCGACAGGTCGGCGTAGAGCTGGTTGATCTGGAAGGTGCGCGAGATGCCGCGCAGCACCCGCGCGTGCACCGGCAGGCCGGTGATGTCCTGGCCGTCGAGCAGGATCTTGCCCGCGGTCGGACGCAGCACTCCGGTCAGCAGATTGATGAGAGTGGTCTTGCCCGCGCCGTTCGGCCCAATCAGGGCGTGGCGGGCGCCGCGTTCAAGCTGAAGCGAGACGTTGTTCGTGGCGACGAGGCCGTCGAAACGCTTCTCCAGGCCGATCGTCTCAAGCGCGACCGTCATCGCGCGCCTCCCGCGGCGTCGCCGGCTTTCGGGTTGATGGTCGCCAGCGCCGCGCGGACGGCCTTCACGGCCCAACGGTTCATGCGCTCGCGCCCGATCAGGACGATGATCACGAGGATGAGTCCGATCCAGAACTGCCAGTATTGCGGCGTCAGGTTGGAGAGATAGTCCTGCAGCACCTTGAAGATCACCGCGCCGATGATGCCACCATAGAGATAACCGGTGCCGCCGATCAGGAGCACCAGCAACAGGTCGGCGGAACGATCGAACGCGAACACGTCGAGCGAGGCGAAGGCCGAGGTCTGCGTCAGCAGCGCGCCGGCGACGCCGGCATAGAACGCGGCGATGGTGTAGATCGCGACCAGCCGCCGTCCGACCGGGATGCCGACCGCGCCGGATCGCAACGGATTGTTCTTGATCGCGCGCAGCGACAAGCCGAACGGGGAATGCACGATGCGCCGCGCCACCAGGAACATGACGAACAGCACCGTCAGACAATAGATGTAACTGACCTTGCCGAAGATATCGAACTCGAACATGCCGAGCAGCGGCGCGATCGTCACCCCCTGCAGGCCGTCGGCGCCGCCGGTGATTTCGGCGAAGCGATTGGCGAGTTCGCGCAGCACCAGCGCGATGCCGAGCGTCACCATCAGCCGCGTGAGATCGGATCCGCGTATGACCAGGAACGAGGTGACGAAGCCGAGCGCCATCGCCGCGAGCCCGGCGGCGACCAGCGCGATCACCGGCTCGTTGATGATGCCGTGCTTGGCGAGCAGGCCGGCGACATAGGCGCCGAAGCCGAAATAGGCCGCGTGGCCGAGCGAGATGATGCCGGAATAACCGAGCAGGAGATCGAGCGACAGCGCGAACAGCGCCAGCCACGCGATTTCGGTGAGAATGAGATAGCGCCCCGGCAGCAGGAAGACGGTGGCGAGCGCGACCGCCCAGAAGACGAATTCAAGCGGATGCCACCGCGCCAGGCGTTCGAGATCGCGCCGGATTTCCTTGGTCGTTTCCATCATCGCGACCTCACCGCCCCATTCCGCGCGAGAACAAGCCGTGCGGACGCCACAACAGCATCACGATCATCATCGTGTAGATGACGAAGGCGCCGAGCGAGGGCACGTAATACTTGCCCGCGACGTCGGCGACGCCGAGGATCAACGAGGCGAAGAACGGCCCGGTGATGCTGGTCGTCCCGCCGACGGTGACGACGATCAGGATGTAAATGAGGAACTTCAACGGAAACGCCGGATCGAGCCCGAGCATTTCCGCGCCGAGCGCGCCGCCGAGGCCGGCGAGCCCCGAGCCGAAGGCGAAGGTCACCGCGAACACGCGGTTGACGTTGATGCCGAGACCGCGCGCCACGCGCGAATCGTCGACCGATCCGCGCAGCCGCGCGCCGAAGCGGGTGCCCGACAGGATGAGCTGCACGCCGATCGTGATGATGCCGCAAATGGCGATGATCAGCAGCCGGTACTTGCCCATGCCGACGCCGAACACGTTGATGCGGCCGCGCAGATATTCGGGAATGTCGATGAAGACCTGGGTCGATCCCATCACGTAGTCGACCGCCGTCACCGCCATGAACGTCAGCCCGATCGTGAACAGCACCTGATCGAGATGCGGGCGGTTGTAGAGCCGGCGGTAGAGCGTGGTCTCCAGCAACGCGCCGATCGCGGCGGAAAAGGCGAACGCCACCGGCAAGGCCGCGAAAAAGGGCAGGCCCCAGCGATTGACGGTGATGAAACAGATATAGCCGCCGGCCATGGCGAAGGCGCCGTGGGCCAGGTTGACGAAATTCATCAGCCCCATGGTCACGGCCAGTCCCGACGCCAGGACGAACAGCAACATGCCGTAGGCGATTCCGTCGAACAATATGGTCAGGATGGTCATGGGCCGCCGGTGCCCCAGTCCCTCGTTGGCGCCGCGCGCGACGCTTCAGGCGCGCGAACGCGTCCCCCCAAACGATCGGCCGCGCGGCGGCTTGCGTCGCGCGGCCCGTCGTCCTCGAACTACTTCTTGGTCTTGCCGGGATCCTTGACCGCTTCAAACGTCTGGAACTCGACGTTGTAGAGCTGGCCGTTCACCTTCTCGACCTTGCGGACGTATTCGTTGTGAACGACGTCGCGCGTCTCGGGGTCGATCGAAGTCGGCCCGCGCGGGCTTTCCCACTTCAGGCCCTTCATCGCCTCGACCAGCGCCTCGCCGTCGGCCTTGCCGCCGGTCTTCTTCAGCGCCTCGTAGAGGATGTGCATGCCGTCATAGCCCCCGACCGCCATGAAATTGGGACGGAAGTTGTTGGCTTTCTCGAACGCGGCGACGAAGTCCTTGTTGGTCTTGGAAGGATGCGCGGCCGAATAGTGGTGAATGGTCACCGTGCCGAGCACCTGATCGCCCATGTTGTTGAGCTGATCGTCGTCGGTCACGTCGCCGGGGCCGATCACCTTGATGCCGGCCTTGTCCAGCCCGCGCTCGATATATTGCTTCATGAACGTGGCGCCGTGACCGGACGGCACGAAGATGAAGATCGCGTCGGGAGAGACGTCGCGCGCGCGCTGCAGGAACGGCGCGAAATCGGGATTGGCGAGCGGCGCCTTGATCTCCTCGAGGATCTGTCCACCGGCCTCGGTGAAGTTCAGCTTGAAGAAGTTGAGCGCGTCGATGCCCGGCGCGTAGTCGGTGACGATGGCGACGACCTTCTTGATGCCGTTCTTGAACGCCCACTGCCCGACGATCGAGGACGACTGCGGCAGGGTGAAGCTGGTGCGCACGATGAAGGGCGAACGTTCGGTGATGATCGAGGTTCCGGCCGCCATGACGATGGCCGGGATCTTGGCCTGCGTCGCCAGCGGCGCGACCGCGAGCGCGGTCGGCGTGATGCCGAAGCCGGCGATGGCGTTGACCTTGTCGTTGACGATGAGTTCCTGCGCGATGCGCTTGGTGTTGTCGGGGATGGCGCCGTCATCCTTGAGGATGACCTCGATCTTCTTGCCCGCGACCTTGTCGCCGTTCTGCTCCATGTAGAGCTTGACCGCGGCGCTGATCTGCTTGCCGGTGGAAGCCTGCTGTCCCGTCATCGGCAGGATCAGTCCGAGCTTCACCGTGTCTTCCGACGCGGCCGGCGTCGGCAACGAAAGAAGAATGCCCAACGCCGCGACGCCGGCGCCCGCGCGCAGTACATGCCGCCAGGTTTTCATGACTTGAATCATTTTGATTTCCTCCGGGAATCCGTTTCGGTTCTTCTTGTATTTCAGCTTAAGTACCTTGAACCGAAACGCGGTGCAAACTGGATTTTTCGGCCACGCGGAATCTGCCGCACGGATGGGACGCGCGAGCGTTGCGCCGCAGCAATCGCCCGGCATTTTGTTGGCCAAGGGACGTATAATCAGCCACAAACCACCTGATCGGTCGTTCAGTCGGCCGCATGGCCGCGCGCGCGGCGGATAATTGCCGTCAACCTCCGAAGCGGCGGCCGTGATGGTGTTTTTTGCTTGTACCTTGTACTTTTTGATCTCTATCTCGTATTCAGGTCACGGCGGATCAGCGCTGCGGTCGGCCGGTCGGAGACGTGCGATGCGTGCGTTGATCCCGTCAGGTCGCGGACGCTTCCAAGTCGCGTCACATTGATCAGGATCATGGCCGATGATACCGGCGCTGGCTGATTAATGCGAATATTCAAAGAAAGGTGATTGCTCATGCACGGCGTCAAAATACCTCACGGAGCGTTCGTTTTTGTCGGCGACGGGCGCAAGGCGCTGTTCCTGCGCAACGAAGGCGACGAGAAATTCCCCAATCTGAAGACGGAGCGCGTGTTCCGGCTGGAAAATCCGCCGACCCACGAACAGGGCACCGACCGTCCGGGCCGCGCCTTCGCGAGCACGAATGATCGTCGCAGCGCCGTCGAACAGACCGACTGGCACGATTTCGAGGAGCACAAATTCGCGCGCGAGGTGGCCGCGGCCCTTGAACATCTCGTTCGCGAGCGCGCCGTGAAGAGCCTCGTCATCGCCGCTCCGCCGCGAACGCTCGCCGAGCTGCGCCATTGCTTCCACGACGACATCAAGAAGCGCATCATCGCGGAAATCGACAAGGACTTCACGCACCAGCCCGTCTACGAAATCGAGAAGCAGTTGACGGGGGCCTAAAGCAAATCCCGCGAAAGTGGGAACCGCTTTCGCGAACAGGATTTGCTCAAGGCGCGAGGCACGCGCGAGGCACGCGCGCCGCGCGGCCGAACGCGGGGGCGGGCGCCGATGACGTCCCCACGCGCCGTCCGCTATTTCTTGACCTGGATCGATTTGAGATAGGCGATAATGACGCCGACGTCGTTCGGCTCGAAGGTGAATTCCGGCATGTCGGGATGACCGGAGATGAGCCCTTCGGCGAGCGCCTCCTCGAGCGAGTCGATGGTGTAGCGCTGGCCAAGCGTGCGCAGCGGCGGCGCGAGATGGTGGGCGCTCGCGTCATTGGCGCCGATCGCATGGCAACGGCCGCAATTCTGTTGCAAAAGGGCGCGGCCGCGATCGAGTCTGGCCTGCGTGTCCTTCTTCGTCCGCGCCTCGCGCGCTTGCGCGCCGTCATTCATGGCCGCGGCCGTCAGCCCGACGGCCATGATCGCCACGGCGAACGCGCGCGCGAACTCTCCCGCCCTTCGCACGAATCCAAACTTCGTCATTCGTTTCACCGCCGCTCCCTACACTTGGCGTTCCTCTTCATGGCGTTCCTCCGGCGATCGATCCCCCGGATCGCACGCGCCCGGCCCCAACCACGCCGCTTCCGCGCCATCGGCCTCAACGCCCTCGGCGTCGGCGCGACCGCGCCCTCGCCATGCCGACTCGCTTCAATTCGATAAGCGTATCACGCCCCGCGCGGCCGGAATTGCCCAATTCGCGTCTGCGAATTCGCAACCGCGCCGCGCAACGCCCACGCGGACAATCGCGCCCGATGCCCGCCGTCACGGCAACAGCACCGCCGCGCCGGACAGGCGGCCGTGGCGCAGATCGTCGAGCGCCTCGTTGGCGCGATCGAGCGGGTAGCGGACGATCTCGGTGCGCACGCCGGCGCGCGCGGCGATGTCCATGAATTCCCGTCCGTCCTGGCGCGTGAGATTGGCGACCGACACGAGTTCGCGTTCGCCCCAAATGAGACCGTAGGGAAAGCTCGGAATATCGCTCATGTGAATGCCGCCGCAGACGACCCGCCCGCCCTTGCCCACGGCGGCGAGCGCGGCGGGCACCAGCGCGCCGACCGGCGCGAAGATGATCGCGGCGTCGAGCGGCTCCGGCGGCTTTTCGTCCGATCCGCCGGCCCAGACAGCGCCGAGCGAACGGGCGAAGGTTTGCGCCGCGATGTCGCCGGGCCGTGTCAGCGCGAAAACGTGCCTGCCCTGCCAGACAGCGACCTGCGCGACGATATGCGCGGCCGCGCCGAAACCGTAGATGCCGAGATTTCGTCCCTCGCCCGCGATCTTCAGCGAGCGCCACCCGATCAGGCCGGCGCAAAGAAGCGGCGCGGCGTGCGCGTCGTCGAAGCCGCTCCCGAGGGGAAAGCAGAAGGCCGCGTCGGCGACCACATGGCTCGCGAATCCGCCATCGCGCGTATAGCCGGTAAATCGCGGCGCATCGCACAGGTTTTCGCGCCCGTCGACGCAGTAGGCGCAATGCCCGCAGGCATGACCGAGCCAGGGGACGCCGACCCGCATGCCGAGCGCGAAACCGCTCACGCCCTCGCCGAGCGCTTCGACGCGGCCGACGATTTCGTGCCCCGGAACGATCGGCCCGTCACGCGGAAGATCGCCGTCGACGACATGGAGATCGGTTCGGCACACGCCGCAGGCCGAAATTCTCAGCCGGACCTCGCCATGGCCGGGCGACGGTTCCGGCCGCTCCTCCAGCACCAGCGGCTCGCCCGGCCGCCGGGACACCATCGCGCGCATCATCGCACGGGCCTTTCGCGCCGCACTCGTTGTCAGTCCGACGATCCGCGCAGGAAGCGGATGATCCCCGAGAAATCCCGGTCGTTGCCGCCGGCGCCGGCGAACAGCGCGTAGAGTTGCGCGGCCTCCGCGCCGAGCGGCGTCGTCGCGCCCGCGGCCTGCGCGGCCTCCTGCGCCAAACGCAGATCCTTGAGCATCAGCGCGACGGCAAAGCCCGGCCGGTAATCATTGTTGGCGGGAGAGGCCGGCACGGGCCCCGGCACCGGACAATAGCTCGTCAGCGACCAGCACTGGCCCGACGATGTCGAGGCGACATCGAACAGCGCCTGATGCGAGAGCCCGAGCTTCTCGGCGAGCACGAACGCTTCCGCGACCCCGATCATCGACACGCCGAGCATCATGTTGTTGCAGATCTTGGCGGCCTGCCCGGTGCCGGCCTCGCCGCAATGCACGACGCGCTTGCTGACATGGCCGAGCACGGGCCTCGCCCGCTCGATCGCATCGCTGGTCCCGCCCGCCATGATGGTCAGCGTCGCCGCCTTGGCGCCGCCGACGCCGCCGGAGACGGGCGCGTCGACCGAAAGACATCCACGTTCGGCCGCCATGGCGTGAAGCTTGCGCGCGCCGCCGACGTCGATGGTCGAGCAATCGATGAGCAGCGAGCCGGCTTTCATCGCCGGCAGCACCTCCGACCAGACCGACAGCACGTGTTTGGCCGCCGGCAGCATGGTGATGACGACGTCGGCGCCCGCGACCGCTTCCTTCAGCGAGGCCGCGATCGGCACGCCCTCGGCCTTGGCCGCGTCGCGAGCGGCGGGAACGACGTCGAAGCCGCGCACCGCCTGTCCCGCCTTGACCAGATTGATCGACATCGGCCCGCCCATATTGCCGAGGCCGATGAACGCGATGGTTGTCATGCTCCCCTCCGGTCCTGTCGCGCCGGCGCGCCCGCATGGGGGCGAGCGCCCGGCGTCATCCTGGGTCGAGTTCGTCGGCGCCCAGCGAAGCGAAATAGCCGTCGATCATGGCGTCGCTCACCTCGGCCAGCGTCGCCGGCTTCCAGCGCGGCGCGTTGTCCTTGTCGATCACGACCGCGCGGATGCCTTCGATGAAATCATGGCCGTAAAGAATGCGCGAGGCGAGCCTGAATTCCAGCCGCATCGCCTCGCGGAAATCGAGCGCCGCGCCGAGCCGCAATTGCCGGAACGCGAGCTTGAGGCTGGTCGGCGATTTCGCCCGCATGGTGGCCGCCGTCGCCGCGGCGAAGGCGGCGGCCTCTCCGCCGGCGGCCTCGCGGTCGAGCGCGGCGAGAATGGCCTCGACCGAATTGCCGGCGAACAGCCGGTCGATGGCGGCGAGATTGACGGCGATCGGCGCCGGACCCGGATCCTCGGCCTCGCGCGCGAGCGCTTCCTCGACGCCGGCGCCGCCCGCGAGCGCGTCGATGATCGCGCCGAACCGCGCCGAGCGCGTGTGATGCGTCACCAGGCCCAGCGCGAGCGCGTCCGCCGCCCCGACGCGCGCGCCGGTCAGCCCCAGCCAATAGCCGGCCCGCTGCTTGAGCCGGGGCAGAAACCAGGTCGCGCCGACATCGGGATAGAAGCCGATGCCGACTTCCGGCATCGCGAAATTGATCTTCTCCGATCCGACGCGGTGGCTTCCGAGGATCGAAAGCCCGACGCCGCCGCCCATGACGATGCCGTCGATCAGCGCGACATAGGGTTTGGGAAATTCCTTGATCAGGACGTTGAGCGTGTACTCCTCGCGCCAGAAGGCGACGCCCTCCGCCGCGCGTCCGGACGTGCCGAGCTCATGGAGATGGCGGATGTCGCCGCCGGCGCAGAACGCCCGCTCCCCGGCGCCGCGGATCACCACCGCGGCGATCGCCGGATCGGCCGCCCAGCGCCGCAGCCGCGGATCGAGCTCGCGCGTCATCGCGAAGGTCAGCGCGTTGAGCGCCTTGGGCCGGTTGAGCGTGATCAACCCCAACCGTCCGCGCGTCTCGAACAGGATTTCCGGCTCGCTCACCGCCTCAGTCCTTGAACACGTCGCGCGCCACGATCAGGCGCATGATCTCGTTCGTGCCCTCGAGGATCTGGTGCACGCGCAGGTCGCGCACGATCTTCTCGACGCCGTATTCGGCCAGATACCCGTAGCCGCCGAACATCTGCAGCGCGCCATTGGCGACGTTGAAGCCGGTGTCGGTGACGAAGCGCTTGGCCATGGCGCAGAGCTGCGTGGCGTCGTGCGCCATCTCGTCGAGCGCCCTCGCCGCCCGCCACAGCATCGCGCGCGCGGCCTCCAACTCGATCACCATGTCGGCGACGCGGAACTGCAACGCCTGGAATTCGGCGATGCGCTTGCCGAACGCCTTGCGCTCGCGCATGTAGGCGACCGCCTTGTCGAGCGCGCCCTGCGCGCCGCCGAGCGAGCAGGCGGCGATGTTCAGCCGGCCGCCGTCGAGCCCGGCCATGGCGATGGAGAAGCCCTGCCCTTCCTTGCCGATCATGTTCTCGGCCGGCACGCGGCAATTCTCGAAGATGACCGCGCGCGTCGGCTGCACGTGCCATCCCATCTTGCGCTCGTTGGCGCCGAAGGAAAGGCCCGGCGTGCCGCCCTCGACCACGAAGGCGGAAACGCCCTTGTGGCTCGCCTCGCCGGTGCGCGCCATCACCACGTAGAAGTCGGCCTCGTTGCCGGCGCCGGAGATGAACTGCTTCTGCCCGTTGAACACGAAATGCGCGCCGTCGCGCGTCGCCCGCGTCGCCAGCGCGGCGGCGTCGGAGCCGGCATTGGCCTCCGTCAGGCAGTAGCTCGCGCATCGCTCCATCGACGCGAGCTTGGGAATGTAGCGCGCGCGTAGCGCCTCGGAGCCGAACTTGTCGATCATCCACGCGCACATGTTATGGATCGACAGAAAGCCCGCGACACCGGGGCAGGCCGTCGCCAACGCCTCGATGATCAACGCCGCGTCGAAACGCGACAGGCCGGAGCCGCCGAACTTCTCCTCGACATAGATCGCGCCCATGCCGAGCGCGGCGGCCTCGCGAAAGACATCGATGGGAAAATGCTTGCTCTGGTCCCACTCCAGCGCGCGCGGCGCGATCTTGTCGCGGGCGAAGGCCAGCGCCATGTCGCGGATCGCCAGCCGGTCCTCGCTCAGCCCCGGAAAGGAATACATCGCCGCGCCCCGCGCCCCTTACTGCATCGTCGGGATGACGAAGCTCGCGCCGTCCTTGATGCCGCTCGGCCAGCGCGCGGTGATGGTCTTGGTCTTGGTATAGAAGCGGATGGCGTCCGGGCCGTGCTGGTTGAGGTCGCCGAATACCGAGCGCTTCCAGCCGCCGAAGGTGTAGTAGGCCAGCGGCACCGGAATCGGCACGTTGACGCCGACCATGCCGACCTGCACGCGCGAGGCGAAGTCGCGCGCGGCGTCGCCGTCGCGGGTGAAGATGGCGACGCCATTGCCGTATTCGTGGTTGGTCGCCATGGCGAGCGCGTCCTCGTACCGCTCCGCGCGCGCGACCGAGAGAACGGGTCCGAAAATCTCTTCCTTGTAGATGCGCATGTTCGTCGTCACGTTGTCGAACAGGCAGCCGCCCATATAGAAGCCGTTCTCATAGCCCTGCATCTTGAAGCCGCGACCGTCGACGACGAGCTTGGCGCCTTCCTTGACGCCGAGATCGACATAGCCCTTGACGCGGTCGAGCGCTTGCCTCGTCACCAACGGACCGAAGTCGGCGCTGGCGTCGGTCGACGGCCCGATCTTGAGCGACTCCACGCGCGGCGTCAGTCGCCTGATCAATTCGTCCGCGGTCGCCTTGCCGACCGGAACGGCGACCGAGATCGCCATGCAGCGCTCGCCGGCCGAGCCGTAGCCCGCGCCCACCAGCGCGTCGACGGCCTGGTCCATGTCGGCGTCGGGCAGGATGATCATGTGGTTCTTCGCGCCGCCGAAACATTGCACGCGCTTTCCCGCCGCCGTGCCGCGCGTGTAGATGTATTCGGCGATCGGCGTCGAGCCGACGAAGCCGATCGCCTGGATGTCGCGGTCGTCGAGAATGGCGTCGACCGCCTCCTTATCGCCGTTGACGACGTTGAGGATGCCCGGCGGCAGCCCCGCCTCGATCATCAATTCGGCGAGCCGCATCGGCACGCCCGGGTCGCGCTCGGACGGCTTGAGGATGAAGGCGTTGCCGCAGGCGATCGCCGGGGCGAACTTCCACATCGGGATCATGGCCGGAAAATTGAACGGCGTGATGCCGGCGACGACGCCGAGCGGCTGACGCATCGAATAGATGTCGATGCCGGGGCCGGCCCCGTCGGTATATTCGCCCTTCAGCAGATGCGGCACGCCGAGCGCGAACTCCACCACCTCGACGCCGCGCTGAATGTCGCCCTTGGCGTCGGCGATGGTCTTGCCGTGCTCGCGCGCGAGCAGATCGGCGAGAGATTCGGTATCGCGCGCGACGAGGCGCAGGAATTCCATCAGCACGCGGGCGCGGCGCTGCGGATTGGTCGCGGCCCAGCCCGACTGGGCGGCCAGCGCGTTTTCCACCGCCGCGCGCACCTCGGCCTTGGAGGCAAGATTGACGCGCGCCTGCACCTCGCCGGTCATGGGCAGGAATACGTCGGCGTCCCGGCCGCTCGTTCCCGCGACCACCCGGCCGCCGATGAAATGCCCGATCGTACGCATCGTCTCTCCTCCCCGGTCGCATGTGGTCGGTTCGCCCGACTTCTCCAAGCATATTCGCCGCGCGCGCGGCGGCAATTCGACTTTCTACCTCCTACTTGGCGGCGGCCTCCGCCTCGCGCTTGGCGACATTGGCGAGGATTTCCGCGCCCCGATTGGCCGCCGAAAGGCCGCGAAACAGGAAGCAAAGATTGATAACCGCCTGCAACTCCTCCCAAGTCGCCCCCGCCCGCCGCGCGGCGATGGCGTGAAGCGTCGCGGCGTCGGAGAGATCCATCAGCATCATGCCGAAAATCATCATCTGCGCGGTCTTCACGTCGAAGCATTTCGGATACATGCCGTGCTCGCGCATGCGTTCCTGGATGTCGAGCATTTCCGGATCGAGCGCGCCGGTGACGTTGATCCGCGCCTCGATGCGCGGCGGCAGGAAGCCGATCAGCTCCTTGTAGATCTTGCCCCGTTCCTCGGCGCTCACCTTTTTGTCGGCGTAAGGACCGATGCGTTCCTGAACGGCCTTCACATCAATTCTGGGGGGCAACATTCGTGCGGCGCTCCTTCGGGCTATTTCCTTGAAGACGACACGCGGCCGACCCCGCGCGAGGATCGGGGCACCGGGCGTTTCCGCGTGATTGGCTGTCCGAGTGGACGAACGAATCTGGCCCAATTGGCAAGCCTGGTCAATCGCGCCGCGATCGCCGGCATCCGCCGCGTCGTTTTCACGCGCGCCGACGCCGCGCGCGATCATGCACCGCATCAATTGGGGTGAAACGCGCGCCGGCGACGGGACGGCTTCGCGCCAAGATCCGCTTTCCCGCGCGATCGACGACCGTCGCGGATGGCTTATGGCCGCGGTGTCAGGAGCCCGGACCGCCCGAACCGAGCTTGTCCTTCGGCACGCCGCCTATCCCGAAATGCGCCGCCGGGATTTCGCGCAGGATGACGCGGATGGAATCGCGCGGCGCGCCGATCGACTCCATGATGGCGTCGGCGACCTTGCGCATCATCCGCTCCTTCGCTTCCGCGGTGCGGCCCTCGATCAAAGTGATGTCGACGATCGGCATCGCCTACTCCTTCACGTGTATGGATACGGCGCCCAGATTCTGCATCACCGTGCGCGCATGATCGCCGACGGCGAGCGGATGGGCCGCCGTCGCCCCGCCGGCCATGATGATCCAGCCGGGCTTGAGGCCGCCGAGCGCGGGGCCGGCAAGGCGCGCCGCCGCGACGAGCGACCTGACCGGATCGCCGAGGATGGCCGCCGTCGAACCGATCTGCACCGGCCGTCCGTTGATTTCCATGACGAGGCCGAGATTGGTCAGATCCTGGTCCGGCCGCGACCACGAGCCGATGACGAAGCCGGAGGACGAGGAATTGTCCGCGACGACATCGGCGAGCGTGAACTGGAAGTTCTCGAAGCGCGAATCGATGATCTCCATCGCCGGCGCGACCGCGGCGACCGCCGCCATCGCCTCGGCCGCGGTCACCTCGCCGGAAAGCGGGGCCTTGAGGAGATAGGCGAGCTCAGGCTCGATACGCGGGTGGATGTAGCGCCCGCGCGACAGGGCGCCGCCCTCCTCCAGCCGCATCGCGTCGGTGAGGCGGCCCCATATCACCTCGTTGACGCCGACCTGCGCCATCTTGGCCCGGCTGGTCAGCCCCATCTTGACACCAACGAGCTTCTCGCCGCGCGCGAAGCGCCGCTTCAGCGACAGCGCCTGAATTTCGTAGGCCTGCTCGACGCCGAGCTTGTGCGCGTGAGTGAGCTGCGCGATCGCGGTGGCGTCACGCGCGGCCTCGTCGACCGCCTTGGCCAGTTTCTTCAAATCGGTCATTGCCTCGTCGCCCCCGCTTCGCGCGCCTTGAGAATGTCGAGCGCCACGTCGACGATCATGTCCTCCTGGCCGCCGACCATGCGCCGGCGTCCGAGTTCGGCGAGGATGTCGCGCGCGTCGACACCGTAGGCCTTCGACGCGTTCTCCGCGTGGCGCAGGAAGCTCGAATAGACCCCGGCATAGCCGAGCGACAGCGATTCACGGTCGACGCGCACGGGGCGGTCCTGCAGCGGTCGCACGATATCGTCGGCCGCGTCCATCAGCATATGCAGGTCGCAACCCGTCTCGATGCCCATGCGGTCGAGCACGGCGATCAGCGCCTCGAGCGGCGCGTTGCCCGCGCCCGCGCCCATGCCGGCGAGCGAGGCGTCGACCCGCACCGCGCCCGCCTGGATGCCGGCGACCGAATTGGCCACGCCCAGCGTCAGATTGTGATGGCAATGCACGCCGACTTCCGTCTCCGGCTTCAGCGCGTCGCGAAACGCCTTGACGCGCTCGGCGTATTGGTCGGGCAACAGCGCGCCGGCCGAGTCCGTGACATAGACGCATTCGGCGCCGTAGCTCTCCATCAGCCTGGCCTGCTCGACCAGCTTCTCGACCGGCGCCATGTGCGCCATCATCAGGAAGCCGACCGTATCCATGCCGAGATCGCGCGCGGCCTCGATGTGCTGGCGGGAAACATCGGCCTCGGTGCAATGCGTGGCGATGCGCACCGAGCGCGCGCCCGCGGCGTAGGACGCCTTGAGATCGTGCACCGTGCCGATGCCCGGCAACAGCAGCACCGCGACATTGGCGTGGTTGCATTCCTCGGCGACGGCGGCGACCCATTCGGCGTCGTCATGCATGCCGAAGCCGTAATTGAACGCCGCGCCGCTGATGCCGTCGCCATGGCAGATCTCGATCGAGTCGACCTTGGCGCGGTCGAGCGCGCGCGCGATCATCCGCGCGTCGTCGAGCGAGTATTGATGGCGGATGGCATGCATGCCGTCGCGCAGCGTCACGTCCTGGATGTAGAGCTTGCTCTTGTTCGCGCGCGCCATCACGCCGCCTCCTTCGAAAGCACCTTGCCGGCCCAACGATCGGCGGTGGCGAGCGCGGCCGAGGTCATGATGTCGAGATTGCCGGCATAGGCGGGCAGATAATGCGCGGCGCCCTCGACTTCGAGGAACACCGTGGTCTTCAGCCCCGACACCGCGCCGATGCCCGGAATGCGCACCGGCATGTTGTCGCCGATATGCTCGAACTGCACCTTCTGCTTGAGCCGGTAGCCGGGCACGTATTTGCGCACCTCCTCGACCATCGCCAGGATCGAAGCCTCGATCTCGTCCTTGGCGCCGCCCTGGGAGAGCGTGAACACGGTGTCGCGCATGATCAAGGGCGGTTCGGCCGGGTTGAGGATGATGATCGCCTTGCCGCGCTCGGCGCCGCCCAGCACCTCGATCGCCTTGGCCGTCGTCTCGGTGAACTCGTCGATATTGGCGCGCGTGCCGGGCCCGGCCGATTTCGAGGAAATCGAGGCGACGATCTCGCCGTAGATCACGCGCTTGGTCGCGCGGCGGACGGCGTGAACGATCGGGATCGTCGCCTGCCCGCCGCAGGTCACCATGTTGACGTTCGGCTCGCCCAGATTGGCGTCGCCATTGATGACGGGAATAGTGAACGGGCCGATCGCCGCCGGCGTGAGGTCGATGACCTTCTTGCCGTCCTTTTGCAGCAGCGCGTTGTTGTGCAGATGCGCCTTGGCCGAGGTCGCGTCGAACACGACCTTGATGTCCTTGTAGTTCGGTAGCTTCATCAGCCCCTCGATGCCCTCATGCGTCGTCGGAACGTTGAGCCGCGCCGCGCGCGCGAGTCCGTCCGAGGCCGGATCGATGCCGACCATCGCGCCCATGGCGAGATGCTTCGACATCCGCATCACCTTGATCATCAGGTCGGTGCCGATATTGCCGGAACCGATGATCGCGCAGGCAATCTTGTCCATGTTCTTGCTCTTTGCTTCCTGATCCCTGGCCCTTTAGTCCTTGGCGAAGGCCGCGCGCACCGTGCCGAGGCCCGAAATGCGCGCCTCGGCGACATCGCCCCATTTCACCGGCGCCATCGGTCCGAGCGCGCCGGACATGATCGTGTCGCCGGCCTTCAGCGGGCGGCCGACGCGCGCCATCGTCTTGGCCAGCCAATAGGCCGCCGAAATCGGATTGCCGAGGCAGGCCGCGCCGGCGCCGACCGAGATCGGCTCGCCGTTCGTCTCCATCACCATGCCGCACAGGCGCAGGTCGACGCGATCGAGCGGAACCGGCGTGTTGCCGAGCACGTAGAGGCCGGACGAGGCGTTGTCGGCGATGGTGTCGAGAATGCCGATCTTCCAGTCGGCGATGCGCGAGTCGACCACCTCGATCGCCGGCAGCGCGAATTCGATCGCGCGGATGACGTCGACGGTAGTGATGCGCTCGCTGTCGAGATCGCGGCCGAGGACGAAGGCGACTTCCGCCTCGACCTTGGGCTGGATGAGTTGCGAACGCTTGATCTCCCAGCCGTCGGGCACCGCCATGTCGTCGAACAGCATGCCGTAGTCGGGCTGGTCGACGCCAAGTTGCTTCTGCACCACCAGCGAGGTCAGACCGATCTTGCGCCCGACCAGCTTGCGGCCGGCGGCGAGCCAGCGCTTGGTGTTGATCTCCTGCGCCGCGTAGGCCTCATCGATCGCGCCCGCCTTCAACGAGTCGCGGATCGGCGCGATCGGCTTGCCCGTCGCATGAGCCTCGAAAATCCTGTCGGCGACTTGCGCGACCGCGTCGTTGTTCACGTTCGACCTCACAGTTTGATGCAGACGTTGGAAATCTCGGTGTAGAATTCGAGCGAATGCAGGCCGCCCTCGCGGCCGATGCCGGAGGCCTTCGACCCGCCAAAGGCCGTGCGCAGATCGCGCAGGAACCAGGAATTGACCCAGCAGATGCCGACATCGAGCTTGGCCGCGACGCGGTGCGCGCGCGACAGGTTCTCGGTCCACACCGCCGCCGCGAGGCCATAGGGCGTGTCGTTGGCGAGCCGGATCGCCTCCTCCTCGGTGTCGAACGGGCGGATGTGGCAGCACGGCCCGAAAATCTCCTCGCGCACGCAGGCCGCGTCGTCGGCGAGCCCCGTCCAGATCGTCGGCTGCACCCACGCGCCGTTGGCGAGATCGCCCGGCATTTCCGGCACGCCGCCTCCGGTGACGATCGTCGCGCCGTCCGCGGCCGCCTTCTTGTAATAGGACAGCACCTTGTCGCGATGTTCGAGGCTGATCAGCGGCCCCAGATTGACGCCCGGCTCCTCGGGCCGGCCGAGCTTGAGCGCCTCGGCGGCGGTCTTGAGGCGGGCGACGAAGGCCTCGAAGATCGGTCGCTGCACGTAGAGCCGCTCGGTGCCGAGACAGACCTGGCCGCAATTGGCGAACGCCGAGCGCATCGTGCCTTCGATCGCCTTGTCGAGATCGCAGTCGGCGAAGACGATGCCCGCGTTCTTGCCGCCGAGCTCGAACGAGACCTGCCGCACGCCGAGCGCGGCCTGCTTCATGATCGCCTCGCCGGTGCGCGTCTCGCCGGTGAAGGTGATGCCGTCGACGAGCGGATGCTGCGTCAGGAATTCGCCGGCCGAATTCGGGCCGAAGCCGTGGACGACATTATAGACGCCCTTCGGCACCCCGACCTTGTTCATCACCTCGCCGAGCAGCGTGGCGGTGAGCGGCGTTTCCTCGGAGGGCTTGACCACCACGGTGTTGCCGCATGCGAGCGCCGGGCCGACCTTCCAGGTCATCAGCAAGAGCGGCAGGTTCCACGGGCTGATCACCGCGATGACGCCCTTGGGCCGGCGCAGCGCGTAATTGATCGCGCCGGTGCCGTCGGGCGTCGGCATGGTGAACATTTCGGTGGAGACGGTCTTGATGACGTCGGCGAACATCTTGAAATTCGCCGCCCCGCGCGGAATGTCGATGTGGGAGGCGAGCCCATAGGGCTTGCCGGTGTCGAGGCATTCGGCCTCGAGAAAGTCGGTGAAGCGGTTGGTGATCTCATCGGCGACGGCGGCGAGCATGTCGGTGCGTTCGGCGACGGTGAGCTTGCCCCATGGGCCGTCGAGCGCGGCGCGGGCCGCGCGCACCGCCGCGTCGATCTCGGCCTTGCCGCCTTCAGGCACCGTGCCGATGACGGAATTGTCGAGCGGGCAGCGATTTTGCCAGCTCTTGCCCGTCGCGCCTTGCGTGAACTCGCCGGCAATGAAATGGCTGACGTCGCGGCGTGCGTTGGTCACGCGGGCACGGGCGAGAAGGGGTTGCACCGACATCGTGTTGATCTCCTCGGGATGCGGATCCGCGCACGTCTCGCGGAGCGGGAAACCGCCGATACGCCCGTATCCGGATCGCCGACGCATTCCTCTCGCGGCGCAAACGCCGCGCCCGCCGCACCCTGTTGAGAACCACCATAAGCAGGCGCCGTCAACCGAAATTTCGAGATTATCAAATATGACGACTTTTGCTAGATTGCCGACAAATGTCCGTCCGGCGGTCGGCGAATCCGGCGGCTTGGGCGGCATCGCGAGCCGGCGGCGCCGCGCGGTCGCGGCGGCGCCAGCGGACATTCCGAGGAGCCTCAAGAGGACCCATGTCTGAAACCACCGGCATGCTCAGAATTCAGGGCGAGGATCACGGCCGCACGCTGGTCGAGCAGGCCTATGCCTCGCTCCGCCGCGAAATCCTGGAAGGCGCGCTCGAACCAGGCGCCAAATTGCGTACCGAGGAACTTCGCCAGCGCTACGGCATCGGCGCGAGCACGGTGCGCGAGTCGCTGACAAGGCTGCTCGGCGAAGCGCTGGTCACGGCCGAAGGCCAGCGCGGCTTCCGCGTCGCGCCGATCTCGCTCGACGATTTCAGCGATCTCACCCACGTCCGCAAGATGATCGAGACCGAGGCGCTGCGGCAATCGATCCTGGCCGGCGACGAGGCCTGGGAAAGCCGCGTCGTCGCCGCCTATTATCGCCTGTCGAAAGTCGAGGAGCGCATCCGCGAGGAGCCGCAGGCCGTCGCGCCGCATTTCGAGGAACGCAATCGCGAATTTCATCTGGCGCTGATCTCGGCCTGCCCCTCGGCCCGGCTGCATCGCATCTACGCCATGCTCTACCAGCAGTCGGAACGCTATCGGCGCGTCGCGCTCATCAACCGCGCGCGCGCGCGCGACGTTCACGCCGAGCACAAGGCGATCTTCGAGGCGGTGCTGGCGCGCGATGTCGAGCAAGCATGCGCCCTGATCGGCGAGCATATCGACCGCACGCTGACGGTCCTGCGCGAGGTGCTGGCGCGGCCGGGAGAGATGGGCGCGGCGAGCGACAAGGCGCGGACGGCCCGCGACAAGGCAAGCCAGAAATAGGCGGACCGAAAGACAGGCGCGCGCCGGCGCGTGGTCCGTCCCGCATTCCCATTCGTGTTTGTTGACGCCGCGGAAACGACTTCGGCCGACATCGGCGGATGGCCCCAAGGTGTTGACATCGCACCTTCGGGCGGACACGTTGCATGCCCGCGACATTCCCGATCCGCCACTCTCCGCCAGACTAAAGAGCCCGCCATGACGGCCATCAATTCCGTGACCGATCTTCGCGTCGAAGACGGCGTCGCGATCCTCACGCTCGACTCCCCGCCCGTGAACGCGCTTTCCGCGCAAGTGCGCGCCGGCATTCACGACGGCATCAATCAGGCGCTCGCCGCGCCCGGAGTCTCCGCGATCGTCCTGATCTGCGCCGGCCGCACCTTCATCGCCGGCGCCGACATCTCGGAATTCGGCAAGCCGCCGGTCGGCGTGTCGGTGCCCGACGTTCATGCCGTCATCGAAAACGCCACCAAGCCGGTCGTCGCCGCGATCCACGGCACGGCGCTCGGCGGAGGCCTCGAAACCGCGCTGGTCTGCCACTACCGCGTCGCGGTTCCCTCGGCCAAGATGGGTCTTCCCGAAATCAAGCTCGGTCTCATTCCCGGCGCCGGCGGAACCCAGCGCCTGCCGCGCCTCGTCGGCCCGGAAAAGGCGCTCGATCTCATCACCTCGGGCGCGCAGGTGGCCGCGCCGGCCGCGCTCGAACTCGGCATCATCGACGAACTAGCGCCGGAAGGATCGCTGCGGACCTTCGCGGTCAATTTCGCGCGCCGGCTGGTGGCCGAGGGCCGGCCGTTGCGCAAGATCCGCGACCTCAACGCCAAGGTCGAGAGCGCGCGCGGCGATCTTCTCGTCTTCGACGCCTTCTGCACGGTCAACGCCGCGAAGTTTCGCGGTTTCCAGGCTTGGCTGAAGGCGGTGGAGTCGGTGAAGAACGCGGTCCTGCTCCCCTTCGACGAGGGCATGAAGCGCGAGCGCGAGATCTTCCTTTCCCTTCGCGACAGCATCCAGTCCAAGGCGCAGCGCTACGTCTTCTTCGCCGAGCGCGAGGTCACCAAGGTCCCCGACATCGGCGCCGACACCCCGCAAGTGGCGATCGCCTCCGTCGGCGTCGTCGGCGCCGGCACGATGGGCGGCGGCATCGCCATGAGTTTTCTCAACGCCGGCTTTCCCGTCACCCTGGTCGAGACCAAGCAGGAAGCGCTCGACCGCGGCCTTGCCACGATCAAGCGCAATTACGAAAGCTCGGCGCGCAAGGGACGCTTTTCCAAGGCCGACGTCGAGGCCCGCCTCGCGCGGCTGACGACGACGCTCGATCTCGACCGGATCGCCGGCTGCGACCTCGTGATCGAGGCGGTGTTCGAGAAGATGGAGGTCAAGAAAGAGGTGTTCGGCCGGCTCGACGCCATCGTCAAGCAGGGCGCGATCCTCGCCACCAACACCTCCTATCTCGATGTCGACGAGATCGCCGCCGCCACGCGCCGGCCCGAATGGGTGATCGGCCTGCATTTCTTCTCGCCCGCCAACGTCATGAAGCTGCTCGAAATCGTGCGCGGCAAGAAGACCTCCAAGACCGTGGTCGCCACCGCGATGTCGCTGGCGCGCAAGCTCGGCAAGGTCGGCGTGCTGGTCGGCGTCTGCCACGGCTTCGTCGGCAACCGCATGCTGGCGCAGCGCCAGCGCGAGGCCAACAAGCTCATCCTCGAGGGCGCGATGCCCTGGGATGTCGACCGCGTCATCGTCGATTTCGGCATGCCGATGGGGCCGTTCGCCATGAGCGACCTCGCCGGGCTCGATCTCGGCTGGACGCGCGAGACCTCGACCAGTTCGACGGTGAAGGAAGTGCTCTGCGAGATGGATCGGCGCGGCCAGAAGACCGGCGCCGGATTCTACGATTACGATCAGTCGCGCAAGCCCAAGCCTTCCGCCTTCGTCGAGAAGGTGATCCTCGATCTTTCCGCCACCAAGGGCATCACCCGTCGCGCGATCGGCGACGAGGAGATCCTCCGGCGCTGCATCTATCCGATGATCAACGAGGGCGCGAAGATCCTCGAGGAAGGCATCGCGCAGCGCGCCAGCGACATCGACATCGTCTGGATCAACGGCTACGGATGGCCGGTATATTCGGGCGGTCCGATGTTCTATGCCGACAGCATCGGCCTCGACGTGGTGCTCGGCACGATGAAGGGCTTCGAGGCGGTGCTGGGCGCGGAATTCACGCCGGCGCCGCTGCTCCAGCGCCTGGTCGCGGAGAGGAAGAAGTTCGCCGACTACAAGGCGCCGTGAGCGCGGCGCGACAGGCAAGCGGAGACCATTTCCGAGATGACGGCCGAGGAAATCGCGCGGCGCTGCGCCGAGGTCATGTCCGAAAACGACATGGCGTCGCGCTCGCTCGGCCTTGACCTTCTCGGCGTCGGTCCCGGGCGCGCCGAGATGGGCATGACGGTGACGCGCGGCATGCTCAACGCCTTCGGCATGTGCCACGGTGGTTTCATCTTCATGCTGGCCGACGCCACCTTCGCCTATGCGTCGAACACCCAAGACAAGGTCACCGTCGCGCAGCAATGCTCGATCACCTATCTCGCCGCGGCGCGCGAGGGCGCGCGGCTCACTGCCGTCGGCGTGGAACGACGGCGATCCGGCCGCGCCGGCATCTATGACGTGACCGTCCACGACGAGACCGGCGCGACGATCGCGGAATTCCGCGGCCTCAGCCGGACGATCAAGGGCGAAATACTTGACAGCAAGGAGAACGACCGTGGCTGACGCGTTTCTGGTAGGCGGCGTGCGCACGCCGATCGGCCGCTATGGCGGCGCGCTGGCGCAGGCGCGCCCCGACGATCTCGCCGCGCATGCCATCCGCGAGCTGATGCGACGCTTTCCCGCGATCGCGCCGGACGCGATCGAGGAAGTCGCGTTCGGCTGCGCCAACCAGGCCGGCGAGGACAATCGCAATGTCGGGCGCATGGGCGTACTGCTCGCCGGTCTTCCCGACAGCGTGCCGGCCACCACGATCAATCGCCTCTGCGGCTCGGGGCTCGACGCGGTCGCCTACGCCGCCCGCGCGGTGCGCTGCGGCGAGATCGATCTCGCCATCGCCGGCGGCGTCGAATCCATGACCCGCGCGCCGTTCGTCATGGGCAAGGCCGGCGAGGCTTTCGCGCGACAGGCCGAGATTTACGACACCACCATCGGCTGGCGCTTCGTCAATCCGGTCCTGAAGGCGCGATACGGCGTCGAGTCGATGCCGGAAACGGCCGAAAATCTCGCCGAGGAATTCAAGATCGCGCGCGCCGATCAGGATGCGTTCGCGCTGCGCAGCCAGGCGCGCGCGTCCGCCGCGCAGACCTCGGGCCGCTTCGCGCTCGAAATCGCGCCGTTCGCCATCGCGCAGCGCAAGGGCGACCCCGTCATCGTCGAACGCGACGAGCATCCGCGCGCGACCTCCATGGAAAAGCTCGCCGCGCTGCCCGCCCCGTTCCGCAAGAACGGATCGGTTACCGCCGGCAACGCCTCGGGCGTGAACGACGGCGCGGCCGCGCTGCTTATCGCCTCGGCGGCGGCGTGTGAGCGCCACGGCCTGACGCCGCTCGCGCGCGTCACGGCGGCGGCGACCGCGGGCGTGCCGCCGCGCATCATGGGCATCGGACCGGTGCCGGCGACCCGCCGCCTGCTCGAACGCAACCGCTTGAGCATCGCCGATGTCGACCTCATCGAGCTCAACGAAGCGTTCGCCGCGCAGGCGCTCGCCTGCATGCGCCAGCTCGGCCTCAAGGACGACGCCGACCACGTCAACCCCAATGGCGGCGCGATCGCGCTCGGCCATCCGCTGGGTATGTCTGGCGCGCGGCTCGCCTTGACCGCGGCGATCGAGCTCGACCGACGCAAGCTACGGCGCGCGTTGTGCACGATGTGCATCGGCGTCGGCCAGGGCATCGCCTTGCTCATGGAAAAGGCATGATTTCGGCGCCGGCGCGGGACCCGGCCGGAAGGGACCCGCCGCGTGTCCCTCGCGCGGCGAGCCGTGCCGGATTACCGGCAACGCGTGGTTTTCAACGGCGCCCCGGATCGCGTAGAAGAACGGCGTCGCCTTGTCTCGGCCTGGTTGGGCGCGCGCCGCGCGTGCGCGGTTCTTGCCGCCGTCGACCGTTCGAAACGAAGTCCCGGATTATCCGCCGCCCATGACCGAACCGTTCGTCCTGCCGAAAATCGAACTCGTCGTGCCCGAACCCACCCGGCGCGTCGACCTGCGCACGCATGACGGAGCGATCATCCGGCTGCGCAATTACGGCCGGCCGGGCAAACGCCGCCTCGTGCTGAGCCACGGCAACGGCCTGGCGATCAACGCCTACCTGCCGTTCTGGGAACCGCTGATCGCGGACCACGAGCTCATCCTGTTCGACGTGCGTAACCACGCCGAAAACCCGCTGCATCTGGCCTCCCATCACACCTGGGAACACATGACCCAGGACATGGAGGACATCTTCAACGCCATCCAGATCAATTTCGGCGAGGCGCCGACGGTCGGCGTGTTTCATTCGCTGTCGTCGATCCTGGCGATCAAGCATCTGTTCACCTTCGGACCGCGCTGGTCGGCGCTGGTGCTGGTCGATTCGCCGATCATGCCGCCGACCGGCCATCCGCTGCACGACGTGCAGTCCAAGAGCATGCGTGAACTGGCGCGCCGGGCGAGCCATCGCCAGATGTTCTATCCCTCGCCCGAGGATTTCGCGCGCCAGCTCGCCGTCCACGGCGCGTTTCGCGGTTGGGCGCCGGGCACCCATCTCCTGTTCGCCAAGAGCACGCTCAAGCTCAAGCGCAATGGTCGCTGGGCGCTATGCTATCCGCGCCAGCTCGAAAGCGAGGTGTTCCTGACAAATTCCCAGGAAGACATCTGGCCGCGTTTCGCCGACTTTCCGATTCCGGGAATCCTGATCGGCGCCGATCCCGACCATCCCCATGCGAGCCCGCCCGCCGCGATTTGCAAGGCCATTCACGAGGCCTACGATTTTCCCTATGTGAGCATTCCCGGCACCACGCATTTTCTCCAGATCGAGGAGCCCGCGCTCTGCCGCAAGGCGATGCGCGATTTCCTGGATTCGCTGGACGCGGCGAAGCCGGCGCGGTCGTGAACACCGGCGAACCGGATTCGCGCTTCTTCCAGTCGCAGGGGCTGCGCCTGCGCTACGTCGATTGGGGCAACGCCGGCGCGCCGCCCTTGGTGCTCGTTCACGGCGGCGCCGATCATTGCCGCACCTGGGACGCGGTCGCCGCGCGCTTGCGCGGCCGGTTCCATCTCATCGCGCCGGATTTGCGCGGCCACGGCGACTCCGACCGGGCGACCGGCAGCAGCTACAGCCTTTCCGACTACATCTACGATTTGCACCGCCTCCTCGGCGAAACCGGCGTCGCGCGCACGATCCTGATCGGCCATTCGATGGGCGGCATGATCAGCCTGATGTTCGCGGGGACATTCCCGGAAAAGGTCGAACGCCTTGTCGTGCTCGACGGCATGACGCTTTCGCCCGACCGGCGGGACAAACCGATCCACGCGCGCATGCGCGACTGGATCGCCGAACTCGACGCCATCGCGGCGCGGCCGGAGCGCGGCCATGGGAGCCTTGCCGAGGCGGCCGAGCGCATGCGCGCCCGCAACGCGCGCCTGAGCGAGGCGCAGGCGCTGCATCTGGCGCGCCACGGCACGCGTCGCGACGCGAACGGCCTGCTGACGTGGAAATTCGACCGCTACCAGCGGGCGCGCGCGCCCTATCGCCTCTCGCCCGACGACCATGCCGCGTTATGGGCGCGCATCGACTGTCCGACGCTGCTGCTGCGCGGCGACGAAAGCTTCCTGCCCGATCCGCGGACGAACGGATCGCTCGCCCATTTCAAGGACGCGCGCGCGCGCGCCATCGCCGGCGCGGCCCACTGGCTTCATCACGACAAGCTCGACGAGGTGATGGCCGAGATCGAGGCGTTTCTGGCGTAGCGGTTCCAGGGCCACCATACGGCAAAAAGAAAATCCGGCGAAGCGCGCCGCTTCGCCGGATCATTCATTTCGATGGTGCCGATCCAACTGCATCGATCCGTTGGCATCGATCCGTCGATCTCTCCACCGACGCGCGGACGCGGCGGGAAACCAACCGACGACTCAGAAGCGCGCCACCTCGACCCAGTTGCCGCCCTTCACGACCGAGATGATGTTGACGTTGCCGCCTTCATGATCCTTCGGGCCGTAGTCGATCTTGTTGCCCGAAATGACGTCGTCGTAGGAAAGGCTTTCCATGCCCTTCTTGAACGACTCCGGCGTCAGGTCCTTGCCCGCGGCCTGCAACGCGCGCACGAGGGTTTCGGCGGCGCTGCGGCCGAGCAGCGCGCCCGTTCCCGGGTCTTCATTATAGGCGGCCTTGTAGCCATCGACCCACGCCTTCACTTCCGGATTGCTCAGCCGGCCGACGATGTCGGCCCAGCCCGAGCCGGCGTAGAGGCCCTCGGTGATCCCGCCGGGCACCTGCGCGATGACGGTGTGGAAGCCCGCCGACGACACCAGGAACTTCGCGTCGGTCCAGCCGATCTTCTTGGCGGTGCCGACCGCCGTGATGATCTGGCGCACGCCGAGCGCGACGGCGACGAGCTGGCAACCCTCGTCCTTGAGCTTGGTCAGCGAGCCGACGAAATCGGCGTCGTCGGGCTTGTGCGTGGTTTCCGCCGCGAATTTCAGGCCCATCGTCTTGGCCTGGTCGACCGCGCCTTCCTTGATTTCGAGGCCGAAGTCGGACGGAATGTACATCGCGCAGACGACCTTGGCGTTCTCCTTCTCGGCGAGATGTTTCACGCCCGCCTGAATCTGGCTGTAATAGGTGGTGAATGCGGTGAACTTGTAGTCGACTGGTTCCTGCAGCATCTGCCGCGCCGCCGTCAGCGGATTGATGTTGGCGATCTTCTTCTCGTCCTGGATCTTGAACGCGGCGAGATTCATCGGCGTGCCGAGCGACAACAGCATGGCGAAAACCTTGTCGCTGTTGACCAGCTTGTTCACCGCCTGCGTCGCCTTGGGCATCTGATAGGCGTGGTCCTCGACGACGAAGCGGATCTTGCGGCCGTGCACGCCGCCCTTGTCGTTGACCTCCTTGAAGTAGAGGTTGGCGGCCTTCACCGCCGGCGCGCCGAAGGTGGCGAAGATGCCGGACAGGTCGTTCTGCGAGCCGATGACGACTTCCGTCGGCGTCACGCCCTGGGTCTGCGCCCGCGCCGCGCCGGCCATGCCGGCGACGCCGACGACGCCGATGATGGCGCTGGCGAGTATCGTTGAATTCAGTCGCATGGTGCTGGTCTCCTCCAATCTGGGTTTTTGTCGAATTCGCACGCTGGTCGATGTATCGGCACCGTGGATCGTCACGCCGCGCGGCCCATGTACATCTCGTCGATCAGCGTCTTGTATTTCTTCTCCACGAAGCCGCGCTTGAGCTTCATGGTGGCGGTCAGTTCATCGTCCTCCACCGTCAGCAATACGTCAATAATGCGGAAATCCTTGATCTGTTCAACCCGCGCGAAATGGCCGTTGGCCTCGTCGATGACGGATTGGATCAGATCCTTGACCGGAGCCGCCGCGCAGAGCGAGGCGAAATCGTTGAACGGGATGCGGTTGTCCTGCGCGAATTTCTCGACATTCTCCTGATCGATCATGATCAGGCAGGTGAGGTATTGCCGGCGATCGCCGATGACGACGGCGTCGGAAATGTAGGGCGAGAATTTGAGCCGGTTTTCGATTTCCGACGGCGTGATGTTCTTGCCGCCGGCTGTGATGATGATGTCCTTGAGCCTTCCGGTGATCGTGATGAAGCCGTCCGCGTCGATGTGACCGACATCGCCGGTCCGCAGCCAGCCGTCCGTCGTCATCGCCTCGGCCGTCTTTCCCGGGTTACGCCAATAGCCGCGGAAGACGTTCGGTCCCTTGATCTGGATTTCCCCGTCCGGCGCGATCCGCGCCACCATGCCGGGAATCGCCGGACCGACCGAGCCGTTGCGCACGCGCTCGGGAACGTTGACCGCGGTCACGCCGGCGCCTTCGGTCTGGCCATAGCCTTCCAGAATCGGGATGCCGATGCCCCAATACCAGCGCAGCAGCTCGGGCGAGATCGGCGCCGCGCCGCTGTTGGCGCGGCGGACGCGTTCAAGCCCGATCAGGCGACGCAGATTGCGGAGCACGACGAAATCGCAAACCGCATAGGCGGCGGCGAGCCACATCGGCACCGGCCGCTTGTTCAACAGGCAATCGGCCCGGCGCAAACCGACCGCCAGCGCGGCGCGATAGGCCAGCCGTCCGAACGCGGTCGCCTCGCCCGCCATGATCGAAAGCCGCGAATAGATCTTCTCCCAGACGCGCGGCACGGCGACGAACACATGCGGCGACACCTCGCGCAGATTGTCGAACACCGTCTCCGGCGATTCCACGAAATTGACCGTGGCGCCGGTCATGATCGGCGTCTGCATCGTGATCAGGCGCTCGAGCACGTGGCACAGCGGCAGAAAGCAGAGCTGCTCGTCGTCCTCGAGGCTGACGAGACAATGCATGCCCGACGACAGGACGAAGATCGTGTTCTCGTGCGTCAGTTCCGCGCCCTTGGGCGGCCCCGAGGTGCCCGAGGTGTAGATCAGCAACGCGGTATCGTCGGGCTTCGACTTGGCGATCTCGGCCTCGAAGGCGCCCGGATGCGCGGCGAGATGCCGGCGGCCGATTTCGCGCAACTCGTCGAGGAAGATGACGGCGTCGTCGTGAAAGCCATGCAGACCATCGCGGTCGAACACGATCACCTTGACCAGGCTCGGCAACCGCTCGCGCACGGCGATGTATTTGTCGAGCTGCTCGTCGTTCTCGACGAAGAGAAAGCGGCTTTCCGAATCGGCGACGAGAAAGGCGAGCTGCGAGGCGGAATCGGTGACGTAAACGCCGGACGCGATTCCGCCGACGCATTGCACGCCGGCATCGACGTAGAGCCATTCCTTGCGATCCTCCGCCAGGATCGAAACGACCTCGCCGCGCTTGAGGCCGAGCGCCATCAGGCCGAGCCCGATCGCCCGCGCGTGCTCGTAATAGTCGCGCCAGCTATAGGCGTGCCAGATGCCGAGATGCTTTTCCCGATGCGCAGTGCGGTCGCCGAGCATCGCGCAGCGCCGGGCGAACAGCTTGACGACGGTATCGGCGCCGTCGATCAGCAGCGGACGCTGGCCGAGGTCGGCGTTCATGCTGTGGCCGCGCAACATCACCTGCGGCGGCGACGGCGCGCCGGCGGCGGAAGCGATGTCGGCCGGCCTGTTCATCGCCACGTCTTCCGCTGCTTCCAGCGACGCTGACCGCGTTCGGTCGGCTCGCGCATGCCGAGATAGAAGGTCTGCACGTCCTTGGACTGGCGCAACCGCGCGGCCTCGCCCGCCATGACGATGCGCCCGAGTTCCATGACATAGCCGAAATCGGCGACGTCGAGCGCGACCTTGGCGTTCTGCTCGACCAGCAACATCGTCACCTTCCGCTCGCGGTTGAGACGCCGGATGATGGTGAAGATTTCTTGCACCAGCAGCGGGCTCAGCCCCAGGCTCGGCTCGTCGAGCAGCATCACGCGCGGGCGCGCCATCAGTCCGCGCCCGATCGCCAGCATCTGCTGCTGTCCGCCCGACAGCGTGCCCGCGCGCTGGGACGCGCGCTCGCGCAGGATCGGGAAATAGCCGTAGACCATCTCCAGGTCGTCCCGGATGGCGGCGCTGTCGCCGCGCACATAGGCGCCGAGCGCGAGATTTTCCGCGACGGTGAGAAGGGGAAAGACCTCGCGGCCCTCCGGCACATGCACCAGGCCGCGACGGACGATGGCGTCCGGTTCGAGCGCGTGGATGAATTCGCCGTCGAGGCGGATGGTGCCCTTCTCCCGCGTCATCACCCCGGAAATGGTCCGCAGCAGCGTCGTCTTGCCGGCGCCGTTGGCGCCGAGCACGGTGACGATCTGGCCCTCGACCACATCGAGGCTCGCGCCGCGGATCGCCATGATCGGCCCGTAATAGGTCTCGAGATTTTCGACCGTGAGAAGATGCGCCGTCATGCCGCGATCTCTCCGTCGCCGAGATAGGCGCGCACCACGGCGGGATCGGACTGCACCTCGGCCGGCGTGCCGATCGCCAACTGCCGTCCGTCGGCGAGCGCCAGCACGCGATTGCACACCGACGAGACCAGCTTCATGTCGTGCTCGACCAGAAGCACGGTGATGCCCATCTGGTCCCTGATGTCCTCGATCCAGAAGGCGAGGTCGATGCTCTCCTCCACCGACAGCCCCGAGGCGGGCTCATCGAGCAGCAACAGCCGCGGCTCCATCGCCAGCGCCCGCCCCAGCTCCACCACCTTGCGCACGCCATAGGGCAGGCCGCCGACATGCTTGTCGCGATAGGCCTGCAATTCGAGAAAATCGATCACGCGCTCGACCGCCTCGCGGTGGCGGCGTTCCTCCGCGCGCGTGAATGGCGTGAACAGGAGATTTGAAACCAGCCCGGTCCCGACGTGGCGGTTGCGGCCGATGAGCAGATTGTCGATGACGGTGGCGCGTTCGAACAATTCAATGTTCTGAAACGTGCGCGCGACGCCGAGCGAGGGGATTTCCGACGGCGAAAGCCCGAGCACGCTCGACCCATCGACCCGGATGTCGCCGCTCGCCGGCGTATAGAAGCGCGAGATCAGGTTGAAGAGCGTCGATTTGCCGGCGCCGTTCGGACCGACCAAAGCGAAAACATCGCCCGCGTTGACCGCGAAGGAAACGTCCTCGACCGCGGTCAGGCCGCCGAACCGCAGCGTCACGGCGTCGAGTTCGAGCAGGCTCACCGCATGCGCTCCGTTTTCAAATATGTCTTCTGCCGGCGGAACATGTCGCGACGATAGAACGGGAACAGTTCGAGGTAGGTGCGGATCTTCAGCCAGCGGCCATAAATGCCCGCCGGCTCGAACAGGATGAAGGCGATCAGGATGGCGCCGAAGACGCCGCTTTCGAGCCCGGGAATGGCGATCGAGCCCGCCCCCGCGGTCTTGGCGATGAAGTCGCGCAGGAACGCCAGCGCGGTCGGGATCACGCCGATGACGATGGCGCCGAAAAACGCGCCGTGAATCGAGCCGAGCCCGCCGACGACGATCATCAGCAGCATCTGGACCGCGATCACGAGATTGAAGGTCTCGTGATTGAACGCGCCGGCGTAGTGGCCCATCAGCGCGCCGGCGAGTCCGGTGATGGCGCAGGAAATGCCGAACGCGGCCGCCTTGGTCTTGAGCAGATTGACGCCCATCGCCTGCGCCGAGATCTCCGAATCGCGGATCGCGGCGAAGGCGCGCCCGAGCGGCGAGCGCAGCAGGTTGCGATAGACCAGCACGACCGCGAGCACGACCGCGAGCACGAGATAATAGAACAGCATCGGCGCGCCGTAGCGGTCGATCGAGACGCCGAAAATGTTGATCGCCGGCGGCACCAGACCGGTGACGCCGCCGGTGACCGGCTCGGCGATGACGATGATGTCTTCCACCAGCACCGCCATCGCCAGCGTGGCGATGGCGAGATAGATGCCGTGCAGACGCAGCGCCGGGACGGCGACGATCACGCCGACGATTCCGGCGGCGAGCCCCGACAGCGGAAACGCGACCAGAAACGGCACGCCCTTCATTTGCAGGATGGCGTTGACGTAGCATCCGGCCGCCAGAAACGCGGTGTGGCCGATGCTGACGAGCCCGGCCTGGCCGGTCAGCACCATCAGCCCCATGCCGGCGAGCGCCCAAATCAACACGTTGGTCGCCTCGCCGATCAGAAACGTCGACAGCAGGAGCGGCAAGGCGAGCACGCAGACGAGCAACGCGCCGTACCAGAACGCCTGCGCGCCATGGCGAAACAGGCGGATGTCGGCGTCGTAGGATGTCTTGAACACCGTGCGCATGGCGCGTCACATCTTCTTCGTCTGCACCTGGGCGAACAGCCCGTGCGGACGCAGGATCAGGACCAGCAGCAGAACGACATAGGGCGCGACCTGGGAATAGCCGGCCGCGATATAGCGCGACGCGAACGGCTCGATCACGCCGACGAGCAGCCCGCCCAACAGCGCGCCCGGCAGGCTGCCGAATCCGCCGATCACCGCCGCGGCGAAGGCCTTGATCCCGAGCAGGCCCGTCGTCGGATCGATCGAGCCCTTCGAGGCGAAAAGGATTCCGGCGATCGCCGCGACGACGCCGGCGAGCGCCCAGACCAGCCCGTTAATCCGCCTGACCGGAATACCCATGTAGTAGGCGGCGAGCTGGTTCTGCGAGGCGGCCTGCATCGCCACGCCGAGGCGCGTGCGGTTGAAGAAGAAATAGAGCAGCGTCGTCAGCAACAGCGTGACGATGATCACCGCCAGCTCGTCGAGGCCGAGCACCAGGCCGGCGAGGCGGATGTGCTTGCCGATCAGCGGCGTGTTCAATGATTGCGGTTCGTGTCCCCAGATCACGCCGGCGGCGAAGCGGATGACGAAGCCGAGCGCGATCGTGAGGATCATCACCGCGATCTGCGACTGGCCGAAGATGCGCCGCAGCAGCACGACGTCGAGGAGATAGCCCAGCACTCCCATGATCGCGAGCGCGACCGGGATCGCGGCCCACAGCGGCAGCGCGACGACGGAATTGACGGTGAGCCCAAGCGCGACGAAGGCGCCGAGCATCATGAAATCGCCCTGGGCGAAATTCACGGCCTCGGTGGCCTTGTAGATCATCACAAAGCCGAGCGCGACAAGACCGTAGACGCAACCGTTCGCAAGCCCGCTGATCAAGAGCTGCAGATTGTTCAACACTCCTCCTTGGCCGAGCGATCGCCCGGCTAACGCTTCTTCCCCGTTGGCCTTGTCTCCTGATCGCGCCGGCGGCATCGGGGTGCGACCCCTTGCGCGCGGCCAGAATGATCCGGGCGGCCTTGGTCGTGATTCACGCGAGCGCGAAGACCGAACTCGCGGCGATCGCGCGTCTAGGCAAATCCTTCGCGCGCTTGCCGAAATGGTAAAGCCGATGAAGGCTTGCCGCGAATGCGCGCATCTTACCCGCGAACCCGCCGCAGGCAAGAACCGCTTGAAGCCGGAACATCGGGCCGATGACAAGGCGGCATGAAATTGGCCGCATGCTGGACGCCGATCGCGCGCCGCGCGGCCGTGCGTGGCCGTGCGTGGATGGAATTATTGTGCGGCGCATTCCTGGTCCCGCTCATTCCGGCGGATTTGGCGCGCCTCACGCGATTGTGGCGCGCGCGTATCGATCCAGCGACGTAATGTCGCGGCCGGCGCTCAAGGCGAGCGTGTGGAGATCACGATGCCTTTTTCCAAACTGTCCCGCCCAGGATCGCATGACCACGAATTGTCCGGCGCGGCCATGCGTGATGGCGGGCAGGTCGATTCCGTCCGCCGTCGCCTCGTTCTCGCCGGCGGCGCGGCGATGCTCGCCGCCGCGCTTGGGTCCCGTTTCGCGGTCGCGCAATCGCCGGGCGGCGGCAAGGCGCGCATCGGCGTGATCGGCTCGGGTCGCATCGGCGGTACGATCGGCGCGCTATGGGTCAAGGCCGGCCATGAAGTCATCTTCTCCTCGCGCCATCCCGACCAACTCAAGGACATGGTCGCCGGGCTCGGCCCGCTCGCGCGCGCCGGCACGGTGGAACAGGCGATCGCCGCGGGCGATGTGATTTTCGTCGCGGTGCCCTACGCCGCGCTGCCGGAGATCGGGCGCGATCACGCCGCCGCGCTCAAGGGCAAGATCGTGCTCGATGCCTGCAACGCCATCGCGACGCGCGACGGCGCCATCGCTGAGGAAGCCGACCGCGACGGCGTCGGCGTGACCTCGCGGAAATACCTCGCCGGCACGCGCCTGGTGCGCGCGTTCAATACGCTCTCCTATATGACCTTCGCCGCCGAGGCGAACCGCCCCGACCCCAGGCTCGCGATCCCGATCGCGGGAGACGACGCGCAAGCGATGGAGACCGCCGCCGCGCTCGTGCGCGCCGCCGGCTTTGATCCGGTCGTCGTCGGCACGCTCGCCGACGCCCGCCGCTTTCAGCGCGGCGCGCCCGGCTACGGCCAACCGGTGACCGGGGCCGAATTGCGGCGGAAGCTTTCGCTGCCGCCATAAGGCCGATAACCTCGCGCCGCCATGCGTTCCGCGCCCAATGACACGCCCGCCTCCCATTCGCGCCGCCTGGGCTCCACGCGCGAGAATGAAATCATGAGCACGGCGCCATGAGCACCGCCGCGGCGACCCGTCCGCTGGACGCGCTCAAGCAATGGATCGGGCGCGTGTTGCCGGCGACCCGGGAGGAGCGCGCGGCCGCGCTGTGGTCGTTCGCCTATTTCTTCACGCTGCTCGCGAGCTATTACGTGCTGCGCCCATTGCGCGACCAGATGGGAATCGCCGGCGGCGTGCGCAATCTGCCGTGGCTGTTCACCGCGACGTTCCTGGCGCTGCTGCTCGCCCAGCCGCTTTACGGCGCGCTGGTCGCGCGGCTGCCGCGCGCGCGCTTCATTCCCGTCGTCTATCACTTCTTCGTCGCCAACATCGCCGTGTTCTGGCTCATGCTGACGCTCGACGTCGCGCCGGCGATCGTCGCGCGCGCTTTTTTCGTCTGGGTGAGCGTCTTCAATCTTTTCGCGGTGGCGGTATTCTGGTCGTTCATGGCCGACCTGTTCACCGCCGAACAGGGCAAGCGGCTGTTCGGCTTCATCGGCGCGGGCGGCACGGCGGGCGCGTTGCTCGGCCCGACCATCACCATCGGCCTGTCGATTCCGTTCGGCCCGGTCAATCTCCTGATCGTGGCGGCGCTGCTGATGGAGGCCGCCGTCTTTTGCGTCCATCGCCTCGAAGGCGCGGCGGGCGAGCGTCGCGGGGCCAGCACGGCGCACGAGCCGCTCGGCGGCGGCGCCTTCGCCGCGATCCCCGAACTCGTCCGCTCGCCCTATCTCCTTGGCATCGCCGCCTGGGTGAGCCTGCTCTCGTTCGGCGCGACCATGCTTTATTTCATGCAGGCCCATATCATCGCCGCGTCGGTGCAGGACGCCGGCGCGCGGACGCGGATTTTCGCCGGCATCGATCTCGCCGTCGGCCTGCTCACGCTGGCGACGCAGGTGTTCGCGACCGGCCGGCTGATCCGCCGCGTCGGCACCGGCGTGGCGGCGAGCGCCCTGCCCGCGGTCTATGTCGCCGGCTTCGCCGCGCTGGCGCTATGGCCGACGGTCGCCGTCGTCATCGCCGCGCAGGTGGCGCAGCGCTGGATACATTTCGCCATCGCCAATCCCGCCCGCCATGTCCTTTTCACCGTCGTTCCGCGCGAGGAGAAGTACAAGGCCAAGAACCTGATCGACGTCGTCGTCTATCGCGGCTCCGACGCGCTTCACGGCTGGATCTTCGACGGCCTGCAGGCGCTGGGCCTCAAGCTCGGCGCGATCGCATTATGCGCGTTGCCAGTCGCGGTCGGATGGATCATTCTCTCGCTGCGGCTCGGACGCGCCGAGGAACGACGCGCCGAGCTCGCCGATACGCGGGCCGCGTCCGAAGCGACATCCGACGCCGGGCCCGGAGGCCGACATGACCGTTGAGATCACACGCCGCCACTTCACCGCGCTCGCCGGCGCGACGTTGCTCTCGGGGCCCGCTCTGGCGCGATCCGATCAACCGGCGATCATCCGCGCCATTCCGCGAAGCGGCGAGGCGCTGCCGCCGGTCGGCCTCGGCACGGCGCGGGTCTTCGATGTCGCCGACGACGCCACGCGCGCCAAGGCGACGGCGGTGCTGAACGCCCTCCTCGCCAATGGCGGCAAGCTGATCGACACCGCCTCGGCCTATCGCGACGCCGAAATCGTTCTCGGCGATGTCATCGCAGCCGCCGGCGCGCGCGAGAAGCTGTTCATCGCCTCCAAGGTCGTGCGGCCCGATCCCGAGGAGTTCAAGCGGACGCTGACGCGGCTGAAGGTCGCGCGGATCGATCTCATTCAGCTTCACAATGTACGCGATCCGAACCAGTCGCTCGCGTTGTTCCGCGAATGGAAGGACCAGGGCTTGTGCCGCTATATCGGCGTCACCTCGACCTTCCACAATGATTTTCCCGCCGTCGAAGCCGTGCTCGCCCGCGAGAAGCCGGATTTCGTGCAGGTCGACTATTCGCTCGACAACCGCGAGGTGGAAAAGCGCATCCTGCCGCTCGCCGCCGACGTCAAGGCGGCCGTGCTCACGGCGTTGCCGTTCGGTCGCGCGCGGCTGTTCGGCGCGGTGCGGGACAAGCCGCTGCCCGACTGGGCGAAGGAATTCGCCGACAGTTGGGGCCAGTTCTTCCTCAAATTCCTGCTCGCCGATCCGCGCGTCACCGCCGTCATCCCCGGCACGTCGAGACCGGAGCACATGATCGACAATCTCGGCGCCATGCGCGGCGCGCTGCCGACGCCCGAACAGCGCCGGCGGATGATCGCCTTCGCCGAGACGCTGTGACGGCCGGCGGGGCCGCGCGCCCCCGCCAAATGCCGTCTGGACAACCCTTGTCGCCGGGGGCATAGGTGCGCGCGCGGGTGGCCCCGCGAATTCGCGCCGGCCTTTTTTCCCGCGCGACGGATGTTCGCGCATGCGGATCTGCATCATCGGCGCCGGCGCGATCGGCGGTCTGCTCGCGGCGAAACTCGCCCAGGCCGGCGAGGATGTCGTCGTCGTCGCGCGCGGCGCGCACCTTGCCGCGATCCGCGCGAGCGGCCTGCGCCTTATCGAGGACGGACGCGAGATCAAGGTCGAGCTCGCCGCGACCGACCGCGTCGCGGAATGCGGACCGCGCGATCTCGTAATTCTCGGCGTCAAGGCGCATCAGCTCGGCACCATCGTCGGCGATCTCGCCGGCGTGATGGGTCCCGAGTCCATGGCGCTGACGGCGCAGAACGGCATTCCGTGGTGGTATTTCTTCAAGCATGGCGGCCCGCTCGAAGGTACGCGGCTTGAAAGCGTCGACCCCGGCGGCGTCATCGCGCGCAATCTCCCGATCGACCGCGTCGTCGCCAGCGTCGTCTATCCCGCCGCCGAGATTTCGAGCCCCGGCGTCATCCGCCATGTCGAGGGCAATCGCTTTTCGCTCGCCGAGATCGACGGCGTGAAAAGCGAGCGCATCGCGCGCGTCTCCGCCGCCTTCACCAAGGCCGGCTTCAAGGCGCCGGTGATCACCGACGTGCGCGCGGAAATCTGGACCAAATTATGGGGCAATCTCAGCTTCAATCCGATCAGCGCGCTGACCCATGCGACGCTCGCCGACATCTGCGGCTTCTCGCCGACGCGCGCGCTCGTCGCCGATCTGATGCGCGAGGCGCAAGCCGTCGGCGAGGCGCTCGGCGTGCGCTTTCGCATCTCGCTGGAACGGCGCATCGCGGCCGCCGAGGCCATCGGCGCGCACAAGACATCGATGTTGCAGGACGTGGAGGCGGGTCGCGGCATCGAGGCCGACGCGCTGATCGGATCGGTGATCGAGCTCGGACGCATCGCCGGCATCGACACGCCGCGGCTGGTCGCCGTTTACGCGCTGATCAAGCTGCTGGACGCGAGCCTCGCGCGGGCCAAGGGGCGCCTGGCGATCCAACCGGCGTGACGCGCCGCGCATGCGGGGCGAGCGTTTCGCGCGTCGAGGTTTGGAGAGTTGGGGTTTGGAGAGTTGGGGTTTGGAGAATTGGGAATTGAGGAGCTGGGAATGACGCGACCGGTCACGCTCGATCAATTGCTGGCGCCAGCGGCGGGGGACGCGATCGCCCTCACCGCGCCCGGCCAACCGGCGCTCACCTTCGCCGGATTGCGCGCGCTCATCGACGCCACGATCGCCGCGCTCAACGAGGCCGGCATCGGACGCGACGACCGCGTCGCGATCGTGCTGCCGAACGGACCGGAAATGGCGACGGCCTTTCTCGCGGTCGCGTCGGGGGCGACCGCCGCGCCGCTCAATCCCGCCTACCGCGCCGACGAATTCGAATTCTACATGAGCGACCTTCGCGCCAAGGCGTTGATCGTCGAACAGGGCAGCGAGTCGCCGGCCTTGGAGGCGGCGGCCAAGCTCGGCATCGCCGTCATCTCCCTCGCCCGCGAACCCGCGCGCGGCGCCGGATATTTTCATTTGGAGGGCGGCGCGGCGCGCGCGGCCGCGCGTCCCGGCAAGGCCGAAGCCGGCGACGTCGCCCTCATCCTGCACACCTCGGGCACGACCTCGCGGCCGAAGATCGTGCCGTTGACGCAGCGAAATGTCGCGATCTCGGCCGACAATATCGCGCGGACGCTGGCGTTTTCCCCGGACGATCGCGGCTTGAACATCATGCCACTGTTTCACATTCACGGCCTGATCGCCGGCCTGATCGCGCCGCTGTCGCGCGGGGGAAGCGTGTTCTGCACGCCCGGCTTCAACGCGCTGAAGTTCTTTTCCTGGATGGAGGAGGCGCGGCCCACCTGGTACACGGCGGTGCCGACCATGCATCAGGCGATTCTGACGCGCGCCGGCCACAATCGCGAGATCATCGCGCGCTTTCCGCTGCGCTTCATCCGCTCGTCGTCGGCCTCGCTGCCGCCGCAAGTCATCACCGAACTCGAGGCCACTTTCCACGCGCCGGTGATCGAGGCCTATGGCATGACCGAGGCCGCACATCAGATGGCGTCCAATCCGCTATCCGGCGCGCGCAAGCCCGGCGCGGTGGGGCTCGCGGCCGGACCCGAGGTCGAGATCATGGACGAGCAAGGCCGCCTTCTCGGCCCCGACCGGATCGGCGAGATCGTCATTCGCGGCGACAACGTCACCGCCGGCTACGAGAACAATCCGAAGGCCAACGCGGAAGCCTTCGTCGACGGCTGGTTCCGCACCGGCGATCAGGGCGTCAAGGACGGCGACGGCTATGTCCGGCTCACCGGCCGCCTCAAGGAAATCATCAACCGGGGCGGCGAGAAGATTTCGCCGCGCGAGGTCGACGACGTACTGATGGATCATCCGGCGGTGCGCCAGGTCGTCACCTTCGCGATGCCGCACGACAAGCTCGGCGAGGAAGTCGCGGCCGCCGTCGTGCTGCGCGAGGGCGCGCAAGCGAGCGAACAGGAACTGCGCGCCTTCGTCTCGGAGCGGCTCGCCGCGTTCAAGACGCCGCGCAAGATCGTGTTCCTGACGGAAATCCCCAAGGGCGCGACCGGCAAGCTGCAGCGCATCGGCATGGCCGAAAAACTCGGGCTCGCCTGAACGCGGCGGCGACCGCCCGCTCCGGTAATCGCGCGCGTCGCCGAACGCCGGCAGGCGCTTGGTCGCTTGACAGCGGCGCTGGATCAATCAGGGCAATGCCGAGCGAAAGAAAACGGCCGGTTTGAGGTAAAGAGAAGTTGCTGGCGCTCCCTAGGGGACTCGAACCCCTGTTTTCGCCGTGAGAGGGCGACGTCCTAGACCGCTAGACGAAGGGAGCGACTACGGGGGAAATAGCCTCGAAACGGCGTCCCCGCAAGCGCAATCGAAATGACCGGAAAAAGCCGACGCGGCGGCGTGGGTCAGTCCGGTGCCCTCGCAAGCAAGGCGCGCGCGCCCGCTCCAGCCGGCGGTTGCGTCACGGCTCGTAAGCAAATTTCAGGCGTCCGGCGGGCTTGAGCGTGCGCGCGTCGTAGGCGTGGATTTCGACGACGCCGGCGACCTCGACGGTCACGATCAGCCTGTCGCCGGCCACCGCCGTCGACACGATGCGTCCGCCCCTGGGCAGCGTCGCGGTCAATTCCACGGCCGGGCTGCTTCCCTCGCCCTTGAAAAGGCGATAGCCGATGGTGCCGAGCACGGCGGCCACCGCCAAACCCGTCGTCATGGCCGAGATCACCATGAGCCGGCGCACCCGCGTCGCCAACAGGGCGGCTTCCTCCGGCGTGGATTCAGACGATGATGCTTCGCTCATGACGCAAGGCTCTCTCCAGACGGTCACGGTGACGGGCGAGGAAGGCTCGCGCCGGCTCGATCGCATTCTCGCCGCGCGGGTCGAAGGCCAGTCCCGCTCGCGGCTGAAGGCGTTGATCGTCGAGGGCCGCGTCGCCGTCGGCGGCCGGACGATCAGCGACCCCGCTTATCACGTCGGCCCCGGCCAGACGATCACAATCGCCATTCCCGAGGCCGAACCGGCCAAACCCGCCGGCGAGGAAATTCCCCTTCATGTCGTCCATGAGGACGACGCGATCATCGTCATCGACAAGCCGGCCGGACTCGTCGTTCATCCCGCCGCCGGCCATCGCGGCGGCACCCTGGTCAACGCCCTGATCGCCCATTGCGGCGACAGCCTCTCGGGCATCGGCGGCGTGCGCCGGCCGGGCATCGTGCACCGGCTCGACAAGAATACGTCCGGCCTCATGATCGCGGCCAAGACCGATCGCGCCCACCGCTCGCTTTCGAAGCAATTCGCCGATCACGGCCGCACCGGCGAGATGCGGCGTGGCTATCTCGCGCTGGCATGGGGAAAGCCCGATCGGCCGCGCGGCACCGTCTCCGCGCCGCTCGACCGCCATCCGCATGCGCGGGAGAAAATGGCGGTGCGCGAGGGCGGTCGCGAGGCGGTCACCCATTGGGAAGTGCTTGAAACCTATTCCGGCCCGGACGGGCGGCCCGTCGCCTCCCTCATCGCCTGCGAGCTGGAGACAGGGCGAACCCACCAGATCAGGGTGCATCTGGCCCATCTCGGCCATCCCCTGCTCGGCGACGACGTCTACGGTCCGGGATTTCGTACCAAGGCCAACCAGCTCGGTCCCGAATCGCGCCGGGCCCTCGCCGCGCTCGGCCGGCAGGCGCTCCATGCCTATCTGCTCGCGATTGAACACCCGGTTACCGGCGAGGTGCTCGAATGGCGCTCGCCGCTACCGGCCGAGATGGAACAGCTGCGGGCCTGTCTGGCAGCGACGGCGTGACGCAGCCGGCGGGAAAAGGCTTTTCCTTACGAAGATTTAACCCGATCTCACGCCGACGTGACCCGGTTAGACTCTTCATTTCGCCCCATTCCATCGTGTATGTTGCGCCTGCGTCGGGATGGCCCGATGCGAAACGTTTGTCGCGTCGTCGGCTTGCAAGAGCGGTGACGCGCTCGACCTGCCGATCCCCGGGGGTCAACACAAGGAGGGCGCTTTCATGGCCCGCACCGCCACGCTGCCGATTCTTTCCGCTGAATCCGGCCTTGCCCGCTACCTCGCCGAAATCCGGCGGTTCCCGATGCTGGAACCGCAAGAGGAATACATGCTCGCCAAGAGCTGGCGCGAGTACGGCGATCGGGCCGCCGCCCACAAGCTCGTCACCAGCCATCTGCGTCTCGTCGCCAAGATCGCGATGGGCTATCGCGGCTATGGCCTGCCGATCGCCGAAGTGGTGTCGGAGGGCAATGTCGGCCTGATGCAGGCCGTCAAGCGCTTCGAGCCGGAGAAGGGCTTTCGCCTCGCCACCTACGCGATGTGGTGGATCAAGGCCGCCATCCAGGAATACATCCTGCGCTCGTGGTCGCTCGTGAAGATGGGCACGACCGCGAACCAGAAGAAGCTGTTCTTCAACCTGCGCAAGGCCAAGAGCAAGATCTCGGCGCTGGAGGACGGCGATTTGCACCCCGATCAGGTCAAGCTGATCGCCAAGCGCCTCGGCGTGACCGAATCCGACGTCGTCGACATGAATCGGCGGCTCGGCGGCGACGCCTCGCTCAACGCCCCGATCCGCGACGACGGGGAATCGGGCGAATGGCAGGATTGGCTTGTCGACGAAAGCGACAACCAGGAATCGCGGCTTGCCGAGTCCGAGGAATATGGTCACCGCCGCCAGGCGCTTGTCGACGCGCTCGGCGTGCTCAATGCCCGCGAGCGGCGCATCTTCGAGGCCCGTCGCCTCGCCGAGGAGCCGATGACGCTGGAGGACCTCGCCGCCGAATTCGGCGTTTCGCGCGAGCGCGTCCGCCAGATCGAGGTGCGCGCGTTCGAGAAGGTGCAGGCGGCCGTCACCAGCCGCGTTCGCGCCCAGGAGCGGACCACCGCGCAAGCGGCCGCCTAAGGCGCGACCCAGCGCGAGGGCATCAGCCAAACGACAAGGCCGGCGCGCGCGCCGGCCTTATTCGTTTCGGCATGCCGTTCGAGCGCCCCGGTCGCTCCCGCCTTGGGGAGAAGCGCGCGCGGCGCCCTACTGCCTCCAGACCGAAAACGCGTCCGCGAAGGCGCGCTCGCCGGGCGAGCCCTTCTCGATCGCGAGAATTCCGCGCCGCTGGTTGGTGTAGACCAGCGGCACGTCGAACCACGGTCGTTCCTTCAGCAATTGGATGTTGCGCTGCTTGTCGGCGTCGCTCGCCAGAAGACCGATGAGGAAGAAGCCGTCGGTCACCTTCACGGATTGGCCGGCGAGCGGCGTTCCGCGCGTCTGCTCGGCGGGCTTCATGAGAACGCCGGGAACGTTGGCTACGCCGCCATTGGGCGAGTCGGGCGGCAGCACGAAGGCAAGCTCGATCGAGTGGCTAACCGGCGAGGTCGCCTCGGCGCTGCGCCGGAACGACAGCGTCACGCGCATCTTGCGTTCGGGCACGTCGATATCGGCGCGCACCACGATTTCCGGCGGTTGCGTGCCGGTCGGCGGCACGGACTCGGTGCGCCACACCACGGAGCCGACATAACGCTTGCCCTGCGGCTCGGCGGGGTCCTCGTCGTAAAGAACCACGCGCTGGGCGACGGCGGCGACCTGTTGCGACGAGGAAGGATAGCCGACGCGGTCGGTGATCTTCGGCTGATTGGCGGGAGCGGCGTTCTGCGCCGTGTCCGACGTCGGCTTGGCGCCGAACGATTTGACGTAATTCTCGATCGGGCGCCACAGGAAGAAGGCGAGCAGAACCACGGCGGCGACCGCGCTCATCGCCAACGCGACGCGCACGAGCGCTAGCGGCGTCCGCGGACTTTGGGGCGGCGGCTCGGCTTCGGGCTTGACGCGGCGCTGATGGGCGCGGGCGTATTTCTCCGCCTCCTCCCGCGACTCGTCATAGGAATAAGGCGCCTCATCCGGCATCGCGACGCCGCGATTTTCGAGATCGGGTTCGAGCCGGTCGAACTCGGCCGATGGCGAGGGAACTTCCGCGTAGGTCCGGCGCGCGGAGCGATTGGCCTGCGCGGCGGCGCGGCCGAGATCGTCGGCCTCGGCGACCACGTCGCGGAAACCGCGCATGCTCTGCGCCGAAAGCGACGGCATTTCGGGCGGCGGACGCCGGTGCGGCGCCGCCGATCCGGCCTCGCGCGAGGCCGGCGGCGTCGGCCGGCCGGGCGGTTGGGGACGGACGTGGCGCGTCGCCGCGTCCTCGGGCTGCGCCATAGACGCGCGCGCGCGCGGCGGCGGCTCGCGGCGAGTTTCGCGCTCCGGCGGCGGGGACGGCGGCGGCGACCTGTCCGCCGCGTCGGCCGCGCGAGACGGCGGCGTCTCGGCTTCGGCCGAGGCGCGCGACGCGGCCGGGCGCGCGCGGGAGGTCGGCTCGACGCGGGGAGATTGAATATTGACCCGGCGCGCGACCTCGGACTCGACCTTGCGGATCGCCTCTTCCAGCGCGAGGCGCTCGCGCGTGATGTCGGATTCGCTCAATGGCGGATCGACGCCGCGCAACTGCGTGATAAGGGCGGTCCGCGCGCGCTCATAGAGCGAACGCCTCGCCTCCCCGGCATTGGTCTTCAAGCCGGCCACCGCGCGTGCGATCAGCGGATAATAATCGGCCATCAGTTTCCCATCGATCCGGCGGGCCCGATCCTACGCCTCAGGCTTCGAACGGATTTTGTACCAGAATCGTATCTTCGCGCTCAGGGCTTGTTGAAAGCAAGGCAATCGGACAGCCGACCAGTTCCTCGATTCGCCGGACATATTTGATGGCCTGGGCGGGCAGGTCGGCCCAGGAGCGCGCGTTCGCGGTCGGGGCCCGCCAGCCTTCGATCGTCTCGTAGATCGGCACGACGCGGGCCTGCGCGCTTTCGCCCGCGGGCAGATGGTCGATCTCATGATCGTCCAGGCGGTAGCCGACACAGACCTGAATCTGTTCGAAGCCGTCGAGGATGTCGAGCTTGGTCAACGCGAGACCGTTGATGCCGCTGGTGCGCACGGTTTGACGAACCAGCGCGGCATCGAACCAGCCGCATCGACGCGCCCGGCCGGTGACGGTTCCAAACTCGCGCCCGCGCTCGCCGATGAGACGGCCGATCTCATTGTCCTGCTCGGTCGGAAACGGCCCGGCGCCGACCCGCGTCGTATAGGCCTTGCAGATGCCGAGCACATAGCCGACGGCGCCGGGCCCCATCCCCGATCCCGTCGCCGCCTGGGCGGCCACGGTGTTCGACGACGTCACATAAGGGTAGGTGCCGTGGTCGATGTCGAGCAGCGCGCCCTGCGCGCCTTCGAACAGGATGCGCTTGCCCTCGCGGCGCTTGTGATCGAGCAGCCGCCAGACGGCGTCGGCGTAGGGCAGAAGTTTCGGCGCCAGCGCGATCAATTCCTTCTCCATCGCACCGCCGTCGATTTCGGCGATACCGAGCCCCCGGCGCAACGCGTTATGGTGCGCCAGCATGCGATCGATCTTGCGGCCGAGGGAGGAAAGATCGGCGAGATCCATCAACCGGATGGCGCGACGCGCGACCTTGTCTTCATAGGCCGGCCCGATGCCGCGCCGCGTGGTGCCGATGGCGCCCGCGCCGCTCGCGTTCTCGCGGATTTCGTCGAGTTCCTGGTGCAGCGGCAGGATCAGCGTCACGTTTTCGGCGATGCGCAACGTGTCGGGCGTGACCGGAACGCCCTGCCCCGCGAGCCGATCGATCTCGGCGAGCAGCGCGTTCGGATCGAGCACCACGCCGTTGCCGATCACCGAAAGCTTCTGACGCAGCACGCCCGAGGGCATCAGCGACAATTTATAGGTCGCGCCGTCGATGACGAGCGTGTGCCCGGCATTGTGGCCGCCCTGGAAACGCACGACGATGTCGGCCTGCTCCGACAGCCAGTCGACGATCTTGCCCTTGCCCTCGTCGCCCCACTGGGCGCCGACCACCACGACATTCGCCATTTCGCACTCGCCCCCATGAAACACCAGCGGCCATCCGGCGCCGCGTCACCCGCGTGACCGATCACCCGCCAGCGCATGGTCCGGCAATCAGGTCGGGATCGCCGAGGAACCAAGCGCTCGGTCGCCCGCCCGGCGCGTGATCGCGGGCGGAAACCACGCGGCCCGCGTCGATTACATGCGCGTTCGTTTCGGATAAAGGATGATCCTCACCGGCGCAAGCGAAACGGCCCGCTTTTTCACGCGAAAATTCTCGCAACCGCTTGAAATATCGCGGAGAAAATGCTGGCTGGGGGCTCGGTCGCTCGCATTCGGCGCCATTCCCGCGCACGGCGAATTTTCCGCGTATCCCGCCATGACCGACGCGGGCCGAGGTGCAGATGACCGACCCGCCGTCCGGCCCCGTCTCGCCCTTTCGCGGGCTCGCGCATCGGCCCTATCTGCTGTTGTCGCTGACCTCGCTGTTCTGGGCGGGAAATATCGTGCTGGGGCGCTATGTCGCCGGGCATGTTCCGCCGGTGGCGCTGTCGTTTTTCCGCTGGGCCGGCGCGTTTCTCATCCTGCTGGCGCTCGCGCGGCCGCATCTGCGCGCCGACTGGCCCACCATCCGCGCCAATTCGCGCATCCTGTTCATCCTCTCCCTGACCGGGATCGCGGCCTACAACACGCTCGGCTATTACGGCCTGCAATTCACCGAGGCGCTGAATGCCTCGCTGATGCAGTCGGCCTTTCCGTTGTTCGTGGCATTCTGGTCGCTGGTCCTGTTCCGCCAGCCGTTGACGCCGGCGCAGATCACCGGCATCGCCATTTCGCTCGCGGGCGTTCTCGTCATCATCCTACGCGGCGACATCGAGACGCTGACGCATATCGGCGTCAACCGCGGCGACGTCTTTTTCGCCGCCGCGCTGTTCATCTTCGCCTTCTATTCGGCGCTGGCCGTGCGCCGGCCGAACATTCACCTGTTGTCGTTTCTCGCCGTCATCACGGGCCTCGGCGCGCTGGAGATCGCGCCCGTCCTGGCGTGGGAGATGTCCACCGGCCACGTGCTCAAGGCCGATTTCCTGACCGGCTTCGCGATCGTCTATGTCGCGACGATGCCGTCGGTGGCCGCCTATCTCTGCTTCAATCGCGGCATCGAGCTGGTCGGCCCCAATCGCGCCGCGCCGTTCTTTCACCTGATGCCGGTGTTCGCCTCGGCGCTGGCGATCGTGCTGCTCGGCGAGACGCCGCGTTTCTATCACGCCATCGGCTACGCGCTGGTGATCGCCGGCATCTTCATCGCCGCGCGGAAATAGCCGCTCGGCCGAACGAAAAAAGGGCGCGCCCCTGCGGACGCGCCCCCTTGATCCCCGAACCCCCGATCAACGCCGATCAGAACTTCAGCGCCATGGCCTGACGCACATGCGGCAGCGCCCTCACCTTTTCGAGCAGCTCTTCCGGCACCGGGCCGTCGACCTCCACCAGCGCGATGGCGTCGCCGCCGAGCTCGGTGCGGCCGAGATGGAACGTCGCGATGTTGATCTTGGCGTCGCCCAGGAGGCTGGCGAAGCGGCCGATGAAGCCCGGCTTGTCGTCATTGGTCACGTAGATCATCGACGGGCCGAACTCGGCGTCGACCCGGATGCCCTTGATGTTGACCAGGCGCGGCCGGCCGTCGGCATAGACGGTGCCGGCCACGGCGCGGGTCTGCTTGTCGGTGACGACGGTGATGGTGATGAGATTGTCGTAGTCGCCCTCGGCCTCGCGGCTCGTTTCCTCGACCACCATGCCGCGCTCCTTGGCGATCACGGGCGCGGACACGACGTTGACGTCGCCCAGCATCGGCCGCAACAAGCCCGACAACGCCGCCGAGGTCAGCGCCTTGATCTTCATCTGCGCGACGTGGCCCTGATAGGTGATCTGCACCTTCTCGATGCCGGACTCGGTCAATTGCCCGGCGAAGGAGCCGAGCTTCTCGGCGAGCGCGACGAACGGCTTGAGCCTGGGCGCTTCCTCGGCCGTGATCGAGGGGAAGTTGACGGCGTTGGAGATCGCGCCGGTGAGCAGATAATCGGACATCTGCTCGGCGACCTGCAGCGCGACGTTTTCCTGCGCCTCATTCGTCGAGGCGCCCAGATGCGGCGTGCAGATCACGCTGGGATGGCCGAACAGCACGTTGGCGGTCGCCGGTTCCTCGGCGAAGACGTCGAAGGCGGCGCCGGCCACCTGCTTGGCGTCGAGCGCCTCGCGCAACGCCTTCTCGTCGACCAGACCGCCGCGCGCGCAATTGACGACGCGCACGCCCTTTTTCATCTTCGCGATCGCCGCCGCGTCGATGATGTTCTTGGTCTTATCGGTGAGCGGCGTGTGCAGCGTGATGAAGTCGGCGCGGCGGAACAGTTCGTCGAGCTCGACCTTGTCGACGCCGAGGTCGCGCGCGCGCTCCGGCGACAGGAACGGATCGTAGGCCACGACCTTCATCTTGAGGCCCTGGGCGCGATCCGCGACGATCGCGCCGATATTGCCGCAGCCGATGATGCCCAGCGTCTTGCCGGTGATCTCGACGCCCATGAAGCGATTCTTCTCCCACTTGCCGGCCTGGGTCGAGATGTCGGCCTGCGGAATTTCGCGCGCCAGCGCCAGCATCATGGTGATGGCGTGCTCGGCGGTCGTGATCGAATTGCCGAACGGCGTATTCATCACGATGATGCCCTTGGCCGTCGCCGCCGGGATGTCGACATTGTCGACGCCGATGCCGGCGCGGCCGATCACCTTCAGCTTCTTGGCGTTTTCGAGCATTTTGGCGGTCACCTTGGTGGCCGAGCGGATCGCCAGGCCATCATAGGCGCCGATGATCTCGGCGAGCTTTTCCTTGTCCTTGCCGAGCGCGGGCTGGAAATCGACGTCGAGCCCGCGATCCTTGAAGATTTGCACGGCGGCGGGCGAGAGTGCGTCGGAAATGAGAACCTTGGGTGCCATGATGGCCTCCGGTTGAACTTTCGATGGTGGGAAGTGGAAGGCCTCCCTCCGGCGCGGAGGGAGGCGAAGCCTCAAAGTCAGGCGGCCTTGCCGAGCGCAGCCTTGGTCTCGGCGAAGGCCCAGTCGAGCCAGGCCGTCAGCGCGGCGACGTCGCTTGCCTCGACGGTGGCCCCGCACCAGATGCGCAGGCCGGGCGGCGCGTCGCGATACGAGCCGATGTCGTAGCCGACACCCTCCTTCTCGACCGCGCCGGCCAGCGCCTTGGCGAAGGCCGCCTGCGCCTCGGGCGCGAGCGCGGTCACCGCCGGATCGACAACCTTGAGGCACACCGAGGTGTTGGAGCGGGTCGACGGATCGGCGGCGAGGAAATCCACCCACGCGGTCCTTGCCACCCAGTCGGCGACGACCTTGGCGCTGGCGTCCGCCCGCGCGATCAGGCCCTTGAGCCCGCCGACCGACTTCGCCCAGGACAGCGCGTCGAGATAGTCCTCCACGCACAGCATCGACGGCGTGTTGATGGTCTCGCCCTCGAAAATGCCCTCGATGATCTTGCCGCCCTTGGCGAGCTTGAAGATCTTGGGCATCGGCCAGGGCGGCGTGTAGGTCTTCAGCCGTTCGGCCGCGCGCGGCGACAGGATGATCATGCCGTGAGCGGCCTCGCCCCCGAGCGCCTTCTGCCAGGAGAAGGTGACGACATCGAGCTTGAGCCAGTCGAGCGGCTGGGCGAAGGCGGCCGAAGTCGCGTCGCAGATCGTCAGGCCCTCGCGGGCGGCGCTGATCCAGTCGGCGTTGGGCACGCGCACGCCCGAGGTCGTGCCGTTCCAGGTGAAGACCACGTCGGACGCCGGATCGACCTTGGAAAGATCGGGCAGGCTGCCATAAGGCGCCTTTAGCGTGGTCACGTCCTTGAGCTTGAGCTCCTTGGTGATGTCGCCGATCCAGCCTTCGCCGAAGGATTCCCAGGCGATGGCGGTGATCGGACGCGGGCCCAGAAGCGACCACAGCGCCATTTCGACCGCGCCGGTGTCGGAGGCCGGGACGATGCCGATGCGGTAGTCGGCCGGCACTTCCAGCACTTCACGCGTCAGATCGATGGCCAATTTGAGCTTGGCCTTGCCGACCTTGGCCCGGTGCGAGCGGCCGAGGGGAGCGGTTTTGAGATTTTGGGGGGACCAGCCGGGGCGCTTGGCGCAGGGGCCGGAAGAAAAGTGCGGGGTGACCGGACGCACGCCGGGAGCAGGATTCGCCATGGTCTATCCTTCCAGATAGGCGCCCCTCGGTGGGGAGGGGTTTCCCGCCGCCGTGAATAGAGAAGGCGCGGTGTTCCGTCAAGAAGGCGCACGCGCGAAATCGGCATGGCTGCGCGGCGGGGGGCGCCGCCCTCCGCCCGGCGACGCTCGCCTCAACGCGAAAAGGCCGCCCCCGAGGGCGGCCCAGGCACGCGACGGTCGCGTTTGTTAGAACTTGAAGCCGAGGCCCGCGCGCGCGGCGTCGATGCTGATGTCGACCGGGGACGCGAACTGGATGCGCTCCCATTCGACGCGGGCGAAGACATTACCCATCAGCATCATGTCGAGGCCGACGCCGAACGCGTAGCCGTAGACGAAAGCGCCGTTCTTGCTCTCGGTCTTCGTCCAGGGGCCGAACGGCGCCGGCGGCGTGACCGGATCGGTCTGCGGCGAAGGTTCATAGGTGCCGGAGATCGTCACCGAGCGGACATAGTCGATGCGGCCGACGGCGACACCGATCGTGCCGTAGGGCATGAAGTTGCCGGTGGCGTAGCCGCCGCGCAGGCGCGCGGTGCCGTAATCACGCAACCGCGCGGAGGCGGACCCGTCCATGGTGGCGATGTAGTAATAGCCGTCCGCCGGAGTTGGCGTCAGCCCCCGCGTGATCGGCGTGGCGGCGACCGATCCCGATGCGTTGGTGAAATTGTAGTTGGCTTCGATGCCGACGACGGCCTGGTCCCATTGCCAATTGTAGCCGACGAAGCCGCCGAAACTCGTCGACGATCGCGCCGCGCCGCCGAGAATATCCCAACTGGTGATGTCGGTTCCGTCGCCGAGCGCGGAAGACTGCAGCAGGGATTTCGCGAGGTCCGTCGTCGTCGATGCGAAATTGAAATTGTTGCTGGTGTAGCCGAAAAGACCACCGAGGTAGGCGCCGTCCCAGCGTGTCTGATAGTTCGGCGCCGGCGCGTCGGAGAACGCCCCTCGCAGAACCGGCACGTCGAACAGCGAGCCCGCCTGGGCGCTCGACGCCGCCGCGACGACAATCAGCACAAACCCGAACCGACGCATGACGAACCCTCGTAAGCTTGATTACGTGAATTCACTATCGTCCGTTAACCTTAATCAATCGTTGCCGAGTGACCCGCGGACAAAAGAAAAGCGGCGCGGGATGATCCCGCGCCGCGTCGATGGTGAAGCCGTGGCTCAGCCCTTGCGAATCAGCGGCGGCGGCGGCGGCGGCACGTCGCAGCATTCCCAGCGCACGCCGATCTTCACGTCATGCGAGTTCAAGCCGTTCCAACGCGCGCCCAGACCAGGCTGTCCGCCGACCGTCGTGTCATAGGTCCAGGTCGGACCGGTCGAGGCGCTGCCGAGATCGAGATAGCGGTAGCCGAGTTCGACGATCAGGCCGGGCTTGACCTTGTAGGCGAGGCCCGCATGGATCGCCCAGGCGAACGACCCGACCGACTTCGACTCGCCCCACCACATCGAGCTCGTATTGACGCCCGCGTTGGTGATGCTGCCGATATCGCGCCAGTTGGAGATCGTGTTGTAGGCATACCCGACGCCGGCGCCGACGAACGGCGTGATGCACCACCAGGTGCCGAGATCGGCGTAGATGTTGGCCATGCCAACCCAGCTACGCAGATTGGCGCGATAGTCATTGCCGGTGGTCAGGGTCGAGCTGCCATCGCCGCTGATATAGTCAAGGCCGGTGTAAAGCGTCTTGCCGCGATACTCACCGGTCACGTCGAAGCGCAGCCAGTTGTTGAAGCGGTAGCCGATGCCGAGACCGTAGAACAGACCGGAGTTGAATTCGTGTCCGGACTGTCCGAACCCGGGATTGGTGGTGACGGTCGGATAGACGCCGGGCATGTCGTATTTGGCCGAGTGGTTCGACATACCGATGTCGCCGCGCAGATACCACCCGCCCGTTTCGTCGATCGGCATCGCCATCCTCGGCGGCGGCGGCATCAGCGGGAAATCCGCGGCTTGGGCCGCCGTGGAGAGCAGCGCCACGGCGCATGCCGCCGCGAGAGACCTTACTTTGTACATCAGCTTCGTCCTTCTCATCGCGTGAGGCAGACGGTACGCGGCCTCACTTTTCAAACCGACGATCGGACGATGCCATCAAATGATTAAGCGGGACTTAACCTTACTTTTTAACCGTGAATATTAATCAAGCGCGCGTGGCGAAAGTCGCGCGATCGCCACAGGCCTTGCGAATTTGTTAATCGCGAAAAGGTGGCTCGCGCGTCGCGCGGAATAATCGCGCGCGGAAAATCACGGACCGAAAACGGCGCGTGACGGATCACGCGAGCGGCTTCGGTCCGTCAGCGCGGCGCGAGACGCACCGCGCGCGGACGCTGATCCGGCAACAGAACCGCGAACACGCCGAGCGCGGGAAGAAACGCGGCGACCTGATAGACGAAGATTATTCCGTAGAGGTCGGCGAGCTTTCCCAACAGCGCCGCGCCCAGCCCGCCGACGCCGAAGGCGAAGCCGAAAAAGAATCCGGAGACGGTACCGATATGGCGCGGCATCAATTCCTGGCCGTACACCACGATCGCCGGAAACGCCGAGGCGATGATGAAGCCGATCACGATGCTGAGCACGCCGGTCCAGAACAGATCGGCATGGGGCATGGCGAGCGTGAACGGCAGCGCGCCGAGGATCGAAATCCAGATCACGTATTTGCGCCCGATGCGGTCGCCGATCGGCCCTCCGAACAAAGTCCCCGCCGCGATCGCGCCGAGAAGAATGAAGAGATAGAGCTGCGCGCTTTGCGTCGACAGCGAGAACTTCTCGATCAGATAGAAGGCGTAGTAGCTCGAAAGGCTGGCGAGATAGAGCTGCTTGGAGATCACCAGCACGACCAGAATGGCGATGCCGAAAGCCACCCGCGCGCGCGGCGTCTCGTCGGCGACGTCCCTGGCCTTCGGCGCGCGGCGGACGATGCGCGGCTTGTACCAGGCGCCGACGCGCCACAGCACGGTGATGCCGATGATCGCCACGATCGCGAACCACGCGATCGCGCCCTGCCCGAATGGAACGACGACGAGCGCCGCCAGCAGCGGGCCGATCGCGGAGCCGAGATTGCCGCCGACCTGGAAGAAGGATTGCGCGAAACCGTGGCGGCCGCCGGAGGCGAGCCGCGCCACGCGCGAGGATTCGGGATGGAATACCGACGAGCCGACGCCGATCAGCGCGGCCGCGAGCAGGATCAGCCCGTAGACATGCGCCGACGCCAGCAGAATGATTCCGCAAAGCGTGAAGCTCATGCCGAAGGCGAGCGAAAAGGGCAGCGGCCGGCGGTCGGTGGCGTAACCCACCATCGGCTGCAACAGCGAGGCGGTCACCTGGTTGACCAGCGTGATGAGCCCGATCTGGGTGAAGTCGAGATGATAGGTCGCCTTCAGGATCGGATAGATCGAGGGCAGCAGCGACTGCATCAGATCGTTGAGCAGATGCGACAGGCTGATGCCGCCGAGGACGAGATAGGCCGGCCCCGTGGCGGCGAGCGCCGTCGTCGCACCCACCGCCGCGCGTTGATCCGTATCCGCGGTCATCGACGCTCCTCGATCTTCCCCGCCGGCGCGGGGATCATCCCCACCATCCGACCCCATGGGTGCCAAACATTGAAGCGCCCAACCCATAGGGCGGACGCGGCGCGGCCGCCAACGACAAAAAGAGCAACGCGGGCATGCGTCGCCCGCGCCATCACGCGCGCGCGGGTTCGACGCGGCGTCAAACGCCGCGCGCCGCCTTGGCGAGGTGTCAGGCGTCGCCGCCGATCTGGCGCTGCGAATACAGCTCGAGGCCGATCGTCTTGATCAAGTCGAGCTGCGTTTCGAGGAAGTCGATGTGGTGCTCCTCGTCGGTCATGATCTTCACGAACAGCTCGCGCGTGACGTAATCCTTGACCGAGAAGGCGTAGTCGGCGGCCTCCTGATACATCGTCCGCGCCGCGAGCTCGGCGCGCAGGTCGCATTCGAGGACCTCCTTCACATTCTGCCCGATCGCCAGCGGATCGATGACCTGCATGTTGGGAAAGCCCTCGAGGAAAAGCAGACGCTCCACCAGCGAGTCGGCGTGCTCCATTTCTTCGATCGATTCCTTGCGCCAGATCTTGGCCATGCCGGTAAAGCCCCAATTGTCGAGCAGCCGGTAATGCAGCCAGTATTGATTGATCGCCGCGAGTTCCGAACGCAGAGCCCGGTTGAGCAATTCGATGACTTTGGTGTCGCCCTTCATGATTCCATTCTTCCTGTTTCGATCGCGGACATCGCGACATACGCGCGAACGCGCGAAGCGGGTTCCGCGCGCCGAGCCAATCGATTTCCATTCTAGCAAATTTTGGGGTTGCGAGGGACCGCCTGATCCCGCGTCAAGCTCGGCGATTGCACCCGAACCCGGCCGCGGACGCCACGTCCCGAACGGTCGGCGCGCAACGCCCGCATTGCGGAGTCACGCCGGCATGGCTGTAGACTTCGCGCAAATGACGCGGCGGGCTGGCCGCTGTCTCGATGGCGGTGCGGATATCGCGGTCGCTGATGACGTGGCAGGAGCAGACGATCATGGCCGTTCAGGTGCAACAAGAGGAGTACGGCGCCATTTTACGCAAGCGCCAATTACTTGCAATTCATTTGTTGCAATTTAGGGGGCTTCCAATCAGTGGATGATCCCGGCCGCTCTTCCAGCCAACGGCCCGATCGGAAAGGGGAAATTGAGCCCGTCCGCCGCCGCCCTCCCTTTCGCGGCCACCGTCCGCTCAGGCGGCCGCCAGACCGATGACCGATACGACCTGGTCGACGACCTCCTCGACCAGATTGCGGTCGTCGCCCTCGCCCATCACGCGGATCACCGGCTCGGTGCCGGACGGGCGGATGAGCAGCCGGCCGTGCCCGTCGAGCCGCCGCTCGGCGTCGCTGATCGCCGTCTTGACCGCGGGATTGTCGAGCGGCTTGCCGCCGCGATAGCGGACGTTCTTGAGCACCTGCGGCAGCGGATCGAAGCGATGGCAGACCTCGGAGACGGGGCGGCCGAGCTTGCGCACCACCGCGAGGACCTGCAGCGCGGAGACGAAGCCGTCCCCCGTGGTGGTGAAATCCCAGAGGATGACGTGGCCGGACGGCTCGCCGCCGACATTGATGTTGCGGGCGCGCATCTGTTCCAGCACGTAGCGGTCGCCGACCGGCGTGCGCACCAGTTCGACGCCGATGCCGGCGAGGAAGCGCTCCAGGCCGAGATTGGACATCACCGTCGCCACCACGGCGGGCGTGGTCAGCCGGCCTTCCTCCTTCCAGCTCTCCGCGATCACCGCGAGAATCTGGTCGCCGTCGACGACATGGCCGTGCTCGTCGACGATGACGACGCGGTCGGCGTCGCCGTCGAGCGCGATGCCCATGTCCGCGCGCATCTCGCGAACCTTCTGGCACAGCGCCTCGGGCGCGGTCGAGCCGCATTCCTTGTTGATGTTGAGTCCGTCCGGGTTCACGCCGATCGCGATCACGTCGGCGCCGAGTTCCCACAGCGCTTCGGGCACCACCTTGTAGGCGGCGCCGTTCGCGCAATCGACGACGATGCGCATGCCTTCGAGATTGAGCGTGCGCGGCAGCGTCCGCTTGGCGAATTCGATGTAGCGGTCGTGAACCCCGTCGATGCGGCGGGCGCGCCCGAGTTCGCCGTTCTTGGCGAGCTTCTTGGAGATGTTGCCGTCCATCAGCTTTTCGATTTCAAGCTCGACCTCGTCGGAGAGCTTGAGGCCGTCGGGACCGAACAGCTTGATGCCGTTGTCGTCGTAAGGATTGTGCGAGGCCGAGATCATGACGCCGAGATCGGCGCGCATCGAGCGCGTGAGCATGGCCACCGCCGGCGTCGGCATCGGGCCGAGCAGCAGCACGTCCATGCCGACCGAGGTGAAGCCGGCCACCAGCGCCGTCTCGATCATGTAGCTCGACAGCCGGGTGTCCTTGCCGATGACGACGCGGTGACGATATTCGCCACGGCGAAAGGTGAGCCCCGCCGCCTGCCCCACCCGCAACGCCAGTTCCGGCGTGATGACGGAATTCGCGCGGCCACGGATGCCGTCGGTGCCAAAATATTTGCGAACCAAGAAAAACCCCTCCGGTTCATGCCTGGGCGCGGGCCTGAAGCCGCCGCCGCCATGAGCCTGTTCGAGCCGTTGCTTATAGGCGATTTCGGCCGCGCATATTTCACGAATTATGTGAAAAAGTTACCGAGCCCGGCCGTCGCCTTCAATAAATAATGTAAATTCAATACGTTAAAAGACCGTGCGCGTCTGGTCGGCGCGGTCCGCGAACCGGTCCCACGACAATTGTCAGGCCGTTCCGCCCCGGCCTTTCGTCCAGTTGCTTTTTGCGTGGCAACGATCAATCTCGGCCGCCATGATCGCGGCCGAGCCCGAGGAGAGCGACCGACAATGAAGAACATCACCTGCATCGAGGACCTGCGCATCCTTCATCGCCGCAAGGTGCCGCGCGCCTTTTTCGAATATGTCGATCGCGGCTCCTACGCCGAGGAGACGCTGCGCGCCAACCGCGCCGACCTCGAAAGGATCAAGTTCCGCCAGAAGATCCTCGTCGACGTCTCCGCGCGCGAGACCGCGACCCGGATTCTCGGCGAGCCGGCCGCGCTGCCGCTGGTGCTGGCGCCGATCGGCCTGACCGGCATGCAATATGGCGACGGCGAAATCCACGCCTGCCGCGCGGCGGTCGCGGCCGGCATTCCCTTCACCCTTTCCACCATGTCGATCTGCTCGATCGAGGACGTGGCCGCCGCCGTCGGCAAGCCGTTCTGGTTCCAGCTCTATGTGATGCGCGATCGCGGCTTCGCCCGCGCTTTGATCGAGCGCGCCATCGCCGCCAAATGCGACGCGCTGGTGCTCACGGTCGATCTCCAGGTGATCGGCCAGCGTCACGCCGACATCAAGAACGGCCTCACCGTGCCGCCGCAGGTGCGGCTGCGAAACCTGTTCGACATCGCCATGCGGCCGGAATGGGCGCTCGGCGTGGCGCGCGCCAAGCGTCGCACCTTCGGCAATCTCGACGGCCACCTGAAGGGGACCGAGGGACTGACCGCGCTGTCGGCGTGGATCGCGACCCAGTTCGATCCGACGCTGAGCTGGAAGGACGTCGACTGGATCCGCTCGATCTGGCCGGGCAAGCTGGTGATCAAGGGCATTCTCGACGAGGACGACGCGCGCGCGGCCGCGGCCGCCGGCGCGCAGGCGATCGTCGTCTCCAATCACGGCGGACGACAGCTCGACGGCGCGCCCTCCTCCATCGCCATGCTGCCGCGCATCACCGACGCCGTCGGCGACAAGGTCGAAATGATGTTCGACGGCGGCGTGCGCACCGGGCAGGACGTGATGCGCGCGCTCGCGCTCGGCGCGAAGTCCTGCATGATCGGACGCGCCTATATTCACGGCCTCGGCGCGGCCGGGGAAGCCGGCGTCGCCAAGGCGATCGACATCATCGGCAAGGAGCTCATGACCACGATGGGCCTGTGCGGCGTCAACCGCGTCGGCGACATCGGCCCGCATAATCTGACGAGGGATTGAACCGCCGGCGCGGGCCTCACCCGCCCGCGAGATCGGCCTCGACCAGGGCGCGCAATTCGGCGGTGACGCTCGGCACGCGGCCGAACCACAACGAAAAGCCGCGCACGGCCTGATGCAGCAGCATGCCGAGACCATCGGCGACACGCAGGCCCCGCGCGCGCGCCGATTTCAGCAGGCCGGTTTCGAGCGGCACATAGACGAGATCGGCCACCACCGCCGTCTCCGGCAGCAGGCCGAGGTCGAGCCTCGGTGACGGCTGCCCCGCCATGCCGAGCGAGGTCGTGTTCACCAGCAGCCCCGCGCGCGGCAGCAGGCGCGGAAGATCGTTCCACGTCGCCGGCACGACCGCCTGGCCGAAGGCCGATCGCAGCGCCTCGGCGCGTTCGAGCGTGCGGTTGACGAGATCGACGCGCGTCACGCCCCGCTCGATAAGCCCGTGGACGACCGCGCGCGCCGAACCGCCCGCGCCCAGAACCAGCGCCGTGCCCGAGGCGTCCCAGCCCGGCGCGCATGCGTCGAGATTATTGATGAAGCCCTCGACGTCGGTATTGGTCGAACGCAGCACCTCGCCCTCAAGCCAGAGCGTATTGGCCGCGCCGACCGCGCGGGCGCGCGCGTCGGGACGCGACAGCGCCAGCGCCCGTTCCTTGTGCGGGATCGTCACATTGGCTCCGACATAGCCGCGCGAGGCGAGATGACGAATGAAATCGTCGAAGCGATCCGGCGCCACCGCCTCGATGCGGTAGTCGCCGGCGATGCCGAAGGATTTCAGCCAATAGCGATGAATGAGCGGCGAGCGCGAATGCGCCGCCGGCCATCCGATCAGACATGCCGCGGGTGGAGCCTGTGTCATCCCGAAATCACGGAGCCGCGCCGAGCACGCGCGGGACTCGCCCACGCCGGCTCGCGCAAATCGCGGGCGGCGGCCAAGCCGTCGGCCATGCCGCCGCCCCTTGACGAACTATGCCGCCGCCGCGCGCCGCGCGGCGATGATCTGGTCGGCGGTGCGCCCGGTAAGTTCGGCCATGTGGTCGAAGGTGCGGGTGAAGGATCCCGCGCCCGCCGTCGCCGACCGCACGTCGACGATCAGATTGCCGATCTCGGCTTCGGGCAGCGTCGCCTTGACGACATCCCACCCGTGCCAGCCCTCGCGCGCCTCGAAGCTGATGATCTGCCCGCGCCGTCCGGAGAGAATGGCGTTGATCTTGGCGGTGGCCTCGACCGGACAGACGATATCGACCGCCCAGATCGGTTCGAGCAGAACCGGCTGGCATTGCGGCAGACCCTCGGACAGGCCGATGCGCGCGGCCGTGCGGAACGCCAGATCGGAGGAGTCGACGGCGTGATAGGAGCCGTCGATCAACGTCACCACGAGGTCGACCACCGGAAAGCCGAGCGGGCCGTGCTTGAGGCCGTCGATCACGCCCTCCTCGACCGCCGGGATGTAGTTGCGCGGAACCACGCCGCCGGTGATCTTCTCCTCGAAGATGAAGCCCGCCCCGCGCGGACGCGGCTGAATCTCCAGCACGACGTCGCCGAACTGGCCGTGACCACCGGACTGCTTCTTGTGCCGGCCGCGCTGGGTGACGCCCTTGCGGATGGTCTCGCGGTAGCCGATGCTCGGCGTGTGCTGTTCGAGACCGACGCCGAAGCGGTCGCGCAGGCGCTCCACCGCCACGCGCAGATGCATTTCGCCCTGCCCCCAGACGATGACCTCGTGGGTTTCGGGATCGTGCACCACCGTCAGCGACGGATCCTCCTCGCTCAGACGCACCAGCGCCTGGCCGAGCTTGACGTCGTCCTTGCGGTCTTTGGCGGTGACCGCGGTCGACAGGACCGGCGGATGCGCCGACATGTCGACCAACGGGGGATGAGCCGCCTTGCCGGCGGTCAAGGTATCGCCGGTCTTGGAGTGCTCGACCTTGCCGAGCGCGACCGTGTCGCCGGCCGCCGCCGACTGGCGCTTGTTCTGGTGCGATCCGAGCATGCCGTAGATGCCCGAGATGCGCCCGGCCTCGCCGGCCGGCGAGGCGAGCGTGGTGCCGTCAGTGAGCTGGCCGGAGAAGAGGCGCACCAGCGAGAGCTTGCCGCCGTGCTGGGTATGCAGCGTCTTCACCGCGTAGCAGACAGCGTCGCTGTTGCCGACATGCACGCCGATGCGTTGCGCGGTCTCGGTCACGCCCGGCGCCTCGTGGCGCAGCGCCTTGAGCAGGCGCATGATGCCGTTCTCGCGCAAGGCCGAGCCGATGAACACCGGACAGATCAGGCCCTCGCGCAACTCGCGGCCGAGATCGTCGAAGACGAGATCGCGCGGCGGCGGCACATCCTCCAGAAGCTGCTCCATCAGCTTGTCGTCGTGATCGGCGAGCGACTCGAGCATGGTGAAACGGGCTTCCTTCTCGCGGTCGAGATCGCCGCCATTGAGATCGATGACTTCCGAGGGAAGATGCTCGCGATAGACAAATGCGCGCTCGAGCGCGAGATCGACGAAGCCGAAGATCAGTTCGCCGTTCCAGATCGGGATCTGGCGGAGCACCAGCGGAATGCGCGAGGCCGGCTGCAGCAGCTTGAGCGCCTCGGTGATCTGCTTGTCGACCTTGTCGATCTTGTTGAGGAAGATGAAGCGCGGGATGGCGAGGTCCTCGAGCTCGCGCAGGATCAGTTGAAGCTGCGGCAGCTTGCGCTCGTCGGCCTCGCAGACCACGATCGCCGCGTCGACCGCGGGCAGCGCCGCGCGCATGTCGTGCACGAACTCGACCGAGCCGGGGCAATCGAGGAAGGTATAGGTCTCACCCATGAAGGTGGTGGTCGCGGGCGTGAGCTCGACGGTCATCTTGTGATGACGCGCCTCGGCGCTGGAATCGCCGACGGTGGTGCCGGCGTCGACCGAGCCGGTACGCGGGATCGCGCCGGTCCGGGCCAGAATTGCTTCAAGCAGCGAGGTTTTTCCGCTCTGAAAGGGGCCCACAAGCGCGATGCACCGTGGACCTTGGGGACTTCTGCCTTCTTGTCCCATTTTGCCGCCTCCTTGCGCAACATCGGGCGAAGTGGATTCCGGTTCGCCAGCGGATCGTGCGCGAATTTATCGTCGTGTCATGAAATCGAGCGCAAGGCCGGTACCCACACTTGCCGATCGCGTTCAGGGATGGAATTCGGCCCCGAAAGACGGGGGCCGGCCGGTTATCGTTTCAGGCGGCATGGGGCTTGGCAAGGGGGGTCCCGCGCGCCCTTCGGCTAAGGCGCGGAAAGAAGAACGACGGGAAAGCTTGACAGGATTTCGCCGCGCGACCGGCCGCGAAACGTTCGCAACGCGCCGCCCCCACGCGCGACAATGCCGGGGATCATCCCGGTCGGACCGGCACGCTCGAAGACGCCGCGCGCGGCGCCAAATCGGCGACGTTCTTTATGGGGCCGAACGCGGTTCCATGTCGGCGAGGTCTTTCATGGAGCCGAACGCAGTTCCATGTCGGCCACGCCGAGCGCGAGATTGACGCCGACCTGCCCAGTCACGCTGAACGGTTGCAGCGAGATCGTGCTGTTGTTGCCGCCGACCAGGGCGTTGGCGCCACCGCCGACGCCGATCGAAGCGCTGCCCGCCGCGCCCGCGTAGTTGCCGGCAAGGTCGCCCTTCGCCAAACGCCGCGTCGGCGCATAGACCGCCCAGGCCAGATTCGACCGGTCGACGGTGCCGAGATCGACCCCGAAGCGGCGGATCGTCGCGTCATAGCGGTCGACGATGATGCCGCCCGGCTCGCGCAGGACGCAGGCATAGCGACTGACCGAACCGACGACCAGGCCGGTCGACGAGCCGCCGCGACATTCCAGCACGCCGACTTCGACCTGCGGTTGGGCGATGGCGAGCCCGGCGGTCGCGAAAAACAGCGCCGCCGCCGTCGCCGGAAGGAGGTTGCCGAAGTTGCGCATGATGATCCTTCTCTTGCTGCTCATTTGGTAAAAGAAAACACGTGGCGCGACTCGATCGATCGGAGCGGCACTTCAAGCGAAATTCTGCGCGCGGCACGGTAACGCGTCAAGCGTGGGCGAGCCTGTTCGCGCGCGTGGCTGGCGCATTCTTGACGCGCATTTGACCCGTACTTTGGGCGAGGCTGCCCACCCGCCATCCTCGCGAGCAACCATTCGCGCGGGAAACCGGCGTTTTTGCGATGCCTCAGGTCAGGGCGCCGCAAAACTTCTGGATGCGCCGGCAGGCTTCCTCGAGGTCCGAGGTCTTCGTCGCGTAGGAAATGCGGAACGCGGGCCCAAGACCAAAGGCCGACCCCTGCACGACGGCTACGCCCTCCGCCTCCAGAAGCTCGGTGACGAAGTCCTCGTCGCTGGCGAGCTTCTTGCCCGACGGCGTCGTCTTGCCGATCGTTCCGGCGCAGGACGGATAGACGTAGAACGCCCCTTCCGGTCGCGGGCAGGCGATGCCGGTGGCCTGGTTGAGCATGGCCACGACCAGATCGCGGCGCTCCTTAAACACCTTGTTGTTGGCGGCGATGAAGTCCTGCGGACCGTTGAGCGCCTCGACCGCCGCCCATTGCGAGATCGAGGACGGGTTCGAGGTCGATTGCGACTGGATCGTCGCCATCGCCTTGATCAGTTCGGCCGGCCCGCCGGCATAGCCGATCCGCCAGCCGGTCATGCAATAGGCCTTCGACACGCCGTTGACGGTCAGCGTCCGGTCGAACAGGAGCGGCTCGACCTGCGCCGGCGTGGTGAATACGAAGTCGTCGTAGACGAGGTGCTCGTACATGTCGTCGGTCATCACCCACACATGCGGGTGCCTGACGAGCACGTCGGTGATCGCCTTGAGCTCGGCGCGCGTGTAGGCCGCGCCGGTGGGGTTCGACGGCGAGTTGAGGATGAGCCACTTCGTCTTCGGCGTGATCGCCTTTTCCAGCGCCTCGGGCCTGAGCTTGAAGCCCTGCTCGGCGGTACAGACCACCGGCACCGGCTCGCCGCCGGCCAGCGCCACCATTTCCGGGTAGCTCACCCAATAGGGCGCGGGAATGACGACCTCGTCGCCCGGATTGATGGTCGCCATCAGGGCGTTGTAGAGCACCTGCTTGCCGCCGGTCCCCACCGTGATCTGCGCGGGCTTGTAGGAAAGCCCGTTCTCCCGGCTGAACTTGGCGATGATCGCCTCCTTCAGCTCGGGGATGCCGTCGACGGCGGTATATTTCGTCTTGCCGGCCTCGATCGCGTGAATGGCGGCGAGCTTGATGTTGCCCGGCGTGTCGAAGTCGGGTTCGCCGGCGCCGAGGCCGATGACGTTGCGCCCGGCCGCTTTCAGCACGCGCGCCTTGTCCGTGACCGCGAGCGTCGCGGACGGCTTGATACGGCTGAGCGAGTCGGCGATGAAACCCATTTCCTGCTGCTCCCAAGAATGACCTTCCGGACGATCTTCGCGCCGTGCGCGACCGGTCGAAACGAAACGCCGCACACTAGGCAAGGCTTCGTTGCGTCGCAAGAATTTCCACGCCCACGGCCCACAGTCCCCGCGCGCGCCCGGTCCTCCCCCTCGCCCATCCTGGGGGTTTCTTCCCCCAAGTCGCGAAAAGCTTCACTTTTCGGGAATGTCGCGAAGCGGACGTTTCCTCGGCGATACACGGCAATAATCGTTCCGGAGCGGCGCGGGCCGGAACACATTTTTTCGCCACGCCATGGATTTGCGCCGCGCATCGTGCTTTTCGCGCGCCGCCCTTGCGCGCCGGGACGCCGGCCACCACTGTGATGCCATGTTGCCTCGGCATCCGGACGCGTCGGCGTTCGCGGCCGGCGAACTGGGAGGCGCGATGTACACGCTCTATTCGACGCGGGTCGGCGGCAACAGCTACAAGGCGCGGCTCGCGCTCGCGCTGCTCAATGTCGACTACCGCCTCGTCGATATCGACATCCTCAAGGGCGAGAGCCGGACGCCGGAATTCCTGGCGATGAACCCGACCGGCCAGGTGCCGGTGCTCGAGGTCGCGCCCGGCCGGTTCCTGGCCGAATCGAACGCGATCCTTTGGTACATCGCCATCGGCACACAGCTTGCTCCCGAGGACCGCCTCGACCGCGCCTTCGCCCTGCAATGGATGTTCTTCGAACAGCACAGCCTCGAACCCAATGTCGGCGCGGCGCATTTCTGGCTCGCCCAGGTCAAGGGCGGGCGCGAATTGCACACCCATTCGATCGAGGACTGGCTTGATCGCGGCTATCGCGCGCTCGCGGTTCTCGACAAGCATCTCGCCGCCAACGACTACATCGCCGCCGGGCACCTGACGGTCGCCGACATCGCGCTCTACGCCACCGCGCGCATCGCCAGCGGCTGCGATTTCCACGTGAACGATTTCGCCGCGCTGCGCGCCTGGATGGGCCGCGTGGAAAGCGAGCCCGGTTTCGTGCCGATCGAATGGAAGCCGGAACCGGTCGAGCCGATCCTCGCGGCCACGCTCGCGCCGCCCGAGTGAGCCGTTCCACGATTTCGCCACGGTCCGGCCACGGCGCGACTCCAAACCCGCCGGGGTTGGGCCCGTTTCCTCGGCGATCATGCCGGCATGACTGATTCGCTTCGAGACACCGCGCCGGCTCTGCGCTGCTCGGATTTCCCGCGTCGCGCGAGGCGAGGAGACCCGGGCGGGTTCACGCAAGCGGACCCGCGCGCCGAACACGACACCGCCCTTGGCGGCGCCGAACCCGGTCGAACCTCCGTCGCGCCGAGCTTGCTCGCCGCCGCGGGCCTTGCCCTTTCCACGCTCGTCGCCGCGTCGGCGCTGACGATCTCCGTCGCCAAGGCGGCGTTCGATCTCGTCCCGCATTAACGCGCCCGCGCCGAGGAAAGCCGCGCCGATTGCGCTTGCAAGCGCGTCGCCGCGCTGGCTCAATTCCGGCAAGCGGCCGGCATGCGGCGGCCGGCAAAACGGGGTCCGACGCGAGTGGAATGCGCGCCATGACTTTGCCGGTGATGCCGGCACCATCGCGATGACGCGGGAGATACCCGCGACGGCCGCGCGCGCCGTGTTGCTCGGCTGCGCCATGCTCCTTTGCGGCGCCGGCGTCCTCGACCGCGCCGCCCGGGCCGAGAGCCGGGCTGTCGAGATCGCGCCCTCCTCGGCGGGCGACCTGCGCGTCGAGGTCGTCGCCGACGGTCTTTCCCATCCCTGGGCGCTGGCGTTCCTGCCCGACGGACGGATGCTCGTGACCGAAAGGCCCGGACGCATCCGCCTGGTGTCGCCCCAGGGCGAGCTTTCCGCCCCGCTCGCCGGCGCGCCCCGGGTGTGGGCCTCCGCGCAGGGCGGCATGCTCGACCTCATCCTCGACCGCGACTTTTCCGCCAACGCGACGGTCTATTTCTGCTTCGCCGAACCGGTCGACGGCGGAGGCCGCACCGCGCTCGCGCGCGCGCGCCTCGTCGACGGACCGCGCCCGGGTCTTGGCGACGTCCAGATCATCTTCCGCCAGGAAGGACCGCTCTCGGCCGGCTATCACTACGGCTGCCGCATCGTCCAGGCGCCGGACCGCAACCTCTTTCTCACGCTCGGCGACCACTACACGCCGCGCGACCAGGCGCAGAACCTCGCCAATCACCTGGGCAAGATCGTGCGCGTCGCGCCGGACGGCTCCGTTCCCCCGGACAATCCCTTTCTCGGGCGTCCCGGCGCACGGCCCGAAATCTGGAGCTACGGCCACCGCAATCCGCAGAGCCTCGCCATCAATCCCGCCTCCGGCCAGTTGTGGGAGATCGAGCACGGTCCGCGCGGCGGCGACGAGGTCAACATCATCCTGCCCGGAAGGAATTACGGCTGGCCCGTCATCGGCTACGGCATCGATTATTCGGGCGCGCGAATCCACGAGAGCACGCACAAGGAAGGCATGGAACAGCCGATCAAATATTGGGTGCCTTCGATCGCGCCGTCCGGGATGGCGTTTCTGGCCGCAGGCCTGTTCCCGACATGGCGCGGCAGCCTGTTCACCGGCGCGCTCGCCGGGCGGATGCTTTCGCGCCTGTCGATCGATGGCGACAAGGTGACGGGCGAGGAGCGGCTGCTGGAAAAGCTCGGCGAGCGCATCCGCGATGTGCGCGAAGGTCCCGACGGCGCGCTGTGGCTACTGACCGACGACGATCCGGGCCGGATCCTTCGACTGTCGCCGGCGGCCCGTTAGATCGTGTCCGCGCTCACCATTTGTGAAAGATGAAGAACGCGCCGGCCGCGATGAACGCAAATCCGATCCCGTGGTTCCAGGCGATCGGCTCCTTGAGATAGAGCACCGAGAAGACGGCGAAGACGATGAGCGTGACGACCTCCTGGATCGTCTTGAGCTCGGCGGTCGAATAGACCGCGCTGCCCCAGCGATTGGCCGGAACGGCGAGGCAGTACTCGATCAGGGCGATCGCCCAGCTGACGAGGATGGCGGCGGCGAGCGGCGATTCCTTGAATCGCAGATGCCCATACCAGGCGAAGGTCATGAAGACGTTGGAGGCGACGAGGAGAATGATCGGCAGAACCGAAGCCGGCGGCGAAAACGTCATGGCAAGGCCCATCGAGAAGGAGAGCGCGATACCGCCGCGTAGCCTCCCGCTTCGCGGAAAGCCAGCGCAAGATCGTGTTGAACTCGGTCGATGCCCGGGGCAGGATTGGCGGCGTCCGGTCCTAGGCGGGAAGAAAACGATGATTCGATTGACGGCCCCGATCCTGACGGCTCTGGCGATCGCGGTCTGGACATTGCCGGCGCACGCCCAATACGGGACGCCCCAGCAATACCGAGCGATCCAGCCGACGATCGCGGACTCCGATCCCGGCGTCGAGCCGGACGAGTCGACGGAGCTTCCCGCCGCCTATCGCCGCACGCCGGTGTTCTACCGCTCGGATCATCCGCCCGGCACCATCGTCGTCAACACGCGCGAGCGCTTCCTCTACCTGATCATGCCGAACAGCCGCGCGCTGCGTTACGGCATCGGCGTCGGACGCGAAGGCTTCGAGTGGTCGGGCCTGCTCAAGGTCACGCGCAAGGCGGAATGGCCGGATTGGACGCCGCCGGCGGAAATGATCACGCGTCAGCCCTACCTGCCGCGCTTCATGGCGGGCGGGCCGGGCAACCCGATGGGCGCGCGCGCGCTCTATCTCGGCGGCACCGTCTATCGCATCCACGGCACCAACGCGCCGCAGACGATCGGCCACGCCGTGTCGTCGGGATGCTTCCGCCTCGTCAATGACGAGATCGTCGATCTCTACGAGCGCGTGCCCGTCGGCACCAAGGTCGTGGTCTTCCAATAGCGATGACGGGCGAGCCGGCAAATTCAAACCCCGCGCGCGTCGTCGTCTGCGCCAGGTGCGGCGCCTCGTTCGGCTGCGATCTGTCGGGCGAATGCTGGTGCGCCCATGAGACGTTCCGCCTGCCCATCCCGACCGATGCCGCAAGCGACTGCCTCTGCCCGGTTTGCCTGCGCGCGGCGGCGGCCTTGCCTGAACCTTACACCGGATAGGCGACCGCCTTGCGCGCGAAGCCGTCGAGCGCGTCAAGCATGCGCTCGCGCCACGCGAACACCGGATCGTCCTCGACCAGAAGCCGGAACGGGCTGATGCAGCGCGCCCATTGGAAGCCGCCGAAGATGATGTAGTCGCCGTAATCGGGCGACGCGCCGCCGACGAACGGCTGTCCGCGCAGCATCATCCGCAGCGGATCGAGATTCTGGCGGAACGCCTCCACGCGCGTGTCGCGGTCCGCGCTCGCCGCCTCCAGCGTCATGCCGAGCTGCTTCTCGCGGCTTTCGCGGAAATAGGCGCGGTCCTTTTCGTGCAGATGGCCGAAGATGTCGGTCAGGATCAGGCGGAACATCGAACGGTGAAGGCTGGCGTCGCCCCAACCGTTGATGAAGCGCGCCATGGCGCGTCCGCCGGCGCCGCCGAACAGCGACGGCCGGTCGGGATAGGTGTCCTCCAGATATTCGGCGATGGTCCAGGAATCCCAGACCGGCTTGTCGCCATCCATCAGCACCGGCACGCGGCCCTGCTTGGTGAAGGCGATCGCCTCCTTCTCGGTGAAACGCCACGGGATCGTTTCCACCTCGAGACCCTTATGCGCGAGCGCCAGCTTCGTGCGCCAGCAGAACGGGCTGAACCGTCGCGCCGGATCGGCGGCGGCGAGATCGTGGAGAGTTCGCATGGCGCTCGTGCTCCTCAGGACTTCACGACGGAGGCGGACTGACCGAACAGGATCTTGCGTTCCTCGTCGGTGCGATTGACGGTCGCGTTGGGATTGACCTCCTTGCCGATCTCGTAGGCGCGCGTCACGGCCGGCCGCGCCGCGATGGCTTCGAACCAGCGCTTGAGATGGGGGAAGTCATCGAGGTCCTGGCCCTGCCGCTTCCACGGCACGATCCAGGGATAGCTCGCCATGTCGGCGATCGAATAGGCGCCGGCGATGAACTCGCGATCGGCGAGGCGTTTATTCAGCACGCCATACAGGCGGTTGGTCTCCTTGACGTAGCGGTCGATGGCATAGGGGATCGGCTCGGGCGCGTAGATCGCGAAATGGTGATTCTGCCCGGCCATCGGCCCGAGGCCGCCCATCTGCCAAAACAGCCATTGAACGACGTCGAAGCGTCCGCGCAGGTCGGACGGCAGGAACCGCCCCGACTTCTCCGCGAGATAGAGCAGGATCGCGCCTGACTCGAATACAGACACCGGCTTGCCGCCGTCGGCGGGCGCGTTGTCCACAATCGCGGGCATGCGGTTATTTGGCGCGATCGCCAGGAATTCCGGCTTGAACTGGTCGCCCTTGCCGATGTTCACGGGAAAGATCTTGTAGGGCAGCTTCGCCTCTTCGAGGAAGATCGTGATCTTGTGACCGTTCGGCGTGGGCCAATAATGCAAGTCGATCATGATGCGCCTTTCCGCGTGGCATTGATTGCGTTGCAGGAACTCTCGGCTCGCGCCGGCGGTCGCGGCGCCCACCGCGCATTACGCCGTCGCCGGTGGCGGTCCGCGCCGGCCCAGCCAGCTTGGGACATGCGACAGGGCGGCAGTTCAGGAAAGCTTCGCATGAAAGTCAATGGCCGCGACCGCCGCGCATGGCTCCCACTCCTTGGGATTGTGCATGACGGGACGACCGACGAGACTTGCAATCGCATCCACTTTCGTTTCGAATTCGTCCGATTCCTCCTCGGCCTTACCAATCCGCTTATTGCTCAATCGCTTTTTTTCGGCTGGCATCGCCCGCCGGAGCGATCGACAACGGCGAAAGCGCCCGGTGGGACCTAGGGAAACGAATTTCTGGATCATTCCGATGCGTAAGGCCACGGCGGACAAGCAACACAAGGGCGGCGGACCACTCGTCGGCACCCGCGTCATCGAGATGAACGCGATCGGACCGGTGCCGTTTTGCGGCATGATGCTCGCCGACATGGGCGCGGACGTGGCGCGCATCGTCCGGGACGGCAGCCCATCGCCGCTCGACCGGCTCGGCGCGGAGGTGCTGCTGCGCGGACGCACGACCCTCACCGCCAATCTCAAATACGAGGTCGATCGCGCCGCGCTGCTCGAACTGATCGGTCACGCCGACATCCTGATCGAGGGGTTCCGTCCCGGCGTGATGGAGCGGCTGGGATTCGGACCCGATGCTTGCCTGGCGCGCAATCGCCGCCTCGTCTACGGACGGATGACGGGATGGGGCCAACAGGGACCTTTGGCGCCGCGTGTCGGCCATGACATCAATTACATCGGGCTCAGCGGCGCGCTGTCCTCGATCGGAAAGGCGAACGAACCGCCGACCGTGCCGCTCAATCTCGTCGGCGATTACGGTGGCGGCGCGATGCTGCTCTTGGCCGGCGTTCTCGCCGCGCGCGTCGAGGCGCAACGCTCGGGCAAGGGCCAGGTGGTCGACGCGGCGATGACGGACGGCTCCGCGCTGCTGATGAGCGTGTTCTATGCCATTCAGAAGCAGGGCGTGTGGCCACGCCCGCGCGGCGGGAACCTGCTCGACGGCGGCGCGCCGTTCTACCGTTGCTATCGCTGCGCCGACGGCGAGTACATGGCGGTCGGCGCGATCGAACCGGCGTTTTTCGCCGAATTGCTGAAGGGACTCGGCATTCCCGCCAACTCGGTCGTTCAGCTCGACCGTAACGGCTGGCCGGCCATGGAAGCGCGCTTCGCGGATATCTTCGCGTCAAAATCGCGCGCCGAATGGATGACGATCTTCGAGGGGCGCGACGCCTGCGTCAGCCCGGTCCTCTCCATCGCCGAGGCGCCGCAACACCCGCATAACATCGCGCGCCGAACTTTCGTCGAGACGGACGGGACCGTGCACCCCGCGCCGGGGCCGCGCTTCTCGCGAACGCCTAGCAACTGTCCCAAATCCCGCCGTGGCGATTTCGGCGATCTTCTGCGACGCTGGAAGGCGACCGTATAGGGCGGCACGGCGGCGACAACGCCGGATGCCGCCGCGGGCAGGCATCATCCCGGCATTACCCATGAGCTTCGATTACGACTACATCATCGTGGGCTCCGGCTTCGGCGGCAGCGTCGCGGCGTTGCGACTCGCCGAAAAGGGCTACCGCGTCGGCGTGATGGAGATGGGCCGGCGCTGGACGCCCGACACTCTGCCGAAAACCAATTGGTCGCTGTCGCGCTGGCTGTGGCGTCCCGAGATCGGTCTGCGCGGCTTCTTCAGTCTGCGCATCTTTCGCCATGTCGTCGTGCTCAGCGGCAACGCGGTCGGCGGCGGCTCGATCACCTACGCCAACACGCTGCTGGTGCCGCCGGCGAAGGTCTGGAACGAGGGAACATGGGCGGGCGTCGCCGACTGGCACAAGGTGATGCCCGGCCATTTCGCCACCGCCCGGCGCATGCTCGGCGTCACCACCAACCGCAGGCTCGGCCCGGCCGACCAGCGGCTAAAGCAGATGGCGGACGCGGCCGGCGTCGGCGACACTTATTATCCGACCGAGGTCGGCGTCTTCTTCGGCGACGACGGCGACGCGCCGGGCACGACCCATTCCGATCCTTATTTCGACGGCGCGGGCCCGGAGCGGACGACCTGCAACGGCTGCGGCGGCTGCATGGTCGGCTGCCGCCACGGGGCCAAGAATACCCTCGACGTCAATTATCTCTATCTCGCCGAGAAGCTCGGCGCGACCGTCCATGCCGACACCAAGGTCGTCGACATCGTCCCGCGCGAGGGCGCGAGCGACGGCGCGAACGGCTACCGGGTCACGACACGGGCGATGGGCGCGGGCAAGGCGGACGGCGGCTCGCGCGGCGTGTTCACCTGTCGCGGCGTGGTGCTGTCGGCCTCCTCGCTCGGCACGCAGGACCTGCTGTTCCGGCTGAAGCTGAGCGGCTCGCTGCCGCGCGTCTCCGACGCGCTCGGCGACCACGTCATCACCAACGCCGAATCGTTGATCGGCGTGCGCTACCCGCGTTCCGAGGTCGACCTCTCCGAGGGCGTGGCCATCGGTTCGGGGGTCTATATCGATCAGTACACCCATATCGAGGCGACGCGCTATCCGAAGGGCTCCGACAGCATGGGCCTGATCACCACCTTGCTCGCCTCCGGCCGGCCGGGCTGGCATCGCCGCCTGGTATGGCTCGCCTCGCTCGCCGGCATGGCCGTGACCCGGCCGCGCGCGCTGCTGCGCCTTCTCAATCCGGTGGGGTTCGCCCGCGAGTCGATGATCTTCCTGTGCATGCAGACGCTCGACGGCCGCCTGAAGATGCGGCTCAAGCGGGCGTGGTACTGGCCGTTCATGAAACGCCTGGTCACGACCGGCGCGCCGATCCCGACCTTCATTCCGCAAGCCAATGATTTCGCCGTCAAGGCCGCGCGAGCGACCGGCGGCCTGCCGATGACCTCGCTCACCGAAATCCTGTTCAATATTCCCATGACCGCGCATTGCATGGGCGGGGCGGTGATCGCGCGCGCGCCCGGCGAGGGCGTCTGCGACGGTCGCCACCGTGTCTTCGGCTATCGCAACATGTATATTTGCGACGGCGCGATGCTCGGCGCCAATCTCGGCGTCAATCCGAGCCTGACGATCACGGCGCTCGCCGAGCACGCCATGAGCCATCTTCCGTCCGCCGACCGGCAGGACTGGAACGACGCGGCCGCGGATGTGCCCTCCGCGCCGCGAGCCGGAGGACAGACCGCGTGACCACGACGCCCGCAGAACTTCGCGAAACGTTCGACCGCCAATTCGCCGCCTCGCGCGCCGAGCCGCCCGCGACCTGGCAAACGCGGCGCGACCGGCTGCGACGGCTCCGCGCGCTCGTCATGACGCATCGCGCCGCGATCGCCGCCGCGATCAACGAGGATTTCGGCAACCGCGCCGCGGGCGAGACCGACCTCCTCGAACTGGTCCCGACGCTCGGGGCGTTTCGCCACGCCCTTGCCCACGGCGAGCGCTGGATGCGCGCGCGCCGGCGCCCCACCACGATCTGGTTTCGCCCCGGCCGGTCGCGCGTCATGCCGCAGCCGCTTGGCGTCGCCGGCATCATCTCGCCGTGGAATTATCCGCTGCTGCTCACCGTCGGCCCCCTGACCTCGGCGATCGCGGCAGGCAATCGCGCCATGGTCAAGTTGTCGGAATTCTCGCCGCGCTTCGGCGAATTGTTCGCGCGTCTCGTCGCCGATGCTTTCGATCCGGCGGAACTCGCGGTCGTCAATGGCGCCGCCGACATCGGCGGGGCGTTTTCGGCGCTGCCCTTCGACCGGCTGCTGTTCACCGGCTCGACCGCGGTCGGCCATCACATCATGCGCGCGGCCGCCGACAATCTGACGCCGGTGACGCTCGAACTCGGCGGCAAGTCGCCCGCGATCATCGCCGCCGACGCCGATTTCGATCGCGCGGTGACGCGCATCATGGCCGGCAAGCTGTACAACGCCGGCCAGACCTGCATCGCGCCGGACTACGTGCTGTTGCCGAACGACCGGATCACGGAATTCATCGACAAGGCGCGCGCGACGACGCTGCGCTTCTATCCGGCGCGCACGCGCGAGCGCGATTACACCACCATCATCAGCGACCGCCAATACGCCCGCCTCGCCGGCCTTCTCGACGAGGCGCGCGCCGCCGGCGCGACCGTCACGCCGCTCGCCGACGGCGACGGCGATCCCGCGCGCCGCCTGATGATGCCGGCCGCGCTCACCGGCGTGCCCGACACCGCGGCGATCATGCGGGAGGAAATCTTCGGCCCGCTGCTGCCGCTCGTCGGCTGCGACACGATCGAGGCCGCGATCGCCTACGTGCGAGCGCGGCCGCGCCCGCTCGCGCTCTATCTGTTTTCGCGCGACGAGGCCTGCGTCAAGAAGGTCATGGCCGAGACCGTCTCCGGCGGCGTCACCATCAACGACACGCTGCTCCACATCGCGCAGGACGGCCTGCCCTTCGGCGGCGTCGGCCCCTCCGGCATGGGCGTCTATCACGGCGAGGACGGCTTCCGCGAATTCTCGCACATGAAGCCGGTGTTCACGCAGAGCCGCGTCAACGGCCTCGGCCTATTCGCGCCGCCCTATGGCCGCCGCTTCGCCATGCTGGTGAAAATGCTGCTGCGCTAGCGCATTTCCGCCGAGACGAAATCGCCTCGCGCGAATGCCATGCGCCAGATTCAGAGTCGGGCGGACCGCGATCGCGAAGGTCGTTGCCGCCGCCGCGAAATTCACGCTGGCGTCACCTAGACGTGCTGTCCGCCGTTGATCTGGATTTCCTCGCCGGTGACGTAGCTCGCCGCCGACGAGCACAGAAAGAAGATCACCTTGGCGACCTCGTCGGGCGTGCCGATGCGGCGCATCGGGATCGTCGGGGCGAGCATGGCCTCGGTCTCGGGCGAGAGAATGTCGGTCTTGATCTCGCCGGGCGCGATCGCGTTGACGCGAATATTGTGGGGCGCGAAATCGAACGCCATTTCGCGCGTCAGGCAGGCGAGCGCCGCTTTCGAGGTGGCGTAGGCCGCGCCCGCGAACGGATGCACGCGCGAGCCGACGATCGACGTCACGTTCACCACCGCGCCTTGCGCCGCCTTCAATTCATCGAACAGTCCACGCGCCATGAGAATGGGGGCGAGGAAATTGACGTGAAACACCGTCATCCAGGTCATCACCGGCGTCGTCAGCGAGGTCAGGCGCTCGCCTTGCGGCCCTTTCGGCGAGATGCCGGCGTTGTTGACGAGCGCGTCGAGCGGCGCGCCGCCGAGCCTCGCCTTGATCTCGGCGATCGCGCGCGCCAGCGCCTGGCTGTCGGCGAGGTCGACCTGGACGTGATCGTCGGCGCCCGCGCTCCAGGGGCAACGGTCGCGTTCGAAGGCCTGGCGCGAGCAGGTGATGACCCGCCATCCCGCGTCGGAAAAGAGCCGCACCGTCGCGTGGCCGATGCCGCGCGAGGCGCCCGTCAGCACCATCGCCTTGCGCCGCCCGTCGGGCTTCTCGGCTTCGGCGCGGTCGGCGTGAAAGGGACAGGTCGCGCCCGAATCCGGCGCGGCGTGCTCGGCATGGGAATGAGGGCTCGCCATCGCGTCGTTACCCTTTTCGCTCGGTCATCCGTTCCACCTGCATAGCCCAGGCGGCCGGATCGCGGTAGCGCGTTATCGCCCCTTGCCGCGATCGCGCCGCCCGCCCCCGCCCGCTTGCGCGGCGCGGATTTCTCGTGTCACCTGCCGCGCGGGCAACGGGGCATCGTCGTGATCGGCATTCTTTCCAATGTGGTCGGACCGGTCTTTCTGGTGGCGCTGGTCGGCTATCTGTGGGCGCGCTCGGGACGGCCGTTCGACGCCAGCTTCATCGCCGAGCTCACCATCTACGTCGGCGCTCCGTTTCTGATCATCGACACGTTCGTCTCCGCCAAGCTGCCGGCGGCGACGCTCGCCACCATGGCGGGCGCGGCGATCGCCTGTCACGCGCTGCCGATCGCGATCGGCTGGCTGGCGCTGCGGGCGACGCGACAGCCGGTCGAGGTGTTCCTGCCCTCGCTGGTGTTCGCCAATACCGGCAACATGGGTGTGCCGCTGTGCCTGTTCGCGTTCGGCGAGGAAGGGCTCGCGCTCGGCGTCGCCTATTTCGCGATCGGCACGCTGTTCAACTTCACCGTCGGCGAGTTGCTCGCGAGCGGACGCCTGTCGATCGCGGAAGTGGCGTGGTCGCCGATCTTGTGGAGCACCGTGCTCGCGGTGGTCCTGAGCGTGACGGGGCTGGAGCTTCCCGCGATGCTGGAGCGCGCGACGCGCATGCTGGCCGGCCTCGCGGTGCCGCTGATGCTGATCTCGCTCGGCGTGTCGCTGTCGCGCCTGCGCGTCACCTCGGCGCGGCGGAGTTTCCTGATCGCCTGCGGCCGGCTCGGCATCGGCTTCGCCGTCGGCTGGCTGGTGGCGACGGCATTCGGGCTCGAAGGCGTCGCGCGCGGGGTCGTCGTCATCCAGAGCGCGATGCCGGTCGCGGTTTTCAATTACATGTTCGCCTTGCGCCACGATCGTCGCCCGGAGGAGGTCGCCGGAGTCGTCGTCTTGTCGACGCTGATGTCGGTCGGCGTGCTGCCGCTGTTCCTGTGGACGGTGACGGGCTGAGGACCGGGCTCGCGCGTCCCGCCATTATGTTGACTTGGCCCCCGGAATGACCTAGAGCCGCCACCGCATGGGACTATCCGACGCGCCGGGTTTGCCCTTCTAATATATTGATATATATTGATCTTTCTTGACGGTGGCGGGATGCTTCGGCGGCGGAGGGCTTCGGCTCTCGCCGCGGATCGGACCCGAAGCCCCGGCGACGCGGGGCGACGCGGGACCTATGCCCGCGCGGGAGAGACGCGCCAGGGAGAGACGCGCATGAACGTGCAGCCCAATGATCTTGCCTCGGCTCCGGCCCGCCCCGCATGGACACGCGCGCGGGCCGAGGCGCTCTATCGCGCGCCGTTCAACGATCTCCTGTTCGAGGCCCATCGCGTGCACCGCGCACATTTCGATCCCAACGCCATCCAGATGAGCCAGCTCATCAGCATCAAGACCGGCGGCTGCGCGGAGGATTGCGGCTATTGCAGCCAGTCGGCGCGCGCCAAGTCGAACGTCAAGGCCGCCAAGCTGATGGAGGTCGAGGCCGTCATCGCCGAGGCGCGCAAGGCCCGCGACGCCGGCGCCACGCGCTATTGCATGGGCGCGGCCTGGCGCGAGCCCAAGACGCGCGACATGGACGCCATCTGCGCCATGGTCGAGGGCGTCAAGGCGCTTGGCATGGAAACCTGCATGACGCTCGGCATGCTCGGCGACGGCGACGTCGCGCGGCTGAAGCTGTCCGGGCTCGACTACTACAATCACAACATCGATACCTCCGAGCGCAATTATCCCAACATCGTCACGACGCATGGCTTCGCCGACCGCCTGGCGACGATCGCGCGGGTGCGGGAAGCCGGCATCAAGGTCTGCGCCGGCGGCATCGTCGGCATGGGCGAGGACGCGGCCGACCGCATCGACATGCTGCTCAGCCTCGCCAACATGGAAACGCCGCCGGAAAGCGTGCCGATCAACATGCTGATTCCGATCGAGGGCACCGCGCTCGCCGGGACCGAGCGGATCGACCCGATCGAATTCGTGCGCACCGTCGCGCTCGCCCGCATCCTGATGCCGACGTCCCATGTCCGCCTCTCCGCCGGACGTTCCGACATGAGCGACGAGACGCAGGCGCTGTGCTTCTTCGCCGGCGCCAATTCCATTTTCGCCGGCGAGCGGCTGCTGACCGCGCCCAATCCCGGCGAGGACGCCGACGGCCGCCTGTTCGCCCGCCTCGGCCTGAAGCCGGAACCGGTCGCCGCTTGCGACGGGAGCGCCGATGCCTGACCGCTACGACGAGGCCTTGAGCGATCTCGCCGCCAGGGGCCGGCTGCGGGCGCTGAACCCGCGAAGCGGCGTCGATCTTTCCTCGAACGATTATCTCGCGCTCGCCGAATCGACCGAACTCGCGGAAGCCGCGACGGAAGCGCTCGCGCGCGGCGTGCCGGTCGGAGCCGGCGGCTCGCGACTGCTGCGCGGCAATCATCCCGAGCACGAGGCGCTGGAAGCGGAGGCCGCCGCGTTTTTCGGCGCCGAGACCGCGCTCGCCTTCGGCGGCGGCTACGTCGCCAATTTCGCGCTGTTCTCGACCCTGCCGCAACGCGACGATCTCGTCCTGTACGACGAACTCGTTCACGCCAGCGCGCATGAGGGCATGCGCGCCGGACGCGCCATGACCGCGCCGGTGCCGCACAATGATGTCGGCGCCTTCGACGACGCGATCCGGCGCTGGCGCGCCTCCGGCGCGACCGGGCGGCCGTGGATCGCGGTCGAAAGCCTTTACAGCATGGACGGCGACGGGCCCGATCTCGGCGAACTCGCCGGGATCGCCGACCGCCACGATGCCTTCCTCGTCATCGACGAGGCGCACGCGACCGGCGTGTTCGGGCTGGACGGCCGCGGCCGTTCGGCGGCGCTGGAGGGACGCGACAACGTCGTCACGCTCCATACCTGCGGCAAGGCGATCGGAACCTCGGGCGCCCTCATCTGCGCGCGCCGCTCGATCCGCGACTTCATCGTCAACCGCGCCCGGCCGTTCATCTTCGCGACCGCCCCCTCCCCGCTGATCGCCGCCGTCACGCGCGCCGCGCTCGGCCTGCTGCGCGCCCAGCCCGAGCGGCGCGCCCGCCTCCACCAGCTCGTCGAATTCGCCGCCGCCGGCCTGCGCCGCCGCTGCGGCATCGCGCCGTCCGGATCGCAGATCATCCCGGTGGTGATCGGCGAGGACCGCGCGGCGCTCGCCCTCGCCGCGGCGCTGCAGCGGCGCGGCTTCGACATCCGCTGCGTGCGCCCGCCGACGGTTCCCGAAGGCACGTCGCGGCTGAGGATCGCCATCACGCTGCATGTCGACGAGGCCGCGATCGACAGCCTGATCGACGCGCTCGCCGAGGAGCTGAAGGCCGCGGCATGAGCATCAGGCTCGTCGTGACCGGAACCGATACCGGCGTCGGCAAGACGATCTTCTCGGCCGCGCTGGTCGAGGCGCTGGGCGCGACCTATTTCAAGCCGGTGCAGGCCGGGCTCGACGGCGAGAGCGATCGCGCCACGGTCACGCGGCTTGCCGGCCTTGGCGCGTCCCGCGCCATTCCCGAAATCCATCGCCTGCGATCGGCGCTGTCGCCGCATCGCGCCGCCGAGCTCGACGGCGTCGCCATCGACATCGACCGCCTCGCCCCGCCGGAAATCGACGCGCCGCTCGTCATCGAGGGCGCCGGCGGCGTCATGACGCCGCTGACGCGCGCGGCGACGTTTCTCGACCTGTTCGAGCGCTGGCGCCTGCCGACGGTCTTGTGCGCGCGCACCACTCTCGGCACCATCAATCACAGCCTTCTCGCCATCGCCGCGCTGCGCGCGCGCGGCGTTCCCCTGCGCGGCGTCGCCTTCATCGGCGAGGCGAACGAGGACAGCGAGGCGACCATCGCGGCGATGGGCGGCGCGCGCCGGCTCGGCCGGTTGCCGTTGCTCGACCCGCTCACGCCGGCGACGTTGCGCGAGGCCTTTGCCGAAGGCTTCCGCCTTTCCGATTTTCGCGGACACGCGTCATGACCGAGACGCCCTCGCCGGTCTGGCACCCTTTCACCCAGCACGCGCTGCAGCCGAACGCACCCGTGGTCGTTCGAGCGAACGGCGCCTATCTCGAAACGCGCGACGGCCGACGCATCTTCGACGCGATCTCGTCCTGGTGGGTGATCACCCACGGCCATTGCCATCCGCGCATCGTCGCCGCGATCGCGCGCCAGGCCGAACAACTCGATCAGGTGATCTTCGCCGGCTACACCCACGAACCGGCCGAGCGGCTCGCGCGCGGGCTGGTCGCCATCGCGCCCGCCGGGCTCGACCACGTGTTCTTCTCCGACAGCGGCTCGACCAGCGTCGAGGTCGCGCTGAAGATGGCGCTCGGCTATTGGCGCAACCGGGGCGAGGCGCGCACGCGCATCCTCGCGCTCGAGCACGGCTATCACGGCGACACCATCGGCGGCATGTCGGTCGGCGCGCGCGGCGTATTCAACGCGCCCTATGAGCCGCTGCTGTTCGATGTCGGCCGCGTGCCCTTTCCCTCCGTCGGCGGCGAGCAGGCCTGCCTCGACGCGATCGACCGGGAATGCCGGCGCGCGCCGGTCGCCGCGCTGATCGTCGAACCCCTGTTGCTCGGCGCCGGCGGCATGCGCGTCTACGCGCCGGAGGTGCTCGCCGAAATGAAGCGCCTGTGCGCGGCGCATGGCGTGCTTCTCATCGCCGACGAGGTGCTGACCGGATTTGGCCGAACCGGCACGCTGTTCGCGTGCGAACAGGCGGGCGTCACGCCCGACATTCTCTGCCTCGCCAAGGGCATCACCGGCGGCGCTTTGCCGCTGGCGGCGACGCTCTGCCGCGCCGACATATTCGACGCGCATTATTCGCAGGACCGCGCGCGCGCATTCTTCCACTCCAGCTCCTACACCGCCAACCCGATCGCCTGCGCGGCGGCGCTGGAAAATCTCAAAATCTGGGAGGATGAACCCGTACGCGCGCGCGTCGCAGCGCTCGGCGCCTTGCAGGAGAAGGGTCTCGCGCGGCTTACCGGCGATCCGCGTTTCAAGAATCCGCGCCGGCTCGGCACCATCGCCGCCATTGACGTCGCCGCCGAAAACCCCGGCTACCTCGCCGAGGTCGGCCCGCGCCTCTACGACTATTTCCAGTCCCGCGACCTGTTGCTGCGCCCGCTCGGCGACGTCATCTACCTGATGCCGCCTTATTGCGCCACGGCCGACGACCTCGACCGCGCCTATGCGGCGATCGAGGCCTGGCCCGGCGTCTGACCGCGCGGGTTTATCGTCCGCGTTAGCGATCAGGGACGCGGCGCAGCGGCCTGCTCCTTCGCCTTGGCGAACTGCGAATAGGCCTCGAAGGCGTGGCTCGCATACATCGCCGACGGTCCCGCGCCCATATAGATCGCCATGCCGAGCGTCTCGAGCACCTCCTCGCGGCTCGCGCCCTGGTCGACGGCGGCCTTGGCGTGGAAGGCGATGCAATCGTCGCACCGCACCGCGACGCTGATGCCGAGCGCGATCAACTCCTTGGTCTTGGTGTCGAGCGCCTTGGCCTGGAGCGCCGTCTGGGCGATCGCGGTGAAGGCTTTCATGACTTCCGGCGCGCCGCCACGCAATTCGCGCAGCATGCCGGAGAGATCCTTGGTGAGTTCGGGCCAGTCGGGTTTCATCCAACATTCTCCTTTGGTGAAGGGAGCGGCGCGATTCTCGCCGCGAAACGCGTTGGGGTCGGCGCGCGTGACGCTCGCGCCGTCCGCGCCATATTCATGTTGACGTATATATTCATTTTTTCTAATTTAGAAAACATGAATTTACAGAACTCAGAAATGCGGGCGCTGAAGGCGAAGGCGCGTCAGGCGGAAACATTGCTCAAGGCGCTCGCCAACGAACATCGCCTGGCGATCTTGTGCGAATTGCACATGGGCGAGCGCTCGGTGTCGGCGTTGCGACAATCGGTCGGCCTCGGCCAGTCGGCGCTGTCGCAGCATCTGGCGCGGCTGCGCCAGGACAGCCTCGTGGTGACGCGCCGCGAAGCGCAGACGATCCATTATTCGATCGGCAGCGCGCGCGTCGGCGAGGTCATTTCGGTGCTGCATCGAATCTTCTGTTCGAGCGCCTGCCGCAAGCCCGCGCGCCGCGCCCGGCGTTTCGCCTGACAATCAATTCCGCGCGCGGTCGATCTACCGCGTCAATCCGCGCGGATCGGCGCGCGCACGACGACGAGCACGCTCGCCGCGCCGATCATCGCGGCCGCGGCGCCGGCGAGCAGCGCGGGCACGAACGATCCGGTGGCATGCACGACGAAGCCGGTGACCGCCGGCGCGGCAGTGGCGCCGAGATAGCCGCCGAAATTCTGAATGCCGCCGAGGCTCGCGACCTCGTTTTGGGGAGCGATCGCGTTCGGCATCGACCAGACGCCGGCGACGGCGACGTAGCTGAAGAACATCGACGCCGACATGAAGACCAGCGCCACGACCACGCCGGCCGCGAAGGCCCCCGCGATGGTGCACGCCGCCGCGCCGCACAGGCCGAGAATGATCGGCACCTTGCGACTCGCGATCGGCGAAAACCCGCGCCGGCCGCAAGCGTCCGACAGGAGCCCGCCGGCGAGCGACCCGAGCATGCCGAACAGGAAGGGAATGGTGGCGGCGAACCCGGTCTGCTGGATCGTCAGGTGCCGCTCCATTTCGAGATAGGCCGGCAGCCAGGTGATGTAGATGTAGTTGAGATAGCTCAGCCCCATCATGCCGATCACCATGCCCCAGGTCGTCGGCAGCCGAAACAGGCGCGCCCAATGGACGAAGTACGGGCCCTCGACGGAGGGATTGGCGCCGCGCGCGATGCTCGCGCGTTCCTCCTCGCTCAGACCAGCGTCGGCCGGATCGCGATAGACGGCGTACCAGATCGCGGCGACGGCGAGCCCGGCCAGCCCCATGATCGCGAACATCCATCGCCAGCCGAACGCCAGCATCAGCCATGTCAGCAGAAACGGCGCGAGCGCCGAGCCCAGCATCGAGGCTGTGTTGAAGACGCCCGTCGGCAGGCCGCGATCGCGCATCGCGAACCAGTTCGCGGTCACGCGCGCCGCCGTCGGGAACTGCGGCGACTCGGTCACGCCGAGCGCGAGCCGCGCGATGATGAATTGCGGATAGCTCGTCACCAGGGCGCAGGCCGTCTGCGCCGTCGACCACGCGGCGATGCCCAGCCCGAGGACGCGGCGCGGCCCGAACCGATCGATGATCGGACCGACCGGGATCTGCGCGAACGCGTAGGAGAAGGCGAAGGCCGACAACAGCAGGCCCATGTCGCGGGCGTTAATGTTCATTTCCCGCTGAATGACGACGTTGGCGACCGCGAGCGTGCCGCGATCGAGATAGTTGACCGCCCCGCTCGCCACCAGCAGCGACAGCGCCGTCCAGCGCCGCCGCCGAACCCGCGCGGAAACCGGCGCGCTTGCCCGCGCGTCCTCGGCGCTCATCCCGGCGCTCCGCCTCGCGACGCGCGCGCGGAACAGGGATGCGAATGTCGGAATTGGACCACTAGCGCGACAGGCCGCGCAGATGCGGGACGATCGTCTTGTCCCATTGCGCCAGGCCGAAGGACTGCACCACGATCTCGCCGTCGAGCACGACCATCCACAGCGGCACGGCCGAGCCCTTGGCGATCCGCGCGCGGAACGGGCGCAGATCGTCCGGCCAGTTCGCGTCCTTCATCACGTCGAGCAGAGTCGGCGATTTCACCTCGCGGAACTCGACGCGCGAAAATTTCGCGATCTCGCCGATCCGGTCGCGCTGCCAGACCTTGCACGGCGCGCAGTCGTCGGCGCCGACATAAATCAGCATCAGCGAGGCTCCCGCGCTGGCCACGCGCGTCGTGACCGGCGCAGGCAACGTCGCGGGCCCGCGATCGGTCAACTCGCGGATGGCGAAGTCCGATTGATCGCCGAAGCGATCGCTCAGGCGCAATGCGGCCGCCGCCGCGATCGCCGTCGCCGCGATCAGGATCGCGACGATCAACACGGAGCGGATGCCCGAGCGCCCGGTGGAGGCGGCCCCCGGTCCCGTCGCCTCCGCGCCGGGCGCGGGCGCAACGGGTATTGTACCAGTGGTTTCGGGCCCCGCGGAATTGGGCGCGTCGCCGTCGCCCGAGCGGCGAAGCACGGCCGCGAGCACCGTCCAGATGAACATCACCCCGCCGATGATCGCCACCAGCGCGCCGATGCCGTTGAGATACATGCCGACCACCGCCCCGTCGACGAGCGTGCCCGAATAGCCCGCCACCTTGCGCGGCGCGCCGTAGCCACCCGCCCAGAACAGGCCGACGCAGGCCGCCGCCTGCCCGAGGCCGAACAGCATGACCTGGGCGCGGATGTTGCGCGCGCCGAGATTCACGCTCCGGCCGATCGCGGGCAGGAACACGACGAGGAACAGCCCCATCATCACCAGATTCACGCCGGCGATGACGCCGTGATAATGCGCCGGCGTGCGCGTATCCTGCCCGTCGACGACGAAGCCGAAGGCGCCGCCGATCGCGAACACCAGCATCGACAGCGCGACGGCGAGGAAGCCGAGATCGCGCCACGGCCAGCCCTGTCCGCTCGCCAGCTTCAGGCGCCGCGCCGTGATCAGCATCGCCACGCTCGCGATCAGCGCCGGCGGGCCGAGCCCATATTGAAGCGCGATGAACACCGACGTGAGCTTCTGCGGATTCTTGGCGAAGGCGAAATAGAACATCGGCGCCGGCACGACGGCGAGCATGAGCAGCAGCACCGCCATGCGGAACACCGTGGGATCGATCGGATCCACGCCATGGACCTTGCGGCCGAGCGCGAACCAGCCGCCGATCAGCATGATCACGTTGAGGAACTGGAGCACGTGACCGCCGCCCCAGAATAGATGCTCGAAGAAGCCGTAGGCGCCCTGCGATTTGTCCGCGCCGCGCGCCGCGAGGGCGATGCAAACGAGCGCGATCAGGTAAACGAACACGCCCGCGCTCGCGGCGAAGGAAAGCCCGTCGAGCGGCGCCTTGCGCGCGCGCACGGTCGCGGCGAGCCGCGCCGCCGGAAACAGAATGCCGATGAACAGCAGGACGAGCCCACCGATGTAATAAGGATGATCGATCGCCGGAACGTAGTTGTTGAGCGAAGCCTCCGTCGACCGGAAGAAGGCCGGCACCAGCAGGAACGGAAACGACAGCGACACCAGTCCGCGCCCGACCCGCCCCGCCCAGGCGAGCGGCGGCGGCGCCGGCGCGGCGATGCGATAGCTCGCCAGCGTCGCCATCAGCGCGAACACGGTGAGAAACCAGACGACGAAGGAAAACACCACGTGAATGACGAGGCCGCGGCTGAAGAAGTCCGCCATCCACGGCAAGATGTCGGCGATCTTGGGAACGCGCGACATCGCCACCAGCAGCGCGAAGACGCCGGCGATCGCCAGCGACCCGGCCGCGAGCGCGACCCAGCCGCGCGCCTCGGCGCGACCATCCTCGTCCGCGATGTATCCGGCGAACGCGTCACCGGCCCCGGCGACATCCTTGGCGCTGACGATGGCGGTCACGACAATTTGCCTCCATAGGGATAGATGTGCACGGCGAGGACATAGACGACGAGCCCCGACACCGACACGAACAGCCAAAGCGGCAGCGTCCAGCGCGCGATCGCGCGGTGGCCGCCGAACTCGCCGCGCAGCGCCCGAAACAGCGTCATCGGCACCATCACCGCGGCGATCGTCGCGGCGAGAATATGAACGATGAGGATGGTGAAATAGACCGTCCGCGTCGCGCCGACGCCTCCGAATTTCGCCAGCCCCGCGTTCATGTGATAGATCAGATAGATCACGAGAAAGGCGACGCCGAATCCGGCCGAGACCAGCATCGCCGCGCGGTGTCCGCCACGCGCGCCGCGCCTGATGGCGATGAAGCCGGTCAGGATGCTCAGCACGGTCGCGAAATTGATCACCGCGAGAATGTGCGGCAGCGTCGTGTTGGCGATCATGGTTCAGGCGCCGAATTTGACGATCTTGAACATCACCGAGACGTAGACGAGAACCGCGACGGCGACGAGGATGATCAGCGTCTTCATCGCCATGCGCCGGTTGTCGCGGTCGGGATCGGTTGCCGGCGCCATCATGGTTTGTCCTCTTTCATGCCATCCGCGCGAGGTTCGCGCCCGCGCCGCGTTTCGCCCGGCGCGATAGCGCGCGCGACCACGGCAAACTCGTCAGTACCCGACAAAAAGCGAAGGGGCTGCTTTCGACCCCGAAAGCAGCCCCAACGATCGCGCGCCGCTTCTTAGCGGTAGTTATACGGCGTCCAGTCGGCGGTCACAACGACATCCTTGGGGAAGTTGCCGGGGCCGGGAGGCGACGGCGCGTGCGTCCACTCCAGCGACTTCGCGTTCCACGGATTCTGGCCGGCGGCCGGTCCGCGGATCGCCGAGACGATCCAGCCGATCACCATCAGCAGGATGCCGACGGCGGTGATGAACGCGCCGACCGTCGCGACCTGATGATAGCCCTGGAACTGCGGGAACATGTCGTAGTTCCAGTAGCGCCGCGGCATGCCCTCCACGCCGATGATGAACAGCGGCCAGAACGTCACCTGCGTACCGACGAAGTTGAACACGAAGGCGATCTTGGCCAGGCCGCTGTCGGCGAGCCTGCCGGTCATTTTCGGGAACCAGAAATAGACCGACGCGAACACCGCGTAGGTCGCGAACAGTCCCATGATGAAGTGGAAATGCGCGTGCACGAACGAGGTCTCCGACAGATGCACCGTCATCGACGTCATCGCCAGCGGAATGCCGGTCAGACCGCCGACCAGCACCAGGAACATGCACAGCACCACATACATCATCGCGACATTGTAGGTGATCGCGCCCTTGTACAGCGTCCCCCACCACGAGATGATGATGAGGCCGACCGGCACCGAGATCAGCAGCGTGGTCACCATCTGGCCGACGCGCAGCCAGTTCGGCATGCCGGCGATGTAGAGGTGATGCACCCACACCTCGCCGGTGATGACGAGAATGCCGACCATGCCGCCGTAGACCGCCGCCTTGTAGTTGAAGATGCGGTTCTTGGCCATCGCCGCGACGATATCCATGATCAGGCCCACCGCCGGGATGAAGATCACGTACACCGCCGGGTGCGAGTAGAACCAGAAGATGTTCTGGTAGATCAGGACGTCGCCGCCCTTGGACGGATTGAAGAAGTTGGTGCCGAGATATTTGTCGAACAGCAACAGCGTCACCGCCGCCGCCAGCACCGGCACGAAGATGAGCTGGATCATCAGGCCGGTGAAGATCGACCAGACGAAGATGTTGAGCTGGTTCCAGCCCATGCCCGGCGCCCGCATATAGGCGATCGTGACGATGAAGTTGACCGCGCCGAGGATCGAGGAGAAGCCGATCAGGTGCACGGTGAACACATAGAACGCGGTGTTGCCCTCGGTCGTGATCGAATAGGGCGGATAGCCGGTCCACATCACGTCCGGCTTGTCCGGAATGACGAAGGTGAGCAGCGCGAACACGATGCCGAGCCAGAACAGCCAGACGCTGAGCGCGTTGATGCGCGGGAAGGCGACGTCGCGCGCCCCGATCATCAGCGGCACCAGGTAGTTGGCGGCGAAGCCGGTGAGGCCCGGGATCAGGAAGCCCAGGATCATCGCCGCGCCGTGGAAGTAGAGCGCGACGTTATAGGCCGTGCCCGTGGTCAGCGACTTGGTGACGTCGCCGACGAAGAAGTTGATGACGCCGGATTCGCCGATCACCGATTGCTCGATGCGAATGCCGATCGCCTCGATGCCGGCCACCAGAAACGCCGCGATCGACCCGATCAGATACAGGATCGCGATGCGTTTGTGGTCGGTGGTGAAAATCCATTCCTTGAGACTGAATCCCGCCCGCGCGGGAACTGCGTCAGCCGTGATGGCCATGCGACTAGTCCTTTCCTCAAACCCCTGCGCCCTCGAGGCGCTGTTAACCCAGAAACAGCTCGGTCGTCGCGCCGACCGCTACGATGTCTTCGGCTTCTTCTTGCCGGCGAGCCAGGTGTCGAACTCGGCCTGCGGCACCGCGCGCACCGTCGCGTTCATTTCCGAATGCGAGTTGCCGCAATATTCGACGCAGAGGACCTTCGACACCTGCGGTTTGTCCGGCAGGAACCACAGATAGGTCACGCGGCCGGGCATCATGTCTTCCTTCAGGCGGTATTCCGTCAGCCCGAAGGAATGGACGACGTCGGTCGAGGTCATGCGCAGCACCACCGGCTTGCCGACCGGAACGACGAGCTCGTCGCTGGTCGTGCCGCCTTCATATTCGAACTCGAAGAACCACTGCGACGCGCTGACCTTGACCTCCATCGCGCCGGAGGGAACCTCGCGCTGGATGTTCCACAGCGTCCAGCCCTTGGCCGACAGCATGAAGTCGTCGGCGAGGAACAGCGCGGCGGGAACGAGAATCCACGCCCACATCTGGCCGCTCGAAAACACCGGCCCGTCGCCGACGTCGTTGGCCGACTTGGCCCGGTACTTGACCAGGAGGACGACGGTCGCCACCGCGAACGCGCCGCCGATGATGAAGAGATCGATCAGAACCTCTTTCCAGAGATGATTCCAGGCGTGGGTCGGACTGGCCGGTCCCGTCGCCGCGACTGCCGGCACCACCATGGCCGCCACCGCGGCCAGGCCCAGAAGCGCCTTAAGCGATTTTCTCACGGTATTTTCCCCTTTTCATGCGCCTTTTAAAGATGATGATCGCCACCGCCAGCGACGCGAAGCCGAGGAGGAACGCGCCCGCTCCGACGAAAATCGGAATGTTGAGCACGTATTTGCCGTCGGCGAAGCTGTAGCTGTAGCAGAGGTTGATCGCGTATTTGATGATCTCCCGCGGTTGGAAATCGCCTTGCTTGGCGTCGTAGACGGCAAGCTCGATGTCTTGCGATTCAACCGGCGGGTAGAGAACGCGCGCCAGGCGCCCGTCCGCGGTAAGGAACAGGAACACGCCCGGATGCAGGAACATGCGGTCCTTGAAGGACCAGAAAAACTTGAAACCGATCTTCTCCGTCTGCGCGGTGAGATCGGTCTCGTTCTTGAAAGTGGCGAACGTCCAGGCATGCTCGAAGCCGCGGATGTTGGCCAGGTGCTTCTTGAACGCGCCGGTGGTTTCCAGATTGTCGTGCTTGTCGAACGACAACGTCAGGATGCGATAATCCTCGCCCGGAACGACGCGCTTGACCGCCGGCAACAGGTCCATGAGCTGGCTGTTGATGACCGAGCAACTGCCGTCGCAGGTGTAATAGGCGAGCACGAGGATCAGCGGCCGGCCGAGCAGGTCGGCGAGCCGCGTCTCGCGTCCGTCCGAACCGACGAGGACGGTGTCGCCGTCGAGCTTGGCGCCGAGATACTTGACCTCGTCGATCCGCATCAGCGACGGATCGACGTCGGACGCGGGATCTTTCAGGCGCGGCGCCGCCTCCCCGCCCCAGGGGACGAGGATCATGCCGGCGGCGACGATCGCCATGGCGCAAAATCGACGGAACATCGGTCTCGCTCCGGCCCGCGTCGGCCCGGCTACCAATAGTAGACCTGGGTGGCGACGAAGAACCAGACGAGGTCGACGAAATGCCAGTAGATCCCGGCGCATTTCGCGAACTCGTGGTTCACCGCGTTCTTCTTGATCGCCGCCACCAGCAGCACGACGAAGGTCAGCGCGCCGATCAGCACGTGCGAGGCATGGAAGCCGGTGAGCGAGTAGAACGCCGTCGAATAGGAGTTCGTTCCGGGAACGAATTTCTCCGCGACCAGGTGGGTGTATTCATAGGCGGTGCAGCCGACGAACACGAAGCCGAGCACGATCGAGATCAGCGTCCACTTCTTGAAGCCGGCGATGCTGTCGGCGGCGAGTTCCTGCTCGGCCTTGTGATAGGTGAGCGAGGAGGCGACCAGGATCGCGGTCATGAACAGCGGCAGCACCAGGTTGATGTGCGGCGTGCCCGCCGGCGGCCATGATTCGGCGGGAAGCCGCATCGTCCAGTAGCTGGCGAACAGCGACAGGAAGATCATGATTTCGGAGATGATGAAGGTGGCCAGGCCCACATGCGCGACGTTGGAGATGGCGAGCTTCTGGCTCATGCCCTCGCCGACCCATTTCGACACGCCGGCCAGGGTGAGCGGAACGCCGAGCCCCATGGCGATGATCGCCGCCAGCGCCGCCTTGTAGGAGAAGATCAAGATGAACGCGGTGGGAACCAACAGGGTTACGCCAACCGCCGTCACCAGCGGCGCCCAACTGAATTCCCAATGATGTTCGGCGTGAGCGTTCGCAGCCGATCCTGCCGTCATGTTCAAACTCCCATATTTCGCGCCGGCATTTGTTGCCGTTGCCCCAGATTGCCCATCCGGCTTCCTCGCGGGAGCCGGTCGTCCCAAAATTCCACCAACCGCGCCGCTCACCGAGCAAGGCCCGCGCTCGACCGCTTCATCCGCGCGCGCGGATGACGCGTCGCCGCCGTCGCTCGCCTCTTATTTCGCCCCAAACAACAACGCGACGAACAACACGAACAGGTAGACGATCGAAAAGCCGAAAAATTTGTACGCGATCTTGTTGCGCCGCTCGGCGTCCTTCTCGCGTTGAATGGCGATGGCCTGGACCATGAAAATGACGCCGAGGACGAGCGCGACGGTGGCGTAGATCGGCCCCTCGAAGCGCAGCGCGACCGGCACGAAGGTCGCCGGCACCAGCAGCGCCGAATAGATCACGATCTGGCGCGCGGTCGATTCCGCGCCGGCCACGTTCGGCATCATCGGCACGCCGGCGATCTCGTAATCGGAGGAGCGGCACAGCGCGAGCGCCCAGAAATGCGGCGGCGTCCACAGGAAGATGATGGCGAACAGCGCGAGCGCGCCGGGATCGACCGAGGCCGTCACCGCCGACCAGCCGATGACGGGCGGCAACGCGCCCGCGGCCCCGCCGATGACGATGTTCTGCGGCGTGCGCCGCTTCAATCCCATCGTGTAGACGAAGAAGTAAAAGCCGATCGTCAGCGCCAGCAGCGCGCCGGCGACCCAGTTCACCAACAGCGACAGCGTCAGCACCGAGACGATCGACAGCAGCGCGCCGATGAACAGCGCGACCGCCGGACTCACCCGTCCGTTGGGAATGGGACGCCCCGCCGTGCGACGCATGACCGCGTCGATATCGGCGTCGTACCACATGTTGAGCGCGCCGCAGGCGCCCGCCCCCGCCGCCATGCAGACCAGCGTGGTGAGCGCGGCAAGGCCGTCGATCTGGCCGGGCGCGACATAAATTCCGACGCCGCCGGTGAACACGACCAGCGACATCACGCGCGGTTTCAACAGGACGAAATGGTCGAACAGGCGCGACCTGATGGTTGTTTCAACACGCGGGTCGTTCGCCGACGCGCGCGCGTTGTCGATTTTCGCCTGCTGGCCGACCGCCTGCCCCGTTGTCATTCCCCTGACCTCACTCTACGCGCCCGCAGGCGGTCCACGCGCGCTGGCCGAGCCAGCGAACAATAGCGGCGCGACACCCGCGCGAATGTACGAAAATCTGGCTGCACGGTATTCGCCGGCGGGATCGGCCGGCCGCGCCGCCGCGTTGTCCATACCGCCGGTATGATGGCCCGCCAGGCACGCCAAAACGCATTGGCAGAACGCGCCCGTATCCATCGGAAGATCGACCGGAGCCGCGGGGTCGTCGGAAAGCGCGCTGCGGCATCCTACGCGCGCGACATCGAACTCCGCCGCGAACGCGGCCGCGCCGCCGCCGGTCCAACCGCTGATGAAGGCCTGCAGGGCCACGGCATAGACCAAGGCCGCGACGGATGCCCGTCGCGCCACGCCCATGTTCGCCCTTCCGCGTCCCATCAAGCCGCCATCCTCGAGCTATTTCGTCGCATTACGCATTTCCGCGACGCGTTCGAAATGCTTGTCGCGACGTCGCCAACCAATCGAATTGAAAAAACCGAGTATCGATAAGGACTCGTCATGCCCGGGAAAGCCGCGCGGCCTTACGCGCCCGCTCCTTGCGACCAGCCGAGCCTTCCCGTGAAAGTGCGACTTCATAGACCAGCCCCGCCGCAAAAAAAACCGGATTTGACGTTCCGTAACTTTTTTTAATTCTTATCAAGTGAGCGCCAGTTCCTCGATCCGGCCCGGTTTGAGTAGCTGAATCATGGTCCCCGACCGCGCGATCACGCCCTCGCGGACGAGCTGCGCCAGCATGCGATTGACGGTCTCGATCGTCAGGCCGAGGAAATCGGCGATGTCGGACTGCAGCATCGGCATGGAGAAGGATTTCCGTCGCGGATCGACCTTCGCCCAACGGCTGTGCAGATTGTGAACGAAGCACGCCACCCGTTCGAGCGCGGATTTATGGCCAAGTACCGCCATCTGATGCTCGGCGCAGCGCAGCTTCTCGATCAACATGTCGTTGAGCCGGCGCACCAGCCGAGGCTCTGAATCCACGAAGGTGGCGAACACCTCCCGCGGCGTCTGGCAGATCAGCACCTGATCCACCGCGTCGGCGCTGAAATCGTGGGTCGGCGTCAGCGAGGCGTCGAGCAAGTCGCCCGGCAGCGCGAAGCCGAGAACCTGCCGCCGACCGTTGAGCAGCGCGCGCGACAGGCGCACCACGCCCGAGGTCACGATCTGGACGGCCGCGAACGGCTCGCCTTGGGTGAAGAGATTCTTGCGCGGGGCGAAATGGGTGCGGCGGACCTGCCCGATGAGCTGGTGATAGCGCGAGCCGGAACCGGGCGCCGATTCGGCGAACTGGCGCACGATGCAGGTCTGACACGCCTTTTCCACGATATCGGTCTGGCGCGCGGAAATATCGCCGTCGCAGGCCGGATACGGCCGGACCACCTTGCGTGGCGGTGCCGCCGCGTCGGAGTTTTCCTTGCGAAGCTGATCCACAGGCGTCACATCCGCTCCGATTTATCCGCCGCCGTGGCGCATCAGGGCTCCAGCGCCAAAACGACAATTTTCATATCTAATCAACAATCGAGCATGATTTGCAACAGCCGTCCGCCACCCCGGCAGTTCGTCCGGCGTCCGGATTCGCGATGCCCTATCCGATTGCGAATTATTATCAATTTTGGCGGGTTGCAGTCCAGGCGGCGACGGCTGCGGCGGCCAATACCAGGCCGGCCAGGATCATCGGCGCACCGGGATATTCCGTGCCCCGCGCCGGGTCGATGAAATAGGCGAAGACCTGCGAGAACAAAAGCGGACCGGTCATGCTGCCGACCCCCTTGATGCTGGCATTTGCGCCCTGCAATTTGCCCTGCTCGGTCATCGGCACGAGATGCGACATCAGCGCCTGGGTTGTCGGTGTCGCAAGCCCCCAAAGCGCGAAGATCGGCAGCCCCGCCAGAAACCACGCGCCGTCGCTGGCGAGTCCCCAGGCGAAAAACCCCGCGCAGCCGAACAACAGGCCGACGATCAGCGTCATGCGCTCGCCGATGCGGCCGACCAGCGGGGAAACCAGCCCGCCCTGGACCGCAATCGCGAGCGCGCCGATGCCGGCCATGGTGAAGCCGACGGTGCGCTCGTCCCAACCGTAGCGATGGGTCATGTAGAGGACGAGGACCGCCGGCATCGCCGCATGGGCGAGGAAGTTGAGGAAGTGCACGACCGCCAGGCCGCGCAAGCGGGGGTGGCTCCCGAGCAGCGCGAATGCCCCGACCGGATTGGCGCGCCGCCATGAAAACGGCGCCCGCCGTTCCGCCGAAAGCGATTCGGGCAGGATGAAGTAGCCATAGGCGACGTTGACGAGGCTGAGGCCGGCCGAGATCCAGAACGGCAGGCGCGGATCAAGCCCGCCCGCAAGTCCGCCGATCGCCGGCCCGAGCACCAAGCCGGACGCGAACGCCGCGCCGAGCATGCCGAACCGCGCCGAGCGCTTGGCGGGCTCGGTGATGTCGGCGACATAGGCAAAGCCCGTCGCGATGCTCGCCGTGGTGATGCCGGAAACGATCCGCCCCGCCAGCAGCCAGCCGATCGACGGGGCGAGCGCCATGACGATGAAGTCGATGCCGAGGCCGAAATTGGACAACAGGATCACCGGCCGGCGTCCGAACCTGTCCGACAGCGCGCCGATGACGGGCGCAAACAGGAACTGCATCAGGGCCCAGGTCGTGCCGAATACGCCGTAAATCTTCGCGGCGTCGGCGGTGTCGCCGCCCATGAACGCGAGCACGAGTTTGGGCAGCACCGGAATGATGACGCCGAACGACAGGGCGTCGATCAGCACCGTCACCATGATGAAGGCGAGCGCGGCCTGACCCGGCGCGCGTTTCGGCGCGTCGCCCGTCATCGCGGGCCCTGTCGCAGCCATTCGCGCAGGTTCGACAGGAAATCGCGCCGGTAGATGGCGAACCACGCGGAATAACTTTCCGGACGCGCATCAACGTCCGCCGCGATCTCGTCGAGCGCGACCCACCGCCACGCCGACACTTCGGCGGGATCGGGCCGCGGCTCGCCGTCGAAATCGCCGCCGAAGACATGAACGAATTCGTGCTCGACTAGGCCGTTCGCGAGATCGGCGCGATAGAGCGTGGAAAACAGCGGCACGAGATCGCAGCGAAATCCCATTTCCTCGCCGAGCCGGCGCGCGGCGGCGGCGGCCGTTTCCTCGCCCGCGCGCGGATGGCCGCAGCAGGTGTTGGTCCATAATCCGGCGGAGTGATACTTGCCGTCGGCGCGCCGCTGCAACAGCACGCGGCCGGCGCGATCGCGGATGAAGACGGAAAAGGCGCGGTGCAGCAGGCCCTGTTGGTGCGCGGCCAATTTGCCGGCGCGGCCCGTGATCCTGTCCGCGGCATCCACCAGAACGACCTCGTCAACCGCAACGTCGGCGGGCGAAGACCGCAAGCCGCTTGAACCGGGCAGTGCACCCTCCCGTTGAGTTGCGACATTCGGGCGCCGCGTTTGGATAGCGCGTTTCAGCGGCGCGAACGAGAAGCGCGAAGGAAAAGCGCGAACGCGCGCGGACGCAGCGTCACGCGAGCGCGGAAGCCATCTCCGCGCGCCCGCCGCTAGCTTATAATGGTTGGGCGTTTCGGGATCAAATCGACCGCGATGCGCGCCGACGCGCCAAGACACGCGCCAAGACACGCGCCAAGACACGCGCCGCGAGGCGCGGCCGGCGCCGCGATCCCGCTTGTTCGGCGATGGCGCGCGGATCAGTCCGGCACGACCGCCGTCGCCTGGATCTCGACCTTGGCGCCTTCCTCGACGAAGCCGGCGACCTGCAGCGCGGTCATGGCCGGAAAATGCCGACCGATGACCTCGCGATAGGCCTCGCCGATCTTGCGCAGATTGTCGAGATAGTCGCGCTTGTCGCCGAAGAACCACATCATCTGCGTGATGTGCTCGGGCTTGGCGCCGTCGACGGCGAGAATGTCGACGATATTCTTCAGCGCCTGGCGGACCTGGGCGACGATATCGCCGGACTCGAACTTGCCCGCCGGAGTCCAGCCGACCTGCCCGGCGACATAGATCGTGCGGCCGCGCGCGACGACACCGTTGGCATAGCCGCTGGGCTTGGCCCATCCTTCCGGCTGAAGCGACTTGTGCATTGAATTTTCCTCCCTCGATTTGAACGCGAATGAAATGCCGGCCGCAAGCGGCGCGGGGCGTGGCTCACGATGACGATGACGGCGCGATCGGTTGCGGCGCCGCCGCCGCGCGCGCCAGGTTGGTTTCGTATTGCGACTTGCCGGACAGATATTGCTTCGGCCAGGCCACATCGGTCAGCCCGATTCTGGCGGCCTCATGCAATGTCCAGGCCGGATCGGCCAGATGCGGCCGCGCGATGGCGCAGAGATCGGCGCGCCCGGCCGCGATGATCGAATTGGCGTGGTCGGCTTCCGAAATCGCGCCGACGGCGATGGTCGCCACCCCGATCTCGTTGCGGATCTTGTCGGAGAACGGCGTCTGATACATGCGCCCATAGACCGGGTGATCGTCGGTCGTGACCTGGCCGGACGAGCAGTCGATCAGATCGGCGCCGGCGGCCTTGAACATCGCGGCGAAGATCGCGGCGTCCTCGGCGGTGTTGCCGCCGTCGGCCCAGTCGTGACACGACAGGCGCACCGACATCGGCTTGTCGTCGGGCCAGACCGCGCGCATCGCGCGAAACACCTCGAGCGGAAAGCGCGCGCGGTTCTCGTGCCCGCCGCCATGGGCGTCGTCGCGCAGGTTGGTGATCGGCGACAGGAAGCTCGACAACAGATAGCCGTGCGCGCAATGGAGCTCGATGAGGTCGACGCCGGTCTCGATCGCCAGCCGCGTGGCGCGGATGAAATCGGACTTCACCTTCTCCATGTCGTCGCGGGTCATCGCCCGGGGCGTCTGGCCACCGGGCAGATAGGGCAAGGCCGAGGCCGAGATCAGCGGCCAGGCGCCGTGGTCGAGCGGCTGGTCGATTCCCTCCCACGCCACCTTCGTCGCGCCCTTGCGGCCGGCGTGACCGAGCTGCAGGCCGACCTTGGCCGGCGAGTTGCCATGGATGAATGCGACCAGCCGCTTCCATCCCTCGACCTGCGCCTCGTTCCAAAGGCCCAGGCACCCGGGCGTGATCCGCGCGTCCGCCGACACGCAGGTCATTTCGCCGAACACGAGCCCGGCCCCGCCGAGCGCGCGGGCGCCGAGATGGACCAGATGGAAATCGTTGATCAGCCCGTCGCGCGCCGAATACATCGCCATCGGCGAGACGACGATGCGGTTGGGCACCGTCACGCCGCGCATGACATGAGGCGTCAGCATCGGCGGCGGCGCGCGTCCCTCCGCCGGCGGCGCGAGGCCGGCGCGGCGCGCGAACCAGCGCTCGTAACCTTCGAGCCAGGTCTTGTCGCGCAGGCGCAGGTTTTCATGGCTGATGCGCTGCGAGCGCGTCAGCATCGAGTACATGAACTGCTCGGGTTCGAGCGCGTCGGCGTAGCGGCGCCCCGCCACCTCGAACCACTCCATGGCATTGCGCGCCGCGTTCTGGATGCGCGCGACATCGACGCGGCGAACCTCCTCGTAGGCCTCCAGCACCTTCGGAATCGCATCGGTCTGGTGGCCGAAATGCTCGAACTGCCGCGCCAGCTCGATGGCGTCCTCGAAGGCGAGCTTGGTCCCCGAGCCGATGGCGAAATGCGCGGTGTGGGCGGCGTCTCCCATCAGCACCACATGCGAGCGGCCGTTGAAGTGGCTCCATTTGCCGCAGATCAGGCGATTGAAGTTGAGCCAGGCCGAGCCGCGCAAATGCCGCGCGTTGGTCATCAGGCTGGCGCCGTCGAGCACCTCGGCGAACAGCTTCTCGCAGAAGGCGATCGACTGTTCCTGGCTGAATTCGCCGAGACCGTGGGCGTGATAGGCCGCCTCGGTGGTCTCGACGATGAAGGTCGAGGTGGTTTCGTCGAACTTGTAGATGTGCGCCTGGAACCAGCCGTGCTCGGTCTTGCGGAAATCGAAGGTGAAGGCGTCGTAGAGCTTCTTGGTGCCGAGCCAGATGTAGCGATTCGGCCGCGTCAGCATGTCGGGGGCGAAGGCGTCGGCATAACGGTTGCGCACTTTCGAGGCGACGCCGTCGCAGGCAACGATGAGGTCGGCGTCGGGAAATTCGAGGTCGCTCTCGACCTCGCGCTCGAACACCAGCTCGACACCGAGCTCCTCGCAGCGCGCCTGCAGGATGTTGAGAAGCTTGCGCCGGCCGATGCCGACGAAGCCGTGCCCGGTGGTGCGCTGCCGGCGGCCCTTGAAATAGAGCTCGATGTCGTCCCAGTGGTTGAACGCCGACTCGATCTCGGCGGCGGTCTTGGGGTCCCAAACCCGCATGTTCTCCATGGTGGCGTCGGAAAACACCACGCCCCAGCCGAACGTGTCGTAGGGCCGGTTGCGCTCGATCACCGCGACGTCGTGGCTCGGGTGCAGCTTCTTCATCAACAGCCCGAAATAGAGACCCGCCGGGCCGCCGCCAATGCAGACGATGCGCATGTCCAACCTTTCCGATCCCGTCGCCCGCGCCCCGGGCGAAGACTTCGACCTTGACCCGTGCCCGCCGACCCGGGCCCATCCCCCGGCGCCGACGACCCGCGACCCGCGCGGTCGCCGCCCCCGAACCGGGCCGGGCAATTATTTTAGACTTCAAATATTCATCTTCAAAATAATTTTGTCAACCGTGGCGAATTGGGTTATCACTAGCCATGGCGACCCACCGACCGCGGACGAGGCGTCCGGACTCCGGAGACGGCGGTGGCGCGGGCGGGCCGCGCGGAAGAAAAGCACGGCACGGAGCACGGCGCATGGACGACATTGCGAAAATGGATGTCGAGGCGATCGTTAGGGACGAACCGGAAGGCAAGAAGCTGCAGTTGCGCGTCTGGTTGCGGCTGCTTTCCTGTGCCAACCTGATTTCGGCCGAGATTCGCAAGCGGTTGCGCGAGGAATTCGACGTTACCCTTCCCCGTTTCGACCTGCTGTCGCAGCTTTACCGCGAGCCCAACGGGCTGCGGCTGGGCGAGTTGTCGCGCCGGCTGATGGTCACCAATGGCAACCTCACCGGCCTGGTCGACGGCCTGGTCGAGGAAGGACTGGTCATTCGCGAGACCGTGGCGGAGGATCGCCGCGCCATTCTCGTGCGCCTGTCCAAGCGCGGCGAGCGCGGTTTCGCCAAGATGGCGGTCGCCAATGAATCCTGGCTCGGCGAGCTTTTCTCCGGCGCCGACCGGCGCACCCTGAACGCGCTGATGCGCGACCTGGAAATCCTCAAGGCCTCGATCAACGCCAACGTCCGACCCGACGCGAAATAGTGCGGCGCACACCTCGCCGGCTTGAGCCCGCGCGGGCCGGCTTGACAGCAGAAAGTTTATATCTAAAATATTAATATATAAACTTAATCGCCGCGCTCCAGGTCCGCAGGGGGGAAACGCATGCTCCCGTCCGCTCACGTCGACACGTTCGCCCGCGACCATCTGCCGCCGGCCGAGCAATGGCCGCGTTTCCTGTTCGACCTGCCGGAGCTGCGCTATCCGGACCGGCTCAATTGCGTGACCCGCCTGCTCGACGACTGGATCGCGCGCGGGCACGGCGACCGCCCCTGCCTGATCTCGCCGGCCGAAAGCCTGACCTATGCCGCGCTCGCCGACCGGGTGAACCGCATCGCCAATCTGCTGACGGGCGAGCTCGGGCTCGTTCCCGGCAACCGCGTGCTGCTGCGCTCGCCCAATACGCCGATGATGGTCGCGGTCTATCTCGCGGTGATGAAGGCCGGCGGCATCGTGGTGGCGACGGTGCCCCTGCTGCGCGCGCGCGAACTGGTCCACCCGATCGACAAGGCCGAAATCCGCCTCGCCTTCTGCAACGTCGCCCAGATCGACGATCTTCGCGAGGCGCAAAAGCTCGCGCCGCGGCTTGAGCGCATCGTCACTTTCGGCCGGCCCGACGCCGAGCTCGAAGTCATGTTGCCGCGCGCGCGGGCCGACTTCACCACCCATCCGACGGCGGCCGACGACGTCTGCCTGCTCGGCTTCACCTCCGGCACCACCGGCAAGCCCAAGGCGACCATGCACTTCCATCGCGACGTGCTGGCGATCGCCGACACCTACGGCCGCCACGTGCTCAAGGCCAACGCCGACGACCGCTTCACCGGATCGCCGCCGCTCGCCTTCACCTTCGGCCTCGGCGGGCTGGTGATCTTTCCGCTCGCGGTCGGCGCCTCGACCGTGCTGCTCGACAAGACCGCGCCCGACGACCTGCTCGACGCGATCGGGAAATTTCGGCCGACGATCCTGTTCACCGCGCCGACCGCCTATCGCGCGATCCTGGGCAATCTCGCGGGCGCCGACATTTCCAGCCTGCGTACCTGCGTCTCCGCCGGCGAGGCGCTGCCGCGCCCGGTGTTCGACGCGTGGAAGGAGGCCACCGGCATGAGCCTGATGGACGGCATCGGCGCGACCGAGATGCTGCACATCTTCATCGCCGCGCCGCGCGAGGCGATCCGCGCCGGTTCGACCGGCATTCCGGTGCCCGGCTATCAGGCGCGCGTCGTCGACACCGAGGGGCGCGAGGTGCCGCGCGGCACGCCCGGTTCGCTCGCGGTGCGCGGACCGACCGGGTGCCGCTATCTCGGCGACGAGCGCCAACTCAACTACGTCCGCGACGGCTGGAACCACACCGGCGACACCTACATCCAGGATGCCGACGGCTATTTCTGGTATCAGGCCCGCTCCGACGACATGATCGTCTCGGCCGGCTACAATATCTCCGGACCGGAAGTCGAGCAGTCGCTGTTGTCCCATCCCGCCGTCGCCGAATGCGCGGTGGTAGGAACGCCCGACCCCGAACGCGGCGTCGTCGTCACCGCCTTCGTCGTGCCGCAACCTGGATATACGGGCGACGCCGCGCTCGCGCGCGCGTTGCAGGATCACGTCAAGGCGGACATCGCGCCTTACAAATATCCGCGCCGTGTCGAATTCGTCGCGGCGCTGCCGAAGACGGCGACCGGCAAGCTGCAACGCGCGGTGCTGCGCCAGCAACACGCGACGCCGCGCGGCGCCTGACCCCCGGTCGGACCTTCCGCGTCCGTCCTTCCTTCCCCGGCGTCGCGATCGGCGCTACATCGACATCCGTCTGGACTTACAGAATCGGAAGCCAACTCCCGTGCTTACCTCCGCTCACGTCGACACCTTCGCGCGCGACAATCTTCCCCCGCGCGAGCAATGGCCGCGCTTCCTGCTCGACCGGCCGGAGTTCCACTATCCCGAACGGCTCAACTGCGCCGCGCGCCTTCTCGACGACTGGATCGCGCGCGGGCATGGCGATCGCCCCTGCCTGATCTCCGCCGACGAGCGGCTGAGCTACGGCGAAACGGCCGCGCGGGTGAACCGCATCGCCAACGTGCTCACGCGCGAACTCGGGCTTGTGCCGGGCAACCGCGTGCTGCTGCGCTCGACCAACACGCCGATGATGGTCGCGATCTATCTCGCGGTGATCAAGGCCGGCGGCATCGTCGTCGCCACGGCGCCGCTGCTGCGCGCGCGCGAACTCATTCACCCGATCGAGAAAGCGGAAATCCGCCTCGCCTTCTGCAACGTCGCCCGGCTCGACGATCTGGTCGAGGCGCGCAAGGCCGCGCCGCGGCTCGAGCGGATCGTCTCCTTCGGCGCGCCCGACGCGGAGCTCGAACGCCTGATCGCCGGGGCCGATACGGAGTTTTCCGCCTGCCCGACGGCGTCGGACGATGTCTGCCTGCTTGGCTTCACCTCGGGCACCACCGGCAATCCGAAGGCCACGATGCACTTCCACCGCGACGTGATGGCGATCGCGGACGGCTATGGACGCCACGTTCTCAAGGCGCGCGCCGACGACCGCTTCACCGGCTCGCCGCCGCTGGCTTTCACCTTCGGCCTCGGCGGCCTAGTGGTGTTTCCGCTCGCGGTCGGCGCCTCGACCGTGCTGCTTGAAAAGACCTCGCCCGACGATCTGCTCGCCGCCATCGCCGCGCACCGGCCGACCGTCCTGTTCACCGCGCCGACCGCCTATCGCGCCATGCTCGGCAAACTCGCGGCGAGCGACATCTCCAGCCTGCGCATCTGCGTCTCGGCCGGCGAGACGCTGCCGCGCGCGACCTTCGACGCCTGGAAGGACGCGACCGGCATCAGCCTGATGGACGGCATCGGCACCACGGAAATGCTCCACACCTTCATCGCCGCGCCGCGCGAGGACATTCGTCCCGGCGCGACGGGGCGGACGGTGCCGGGCTACGAGGCGATGGTGGTCGACGCGGACGGGCGCGAGGTGCCGCGCGGAACCGCCGGTGCGCTCGTCGTGCGCGGGCCGACGGGCTGCCGCTACCTTGGCGACGAGCGCCAGCGCAATTACGTCCGCGACGGCTGGAACCACACCGGCGATACGTTCAAGCAGGATGAGGACGGCTACTTCTGGTATCAGGCACGCTCCGACGACATGATCGTCTCGGCCGGCTACAACATTTCCGGACCGGAGGTCGAGCAGTCGCTGCAGACCCATCCGGCCGTCGCCGAATGCGCGGTAGTCGGCACGCCGGACGCCGATCGCGGCGTCATCGTCACCGCCTTCGTGGTGCTGCGGACGGAGGCGAAGGAGAGCGCCGCGCTCGCGCGCGCGCTGCAGGACCACGTCAAGGCCGACATCGCGCCCTACAAATATCCGCGCCGGATCGAATTCGTCGAGGCGCTGCCGAAGACGGCGACAGGCAAGCTGCGACGCGCCGTGCTGCGCCAGAAATGGGCGGCGGATGGACGCGACGGCGGCCCGGCCTGACCCGCCCGAGACCGCGTCACGACGCGGCACCGGGTCGAGATCACGACGAAATTGGATCGAACCGATCCGAAATCATGAACGTGATCTGTTCCAAGATTTGCTCGAATGAGTCAGGGCATGATGTTGTCGGTAGACGACGTCGCGCTTTTCGGCGTCAAGCGCCAGGGTCCGGCGCGCGCGCGGCGAAGCGGCGCAGCGCCTCCTCGAATTCGGCGACGTCCTTGGCCGGCACTTCCGCGCCGCATTCGTAGCACGTGTTGGTCATGCGATCGAACCAGCGGCAGCCGCATTCGTTGCACGCGAGTTCCGGCGCGCCCTTGGGATTGAAGAAGATCATGCGCGATCCGCGCCGCTCAGCGGCACGCTCCCATGAAGGCTAGGCCCATCGTTTCCAGAAAGTCCTCCCAGCCCGCCTCGCGCAGACCGGATTGGCATTTGGTGATGAACAGGACCACGTCGCCGCGCCTGACGCCGTCGCGCAACGCGCGCAGCGCCTCGCGCGGGCCGGCGCCGGCGATGCCGGCGAATGCGTCGTCGTCGCCGACGAGCACGATATCGACCTCGGAGAACTGCGCGCCGCGCCAGGGCGCCCGCGCCGCGACGAGACGGCCGGCCGCGGCCGCGCGCCATTCGAGCATGCGGCCCTCGCCGCGGTCCCAATCCTCGCGGCCGACGAGCGCCACCGCCGCGCCCGGCGTGACGGCGCAAAACAGCGCCGTCTCGCCGTCGAGCGCCGGTTGCCAGCGCGGAGGATCGAAGCCGCCGGTCACAGCCGCGCCCCGAGCTGATAGCCCGCGTGGATCGCGCGCGTCAGCCCGAGCGGCACCAGCGAGTCGCCGCAGCCGTGCAATTCGTCGATCATCCATTCGAGCTCGTGGAACAGCTCCTGATTGGGCTCGGCCGCCGTGGCCGCGATCACCGTGTCGGCTGGCAGGAACGCCGTTTCGCCCTTGCCGTCGACGACATTGACGCCGCCGTCGCCGATCGCGGTGACGCGCGTCGACACGCGCACGGGAATGTTCAACTCCTGCAGCCACTGCGTATGCCGCCACTTGAACGATGGCATCACGTCGCCGGCGATGCGCCGGTCGCTCTCGACGACCGTCACGTCGTGCTTCTGCGTCGCCAGCGATTCGGCGAGCGTCAGGCCGATCTTGCCGGCGCCGATGACGACGACGCGGTTGCCCGCCTTGACGCGGCCCATCGCCACGTCGACGGCGTCGGCCACGAGGCCCGGCTGGGTCGAGGCCGGTAGCTTCATCACATCGACGCGCGCGCCGGTCGCTATCACCGCGGCGTCGTATTCATGCAGCAGGCCCCGCATCAGCTTGGGATTGACCTCGACGCCGAACTTGACCTCGATGCCGAGCTTCTTGGCCATGGTCTCGTACCAGCGGATGAGATCGAACAGATCGGCGCGGTGGGCGAGGTCGTGGCTGGCATAGCCGAACAGCGCGCCGCCGATGCGATCGCCGCGCTCGAACACCGTGACGTCGTGACCGCGACGCCGCGCGGTGATGGCGCACTCCATGCCGGCCGGGCCCGCGCCGATCACCATGACTTTCTTCTTGATGACGGCCGGATTGACCTGATAGGCGGGCTCGGCCTCGTGCCCGAGCGCGGGATTGATGGTGCAGGTGTAGGGCAGATCGCGGAACAGCCGCGACAGGCAGTTGAGCGAGCCGATGCAGCGCCGGATTTCGTCGGCGCGATCCTCCGCGATCTTGCGCACGGCTTCCGGATCGGACAGGAACGGCCGGCACACTTCCCAATAGTCGAATTCGCCGTTCTTGATGCATTCTTCCGCCATCGCCGCGCCAGGCAGGCGCACGCCGAAGGCGATCGGCACGTCGGGCAGCAGTTTCTTGGCGCGCGCGGCGAGCGCGTTCCAGTGTCCCGGCGCGATGTCGCGGCCAATCGAGGATTCGGGCGCCTCCTGCCAGCCGATGGTGACGCTGATCATGTCGACGCCGCAATCGGCGGCCTGCCGCATCAGCTCGAAACACTCATCGACGCTGTTGCCGCCCCAACGATCCATCAATTCGGTCGCGTTCAGCCGAACCACCAGCGGATTGTCCGGCGTCGCGTTCTTGATCTCGGTGATCATCTCGCGCATGAAGCGGCCGCGATTCTCGATCGAGCCGCCATATTCGTCGGTGCGTTTGTTGGTGAATTTCGAGCAGAAATTCGCCAGCAGATAGCCCATGAAGGAGGTGATCTCGGTCGCGTCGAAGCCGGCCTTGACGGCGCGGCGCGCGGCTTCGGCGTGCTGGCGGATGGTGACGCGGATGTCGTCCTTGCTGAGCTCGCGCGGCGGCCGGAAGTGCGGCAACGTCTGCGGGATCGCGCTCGGCTGCACGCAATAGCCAAGATCGATGCCGCCATAGCGGCCGGCGTGCAGGATCTGTTGGATGGCGATGCCGCCGGCGTCGTGAATGAAGCCGGCGATCTCCTCGAACTGCGGCAGGAACTTGTCGTCGAACAGCGCGACCTGGCGGAAATAGGCCTTGCCCTCGCCGAGGGGGTCGGGATAGGCGCCCTGATTGGTGATCATGCCGCACCCGGTCTTGGCGATCACCTCGGTGCGGGCGAGCTCGCGCGGCGAGATATAGCCGTCGCGGGTGTTGTAGTTGGAGACGCAGCAGGCGCCGTATTTGATCCGGTTCTTGACCTTGAGTTTGCCCCACATGGTTTCCTGAAATAGATGTGGGTAGAGTTGGTGTCCCCTCTCGGCGCGCCCCATGGCGTGTCTCCCTTTCCCGGTTTTCCCGATCGTCCCGATGTTCTCAAGATGTGAAGCGGTCGCGCGTCGTGGCACGACCATCGATGTCGTCGTCGCCGTGGCACGCGACGGCGGCCCGCCGCGATCGCGGCGCGCGGTCGCGGTCAGTCGCCGCCGGTGGTCAACTTGTCCTCGATCATCTCGCGCAGCTTGCGCCGCAATACCTTGCCCGCCGGACTGACCGGAAATTCCTCGACGATCTCCAGCCGCTCCGGCAGCTTGAATTTGGCGATGCCGCAGCCGAGCAGGAACCGCGACAGTTCGGCGAGCGTGAGCGTCTGTCGCGGCTGGACGATGATGAAGGCGCAGGCCTTCTCGCCGAACACCGGATCGGGCATCGCCACCACCGCGACCGAGCGCACCTTCGGCATGCGCAGGATCAGATCCTCGATTTCCTCGACGCTGATCTTCTCGCCGCCGCGATTGATCAGATCCTTCTTGCGGCCCTCGGTATAGACGTAGCGGCCGCGTTTGCGCACGACATCGCCCATCCGGTAGAAGCCGTCGGCGGTGAAGGCGGTCTTGTTGGTCGCGGGCGCGTTGTAATAGCCGCGAATGGTGTAGGGGCCGCGCACGACGAGCTCGCCGGTCTCGCCATCGGGCACCTCATTGCCGGCGTCGTCGATCACCTTGATCTCGTCGTCCTCGCAGACCGGCGCGCCGGAGCTCTCCATGCGATGCTCCTCGGTATCGTCGAGCCGCACCATGTTGAGCAGACCTTCCGCCGTGCCGTAGATCTCCTGGTGGAAGCAGCCGAGGCGCTCGACCAGCTTCTTGCGCATCTCCGGCAACAGACGCGAGCCGCCGCATTGGATGACCTTCAGCGAGGACAGGTCGTATTTTTCCGGCGCGTCGGAATTGATCCACATCGCCACCATCGGAACGGCCGCCGCCATCACCGTCGCGCGCTCGCGCTCGACCAGCCCGAGCACGGTATCGGCGTCCGCCGTCGGCGAAAGCACCACCCGCCCGCCATGCAGGAAGGCGCCGAGAATGCCGGGCGAAGCGAGCGAATAATTATGCGCGATCGGCAGCATGGTCAGAAACACGGTGTTCTCGTCATAGCCGCCGACCCCGGACGACAGCCGCGCGTTGAGAACGTAATCGTCGTTGGTGCGCGGGATCATCTTCGGCAGCGCCGTGGTGCCGCCCGACAGCAACATCAGCGCGACTTCCGAAGGGTCGGGCTGGAAATCGGGCAATGGCGAGGGCCGGTCGATCATCGGCGTCATCGACACCTGGCCCGGCCCGGCCTCGCCCGCGACGACGACGTATTTCAACTCCGGCGCGCCCGCCTTCAATTCGTCGGCCATGACGCGGTAGTCGAAATCCTTCAACGCCGAGGGGATGAAATAGCCGACCGCCTTGGCGTGCTTGAGAAAGTGCCCGATTTCGGCCTGGCGATGCGCGCGCAGCGCCATCACCGGAATGACGCCGATGCGCGTCAGCGCGAAGAAGGCGTAGACGAATTCCGCGCAGTTATGAATCTGGAAGACGACCCGGTCGAGCGGACGCAAGCCGAGCGCCCAGAGGCCGCCGGCGACGTTGGCGGCGCGTTCGACGAGCTGGGCATAGGTGACGCGCTCATCGTCGGCGACGAGCGCGATGCGATCGGGCCAACGCGTGGCCGAACGCTGGATCATGTCCCAGAGAGTGATCCCCTCCCAATAACCTTTCTGGCGATATCGCTCGGCGAATTCCTCCGGCCAAGGCGTGCAGCCTTCAAGCATCCCTCATCCCCCCTGTTGCGAACGCGGCGAACGCGCGCGCCAATGCCGGCTCGCCCGGCCCATGAACCGCCAGTCCGCGCCGGCTTGCGAATTTTGGGTCGCGACGGCGCGCTTCTCGCGCGCCTTCAGGCGCGGCCCAACCGGTGCGGCGATCAGTTTCGCATGGCGGGCGCGATGTTCCATCGTGCCGCGCGAAACGAACGTGATCACCTGGCGTGCCGGCGCGTGGGAAAGCGTCCCGGTCGCGCGGCCGCGCGGATGCGCTGACGTGAACGCACACGTCGCGCGCCAATCCGGTTCCGGTCGTGCAGCCCCCCGCATGCCCCGTGTCCGTCGATCAAGCTTTCATACCAGACGGCCAACTTGTACATATGTGAAATTGATTGTACAAGATGCAAAGATTTGGAACATATATTGAACATATCAATCGATCACGCGCATTGAACGTGCCGCCGCGCAAGAAAATGGGGACTTCGCTTGAACATCGAAACGATTGACGGGCCGGTCCAGGAGCCGGGGGCTGCGGGCGCGGATTTCACCCGGGGCGGCATTCAATCGGTCGATGCCGCGCTCGTCGTCCTGCGCGAACTCTCCCGGATGCGCGGATCGGCAAGCCTGTCGGAACTCGCGCGCCGCTGCGCGATGCCGTCGAGCAAGGTTCACCGTTATCTCGCGAGCTTCATCAACGCGGGCCTGGTGACGCAGCGCGTCCGTTCGGGCACCTATGATCTCGCCAAGGGCGCGATCACGCTCGGCCTCGCGGCGATGACGCGGCTCGATCTCGTCAACCAGGCGGCCGACCGGCTGGAGGAGATCGTCGACAAGACCGGCGCGCTGGCGATGCTGGCGATCTGGGGCAATCAGGGGCCGACCGTCGTGCGCCTTCATCGCGACAGCAGCCTGGTCATCACCTCGATCGGCCTCGGCATGGTCTTTCCGCTTCTGAACTCGGCGACCGGTCGCGTGTTCATGGCCTATGGCCAGGCGCGCGCGGTCTCGCCCTTCGTCACCGCCGAAATCGCGCGCGCCAAGTCGCTCAATCTCGAATGGCCGGACCTCGTGCCGTCGGCCGCCGCCGTCGAGACGCTTTGCGAACGCATCCGCCGCGACGGCCACGCGTCGATCGACGGGCGATTCATCCCCGGCCTGAACGCGATCAGCGCGCCGATCCTCAACTGGCAGGGCGAGGCGGAAGCGGCGATCACGCTCGCCTCGGGCGATGCCGGTCTCATCAAGCCGGATTCACCGGCGCTGACCGCGCTCATCGACCTTTCCCGGCATGTCTCGATCGAGTCGCCGGCCTGACTGGCACCGATCCCGTCGCGCCCAAACATGCTTTTGCGACCAAGTGGCGCAAGGCTCGCGACGCGAAATGCCCCCTCAAATCGGGGTTGAGCTCCCCTCCCGTTCGACGAATGCGCGTTGAACGCCTCGATATTGATTCCGGTCATTGCGTTCGCGCGACGAGGCAATGAAATTTCAGCAAGAGTTGGCCGCGGTCGCTTGGCGTCGAACGCGCATGCGAGGCGGCGAGAGGGGACATTCCATGATTGGCCGTTTTGGCGCGGCGATTGTCGCGCTTGCGTTCTTCTTTGTCTCAAGCCCGGCGCTGGCGCAGTCGCGCATCGCCCTGGTAATCGGCAACAGCACCTACCCCGCGTCGTCGCTCAAGACGACGATCGCCGACGCCGGCATAGTCGCCGAGACCTTGCGCGCGGCGGGCTTCGATGTCGCCGAATTGACCAACGTTCGTCAGGCCGACATCGGGACGGCGATGCGCGCCTTCCTCGACAAGGTCGCGGCCGCCGGCCCGTCCACGACGGCGTTCTTCTATTTCGCCGGCCAGGCCGCGCAGTATTCCGGCGAGAACTTTCTCATTCCGATCGACACGCCGATCGCGACCGCGGGCGATGTGCCGCAGGTCGCCTTCCGGCTCAATGAATTCATCGGCGCCTTCGCCGAGACCCCCGCCGCCGCGCGCGTGGTGGTGATCGACGCGGCGCGCGACCACGGTTTCGGCCGCGGCACCGAACAGCCGGTGGCGCCCGGCCTTGCCCTCATGGAAGCGCCATCGGGCATGCTGATCGCCATGGCGAGCGCGCCCGGTCAGATCGCGATCGAAAGCGAGGGCAGCTACGGCCTTTATACCAGCAGCCTGGTGATGCTGATGCGCCAGCCCGGGCTCGACCTCGACCAGATCTTCAAGGGCGCGCGCATGCAGGTCAATCAGGCGACCGGCGGCAAGCAGATGCCCTGGACCGCGATGGGATTGACCGCCGAAGTCGTCCTCTTTCCGGCCTCGTCGACCACGGCGGCGCCACCGCCGAGCGCGGCCGCCCCGCCAAACCCGCAGGCGCCGCCCGCGCGGGTGATTCCGCCGAAGGGTCAGCGCACCGTCACCAAGGCGATGCTCGCGCCGCTCGCCGCCGACGAAGCCTATCTGATCGCGATCGAGGAGGATTCGCTTCAGGTCTATCAGTGGTTCGTCGAGCTGCATCCGCAGCACCAATACGCGGCGCAGATCTGGGACATCATCAACCAGAGGCGCGAGGAGATCCTGTGGCAGCGCGCGCTCGCGGCCGGAACCAAGGAAGGATTCTGGAACTACATCGAGCGCTATCCGAACGGCAGTCACGTCGCCGAGGCGCAGCAATGGCTGGATTCGCTGACGGCGCCGCGCCGGCCGCCCCGCGAATACGTGCCTCGCGCGGTGACGCTGCCGCCGGATTATTACGACGAAGGCATCGACGTCGTCGAACTGGTGCCGCTCGGCTTTCCGCCGCCGCCGCCGGTGTTCGGCTTCTTCGATCCGATCTTCCTGCCGCCCCCGCCCCCGCCGCCGCCGATCTTCTTCGTGCCGCCGCCCATCTTCCCGCTTCCGCCGCCGCCGGTGCTCGTCGCGCCGCCGCCGCCGATCATCTTCCGGCCGCCGCCGCCGCCGGGTGGACCGGGCGGGTTTAGGCCGCCGCCGCCGCTCGGCACGGGCGTTCGCCCGCCGACATTGCCGCCTCGGCCGCCGATCCTGCGGCCGCCCACCATCGGAACGAGGCTCCCGGTCGGGCCGGGACCAAAGCCCCCTAGCCTTCCCCCGACAACGACCGCCAGGCCGCCGACGCTTCCGCCGCCTGGCGGCGGCATGGCCAGGCCGCCCGGTTTGCCGCCTTCAACCCTGCCGCCTCCATCGAGCGGACGGACTTTGCCGCCGCCAACCGGCACCGGCATGCCACCGCCACCGGCGGGAACAATCAAGCCGACGCTGCCGCCACCGCTCGGTGCGACGGCAACGCCACCAACCCTTCCGCCTCCACCGAGCGGACGGACTTTGCCGCCGCCAACCGGCACCGGCATGCCACCGCCACCGGCGGGAACAATCAAGCCGACGCTGCCGCCTCCACCGGCGGGAGCGATCAAGCCAACCTTGCCGCCGCCGTCCGGTGCGACGGCCAAGCCGCCCGGCTTGCCACCTTCGACCTTGCCGCCTCCGCCGAGCGGACGGACATTGCCGCCACCGACCGGCACCGGCATGCCACCAACACCGGCGGGAGCGATCAAACCGACGCTGCCGCCTCCACCGGCGGGAGCGATCAAGCCAAACTTGCCGCCGCCGCCGCCCGCGGGTGCGATCAAACCAACCTTGCCACCGCCACCGGCGGGAGCGATCAAGCCAAACTTGCCGCCGCCGCCTGCGGGTGCGATCAAGCCAAACTTGCCGCCTCCACCCGGCGCCACGGCCAAGCCGCCTTCCCTGCCGCCTCCGCCGACAGGACGAACCCTGCCGCCGCCGACCACGACGACGCGTCCGCCGCCGCCACCCATTGTAAGAACCCCGCCGCCACCCGTGGTGCGCACGCCACCGCCCGTCGTACGGGCGCCGCCACCCGTCGTGCGCGCGCCGCCGCCTGTTGTGAGGGCTCCGCCGCCGCGACCTCCCGTCGTGCGCGCGCCACCACCGCGGCCACCAGTCGTGCGTGCGCCGCCGCCGCGGCCTCCTGTCGTGAGGGCCCCGCCGCCGCGCGCGCCGCAATGCACGATGGTGAACGGCAAGCGGGTGTGCCGATAGGCCCGCGATCGGTCACGGACCATTTGTCCGCGATCATTGTATGTTCGCGCGTGACGCGGCAATTTTGGGCGGTCGACAGACCGCCCATCGCTCGCGCGCCGTCTTGACGGCGGCGCGTTCGCCGGCCGCGTCGGCGCGAGCTTTCGTGCGCGTTGGCTCACGCGGGCTTTTGCCGACAATTTCGATCGACGCACGCCGTCCGGAGACATTGAAGATGAATCGCCGCCGATCTTTCCCGCTTGCCGCCGTCCTCGCCCTCCTCGCTTGCGCGCCGGGCGCGCGGGCGCAGGAGACCACCGCGCAGTCGACACAGGCTCCGCCCAGCATCTGGCAGGACATCATGACCGCCGCGCCGACCGAAACACCCGACGGCACCGACATGCCGGCGACCAACCGGATGATCGAGCGTTGCGCGGAGCTGATGCTGTCGATCCGCGAACGGCGCGACGGCGCCATCCGCGGCTATCGCATGAGCTACGGCGCCGGCTATTGCCTCGGCTGGATCAACGCGATGATGACGTCGTTTCCCTATTACGGCGAGAACCGCCCGGCGGCGCAGCGCGTCTGCCTTCCCGCCGACGTCACCAGCCGGCAAGTCGCCGAGACGTTCCTCGACTACACCGACGCGCACGCGGATTTGCGAAAGTTCAATTCGGCCGTCCTCATCTACTGGGCGCTTCTGGAAAAATATCCCTGCGCCAGTTGACGCGCGCGGGCGTTTCCCGGCGAGACGAAGCCGTCTCGCCGAAATGAAACGCGCTGGTTCACGATGATCCTGGATCCAACCGATCCAGGATCATCGTGTTTCAGCCGCGCGATTTGTCCCAGGCCGCGAAGGTCGAGCCGGCGAGCGCGAGCTTTTCCAGAAGCGGCGCCGGCGTCCAATATTGCGGGTCGAGTTCCTTGCGGAACTCGAGAATGCGCTCGTAGACGTTCTTCAGTCCGACCGTGTCGGCATAGAACATCGGCCCGCCGCGATAGCGCGGGAAGCCGTAGCCCGCGGCATAGACGACGTCGATGTCGCCCGCGCGCAGCGCGATGCCCTCTTCCAGGAGCAACGCGCCTTCGTTGATCATGCCGTAGATGCAGCGTTCCTGAATCTCCTTGCGCGACGGTTTGCGCTGCGCGACGCCGAGGCGCGCGGCTTCGGCGCGGAACAGCTCGATCACCTCCGGATCCGGCGTGCGCTTGCGGTCGGCGCTGTCGTAGCGGTAATAGCCGCGCCCGGTCTTCTGGCCGATCCATTTGCGCTCGGTCAGCAGCGCCGAGCAGCGATAATAGCTCGGGTCCTTCGGCAGCAGCGGCCCGCGTTCCAAGCGGGTGAGATGGCCGATGTCGACGCCGGCGAGATCGAACACGGCGAGAATGCCCATCGCCATGCCGAAATCCTCCAGCGCGGAATCGACCTCCTCCGGCGTCGCGCCTTCGAGCACGCAGCGCTCGGCCTCCCGCGCGTAAGGATCCATCATGCGATTGCCGATGAAGCCGTAGCAGACCTTCGAGACCACGCCGATCTTGCGGATGGTCTTGGCCATGTCGAGCGCCGTCACCAGCACGTCCGGCGCGGTCTTGGCGCCGTGGACGATTTCGAGAAGCTGCATGACGTTGGCCGGGCTGAAGAAGTGCAGCCCGACGACGTCCTGGGGTCGGCCGGTCACGGCGGCGATCGCGTCGATGTCCAGCGTCGAGGTATTGGTGCCGAGCACGGCGCCGGCGCGCGCGACGCGGTCGAGCTTCTGGAAGATTTCCTTCTTCAACGCCATGTTCTCGAACACCGCCTCGATGATGAGGTCGGCCTCGCCGAGCGCGGCGTAATCGAGCGACGGGGTCAGGAGCCCCATCCGCTCTTCCATCTGCTCGGCCTTCAGGCTGCCGCGCGACACCGAGCGCTCGTAGTTCTTGCGGATGGTGGCGAAGCCGCGATCGAGATTGGCCTGATTGGCCTCCACCAGCGTCACCGGAATGCCGACATTGGCGAAGTTCATGGCGATGCCTCCGCCCATGGTGCCGGCTCCGACGATGCCGACGCGCGCGACGGGCCGCGCCTTGATGTCGGCGGAAATTCCCGGGATCTTGCGCACCTCGCGCTCGGCGAAGAACAGATGCCGCAGCGCGCGCGACTCGGTCGCGCCGACGAGTTCCTCGGAAATGTCGGTTTCGACCTTGAGGCCCTGGTCGAACGGAAGCTCCACCGCCGCCTTGACCGCGTCGATGAGCGCCATCGGCGAGCGGCGATTGCGCATGGTCTTGGCGATCTGCTTGCGCTTGGCCTCCAGGATCGCGGCGGCGTTGTCGGCGCCCTTGACCTCGCGCGCGCGGGTGCTGCGCGTCTCCACTCCCTTGGCGACGAGATCGCGGGCGAAGGCGACCGCGCCATCCATGACGTTGCCGGAAACGACGATGTCGACGAGGCCCTCGTTCTTGGCCGCGTCGGCGGTGAGCGGCTTGCCGGTGATCATCATGTCGAGCGCGGTTTCCAGCCCGACCACGCGCGGCAGGCGCTGCGTGCCGCCGGCGCCGGGAATGATCCCGAGCGACAATTCCGGCAATCCGATGCGCGCGCCCTTGTCGGCGACGCGGTAGTGGCACGACAACGCGACCTCGGTGCCCGCGCCGAGCGCGGTGCCGTGAATCGCGGCGACCACCGGAACCTTGCTGTCCTCGATCAGGCGGAAGACCTCGTGAAATCCCGGCTCGCCGATGCCGGTGTCGAACTCCTTGATGTCGGCGCCGGCGACGAAGGTGCGGCCCTCGCAACCGAGCACGATCGCGGTCACGCCTTTCTTCGACTTCAGCTCGGTGAACACCGTTTTCAGGCCGGCGCGCACCTTCCGTTCCATCGCGTTGACCGGCGGATTGTCGATCCGAACCAAAGCGATGCCGTCGACGATCGAGTAGCTGACGATTTCACCCATCTTGAACCCCTGCCCTGACCTCTTGTTGGTTGATGTCCGTTGATGTCGGTTGGAAAATTTCTCTGGGCGGCGGGAAAGGCCGTCGCCGGCGCGCCGGCCCGATGACACCACCGGGCGCGGTCACGCCCTCGCGGTGATCGCGCCGCCGGTGCCGCGATGCTCCGGATCGCGCGCCCCGTCATTTTGTAATGAACTATAACAATGTCGGCCAAAACCGCAAGATCGGGACGCGGCGCGCCGACGCCCACTTCCGGTCCGTAAAGCGGGCCCCCGCACGCGAAGCGCCGTGACTTTCGCGGGCCGAGACGCGGGGGGCGGGCGCGCCGCGCGAACAATTATAATTGATAACCGTCTCGCGGCGCGGCTACAGTGACGCGCCAAACGGCGGGGAGAAGATGTCGACAGAGATCGGGCGGCGAAGCGTTTCCGCCGCCAAAATCGCGCGCAAGACGGAATCGGCGGCGCCAAGCGCGCCCGGCCGGGACCTGGACCTTGGCCGGCTGAAGGCGCTGATGGGCTACGCGCTGCGGCGCGCGCAGCTCACGGTGTTCGAGAACTTCGCCAAGGATTTCGCCGCCCTCGGCCTGCGCCCGGCGCAATTCAGCGCGCTGGTCGTCATCCAGCGCAATCCGGGACGCAAGCAATCCGAGATCGCCGCCGCCCTCGGCATCCAGCGGACGAATTTCGTCAGCATGATGGACGAACTCGAGCATCGCGGCCTGACCTTCCGCGGCAAGTCGTCAGCCGACCGCCGCGCGCATGCCATCTCGCTGACGGAGAAGGGCGAAAGGGTCCTGAAAAAGGCGATGGTGGCGATCGAGATTCACGAGCAGCGCTGGGTCGATCTTCTGGGCCCGAAGGATCACGCCTGCCTGCTCAAGACGTTGCGGATGTTCCTCGATGTCGACGCCAACGACGTCGGTTGAGAGCGCGACCGCGACGGTCCACCCCGTTCCTGGCGCGGCGGCCATGAGTTGATTTGGACGGCGAATTCCTGCATCTCATGCCCATGACCGACGAAGAAGCCATTCTCGCCGCCAACGCGGCCTACTACCGCGCATTCGGCCTGTCGGATTTCGCGGCGATGAGCAAGATCTGGGCGGACGACGACGTGTCGTGCATCCATCCGGGCTGGGCGGTCCTGGTCGGGCGGCAAGCGGTCATTGAATCCTACCGCGGCATTCTCAACAATCCGAACCAGGATCACGTCGACCACCTGCAAGACACCGCCGTCATCACCGGCGACGACGGACGGGTGTTCTGCATCGAGGTGATCGCGGGCGCGGCGATGGCGCTCGCGGCGACGAACTGGTTTCGACGCGTCGACGGCGAATGGCGGCTGATCCATCATCAGGCGAGCCCCATCGCCATGGCGGCGACCGATCGCGGCGAAGAGAAGCCTTCCCGCCGCCTGAACTGAACGAGAGCCGAACCCGAGCCCGAGCGAGAGAGCCAATCATGACCGTCCACCCGCCGAAGGTTTACGCGATTGACGGCGTCGTCCCCGTGGTCGACCCGACCGCGTTCGTTCATCCCGACGCGGTGCTGATCGGCGACGTGATCGTGGAGGCCGGCTGCTACATCGGGCCCTGCGCCTCGCTGCGCGGCGATTTCGGCCGCCTGATCGTGCGCGAGGGCTCCAATGTCCAGGACAATTGCACGCTGCATTCCATGCCCGGCTTCGACTCGGTCGTGGGCCGCAACGGCCACATCGGCCATGGCGTCGTGCTGCACAGCGCCAGGCTCGAAGCCAACGTGCTGGTCGGCATGAACGCGGTGATCATGGATCACGCGGTGATCGGCGAATCCGCCATCATCGCCGCGATGAGCTTCGTCAAGGCGCGCGCGGAGATTCCGGCGCGCCATCTCGCCGCCGGCGTGCCGGCGAAGGTCGTCCGCCCGCTCACCGACGATGAATTGGCGATGAAGATCGAGGGCACGCGCAAATATCAGGAGTTGGCGGCGCGGTCGCTCGCGACCCTGACGCGAACCGAGGCGCTTACCGTGTTCGACGAGACGCGCCGGCGCGTCGACGCCGATATCGCGATGCCGGTGCGCGCGCGCGTGAAGGGCGTCGACCGAGGCGGCTGACCTCGCCGCTCCTACCCACGTCACGCCGTCCGCGTTACGTCATCCACGTCATGCCATCCGCGCTCAACGCGCGAGCGGGCGGCTCTTCTCGCGCGCGATGATCATCTTCATGATCTGCGCGGTGCCGTCGCCGATTTCGAGCCCCATGACATCGCGCAGCCGCTGCTGATGCGGCAGGTCGAGCGAGAAGCCGTAATGGCCGTGCGTGAGCAGGCATTGATGGATGACGTCGACCGCCGTCTTGGGCGCGAACCACTTGCACATCGCGGCTTCCGCGGTGTGCGGCTTGCCGGCGTCGCGCAGCGACAGCGTGTGGTAGCAGAGCTGACGCGCGGCCGCGATCAGCGTTTCGCCCTCGGCCAGCGGGAACGTCGCGCCCTGATTGCGCGCGACCGGCGCGCCGAAGGCCTCGCGCTCGTGGATATAGGCCCAGCTCTCGTCGAGCGAAGCCTGCGCCGCGCCGACCACCTGCAGCCCGATCAGGGCGCGGCTGAAGTCGAAGCCCTGCATGACCTGGGCGAAGCCGGCGCCTTCGTCGGCGAGCCGGAACGCCTCCGGCACGACCGCGTCGTCGAAGAAGATCGAGCAACGCCCGATCGCGCGGCTGCCGAGATCGCTGAAGCGCGTTGTCGTCACGCCCGGCGTGTCCATCGGCACGAGAAAGGCGCTGACGCCGCGCGCGCCCTCCTCAGCGCTTCCGGTGCGCGCGAAGACGATGGTGGCGTCGGCCTGATCGGCCATGCTGATCGAGGATTTCTCTCCGCGCAGCACGTAGCGGCCGCCGTCACGGCGCGCCGACAGCATCAGGCGCGCCGCGTCCGAACCGCCGCGCGGCTCGGTCAGCGCGATGGCGATGATCGCTTCGCCCGCCACCAGCCGTCCGATCCATTCCCGCGCCAGATCGGGCGCGGCGTGGCGCGCCAGAATGGCCCCGTTGAGCGAACCGAGGACCTGAAGATAGGCGACGTTGAGGTCGGCGTAGCCGACGGCCTCGGCGATGAGGCCGCTGGTGAGACCGCTCATGCCAAAGCCGCCGAGACTTTCCGGCAGGTCCGGCGCGATCAGACCGAGTTCGCCGAGCTCGCGCACGAGCGCGCGGTCGACGCGGCCGTCGCGCTCGCGCGCCTGATAGCCGGGCGCGAGCTTTTCGCGCGCGAAACGCCGCGCGGTATCCTGCACGGCGATTTGTTCATCGGTCAGGTGGAACGCCATCGCCGCCCCGCCCGATCAGCCGGACATGGTCAGGCCGCCCGACACGCTGAGAACCTGGCCGGTGATGAAGGCGGCGTCGTCGCTGGCGAAGAAGCAGATCGCGCCGGGCAGATCGTCGGCGAGCCCGAGCCGGCCCATCGGCACCGCGCGGCGGAACGCTTCGAGCAGCTTTTCGGGATTGTTCGCGGTCGCGACCACGTCGGTCAGCAGCTTCGTTTCCGTCGGACCGGGACAGACGACGTTGATGCTGATGCCCTTGCTTGCGTTCTCGCGCGCCAGGGTCTTCGACAACGAAATCATCGCGCCCTTGCACGCCGAATAAACCGACTCGCCCGACGAGCCGACACGCCCGGCGTCGGAGGCCACGTTCACCACCCGGCCGCTACGCCGCTCGACCATTTCCGGCAGCACCACGTGATGCATGTTCAGCGCGCCGACCAGGTTGATCGCGATCAACCGCTGCCAATCGGCCGGCGTCGTCTGCAGGAACGGCCTGAAGACATCCCAGCCGGCGTTGTTGACGAGGATGTCGACCGGGCCGAGCTCGGCGCGCACCGCGGCGACAGCGGCCTGAACCGCCGCGTAATCGGAAATGTCGCAGGAGAAGGCCTTGGCCCGCCCCTTGGCCGCGACGATCGCCGCCACCGTCGCCTCGGCGGCTTCCTTGTTGATGTCGAACACCGCGACTTTCGCGCCCTCGGCCGCGAAGCGCAGGCAGGCCGCCCCGCCGATGCCGCCGCCGCCGCCCGTCACGATCACCGTCTTGTCCTTCAATCCGCGCATCGTTCCTCGCTCTCCCTTGAATTCACCCGAAGAATCTATCCGAACCGCCCGTCGGTCAGGCGCCGCGATGTCAATCCCGGCACAGACTACTTTGGTTCGGAGCGATTCCAAACCCCTCGAATTCCAAGCCCTCGAATTCCAAGCCCTCGAATTCCAAGCCCCTCACCTTGCTCCCGGCGCATCGCCGCGAACCCGCCGCGCCGGCGCCCCCATTTCCTCGCGACGCGCCCCGAAGGCGTGGCCCGCGCGCCCGGCGACTTCCGCGCAATTATATCAATACCATGATATTTCGCGTTTCCGCTGTCAATCGCCAATCGAAACGGGTTTATCGACCGCGCGGAAAGCTCCCGCCGGGCGCGGCCAGGCGGCACCCGCCGCGCGCCATTGACACCGCGCCGGCGCAACCCTAGGATTTAATGTCAATGCATTGTTATATTTAGGCGACGGGGCGCGAGTCGGGCGATGCCTTCTCCCGCGCGCGGTCGGCCAGAATTCGGGGAGCAGCGGCGACCATGGATGCCTATGAGGACATCATCTACGAGGAGCGGCCCGTCGGCGTCGCCCGCATCACCATCAATCGGCCGGACCGTTACAACGCCTTTCGCGGCCAGACGCTCGAGGAACTGCTGGACGCGCTGTCACGCGCCTCGTGGGACAAGGCCATCGGCGTGATCGTGCTGACCGGCGCCGGCGACAAGGCGTTCTGCACCGGCGGCGACCAGGGCGCGCATGACGGCCAGTATGACGGCCGCGGCATGATCGGCCTGCCGATGGAGGAGCTGCACACCGCGATCCGCGACGCGCCGAAACCCGTCATCGCCCGCGTCAACGGTTTCGCCATCGGCGGCGGCAATGTGCTGGCCACCGTCTGCGACCTCACCATCGCGTCCGACCGCGCCCAGTTCGGACAGGTCGGCCCCAAGGTGGGCTCGGTCGATCCCGGATTCGGCACGGCCTATCTCGCCCGCGTCGTCGGCGAGAAGCGCGCGCGCGAAATCTGGTATCTGTGTCGGCGCTATGGCGCGGCCGAGGCGATGGCGATGGGCTTGGTCAACGCCGTCGTGCCGCATGAGGAACTCGACGCCGAGGTCGATCGCTGGTGCGTCGAATTGCTCGAGCGCAGCCCGACGGCGCTGGCGCTGGCCAAGCGCTCGTTCAACGCCGACACCGAGTCGATCCGCGGCATTTCCAGCCTCGGCATGCAGGCGCTGAGCCTCTATTACGGCACCGACGAATCCAAGGAAGGCGGCATCGCGTTCAAGGAAAAGCGCAAGCCGGACTTCCGCAAGCCGTTCCGGCGAAAGTGATCGGCGCGCCGCCGGCCGGCGGCGTCACACGCCGTTGAGCGCGTCCTTCAGGCGGTCGAGCAGCCGCGCCAGCCGGGCGCGGTCGGCCTGGGCGAAATCGGCGAGCGCGTCGTCGTAATAGGCGGCGATGACGCTTTGCATGCGCGTCCAGGTTCGCTGACCCGGCCCCGTCAGGCGGATGCGGCGGCTGCGGCGGTCGTCGTCGTCCGCGACGCGCTCGATCCAGCCGCGCGTTTCGAGCCGGTCGAGCACCGCCGTGAGGTTCTGCCGGCTCACCATCAGGAAAGCGATGAGGTCCTTCACCGTCATGCCGGCGGCGAGCACCTGCGGGCGCGCGAGCGCGCCGAGCACCGCCCATTGCTGCGTCGTCGCGCCAAAGGCGGCGACGTAGCGCGTGCCGCTCTTGTGCAGAAGATTGGAGCACTGATAGAGGCGGAAAAACAGGCGATTGGCGACATCGAAGCGCGTCGACTGTTTCTTGCGGGTTCTCTCTGCCATGCGCCTCACGTCGAGGGTTGCGGGAACGGCCGGTCGCCGGAGCAACCAGACCGGAACGCGGAATAATGCCAAGCACGGCCGGCCGCGACATCGACCCGCTCGCGCGGCGCTTTGGCGATGGCGCCCATCGCGGCTCTTGATCGGGACGCCGAATCCGGGCTTCCCAGACATCGGCGCCAACATGAAAGCAACAAGAGCGAACCGACGCCTCCGACGCGACGAAACACGCCGCCCGTGGCAAAGCATATCTCAATACATTGATATACGGCAATGCGTCCCGGGATGCCCGGTTCGCGGGAAATGCGCCGACGCGTCGCGGCAATTGGCGGCGTGGATCAACCCGCCGACTTCCGTGTCGATGTGACGAGATTCCTGCAATAGGCGGCGCCATTGCTCAGAACGCTCCGACCCTTCCAGGCCAGATAGCTCAGGCGGCCGGACAGCGAGTCGTAACGGCGCAGCGTCGGCGACTGCAAAATACTGCGGACCTGCTTCGGAAAATCACGCAACTCCGATTCGATCAGACCCGCGACGGCCCGCATCACGTCCGCCAATCGCAGGCCCCATTCGGATTCATCGATCCGATCGATGTTCGTTCGAAGCGCGTATTCGCAATCATAAATGTTGGCCAGGATGGCCTTGATCGGCGCGATCTGGCCGTTCTTCATGGCGGTCCGCAGCGCCGCGCATTGGTCGTCGAGATGATCGACCACCAATGCAATCGCCACCGCGTAAGGCACGGCGGCGAGGTCGGAGACGTCCTTGCTTTTCGCCGTCTTGGTCGCGAGGCGAATTAGCTGCCACGGTGTCTTCAGCCGCCCGCGCACCATCGCCACGGCGAAAGGAATTGCCTCGGCGTCCGCGACCCTGAGCGCGTCCAGCGATTCCTTCATTTTCGCGAGGTGCTTGCCTTCGAACGCCTCGATCTGCGGCGGCAGCGCGGCGCTGAATTTGGCAAGCGCGTCACGCGCGCGCAGGAAGAACAGCACCTTGGTAAGATCGCGGAATGTCGCGCGCGAGCTCGTGAACCTCATAAGGGCGGAGCAGGTGCGTTCCTCGCCGTCGGGCGAGGACAGCGCGTTTTCGAGGTATTTGGCGACCTTCGACTGGAACGCGGCCGCGAGGCGCTGAACTTCCTTGAGGTCGTTGACGGCGATCCCGTCTTTCGCCGCCTTGACGTACTCTCGCGTCATCGTCGGCAGCTGATCTTGACTGATCCAGTCCCAGATCGTCGCCAGTGATCCGCGCGAAATTTCGCCGCCGCTCGTTCGCTCCGGCGCGCGATCGACCAGCACCGGCTCCAGTGGTTGAAAGAAATATCGTGACGGACCGCCGATGCGAGTTTGGGTCACTCCCCTCTCGCGCAAGTCGGCGCGCAATTCCGCCAGCACGAGATCAAATCCGGCGGTGTCGTCACCGCATAGTTGAAGTCGTTCGATTTCGACAAGCAGCCGAGCGCGCGCCTGAGGCGTCAATTCCCTCAGAAACTTCCGAACCTGATCGATCGACATCTCGTTCATGAACGTCGCCTAGGCGGATGCTTGATTGAACTCCTTCGTACGTATCCACGTTCCGCGCATGGTCGTCACACCAAGCTCGCGTGTCCTGTTACCACCGGCGCCATCGGAACGCCGATCAAAGACACGTCGATTAAAATAGGTGATGAAATGCGAATTCAAACAAAAAGGGGATGGCATCAGATGAATTATGATTGGGTTCAATTAGATAACAAAGTATTACAGCAATATTCCACGGAAACCAATTCGCTCGGTTTGACGATTCTCAAGCGCGCAACTCGCGCCGCCCTTGCCGAAAACAAGTATTCACCGACGGCGGCCTTGTCGGCTCTTGTGCCGCCTCGCGCGGCGGGTGTCGGTTTTGTTTGGTTTTGATCGGAGGATTTGACCGGCTTGCCCCTGGTCTTCTTGCGATCGCGCGCCAAGGCCGGCACCCGTCGGATCCGGCTCCGACGGATGGCCGCGGTCAACAGCTCGAAGGATGCCTGCCCGGCAAGGTCGACGGCAATGGTGGGCGCACAAGGACTCGAACCTTGGACCCGCTGATTAAGAGTCAGCTGCTCTACCAACTGAGCTATGCGCCCGGGATGCCGAACCGGAAATACGTCCGGAAGGCCATGCCTTCCCGAAGTCCTTGAGGCGTCGCCCGTTTAGCAAAGCGCGGCGGGGCTGTCCAGCAACGCGGCCGGCGTTATCCCGGGCTCGTTCGGCCTTGCCCGGCGACGTTTCGGGCTCGCCCCGGCCGAAATCTTCCCGCCCGGTTCCCGCCGGACGCGATCTCGCCCGCCGCCCGCCCGAGCGCCCCCGGCCGGCTCCGTCACGCCCGGCGAGGTTCAAGCCATGGCCGGCGTCATCCGGGGGGACTTGTTCCAGCGCGCCCTGGCTTGGCCGGCGCGGCCCGAACGCAGCGCGGCCGCCGAGACATCCCCGGCGGCCGCCGCATCCGCTTCAAACCTTCTGGGACGAGGCTCAAAGCCGATCGGGACCCGCTCCGCCCTGTCCGCGCCACGCGCCATCGCGCCAACCGCCATGGTGCCAGCCCTTGTGCTTGTGGCCGCCCATCCAGCCGCCGCGCGTCAACATGGCGAGGCGACGCTTCTGGTCGTCATTCAGCGTCTTGTAGAGCGGATCGGCCGACTCGGCGATGCGCTTCAGGCCGGCGGCCATCTCGGCCATCATGTCGGCGCGGTTGCGCATCATCGTGATCGGATCGAAGGTCGCGGGGCCCTGCCCGGCCTGCGCGGCGGCGCGCATGGCGGTCATCCGGGCGATCCGCTGCTTGGCGAAATCCTTCACCGCGGCTTCGACCTGCGGCCACAGCTTCTCCTGGTCGGCGTTGAGCCCGAGACCCGCCTTCACCCCGGCGATGCGCGCATTGGCGAAGGCGGCCATGTCGTCCGGATTCATCATCCGGCCCGCCCAACGACCCATCTTGCCCATCATGCCCATTCCCGGACCGCCCATCTGTCCCTGCATGAAGGGCGGCGGCGGGATCATGGAACCCTGCATCCCTTGCATCCCCTGCATCATGGGACCCTGCATCATCTGTCCGGGCATCATCTGTCCGGGCATCATCTGAGCCATCATGGACTCGTCGGATTGCCCGTCCATATTCCCGTGCTCGTGACGGGATTGCGCGTAGACGGCGGTCGCGCCCGCGAGCGCGATCACCGCCGCGCCGACGACAACATATTTCTTCATGGGGGAACTCCCTGGCCAATGATTCATGGCCAGCATGAAGCATCCGGAACCCGGGAAGGTTCAAGTTAATAGTTGGACAGGATTACGCCGCCGTCACCCGCCACCACAATTCCGTCACAACATCCCCAGCGTCCGCGGCAGCCAAAGCGAGAGTTCCGGCACGTAGGTGACGAGCACCAGGAACACCAGCATGGTCAACAGCCATGGCCACACCGCGACGGTGAGTTCGGTGATGCCCATCTTGGCGATGCCGGAGGCGACATAGAGATTGAGGCCCACCGGCGGGTGGCACATGCCAACCTCCATGTTGACCACGATCAGGATGCCGAAATGCACCGGATCGATGCCGAGCTTGACCGCCACCGGGAACAGGATCGGCGCCATGATCAGCACGATCGACGACGGCTCCATCACGTTGCCGGCGAGCAGCAGCAGAATGTTGACGAACAGCAGGAACACGATCCAGCTCAGGCCGGTGCCGGTGATCCAGCTCGCCATCGCCTGCGGGATGTTCTCATGCGTCATCAGGAAGGAGAACAGCACCGCGTTGGTGATGATGTAGAGCAGCATCGCGCTCATATTCGCCGACGACAGCAGCACGCGCGGCACGTCGGTGAGTTTCATGTCCTTATAGACGAACACCGCGATGATGAAGGCGTAGACCGCGCTCATCGCCGCCGCTTCGGTCGGCGTGAACGCGCCGGTATAGATGCCGCCGATGACGATGACGATCAGCAGCAATCCCCAGAAGCTCTCGCGCATCGCGCGGAAACGCTGACCCCAGGTCGCCTTTTGCATGCGCGGATAGTTGTTCTTCCACGCGCGATACCAGGTCGTCAGGCCGAGCATCGAGGCGAGCATCAGGCCGGGGATCACGCCGGCCATGAACAATTGCCCGACCGAGGCGGAGGTGACGCGGTCGCCGTCGGGACCTTCCACCGACATGCCCGACGTCGCGACCGCGTACATGACCATCACGATCGACGGCGGAATGAGAATGCCGAGCGCGCCCGACGTGGTGATGACGCCGGCGCCGAAACGGTTCGGGAAGCCCTGCTTCACCATCGCCGGCATGATGATCGAGCCGATCGCCACCACCGTCGCCGGCGAGGAACCGGACACCGCCGCGAACAGCGCGCAGGCCATGACGCCGGCGAGGCCGAGGCCGCCGTGCCAATGCCCGACCATCGAGGTGGCGAAATTGATCATGCGCCGCGCGACGCCGCCATGGGTGAGGAAGTTGCCGGCGAGAATGAAGAACGGGATCGCCATGATCTCGAACTTCTCGATGCCGGTGAACAGCTTGAGCGCGACCGAATCCATCGGCACCGCGGTGAGCGTGAACAGGAAGGTGAGCACCGTCAGGCCGAGCGAGATCGAGATCGGCATGCCGGTCAGCATCAACGCGATCAGCAGCGCGAAAATCAGCGTCACGCGGATGCCCGAGGGCATCGGCAAGATGCCGTATTTGCCGGCCAGGCAGATCAGGAACAGAATGATCGGCGCGATGACGATCAACAGACCGTAGCGCGGTGAGGTGCCGTGCGGATGATTGGCCGGATCGGCGGTGGTCGCGGTAATCATCGGGCGTCTCCCCCATCTCGCACGTCGGCGGTGACGACGCCCGGAATGAGCGGCGCCTCGTCTTCAAGGCCCTCGACATGGCCATGATCGTGGTGCGGGAGATGCCCGGTCCGCGTGAAGCCCCAGGCGACCTGCAGGAAGCGGAAGCACATCAGATAGGATCCGAGCGGAACCGCGAGATAGACGATCCACATCGGCAATTCGAGGTCGGCGGAGACTTGATCGGTGTGGCCGATATGCCAGACGAAGCTCGCCCCGAGCGTCCCCACGATCGCGGTGAACAGCGCGCCGGCGAGCAGGCCGAACAGCACGACGAAATATTTCGATCGCGTGTTGAGGCGGGCAAGCGCGACGTCGACGCCGACATGGATGCCGGTGCGCACGCCATAGGCCGCGCCGAATTTCGCCATCCACACGAACATGTAGATGCACAATTCCTGCGCCCAGGTCAGGTTGATGTTCTTCATCCACATGAAGATCGATCGGCCGAAGACGAAGAGCCAATCCTGCCCGATGCTCTTGCCCCATTGGGCAAGGCTGATCGCGCCGCCCATGCCATAGCGATGGACCACGGCGACGAAAATGATCAGCGTCGCCGCCCCCATCAAAATGCCGATCAGAATCTCTTCCAATCGGTTCAGCGCCCGCATCAGCATGGCGTCGCTCCCCTTTCCCGAATTCTGAGCGTCCGGGAATATTTTCGTGAGAAACAGGCGGCCCCCGCGGGGGCCGCTCTGTCACTTTGGCGTGGCTTAATTGGTCTTGGCGGTGGCTTTATAGATCGCCTCGATCAGCTCCTTGCCGACGCGGCTGGCCATCTCCTTGTGCACGGACTTGGCCGCCTCGACCCAGGCCTTTTTCTCCGCCGCCGTCGGCGTGTGGAAGTCGGTCTTGCCCGACTTCTTCATCGCCTCCATGGAGTCGTCGTTTTCCTTCTGCGCGATCTCGTTGGCGTAGGCGGTGGCTTCCACCATCGCCTTGTCGAGACCGGCGCGCACGTCGTCCGGCAGACCATCCCAGAATTTCTTGTTCACGATCACGGCGTAGCCGAGATAGCCGTGGTTGGTGAGCGTGGCGTTCTTCTGCACTTCGTGCATCTTCTGGGTGTACATGTTGGAGGGCGGGTTCTCGGTGCCGTCGACGACGCCGGTCTGCAGCGCCTGGTAGACTTCCGAGAACGCCATGACCTGCGGCACCGCGCCGAAGGCCTTCATCTGCGCTTCGAGAACCTTCGAGGACTGGATGCGCATCTTCAGGCCGAGCATGTCGTCCGGCGTCTTAAGCGGCTTGTTGGCCGACAGGATCTTGAAGCCGTTGTCCCAGTAAGCGAGCCCGATGATGCCCTTGGAATCGAGCTTGTTGAGCAGTTCCTTGCCGATCGGGCCGTTGGTGATGGCGCGCAGTGCCGCCTTGTCCTGGAAGATGAAGGGCAGGTCGAAAATCTCGAACTCGCGGGCGCCGAGCGGGCCGAATTTGGCGAGCGAGGGCGCGAGCATCTGCACCGCGCCGAGCTGAAGCGCCTCGAGCTCTTCCTTGTCCTTGTAAAGCTGCGAGTTCGGGTAGACCTCGATCTTGACCTTGCCGCCGGTGTATTTCTCGCCGAGCTCACGGAACCGGTCGGCGCCCTTGCCCTTCGGCGTATCGGGCGCCACCACGTGGCTGAACTTGATGACGATCGGCTGTTGCGCCATGGCGGACGCGGCAAAGCCGAAGGCCGCCACGAGGGCGAGCGAGAAAACCGTTTTTTTCATGGGGGAGTCTCCAGGATGTAACGGCCGCGCGACACGCGACCAAACTTCCCACCCGTCTTCACGGGAGGCTGATACTGAAATTCGATTCAGCCCGGCCCGTCGCCGCCGTCAAGTGAATCTGGCATCCGGCGGATGCATATTGTTGTTGCAGCGCAAAAAGGCGTGGCGCGCTTCACGGCGCGCCACTGTATCTTCGCAAATTCATCGAAGTTCGGCCGCCGTTACGGCCCGACCATCGCCTCTGGCTTGCCACGCTGGCGCTTGACCATCAGCTTGTTGAGCGCGCCGAGATAGGCTTTGGCGGACGCCACCAGCGTATCGGGATCGGCGCCGCGGGCGGTGACCGTCTTGCCGTTCTCCGACAGGCGGACCGACACCTCGGCCTGCGCGTCGGTGCCCTCGGTGACGGCATGGACCTGATAGAGCTCCAGCGTCGCCTCGTGCGGGATCAGCGCCTTGATGCAGTTGAAGGTCGCGTCGACCGGCCCGTTGCCCTCGCATTCCTCGATCATGGTCTCGCCGTCGACCGCGAGCTTCATCGTCGCGCGCTGCGGCCCGCGCGTGCCGGCGATGACGCTGAGCGAGACGAGCTTCATGCGGTCCTGGGCGGTGGCGATTTCCTCGTCGACCAGCGCCTCGATGTCCTCGTCATAGACGTGCTTCTTGCGGTCGGCGAGCGACTTGAAGCGGACGAAGGCGTCCTCGAGCTGATTGCCGGAGAGCTTGTAGCCCAGCTCCTCCAGCTTGTGGGCGAAGGCGTGGCGGCCGGAATGCTTGCCCATCACCAGCGAGGTCTGTTTCACGCCGACGCTTTCCGGCGTCATGATCTCGTAGGTCTGGGTGTTCTTGAGCATGCCGTCCTGATGGATGCCCGACTCGTGGGCGAATGCGTTCCGTCCGACGATCGCCTTGTTGTACTGCACCGGGAACGAGGTCGCCGCCGAGACCAGCTTGGAGGCGCGCGTCAGCAAGGTCGCGTTGACGCCGTTCCAGAACGGCAGCTTGTCGTTGCGCACGCGCATGGCCATCACGACTTCCTCGAGCGCGGTGTTGCCGGCGCGCTCGCCGATGCCGTTGATGGTGCATTCGATCTGGCGCGCGCCGCCGCGCACCCCGGCGAGCGAATTGGCGACCGCCATGCCGAGGTCGTTGTGGCAGTGCACCGAGAAGCGCGCCTTGTCGGAATTGGGCACGCGCTCGCGCACGGTCTTGAACAGGTTGAAATACTCTTCCGGCACGCTGTAGCCGACCGTATCGGGGATGTTGATGGTCGTGGCGCCGGCGTTGATCGCGGCCTCGACGCAGCGGCAGAGGAAGTCGACTTCCGTGCGGGTACCGTCCTCGGCCGACCATTCGACGTCGTCGGTGTGGTTGCGCGCGCGCGTCACCGACTGGATGACCATTTCATAGACCTGGTCCGGCTGCATCTGCAGCTTCCACTTCATGTGGACCGGCGAGGTCGAGATGAAGGTGTGGATGCGGCCGCGCGGCGCCGGCTTGATCGCCTCGCCGCAGCGGTCGATGTCCTTGGCGCCGGCGCGGGCGAGGCCGCAGATGACCGCGTTCTTGGCGCGCTTGGCGATCTCATTGACGGCGGCAAAATCGCCTTCCGAGGCGATCGGAAAGCCCGCCTCGATGACATCGACGCCCAGGTCGTCGAGCAATTCGGCGACCTGGAGCTTTTCGTCGTGGGTCATGGTCGCGCCGGGCGACTGCTCGCCGTCGCGCAACGTGGTGTCGAATATGATGACGCGATCCTTGTCGGATTGGGCGGTCGTGGTCATGGGAGGGTCCTTCGCTCATCGCGCCCGGTGCGTGAACCGTTGGGCGCTCGTGGGTTTCGTGGCTGAATACGTTCCCCTGAGTGCCCAGGCGCGATGGCCCGGCCGGCTCTCAGGGGCCGGTAAGCAGCGGAAGCCCAGTCAGAATGAGGGCAGCCGGGAACGCGGCCGTGGCGGCCGTCCCGTCGATCGCGCGGAAATCGCGGCGAATCATTCTGCACATCCCTCAATCTATCCCAATCCTTGACCGAAAAACGTTGACGGAGCGTCACCACGCTCGGCAAAGCGGCCATGGATGCCGGCATAGGGCCGGCAGGCCGCGTTCATAACCCGTCCATGGCCGCCCAGGCAAGCCCGACGAGGCGCCCGAAGGCCTTGGGCGCGCGCAAGAAGGTCAGCACCCCTGCCCCATCATTTGGCCGGCTTTCCGTTCTTGCCTTCCGCCTTCAGCGCGCGGCGGACCTCCTCGAACTCCTTCAACGAGTCCTTGTCGACCTTCGGAAATTGCAGATCGAGGCGCTCCATCGCCGTGACGATGGTCGTCGAGATCACCGCGCGCGCGAACCATTTGTGGTCGGCCGGCACCACGTGCCAGCGCGCGTAAGGCTGCGAGGTGTGACGCACCATGTCCTGGTAGGCGGCCATGTATTTGTCCCAGAGTCCGCGCTCGGCGACGTCGCCCATGGAGAATTTCCAGCGCTTGCCCGGTTCCTCCAGGCGATCGAGAAAGCGCTTGCGCTGTTCCTGCTTGGACACGTTGAGAAAGAATTTGAGGATCAGCACGCCGTTGCGCGCCAGATAGTGCTCGAAGGCGTTGATGTCCTCGAAGCGCTCGCGCCAGATGTTCTTGGTGACCAGTTTCTCGGGCAGGCGCTGCTTGGCGAGATATTCCCGGTGCACCCGCACGACGAGGACCTCCTCGTAATGCGACCGGTTGAAGATGCCGATGCGGCCGCGCTCGGGCAGGCAGACCGCGTGGCGCCACAGAAAATCGTGGTCGAGTTCCTGGTCCGACGGCGCCTTGAACGCGAATACCTGGCAGCCCTGCGGATTGACCCCGCTCATGACGTGCTCGATCGCGCTGTCCTTGCCGGCCGCGTCCATGGCTTGAAAGATCAGAAGAACGGACCAGCGGTTCGCCGCGTAAAGCCGCTCCTGCAGCGCGCGCAGGCGGCCGAGATTGGCGTCGATGATCTTGAGCGCCTTGTCCTTGACGAGGCCGCCGTCGACGGCGGTGTCGTGGTGCTTGAGCCGGAACGAGGTCGGCTCGTCGATGCGAAACGGCTCGACCAGCGACTTGAAGAGCTTGCCGGAGCCGTCGGCGTTCTGCTTGCCGTTGCCCATTGGGCCACTCCTTCCCGAGTTCGCGGGCGGCCGGCGCCATCACGGCCGCTAGAGATTCTTGATCAGCCCGGCGTCCTTGAGCAGGCGGTTGAGACGGCGCGCCTCCTGCCCGCCATTGCAGGCGTAGAAAAGCCCATTGCAGCGAAGCATCATCGACTTCTGCGCGGCGAAGGACGGGTCGAGCGGCAGGCCGGCCGCCTCCTGCACCGCGATCGGCAGATAGGCCGCATCGAGCATCGCGAGCGCCGACGACATGTCCACCGGCGCGAAATTGACGGTGTCGATCGCGTAATAGGTCGCGTAATAGCGCGGGTCGTAAGCCATCAGACGGCGCGCGAGTTGGCCGGGCCGGGCCTTCGGATCGAGAATTCGATGCGACAGCGCCGGCTGATGGTCGCCGAAGCGCACGATCAGGAAGGAATCGTCGGGATAGGCCAAACGCAGACGCGCGACAAAGGCGCCGTAGTCGCGCGCGGTCATCGTCTGGCGGCGGATATATTCGTCGACCTCGGGCTCGTTGCCCGGCGCGCGCCAGCCGGGCGTCAGGTCGGGACGATAGGTCTCGGTCCAGGGGAAATGGTTCGCGGTCAGATAGACCAGCATGAACAGCGGCGTCTCGGGCGCGCGCGCGCGGGCCAGCGCCTTGAGCGCCTGGTCGAAATAGAAGCTGTCCGGCTGCATGTCCTCGCTCACGCCCATCTCGGCCATGTCAATGAACTGGTCGATGCCGAGCCCGCTCTGGAAAGCGCGCGCGCCGAGGAAGTCGCCATAGGTCGGATAGAGCGACAGCGTCGTGTAGCCGCAGCGCTTGAGCGCCCGCGGCAGTCCGCGCGTGACGTTGCCGGCTGCGATCCGCGTCAGATAGAAACGCAGCGCCCCGTATGAGCGCGACGAAAGCCCCGTCAGCACGTTGTATTCGGTGTACCAGGTCGGCCCGCCGGTCGCCTCGGCGAGAAAGACGCGCCGCTCGCCGTCGAACGACTTGAAATAATCGCGATAGCCCGCCGGCACCGTGACGCCCGGCGCGGCGGAAACGTCGAAGCTCGACTCGTCGAGCAGGAGGATGATGTGCGGCGGCCGCGTCACCTTGCAGGGCGCGGCGGCGGGAAGTCCGCCGCTCGGCCGGGCGTCGGCGTCGATCCAGCCCTCCGCCATCAGATGCGAGAGCGACATCGCGCCGGAGCGCGCCAGATTGGAGATGTGGTTGACGCCCTGGAACGGCTCCCACGGCCGCTCCGGCACCGCGATCGCGAGATTGGCGATCGCCACCGCGCTCACCGACATCAAGGCAGCGGCCGGCAGCCGGCGCGGGCGGAACGGATCGTGGCGCCAGAACAACCACACGACCGGGACGGCAAGAAGCGCCGCCGTCACCATCGACCGCCAGAGGTTGGGCGCCACCGCGAACAGGAACGAAAACGTATCGCGGTCGATGATCAGGAAGTCGAGGAAGGTGAGCGTGAGTTGCAGCACGCCGAATTTGAATTGCGACAGCGAGACGAGCACGAACACGAGCGCGAGCGACAGCAGCGCCGCCAGACCCGGCCGGCGCAGCACGATCAACCAGAACGAATTCAGGAACACCCAGGCCAGCAGCGCCATCGACATGGCGAAGGGGCCGTATTCGGAGCTCAGGAGATAGACGATCGCGACGGCGTGCAGCAGGGCGAGCGCCGCCAGCGCCGCGCGCCGGCGCGCGTCGATCTCACGCCAGCGTCCGATCCAGCTCCGCGCGTTGGCGATATCGGCGAGCATCGACATCGCGTCACAGCCCCTTGATCAGGCCGGCGTCGATCAGCAGCCGATTGAAGCGCCGCGCCTCGGCGCCGCCGTTGCAGGCGTGGAACAGGCCGTTGCAGCGAAGCATGATCTTCTTCTGCTCGGCGAAGGAGGGATCGAGCGGAAGGCCGGCGAGCTCCTGCACGATGAGCGGCAGATAGGCCGCCTCGATCGTGCCCAGCGCGCTCGCCATGTTGGCGGGTTTGAAGTTGATCGCGTCGATCGCGTAATAGGTGGTGAAGTAGCGCGGATCATAGGCCATCAGCCGCTTGGCGATGCCGTCCTCGTCGATGCCCGGCTCGATGATGAAGGAGGAAAAATCCGGCTGGTGGTCGCCGAAGCGCACGATCAGAAACGGCTGATCGGGATATTGCTTCTTCAGCCGCGCCAGGAAGGTCGAGAAGTCTTCCGCGCTCATCGTCTGCCGGCGCAGATATTCGTCGATATGGAACGGGTTGCCGGTCTCGCGCCAGTTCGGCGTCAGTTCGGGCCGGAAGCGCGCGCTCCACGGCAGGTGATTGGCGGCGAGATAGACGAACATGAAGACCGGCCGATCGGCGGTCTCCGGCGTGCGTTCGCGGTCGAACAGGCGCAGCGCCGCGTCGTAGAAGAAGCGGTCCGGTTCGAGCGCCTTGGCGCCGAGATCGCGCGCGTCGTGGAATTTCTCGATGCCGGTCGAGGTCTGGAAATTCCGCGCGTTCATGAAGGCGCCGAAGGCGGGATAGAGCGAAAGCGTGCGATAGCCGCAGCGGCGCAGCGCCAGCGGCAGCCCGCGGTTGACGCGGCCGGCGGCGATGCGCGTGACGAAATAGGAGAAGCGCCCGAACGAGCGCGACGACAGACCGGCGAGCACGTTGTACTCGGTCATCCAGCTCGGCCCGCCATTGCCCTCGACGATGAAGCCGCGCGCCTTGCCGTCGAGCGACAGGAAATGCGGACCGTAGCCCGGCGGCACCTTGATGCCGGGCGCGGTGCGGATGTCGTAGCTCGACTCGTCGTGGACCAGGATGATGTGCGGCTTGCGTCCGGCGGCATGACAGGAATCGTCCGTGGCCGCCTTGAGGCGCTCGGCGACGGTCGCCTCCGATTCCATGAAGCCGTATTGGGCGTAGTCGGCCACCGCGTTGACGCCGGAGCGGACGAATTTCGAGACGTAGCCGTCGCGGGTGAAACCCTGCCACGGCTCGTTCGGCCAGATGGTGGCGAAGACCGCGAGACCGGCGAAGGACGCGACGAACGTCGCGCCCGCCGGCAGCCGTCGCGGACGGAATGGATCAATGCGCCAGAGCATGACCGCGAGCGGAATGGCGAGCGCGAGCGCGACCGGCACCGCCCATTTCAGCTCGGGAAAGATGACGAAGAGAAAGGCGACGGTGTCGCGGTCGATCACCATCAGGTCGATGAAGTTCGCCGTCATCTGCAGCACGTCGAGCTTGAAGCGCGACAGCACAATCAGGATCGCCACCATCCCGAGCGACAGGAAGCCGGCGAGCGCCGGGCGCCGCGTCAGCGCGATCCAGAAGAAATTCAATACCGTCCAAGTGAGGATGAAGCCCACGCGCGCGAGCAGGTCGGTCTCCGTCACCCACATCAACGCGAGCGCAACGACGTGCGGCGCGAACACGGCCGTCATCCGAAGCCATCCATGCGCGGCGAAGCCGGCGGCGGTGGCCGACACCAGCGTCGAACTCGATACGCGCGCGGACGGCATGTTTACGACACGATGCGCCAGAGAAACGGAAATCCCCGCCGGTCCGCGCCCGCCCTTCGGCCGCGGCGAACCCGCCAGTTTGTCACGGAAATGTAACGATGCCGTCATACGGCTGCAATGGAGATATGCCGTCGAAATCGCGCCGCCGGATCAAATGGTAAGCGCCTGCCATCGGGGCGTCGGCGGGCGCGCCGAAGGCCGGCGAGAACGCGCGAAAAAGGCCCGGATCGCGGGGGCGCGATCCGAGCCTCGAAACCAAGGCGCCGTGGAGGCGCCGCCGGCGCCGCTCCCTTAATTCTTGCTCTTGTCGACCAGCGCCTTCGCCTTGATCCACGGCATCATGTCGCGGAGCTTCGCGCCGACGGCCTCGATCGGGTGCGCGGCCAGGCGCGCGCGGGTCGCCTTGAACGAAGTCTGGTTGACCTTGTTCTCCAGCATCCAGTCGCGGGTGAAGCGGCCCGACTGGATGTCGGTGAGCACGCGCTTCATCTCCGCCTTGGTCTCGGCCGTGATGATGCGCGGGCCGGTGACGTATTCGCCGTATTCGGCGGTATTGGAGATCGAGTAGTTCATGTTGGCGATGCCGCCCTCATAGATGAGGTCGACGATCAGCTTCACCTCGTGCAGGCACTCGAAATAGGCCATCTCCGGCGCGTAGCCGGCTTCCACCAGCGTCTCGAAGCCACCCTTGATCAGCTCGACCAGGCCGCCGCACAGCACCACCTGCTCGCCGAACAGGTCGGTCTCGCATTCCTCCTTGAAGGTCGTTTCGATGATGCCGGCGCGGCCGCCGCCATTGGCGGAGGCGTAGGACAGCGCCAGATCATGCGCGTTGCCGGTGGCGTCCTGGGCGATCGCGATCAAGGTCGGCACGCCGCCGCCGCGCAGATATTCCGAGCGCACGGTGTGGCCGGGGCCCTTCGGCGCGACCATGAACACGTCGAGATCCTTGCGCGCCTCGATCAGGTTGAAGTGGACGTTGAGCCCATGGGCGAACGCGATCGCGGCACCCTTCTTCATGTTGGGGCCGAGTTCGTCGCGATAGATGTCGGCCTGCAGCTCGTCCGGCGTCAGCATCATGATGACGTCGGCCCATTTCGCCGCCTCGGTCGGCGTCATGCATTTGAAGCCCGCGCCCTCGGCCTTGGCGCGCGTGGCCGAGCCCGTCTTCAGCGCGATGACGACCTCCTTGACGCCGGAATCGCGCAGGTTCTGCGCGTGGGCATGGCCCTGGCTGCCATATCCGACGATGGCCACCTTCTTGCCCTTGATCAGATTGATGTCGGCGTCACGATCGTAATAAACACGCATGATCTGTCCTCGCGTCGCGGCAACGGCTGCCGCCTGCCCCATTTTGAACCGGCCCCGAGACGCCAAGCGCCGTCGGTCGCCCCCTTGGAAAATTCCGCCGTGCTTCTAACGCATATTCCGGCCTGATGGAAACCGTCAGCCCGATAAGAAAATGCGTCGCCACATGAACTTGGCTCGATTTCCGATCGATCGGGCGATTCCGCCTGATCGGAAAACGCGCCAGCGCATCGTCGGCCAAAGTGGACTTGCCCGATCGCGCGCGCTCCCGCCTCCGGCCCCCCGTCACGTCTCCATCAGCACCGGATAGAGCGAGGCGATCAGCGCCAGCGCCATGGCGATGTTGAACGCCCGTACCACCCGCGGCGAGGCGAGCAGCGGCCGCAAGGCCGTGCCGAACAGAACCCAGGTCATCGCCGACAACGTGCCGAGCACCATCAACAAGGCCGATTGCAGCGCGATATTCCAGGGATAGGTCGTCACCGCCGCGTAGGCGGTGAAGGTGCCGATGGCGATCACCCACCCCTTGACGTTGACCCATTGGAACGCCGCCGCGCCGATGAAGCTCAGGGGCTGGCCGCGCGCCTGGGCGCCCTCCTCGGCCGGTCCGGCGCGCGCGACCTCGAAAGCGAGCCAGGCCAGATAGAGCACGCCGGCGTATTTGATCGCGGTGTAGAGCAGTGGATAGATTTCGAACAGCTTGCCGATGCCCACGCCCACCACCGCGACCATGAAGGCGAAGCCGACGGAAACGCCGAACACATGCGGCAGCGTCCGCCGGATGCCGTAATTGAGACCGGACGTCATCAGCATGATGTTGTTCGGCCCAGGCGTGAACAGCATCGCCACCGAGAACAGCACGAAACCGTAGAGCAATTGCCAGTGCATCGGCGTGTTCGTCACATGCCTTCCGGTCCGCGCGCGATGGCGACGACGCCGGTGCGCGAGACCTCGACCAGACCGAGCGGCAGCATCAGGGCGACGAACTGGTCGATCTTGTCCGGCGCGCCGGTGATCTCGAAGATGAAGCTCTCGGTGGTGGCGTCGATCACGCGCGCGCGGAAGGCGTCGGCGAGCTGCAGCGCCTCGATGCGGCTCTGCCCGACGCCGCGCACCTTGACCATCGCCAATTCGCGCTCGAGCGAACGGCCGAGCAGCGTCATGTCGACGACACGGTGCACCGGCACGAGGCGGTCGAGCTGGTTCTTGATCTGCTGAATCACCATCGGCGTGCCGGTGGTGACGATGGTGATGCGCGAGAGGTGCTTGGCGTGCTCGGTCTCCGACACGGTCAAGCTCTCGATGTTGTAGCCGCGGCCGGAGAACAGGCCGATCACGCGCGCGAGCACGCCCGGCTCGTTGTCGACGATGACGGAGAGCGTGTGCGTCTCGGTCGGATCGTGGCGCTCCTCGATGAAATAGGCGGAAGCCGGCTGGTCCATGGTCATCTCTCCTTGCTCGGCCTACACCAACGCCTTGCCGCCGGCGAAGGCGGCCGCGGTCGCCTCGTCATTGGCCTCGGCCGGCAGCAGCATGTCGTTATGCGCCCGGCCCGACGGAATCATCGGGAAACAGTTTTCGAGGTTGGCGACGCGGCAGTCGAAGATCACCGGCTGCTTGACGTTGATCATCTCCTCGATCGCGGCGTCGAGCTCGGCCGGCTTGGTCGCGCGAATGCCGACGCAGCCATAGGCCTGCGCGAGCTTGACGAAATCGGGCAGCGCCTCGGTGTAGGAATGCGCCAGGCGGTTGCCGTGCAGAAGCTGCTGCCACTGCCGCACCATGCCCATGTACTGGTTGTTGAGGATGAAGATCTTGACCGGCAGGTTGTGATGCACCGCCGTCGAAATCTCCTGGATCGTCATCAGCACCGAGGCGTCGCCGGCGATGTCGATGACGAGGCTGTCCGGATGGGCGACCTGCACGCCGATCGAAGCCGGCAGCCCATAGCCCATGGTGCCGAGGCCGCCGGAGGTCATCCAGCGATTGGGCTTCTCGAAGCCGTAGAACTGCGCCGCCCACATCTGGTGCTGGCCGACTTCGGTGGTGATGTAGGTGTCGCGCTCCTTGGTCAGTTCATAAAGCCGCTGGATGGCGTATTGCGGCATGATGACGTCGTTGTTCGCCTTGTAGGCGAGCGAATTGCGCGCGCGCCACCAATTGATCAGGGTCCACCACCCGTCGATGTCGGGCGCGGCCTTCACCTCGGCCTTGTAGACCTGCAGCAAGTCGCCGAGCACGTTGGCGACGTCGCCGATGATCGGCACGTCGACGCGAATGTTCTTGTTGATCGAGGAGGGGTCGATGTCGATGTGGATCTTCTTCGATCCCGGCGAGAAGGCGTCGATCCGGCCGGTGATGCGATCGTCGAAGCGCGCGCCGACGCACAGCATCACGTCGCAATCGTGCATCGCCATGTTGGCTTCGTAGGTGCCGTGCATGCCGAGCATGCCGAGCCAGTTCGGCCCGGAGGCCGGATAGGCGCCAAGTCCCATCAGCGTCGAGGTGATCGGCGCGCCGGTGATGGCGACGAGTTCGCGCAGGAATTTGCACGCCTCGGGCCCCGAATTGATGACCCCGCCGCCGGAATAGATGATCGGCTTCCTGGCGTTGGCCAGAAGCGTCACCGCCTTGCGGATGGCGGTGGCGTCGCCCTTCACGCGCGGATTATAGGAGACGTGCTTGTCGCTGGCGCGCGGCGGCGTGTAGACGCCGGTCGCGAATTGCACGTCCTTCGGAATGTCGACCACCACCGGACCGGGACGGCCGGAGGTCGCGACATAGAACGCCTCGTGCAACACCCGCGGCAGATCCTCGATGCGGCGGACCAGCCAATTGTGCTTGGTGCAGGGCCGCGTGATGCCGACGGTGTCGCATTCCTGGAACGCGTCGTTGCCGATGAGGTGGGTCGGCACCTGCCCGGTGAGGCAGACGAGCGGAATGGAATCCATCAGCGCGTCGGTGAGCGGGGTCACCATGTTGGTGGCGCCGGGTCCCGAGGTGACGAGCGCGACGCCCGGCCTGCCGGTCGAGCGGGCATAGCCTTCCGCGGCGTGGCCCGCGCCTTGCTCGTGGCGGACGAGGAAATGCTCGACTTCGCTTTGCTGGAACAGCTCGTCGTAGATCGGCAGGATGGCGCCGCCCGGATAGCCGAAGATGTGCTTGACGCCATGATCGACAAGCGCGCGCACCACCATCGCCGCGCCCGTCATGAGTTGAGGTTCACCAGCCATCGCTCTCTCCAACCACTCCAATCGCCTGCCGCCTTCCGGCGGCATCCCCGGCGCCCGGGACATCCGAGGCGGCGGGCGACGTTACGTTTCGGTTCCAGTTCGACTTTCAGCTTCAACTTCGATTTCAAATTTGGATTTCAATTTCGATGTCGATTTCGATTTCACGGGCGACTTCATAGGCAACAAAAAAAGGGCCCGAAAGCCCCCGACGCACCGCCGTTTCGCGGGTGGCCTCAGCCACCCCCGGCGATGCGACCGCCTACGAGGACCGCGCCCCACATGGTAATATTATTGCGCATTGCTAGCTCGAAATTCCCAAAGGTTGCGCGGACCATACTGCGCGAAGCTTGAATGTCAAGCCGCGCGTGCATTGCAGCAGGCAAATGTTTCGCGTGGGGTACATCGCCAGGCTTATCCCGCGCCCCGGCGGCCCAGGCGGGAAAGGATCAGATCGCGCGCGGCCGGAGGGCTCACCCATTCGAACTCCGGCAATTGGTGCCGAAACCATGTGAATTGGCGCTTGGCGTAATGCCGGGTGTCCTTGCTGGCCTCTTCGGCGGCCGCATCCAGCGTGATCTCGCCGGAAAGATGGCGGATCAGCCAGGGCACGCCGTGGGCCTTCATCGCTGGCAGCAGCGGATCGAGCTTGCGCGCCGCGAGCCGTTCCACCTCGGTGATCGCGCCATCGGCGAGCATCGCGGAAAAGCGCGCGTCGATCCGCGCGTAAAGCTCGGCCCGGTCCGGCGCGAGGAAGACGGCGACCGCCTCCTCGGGCGGCACGCGCGGCGGCAGGCCGTCACGGTGCCAGTCGGCGAGCGAGCGTCCCGTCGCGATCAGCACCTCCAGTGCGCGCGCCACCCGCGCGCGATCGCGCGGCGAGACGCTTCGCGCGGAAGCCGGATCGCGCCGTCCGAGTTCGGCGTGAAGGGCCTCGCACCCCTCCGCTTCCAGCCGGGCGCGGACGGCGGCGCGCACATCGGCGGGCGTTGCCGGCACGGCGGCGAGCCCCCGCGTCAGCGCCTTGAAATAGAGCCCCGTCCCGCCGACGACGATCGCCGTCCGTCCTTCCGCGCGGGTCTCGGCCAATGCCGTGCCGGCGTCGGCGAACCACAGGCCGACCGAACAATTCTCGGCCGCGTCGCGATAGCCATAGAGACGGTGCGGCGCGCGCGCCTCTTCCGCCGGCGTCGGCCGGGCCGTGATGACGCGCAGATCGCGGTAAACCTGCATGGAATCGGCGTTGATGATCGTGCCGCCCAGAGCGTCCGCGAGTTCGAGCGCGAGGGCCGACTTGCCGCTCGCCGTCGGCCCGGCGAGGAGAAGGACGGCCGGAGCGGGCGACCCGCCGGCGGTCATGGCGCGACGCGCCGGGCGGCGCGGGCCCGGGGGCCGTGTTCGGGACGAGGCCTGGGGCAATGCGGGGGATGGGCCATGCGGCTGAGCTAGACCCCGGCCGCGCCCAAATCAACCGAGCCGCGCATTTCGGGGCGTTTTCCGCCCGGCTCACGCCGATCGGCCGGCCCGCCAAGCCATGCAAAAACCACCGGGGGACATTCTGTCGCGGATTTGTTCGCCTTGGTGTTTTCGCCAAAACGTAAAATGCTCTAAACCTCACCGCGAATCCCCGCCCGCGGAGACTTTCCTTGACCCTCGTCCGCCCGTTTCGCGCCCTCCGCCCCGCGCCCGGGCGCGCCGCCGATGTCCTGGCCCCGCCCTATGACGTGCTCTCCAGCGACGAGGCCCGCGCGCGCGCCAAGGGCAAGCCGTGGAGCTTTCTTCATATCTCCAAGCCCGAGATCGATCTCGATCCGGCGGTCGATATCTACGATCCCATCGTCTATGCGAAGGCGGCCGAAAACCTCGCTCGCATGGTCAAAGCGGGCGTGCTGACGCGCGACGCGCGGCCCTGCTACTACGTCTACCGCCTGACCTGGCGCGGCCGGCAACAGACCGGGCTCGCGGCGGTCGCCGCGGTCGAGGACTACGTCACCAACCGCATTCGCAAGCACGAACTGACGACCATCAAGAAGGAAGACGATCGCGTCCGTCAGATCAAGGCGGTCAACGCCCAGACCGGTCCGGTCATGATCGCCTATCCCGACGCGCCCAAGGTCGACGCGCTGCTCGCCGCCGCGACCCGGGGCGCCCCGGATGTCGACGTCACCGCCGACGACGGCGTGCGCCACGAAATGTGGGTGGTCGCGGACGAGGCGACGATCGCGCGCATCACCGAGGAGATCGAGGCCCTGCCCGCCGTCTACATCGCCGACGGCCATCATCGCTCGGCCGCCGCCTCCCGCATCGCCGACGAGCGCGGGACCGAGGGATCGCACAATCATTTCCTCGCGGTGCTGTTTCCTCATCATCAAATGATGATCCTCGACTACAACCGCGTCATCCGCGATCTCAACGGCCGCGCGCCCGAGCGGCTGATCGCCGAGCTCGGCCGCGACTTCACGGTGACGCCGGCGCAGGCGCCGGTGCGGCCGGCATCGAGCGGCGAATTCGGCATGTATCTCGCGGGCAAGTGGTACCGCCTCGCGATCCGGCCCGAGCTCATTCCGGCCAACGATCCGATCGGGCGGCTGCCGATCACGATGCTGACGCTGCATGTGATCGAGCCGATCTTCGACATCACCAATCAGCGCAACGACCGGCGCATCGACTTCATCGGCGGCGCGCGCGGCCTCGGCGAGATCGAGCGGCGCGTCGATTCCGGCGAGATGGCGGTCGGCTTCGCGCTCTATCCCACGCAGATGGGCGACCTGATGGCGGTCGCCGATTCCAATCAGATCATGCCGCCGAAATCGACCTGGTTCGAGCCTAAGCTCGCCGACGGCATGGTCAGCCACGTGCTGGACTGACGGCGCGGCGCGCCGTCAGGCTCGCCACGCGCCCGGCGATGGCGACAAGGGCGAAGCGCCCGCGTTATTGCAGCGATAGCGCGACGAAGCGGGTGTCGCCCTCGGCGGTCGTGACCGTGAACAGCACCGACTTCTTGCCCGCCTTCTTGAACAGGTCGACCCGCGCGCGCACGTCGGCCGCGTTGATCACGGCCTCCTGCGCGACCTCGACGATCACATCGCCGGCGCTCAGCCGTTTCTCGGCGGCGTCCGAGCGCGGATCGACCGCCGTGATCAGCACGCCCTTGACGCCGTCCTTGATCTTGTAGCGGCCGCGCAACTCCCGCGTGAGACCGGCAAGATCGAGCCCCAGCGTCCGCTGCACGACGGTCTTGTCGCCGTCGATATCGCCGGGCTTGACCGACGCCTTCACCGGCGCCTCGTCGTCCTGCAACTGGCCGAGCTTGACCATCCGCGTCTCCTGCTTGCCCTTGCGCAGAACGACGACGGGAACCTCCTTGCCGATCGGGGTGTCGGCGACGACACGCGGCAGATCCTTGGCATCCTTGATGTCCTTGCCGTCGAACTGGACGATGACATCGCCAAGCTCGATGCCGCCGGGCTTGGCCGGCCCCTTGTCGTCGACCCCGGCGATGAGCGCGCCGCGCGCCGGCTTGATGCCGAGGCTTTCGGCGATCTCGTCGCTGACCGGCTGGATGCGCACGCCGAGCCAGCCGCGCCGCGTCTCGCCATATTGGCGCAACTGCTCGATCACGCCGACGACCGTCTTCGACGGCACCGCGAAACCGATGCCGATCGATCCGCCCGTCGGCGAGAAGATCGCGGTGTTCACGCCGATCACCTCGCCGGCGAGATTGAACAAGGGGCCGCCGGAATTGCCGCGATTGATCGCGGCGTCGGTCTGGATGTAGTTGTCGTAGGGCCCGGAATTGATGTCGCGGTTGCGCGCCGAGACGATGCCGGCGGTCACCGAGCCGCCGAGGCTGAACGGATTGCCGATGGCGATCACCCATTCGCCGAGACGCAGCGCGTCCGAACTGCCGAACTTGACGGCCGTCAGCGGCTTTTCCGGCTTGACCTTGAGCAACGCGATATCGGTCTTCTTGTCGCGGCCGACGATTTCGGCGCGCAGCTTGGTGCCGTCATTGAGGATGACGTTGATCTCGTCGGCGTCGGCGATGACGTGATTGTTGGTCACGACCAGACCGGCCTCGTCGATGATGAAGCCCGAGCCGAGCGAATTGACCTTGCGCGGGCCGCCCTTGTCGGCGGGGCCGCGGCGGTTCTTGAAGAAGTCCTCGAAGAATTCCTCGAACGGAGAGCCCTGCGGCATCGGCGGCAGCGGCGCGCCCTTGATGTCGACGGTCTGCGAGGTGGAGATGTTCACCACCGCGCCGATGACCTTTTCGACCATGTCGGCGATCGCCTCCGGCCCGCGCGCGAAAGACGGTGTCGCGAATGCCAGAGCGAGCCCAAGGCCGATGGCGAGAGCCGCGAACCGGCGGCCGGGCATGGCGGCGTGAGCCCGTCCGGACCGCGTCGACGAAGTCAGCATGATCAGGATTCTCCCGAGAGACGAGGCGAGCGCGGCAGATACCCCGCGCGCCTTCCGAAGTGAACCGTTCGAGCGAATAATCCAATCGCGACGCGCGATGAAATCGCGCGGGGAACTCTGCGCCCGACGCGCGTCCCCACGCAACATTTTCGACGCCGCGAACCTACACGAATGATTGAAGCGAAATTCTGGCGGCGGCGCCGGCTCCGCGCCAGGCTCGGCATCATGTTCTAATGCCGCACCAGCCAGATCACCACCGTGCCGATAACCGCCGAGATGAGCCCGACCGTCCGCAGCAATTGATCGGGCGCGTCGATCACGCTCGCCATCGCGGTGCGGGTCCAGTTGGGAAAGCCCGCCAGCACCAGCCCCTCGATCACGAACATCACGCCGAGGCCAACCAGAAAATCAAACATTTGCCGTCTCGTCGCCCGTCACATTCATCGAGATTCCGCTTTCGTGGCAAGCCGTTCAATTCCGCGCGCGACCGCGCCTGGATCACGATGATTTTGGATCGATTCAAATAGTCTAGAGCAAGACGCCGAAAAGCGCGTCGCGCTTTTCGGCGTCTGGCATTAGCGGTTCGGCTGCGGCAGCATCGCCGGCGCGGCGGGCGCGCGCGACGCGCCGTCCTTGCCGGACGGATCGCCCTTGCCCGACGGATCGCCGAAATAGCGGAAGAAGTCCGAATCCGGCCTGAGCAGGAGACGGGTCTCGTTCCCGCGCAAGCTCGACTCGTAGGCCGACATCGAGCGGTAGAAGGCGAAGAAATCCGGGTCGCGACCGAAGGTCTCGGCGAAGATGCGGTTGCGCTCGCCGTCGCCCTCGCCGCGGATCTGCTCGGCCTTGGAGTTCGCCTCGGCGACGATGACGGTGGATTCGCGCTCGGCGCGCGAGCGAATCTCCTGCGCGCGCTGGGCGCCCTGGGCGCGGAACTCGGCCGCCTCGCGCTGGCGCTCGGTCTGCATGCGCTGATAGACCGCCTGGCTGTTCTGGTCCGGCAGGTCGGCGCGACGGATGCGCACGTCGACCACCGAGATGCCGTAGGCGACGGTTTCGCGGTCGAGCTGCTCGCGGATGCGCGCCATCAGGACGGCGCGATCGTCGCGCACCACATGGGTGAAGGTCGCCTCGCCGAGAACGCGGCGCAACGCGGCGTTGAGCAGCGTGGCGAGCTGGCCATTGGCGGCGTTGATCGAGCCGACGCTCTGGTAGAACCGCAGCGCGTTGTTAATGCGGTAGCGCGCGAAGGCGTCGACGACCAGACGCTTCTGGTCCGAGGCGATGACTTCCTGCGCCGGATTTTCCAGGTCGAGAATGCGCTTGTCGATGCTGATGACGGAATCGATGAACGGGATCTTGGTATTGAGACCCGGCTCGGTGACGACCCGTACCGGCTCGCCGAGACGGACGACGAGCGCCTGCTCGGTCTGGCGCACGATGAACAGCGAGCTCAGGCCAACCATCACGGCGGCCGCGAGCAGGATCAGGGCGACGATGCCGGTGATGCCGACCTTCATCGGGAGCCTCCCATCGACGGCTGTTGCTGCGGCTGAGCCTGCGGCGCGGGCCGGCGCGACAGTTCCGACAGCGGCAGATAGGGCACGACGCCGCCGGCGCCGTTGCCGACATCGAGAATGATCTTGTCGGCGCCGCTCAGGACGCGCTCCATGGTTTCCAGATACATGCGTTCGCGGGTGACGCCGGGCGCCTTCTTGTATTCGTCGTGGATTTTGAGGAAGCGGGCGCTCTGGCCGGTGGCTTCCGCCACGGTCTGCTCGCGATAGGCTTCCGCGTTCTGAATGATCTGCGCCGAACGGCCGCGGGCCTCGGGTATGACGCGGTTGGCGTAGGTCTGCGCCTCGTTCTGCAGGCGTTCAAGATCGGCGCGCGCGGCCTGGACGTCGCGGAACGCGTCGATCACCTGCGTCGGCGGATCGACCTTCTGCATCTGCACCTGCTGGATGGCGACGCCCGCGCCGTATTCGTCGAGCGTCTTCTGCATCAGGTCCTGCACCGCGAGCTCGATGGTGTTGCGCGCGCCGGTGAGGATCGGCTGGATGTTGGAGCGGCCGATCACCTCGCGCATCGCGCTTTCGGCGACCGCCTTCACGGTGCCTTCCGGATTCTGGATGTTGAAGAGGTAGTCGCCGACGCCGTCGGGCTTGATGCGCCAGAGCACGGTGAAGTCGACATCGACGATGTTCTCGTCGCCCGTCAGCATCAGGCTTTCCTCGGGCACGTCGCGCATGGTGGTGCCGCGGCGTGAATCATCCACCAGCCGCATGCCCACGCTGATGGTGTTGACGCGCAGCGCCTTGGGCAACAGCACCGTCTCGATCGGATAGGGCAGATGATAATTGAGGCCCGGCTGCACGGTGCGCACGTGCTTGCCGAAACGCATCACCACGCCGAGTTCCTCGGACTGCACGCGGAAGAATCCGGACAGGCCCCAGATGATGATCGCAGCGGCGGCGACGAGCAGGACGCCCCAGCCGGAAAAGCCGCCGCCCGGCATGATGGTGCGCAGGCGGTCCTGGCCGCGGCGCAGCAGATCCTCAAGATTGGGCGGCGTCGGGCCGGGCGATTGCGGTCCCTGACCCCATGGGCTCTTGCCCTTGGGTCCTCCGCCTCCTCCACCACCCCAGGGGCCACCGCCCCCCTGATTTTGCCACGGCATACGGCATTCTCCTCGAAACGGCCGGCGCTTGAATGATCTTGCGCGGGGCTTCGTGCGTCGTCCGGCTCGGCGCGGTCGCGCCGCCGGTAAGATCAGGCACGATTTCAACAGGTTGAAGCGGGACCCGATCGGAACCAGACAAGGCTCTCCGGACCGCGCGCCCCAAGCTTATACGGAACCGATCCCCGCCTTACAACGCGGACGGCCTTGGTTGAAGGTAAGACTTCGAAAACGGTTATCAATGGACGACCGGCCACGACCTGGTGATCGGACCGTCAGTCACGCCGCCGACGATAGGTGACGTGGGAAAAGGCGGCGCTGTCGCCAATGCCCGCCTCGTGGCGTTCGCGCGCGATCTCGCGCCATTCCTCGCGTTGAAACGGCGGAAAATACGTATCGCCCTCGGGCCGGGCGTGGACTTCGGTGATTTCCATCCGCGCCGCGCGATCGATCAGACGCGCGTAAATCTCGGCTCCGCCGATGATCATGATTTCGGCGGCAAAACGTCGCAGCGCGTCGCCAAGCGCGACGGCGAGCGCCGCGTCGAGGGAGCCGGCGACGACGATGCCCGGCGCGCGGAAACCCGGATCGCGCGTCACAACGATGTTGGTGCGGCCGGGAAGCGGCTTGCCGATCGCGGCGAACGTCTTGCGTCCCATCACCACCGGCTTGCCGATGGTCGTCGCCTTGAAGCGCTTCAGGTCGGAGCGCAGATGCCACGGCATCGCGTTGTCCCGCCCGATGACGCCATTGTCCGCGACCGCGACGATGAAGACGATCTCGGGCGGAGACGCTTCAGGCGGCATCACACCGCGACCTCGGCCTTGATGTGCGGATGCGGATCGTAGCCGGCCAGCGTGAAATCCTCGTAGCGGAAGGCGAACAGATCGCTCACGGAAGGAGCGAGCGTCATCGTCGGGAGCGCGCGGGGCGCGCGCGTGAGCTGCAGCCGCGCCTGCGCGATGTGATTGAGATAAAGATGCGCGTCGCCGAACGTGTGGACGAACTCGCCGGGCTCGAGCCCGGTCACCCGCGCCACCATCATCGTCAACAGCGCGTAGGAGGCGATGTTGAACGGCACGCCGAGAAAGACGTCGGCCGAGCGCTGATAGAGCTGGCACGACAGCCGCCCCTTGGCGACATAGAACTGGAACAGGCAGTGGCACGGCGGCAGCGCCATGCGGTCGACATCGGCGGGGTTCCACGCGCTGACGATCAGGCGCCGCGAATCCGGATTGCGCCGGATGGCGTCGACCACGTCGCTGATCTGGTCGATCACGCGGCCGTCGGGCGCGGTCCATGAGCGCCATTGCCGCCCATAGACGGGGCCGAGATCGCCCTTGGCGTCCGCCCATTCGTTCCAGATCGTGACGCCGTGATCGTTGAGATATTTGATGTTGGTGTCGCCGGAAAGGAACCACAACAATTCGTGGACGATCGACTTTAAATGCAGCTTCTTGGTCGTGACCAGCGGGAAGCCGCGCGCGAGGTCGAAGCGCATCTGGTGCCCGAACACGGACAGCGTGCCGGTGCCGGTGCGGTCGTGTTTTTCCGCGCCGTCCGCGAGCAGCCGTTCGAGAAGGTCGTGATACTGATGCATCGGCATCGCTCAGTCTGGAAAGGGTCGATCCGGAAACAGATGATTCGGACGCCGCCGGCGCATCCTATCGCGTCGCGAGCGCCGGTAGAACCCTGACCACGCGCGCGCTCCCCGTCTCCCGCCGCGCCGTCAAACGATACCGGAAAGGCCGGCGATCGCGCCCAATGCCAGCATCCACAACGGGTTGAGGCGGGTGAACAGCGTCACCGCCGCTGCCCCGACGGTGAGCGCCACCGCCACCGCGCCGCGATCGATCGTCAGCGTCAGCAAGAACGCGCTCGCCGAGACCAGGCCGATCGAGACCGGCACCATCGCCGCCTTCATCACCTGTCGCCACGCCGCCTCGCCCGCCCGCTCCCAGCGTCCGGCCACGAAATAGGAGAGCGCGGCCGGCGGCGCGCACATCGCCAGCGTCGCCACCAGCGCGCCCGCCACGCCCGCGACGTGGTAGCCGATCAGCGACACGATCAGCACGTTCGGGCCGGGCGAGACCTGGGCGATCGCGAACATCTCGACGAATTGCCGGTCGCTCATCCAGCTCTTCACCTCGACCGCGAGGCGATGCATTTCGGGCACGGCCGCGTTGGCGCCGCCGATCGCGAACAGCGACAGCAGCGCGAAATAGCCGGCCAGCGCCAGGAGTTCGCCCTCGCCCCGGTTCATCGCCGCGCCATCCACAAAAAGACGACATAGGCCGGGATCGCGCAGGCCAGCACCGCCGGCATCGGAAACCGCAGCACGCCGACGGCGACGAATACGCCGATCACCACCACCGCGACATGCCACGAACGCTGCTTCACCAGGGGCCCGGCCATCTTCGCGACGGTCGCGATGAAAAGGCCGACCGCCACAGCCGAAACGCCCGCGAGCGCGCGCTGGAGCGTGGCGAGTTCGCCGTAGCGCGCGTAGACCATCGCCACGCCGACGATGACCACGGTCGGCGGCCCGAGCAGACCGAGAAACGCGACCAGCGCGCCGGCGATGCCCTGCACCTTTCCTCCGAACACCACCGACATGTTGACGATGTTGGGACCGGGCAGCACCTGACACAGCGCGAAGGAATCGTTGAACTCCTCCGCCGTCATCCAGCGCCGCTTCTCGACGATGATCCGCCGCGCCCAGACGAGCACTCCGCCGAACCCGGACAACGAGATCGTGGCGAAGGCGGTAAACAGCGGCCACAGGCCGGGCGGCGCGGAAGGGCCGGGCGGCGCGGAAAGGCCGGAATGGACGGAAGGGCCGCCTGGGCCGGGCGGAAGTGATTCCTCGGTCATGGTCCTGCCATAAACGGGCCCGCGCTCCGCGCCAACCGTCTTCGGGAGAAGAGGAGAAAGCCGGCGGCGGCACTTCCACGCGCGCCGCGCGCGTCTTATATTCACCCCGCCGGCGCGAGCCGGCTATGGCAATAAACGACCGTCGCAATAAACCATTCGGACCCGGGGGCGGTACCCGGCGCCTCCACCAAAGCCCGGCACTATCCGCGCATGCGCCGCGGCGGATGATCGCGGGGCGGGCTTCGGCGGGGGCGAAATAGGATCGACGAGGGCGTAAAGGGCGTGTTTTTGCTCGGTATGGTTCCGCCGTTATCGGGCCATAGCAATAGTTGCCAACGACAACTTTGCTCCGGTTGCTCAGGCCGCGTAACGCGGTTTGAAATACCGATCTGAAGTCCTGAGGTCTTAGCAGCTTCAGGCGGGGTTCGGGGGCACCTGGCAACAGAAGCCCCCACTTCTCCAAGGACAATTCCTGAATCGGCTCCAATCGAACCGATTTTCCGCCTCAATAGACACTTAGCCAACGAAGGCGCGGCTGACGCTCGCGAACCTACCGGCTAGAATGGTCAGCGATTCGGGTCTCTTAGGAAACTCTAGTTGGTCGGGTTGGCGGCGTCGCGGCATACGCGGCTCCGGGGACGATCCTGATTGCGAGACTCCGACATCGAGCGGCCGGCCAGCCGGTTATCGAACGTGGAGTGGATGTAAGCGGAACGACATTGGCGCCTCGAAGAGTTTGAGGGGATTGCAAGGGCCATGACGATTGATCACTTCCGCTACGATCTGTTGACGCGCGACGCGCTGCGCGGCGTGTTGCGCCACGTTCTCGCCGAAACCGCGACCGCGGGGCTTGCCGGCGATCATCATTTCTACATCACATTCATGACGCGGACGCCGGGCGTGAAGCTCTCCCCGCGTCTCGTCGCGCAATATCCGGAAGAGATGACGATCATTCTGCAGAACCAGTTCTGGGATCTGCAGGTGACGAACGAGGCGTTCGAGGTCGGCCTGTCGTTTTCGGGCGTGCCGGAGCGGTTGATTGTTCCCTTCGCGGCGATCAAGAGCTTCTACGATCCCTCGGTCCAGTTCGGGCTGCAGTTCGAACTCGCCGAGGACAAGCCCGCCGAAGAGGCGCGCCCGGCGACCAAGGCGGAGGAGAAGGCGACGGCGGCCGCCGGTGGCAATGGCGACGCGGCCACGCGCGCCGAAGCGCCGGCCGGCGACGACACCGACGGAAACGGCGCGGAAGTGGTTCGACTCGATCGCTTTCGCAAGAAGTAGTCCGGCCACCGCGTCGCGCGCCGATCGCGTCCCGGCGGCATGACATCGGGAGCGCGATTTTGGCCAGGACGAAGACCCGCGCGCGGCCCCGCAAGGGACGCGCCGCTCAGGCATCAGCCGAACAACGCACGCGGACCGAAACCGACGCTCTCGGCCCGATCAAGGTTCCCGCCGATTGCTATTGGGGCGCGCAGACCGAGCGCTCCCGCCGCAATTTCCGCATCGGCTCGGAGCGCATGCCGCTCGCGCTCATTCACGCGCTCGCGCTCATCAAACGCGCCGCGGCCGAGACCAATCGCGATCTCGGGCTGCTCGATCGGCGCCGCGCCGGCGCGATCGCCGCCGCCGCCTCCGAGATCGTCGCGGGCGGGCTCGACGACCAGTTCCCGCTAGTCGTCTGGCAGACGGGCTCGGGCACGCAGACCAACATGAACCTCAACGAGGTGATCGCCAACCGGGCCAATGAACGGCTTGGCGGACGGCGCGGCGAAAAGGCGCCGGTCCATCCCAACGATCACGTCAACATGGGCCAGTCGTCGAACGACTGCGTCCCGACCGCGATGCACGTCGCCGCGGCGATGGAGATCACGCATCGCCTGCTGCCCGCGCTCGCCCGCCTTCTCGAAGCGATCGAGGCGCGCGCGAAGGATTTCGCCGCCATCGTCAAGATCGGGCGCACGCACGGCCAGGACGCGACCCCGCTCACGCTCGGCCAGGAATTTTCCGGCTACGCCGCGCAGGTTCGAAGCGCCATCGCGCGGCTGCGCCTGGCCTTGCCGGAGCTCTATCCGCTCGCGCAAGGCGGCACCGCGGTCGGCACCGGCCTCAATACCCACCCGCGTTTCGCGCGCCTCGTCGCCAAACGCATCGCCCAGGCGACCGGCCTGCCCTTCGTCAGCGCGCCGAACAAGTTCGAGGCGCTCGCCGCGCACGAGGCCTATCTGTTCGCGCATGGCGCGCTCAACGCGCTCGCCGCCGCGCTGTTCAAGATCGCGAACGACATCCGCCTGCTCGGCTCCGGTCCGCGCTCCGGCCTCGGCGAACTCATCCTGCCGGAGAACGAACCGGGCTCTTCGATCATGCCGGGCAAGGTCAATCCAACCCAGGCCGAGGCGCTGACGATGGTGTGCTGTCAGGTGTTCGGCCATCATACCGCGATGACCGTGGCCGCCAGCCAGGGCCAGTTCGAGCTCAACGTCTACAAGCCCGTGCTCGCGCATTGCATGCTGCGGTCGATCGATCTGCTCGCCGGCGCGTCGCGCTCGTTCGCCGATCATTGCGTCGCCGGGCTGCGGGCCGACGAAAAGCGCATCCGCGTCTTGATGGAGCAATCGCTGATGCTGGTGACCGCGCTCGCGCCGCGCATCGGCTACGACCGCGCCGCGGCCCTCGCCAAGAGCGCGCATGCGCGCGGAACGACGCTGAAGGAGGAGGCCGCGCGGCTCGGCATTCTTTCGGCCGAGGCGTTCGACCGGCTGGTGCGGCCGGAACGCATGACCGGCCCGGCGCGCGGAGGACGGGGACTGCGCGAAAAACACATCAAGAAGCTGTAATTTACATTTAAATTCCGTAGGTTGCGGAAAACCGACCGATGGTCGGCAAAATTGTGTTGCGAGATCATATGCATCTTCTTGCAAACGAATCTCGTCTGTTATATGGACGCCTTCATTGAATGATGGTTCGGCGATACCTTCCGCGAAGCGAGGGTTCGCAAGGCTCCGGTATCCGTTGAGAGAAGAGCCGGCACGACCATCGAAGCGCGAGACCGCGGCATTCAGGCCAAAATATTGTTTTTGTCGAAATCCTTTCCTGAAGCTTGGTCGAGCTCAAATTGAATTGAAAAGTATGCGTCCGTCGGCGTCATCGACATGGTGATGCGTTTAGGCGACGGCGCGGAAAGCGGGGCATCCGTGGGCGATCTCGTCAATTTTCGAAAGGCGCGCAAACAACAGGAAAGGGCGCGGACCGAAAGCCAAGCCGCCGCCAATCGCGCGCGCCATGGCAGGTCCAAGATTGAAAAGGAACGCGAGGCGGCCGATCTCGCCAAGCGAACGCGCGTTCTCGATCAGCATCGAATTGAAACCGGGGATGACCGATGAAGTCGCCGGTTGTGAAACGCTCGATCGTTGTCGCCGGGCACAAGACGAGCGTCAGCCTGGAGGAAGCGTTCTGGAACGGGATGAAGGAGATTTCCTCGGCCCGCAACATGACGCTTTCCGATCTCGTCTCCGAAATCGATTCGGGACGCCAGCACGGCAACCTGTCCTCGGCGATCCGGCTTCATGTGCTCGATTACTTCCGCCGGATGGCGGAAAGCACCACTGGCCCGCGGGTCGAGGCGGGCGAATGACGCGCTGACCGCGCCACGACGCCACCCGCCCGCGACGAACGGGCGGCGAAATTCGCGCATTCAGAACATCGAGGGTCGCGTTTCAACCGCGCGCGGCGCGGGCGCCTGACTCTGGCTCTTTCGCATTCCCGGCGGCGGACGAATGTCGATCGGCGGCGGCAGCGGCGGCAAACCGCCCGATGTCGTCGCCGGCGTATTCGATCGCGCCGGAGGCGGCGCGGAAGGCGAGTTGACATCCGGCGCCGGGCGGCGCGCGGCGGCCGCCGGGTTCGGCTTGCGTCGCGGCAGCGGAACGTCCGGCATCAATTCCGACGGCGGCATAACCTGACTTTCCGGCGCGACGAGATCGGGCTGGAAAGTATCGGGAACGGGAAGCGAGGGAGGCGGCGCCGGTTGCGCGAAGGGCGGCGCCACCGGCGTGGACGCCGGCGAGACGGGCGCGGGCGTGATGGGCGGGGGCGCGATGGGCGCGGGCGAAACCGGCGCGGCCATGGGGGCCGACGCCGTCGGCGCCTCGAGAGCTTCTAGCCGCTTGGTGTCGCGCTCGATCATCCGCGCGGTCATCCAGCGCACGAAATCGGAGGCATCGACCGCGCGCCGGGCGGCGTCCGCCTTGCCGCGCAAGGAAACGCGGATGCCCGGCGGCGGCTGCCCCTGCGCGGGCATCGCCGTCGATGTCAGCGTGCCGCGCAGATCGGCCTCGCCGCTGGTGAGGTCGAATGTTCCGGAAAACGCCAGCCGACCGCCGGCCGCGTCGATGACGGCGCTGTCGGCGCGCAGCCGTCCATCGACAAGGCCGATCGCCCATTGCGCCGATGACGCGGTGAGCGGACCACCGGCCAGCGCCACCTCGACAAATCCGCGCATGCGATTGGCGTCCGGGACGCGGCCCTGGTCGGCCGCGTCGATCGCCGCGGCGAAGACGCCGGGATCGAGCGCGTCGATCCGCACGGCGTCGAGCCGAACGCTCGCCTCTCCCGCGAGCGAGCCGGCGAGCGCGGACATGGAGCGCCCGCGACTGGCGAAGGAGACCGTCGAGGTCACCTTGCCGCCCGGCAGCGCGAAGCCGCGCGGTCGCAGCGCGGCCGCGTCGACATCCTTCGCCTCGATCCGTCCGGTGAGGTCGACCCCGTCGCCGCGCGCCTGGATCGAGAGTTCGTGACGCAGCATCCCCCTGCCGACGGTCCCTTCCGCCGTCGCGGTCGTCGCGCCCTTGCCGTCGCCCTTCACCACGCCGTTCAGGAGTTGGGCCTCGACGCCGTCGACGAGGCGCGCGTTCTTGGCGCGGTAGGCGATCTGGCCGCGCCAGCTTTCGCCGAGCCCCCGCCGCAGCGGCTCGGCCGGCGCGATGCCGTCGCCGCCGACGAAAATCGCGAAAGCCGGAACGAGGTCGAGATAGTCGAGCGTGATCGCCGCTTCGACCTCCGGCTCGCCCGTGATCGACAGCGTCGCCTCGCCGGTGACGGGCGTGCCCGCGATGGCGCCGGTGATGTTGGTCAGGATGATCTTCGATCCCGAGAGTTTCGCCGGAGCGCGGATCGAGGCGATGATCGGGGCGCGCGGAACGCCGAGGAACGGTCCGAGATCGGCGTTGGCGAGTTGGATTTCATCGAGCGTGACGGCGGGCCCCTCCGCGGCGAAGGGCTCGATGCCGCCCTTGAATTTGGCTTCGACCGCGCCCGCGCGCAGATCAAGCCCGAGCCCGACCGCCAGGCGATCGCCCGATCCCTTGACCGGGTCGGTCTGGAACGAGATCTCCGTCGCCACGGCCCCGCCCTCGCGCGCCAGCGCGCGCAGGCGCTCCGCAGGTCCCGGCGCGAGCGAGGCGAGCGCGGCGCCGACGGCCTGAAGCGACGGCGCGCGGGCGCGCAGCCGACCCCGCGCCGTCGCCGCTTTTCGGTCGTACGCGGCCGACGCGTCCAGCACGAGGCCCGAATCCTCCGTCGCCGAGAGTTCGTCGAGCTTGATATTCATCCCGTCAGCCGACAGCGCCGCCTTGAAGGGGTGCCAGTCGCGCCCGGCCAGAACGGCGCGGCCGAATTCGACCGACAGCCGTCCCTCGTCGGGCAAGCGCAATGATTGTCCCGCGCCGCGCGCCAATCGCGCCAGCGCGTCGATGTCGGCATTGTCGCCCTTGAACGCCGCCTCGGCGCGGAACGGAGCCTCGCCGCGCAGGCCGTTCAGCGCGACGCGGCCTTCCGCCGTCCGGCCGCCGGTCTCGAAACGGATGGCATCGAGCGTCAGGCTCTCCGCGCCGACATCGATGTCGGCCTTGGCGCGCAGCGCGCGCAACTGTCCGAGGCTCGCCTCGTTAAGGCCGAACAACCACGCCGCGAACGTCGCCGGCTCGCTTGCTTCGAGCGCGACGGCGCCGCGAAAGGCGGCACGCTTTTCGTTCGCCGCGACGCGGCCGGCGGCGGTGAGCCGGGTTCCACCCGGTCCGCGCGCCTCGAAGCGGTCGATGCTCCAGCCCTCGCCCGAGCCGCGCAAATCCAATCCCGCCGCCTGGATCGGACGGCCGGAGAGCGTCGCCATGTCGACGCCGATTTCAAGCTGGACGGGCAGCGGCGGTGACGCGATCGCGTCGAGCATGCCGGACAGGCGCGCGAGCAATTGCCCCGGCAGCTTGTCGGCCGCGCCGTTCGCGGCAAGCAGGCGATCGAGGTCGAACTGGCGCGAGGACACCACCGCGTGAAACGACGGCGCCGCGCCGAGCGCGAGATCGCCGGCGCCGGAGAGCCGCACGCCGGATTCCTCCGCGCCGAACACGGCGTCGATCTTCTCGAAATGCAGGCGAGCCGGATCGGCGACCGTTTTCGCGCTGATCCGCCAGGGCGCTTCGAGGAGGCTCGCCTCGCGCCCGCTTGGCCGCGATCCGCCCGCGCGCGCGAGCATCAGCATGCCCTCGAAACTCGGCTTGCCGCCCTCGGCGGTCGCCAGTCCGTCGATCTCGATCGCGAGCGACCGATCGCCCGGCTCGATGACGAGCTTGGCGCGGGTCCCGCTTCCTTCGGTCGGACGGGTCAGCATCACGCGGTAGGAATGGCGCGCCGCGCCGAGCGTGAACGCGCCCTCTCCGCGCGCCGAGGCGGCCGAGCGGACATCGCCAGTCATCGACAGGTCGGCGAGCGTGATCGTCTTTCCGCTCGCCGCGTCATGCAGCGTCGCCGCGCCGCGCGCGCTGAAGCGATCGATCGCGATCGGACCGGCGTTGAATCCGCCGACCGGCGCGGGCGCGACGATCCGCCCTTCCGCGTCGAGACCGGCGGCGAGATCGAGACCGGCGACGACGACCTCGCTCGCGCGCCACTCCCCGCGCATCAGCGAGGCGAGGCTGAATTCGACGTCGAGTTGCTTGGCGGTCAGGCGCCGCCCTTCGCCCTGCCCGCCGATCGCGACATCGCGCCAGCGCAGCGACGGCACCGGCAGCAGCCGGGCGTCGATCGGCCCGCGAATGCGCACGGGCAATCCGGTCATGCGGGTCGCCTCTGCCTCGAAGGTGGGACGGAAGCCGTTCCAGTCGACGTAATACGGCCCGACCAGCGCCGCGACGATGGCGATGATCAGCGCGATTGCAATTCCGAGCAGCGTCGTCTGCACGCCATCTCCCCGGAGCGCGGCCGTTCCGGACGGGCGCTCCCGGTCCGGGCTCGATCGTGCTCGACTTTCGTGACGCGGCACGCGCCTTCCGGCGTTTCGGCCTTGGGCACCTGGACCTTGGAATGTGGGCCTCGGCGATCGGGCCTTGGTGATCCAACCTCGGCGTTCGAGCCTCGGCCTTGCCGCGTTCACGCATCAATACGGCGACGGACTTCGCAGGCGCGATCCGCCCCGATCGAATCATTATATAGGACGGCGCGTGACGAAATCACTCGGCGCGGCAATCCGCGCGGGGGATAGATGGCGGGCGAATGACGACGGCGCATGTGGACGCGGCGACGGCGCGAGCGCCACATTGGCAGGCAAATCGCGACGCCGGCCCGGCGACACAAGCCGCCAAACGCCGATCTCGGGCTGCAAGCGGCGCCGGCGCGGCTTGAACGGGCCTTTCGCGTCAGATCCGGGTGAGGATCTTGCCCGGATTGAAGATATTGTCCGGGTCGAGCGCCCGTTTGAGCGCGCGCATGGCCACGATGGCCGCCGGCCCCAGCTCGTCCTCAAGATATTTCTGCTTGCCTTGGCCTATCCCGTGCTCGCCGGTGCAGGTGCCGCCCATCGCCAGCGCCCGCTCGACCAGCCGTTCGAGAAATTCATCCGCGCGGCGGATCTCATCGGGATCGTCGACATCGCACAACAGGACCGTGTGGAAATTGCCGTCGCCGACATGGCCGACGATCGGCGACACGAGACCGCTGGCGGCGAGGTCGCGCTGCGTTTCCACCACGCAATCGGCCAGCCGCGAGATCGGCACGCAGACGTCCGTCGTCACCGGCTCGGCGCCGGGGCGCATGCCCTTGGCCGCCCAATAGGCGTCGTGACGCGCCTGCCATAGCCTTGTGCGGTCCTCGGGCCGGGTGGTCCAGGAAAACGCGCCGCCGCCGCATTCGCGCGCGATCTCGCCGAAGCGTTCCGACTGCAGCGCGACCTCGTTCTCGCTGCCGTGGAATTCGAGCAGGAGCAGCGGCGTCTCCGGCAGCGAGAGTTTCGAATAGGCGTTGCAGGCCTTGATCATGATTTCGTCGAGGAGCTCGATCCGCGCCACCGGAATGCCCGCCTGAATGGTCAGGATCACCGTGTTGCAGGCCGCCTCCACGGTCGGGAACGAGCACGAGGCCGCGGCGATCGATTCGGGAATGCCGGAGAGCTTCATCGTCAGTTCGGTGATGATGCCGAGCGTGCCCTCCGCGCCGATGAAAAGCCGGGTCAGATCGTAACCCGCCGCGCTCTTCTTGGCGCGCGAGGAGGTGGTGATTATTTCCCCGTCGGCGCCCACGACCTTCAGCGCCAGCACGTTGTCGCGCATCGTGCCGTAACGCACGGCATTGGTGCCGGAGGCGCGCGTGGCGGCCATGCCCCCGAGGGAGGCATCCGCGCCCGGATCGATCGGGAAGAACAGGCCCTGGTCGCGCAGATGCTCGTTGAGCTGCTTGCGCGTGACGCCCGGTTCGATCACGCAATCGAGGTCCTCGGCGTGAACGGCGAGGATGCGGTTCATGTCGCGGAAGTCGACGCAGACACCCCCGGCCGGCGCGTTGACCTGTCCTTCGAGCGAGGTGCCGCTGCCATAGGCGATGACGGGCACGCGATGGCGCGCGCAGACGCCCACCACCGCCTGCACGTCCTCGACGCAGTCGGGAAACACCACGAGGTCGGGCGGCTGGCGCGGCAGCCAGGATGTCGTCTGCGCGTGCTGGTCGCGAACCGCGCGCGAGGTGACCATGCGATTGCCGAGACGGGCGGCGAGCGCGTTCGTCACCGCGGCGATGGCCTCGGTGGACGGTCGCGGCAGGTCGAGGGAAGCCTTGTATTGGCCCACGGGATGGCCTTTCCATTGCGGCGGAATTGGTGGAAAAGATTGGTGGCAAAGCCGGAAAGGGCGGTCAAGAGATGCAATCGGAATTCTTGGACAAGACCCCGTTCATCGCCGCCCCCATCCCCATCGACCCCGCCTGGATCGACTACAATGGCCATCTCAACATGGCCTATTACAATGTCCTGTTCGACCGCTCGGGCGATGAATTGTGCGATGCAATCGGGATCGGCCGCGCCTACCTGGAGGCGAGCGGCCGCTCGATCTTCACGGTGGAGGCGCATCTGCGCTATTTGCGCGAGGTCAACCTCGACGACCTGATGCGCGTCCATATCTGGCTGATCGATTTCGACGCCAAGCGGATGCAGGTGTTCAAGGAGCTGCGCCACGCGCGCGACGGCTGGCTGTCGGCCACGTCGGAGACCATGTATGTCCACGTCGACATGGCGGCGCGGAAGTCATCGCCGTTCGGGCCCGACGCCCTCGAACGCATGGCCCGCATCAAGGCCGCGCACGACCGCCTGCCGAGACCGGAGGGCATCGGCCGAAGCGTCGCCATGCCCGGCAAATGACGGGCGCCAAGGATTTGCCTTTCCGCGCCCCATTTTTGAAAAATCCTGCTCTCGCATTCGCGGCCAGATTTGCTAGGGCGATAATGGCGCATGATCCGGCGGGACGGCTTTGCTTCGCCGCGGGGATCACGCGCTAGGCGGCGGGCGCCGCGCGAGGGAGCTTCCATGCATCGATCGATCATCACGGGTCTGACAGTCTTCGCGGTCGCGGCAACCGGCGCGCTCGCCGAACATCGCGCGGTCACCGACGAGGATCTCGCCTATCCCGGCACCATCGTCATCGCCGACGGGCACGGCAAGGTCGACGTGCGGGTGATCTATCAGGCGCATGAGGATTGCTGGCGCATCGCGTCGGCGCGTCAGGGCATGCCGAACCCCGCCGTCGATCAGCCGACCGACCGGCATCTCTACGTCACGGTCGCGATCGAGAGGACCGGCGAAGGCTGCGCGCCGAAGCACAGCGAGCTGCGAACCCGCCTGAAGATCGACGACAAGCCCGGCGCCATCAGCCTCGACGTGATGTTCGTGGACGGTCGCGGCGTCTACCAGCGCTCGCAACGCCACCGCATCCAGCGCGACTGCGTCGCCGGCGGGCCGCTGGCGGCGTGTTGAGAGAGGCCGTTCCCGGTCTTCAAATCGGCCGATTCCCGGTATGAAAGGCTCCCTTTCGGGGCCGCGCGATGCCATCTTGGCATGATGGAGAATCACGGGCAGGCGGCCGGCCGTCGTCAGGATTATTGGTGACAGAACCCCGCAAGCGCAGTTCCGACGCCGTTCCCGCGCACACGCCCGTCGCCGGCGGCATCGCCGCGCGCGCGCGGCACGCCGCGGCGCCGTCCTATCTCGCGATGCTCAATCCGGAACAGCGCGAGGCGGTCGAAACGCTCGACGGGCCCGTGCTGGTCCTGGCCGGCGCCGGCACCGGCAAGACGCGCGTGCTGACCGCGCGCATCGCCCACATCCTCAGCCTGGGGCGCGCACGTCCGTTCGAAATTCTGGCGGTGACTTTCACCAACAAGGCCGCGCGCGAGATGAAGGAGCGCGTCAGCGCCATGGTCGGCCAGGCCGTCGAGGGCATGCCCTGGCTCGGCACGTTTCACTCGATCGGCGCGAAGATCCTGCGCCGCCACGCCGAGCTCGTCGGGCTCAAGCCCGATTTCACCATTCTCGATGTCGACGACCAGGTGCGCCTCCTCAAGCAGCTTCTCGCCGCCGAGAACATCGACGAGAAGCGCTGGCCCGCGCGCGTCCTCGCCACGCTGATCGACGGCTGGAAGAATCGCGGGCTGACGCCGGCGCGGGTGCCCGCGGGGGAAGCGGCGAGCTTCGCCGGCGGCAAGGGCGGCAAGCTCTACGCCGCCTATCAGGAGCGGCTGAAGATTCTCAACGCGGTCGATTTCGGCGACCTGCTGCTCGAATGCATCCGCCTGTTTCGCGAAAACGCGGAGGTGCTGCGGCTCTATCAGGCGCGCTTCAAATTCATCCTGGTCGACGAATATCAGGACACCAATGTCGCGCAATATCTCTGGCTGCGGCTGCTGGCGCAGTCGACCGCCCCGCCTCGTTCGCCGTCGCCGGGCGAGACGGCCAAGTCATTGCCGGACATGACCCGGCAACCCGGCGAGGACGAGCCCGAGGACGAACCGCGTCCCGCGACGCCGGCGCGCAACATCTGCTGCGTCGGCGACGACGACCAGTCGATCTACGGCTGGCGCGGCGCGGAGGTCGACAACATCCTGCGTTTCGATCACGACTTTCCCGGCGCGAGAATCATCCGGCTCGAACGCAACTACCGCTCGACCGGCCATATTCTCGCCGCCGCGTCGCACCTCATCGCCTACAACGAGGGCCGCCTCGGCAAGACGCTGCGCACCGAGGACGAGGACGGCGAGAAGGTCACCGTCACCGGCGCCTGGGACTCGGAGGAGGAAGCGCGCGCGATCGGCGAGGAGATCGAGGATCTGCAACGCCATCGGCACGCGCTCAACGAGATCGCCATTCTCGTGCGCGCCTCGTTCCAGATGCGTGAATTCGAGGATCGCTTCGTCACGCTCGGACTGCCTTATCGCGTCATCGGCGGTCCGCGCTTCTACGAACGCGCCGAAATCCGCGACGCGCTCGCCTATCTGCGCGTCATCAATTCGCCCTCCGACGATCTCGCCTTCGAGCGCATCGTCAACGTGCCCAAGCGCGGCATCGGCGAAGCCAGCGTCAAGCTGCTGCACGACCACGGCCGCAAGCGGCGCGTTCCGCTGTTCGAGGCCGCGCGCGCGATCGTGGAAACCGACGAGCTCAAGGCGAAGACGCGCGGCGCGCTGCGCGTGCTGCTGGTCGATATCGACCGCTGGCGCGCCATGCGCGAGACGCTGCCGCACAACGAGCTCGCCGAAATCGTTCTCGACGAATCCGGCTACACCGAGATGTGGCGCAAGGACCGCTCCGCCGACGCCGCCGGGCGGCTCGAAAACCTGAAGGAGCTGGTGCGCTCGATGGAGGAGTTCGAGAACCTGTCCGGCTTTCTCGAACACATCTCCCTGGTGATGGATCGCGATAACGGCGCGGAAGCCGACGCGGTCTCGCTGATGACGCTGCATTCGGCCAAGGGGCTCGAATTCGACACCGTGTTCCTGCCCGGCTGGGAGGAAGGACTGTTCCCGCATCAGCGCGCGCTCGACGATCAGGGTCGCGCCGGGCTGGAGGAAGAGCGTCGCCTCGCCCATGTCGGGCTCACGCGGGCGCGGCGCCGCGCGCGCCTCTACTTCGCCACCAACCGCCGCATTCACGGGATGTGGTCGACCACCGTACCCTCGCGCTTTCTCGACGAATTGCCGGCGGCGAATGTCGAGGTGACCGAATCCAAGGGCGGCCATAGCTGGGGCGGCGGCCACGGTCCCTCGCGCTTCGACAACGCGGAGACGTTCGGGTCGAGCTATCCGACGCCGGGCTGGCGGCGCGCGCGAGACCGTGGCGGAAGCGGCGGCGGATTTGGCGAGGAAGGCGGCCGACGCAATGCCTACAAGGCGCCGATGATCGAGGGCGAACTCGTGGCCAAATCGACCGGCACGCAATCGGCCTTCGCCAAGGGCGAGCGGGTGTTCCACCAGAAATTCGGCTACGGCCACGTCGCCTTCGTCGACGGCAACAAGCTCACCATCGCGTTCGACAAGGCCGGCGAAAAGCGCGTCGTCGACAGCTTCGTCGAGAAGGCGTGAGGCGAACGGCCGCGACCTGCCGGCGGATCCGAAACCGGCGCGTTCAAAACCCGCATGCTCGAAAAGGAAAAGGGCATGCCCGATGGGGCGGGCATGCCCTCAAGGTCATTGGCGATGTATGAATGGGAACATCGCCTGGGCGCAGAAAACACATCGTCCGAGGTCCGGTCGATGCGCCGCTCGGACGATCTGGGGTCGGCCGAGACACCTTCTTATGGCGTTGCCGGGCGCCCGGCACCTTGACGAGTGGTAAGCGGAGCCGGCAAACCCGCCGCCGCCGATCAGCCCTTGATTTCGACGCGCTTGCTCTGCGCCTGCGGCGGCTTCGGCACCGTCACCGTGAGCACGCCCTTCTCCATTTTCGCGGCGATGGCGTCGGTGTTCACTCCCGCCGGCAGTTCCAGCGACCGGGAGAACGAGCCGTAGCTGCGCTCGACGAGGTGATAGCTCTTGTCCTTCGTCTCGGTCTCGGACTTCTTCTCGCCACGGATCGTCAGCATGTTGCCAGACACGTCGATCTGAATGTCCTTTTCCTCGATGCCCGGCAGTTCGGCCGCGATCTGGATCTCGGTGTCGGTTTCCGAGATATCGATGCTCGGAACGACGCCGCGTCCGCCGGAGCCGAAATCGAACGTCGGGAAGCCTCGCGCGAAATCGCCGAACAGGCGATCGACTTCACGCTGAAGGCTCGAGAACGGATTGCCGCCGGATAGCGCGACGCCGCGGTCGCGGCCAACCGGAATAAGCGACTTCAAATTCATGACAGCCTCCTCCAATCGATAAACCTACACCTCTCAGATCGGCCGACATCGGGAATTTGCAAGGGGGCGATTTCTTTCTCGCGCGAGCGTGTGCCGTCCTTGTGAAGGACGGGCCGCGGCACGAAATGTAAAAATTACGCGCGCGAAGATTTCGCGAAACGAACCTGCGTAATGCCGGCTCGCGTAATTCGCGCACGAATCCCGCGACAGCAAAATGCACTCTCGCAACAAAGGGGCGCGCCTGGCTATGAACCCGGCGCGATCATCGAAAAATCACGCGCCGTCATCACGATCGAAATCGCCCTTACGTCAGCGCAGACGGCGCAGCACCGCTCCCAGAACATTGGAATAGTCGTCGGTCCACACGCGCTGGCCCTCCTCGGGCTCCGTGAACGTCCATTTGTCGTTCGACGCCAGCTTGCCGACATCGGCTTCCGCGCGCGCCGAGACGACGACCTCGGTGGCGAAGATGTAGTCGCTGTCGCGCCCGGAATCCTCGTCGAAAACCCAGCTCTTGAGATCGTTGGCATCGGCGATCCCAACCACGACGCTGGAGAGTTCCAGATGGCGGTTCGACACATGCATGACGACGACGCCTTGCGGCGCGAGCTTGGCCTTGTAGATCTCCATCGCCTCTTCCGTCGCCAGGTGAATCGGGATCGCGTCCGACGAATAGGCGTCGACAATGACCAGATCGTAGACGCCGTCCGGCTCCTTGGCGAAGGTCAGCCGCGCGTCGCCGATGACCGGCTTCATGTCCGGCGCGCAGGCGGTAACGAAGGAGAAGCGCTTGGGATCGCGCGCCAGATCGACGATGGTCTGGTCGATCTCGAAAAAGCGCCAGTCCTCGCCGGGGCCGATATGACAGGCGAGCGTCCCCGATCCGAGGCCGATGACGGCGGCGCGCAGCGGCGCGCCCTTGCGCTCCCGGACCGCGGTGATCGCCTGCGCGATGCCGCCGACCGCATGGTAGTAGCTGATCGCTTCGGGACGTCCCTCGATCGGCTTGCCGTCGGCGCCGCGGATGCGCTGCGCGCCGTGAATGGTGGTGCCGTGCATCAGCACGCGGAACATGCCGCCGGGCGTTTCCACGATCTTGTGCACGCCGTAGAAGCTGCGCACCGTCTCGACGCGCCCCTCGTCGGCGGGATAGACGCGCAGGAACATCAGCGCGATCGCGGCGGCGACGGCCATCATCCAGCGGTCCATCATCGCCAGCGCCGCCAGAACGGCCGCGGCCGCCGCCGCCTCCACGCGATGGCCGGCGAGATAGGTCGTCCATGTCTGCGGCAACCACTCGCGCCCGATCAGCGCGACCGCGGCCGCGGCGATCACCAGCCAGCCGGCGACGCTCCAGCGGCCGAGCCCCCCGCCCGCCGGCCGGCACAGCGCCGCCACCACCAGGAGAATCGGATATTCGGCGATCCAGGAAAACGCGTTGGGCGCGATCAGCCCGGCGAACAGCCCGCCGATCATGCCGCCGAGGGACAGCGCCACGTAAAAACCGGTCAGATGCGCCGGCGCCGGTCGCGTGCGGGCGAGTTCGCCGTGGCAGGCCATGGCGATGACGAAAAAGGCGACGACATGGCCGCCCAGGATCGCGAGCGCGTTCTGATCGGTGCCATAGGCGAACAGGATGATGACGGCTGCGACGGCGACGGGCTGCGCCATCAGCACATAGCGATGCGGCAGCAGCGGCCGGCTCTGGAACACCAACACCCAGGTCAGGAGATAGAGCGACAGCGGCAACACCCACAAGAGCGGCGCGGCGGCAATGTCGGTCGAAATATGCGCCGTCACCGCGACGAGAAGGCCCGAGGGCACGGCTGCGAGAAAGCACCAGCGCAGCCACAGCGGCCAGGCCGGCGCCGTTGCCGCCTCGTCCTCCCGCGCTGCGCCGAGCGCGATCCCGGACGGCGCGCGCCACATCAGATAGCCGCAGATCCCGATCAGCGCGATCAGCAGCGCGTAGCCCGCGGTCCACAGCATGTTCTGGCCGCGCAGCGTCAACAGAGGTTCGGCCAGCAGCGGATAGGACAGCAGCGCCAGGAAGCTGCCGATGTTCGAGGCCGCGTAGAGAAAATAGGGATCGGACCCCGCCGGGTGGCCGGTGCGAACGAACCAGGCCTGCAACAGCGGGTTGTTGGCAGCGAGCGCGAAAAACGGCGCCCCGATCGACACCGTGAACAGGCCGAGCAGCCAGACGGCGAGCCCGCCGACGGGCGGTTCGCCCCAACCGCCCGCGATCGACAACGGCAGCATCACCAAGCCCAGGACCAACACCACCAGATGGATGACGACCGGCATGAGCCGCCCGCGCGCCTTCATCAGGAAATGAGCGTAGGCGTAGCCGGCCAGCAGCAGCGCCTGGAAGAACACCATCGCCACCGACCACACCGCCGGCGACCCGCCGAGGCGCGGCAGCACCATCCGCGCGAACAGGGGCTGGACCGAGAACAGCAGCAGCGCGCTGGTGAATATCGCCGCGGTGAAAATCGCGAGAATGACGGCTTGACGCGGAACGGCCGCCGGCGCGGCCGGCGAAATCTGATCGACTGAGGAACTCACGCGACGTCTCCGGGCGCATTCCCGGCACCGCGCCGGAGGTCCATGATTGAATCACAGCGCGCAACGGCGGGCAATGCGGCCTTGGACAAAGCCAGCTTGGGCAAGGCCGGTCTGGACAAGGCCGGTCTGGACAAGGCCGGTCTGGACAAGGCCGGTCTGGACAAGGCCGATTTGGGCCATGCGGCGCGCGGCCCCCGGCCGACCCTCTCGCCTCCCCGCGCGAACAAGGCTATGCACGGGGGCATGGCTGATTTCGACGCGATCATCATCGGCGCGGGCCATAACGGGCTCGTCTGCGCCGCCTATCTCGCGATGGGCGGGCTCAAGGTCAAGCTGGTCGAAAAACGCGCGGTCGTCGGCGGCGCGGCCGTGACCGAGGAGTTTCACCCCGGTTTCCGCAATTCGGTCGCGGCGTATACGGTAAGCCTGCTCAACCCGAAGGTGATCGCGGACCTGCGGCTTCGCGAACACGGCCTGCGCGTGGTCGAGCGGCGCGCGCAGAATTTCCTTCCCGATCCCGACGGCCGCTATCTCCTCACCGGCGAGGGAAGGACGCGCGAAACGCTCGCGCGGCTGAGCGCCCGCGACCTCGAACGGCTCGACGGATTTTCCGCCGAGATCGAGGCGATCGCCGATGTCCTTCGCGCGCTGGTGTTGCGTGCTCCTCCCAATGTGGTCGAGGGCCTCGGACTGGACGCGTTGCGCGCGGCGCTCGACGCGCTGGGGCTCGCCAATCTGCTGCGCGGACTTTCGCTGAGCCGCCGGCGCCTGCTGCTCGATCTGATGACGATGTCGGCGGGCGACATGCTCGACGACCGTTTCGAAACCGATCTACTCAAGGCGCTTTACGGCTTTGACGCCATCGTCGGCAATTACGCGAGCCCCTACACGCCGGGCACCGCCTATGTGATGCTGCATCACGCCTTCGGCGAGGTGAACGGGCGCAAGGGCGTCTGGGGCCACGCGCTCGGCGGCATGGGCGCGATCACGCAAGCGATGGCGAGCGCGGCCAAGGCCCATGGCGCGGCGATCGAGACCGGCGTCGGCGCGCGCGAGGTCATCCTCGATAACGGCCGCGCGCGCGGCGTCGTGCTCGATGACGGCCGCGCCATCACGGCCAAGGCGGTGATCGCCGGCGTCAATCCGAAACTGCTCTACACCCGCCTCATCGCGCCGGACGCGCTGCCGGCCGCCTTCCGCGAACGCATCGGCCGCTGGCGCTGCGGCTCCGGCACGTTCCGCATGAACGTGGCGCTCGCGGAACTTCCCTCGTTCACTGCCCTGCCCGGCGCGGGCGATCACCTGACCGCCGGCATCATTCTCGGGCCGAGCCTTGCCTATATGGACCGGGCCTATCACGACGCGCGAGCGCAAGGATGGAGCCGCGAGCCCGTGGTGGAGTTGCTCATTCCCTCGACGCTCGATCCCTCGCTCGCGCCCGAGGGCCGGCATGTGGCGAGCCTCTTCTGCCAGCACGTCGCGCCGGAACTTCCCGGCGGACGCTCATGGGACGATTCCCGCGACGCCGTCGCCGACCTGATGATCGCGACGGTCGATCGCTTCGCGCCGGGCTTTTCGAACAGCGTCATCGCGCGGCAATGCCTGACGCCGCTCGACCTGGAACGGGATTTCGGCCTCATCGGCGGCGATATCTTCCACGGCGCGCTGACGCTCAATCAATTGTTCTCCGCCCGCCCGATGCTCGGCCATGCCGATTATCGCGGCCCGATCGCGGGGCTCTATCATTGCGGCTCGGGCGCTCATCCGGGCGGCGGAGTGACGGGCGCTCCCGGGCACAACGCCGCGCGCGCGGTGCTCGGCGATTTTCGCCGCGTCTTCAACTAGACTGTGTCTCTAAATCGACTTCGCGTGGGCGGCCGTCCGCTATGCGCGAAGTTTTTCGACGCGAATTTTTCGGCGCGTGCGATTTTCAGCGCTTGCGATCTTCAACTCTCATCGTAACGCGCCGCTCGAATTGGCGCCGCCGGTTGACAAGCCTGGTAAGAACCGCTGGATAACGCCGCGCCGCCCGGTCGCGACGCGGGGAAAAAAGCATGGACATGCTGTTGATGACACGCGCGGAAAGCCGCCGGCGGCTGTGGACAGCGCGGTGTGAATTGCGGTGATGGACGAACATTCGCCCAGTCTCTCAACGTCTTGCGCGACCGTCCCCCTGGGCGGGGAAGCCGCCGCGCGGCGGATCGCGGACCTCTTGGCCGAAAGCTTCGACGCCGACGAGGTCGTCGTCACCGCGTTCGAGGCCGCGCCTGGCCGCTGGGACCTTTCGCTTCATTTCGCGCGTCCGCCGGACGAGGAACGCGTGCGCGACGCGGTGCGCCTCGCCGCCGGCGATGAAGCGGCGCGCGCGCTTGCCTTCTCCGCGATCGCGGCCAAGGACTGGATCAGAGCAAGCCTCGAAGGGCTCGCGCCCGTGCGCGCGGGACGTTTCCTCGTTCACGGTCGCCACGATCGAGGAAGGGTCGCGGCGAACGCGATCGGCATCGAGATCGAGGCGGCGCTCGCCTTCGGCACCGGCCACCACGGCACCACGCGCGGATGCCTGATCCTGCTCGACGCGCTGCTGCGCCGGCGGCGTCCCCGGCGCGTGCTCGATCTCGGCGCGGGCACCGGCGTGCTCGCGATCGCGGCGGCGAGGCGCTTGCGATCGCGCGTGATCGCCACCGACATCGACCCGCGCGCGGCGAGCGTCGCGGCCGAAAACGCGCGGCTCAACGGCGTCGGCGGCCTTATCGAGTCCATCCATGCGACGGGATTTACCTCGCCGCGCATCCGCGCCAACGCGCCGTTCGATCTCGTGCTCGCGAATATTCTCGCGCCGCCACTGCGGCGGCTCGCGGGGCCCATGGCGCGCCATCTCGCGCCCGGCGCCGAGGTCATTCTCTCGGGATTGCTGCCCATCCAGGCCGGCGCCGTGATCGACGCCTATCGCGCGCATGGAATCGGTCTTGAACGCCGTCTCGATCTCGACGGCTGGACGAGCCTTCTCTTGAAGGCGGGAAAAACCTAGCGCGCGAGGCGGCCGCGCGGCGCACCGCTCTTCATGCGCACGCGATTGATTGTCGCCTCGGTCCGCTGCAACCGGACTTCCGCGAACCGATCGAGAAAGCGCGTCAGCGCTCCTCGTCTTTTCTCCGTGAATGCCATGCCCGCGTCCCGAGGCACGGCTCCCGATAGCTTCTCAAACGTAAACATCGGCATGAAATGACCCTCATTGCGCCCAATGCGGTTCACACCTCGTTCGACGTTCCCCCAGTCTTTTCATTCTAGTCGCGGCGGCCCGAGTCCGCTACCCACGGCCGGACGCTCGACACGAGAATTCCCGCGTGAATTTTCATGCATGCTTCGTGCCGGTTCTGGCCCGGCGCGCCCGCCCCTCGCGCCCCGCCCGGCCGTTAACCCGGATGGCGAAATCAGTCCCGCCGCCCGTCCCGGCTCGGATTTCACCCGGGCGCGACATGCACTAGATTTCCCTCATGTTCGAAGCCCGCTACCAGAGCTTTGACGACCCGGCCGAAACGGTCGCGCTGCCGGCGCGGCTGGCGGCATTCCGCGAGGAATTGGCGCGACTTGGTCTGACCGCCTTTGTCGTGCCGCGCGCGGACCAGTACCAGAACGAGTATGTGCCACCCTGCGAGGAGCGACTCGCCTGGCTGACGGGCTTTACCGGTTCGGCGGGCCTGGCGGTCGTGCTGCGCGACCGTGCCATGTTGTTCGTGGATGGCCGCTATACGCTGCAGGCATCGCACCAGACCGACGCCGGCGCCTGGACCATCGGTCCGCTGGTCGATCCGCCCCCGGACCAATGGCTAGCCGGCCATCTCGGCCCCGACGACCGCCTCGGATTTGACCCGTGGCTGCACACATCGGCGGCAGCCGACAAGCTTGGGAAGGCCTGCGCGCGCGCCGGCGCGACATTGGTGGCCGTCGATTCCAACCCCGTCGACGCGATCTGGAGCGAGCGCCCGCATCCTCCGCTCGGTCCGGTCCGCGCGCATGATCCACGCGTCGCGGGCGAGGCGACCGCCGACAAGCTTGCCCGGATCGCGACCGCGCTGCCCGCTCTCGGCGTCGACGCGCTGCTGATCTCCGATCCGCACGCGGTCGCCTGGGCCTTCAACATCCGCGGCGCCGACATCAGCCATACGCCCCTGCCGCTCGCCTACGCGATCGTGCCACGCGAAGGCCGCGCCACCATCTTCATCGACGCGCGCAAGCTTTCCGACGCCGTCCGCGAAACGATCGAGGAGCACGGCCACGTCGCGGACCCCGCCGATCTCGGCCCGCATCTGGCCATGCATGCCGAACGCGAGGAGACCATCGGCCTCGATTCGGCGACCGCCGCCGACGCGCTCCGCCGCCTCGTCGAGGCCGCCGGCGGCAAGGCCGCCCAGGTGAGCGATCCGGTGACCGCGCTCAAGGCGATCAAGAACGCCACCGAAATCGCCGGCGCGCGCGCGGCGCATCTGCGCGACGGCGCGGCGCTCGCCCGGTTCCTGGCCTGGGTCGATCGCGAGGCCCCGCGCGGCCGCCTGACCGAAATCGACGCCGTCGAGGCGCTCGAAACCTTCCGCCGCGAAACCGGCGTGCTGCGCGACGTTTCCTTCCCCACCATCGCAGGCGCGGGAGCGAACGGGGCGATCGTGCATTACCGCGTCACCCGCGCGAGCAACCGGCGCGTCGCGCCCGGCGAGCTGCTGCTGGTCGATTCCGGCGCGCAATACGAGGACGGCACCACCGACGTGACGCGCACGATCGCCATCGGCGAGCCGACCGCGGAAATGCGCGACCGCTTCACCCGCGTGCTCAAGGGCCATGTCGCGATCGCGCGCGCGGTGTTTCCCGACGGCGCCACCGGCGCGCAGCTCGACACGCTCGCGCGCCGGGCGCTGTGGGACGCGGGCCTCGACTACGATCACGGCACCGGCCACGGCGTCGGCAGCTTCCTGTCGGTACACGAGGGCCCCGCCCGCATCGCCAAGACCGGCACGGCCCCGCTCAAGCGCGGCATGATCCTTTCCAACGAGCCCGGCTATTACAAGGCCGGCGCCTATGGCATCCGCGTCGAGAACCTGGTCCTGGTCGTGGAGGCGCGCGTCGAGGGCGCGGAAAGGCCGATGAACGCCTTCGAGACGCTGACGCTGGCGCCGATCGACCGACGCCTGATCGCGCGCGCGCTGCTCGATGACGGCGAGCGCCTTTGGCTCGACGCCTATCACGCCCGTGTGCGCGCCGCGCTCGCCCCCGACCTCGACGCCGCGACGCGCGTCTGGCTGGATGCCGCGTGCGCGCCGCTGTGAGCGCCCGTTTGGCCGCGCGACCACGACGCCGGCTTGACCTAACGCATTGACCGCCCGCCGAAGGCTCCTAGCCTTGGTTGAAGCGATTGTCGCAAATGGCGACGAGAAGGGGGACAAGCCATGCGCGCACGATTCTTTATCGCCATGATCGGCATGGCGTTTGCGCTTGGCGCGGCTGGCGCGGCGCGCGCGGAGAACGCCGTCCTGAACGCGCAATATCAGGAAATGCTGATCAAGACCGCGATCCTGACGTTCAACGACGCCAATCTGACCGGCAATTACGACGTGTTCCACGCCAAGCTTTCCAAGCCGTTCCGTGAGGAATTCGGCCCGGACAAGTTGAAGCAGGTCTTCAAGGAATTTCACGACAAGAAGATCGACCTCGGCGCCATTGTCGTTAAGCCGCCGGTGCCGACTTCCGACGCGACCATCGACAAGCGCGGCGCGCTGATCCTGCGCGGCTATTTCGAAACCTCGCCGAACCGCGTGTATTACGACCTGGATCTGATTCCGTCGGAGGACACGTGGAAGCCGATCAAGATCCACGTACGGGTGAAGCCGGCGGACGAGAAGTGAGCCCCGGCGGCCAGCTAGGGAGGTAACAATGTCGGATGCCAATAAGCCGGTCGAACCGACCCCCACCGGCACGAAGCCCGTCGGCACGTGGCGCAAGGTATTCGCCGCGATCCTCGATTTTTTCACCGTGCTGATCGTCGGCGGCTACGCCATCGCCTATCTGACCGGCGACACGACCGCCGACGGCTTCGAGCTCAACGGCGCGCCGGCCTTGGCGCTGTTCGCGATTATCATCCTCTATTTCGTGATCGGCGACCGCTATTTCGGCGGCACGATCTGGCGGCGTCTCCTCGGCGTGCGGTAACGGCGCGCGGCGGTCAATCGCCGATCAGCGCGAGCCATTCGTCTTCCGACAGCACCGCGACGCCGAGTTCGCGCGCCTTGTCGAGCTTCGAGCCCGCGCCGGGCCCGGCCACGACATAATCGGTCTTCTTCGACACCGAACCGGCGACCTTGGCGCCGAGACGTTCGGCCCGCGCCTTGGCCTCGTCGCGCGTGAACTTCTCCAGCGCGCCGGTGAACACCACCGTCTTGCCCGCCACCGCGCTCGCGGTCGCCGGCCGTTCGGCGTCGCGCACGCGCACCTGCGCGATCAGGCGCTCGACGATCTTGCGATTATGGGCCTCGCCGAAATAGGCGGCGAGACTGTCGATCACCGTCTCGCCGATCTGCTCGAACGCGTCCATCTCCTGACGCGCCTCCTCCTCGCCCCGGGCGACCTTCAGGCAGGCGTCGTGAAACGCCTCCCATGAGCCGTAGCCGCGCGCGAGAACCCGCGCCGTCGTCTCGCCGACATGGCGGACGCCGAGCGCGTAAATGAAGCGTTCGAGCGAAATCTCGCGCCGCGCCTCGATCGCCTCGAACAGGTTGCGGACCGAGGTCTCGCCATAGCCTTCCTGCTCTTCGAGCCGGATCGACCGGTTGCGCGCGGCAAGCGTGAAGATGTCGGCGGGTTCAGTAATCCAGCCTTCATCTACGAGGAACTCAATCTGCTTTTCGCCGAGGCCATCAATGTCAAATGCCCGACGCGACACAAGATGATTCAGATGCTCTTTCCTCTGATAGGGGCACTCGGACTCGCCAGTACAGCGTACCACCACTCCCTCTTCACCGGCCGCGGTCCTCTCTCGCAGTACTTTCGTATGAAGGGGACATGGACACACTTTAGGAAATGGGTATCGTTCTGGTTCTGGCTTCGGACGCTTCTCCATCACCACGCCGACGATCTGCGGAATGACGTCGCCGGCGCGCTGCACGATCACCGTATCGCCGACGCGCGCGTCGAGCCGGGCGATTTCGTCCTCGTTGTGCAGCGTCGCGTTCGACACCACGACGCCGCCGACCGTCACCGGCGCGAGCTTGGCCACCGGCGTCAGCGCGCCGGTGCGGCCGACCTGGATGTCGATGTCGCGCAGCACGGTCGTCGCCTGTTCGGCGGCGAATTTATGCGCGATCGCCCAACGCGGACTGCGCGAGACGAAGCCGAGCCGCTTCTGCCAGTCGAGCCGGTCGATCTTGTAGACGACGCCGTCGATGTCGTAGCCGAGGCTCGCGCGGCGCGCCTCCATGCACCGGTAAAACGCGAGCACGTCATCGACGCCCGCGTAGCGCCGCGTCTCCGGATTGACGGCGAAGCCGATCCGATGCAGCCACTGCACCATGTCGAACTGGGTGTCGGCCGGCATCTCGCTCATCTCGCCCCAGGCATAGGCGAAGAATTTGAGCGGGCGCGACGCCGTCACGGCGGGATCGAGCTGGCGCAGCGAGCCGGCGGCCGAATTGCGCGGATTGGCGAAGGGCTTTTCGCGCGCCTCCTCCTGGCGCCGGTTGAGCGCGGCGAAATCGGCGTGCGTCATGTAGACCTCGCCGCGCACCTCGCAGACGCGCGGCGCATGCGCGCCCTTGAGGCGGCGGGGAATCTCCGACACCTCGCGCACATTGGCGGTGACGTCCTCGCCTTCCGCGCCGTCGCCGCGCGTGGCGCCGGAAACGAGTTCGCCATTCTCATAGCGCAGCGACAGCGACAGGCCGTCGATCTTCGGCTCGGCCACGACCGCGAGTTCCTCGCCGTCGCCGAGCTTGAGGAAGCGCCGCACGCGCGCGACGAAATCGCCCACGTCCCCGTCGCTGAAGGCGTTGGCGAGCGAGAGCATCGGCACCGCGTGGCGCAGCTTGGCGAAGCGCCCCGCCGGGCTCGCGCCGACGCGCCGCGAGGGCGACTCCTTCAGCGCGAGATCGGGAAAGCGCGCCTCGATCGCCTCGTTGCGCCGGCGCAACGCGTCGTATTCCGAGTCCGAAATGGTCGGCGCGTCTTCCTGATAATAGCGCCGGTCGTGGGCGGCGATCTCGCCGGCAAGGCGCTTGAGCTCGGCCTTGGCCTGCTTGTCGGACAGTTGCTCGACGGCGAGCGCGGCGGGGAAAGTCGCGGCGGGTTTCCTCGACATGCGCGCTCCGTCAGCCGGCCGCGGCGCGCAGCAGCCGATCGGCCGCCGCGCGCGCCTCGGCGGTGATTTCAGCGCCGGCGAGCATGCGCGCGATCTCCTCGCGGCGGCGTTCGGATTCGAGCGCGGCGACGCGGGTGATGACGCGCTTGCCCTTGTCGAGCGTGTCCTTGGTGATGAGGTAATGCTGGTCGGCGCGGGCGGCGACCTGCGGCGCGTGCGTCACGGCCATCACCTGCACGTCGCGGGCGAGCCGGGCCAGCCGCGCGCCGATGGCGTCGGCCACCGCGCCGCCGACGCCGGTGTCGACCTCGTCGAAGACGAGCGTCGGCGCGGAGCCTCGATCGGCGAGCACCACCTTGAGCGCGAGCAGGAAGCGCGCGAGCTCGCCGCCCGAGGCGACCTTCATCAGCGGGCCGGGCCGCGTGCCCGGGTTGGTCTGGACCCAGAACTCGACGCGGTCGTGGCCTTGCGGACCCGGCGAGGCCGGATCGGAATCGATCTCGGCGGAGAATTTCGCGCGATCGAGCTTGAGCGGCGCCAATTCGCCATTGACCGCCTTGGCGAGCTTGTCGGCCGTCTTGACGCGCGCGGCCGAAAGCCTCGTCGCGGCCGCGCCGAAATCCGCGTCGGCGGCGGCGGCCCGCTTTTCCAGATCGGCGAGGCGTTCCGCCCCCGCGTCGATCAGCGCGAGGTCGCCGGCCTGGCGCGCGGCGAGCGCGGCGAGCTCGTCGACCGGCGTCGCGAATTTGCGCGCGGCGGCGCGCAGCGCGAACAATCGCTCCTCAATCCGTTCAAGCTCGCCCGGATCGTGATCGGCGGCGGCGAGCGCCGCGTCGATGTGATGGCTCGCCTCGTCCATCGCCGCGAGCGCGGCGTCCATCGCCTTGACCGCGGGGTCCATCAACGCGGGAGCCTGCGCGACGCGCCGTTCGAGACGCCGCACGGCCGCGGCGATCAACGGCACGGGCGACTGGTTGCCCGCGACCGCCTCGCGCGCGGCGCGCAGATCCTCGGCGATCTTCTCCGACTGCATCATGAAGGCGCGGCGCTCGGCGAGCGACGTCTCCTCGCCCGGTTGCGGCGCGAGCGTGGTCAGCTCCTCGACGGCGTGGCGCAGATAATCGGCCTCCCGCGACGCGCGCGCCATGGCCTCGCGATGCGCGGCGACCTCGGCCCGCGCCGCGCGGCGCGCCTCCCACAGAAGCTCCAGCGCGGCGGTCTGCTTTTCCAGGCCACCGAAAGCGTCGAGCAGCCGGCGATGCGTCGCGGGATCGACCAGCGCGCGCTCGTCGTGCTGGCCGTGAATTTCGACGAGCGTCGCGCCGAGCGCCTTGAGCGCCTGCACCGACACCGGCTGATCGTTGATGAAGGCGCGCGTGCGCCCGTCGGCGAACTGCACGCGACGCAGAATCATCTCGCCGTCGGCGGGAATGTCGTTGGCCGCGAGCAGCGCGAAGGCGGGGTGGCCGGCCTCGACCTCGAACATCGCCGTCACCTGCCCCTGCTCGGCGCCGTTGCGCACGAGCCCGGCGTCGCCGCGCCCGCCGAGCGCGAGCGCGAAGGCGTCAAGCAGGATCGACTTGCCGGCCCCGGTCTCCCCGGTGAGCACCGCCAGGCCCGGCCCGAAATCGATGTCGAGCCGTTCGATCAGCACGATGTCGCGGATCGACAGACGGGCAAGCATGGAGCGGCGATCCTCGTGTCCCGGTCGTGGCGGCGGCGACGGCCGACGGCGCGCGTTCCCCGCGCGGGGCTCGAATCCCTCGCCCGCTCCCACAATTATCCGAAGTCACGGAGCCGGCCAACGGCCAGAACGGGCGTCCGCCGCGTCCCCACCCTCGCGCAACGCTGGCGTGCAAGGCCGGCAAACGCGAAAACCGCGCGCGCGTCGAGGATTTGCTCAAGACTTTGAATTTGGAGCATTTCCCTGCCGCGCGCGGCGATTCCGTCCCGCGGGATCAATGCGCCGGGGTTCCGCCAAGCGGTGCTTTCGCAATGTTTTCGCGATCGTTCAACCTGGCCGCCGCGCGGCTGCATGGACCGCCCCGGAGATCGCCCTCCCCGGAGCCTGCCTTCAACGCGCGCGGTGCGGCTCGGCCTTGCCGGTCGCTCTTGCAGCTCGCTCTTACAACTCGCCCTTGGCGCCCGCGTTCATGATGTCCTCGATCGCGTCGCGGATGTTGACGGCCTTATCGTGCAGTTCCTTGGTGATCTTGTCGGGATGGTTCGACGTATCGAGCCAGCGCACGTCCCAGTCGAGCGTGACCAGCCAGATCGCCTTCTTGGAATCCTCAAGCACCGCGATCCGGCAGGGCAGGAAGGCGATGAATTCGGGCACGTAGTCGAGAATGTCCCGCGCCACGGTGGCGTCGCAAAACGAGAAGATTTCCACGCGCGGCGTGTCCGTCTTGCCGGTGATGGCGACGACGTCCTTGTAAAGCGGGCTGTGGCCGACGAATTTGAAGTTGCGCTTGTTGGCGCGCAGCTTCATCGAATCGATGACCTCGTCGAAGGAGACGCCGTCGTCGACCTTCTTCTTCGCCACCATGATGTTGATCATCTGCCGAAGGCTCATCGGATTGACCATCATCATGGACTGATAGAAGTTCATCTTGGCTTCCGCCGAGATGCCGAACGACATGGTGTTGGGCGGCAGGTTCTCGATCGGTCCCGTCGGCATCTGCAGATAGCCGAGCGGACCACGGAACGGTCCGGTCGCGGCCGAACCCGCCGGGGCAAGCGTCGTGGGCTGGCCGGAGGCGGCGGGCGCCGGAGCAGGCTGCGTGGCGGCCGGAGGCGTCTGCGCTCCGGCGACGCCGCCAAAGGCCAAAACGGCCGCGACAACGGTCGCGGCCCGGAAAGATGCCAAGAAGACAGAATTCGGGTGGCGCATGGTCACGATTATCTCCTCCCAATCACGGCGCGCATTTTAGCCGGCAAGTCGAGAGGCGGAAGACCGCCGGCTCATGCGCTTGTCGTTCGACGCAATTTTCCAAAAAAGGTCGCGGGCCCGCAAGACGCGGGCCCGTAAATTGCGTGAGGTTATTTCTTCTGCGCCGGCGCGGGCATCGACGGCATCATCGGCATCGACGGCATCGACGGTATCATCGAGCCGGACGACTTGCCCGCCTCCTCGGTGGCCTTGGGCATGAAGTTCATCATCTGCCCCATCGCCACCATCATCTGCGTCATGAGCTTGGGATCCATCATCTTCATCATGGCGTCCATCATGCGCGGATCGGTCATTGCCGCCATGAAGGGGGCCATCATCTGCGGATCCATGAACTTCATCCAGGACTCCATGGCCTTGGGATCGGTCATCATGGTCATCCAGCCGGTCATCAGCTTGGGATCGGCCATCTTCATCATGGCCTCGATCCAGCGCGGATCCGTCATCATCTTCATGTACGATTCGTACATCTTCGGGTCGGCCATCTTCATCATGGCTTCCCACATCTTGGGATCGACCATCAGCTTCATGTAGGTGTCGACCATCTTCGGGTCGACGAACTTCATCATGGCCTCCCACATCTTGGGGTCGGTCATCATCTTCATGTAGGGATCCATCATCTTCGGATCGGCGAATTTCATCATCGCCTCGATCATCCGGGGATCCATCATGATCTTGAACATCGGCTCGATGAATTTGGGGTCGACCATCTTCATCATGCCTTCGATCATGGCCGGGTTCGCCATGATGCCCATCCAAGACGACATCATCTTGGGGTCGACCATCTTGAACATGGCTTCCATCATGGCCGGATTGGTCATCGCGGTCATGAACACTTCCATGAGCTTGGGATCGGCCATCTTCATCATGGCTTCGATCATCGCCGGATTGGCCATGATGCCCATCCAGTCGGAGAACATCTTGGGGTTCATCATATTGGTCCAGGACTCCGCCCACTTCGGATCGGAGAAGCTCTTGGCCCAATCGCTCGTCGCCTTGTCCGCTTGCGCGTAAATCGGCGTGGTGCTGAGCATCAGCGCGGCAACGATTGCCAGTCCGGTCTTGCGAATTGCCATGTTGGGGTCCCCCTTTATCTTCAGATATTCGATATTACTGATATACGTATCATGGGTCGGATCGGGACGCCAGAGGCCTTTGCGAGCCCAAAATCGGCCTCGGCGACGGCGGAAAGGCCGCTACGAACCGCCAAAGAACAAATCCAACACGTTGATCTAGTTCGCGGAAAGGTCACGCGCCTGGCGGATTTTCGCGCGCCGAAGCAGGGTACGATTCAAGAACAGATGACGAAAATTTCACGCAGCCATCGCCGGAAATCATTTCCGGATCGCATCGAACCCCGGAAAAACGAGTCCGAACCCGGTGAAACGACACGACCAAGCGCGCGGTCGTACCCTCGGCAACGCCCGCCCTTGGATTTGATTCGATCGGCGTCCGTCCGGCGCGCGGCCAACGCGCGACGCGGTTTATGATGGGCGCGAATTGAAACGGAAGCGATGAGGTCCCGCGCCAGGGCGCCACGTAGAACGCCGATCCAGGCCGGCAGAAAGCCATCCCGCGTGGGATCGCGACCACGACGCGCCGGCCGGCGTCAGCCGAGCCCCAGGCGCTTGAACGAGCGGCTGATCCAGGAATCCTTGTTCTCGCTGGGCTCGAGGCCGCCGGCCTTCACCAGCCGGTAGGCGTCCTTGTACCAGCGGCTTTCCGGGAAATTGTGACCGAGGATGGCGGCGGCCGTTTGCGCTTCGCCGACGATGCCGAGGCTCATATAGGACTCGGTCAGACGCATCAGCGCCTCCTCGACATGGCGCGTGGTCTGATAGCGCGTCACCACCGTCTTGAAGCGGTTGATGGCGCCGGTGTAGTCGCGCCGTTCGAGGTAGTAGCGGCCGACCATCATCTCCTGCCCGGCGAGTTGGTCGCGCGCGGACTCGATCTTGCGCTTGGCGCTGGCGGCATATTCGGTCGTGGGATATTTGCGGGCGACCTCGTCGAGGGCATTGATCGCCTTCTCGGTGCGCGTCTGGTCGCGATTGACGTCCGGGATCTGGTCGAAATGCGAGGCCGCGATCAGGTACTGGGCGTAGGAGGCGTCGGGACTGCCGGGATGCAGCGTGACGTAGCGCGTCGCCGAACTGATGCATTCGTCGTAGTCGCGGGCTTCGTAATTGGCATAGGCCGACATCAGCAGCGCCTTGCGCGCCCAGTCGGAATAAGGATGCTGGCGGTCGACTTCCTCGAACTTCTTGGCCGCGTCCTTGTAGCTCTTCTTCTTGTTCAGAAGGTAGAGCCCCTCGTTGTAGAGCTTGTCGGCGGGCTCATCGACCAGGACCTCGTCCTTGGCGAAATACTTCTCGAAGACGTTCAGGCTGCTGCAGCCGCCGACGCCGCTCGCCACGCCCGCAAGCACGAGAACGAACGCGGCGCGGCGCGCCGTGTCCGCAAGCCCGCGCGCGCGACCACCCAAGCATGCTGAAAGTTCACGCGACCGAAACGTCATGCGCGCAGCCACCGCCATCCCTGAACGAAATCCCCCGATTGCCCGCGAAACGCCACCAAGCAATCCATGCGGCCGTTACTAGCGGAAAACGGCGCGTTCACCAACCGGTTAGGCGGCAAATTCGCCCGGAATATGGCGACTTGGCGCGGGAGTTAATGGTTTTGGTTAGCGGCCGAAGGAGAAAACGCTCCCCACGCGCGGCAACATCGGCGCGCGCGGCATCGAACCGCGCGAAAAGGTCGATCAGGAGAAGATAGACCGAGGATCGTCGACGTGGGCCGATCAGGACACGTCCGGCCCGTAGACCGGAACCACCTGCCCCACAACCACCCCGGCGTGACCGCGCGCGCGGACGGCCGGCGCTTCCTCGACCACCCGCCAGGCGGCGCGATCGGCGATCAGCGCGGAAAGCACGGCGTGATTGAGCCTGTGGCCGCCGCGCAAGGAGCGGAACCGGCCGAGCAGAGGCAGGCCCGCGAGCGCGAAATCGCCAATCGCATCAAGCGCTTTGTGACGAACGAACTCGTCCGCGTAGCGCAGGCCTTCGGGATTGAGAATGCGCGTCTCGTCATAGACGACGGCGTTTTCGAGCGAGGCGCCGCGGGCGTAGCCGCCGCTCCACAGCCGCGCCACGTCGCTCATGCATCCGAAGGTGCGAGCGCGCGCGATCTCGCGGCGGAAAAGTTCCGGCTCAAGATCGAAGACGAAACGTTGGCGTCCGATCACCGGATTGTCGAAGTCGATCTCGACGTCGACCTGGAAGCCACGCGCGTAAGGCGCGATCTCGCCGAACGACTGGCCGACGGACGCGCTCACGGGCTTGAGCACCTCGATGTAGCGGCGCGGCGCGGATTGCATCACGACGCCGGCTTTCGCGATCGCCTCGGTGAGCGGGGCGGCGCTGCCGTCGAGAATGGGAATCTCGGGACCGTCGACCTCGATCGTGGCGTTATCGACGCCCATGCCGCGAAGCGCGGCGAGCACGTGTTCGGCGGTGGAAATCAGCGGACCGGAGGCATCGCCCAGAACCGTGGCGAATTCGGTCGCGGTCACCGCGCCCACGCGGGCGCGGATTTCGCGGTCGGCGCCGGGCAGTCCGGTGCGCACAAACAAATAGCCGGCATTGGTATCGGCCGGCCCCAAGGTCACGACGGCTGTTTCGCCCGAATGAACGCCGATGCCAGACAGGCTGACCTGCGCTCCGATCGTCGTCTGCCGGCTGGATTTCATCCGATCAAACCCGTCTTGCCTTTTTTCCGCGCGGTCGAAGCGTGTTTCAGCGCGGTCGAAACGTCCCGGCCATGCCGGTGCCATAAGCGATCGTCAAGAGAATTGGATATCGATGATGCCGGAAAATGACGGCGGCGGCTCTCAAGCGTTAAGCCCCTGAAGCGTCAAGCCCTTCAAGACCGGCCGCTCGGCCCCTGCACCCCGTCCCACCCTTTCACCAACTCCCCTTTTCGCGAGCGATTTTACGCCCCGGCCGGGCGGCCAGCCAACTCACGCTTGCTTACCAATTGTTACCCAAAACCTGTCGCATTGGTGCCATCGACCGGCCATCTTCGCGGATCGGCCAAAAGGCGAAAGATCACTCGCGGGATAGCGTCGGAAAATAAAAATTGATGTAATTACAATAACTTGAGTTAAACCACGCGACCCGCGCGCGGCCTTTCGGCACCCCCGAAAAGCAATGTCCCGGCCAAACGGCCGGGACACAGTGGCAGGACTGGAATTGTAACAATCAGTTGGCGCGCCGCAGGAAGGCGGGGATATCCAGATGATCCTCGGCCGGGTGCGACTGCGGGGCGGGCCCCGGCCGTCCCATCTGGTCGAGACCCTGGGGCCGACCGCGCCGGGCGTAGTCGGAAACCGGCTCGGACTGCGGGCGCGGCATGCGCGGAGCCATGCGCTCGGGCAACGGCGGCATGCGGGGCGCGGCCGGACGCGCGGAGGCGGCCTGCTCTTCGTCCTCGCGACGGCCGAAGCCGTCGGCGATTCGCTGCAGCAGCGACTTGCGACGCCGCTCCGGCTGGTCGTCCATTTCCTCGCCGCGCGCCTGACGAATCTCGTTCTGCGCGGGCAGCGGCAGTTCATCGAAATCCGGCATGCGCGGCGCGCGAACCGGAATCTGTTCGGCCACCGGCGGAACGAAGGCGGCCGGCGCCGGTTCGGCGTAATCCTCGTGCGAGGCCTCGCCATGATCGGGGAAGAGCGAGGGACGCGTCTGGATCGTGCGCACCCGCACGTCGTCGTAGACGGCCTGCGCGGACGGCGCGTTCTGCATTTCCGGCGCGACCGCGGCCGCGATGGCCGCGAGCGCGGCGCGCTCGGCCCGCTCGGTCTGCGGCTTGGCCGTCATGACCGGCTCCCGCGCCGGCTGCATGTCCGGAACGATCGGGGCCTCGCCGCGCGCGGCGGCGGCCCGCTCGGCCAGACGCTGGTTGTCGGCGCGCAGACGCGCGGTGAGTTCGGCCAAACGATTTTCCGTCGAGCTGATGGCTTGCGCCACCGGCTGCTTGACGGGCGTCGCGGCGCGCGCGGCGGCCTGATCGACGCCGGTGGCCACCACCGACACGCGGATCATGCCGTCGAGGCTTTCGTCGAAGGTCGCGCCGACGATGATGTTGGCGTCCTGGTCGACCTCCTCGCGGATGCGGGTGGCCGCCTCGTCGACCTCGAACAGCGTAAGGTCCTTGCCGCCGGTGATCGAGATCAGGAGGCCCCTGGCCCCGCGCATCGAGGAATCGTCGATCAGCGGATTGGCGATGGCCTCCTCGGCCGCCTTCAAGGCGCGCTTTTCGCCGGTCGCCTCGCCGGTGCCCATCATCGCCTTGCCCATCTCGCCCATGACGGCGCGGACATCGGCGAAGTCGAGATTGATCAGACCTTCCTTCACCATCAGGTCGGTGATGCAGGCCACGCCCGAATAGAGCACCTGGTCGGCCATGGCGAAGGCGTCCGCGAACGTCGTCTTCTCGTTGGCGACGCGGAACAGGTTCTGGTTGGGAATGACCAGCAGCGTGTCGACGACTTTCTGCAATTCGCCGATGCCCGCCTCGGCCACGCGCATGCGGCGCGCGCCCTCGAAGTGGAACGGCTTGGTCACGACGCCGACGGTGAGAATGCCCTGCTCGCGCGCGATCTTGGCGATGACCGGCGCGGCCCCGGTGCCGGTGCCCCCGCCCATGCCGGCGGTCACGAAGACCATATGCGCGCCGGAAAGGTGGTCGCGAATCTCGTCGAGCACCTCCTCGGCGGCGGCGCGGCCGACTTCGGGCTGCGATCCGGCGCCCAGGCCCTGGGTCACCTGCGTGCCCATCTGGATGATGCGCTCGGCCTTGGACATGGTCAGCGCCTGCGCGTCGGTGTTGGCGACAACGAAATCGACGCCCTGCAGACCGGCCGAAACCATGTTGTTGACCGCGTTGCCGCCGGCACCGCCGACGCCGAAAACCGTGATGCGCGGCTTCAGCTCGCGAATGTCGGGAATATTGAGATTGATGGTCATGTCTGCCTCTCGATCGTGCGCGCGACACGCGGCAATGCGTCCAGCCCCGCGGCGGACGAGCTATTGGTGAACTCTCGGGCCATCAGAAGCTTTCGCGAAGCCATCGTCCGACCTTTCCAAAATAACCGTCAGTCCCTGTCATCGAATGCCGCGTGGCCCGCGGTTCGTAATGTTCCAGATGTGCGAATTGCGGATAGACCAGGAGCCCGGCCGGAACGGCGAAGGAGGCGCCCTTGGCGAGATCGGGAAGTCGCGACAGGCCGAGCGGGCGGCCGAGGCGGACGGGTCTGCCGATGACGCGCCGGGCAAGCTCGGGCACGCCGGTGAGCTGGGAGGCTCCGCCGGTCAGCACGACCCGCGCGCGCGGCTCGGCCGCGAACGGGGAATCGGCGAGGCGGTCGCGCACCATCTCAAGAATCTCCTCGACCCGCGGGCGAACGATATTCGCGATCGCGGCGCGGGAAACGACCTTCGGCGGCTCACGCTCATGGTCTCCGGCCGCCGGCACGGTCATGAGTTCACGCGCGTCCGAGCCGCCCGTGAGCACGTTCCCATATAACGTCTTGATTCGCTCGGCATCCGCAATGCAGGTATCCAGACCCCGCGCCAAATCGATCGTGATGTGTTGCCCGCCGAGCGCAAATCCGGCCGCGTGGACGAGACGCCCGCCGGAATAGGTCGCGATCGAGGTCGTGCCGGCGCCCATGTCGATGACGGCGGCGCCGAGATCGGATTCATCGTCGGTCAGAACCGCGAGGCCGGCCGCGTAGGAGCCCGCCGTGATCGCCTCGACCGTCAGATGGCAGCGCTCGACGACCAGCATCAGGTTCTTGACCACGGTGGCGTCGGCGGTGATGACCGCGATGTCGACGCCGAACTGGCGCGCCAGCATGCCGCGCGGATCGCGGATGCCCTTGACGCCGTCGACCGCGTAGCCGACCGGCAGCGAATGCAGCACGGTGCGACCCGCGCCGGTGGCGTGAAAGGTTCCGATCGAGGTGACGTGCTGCATCGCGCCGAGATCGATCGCCCCGCCGCGGGCATCCGAGGAGGCCTCGACAAGATGGCTGTTGAGCCGTCCGGCCGTGACCGAGAGCACGACGGCTTCCACCCGCACGCCGGCCATGCGCTCGGCGAGCGAGACGGCCTGGCGCACCGACTGTTCGGCCTCGTTGAGATCGATCACCGCACCCGCCTTGATGCCGCGCGCCTGGACGTGGCTGAGCCCGAGCACGTCGACGGCATGGCTGCGTCCGCGCAGCGCGTCCGGCGAGGCGCAGGGCCGCAGCCGTCCGATCAGGCAGGCGATCTTGCTCGTGCCGATATCGAGCGCGGCCACCAGCGCGGCGCGCTTGCGCGGCAATGGCCGCATCTTCGGAGCAAAGCCGCCGTCGCTCATGCGTCACCCGCCTTGCGCGCGTTCTTCTTTTCCTTGAGCCGCGCGGCGCGCGCCTCGGCGGCGGCTTCCGACAACCGCACCGTGACTCGGTCCGGCAGGCGCAGGTCGATGACGGTGATATCGCGGCCGGAGAGATGATCGTCGCGTTCGAGCACGGCCAGGCGCGTGAGCGCGGCCTCGACCTCCTCCTCGGGCAGCTTGACGTCGATGCCGTTCGAAAGACGCAGGTTCCAGCGTCGCTCGCCGACCAGCACGACCGCCTTGACCAAGCCGCGCACCGCCGGGTGGCGGTCGAGCACCGACAGGAACTCCTTGGCGCGCGTTTCGGCGCCCTTGCCGACAACGAGGGGCAGCGCCGTGACGCGCCGCGTCACCTCCGAATCCAGGATCTCGCCGTCCTCGGCGATCACCGATACATGGCCGTCCATCTGCCACAGGGCGAAGGCGGAGCGCTCGGTGATGTCGACCCGCAGGCGGCCCGGGTAGAATTTCAGGACGGTCGCTTCGCTGATCCAGGGATTGCGCTTGAGCCGCTCGCGCATGCCGGCCGCGTCGAGGAACAGCAGCGAGGCGCGGCTGGAAACGCCGCCGATGGCGAGCACGTCCTCGACCGAAAGCTGCTTGCGGCCGTTGACGGCGACCTCCGCGATGCCGAAGCCGGCCGCGTTGGCGGCCGCGTCGCGCGCCTCGCGCAGGGACGCCGCCACGATGCCGAGGTGATCGCCTCTCACGACGCCGAAACCGAGGCTGCCGGCAAGGATCAGGCCGGTCGCGGCCAATCCAGCCCAGCGCGGGACATGGAGTTCGATGAGAGCGAGAAAGCCGAAGATCCGCGACGGCGCCGCCGCCGATCGCTTGCCGCGCCGCGCCGCGAGAGCCGGACGCGCGGCGGCGACGGGATGGGCGGACGCGCGCGGCGCGCGATGCCGTTGCCGGAAACCGTCAAGGATTTTTCGGGGCAGTCGCCGAAGCCGGTCCGAAATCGCCGCGAACAGACGGTCCGTCCGCCCACTCATGGCTTTGGCCCCGCCGGCCTTTGGCCGTCGCGGCTTCAGCGACCGAGTGAGGCGTCCTCCACCATCCATTGCACGAGCTCGTCAAAAGAGATCCCCGCGTAGGCCGCGAGCTCGGGCACAAGCGACGTCTCGGTCATGCCGGGTTGGGTGTTCACTTCGAGGCAGACCAACCCCTGGGTCCCCTCGACGCGGTCGTCGAAGCGGAAATCCGCCCGGCTCACGCCCCGGCAGCCAAGCGCGCGATGCGCCGTCAGGGTTAGTCTTCGGACTTCCTGGTAAACAAATGGTGAAATTGGCGCGGGCAGGACATGTTTTGAGCCGCCGGGAGAATACTTTGCCTCGAAATCGTAGAATTTGACCGATGGCAGGATTTCGATCACGTCGAGCACCCGCTCGCCCATGACGGCGCAGGTCAGCTCCTTGCCCGGGACGTAGCGCTCCAGCAGCACCATCTCGCCATGGCGCCAGTCGTCGCGATAAAGCTCCTGCGGCGGGTGTATGTGGGTCTCGGTGACGATGAAAACGCCGACGCTCGACCCCTCCGCGACCGGCTTGATCACATAGGGCGCGCGCATCAGGTGCTTGGCGGCCGCCTCGAAACGCGACACCGTCATGCCCTCGGCCACCGGCACGCCCGCCTCCGCCATCAGCGTCTTGGCCACGTCCTTGCGCATCGCGACCGCGGACGCCATTACGCCGGAATGGCTGTAGGGGATGCCGAGGATTTCCAGCACGCCCTGCAGCGTGCCGTCCTCGCCGGGCGAGCCATGCAGCACGTTGAGCGCGACATCGGGCTTGAGATCGCCAAGCACCGTCGCGATGTCGCGGCCGACATCGACCCGGCTGACGCGATAGCCGCGCCGCTCCAGCGCGTCCGCGCACGCCTTGGCCGAGCGCAGCGATACCTCGCGCTCCGACGACCAGCCCCCCATCAGCACCGCGACGTGTTTGGACACGCTAGTTCTCCGCTGTTTCGTCATTGCCAAGCCCGGCCCGGCGGTCCCTCCCCGCGATCCGTCGGACGAAGGCGACGGACGCGCGGTTCAAATCCCCGCCGGACCTGTCATGAACTCCCCGCGCCGACCCCGATCCGTTTGATCTCCCAACGCAGATCGATGCCGGAATGCTCCTTCACGCGGCGGCGCACTTCTTCGCCGAGATTTTCGATGTCGGCGGCGGTGGCATCCCCGGTGTTGATGAGGAAATTGCAGTGCATCTCGGAAACTTGCGCGCCGCCGACGCACAGGCCGCGGCAGCCGGCCGCGTCGATGAGCTTCCAGGCGCTGTGGCCCGCCGGATTCTTGAAGGTCGAGCCGCCGGTCTTTTCGCGGATCGGCTGCGCGGTCTCGCGATGGCGCTGCACCTCGGCCATGCGCGCGCGGATCGCCGAGGCGTCCTCGATCCGGCCGCGAAACAGCGCCGAGGTGAAGATCACCGACGGATCGACGCCGCAATGGCGGTAGGTGAAGCCCATGTCGGCGTTGGCGAAGACGCGCCGCTCGCCCGCGCGGCTAAGGCCCGTTGCTTCCACCAGCACGTCCTTGGTCTCCCCGCCATTGGCGCCCGCGTTCATGCGCAGCGCGCCGCCGATCGTGCCGGGAATGCCGAAATAGAATTCGAGCCCGCCGATGCCGGCCTTGGCCGCCTCCTCCGCCACGCGCTTGTCGAGACAGGCCGCGCCGGCGCGAATAGTGTCGCCCTCCGCGCGCGCCTCGCCGAAACCGCGCGCCGACAGGCGGATCGTCGCACCCGGCACGCCGCCGTCGCGCACGATCAGATTGGAGCCGACGCCGACGACGGTCACGGCAAGGTCCGGTGGTAGGCGCGCGAGGAAATAGCCGAGATCGTCCTCGTCCGCCGGCGTGAATAGCAATTGCGCCGGTCCGCCGACGCGAAACCAGGTGAGCGGCGCGAGCGGCTCGTTCGCCAGCAATCGCCCGCGCAGATCGGGCATCGCCTCCCGCAATCGCGGCGTGATGTCAGGAAACGACATGCATCACCCGCCTTCGCACCCCGCGCGCCCGCGACATACCCGCCCCATCGCATTTGCCATGGCCAAGCCTGTCCCGCCATTTCGGAACCATCGCGTCGCGCGCCGACCTTGCCGCCGGCGACGTCATGATGGCTGATTCGCTCAACGCTCCCCTCCGATCGCCGCGAGCTGGCTTGGGAGCGCGTAGGCCCAATTGGTGATGCTGCCGGCGCCGAGGCAGACGACGAAATCGCCCGGCCCGGCGATCGCGGCGATTTGCGCGGCAAGCGTCTCCGGCGATTCGAGCGCGACCGCGTGGCGGTGGCCATGGGCCTTGATGCCGGCGACGAGATCGTCGCGCAGCGCCCCCGCGATCGGCTGCTCGCCGGCGGGATAGACATCGGCGACGATGACGGTATCGGCGTCGTTGAAGCAGGTGCAGAACTCGTTGAACAGCGAGGACAGGCGCGTGTAGCGATGCGGCTGCATCACAGCGATCACCTTGGCCTTGGTCGCGCCGCGCGCGGCCCTGAGCACCGCGGCGATCTCCACCGGGTGATGGCCGTAATCGTCGAAGATCGTCACGCCGCGCCATTCGCCGGTGCGCGTGAAGCGCCGCTTGACGCCGCCGAAAGCGGCCAGCCCCTTGCGGATGTCGTCGTCGGAGATGCCGAATTCGATCGCGACCGCGATCGCCGCCGTCGCGTTGAGCGCGTTGTGCCAACCCGGCATCGGGATCGCCAATTGTTCGACCCGGCGCGCGCCGTTGCCCGCCCGCCCGCGTACCATCACCGCGAAGCGCGTGGTCGCGCCGTCGGCGGCGACGTCGACGAGGCGGACGTCGGCCTGCGGATTTTCGCCATAGGTAATGACGCGGCGATCCTCGATCTTGCCGACCAGGTCCTGCACCACGGGGTGGTCGAGGCACATCACGGCGAAGCCGTAGAACGGCAGGTTTTCGACGAAGGCGCGGAAGGCGTCCTTGATGGCGTCGAAGGTCTTGAAATGGTCGAGGTGCTCGGGATCGATATTGGTGACGACCGCGATTTCGGTCGGCAGTTTCAGGAACGTGCCGTCGCTTTCGTCGGCTTCCACCACCATCCATTCGCCGGCGCCGAGCCGGGCGTTGGTGCCGTAGGCGTTGATGATGCCGCCATTGATGACGGTCGGGTCGAGGCCGCCGGCGTCGAGCAGCGCCGCCACCAGCGAGGTCGTCGTGGTCTTGCCATGGGTTCCGGCGATGGCGACGCTCGACTTCAGCCGCATCAGTTCGGCCAGCATCTCGGCGCGGCGCACGACGGGAATGCGTCGCTCGCGCGCGGCCGCGAGCTCGACATTGTCGCGCTTGATCGCCGAGGAGACCACCACCACCCCCGCGCCGGCGATATTGGCCGCGTCGTGACCCACGTCGACGCGCACCCCCTTTTCGCGCAGGCGCCGGACATTGGCGTTCTCGGCCGCGTCCGAGCCGCTGACGGCGTAGCCGAGATTGACCAGCACCTCGGCGATGCCGCTCATGCCGATGCCGCCGATGCCGACGAAATGGATGAGACCGATCTGTCGCGGAAGCTTCATTGCCTTGATCCTGTCGCCCGCGAGGATCGCCGCCGGCTTGGGCCGGACGCGCGCGGGCATCCCTTCACGAATTTTCGCGCAAATCGCGCGCTCGCCCCGAGGGCTTGGATGCCCCGCTTTCGTGCGGCCTGACAAGGGAAAAATTCCCTCGCCGCTAAGGGGCTTTCGCGGCCCGCCAATTCCCGCGCGCGACCGCTTCGACCAGGTCGGCGAGCCGTGCGTCGGCGTCAAGGCCGCCCTCGCCGCGCGCGGCCGTAGCCATCGCCCGGAGAAGGTCGGGCGCCGCGGCAAGCTCGGCGATCCTGCCGGCGAGCCATGCGGGGGAAAAATCCGCCTGCGCGACGCGGATCGCCGCGCCCGCGCGCTCAAGCACGCCGGCATTGGCGAACTGGTCCTGATCGATCGCGCCGGGCAGCGGCACCAGGATCGAAGGCCGGCCGATCGCGGCAAGCTCGGCCACCGTCCCCGCGCCCGACCGCGCGACGATGAGATGGGCCGCCGCGTACCGCGCGGCGATGTCGGAAACGAACGGCGCGAGCGTGGCCTTGACGGCGGCGCGATCATAGGCGGCACGAACGCGCGCCATGTCTTCCTCGCGTACCTGCTGGACGATATCGAGCCGCGCGCGCAGGCTCGGTTCGAGCAGCGCCACCGCCGCCGGCACGACGTCGGCCATGACGCGCGCGCCCTGGCTGCCGCCGAAGATCAGGAGGCGGAACGCATCGTCCGCCTCGGGAGACGAAAACGGTTCGGCCGCGGCCGCCGCGATCGCCGCCCGAACGGGATAGCCGGTCAGCCGCGCCTTGCGCGCGAAGGCGGGCCGGTCGTCGAGAATTCCGGGAAAGGAAATCGCGATCGCCGTCGCGCCGCGACCGAGCAGCCGGTTGGCGCGGCCGAGCACGGCGTTGGCGTCGTGGACGATCGTCGGCACGCGCAGAAGCATGGCCGCGGCGAGCGGCGGCAAGGTCGGGTAGCCGCCGAAGCCGACGACCGCGACCGGCCGCAACCGCCTGATCAGCGAGATCGCGCGCATGCCGCCGGCGGCGAGCATGGCGAAGGTGCGCGCCAGGGCGAGCGGGCCGCGCGAACGCACCGTCTCGCTCGGCACGATGTCGGTCATCTCGTCCGTGAACAGGCCGCTGTAGCGCGCCGCGCGCGTGTCGGTGACGAGGCGCACCCGATAGCCGCGCGCCATCAGCGCGGCGCCCAGCGCCTCGGCCGGAAACAAATGGCCGCCGGTGCCGCCGGCGGCGAGCAGGATGAGCGGCGCCCCGTTCGCCATCGCCGCCCCGCGCTCCGGCAATGTCTCAGGCGGCGGCATAGGCGTGTTCGCCGACGCGCGGCGCGTCGAGCTCGACGCTCGGACGATGGCGCATCAGCGCGAGCAACAGGCCCATGCCGTAGGCGATCGACAGCATCGAGGACCCGCCATAGGAAATGAACGGCAGCGTCATGCCCTTGGCCGGCATGAGGTGCAGGTTGACCGCCATGTTGATCGCCGCCTGCACGCCGAACAGGATCGCGAGACCGGCCGTCGCCAGCCGCGTGAAGAGATCCTCGGCGCGGAACGCGTGCGCCAGCGCGCGCATGACGATGAAGGTGAATAGCGCGAGCAGCGCCAGGCACAGCACGACGCCGAATTCCTCCGCCGCCACCGCGAACACGAAATCGGTATGGCTGTCGGGCAACACGCGCTTGACCGTGCCCTCGCCCGGGCCGCGGCCGAGCCAGCCGCCGCGCACGAAGGATTCAATCGCCGTGTCGATCTGGAACGTGTCGCCGGACGCCGGATCGATGAAGCGCCGGATGCGGCCGGCGACGTGCGGCAGGAACACATAGGCCCCGGCCAGGCCCGCGGCGCCGACGCCGGCGAGCCCAAACACCCAGACGAGCCGCGTGCCGGCGAGATAGAACAGCGCGCCCCAGACGATCAGCACCAGCATGGTCTGGCCGAAATCCGGCTCCAGCACCAGCAGCCCCACCAACGTCAGCAACATGCCGAGCGACAGCGAGGTCGCCGGCATTTCCGGCCGCCGCGCCGATTCCGACAACAGCCACGCCAGCAGGATGACGAAAGCGGGCTTGGCGAATTCCGACGCCTGGATGCTGACGCCGAACAGCGTCAGCCAGCGCCGCGCGCCCTTGACCTCGGCTCCCAAAAGAATCGTGGCGACGATCATGACGATGCTGACCGCGAACACGATCAACGCCGAACGTCGCGCCTGGCGCGGCGACTGCAGCGAGGTCGCCACCAGGACGACGATGGCGGGCAACAGGAACAGCGCATGACGGTTGAAGAAGTGGAACGCGTCGAGGCCGATGCGGTTGGCCACCGGGGGGCTCGCCGCCAGCGACAGGATGACGCCGCCGAGCATCAGCACGATCAGCGCGGCCAGCATGATGCGGTCGACGGTCCACCACCATTCGCTGAACGGGGTGCGATGCGCGCGTGAAATCATGACGATGCCTCCTTCGCCGGCTCGATCGAGCCCAGGCCTTGCACCAGCTCGCGGAAACGAGCGCCGCGCTTCTCGAAATTGGGAAACTGGTCGAACGAGGCGCAGGCCGGCGACAGCAGCACCACCGGCTCGGCGAGGCCGGAGGCTTCCGCGTCGCGCGCGGCGCGGGCGACTGCGACGTCGAGCGTGGCGCTGATCTCATGATCGACCTTGCCGGCGAGCGTCGCGGCGAATTCCGGCGCAGCTTCGCCGATCAGGTAGGCCTTGACGATGCGCGGAAAGAACTCGGCGAGGCCGGTGATGCCGCCGGTCTTCGGCTTGCCGCCGGCGATCCAGAAAATGTCGCGGAACGAGCCGAGCGCGCGCGCGGCCGCGTCGGCGTTGGTTCCCTTCGAATCGTTGATGAAGAGCACGCGCCCGCGCCGGCCGACCTGCTCCATGCGATGGGCAAGGCCTGGAAAGGAGCGCAGGCCACGCTGGATCGCCTCGGGCGAAAGGCCGAGCGCGATCGCGCTCGCCGCCGCGCACGCCGCGTTCTGCGCGTTGTGCAGTCCGCGCAGCGAACCGATCCCGCCGATCCGCGCGATGACCGCGCGCGCCGCGGCCGCGGCCCGCACGATGGACTCGCCCTCGAGATAGAAGCCGTCGGCGAGCGGCCGACGCACCGAGATCCGGGCGACATTGGTTCCGTTTCGCTCGATGCGGTCCGCCGCCGCCTGACACCAGGCGTCGTCGACGCCGATCACCGCCGTGCCGCCGGCCTGCACGCCGGCCACCAGCCGCTCCTTGATCGCGGCGTAGGAGGCGAGCGTGCCGTGACGATCGATGTGGTCCTCGCTGACGTTGAGGAGCACGCCGACGCTCGGATCGAGCGAGGGCGCGAGGTCGATCTGATAGGACGACACCTCGATGACGTGAACGCGCCCGATGCGCGGCGGCTCCAGCGACAGGATGGCGGTGCCGATATTGCCGCCGAGCTGAACATCGTATCCGGCCGAGCGCATCAAATGCGCGATCAGCGCCGTGGTGGTCGATTTGCCGTTGGTGCCGGTGATGGCGACGAACGGCGCCTGGGGCGCGAGCCGCCGCCGCTCCCGGCAGAACAGCTCGATGTCGCCGATCACCTCGACGCCGGCCTCGCGCGCGGCGAAGACGGTCCAATGCGGCACCGGATGGGTGAGCGGCACGCCCGGGGAAAGCACCAGCGCGGCGAAGCTGGACCAGTCGGCCTTGCACAAATCGGCGGTAATGAAGCCGGCGCGCGCGGCCTCCGCCGTCTTGCCCGCGTCGTCGTCGCAGGCCGTCACCTCCGCACCGCCCGCTCGCAGCGCGTCGCACGAGGCGAGCCCGGAGCCGCCGAGGCCGAACACCGCGACCTTGCGGCCGGAGAATGAGGTGATCGGGATCACGCGCTTACCTCAGCTTCAGGGTCGACAGTCCGGCCAGCGCCAGCACCACCGAGATGATCCAGAACCGGATCACGATCTGGGGTTCGGTCCAGCCGAGCTGTTCGAAGTGATGATGAATCGGCGCCATCTTGAAGATGCGCTTGCCGGTCAGCTTGAACGAGACGACCTGCACGATCACCGAGACCGCCTCGAGCACGAACAGCCCGCCGATCACCGCGAGCACGATCTCGTGCTTGGTGGCGACCGCGACCGCGCCGAGCAGGCCGCCGAGCGCGAGCGAGCCGGTGTCGCCCATGAAGATCGAGGCCGGCGGCGCGTTGAACCAGAGGAAACCGAGGCCGGCGCCGAGCAGCGCCCCGCACAGCACCGCCAATTCGCCGGTGCCGGCGACGTAGTGGATCTGCAGATATTCGGCGAACACCGCGTTGCCGGCGAGATAGGAGATCAGGCCGAAGCTCGCCGCCGCAATCATCACCGGCACGATGGCGAGCCCGTCGAGCCCGTCGGTGAGATTGACCGCGTTGCCGGCGCCGACGATGATGAGCGCGCCGAACGCCGCGAAGAACCAGCCGAGATTGAGCACCAGATCCTTGATGAAGGGGAATGTCACCGACGAGGAGAACGGCGTGCGGCCGAGCCAGATGAACGCCGCGCAGGCCGAAAACGCGATCACGCCCTCGATGCCGAGGCGCATGCGACCGGAAAATCCGGCGTGCGTCTGCTTCGTCACCTTGAGATAGTCGTCGTAGAAGCCGACGAAGCCGAAGCCGAGCGTAACGAACAGCACGACCCAGACATAGGGGTTGCGCGGATTCGCCCACAACAGCGTCGACACCACCAGCCCCGACAGGATCATCAGCCCGCCCATGGTCGGCGTGCCGGCCTTGACGATATGCGTTTGCGGACCGTCGGGCCGGATCGGCTGACCCTTGCCCTGGCGGATGCGCAGATGATCGATGATCCACGGTCCGAACAGGAACACGAACAGCGCCGCCGTGACGATCGCCCCGCCGGTGCGGAAGGTGATGTAGCGGAAGACATTGAAGGCCGAGAACTGCTCGGCGAAATCGATCAACCAATAGAGCATTGCGTCTTCCTCATGCGGTCACGTCGTCGCGGGCGCCGTCGCGGAGATAGCGCCGCTCGATGGCGGTGATGATTATTTTCATGCGCGAACCGGCCGAGCCCTTGACCATGACGACGTCGCCGGGGTTGAGCGCGGCCACGACCTCGCCCTGGAGCGCGTCGGCGTCCTCGGCGTAGCCGCCCTTGCGCGCGGGCGGCAGCGCGTCCCACAAATGGCGCATCCGCGGCCCGCAGCAATAGACCCGATCGACGCGGCGCTCGACGATGGCTTCGGCGAGGGCGCGGTGCAGATCATCGCTCGCCGCGCCGAGTTCGAGCATGTCGCCGAGCACGGCGATGCGGCGTCCGCGCTTGCCGACCGGCGCCTGGGAAAGGACGTCCAGCGCCGCGCGCATCGAGGCGGGATTGGCGTTGTAGCTTTCGTCGATCAGGAGCGCGGAGCCCGACGCCAGTTCAAGGTGACGGCGCGCGCCGCGGCCGGCCGGCGGCTCCATCCGCGCCAGCGCCAGCCCGGCGAGCGCGAGATCCGCGCCGGCGAGCGTCGCGGCGGCGAGCACGGCGAGCGAGTTCATGACGACGTGGCGTCCCGGCGCGCCGATCTTGTAGGTGATCTCCTCGCCGAGCACGCGGGCATGGACGGTCGAGCACTCGGCATGCGCGGCGACGTCGATCAGCCGCGCGTCCGCGTTCGCGCCCGAGCCGAATTCGACGACGCGCGCGACGCCCGCCGCGATCGCGTGGCGCTTGAGCCGCGCGAACTGCGCGTTGTCGCCGTTGAGGATCGCCGCGCCGCCGGGCTCGAGGCCGGCGAAGATCTCGGCCTTGGCGTCGGCGATCGCCTCCACCGAGGCGAAGAATTCCAGATGCACCGGCTCGACCGTGGTGACGATGGCCAGATGCGGCCGCGCCAGGCGCGTCAGCGGCAGGATTTCGCCGGCATGGTTCATGCCGATTTCGAGGACGGCGAAGCGGGCATCCGCCGGGCAGCGCGCGAGCGACAGCGGCACACCCCAGTGATTGTTGAACGAGGCGACCGACGCGTGCGTCGTCCCTTGCGCCGAGAGAACGAGCCGCAGCGCCTCCTTGGTCGAGGTCTTGCCGACGGACCCGGTGACAGCGATCACCTTGGCTTGCGTCCTTGCCCGCGCCGCGTGGGCGAGATCGACGAGGCCGGCGAGCACGTCGGGCACGATCAGGAGCCGCGCGTCGGCGCCAAAGCGCGCGCGCCTGTCTTCGGCGACCACCGCGACCGCGGCCCCCGCCGTGAGCGCGGCCTCGACGAAATCGTGGCCGTCGTGAACGTCGCCCTTGATGGCGAAATAGGCCTCGCCCGGCGCGACCGTGCGGCTGTCGATGGAAATGCCGGTCACCGTCTCCGGCGGAGCACCGGCCACGGTGGCGCGCATCGCCGCGCGCATCGCCTCGATCGTCCACGGCGCGCGCGTGCTCATGCGACCTTCTCCGCGAGCGCCGCGGCCACCGCCTCGTGGTCGCTGAAGGGAAGAACCTTGTCGCCGACGATCTGTCCGGTCTCGTGCCCCTTGCCGGCCACGAGCAGCGCGTCGCCGGTCCGCAGTTCCGCGACGGCGACACGGATCGCCTCGGCGCGGTCGGCGATCTCCCGCGCGCGCGGCGCGGCGGCGCGGATCGCGGCGCGGATCGCGGCCGGATTTTCGCTTCGCGGATTGTCGTCGGTGATGATGACGAGGTCGGCCTTCGCGCTCGCCACCTCGCCCATCAGCGCCCGCTTGCCCTGATCGCGGTCGCCGCCGGCGCCGAAGACGACGACGAGGCGGCGCGGCGCGTAGGGCCTGAGCGCGTCCAGCGCCTTGGCGAGCGCGTCCGGCTTGTGGGCGTAGTCGACGAAAATCGGCGCGCCATCGCGCGCGCCGACATATTCAAGGCGTCCCTTCGCGCCCTCGAGATGTTCGAGCGCGGCGAAGACGGCCTCGGGCGCCTCGCCGGTCGCGATCGCGAGCCCGGCCGACACGAGCGCGTTCTCGATCTGAAACGCGCCGGGCAGGGGCAACCGCACCGCGCGCGAACGCCCCTCATGGACGAGCGTCAAGCGTTGGGCGAAGCCGTCGGTCGCGACATCGGCGAGACGGATATCCTCGCCGGCGCGGCCGACGGTGACAACGCGCAGGCCCCGCGCGCGGCTCGCGGCGATGACCGTTTCCGATTCCGGATTGTCGGCGGCGACGACCGCGACGCCGTCCGCCGCCAGCAGTTCGGTGAACAGGCGCAGCTTGGCCCCGAGATAGGCCTGAACGCTCGGATGATAGTCCATGTGGTCGCGGCTGAGATTGGTGAAGGCGCCCGCGCGCGCGCGCACGCCGTCGAGGCGATGCTGGTCGAGACCGTGCGAGGAGGCCTCCATCACCAAATGCGTGACGCCCTCGCGCGCGACGGCGTCGAGCATTCGGTGCAGCGTTACCGGGTCGGGCGTCGTCAGCGAACCGTAGACGGCGCGCGACGGCGCGACGAGCCCGATGGTGCCGATGCTCGCGGCGCTCCGGCCGAGCCGGGTCCAGATCTGGCGCGTGAAGGCGGCGACCGAGGTCTTGCCGCTGGTGCCGGTGACGGCCGCGATGGTGGCGGGTTGCAGCGGAAACAGCCGCGCGGCTGCGAGCGCCAGCGCGCGGCGGGGATTGGCGACGCCGATCACGCCGGCGCGGCCCGCGGCCGCGCTCTCCTCGCAGACGACGGCGACCGCGCCGCCCGCGAGCGCCTGCTCGATGAAACGCGCGCCGTCGGTCCTGGCGCCGGACAGCGCGAAAAAGACATCGCCCGGCTTGGCCGCGCGGCTGTCCGCGGTCACGCCCGTGACGACCGCTTCGTCCGCCGGAGCGGCGACGGCGACAACGTCAATCAGGAGATCGCGCAGTTTCATGGGGCATATCTTCCGGACGGCTGACGGCGGTCGCGCCGCCTACCGGGTTTCCCTCGATGTCGCAAGAATAAGGCGCTCGGACGGCGGCAGGTCGAATCGGGGCTGAATTCCGAGCAGCGGCGCGATGCGGGCGATCACCTTGCCGCCGGTCGGCACGGCGTTCCACCCCGAGGTGATGAAGCCATGGGTTTCCGGCAAAGGCTGCGGCTCGTCGAGCATGATCAGGACCTGAAAACGCGGGTTGTCGGCCGGCATGATGGCGGTGAAGGAATTGAGCACCTGCTTCTTGGAATAGCGGCCGTTGACGACCTTCTCCGAGGTGCCGGTCTTGCCGCCGACATAATACCCCTGCACGTCGGCGAGCTTGGCGGTTCCCCGCTCCGCGTTAGCGCGCATGAGATAGCGCATCTTGTCGCTGGTATCCGGCTTGATGACCTGCTTGGCGAGCGCCCGCGCCTCCTCCTCGCTCCGCTTGAGGAATGTCGGCGGGATCAGATAGCCGCCATTGACCAGCGCGTTGATCCCCATCACCGCCTGCAGCGGCGCCACCGACAGGCCGTGGCCGAAGGCGATGGTGATGGTGTTGAGCTCACCCCACCGCTTGGGCACGATCGGCTCGGCGCTTTCGGGCAATTCGGTGCGCAGGCGGTCGAGCTGGCCGAGCTTGCGCAGGAACGCCTTGTGGTTTTCCACGCCCATCGACATCGCCACGCGGGCCGCGCCGACGTTCGAGGAATGCACGAACACCTCGGTCAGCGTGATGTTGCGGCCCATCGGATGGGTGTCGCGGATGTTGAACTTGCCGTAGCGCAGCGACATGCGCGCGTCGTAGGTGGTGTTGAGATTGGCCTTGCCGGAATCGAGCGCCATCGCCAGCGTCAGCGCCTTGAAGGTCGAGCCCATCTCGAACACGCCCGTGGTCAGGCGGTTGATCCGGGTCGGATCGTTGGCCTCGCGCGGATTGTTGGGATCGTAGTCGGGCAGCGACACCATGGCCACGATCTCGCCGGTACGCACGTCGGAGACGAGGCCGGCGGCGGCCTTGGCCTTGTATTTCGCCTGCGCCTTGAGAAGCTCGTCGCGCAGCGCGTGCTCGACGCGCACGTCGACGGCGAGCTCGACCGGCTTCTGCTGGCGGTCGGAGGCGAAGCCGGCGCGATGCAGATCGGCGAGGCCCCTGCCGTCGAGCCATTTCTCGACGCCGGCGATGCCCTGATTGTCGATGTTGACGTGGCCGATCAGGTGCGAGACGACGCGCCCGTTGGGATAGGCGCGCTTGTTCTCGCGCAGGAAGCCGACGCCGGGAATTCCGAGGCGGTGGATCTCGGCCTGCTGCTGCGCCGTGATCTCGCGCTTGAGCCAGATGAAACCCTTGCGCGAGCGCAGCCGTTCGCGCACCTCGGCCGCTTCCAGATCCGGCAGCACGGCGCTGAGAAGCTCGATCGCCTCGTCCTTGTCGATGATGCGGCGCGGTTCGCCGAACAGCGAGGAAGCCTTCACGTCGGTGGCGAGAATGTCGCCATTACGGTCGACGATGTCGGGCCGCGCTGTGGCGATCGCGTCCTGCGACGCGGTCTGGCGCGTCGCCTGGCGATCGCCGATCACCGCGAACATGATCAGCCTTCCGGCGATGACAGCGTAGACGAGGCCGAAAACGATCATGATGAAGCCGATGCGCCCGCGCGCGCGGGCGCCGCGGTCGGCGCCGCGTCCGAACAGCAGCGTGTGCGCGAGCCGCGTGCGCCAGCTATGCGGGCGCGGGGCGTCCGCGCCGCGTTCGCGCGCCGCGCTCATCGCGCGCCCTCCCGCGGCGGAACCGAGCCGGTGGCGAGATCGGGATCGACGGCGTCGATCATCGCGCCGATCGGATCGGGCTCGCTCGCCGGGGCGAAGTTCGGCGGCCGCTCGGGCAGCGTCTTGAGCGCGTCGAATTGCGTGGCGTCGACCGGCTTGAGCGTGAGGTGGCGCTCGACGAGTTCCTGCAGGCGCGGCGGGCTTTCCAGCCGCGCCCATTCCGCGCGCAGCGCGGCGATCGCGTCGCGCTGCTCGCGCACCTCGGCGCGCAGCCGCATCACGCGCTCGGTGCGCACCGTCGATTCCAGCTTGATGCCGTAGACATAGGCGGCCGCGAACAGCAGCGCGCCGATGACGAGAAGGTGGAGAAGGCGCATCGCTCAGCCTCCCCTGGCCATTTCGGAGAGGTTCGGCATGTCCGCCATGGCCCGCCGATCGGCCGGCCGGGCGGGCGCCTCGGTGCGTTCGGCCGCCCGCAGTTTCGCCGACCGCGCGCGCGGATTTCGCGCGATCTCCTCCTCGCTCGGGATCACCGGACGGCGGGTCAACACGGCGAAGCTCGGCGCCGGCGTCTTGCGCTCCGGGGCGTGGCGCGAACCGCCGCCGATACGGGAGCGATCATTGAGGAACGTCTTGACGATGCGGTCCTCGAGCGAATGGAACGAGATCGCGACGAGCCGGCCGCCGGGCCTGAGAATAGCCTCGGCCGCGGCGAGCGCCGCCTCGAGCTCGGCGAGCTCGTCATTGACGAAAATGCGCAGCGCCTGAAAGGTGCGCGTGGCGGGGTGAATTTCACCCGGCCGCGACCGCACCACCCGCGCGACAATGGCGGCGAGCGCGCCGGTCGTCGACACCTTGCCGGCGCGCCGGGCCGCGACGATGGCGCGGGCGACCAGACGCGCGTGGCGCTCCTCGCCGAGCACGGCGATGATGCGGGCGAGATCGGCCTCGCTCGCCGTCGCGACGATATCGGCGGCGGTCGGCCCTTCCCGCCCCATGCGCATATCGAGCGGACCGTCGAGACGGAACGCGAAGCCGCGCGCGGCGTCGTCGATCTGCATCGACGACACACCGACATCCATGAGGACGCCGTCGACCGCCCTGTAGCCTTGCGCGGTCGCGATCGCGGCGAGATTGGCGAAGCGGTCCTCGACGAGCGTCAACCGTCCGTCCGAACGGTCGACGAGATCGAAGCCCGCCGCGATCGCGGCTCGGTCGCGATCGATGCCGATGACCCGGCAATCGGCAGCGGCCAGAATGGCGCGCGTGTGCCCGCCGGCGCCGAAAGTCGCGTCGATATAGATGCCGCCGTCGCGCGGCGCGAGCCAATGCAGCGCCGCATCGTTAAGGACGGAGATGTGACGCGGCGCCGCTTCGGCGCCTTGAGAATTTTGGTCTCGGGAGGTCATGGGCAGCCTCCTTGGACTTACCGGGCGCGCGCGCGCAAATGGCCGGTCGCGCCCCACTCGGGCGCGCGGCGCATGCAGGCATCCTCTTCGCGGGCACCCATTGGACAAGTCAGGCGTCAACGTACCCTCGCGGCGAAAAATTCGATCCGCCCGTGGCACACCAGTAACCATTCTTAACGTTAAGGAAGCGTTGACGAATTGGAGCGGCCGGCGATTTGATCGCCGCCCTGCCCGGTTGTCAGGCGCGCGGTTTTCCACAAGGACGCGTGCGAAAAAGCAAGAAAGAAGATGCAAATACCGCCGCTCGATGCGATGCTTTCTTCTCGCAAAATGAAATCAATCTACCCCTGACGTTGCGTCCGGTTGATGACAGTTCCCGTTCCATGTTCGTAGCCGTCAAGAAAGCGATAAACAGTCCGGCTGGTGTGGGAACACGAGACGACCGGCATCTGCCGTTGCATCTGCGACGCAATCCCTGGGCCGGCGACGGGCTGCATGGTGACAGGTTGAGCTTCATTCCGGATTCCTCGCTGGTGTCCCAAATCACGCCCTCCCCGAATTTCGGAGAGCGGCGCGAGGGCGTGCGCCCCGACCTCATCGTGCTGCATTACACCGGCATGCCCGACGCGGCCGAGGCGGTGCGCCGGCTGTGCTCGCCGGGAGCCGAGGTGTCGGCCCATTACGTCGTGATGGAGGACGGCGAGGTCATCCAATGCGTGCGCGAGACCGAGCGCGCCTGGCATGCCGGCTCGTCCTCCTGGGTCGGCGAAACGGATGTGAATTCGCGCTCGATCGGCATCGAGCTCGCCAATCCGGGCCATGACTGGGGCTATCCCGCCTTTCCCGACCGCCAGATCGCCGCGCTCATCAGTCTGTGCCGGGGCATCATGATCCGCCGCGAGATCCCGCGTCACCGGGTCGTCGCCCATTCCGATATCGCGCCGGGGCGGAAGAAGGATCCGGGCGAGAAACTCCCCTGGGACCTGCTCGCCAATTCCGGGATCGGCCATTGGGTGGAACCCTCCCCGATCGTTCCGGGTCCTCGCCTGATGCCGGGCTCCTCGGGCGACCAGGTGCGCGAACTTCAGGCGGCGCTGGCGAGCTATGGCTACGGCCTGCCGACGACCGGCCTTTACGACTCGATGACGACCGATGTCGTCACCGCATTCCAGCGCCATTTCCGTCCCGAACGGGTCGACGGCATCGCCGACCCTTCGACGATCGCGACCTTGAAGGCGCTTCTGGCCTCGATCGGCGGCGCGCAGGCTTGAGCGGCGCGAATAATCCGCCATCCGCCACTTGACCGGGCGGCCCGCCGCCGCCATTCATCTTGAGTCAGTCGGTCGGACGGTCGCTCCGCGCAGGGATCGAAAGATCGCCGGAGAGGAAAGTCCGGGCTCCACGGACAACGGTGCCGGATAACATCCGGCGGGGGCGACCCCAGGGACAGCGCCACAGAGAACGAACCGCCGCGACGCGTTCGCGGTAAGGGTGAAAAGGTGCGGTAAGAGCGCACCGCGTCTCCAGTAATGGAGACGGCACGGCAAACCCCACCGGGAGCAAGACCGAATAGGGATGGCGCGCGGGGCCGTCGCGAAAGCGAAACGCCCGCGGGATCATGTCCGATCCGCCGTCCGGGTTGGTTGCTTGAGGCGCGGCGCAAGCCGCGTCCCAGAGGAATGGCCGTCACGTCCATGACGCGAAAGCGGCATGGACCCTCCAGAACCCGGCTTATAGACTGGCTGATACTTTACTTCGTGCAACACCATGAAGGGCTCGGCGCGATCACGCCGGGCCCTTCGCCCATTCCTCATGGGATGTCGCGCGGGCATGGGGCGCGGCGGTCAGCGACCGGCGACCATCCGCCAGATCGCGCCGGGAATGTTGGAATAATCATCCGTCCAGGCACGGCCGGTCGACGCGAAGGGCGCCTCGGTCCAGCCCTCCCGCGCGCCGAGCGGCGCAAGGTCGCTCTTCGATCGCGCCACCACGGCCACCAGCGCGCTCATGCGCATGTCCTCGCCGCGCGCGGAGGGCGCGACCATGTCACGCTTGAGGAAGGTCGCGAGGCCGAGGCTCGAAGCGACGTCGCGCGTGACGCTCGCCAGTTCCAGATAGCGGTTGGAAATGTGCAGCGCGATGACCCCGCCCGGCGCCAGGCGATCGAGATACATCGCCATCGCCTCGCGTGTGAGCAGGTGCACCGGGATCACGTCGGAGGAAAACGCGTCGAGCACGATGAGGTCGAAACGCCGCGTCTCGCCGGCAAGCGTCAGTCGCGCGTCGCCGAGCACCACGCGGGCTCCCGGCGCGCATTCGGAAAGGAAGCGGAATTTGGACGCGTCCCGCGCGATGCGCGTCACTTCCGGATCGATCTCGTAATAAGTGAGCCCTTCGTCCGCGCGCGTGTGACAGGCGAGACTGCCGACGCCGAGGCCGACGATCGCGACCTCATTCAGCCGTCCGTCATGCGTTTGGCGCGCGGCGGCGATGGCATCCCCGAGCGCGCCGCTGACATGATAATAAGTCAGCGGTTCCGGCGGACCGCTCACCGCCGCGCCGCGATCGTCGCGCAGACGCATCGCGCCGTGCAGCGTGGTGCCGTGAAAAAGCAGGCGGAAGCGCCCGTCCGCACTTTCGACGACCTTGTGCACGCCGAAGAAGGACCGCGCGGTCTCGGTGGTGGCGACGCCGACCGGCAGCGCCGCGCTCGCGACCAGAAGCAGGACGGTGAAGCCGATCATGCGCGCCCCGTTCGCCGCGCTCACCATCACTATCGCCGCGAGCGCCACCAGCGCCACGGTGAAGGCGATGTCCATCGACGCGGGCGGGCGCAGTCCCAGCACCGGCCCCGCGATCGCCGCCGCGAGCGCGAGCGCGACGGGAAGGCCCGCGCCCTTGAGCCACTCGCGCCAGCCAAGATCGAACATGCCCGGCCGCGCCGCGAGCGCCAGCACGATCAGGATCGGATATTCCCACACGTCGGGAAACAGGCGCGGCGCGAGCAGGCCTGAGGCGGCGCCGCCGAGCACGCCGCCGAAGGAGACCCACATGTAGAACGATGTCAGTTCGCCGGTATGCGGCCGCTTCAGATAAAGCGCGCGGTGGCACACCATCGCCGCCGTGAACAGCATGGCGAGATCGAGCAGGATCGCCACCAGCCAGAACGCCCGCTCCCCGCGCATCAGACCGACCGCGAGGGCGGCGACCACCAGCGGCTGCAGCCGAAGCATCCAGGCGCCGATCGTGTCGCCACCGGCGCGGAATGTGAGAATGAAGGTCGCCAGGAACAGCGCCAGCGGAACGACCCACAGGAACGGCGCCGCCGCGATGTCGGTCGAAATGTGCGAGGTGACCGCGATCAGCAGCGCCGACGGCACGAAGGCGAGCGCGACCCAGGAAAGCCGGTCGCGCCAGCCGACCGTCGCCTTCCGCGACGCCGTCCGCGCGGGCGCCACGCCCGCGTTGCCCCACGCCATCGTCAGGATGCCCGCGACCGCGATCATCGACATCAACAGCACGAAGCCCGCGCTCCACGTCGCCGTCTGGCCGCGCAAGGTCAGCCACGGCTCGAACACGAGCGGATAGGCGATCAGCGCGGCGAAGGACCCGAGATTGGACGCGCCGTAGAGAAAATAGGGATCGGCCGCCCGCGCGTGCGACCCGCGCGCGAACCAGGCCTGCAACAGCGGCGCCGTCGCCGAAATCGCGAAGAACGGCAGTCCGACCGCGCTCAGGAACAGTCCGACCAGCCAAAGCTCCGCGCCGCGCTCCGGCGGCGCGCCGGTGTCGGCGGCCAGCGCCACGGGAAGCGCCGCGAAGGCGAGCGACAGCACGAGCAGATGCAGCGTGATCGCCGCGCGCGGCGACAGATGGCGGACGATCAGATGGGCGTAGCCGTAGCCCGCCAGCAGCATGGCCTGAAAGAACACCATCGCCACCGACCACACCGACGGGGAACCGCCGAGCAGCGGCAGCACCATCTTGGCGAACATCGGCTGCACCGAGAACATCAGCATCGCCGAGACGAACATCGCGCCGGCGAATACCGGGATGGCGATGGCGGCGTGCGTCGTCGCGGCGGACGCGCGGAAGGACGGCTCGAAGGCGGACATGGGCGCTCGCGCGGGAGTTCGGGTTTGGCGCGTCAGCCTAGCGGCGATGACCGACCAAACTCTTAAGGACGCGCCGCCGCGGAAGACGAAGATGATCGGTTAACGCGCGTTAACCGACGACCTCGCGCGCGGGCGGACCGGCGCGCGGTCACTCGTGGATGTTGGATTCGTCCTCGATCCAGTCGTCGTCGCTCGCCTTGTCGTCGACCTTCGAGGCGCGCTTGAACGGCGCGGCGATCTTCTTGCCGAGCGCCTTGAGCGAGCCGGTGATCGAGGGATCGCGGGCCGCGTAACGGCCATTGGCGGCGCGCGCGGCGACTTCCTCGCCCGACACGGCCGCGGGCTGGCAGATCGAACGGCGCGAGGAGCGGCGCATCAGATCCACGTGGATGTGGTCGTAATGATAGATGTTCGAGCCCGGCGCGAGCACGGTGTTGAAGTGCTCGCAGGCCGCGGCCTGGATGTCACGCAGGAAGCCCTGCTCCTCCGGCAGGCCGCGCCAGCCGTTCTTGACCGAGACGCGGCGGCCGTCGGCGAGCGTGAAGGCGGCGATGTCGAGCGCGTTGCCGAAGGCGTGTTCGGAGATGCGGCTCGAACGGTCGCCGTTCATGCCGCGACAGGAATAGGCGGAAATCTGCTTGATCTCGACCACCGGCGAGCCGAACCAGCGCATCGCGGCCGGCTGGATGGCGTCGGCGATCCAGCGATCGAGCGCCGAGACGATCGGACAGGCGAGCGTCGCCGTCGGCTGAATGGTGACCGGCGCCGGCGCGCCGGCTTGCACGGGGCCGAGCCGCGGCAGCGGACGCTCGACCGAACGCGGCTCGGGTTCGCGCGGCATGCTTTCCCGCGACGGTCGCCTGGCGCGCGCGATCTCCTCGGCGAGAACCGGATCGCCCTCGGCGAGATCGTCATCGATCGGCGAGGCCACGCTTGGTGCCCTGAGCGAGACGGGTTCGCCATCCAGGCCCGCTGACGACGAGTATGGCGGCGCGCTTCGCGGCGGCAACGCGGAGGACTGCGTCACCGGCCATCGCGGTAGATTGGCGGACGATCGCGGAACAACGCCCGGCGGACGCGGGTCGTCGGCGAAGCCCAGCCGGCTGGAGTCGCCGAGCGCCACGACCTTCAGCGGATATTCGGCGCCGCAGACGCCGGGACCGGAAATCGGCTCAACCCGGGCGACGCTGGCGCCTTCCTTCACCGCTCCCGATTTCAGACACGCGACCTCGGCCTCGCGCCGCCACGGCTCGCGTTCGGCGAATTGCAGCCAGTTTCGCCCGCAGCCCGAAAGCGCGACGAGGACGAACGATCCGGCAAGGAAAAAGCGAAGTCCGCGCGTCATGAAACGCACAGTGCAAGCATTTCCCTTAAGGAGCGCTCAACCGATTGCGTTACCGCTTCGTTAACCACGGGCGCGCGCCGCGGCGCAAGCGCGCCCGGCGAAATTCGCGCCGCGGATTTTCCTCACCGTGCGTTATCGGCGCGCCGTCCACATCATCGGCCAGACCATCACCGCGAAGCTGAAATAGGCGACGAACCACGCCCCGGCGGTGACATGGAGGAGCGCGAAGGACGCGCTCGGCCAGAACGCGGCGGCCACGCGCGCCAGCGCCGCGACCGCGATCATCGCGTAGATGATCTGCAACGACGGCGCGGCCCGCAATTGGCGGCCGGTGTGGCCGAGCGTGGCGCGGCTCATCACCGCGAGGGTCATCGTGCCGAAGGCGCCCACGGTCCAGGCGTGAATGCCCGCGCTCGCGGCGATCTTCGGCGTTAACGCCGAGAGACCGCCTAGAATGAAGCCGAGCGGAATGAAGGCATAGGCGACGTGAAGGACGAGCACGAGCCGGTCGGGAAATGTCCGCTCGCCCGCCCAGCGCGACAGCCGCGCGACATGCAACATGCCGGCGGTGAGCAACGCCGCGCCGGTCACGACATGCGCGGGTGCAAGCACCCACGCCAACAGCGCGCCGACCGCGACCGCCATCGCCACGCCGTCGAGGCGATCGAACGGCGCGGGCATGCGCCCCGGCTCCTGGCGCGCCAGCCAGTTGCGCGTGAAGCTAGGGATGACGCGTCCGCCGATCAACATGATGAGCGTCAGAACCGCGGCGATCCCAAGCCGTTTGCCATGATCGACGGCGCCCCAGCGCGCGGCCTCGTAATGAAAGAGCGCGTTGGCGAGTAGGAGGACGCCGAGCGGTGCGATCACGCGCAGATTGCGCCAGTTGTTGCCGGCGACGATTTCGCGCGCGGCGGCGGCGATCAGCATCACCAGAAAGGCAAGATCGACCAGGGCGACGACCCCGACCGGCAGCGCCTGCGAGAACGTCACCGCGAGACGGCCCGCGATCCAGGTCGCGAACAACGCGGCGAGCGGCGTTCCCTGGATCGGCAGCCGGCCGGTCCAATTCGGGATCGCGGTCAGGAGAAAGCCGGCGATCATCGCCGGCAGCGCGCCGAACAGCATTTCGTGGACGTGCCAGTCGAGCGCCGAGAACCGCGTCGGCAGCGCGAGCTCGCCGTCGAATACCGGCAGCCAGGCCGCGCCGTAGACGGCCGCGACGACCGCGCCGAACAGGAAGAACGGCCGGAATCCACCGGAGAGAAAGGCCGGTCCCGCATAGGCGCGGCGGCGGGGAAGCTCATCCATGGACGTCATCGCTCCTTGATTCCTCCGTTCGCGCCATACTCGCCGTTCTCGCCGAACCTTACGAACCGTCGAACCGAGGGCGCGGCGCGGCTCAAGAATTGCGGTTCCAAGAATTCATGGCCAATCCGCGCGCGACGGGCAAGACCCTACCCCGCATGGCCCAAGTCGCGAAACGGAATGGATCGCCGCTCCGCCGCTCGCCCCGGAACGCTCACGCGGGGGCTATGCGCGCCGGGCGCGCGCGCGTGACCAGCCACGCCGCGATCACCAGGTTGAGCACGTTCCAGGCGATGCCGTTGAGAAAGGCGACACGGTAGGAACCGGTCATGTCGAAGATGACGCCCGACATCCAGCCGCCGAGCGCCATGCCGATCATGGTCGCGGTCAGCACCAGCGCGAGGCGCGTGCCGGCTTCCCTCGGCGAGAAGAACTCGCGCACGATCAGCGCGTAGCTCGGCACGATGCCGCCCTGAAACAGGCCGAATAGCGCCGAGATGATGTAAAGCGAGGTCAGCCCGTCGAACGCCAGGTACAATGTCAGCGCCACGCCCTGAAGAAACGAGCCGAGCAGCAGCGTTCTGACGCCGCCGATGCGATCCGCGATCACGCCGGAGACGAGCCGGCTGACGATGCCGAAGGCGAGCATCAGCGACAACATCTCCGAGCCCCGCGCCACGCCATAGCCGAGATCGCCGCAATAGGCGACGATATGCACCTGCGGCATCGCCATCGCCACGCAGCAGGCCAGCCCGGCGATGATGAGCATCATCTGAAGCCCCGCGCCGCCGGACCGCCCGTTCGAGGACGCCGGCGTCGACCGGTCCACGTTCATCGCGGCGCGCGCGGCCGGCGCGGCGCGGCGGAACATGAAGGATAGCGGCACCAACGTCGCCAGGCACAGGACGCCGATCGCGCCGTAGCTCCACCGCCAGCCGGCGGTCTGGAACAATGGCGTGAGCACCAACGGCCAGATCACGCCGGCGAAATAGTTTCCCGACGCGCACAACGCCACCGCGAGCCCCCTTCGCCGGTCGAACCACATCGATGTGTCGGCGACGAGCGGACTGAAACCGACCGACGCGCCGACGCCGATCAGCGCGCCCTGCGCGAGACCGAAGCCGCCGATGCCGGACGCGAGCGGCGCGAGAAAATAGCCGAGCCCGAGCAGGATCGCTCCGATGCAAACCGGAACGAACGTGCCGAAACGATCGACCAGCCAGCCGGACGCGACGGTGCCGACGCCGAAGCCGATCATGGTGAGCGTGTAGGGCAGCGATGCGTCGGCGCGCGGCACGCCGAAATCCGCCTGCACGAAGGGCAGCGCCACCGACATGGACCACATGCCGACGCCGGCGATCGTGCTCACGAGCAGCGCGACACCGAGACGCAACCACGCGTAGCGCGATTCGACGCCATCCGACGCCGCTGCGCTCGCCATCTCGTTCAAAGCCATCGTGCAATTCCCCGGAAAGTGGCGGTGCCGACGCGAACGCGTCGGTTTACGCTCCGTCGATTCCCTTCAGCAACGAGACGGACTAGCACGCGGAAGCGCGCATGGGCGGAAATCCGGCGCATGGCAGACAATCGCGCGCCGCGTGGGGCGTTCCGGGTCGACGGTCGCATTCGCCGCGTGATCGATGCCGCGCCGGTCCCGGGTCGATGACCTTCTTGTGATCGCGACCGAGGCGGCCGCGATTGACCCGCCGGTGGCGTTCGTTTAATTAACGTATCGGTTAATTATTTCGCCGGCCGAAGGATCGCGCGCATGACACGCCATCCCGTCGTTTCCCCATCCGAATGGACCGCGGCGCGAAAGGAATTGCTCGCCCGGGAAAAGGCGTTCACCCATTTGCGCGACGAATTGTCGGCCGCGCGGCGCGCGTTGCCATGGGTCGCCGTCGACAAGGACTACGTCTTTTCGACCGACGCCGGCCCGCGCCGGCTTGCCGAGCTGTTCGCGGACAGGAGCCAGCTCATCGTCTATCATTTCATGTTCCATCCCGACTGGAAGGCGGGCTGCAAGAGCTGCTCGTTCTGGGCGGACGGCTTCAACGGCATCATCGTCCATCTCAACCAACGCGACGCCAGCATGGTCGCGGTTTCCCGCGCCCCGCTCGATCGCCTAACGTCGTTCAAGCGGCGCATGGGCTGGACGTTCGACTGGGTGTCGTCGGCGGGCACCGACTTCAACCGCGATTTCGCCGTCTCGTTCACGCCCGAGGAATTGCGGGCGGGTGGCGACAACTACAATTTCGGCACGCGCCGCTTCGCCGGCGAGGAGGCCCCCGGCCTCAGCGTCTTCGTCAAGGACGGTGACGGGCGCGTCTACCACACCTATTCCTGCTACGCGCGCGGCCTCGACATGCTCAATGCCGCCTATCAGCATCTCGATCTCTTGCCGAAGGGCCGCGACGAGGACGCGCTCGCCCACCCGATGGCGTGGGTGCGCCTGCATGACGAATACGCGGCGCGAGGGACGGGGCAATGACGCAATCCGGCGATCGACTCGACGCGGCCTTTTCGGCGCTCGCCGATCCGACGCGCCGCGCGATCATCGAGCGGCTCGGCGCCCGCGGCGAGATGCCGGTCGGCGACATCGCCCGGCCGTTCCGCATAAGCGCCCCGGCGATTTCGCGCCATCTCAACGTGCTCGAAAAGGCCGGACTGATCGAACGGCGGATCGATGGCCAGCGGCGCCTGATCCGCGCGCGCGCCGACGCGCTCAAGCCGGTCGAGGGCTGGCTCGCGCAACAGCATCGCCACTGGTCGAGCGCCTTCGACCGACTCGAGGCCGCGCTCGCGGCCGAAACCCCACGAAAGCGGAAATCATGACCGACACCATTGGCGAAACAACGTTGCGCATGGAGCGCCTGATCGCCGCGCCGCCAGAGCGCGTGTTCGATTTCTGGACCAACCCGGCCCTGCTCGTGACCTGGTGGGGACCGGACACGTTCGACGTGCCGGAATACGCGCTCGACGTGCGGCCGGGCGGCGCCTGGCGCACGACCATGCGTTCGCCCGACGGCGGCCTGCATACGGTGAGCGGCGTCTATCGCAGCATCGAGCCGCCGCGCCTTCTCGTTTTCACCTGGGGCTGGGACGACGACCACGGCCGGCGCGGCGACGAGACCGTGGTGACCGTCGCCTTCGAAGCCGCGCCCGGCGGCACGCGGTTGACTCTCACCCAGGAAGGTTTCGCCTCGCGGCCGCAATGCGAGAACCATCACCAAGGCTGGTCGTCGAGCTTCATCTGTCTCGCGCGCGCGATGACGTGAGGACGCCGTCATGACTCGCGGCGTCGTCCACGACGTTTTGAAACTCACTGGAGGTCCATCGTGACGACAAGCACGCCGCGAACGATCCTTGCCGGCGTCGCCGGCGGTCTGGCGATGAATATCGCGATGCTGCTCACCTTCCGCGCGCTCGGCTTCGGCTGGAACGGCGACGGCATTCTGATCACCGCGCCCCACCAGAGCGCCAAGCTGATCGCGGTCTGGACCAAGCTCGAGCCGCTGCCGCTCGTCGTTTCCAACCCGCCGCCGATCATCGCGGGACTCGTACTGTTCGCCATCGCCCATGCGTTCATCTATCGCTGGCTCTCGCCCGCCTGGCCGAAAGGCGTGTGGCCGCGCGGGCTGCGCCTGGCCGGCTTGTTGTTCGTCATGACGTTCCTGTTCTGGGAATTCTTCACGCCGTTCAATCAATTCGGCGAACCGCTCTCGCTCGTCGCGCTGGAGCTGATTTTCTGGGCCGTCATCGCCATCGCCGAATCGCTCGCGATCGCCGCCGTCCTCGAATACGGCGGACACGCGCCGGCGACCTGAGATAGTCTGGCTTCACATCAACAACGTGGCACCGGCAAAGGGAGGACATCATGGCCAAGATCGAACTCATCGGCGCGCCGCAATCGACCTACACGCGCGCCGCGCGCATGGCGCTTGAGGAAAAAGGCATCGCCTACGACCTCAAGCCCGCCGCGCCGCACACGCCGGAAGTCAACGCCATCAGCCCGACCGGCAAGATTCCGGTGCTGCGCCATGGGGACTTCGAGCTGTGCGAGTCGATGGCGATCGCCGCCTATCTCGATCGCGCCTTCCCCGGCCCGAAGTTGATACCGGAGGACGCGCGCGCCGCCGCCAAGGCGATCCAATGGCTTTCGATCGTCAACACCATGTTGGATGGCGTCTGGATCCGCGATTACCTCTTCGCCTACCTCTTTCCCGACGGCAAGGACGGCAAGCCCGATCGCGCCCGGATCGACAAGGCGGCCGCGACGATGCGAACGCAGGCCGAGATGCTCGACAAGGCGCTCGCCGCGGGCAAGAACCTCACGGGCGACGGCTTCACCTTCGCCGACATCAACCTGATGCCGATCCTGTTCTATGTGCAGATGTTCCCGGAAGGGACGGCCGTCGTCGCCGGGGCGCCGAACCTGAAGGCCTTCTACGCGCGCAATAGCGCCCGGCCGAGCTTCGTCAACACGATGCCACCGCCGCCGCCCAAGCAATAGCGGCCGGCCTTCCCGCCGCGATGCGTTGACGGGCGGGAACGGCAGCCGAGATTGCCGTCGTTCCGTGGACCGCCCCATCAAGAGGCAGAGAGGTCGCGCGCGGGCGACCCGTTGAACCAAATCCGCGCCAGGCCGACAAAAGGGAGTGGCCACGGTCGATCTCGTGCCGTGGCGTTCCCGCGCGCTTCGGCCATGGCTCACGCGATATCGCAGTTCCCCCTACGATGCCGAGCTCTCGGGCTCCCGCCTTGTCCCGCGTTGAGAAGTGTCTTTGCACGCAAAATCGTGTCTCCTCGTATGCAACCAGCACCTAACGCATTCTCGGAAATGCGTTCTCAAACCATCCGGCTCTGGCGAAAGCTTCAGGTAACGACCACCATAATGTAAATTCTTCCCGTCTCGGATCGGATCGCGAGGTGATCGATGCTTGCACCGCCCAAGATCACATTCGAGGGCCCCCCGAGCGGGGCCGCCTACGAAGCGTGGCGCGAAGAGTACTGCCGCAAGGTGATTTCCTGCGACCTTTCGCCTCTCAGCGGCGGAATGTTTTCTTATGAGGTCATGCCGGTACAATTGACCGCGAGCGTCGCGTTGTTGTCCAGCCACGGCAGCGCGATGCATTACCGAACGCATGCGGTTGTCGACAAGCTTGTTTTGCTGATTCCGGACTCAGCGCCTCTTGATATGCGGACGGACAGACGAGAAGCACTGATCATGCCCGGTCAAGTCAGCTTTGGCGACAGCGGCGTTCAGGACGCCGTCGTCGTTCAGCGCACGACCGGCGCGTTTCGTTCCATCATCTTCGATCGACGGACATTGCTCGCTTCTTGCCCCACCGCCGAGGATCTCATCGCACGGCCGGCGTTGGTCGACGCCGCGGCGCTGACTCTCTTGCGCGCCTATGAGGACATCGTCCGAAATGAGTCGCACCGCTTCAATGGTCCGACCGCCAGCATTGTCGGCCAGCACCTGATCGATCTCACCGCGCTCGTGCTTGGCGCGGGCGATCGCGCGAGAATCGCCGAATCCGGTAGCGTCGCGGCGGCGCGGTTCGAAATCGTCAAGGCGGATATTCTTGCCCAGCTCGCCAGTCCGGGCTTCACGATCGTCGCTTTGGCCGCCCGCCATCGCGTCAGCGTTCGCTACGTACAGTATCTGTTTGAAAGGGCCGGGACGAGCTTCACCGAATTTGTCCTGGAGCAACGTCTTCTCATTGCCAAGCGCCTCCTCGCCAGTCCGATTGAGGCGCGCCGCAAGATCGCCGACATTGCGCTGTTGGCCGGCTTCAACAGCATCTCCTATTTCCATCGCGCGTTTCGTCAACGCTTCGGCATGACCCCGACGGAAGCGCGCGCCAAGATGAAGAGCGGAAGTCGATAACGCGGGCGGAAGATATTGTGCCCCGGAAAACACAGCCGCCGCGCAAAGGCTGCTCATTGCATCCAAGTGCATCCGAATGTGGGCCCCAGAGGACGACAGCGCCGGCCGCGCCAACTTATCTGGCCGTGACGTCCGCGAATCCGTGGTCATCGGAGGCCTAATCGAAATGAACCGTTTTCTGCGGTATGCACTCGTTGCGGGCGCATCATGTGTCTATTGCGTGGCGAACCCGGCGGGCGCCGCGGCGCAGCAAGCCTTCGCGGCCCCCAAGACTCCCCATAGCTGGACCGGCTTCTATGTCGGCGGCAATGTCGGTTACGGTCAGCAGTCAGGTTCCGCGCAGTTCTGGGGAGATGTACCCGGAGGAAATGGCGCTGGGACGATGACGCTCAACGCAATCTACACCGGCGTCGCCAATCCAAATGTCGATGCCTCGCCGTTTTCCGAACGCCTTGGATCAAACGGCGCGCTCGGCGGTCTGCAGGCCGGCTATAGCTGGCAATGGAATCCGACCGGGGTGATCGTTGGAGTTGAGGCCGATATCCAATGGACCGCCATGGGAAGCTCGCTGACCCGCACCAATCCTGCGGGCAATGTAGCCGCGGGCCAGTTGGCTCTGAGAGCGGAAGACCATTTGCGGTGGTTCGGCACGCTGCGCGGGCGCGCGGGCTTCTTGGCCACGCCGAACCTGCTGCTCTATGCCACGGGCGGCCTTGCTTTCGGCGAGGACAGGGCAAGCGCATCCGTGACCAACAGAGGGCCGGGCCCATTTGCCCCAAATGGCTCGACGACACTGCTCTGCCAAGACCCCAACACTTGTTTTGCCGGATCAGGCTCGCGCGGTAACGTCGGCTGGGCCGCCGGTGCTGGTGGCGAATGGGCCTTGACGCAAAATTGGAGCGTGAAACTGGAATACCTGCACATCGACTTGGGCCGGCAGGATGTTCTGATGCCCGTCGCCGCACCCAGCACCGGCACGGGGTTCCTCCAGATGCGCGTTCGCAATGCCTATGACATCGGACGATTTGGTCTGAACTATCATTTCTGACGCCGCGTTCGCTTGAGCGCCGGACCTTGCCACCGGCGCGAAGCCCTCCAATTTCCAGTCCGGCATGAGCGCCGCAGCCGATAGCCGCGGCGGCATGCCGGCCGCCATTTGCACGCCGCCGCGCGTTGACACCCGCCGCCGCCGGCCTACATTAATCCCCGTTCCGAGGGGAGCTCCGCGTTGGAGCTGAGAGGTCGCGCGCCGCGATGACCCTTTGAACCTGATCCGGGTCATGCCGGCGAAGGGACAGGGACTTTTCTGGCTCAACGCTCGCGTCATCCGGTTGTCCCCGACTTTGGAGGATCACCGATGAACAAGCACGTCGCCGCCGACGGCGTCACGCCGGCCATCACCACCGGGCCGCTGCCGTCCTCGCGCAAGATTTATGTCGCGCCCGCGGAAGCGCCGGACCTGCGCGTGCCGCTGCGCGAGATCATTCTCTCGCCGGAATCGGGCGAGCCGCCGCTTCCCGTTTACGACACCACTGGCCCCTACACCGATCCGGACGCGATCATCGACGTCAACAAGGGGCTGCCGCGCGCGCGCGCCGCGTGGGTGAAGGAACGCGGCGGCGTCGAGGACTATGAAGGCCGCGCGGTGAAGCCGGTCGACAACGGCAACGTGGCAGCCGATCGCGCCGCGCGCGAATTTCCCGTCGCGCACCGCCCGCTGCGCGGGGTCGCTCTTTCTTCATCTCCCCCCTTGAGCGGGAGGTCGGCCGGCACAGCCGGCCGGGAGCGGGGTATGCAACACGCTCAGGCGCAAATGGGTACCCCCCTCCCCAACCCTCCCTCGCAAGGGGGGAGGGAGCGGAGCGGAGCAGGCGGCCAGCATCCCCTCACCCAACTCGAATACGCGCGCGCCGGCATCATCACCAAGGAGATGATCTACGTCGCGACACGCGAGAATCTCGGCCGCGAGGCGATGCTGGAACGCGCGCCGGCCGCGCTCGCCGACGGCGAAAGCTTCGGCGCGGCGATCCCGCCCTTCATCACGCCGGAATTCGTGCGCGCCGAGATCGCGCGCGGCCGCGCCATCATCCCAGCCAACATCAACCACCCCGAACTCGAGCCGGTGATCATCGGGCGCAACTTCCTCGTCAAGATCAACGCCAATATCGGTAACTCCGCCGTCTCCTCCTCGGTGGAGGAGGAGATCGACAAGATGGTTTGGGCGATCCGTTGGGGCGCGGACACGGTGATGGACCTGTCCACCGGGCGCAACATCCACACCACGCGCGAGTGGATCATTCGAAACAGTCCCGTGCCGATCGGCACGGTGCCGATCTACCAGGCGCTCGAAAAGGTCGACGGCGATCCGACCAAGCTCGACTGGGACGTCTACAAGGACACGCTGATCGAGCAGTGCGAGCAGGGCGTCGACTATTTCACCATTCACGCCGGCGTGCGGCTGGCCTATGTGCCGCTCACCGCGTCTCGCGTCACCGGCATCGTCTCGCGCGGCGGCTCGATCATGGCCAAGTGGTGCCTCGCCCACCACAAGGAGAGCTTCCTGTACGAGCGCTTCGATGAAATCTGCGACATCATGCGCCGCTACGACGTCTCCTTCTCGCTCGGCGACGGGCTTCGTCCCGGCAGCCAGGCCGACGCCAACGATCGCGCGCAATTCGCCGAACTCGAAACGCTCGGCGAATTGACAAAGATCGCGTGGGACAGGGGCTGCCAGGTGATGATCGAGGGCCCCGGCCACGTGCCGATGCACAAGATCAAGGTCAACATGGACAAGCAGCTTCGCGAATGCGGCGAGGCGCCGTTCTATACGCTGGGGCCGCTCACGACCGACATCGCGCCCGGCTACGACCACATCACCTCAGGGATCGGCGCGGCGATGATCGGCTGGTACGGCTGCGCCATGCTCTGCTACGTCACGCCCAAGGAGCATCTGGGCCTTCCCGACCGCGATGACGTGAAGGTGGGAGTCATCACCTACAAGATCGCGGCGCACGCCGCCGACCTCGCCAAGGGACATCCGGCCGCGCAACTGCGCGACGACGCGGTCTCGCGCGCGCGCTTCGACTTCCGCTGGATGGACCAGTTCCACCTCGCGCTCGACCCCGACACCGCGCTCAAGTTCCACGACGAAACGCTGCCGAAGGACGCGCACAAGGTCGCCCACTTCTGCTCCATGTGCGGGCCGAAATTCTGCGCCATGAAGATCACGCAGGACGTGCGCGACTACGCGGCGAGCCTCGGCGATAACGAGAAGGCAGCGTTGGGGTTAGACGCCGAAATGGGCATGGCGGAAATGAGCGAGAAATTCCGCGCGCTCGGCAGCGAGGTCTATGTCGAGACGGAGATGGTGAAAATGACCAACAAGGCGCTGTGATCCTCACCTCTCCCCGCCCGCGGGGAGAGGTGAGGGCGAGCAACGCTCCGGACCTCAGTGGTACGTTCGGTGAATATTCGCGCGGGCATGGCGAGTGCCGCGCCTTTGCCCGCCCCCACCCCTATTTCAGCGACAGCGCCAACCCGCTGAGATCGGCGCTGACGATAAGGCCCTTCTGCGCGCCGGTGAGCGTGAGCACCGCGCCGCGCTGGTTGGTGAGCACCACCGCCTGCGCGCCGCGCACCGCCGCCGCGCCCACTCCGGCCTGCGCATAGACGCCCGCGACGTCCGACGCCTTCTTGATGTTGGTCACGGTGCCGGTGAAGCGCGTCTCCGAGGCGCCGAAGGTGAAGCCGTAGCTCAACCCGCCGATCGACAGCGGATAGGAACGGCCGTTGAAATTGAGCACGCCCGAGCCGGCCGAGCCGCCGATGACGAGCCCCGCCTTGTAGATGCGGATGCTGATGGTGCCGCTTTCGGCGAGCGCGGATGACGCGACGATGACGAGGGCGGCGAGAGCGAGGAGGCCGGTCTTCAGTCCGGAAAGAAATCGCATGCTGTGTTCTCCTTCAAGGCAAGTTCAAGGCAAGGCGCGTGCGCGCCGATCGACTCAGGAATCTACGCCAGGCGTGTCCAGCCGGCGACGGCGCGTCGCGCCTCACCCAAAGAAATCTTGCCCTCGGCGCGCGTGGCACGCACCCGGCCAAGCGGTCGCCGGCGCATTTCCTAGCAAGGTCGACTTGACCCCGCTTCAAAGGAAATCCGCCGATTCACCGCCTTGAGCAAATTCCGATCCCAAAAGCGCCACCTGCTCTTGCGGATTTGCGCTAGCGCACCCGCGACCAGGTGACCGACTTGCAGATCAAGCCGCCCAGCACGCAGCCGGCCGTCGTCAGCGTCGCGCCGCTGAGCGTCATGGTGCCCTTGTAGGTCTTGCCGTCCGCCGGATCGAGGGCGGTGCCGGACCAGCTGTTCGCGCCCGACGGCTTCATGTCGTAAAAGACGCGCTGGCCGATCTTCGATTTTGTTTCGACGCCCGGCTTGAGCCAGGCGATGGTGCCGCACAGCGCGCCGCCGCACGGGGCGAAGCGCACCTGCGAATTGCCGTTGTCGCGCAGCCAGACTCCGTTCACGTCGTCGGCGCGCGCGGTGCCCGCGCCGAGCGCCGCGCCGACAAGCGCGAGCATCAAAATCGTCCTACCAATCATGGCTTTCCTCCCGACATGTTTCGTTGGCGGCATCCGCATGCCGTCCCCCGCGATCAAGCGCGTGAGCCATTCTGCCCATGAAACGCGGCAAGTGGAAGCTCGCTCGTTCGTCTCCACAATGGCTGTTTTCCGCATCGGAGGGTGGCGCCGACACAATGGCCGGGCGCGCGGCGCGCCGACCGCGCGGAAATCGCCCCCGGGCGCGGCCAGACGCCAGATCGTTCAGCCGCCATTCAACTTCGTCCGTGTATGGGTGGCGGGCGAGGCGCTATCGGCCTCGCGCACGCAAGCGGCGCCGGGATGGGCCGGTTGGGCCCGAGGCGGCGGCCTCGCGCGGGAGCCGTATTTTCGCCCCGTTTTTTCGCTGGCATGATAGGATGTTCACGCGAAGCGGCGTGTTGGGCGTGACGAGGAAATTGAACCAATTCGGGTCCGCCGGACCCCTTGTCGGAGACAGCAACATGAAAAAGGCATTCACAGCGTTCCTGGCGATCGCGGCCGTGGCCGGAACGCTCGCGGCGACGACGACGGACGCGGACGCCCAGTGGCGCCGGCGCGGCCCGCCTCCGGGCGCGGTCATCGGCGGACTCGCGGCGGGCGCGCTGCTCGGCGCGGCGATCGCCGGCGGCGGCCCGGGCTATTATTACGGCCCCGGCCCCTATTACTACGGTCCCGGCCCGGTGGTCGTGGAAGATCCCGGCTGCCGCATCGTGCGCCGGCGGGTGTGGGACGAATATCGCGGCATCTGGGTGGTGCGCCGCGTCGAGGTCTGCGGCTGATCGCGGACGGCTTTCGCGGGGTTTCGTCCACGCGATGGGTTCAAAACGAGCTTCGAAGTCCGGCGGGGTCTTCTCCGCCGGATTTTGTTTTTCCAGCGCGGGCGCGATGACGCTTCGACGCGGGCAGGCACATGAGGCGCGATAAGCGCCGCGCTCATCTCCCCGCTTGCAGCGCGCGCAGAACGTCCGCGCTCGGCCAGCAGTCCGGCGCGAGGCCGCTCGCCTTCTGAAACGCGCCGACCGCCGCGCGCGTCTTCATGCCGGCCTTGCCGTCGAGCTTGTCCTGATAGAGGCCGACGCGCGCGAGATGTCGCTGCATCGCCTCGACGTCGGCGGTGCGCAACTGCGTCGTCCTGCTCCACGGCGTTTCGAACGGCCGCGCCCCGCCGATGCGGTCGGACAGGTGGCCGACGAAAAGCACATACAGGTCGGAGAAATTGTATTCCTTGATGACGAAGTAGTTGCGCGTGGTCAGAAACGCCGGGCCGCCGCGCCCTTCGGGCTGGAGCAGCGAGGCGGGTTCGGCAAGCTCGCTCGCGCCGAGGCGGCGATCGTGCGCGGGCGCGAAGCCCGCGCGCACCCACTCCCCGATCGGGCGCGTCACTTCCGGCACGCCGTCGGTGCAATCGGCGTCGCGCGGCGCGCGCACCTCGTAAGCCCAGCGCAGGCCAGGCTGCCAGCCCTTGGCGACGAGCTGCCGCGCGGCGGAGGCGAGCGCGTCGGGCACCGAGGTCCAGATGTCGCGATGACCGTCGCCGTCGAAATCGATCGCGTGCTTGTAGAACTCCGACGGCAGGAACTGCGTCAGCCCCATCGCGCCCGCCCATGAGGCGCGCATGTCCTTGAGCGCGACGTGCCCCTCCTGCAAAATCTTCAGCGCCAGCACGAACTCCTCGCGAAACTGCGCCTTGCGCCGGCCGACATAGGCCTGCGTCGCCAGCACGCGGATCGCGTTGTGCGGCAGCGCGTGGCGGCCGAAATCCGTCTCGCGCCCCCAGATCGCCAGCACCACCGACGAGGGCACGCCGAAACGCTGTTCGATCGCCGCCAGCGTGGGCCCGTGCTTTTTTCGCAGCTCCCGCGCGTGCGCCGCCAGACGCGCGATGCTCGTCTCCCGCACATAATCGGAGGGCACCTGCACGAACTCGGCCTGCGGCGGCGCCGAGGAAGGCGCGCGCCCCGGCAGGACCAGATCGGGAAGCTTGTAATCGGGCTCAAGTCCGCGCGTCGCGGCCTCGAACGTCGCGCGCGAGACGCCGGCCGCCTTGGCCTCCGGCCACAGCGAGGCGATGTATTGCGCGAAGGCGGCGTCCGCCGCGCGCGCCTGATTCGCCGGCGCCGCCGCGCCGACCGCGACGAACGCCACGAGCACTTGTGCCGTCAGCGCGCGAGCAAACCACATCGGGCATATCTCCGGACATCGCATGAACATTCGCCGAACACGGACGAATCGGAAACAGAGAGTGGACGGTAAAGAAGAGTTTAACGGGGCGAGAAAATCAACGCCGCGATCATTTTTTCGTCGCCGCGCCGGCGGATTTGATCACGGCGGCGCGCGCGGCCTTGAGCCTTACGCTGTAGTCGGCGGCGAACGGCTCGTCGAGATGTTCCTCGAGCGCGGCGAAGAGCGCCCACAGCGCGGGAATCTCGGCGTTGTGCTCGACCGCCGCGTCGATCGGCTCGCCGTCGCACTCATCCATCACGCGCGAGAGAAACTCGAACAGCGTCAGCGCGACGGATCGGTCGAGGGGGAGGGATATGGTCCGGCCGTCCGCGCTCATGGTGGTTCGCCTCCCGCGCCTTGCGGCCTCGACAGCTAGTGTATATGTTGATAATATACAGGAACATGAAAATCAACCTCGCGGACATTGTCGGCTTCGAGTGGGACGCGGGCAACGCCCGCAAAAGCGCGGACAGGCACGGCGTCAGCCAAAGCGAGGCCGAGCAGGTGTTCCTGAACCGGCCGCTCATCATGGTGGAGGATGCGAGCCACTCCGCCAGGGAAACGCGCTTCAATGCCCTCGGACGATCGAGCGATGGGCGTCGGCTTCACGTCACCTTCACGCTGCGCGGCGGCGCGACGTTGATCCGGGTCATTTCCGCGCGAGACATGAACCGCAAGGAGCGCATGCTTTATGAAAGCGAAGGCCATGAAAAAGAAGCTTAAGCCAATTCCGAAGTTCAAGAACGAGGCCGAGGAACGAAAGTTCTGGGAGACGCGCGACTCGACCGAATATCTCGACTGGAGCAAGGCCGTGCGCGTGACCTTTCCGAACCTCAAGCCGTCGACGACGGCGATCTCGCTGCGCCTGCCGGTGAGCCTGCTTGAACAGATCAAGGTCGCCGCCAACAAGCGCGACGTGCCGTATCAATCGCTGATCAAGATGTGGCTGGCGGAGAAGGTGGGGTGAACGGATTTTGGCAGCAAGCCTATATTGGAGAATTCAGATGCCCGATAACTCAAGAAAAGAAACGATCGGATGGGGATTTGGAGGCATTCTGTCGATCGTCTTCTTGATTGGACTTGCAGCCGTTACGCTGATCGGCGGTTTCGCGTATCTCGCACCTGAGGAAGCAAAACAACTCGGCCAGATCGGTGATTTTGTTGGAGGTCTGCTGAACCCTTTCCTGACATTTCTCACGTTTATCGGCCTACTGCTCACATTGCGTCTGCAAAAACAGGAACTTGTCCTCACACGCATCGAACTTGAACGTTCGGCTAATGCACTGGAAAATCAACTAACTGCTCTTAAACAACAAAGTTTTGAAAACACGTACTTTCGCCTGTTAGAATTACACAATTCAATCGTCAATTCCATTGATCTCGTTCGTAACGAAAAACGAACGCAAGGGCGCGATTGTTTTGCTGTATTCTATCAACGCCTCAAGGGAAAATATACTGTAACGTGCAGAGTTCGTTCGGCTCTCGGCAGGGATGAGCAATTGAGGGAAAGTTATGACGCTTTTTGGCCTGAACATCAGCTGGAACTAGGTCATTATTTTCGGTATCTATTTAACGTTATTCGGTTCATCGATAGTAATCCTAAAAGCGATCCGTTCTATATTAAGCTATTACGCTCTCAACTATCAGATCAGGAATTGCTTTTGCTTTTCTATAATTGCCTTTCGACCCAAGGAACAAAATTCAAAGAATATGCTGAAAAATATGCGCTATTCGACAACATGCCGACGGATAGACTTCTGGATCCATCACATAAAGATCGCTTCAATGTCTCCGCATTCGGCGAACACTCAACCAACTGAGGTGCCCCCTCACCTTGTCAGCTTCTTGTACTTCAACCGATGCGGGATGATCGTGTCCGTTCCCAGCCGGCGCATCTTGTCCTTCTCGTAGTCCTGGAAGTTGCCCTCGAACCATTCGATATGCGCGTCGTCCTCGAAGGCGAGGATGTGGGTGGCGATGCGGTCGAGGAACCAGCGGTCGTGGCTGATGATCACGGCGCAGCCGGCGAAATCCTCCAGCGCCTCCTCCAGCGCGCGCAGCGTGTCGACGTCGAGGTCGTTGGTCGGCTCGTCGAGCAGCAGCACGTTGGCCCCCGACTTGAGCATCTTGGCCAGATGCACGCGGTTGCGCTCGCCGCCGGAGAGCTGGCCCACCTTCTTCTGCTGGTCGGCGCCCTTGAAGTTGAACGCCGAGCAGTAGCCGCGCGAGTTCACCTCGCGCTTGCCGAGATAGATGATGTCGTTGCCGCCGGAGATTTCCTCCCACACGCTTTTCTTGCCGTCGAGCGCGTCGCGCGACTGGTCGACATAGCCCAGATGCACGCTCTCGCCGATGGTGATCGTGCCGGCGTCCGGCTTTTCCGCGCCCGTGATCATGCGGAACAGCGTCGTCTTGCCGGCGCCGTTCGGGCCGATGACGCCGACGATGCCGCCGGCGGGCAGCTTGAAGGTCAGCGCGTCGATCAGCAGGCGGTCGCCGAAGCCCTTGCTCACGCCGTCGAAGGCGACGACGTTTTGGCCCAATCGTTCCGCCACCGGAATGACGATCTGCGCGGTGGTCGGCGCCCTTTCCGAAGCCTTCGCCAGCAAATCCTCGTAGCGCTGATAGCGCGCCTTGGATTTCGCCTGCCGCGCCTTCGGGCTGGCGGCGACCCATTCCTGTTCGCGCGCGAGCGTTCGCTGGCGCGATTCTTCCTCGCGGCCTTCTTGGAGCAGGCGCTTCTGCTTCTGCGCGAGCCAGGAGGTGTAGTTGCCCTCGTAGGGAATGCCGCGGCCGCGATCGAGTTCGAGAATCCACCCCGTGACGTTGTCGAGGAAGTAGCGGTCGTGGGTGACGATCAGGATCGCGCCGGGATAGTTGCGCAGATGGCCTTCGAGCCAGGCGACGCTTTCGGCGTCGAGATGGTTGGTCGGTTCGTCGAGCAGCAACAGATCGGGCTGCGAGAGAAGCAGCCGGCACAGCGCGACGCGGCGGCGCTCGCCGCCCGAGAGCTTGGTCACGTCGGCGTCGTCCGCCGGACAGCGCAGCGCGTCCATCGCCTGATCGACCTTGCTGTCGAGATCCCACAGCCCCTTGGCCTCGATCTCATCCTGCAGCCGGGTCATCTCGTCGGCGGTTTCGTCGGAATAGTTGACCGCGAGCTCGTTGTAGCGGTCGAGGACCGCCTTCTGCGCGGCGACGCCTTCCATCACGTTCTCGCGCGCGGTCTTGGCCGGATCGAGCTGTGGCTCCTGTTCGAGATAGCCGACGCGCGCGCCCTCGGCGACCCAGGCCTCGCCGTTATATTCCTTGTCGATGCCGGCCATGATGCGCAGCAGCGTCGACTTGCCCGAGCCGTTGACGCCGAGCACGCCGATCTTGGCGTCGGGGTAGAAAGACAGGTGAATATTGTCGAGAACCTTGCGGTTGCCCGGATAGGTCTTCGACAGGCCCTGCATGTGATAGATGAACTGTCTGGCCATGTCGGGCCGCGCTCCGCTTGTCTTGGTCGTGAATGAAAGGTCGCGCTGATGTAGCGGCGCCAAGGCCAAAGGGCAAGGCGCGGCGGGCGGATTTGAGCGCCGCGCGGGCATCCGCGCGTCGTCCGGCGCGCGGCGCGCTAGCCGGCGGCGGCCGTCTCTCCGGTCAGGCTATTCCACCAGGAATCGACCGCGGCGACATCGGCCTCGACGAAGGCCGACAGCGGCCCGGCGAATTCGCGCCAGGCGTCCACCACCGACGGCGTCACCGATGTCAGCACCGGCAGTTCGGCGGCGATCGCGGCGCGGAAGGCGTCGCTCAAACCGCCGCGCGCGGCTTCCTGCTTGCCGAATTTGGAGAGGATGACGATGTCGGCGCCCTCGCGCACCGCGCGCTCGACGGCGGCGCAGGCATCGGCCAGCCCGCCGGAATCGAGATTGCACGAGGTCGATCCGCTGCCGAGATCCTGCGAGATCGAATAGGTCTTGCCGGTGGTCAGATCGCGCAGCGCGTAATGCCCGCAGGGTCCGCCGACGTCGCTCGCCGGCACCTCGATCACCCCGGCCACGCGCACGCCGCGCGCGGACAGCCGCGCCGCGCAGCGCGCGATCATGTCCCTGACCGCGTCGCCCGACGCGCCCTTGAGCGCGATCACGCGCTGGGAATTTTCATCGAATTCGACCATTGTCGTCATCCCCGCGGCATGTCTCCGGCCGAAAGCCGGCCGCCCGCCACGCGGCCCAACCTATCTCACAAGCCGGGCGCCGATGCAGCCCAAATCTTGGGGTGGCCGGCGCATGCCGCCCGCCGACGCCGGCCCGCCGCCGACGCCCGGGACCCTCCCCGGCTTGGCCCGACGCTTGCGCTTGCAAGGCGCATCCGTGCAAGCGAGCATGGAGATGCCCCGAGGTCCGTGAGGGCGTTCCGCCCGCTTTCCTGGATTTCGCCGCCCGTCCCCGCCGCCAGCTTCGCCACTTTAGAAGAGGCCCGCCAACCGATGACACTCCGCTGCGCCATTCTCGACGACTACCAGAACGTCGCGCTCCGCCTCGGCGACTGGCGGCGCCTCGACGACCGGCTCGACATCCGCGTATTCACCGAACCCTTCGCGACGCCCGATGAGGCCGCCCGCGCGCTCGCCGACTTCGACATCGTCTGTCTGATGCGCGAACGCACGCCCTTCCCGCGCGCGATGTTCGACGCGCTGCCTAGGCTTCGCCTCCTCGTCACCTCCGGCATGCGCAACGCCGCGATCGACATGGCGGCCGCGGCCGATCACGGCGTCACCGTCTGCGGCACCGGCTATGTCGGCGCGCCCACGGCCGCGCTCGCGATCGGACTGATGCTCGAACTCACCCGCGGCATCGGCTTCGAGAACGCGCGCATGAAGGCGGGCGAGCCCTGGCAGATCACCCTGGGGCGAGACGTCGAGGGATGGACGCTCGGCGTCATCGGCCTCGGCAAGCTCGGCGCGCGCGTCGCCGCCATCGCCAGCGCGCTCGGCATGAAGGTCATCGCCTGGAGCCAGAACCTGACGCGCGAACGCTGCGAGGCCGCCGGGGTCGGATTCGTCTCCAAGGAGGAACTCCTGCGCGCGGCCGATGTCGTCAGCATCCATCTGATCCTGAGCCAGCGGACGCGCGGGCTGATCGGCGCCGCCGACCTCGCCTTGATGAAACCGACCGCCTATCTCATCAACACCGCGCGCGCCGCGATCGTGGAGGAAGACGCGCTGATCGAGGCGTTGCGCGCGCGCCGCATCGCCGGCGCCGGGCTCGACGTGTTCTGGCGTGAGCCGCTGCCGCGCGATCATGCGCTGCGCGCGCTCGACAATGTCGTGCTCACGCCGCATCTCGGCTACGTGACGGAAGAAGGCTACCGCCGCTTCTACACGGACATGGTCGACGCGATCGGCGCCTGGATGGACGGCGCGCCCGCGCGGGTGATCGAGTGAAGGTTACCGCGTCAACTGGCGCGGCGGCTGCAGCGGTTCGGCCGCGATCGCTCCGCCACCGCCCGAACGCGGCGTCGACGGGCCGACCGATGCCGTCGCCGGCCCCTCGGCGCCCGGAAGAACGACGACGCGGGTCCCCGGCTTCACGCGCTCGTAGAGATCCTCGACATCCTCGTTGAGGAGACCGAAGCAGCCCGACGACACCCGCTTGCCGATGGTCGAGGGCTGGTTGGTGCCGTGGATGCGGTAGACGGTGTTGCCGAGATAGAGCGCGCGCGCGCCGAGCGGATTGCCCGCGCCGCCCGCCATGAAGCGCGGCAGATAGGGCTGGCGCTCGATCATCTCGGTCGGCGGATGCCAATCCGGCCATTCGACTTTCTTGGTGATCTTCTGCACGCCGGACCAGCGGAAGCCGTCGCGGCCGACGCGGATGCCGTAGCGGATCGCGCGCGTGCTATCGAGCACGTAGTACAAATAGGTGTTGGCGGTATCGACGATGATGGTGCCGGACGGCTCCTTGGTCGCGAACGGCACTTCCTGGCGCTTGAGATGCGGCGGCAGTTCCTTGGGCGTGCCGACCTCGGGCCGGTCTTCCGGCGGCAGCAGCGACAGCGCTCCGGTCGTGTCGGCGGAGGGCGCGGCATTCGCCTGCGGACGGCCACCGTTCCCGGGACCGATATCGCGCGGGGGCAGCGGCGGGCGCATCGGCGAATCGTCGGGATAGATGAAGCGAGGGCCGCGATCGCCGGGGGTGCGCTCGACATAGTCCCGCTCGACGCGAGGCGGCGGAATGCCGGCCGGGCGCTCGAAGCGCGGGTCGTCGGGCATCACGCGCGGAGGCATCGCCCGCCCGGGCGGTGGCAGCACGTCGTCGTCGAGCGCGTCGAAGTCCGGCCCGTCGTCGGGAAATGGCTGGCCTGGAAGCCGATAGTCCGGGGGATAGGCGGCCGGCGGCGGTAGCGATTGGGCGATCGCCGGCCCGCCCGCGATCCCGCAGGCGAGGACGATCATCAAATGGAAGGTGCTGATTTTCATTGGCCCATTCTACCGGAAAGCCGCGAGCGGATCGTTAACGTTCAGATCGTGCATCATCGCGGCACATTCAAGACTTTTTCGGGAAATCGAGCCCGATAACCGGCAGAAATGATCGTTTTTGCGCCCCGTTCGGAGGGTTTCGGGGCCCGAAACGTTCCCGCCTGGGGACGCCGCCACGCGTCGCGGCGCGGGCGTCGTTCCCGGCGCGGGCAACATGAGGCGATCGGCGTGCCAGGGACCGCTCAGCGTCGCGATGATGGCGGTCGCGCCGAGAATCGTGGCGCGCCGGTCACGCGCGACGACCAAATCGCGGCGCCGCCGGATTCTTGCATCGCGTCGGCATGCCTGCGCTATCCTGTTCGGAAGTGATTCGTGCGCGGTTCGAGCGACTCGTTCGGCGAGTTTGACGCGCGGGATTGTTGCTTAAGCTGATATTGTGTGTGCTGGCGTTGTTTGTGTTGGCGTTGTGTGTGCTGGCGTTGCGTGACTTTCATCGCGACCACTCCTCGCGCCGGCCACCCGAGCCTTTCGGCGGGCGCCGCGTTCAACATTTGGACGACGAGCGATGCTTCCCGGACTGCGGTTCTTTTCCGCCTTGATTGTTCTGGCGATCGCGATCGTGACCTTCGCGCTCGGCGCGGCGGCATTGTTGCGTTCGACGCATGGCGAATTCGTCGGCGTGCAGACGTCGTGGACTGCGCGCGAGCCGGGATTGACGCAGCGTTGGGACGCGGTGCTGCCAACCATCGCCGTCCTCAGGGTGGAACCCGTCGCCCAAGCGCCGACGACCGCCGCCAGGCCGGGCGCGGATGCCGCCTCGCAAGACGCCGCCTCGCCGGATGACGCGTCACGCGAGGCCGCGTCCGACGCGGCAAGACTCGCGGACCCGCGAGTAGGCGCCCCCGCCTCGCCCGAGCCGAACAACGCGGCGACGCAAGCGGCGACCGAGCCAGCCAAAATTGTCGCGGCCGCGCCGGACCGAACCGAACCGGCCGCGACCGCCATTCCAGCGGTGGTTTCGACGGGAGCCGCCACTGTCGCGGCAGATCCGAAGCCGGCCGCCGCGTCCGCTCCGCCCGACCCACGCGAGGTTGCGGCGGCCGACGCGCCCTCGACACCGTCCGACCCGATGATCCCCGACCCACCGTTCGCGCTGAGCGAAATGGCAACGCCCTTCGAGGCGACCGGGAGCCTTCCGCCGGAAATGGGCAGGCTCCCCGAAGCCAAGAAGGAAGAGGTCGAAGCGGCGCCGCGATTCCGGCGCTCGCGGCTGAACGCGCGGCGTCACCTCGCCAATCGCAAGCGCGCGCAGGCGATCGCCCGGCAGGCCGAGAAGTCGGCGACGCCGCTATTCCCACTCTTCAATTTCTGATCATTCAGTTCCGCGTTCGGTTTTCCGCCGGCCGAACGCCGCGCCGCCCGGCGTTCACCGAGTTCCGCCTCACGCCGGACCGGTCGCGATCTCGGGGCCACCCGGCAATCCCCATTCGGCCCACGATCCGTCATAGACCGCGCCAAGGTCGACGCCGAGCCGCGCGAGCGCGAGCGTAATCGTCGCCGCGCTGATCCCGGAACCGCATGTCGTCACGATCGGCCGGCCCAGGTCGACGCCGGCGTCGGCGAAAAGCCGGCGCAACTCCGACGCAGACTTGAACACGCCGGTGTCCGCGTCGGCGAAGATCGGATACGGCATGCAGCGGCTGCCGGGAATGCGGCCCGATCGCCGCCCCGGCCAGGGCTCGGGCGCGGCGCCCTCGAAACGCTCGCGGCTGCGCGCGTCGATCACCTGCTCGGCGCGCGTGTCGATATTGGCGACGAGATCGGCCATGCCGCGCACGCGCGCGGGATCGAAGCGCGCCCGATAGCGGCCCGCCGCGGCCGGCTCGTTCCGGCCCGACTCGACCGGGCGACCTTCGGCGAGCCATTTCTTCATGCCGCCGTCGAGCACGAAAACGGCGCGATGACCGAAAGCGCGGAACGTCCACCAGACGCGCGGCGCGCCCATATAGCCGCCCGCATCGTAGACGACGACAACATCGTCATTGCCGATACCGAGCGCGGCGACGGCGCCGGCGAACTCATCCGCCGTCGGCAGCATATGCGGCAGCGGACTGGCGCGATCGGCGACCGCGTCGATGTCGAAGAACAGCGCGCCCGGCAGATGACGCGCCGAATAATCCTCGGCCACCGTTGGCGTCGCGCCCGGCAATTTGTAGCCGGCATCGAGGAGATGAAGACGCGGCTCACCCGCGCGCGATCGTCCAGGGCGCGTTTGATCAAGCCGCGCGGCCAGCCATTCGCTCGTCACCAACGGATCGGTCTTCGTCATCCGGCTTCACCCCGCTCCATCGCCGCGTTTCGCGCGCCGTCAGGCATGCTGGCCGCCGTCGCGCGGCGCGTGCGGCTCGACCTTCTCGATCGGACCGCCGCCTTCGCGCCAGGCCTTGAAGCCGCCGCCCATATGCGCCACCGGCGCAAGCCCCATCTCCTTGGCTACCTTCGCGGCGAGCGCGGAGCGCCAGGCGCTGGCGCAATAGAACAGAAACAGCGCGTCGCGCTGAAAGACCGGCTTGGCGTAGGGACTTTCCGGGTCGATCCAGAATTCGAGCATGCCGCGCGGACAATGGAATGCGCCCGGGATGCGTCCCTCGCGTTCAAGCTCGCGCCGGTCGCGCAAATCGACCAGCACGACGTCGTCGCGCCCGATATTGCCTTGCGGATAGCGCCGCAGCGCCTCGGCCGCCTCGATCGTCTCGATCACGCCATTGGCTTCGGCGAGCATCGCCTTGTAGCCGCGCCGGATGGTCAGGGGCATGATGTCCTTCCCGATGATGATGAATCGAACGTCGCGGCTAGTGGAGTGGATTTGACATTCGCTACCGGAATGCGCGCTAGCGCACCAGTTCCTTCATGGCGCCCTCGAGACCCTCGAGCGTCAGCGGGAACATGCGGTTGGTGAACAGGCGCCGCACCAGCATGACCGATTCGGTATAGCGCCAGTGATCTTCCCGTACCGGGTTGAGCCACACCGCGTGCGGATAGGTGCGCGTGACGCGTTCGAGCCACACGCTGCCCGGCTCCTCGTTCATGTGCTCGACCGAACCGCCCGGCATCAGGATTTCGTACGGCGACATCGAGGCGTCGCCGACGAAGATGACCTTGTAGTCGTGCGGGAAGGTATGCAGCACGTCCCAGGTCGGCGTGCGATCGGTGTAGCGGCGATGGTTGTCCTTCCACACGCCCTCGTAGAGGCAATTGTGGAAATAGAAATATTCCATGTGCTTGAATTCGGATTTCGCCGCCGAGAACAGTTCCTCGACCTGCGCGATGTGCCAATCCATCGAGCCGCCGATGTCGAAGAACAACAGCACCTTGACCGCGTTGCGCCGCTCGGGGCGCATGTGCAGATCGAGGTAGCCGTGATTGGCGGTCTCGCGGATGGTGGTGTCGAGATCGAGTTCGTCGGGCGCGCCGGTGCGCGCGAATTTGCGCAGGCGGCGCAGCGCGATCTTGATGTTGCGCGTGCCGAGCTCGACATTGCCGTCGAGGTCCTTGAACTCGCGCTTGTCCCACACCTTGACGGCCCGGTTGTTGCGGTTGCCGTCCTGGCCGATGCGGATGCCTTCCGGATTGTAGCCATAGGCGCCGAACGGCGAGGTGCCTCCCGTGCCGATCCATTTCGAGCCGCCCTGATGGCGGCCCTTCTGCTCCTTCAGCCGCTCGCGCAGCGTCTCCATCAGCTTGTCCCAGCCGAGCGCCTCGATCTGCTTCTTCTCCTCCTCGGTGAGGTATTTCTCGGCGAGCTTCTTGAGCCATTCGGCGGGAATGTCGGCCCGCTCGATCGCTTGCAACAGTCCCTCGATGCCCTTGAATGTCGCGCCGAACACCCGGTCGAACTTGTCCAGGTTGCGCTCGTCCTTCACCAGCGCGGCGCGCGACAAATAGTAGAAGTCCTCGACGGAATAGCCGGCGAGGTCGGCGTCGAGCGCCTCCATCAAGGTGAGATATTCGCGCAGCGTGACCGGCACCTCGGCGTCGCGCAGCGCGGTGAAAAAGCGGAGAAACATCGGCTCATGTTTGGCAACCGCGCCGGCAAGGTCAAGAGGCGAATTGGGCCCGGCGACGACCGAATTCCGGGGCGGGCATGGCGGAAAACCGGCCGCGCGGCGTGATTGCCGCCTGGATTTCGGTCGACTCTGGACGGCGGGGGTCTAGGATCAAGCGGTGTCATCGGCCGCGCGTGGGGCGACGGCCGTGTTTCACACCAACGCGCGAGGGTCGGTCATGGGCATTGAATCAATTGTTGTTTGGATCATCGTCGGCGCCATCGCCGGCTGGATCGCTGGTCTCATCGTCAAGGGCGCCGGCTTCGGACTTATCGGCAATATCGTCGTCGGCATCATCGGCGCCTTCGTCGCCGGCTGGCTGCTGCCGCGGCTCGGCATCAGCATCGGCGGGGGGATCATCGCCGCGATCATCAATGCCGCGATCGGCGGCATCATCGTCCTCGTCATCCTGTCGCTCATCCGGCGGGGTTGAACGCCGCGTAAAATCGACTGGAACGGGAACGGCCGCGCGAGCGGCCGTTCTTGTTTTTTGGCGAGCGGGATTCTAGAGCATTCGCCAAGCGAAAGAATGTCGTCTCGCGGAACAGGGAAATGGCCCGGATTCAAGGTCTTGAGCACGTCCTCCAGGCGATAGCGGTTGCCACTTTCGCGGAATTTGCTCTAGGTTGACCGCCCCCACCGGCGAAGGATGCTCCATGCGCTTTTCGGGTACCAAGGATTACGTCGCCACCGACGATCTCAAGATCGCGGTCAACGCCTCGATCGTTTTGGAACGTCCGCTGCTGGTCAAGGGCGAGCCGGGAACCGGCAAGACCGTGCTCGCCGAGGAGGTCGCCAAGGCGATCGGCGCGCCGCTTCTGACCTGGCACATCAAGTCGACCACCAAGGCGCAGCAAGGACTCTACGAATACGACGCCGTGTCGCGCCTGCGCGACAGCCAGCTCGGCGATCCGCGCGTCTCCGACATCGCCAACTACATCAAGCGCGGCAAGTTGTGGGACGCGTTCACCGCCGAGGCGCGCCCCGTCCTTCTGATCGACGAGATCGACAAGGCCGACATCGAGTTCCCCAACGACCTGCTGCTCGAACTCGACCGCATGGAATTCCACGTCTACGAGACCGGCGAAACCATACGCGCGGCCAAGCGACCGATCGTCGTCATCACCTCGAACAACGAGAAGGAACTGCCGGACGCCTTCCTGCGGCGCTGTTTCTTCCACTACATCAAGTTCCCCGACGCCGAGACCATGCACCAGATCATCGACGTGCATTTCCCGGACATCAAGAAGCGTCTGGTCGAGGAGGCGCTGCGCATCTTCTTCGAGGTCCGCGACGTGCCGGGCCTGAAGAAGAAGCCGTCGACATCGGAACTGCTCGACTGGCTCAAGCTTCTGCTCAACGAGGACATCTCGCCGGACATGCTGCGCGAGCGCGATCCCAAGAAGCTGATCCCGCCCCTGCACGGCGCGCTGCTCAAGAACGAGCAGGACGTGCATCTGTTCGAGCGGCTTGCCTTCCTCAACCGCCGCGGCAACTGAGCCGGCGGCGTCAGCGCCGCCCGCGTCGTTGCGTCAGCCTTTCAGGCGCTTGTTGCACTCGCTGTAGTAGCCGCCGCCCTTCTGGATCCAGTTCATGCCGCCATTGGCGTTCTTTTCCTTGTTGGCGTTGTACTGGTCGAGGCACGTATGCATGCGCCCCTTGCTCTCCTTTTCCTTGGCGTATTTCGCGGAGATCGCCTTCGGATAGGTCGCCTTGGAAGGATCGCCCTTCGGCGCGTCCTTGTCGGACTTTTCGGATTTCGCGCTCTTGTCCGACTTCTCGGATTTGGCGTCCTTGTCGGACGAGGGCTTCTCCTCCTTCGCCGACTTGGCCTTCTTGTCGGACTTCTCGGCCGCCGGCGCGGCCTCGGTGCCGCATTCGGCCTTGCGGAAGTCGTTCCAGCTCATGCCCTTGAGCGTGTCGGCCTTCTTGGCCGCGTTGTATTTCGCGCTGCACTCTTCCATCGTCAGAGCGCTCGCGCCGGTCGGCGCGACAAGCGCGGCGCCGGCAATGCCGGTGAACAGAGCGGCGGCAATCAACCCGCGATTCATCTTGCGATCCCCTTTGATCCCATGCGCGGCGGACCGTCCCGCCGGTCAATCAGGACAAGCAGTCTAGCAGAAAGCCGCTCGAAGTCAGGATCGACCGAAGTCAGAATCTCGCGCCGCCCGCCCGTCAGCGCCGGTGGCGGACCCGCCTGCCCTTCCGGCTTTTCTTCGTCACCGGCGACGCGATGGCGCTCAGCGCCAGCGGCAAGGCCTGCTCGCCGTAATTCGTCTGGTTGACGACGAAGCACTGGTAATAAAGGTCGGCGGGAATGGCCTTGCTGGTCGCGCATTGATGGAACGCCGCGAGCTGTTCCTCGGTACGGTAGGTCGTGTACGGCCCGATCAGATAGCGGCCCGAGCCGTCGAACGAGCCGCCGACGCGGTCGATCTTGCCGACAAGCGAGGGCTCGACGGCGAGAATCGCGTCGCGCAGCGCGTCGCCCTCGACGAAGCTGTCCGGGAGCTGGTCGAAGGGGCCATCGAGCTCGTTGTTGACGCGGGAATTGGCCTCGAACACGCCGATGAGGATTTTCCGATTCAGCCTCAGATCGAGATAGTAGGCGAAGCCCGTGCGCACGCCGATGAGGATGCGGTTGGTGTAGGACGCGGGGCGGAACTGGTCCGGCACCTTGACGGTCTCGTCGAGGATGTAGTGGAAGATCTTCAGCTTCGGATTGAACATCAGGAAGAAGCGGATGCCGGAATCGTCGAACACCGGCCCGAGATATTTCTCGTCCGGACCGACGGCGTGGGGCGGCGGCGTCACCGCGGCGAGATCGTTGAGCTCGAACACCACCGACTTTTCGAGATAGGTCACGCGGTAGACCAGGCGGTCGATCTTCTCGACCTTGACTCCGTCGGCCTCGGTGAAGACGTTGTAGGTCAGCGGCGCGTCCGCCTTCCATTCCTGCAGATCCTCGAAATAGGCGAAATGCAGCTTGCCGCTGTCGCGGTCCATCATGTCGAGGCGGATGTTGCCGGCGTAGCGGACGCCCTGATTGTAGAACTTGAAGTAGTAATAGCTTTCGGTCGGATAGACCTTCACGCGGTCCGGCAGGCTGCCGAGCACGAATTCGAACATCGCCTTCGGATTGGCGAGCGGCAGCGCGGTCTCGTTGGTGATGTCCTCGATGAGTTGCTGCCCGGTATAGAGCCGCGGCTTGGTCGGCTCGGCCGCCCGCGCCGGAGACATCGATGGCATCGGCACCGATGCCATCGACAGCAGCAGGAGCAAGACGCCGGCCGCCACGCGCGGAAGGACGAAGCCGCGCGCCGAAGCATTCACGGCTTTCGCGGCAACGTCAGCCTCAGGCAAACCCGTGATCCGCACCACTACATCTTCGGCCCGCCGCCGGGCGGCTGCTTTGCGGAGCCAGGAGGCGCATGCTTCTTCGCCGATCCCGGCGGGAAGTGTTGCTTCACCGAACCCGGCGGCTGGTGCAGCTTCACCGAGCCCGGAGGCATATGCTTCGGTCCCGCTGATCCCGGAGGCTGATGCAGCTTAATCGACCCCGGCGGCTGGTGCAGCTTGATCGAGCCCGGAGGCTGATGCAGCTTCACCGAACCCGGCGGCTGATGCAGCTTAATCGACCCCGGAGGCTGGTGCAGCTTAATCGACCCCGGAGGCTGGTGCAGCTTAATCGACCCCGGAGGCTGGTGCAGCTTAATCGAGCCCGGAGGCTGGTGCAGCTTAATTGACCCCGGAGGCTGGTGCAGCTTGATCGAGCCCGGAGGCTGGTGCAGCTTAATCGACCCCGGAGGCATATGCTTCGGTCCCGCCGACCCAGGCGGCTGATGCAGCTTTATCGAGCCCGGCGGGAAGTGCTTGATCGACCCCGGCGGCAGATGTTTCACCGACCCGGGCGGGAAGTGCTTGATCGAGCCCGGCGGCAGATGCTTCACCGATCCCGGCGGGAAGTGCTTGATCGAGCCCGGCGGCAGATGCTTCAGCGAACCCGGCGGGAAATGCTTCACCGATCCCGGCGGGAAGTGTTTGATCGAGCCGGGCGGGAAATGCTTGATCGATCCCGGCGGCAGGTGCTTCAGCGAACCTGGCGGGAAGTGCTTGATCGAGCCAGGCGGGAAATGCTTGATCGATCCCGGCGGGAAATGCTTGATCGAGCCGGGCGGCCAATGCTTGATCGAACCGGGCGGCCAATGACCCACCGAGCCCGCCGGCCAATGCGATCCCCAACGAAGATGGCTCATCGCCGGCCAGTGCGAGCCGTAGCGATAATGACTGTACTCGACGCGATGGGAGGCGAACCGGCCGTGGCTGATGCTCGGCGCGTGGCCTTCCTCGTAGATGATGACCGGCGGCGGCGCCATCACCGGGACGAAGCCCACGGGCGGTGCTTCGCACGGCGCGAAGATCGCGATGTCGCCGATCCGGGTCGCGTCGTTGCGGGTCAACTCGTCATAAATATAGGTACCGGATTGATCGGCGTTGATGTCGGTGTCGATCAGATACGACCGGTCGACGCCGACCGATTGCGTCTCGTATCCGGTTGACTGCTTGATCTCGGCGAAAGCCGACGCCGGCGCGAGTTCCGCGAAGGCGCTCTCGGTCATCCCCTGAATGCCGTGAACCTCCGACGGATCGCCGTCGTCCTGCCCCTGCCCTGCGCCCGCGGGCGAGCGACACAGGCCGTTCGGCGAGCATAGCGAGTCGCCGGTGATCCAGACATATTGGTCGACCTGGCGCGCGTCCGCCATCCAGTCCGGCGTGTAGCCGTAACCGAAAGTGACGCCGCCGGCGCAATTGGCGAACAGGTAGGGCACGCCCTCGGCGAACCGATAATAGGAGCCGACATCGTAGCGTCCGACGGGGCGCCAGACGCCGTCCTGATGCAGCTCGTAGCGTAGCGCCCGCGACTCATGCGGGGTCGCGAACGCGTCGTCCGCGTCGAGGCCGAGATTGCGGATGCCGCCGCGTTCGCCGAGCAGCATGATCGGCTTGTCGGTGCATTGCGGGAAGGCGATGTCGCTCACCGGACGGCTCAGGCCGGCGCGCGCGATGTCCTGCGGGTTGACGAAGAAGTCCGGCAGCGTGAATTCGCGCCGGATGGAACTCGCGTCGAAGCCCCCGTCGGGGCCGAGCCGGACCGACCAGACCGAATTGCGCTTCTCGTCTTCGGGCAGCGATTTCCACGCCGCGTCGCCGAATTCCGGGCTGCTCGCCACCGAATAATAAAGACGCAGATCGCCGCCCGAGGCGCGGCCGACCGCGAGCCCCCAGACGCGACGGCCGTTGGCCGCGATGTTCCAGCATTGCGGCGAGTTCTGGAACACGCCCGCCGCGCAATCCGCGATCCTGGGCTGTGACGCCGGATCGAAGGCAATCGGCGGCAGGTTGCGCGCGCTCTTGGCTTCCGCGTCGAAGAAATTCGCGCGCGCCTGAACGCCGTGGTCGTAATAGCCGAGGTCGGCGCCGTCGCCCGCGCGGATGCGGTGGATCATGCCGGTTTCGAGATCGGACGCGAACAACTGGTTGTTCCAGCGATCGTAGGCGATGTTGCCGAGCGCGGCGCCGCTGTTGGGCCGGCCGTTCAGCGTAATGTTGGCGAAGGGACGCGGCTGATAGCCGGACTGCGCGTCGAGCTTGTAGATCCCGCCGGGACCGGCCGGTCCCCACATGCCGGGCATCCAGCTCGAATTGTCGGTCGTGCGATGCAGGCCGAAGGCCGATGTCGCGGCCAGATAGATGCTCGGCATCGGTTCGCTTGAGATCACGACGCCGAAGACCTGCCCGACCTGACCGGCCGTGACCGGGTTGCGTTGCGGCTCGGTGTACCAATGGTCGCCGGTCGGCGGACGCCGCGGCGCGCGCACATCGATGATGCTGGCAACCGCGCCCGCCGGATCGATGGTGGAAATTTGCTGACCGGCGGGACCGGCCACCGCCGTCGTTCCCGAGAAGCGGGTCACCACGGCTTCGCCGGGTTGAATGCCTTGCGCGACCGCGCCGGCGCTCGCGCATGCCAGCAGCGCCGCCGCGATGCCGCCGCGCGCCCAGCGCTTGAGCGAAAAGTGCTTGGATGCGTCGTGCTTTGGCGCGCCGTGCTTGAGCGCGCTGTTCATGTGTGATTGTCGTGAGGCCGACATGTCGATGATCGCGGTCATCAGGCGCCACTCCGATCCAGAAAACACAAAACGGATCAGCAAAAATCCGACGAATGCCGAGTGCAAGATTACGGCAATCCGCGCATGAATGAAAGGCGAGACTTCCGCGACCGTCGTGAACTCAAGAACGAATTTCACGACGATTTAGTTGGGCGTGCTTATTGTTGCCGCATTTGCCGCAGAATCGCCCCGACGATATTCGAGTAGTCGTCCGTCCATGTGCGTTGGCCCGGATGCGGCCGCACCTGTATCCACTTCTCCTCGTCGGCCAGCGCGCCGAAATCGGCCTCGGCTCGCGCGGCGACGACGACCTGCGACGAATATCTGTAGGCGTCGTAATCGACGCCGTCCTCGGCGAAATTCGCGCGCGCGATCAAGCCGTTCGCTTCGGCGATGCCGGCGACCTCGGTCGTTAATTCCATGTAGCGGTTGGAGATATGCATCGCCACGATCCCCGCCGGCGCGAGCTTGTCGACATAGCTCGCCATCGCCTCTCGCGTGATGAGGTGGACGGGAATGGTGTCGGAGCTGAAGGCGTCGATCAGGATGAGATCGAAGGCCGCGTCCGGCGCGTCGCGTAGCGTGATGCGCGCGTCGCCGAGAACGATCGGCACGTCCGGCGCGCAGGCGCTCAGGAAAGTAAAGCGCGACGGGTCGCGCGCGATGGCGACCACGGCGGGGTCGACCTCGTAATAGGTCCAGTCGTCGCCGGGCGCCCGATAGCAGGAGATCGTCCCTGTGCCGAGGCCGACCACCGCGACGCGGATGGGGCCGCCCTTGCGCGCGCGCACGGCCAATACCGCCTGCACCATCGCCGATTGCTCATGATAATAGGTCGCCGGCAACGGACGTGTCGCGGGACCGGCGGCGATATCCTCGATACGTTCGGCGCCGTGAATGGTCGTGCCGTGCTGCAGCACGCGATAGCCGTCGCCGCGGTCGACGATGCGGTGCACGCCGAAGAAGCTGCGCACGCGACCGGAGTCGATTTCATAGGTCCGGTAGAGCATGAAGGCCAGCATCACCAGCCCCGCGAAGGCGAGCGGGTTGCGCCATTGCGCCGCCGCCAGCGCGAATGCGAGCAGGATGCCGAGGCTCCAGTAGAAGCCGCGATCGTCGAGCGAATAGCCGAACGACAGCGATGGGATGATGACAATCGCGGCGAGAACCAGAATGCCGATCACAATGCCGAGGGATTGGCGCGCGCTCGCGGAAAAGAGGCCGGGCCGGCACAGAATCGAAAGCACGATCAGGATCGGATATTCCGCGATCCAGGAAAAAACGTGCGGCGCGACCAGCCCGGCGGCGACGCCGCCGATGACGCCGCCAAGCGACATCCACAGGTAGAAGATCGTGAGATGACCGGCCGCCGGGCGGCGCCGGGCGAGCTCCCCGTGACAGACGAGCGCGGTGACGAAGAACGCCGCGAGATGCAGGAGGACGACCGCCAGGAGATATTCGATGACGGTGAAGACGATCGTCGCGACCACGCCGAGGATCAGGAGCGTCTGGATGCCGAGCAGGACAGGCCGGGGCAGGACCGGCCTCGCGCGGAACGCGAGAATGAAGGTCGCCAGATAGAGCGTCAGCGGAATGACCCACAGGAGCGGAGACGGCGCGAGATCGGTCGACAGATGCGCGGTGACGGCGACGAGCAAGCCCGACGGCACCGCCGACAATGCCGTCCACGCGAACGCGTCGCGCCAGCTCGGCCGCGTTCCGGCCGCGCTCGCGGCGAGGAGTTCGTGGCCCTTCGGCCCCGCCCGCCACATCAACGCCGCGCAGGCCGCGATCAGCGCCGCGAGGCCGAAATATCCGACCGTCCAGCCGACCGACTGCTGCCCAAGCCGGGTCAGCGGCTCGATCACGAACGGATAGCTGACAAGCGCGAGCAGGCTTCCGGCATTGCTCGCCGCGTAGAGGAAATAGGGGTCCTCCCCGCGCATGTGGCCGCTGCGCGCGAACCAGGCCTGCAACAGCGGCGCGTTCGCCGACAGCGCGAAAAACGGAAGACCGATCGAAACGGCGAACAGTCCGAACGTCCACAATTCCTCGGCCTGGGCCGGCGGTCGGTCCCAGCCCGTCGCGATCGCCAGCGGCAGCAACGGCGTCGCCGCGAGCATGACGGCAAGATGCACGATCGCGGTCAGGCGCGCCGGCACGCGCGTCGTCAGCAGGTGCGAATAGGCGTAGCCCGCCAGCAGCGCCATCTGGAAGAAGACGATCGCGATCGACCAGACCGAGGCCGAGCCGCCGAGGCGCGGCAGCACCATTTTGGTGAAAATCGGCTGCACCGCGAACAGAAGCGCGGCGCTGAGGAATATGGTCAGCGAAAACAGAACGAGATGCGGGTCGATCGGCGCGCCGCGCGGCGCGTCCGCGCCATCGACATTCTGCTCGTGCGGCTGGGACGTATTTTCCGCGGGCTGCATCGCGCAATTCCTCTCCGCCGCCCTGTCAAATCACACAGCCGACGCGCCCGCACGATAGCAAGACCGACGGGGCAACGGAACGGAAAGGATTCTCACGCGGGCGACGGGCCTTGCGATTCTCAACGACGCGCGGGCGACCCGCGAACGCATTTTCCTTCCATCCTTCGGGAAATAGTAGGACACGCTCTCCGCCGCGCGGCGCCCTCGCATCGCGAATTCATGCGCGGCGGACAAGTCGTCCCCGCGCGCGGATCGGATCCGGCCCCTTGCGCCGAGATTTCGGAGAAGTCGCATCGGGCGAGGAGTTCGTTACCGTCGGCAGGCACTCCGACGGGAACACCACCGCCAATCATCGCCCGGTCGCGCCCCTCCGCCGCCGCGTCCACCCCGTTCGACCAGGCCGCAGGTCACCGCGATGAAGGCTCGCGACGCAACGCGAGAAACGCGGTCCCCGTGTCGACGATAGCGCGAATTCTCCGGCGCCCCGCCTGCGCGCATCGCGTGTGGACATCCTGCGTACCGTGTTCGGTGATCGCGCCTCCCTTCGCATTTGCGAAAGGAATTGACCCGCGAATTCGGCTTCGTTCGAATATGTGCGATATGCATTTTTCGGATGCATGGAATGCATTTGAATCATCATGCGATGCGTCGCAGAGTTTTCCCGGCCGGGCGATCGATGATCGCCGCCGGCAACCAAGCAAGCTCGGAACCCGGCCGGCTTCGTTCAAGCGCGCTTGCGCGGCGCGAGGGCCCCAACGAATGGAACGCCAAGTTGACCACCGCGGCTAGAAGGTTGGTTCCTTGGATCGGTCCCTCGCGTTGGCGCGAGCAGCCGAGCTTGTCCGCGCGCGCGATTCCATTCCGCACGGTTATTCGTCGCGAAAGGGTCCGCCGTCCGTCCCCCCAAGGAGATCCGAAATGGCGTTGATGAGTGGCGCGAAAGCGGTCGTTGAAACGTTGAAATCGAACGGCGTCGAATTGGTCATCGGCATGACCGGCCACACCGTCATGGAGGTTGCCGACGCGCTCGCCAAGGACGGCTCTATCAAGACGGTCTATCCGCGCTCGGAGACCAACGGCACCTTCATGGCCTACGGCTATAACAAGGTCAGGAACGGTCCGAAGTCCGTTTGCCTGTGGCATGTCGCCGGCGTGCCGCATGCCGCGCCCGGCGTCATGACGGCCTACGCCGATTCCGTGCCGATGGTGATCCTCGGCGGCAACGTCACCTCCGACGCGCTCGGCAAAAGGGATTTTCAGGACACGCCGACGGCGGAAATGTTCGCGCCGATGACCAAATGGTCGCACCGCGTCAAGGGCGGCGCCGATCTGCCGCGAGACCTGTCGAAGGCTCTCCTGCTGGCCGGGACGGGACGACCCGGCCCGGTGATGCTCGACGTTCCGTTCGACTTCTTCGTCGAGAAGGCAGAGATCGAAATCTCGAGCGCGCCGGTTCGCCCGTCCGCGCCGAGCGGCGATCCCGCCGCTATCGCGCGCGCCTGTGACGCGCTGCTGTCGGCGAAAAAGCCCGTCATTCTCGCCGGTGGCGGCGTCGTCACGGCGGACGCCGGCGCCGAACTTCTGGAAGTGGCGGAAATGCTGTGCCTGCCCATCGCGTCGGGCCGCAGCGCCTCCAAGGGCGTCGTGTCCGAGGATCATCCGCTGGCGCTCGGAACCTCCGGATCGTTCGGCTGGCCGATCGCCAACGAGTATCTGCGCGAGGCGGATTGCTGGCTCGCGATTGGCACCACATTCTCTCAGATCGCGATGCAGGACTGGTCCGTGCCGGCGCCGGCGACGCTCATCCATGTCGACATCGATCCCGCCGAAATCGGAAAGATCTACAAGCCGACGGTGGGCATCATCGGCGACGCCAAACTCGTGCTCGCCCAGATCCGCGACCATTTGCGCGCCAAGACCAACGCGGCGAAAAACTACAGAACCCATCCGCGCTTCGCCGAGATCGACGAACGCGGCAACACGTGGCGCGCCGCGCTCGACGCCATGACGGCGTCGTCCGCCTCCCCGATCAATCCCTTCCGCGTCATGCGCGAGCTCAACGCCGCATTGCCGCCGGACGGCATCGTCACCGGAGGCGCCGGCAACAACGGCGAATTCGCCGTTCACGCGCTGAAATCGTTCCAGCCGCTGACCTTCCTGCTTTCTCAGAAATATTCGGCGGTCGGCTGTTCGTTCCCGATCGCGCTCGGCGCCAAGCTCGCCGCGCCCGACAGGCCGGTCGTCTGCATCGAAGGCGACGGCGGGGCGCATTATAATGTCACCGAGCTGGCGACCGCGGTGAAGGAGAATATCCCGGTCGTCCTGATCGTCATGAACGACGGCCATCTCAACGCCAATCGCCAGATCTCGGGCGTCCTTTTCGAGGGCAAGCAGGTCTGGACCGAGCTCAACAATCCCGATTGGGTCGCGCTGGCGAAATCCATGGGCGCGGAGGCCGAGCGCGTCGACGACCCGGGCGAGATCGGCGCGGCGCTGCGACGCGGGTTGAAGTCCGGCAAACCCTACCTCATCGACATGATCATCGATCCCAATGTCCGCTGCCCGATCACCGGCAAGCTCTGGAAGATCCGCTGGTAGAACGACCGGAGCGGCCGCACGAATTCGACAGCGGATCGGTGGACGCATGCGAGGCGAAACGACACAATGAGCGCTGATACAGCAAAACCGTTCTTGATCGGAGCGCAGTGGAGCTTCGGCAAGGGCAAGACCTTCCAGTCCATCAATCCGGCCGACGGCACCGTCGCCGCGACGATCGCCGAGGCCGAAGCCGAGGACGTCGACGCAGCCGTGCGCGCGGCTGAGGCGGCGCTGCGTCACCCCGGCTGGGGCGGCCTCCACGCGCACAAGCGCGCGCGCCTGCTGCACCGCTTCGCCGACCTGATCGAGCGCGACGCGGAGCTGCTCGCCGGCTTGCAGACACAGGACAACGGCAAGACGATCGCCGAAAGCCGCATCCAGGCGACATGGGCTGTCGACGCGTTCCGCTATTACGCCGGCCTGTGCGAGGTCTGGGAGTCGCATGTCGTTCCCCCGCGCGGCAATCATTTCGCGTTCACCTGGGACGAGCCGATCGGTGTCGTCGCGGCGATCACGCCGTGGAATTCGCCGATCTCGCTGGAAGCGCAAAAGCTGGCGCCGGCGCTGGCCGCCGGCAACACGGTGGTGCTGAAGTCCTCCGAAATCACGCCCCAGGTCGGCCTCGTCTACGGCAGGCTCGCGCTCGAGGCCGGCTTGCCGCCCGGCGTTCTCAACGTCGTGACGGGTTTCGGCGCGGTCGCGGGAAACGCCCTGATCAACCATCCCGGCGTCCGTCTCATCACCTTCACTGGCGGCACCGCCAACGGCCGGATGATCGCCAAGGTCGGCGGCGAGCGCGTGGTGCCGGTGCTGCTCGAACTTGGCGGCAAATCGCCGAACATCGTTTTCGACGACGCCGATCTCGACAACGCGGTCACCGGCAGCGTGTTCGCGATCTTCTCCAACGCCGGACAGTCCTGCATCGCCGGGTCGCGCATCTTCGTGCAGGACTCCATTTACGACGCCTTCGCCAAGCGGCTGGTCGAGGCCACCAAGGCGCTCGTCGTCGGCGATCCGCATGATCCGCGGACCGCGGTCGCGCCGGTTTCGTCCTTCGCCCATCGCGATCGCATCGAAGCGATGATCGGAATGGGACGCGACGACGGCGGCAAGGTGCTATGTGGCGGCGGCCGCCCGAGCGACAAGGCGCTGGCGCGTGGGGCCTATCTCGACCCCACCATCATCGAAGTCGCCGACAATCGCGCGCGCGTCGCGCAGGAGGAAATCTTCGGCCCGGTCGCCTGCCTGATCCGCTTCCGCGACGAGGCCGACCTGATCGAGCAGGCCAACGACACCGTGTTCGGCCTGTCCTGCGGCATCTGGTCGAGCGACTATAAGCGCGCGATGCGCGTGGCGCGCGCCGTTCAAGCCGGTACGGTCTGGGTCAACACCTACAAGATCACCAACGTCAACATGCCGTTCGGCGGCTTCAAGTCGAGCGGCGTCATGCGGGAGTGCGGCGTCGAGGGCATGAAGAGTTACATGGCGACGAAGAGCGTCTATTTTAATCTCGACGGCGGGCCGGTTCCGTGGCCTCCGCGCGGTTAGCGGTCGCGGCCGGCTCCCGCGGCGGCGCCGAATTCGGCCGGTCGCCGCGGAGCGCTGGGTCGACCGGTTCGGTTGGGTAGCGGCCGCGGCTAGACGATTTCATCCGGGAGCGACCGAGGTCATCAATCCCATGTCCTTCAAACATATTCGCCGCGTCGATCTTGGGCTGTTCGCCGCGCTGCTGGCGCTGGTGGAGGAACGCGGCATCACGCGGGCGGCCGAGCAGATGCATCTGAGCCAGCCGGCCATGAGCCGGCTGCTGGTGCGGTTGCAGACCCTGTTCGGCGACGAATTGTTCGTGCGCACCAAGCAGGGCTACGAGCCGACCCACCGCGCGCTGCGGCTTTACGAGGAAATCAAGCGGCTGCTGCCGCGCATCGAGGAACTCATCCGCGACGACCAGTTCAGCCCGGCGACGGCGACCGGAACCTTTCGCGTCGCCTCGACCGACCACGCCGCCAGCGTTCTGCTGCCGGCGTTTCTGGAGCGAACGACGAAGCTCGCGCCCAACATGACGGTCGAGATCCTGATGCTGACGGATCGCCTGTTCGACCGCCTTGAGTCCGGCGCCATCGATCTGATCCTCTGGCCCAACGCCGTGCCCAATCAGTATCGCACCCAGTTGCTTTACCGCGACCGCTTCGTCTGTCTGGTCCGCAAGGGGCATCCGCTCGGCACCAAGCGCCTCACCATGGAGCAGTATCTGGCCTATCCGCACGCGATGATCGTGCTCACCGATCATCGCCAAGGCATCGTCGACCAGACGCTGCAGACCAAGAAATTGACGCGCCAGGTGCAGCTCAAGATTCCCTATTTCGCCTGCGCCGCGTGGAACATCGAGCATTCCAACATGATCCTCACGCTGCCGAAGCGGCTGGCCACGCGCCTGGCGGCGATCTCGCGGACCAAGGTGCTGGAGCCGCCGATCGAGTTTCCGGAAATTGAATATTCGCAAGTCTGGCACCCGCGGGTCGACAGCGATCCCGCGCATCAATGGTTTCGGGAAATCATGGCCAAGGTCGCGCGGTTCCGATGACGACCGCGGCGATCAACACGGCGCGGCGCGCCCGCGCGCGGGCCGCGATCGCGACGCGGACGCGGTCAGGCCTGGGGGGAGAGTGGCGTGGACCTGTCGCTTGATCTCTACATCGGCGCGATCATCGCGGGATTGCTGCTCGGCGGCTTTTATACCGCCGTCACGATCGGGATCTCGATCTCGTTCGGCATCCTCAATATCGTCAACATCGCCCATCCCGCCTTCATCATCCTGGGCTCCTACGTCACCTATATTCTCAACGCACGCCTCGGCGTCGATCCGGTTCTCGCCGGCCTGATCATCCTGCCGGCGTTCTATTTCCTCGGCGGCGCTATCTATCAGGTCTATTTCCTGTCATTCGAACGACGGGGCGACGAGAGCCTGCGGAGCCTGGCGTTCTTCTTCGGTCTCCTGTTCATCATCGAGGTGGCGCTGATCCTCGTGTTCGGCGTGGATTACCGCTACGTTTCGGCGCCCTATATCGGCCCGGCGGCGCATCTCGGCGTGGTCGACCTGCCGCTGCGTATGCTGGTTCCCTGCGCAATCTCGCTCGTCATGGCGGTGGGGCTGCAACTGTTCCTATCGCATAGCTTTCTCGGCCGGGCGATCATGGCGGTGTCGCAGGATCAGCTCGCGCTGCGACTGATGGCGGTCGATCCGATCCGCATCAAGCGCATCGCGTTTTCCATCTCGATCGCGACGGCCGGTCTTGCCGGAGCGTTCCTCATCATCATCCAGCCCGTCGAGCCGTCGATCGGGCGGGAATATATCGGCCGGGTGTTCGCGATCTGCGTCCTCGGCGGCATGGGCAGCCTGTCCGGAACGGTGCTGGCCGCGATGCTGCTCGGCGTGGTGGAAGGGCTGACCGTGACGTTGATCGGTCCGTCATGGGCGCCCGCGATCGCCTTCGGCTTCCTGCTCTTGACGCTTGCCGTTCGTCCATCGGGGATCATGGGAAGATAGCATGCGCAACGGCACCTTCATTCTCGCCGCGATCGTCGTTGGCCTGCTCGTTTTCGGCGCAGCCCGGTTGAGCGGGAACGACTATGTGTTCTTCGCCGGTTACGTCGTGTTGCAATATGTCGTGCTCGCGACCGCCTGGAACATTCTCGGCGGCTATTGCGGCTACGTGAATTTCGGCGCGGCGGCGTTCTTCGCGCTCGGCGCCTACTCCTCCGTGGTGGTGCACAAGCTCGTTCCGTTGCCGGTGCCGCTTCTGATCGTCATCGGCGGATTGGTGTCGGCCCTCGTCGGCCTCGCCACCGGCTTTCTGACGCTGCGGCTGCGCGGCGTCTTTTTCTCGATCGCGACGCTGGCGCTGGCGGTGGTACTGCAGACGCTGATCACCAACTGGCATTTCGTCGGCGGATCGCGCGGCGCCTATATCCTGCGGCCGGCGCAAATCCACCTGTTCGGCGAAAGCATCGCCATCAACTATGTGGAATACCTGTTCCTGATCATGCTCGGCCTCGCGATCGTCGCCATCGCGACGGCTCGCGCCATCGAACGCTCGCGGCTCGGCATCGGCTTCGCCAGCATCCGCGACGACGAGCAGGCGGCGGAGGCTTGCGGCGTCCCGACACTGCGGCTGAAACTGGTCGCGACCACCTTGAGCGGCATGTTCATGGGCATGGCCGGCGCGCCGCTGCCCTATTACGTCACCTTTCTCGATCCCCATTCCGCCTTCAATCTCGCCTATGGCGTCAATAGCATCGCCATGCCGCTGATCGGCGGCGCCGCGACCTGGGTCGGGCCGCTGATCGGCGCACTGCTGCTGGGAACGATTCAGCAGGTCGCCACCGTGACGATCTCGTCGGCGGTCAATCTCCTGATCGTCGGCCTGCTTCTGGTCGGCTTCGTGATCGTCGCGCCGAACGGCATCGTCGGACTGGCGCAGTCGTGGACTCGGGCGGGGAGGTCGTGATGGCGGAAGCGCTGCTGGAGGTCCGGGACGTTTCCAAGCGGTTCGGCGGCTTCGCCGCGCTGAACGCGGTGTTCCTCGATGTCAAGGCCGGCGACCGCGTCGGATTGATCGGTCCCAATGGCGCGGGCAAGAGTACGTTCGTGAATTGCCTTTGCGGCGCGCTCTACAGCGATAGCGGCGCCATCCGCTTCAACGGACGCGACGTCACCAGGCTTTCCACCCACGAACGGACCTGGCTCGGCATGGCGCGCAGCTTCCAGTTGCCGCGACCGTTCCGCAGCATGTCGGTGATCGACAATTTGCGCCTTCCCGTGGTGTTCACCGCCAGGGCGCGCGGCGGCGACCATCCCAAGCCGCGCGAGGTCGATCGCCGCTGCCACGAACTCCTCGACATGGTCGGCCTGGGAAACATGGCCGATCGATCGCCGCATGTTCTCAGCCAGGTCGAGCTGCGCAAGCTCGAACTCGCCCGCGCGATGGCGACCGGACCGAAGCTGCTGGTGGCCGACGAGGCGATGGCGGGGCTCTCGCTTTCCGAGATCGAGGACATCGTCGATCTTCTGATCCGCTTCAACGAGAGCGGCGTCACCATCATCTTGATCGAGCACATCATGCACGCCGTGATGGCCTTCTCGCGGCGGCTGATCGTCTTCGTGTCCGGACAGAAGGTCGCCGACGGCGATCCGGAGACGGTGATCCGCGACCCCGATGTCGAAAGCGCCTATCTTGGCCAGCAAGTCGAAAGGAACGCGTCTTGGCCGGAAGCCTGATCATCGAGGGGGTTCACGCCGCCTACGGCTCGGTGCGGGCCCTCGAGGACGTGTCGATCACGGTGGGCGCCGGAGAGACAGTCGCCCTGCTCGGCACCAATGGCAACGGCAAGAGCACCTTGATGAAATGCATCATCGGGATCCTGCGCCCCACCGGCGGACGCATTGTCGCGGAAATCGACGACAAGCGCGTCGATCTCACGACATTGACGACCGAGCAGATCATCGACCTCGGCATCGCGGTGGTGCCGGAGGGGCGACGCCTTTTCCCCGCGCTCGCGGTGGAGGAGAATCTCCTGCTCGGCGCCTATCGCCGCACCGCGCGCGCGCGCATCCGGCGCAACATGGATTTCTGCTTCGAGATCTTCCCCGTCCTTCGCGAACGGCGCGGGCAACTGGCCGGCAAGCTTTCCGGCGGCGAGCAGCAGATGGTGGCGCTCGCGCGCGCGATCATGCTGGAGCCGTCCATCCTCATCGTCGACGAGCCGTCGGTCGGCCTGTCGCCGCTGATGGTCGCGCGCACGATCGACTCGATCCGCGAATTGAAGGAGCGACAGGACCTGACGGTTCTGATGGCCGAACAGAACTTCCATCAGGCGATCCGGATCGCCGATCGGGGTTATGTCATCGTTCACGGCCGCATCGTGTTCGAGGGCCGCTCCGCCGCCGAACTCAACGACAACAAGCTGATCCGCGACCTCTATCTCGGCGCGTAGCGCCAATCCCGAAAATGCGAAAATCGCTTTCGCGGCGATTGCCGGCTCCGCCCGACTTCAATCACGAGCATTTCCTTGTCGCGTCGACGTCGCGCGAGCCCCATCCATCTCACCTTGAACCGCTCCGCGCGGACGTTGCCCGCCATCACCGGGCGATCATCTGCGCGGCGAATGATCAACATGATTGGTTTGCATTGGACGCATGAAAAACGTGGCCGGTAAAATGTCCACGTACGCAACCGATTTCAAAGCCGGTTTGGTTTGAAGCCGAATTTGGGGAAACGCGCGGGAGGCTCGCGGCCCGAAGTCTTGGCTTCCAACGGGCCGAGCGCAACGCCGATTTGGGTGGTGGTCGACAGCGACGCCGGGTGGGGAAGCATCATCGCGGCGCGGACAGGGATAGCATGGCCAAAGTAAGCATCACCATCGCGACCTGGGACTACGACCGCGTGCGTCCGCTGATGGACGGCCGGGTCAAGGTGGAGGGCTGCGATGTCAATTACGTCGTGGTCAATCTCGAGGAATGCTTTCACCGCGCCTGGTATCATCAGGAATTCGACGTCACCGAGATCGGCTTGAGCGGCTACTACGTGGCCCTGTCGCGCGGTTCCGGGAATTTCGGCTTGAGCCCCTACGTCGCCATTCCCGTGCACATCTCCCGCAGCTTCCGCGCCTCCGCGATCTACACGCGCGCCGACCGAATGATCGCCAGGCCCGAGGATTTGCGCGGCAAGAAGGTCGGCGTGCCCGAATACCAGATCACGGCCGCGGTCTGGGCGCGCGGATTCCTATCGGACGAATACGGCGTGCGAACCGAGGAACTGAACTGGTTTCAGGGCGGGATGGACAATCCCGGCCGCCAGGACAAGTGGCCGAATAATCTGCCGGACGGCTTTCCGCTGCGGGCGATCGGTCCGACCGAGACCCTCAATCAGCTACTCGACGACGGGGCGATCGACGCGATCGTCTGTCCGCGAACGCCGCGCGCCTACAAGGCCCGCGACGGCGTGGTGCGGCGGCTGTTCGAGGATTTCGAGACGGTCGAGAAAGCCTATTATCGGAAAACAAAAATTTTTCCGATCATGCATGTGATCGGGATCCGGCGGGAGATCTACGAAAAGCATCCCTGGATCGCGCGCAACCTCTACCAGGCTTTCAGCGAGGCCAAGCGCATCTCGCAGGCCGACCTTTTTGAGACCGCCGCCTTGAGAATAGGGTTGCCGTGGCTGGTCAGCTCCGCCGAAGGCGCGCGCCGGTTGATCGGCGACGACGTCTTTCCATACGGCTACGAAAGCAGCCTTCCCTCGCTCGACGCCATGAGCCGCTATATGACCGAGCAGTTCATCGCCGTGCGGCGGGTCGATCCGGAAGAGCTGTTTCCGGCGACCACCATGGTCGATCCGAAGACCTGAGACGCGGCCGCCGCCCGCGCGCGGCCGATGCCGCCGCGAGGATGCCTCCCCCGCGCCTATAGCGCCCGGCCGACCAACTCGCCTTCATAGGTAGCCGTCTCGATGCGTCGCGGCGCGACGCAGTCGCCGACCGCATGGACCTCCGGGATCCGCCCCTTCAGCTCGCGGTAGAGCGCGTCATCGGCCTTCACGCCGCCGGCGACCACGACCGCGTCGATGCCGTCCAGCGCGCGCGTCGCGCCGGTGATGACGTCGAGGACCGTCACCGCGCCGTCGCCCACATCGATGATCGTCGAGCTTGGAATATAGGTCACGTGTTTTTCCGCCAGCCGTTGGCGAAGAAGGATCAGGCCGCCGAAATCGATATCGGCCCCGGCATGAAACGTCGGAGTGATGACGACGACGCTTCTGTTGCGCGCCGCGAGCGTCTCGGCGACGCTGCCGCCGCGAAAGTGACAGTCGAGATCGAGGAGCGCGACATTTCGGTCCGACGGCTCGGCGCCGGCGAGCGCCTCGATATCCGTCAGCACCGGCGTCGCGCCGGCGACCGCGAACGGCCACGGGCCGGGCACCGCGCCGGTGGCGATCACGACGGCGTCCGGCTCTTCCGCCAGGATCGCGGCTTTGGTGGCGCGCGTATTCAACCGCACCTCGACGCCGAGGCGGGCGACCCGCTTCGACAGATGGCGGATGACGCCGCCGAGCTCATCGCGATTCGCCGCCTTCGTTGCCCAGGCGATCTGGCCACCAAGCTCGGCCTGTTTTTCCATGAGGATCACGGTGTGGCCGCGCGCCGCCGCGATCTCGGCCGCCTTGAGCCCCGCCGGGCCGCCACCCACCACGACGACCTTCTTCTTCCGGGCCGCGCGCGCGAGCGTTCCCGCTCCGAGCGTCTTTTCACGTCCCGCCGCCGGATTGTGAATGCAGCCGATGGCGTCGAGCATGAGCAACTTGCCGATGCACTCCTGGTTGCAGGCGACGCAGGCGCGAATCTCGTCCGCCCGCCCCTGCTCGGCCTTCACCACGAATTCCGGATCGCACAAGAGTTGCCTGGCCATGCCGACGAGATCGGCGTGCCCATCGGCGAGCAGCATCTCGGCTTGGCGCGGATCGTTGATGCGCCCGAAGGCGACGACGCTCATATCCACCGCCTCCTTGATCGCGGAGACGGCGTAATTCGCGTATCCCAGCGGCGCCACCATCGGCGCGACCATCAGCGGAATGCTCATCCATGTCGCGATGTCGCCGCTGATATAGTCGAGCGAACCTTCGCGTTGGAACGCGGTCGCGAAGCCCTTGGCGTCGTCGAGCGTGTAGCCGCCGGGAATCAATTCGTCGAGGCAGAGCCGCATGCCGATCGGAAAGTCCTCGCCCACCGCGCGCCTGACCGCGCGAAGCACCTCGATGACGATGCGCATCCTGTTCTCGGCGCCGCCGCCATATTCGTCGTCGCGCCGATTGGAATACGGGGAGAGGAATTGCCGCAGCAACCCGTCATGCGCCACCTTGATCTCGACGCCGTCGAAGCCCGCCTCGCGGACATGGGCCGCCGCCCGCGCGAAACATTCGACGACGGTCCTGATGTCATCGATCTCCATGGCCTTCGGCACTTCGCGCACGCTCGCGTCGGGAACGTCCGAGGGCGCCCACAGCGGCAGCCAGTTGAAGCGACGGAAGGTTTGATTGCCGAAATGGGTGAGCTGGGCGAATATCTTGGCGCCGTGGCCGTGGCACGCGTCGATGGTCTCGCGCCAACGCCGCATGCGCGCCAAGTCGGAGGCGTCGACCACCTTCAGGTGCCCGCCGGTCGGGTGGACGGCTTGGCATTCGACGACGATGAGCCCGACGCCGCCCTTGGCCCGCTCGGCGTAATAGTAGCGATGCCGTTCCGTCGGCGCGCGATCCTCGGAGGCGAACAGCGTCAGATGCGGAAGAAACACCACCCGATTGCGCAAGGCGACGTTCTTGATCTTCGTCGGGCTGAGCAGCCTCGGGAATTGGTTCGTCATGTCGGATACCTTGGCCTTGAGTGACGCGCGCAGGACGGAAGCATCGGATCGTTCCCGCTAAATGATCTTGTGTCGCCGGAGCAGCTTCACCAGCTCGGCCGCGATTTCGCGCGGCGGTCCTTCGAGGATGCGCGAGCGTCGTCGCGCAAGTCCCGCGGACATGATCTGCTTGATCCGCTCGCCGGCCGGCTGGCCGCTATCCGGCGTGAAGATCCGCTTCGGCCGCGGCCTGGGATAGGTAAGGCCGGTCACTTCCAGCCGCTTCCGATGTGAAAGCACGGCCGCGCTCACGCCGACATCGGCCGGCGTCAGCACCGCGATCGGCGCCGACTGGCCCGCCATGACGCGCGGCAACGAGGAATAGGCAAGCTCGCTCGCACCCGCCTCGCAGGTCAGGACCGCCGGCGCGTCGATCCGAACGATTTGACGGTAGCCGCCCTCCATCCGGCTTCGCAGAATGAGCGCGCGTCCGTCTTCCACGCCAACCAGCCGTTCGACGAAAGGAACGACCGGCCAGTCGAGCGCGGCCGAAAGCGCGAATCCGGTCAGGCCGCTCAAACTATCCTCGGCCTGGCCGCCGCACAGAACGAGCGAAGCATCGAAATGTCTCGCGGCGGCGGCGAGCAAGACCGCCGCGACGCCCGACTCGGCGATCCCGCCACCCGTCCACGCCAGTCGCGCGGCACGATCGGCGCCAAGCATCAGGCTCTTGCGCAGCACGGCCGCGACACGCTCCGGTCCGGCGGACAGGGCGATGACCGCGCCGCTTTCCAGCCGGTCGCGAATGGCGCACGCGATCGACACCGCGACGAGGTCTGCCGGATTCGGCGCCCACGCCACCTCGTCATCGCGAAGGTCATTGGCCGCCGCGTCGATTTCGATGGGCGCGCCGCAATCGACGATTTGTTTGACGCAGACCAGGATGTTCATAACGATATTCCGCCGGGGACCAGACGCTAGTATCGAAACGCGACCCCGAATCCTCCCTTGGGATAGTTCCAGTCGAGCGCGCCGCTCCGGCAGGAAACCCGGCAGGCGCCGCACTCCAGGCAGGTCTGGTGAGAGAATGTCACTTGACCGTTTTCGAAGGTGAAGCACTCGGCCGGGCAGACGCGAGCGCAAACGCTATCGCTGCATTTCGCGCAAATTCTCCCGTCGACCTTGATGTGCGGCTCGGGATCGATCGCGCGGCGAACAAGTTCCGATCGGTCGGCGGCGAATGGCTGGCTCATAGCGATCTTCCGGCCTTGATGGCGTCCATGACCAGCGTCCATATCGACGCTCTTTCGAGCGCCGTCTTGCGCGCGAGCGCGAGCGCCCCGGCGCGCGGCTCGCCATCGCTCGTGAACAGCTTCAACAGGAAGTCGGCCGCCGCCGCCGGATAGACCGTGTGAAGCCGCGCGTTCGCCAGCACGTCCTGAGCGCCCTTGAAGCGAACGAGATCCTTCAAGACGAAGCTCCGTTCGAGCAGGTTCTGGTAGCGCTTCAGCGCCGCGGCCGAAAAATCCTTGGTCCGATGCGCATGCATGACGGCTTCGGCGGCGGCCGCGCCCGAGGCAATCGCGAAATTCATTCCCTCGAGATGAAGGCCCGTGGCCAACACCAGGCCCGCACTGTCGCCCACCGCCACCATGCCGTCGGCGAACAGCTTGGGCATCATCCTGGCGCCGCCCTGGGGAACGAGATGGGCTGAATATTCCCTCGCCTCGCCACCGCTCAACAGGCGGCGGATCATCGGATGCGCCTTGAATTCGCCGAACGCGTCGATCGCGGTCGCGTTGCCCGCCTTCAGCGAGGCGAGCTGGCAGACCATGCCGACCGACAACGATTCCCTGTTGGTGTAAATGAAGCCACCGAATTGCAGCGGCGACTTGGGTCCGCCGATGAACTCCATCGCCGCGCCGTCGGAGCCGTCGACGGCGAAACGATCCTCCAGTTCCTTTCGCGAAAGCCTGATCGTTTCCTTGATGCCGAGCCCCATATGCGCCGGATCGATTTCCGGCCGGAGTCCCGCCTTCCGACACAGCAAGGAATTCGCGCCGTCCGCCGCGATCACCACCGGGGCATGGAGATCACCGTCCGTCCTGCCGACACGGACCCCCGTGATCCGTCCGCCGTCGCGGATCACATCGTCGACGAGAACCTCGTTGACCAAGGTCGCGCCGGCCTCGACGGCCTTCCCCGCGTACCACCTGTCGAAACGCGAACGAAACACGGTCACGCCGGCGTTCGGGAATTGCCCGAGACGCGGATCGGAATAGTCGAGCGAGACCGCCGCGTCCCCGGAAAGCGCGGTCAGCACGCGCCGCGTGATGCGCCGCTCGATCGGCGCCTCGTTCCAGAAATCGGGCACCAGCGCGGCCAGCGCGTGCCCATGCATCACGCCGCCGAACATGTTCTTCGCGCCGGGAAATTCACCGCGTTCGAGCACGATCACGTCGAGGCCCGCGCGCGCCAGCACCAGCGCCGCCGAAATTCCCGCCGGACCCGCGCCGACGACGATCGCGTCGTAATGGCGTTTCACTCCGCCCCCTCCCGATCGCGAACGATGTCGTCCGCGCGCGCTTGATGACGGCGAACCTCCGCGATCATTTCAGGAAGAATCTCATTGAGGTCGCCGATCGCGGCGATGTCCGCCATCGTGACAATCGGCGCGGTCCTGTCCTTGTTGATAGCCACGACCAGCCCGGCGTCCCGCACGCCAGCCATGTGATGCGACGCGCCGGAAACGCCGCAGGCGAGATAAAGCCGCGGCGCGATGACTTTTCCGGTTTGTCCGATTTGTCGCGAAAGCGGAATCCAGCCGGCATCGACCGCCACCCGCGTGCCGCCGATCGCCGCGCCCATCAGCTTGGCGAGTTCATCGATCCGGCCAAAATCGGCGCTCCCACCAACGCCGCGACCGCGGCCGAGGACGACGCGCGCTTCGCCAAGATCCAGCGTCGCCGGATCGGGACGCTGAATTTCCAGAACCCGCGCCGCGTCGCCAGTTTCGTCGGCGGCGTCGACGGCGATCTCGACGATGTCGGCGCGCCGCGTCTCGTCCGCCCGCCCCGGGGTGAACACGCCCGCTTTGACGGCGACCAGCAACGTCGCATCCGGCGCGGCGCGCAAGGCAAGCTGCGCCCGCCCGCCATAAACCGGCTTGGTGACGCGGATCGCGCCATCCGGATCGAGATCGAGCCGCGTGACGTTGGATACGCAGGCAAGCCCGAGACGGACGGAGACGCGGGCCGCCGTCTGGAGCGCACGCGGGGTTGATGTGAACAGCAGGAGGCGGGGCGCGCGCGCGCGAACCAATTCAGCGATCGCTTCGGCGAGCGCGGAGACGCCAAGCCGGTCACTCCTCGCCGGACGCACGATCATGACACTGTCGGCACCGTGATGGCCGGCAACGGGGGCGTGCGCGCGCGCGCCCCTCCCCTCCATCACGACGGAGAGATGTCCGCCCGGCCCCGCGAGCCCGCGCGCTTCCTCGATCAGCGCGAGCGCGGGCAGCGGAGCTTCCTCACCGACGTCGTCCGCGACGATCCAGATCGCGCCCTTGGCGCGCTTCGCATCCTCGCGGGTCACGTCGCTTCTTCTCCGCCTGGGAATATCCGCGAAGCATGGCGGCCCCCTCCGCCGATGGACGGAAGGGGCCGAGACGACACCTGAAGCCCGCTACTTCGCCTTCTCGTAGGGGTAGATCGCCTTGCCGGTCGCGTATTTCTCCGGCCACAGGATTTCGAACGTCGACAGGTCCTTGAACTGGTTGATGTCGTTGCCCTTCACGCCGCGATATTGGACCAGCAGCATCCGGCTCTGATCCCATTCGCCGCCCGGACCGAATTTGACTTTGCCGACCAGGGTGGAAAAGGTCGTCTTGCGGATGTGGTCGGCGATCTTGCCGTCATCCAGGCTGTTGGTCGCCTTGATCGCCTCGCCGAGAATCTGAATGTAGGAATAGGCCCATGGCGGCAGATAGAGGCCGACCGGATCGACGCCCTGGCCTACGGCGCGCTCGCGATATCGTTTGACCAGATCTTTGGCCTCGGGCGTATCGAGATCGCCCACCGGCAGCCAGAATTCGTAATTGACGAAGCCGTTGAGCAGCGGTCCGAGCTGGGCCTTGAGGCCCGGCGAGGGAATGCCGTTCATCGCCCCGCCGACGAGTTTCGGCGTAAAGCCGATTTCGTTGATCGCGCGCACCATCGCGACCGAGTCGATCGGATAGGAGCTGATCAGCACGAGATCGGGATTCTTCGCCTTCAGGCTGCGGGCGAGCGGCGTCAGATCGGCCGTCGACAATGGATAGGTCTGGTCGTAGACGATCTCGAGGCCGAACTTCTTGGCGTTTTCGCGCGCGCCCTCGGCGATAAAGTGCGTCGCCTCGCCGTCACCCGCGACGATCGCGATCGTTCGCGGCTTGGGATCCTGTTTCGCCGCGACTTCGAAGAACGCCTCGGTGAACGCCGTTTTCGGACGCGGCCCAAGCGGGATCATCGAGAAATACCGATCATAGTTGAACTCGGTATTGACCGCCGTCGAGTAGATGGAGATGAGGACCTTCTTTTTCTGCATGACGACCGGCATCGCTGGCGCGGTCATATTGGTGGCGAAGGGACCGATCACTAGGTCGACCTTGTCGACGTCGAGCAGCTTGGAATAGATTCCCGGCACGTTCGAGGCGCTGGTCTGGTCATCGTAATGGACAAGCTGCACCGGCCGACCGAGCAGTCCACCCTTGGCGTTGATGTCCTCTTCCCAGAGCTTCATCGTGATCAGCGCCACCTTGCCCAGCGGCGCCAATCCGCCCGTGAGCGACATCGAAAAGCCGATGCGGATCGGGTCGGCGGCGCGCGCCGGCGCCATCGCGGCGACAACGGCGACCGACGTCGCGAAGAGGATCGTCGAGAAGAGACGAAGGACGGCTAGGCACCGCGTGATCCTGAACATGCTTCCTCCATATCGCGAGTGGTTGATTGGTTATTGGCGCAATCGCAGGCACGGCGTCGCATTATGCGGGGCGATTATCGTTGCAATGCAACAAGTGCCTTGGCGCGGCCCCGCCGCAACGGAAAGGGAAGCTTAGTGACCGCCCTCTCGCGGGCCTAATGCATTCTTCTGATGCGCGACATTTGTCTTGAGCATAATGCACGGGATCGGATTTCGACGCGTGGCGCTCCATCCTATGGTGCGATCACGACAGCTTATCGATCCGCGTCGCGATGGATCCGCGTCGCGGTCGCTGGCATGCAATGAATTTCGCGTCGTTCGACGACCGCCACCGCTTGCGATCGGCTTCGCGGGCCGCCCGTCTTCAATAATCGCCGCCGGACTTCATCCCGCGCGCGGATTTGAATTCCCCTGCGAGCCGGACCGAGGCGTTGCGCAGGAGCAGCGCGTCGACGCCGACGAGGAGAAAGCTCGCGCCGATTTCGAGATAGCGCGCGGCGAGCGCCGGGTCGGCGGAGAAGACGCCGGCCGCCTTGCCGGCGGCGATGATCGCGCTTAGCGCCGCCTCGACCCGCTCCCGCACTTTCGGATGGCCAGGCTGGCCGAGATGGCCCATCGCCGCGGCAAGATCGGATGGACCGATGAAGACCGCGTCGACGCCCTCGACCGCGGCGATCTCGTCAAGCGCGGCGAGACCGGCAAGCGACTCGATCTGGACGATCAGGCACATCTCGCCGTCGGCTTCGGCGAAATAGCGCTCGACCCCGTTCCATCGCGCCGCGCGCGCCATGGCGGTGCCGACGCCGCGAATGCCGCCCGGCGGATAATGCATCGCCTTGACCAGCGCCTCGGCCTGCCGCGCGGACTCGACCATAGGCACCATCAGCGTCTGCGCGCCGCCGTCGAGCAATTGTTTGATCCGCGCCGGATCATGATCGACGCAGCGCACCACCGGCCGCGCCGGATAGCCCGCCAGCACCTGCAATTGCCGGATGACGGAGCGCAGATCGTTGGGCCCGTGTTCGGCGTCGATGAGCAGCCAGTCATAGCCCGCGGTCGCGACGATCTCGGCGGCGTAGCCGTCGGCGAGACCGAGAAACAGCCCGATCTGCGTCTGGCGGGCGGCGAGCGCCCGCTTGAAGGCGTTCAGCGGCATGTCCATGGCGGCGCGCCCCTTCAGACGAAACGGCAGGTGATCTGGCCAAGCCGACCGTAATCGGCGTGGAAGGTGTCGCCCTTGCGCGCCTTGACCGGCCGGGTGAACGATCCGGCGAGGATGATCTGACCCGGCTCCAGCGCGACGCCATGGGGCGCGAATTTCCGCGCCAGCCAGGCGATGCCGTTGGCCGGATGGTTGAGCACGCCGGCGGCGACGCCGGTCTCCTCGATCACGCCGTTGCGATAGAGCAGCGCGCTGGCCCAGCGCAGATCCATGTCCATCGGCCCGATCGGCCGTCCGCCCCAAATGATGCCGAGATTGGCCGCGTTGTCGGAGATCGTGTCCATGACCTTGCGCGGCCGACCGGTCTCGGGATCGACGCGGTGGCAGCGCGCGTCGATCAGCTCGATCGCGGGGGAGACGTAATCGGTGGCGGAGAGCACGTCGAAGATGGTGACGTTGGCGCCGGCGAGCCGGCTCTTAAGCACGAACGCCAGCTCGACCTCGACCATCGGGTCGACGCACCGGTTGATCGGCACCTCGCCGCCATCGACAAAGACCATGTCATCGAGCAGCGTGCCGTAGTCCGGCTCGTCGATCTGCGAGGACTGCTGCATCGCGCGCGAGGTCAGCCCGATCTTGTGGCCGATGACCTTGCGGCCCTCGGCGAGTTTCAAGGCGATGCCGGCGCGCTGGATCGCGTAGGCGTCGGCGATTGTGATCTCGGGATGATCGAGCGAAATCTGGCGCGTCGGCGCGCGGTTCCTTTCGGCTTCGTAAAGGCGCCGCGCGGCGGCCTCGATGACGGCTTGATCAAGCATGCTTCTTCCTCGCGCGATCGCGGTTTCAGGGCCTCTTGTAGCGGGCGTGGATGTTGTTCTTCTTCCACGTGCCGGCCTCGCCGAACTCGGACAATTCAAGCGAGAGCGCGATGCCGCGCTTGTCGAATTGCGCGGCGAAATGCTGGCACATCACGGCGAACAGGTCGTCGCAGACCTTGTTCTTCTCGGCCTCGCCGCGCCCGGCACCGATCTTGAGACTGGCGTGGACGAAGGCGTCGTCGGGATCGGCGCCGTCGGCGATGCAATAATCGGCGAGCGCGATGGCGCGCACGCGGATGCCGCCGACCGGAAACACGCCCCCCTGGGCGATGAGAACCGCGCTCGATTTGCGCAAGAGGCCCGCGATGTCGGCCTCGTCCGCGAGATTGGCGGTGTATTCGTAAACCAGATGGGGCATCTCGCCCTCCTCGACGTCAACCGGCCGGCGCGCCGGACGCGCTCAGAGCGGAAACACGGCGTTGAGCTGCCCGGTGCCCGACGAACCGAAATATGGCGTGATCACCTCGACCTTGCCGGCGTATTCCTCCGCGCCGACCAGGCCCATCAGCATCGCGGTGTCGTGCATCATGCCCTCGCCGTGACATTTCACCGCGTATTCCTCGAGCAGGCCGCAGAACGTCTTCCAATCGCCGCGCCGCCACATCTCCACGATGGCGTGATCGACCGTCTCCAGGAACGGGCTCCACACCTTGTGCAGGAATTCGTCGGCGACGCCGTTCTGCGCGAAACGATGCGACAGCGAGCCGCTCGCCAGCACCGCGACCGTTCCCTCGTAGCGCCGCTCGATCGCCTTGCGCACCGAGCGGCCGAGCGAAATCGAATCCGACAGATCATGCACGGTGAGCAGCGCGGCGATGGAGACGACCTTGAAGCGGTTGTCGGAATTCATGTAGCGCATCGGCACCAGGGTGCCGTATTCCGGCGCGAGACTGGTGTTGTCGTGGACGCGGGTGAACACGCCGTCGGCGCTCGCCTGCTCGCCGATCAAGCGGCCGAGCTCCGGATTGCCGAAATGCTTGAACGGCAGGTTCTTGATGAAATGCGGCAGTTCGTTCGAGGTGTAGACCCCCTCCCACGACGGCGAGCAGTTGATGTGATAGCCGGAATTGACGAGCCAATGGGTGTCGAACACGACGATGGTGTCGACGCCAAGCTCGCGGCAGCGGCGGCCGATTTCCTTGTGGCCGTCGATGGCGGACTGGCGGCAGCCCTTGTGCGGTCCGTCCAGCTCGGACAGATACATCGACGGCACGTGCGTGATCTTGGCGGCCAGCGCGAGCTTGCCCATTTCTTCCTCCCTCAAATGCCCCAACGCGGAATGGCGTGATCGCCATAGGACACGGCGACGTTCTTCGCCTCGCAGAAGACTTCGTACGAGTAGTGATTGCCTTCGCGCCCGGTACCGGAGGCCTTCACGCCGCCGAACGGCTGGCGCAAATCGCGAACGTTCTGGCTGTTGACGAAGGTCATGCCCGCCTCGATTGCCTTGGCCATGCGCAGCACGCGACCGGTGTTGTTGGTCCACAGATAGGACGACAGGCCGTAGATCGTATCGTTGGCGATCCGCACCGCGTCCGCCTCGGTCTTGAACGGGATCAGGCACGGCACCGGACCGAAGATCTCGTCCTGCGCGATCCGCATCTTGTTGTCGACGTCGGCGAAAACGGTCGGCGTCACCCAGTTGCCGCCCTTGAAGGCATCCGGCACCCGCGCCGGCGCGCCGCCGGCGACGAGCCGCGCGCCTTCCTTCTGGCCGAGCTCGATATAGCCCGTGACCTTCTTCCAATGCTCCTTGGAAATGAGCGGGCCGACGATCGTCGCCGGATCGAGCGGATCGCCGACCGAAAGCCGCGCCGCGCGGGCGGCGTAGTCGGCGACGAATTTCTCGTAGATCGTGTCCTGCACGATGATGCGCGAGCCGGCGGTGCAGCGCTGGCCGTTGTTGGAGAAAATCATGAAGATCGCGGCGTCGAGCGCGCGCTCGTAATCGGCGTCGTCGAAGATGATGAAGGGCGATTTGCCGCCAAGCTCCATCGAGAACTTCTTCAGGCCCGCAGCCCGGACGATGCGATTGCCGGTCGCCGTCGAACCGGTGAAGGAAATCGCGCGCACGTCCGGGTGCGAGACCAGCGGCTCGCCCACCGACGCGCCGTAGCCGTGCACGATGTTGAACACGCCCGCCGGCACGCCGGCTTCGAGAATGAGCTCCCCCAATCGCGTCACGGTGAGCGGCGAAAGCTCCGACATCTTCATCACCGCCGTGTTGCCGAGGGCGAGACATGGCGCGGTCTTCCACGTCGCGGTCATGAACGGCACGTTCCAGGGCGAGATCAGCGCGCATACGCCGACCGGCTGCCACAGCGTGTAGTTGAGATGCCCGGTGTCGCTGTCATAGGTCTCGCCATGCTGGTGCTGGGCGAGTTCGGCGAAGAAATGAAAGTTGTCGGCCGCGCGCGGGATCAGCGCCTTCTTGGTCTGCGCGATCACCTGCCCGCAGTCGCGCGTCTCCAGCTCGGCGAGTTCGGCGACGTGCCGGGTGATGAGATCGCCGACATTTCGCATCAGGCGGGCGCGATCCTTGACCGCCATGGTCGACCATTTCGGAAACGCCGCCTTGGCGGCGGCGACGGCGGCCTCGACCTCGCGCGCGCCGCCGGAGGCGACCGCGGCGATCGCCTCGCCGGTCGCCGGATTGACGGTGTCGAAGGTCTCGGCGCTGGCCAGCTTCTCGCCGTTGACGAGATGAGTGATCATGATGCGCTCTCAGCGTGGTTCGGCGAAAAATGTGGAGTCGTCGACGATCGTATTGACGAGGCAGCCGACGCCCTCGATCTCGGTCTCGACCACGTCGCCCACCTTGGTGTCGGCGAGTCCCTCCGGCGTACCGGTCAGGATCACGTCGCCGGGTCGAAGCGTCATGAACGAGGAAAGATAGGCGATCAGCGTGGGGATGTCGAAGATCATGTCGGCCGTGGTTCCGGTTTGCGTCGTCCGGCCATTGACCCGCGTCGTCAGCCGCAGCGCCATCGGGTTCGGCACGTCCGCGCGCGCGACCAGCCAGGGCCCGAGCGGCGTGCAGCCGTCGCGATTTTTCACCCGCAGGTTGGGGCGATAGAAATTCTCGAGATAGTCGCGGATCGCATAATCATTGGCGACGGTGTAGCCGGCGACATGATCGTAGGCGTCGGCCTTGGCGATGTTCTTGCCGACCTTGCCGATGACGACCGCGAGCTCGCATTCGTAATGCATATAGGTGGCGTCGGCCGGTCGGCGCGTTTTCGCCTTGTGGCCGACGATCGTGTTCGGACCCTTCAGGAACACCAGCGGCGTTTGCGGAGTCTTGAATGCGAGTTCCTTGGCGTGATCGGCGTAATTGAGGCCGAGCGCGAAGATGGTGCCGACGTCGACCGGCGCCAGCCAGACGACGGATCCGTCCGCGAGCACGCGGCCGTCGGCGAGGCGCACGCCGCCTTCCGCCTCGGTCACGGCGTGGATCGCGCCCTGATAGACAACGCGGCCCGTCTTCATCCCTCGTTCCTCGCGATGGTGAAGGCGAGGCCGCCGAGGCCAGCGGCCTCGATGCGGACGGCGTCGCCGGGCCTCGCCTCGGGCGCGCGATAAAGGACGCCAACCAGCAGCACGTCACCCGCGTTCAGGGTCATGAATTCGGTCACGTCGACGAGCAGGCGTGCCGCGTCGCGGACGAGATCTCCGAGCGCGAAGGTGTCGACCAATTCCGCGCCGATCCGCGTCGTCAGCACGAGAGCGGAAATATCGTCGAGCCGCGCGCGCGGGCCGAGCACGAGGGAGCCGTCGAAACATTTCTCGCGTATCGGCGGACGATAATAGCTGGCGTGCGGCAGGCTGAGGTCGCAGGCGAGCGCGACTTCGCCGACATGACCGAGCGCGTTAGCGGGCGTCAGCCGCGCCGCGTCGCGCGCGATGACGAGACCGACGGTCGCGGCGACCTCGACAGAGGACGCGCCGGCGGGCAGATGGACATTGGCGCCCTCCCCGGCGACGGTGTTGGCCGGCTTGATATAGAGAACGGGCGCCCGCGGCGCGCCATGATAGGGCGCGGCATCGAGCGAGCCGATGCGCGCGAGCGAGCGCGTGTCGTTGAGAATGACGCCGTAATGCATGCCGCGTCCCTTGCCGATCCGTCTCGCTCCCCCGCGCCGAAGACGCCGACCCGGTTTTTCCTAATATGTTAGCAAATAAAACACTGCGATGTTAGCAAGTCAAGGCGGTGGGGCGGGACGCGGACGAATGACCGTCGTCGTCGCCCCTTTCTCGGGGGCGCGCTCGCCCGCCGGCGATCCGAGCCTCGCCGCCAGCCGCGCGCGCCGCCGCGCGGCTCGAAGCTTGCTGGCAAATCAGCGGCGGATTTGTTAGCTTTCCGCCGCTTGATGTTCCCGCCCGCCATTCGTTCCGCGCGACACCGATGAGCCGAGATATTCAATATCGCAATCTGCCGCTGCTCCTGCTGCAGGCGCGCGAGGTCGTGCTGGGTCATTTCCGCCCGCTGCTCGCCCAGTTCGGCCTGACCGAGCAGCAATGGCGCGTGATCCGCGTGCTGCACGAAGTCCACGAGCTCGAACCGCGCGAGATCTGCGAGAAGTGCCAAATCCTGAGTTCGAGCCTCGCCGGCGTCCTCGCGCGAATGGAGGACACCGATCTCGTGACGCGGTCGCGCATGCGGGACGACCAGCGTCGGGTCATCGTTCGGCTGACGCCGAAATCGCGCAAGCTCTTTATGAAGCTTCGCCCGCTCGTCGCGCGGCAATACAAGCTGATCGAACAGACGTATGGACCGGAATTGATCCGCGACCTTTATGCCGTGACCGACCGGCTGCTGGCGGCGGCGGACAAGAATGTCCCGTCGGTCGCCGCCCGACCCGCCCGCGACTGAACCCGATCCTGGCGCCCGGCGGCCGAGGCCTCTCGCGGACCCGTCTCGTTACTTCTTGGCCGAAGCCGGCGAGAATTTCGAAAAATGCAGGGCGCGGCTGGCGCATTGCGCCGTTCCTCGAAACCGACGGACGATGGCATGCGCGCGCTTGGCGGCGCGCTCGGATTCCAGCGGACGACGCGGCATGGTCTTGCCGCGACGAGAGGGGGAAGCGGACTATCGTCCGGCAGGCCATCGAACGAAATATCCAATGGCATTGTGCTGGCCGTTTGCGCGAAAAACTACTTCGTCGTGAATGTGATCAGTATTTCACCCCGGAATCGGCCGCCCGGTGGAGAAGGTAGTTTGGCGGCCGCGACCATGGCGCTCGCCGCGTCATCGAGTGTCCGGCTCCCGGACGATTTCGTGACCGCCGAGTTGATCACGCGCCCCGACGGTTCGACCGTGAACGCGACACCGACCGCGCCGCGCTCGTCGCGAAGACGGGCTTCCTTGGGATAATGCTTGTGACGATTGATTTCCGCGGACACGATCACCGCGTAGCGGGACAGGGATAGCCGCGCCAATTCGGTCTCGTGCCCGTCGGACCCGATCTTCGCGGCGGATGCCTCCATGGCCGGGACCGGCGGCGCGGGCGGCGCCGGCGAAGCGGCTTCCGGCGGGTCGGGCGGCTTTCGCGGTTGCTCCGTGTCGGCGTCCGATTTCAACACCGGCTCTGGCAAATCCGGCGGCTTTTCACTGGCCTGTGGCGGCGCGTCGGGAACGGGCGCGGATTCGGGCAACGCGCTTGTCGTCATGCGCTCCGGTACGGGCAGCGTCCGCGCATCGAACGCGATTTCGCCACGGCTGATGACGCCGACTTCAAGCCGCCCCAGCTGGTCGTTCGTCTCGCCGCGAAAATGACCGAGGCCCCCGACAATCGCGCCGTGAAATCCGGCGACGGCGACGAGCGCCGTCGCCCGCACCCATGGCGGCCTGAGCCGCAGGCCCGTGCTTGCCGCGCCATGCAACGACAACGCCTCGCTCGAACGGATCATGGCCGCGCGTCTCCGGCGGGCGCATGATCCGGGCGACCGTCGCCGCCGGCGCGTCCGCGTTCAACGATCATGACGACCTTGGCGATCCCCGCGCCGCTGAGCAGATCGACGATCGCAATGACCGAACCGTAACTCGCCTCGTGATCGCCCTGAATGTAGGCCGGCTGGTCTTCGCCGAGTCGGTCGCGGACGGCGGCCGCGAGCCCCTCGCGCGCGACCGCCTCCGAGCCGACCAGATATTTGCCGTCCTTGGTCACGGTCACGACAACCGGCGGCTTCCGCGTGAGCGGATCGGCCTGGCTCGCCTTGGGAAGATGAATGCCGAGCCCCGCGACCAGCATCGGCGCGGTCACCATGAAGATGATGAGCAGCACCAGCATCACGTCGACCAACGGCGTTACGTTGATGTCGGCAAGCGGCCGACAGTCGCTCAGCCCGTGCCGGTTGGTTTCGGGAAAAGGCATTATTCAGCCGCCATCGGGCGATCGTCGCGGGCGATGATCCGATCGGCATGGCGCTCGATCAGGTCGATGATCGCTTGGCCGCGGCGGACGAAGGCGGCGCCGATCCTGTTGTAGCCGACCGACGCCGGAATGGCGGCGGCCAGCCCATAGGCGGTGGCGGCGAGCGCCTCGGCGATCCCCGGCGCCACGATCGCAAGGCTGGTTTCCTTCGCCTCCGCGATGCCGGCGAAACTTGTCATGATGCCCCAGACCGTTCCGAACAGCCCAATGAACGGCGCGACCGAGGAGATGACGGCAAGGTTGGGAAGACCGCGCTCGGCCTCCGACAGGAGCGCGCGACCCGAACGCATCATTGCCTCGACCATCCGCTTGCGCGTTTCGCCCGGCGTCTCGCGTGTGACCGGCGGAACATCGCTGGCCGACTCCAGGACTGGCGCGAGCACAGTCCGCTTCCCACCGTCCGATGTACGCTCGACGCGAAGCGCGATGTCGAGCCGGCGCAACACGACCAGCGACTCGATGATGATGACCCAGCACCAGATCGATGCCGCGACAAGAACGATCATCACGCTCTTCACGACGAGCCCGGCCTGAACGAACAGGCCCCACGGCGACAATGTCACGACATCCATGGCTTTGTTTCCCGTTGGTCGCGATGAACCGAAGATCGCGGCAGGTGTCCTTGGCCGCGGCCGCGGGGGTGCTCCCCGCGGCCGGCGCGCGTCATTCGCCGAGCGACTCAGAACTCCATGTTCGCCCCGACATAGAACGAACGGCCCGGACCAGGAACGGCGGTACCCCACATGCTCGCGGTGCCCCTTGCTCCATAGCTTGCCGGGGGCGCGCCCATATTCTGGACCGTCCCGGCTTCCTGATTGAACGACATCGTGGCTCCTTCGCCGACATAGGCGCCACCCAGCGGCAGGTAGTAGCGCTGGTTGAACACATTCTCGACGCCGAAGGTCAGACGGAGCTTTTGCCAGGTGTAGCCGCCGCGCAGGTTGACCAGGCTGTAGCCGGGTGTCCTGAGTTCGTTGCGCGCGTTGGAGACGTCGTACTTGCCGCTCACCGCGACCAACTCGATGCCGCTATCCCAGCCGCCGAGCTTGTGGGTCAGTATCAGCTTGGCGTTCAACGGCATGATGTTGTAGAGGCCATCGCCGGTCACGAGATTGCGCCCGTTGGTGTAGCTGAGCACGCCTTTCAACCCGAAAGCGCCGAATTCGGTCACCCCGAGCGGCACTTTGCCGGATAGATCGAAGCCGTACAGACGAGCGGTCTGGTTGGCGTATGTCAATTTGACGAACGCGTTCGTGAGCGTCGGATTGTTATCGCAGCCCATCATGCCGCACGAATTGGGACGGCGCACCGCGTCAATATAGTTTTCGACGTGCGAATAGTACGGCGTGACCTTGATTTCTGTCTGGCGGTCGGTGCTATGCCATGCGCCCGTGAAGCTCGCGGTATAAGCCGTTTCGGATTTGAGGAACGGATTGCCGACGTAACCATTGCCGTCACCGACGAAGTTGTTCATTTCCATGGCCATCGTGTTCGTTGACCAGGCGTAGAGTTCGTAGAGATTCGGTGCGCGCGTCTTTCGAACGCCCCCGAGCTCGAATGTCAGGTTGTTGTTCGGGGTGTGCTTGATAATCGCCGACAGGTCGACATTGTTGAATGTGCGACTCCGGTCCATGGCATTGAATGCGCCGATCGTGCCAACAGAGCTTCCCGCATACATCGCGGTCGCGTTGTAACCCTGCACGACACCGGTATCCGCCCGGACCTGTTCGAAACGGACTCCCAGTATCGAGAGCCAGCTCTGATTCCACTTTGCCTCCCACTCGCTGAAGACTCCCACCCGGTCGCGCTGGCCGTTGTTGATGTTCCAGAATGTGTAGGGCGCCATGCCGCCACTGCAAATGCCGACGCCGCAGTCCGGCGCCGGTGTCCACCAGTCGTCGAGACGATAGGTCTGCGCGTCGAAGCCGACACGGATCAGGTCGCGGCGGTTGAGATTGATATCCGCCTTGGCGGATGCGCCGGTCGTCTTGCTCTTGGTGTACATCGGCATGCCATCGACCGGATAATCTAGTCCGTTGGTGCCGTGCAGCGATCCATACCAGAACAGCTTATCCTTGCCGAAATCCATGTAGTGATCGACGTGCTGGTGATAGGCGCGCGCCTCCAGATTGCCCCAGTCGAATTTGCCGAGGTAGCGCAGGTTGAAGCGGTAGTCCTTGTTGTCGAGCATATCCATGCGCTGGTTCGGATAGAGCTGGTAAGGAATGTGCTGATGGCCGAACTTGAACTCGACCAGATGGTTCTCCTTGCGTACGGCGAGACCGAACAGATGGTTCCTGGTTTCGTACGCCGTGGAGCCCACTTCGTTGGCGGCAACGAAGGGGGCGATTCCGCTTATCGCGAAGTTCTTGAAGTTGCCGCCGGCGGTGTAGTTGCCCGACTTGGCGTACGCGCCGCTATAGAACAAGCTCACGTCCTGGGTCGCCATGGTCGCCGAGGCATTGGCGCCAATGACGTTGCCGTTGGAGCGGTAAAACGTACCCACGCTGCCCTTCGTCAGCGTCCCCTGCCCAGGCGCCGCGAACACGGGTTCCGGCGAAGAAACGACAATCGCGCCGCCGATGGAATCGCCGCCGACGCTCACCGGCGTCGCGCCCGTCCAAACCTTGGCCGCGCCGACCTGGCTCGGATCGATGTAGGACAGCGCCGGGTTCATGTGATTGGGGCACGAGGCGACGAGGTCCATGCCGTCGACCTTGATCCGCAAGCGATCGTCGGCGAGGCCCTGAATCACGGGCAGGCTGGAAACGCCGCCGGCGGAATAGACGCCGACGCCCGGCACGTCCGACAGCAAGGCCGCGGTGTCGCTCGTGCTCGCGCTTCTGGCGGCGATTTCCCCTGCGGGAACCGAGGTCGCGCTCACCAACGTCGAAATCCCTTCCGGCGTCGCCGGCGTGAACGGAGCGGCCGGCGTCGCCGCGATCCGCGGCGCAGTTGCCCGACGCGTCGCCGCGCGCGGCTTTGGTTTGGCACGCTGTGCCTCGACCGTGACCGGCGGCACCGCGGTTGCCTGCTGCGCATGCGCCGGCTCGGCGTTGAACGCAATGGATGCGAAGGCCGCGACTGCCAGAGCGGGTGGCGGAAGCGCGGCCGTGGTCAAGAGACTCCGGCAACGACCGGAGCGAATTCGAAAAGACATGACGAACCCTCGAACGGAAACTCATGAACCAAGCGGTTCACAGGTGATGCCGTCAGCGGGATCGCCGGAATCTTGGCGCGCTGATGCGGCAACAGCGGACGCTGATCGTCATCGCCGCGCCGCCAAAGCGGCGCTTCGAACGACAAGCGTGGGTGATCAGGCTGTTGCCGGAGGTCCGCGAGCGGTGGGACGTTCATGCGCGGTGGCGCGCACGAAGACATGATGCTCCCGCCCGGAAAGAACGGAACTGGAGGTCAGTGGAGGAGGCGGCGGGCCGCCGACCTGCGCGGGCGGCGGGCTATGACCGAGAACGCAGACAATGCATTTCGGGCAGGTCTTGGCGGCGGGATCGACCGTGATCAGACTGCCGTCCGACGACGAATGGCAGATGACCGCCGCCGACGTGGCGTCGCGGAGGACGGCCGCTTCGCTCGCGCCGCTCAGCGCGATGGTCGATTGGAGGATCAGGCCCCAAGCAGCCGCCCAGACAAGCAGCGCGCGCAGGGCAACGACCGAATAGCTAAATAGACGACGAACGCCCGGAAGCAGCGCGAGAAAAAGCTCTCGCGTCGCGCGTTTGTACGCACGCACCACTACCGCTTCTCTGGAACATCGTCGCCCCATGGACGTTCCGCCCCCCTCGGACGGGCACCAATTCAATAATTGGTCGTTGTCGATCCCGCAAGGTGGGCATTCGCGATCTCGGCCCTCCACCGACGGTATCATCGTGGATCAATTCTGATCTTCACGGGCGCGCGGATCATTCAGTCGCGCGTCGCGCCATTTTCCCGCAACGCCGAATTGTTCCGTGGCGCGATCGCATTCTCATGTGAATGCGAGCAAGACTTGAGACCAATGCAGCCTGTTCCAATGCCTCGCAATGCTTGCGATGCGTCGATGACTGCAGCGCCGCCAGGATTCGTGGACATCCTCTCTCCTTGATTTGAAGCAAGGGGGCCGTGCCGGACAACGCCGAATTGAACGACGAGCTCAAGCGCGATGCGGTTTGTCGGCCGAACCAGCGAACCTAACCGATAGCCGAGGTTTCAGTTGCTGGGGGTCGGGCTGCATTCCCTTTGCGAGTGGCGGAAAAGCGCTCCCGAGGCGCCGGCGAGTTCGGGTGAGGAGGAGCGACCGGCGGATATCCGCTGCTTCACGCGAGAGCGCGCGATCGCCGCGCGCGCCGGCCACCCTTGAAGCGCGCCAAGATATCGACGCATCGCCGCCCGAGCCCAAGGGCGCAAAGCCTCGACCCCTCATGCTGCATCGCAACAACGCTTTTCCGACGCATTCGCCACCTCCATGGGGGCATTCGCCAGGAGCAATTGGGCGGCTTTGCCCGCGCATATAGAAATTCGTTATGGCGGCGTTTCAGTAAGTCATTGGCGCGGTGCAGCGCGCACGCCTAGCCTTGCCAGACAAGCTGGGAGCGACCCAACTGGCTGCCAATTTTTTTCTTCTGAATCGTCGGCGGACGGTCGCTTCGAGGGGGATACGCGGGAAATGCAGGCACGACGAGATATTCCGTCGCGGGCTACCGCCGAGCCTGATCGGGCCGGCGCGGCGACGGGACAATCCCTGACCCTGGAACGCATCAGCCATAGTTATGGCGGCGTGCCGGCCGTCAGCGACGTCACGCTGGAAATCGCCGCCGGCGAATTGGTGGCGTTGCTCGGCCCGTCCGGCTGCGGCAAGACGACCTTGCTGCGCATCATCGCCGGCTTCGTCGTGCAAAACGAAGGGCGCGTCGCGGTCGGCGGACGCGCCATCGACGACCAGCCACCGAACCGGCGTCAGGTCGGGATCGTGTTCCAGAACTACGCGCTGTTTCCGCACATGACCGCGGCCGACAACATCGGCTACGGCCTCGCGGCGCGGGGTGGCTCGCGCGCCGAACAACGCCAGCGCGTCGCCGAAATGCTGGCGTTGGTACAGATGCAGAACTTCGCCAGCCGCTACCCGCGCGAACTCTCCGGCGGACAGCAGCAGCGCGTGGCGTTGGCACGCGCGCTGGCGGTGCGCCCGAGCATCCTCATGCTCGACGAGCCGTTCGCCGCGCTCGACAAGAATTTGCGCCTCGACATGCAGATCGAGGTGAAGCGCATTCAACGTCTCGCCGGCATCACCACCGTGCTGGTCACCCACGATCAGGAGGAAGCGCTGTCGATGGCCGACCGCGTCGCCGTCATCAATCAAGGCCGGCTGGAACAGTTCGCCAGTCCCACCGACATCTACGACAATCCCGGCTCGCTATTCGTCAATACCTTCGTCGGCACGACCAACGTGCTGCGTGGTCGCCTTTCCACCGATGGCGGCGAGCCAACCGTCACGCTTGATAGCGGCGGCACCCTTCGCTGCCGTCGTCCCGCGACGGCGACGGCCGCCGGCGAGCGCGTGGTCGCCTGCGTCCGGCCGGAGAATTTGCGCTTCGTCGAAACCGGTTCCGGCCTGAGCGGAACGCTCGAGATGAGCCTTTCGCTTGGCGCCACCATCGTCCACGAGGTTCGCACCTCGGCGGGGGATTCATTGAAGATCGCGGAGCACCGTTCGGCGGGCAGCGACCTGCCACGCGCCGGAACGGTCGTGACGGTGGCGCCGAAAGCCCCGCATTTCGTCAACCTATTTCCCGACGTTGCTACCTAACGAGAACACGGAAACGCCCTAACCGGAGGAATGAATATGTCGATGAATCGCCGAGAGTTGATGGTATCCGCGCTCGCCCTGAGCGCGGCGCAGGCCTTCCCTTCCCTCACCCACGCCCAGACCAGGCGTCTGGTCGTCAACTGCCTGACCGGGAGCTGGGAGGTCGCATTCCGCGACGCCGCGGTTCCGGTGTTCCGCCGCGACAATAACAACGCGGAGATCGCGCTCGAGCCGATGATCGGCTTCGACCAAGTCGCCAAGGTCTCCGCCGCCCGCTCCAATCCGCCGCTCGATGTCATGATGCTTGATCCCGGCCCGTCGCTGACAGCCGCGGCGCAGGATCTCATCGTCCCGTTCCCCGCTGAAAACAGCAAGCATTTCGCCGACATTCATCCCGCGGCGAAGTCGGGACTTGGTGTCGCGCCGTGCTTCCAGGTCATCGGCATCGCCTACAACCCGGAGCGCGTCAAGACGCCGCCGACCTCGTGGGCCGACATGTGGAAGCCGGAATACAAGGGCCGCGTCGGCATCACCAGCATGAACGCGACGCTGGGTACCGCGTTCATGGTCGAGGTCGCGCGCATGCGCGGCGGCTCGGAGGCCAACATCGACGAGGCGTTCAAGGCGCTCGCCGAACTCAAGCCGAACATCGGCGCGGTCGCGGCCAATCCGAGCCAGGCGGCGGCGCTGTTCCAGCAGGGCCAGATCGACATCGCGCCGGCGATCTTCAACGAGATTCAGCTTCTCAAGGCGCGTGACGTCGCGGTCGAGATCGTGCTGCCCAAGGAGCGCGGCGTCGGCTACACGAGCACCATGCACATCGTAAAGAACTCGCCGCATCCCGAGTTGGCGTTCAAGTACATCGAAGCCTGCATGTCGCCGGAAGTGCAGTCCAAGCTGGTGGCGGCGCCATACATGGTCGTGCCGACCAACGGCAAGGTGAAGATGACCGGCGAAGTCGCCAAGCTGCTCGGCAATTCTCCGGAAGAGCTCAACAAGCGGCTGGTGGTGCAGGATTGGAAGACCATCAACCAGAACCGCACGGCGTGGATCGAGCGCTTCAACCGCGAAATCAAGGCCTGAGGCGATCGAATGGTGATCATCCCTCCCCGGTGACGGGGAGGGATCGCAAGCCGACCAATTCCCGCCGGCCGCGTTCCGGAAGAGTTTGGACGCAGTTCATGACCACACCGGCCGCTCGCGCCAGTTACAATGTCGGTTACGACCTCAAGCTGGCCTTGCCGCTGGCGCTGTTCTTTCTTGTCTTCTTCATCGCGCCGCTGCTGCTGCTCTTCTTCGTCAGCCTGCATGCCGACACCAGCATGACACGCATGGGGATCGATCAGTTCAGCCGCTTCCTGACGGATCCGTTTTCGCTTCAGGTGCTCGGTTCGACGCTGGTGGTCGGCGTCGAAGTCACGATCCTGTGCCTGGTGCTCGGCTATCCACTGGCCTGGCTGTTCGTGCGCAGCCCCGGCTGGCTGCGTACCATCCTGATTCTGATCATCCTGCTGCCGCTGCTGACCAGCGTGATCGTGCGCACCTTTGCCTGGATCGTGATCCTCGGCCGGCTGGGCATCGTCAATTCCACCTTGATGGCGCTCGGCCTGATCGATACGCCGCTGCGGTTGCTCTACAGCGAGGGCGGACTGGTCTTCGCGCTCGCGCAGGTGCACATGCCGCTGATGGTGTTGCCGCTCATCACCGCGCTGTCGCGCATCGACCCCAGCCTCGCCGACGCCTCCGCCGCGCTCGGCGCCGGCGCGTGGCGGACATTCCTGCGCATCACGGTGCCGTTGACGCTGGCGGGGATCTTCGCCGGCTGTCTCCTGACCTATTGCATGTCGCTCACCGCCTTCATCACCCAGAGCCTGATCGGCGGCGGTCAGATGACCTTGATGCCGGCCTACATCTATCAGCAAGCCGGCTCCCTGCAGAACTGGCCGTTCGGCGCCGCGATTTCGATCGTCTTCCTGGTCGCCGTGCTGGCCGCCGTCACCGTGTTCAACCTGCTGGGCCGCCTGGTGCCCGGCGTGACGCGGACTTGAGGAGGGGTGATGCGCCGACGGGCCGATTTCGGAACGATCTCGCTCAAAGCCACGCTCGGTCTATTGGCCGCGGCGTGCCTCATATTGCTGATCATGCCGACCATCGTCGTCATCATGGTCTCCTTCACGTCCGGATTCTCGTTGAGGTTCCCGCCGCAGGGCTATTCGCTGCACTGGTACGCGGCGCTGGCGGATGCCTGGCAGTTGCAATTCGCCGCGTTCAACAGTTTCAAGGTCGCGGCCTGGACCACGCTCTTGTCGGTCATGCTCGGCGTCGCCGCCGCGCTCGCCATCGCCCGCTCGAGGCGGCTGTCGGCGGCTATCCTCGATTCGATCTTCATGTCGCCGCTGATTCTGCCGGGCCTCGCCTTCGGCCTCGCCGCGCTGATCTTCTTCACGTTGATCGGCCTGGAGGTGTCGCCGCTGACGCTGGTGATCGGGCACACCGTCGTCTGCGTGCCGTTCGTCATCCGCGTCACCATCGCCGCGCTCGCGCAGCTCGATCAGGCGCTGTTGGAAAGCTCGGCCTCGCTCGGCGCGTCGCGCTGGTATACGTTCCGCCGCGTGACGCTGCCGCTGATCGGCTCCAGCATCCTCGCCGGCGCTTTCCTCGCCTTCATGTCGTCGTTCGACAACATTCCGGTGTCGCTGTTTTTGCGCAACGCCGGCACCGATATGCTGCCGATCCGCATGTGGCAGGATCTCGAGAGCCTGCTTGACGTCAAGATCGCCGCCGTCTCGGGTGTGATGATCGCCATCACGCTGGTGCTGATGCTGGTGATGGAACGGCTGGCCGGCCTGTCGAAGCGGCTGCGCTGAGCCTAGCCCAGCGCCAGCATGGCGCGGGCGTCCGCGGCCGTCGCGACCTCATGATCCATCGCGGTGATGATGGCGACGGCCTTTTCCACCAGCGCGGCATTGCTCGGCGCGAGCTGGCCGCGCGACAGATAGAGATTGTCTTCGAGCCCGACCCGCACATGCCCGCCGAGCAATATCGCCTGCGCCACCATCGGGAATTGATGCAGCCCGACGCCGAACGTGAACCAGGTGCGGTTGGGCGGCAGCAGGTTGCGCATGTAGATCATGGTCTCGGTGTTGGCGGGCGCGCCACCACCCACGCCGAGACAGATCTGCACCAACGCCGGCTCGCGGACGTGGCCCGACTTGATCAATTTGTGCGCCTGAATGATGTGGCTGGGATCGAACACCTCGAGCTCCGGCAGCACGCCGGCGTCGCGAATCGCGGCGGCCATGTATTCGACATGGGGCACGGTGTTGACGAAGACAAAATTGCCCATGTTCATGCTGCCGAGGTCGAGGCTGCAGATTTCGGGCTTCAGTTCGATCACATGACGGATGCGCGTTCGCGGATCCGTCAGGGTGGAGGCCGCGTCGCCGGTCTTGGGATCGTCAACGCTCGGCACGAATCGCGCGCCGGCGCCCGTGGTGAGGTTGATCACGACATCGACGCCGCTGGCGCGGATGTGATCGACCACCTCGCGATATTTCGCGAGCTCCATGGTGGGACCGCCGGTCGCCGGATCGCGGACATGGATGTGAACGATGGCGGCGCCCGCTCTTGCCGCCGCGATCCCGGACTCCGCGATCTGCCGCGGCGTCACCGGCACGGCCGGGTTGACGCGGGTCGTATCGGCGCCTCCGGTCAGCGCGCAGGCGATCATGATCTTGCGGGACATTCAGCGCCTCTCACGGATCGAGGAAAGAACGGAGAACTTCACTTCGTCACCGGTGTCTTGTCGGAACACTGCATGATAACCAGCAAAGCGGCCGGTGCGTTGCCGCGATTGATGATCTCGCGCCGCTCCCCGGGACCGATAAGGCAGGAGTCCATCGGATGCAGCGTTTCCTCGCCCGCGTCGGTAATCAGGGTGATCTCGCCTTCCGTCACAACATAAACCCTTTCGACCGCCGCGCTGGAACTCTCCGCGCCGCCGCCGGGCAGGAAATACGACAGCCCCACCCAGAAATTCTGGGTGGGTGACGCCTCCAAGCCCTGCAGCCGCAGTCCGGTCATGTTGAAATGCTTCGCGGCGCTGTAGGCCTTGGCATCGCGGAGGCGGGTGATATGCACGGTCCTGTCCTTCCTTAACGGCGGCTAGCGTTGCCTCGCCGGTTCTTCATCCCGGCGAGGAACGCGCGAAGCCGCTCGCGCACCGCTTCGGCGGCTTCGGGTGTCCATGTCCGAAATCCCTTGCCCGCCTTCATCCCGGTCTCGCCTTTCTCGATCAGCGCGTCGAGATAAGGATGGGTATGGGGCGTGACGTCGAGATCGGGCAACAACACGTCGTGAATGGCCTTGGTGAGGTCGAGGCCGACCATGTCGGACTGCTCGAGCGGACCGAGCACGGCCAGCCGCGCGCCGAAGCCGAGCTTGACGACATCATCGACCGTCTCGGCGTCGCATATCCCCGCCGCGACCAGGGCGATCGCCTCGCGCTTGAGCGCGTGCTGCAGGCGGTTGCCAATGAATCCCGCGATGTCGCGATTGACGAACACCGGATGCCAGCCGACCTCGCCCAGCAACGCGGCGACGCGCTCGCCGGCGGAACGGTTGTCCGGCCCCATCAGCACGATCTCGACCAGCGCAACGAGATGCGGCGGATTCCAGAAATGCGTTCCCAGAATCCGGTTCCGGTCGGTCACCTTGGCGGCGATGTCCGAGATCGGAATGACGGAGGTGTTGGAGCAGAGAACGGCGTCGCGCGGCGCGTGGCGCTCCAGCTGCGCGAAGATCTCCTGCTTGAGCGCCAGCCGCTCCGGCGCCGCCTCGATCACGATGTCCGCGTCCGCGACGGCCGCCGCCAGATCCGGCGTGCCGGTGACGCGCGCGGCGATGGCGCGATCTTCGTCAAGAAACGCGCGGATGTCCTCGATCCGCCGGGGCAACGCCTCGATCGCTGGCGCGTGCGGGTCCTGCACCGCGACCGCGTGCCCGGCGGCGGCGAACCGCCAGGCGATTCCGTGCCCCATCAGGCCCGCGCCGATAACGGCGATGCGCGGCTTGCCCATGATCCTCAGCCCGCCGTATAGCCGCCGTCCACATACATGATCTGCCCGGTGCAGAAATCCGATGCCGGCGACAACAGGTAGAGCGTCATCCCGATCAGGTCTTCCGGCTCGCCGAGGCGGCCCAGCGGAATGCGCGACAGCGAACGCATACGGGTGGCCTGACCGACCTCGCCATCGCTCCACATCCACTCGGTGAGCTTGGAGCGGAACACGGTCGGTGCGATGGCGTTGACGGTGATGCCGTGCTGCGCCCATTCGGTGGCGAGCACGCGGGTCAACGCGTCGGTCGCGCCTTTCGAGGTGCAATAGGCGGTATAGCCGGAATAATTGCCGTGACGTCCGCGCACCGACGACACCAGCAGCATCTTGCCCTTGATCTTCTCCCTGATCCAGTAAGCGCCGACGGCCTTGGCCATCAGCCAGGCGCCGCGCACATTGGCGTCCATGACCGATTGCCACGCATCGTAATCCTGGTTCTGGATGAAGCCGGCCTTGTTCAAACCCGACGCCACGACGAGCTGATCGACGCGGCCGAACGCGTCGACGGCCGCCTTGAGCATGAATTCGGCGTCCGCGAGCGTATCCGGCCGGCGGACCACGGCGCGGACATCCGCCCCCAGCGAGCGCGCCTCGGCGACGACTTCCTCGAGTTCTCCTTGCGAACCCGAAACCAGCACCAGCTTCACGCCGCACGATGCCAGCATCAGCGCGCAGGCGCGGCCGAACGCGCCCGATGCTCCGGTGATCAGCGCGACCTTGCCGCTCACGTCGAATAACGATTTGGGATTGCGAAGAGCTTCGCTGATCATGCGCGTTGCCTCACTTTCCGGACGGGAAACGGAAGGTCTGATCGGGATCGATCACCGCGACAAGCCGCACCGCGCAGCCCTCCCCTTCCGGCCAGCGCCACGGGAACGCCATGAAGGTGCACCGCTTGCCGGTCACGGCATCAAGATCACCGTTGACGTTCTCGATGCCGGGTATGCCGCCCTTCACCATCATCGTCTTGTGCGCCGGCTCCCAATACGGGAAATCCTTCATCACGTCGCGGCCGGTCTCGCGGAAGTATTCTTCCATCAGATGCGGATGCGACGGGCCGGGGCCGTGATCGATCAGCTTGGTGCCGAGCGGATGGTCAAGCGCCTGGACGTCGATGCCGACCATCTTGACGCCCTTCTCCACCAGCCATTCCGCGGCCTCCTTGTAGAGACCCGGCGAGTAGGCGAAATATTCGTCGCTGTCGGAGAAATTGCGATGGCTGCCGGTGTTGATGATGACGATGTCGTTCCGCCGGATCGTCGGCGTCGCCCGCTCAAGGTCCTCGGGAGTGACCACGCCCCACTTGCCCTTGGGGATCGACACCGCGACGCCGGTGCCGAAGAAGCGCCAGATCGGGTAGCCGGTGATCGACGGCGTGTTCTCCATGACATGCAACGGCGCGTCCATGTGGGTGCCGCGATGCATGATGCCGTCGAAGTCATGGACGCTGAGACCGTCCTTGGCGTGATATTGATGGGTGTAGATATTGATGCTCGGCGACGACGGCCATTCCGGAATGCCGTGTCCCCAGCGCGCCGAGAGATTGTAGAACTTGAGACCGGAGGTCTTGCTTGCGATCGTCATGATGGCGTTCCTGCTTGCTGGCGGTCAGGCGGCGTGACCCGGCTCGATCCGATAGGAGCCGGTGGGATCGACCATCGCGACGAAACGGATTGGACAGGCATCGCCGTCGTGCCAGTTCCACGGAACGGCATGGAACACGGCGCGGCGGCCGACGAGCTCGGCGACATCGCCGCCGGTATTCTCGACGGTCGGAATGCCGGCCGCCAGCAACGTGCGATGCGCGGGATTCCATTCCGGGAAATCGGTCTTGACCAAACGGCCGGTCGCGGCCTCGTATTCGCCGGGGATGCGCTTCATCAGCGGGCCGTTGCGTTGCCGGCCCAGCGAGGTGGCGAGCGGGTGATCGACCTGCGGCGTATCAACGGCGACCAGCTTGACGCCCTTCTTCACCAGCCACTCCGCGGCTTCCTTGGACAGGCCCGGCGAGCGGCCGTAATATTCCATGCTGTCGCTATATTTGGCGTGCCAGCCGGTGACGATGACGACGATGTCGCCGGCTTCGATCCCGGGCTTCGCGGCGGCGAGGTCGGCGGCGGTGACGTGTTCCCACTGGCCCTTCGGGATCGACACCACGACGCCGGGGCCGAAACACCTATCCAACGGAATCTCGCCGACGCCTTCGGCGCGCTGAATCAAATGCAACGGCGCGTTAAGGTGCGTGCCGGTGTGCATGACGGTGCGGATGCGCTGGGCCATCACGCCATTCTTGGCATGCGTGCTGGGGCGAAAGATTCGGACGTCATCGTAACCCGGCTGGGCGGGGACGCCATGGCCCCACACATGACTGATCTCGTAGAAAACCAGACCGGATTCGGGATCGGTGATGCCAGACATGACGCTTCCCACTGATGAAGATGAGTTCTTGACGCGGCGGCCGGCGCGGACAAACGTCGCGGCGGCTGGCCCAAGGTGCCGACCGCTCCGGCCGGTGACAAATCAAAAGCCAGCCCCCCGCAATGCCCGAATGTTATGGCCGCGGCGGGTGCGGACGGATGCGGGGATCAGGTCGACAGCGCCGCGCGCAGAATGGCCTTGAAGCTTTCAACCGCCCGGATCGGATGGTTGGTGCGGCGGTAGGCGACGCCGGCCTCCGCCTCCCAGAATGTGCCCTCGTGAGAGATCTTGCGCAGCCCGTATTTCTTGGCGTCGGCGACCATGCGGTCGGGGAAATGCGCCAGGAAATCGCCCTCGCAGAGAATCTTGTACAGCCCCAGCGAGGTGGTCTCGACCGCGATGGTCGGCGGTTCAAGGCTGTTGGCAACGAAATAGGAGCCGATGCGACTGGTGCCGATCTGGTCGTCGGCCAGCACCAGCCAGGGATACTCCGAAAGATCCTTGGCCGTGACGACGCGGCGCTTGAACAGCGGATGCCCCTCGCGCGCGACGACATCGTGGCGGACCTTGATCAGCGGCTCCTTGACGATCTCGGACTGCGAGGGAAAGTCGAGCGTGGTGCAGATCATATCGACCTCGCCCGCGACCAGCGCCGGAACCAGCGTGGTGATGACCCCGCCGGTCAGCCGCACGCCGACCTTCGGATACTGACCGCAGAACTTGGCCACCACCGGCGCCAGAATCGTGGTGATCCACACCGGACCGGCGCCAATGCGCAGCTTGCCGGTCAGCCCCTGCTTGAAGGACGCGATTTCGGCCAGCGCGTGGCTGTATTCCAGCTCCATCAGCTTGACGCGGCGCGCCAGGATTTCGCCCTGCCGCGTCAGCGCCACGCCGGTCGGCAAGCGCTCGAACAGGGGCACGCCGATGATGGCCTCGAGCTGCTTGATGCTGCGGGTCAGCGCGGGTTGGGTGATGTTGAGGGCATCGGCCGCCGCGGTGATATTCAGCCGCTCGGCCGCGGCAAGAAACTGCACCAGCAGCCGCGAATGCATCATGGCCCATGTTCCCGGATGGATCGCACGCCGGACACGCGGAAACCACCATAAGAATAACTTATGGCACGGGGCAACGGCCCGTCAAGCGCGTCCGGCCACGGCGTGCTCACGCACGAGGGATGGCCGGCTCGATGAACGGCCACGGACTGGCTTCCTCGCCGCGCTGGAGCGTGACCTCGATCAGATACGGCGCGCCGTGCGCGAACGCCTTTTCCAGCACCAGCTTCAATTCGGCCGGCGACGACACGCGCCGCGCTTCCACCCCGAAGGCTTCCGCAAGCTTGATGAAATCCGGATTGACCAGATCCGCGCCGATGACGTGTCCGTCGAATCGCTGCTGCTGGTCGCGTCGAACATTGGCGAAAGAGGCGTTGTTGAACACGATGACGACGAGACCGATGTTGTATTGCACGGCCGTCGCCAATTCCTGCACGGCGAACATGAAGCCGCCGTCGCCGCAGACCGACACCACGGCCTTGTCGGGCCGAGCGACCTTGGCGCCAAGCGCGGTGCCGAAGCCGCTGCCGAGCGTGCCCTGATAGCCCGAGGAGATGTAGCAGCGCGGGCGATAGACGGGAAAGCCGAACCACGACGCGAAGCCGACCTGCGACAGGTCGTCGACAAATATGCCGTCCTCCGGCAGCACGTCGCGGATCACCCGCAGATAATCAATCTGCGGCCGCACGCTCGCGATCTCCGTGGCCGTCCGCGCCCTGGCTTCGCGGATGAGATCGCGCCGGCGCGACGACGCGACGCCGCGTTGACGCGCCGCGTCGATTAGCGCGCGGGTCGCGGCGGCGGATTCGGCGACGATGCCGACATCGCTCGGATAGCGGCGCATTTCCGCGGGATCGATGTCGACGCGGACGCTCTTGAGGCTCGCCGGCGTATGCTTCCAGCGCCAGCCGGCGATTTCCAGCCGCGTGCCGATGGCGATGACGAGGTCCGTCGTCGGCCACAGATGAAAGCCGGAGGCGATGTTGAGAGAAAGATCGTTGGCCTCGCTCACCACGCCGCGGCCGTTACGCAGCGCCACCACCGGCGCTTCCAGCATCTCGGCGAGTTCCAGCACCTCGGCGCCGGCGTCGACCGCGCCGCCGCCGACCATGATCATCGGCGCGCGCGCTTCCGCGATCAGGCGCGCGGCCTGATCGATCCGATCGAAGTCGAGCGCCGGCGGCGGGAGAAGCGGCAGCGGGTCGACCGGCTCGACCTCGACCTTCTCGGTGAACTGCTCCCAGAACATCTCCAGCGCGGCCGGACCCCGCCGGCCCGACAGCATTTGCTGAAACGCCTGTGCGACAAGGCTCGGCGCCGCCGCGGCATGGTCGATGCGCTCGGCCCACTTCGCCAACTGGCGCATGGTGGCGAGCTGATCGCGCATCTCGTGCAGATGGCCGCGCCCGCGCCCGAAGAAGGCGCTCGGCACCTGCCCCGTCAGGCACAGCACCGGGGCGTTGCAGCCATGGGCGGTCAGCAGCGCCGCCGCCGTGTTCAGCATGCCCGGTCCCGGCACCACCGCGTACACGCCGGGACGGCCGCTGGCGCGGGCATAGCCGAGCGCCATGTAGGCGCAGCCCTGCTCGTGACGCGCCCCGATCACCCGCACGCGCCGCTCGTGCAGCGCGTCGAACAAACCGTAAATCTGCGCGCCGGGCAACCCGAACACAACATCGACCTCGTGCCGCATCAATTCGGCGACGATGGCCTGGCCGCCGGTCATCCGTGACATTTGCTGTGCCGCTCCTGATCGAATGGAAGACGCTTTCGGAGCGCCCGCGCCAATTGTACCCGGCGATGGAAGCATGGAGAAGCTTACGTACCCACAGGCATCCCGCCCCAATGAGTTCAGCGGCGATCGCCATAAACGACGGTTATTCGTGGACACGCGGCGAGGTGGTCCGAGCTCAATTGCGATCCGACATCTTGTCGAGTCGCGGCCTCATATTTGCCTGTCTGGGCGGTCGGCGCAACCGCGGCGGGCGCGGAGAGGGCGGAAAGGGCGAGAGCATCGCACCGGCCGCGTCTGCTGTCGGACAACGGCTCATCTTACATCGCCGGCGATCTCGCTGACTGGCTTGCGGAGAAGGACATGAAGCACGTTCGCGGCGCGCCATGCCATCCGCAGGCGCAAGGCAAGATCGAACGCTGGCACCAGACGCCCAAGAACCGCATCCTCTTGGAAAACTATTTCCTGCAGGGCGATCTTGAAGCGGCGATCGGCGACTTTGTCGGTCATTACAATTATCGGCGCTACCATGAGAGCCTGAAAAACCTCACGCCGGCCGACGTCTACTTCGGGCGCGGGCAGACCATCTAGCTGGACCGGGAGAAAATCAAAAGGAGGACCTTCGAACGACGGCGCTTGCAGCACGCCAGATCCGTTGCTTAAACTCAAACCAATGATGCGCCAGAGCATCCGTTAGCTCAAACGCTCAACCGTCCCAGGTTATTCGACGACGGACAGGATACGGCGATCTTGCGCCGGTCACGACCGAAGGCAAGCCGCTCACAATTATCTACATCCTCGTTGGCATCGGATTGTTCGTCGCCGTCGCGCGCGATCTGGCGACGGGTCTGGCAACGTCGCGCAGCAACAAGGTCGCCGCGAGACAAAGCGAACGCGCGGAAAGACGACGGGATGACAAGCAGAAAAATCTAGAGGATCGATAACAAGACGCGGAGGACCGTCACAGGAAATGCCTGGCGTAGGGGCTCGCCGCTGCGGCAGTGATGTTCGGCGCTCCGGCATTTGCCCAGCAATACGAACTCGTCATCGATGGCGGCCGGGGTCATGGATCCGGAGATCATCATGCATGACGCTGTCGCCAATGTCGGCATCAAGGACGGGTTGCATCTATGCGCCAGTTTGGATTCGCGGCAAGCGTCACGCAGAAAGGTCATACTTGCAACAGGTGAGGTTTGTTGATGGCGCATCCTCCGGATGAGCAAGTTGCAAGAAACTGTGCCTCGGGTCTCTGGGAGCCAAGTCTCGTCGGCTTTTCATAGTGTTGTTGCGAATAGGTTCGGCGCACCGATATCAAGATCGACTTCTGCAATTGGCCCCAATTCGGACCCGCAGACGTGGCCAGCGAATGTCCGATTGTCGAGCAGAACCGAACGTCGTACCGGACGACTTTCTGTTGTCAGAGAAATCTACAAGAAAGCCGTCTCACACGGCCAAATACCTGGTCGCGATCTGCGCGAATTCGTCCGCGTTCGACGACGTTCGTTACAGAATGTCTGTGGGGAAAACAACCAGCAACGCCGCGCGCAGTTCGATAGGTAGTTGATCTTGCTGTGGTGGGCCCGGGAGGACTCGAACCTCCAACCAGACCGTTATGAGCGGCCGGCTCTAACCATTGAGCTACGGGCCCGACGCGGCAAAGACGCGCGGCGTCTCATCCGGTCGGCAGCGACTTGACCACCGTGAGCGGGTGGTTTCCCTCGTCCACGATCACGACATGCGGCTTGAACGCGGTCGCCGCCTTCGCCTCCATCTGCGCATAGGCCACGATGATGACCTTGTCGCCGACCATGGCGAGCCGCGCGGCCGCGCCATTGAGCCCGATCGTGCCGGAGCCGACCGGCGCCTCGATCACGTAGGTCGCGAACCGCGCGCCGGTGTCGATATTGTAGATCTCGACCCGTTCGTTGACGAAGAACCCGGCCGCGTCGATCAATTGACGGTCGATCGAGATCGAACCCTCATAATGAAGGTCGGCCTCGGTGACGCGGGCACGGTGGATCTTGCCTTTCATCAGGGTGACGAGCATGGGGACCGCATTCCTTTGAGCGTTCGCATCAACCCGTTAGGACGCGCCGTCCCGGGGGTCAAGGGGCGGCCGGGCGCCAAAATCCCGGGCCTGCCGGACCGCCAATGCCCTTGCCGGCGGACCGCGACGGGAGCAAGCTTTCTTTAGCCGGTCGAATTGGGAATTCGACATGGGAATAGCAAGATGACGCTGGATTTTTTGAAATTCGGTTACCGAGCCTCGGCGGCGGGGGCATTCCTTGCCACGGTCCTTGCCACGGTTCTCGCCACGGTCGCGCCGGCATGGGCCGACGCCATCGACGGCGACTGGTGCGGCGCCGGCCAGCATATGACGATCAAGGGCTCGAGCATCGTCACGCCCGGCGGCAATAGCATCGAGGGTCATTATTCGCGCCATTTCTTCTCCTACGAAGTTCCCGCCGGCGAACCGGGCGCCGGCGAGACGGTCGACATCGTGCTGCGCGGGGAATACCTCGCCCAGTCGCGACAGGGGCCGAAGGGCAGCCTGTCGGACGGTCCGGTCAAGGACTGGCGGCGCTGCCAGGCCGGCGTGAGCTAGCGCCGATCCCGCGCGCGGGCGCCAAATTCGCGACAGGGATCGGCTCGGGCTTCTTGATCTGGAGCATTGCCCGGCGAGGAGAATTCGTCTCTCCAGGAAATGTGCCGAGCACGGCCTTGAACGCTGCGGGGACTCGGACAATGCGCGGCGACGCGCCGGACTGACGGAGAGACGGCGACATGCTCGACGATCACGACACGGTCGATCCGCCCTATGAGCGGCGCGACCCCGACCTGCGCAATCTCTTCAGCGAGATGCGCGCCTCGCCGCTGATCCGCATGCTCGCCGTCAACCTCGCCGGCGGCATTCTGCTCGCGACGATCGCCGTCGGCGGCCTGCTCGTGCTCAATCCCAGCGGCATTCGCGGATTGCTGATCGCCGACGGTTCGTCATGGCTAACCGTCTCGCTTCTGCTGTTCGGCTTCATCGTCACCTTCGGCAGCATCGTCATGGGCACGGCCGTGATGATGATGGGCAAGGACGGATAGCGGGAGTGGGAAGCGCCGCGGGCGGCGACACTCCCCATCGCGCTCATCGGCAACGGGTGATCATGGCGAGCGTCGGTTTCTCGTCTTCGCTGTGAAAGGAGCCCACGCCCCAACTCTCCCTCGCGCGCGTGAGAGAGAGAAGGAAGGCCGGGCTTGTCTCTCGATCGAATTTCTCGTCATGGCCGGACTTGATCCGGCCGTCTCGATGAGGAGCGCCTTGGGCCGCTGAATCGGGATGCGCGGGTCAAGCCCGCGCATGACGAGAATGGGACCCGGCGTGACGAAGCCCGTCACCCCACGCCGTGCTTCTTCAAGGCGCCGCCGATCTCCTCGAGGATCGCGGGATCGTCGATGGTCGCCGGCATGGTCCACTGGTCGCCGTCGGCGATCTTCTTCATCGTGCCGCGCAAAATCTTGCCCGAGCGCGTCTTCGGCAGGCGCGCGACCGTGATCGCGATCTTGAAGGCGGCGACCGGTCCGATCTTGTCGCGCACCAGCCCGATCAGGTCCTTCTCGATCTCGTTCGGCGGACGCGTCACGCCCGACTTCAGCACCACGAAGCCGCACGGCACCTCGCCCTTCATCGAATCCTTGATGCCGATGACGGCGCATTCGGCGACGTCCGGGTGCGAGGCGAGCACTTCCTCCATGCCGCCGGTCGAGAGCCGGTGGCCGGCGACATTGATGATGTCGTCGGTGCGGCCCATGATGAAGAGGTAGCCGTCCTCGTCCTTGAAACCGGCGTCGGCCGTTTTGTAATAGCCGGGGAATTCGGTGAGGTAGCTTTCGCGGCAGCGGTCGTCGTGCTGCCACAGCGTCGGCAGGCAGCCGGGCGGCAACGGCAGCTTGACCACGATCGAGCCCATCTTGTTGGCCGGCACCTCGTGGTTCGCCTCGTCGACGATGCGCACGTCGTAACCCGGCATCGGCACGGTCGGCGAGCCGTGCTTGACCGGCAACGCGCCGAGGCCAAGCGGATTGCCCGCGATCGCCCAGCCGGTCTCGGTCTGCCACCAGTGGTCGATGACCGGCGTTTTCAGGATCTGCTCGGCCCATTTCACGGTGTCGGGATCGGCGCGCTCGCCGGCGAGGAACAGCGCGCGGAATTTCGACAGGTCATACTGGCCGAGCAGCTTCGCCTGCGGGTCCTCCTTGCGGATGGCGCGGAAGGCCGTCGGCGCGGTGAACAGCGTGACGCAGCCATATTCGGCGATCACGCGCCAGAACGCGCCGGCGTCCGGCGTGCCCACCGGCTTGCCCTCGTAGAGGATCGTGGTCGCGCCGTGGAGCAGCGGCCCGTAGACGATATAGCTGTGGCCGACCACCCAGCCGACATCGGACGCCGCCCAGAACACCTCGCCCGGGTCGACGCCGTAGAGATTCTTCATCGACCATTTCAGCGCGACCATGTGGCCGCCATTGTCGCGCACCACGCCCTTCGGCTTGCCGGTCGAGCCCGAGGTGTAGAGGATGTAGAGCGGATCGGTGGCCGCGACCGGCACGCAATCGGCGACCTTGCCGGCCTTGATCGCGTCGGCGCGCAGCGTCGTCCAATCGAAATCGCGGCCGGCCGTCATCGCGGCTTCCGCCTGCGGCCGTTGCAGCACGAGGCAGGCCTTGGGCTTGGCGACCGACAATTCGATCGCCTCGTCGAGCAGCGGCTTGTACTTGACCACGCGGCCGGGCTCGATGCCGCAGCTCGCCGACAGGATGAGCTTGGGCTGGGCGTCGTCGATGCGGGTGGCGAGCTCCTTGGCCGCGAAGCCGCCGAACACCACCGAGTGAATGGCGCCGAGCCGCGCGCAGGCGAGCATCGCGAACACCGCTTCGGGCACCAGCGGCATGTAGATCACCACGCGGTCGCCCTTGACGACGCCGAAATCGGCGAGCACCGCGGCGAGCGTCGACACCTCCTTCAGCATCTCGGCGTAGCTGAACTTCGCCTTCATGCCGGCGACGGGGGAATCGTAGATCAGCGCCGTCTGCGCCGCGCGCCCGCGCGCCACGTGGCGGTCGATGGCGTTGAAGCAGGTGTTGCAGGAGGCCCCGACAAACCAACGCCCATAAACGCCATCCTTGGGGTCGAACACCGCCTTGGCCGGCGCGTACCAGTCGATCTCCTTGGCGGCCTCCGCCCAGAAGGCGAGCGGGTCGCGCTGCCAGGCGCCATAGACCTCGTGATAGCGGCTCTTGCTCATGACGTTCCCCCGAGCGTTTCTCGTTGAAAGATCGCCATTTTGGTCGGAACGCGGAGCAATTCAAGCCGTCGCCCCTCGGCAATTCGGCTAGACTGCGCGACCCATGGCGCGGCGCACGCGGCGAGCCGGGCGCGCGGCCCGGCCGGGCCGCCGCCTCGCAGGCCGAGGGACGGCGCGAGGCCGCGGCGCGCCACGGCCTAGGGTGCTGGGAATGAGGGAAGATTTGGATGAACCGGGGAGCGAATTCGCGCGACTGACCGAGGATGGTCGCGTCCGAAACGGCTGAACGAGACCCAGGGCGGAGGACACCATGAGGCTGAAGCGCCGCGCGTGCCTGATCGTCGCAGCCATGCTGGGCTGCTGCGTCGCACTTGCTTGCGACGACGCCCGAGCCGTGTCCAACACCATCAGTCTAAGCAGCGTCACCGCGCGCGCCATCCAAATGCCGTCGCCCCATTTCGAGCCGCTGCTGCGCGGCCAGGCTCCTCAACCGGCCGCCGATCAGCAGCGAAAAAAACGCCCGCGCCACCGGATCAAGGCGCCGCGATAGGCCGTGGCGCTCTGCGGGCGCCACCCGTCCGCCCGCGCTTGCCGGCCGGCCCCGGCGCGGCGTAACCTTCGCGCTTCCCGCGAGCGTGACACGGCCCCCGAAGATTTCCATGGCAAGCGCGAACCTGTTCGACCGGCTGGAGGCGTCCATCACGGACGCGGCGCGAACCGCGATCACCACGCCGGACGGCGGACGCCTGAGCTACGGCGATCTCGTCGCGCTGACGGGACGCCTGGCGCGCCATCTCGTCGAGCGCGGCGTGAAGCCCGGCGACCGCGTCGCGGCGCAGGTCGACAAGACGGTGCCGGCGCTCGCGCTTTATCTCGCGACGCTACGCGCCGGCGCGGTCTTCCTGCCGCTCAACAGCGCCTATACGCCGGCCGAGGTCGACTATTTCCTCACCGACGCCGAGCCCGCGCTTGTCGTTTGCGATCCGGCCGGCGCGGCGAACCTTGCCCCGATCGCGGCGCGCATCGGCGCGCGCATCGACATGCTCGACGCCACCGGACGCGGCGATCTGATCGACGGCGCCATGACGCGGGACCCGGACTTTCCGACCCTCGCCCGCGCGGGCGACGACCTCGCCGCCATTCTCTACACCTCTGGCACCACCGGCCGGGCCAAGGGCGCGATGCTGACGCACGACAATCTCGTCTCGAACGCGCTGACGCTGATCGATATCTGGCGTTTCTCGCCCGCCGACATTCTCATTCACGCGCTGCCGATCCATCACACGCACGGCTTGTTCGTGGCCTCCAACGTCGCGCTGTTTTCCGGCGCGTCGATGATCTTTCTGCCCAGGTTCGACGCCGGCGAAATCATCGCGCTGATGTCGCGCGCGACCGTGCTGATGGGCGTGCCGACCTTCTACACCCGCTTGCTGCGACACCCCGCGCTTTCGCGGGCGACGACCGCGACGATGCGGCTGTTCATTTCAGGCTCCGCGCCGCTGCTCGCCGAAACGCATCGGGCCTGGCTCGACCGCGCCGGTCACGCCATTCTCGAACGCTACGGGCTGACCGAGACCGGCATGAACACGTCGAACCCCCAAGACGGCGCGCGCGTGGCGGGCACGGTCGGCTTGCCGCTCCCGGACGTGTCGCTGCGCGTCACCGATCCCGAAACCGGCGCGCCGCTGCCAACCAACGCGATCGGCCTGATCGAGGTCAAGGGTCCCAACGTATTCGCCGGCTACTGGCGCCAGCCGGAAAAGACCGCATCCGAATTCCGCGCCGACGGCTATTTCATCACCGGCGATCTCGGCCGCGTCGACGCGAACGGCTATGTCCACATCGTCGGCCGCGAGAAGGATCTCATCATCTCGGGCGGCTTCAACGTCTATCCGAAGGAAGTCGAGATCGAGATCGACGCGCTCGCGGGCGTGGAGGAGAGCGCGGTCATCGGGCTGCCGCACCCGGATTTCGGCGAGGGCGTGGCCGCCATCGTGGTCCGCCGCCCGCGCGAAACGATCGACGAGACCGCCGTGCTTGTCGCGCTCGGCGCGCGGCTTGCGAAGTTCAAGCAGCCCAAACGCGTGCTGTTCGTCGACGAATTGCCGCGCAACGCCATGGGCAAGGTTCAGAAAAACGTGCTGCGCGAGCGCTTCGGCGACCTCTTCAGCGCCCCGCCCGACGCCGGAATCTAGTTCGGGGCGTCGCCCGCGCTCAAATCGTCACGAGCGGAATTAGTCCGCGCGGCCGGCGTATAGAGGTATCCGCCGACCGCGCCGCAATATCCGGAACAAACCCGGTCATGACGAGACGGCGCGGCAAGTCGATCGGTATCCGCCTTGGAGCCCGGCCGGCGCCGGTAGCCGTGTGCGGAGCAACCGGCACCTGCGTTGCTTGCGGCGGCGCGCGAAATGCCGGATCATCCTTCTTTGGGCGTGATCGGCATCATCGGGCCCCCGCGTCCGCGTGGATCGCGCGGGTCCCTTGTGATTGTTCGCCCGCCAATGTGGCTCAACCCGTTTCGACGAATTGGAGCAAGGTCATGATCGTTCGCGCGGCAGTCGCCCTCATTATTCTCGCTCTGGCCTCGCCCGCCGCCCGCGCGCAGGAGCCGGTGGTCACCTACAAGACGCTGAGCCCGGACGTCGCGCTTGATCTCGCCAAAGGCGTGCTCGCAGAATGCCGGCGGCAGGGATTCCAGGTCGCGGTGGCGGTCGTCGACCGATTTGGACTGACGCAGGTGATGCTGCGCGATCGCTTCGCCGGGCCGCACACGCCGCCGACCGCGACCGGCAAGGCATGGACCGCGGTAACGTTCCGCACGAACACGTCCGAGCTGATCGCCATCAGCCAGCCGGGAATGCCGCAAGCGGGCATCCGCAACCTGCCCGGCGCCGTCATCATCGGCGGCGGCTTGATGATCATGTCGGGCGGCTCGATGATCGGCGCGGTCGGCGTCTCCGGCGCGCCCGGCGGAGAAGCCGACGAAGCCTGCGCCAAGGCCGGCATCGCCTCGGTCGGCGACAAGATCGACTTCTAAGCCGCGTATCCGGCGCGCCGCGCGTTCGCGGTGGGGCGGCGCGCGCCCGCCGCGCGTTCGCGCCCATGCGCGCTGCATCGTCAGGACACCGGCCTCGCCGACCTCACGCGGCGCGCACGGTCGCCAGGAACTTCGCGACCTCCGCCTTCAAGCGCTCGCTGTCCGTCGCGAGAGCTTGCGCCGACGACAAGACCTGGACCGACGCCGTGCCGGTTTCCGTCGCGCCCTGACGCACGGCGCCGATATTCTCGTCGACAAGGGCCGTGCCGTTCGCGGCGTTCTGAATGTTACGGGCGATCTCCTGCGTGGCCGCGTCTTGCTCTTCCGCCGCGGCCGCGATGACGGTCGCGATTTCGGCGATGCGGGCGATGGTCGAGGTGATTTCCTTGATCGCGGCGACGGAATCCTCGGTCGCCGTCTGCATGTTGGCGATCTGGGCCGAGATCTCGTCCGTTGCCTTGCCGGTTTGAGCCGCCAGCGCCTTCACTTCCTGGGCGACCACGGCGAAGCCCCTTCCGGCCTCGCCGGCCCGCGCCGCCTCGATCGTCGCGTTGAGCGCGAGCAGATTGGTCTGCTCGGCGATCGCCGAAATCAGTTTCACCACATCGCCAATTCGACTCGCCGCCGACGAGAGTTCGCCGACCCGCGTGTCGGTCACGCGCGCCTGCGACACCGCCTCGTTCGCGATCCGGCTCGATTCCTGAACCTGGCGGCCGATTTCTTTCACCGACGCCGCCATTTCATTGGTCGCCGACGCCACCGACGCCACGTTGGTCGACGCCTCGGTCGACGCGGTCGCCACGTTGACCGACCGCTGCTGCGCCGCTTCCGCCGTGTTGGTCAACGTCCGCGCCGCGGTTTCAAGATCGGCGGCCGCCGACGATACCGTGTTGACAATACCGCTCACGGCGCCTTCGAAGCCGTCGGCGAGCTTCCGCAATTCGCCCTTGCGCCGATTGGCGGCGATCGCATCCTGTTCGGCCTTGGCGTCCGCTTCGCGGCGGGCTTCTTCGGCCGCCTTGACCTTGAACGACTCGACGGCGGCCGCGATCAACCCGACCTCGTCCTTGCGGCCGAGCCCCGGGAGAACGACGGAAAACTCGCCCTCTCCCAACCGGCGCATCGCCGCGGCCAGACCGACCAGCGGACGCGAGATGGCCCGACCGATCAAAAACGCCAGCACAATCAGCAAAGCCATCACGCCAAGAATCGCGGCCTGGATTCGGCTGGTGGTCGCGGCGGCGACGGCATCGGTCGTGTTGCTTGCCTCGGTGCCGATCTTCATCAGAGATTCGTCGAGTGCCTCGATCACCGGCTGGACTTCGGCGAAGATCTTGGAAATCGCTGTCTGGATTTCGTCGACCGCCCTTTCTCCATCAACCCAAGCGGAAAAATCGCGCTGATAGGCGTCGAGCTTCCGCGCGACATCGTCCTTCGCGGCGGCTGGAATGGCTGATTCATTCAGGGCCTTGCTGAACGCGGCCGTTGCCTTCGCCATTTCGTCGATGTATTTGGCGTCGCGCCGCAACATGAAATCCTTTTCATGCCGGCGCAGCGTCAGCATCGCCGCGTCAAGCTTGCTTTCGCCGAGTTCCTTGACCTTGCCTTCGATGCCGTGAACCGCCGCGCGCAGCTTGCCCTCACGGCCCAAATCCGGCTTGAGCCCAAGTTCGACCTTGGCGCGAACCAGTTCATCGAAGCGCCGCTTGTAAACCTCGGCGCCCGCCGCGATCGTATCGATCCTCGCGTTGATGCCGGCATCGCCGAGAAATTCGACGCCCTTTTTCAAGACGACCATCTTCTCCAGGACGGAAGCGACGATCGGCTGCTGGCGATCCGCGTATTTCTGATCGCTGCGAAGCAGGAAATCCTTTTCCGCTCGTCTTGCGTCGAGAAGCCCGATCAGGATCGACTTGCTCACCACCACCGCGGCGACTGCCTGTTCTTCGATCTCGTGAGAGTGATCCCGTGCTCGCGTACCCGTGATATAGATCACGGCGATGATGACGAGACCAAGCACGCTCGCGGCGAAGCCGATAGAAATCTTGGTGCCGATCCCGAAATCGCTGAAGAAGGAGAACATTCCGCGCCGGGAGCGGGCGGCCGAAACCATGCGGGAGTCATTCATTTTTCTTCTCTCCGATCGCCGAGGCGGTAGGGCATCTTCTGGGATCAGCGACCCCGGCAGCCGCGCTGCACTATCGAATCCTTGAACTACTGTGCGTAAAATCAGGCTTGTGCATCATGGTTAAGGATTGGTGAATGCCGACGCGTCATGCGCGTCAAAACCAACAAAAAACCTTTTTTACGTTCGCGACGATCAAAGAAAGCGCCGCTTTAATAGGCATATTGACGGAAAGAGGATGCGAATTGAAACAAAGGCCGTCGCCTTGACGCGCCGGCAAATACGAGCTTGCCGCGCCGCGAGAATGGTCGGGCAGACGGACATATTGTCAGGAGGGGACGCGGCCGGTCGGCCGGGACGACGAATTGGCGAAGGCGTCCGCCCAGCCCCGCATGCCTTCGATCGCTTCAAGCATCGGCGTCGACGACATTCGCCGAGGTTGATATGCTCCTCGCCGAACCAGGTGCATTGACCGGAAGTTGCCCGTGCGGACGCCTATCGCAACCAATAGCATGGTGCTCGGTCGTATCCTGGCGCGTCACGCCCGCTACCGACCCCACCATACCGCGGTGATCTTCGGCGACCGTCGCCTGACCTACGCGGACTTCAATGCCTACGTGAATCGTTGGGCCAATGCCTTGGCGGCGCTCGGCATCGGCCGCGGCGATCGCGTCGCCACGGTGCTGCCGAACTCGCTCGAACTGCTGGCGACATACTGGTCCTGCGCCAAGCTCGGCGCGGCCGCCGTGCCGCTGTCTCCGCTGCTGCTCGCCGATGGACTGATATCGCTCTTCGGCGACGCGCGGCCACGCATCGTCATCACATCGGCCGCGCTGCGTCCGGTCGTGGACGCCGCCGCCGCGCGATTGACCTACATACCGGCGCCAACCCGCGTCCTGATCGACGCGGCGGGATCGGGGTTCGAGGCAGGCGGCGAATTGCTCGCGGCCGCGAGCGAGGCGGAGCCGGAAGCCGGCGTCGAGGCCGACGACCTCGCCACGATCATGTATACAAGCGGCACGACCGGACTGCCCAAGGGTATCATGCATACCCATTTCATCCGCGCGATGTACGCGGGGCTTCTCGCCAATACCTGGGAGATGAACGCGGAAAGCAAGGTGCTGCATACGGGCGCCATCATCTTCAACGGCGCGCTCGTCACCATGCTGCCCGCTTTCTATGTCGGCGCCACCTATATTCTGCACGAGCAGTTCGACGCCGCCGCCATGCTTGAAACGATCGCGGCCGAAGGCGTGACGCATATCATGCTGGTGCCGTCGCAGATCATCGCCATGCTGAACGCGCCGGGGTTCGACCCGGCCCGCCTGCAATCACTGCGAATGATCCTGTCGCTCGGCGCGCCGCTGCGGAAGGCGCCGAAGGACGCCCTCAACAGCGCTCTGCCCGGTCGATTCTGCGAGCTCTACGGACTGACGGAAGGATTCATTACCGTGCTCGACCGGGCCGACGCGTCGCGCAAGGCGGGCTCGGTCGGCATACCTCCGCCCTTCTACGAGATGCGCATCGTCGGCGAGGACGGCAAGGAGTGCGCGCCCGGAATCGTCGGGGAAATCATCGGGCGTGGTCCGATCACGATGGCGGGCTATGTCGATCGCGACGACCTCACCCGCGAGACGATCCGCGACGGCTGGATCTACTCCGGCGATCTCGGCTTCGTCGATGATGACGGCTACCTCTACCTGGTCGACCGCAAGAAGGACATGATCGATTCCGGAGGCGTGAAGGTCTATCCCAAGGATATCGAGGAAATCGCCACGCGACATCCCGCGGTTCTGGAAGTGGCCGTGTTCGGCATTCCGCACGACAAATGGGGCGAGACCCCGCTGGCGGCGATCATCCCCAGGGCCGACGCTTCCATTTCCGCCGACGAGCTTCGCGAGTGGATCAACGCGCGCGTCGCCGCGCGCTATCAGCGCGTCGACCGCGTCGAGATCATGAAGGATTTTCCGCGCAACGCCGCCGGCAAGACGCTGAAGCGGGAAATGCGCGAGCGCTATTGGGCCGGACACAAGAGCAAGATCTGAGCGCGGCGCGCCCAAGCTTCCCGCCGCCGCGATAATCGACCCAACGCTGTCACCGCCGCGCGAGCCCGCGAATGGCGGGCGCGAATTCGTTCCGGACAACGACGCGCGCTAGCCTCGCAATTTCATCGCCATGCGCACGAGGTCGGCGAGATTTGCCGCGCCCATGCCGCCCATGACCTTGGCGCGATAGATCTCGACGGTGCGCGGGCTGATGTCGAGCTCGGCGCCAATTTCCTTGTTGGTGCGACCGTGCACGGCGAGGTCCATCACCTGTCGCTGGCGTTCGGACAAGGCGGCGTACCGTTCCCGCAGATCGGCATGCTCGGCCGTGGTGGCGTGACGATGCTCCGCCGCCTTGACGGCCGCGCCGATCTCTTCGAGCAGCACCCTTTCGTCAAACGGCTTTTCGAGAAAATTGTGCGCGCCGGCCTTGATCGCGGCGACCGCCATTTCGATGTCGCCATGTCCGGTGATCAAAATCAGCGGCAGCGTCGATCCACGCCGCGCGAGCTCGCGTTGAAGGTCGAGGCCCGACATTTCCGGCATGCGCACGTCGCTGACGACGCAGGCCGGCCAGACGGGAGCGCCCAACGCCGCGAGCGCGTCGATGGCGCGCGCGAAACGTCGGACGACGAGGCCCCGCGATTCCAGATAGGCGGAGAGCGCGTCGAGCACCGCGACATCGTCATCGATCAGGTAGACCGTCGTCGACAAGGTCATCACGCCGCCTCCGCGGTTGGGAAGGTAATGCGCACGACCGCGCCCAGATCGGAATTTCCGATGATCAGGCGGCCGCCATGCGATTCGATGATCGACCGGCAGAGCGAAAGACCGACGCCGAGCCCATGCGGCTTGGTGGAGCGAAACGGTTCCAGCGCCTCGCTCAAGAGAGCGTCGGGAAAGCCGACGCCGTTGTCGCTCACCTTGATCTCCACATAGCCCGACCCCGCCGGAAAGGCCTCGATGATGATGACGCCACGCCCCCGACCGATCTCGCGGATGGCCTCGATCGAATTGCGAACGACGTTGAGCAGAACCTGCTCGGCCTGCAACATATCGACCATCAACGGCCGAAGGCCGCCCGTGATCCGTTGTTCGATCGTGATCGGCCCGCGTTCGATCTCGGGGCGCAGAAGTTCGAGCGTGTCGCCAATGATGCGCGACGCGGCGACGGGCGCGCGTTCGCTCCGCCCCAAACGAATGAGGTTGCGAAGACGACGCACGACCTCCGATGCCCGCTCGATCTGAGCCGCCGCCTGTCGCGCGTGATCCGCGATCTTGGCGGGCACATTGGCCGATGTCGTGGTCTCGGCGACAAGCCGCGCGTAGGTGCCGGCCGCCATCAGCGGCTGGTTGATCTCATGCGCAAGCGCGGACGCGAGTTCGCCCATGCTTCCCAGCCGCGAGAGCTGCGCTTGCGCCTCCTGCTGCAAACGAAGCTGCATTTCGGCCCGGCGCCGTTCCGTGACCAGCACGCCCGCCGACAAGCCGGTGAGCGCCAGGATCAGCATCATGGCCTGGAACGCCGTCATGTCGTCGCCGGCCGGTGGCCGCGTCTGCATCGCGGCGATCAAGCCGAGTTGGGTCAGGACGAGACCGATGGTGACGCCCTCGAGGCCGGCGCGCACCGCGATCCAGACTATCGGCAGGAACAATATATAGAAGAGCTGCAACTGACGGCTTTGGCCCAGCAGAAACACCGCCATCAACGCGATACCGATCGTCAAGAATTGCAAGGCGCTTTCCCAGCCCAATCGGAACGGTCGCCCGCGCGTCAGCGTGATCAACAGAAACGGCGTCGGCACGGCGATGCCGATGACGTCGCCGACCCAATATCTGACCATCGCCATGCCGAATTGGGACCAATCGACGAAGCCGGCGGCCGCATAGACCGTGATGCAACCGGCGGCCACGCCCGCCGCGCTCACGATCGCCACGCCAAGAAGCAGAAACAGATCGCGCATCGCGGAAAGCGAAACATCGAACCGCCTCGCCGGATGGAGCAGCGCCAAGGCCGCGACCGAATAGCCCGCGCCGATGATGGTGGCGGTGGACAGCGCGAGCGGAAACGACGCGTAGGGCGCGCGCACCAGATAATCGGCGAGAAACGGGGCGACGAACAACAAGGGCAGATAGCGTCGCCCAAACAGGAGAGCGAACACGAAGCTCAGGCCCGTCGGCGGATTCCATGGCGTGATGCCGAATGGGCCGAGCGGATGAATGAAGCTGATCCAGTCGAGCCCGACATACGCGACCAGATACCCCAGGGCGACGGCCGGGGGAGGCAGTGAGCGGAAGCGGGGAAACGCCATCGGGCGATCTCGCGGTTGCGGCGCCTGCGCGCGTTCCGCGACGATAGGATGGACACTTTCTCCGGGCACTTACGCGCATCTCCATAAGGATCGACCCTGATAGGATAGCACCTTACGGATGCAACCTGAATTGTGGAACCCGTCCGTTTGGCTTCCGCTCGGCCCATGCATCAATTCGCACCGCCGAGGCCCGGAATGGCAGATCAGACTGGTTTGGCGCGCGAAGCGGCCGCGTTACGGCCGTCGCTGGCCATTTCCGCCAAGCGGATGCTCGTCTTCATCGACGACGAGAATTGCGGCGCGGATATCGCGAGGTGGCTGAAGCGTGACGCGCTCGACGCGCCGGTTCCCGAGATCGTTCTCCTTGCGGTCCTTCCCCGACCCGACGAGGTGAGAACGCGGGGAATCTACATCGACAAGGTCCGGGCGCATTTGCGCGAAACCGGTCAGCGGCGCCTTCAGGACGCCCACCTCGCCCTCGCCGACGCCGCCATACCGCACATCATGCGCGTGGAATTGGGCGACGCCGCCCAAACCATCCTGCGATGCGCGCGCGAACAGAAATGCGACCTCATCGCCATCGCCGGCAAGCCCCGCGGCGAATGGCGAAAGAAATGGGTCTCGGCGACCGGGATCGTGCTGGACTCGCTTGCCGGTCAGGTCGCGGAAGTCGCCGATGTTCCGGTCGTGATTCTGAAGCCGGACGCGCGATGATGGACGCTTTCGCGGCTTCGAGCGGCCACGACGCAAGACCGCGCCCGCGATCGGCCAAGGCCCGCACGCCGATCACCGACCGCTTCGTCCCTCGCCGGACGCGCCTCGGACCGGTCGTCGCCCTGAAGATCGCCAACACGCGCCTTCGCGCCGAGTTCGTGAATGGCGGCTCCCCGGCTCGCGGCGCGCGCGCCGCTTAAGCGATCGACCGAGTGACGCATGACGCTTTCACCATCACCTGTTGAGGTCGCGGCCAGCCTCATCTTCGCGATCGCGATCGTCCACACCTTCTCGACGCGCTATTTCGAGCATCTTGCCCATGTTCAGCCGGGCCATGCCGGGCTCTGGCACGTGCTCGGAGAGGTCGAGGCGGTGTTCGGCTTCTGGGCCATGATCCTGCTCGCGGCGATCGCGATCGTCGCGACCAAGACCGAGTCTCTCAGCTATCTAGAAAGCCGTGACTTCACCGAGCCGGCGTTCGTCTTTGTCGTCATGGTCATCGCCGGCAGTCGTCCGATCACCGATCTCGCCGGCGCCGTCCTTGCGTTCCTCGCCCGATTGCTGCCGCTGCGGCCGGCGCTGGGCTATTATTTGGTCACGCTTTCGATCGGCCCCCTGCTCGGCTCGTTCATCACCGAGCCGGCCGCGATGACGCTGTCCGCGCTGTTGTTGCGCCAGCGCTTCTACAATCGCAACGCGCCCGCGCCGTTTCTCTACGGAACCCTTGGCGTCCTGTTCGTCAACGTCTCGATCGGCGGGACGCTGACGCCCTACGCCGCGCCGCCGGTGCTGATGGTGGCCGAGAAATGGGGGTGGGACATCGCGTTCATGATCAAGACGTTCGGCTGGAAGGCCGCGCTGGCCGTCGTGGTGAACGCCGTCGCCGTCACCGTGATCTTCCGTCGGTATCTCGCGAAGCTCGATACCATTTCAGCCGAGCTCGAGCGCGTCGATGTTCCGCGCTTCGTCATCGCCATTCATTTGCTGTTCTTGCTGGGAGTGATCGTCACCAATCATCACCCGCTCGTGTTCGGCGCCATCTTCCTTCTCTTCCTCGGATTCGCCGAAGCCTACAAGCAGCACCAGAAGCGCCTTATTCTTCGCGAAGGCCTGATGGTCGCGTTTTTTCTGGCCGGCCTGGTGATTCTCGGGGGATTGCAGAAATGGTGGCTTCAACCGACATTGTCTAGCCTTTCACCGACGCTCCTCTATTATGGCGCCACGGCGCTGACGGCGATAACCGATAACGCGGCGCTGACGTATCTTGGCTCGGTCGTCGATGGAACATCGACCGCGTTCCAGTACGCGCTTGTGGCCGGCGCCGTCACCGGCGGTGGCCTGACCGTCATCGCCAATGCGCCGAACCCGGCGGGATTCGCGCTGCTGCGCGACAGCTTCGAGGACGGCGCCATAAGCGCGCTTTGGCTTTTCGTCGCCGCCACACCACCTACGCTGATAGCGATCCTGGCGTTTCAACTGCTCCCCAGATTGTGACATTTGAGCGTTGTCGCCGTGCGATCGAGGCGTCGAGGACGATTCGCCTCGAACTCGCCAAGAATGGCAAGGAACGGTTCATCACTGGATTCATGGGTTTCAAACAACAGGTCAAGCATATGCGACGACTCTTTCACCGAAGGCGGCCGGGCGGCGGACGAATTGCACGGCGATCATTGGCCGAGCGGTTCACGCGCCGTGACACCGACGGCGCGGGCGCCGCGTTCGGATCGGACGATGATCATCGCAACCGCCTGCGGGAGGACGTCCGGCAAAATCCCGAGGGTTTCGCCGTGTTTCTCGATTTCGACGGAACCCTGGTCGATATCGCGTCGACGCCGGACGGCGTGCTCGTGCCCGACGATCTGAAGGCGACGCTGACGCGACTCGCCAGCGTGCTGGAGGGGGCGCTGGCCATCTTGACGGGCCGCCAGATCGCCGACATCGATCGCTTTCTCGGCCCGCTCAATCTCATCGCCGCCGGCGTTCATGGCGCGGAAATGCGAACCAGCGTGGACGCGGACGTGGTCCAGAGCAATCACGTGATCGAGCCGGAGATCGCGGCGGCGATCTGGAAGCTGGCGGAAATTTCGCCGGGAATTATCGTTGAAAACAAGCGCGCGTCGATGGCGGTGCATTACCGCCTCGCGCCGGACGCGCGCACGCAACTTGGCGAGGAGTTGCGGTCCATTCTTCGCAGCAATCCGGACCGCCTCGTCGTGCGTCCCGGACGAAAGGTTTTTGAGATCCTGCCGCTCGATGTTTCGAAGGGAAAGGCGCTCGGACACCTGATGACGTTGCCGGTGTTCAAGGGCCGGCGTCCGATCATGATCGGAGACGATGTCTCCGACGAGTCGGCATTTGAAGCCGCGGTGGATTTGGGCGGCCATGCGCTGCGCGTCGCCGGCGAGCATTTCTCGGCGGGCATCGCCGACTTTCGCGGGGTCGACGACGTCCTCGCCTGGCTCACCGGAATCGTTCGGAAGCAACATCCATGACGCGGCGCTCCTCGCTTGACCTCGCCGTCATCGGCAACAGCAATATCGCCGCCCTGATCGATCGCGACGCCCGGATCGTATGGGGCTGCTGGCCGCGCATCGATGGCGATCCCATATTCTGTTCGCTGATCGACGGCGATGACGCCGAAGACGGCTTCTTCGCGATCGAACTCGAGGGCGAGACGACAAGCGAGCAAAGCTATTGCCGGAATACGGCGATCGTCCGGACGGTGCTCACGGCGAAGGACGGCGCGTCGTTCTCGGTCACGGATTTCGTGCCGCGGTTCGAGCTGCACAATCGCCTTTTCCATCCGCCGATGATCGTTCGCCGGATCGAGCCTCTCGGCGGCCTGTGCCGGATACGCGTGCGGGTGCGACCGCGCATGGATCACGGCCGCTTGAAAGCCAAGGCGGTATGCGGCAGCAATCACATTCGCTACGTCTCGGAAGCCGGCGCGGTTCGGCTGACCACCGACGCCCCCGTCAGCTATGTCGCCGCCGAGAACGGATTCATCCTGACGCGTCCGCTGACGCTGATCCTGCATCCCGACGAATCCCTTCCCGACTCGATCCCGAATATCGGCCGCGAGTTTCTCGACAAGACCAGGGATCATTGGCTGGGTTGGGCGCGGCATCTCAACCTTCCGTTCGAGTGGCAGGAGGCGGTCATCCGCGCCGCCATCACGTTGCAACTTTGCAGCTTCGAGCAGACCGGCGGCATCGTCGCGGCGCTGACGACCTCGATTCCCGAAGCGCAAGGCACCGAGCGCAATTGGGACTATCGCTTCTGCTGGCTGCGGGATTCCTATTTCACGGTCCAGGCGCTCAACCGTGTCGGCGCGTCGGTGACGATGGAACGCTTCATCGAATATGTGATGAATGTCATCTCGCTTGGCGACGGGCCGAATCTGCGGCCGGTCTATTCGCTGCTGCCGGAGCATCCGCTCGACGAACTCATGATCGCGGAGCTTCGCGGCTACAGGAGCCACGGGCCGGTTCGCATCGGCAATGCCGCCGCGCATCAGGTTCAGCACGACAGCTATGGCAGCGTGATCCTGGCGGCGGCGCAGATGTTCTTCGACGAGCGGCTGCCGAAAAAGGGCGACCAGGCGCTATTCGAAATGCTCGAGCCGCTCGGCGCGCGCGCGCTCAAGCTCGCCTTGGAGCCCGATGCCGGGATTTGGGAATACCGCAACAGATTGCGCGTTCATACGCATTCGGCGGCGATGTGCTGGGCGGCATGCGATCGGCTCGCGCGGATCGCGGTCCGGCTCGACCTCCCCGAGCGCGCGCGGCACTGGCGCGAAATGGCCGACGATTTGCGGCGGACCATTCTTCGGCGAGCATGGAACGAGACGCACGGCTATTTCGCCGGCGTTCTCGACAGCGACGAGGTCGACGCCAGCGTGTTGCTTCTGCACGAACTGGGAATCGTCGCCGCGAACGATCAACGTTTCGTCTCGACGGTGGAGTGGATCGGCCGTCATTTGATGCGCAACGGCCACCTGTTGCGCTATGCCAGCCCGGATGATTTCGGCGCGCCGGAATCCGCGTTCACGATTTGCAGCTTCTGGTACATCGACGCCCTGGCGGCGATCGGCAAAGTCGACGAGGCGCGCAAGCTGTTCGGCGACATGCTCAATCACCGAAATCATGTCGGCCTGCTGTCGGAGGATGTCGACCCCAGGACCGGCGAATTATGGGGCAATTTTCCGCAAACCTATTCAATGGTCGGAATCATTATCGCGGCGATGCGATTATCGAAGAGCTGGGAGAATGCGCGATGACTAAATCGGCGCGACCGGCGGCCTCGACGGCCCGTCGACCGGCACGGAATAGCTGGTTCCAGCTTGGGCCACGGGTTCGATACGGCGTGCTCGGCTTCACCGCGACCATGATCATCATCGCGGCGATGGTGACGCTGGCCTCGCTGTTGGTCGAGGGATGGTTTCAGCGCGACGTCGAGCTCAGGACGCGGCTTGTGTTCCGCACGATTCGCGATCAGGTCATCGCCGGCATCAGCGCGGCGCCGAGTTACGACCTCGCGCGATTCTTCGAAAGATTGTCGGAAGACGAACGATTGACCGCGCTGGCATTCTGCTCGTCGGATGGCGCGTTGCTTCACGCCACCAAGGCGATGCCCAAGGAAACTTCCTGCGCGCGCCTTCCGCTTGAGAAATCGGATTCGTTCACGACGCTGCATCACGGCGGCAAGCGGTCGCTCATCGCGATGTTTCCCATCACCGCCGGAACGACGTCCGGGCATCTGCTCGTCGTCCACGACATGAGCTATATCGACCACCGCCGGCGAGAGGCGCAAACCTATCTGACATTGGCGCTGATCGGCATCGCCGCGGGATTCGGATTGCTCGCGATGGCCGTGGTGCAAGGCCTGACAAAGGGCTGGACGCGATCGATTCTGGGCGCGATCGACGCCGCGCGCGCCGGCGTCGGCAAGAGCGATCACGGCGATTCTCCCGTCAGCAAGGAGATGAGCGCGTTTCTCTCCGAGTTCCGCATCGAGCGACGTTTCGCCGAAGGCATCCACGTCGAATGGTCGCCGAAAACGCTGCACCGGCTGCTTGAGGAGGAATTGCCGGGCGCGCAGGTGATCGTGGTCTCGAACCGCGAGCCGTACATCCATAACAAATCGGATGGCCAACCGACGCTGCAGATTCCGGCGAGCGGCCTCGTCGCCGCCCTGGAGCCGGTGATGCGCGCCTGCGGAGGCACATGGATCGCGCATGGCAGCGGATCGGCCGACCGCGAGACCGTGGACGCGCATGATCGCATCAAGGTGCCGCCGTCCGAGCCGACCTACACGCTGCGGCGCGTGTGGCTCGGCGACGACGAGCAGGATGGCTATTACTACGGCTTCGCCAACGAGGGCGTCTGGCCGCTATGCCACATCGCTTTCGTGCGACCGACGTTCCGCGAACAGGATTGGGCCTACTATACGTCGGTCAACAAGCGGTTCGCCGACGTGGTGGCCGACGAAGCGACCGCGGACGACCCGATCGTCCTGGTTCAGGACTATCACTTCGGACTGCTGCCGCGCATGATCCGGCAACGACTGCCGAGGGCGACGATCATCACCTTCTGGCATATTCCGTGGCCGAACGCGGAAACATTCGGCATCTGCCCGTGGCGCAAGGAGATCATCGACGGATTGCTCGGCAGCACGATTCTCGGCTTTCACACGCAGTTCCATTGCAACAACTTCCTCGAGGGCGTTGATCGTTTCGTTGAAAGCCGGATCGATCGCGAAAACGCGTCGATCACCCTGGGCGGGCATGAAACGCTGGTCCGGTCCTATCCGATCTCGATCGAGTGGCCGCCGACTGCGCTCGCCTCGCAAGCGCCGATCGCCGAATGCCGCGCGGCCGTGCGGCAGCGCCACGGACTTGCCGATGACGCCCGGATCGCGGTCGGCATCGAGCGATTTGACTACACCAAGGGAATTCTCGACCGCATGCGCGCGGTCGATGACCTTCTCATCCGGCAGCCGGAGTGGCGCGGCAAGTTCGTCTTCATACAGGCGGCGGCGCCGACGCGTGGCAAGCTCGGCGCCTACGCGGCGCTGCAGGACGAGGCGCAGCGCCTGGCGAACGACATCAACGCGCGACACGGCGACGCCGCCTATCAGCCGATCCTTCTCATCATTCGCCATCATGAACCGCATGAGGTGTATGAGCTGTTCCGGGCCGCGGATATTTGCGTCGTCTCGAGCTTGCATGACGGAATGAATCTGGTCGCCAAGGAATTCGTCGCCTCGCGCGACGATGAAGCGGGCATCCTCATCCTGTCGAATTTCGCGGGCGCCTCGCGCGAGCTTTCCGAGGCGCTGATGGTGAACCCTTACGACACGCACGGCATGGCCGAGGCCCTGGGAAGCGCGCTGCGCATGCCGGCCGAGGAACAGCGCGAGCGGATGCGCTTGATGCGCGACCTCATACGCCAGCGCAACGTCTATCGCTGGGCCGCGCAGATGCTGCTTGACGCGGCGTGGTTGCGGCGACGCGAAAAGGTCGTCGACATGTCGCGCGACGCGGTCGGCTGAGAGGGGATGCGGCCCCCACGCCGGCCCGCGCTCGTTGGCGGAGCGTGGGTGTAGCCGGCGGCTGACATTGCTCCGAGTGACATTGCTGACCAACATCACGCCGACCGGCGTCGTGCCCCGAGGACGATTCACGCCCCAACTAATTCACCACCTAAGCCCGCCCGCGCGTGACTGGCATCTAAGTTATTGAAATAATGGTGCCCAGGGGCGGAATCGAACCACCGACACCGTGATTTTCAGTCACGTGCTCTACCAACTGAGCTACCTGGGCGCCGGCGGCCAAGCGGCCGAAACGGCATCAAGAGGGCCGGTTTATAGAGATCGGAGGCGCGGCTGTCCAGCCAGCCGGGCTATAGGCGCGGGCCGCGGGATTCGCGGTTTCCCGCGAGCCGGGGAGCCGAATTCGCGCTCCCGCGTGACCTGCCGAGCGGAAGGCCCGACGGCGAGCGGTCGCTCGATCGGCGCGTCCCGATTTGGCGATCAAACCCAATTCGCGCGCCGGCGCGACCTGCCGAGCGGAAGGCCCGACGGCGAGCGGTCGCTCGATCGGCGCGTCCCGATTTGGCGATCAAACCCAATTCGCGCTCCCGCGCGACCTGCCGAGCGGTAGACCCGACGGCGAGCGGTCGCTCGATCGGCGCGTCCCGATTTGGCGATCAAACCGAATTCGCGCACCGGCGCGCGCCGATCATGGCGGCAGCTCGGTCCCGCCGCCCGAACGCCGGGTCAGCCGTCCCCGCGCCTCTTGGTCAGGTTCGATCCGAAGCCGGATTCCACATCCGCCACCTCGGTCGAACTCAAATCCGATCCAGAGTTCGATCCCCAATCCGATCCCAGTTCCGATCCCAAGCCCAGTCCCAAGCCCAGTCCCAAGCCCGGTCCCGATTCCAATCCCAAGTCCGATCCAGCGTCCGATCCAGCGTCCGATCCCAAATCCGGACTAGATCTCGATTCCTATTCCGGTTCCGCGCCCGATCCCGGTTCCCCTTCCACACCCGGTTCCGCGCGCGCCTCCGCGCTCTCCTCGGCCGGGATGGCGTAGGAGCCCGACAGCCAACGATGCAGATCGATGTCGCGGCAGCGCGCCGAGCAGAACGGCCGATAGCGCACGTCGACCGGTCGCCCGCAGATGGCGCAGCCGGCGCCCGTTCTCGGGGTATCGCTGGGCGTTTCGATCGCGCGCTCCCTTCGGTCGGTCGAGGCGCGCGCCTCAGACCGCGTTCAGCCACCCGAAGCGGACCGGATAGCCTTCGCCGGAGAGCAGCGACGTCGTCTCGAAAAGCGGCAGTCCAACGACGCTCGTATAGGAGCCGACCAGCTTGACGACGAACGAGCCCGCGATCCCCTGCACCGCGTAGGCGCCGGCCTTGCCGCGCCATTCGCCGGAGCCGACATAGGCGTCGATATCCTCCGCCGTCAGCCGGCGAAACCGCACCCGCGTTTCGACCAGCCTTTGCCGGAACGCCTCCTTCGGCGTCACCATGCAGACCGCCGTATAGACCCGGTGATTGCGGCCCGAGAGCAGGCGCAGACAATGCACCGCCTCGTCGACGATCTCGGCCTTGGGCAGAATGCGCCGGCCGACCGCGACCACCGTATCGGCCGCGACGATGTAGGCGCCGCGCAGCTCATCGTCGAGGCGAACCCCCTTGAGCGCGGCCTCGGCCTTCGCCCGCGCCAGACGGTTGGCGCAGGTGCGCGGCAATTCGCCCTTGATCGGCATCTCGTTGATGTCGACCGGGCGCAGCGCGTCGGGCTCGATCCCGGCCTGGTTGAGCAAGGCCAGACGGCGCGGCGACCCCGAGGCAAGGACAAGCTTTGGGCGACCCATCATGTTGCGTCACGTCGGGCTGTGTTCGATCCGGAGGACATCGCGCGCGGGCGCCTTTCGGGGCCAGACCCGGCGCCTATTTGAAACGATAGGTGATCCGGCCCTTGGTCAGATCGTAGGGCGTCATTTCAACCAGGACCTTGTCCCCGGCAAGCACGCGAATGCGGTTCTTGCGCATGCGCCCGGCCGTATGCGCGATGATCTCGTGATCGTTTTCGAGCTTGACGCGGAACGTGGCGTTCGGAAGCAACTCCGTCACGACGCCGGGAAATTCGAGCAGTTCTTCCTTCGCCATTGAAATCCGTGGGTTCAAGGCCTCGCCGGCGAGCTGCCGCGAGGCGGATCGGTTTCACTCCAGGATGCGCGCGGAACCTATCCGAACACCACCATTTCCACAACAGCGGAAGGACCTTTTTCCGGGCCTATTCATTGCCGCGAATGGTGCCGCCGAAACGCTTGCGAATGCGCCGGGAAAGGAGATCGCGCACCGCGCGATAGGCCTCCAGGCGCTGTTCCCGCGTCCCCTCGCTGGCGCCGACCGGATCGGGCGTCGGCCAGTATTCGACCTCGACCGCGGCCGCGCGCGTGAGCTCCAGCGCCTTGTGATGCGCCTCCGGGGACAGGGTCACGATCAGGTCGAAATTGAGCCCCTCCCACTCGTCGAGCTCCTCGAAGGTCATGGGACGATGGCGGGCGATGTCGATGCCGATCTCCTCCATCGCCGCCACCGCGAAGGGGTCGAGCTCGCCCTTGCGCGCGCCCGCCGAGGCGGCATAGAGCGTGCGCGGAAACATCCGCCGCAGCAGGGCCGCGGCCATCGGCGAGCGCACCGCGTTCAAGGCGCAGGCGAACAGCACCGCCTGAGGTCGGGCGCCGCGCGCGTCGGACGCCATCCGCGGCTAGCCCTTCCAGTGCAGCACGGAAATCAGCGTGAACAGCCGCCGCGCGGTCTCGAAATCCACCCGCACCTTGCCCTCCAGCCGTTCCATCAGCGTCCGCGACCCCTCGTCGTGAACACCGCGCCGACCCATGTCGATCGCCTCGATCCGATCGGGCGTCGCGGTGCGGATGGCGTGATAGTAGCTGTCGCAGATCATGAAATAGTCCTTCACGATCCGGCGAAACGGCGACAGCGACAACAGATGCGCCACCACCGGCGTGCCGTCCTCCTTGCGGATGTCGAACATCAGCCGGTTGCCGGTGATGCCGATATGCAGCGCATAGGGGCCGCCGGAGGCGCCTTCCGGCGCGAAGAAGTTCTTCTCCACCAGATCGTAGATGGCGATCGCCCGCTCGTGCTCGATGTCGGGTCCGGACCGGCCGATCGATTCCTCGTCGAGCGTGACCGCCGCGATCCGGTTGGTGGTGTCGTCGCCGGCTGATTTCGTGCTCATCGTGGGTTCAGGCGGATCGCGACCGATCGGGCGTGCGCGTCAAGGCCTTCGGCCTGGCCGAGCGTCATGGCGGAAGCGCCGAGCACCCTGAGCTGGTCGGCGCCGCATTTGAGAATCGACGTTCGCTTCATGAAGTCAAGCACGCCAAGGCCCGACGAGAACCGCGCCGAACGCGCCGTCGGCAACACGTGGTTCGATCCGCCGACATAATCGCCGATGGCCTCGGGCGTGTGACCGCCGAGAAAGATCGCGCCGGCGTTGCGGACGCGGCCGGCCAGCGCCTCCGGATCGGCGGTCATGATCTCCACATGCTCGGCGGCGAGCGCGTCGGCGAGCCGGGGAGCCTCGTCGAGCGAACGCACGCTGATGATCGCGCCGAAATCCTCCCACGAGGCGCGCGCGATCGCGGCGCGCGGCAGGGTCGCGAGCTGGGCCTCGACGGCGCGCGCGACGGCGTCGGCAAGACCGCCGTCATCGGTGATCAGGATGGATTGGGCGCTGGCGTCGTGCTCGGCCTGGGCGAGGAGATCGGCCGCGATCCAGTCGGGGTTGGCGGTCCCGTCGGCGATGACGAGCACCTCCGAGGGTCCCGCGATCATGTCGATGCCGACCCGGCCGAAGACGAGCCGCTTGGCGGCCGCGACGAAGGCGTTGCCGGGGCCGACGATCTTGGCCACCGGCGCGATGGTCGCGGTTCCGTAGGCGAGCGCGGCGATCGCCTGGGCGCCGCCGACGCGGTAGATCTCGCTGACGCCGGCAAGGCTCGCCGCCGCCAGCACCAGCGGATTGAGCACGCCTCGGGGCGCGGGCACGACCATGGCGACGCGCGGCACGCCGGCGACCACCGCCGGCACCGCGTTCATCAGCACCGAGGACGGATAGGCCGCCGACCCGCCGGGCACATAGAGCCCGACCGCCTCGATCGCGGTCCAGCGCGCGCCGAGCTCGACGCCGAGCGCGTCGGTGAAGCGGTCGTCCTTCGGCAACTGGCGGCGATGAAAAGTCTCGATCCGGTCGCGCGCGACCTTCAGCGCGTCGATGAGATCGGGCGCGCACGCGCCAACGGCGCTCGCGATCTCGCCGGCGGTGACTCGCATCGTCGCCGGCGTCAGTTCGACATGATCGAACCGGCGCGTCGCGTCCAACACCGCCGCGTCGCCGCGCCTGACGACGTCGGCGATGATCTCGCGCGCCGCGGCCTCGACATCGGCGACCGTCTCGCGCTTCTGCGCGAGCAAGCCGGCGAAATCCGCGTCGAAACTGACATCGCGGCTGTCGAGGCGCAGCGGCATCGGGTCGTCCCAAGGCATTGATCCGCGCAACAGCGGTGGCCGGCGGATCGGTTTATTAAGATACTGATATAACGGATGATTTCGTCTGTCGACAGACCGATCGACGAGCTCATCCGCATGGGTGCGCCCGCCCTTCTAGTGCATGGCGCGGAAAAGTGCGACGCACTTTTCCGATAGCCGCGTGTACGAAGCCGGGAAAATCGATCGCGCGGATGAATTCGGATCGATGGTCCCACATGAGCTGGGGCTCGGCCCGCGCCGGGAAATTCGTTTCGCCGGCAAGTTCATCCGCCGATTCAAGGCGTTGGCGAGGTTGGCGGAATGCGGGTCCACGTGACGCCGATCCCCGACGCGCGTCCCTTTGCCGGCCCCGGCCCTCGGGCGCTGGTGCCTATGACGCCGATCAAGTCAGATCGTCGAGATCACGCGCAATGCGCTGGCTCGTGGACATCGGCGCGCGGCGGCCCCGATCATCCGGTGATGCGCTCGATGCTCGCGCCGCATGCGGACAGCTTGTCTTCCAGCCGCTCGAAGCCGCGATCGAGGTGATAGACGCGGTTGACGATGGTCTCACCCTCCGCGCCGAGACCGGCGATCACCAACGAGACGGACGCGCGCAAGTCGGTCGCCATCACCGGAGCCCCGCGCAAACGCTCGACGCCCTCGATGGTCGCCTTCTGGCCGTCGAGATGTATATGCGCGCCGAGCCGCGCCAGTTCCTGCACGTGCATGAAGCGATTTTCGAAGATCGTCTCGGTGATATGCGAGGTGCCGCGCGCGCGGCACATCAGCGCCATCAATTGCGCCTGCAGGTCGGTCGGAAATCCCGGGTACGGAGCGGTGACGATATCGACGGGATCGAGACCGGCGCCGTTGCGCGCGACGCGGACGCCTTCATTATTGACGGTGACCGAGGCACCCGTCGCCGCGATCACGTCAAACGCGGTCCGCAGCAATTCGGCCCGCGCGCCCTGAAGCTGCACGTCGCCGCCGGTCATCGCCACCGCCATCGCGTAGGTTCCGGTTTCGATGCGGTCGGGCAGCACGGTGTGACGCGTGCCGCCGAGCCGGTCGACGCCTTCGATGACGATCCGCGGCGTGCCGGCGCCGGAAATCCGCGCGCCCATCTTGTTGAGGCAGTCGGCGACGTCGGTGATCTCCGGTTCGCAGGCCGCGTTGGTGATGATGGTGGTGCCCCTGGCGAGAACCGCGGCCATGAGCGCGGTGTGGGTGCCGCTGACCGTCACCTTGGGAAAGTCGATCGCCGCGCCCGTGAGCCCCTTCGGCGCGCGCGCCAGGACATAGCCGCCGTCGATCTCGATCTCGGCGCCGAGGCGTTCCATGGCCATGATCAGGAGATCGACCGGCCGCGTGCCGATGGCGCAGCCACCGGGCAGCGACACGCGCGCCTCGCCCATGCGCGCGACCAGCGGGCCGATCACCCAGAAGCCCGCCCGCATCCGCGACACCAGCTCATAGGGCGCGGTCGTGTCGATGATGTTGGCGGCCGAGATGTGCAGCGTCTGGCCTTGATATTCGCCGTCGCCGGGCCGCTTGCCGCCGACCATGATGTCGACGCCGTGATTGCCGAGGATGCGTTGCAGGAGCCCGACATCGGCCAGGCGCGGCACATTGTCGAGGATCACCGTCTGATCGGTGAGCAGGCTCGCGGTCATCAAGGGCAGCGCGGCGTTCTTGGCCCCCGAAATCGGGATCGTCCCATTGAGACGATTGCCGCCCACGATGCGAATTCGGTCCATTCGGCGCAGCCCCTGCCGGTTTTCGGGCTGCTTCGCAGAATGGTCGGCGAATGTAAAGAAGCCCTTGGTCTCGATTTTCAGCCCTTTGCGGCGAAAGTCGGGTCATTCCGTCGCCAAATCCCCAGGCCGCGCGCGGCCGGGCTCCTGGTCGGGCGCGGGACACGGCTCCTCGCCGAGCGGTTTTTCGCTCTGGCTCCGCCGCCTCGCCTGTTCCTTGCGTCGTCGCAGGTTCTCGCGCAAGGCGGCCGAGAGCCGCTCCCGGCGGCCTTCCAGATCGCTCCTCGTCGGTGTCCTGGTCATCGCCCAAGGCTAGAGCAACATGACGAAAGATGTGAAGCGCTTTCGCGGCGCCGCGTTCGAGGGCGCGATCGAAAGGCCCCGAGAGCCCCCTCGCGCCGCGATTTCGGCTTGCTTGGGGTGAGCCCCGCCCCGGTCCCGGGCGCGCCGGCGATGCTTGCGCCTCCCCCCGGCTTATCGTAAGGATCGCCCACTTTTCGATGGAATTATCCCATGATTCCATCGGGCACTGGCGCCGCTGCCGTAGCTCAGTGGTAGAGCACTCCCTTGGTAAGGGAGAGGTCGACAGTTCAATCCTGTCCGGCAGCACCATTCCCTAGAATCCGCATCGCCAAGCGGCTGAATTCTCCCTCGATCCCGACACCGGCGATGCGTCGACGCGCCGGAGCCCGCGTTCGGCCGGCATTGGCCGCCAATCAGGAATTGAATTCGGTGAGCAGTTGCGCCCACAGCAGCGCGAACCCGACGAGACCGGCGCAGCCGAGACCGAGCGCGAGAGGGACCTTGTCGCCCTTGGCGGCGAACATCAGCGCCGGAAACGTCAGCGCGAAATAGACCGCTCCGAGCGGCATCACCGCGACCCATTGAAAGCCGCTGCCGTCACCCACCGGAAGCTGGGCGATGGCATAAAACGTATAGAGCCAGAACAACGTGCCCGCGCACGCGACGGCCAACGCCGCGATACGGGTCAATGACCAATGCATGGCGTTTTCCATGGATTTATCCTTCCGGCGATTGAAACCGCGCGCGTAGCCCTTGGTCGCGGGCAGGAACGCGAAGGTTCACCCATCGTCCTCGTCGAGCCCGGTCAGGCCCGACACCAGCACATGCTCGGGATCGAGCGCGCGCTTGACGGCGCGCAGAACGTCCATCGCGGGTTCGCCCTTTTCCTCGGCGAGCCAGCGGCGATGTTCGAGGCCGACGCCGTGGTGGTGGCTGAGCGTGCCGCCGTTTTTCCGCAGCGCGTCCATCGCCGCGATCTTGATCTCGCGCCATTGCGCGACCTCCTCGCCGACGCGGCGCGGAAACACCACGGTGAAATAGAGACTCGCGCCGTCGCGATAGGCATGGCTGACATGGCAGAGCACGACGCCGCGCGCGCCGGGCGCGGGCATCACGCGCGCCATGGCCGAAAGGGTCGCGGCGCGGGTCGCGCGGTAAAGCGGGTCCAGCCGCGACCAGGTCGTCGCGGTCTCGAAGGTTTCGACGCCGATGCCGCGATCGAGCAGCGCGTCGCGCAGATGCGGTCCGTGATAGCGGCCCTCGCGCCAGCGCCGCCCCGGCCCCGCCCCGGCCGCGAGGCCGCCATGGGCGCGCACGAGCCGCTCGACGCCGGCGCGCGTCGCGGCGACTTCCCTCGCCTCGCCTTCATAACTCGCCGTGAGGAACGTGAATGTCGCCGGCATGCCGCGCCAGCGGAGATAGGCGTCCGCCAGGCGCGGCTTCACCGACCCGCGCGCGCCGAGCGCGGCAAACTCCCTCAGAAAGCGCGTTTCGTCCTCGTCGGAGAGGCGCAGCATCGCCGGATCGAGCCCGGCCGCGCGGGCAAGACGAATGACCTCGGCGCCGCTTTCGAAATCCGGCATGACGTAGCCGCGATCGTCCACCACCGACGGCGCCGACCGCAGCCGGAAGGTCGCCTCGGTGATGACGCCGAACGCGCCTTCGGAGCCGACGACGAGATCGCCGAGGCGCGGGCCGGCCGCGCTCGCCGGCCACTCTTCCGTGTTCCAGACGCCGCGCGGCGTGACCACGCGCGCCGAGACGAACCAGTCCCGCGCGCGGCCGTAGCGTCCCGAATGCTGGCCCGAGCCGCTCGCCGCGATCCAGCCGCCAAGCGTCGATCCCTCGAAGCTCTGCGGATAGTGGCCGAGCACGAAACCTTGCGCGCGCAGCGCGGCGTCGAGCGCCGGACCGCGAATGCCCGCCTCGGCGCGGCCACGCGCGTCGCGCGGCGCGACGGCAAGGAGGCGCGACAGGTGGACGAGGTCGAGGCTGACGAGCGGCGCTCCCCGCGCGAGCGCGGGATCGAGCCCGCCGACCACGCTGGTGCCGCCCCCCGCCGGAATGATCTTGAGGCCGTGACGCGCGGCCGCGCGCAGGATGGTCTCGACGTCGCCCGCGTCGCGCGGCCGGGCGACGCCGTCGACGGCAAGCCCGACGCGTCCCGAACGGCGCGCGATCATGTCGGCGTAGCCGAAGCCGAGCGAATGATGGGCGCGGTCGAGCGGCGCGAGGCCGATGCAATCCTTGCCGAGCGCGGCGATCGCGTCCGCGCCGAGCCGGCTTGGCGGAACGCTCGCCGCGTCGAAGGCGGCCGCCGGCGTCGAGGCAAGACGGCCAAGCCCGAACACGCGCGCGAGCCAGGCCTCCGCGCCGTACCGTCCGGCCAGCGGATCGGCATGCGCCGCCACGCGCCATCGGCCGAACTCTCCTTCGCGCGCCTCCGCCATCATCAGCACCGCAGATTGAGCGCGCCCGGCAGCACCTCGAACGAGGCCGGCAGGCGGCCGGGCGACTCTCCGTCGATCTCAAGCAGCACGGGATCGTCCCGCCCGTCGGTCGCCGCCGGAACCACGTCGATCCTGCGCCCGCGCATGACGCGGACCGCGGGATGGTTCACATGCGCGCCGGTATAGACGAGGTTCATCGCCGCGACGAGCTCGCGCTTGTTTCGGCCGCGCACGATGATGATCTCGAAGACGCCGTCGTCGGGCTCGGCGTCGGGCGCGATCAACATGCCGCCGCCGAAATAGCGGCCATTGGCGACGACGACTGTCGCGATCGGCCCAAGCTCGATGTCGACGCCGTCGACCTTCAAGCCGACCGAGGGGAAACGGTAGCGCAGCAATTCCTTGACGCTGTGAAAATGAAACAGCGCCCGTTCGCCGAGCAGCCGCCGCGATAGCGTGGCGTCGTTGACCGCGCGGGAGGTGGCGCCGGAAAGGCCGAGGCTCGCGATATTGTTGAAGTGACGCAGCGCCGGGCGGCCCACGTCGTCGACGAAGCTCAGCCGGCCGAGATCGATCCGCCGCGTCGCGCCGCCGGCGAGCCGCGCGCAGGCCGCGTCAACTCCTTGGGCGATGCGAAAGGTGCGGCGGAAGTCGCCTCCGGTGCCGTGGGCGACGAAGCCGAAGCTGACGTCGCCGGGTATCGACAGATCGTCGCGGAAGAGACCGTTGATAGCCTCGTTGATGGTGCCGTCGCCGCCGACCGCGATGACGTCGCGCGCGCCGGCCGCGACCGCCTCGCGCACGAGCCTGGTCGCCTCGTCGCGCGCGCGCGTGGCGGCAGCCTCGAAGGCGCCGATCGCGTTCCTGATGCGGGCCGCGATGCTCTCCCACTCGCGGCCGGTGCGCCCGCCGGCCGATCGCGGATTGTAGACGACGAATTTCACGCTTCCTCCCGCTTCCTCCCGGCGCGCTTCTTCTTTTTTGAAATGTCGCTTCCGAGACGACCATTGCCTTGAGACACGCCTCCTAGAACATCGCCGCCGTCGCCGCGATTTCGCGCGCGACCCGCTCTTCGGACCAGCCGAGTTCCTTTCCCATCAGCGCGGCCGCCCACGACAGCACCGCCCGCGTCGGCTGGCCGAGCGCGCCAAGCGCGGTGCGCCGCATCACCACGTCGGCGAGCCGCAACGCCATTTCGTGACGCACGGCGTGGACGATCTCGGCCGCGGTCGTGGTCAGGCCCGGCGCCAGCGGCTCGATCGCCTGCTCGCCCGCGTCAAGCACGCGGTCCATGCGCCCGCCATAGGAGTGCCGCCATTCGCGGTAGATCGGACGCGGCACCCGCGCGAACGGTCCCGACGGCTCGGTGGCGAAGAAGGCGAACGGCACCGCCGGCGCGTAAGGCAGCCGCGCCACATGCGTCTCGCAATGCCGCGCGCGCCGTCCGAGCCTGGCGGCGATGAGATCGACCGCGCGCTCGGCGACCAGCCGCGAGGTCGTCCACTTGCCGCCGAGCACGGAGATCAGCCCCTCGCCATCCGCGCCCTGGCCGTGATCGATGATCTCGGCCCGGCGGCTCGCGCGATAGGTCTCCACGGCCGGCGCTCCGTCCTTGCCGACCAGCGGCCGCAGCGCGGCGTAGGCGTGCAGCACCTGGTCCCTGTCCAGCCGGACCGAGGGCAGGCCGCCACGCACGGCGCCAAGCAACGTCTCGATGTCGGCTTCCTCCACGCGCACCTCGCCGGGCTCGCCGCCATAGGCGGTGTCGGTCGTGCCGATCAGCGAAACGCCGCGCCAGGGAATGACGAAGACATGCGCGCCGCGTCCGGTCACGGCGATCGCGCCCGAGCGCGCGATCGGCGGAACGATGAGATGCGCGCCCTTGGAGCGGATCAAGCGACGGCCCGACGCGGCGGTCGAGGTCAGGCCGAGGATGCCGTCGACCCAGGGACCGGCCGCGTTGACGACGAGTCCGGCGCGGATATCGAAATCTGCGCCCGTCAATTCGTCGCGAGCGCGCACGCCGGCGATGCGTCCATTGTCGCGAATGAGACCATTGGCGCGCACGTAATTCGCCGCCGCGGCGCCGTGCTCGACCGCGTCGATCACGCATTCGACGCCGATCCGCTCCGGCGAGAGCATCATGCAATCATGATAGACGAAGCCGCCCTTGAGGCCCGTGCCGTCGAGCGCCGGCTCCCGCGCGATCGCCTCGGCGCGCGTCAGCCAGCGATGGCGCGGCAGCCGCTGTTCGGGATCGAGCGCGCGGTTGCGGTCATAGGCGAGCAGGTCGTAGAGCGAGAGCCCGACCGAAAACTGGCTTCGCCTGGGCGTGCGCCCCGGGATGACGGGAACAAGGAACGGCATCGGCGAGACCTGATGCGGCGCGATCGCCTGCCAGATCCGGCGCTCCTTGAGGGATTCGCGCACGACGCGGAATTCGCGGTTTCCCAGATAGCGCACGCCGCCATGCACGAGCTTGGAGGAGCCGGCGCTGGTGCCGCTCGAAAAATCCGACATGTCGATGAGCGCGACGACGAGGCCGCGGCGGGCGGCGTCGCGGGCGATGCAGGCACCGGTGATGCCGCCGCCGATGATGACCGCGTCGAAGCGCGTCCGTTCCAGAGCGGCCAGATCGCGCTTCACGGCGCCGCCTCCAATCCCTCATTGTGTCGAGGGAATGCTATGCCGCCCGGCGGGACGCGGCAATGGCGCGGCGACGGCGTGGCGGGTGTTGGCGCCGCGCGAAGGCGTCCCGCGTGCGCTGCGGCAAGGCGCGATCAGCGCTGGCCGACGCCCGCGGCCGCCATGATCGAAAAAGTCCGCGTGATATCCTTGATCGAGATCGGCTTGTCGGGATCGTACCAACGCGACACCCAGTTGCACATGCCGAGCAGGCCATAGGCGGCGATCCTCGGATCGATCTCGGAGTTGAACTCGCCCTTCTCCTGGCCCGCGCGGATGAGCTCCATCCAAAGCGCGCTGTAGGCGTCCCACACCGTGCGCAATTCGTTCATCCGGTCGTCGCCGATGTCGAAATGCTGCTCCTTCAGCGCCACGCTCATCTCGATATAGGAGGGATTGAAGGCGTCGAGATGAATCTCGATCGCCGCGTGCAGCTTGTTGGCGTTGGAATCGGTCGAGCGGATGATGCGCTGCAGGCTCAGCAGCAACGATCGCGATTGCGGCAGGATGATCTCGAGCAGAATGTCGCCGCGGTTCTTGAAGTAGTAATAGATGCCCTCGCGCTTGATGCCGACCGCGGCGGCGATATCCTCCATCGAGGTGCGAGCCACGCCATGGCGGGCGAACAGCTCCGCGGCGCGGCGTAAAATGTCCCTGCGACGGTTTGCCGTCATGTCGATATCCCCCTCGTCGCGGCAAGTCCGCAATCTTTACGATATGTAAGTCTGGCTGACAAGTGAAATGCTGACAGGTCTCCATTCCTTGGTCGATCATGGAAAACACATGATAATATGCTGGCTTTCGCGGCGCGTCGTGCCATCGCGGCAGAATTCCAATTCCGCACTACACACTGTAAAACCCTTGCTGCGTGGTACCTCGCATGGCATAGTCGGACCCGCTCGACGGCGGCGCCGATAACGCCCCCGACCGGCGGCCTTGACCGGTGGATTTCAGCGCGCGGAGCCCGTCTTCGGGCGAACCTCGTCCGGGGCGCGGCCGACGCGGGGTTTGGCTCCCGGCCGACCTTGGTTTCCGGCGGACCTTGACTCCCGGCCGATATGGGGCGCGCGCCGCCTCGCACGAAACGGAATGCGCGATGAATTTCGATCTCCTCGACGAGCAAAGGCAAATTCAGGAGACCTTCGCCCGCTTCTGCGACCAGCGGATCATTCCGCGAGCGGCCGCCATCGACGAGGCGCACGCCTTCCCGCGCGAATTGTTCGGCGAACTCGGCGCGCTCGGCTTTTTCGGCATGCGCTATCCCGCCGAGGTCGGCGGCGCGAACCTTGACCTCGTCAGCCTGTGCCTCGCGCTCGAGGAAATCGCGCGCGGATCGATGTCGCTGGCCGGCTGCGTGACGATGCAGGCGCTGATGGGAACCAAATTTCTCGAAATGCTCGGCGACGACGACATCCGCGCGCGGCTGCTGGTCCCGGCGCTGCGCGGCGAGAAGATCGGCGGCATCTGCATGACCGAGCCGAACGCCGGCTCCGATCTCGGCGGCATCGCCACCAGCGCGCGCAAGGTCGATGGCGGCTACCGGTTGAAGGGGCAGAAAATCTGGGTCACTTCCGCGCCGGTCGCGGACTTCTTCACCGTGTTCGCCCGCGCCGGCGAGGCGCGCAAGCTGACGATCTTCCTGGTCGAGCGCGACTTTCCGGGCTTGGTGATCGGCAAGGCGATCCCGAAAATGGGCGTCTGGGCGATCCCGACCTCCGAACTCGCGCTCGACGATTGCTTCGTGCCCGACAGCCATCGCCTCAGCCGCGAGGAGGGCGACGGCGAGGCGCATCTGCGCAAGCTGCTCGCCGAGGTCCGCGTCGTCACCGGCGCGCTGGCGCTTGGCGGGGCGCGCGGCGCGCTCGACGAAGCGGTGCGCTACGCCGGCGAACGCCAGCAATTCGGCAAGCCGATCAAGAGCTATCAGGCCATCCAGATCCGTCTCGCCGAAATGGCGACCGATCTCGAAGCCGCCCGACGCCTCGTCCACTACGCCGCATGGCTCAAGGATTCCGGCCGTCCGCATCACAAGGAGGCGGCGATGGCGAAACTGTTCGCCTCCGAGGCCGCGCTGCAGATCTGCGACAAGGCGGCGCGGGTTCTGGCCTCCTATGGCTACAGCATGGAATTCGCGGTGCAGCGCCATCTGCGCGACATCCGCTTCACGCTGATCGGAGGCGGCACCAGCGATATTCTCAAGCTCGTCATCGCCAAGGAGTTGACCCAGTGAGTGATCGGCGCATCAAGATCCTGTTGGGCAAACCCGGCCTCGATGGACACGATGTCGGGGCCAAGGTCGTCGTCCACGCGTTGGTGGACGCCGGATTCGACGTCGTCTACACCGGCCTGCACCAGACGCCCGAGGCGATCGTCGCGGCCGCGGCCGCGGCCAAGGCCGACGTGGTCGGGCTGTCGATCCTGTCGGGCTCGCACATGCCGCTCTGCCGTCGCATCCGCGACCTGATGCAGGAGCGCGGCCTGCACGACAAGCTGCTCGTCGTCGGCGGCAACATTCCCGAGGATGACCGCATGGTGCTGCGCCAGCTCGGCTATCGCGGCGTGTTCCCGACCGGCAGCCGCACCGGCGATATCGTCTCCTTCATTCGCGAGAACGTCCGATGAGCAGGGATTCAGGTGACAAGGCTTCCGGAGAAAAGCCGTCCGGCGCGAAGGCTTCCGGAGACAAGACCGCGCGCGATTCGGCGGCCAAGAGCAAGGTCCGGCCGGTCATCAACGAATCCGGCATCGAGATCAAGCCGCTCTACACCCAGGCTGACGTGCTCGCCTCCGGCGGCGTCGACGACAGCGCGCCCGGCCAGACGCCGTTCACGCGCGGCATCCATCCGCTGATGTATCGCCAGCGGCCATGGACGATGCGCCAATACACCGGCTTCGCCAACGCCGCCGACACCAATCAGCGTTTCAAATTTCTGATCGCCAACGGACAGACCGGCCTCAACGTCGCCTTCGATCTCGCCACCCAATGCGGCTATGATTCCGACGCCCCCGAGGCGCTCGGCGAAGTCGGGCGCGTCGGCATGGCGGTCGACACGCTGCGCGACTTCGAGATCGCCTTCGACGGCATCGATCTCGACGCCATCACCGTCTCGCTCACCATCAACGGCACCGCCGCGATCCTGATCGCGATGTACCTGGCGATGGCCGAGAAACGCGGCTACGACCTGTCCAAGCTGCGCGGCACCGCGCAGAACGACATCCTCAAGGAATTCATCGGCCGCGGCACCTGGATCTATCCGGTCGATCCGTCGGTCCGGCTGGTCGCCGACACCATCGAATATTGCGCCAAGCACGCGCCGAAATACTCGCCGGTGAGCGTGTGCGGCTACCACATCCGCGAGTCCGGCGCGACGCCGACCGAGGAGATGGGCTTCGCCTTCGCCATCGCCAAGGCCTACACCGACGCCGCGCTCGCGCGGGGTCTCGACATCGACGAATTCGCCGGCCGTCTGTCGTTCAACTTCAACATCTACGGCAACCTGTTCGAGCAGGTGGCGAAGTTCCGCGCCGGCCGCAGGCGCTGGGCCAAGATCATTCACGACGACTACGGCGCCAAGCGTCCGGATTCGGGCTGGCTGCGCATGATCGCCGGCGGCGGCGGCTTCGGCCTGACGATCGAGCAGCCGGAGAACAACATCATGCGCGGCGCCTATTACGCGCTGGTGGCCGCGCTCGGCGGCGCGCAAACCATGGCGCTGTGCTGCTACGACGAGGCCTACACCATTCCCACGCCCAAGGCGCAGCGCCTGTCGCTGCGCACGATGCAATTGCTGATCGAGGAGATCGGGCTGACCGACACCGTCGACCCGCTCGGCGGCTCCTATTTCATCGAGACGCTCACCAACCAGATGGAAGAAAAGATGGTCGAGGCGATGCGCTGGGTCGACGCCCAGGGCGGCATCGTCAAGGCGGTGAGCGAGGGCGTCATCCAGGCCAAGGTCTCCGAATACGCCTACCAGCGGCAGCGCGCGCTGGAGAACGGCGAGCTGCGCAAGGTCGGCGTCAATTGCTACGAGGACACCGACGAGGAAAAGCCGCGCGTCGAATTGCATCCTTACGACGAGGCCGGCGCGCGCGCGCAGATCGAGAGCGTGCGCGTGATCCGTTCCGAACGCGACGGCGACGCGGTCGAGCGCGCGCTCAAGACCCTGCGCGCGGACGCCGCCGCCGGCCGCAACGTGATGCCGGCCTTGGTCGAGGCGGTGAAGGCCTACGCCACCGTCGGCGAGATGAGCGGCGCGCTGGTCGATGTCTTCGGCCGCTTCGAGGAACCGACACGGCTGTGGCGGCGGGCTGGATAATGGCCCCCGCTCCGCGAATGCCGTCGGCGGCGCGCGCCTGGCGTCGCGATGGTCTACGCGTCCCCCGCGTTCGCGAGGCGAAGCCTCTTCTTGTCGATCTTGCCAACCGTCGTCTTCGGCAGCGCCGGCACCAGATGGATGTCGGTCGGGATCTTGTATTTGGCGAGCCTCGCGGCGAGATGCGCGCGCAGCGCGTCGGGCGAAAGGTCCGCGCCCTCGCGCGCCACGACATGAGCGACAAGCCGCTCGCCGCGATAGGCGTCCGGCCGGCCGACGACCGCGGCCTCGATCACGACCGGATGCGCGTGCAGCGCCTCCTCGACCTCGCGCGGATAGACGTTGTAGCCGGAGACGATGACCATGTCCTTCTTGCGGTCGCGGATGAAGAGATAGCCGTCGGCGTCGAGGACGCCGATGTCGCCGGTATGGAGCCAGCCATCGCGCAGCGCCGCGCGCGTCTCCTCGGCGAGGTGGCGATAGCCGCGCATGATCTGCGGGCCGCGCGCCCGAATTTCGCCGATCTCGCCCGGCGCGAGCACGCGCGATCCGGTTTCGGTGTCGACGATCTCGATTTCGGTTCCCGGCACCGCGACGCCGACCGAGCCGACCTTGCGCCGGCCGTGACGCGGATTGAACGAGAGCACCGGGCCGGCCTCGCTCTGTCCGTAGCCTTCGCAGATCGGGCAGCCGGTCGCCGCCTCCCAGCGGCGCAAGGTCTCTTCCGGCAATGCCGCGGTTCCGGAAAAGCACAGGCCGAGCGAGCTCAGATCGGCGCGCCCGAACGCCTCGTGCTCCATCAGGCCGGTGTAGATCGTGGGGCTGCCCGACAACAGCGTGATGCGATGGCGCGCGATCGCGTCGATCACGGCGTCGGGTTTGTAGCGCGGCATGATCACCAGCGTGCCGGCGCAATTGGCGGCGAGGTAGAGCCCCATCGAAACGGCGTAAACGTGATACATCGGCGTGATCGCAAGAATGCGCTCGCGGCCCCAGCCGGTCGGCAGCAATGCCTCGCGCTGGGCGACGTTGACCGCGACGGCTCGGTGGGCGAGCTCGACGCCCTTGGGCCGACCCGTCGTGCCGCCGGTATATTGCAGCGTCGACGGATCATCCGGCGAGGGCAAGCGCAGCGACGCCGCCGGATCGGAACGCATCGGCGCCCCGATCAGTCGGCGCCCGCCGGCGCCGATCGCCATGCGACGCGGAATGCCGCAATCGCGCGCGAGCCCCGCCGCGATTTCCTCGATTTCGGCGTCATGAATGAGAAGGCACGGCTCGGCGTCGCGCAGAATGGGCGCGAGTTCGTGAGCCGTATAGCCCGGATTGAGCGGAGCGACCTGCGCGCCCGCGGCTTGAACGGCGAAGGTCGCGATCGCGATGTCGGGCGAATTCGCCATCAGCAGGCAGACCCGCCCGCCCGCCGCGCCGAGATCGACAAGCTCATCGGCGAGCGCGGCGACGCAACTCGCGTAAGCCGCGTAGGTAAGACGCTCCTCGCCGCAGATCAGCGCGAGTTCCTCCGGCATCTCGCGCGCCGCGCGCGCCAGCATGTGGATGACGGTGGGATGGACGTCCGACATCGCCGGCCGATCCGGTTGACGCTGGTCGTTCATCGATTCTCCCCCGCAAGCATGCGACCGTTTCCCGATCGCCTTCGCGCGCGTCGCGCCGCGCGCGAGATTGCATCAATCCCCCTTCCGACGCGAATGCTTTTTTGTCGATGAAAACTCCCGCGCGTGACCCGCGTCACGCCCACAGTCAATCATGGAAATCCGCGATGACCTTCTCCAACCCGCTCCTGCATCGACCGACCCGGCCGTTCCCGAAATCGATCGCGATCATCGGCGCCGGCACGATCGGACCCGACATCGGCTATTATCTCAAGACCGCGATCCCGGATTTGAAGCTCACGCTCGTCGATGTCGCGCAAGGCGCGCTCGATCAGGCCCGCAAGCGCTTCGAGGACTACGCCCGCAAGGCGGTCGAGCGCAAGCGGATGACGCCGGCCGAGGCCGCACGCGTCACCGAGAACCTGCACACCACGCTCGATTACGCCGCCATCGCCGACGCCGACTGGTTCATCGAGGCGGCGACCGAGGATATCGCGCTGAAGCGGCGTATCTTCGCCCAGATCGAGGCGGTCGCGCGGCCCGACGCCATCATCACCTCGAACACCAGTTCGCTGCCGGCCTCCCGCATCTTCGCCGAGCTCGCCCATAAGGGCCGCGCCACGGTGACGCATTTCTTCGCGCCCGCCTGGCGCAACGTCATCGTCGAGGTGATCGACTGGGAGGGCGCGGAGGCGAACCTCGTCGCCGACATCAACTGGGTGTTTTGCATGACCGGCAAGGTGCCGCTGGTCACCACCGACGTTCCCTGCTTCATGCTCGATCGCATCTTCGACAATTGGTGCAACGACGCCGCGCTGTTGCTCGACCAGGTGACGGCGTCGGAGATCGATTCGGCGGTGACGGAATTCGTCCAGGCCGGACCGTTCTTCGTCCTCAACATGTCGAACGGCAATCCGATCATCACCGAGACCAACACGCTGCAGATGGCCGAGGAAGGCCCGCATTACCGCCCGGCGCCGATCTTCCGCTCGGTCGAGAAGTGGCGCACGGTTCCGCTCGGCAAGCGCGTCGACGTGACCGCGGACGCCGCCGCCATCATCCGCGACCGCATGCTCGGCGTTCTGCTGTCGCAATCCGTCGACATTCTCGACCGCGAGATCGGCGCGGCCGCCGATCTCGAAATCGGCTGCCGCCTCGCGCTCGGCTTCAAGCGCGGCCCGCTCGACATCATGCGCGAGATCGGCGAGGCGGAGGTCACGCGCGTCGCCGCGCGCATGAAGAAGGAACGTCCCGGCATGCCGCTGCCGACGCGGCCGATGGCGGAGTATCAGGCGTTCGCGCGCAACGTGCTGGTCGACGAGATCGACGGCGTCAAGATCATCACCATCCGCCGGCCGGAGGCGATGAACGCGCTGCATGATGAATTGACCGACGAGATTCTCGCGGTGCTGAGGCGATACGAGAACGACGCGGGTGTTCGCGGCTTCGTCATCACCGGCTACGGCGCGCGCGCGTTCTCGGCCGGCGCCGACATCGGCCGCTTCCCGCGCATGCTCGGCGACGCGGACGCGGCCACGCGATACGCGCGCGACTGCTCGCGGCTGCTGATGCATCTCGACCGGATGAAGAAGCCGGTGGTCGCCGCGCTGAACGGCATGGCGCTCGGCGGTGGCCTGGAACTGGCGCTGCGCTGCCACGGCATCGTCGCCAGCCGCAAGGCCACGATGCAGCTTCCCGAAATCACGCTCGGCATCGTCCCCGGCATCGGCGCCATGGTGGTGCCGTATCGCCGCTGGCCCGCGGCCGCCGAGGCGTTTCACGCCATGTTGCGCCGGGCCGAGCGCATGGACGCGGCGACCGGCCACCGGCTCGGCATCGTCGAGGCGCTCGCCGACGATTACGCCGGACTGATCAAGGCCGCGATCGCGCGCGTGAACGCGCTCGTCGACAAGGTCCCGGCGCCGAGTGATCGGGCGGTCGCCATCCCCTCGCTCGCGCCGATCGATCCGGTCGCGGCCGGCGGACAGAAGCTGAGCGCGGAAATCATCGGCATCATGGAACGGGCGATCGCCGAGGCCGCCGCCGCGCCGACATTCGATGCGGCGCTCGAAATCGGCTATCGCGCCTTCGGCGCGAGCGCGTGCACGGCGGCCGCGCGCGAAGGCATCGAATCGTTCCTGCAGCGGCGCGCGCCCGACTTCACCAAGACCGGCTGATGCCGCGCGTGGGACGCGGCGCCGGCGCGCGGCTTCAGTCGGCGGTGCCGGCGAAGCCGAGATAGGTCTCGATCACGCGCGGATTGGCGGCGAGCGAGGCCGCCGTTCCCTCGATCGCGACTTCGCCCATCTCCAGCACATAGCCGTAATCGGCGACGTGAAGGGCCGCGCGCGCGTTTTGCTCGACCAGCAGGATCGAGACGCCGCTGTCCTTGAGCGAGGCGATGACATGGAAGATGTCGCGCACGATGAGCGGGGCGAGCCCGAGGCTCGGCTCGTCCAGCATCAGCACCTTCGGCTTCGACATCAGCGCGCGCCCGAGCGCCAGCATCTGCCGCTCGCCGCCCGAGAGCGTCGCGGCGAGCTGCCGCCGGCGCTCCTTGAGACGGGGAAAGCGCTGGAACACCGCTTCCATGTCGCCGGCCGCGTCGGCCCCGCCGCGCCTGACGCGCGTGAACGCGCCGAGCAGCAGATTGTCCTCGACGCTCATCTCGCCGAACAATTCGCGCCGCTCCGGCACCAGGCAAAGCCCGCGCTCCACGCGCGCCTCCACCGCCAGGCGCGTCACGTCGTCGCCGAAATAGGAGATCGCTCCGCTCGCCGGCAACAGACCCATCGCCGCGCCCAGCATCGTCGTCTTGCCGGCTCCGTTCGGTCCGATCACGGTGACGATCGCGCCCTGATCGAGACGCAGCGCGACGTTCTGCAGCGCGGCGACCTTGCCGTATGAAACCGACAGCCCGGCGATTTCAAGCGCGGAGCTCATTCGACCCCTCCGAGATAGGCGTCGATGACGTCGGGATTTGACTGCACCTCGCGCGGCGTTCCCTCGGCGATCTTCTGGCCGAAATTGAGCACCACCACGCGATCGACCAGACCCATGACGAATTCCATGTCGTGCTCGACGAGAAGGATGCTGACGCCCTCGTCGCGAAGCGCCTTGAGGAGCTTGGCCAGCGCCTTCTTCTCCAGGTGGCGTAGGCCGGCCGCCGGTTCGTCGAGCAAGAGCAGCACGGGATCGGCGGCGAGCGCGCGCGCGATCTCGATCAGCCGCTGCGCGCCGAGCGGCAGCGTGCCCGCCGGATCGAACAGGCGATCGCCGAGCCCGACGCGATCGAGCTGGCGCGCGGCTTCCGCGAGCAGGCGCGCTTCCTCGGCGCGATCGAGCCGCAGGCTCGCCGAGAGAAAGCCCGTGCGTCCGCGCAGATGCGCGCCGAGCGCGACGTTCTCGAGCACCGACAGTCCGGGCAGCAAGTTGACATGCTGGAAGGTGCGCATCAGGCCGAGCCGGGCCACCTGCCGCCCCATCATGCGTTCAAGCTTGTGGTCGCGGAATTCGATCGCGCCGTCGGTCACCGGCAGCACGCCGGAGACGAGGTTGAACAGCGTGCTCTTGCCGGCGCCGTTCGGTCCGATCACGGCGAGAATTTCGCCGGTCCGGAGCTCGAACGAAACATTGTCGACGGCGGCGAGCGCGCCGAATTTCTTGACCACGCCGTCGATCCGAAGCAGGTCCCCGCCGAGCGCCGGCTGCGCGCGCGTGGGCAGCGCCGGCGCGGCGGTCGACGGCCGCGTGGGCCGCGGCGCCGGAAGCAACTTTTCGAAATAGGGCACCAGGCCGTCGCGGGTACGGTGCAGGAACAACACGATCAGCAGGCCGAACACCACGACTTCATAATTGGCGTTGTCGCCGATCAGCATCGGCAACCCCGTCTTCAGCCATTCCTTGAGCATGGTGACGAGCGCCGAGCCGATCAGCGCGCCCCAAACCGCGCTCGATCCGCCGATCACAGCCATGAACAGATAGTCGATGCCGGCGTTGATGTTGAACGGCGACGGGCTCACATAGCGCAGGAAATGCGCGTAGAGCCAGCCGGAGAGCGCGGCCAGCAGCGCCGCGATGACGAAGATGACGATCTTGATCCGCGCGGTGTCGACGCCGAAGCTCTCGGCCATGGTGACGCGGCCCTTGAGCGCGCGGATGGCCCGGCCCGGGCGCGAGTCGAGAAGATTGCGCACGGCGAGGCAGGCGGCGATGGTCGCGGCCCAGATCAGATAATACAGCGCGCGCGGATCGATCAGTTCCAGGCCGAACAGGCTGATCGGAGGCACATCGGCAAGTCCCGAATATTTTCCGAGCATTTCGAGATTGCCGAACAGAAAGAAGATGGCGATGCCCCAGGCGATGGTGCCGAGCGGCAGATAGTGCCCCGACAGGCGCAGGGTGATGAGGCCGACGGCGAGCGCGACGATGCCGGTCAATCCGAGCGCGGCGAAGAGCGACAACCACGGCGACACGCCGAACCGCGTCGTCAGCACCGCGCTGGTATAGGCGGCGACGCCGACGAAGGCGGCCTGCCCGAACGACATCAACCCGGCGACGCCGGTCAGGAGCACCAGCCCGACCGCGACGATGCCGGACAGCCCGATATAGATCAGCAGCGTCACCTGGAATTCGGACAACACCAGCGGCGCCGCGACAAGCAGCGCCAGCGCCACGGTGGAGAGAAGATGACGATTCATGACTCGTCGTCCTCCTCGACGCGATGCGTCGTCAGCGCCCGCCACAGCAGCACCGGAATGATCAGCGTGAAGATGATCGATTCCTTGAAGGCGCTGGCGAAGAACGAGGAGTAGGATTCCAGGAATCCGACCAGCAGCGCGCCGAAGGCCGCGATCGGATAGCTGACCATGCCGCCGATGATGGCGGCGACGAATCCCTTCAGGCCGATGAGAAAGCCGGTATCGTAGAAGATGGTGGTGACCGGCACGATCAGGATGCCCGAGATCGCGCCGATCAGCGCCGCCAGCGCGAAGCTCAGCTTGCCGGAGAACTCCGTCGAAATGCCGACCAGGCGCGCGCCGACGCGATTGATCGCCGTCGCGCGCAGCGCCTTGCCGTAGACGGTACGGCCGAAATAGAGCCACAGCCCAATCATCAGCGTCACCGAGGTGCCGACGATGCCGATGCTCTGCGCGGAGATCGAAAGCATGCCGACGCGGAAGCTCGCGCCGGGAAACACGGTCGCGCGCAGTCCCTCGCCGCCGAAAAAGACGAGGCCCAGCCCCGTCATCATATAATGCACGGCGACCGCGATGATGAGCAGCACCAGCGGCGACGCGCTGGCGACCGGCTGAAACGCCAGCCGGTAAACCATCGGCCCCATCGGCGTGACGATGCCGATCGTCGCCAGCATCTGCAGCCAGATGAGTCCCGGACTGTTGGCCGCCCACACCGTCAGTCCGGCGACCACGAGCGGAAGGCCGATATTGAAAAGAATCAGCTGGCGCAGACCGCTCCAGTCGCGCTCGCGCGCCAGCCGCGGCCCATCGAGCGCGACGATCAGCAGACCCGCGCCGACGAGTAGATAGATCGTACCCGGAACGCGGCCGACCTGCATCACCGCGAGCGACAACGCGGCGAACGAAATGAACTCGCCCTGCGGAATGCAGATGACCCGCGTCACCGCGTAGACGACGATCAACGCCAGCGCGAGCAAGGCGTAGATCGCGCCGTTGACGATGGCGTCCTGCGACAGCCACAAGATGACGGCGAGGTTCATCCGCGAGTCCGTTGGGCTCTGGCGATGACGATAGCGACGGCGCGCCCGGCGGCGACGGCGCGCGCGCGCGGAGCGCCGGCGGATTTGCCGACGCCATGCCCGCGGCATATCGTGCGCGCTGTCGTCATGTCCGTGATCGCGATTGGCTTGGGAGCCGCGCCGCCAAGACCGCGCCGGAAAGCGCGACCCGAGCGGCGAACGCAATGGCGCGTTGAACGCAACGGCGCGAGGAACGAGATGTTCTCGGCCGGCGGGTCGTCACCCGGCGCGGCGGCGTCGAAACCCCGTCCCCGCGTGACGCGCGGACCGACGCGTGGATCGTCGATCCCGACGCGGCGGCGGCGATCGCCATGATCGATCCGCGGCCGCGTCGTCCACTTCCCCCTCGCGCGTTCGCCCGCGCCTACTGCACCAACCGCCACTTGCCTTCCTTGACCTGCACCATGACACGGGCGCGATCGTCGACACCGGTGTGGTCGCTCGGCGTCATGTTATAGACGGCATGGGTGCCGAAGACGTCCTTCACGTTCTCGATCGAATCGCGCAGCACCTGCCGGAACTCCGGCGTGCCGGGCTTGGCCTTCTTCACCGCGTCGGCGACCGCCTTGTCGAGAATGAGATAGGCGTCGTAGCTGTAGCCGGCGAACGCGTTGCGGCTGCCGGCGCCGAAGGTCTGCTCGTAGTTGGCGACGAACTCCGACGCCACCTTCTTCAGCGCGTGATTGGCCGGCAGATCCTCGGGAACGAGCAGCGCGCCGGTCGTCGCGATCGCGCCCTCGACCGCCTTGCCGCCCACCTTGATGAATTCGAGATTGGCCGTGCCGGGGTTGTGATAGATTTGCTTGGTATAGCCGCGCTCGACCAGACCGATTTGCGGCAACGCGCCGCCGGTGCCCGAACCACCCACCACCACGGCGTCGGGATTGTCGGCGAGAATCTTGATCACCTGCCCGGCGACGCTGGTGTCGGCGCGGGCGTAGCGCTCCTCGGTGACGATCTTGATGCCGGCCGGGTCGGAGTGCTTCTTCGTCGAATTCAGCACGATGTCGCCCCAGGAGTCGGAGTAGCCGATGAAGCCCACCGTCTTGACGCCCTTGGCGACCATCTGATCGACCATCGGCTTCATCATCAGCGGGATCGGCTGCACGACCTGGAAGATCCATTCGCGCTTGTCGGGCGGCAGCGCCACCGGCGCCACGGCGATCATCGGCGTCTTGGTTTCCGTCGCGATGATGGCGACCTGCGTGGTCGAGGGCACCGACACCGAGCCGACCAGGGCGTCGACCTTGTCCTCGGTGATCAGCTTGCGCGCATTCTTGGCCGCGGTCGTCGGATCGCCGCCATCCTCGAGAATGATGTACTTCACCGGAAGGCCGCCGAGCGTCTTCGGCATGAGCTGGAACGCGTTCTTGTAGTGAATGCCCAGCGAGGCGCCCGGACCGGTCGCTCCGAACGTGGCGCCGATCGTAATCTCCTGCGCCAGCGCCGCGCTCGCGAGCGCGGACGCGGTTGCAAGTCCAATCGTGAATGACGCGAGTTTTGTCATCGTTTTCCCTCCCTTGTGGTCACATGCCACACCGTGGTTTGCATAAGGGCGTCTTGCCCAATGTCGATTTAGCCCCCGGCTTTTCTTCGTTACTTGTCCTAGCATAATTGCACCGCCGATGAATGCGTTAGTTTCAGGCAGCAACTCCATCGGCGATGTGCAGATCGATTTCCGCGGCGGAATAGCCGGCTTCGGCGAGAACCTTGCGCGTGTCGGCGCCGTATTTCACCGGGAACGGCATGATCGGTGGTGACGCCGACAGGTCCACCGCCATCGGTTGCATGCTGACCGACCGACCGTCGGGAAGAATCGTTCGCATCAACTTGTCGCGGAGCTGCGGCATCTCCCGTACGCGCCGGATATCGTAGATTTGCGTCGCCGGAATCGTGGCCGACCGAAGGTCGGTTAGAATTTCATCGACCGTGGACTTGCTCGTGACCGCCGCGATGTCGCGATGAATGGCGGCGCGTTCCCTGATGCGGCCCTCATTGGTGACACGAACGTCGTTGGCGACCGGCTGGAACCGCGGCATCGCCATCAACCGGCGCCATTGCACATCGCTGCCGATGGCGAGATAGACGAAGCCGTCCTTGGCCGGATAGACGTTCGAGGGCACGAACTTGCGGTGCTCGTTGCCGGCGCGCGTGATCTCGTCCGGCGCGCAGCCGAAGTCGATCAATGGCAGCGTCGTGATCAGCCACGACGCCGCCGCCTGCAGCATCGACACGTCGATGCGCCGCCCCTTGCCGGTTTCGGCCTTCTCCAAAAGCGCGAGCAGGACGTTGGCGTAGACCTCGTCGCCCGCCTTGAGATCGATCACCGGCAGGCCCATCAAGGTCGGCGCGCCTTCCGGGTCGCCCGTGGTTTCCATGTAGCCGCACATCGCCTGGATGACCGGATCGTAGCCCGGCACCTCGGGATAATCCGGCCCCATCGCCGAGATCCCTGCCCAGATGAGGTCGGGCTTGATCGCGGCGAGCTGGTCGTAGTCGATGCCGAGCTGCTTGTAGCGCACCGGGATCGTGTTGCAGCAGAACACGTCGACATCGAGCGACTTGATGATCCGGTGCAGCACCTCCCGCCCGCGCGGATCCTTGAGGTTGAGCGCGATCGCCTCCTTGCCGACGTTGGGCGCGATGAAATAGCTGCGCCGGTCGTCGTCGGCGACACGGCCGCCGATATAGCGGTTGGGATCGCCCGGCAGGCCGCGCGATTCCGAAGTCGCCTCGACGCGGATGACGCGCCAGCCGAGCTGCGCGAAACGCAGCGTCGCCGACGGCATCGACAGCGCCTGCTCGAGGCTGAGGACGGTCCGCTTCTTCATCCGCGCAAATCCCATGATGGCGGCGCGATCTCGCCGTGCAACGCGCGATAGACGCGTTCGGGCGTGAACGGCAACGCGGTGATGCGCACGCCGGTGGCGTTGTAGATGGCGTTGGCGACGGCGGCGGCGACGCAGATCGCGGGCGCCTCGCCGACGCCCTTGGCGCCCTGCGGCCCCTCGCCGTCCATGGTTTCGATGAACGAGATGTCCATTTCCGGAATCTCGGGCGCCGTCACCAGCTTGTAGTCGCGGAAGTTCGGATTGCGGATGACGCCGTGGTCGACCATCAGATCCTCGGTCAAGGCGTAGCCCTGTCCCATGATGATGCCGCCCTCGATCTGGCCCTCGATGCCGAGGCGGTTGAGCACGCGTCCGACGTCGTGCGCGGCGCTCACCTTCACCAGCTTGACGACGCCGGTCCTGGTGTCGACCTCGACCTCGACCACTTGCGTCGCCCAGGCATAGGCGGCCGACACGTCGCCCTTGAACTCGCGGTCGGCGTGCCGGCTCGGCGGCTCGTAGTAGAAGGTCGTCATCACCAGCTCGGCCTTGTCGGAGAAATGCAACGAGCGGATCAGCTTGCTGAGCTCGATCAATTTCTTGCCGGTGGCCACCTCGACGACGGCGCCGCCCTTCAGATCGAGCCCCTCGCGCGGGGTGTTGAATTTCGCGGACGCGGCGGCGAGAATCTTGTCCTTGGCCTTGCGCGCCGCGCCGATCGCCGAATTGCCGGCGATGAAGGTCGTGCGCGAGGCGTGCACGCCGACGTCCCAGGGCGTGATCTCGGTGTCGTTGTTGATGACGCTGACCGCCGACAGCGGCAGGCCCAGTTCCTCGCAGACGAGCTGCGACAGCACCGTTTCCGAACCCTGGCCGATTTCGGACGCGCCCGTGATCAGCGTGACATGGGCGAAGTCGTCGATCTTGAGGATCGTGCCGCAGCCGTCCGAGGGATAGATCTTGGCGCCGCCGCCGACGTGAAGCATCGAGGCCATGCCGACGCCGCGCTTGATCGGGTTGGGATCGGTCCAGCGCGCGCGATTCTCGTGATGCTTGCGCTGATATTCGCCGTGTTCGGCCGCCGTGGTCAGGCATTCCTTGAGGCCGCAGGCCTTGAAGTTCAGCCCCTGCTCGGAAACTTCGCCCGGATCATGGGCGTTCTTGAGCCGGAATTCGAGCGGGTCCATGCCGATCGCCTCGGCGAGGCGATCCATATGCGCTTCCACCGCGAAGGTCGCCTGCAGATTGCCATAGCCGCGGAACGAGCCGGCATAGGGGTTGTTGGTGTAGACCGCCGTGGTGTGATAGCCGCAATGCGGCACGCGGTAGAGCGAGGAAATCGTCTGCATCATCACGAACGGCGTGGTCGCGCCCCAGGAGGTGTAGGCGCCGTTGTCGTGGATGGTGTCGACCTCGCGGAAGGTGAGCACGCCGTCGCGCGTGCAGCCCGAGCGCAGCTTGAGCAGCACCGGCTGGCGCGTCGGCGAGGCGGCGAATTCCTCCTCGCGCGTGAACACCAGCTTGACCGGACGCCCGGTGATGCGCGCCAGATAGATGGCGATCGGCTCGAACGGATAGATGTCGAGCTTGGAGCCGAAGCCGCCGCCGATCGGCGGTTGGATGATGCGCACGCGCGCCGGATCGATGCCGAGCAGGTCGGCGAATTCGCGCTTGTGCAGGAACGGCACCTGCGAGTTCGAATGCAGAATGAGATTCCCGGCGATGTCGAACTCGGCGATCACGCCGGAAACGCCCATGCAGCAATGGGTGACGTAATGCAGCCAGAACACGTCCTCGACGACGATCGCCGATTCCGCCTCGCCCTTGGCGAGATCGCCATGCTTGTAGTCGAAGGTCATGGCGATGTTGTCGGTCTTGCCGGTGAAGGCGATCGGCATGCCCTGTTTGAGATGCTCGGGGCTACCGTCGGCGCCGTGCGGCTCGGGATGGATCAGCAGCGCGTCGGGCTTGAGCGCCTCGCGCGGATCGCTGATCACCGGCAGGTCCTCGTACTCGACCTCGATCAGCTTCAGCGCCGCCTCGGCGATTTCGACCGTGTCGGCGGCGACCGCGGCGATCTCGTCGCGCAGGCTGCGCACGCGATCGGGCTTGAGCGGCAGATGGTCGCGCGCCACGCCGATCGGCTGCTGGTTCGGAATGTCGGCGGCGGTGATGACGGCGCGCACGCCCGCCAGCGCCTTGGCCTTGCTGGTGTCGATCTTCTTGATCTTGGCGTGAGCACGGCTCGAACGAAGGATCTTGGCGTGCAACTGGCCCGGCAGATCGATGTCGTGAATGTAGCGGGTCTTGCCGCTCGCCTTGGCCGGCGCGTCCATCTTGGGAATGCGCTTGCCGATCAGCGTGCCGCCGTCGGCCTTGTCCTCGGCCCGTGTTTTTTCCAGCGCTGCCATGACGCCCTCCTATCTCGCCGCCGTGCTGACGTCGGTAACGGCGTCAATGATCTTGCGATAGCCGGTGCAGCGGCACAAATTGCCCTCGATGCCGCGGCGGATGTCGTCGTCGCTGGCGGCCGGATTCTTCTCCAGCACATGATGCGACTGCATCACCAGGCCCGGCGTGCAGAAGCCGCATTGCACCGCGCCGTGCTCGACGAAGCTCGCTCGCAGCGCCGCGCCCAATTCATCGGCGACCCGTCCCTCGATGGTCACGAGCTCGCGGCCGTCGCAATCGGCGGCGAACATCAGGCAGGAATTGACCGTCGCGCCATCGACCGAGATCGTGCAGGCGCCGCATTCGCCCTCGCCGCAGCCGTATTTGGTGCCGGTCAGACCCAGCACCTCGCGCACCAGGTCGAGCGCGCTCATGTCGGGCGGCACGCGCGCCGAGGTCTCGGCGCCGTTCAGCTTGAAGGTGATATCAACCATGACCGACATCGCCGAGCATCCTTTCCAGCATGTTCCGGACGAGTTCGCGGCGGTACCATTCGGACGCGCGAACATCGCTGATGGGATGAATGTCGCGCTCGGCCGCGGCCGCGGCGAGGGCGATCACGTGATTGTCGAGCGGCTTGCCCTCGAGCGCGGCTTCCGCGCCGGGCGAGCGGATCGCGGTCGGCGCCACCGCGCCGAAGGCGACGCGCGCCCCGTGCAGCGCCTTGCCCTTGAGCACGCCGCCGATGCCGATCGAGATCGTGGAGATGTCGAGCGCCGGGCGCGTGCCGAACTTGAAGAAGGCGCCGACGAAATCCTTCGGCGGGGCGGCGATTTCGACGGCGACGAGAAGTTCGGAGGGCTCGCGGCGGGTCTTGCCCGGTCCCAGCAGGAATTCGGCGAGCGGCATCGTCCGCGTCGTCACCGCGCCGTTCGGCTTGCTCGCCAGAACCACCCGCGCGTCGAGAACGAGCAGCGGCACGTGGGTGTCGCCGGCGGGCGAGGCGTTGCAGATATTGCCGCCGAGCGTGCCAGCGTTCCTGATCTGGTCGCTGGCGAAATGATCGCACGCTTGCCACAACACGCCGAGCTTGGCCTTGATCTCGGGATGATTCCGCATCTCGCTGATCGTCGTCAGCGCGCCGACGCGGAAGACGCCGCCGCCATGATCGATGCCGCGCAACTCGCCGATACGGCGGATGTTCATCAGCGTCGGCTTGAAGGCGAGCTTGCCGGACTTGGCTTGCGGCATGAGATCGGTGCCGCCGGCCAGGATGGTGACGTTGCCGCCGCGCAGCAGTTCGGTCGCTTCGTCGAGCGAGCGCGGCGCCGCGTAGTGTTGAATGCTGGACATCAGGTGCTCCACCCCATTGACGCGTCCGTGATCCTCATCGATCAGAGTCCGTAGATCGCCTTGGCGGCATCCGCGGAAATCAGGCCGTCGCGCACTTCTTCCCTGAGCCGCGCGCGGTCGCGCCGCTTCGGATCGCCATAGCCGCCGCCGCCGCCGGCCTGTTGATGATAGACCGTGCCCTTCGGCACGCCGGTGATCAGATCCTTGTTGTGCGGCGTCACGTCGCGGCCGTCGGGATATTTCAAGCGGATGAAATTGAGAGTTCCCTTGCCGCCGCCGAACAGGCCGAAGGCCGGTTCGAAATCGCCGTCGCCGAAGGTGACGAATTGCGTGTCCTCCGAACCGATCGTGAAGATGGTCTCCACGCCGATGCCGCCGCGCCACTGGCCGGGGCCGGCCGAGTCGGCGAGATATTCGTGCATGACGAGATGATGCGGCGTCTGCTGCTCGAACATCTCGTAATCCTGGTCGAGCACGCCGCCCGACGCGTCGATCATGCCGATGTGATCATAGCCGTCGGTGCCGCGCATCGCGCCGGAGCCGCCCTTCTGGCCCATGAAGCCGATGTCGACGTAACGGTCGTTGGACTTCGGATCGAGCCCGGTCGTGAGCGAGCACAGCAGATTGTTCCAGCCGGCGGTGACGCGATCGGGAATGACGGGCGCGAGCGCGCGCTGGATCGCGTCGGCGTTGGGCGGACACAGATGATTGCCGAAGGTCGTCGCCTTCGGGTAGCTGGCGTTGAGGATGGTGCCTTCCGGGATGATGATTTCGATCGGCGCCACCATGCCCTCGTTGTGCGGAATGTCGGGATTGACCATCTGCAAGAGGGTGAGAATGGTCGCCGACGCGCTCGAGGTGAAGGTGCCGTTGACGAAGCCGTTGGTCTGGGCGTCGGTGCCGGTGTAGTCGAACTTGACGCGCCGATCCTCGACGGTGACGGTGACGCGGATGACGAATTTCGAGCCGACGTGGCGGCCGTCGTAATAGACATAGCCCTCGCCGGTGTAGACGCCGTTCGGGATGTTGGCGATCTCGGCTTCCATCATCTTGCGCGTGGCGTCGAACAGCGCGTGCTTGTGCGTGTCGAAGCTCTCGAAGCCGTATTTTTCGAGCAGCGACAGCATCCGCCGCTCGCCGACGGTGCAGGCGCCGATCTCGGCCTTCATGTCGTGCTGCACGATGTCGAAGCGGATGTTGGCGAAGATCAGATCCCATACATCCTTGCGCAGCTTGCCCTTCTCGTAGACCTTGACCGGCGGGATGCGCAGCGCCTCCTGCCACACCTCGACCGCGTTCGGATTGTAGCCGCCGGCGACCGCCCCGCCGATGTCGGCCTGATGGCCCTTCACCGCCGTCCACGCCACCAGCTTACCCTCGAAGAAGATCGGCTTGTAGACGGCGACATCGTTGTTCTGGTTGCCGAGCGAGAACACGTCGTTGTGGAAGATGACGTCGCCCTCGTGAATGTCGTCGCCGAAATACTGGCGGATGTATTTGCACACCGGCGCCAGCGAGAACGCCAGGATCGGCAGATTCTCGGTCTGCTCCAGCATCCGCCCGTCGGCGTCGTAAAGGCCGGTGACGAAGTCCTTGGCCTCGCACAGGATCGGCGAGCGCGTCGTCTGCTGCATCGAGATCGACATCTCGTCGGTGATCGACTTGAAGGTCCGCGCGTAGACGGACAGAAGGATCGGATCGATTTTCATGCCGGCACCTTTTCGGCCTCGGTTGAAAGACAGGAGCGCACTAGGTCCTCGCGGCCCTTGCGGTAGAGGATGAAGGAACGGTGGCGGTCGACGACGCAGTCGAAGCCCGCCGAGATGAAGACCGCCGTTGTCACGGTCTCGATCATGGCCGGGCCCGCGATGCGATTGCCGCGGCGCAGGCGGTGGCCGTCATAGATCGCGACCTCCTCGAATTTCGAGGTCTCCGGAATGTAGACCGAACGCCGGCTCTTGCGCGCGTGATCGGCGTCGGCGCCGGCGGCGGTGTCGGCGGCGTAGCTCGGCCGGTCGGTGGCGCCGACGGCCTGGACGCGCAGATTGATGAGCTCGATCGGCGACCCCTCGGCCTCCAGCGTGTAGCCGAAACGGCGCTTGTGCTCGTCGTGGAAGGCGCGCGCGACGGCGGCGACATCGCGCCGGTCCAGCGTCGCCCATGGCACCTCGAAGGAGACCTCGTGATATTGCTTCACGTAGCGGCAATCGAAACGCGCGGTGAAGGCGCGTTGCCGCTCGGGCACCCGCTCCTCGGCGAGCATGCGGTCGCCCTCGGCGCGCATCGCCGCGATCGTCGCGACGAGCCGGTCCCAATCGATGCCGTCGAGGCGGGAGACGAAGGTGCGGACGAAATCGTGGCGCAGGTCCGACAACAGCATGCCGAACGCGCACAGCACCGAGGACGACGACGGCACGATCTGCAGCGGGATCTCCAGCTCGTTGCAGATGAGGCAGGAGTGGATCGGACCGGCTCCGCCGGCGGCGATGAAGGGAAATTCGCGCGGATCGTAGCCGCGTTTGATCGTGACCTCATGCACGCCCTGCGCCATGTTGTTGCAGGCGATGCGGTACATGCCGGCGGCGGCCTGCTCGATCGACAGGCCCATCGGCTTGGCGATCGCGGATTCGATCGCCGCGCGCGCGGCGGCCACATCGAGCTTCATCTTGCCGCCGGCGAAATATTCCGGATCGAGGTAGCCGAGCACGAGATTGGCGTCGGTGGTGGTCGGCAACGTGCCGCCCTTGCCGTAGCTCGCCGGTCCCGGCGCGGCGCCCGCGCTTTGCGGGCCCATGCGCAGCAGCCCGCCCTCGTCGATCCAGCCGATCGAGCCACCACCGGCGCCGATGGTGTGGATGTCGAGCATCGGCAGCGCGATCTTGTGCCGCGCGATTTCGCCGTCATTGACGGTGGCCGGCGCGCCGTTGACGACGGAAGCCTCGAAGCTGGTACCGCCCATGTCGGTGATGATGCACCGGTCGGTGTCGAGCGCGCGCGCGTAGAACAGTCCCGCCGCCGGGCCGCCGGCCGGTCCCGACAGCAGCGTCAGCGCCGCTTTTTCGCGGGCGAGCTGCGGCGAGATCACGCCGCCATTGGATTGCACGATCAGCAGAATGCCGTCGAAGCCGGCCTGCTTCAGCCGCGTGACGAGTTGGTCGAGATAATGGTTGAGCTTCGGTCCGACATAGGAGTTGAGCGCCGTGGTCGACACGCGCTCGTAGAAGCGGATCGACGGCAGCAGGTCGGAGGAGACGGTCAGATAGGCCTCGGGCATTTCGCGCCGCACGATCTCGGCCGCCGCGCGCTCGTGGTCCGGATTGGCGAAGGAGTTCATGAAGCAGATCGAGATCGCCTCAACCTTCTCGCGCTTGTAGAGGTCGATCGCGGCGCGGATGTCGTCGATGGCAAGCGCCTCGATCTCGCCGCCGTCGCGGTTGAGCCGCCCGCCGACGCCGACGCGCAGATAACGCGGCACCAGCGGCTTCACATTGGTGAAGCGGTTGTCGTATTGGCGCTCGCGGATGCCGCGCCGCATCTCCAGCGCGTCGCGCACGCCGCGGGTGGTCAGCAGCGCCGAGCGCGCGCCGGTGTGGGTCAGCGTCGCGTTGGTCGTCACCGTGGTGCCGTGCACGATGGTGTCGATGCGCTTGATGAAGGCGGAAAGATCGGCGCCGGGATCGAGCAGTTCGCCGACCTCGCGCAACCCCGCCAGCACCGCGATCGAGGGATCGGCCGGCGTCGAGAGCACCTTGTGGATCAGCGCCTCGCTACCATGCCCGGCGACGATGAAGTCGGTGAACGTGCCGCCGACGTCGATGCCGATCTTCAACCTTGGGGAGGTTGCCATTCCAGCTCTCCTATCCCGCGCGCGCCGTCGCGATCACGGCGCGCAGACTATCCCGCATCACCTTGCCCGAACCCGTGCGCGGCAACGCTTCCATGAAATGGACCTCGCGCGGATGCTTGAAGCGGGCGACGCGGCCGGCGAGCAACGCCATCACCTCGCTCTCGCTCATGCGCGCGCCAGGCCGCAGCACGACGGCCGCCACCACCATCTCGCCCCATCGCGGATCGGGCCGGCCGACCACGCTGACGTCGGCGATGGCCGGACATTCCAGCAGAATGCTTTCGATCTCGGCGGGATAGATGTTCTCGCCGCCGGAAATGATCATGTCGCTCTTGCGCGCGTCGACATAGAGGTAGCCGTCGGCGTCGCGGTGGCCGAGGTCGCCGGAATGATACCAGCCCTCGCGCAGCACGGCGGCGGTCGCCTCCGGCGCGTTCCAATATTCGCGCATCAAATTCGGCCCGCGCACGAGAATCTCGCCGACCTCGCCGACGCCGAGATCGCATCCCCGAGAATCGACGACGCGGATCTCGCTGTGCAGGCCCGGCAGGCCGGCCGCGCCGGGCTTGCGCTCGGAGGAATCGACGCGCTGATAGGCCGCGACCGGGCAGGTCTCGGTCGAGCCGTAGACCTGGACGAGGCGGATGCCGCGCTCCTGCACCTTGCGCACAAAGGCCTCCGAAATGATGGTCGAGCCGGTCGTCACCATGCGCAGGCTCGACAGATCCGCCGTCTTCCAGCGCGGATGCTCCAGCACCGCGACGAGCTGGGCCGGCACCAGCACGGTCAAGGTGATGCGCTCGTTCTCGATCGCGGCGAGCGCCTCGCCGGGGTCGAACCTGGCGTGCAGCGACACGCTCGCGCCGGCGTGCAGCGCCGGCGTGGTCAGCACGTTGAGGCCGCCGACGTGAAACATCGGCGATGTCGTCAGCACGCGATCGGCGCTGGTCATGTCGTGCATATGCGCACTGTTGACCGCGTTCCAGAACAGCGCCGACTGCGTCAGCACGACGCCCTTGGGCGTGCCGGTCGAACCGGAGGTATAGCAGAGCACCACGGCGGTATCGGCCGACGGCAAGTCCGCCCCGGGACGCGCGGCGGCGACGGCGTTCCATGTGTCCCATCCGGACGCGGCGTCGGCGAGCGCGAGCCACGTTCGCTCGGCGAAGGCCTCCCGCAGCGGCGCGGCGTGATCGAGAAAGGCCGGCTCGACGATGACCAGGCGCGCCCCGCTGTCGCGCAGGATGTAGACGTGTTCGGGCGCGGCGAGCCGCCAATTGAGCGGCGTCAGCATCGCGCCGAGACGCGCGCAGGCGAACAGCAGCGCCAGCGCCTCGGGATTGTTGTAGCCGAGAAAGGCGACGACATCGCCCGCGCCGATCCCGCGCGCGAGGAGACGCCCGGCGGCCTCCTCGATCCGCGCCGCCAGCGCCCGATAGGTGATCGTCTCGCCGGCGAAGCGGATCGCTTCGCGCTCGGGCGAAAACGCGGCGTGACGTTCGATCCAACGCGCTACATTCATCGGTCGATTACCCGGCATCGCTGACCCTGATGACCACGGCCATCGCCGTGTCGCCGGCCGCGCAGCCCGTGAACAGACCCCAGCCGCCACCGCGCGACGCGAGTTCCTCGATCAGCTCGATCACGGCGCGCGTGCCCATCGGCGATTGCGGATGGCCCCACACCAGCGAACAGCCGTAATTGTTAAGCTTGTCGATCGGCACGCCCATTTCGCGCGAGAACAGCACGTCGTTGACGGCGAAGGGGTTGTGGGTCTTGATGGCGTCCATCTGGTCGATACGCATATCGGCGACGGCAAGCGCGTGACGCGCCGCCGGCGCCGGAGCCTCCGGCATGAACGCCACCGGCACGCGCGCGCTGCCGAACCCGTGCAGCGTGACCCTGATTTTCGGATTGGCGCTGAGCTCGCGCGCGCGCTCGGGCAGCGCGACGATGATGCCGGCGTTGCCGTCGGCAGGATGGGTCTGGCCGCCGAAAGTGACGGAGCCGTCGGGAAGCACCGGCTTGAGCTTGGCGAGGCCCTCGGGCGTCGAGGTGGTGATGCCCTCGTCGCCGGCGATCGTGGCCGCCGTCTTGCGAAAGCTGGCGTCCGGCACGTCGAACGGCAGGGTCATGAAGCGCTTGTGGAACGCGCGATCATCGGCGAGCGCCTGACGATATTGCGCCTCGCGCGCGAGCACCACATCGTGCTGTTCGGCGGTGGTGATCTGATGCTTGGCGGCGACGTTCTCGGCGGTCTTGATCATGGCGTGACGGCCGAGCGGATCGCAACTGAAGTTGTCCATCACCCAATCCTCGGCCGCGCCGGTGCCGCCCGGTCCGCGCGGATTGGGATAATAAAGATGCGGCCCGTTCGACAGCCGGTCGCAGGTCACCACCAGCGATGTCGAACACAGTCCCGCCTCGACTTCCTGCGTGGCCGCGAGCAGCGTGCGCGCGCCGGTGGCGCAAGCCTGCATGATGGTCGGGCCGGCGATGTGGCCGAGACCGGCGAGGCCGGCGAGCCAGGGCAGGCCATAAAACGAGTGCTTCTGCGGAACGGAGATGCCGAGCACGCCGTGTTCGATGGCGTTGGCGGGAATTTCGCGCTTGGCCAGCTCGCGCTTGACCACATGGGCGGCGAACTCGATCGAATGCAGATGGGCGAACGCTCCCTGCCAGCGCGTGAACGGTGTCGTCCAATAGGCACCGTAGGGAATCTCAGCCTTGTACTCCACCGCCATTCTCCTTGCGTAACTTGTCGGACTCTTCCCGCAGGATGCGCCGGGCGTGCTCGAGATGCACGCGCATGACCGCGGCCGCGGCGTCGCCGTCGCCGGCCCGAAACGCGGCCGCCAGCCGCCGCAGATTCTTGATGACGATGGCGCGGGTGGCCGGACTGCCGAGCGTCAGCGCGCGCAGGAAGCGAACGTGATCGGCGTATTGCTCGATCACCCGCAGCATGCGCGAATTGGTGACGAGCCGCAGCCAGGCGGCGCGAAAGCGGTAATTCGCCTCGATGAAGGATTCCACGTCGCCGGTCTCGTTGGCGGCGATCATCTTGGCGAGTTCGGCGCGAAACGGCTCGACCTGCTTGCGATCGGCGAAGCGCGCGGCGACCTTGCGCAGCACTTCCGGCTCGATCATCAGCCGCAATTCGTAGATGTCCTCGATGTCGGATTCAGAGAGCGTCGGCACGACGAAGCCGCGCCCGGTCGAATCGATGAGACCCTCGCTCGCCAGCCGCGCCAGCACCTCGCGCACGGGCGTGCGCGAAACGCCGAGCTGGGCGGCGACCATCGCCTCCTGCAACGGCTGCCCGCTCTTGAGACGGCCGGAACACAGGTGCTCCCGCAACGCGGTGTAAACCTGGTCGCTCAAGGAGCGCGGCCGATCGATGACCTTCAGCGAAGGCGCCATGGGGCGATTCTCCCGTAGACTGTGTCCCGTATACGGTATACGTTTGGCCTTGTCCAGTTCGTCCCGCGACGCGGAGGGGGTTCCCGGGCGGGAAGCGTCGATTGTGTTTCAAGCAAATCGGATGCGCCATGAAGCCGGTTTCATTGGACGACAAATATTTGATCGAAGACGGCCGGGTGTTCCTGTCGGGCTCCCAGATCGTCGCGCGCCTCGCGCTCGACCAGCAACGGCGCGACGCCCGCGCCGGCCTGCGCACCGCCGGCTTCATCTCCGGCTATCGCGGCTCCCCGCTCGGCGGCGTCGACACGGCGCTATGGCAGGCCGCCCCCTTTCTCTCGGCCAACGACATTCACTTCGAGCCCGGGCTCAACGAGGAAATCGCCGCGACCGCCGTCAGCGGCAGCCAGCAGGCGTCCCTGTTCGGCAGCAAATATGACGGCGTGTTCGGCATCTGGTACGCGAAGAATCCGGGCGTCGACCGCGCCGCCGACGCGCTCAAGCACGCCAACGCGGTCGGCACCTCCCCTCATGGCGGCGTGCTGGCGGTGGCCGGCGACGATCCTGGCGCGATCTCATCGTCTCTGCCCAACCAATGCGATCACGCCTTCATCGCCGCGTTGACCCCGCTGCTCAGCCCGTCGAGCCTGGCCGAGGTGCTGAGTTTCGGGCTGATCGGCATCGCCCTGTCGCGCTACAGCGGATTATGGGTGGGCCTGAAGACCGTCGCCGACACCATCGAATGCACCGCCTCGATCGCCGTCTCGCCGACGCAGCCGGCCTATTCGACGCCCAACGATTTCGAACTGCCGCCGGGCGGGCTCGGCGCGCGCTGGCCCGACGAACGATGGGACCAGGACCTGCGGCTGCTCAAATGGCGGCTGCCGGCCGCGCGCGCCTTCGCGCGCACCAACCAGCTCGACCGCATCACGCTTGGCGGATCGCGGCGGCGGCTCGCCATCGTCACATCGGGCAAGGTTTACGGCGACGTGCGCCAGGCGCTCGACGAACTCGGCATCGACGACAAGCTCGCCCAGGAGCTCGGGCTCATTATCTTCAAGGTCGGCATGGTCTGGCCGCTCGAACCGGATCAGATTCGCGACGCGGTCGAGGGCGTCGAGGAGGTCATTGTCGTCGAGGAACGCCGGGCCGTGATCGAGCCGCAGCTCAAGGACCTCGCCTATAACTGGCCGGCCGATCGCCGCCCGCGCATCGTCGGCAAGCGCGACGAGGAGATGCGCGTCCTCTTTCCCGAGGAAGGCGAATTGTCGCCCGCGCTCGTCGCCTTGGCGCTCGGCCGGCGGCTCAAGGCGCTTGGGCTGCCGTCCGCGTCCCTCGATCGCCTGCGAGCGATCGAGGAGCGCCGCGACGCGCCGAAGCAGGGACAGACGCGGATCAACCGTATTCCGCATTTCTGCTCGGGCTGCCCGCATGCGCGCTCGACCCGCCTGCCGTCGGGAAGCCTCGCCATGGCCGGCATCGGCTGTCATTCGCTGCGCATCTGGATGCCCGACAGCCAGACGATGGTCCTGCCGCAGATGGGCGGCGAAGGCGCGCCCTGGCTCGGCATCGCCCCGTTCACCGACACCGGCCACGTCTTCCAGAATCTCGGCGATGGCACCTACATGCATTCCGGCAGCCTGGCGATCCGCGCCGCGATCGCCGCCAAGCGCAACATGACGTTCCGCATTCTCTATAATGAGGCGACCGCCATGACCGGCGGCCAGCCGATCGAAGGCGGACCGGGCGTCGCCCAGATCGCGCGCCAGGTCGCCGCCGAAGGCGTCAAGCGGATCGCCGTCGTCTCCGACGAGCCGGGCAAATACGCGTCGGCCGAGGCCCTGGGGCCGGGCGTGACGATCCACCACCGTGACGAATTCGATTTCCTCCAGCGCCAAATGCGCGAATGCGAGGGCGTGTCGGTGATCATCTACGATCAGGTCTGCGCCACCGAGCAGCGACGGCGGCGCAAACGCGGCCTCGCCGCGCCGCCGGCGGTACGCCCCTTCATCAACACGCGCGTCTGCGAGGGATGCGGCGACTGCGGCGACCGGTCGAACTGCGCCTCGATCCTGCCGCTCGATACCCCGCTCGGGCGCAAGCGCGTCATCGACCAATCCTCCTGCAATGTCGACCTGTCGTGCATCACCGCCTTCTGCCCGAGCATCGTCACCGTCGAGGGCGGCGAGTTGCGCCGGCCACGACCGGACGCCGCGAGCTTCGACGTGCCGCCGCCGGCGGCGCGGCCGGTCGCCTCGCAAGCCGACATCATCGCCGCCGGCATCGGCGGAACGGGCGTCATGACCATCGGCGCCGTCGCCGGCATGGCCGCCCATCTCGCCGGCATGGGCTGTTCGGTGCTCGACAATACCGGCATCGCGCGCAAGGGCGGCGCGGCGTCGAGCCACATCCGCCTGTCCCCCGATCCCGATGGCATCCGCGGCTCGCGCGTCTGCGATGGCGACGCGACGCTGATCATCGCCCATGACGTCATCACCTCGACGACGCCGGCGGCGCTCGCGAAAATCCGGCGTGGCCGCACGCGCGTGATCGCCAATGCCACCACCATACCGACGCTCAACCAACGTCTCGACCCGGACAACCATTTCGATCCCGAGCCCCTGCGCCAATTGCTGCGCGAGGCGGCGGGCACCGACCGCTGCGAGTTCATCCCGGCGACCGATATCGCCGTGCGCGTTCTGGGCGACGCGATCTACGCCAACATGGTGATGTTCGGCTATGCCTTCCAGAAGGGCTTCGTGCCGCTGCCGCTGGAGGCGATCGAAGAGGCGATCACGCTCAACGGCACCAGCGTCAAGACCAACAGGCTCGCCTTCGCCTGGGGACGTCGCGCCGCGCACGACCCGGCCGCCGTCGCCGCCGCGCTCGGCGCGGCCGAGGAGGAGCCGGACGATCCCGATCTCGACGCGATGCTCGCGCGCCGCGCCGCGTTTCTCACCGACTATCAGGATGACGCCCATGCGCGGCGCTACCGCGACTTCATCGACCGCCTGCGCGCGGCCGAGATCGCGATCGGCGCGACGACCGACGATCTTTCCCGCGCCGCGGCGCAAAGCTATTTCCGCCTGCTTTCGGTCAAGGACGAATACGAGGTGGCCCGCCTTTTCACCGACGGCGAGATGGACCGCGCACTCGCGCGCCAGTTCACCGGCGCCTACAAGATTCGCTATCACATGGCGCCGCCCAGCCTGACCAAGCCCGACAAGATCACCGGCCAGATCAGGAAATGGTCGTTCGGCGCGTGGATCAGGCCCGCCTTCGCGCTTGTCGCGCGGATGCGGCGATGGCGCGGCACCTGGCTCGACGTCTTCGGGCGAACCGCCGAGCGGCGCCTCGAACGGCAATTGGTCGCCGATTACGAGGCCTTAATCGCGATGTTGCTGTCGCGGCTGAGCCGCGACAACCACGCGCTCGCCGCCGAGATCGCGGGTCTTCACGCCGGCATTCGCGGCTTCGGCCATGTCAAGGCGGCCAGCATCGCCAAGGTCAAGGCGCGCGAGGCCGAGCTGCTTTCCGCGTTCAACGCCCCGCTGAAACGCGCGGCCTAAGCGCGGCATGGAATATGATTTGGACGCGGCCCACATCCAGCACGGAATCTCCGCGCGCGGCGGCGCTCACGGATTGAATGCGCGCATCCGATGACGATCATTTCCCGATGATGAGCGAGGACGCGGCGGAGTGTGTGCTTGAAATCGCCGCGGTCGGTCCGTCCGATCGCGCGCGATCCGTCGAAACATGGGTGTCGAACGACGTCGCGCGCGCGATCGCGGACGCGCCGGGGCTTTCGCACGCCGATGCCTATCGCCTCGCGGACGCCGAGGCGCGCGATCCGTTCGTCGACGATGGGGCGGGGCCGCTGGCGCTGATCATTGCCTGCTTCCGCGACGAGGTCGATCTTGGCCGTATCCTCGCGGCCCAGTGGTGCGATCGCCTGATCGCGGCGGCGCCGGTCGGCGTCGTCGTGACCGCGACGGCGATGCGCCGCGCGCGCTATCCGCTCGCGGATGGAACGATGGGTTCGATCGGCGACGCGCCGTTTTCCTACGTCGTTCGCTACCACCGGCCCGCCGACGACGAGGCGCGATTTGTCGCCGAATATGCCGCGACCCATCCACCGCTGATCGCGCGCCTCGAGCGCGTGCGCGCCATCGCCTGCTATTTTCCGATCGGTGGAACGCGGGCGCGAAATATCGCCCCCGCCGACTACATGATCGGCAACGAAGCCGTCTTCGACAGTCTTGAGGATTTCAACGCGGCGATGGCCTCGCCGGCGCGCCGCGAGCTTCGCGCGCACTACCATTCCCTGCCGCCGTTCAGCGGCCGCGTCACGCATTATCCGATGCTGCGTCGACGAATTCTCGGCTGATCAAGAGGCCGTGGCGGCCGTCCGAGAAAAATGGATGCCGGCCAGCCCGCCCGGCGTCAGCTCGCCACATCCGCCTCGAGCTTGAGATCGGCGCTGTTGGGCGCGGCGCAATAGACCCGGTAAAGGGTCTCGAGCAAGGCGCGCGCCGGGCCGCTGCTGATCGTGTACCAGATTGTCTGCCCGTCGCGCCGCGCGGAGACGAGCCCGTCCTTGCGCAGCAGCGCGAGGTGCTGGGAAACCGTCGAGTCGCGCAAACCCAGGAGCCGCGCCAGCTCTCCGACCGAACGCTCGGTGTCGACGAGCTGACAGACGATCATCAGTCGGTGCGGATTGGCCAACGCCTTGAGGAGCTGGCTCGCCATGTCCGCGGATGACGACATCTGTTGTATGTCTAGTTCCATAGCTGTCTATCTACGAATGCTCGGTGAGACGATTGACAATCAGACCTATTCGACGTGCGAGCGCGCCACCATCGCGCCGGCCGTCGTCGGTTCCCGCTCTCGCGCCCGCGCCGCCGAAACCCTCCACCACATAGCAGTAGAATCAATAAGATACCATAGCCGCCCAGATCGGCGGTTGATTTCTCCCGCGCCTCGCCGTCATGGGTCGCACGCGAATTGCCCCGCCGGATAGCGGGAATTCGGTCTGACCGGCGGGCCGCGCGGGGCCGGACCCGGTCATGGCGGCGCACGCGGAGCCCTGTGTGTCTCCCGTCGCAGCGACCAGCGAGGGCTGTTCTTGCCGACTCGCCGAATTCGGCCGCCGCTCCGATCGCTCGATAAACCCATTTAGTTCCAGTAGCTTACCTTAAAGCCCCGCCCGGCCGACCGCCGGGGCGAGACGTGCGGCATGTGCTCCCGGACGTCTCCTTCGCCACAGGTGGACCCCGCCGCCAAAACCATCGCGGAAGAATCAGGTCGCTGCCGTTCTCGCGGGCCGCTAAATTGCCCCGATCAGACGCCCAAGCAACGCCGAGGGGCCGGGCCGACCTTTTCATGCTCGAAAGCTGGACCATTATCGCCGCCGCGCTCGGCTATATCGGGCTTCTCTTCGTCATCGCGAGCTATGGCGACCGCTTCCGGGTGCTGCCGCGCGAGGCCGGCCGCAGCCTGATCTATCCCCTGACGCTCGCGATCTACTGCACCTCATGGACGTTTTTCGGATCGGTCGGCGTCGCCACCCGGACCGGATTTGAGTTCATCGCCATCTATCTCGGCCCGATCATCATGATCGGCTTCTGCACGCCGCTTTACATGCGCGTCATCCGCGCCGCCAAGCTGCAGAACACCACCTCCATCGCCGACTTCATCGCCGCGCGCTACGGCAAGAGCCAGGCGGTCGCCGCCACCGTCGCCGTCATCGCGATCATCGGCTCGATCCCCTACATCGCGCTGCAGCTCAAGGCGGTCGCCTCGACGATCGAGACCGTGCTCGCGCAAATGGGGCCCGCGGGCGGCGGCGTCCCGGTGGTCGGCAACCTCGCCTTGATGGTGACGCTCGCGATGGCGACATTCGCCGTGCTGTTCGGCACCCGCCACGCCGACGCCACCGAGCACCAGCATGGACTGATGCTGGCGATCGCGACCGAATCGATCGTCAAGCTGCTCGCCTTCCTCGCGGTCGGCGTGTTTGTGACGTTCTGGATGTTCGACGGCCTGGGCGACCTCATCGCCAGCTCGCGCATCACGCCGAAGGCCGCCGCGATGCTCGATCACGCGCCGTCGCCGGCCAATTTCATCGCGATGACGCTGCTCGCGTTCCTCGCCATCGTGCTGCTGCCGCGCCAATTCCATGTCGGCGTGGTGGAGAACTTCAGCGAGCGCGAGGTCCGCCGCGCGCGCTGGATGTTCCCGGCCTATCTCGTCGCCATCAACATCTTCGTGGTGCCGATCGCGCTGGCCGGATTGGTGACGTTCCCGGGCGGCAATGTCGACGGCGACATGTTCGTGCTGGCGTTGCCGCTGTCGGGCGGCTCGACGCTGCTGACGGTGATCGCCTTTCTCGGCGGATTGTCGGCCGCGACCGCAATGGTGATCGTCGAGTCGGTGGCGCTCGCGATCATGGTCTCCAACGATCTCGTCGTGCCGCTCGTGCTTCGCCGCCAGGCCCGCGTCGCCGACGGAGGCCACAGCGTCGGCGGCCTGTTGTTGAAGATCAGGCGCATCGCCATCTTCGCGATGCTGCTGCTCGGCTATCTCTATTACCGCGTGTCCGGCGACGCCCAGCTTGCCTCGATCGGCCTATTATCCTTCGCGGCGGTGAGCCAGTTCGCGCCGGCGTTCTTCGGCGGCATCATCTGGCGCCGCGCCACGGCGGCCGGAGCGATCGCCGGCATGTTCGTCGGTTTCGCGGTGTGGGGCTACACGCTGTTCCTGCCGAGCTTCGTCGGCGCCGGCATTCTTGGCGATACCATCATGCGGGAAGGCCTGTTCGGCCTGGCGGCGCTGAAGCCGAACGCGCTGTTCGGCCTCGACCTGCCGCCGCTGGTTCACGGCGTGTTCTGGAGCCTGAGCCTCAACGTCCTGTTCTATGTGGTGGTGTCGCTGTCGCGCCAGCCGACCGCGATCGAGCGCCTGCAGGCCGACATCTTCGTGCCGTCCGCGCTCGCGCCGATGGCGCCGAACTTCCGCATGTGGCGCTCGTCGGTGACGGTCCAGGATCTCCTCTCCGTGGTCGGGCAATATCTCGGTCCGGAACGCACGCAACAGTCGTTCGAGACGTTCGCGCAATCGCGCGGCCTGCGCCTGGAGCCGGCCGAGCCGGCCGACTTCCTGTTGCTGCAGCACGCCGAGCATCTGATCGCCTCGACCATCGGGGCCGCCTCCTCGCGCCTCGTGCTGTCGCTGTTGCTGCGCCGGCGCGCGGTGTCGGCCAAGGCCGCGCTCAAGCTGCTCGACGACGCCCACGCCGCGCTTCACTACAATCGCGAGATCCTGCAGACCGCGCTCAATCACGTGCGCCAGGGCATCGCCGTATTCAATCGCGACCTGCAGCTCATCTGCTCGAACCGCCAGTTCGGCGAAATCCTCGACCTGCCCGGGCGGCTGAGCCACCTCGGCATCGGACTCGACAACATCCTCCAGGAAATGGCGACCAAGGTCGAACCATCGCCGGCGAGCCGGGCGGAATTCGTGCGCGAGCGGATCGAGGCCTATACCGCGGCGGAACGGCCCGTGCTCGAACGTTTCCCCGCCCGCAATCTCGTCGTCGAGGTCCGCGCCAACCGCATGCCGGACGGCGGCCTGGTCGTCACCTTCTCCGACATCACGCCGAGCGTGGAGGCGGCCGAAGCGCTGGAGCGCGCCAACGCCACGCTGGAACGGCGCGTCCACGAGCGCACCGAGGAACTCACGCGCCTCAACGACGAGCTCGCCGGCGCCAAGAGCGCGGCCGAAGAGGCCAATCTTTCCAAGACCCGCTTTCTCGCCGCGGCGAGCCACGACATTCTCCAGCCGCTCAACGCCGCGCGGCTCTACGTGACAAGCCTGGTCGAGCGACAGACCGGCGGCGACGATTCCCGCCTGGTCGGCAATATCGACGACTCGCTCGAGGCGATCGAGGAAATCCTCGGCGCGCTGCTCGACATTTCCCGTCTCGACGCCGGGGCGATGCCGGCGACGGTCTCCAACTTCAATGTCGGCGACCTGTTGCGCACGCTCGAGGTCGAATTCACGCCGGTCGCGCAGGAAAAGAAGCTCGCGCTGAAATTCGTCGGCAGCACGGTTCCGGTCGCTTCCGATCGCGCGCTGTTGCGGCGCCTGTTGCAGAACCTGATTTCCAACGCGATCAAATACACGCCGCGCGGACGGGTGCTGGTCGGCTGCCGCCGGCGCGGCGATCGCCTCGCCATCGAGGTCTACGACACCGGGCTCGGCATCCCCAAATCCAAGCACGGCGAGATCTTCAAGGAATTCCATCGGCTCGACCAGGGCGCCAAGATCGCGCGCGGGCTCGGTCTCGGCCTGTCGATCGTCGAACGCATCGCGCGTGTCCTCGACCATGAGATCGATCTCGACGAGGTCGCGAGCGGGGGCTCGCATTTCTCCGTCACCGTCCCGATCGCGCGATCGGTGAGCCAGCCGGCGGTGGTCGCCGGATTGCGTTCGGCCAAGGCGCCGATGACGGGCGCGCTGATGCTGTGCATCGACAACGAGCCCTCGATCCTCGACGGCATGCGGACGCTGCTTGGCGGCTGGGGCGCCTCGGTCATCACCGCCAGCGACGCGGCGAGCGCGATCGCGCTGATCGCGGCCGACGGGCGCGTGCCGACCGGCATTCTCGTCGACTATCATCTTGATCACAGCACCGGAATCGAGGCGATTGGCGAGATCCGCCGCGCCTTCGGCGACGGCATTCCGGCGGTCCTGATCACCGCCGACCGCGGTCAGGAGGTGCGCGACGCCGCGCGCGCCGACGGCATTCCGGTCATCAACAAGCCGGTCAAGCCCGCGGCGCTGCGCGCGCTGCTGGCGCAGTGGCGGGCGCAGCAATTGGTGGCGGCGGAATAGAACGAAGGCGCCCGGGTCAGTTCGCGGCGTTTTCGGCCGAGCGCCACTGCCCGCCGGCGATGCGCGAGGCCGCGATCACGGCCTGGGTGCGGCTCTCGACGCCGAGCTTCTGGAGAATCGCGGAGACGTGGGCCTTGATCGTCGCCTCCGAAACGCCGAGCTCGTAAGCGATCTGCTTGTTGAGCAGCCCCTCCGACAGCATCATCAGCACGCGCACCTGTTGCGGCGTCAGTGTCGCCAGGCGATCGCGCAGTCGCGCGGCCTCGGGATCGGCGCTGGCGGCCAGATCGACGTCGGAGGGTATCCACACCTCGCCGGCCAGAATCTGAGCGATGGCCTGGCGCATGGTCTCGATCCCCAGCCGCTTCGGGATGAAGCCGGACGCGCCGAAATCCATCGATTTCCTGATGGTCTCGGCGTCGTCGCTGGCCGAGACGATCACAACCGGGATCTCGGGATATTGCGAGCGCAAATAAAGAAGGCCCGAAAAGCCGCTGATCCCGGGCATGGTCAGGTCGAGCATGATGAGGTCGGAATCGACGTTGCGCTCCAGCAGCGCGGTGAGATCGCCGAATGTCCCGGCTTCGAGAATGGCCGGCGAGGACAAGACGCCCAGAACCGCCTCGCGCAACGCGCCGCGGAATAGCGGATGATCGTCGGCGATGATCAGCCGATAGGTGGAGGACGCGTCCATAACCATCATCCCTGGTCGCACAGCCGAACAAGCATTTTCCGGCGAAACGGCATCGTCACGCCGAAGGGAAATGCTCCCCATTCAGAGCCTTGAGCAAACCGTCCTCGCGAAAATGTTTCCACTTCCGCATGGGCTTGCCCCAAGCCGGCCGCGCGCGCCCGCCGCATCTGCGGCCGCTCTCGCCATGGGCGTGCCGGCGCGGACTTCCCTCTATTCCATACAAGGCCCGTGCGTCGCAAATCAATCGCGCCCCATTGTGCAATGCAGGATGGGCCGGCCGACGGCGTGGCAGGCAGCGGGCCCCCGCCGTGACTCAATCGGCCGATGCGAGCCCGGGCTCATTGGCCGCTTCCGATGAATTGCAGCACGACCTCGCGATGATGCGGCCGGCGCCGGTGCTCGACAAGGTAGACGCCCTGCCACTGGCCGAGCGCCAACGCGCCTCGCGTCACCGGAATTTGTAGGAATGTTCCCGTCAGCATGGATTTGATGTGCGCCGGCATGTCGTCGGAGCCTTCCGACTCGTGTCGCCAGCCGCCCTCCGGGGCGAGCCGGTCGAGCGCCGTCGCAAGATCGACGAGCACGTCGGGGTCGGCGTTCTCCTGGATCGTCAGCGAGGCCGAGGTGTGCCGGGTGAACACCGTCACCAATCCCTCGCGCGCGGATGCCTCGGCGACGAAGCGGGCGATATCGCGGGTGATTTCGAAAAAACCCTTGCCGTTGGTGGAAACGCTCAGCACGGCCGACGCCACGCGATCGGGCGTCGATAGAGCGATCTCGAAGTGACGGTCCTTCACGTCGCAAGCCTCGGGTATCGGCGGGAAACGCCGCGCCACCTTCACTATACCGGGCGGCGGGGCTTGTCTAAATCCTGGCCCGCGGCGGATCGCGATCGCCTTGACCCCATGCGTCGTGACGCGACTTGTCTCGACCGACTCGTCTTGATCTGGCTCGTCTTGATCTGGCTCGTTTTGATCCGGCTGTCCTGGCCCATCATTCTCGTCATGGCCGGGCGTTTCCAGGCCATGACGATGCCGACGGCGGGGCGCCCTCGCAAGCGGCATGCGCGGGAACGGCTCGCGTATGACCAAGTCAAAACACGTGGAACCCCGGTCTAAATCCTGGGGTCCGGCTCTTTCTGCAAGCGCTGAACCATGTCGATCAGCTTGCGCCACGCGCGTTCGAGATAGGCGAGCGCGCGATCGAGCTCGGCCTCGTCGGGCAGGCGGGGTTCGGCGCCTTTCGCGATCGGCGGCGCGTGCCGCCCGGAAGGCGGCTCCTTCTCGGCCTCGGCCGGCTTCGGCTCCGCGAGCGGCGGGGCCCGCAAGCGGAGCAACTCCTTCTCGGCGGCTTCGGCGGCGTTCTTCACCTCCGCGACGGCGCGCTCGCGCGCGGCGAGCTCCCGCGTCAGGCGCTCGGTCTCCTCCTTCAGCCGGGCGATCTCGGCGGCGTCAGCCGCGCGGCGTTCGGCCCCTTGGGCCACGGCCGCTTCCTGCTCTCGTGAGGATCGCGCGCGTTCGGCGACGGCGCGCTCGCGCGCCGCGAGTTCCCGCGCCAGGCGATCGGTCTCCTCCTTCAGCCGGGCGATCTCGGCGGCGTCAGCCGCGCGGCGTTCGGCCCCTTGGGCCACGGCCGCTTCCTGCTCTCGTGAGGATTGTGCGCGTTCGGCGATGACGCGGTCGCGCGCGGCGATCTCGGCCTGAAGACGCTCGATCCGAAGCGCCATCTCGTTTGCCGCGCGCATCATGTCGGCGGCAACGGGAGCCGGCATGTCGATCACTTTCGCCGGCGGTGAATTCCTGTCCGCTGTCGGCGAAGGCGGCTCGACGTTCGGCGGCCGGCTCGTGTCCTTGGCGTCGGTCTCGGCGCTTTTGATCGATTCCTTCGCCAAGCGGTCGCGCGCGGCAAGCTCGCGCTTGAGGCGATCGACCACGTCGCGAAGCCGGCCGATCTCGGCGTCATAGGCCGCGCGATCGTCGGGAACACCGATGCACTCCCAGCCGGCGCCGCGCCACGCGCAGATGGAGACTTCGCCGGTGCGACTGTCGAGCCGCATGAACCCGTCGTCTTTGGGCACGAGCGAATAACGGCCGTTGCCGCCATCGGGCATCAGGCGCTGCGCCGTCGCGGGCATCGCGAACCCCGCCCACGCGATCGCGCCGCCGAGCAAGACGAAAACCATCCGCCGCGTTCCTCGCCTCACGCGCACCCGTTCTTCTCCATGTCGTCGCGCTTCTCCATGTCGTCGCGGCCCCTACTATAGAGGCTGGAATCCGGCGGCGAGAGGGCGTGTTGCGGAAATTTCGAGCGCCCAAGCCGCGCCGCGACCGCGCATGGCCGATGCCACGGCCGACACCGCCGACATTCATATGAGCGCCGCCGACACTCCCTAATCGCGCGCGCGGAACCCGCTTTTTGCGACCGGCTGGCGGATTGCGCGCGTTCGTCCGGCAGTGTCTTCCCGCGCGCGGGTTCCGCGCTTTGAACAAGTCGGATCCGCACTTTGGACGAGTCTCCTTGCGCGCCGCAATAAGGCTTGTTCTTTCAACGGGATAATAGGCTGTCGCGGCCTTGCGATCACCTTGACTTGGGCGGACCCCATCAGTATGGTCCCGCCGGCTTTTGAGGGCGGCGGGGCGTTTCCTTTTCTGGCCGGGCGCGGCGAGCGGGTGTCGAGAGCATGGCCGACGACACACCTGATGGCGGCGACCTGAAACCACGATCGGGCAATTCCCCTTCTTCCGACGAAGCCGCGCTTTCCGTAAGGCTTCAGCGCCTGGACCAGCGGATTTCCGAGATTCGGAAAGGCCGCGATGATCAGGCGAAGCAGTCCGAACACGAAAGTCAGAATCGCTCGGCCAGCGCTTCGGCGATGGCGCGCGGATTTCGGCTGTCGTCGGAGCTGGTCGGTGGCGTGATCGTCGGTTCGATCATCGGTTGGAGCATCGACCGCTGGCTGTCGACCTCGCCCTGGGGCCTGATGGTTTTCTTGATGCTGGGTTTCGCCGCCGGCGTCCTGAATGTGATGCGAACGGCGGGCGTGGCGCGAGACGGCGGGACCGGCGACCGGGATCCGCGGTGACAATCAAGGCGGCGGCCGATCCCAAGGGCCGCCCATGACGAGAGACCGGAAGAATGGCCGATCCCATCCATCAATTCCAGATCACCAAGCTGTTCACGGTCGGCCACATCGGCGGTCAGGAAATCGCCTTCACCAATTCCTCGCTCTACATGGCGATCGCGGTCGCGGGCATCGGCGCGTTGATGCTCGGCGGCACCGCCGGCCGGCGTCTGGTGCCGACGCGGGTCCAGTCGGTGGCCGAAATCTGCTACGAATTCGTCGCCGACACGCTCGGCAGTAGCGCCGGCAAGGAAGGCATGAAGTTCTTCCCGCTGGTGTTCTCGCTGTTCATGTTCATCCTCGCCGTGAACATGGTCGGCATCATTCCCTACACCTTCACCGTCACCAGCCACATCATCGTCACCGTCGCGCTGGCGATGACCGTCTTCATCACGGTGCTGGTCTACGGCTTCTGGCGGAACGGATTGAAATTCCTCAAGCTGTTCGTGCCGAGCGGCATTCCGGTCTACATCCTGCCGCTGATCGTGGTGATCGAGGTGATCTCGTTCCTGTCGCGGCCGATCTCGCACAGCGTGCGTCTGTTCGCCAACATGCTGGCCGGCCACATCACGCTGAAGGTGTTCGCGAGCTTCGTCACCATGCTCGGCGCGTTCGGTTTCGCCGGCTGGATCGGGGCGGCGCTGCCACTGGCGCTGACGACCGCGCTGACCGCGCTCGAACTCCTCGTCGCGTTCCTGCAGGCCTATGTGTTCACCATCCTGACCTGCATCTATCTCAACGACGCCATTCACCCGGGACACTAGCCCGGTCCATTCACCCCAACAGCGGAACTTTCAAGGAAGGAGCTTCATCATGGATCCAGTCGCGGCAAAGTACATCGGCGCCGGCATCGCGTGCATCGGCATGGGCGGCGCGGGCGTGGGCGTCGGTTCGATCTTCGGCAACTATCTGGCGGCGGCGGTGCGCAATCCGTCGGCGGCGCAGGGCCAGTTCGGCAACCTGATCTTCGGCTTCGCCGTGACCGAGGCGCTCGGCATCTTCTCGCTGCTGATCGCGCTTCTGCTGCTGTTCGCGCTCTGAGACCGCCACGCGTCCGGCGCGCGAGCGACCGGCGCGTGATCTGTTAGAAGGAGATGCCGATGGCGAGCAGTCACGGCGGCCATACGGAAGTTCCGGCTGGCGGCAAGGCGCCGTTTCCGCCTTTCCAGAAGGATACGTTCGCCTCGCAGCTCATCTGGCTCGCGATCTTCTTCGTCGGCCTTTATTTGATGGTGTCGCGCATCGCGCTGCCGCGCGTCGGCGGCATCATCAAGGCGCGACAGGACGCCATCGCCAACGACCTCGCGCAGGCGCAGCGTTCCCGGGAACTGTCCGACCAGGAACTTGCCGCCTATGAAAGCGAACTCGCGGCCGCCCGTTCGCGCGCGCAGGCGATCGGCGCGGAGACGCACGACCGCCTCGCCGCCGAGACCGAGGGCGAACGCAAGAAGCTCGACGAGCGGCTCAACGCGCGGCTCGCCGACGCCGAGGCCAAGATCGCCGCGACGCGCCAGGCGGCGATGGCCAATGTTCACGCGATCGCGGCCGACGCGGCCGCGGCGATCGTGCAGCGCCTGACCGGCAAGGCCGCCGACGCCAAGGCGGTGGAGCGGGCGGTCGACGCCGCGTTGAAGGGGTAAGCCATGTTCGGGCCTGAATTCTGGGTCGCCGTCGCCTTCGTCATCCTGATGGCGGTGTTCGTCTATGTCGGCGTGCCGCGCATGGTCGGCTCCGCGCTCGATGAGCGGCGCGATCGCATCAAGGCCGAGCTCGACGAGGCGCGCCGCCTCAAGGAGGAGGCCGCCGCTCTCGTCGCCGAATATCGCGCCCGCCGCCAGTCGGCCGAGCGCGAGGCCGACGAGATCATCGCCAGCGCCAAGGCCGAGGCCGAGCGGCTCGCCGCCGATTCCAAGGCGAAGATGGAAGACTTCGTCGCCCGCCGCACCAAGATGGCCGAGACCAAGATCGCGCAGGCCGAGGTTCAGGCGCTTGCCGACGTGCGCGCCGCGTCGGCCGAAGCCGCCGTGACGGCGGCGGCCAAGATTCTCGCGGGATCGGTGCAAGGGCAGGTCGCCGACGATCTGATCGCGCGCGGCATCGACGAAATCCGCCAGAAGCTCAATTAGTTTCAGGCGACGCGGCGCATCGGCCTCGCAACCGCGCGCGCCACGGCTTTCGCGCGTTTCCGCGCGCGCGATCGCGCCCGCATCGCGCCTCTTTCCGATCGTTCGAATGGTTCTTATGGTTCCGACTTGAACGCGGCCGGCCGCGTCAGCCCGGGGTCCTTGTCTTGCGCGAGCGCGCCGGTTTCGTCCGCTCGGGCTTGAGCCCCTGGGAATCGAAGCCGACATAGAAGATGTAGTTCTCCGATGCCTCGGGGGTCGGTGTCGGATAGCTCACATCCTCGGCCACCAGGGCGTAGCCGACGCTTGCCTGGCCGGCGGACATGTCGACGGTCGTCTGGTAGACCTTCGAGAACACGGTCTTGGGCTGCGGGCCTTCCTGCACGACGGCGACGCGGATCGGGATGACGATGGAGGGGGGCGCGCCCGCCGGTCCGACGATGACGCGCCCCTGCACGCCGACCTTGGCGTTGATGGTGCCGCCGGCGGCGTGGCATTCGCGCGCGGTGTCGGTGATCGTTCCCTGATAGCGCAGATCGAGCCCGGAGGCGGGCTTGCCCGGCGCGCCGACCGCGAGCGTGGACGCGCCGGCGCGAATGTCGACGCCCGGACAGGTCGGCTCCGAGGCCTTGCGCTGCTCCTGCGGCGTGGTTCCGGCGGGCTGCGAGGATGCTCCGAAAAGTTCCGCGAAACGGTTGCCGACCGATCCGCCGACCGGGTCGCCGAGAAAACCCCCGCCGGTCGTGCCGCACCCGGCCAGTCCCGCGGCCGAAAGCGCGAGCAACATCGCGGCCAGGGTCAGCCCCCCGCGCGCGCCCTTCCCGCTCAGGTCTTGATGTCGCATGCGCCCGCCCGCTCCCCTTCAATCCGTGGCGCGATCATACCCAAACAATCTTGGCGGGCAAAAGGCCAAGCGGCCGAACGCGGTTAATGCCGAGGGTCGTCGACCAGGCGCGCGTAGAGATAATGGTCCTGCCAGACCCCGTTGATGCATAGATAGCGCCGCGCGAACCCCTCGCGGACGAAGCCGCAGCGCTCCAGCAGGCGCATCGAGGGCTCGTTGGTCGGAATGCACGCCGCCTCGATCCGGTGCAGTTTCAGATCGTCGAACAGATAGGGAATGAGCGCCGTCAGCGCGTCGGTCATCAGGCCCTGTCGCGCGAACCGCTCGCCGATCCAATAGCCGACGCTGCCGGCCTGGGCCACCCCGCGCCGGACATTGGCGAGCGTGACGCCGCCCACGAGCGCCGCGTCGGTCCGGCGAAAGATGAAGAAGGGATAGGACATGTCCGCGCGCATGTCCTCGGCGTAGTGGCGCAGGCGCCGGCGAAAGCCCGCCCGGGTGAGATCGTCGGCGCCCCACACCGGTTCCCACGGCGAGAGAAACGCGCGGCTCTCGCCGCGCAGACGCTCCCATGCCGGGAAATCCGTCATCTGCGGCGCGCGCAGCACGACGCGGTTTCCATCGACGATCCGCGGCGACAAATCGTGGCCAATGCGAAACAACGACATCACTCGATCCGTCAGGCTTCCGGCCCGGCGGCTCGCGCGCCGGTTCCCGCATGATCGGGCATCCGCGACGGCAATTCAATCCGCCGCGCCGGGGTCTCGACCGCCATGGTGGCGCGACCCCGCGCGGGTCAGGCGCGCATCGAATCCGCGACGACGTTGACGACGCGATCGAGGCTCCGGCCCGTGCCAAGCACGGCGAGCGCCGAGCGCCCGCGTGCGAGCAGGCCGCGCCCGGCCGCGCGTGTCGATTCGACCGTCACCGCGTCGATGCGCGCCAGCAGCTCGGGCACGGTCAGCGGCCGGCCATGAATCGCGATGTGGCGGGCGAGCTGTTCGGCGCGCGCGCTGCAGCTTTCCATCGCCATCAGCATCCCGGCCTTCATCTGCGCCTTGGCGCGCGCGACCTCGGCCTCGGTGATCGAGGCGATCGCCGCCGTCAATTCGTCGACCACCACCCGCATCAGCTCCGGGGCGTCGGAGGAGTCCGCGCCGGCATAGAGGCAGAACATGCCGGTGTCGGAATAGGGCGTGTGGAACGCGTAGATCGAATAGCACAGGCCGCGCTTTTCCCGGACCTCCTGGAACAGGCGCGACGACATGCCCCCGCCGAGCGTCGAGGTGAACGCCTGCAGGCTGAACAGCGCCGCGTCGGTCTGCGCCACGCCCTCGAGCGCCAGCGCCATGTGGACCTGTTCGAGTTCGCGGCGAACGACGCGCGAGCCGCCGCCGAAACTCGCCGCGGCGCTCGCCGGCGCGGCCGGACCGGCGAAACATTCGAACCGCGCCGCGGTATCGGCGACCAGCGCCTCGTGATCGACGCCGCCGGCGGCCGCCACGATCATGCCCGGCGCGCGATAATGGCGCGCGAGATAATCGCGCAGCACCGCGCGATCGAACCGCTTCAGCGTCTTGGCGGTTCCCAGCAGCGATCGCCCGATCGGCTGATCGGGGAAAGCCAGTTCGTGCAAATGCTCGAACACGACATCATCGGGCGTGTCCCGCACCGCGCCTATTTCCTGAAGGATGACGTTCTTTTCCCGCTTGATCTCCTCGTCGTCGAAGGACGGATCGGCGAGAATGTCGGAGAGAACGTCGAGCGCGAGCGGCACGTCGGCCTTGAGCACGCGCGCGTAATAGGCCGTGTTCTCGGCGCTGGTGGCGGCGTTGAGCTCGCCGCCGACGGTCTCGATCTCCTCGACGATCTGCTTGGCCGTACGCCGCGTCGTGCCCTTGAACGCCATGTGTTCGAGCAGATGGGAAATACCGTGCTCGTCGACGCGTTCGTGCCGACCGCCGGTGCCGACCCACACGCCGAGCGCCGCGCTCTCGAATTGCGCCATCGCGTCGCTGACGACCGTGATGCCGGATGGAAGGCGTGTCACCATCGCCGCCATCACGCCACTCCCCGCTTGAGCGAACGGCTCGCGCCGCGCACCACCCGCTCGATTTCCCGCTGGTCCGCCGGCATGACGCGGACGCGCTCGGGACGCGTCATCAGATCGTCGAGCCAAGCGGGCAATCGCGGCCGCGCCCCGCAGGCCGCCTCGACCGCGTCGGGAAATTTCGCCGCGTGCGCGGTCGACAGCAGCACCATCGGCACCGGCGGATTGGCCGTCTCCTTTTCCTCGACCGCGAGAGCGACGGCCGTGTGCGGATCGACGAGATCGCCGGCCTCGTGCCAGGCGGCGCGGATGGCGGCGTTGGTTTCCTCCTCGTCGGCGCGGCCGGCGTCGAATTCCTCGCGGATCGCGGCGAGCGCGGCGCCGGGCAATTCGAACCGGCCCGATTGCAACAGCGAGGCCATCAGCGTCCGCACCATCGCGGCGTCGCGACCGGTCGCGTCGAACACCAGGCGCTCGAAATTCGACGAGACCTGAATGTCCATCGACGGCGAGGACGTCGCCCGCACCCCGCGCACCTCGTAGGTACCGGTCGCCAGCGTTCGCGCCAGAATGTCGTTGACGTTGGTGGCGATGCGCAGCCGGCCGATCGGCAGGCCCATGCGCTTGGCGACGTAGCCGGCGAAGATGTCGCCGAAATTTCCCGTCGGAACGGTGAAGTCGACGGCGCGCGCGGGAGCGCCGAGCGCGACGGCGGCGGTGAAATAATAGACCGCCTGCGCGACGATGCGTGCCCAATTGATCGAATTGACGCCGGACAGCGACACCTCGTCGCGGAAGGCGTGATGGTTGAACATCGCCTTCACGATCGCCTGGCAATCGTCGAAATTGCCCTCCACCGCCAGCGCGTGGACGTTGCCGTCCGGCGCCGTCGTCATCATCCGACGCTGCACGTCGGAGATGCGCCCTTGCGGAAACAACACGACGAGGTCGATGTTGTCGCGGCCGCGAAAGGCCTCGACCGCCGCGCCGCCGGTGTCGCCGGAAGTCGCGACCACGATCGTGGCGCGCTCGCCGCGCTTGGCCAGCACATGGTCCATCAGCCGCGCCAGCAATTGCATGGCGATGTCCTTGAATGCGAGCGTCGGACCGTGAAACAGCTCGAGGATGAACTGGCGGGGCCCGACCTGATCGAGCGGGACGACCGCCGGATGGCGGAAGGTCGCATAGGCCTCGTTGGCCATCGCCGCGAGATCGACATCGGAAATTTCATCGCCCACGAAAGGACGGATCACCTCGACAGCCGCCTCGGCATAGGGCTTGCCGAACAGGCCGGCGATGGCTTCCCGCGACAGGGTCGGCCAGGATTCCGGCACATAAAGCCCGCCGTCGCGGGCAAGCCCCGTCAGCATGACGTCGCAGAAGCCGAGCCTTTCGGCCTCACCGCGGGTCGAAACATAGCGCACGAAATCCGTCTCCTCGGACCATGTCCGTCATAACATGCTGATATAACTATATAAAATCAGCATTGGCCTCGCCTGAGCCGGGCACCATAACGCATGATCCGGGCCAGTGGAATTCCATCCTTGCCCGGCGAAGATGGCGCCCCTTCGCGCGTCAAGCGCCGGTCCGGCCCATATGGCCCCGCGCTCGGCGCGCGTGAAGGCCGGAGCCCGGCCATTCCGACGCCACCCGACCGTCGCCGAAGGCACAACCCGGGAGGGCGACGCTTCACCACCCACCTTGACACCTCCAAATCGGGCGGTAGGCAGGCAAAGCCATGAAAATCGGCGGTGATTCGCGGAATGCGATTGGTTGTCGGCCACGCCGTCGACGCAATTTGCTGGCCAGAAGTCTGCTGGGATGACCGCCGAGGCGCCCATTTCGAGGCACTTCGGAGGCCATTCAAGGCGTTCGCCGCGAAAAGCGCATGGGACGCGCGAAAGCGCCCTGGCGCGGCGCGCGAGGACGGTGCCTGACGCGGCGCACGAACATGGCGATCGAGGATGGCGGATCGGCAATAACGGATCGGCGATGAAGAAGAAAATGGCACCAGCTTCGAACCATTTTTCCGCGACCGGACTTCTATCGGCGGCCGGGCTTGTATCCGTGGCCGGACTTGCCTGGACTTTCCTCGCCGTCGCGGGTCTCGTGTTCTCGCTGGGCGCGAGCAAGGCCTCGGCACAGGGCGCGGTGCGCTCCATTCACGGCGACTGGCAGATTCGTTGCGACACGCCGCCCGGCGCGAAATCCGAGCAATGCGCGCTGATTCAGAGCGTGACGGCCGAGGACCGCGCCAATGCCGGCATCACCGTCATCGTCCTGAAGACCGCCGACCAGAAGAGCCGGCTGATGCGCGCGGTTGCCCCGCTCGGCGTGCTGCTGCCGTCCGGCCTCGGCCTCAAGGTCGACCAGGCCGATGTCGGGCGCGCCGGCTTCGTGCGCTGCCTGCCCAATGGCTGCGTCGCCGAGGTCGTCATGGACGACACGCTGCTCGGCCAATTGCGCGCCGCGAAGACCGCGACCTTCATCATCTTCGAGACGCCGGAGGAAGGCATCGGCTTTCCCCTGAGCATGAAGGGCTTCGGCGAAGGCTTCGACAAGCTGCCCTGAGCTCTCGCAATCGCCGGCGAATGCATTATCTGTTGAGAGGATTTCGCATTAACCCCGGCGGAGCCGGGCGGCCGCGGTCGCCCGCCTTTCGCCGCCCACCGATCAGCCCGCCATCCAGGAGGAGCGCCGCATGACCAATTCGCTGATCAAGCGCGCCGGACTTGCCCTTGAGGACGTGCGCGGCGAAGTGGAGCGCGGGCTGCACGGGGCCGACGACGGCGAGTTGTTTCTGGAGGCGCGCCAATCCGAGCTGCTGTTGTTCGACAACGGACGCCTCAAACAGGCGACCTACGACAGCGGGCGCGGTTTCGGCCTGCGCGCCGTCAAGGACGACGCGGTCGGCTACGCCCATTCCTCCGACGTGTCGCTGCCCGCGCTGCGCCGCGCGGCCGAGGCCGTCCGCGCCGTGCGCGGCGGCTATGAGGGACACCTCGCCGAACCGCCGGCGCGCGGCAACGCCCAACTCTATGACGCGGACAATCCGCTCGACGCGCCCGGCTTCGAGGTCAAGACGCGCCTGCTCGCGGAGATCGACGCCTATGTGCGCGGCCGCGATCCGCGCGTGCGCCAGGTTTCGACGAGCCTGGCCGCGACATGGCAGATGGTCGAAATCCTCCGCGCCGACGGCCAGATCTACCGCGACATCCGCCCGCTGGTGCGCGTCAATGTCTCGGTGGTGGTGGGCGCGGGCGACCGGCAGGAGACCGGCTCGCACGGCCATGGCGGGCGCGAGACCTATGCCCGCTTCATCGAGACCGGCGCGTGGCGCGTCTGCGCCGACGAGGCGCTGCGGCAGGCGCTGGTCAACCTCGAATCCGTGCCGGCCCCGGCCGGCGAGATGGACGTCGTCCTCGGCCCCGGCTGGCCGGGCGTGATGCTGCACGAGGCGGTCGGCCACGGCCTCGAGGGCGATTTCAACCGCAAGGGTTCGTCGGCCTTCGCCGGCCTTCTCGGACAACAGGTCGCCGCCAAGGGCGTCACCGTCGTCGACGACGGCACCATTGCCGCCCGGCGCGGATCGCTGTCGATCGACGACGAGGGCACGCCGACCTCGCGCACGGTGCTGATCGAGGACGGCGTCCTCAAGGGCTACATGCAGGATCGCCAGAACGCGCGGCTGATGAAGGTCGCGCCCACCGGCAACGGACGGCGGGAAAGCTACGCGCATCCGCCGATGCCGCGCATGACCAACACCTTCATGCTCGCGGGCACGCATGATCCCAAAGAGATCATCGCCTCCGTCGCCCGGGGCATCTACGCCGTGAATTTCGGCGGCGGCCAGGTCGACATCACCTCCGGCAAATATGTGTTCCAGGTCACCGAGGCCTACGCCATCGACAACGGCAAGCTCGGCGCGCCGCTCAAGGGCGCGATGCTCATCGGCAACGGCCCGACCGACCTGCATCGCATCTCGATGATCGGCGACGATCTCGCGCTCGATCCCGGCATCGGCACCTGCGGCAAGAACGGACAGGGCGTGCCCGTGGGCGTCGGCCAGCCGACCTTGCGCATGGACAAGATCACGGTCGGCGGGACGGGTTGATCGAAGATCGACGCCGGCGGCGCGCCTCGCCCGGCCGGCGGGCGCGCTACCTCACCACGCCAGAAACGCAGCACGGCTTGCGGCGCGGCGGTTTGATCTGGCTCTTGAGATAGCAATGCGGCCCCATCGCGCCGTAGCCGGGCCGGACATAGGTCCAGGCGCGGCATTTCGGATCGCCGGCGCACGCGTCCCGGCATGCCTCGGCGGGCTGATCCGATCTCACCTCGAAATTGCGGTAGTCGCCGCCGAAGCGGTCGATCGAGGTTTCGATGCCGCCGGTGCGCGGCTCGACCACGCCCGCCCCGCGCACACCGGAAACGCAGCACGCGCTCTCGACGCGGCGCGGCACGATGTTCTTCAACGAGCAGGCGGCCACGTCGCGCGCGGTCGGATAGGAGAAGCTCCACGCCTTGCAGCGCCGGTCGCGCTCGCAGCGCAGCGCGCATTCGGCCGGATCGCCCGAATCGAGATCGAAATGGGCGTATTCCCCGCCCGGCCGATCGGTCGCCGGCTGCGCCGCGACGCGGCCGAGGCGCGTATCGATGCCGGCGATCGCGAGGAGGACGAGCGCGACCGCCATCCACCACGCCATCCAGGCCTGTCGCCTCTCGATCAAATTCCGCATGGCGCGATCCACGGCACGATTTCGTCTTGCTCCGTCGCATCTCGGCGCATGCGGCATTTCAGGCGCATGCGCGCGCGATTGCAATGCCCATTTGATCGGCCCGCGGATGTATGGTCGATGAACAATCTGACAGATTGTGGGTATTGCGATCGGGTCGACGCCGCCCGTGACACCGTGTCAGGTCAAAACGCGAACTCGTCATAGACCGGCTCGACCGAACCGGCCCAATCGGATTCGAATTTGCGCAGCAGATGTTCGGCCGGCGTCATGCCGTCGTCGACGATGTGGTCGAGCGGATCGAGATGGATCGTCTCGTCGCGCCCGTCCGGTCCGAAGCGGCCGCGCCTGGCGAGCCCGGCGCGAGCGAGCGCGAGGCAGTCGCGCGCGACGTCGCGGATGGTGCGTCCGCCGATGGGTGTCTTCAATCCAAGCCGCGGCACGTCGTCGCGCATACGCTGCCGCTCCGCCGCCGACCAGTCGCGCGCGAGCATCCAGGCCTCATCCAGGCTCTTGTCGTCGTAAAGGAGGCCGACCCAGAACGCCGGCAGCGCCGGAATTCGCCGCCAGCCGCAGCCGTCCGCGCCGCGCATCTCCAGATAGCGCTTGAGCCGCACCTCGGGGAAAACCGTAGAGACGTGATTGGCCCAGTCCGACAGCGTGGCGCGCTCGCCCGGCAGGCGCGGATGGCGTCCGGCGAACAGATCGCGGAACGAGGAACCGGCGACATCGAGATAGGCGTCGCCGCGCTTGATGAAATACATCGGCACGTCGAGAACGTAGTCGACCCAGCGCTCATAGCCCATGCCGTCCTCGAACACGAAGGGCAGCATGCCGGATCTCGCCGGATCGGTATCGCGCCAGATCTCCGAGCGGAACGAGAGAAAGCCATTCGGCTTTCCCTCGGTGAAAGGCGAGTTCGCGAACAGCGCCGTCGCCACCGGCTGCAGCGCCAGCGCCACGCGGAATTTCTTGACCATGTCGGCTTCCGACCCGTAGTCGAGATTGGTCTGCACCGTGCAGGTCCGGTACATCATGTCGAGGCCGAGCGTTCCAACCTTCGGCATGTAGCCGGTCATGATCTTGTAGCGGCCCTTGGGCATCATCGGAATTCGCGCGCGCGACCAGCTCGGCGTCATGCCGAGGCCGAGAAAGCCGATGCCGAGCGGCTCGGCGATCTCGCGCACCTGGGCCAGATGCGCCATCAATTCCGCCAGCGTGTGATGCACGGTCGTCACCGGCGCGCCGGAAAGCTCGAACTGCCCGCCCGGCTCGAGCGAGATCGCGCCGCCGCCGGTCACGTCCGACAGCCCGATGATCTTGTCGCGCTCGACGATCGGCTCCCAACCGAGCAGATATTTCATGCCTTCCAGCAACGCGCCGATGCCGTTCGCCCCCTCATAGGGAATCGGCGCGTGGCCCTCGACCCTGAACGGCGTCTTCTCGTGCTCGGTGCCGATGCGAAACGCGTGTTTCGGCTTCTCGCCGGCCGCGACCCAGGCGACGAGTTCGTCGCGCGACGTCACCGGCGTCATGTCGATCTGATCACGAGCCATGAGTACTTCCAACCAAAACGCGCGCGACCATACACGGCCCGCGATCGGGCAGGCAACGACAAACATCCCGATGCGCGCCCGTCGCGCTTGGTTCACGCGGAATTGTCGTCGTCGATCCGGTCATCCAGCAAATCCCGCCACCGCGAAAGGCGCGTGAAGAAGAAAATACCACGTCAGCGCGCGTCGACGGATTCATCGATCGCTTCGTCGACGCGCTCGAGCAGGTTCGCCAACCGCGCCGCTTCCGCGTCCGACAGCCTCGAGCCGAGATGATGCTCGACCGCCCGCGCGTAGGCCGCCTTCATCCGCTTGCGCAGGTCGCGCCCGTTCTCGGTAATGACCACGAAAAGCCCGCGCCGGTCCTTCGGACATTGCGCGCGCTCCACCAGCCCGGCCTCGACCAGGCGGTCGATCAGGCGCGACAGGCCATATTGCGGCATCGCGATCAGCGGCTCGAGATCGACCGGCCGCATCGCCCCGTGCGGCGCGCGCGCCAGCTCGTGCAGCGCGTCGTACCAGGGCAGCGGTGGAAATCCCGCGCGCTTGAGATCGCGCTCGACCGCGTCGCGCAAGCGATGCCGCACGCGCAGGAGACGCGTCCAGGCGGCCGCGATTTCTGGCGATGGCTTGCGCGGCATGGCGGCTCACCCCGCTTGCGGTCGCCGCGCGCGGCCGCGCGCGGGCCGCGGCGCAAGCCCCGACCCATCGCCCCGCCGGCGGCCGGCGCCGATCCGATTTTGTTGCATTTGCATCCAACTTGACAAGTTCATGCAACTGCATTCATATCGGCTCCGCCGAGAATTGCAAGCCGGCCCCCTCGCCATCCCGTCCGGCCGTCGGCAAATCCCCCGCCCCTCAAGGAGTTGCCCCCAATGAAACTCTATTATCTGCCCGGCACCTGTTCGCTGTCGCCGCATATCGCGCTGCGCGAGGCCGGACTCGCGTTCGATCTCGAAAAGGTCGACCGCAAGACCGGCGTCACCGCCTCCGGCGAAACCTACGGCAAGGTCAATCCGCCGGGTTATGTACCGGCGCTGCGCCTCGACGACGGCGAGGTCCTCACCGAGGGGCCGGCGATCGTCCAATATGTCGCCGACCGGGCGCCGGACAAGAAGCTCGCGCCGCCGGCAGGCACGATGGAGCGTTATCGGCTGCAGAGCTGGCTCAACTTCGTCGCCACGGAGATCCACCGGAACTTCACCCCGCTGTTCAACCCCACGATGTCGGACGAGACCAAGGCATTCTTCAAGGAGCGTATTCTCCAGCGCGTCGGCCACGTCGACACGCGGCTCGCCGGCCGCGACTATCTCACCGGCGACCAGTTCACCATCGCCGACATCTACCTGTTCGTGACGATGACCTGGACCAAGCCGACCAAGATCGATCTCTCGCCATTCCCCAACATCGTCGCCTTCATGAAGCGGGTCGGCGAGCGCCCTTCGGTGCAAGCCGCGCTGAAGGCCGAGGGCCTCGCCGGCTGATCGCCGCGCGTCCCGCCACCAATCAAAAATGGCCGGAAGCACGACGCTTCCGGCCATTTTCGTTTCAACCCGCTCGGCGCCGGAGCATTTCTCGGCGCGGCGGAATCATCGCGCCGGGGAGCGTTCCGGACGCGCGCTCACGCCGCCGATTTCGCCGGCGGGAACCGCCCGTAGAAGGTTTCGCCCTTCGCCGCCATGTCGACGAGCAGCTTCGGCGGCTTGAAGCGTTCGCCGTATTTCTTTTCCAGCTTGCGGCAGAGCGCGACGAAGGCCTTGGTTCCCATCATGTCGATATAGGAGAGCGTGCCGCCGGTGTAGGGCGCGAACCCGAAACCCAGGATCGAGCCGACATCGGCCTCGCGCATGTCGGTGATGACGTTGTCCTCGACCGTGCGCGCGGCCTCGACCGCCTGCACCACCAGGAAGCGCTGCTTCATTTCCAGGACGTCGAGCGTGTCCGGATCGAGCTTCTTCTTCTGCATGTCGGCGAGCCCGGGCCACAGCTTCTTCTTGCCCTTGTCGGGATAGTCGTAGAAGCCCTTGCCGTTCTTGCGGCCGAGGCGCTCGCGCTTTTCGACCAACTCGACCAGCATCGCCTTCTGCGCCTGGTCGATCGCCTTGGGGCCGAGATCGGCTTCCGTCGCCCGCACGATCTTCAGCGCCAGGTCGATGGCGACCTCGTCGGTCAGCGACAATGGACCGACCGGCATGCCGGCCATCTTGGCGACGTTCTCGATCATCGCCGGCGGAACACCCTCGCCGAACATGAAGTGCCCCTCGGCGATGTACTTCAGCACGCAACGGTTGGCGAAGAAGCCGCGCGAATCGTTGACCACGATCGGCGTCTTCTTGATGGCGCGGACATAGTCGAGCGCGGTGGCGAGCGCGGCGTCGCCGGTGTTCTTGCCGAGAATGATCTCGACCAGCATCATCTTGTCGACCGGCGAGAAGAAGTGGATGCCGATGAAACGCGCCTGGTCCTTGAACTCGGCCTGCAACGAGGTGATCGGCAGCGTCGAGGTGTTGGAGGCGAAGATCGCGCCCGGCTTGAGCAGCGGCTGCGCCTTGGCGAAAATATCCGCCTTGACCTTGCGGTCCTCGAACACCGCCTCGATGACGAGATCGCAATCGCTCAGCGCGGCGAAGTCCGGCGTCGCGGTGATGCGCGCGAGCAGCGCCTCGCGGTCGGCCTCCTTGGCCCGGCCCTTCTTGATCTGGCCGCTGATCAGATTGTCGGAATGCGCCTTGCCCTTGTCGGCGCTGGCCTGATCGCGATCGAGCAGCACGATGTCGATGCCGGCCATCGCCGTCACATAACCGATGCCCGCGCCCATGAAGCCGGCGCCGATGATGCCGACCTTCTTGATCTTGGTCGGCGGCGCGCCGGCCGGGCGGCGCGCGCCCTTGTTGAGGTCCTGCATCGAGATGAACAGGCTGCGGATCATCGCCGCCGCCTCCGGCGTGCGCACGACGTGGGCGAACTGACGCGCCTCCACGCGCAGCGCCAGATCCATCGGCAATTGCAACCCCTCATAGACGCATTGCATGATCGCGCGCGCGGCCGGATAGTTGTCGAAGGTCTCGCGGCGATAGATCGCGTTGGCGGCGGGGAAGAGCTGCATGCCGGCCTTGGAATAGACCGGGCCGCCGGGAAGCTTGAAGCCCTCGACATCCCACGGCGCGACCGGCTTGCCGCCGCCCTTGATCCAATCCTTCGCCGCCTTGACGAGGTCGGCCGCCGGCACGATCGCGTCGACGAGCTTGGCGCCCTTGGCGCGCGCGAGGTTGAGGACATCGCCCTTCAGCATCATCTGCAGCGCGTCGCCGGGCTGCATGATCCGCGCGAGGCGCTGCGTGCCGCCGGCGCCGGGGAACAGGCCGATCTTGATTTCGGGAAGGCCGAGACGCGTCTTGGGATTCTCCGCCGCGATGCGCTGATGACACGACAGGCACAGCTCGAACGCGCCGCCGAGCGCCAGGCCATTGATCGCGGCGACCCACGGCTTGCCGCAGGTCTCCAGGCGGCGGAAGATGCGCGACAGGCGTCCGGCGTCCTCGAGCAGTTGCGCCTTGGCCGCTTCCTCGCCCTTCTTCTTGAGCGTGTCGGCATAGACCCGTCCGAACGTCTCCAGCATGGTGAGGTCCGCGCCGCCGGAGAAGGCCTCCTTGGCCGAGGTGATGACGACACCCTTGACGCCGGCGTCGTTGGTCGTCGCCTCGACGATGGCCGCCAATTCGTCGATCGTCTTGATATCGAAAACATTCATGGAGCGCCCAGGCATGTCCCAGGTGACGAGGGCAATGCCGTCGGCGTCGGTATCGATCTTGAAATTGGTATAGGACATATCGCGCTCCTTAGCCCCGCCCGTCATAGGGCTCGCCGGACTTGTGAAAAAAACCTCCCTTGCCGTCCGCGCGGACGTAGGACAGGTCGATGTCGGGATAATGCGCGCGCTCGTTCGTCGCGCGCGCGCCGATTTCCAGAAACACGGCGTCGCTCGTCGATCGATTGACGAGATGATGCCCGACGGCGACGCCGGCCTTGAAGCCCGCCGCGTCGCCGGGGCGCAGCACGGTCGCGCCGTCGTCCTCGATCAGCACCACCTCGCCCTCGAGCACGTAGACGAATTCGTCCTCGTGATCGTGCCAGTGGCGCAGCGCCGACGCCGCGCCCGGCTTGAGCCGCGTGAGGTTGACGCCGAATTGCGTCAGGCCGACGACCGCGGCGAGCGCGGTCTTCTCGCGCCCCGCGGTCACATGCGCGAAGGGCTCGGGATAGACGGTGCTGGTCCGCGTCGCCGCCCTGGACCGGTCGATCTTGGGCATGCCGGGAGCCTTAGACGCGCTCGATGATCGTGGCCGTGCCCATGCCGCCGCCGATGCACAAGGTCACCAGCGCGGTCGACTGCTTGCGCCGCTCCAATTCGTCGACCGCCATGCCGAGGATCATCGCGCCGGTGGCGCCCAGCGGATGGCCGAGCGCGATCGCGCCGCCATTGGCGTTGACGATCTTGGGATCGAGATCGAACGCCTGCAGATAGCGCAGCACCACCGAGGCGAACGCCTCGTTGACCTCGAACAGATCGATGTCCTTGAGCGACATCTTGGCGCGCGCGAGCAGCTTCTTGGTCACGTCGACCGGTCCGGTCAGCATGATCGCGGGCTCCGAGCCGATATTGACGAAGGCCTTGATGCGCGCGCGCGGCTTGAGGCCGGCCTTCTTGCCGGCCTGCTTGCTGCCGATCAGGACGGCCGCGGCGCCGTCGACGATGCCCGACGAATTGCCGGGATGGTGGACGTGCTTGATTTCCTCGATCTCGGGATGCGCCTGGATCGCGACCGCGTTGAAGCCGCCCATCTCGCCCATCTGCTCGAAGGAGGGCTTGAGCGAGGCGAGCGACTGCATCGTCGCGTCGGGGCGCATGTGCTCGTCGCGCGCGAGAATCGTGATGCCGTTGATGTCCTTGACCGGCACCACGGATTTCTTGAAGCGGTTGTTGCTCCAGGCGTTGGCCGCGCGCTTCTGGCTTTCGACGGCATAGGCGTCGACGTCGTCGCGCGAGAAGCCGTATTTCGTCGCGATCAGGTCGGCGGAGACGCCCTGCGGCATGAAATAGGCCGGCACCGCGATCGAGGGATCGACCGGCCAGGCGCCGCCCGAAGCGCCCATGCCGACGCGGCTCATCGATTCGACGCCGCCGCCGATGGTCATCTCGTGCTGGCCGGACATGACCTGCGCCGCGGCGAAGTTGACCGCGTCGAGACCGGAGGCGCAGAAGCGGTTGATCTGCACGCCGGGCACGCTATTGCCGTAGCCGGCGCGCAGCGCCGCCATGCGCGCGATGTCGCCGCCGGCCTCTCCCACCGGATCGACGCAGCCCAGGATCACGTCGTCGACCTGGCCGGCATCGAGCTCGTTGCGCGTCTTGATCGCCTCGAGCACCTGGCTCGCCAGCGACAAGGCGGTCACTTCGTGCAGCGAACCGTCTTTCTTGCCGCGGCCGCGGGGCGTGCGGACGTGATCGTAGATGAAGGCTTCGGCCATCTTGTTCTCCCGCAATTCCTAAAATGCCTCGACCGGCAATTCCATCGTCGTCGCCGCGCCCGTCTGGATGCGCGCGAGATGGCTCACCGTCTCCGGCAGGATTCGTTCCATGAAGAAGCGTCCGGTCACCAGCTTGGCGTCAAAGCGCGCCTTGTCGCCGCCGGCCGCGATCTTGTCATGCGCGGCCTTTGCGATCCGCGCCCACATATAGGCGAACACGACCAGGCCGAACATGTGCATATAGTCGGTCGCGCCGGCGCCGGCGTTGTCGGGATTGCCCATCGCGTTCTTCATGAACCACATCGTCGCCTGCTGCAGTTGCCCCAGCGCGGCGCCGAGCGGGCCGACATAGGGCTTCATGGCGTCGTCCTGGTTCTCCTTGATGAAGGCGCCGACCTCGCCGAAAAACGCCATCGCCGCGCGGCCGCCGTCCTTGCCCAGCTTGCGGCCGACCAGATCGAGCGCCTGAATGCCGTTGGCGCCCTCGTAGATCATGGCGATGCGCGCGTCGCGCACGAATTGCTCCATGCCCCATTCGGCGATGTAGCCGTGGCCGCCGAACATCTGCTGCGCCATCACCGCGTTGGCAAAGCCCGTGTCGGTGAGCACGCCCTTGATGACCGGCGTCATCAGGCCCATGTGGTCGTCGGCGGCCTGGCGCTCCTTGGCGTCGCCGGAGCGATGGGCGATGTCGCTCTGGAGCGAGGTCCAGATGACGAGCGCGCGCGACGCCTCGTTGAAGGCGCGGATGGTCAGAAGCGTGCGCCGCACGTCGGGATGGACGATGATCGGATCGGCGGGCTTGTCGGGCGCCTTGGTGCCGGTGAGCGCGCGCCCCTGCAGGCGATCCTTGGCGTAGGCGACCGCGTTCTGATAGGCGACTTCCGAAAGCGCCAGTCCCTGGGCCCCGACGCCAAGACGCGCCTCGTTCATCATCGTGAACATGGCGTTGATGCCGCGATTTTCCTCGCCCACCAGCCAACCGACCGCGTTGTCGTAATTCATCACGCAGGTGGAGTTGGCGTGGATGCCCATCTTGTGCTCGATCGAACCGCAGGACACGCCGTTGCGCTCGCCGAGCGAGCCGTCGGCCTTGACCGTCACCTTCGGCACGACGAACAGCGAGACGCCCTTGATGCCTTGCGGCGCGCCCTCGATGCGCGCCAGCACCAGATGGATGATGTTGTCGGTGAGGTCCTGCTCGCCGCCGGAAATGAAGATCTTGGTGCCGGTGATCTTGTAGCTGCCGTCGGCCTGCTTTGCCGCCTTGGTGCGCAACAGGCCGAGATCGGTGCCGCAATGCGGCTCGGTCAGGTTCATCGTGCCGGCCCATTCGCCCGCGACCATCTTCGGCACGAACTTGGCCTTGAGTTCGTCATTGGCGTGCGTCAGCAGCGCCGAGATCGCGCCCTGGGTCAGGCCCGGATACATCGCGAAGGACAGGTTCGCTGAGACGAGAAATTCGTTGACGATCGCGGTCATCGTGTAGGGAAGGCCCTGACCGCCGAATTCGGCGGGCGCCGACAGGCCGACCCAGCCGCCCTCGCTCACCTGCTTGAAAGCCTCCTTGAAGCCCTTCGGCGTCGTCACGCGGCCGTCGTCATGGCGTTTGCAGCCTTCCAGATCGCCGCTGCGATTGAGCGGCGCGATCATCTCCTCGCAGAGCTTGGCGGCTTCCGAAAAAATCGCCTCGCGGACGTCCGCGGACGCGTCGCTGAAGCCGGGCAGATTGTCGTAGCGGTCAACATGAAAAACGTCGTCAAGCAAAAACATCACGTCATCGACGGGCGCGCGGTAGCTCGGCATCAACTCCTCCGGTCATGGAAACGGTCGGCGGTCTTTGCGGATGCGAGACAATTCCACGATCCGGCCGCAAAGTCACACGGAAAACACGATTGTGATCGGGGCTCAAGTCCGCCCCCAGAACCCCGCGAGCGGGGCCGGAGACCGGCGCGCCGACCCGGCGCAAGGTACCCCGGCGGGAGCGGGATTTCGCCCCGCGGTCCCGGAAATTAACCCGTTCTTTACCGTAACGCGGAAAAGTCAATTCCGAGAACGGAACGTTACGCCACCGTTTTCGGCATTTTGAAGACGTTCGGCGCGGCCGCCACGGGGGCTTGCCCGCCCAGCTTGAGTGAACGCATGAAATCGCGCGGTCCGCGGGGCGTCAAAGGTATGCGACCCGAAGCGCTCGACAGGGCGCGCGAAGCCGCGCGTCAGTCCGGTGTATCGATCGGTCAATGGATCAATGACGCGATCCACGCGCGCGACAACGACCGCGAGCCGGGCGCCTATCGCTACCCCGATTACGCGGCCGACCCGCGCCCGCGCCGGGAATACGTCGAGCCGCGCGAACGCATCGACCCGATCGCGGATATTCATCATCGCCTCGACATGATCAGCGGCCAGGTGGAGCGGCTCGCCGGCGCCACGGGCCGCGCGCCCGAGCGCTCGCTCGCCCATCAGCTCGACGACGCCATTTCCCGCCTCGATCACCATCTTTCGCGGATTTCGGTGGAGCGGCCGGCACAGGCGCCCGTCGCCGACCCGCGCTATCGTCCCGCCGGTAATCATGTCCGGTCGGACGCGCCGAATCCCGGTGCTCCGCGCCGCCACGACCCCGACAATCTCGGCCTCGCCATCGCCGAAATCAGCGCGCGGCAGAACGAACTGCGCGGCGCGGTTTCCTCCCCTCCCCCGGGCATGGCGCAAGCCCCGGCGCCGCGCATGGCCCCGCCACTCGGCGCCCACGAGGCCGCGCGGCCCTTCGATGTTTCCGGCATCGAACGACAGCTCCACGCCCTGACCGGCCAGATCGAGGCGCTGCGCCGTCCGGGCTTGATCGAGGAATCGATCGCCGCGTTCCGCGCCGAACTCGCCGAAATCCGCCAGTCGATGAAGGACGCCATGCCGCGTCGCGCGATCGAATCGCTCGAGAGCGAGATTCGCGCGTTGGCCCAGCGCGTCGACCAGGGCCGCCACGACGGCGTCGATCCGGCCGCGCTCGCCGGCATCGAGCACGCGCTCGCCGATATCCGCGAGGCGCTGCGTTCGCTGACGCCGGCCGAGCAACTGCGCGGGATCGACGCGACCGTTCGCGGCCTGTCCGACAAGATCGACCTGATTGTCCGTTCGGCGCAAGATCCGGGCGCCTTCCATCAGATCGAGAACGCCATCAACGCGCTGCGCGGCATGATCGGCAACGTCGCCTCGAACGAAACGATCGCGCGCCTGAGCGATCACATCCACGCCCTCGGCGAGCGCGTCGACCGCCTCACGCGCGACGACGCCGCGCAGGCGGAACTATTCTCCGCGCTCGAACAGCGGATCGCGACGCTGACCGATTCGCTGCAGTCGCGCGCGCACGCGCCGGCCGGCGACACGCGCGAATTGGAAAGCGCGGTTCACGCGCTGACCGCGCGCATCGACCGCCTGAATATCGGCCAAGAAGGCAGCGAGACGTTCGAGGGGCTGGAGCGGCGCATCGCCGAACTGCTGCAACGGTTCGAGGGCGATAGCGCGCGCTTCGCCCAATTCGATCTGGTGACGCGCGAGCTCACCGACGCGCTGCGCCATCTCGAGCAGGAACGCGCGACCTTCGCGGCGGCCGCCGCCCCGTCGATCGCCTCCGTCAATGGCGACTTCGTCGACGTCATCAAGCGCGAGATCAACGATCTGCGCTTCAGCCAGACCGAGACCGAGCGCCGCACGCGCGACACGCTGGAAGTCGTCAACGACACGCTCGGCCACATGGTCGACCGCCTGGTGACGCTGGAGGACGATTTGCGCGACGCGCGCGCCGCGCCGGTCCAGCCCGCCGCGCCGCATGCGCCCGCCTTCGGCGAATCGCCCACGCATCTATCGCCCACGCATCTATCGCCGATCGCGACGCCCGCGTTTCCTCCGGCGGCGTTCTCGACCGCGCCCGACTGGCAACAGGAAGAACACCACGCCGGCCACGGGCCCGAAGCGGAATTCGTCCGCAACGCCGCGCCGTTCCTTCCCAATCCGGTCCTTGACGAACGACGCGAGGACGCCCCCGCGCGGGCGTGGGATCCCGGCGCGCGCGCCGAAATTCCGCTCGCGCCCTCGATGCACGATCTGGGCATCCAGCCGACGAACGACATGCCCGCCGAGATGCCGCCGATCTTCGCGCCGCAATCCTCGGCGACATCCGTTCCTCCGCCTCCCGACCGAATGGTCGATGATCGGCACTTCCACGAGGCACCCGCGCGCCCCGAGGACATCGCGATCGGCGGCGCGCAAACGTCGCCGTCGCATCATATCGACCTTCCCCATGTCCCCGCCGAAATCACGCCCTCCGCCATCCCGCGCGATGTGCCGGAGCGGGTGTTCACGCCGTCGACGCCCGCCGGCGAAACGCCGAGCCGGGCATCGGCCCCGCGCGAACGTCCCGCGATCGAGCCGATACGGCCGATCGACCCCGATCTTCCTCCCGATACGCCGATCGAGCCGGGATCGCGGTTCGCGCCGCGCACCGGTCCGCGCGCGGCCGAGCGAATCGCCGCTTCCGAGGCGGCCTTGAGCGATGTCGGCGTTCAGGCGCCAGCCGAAGCCACGACCAAGCTGAATTTCATCGTCGCCGCGCGGCGCGCCGCCCAGGCCGCGACCGCGGCCTCGGAGAAGTCGACCGAGACGAAGAAGCCGAAGGCCCTCGCCGGTTCCGCGCCGTCGCCGGAGCAGACCTCTTTCTCCGCCAAGCTGCGCACCCTGCTGGTTGCCGCGAGCGTCGTGGTGATCGTGCTCGGTGCCTACAAGGTCGTGACGTCGCTGTTCTCGACCCCGGATTTCGAGCCGCCGGCGACGTCAAATCACTCCGAATCCGCGCCCGCCTTGGACGGGCCGCCGATCGCCATGCCCAAGCAGGGCACCGAGGGCGCGCTCACGCCGCCAGCCGAACAGCATACGACGCTTTCAACCGGCGCGAACGCACCGTCCGAACCCGCCGGCGCGCGCGAGCCCGTTGCGGCCGCCCCGCGATCGGAAATGGCTCCGGCTTCGCAACCGGCCTTGCAGGAAGGCGTCGCGCCGGCCGCCAAGCCGCGCAACAACGACATTACCGGATCGATTCTTCCCCCGAGCGCGACGCCCGCGCCGAATGCGAATTCCGCGCGCGAGGCGGCCCCAACCGTCCCGGCCATGCCCGTCGACGAGGCGCTCGCGGCAAAGCTCCCCGAACCGCTCGGCGGCCCCGCCCTGCGCGCGGCCGCGATGGCGGGCGACCCCGGCGCCATGTTCGAAATCGGCCAGCGCTATTTCGAGGGCAGGCTCATTTCGGGCGATGCCGAGGAAGCGGCCAAGTGGTTCGATCGCGCCGCGAAAAAGGGCGTGGTCATGGCCATGTTCCGCCTCGGCAGCTTCCACGAGAAGGGCGTCGGCGTGAAGAAGGATACCGAGGCCGCCAAGCGCTATTATCTCGACGCGGCCGAGCGCGGCAACGCCAAGGCGATGCACAATCTCGCCGTGCTCTATGCCGACGGCGGCGCGCGGGCGCCCGATTACAAAAACGCGTCGCAATGGTTCCGCAAGGCCGCCGGCCACGGCATCTCCGACAGCCAGTACAATCTCGGCGTGCTCTACGCGCGCGGGATCGGCGTCGAGCAGAATCTGAGCGAATCCTACAAGTGGTTCAGCCTCGCCGCCGCCCAGGGCGATTCCGAATCCGGGCTCAAGCGCGACGATGTCGCCAAGCGGCTCGACGCCCAGTCGCTGGCGGCGGCCAAGCTCGCGGCGCAGACCTTCGTCGCCGAACCGCAGCCGAGCGACGCCATCACCGTGCCCTCGCCGGCCGGCGGATGGGATCGCGTCGACGCCAGGAAAACGGCGGTCAAGAATCCGGCCCCCGGCAAGCGCGCGAAGCAATAGCCGCGCCTTCGGGCTCATTCCCGTCAACTTGGACGCGGAACTCGCGCCGCGTCAGAAGCAGCGCGAGGCCGGAAAGGCGTGCAAGCGCTGCTCGCCGAGAAGATAGGCGGTGAAATCGCGGCCGGAAAATATCTCGGCGAACGCCTCGTCGCGAATGCCGAGACCGCCGGCGAAGGCCCCGAAAGCCGGCATCACCAGCCGCGCGCCATTGGCGGCGAAGCAGCGCCGGCTGAAGGAACGCCCGCGCACCGCGACGCGCGCCACCGGATGCAGGTGGCCGGCGATCTCGCCATCCGTCCCCGTCGGCGCGTGGCGGAACGCGACGGCGCCGATGGCGATCTCCCGCGCGCGGACCCCGGCGAGCCCGGCCGGCGGCGCCGGATCGTGATTGCCCGCGATCCAGATCCATTCGCGGCGAAGCTGCAACGCGGCGATCGCCGCGCGATCTTGCGCCCGCAGCCGCTCATGCGCGCCGTCGTCATGGAAACTGTCGCCGAGCGCGATCACCACGCGCGGATCGTGCCGCGCGATGAGCGCGGCGAGACGGGCGAGCGTCGCGGCGGTATCGAACGGCGGCAACAGGACGCCGCGCGCGGCATAGGCCGATCCTTTTTCCAGATGCAGGTCGGCGACGACGAGCAGGCGTTCCTCCGGCCAGACCAGCGCGCCGGCGGGGTCGGCGAGGAATTCGACGCCGGCGACGGCGATGGTCGCGGCGCGAGCAGCGCCGGTGGACGCCGCCGCCCCGATCATGCCTCCCGCGCGCGACGCGCCCGCCCCCGTCATGTGCTAGCCCTTCGCCTCACGCATCAGTTCGTCGGCGGCCTCCGCCAACAGCGCGTCGCCGGCCTCGCCGTGGATCGGCTCGCGGCCGATCTCTAGCATGACCGGGACCGCCAGGGGCGAGACGCGGTCGAGCGCCTTATGCACGATTCGCCCCCGCACGCGCGCGAGCATGCCGCTCAGCCTGCGGATGTCGAGCAGGCCGGTCGCCGCGTCGGCCCGCGCCGCGCGCAGCAGAATATGATCGGGCTGGTGCCGGCGCAAAACGTCGAAGATGAGATCGGTGGAGAACTGGACCTGCCGCTTGGTCTTTTCCTCGCCGGGAAAGCGCCGCTCGATCAGCCCGCCGATCACCGCGCAGGTGCGGAAGGCGCGTTTCATCAGCGCGGACTCGTCGAGCCATGCCTCGAGATCGTCGCCGAGCATGTCGGCGTCGAACAGTTCGCCGAGCGAGAGCCTGTCCCGCCGGATGGCGAGCGAAAGATCGGACGTGCCCCACACCGCCAGCGCGTATTCATTGGCGACGAAACCGAGCGGATTGAGCCGGGCGCGCTCCAGCCGCCGCGTCAGGAGCATGCCGAGCGTCTGGTGGGCGAGCCTGCCCTCGAACGGATAGCAGACGAGATAATGCTTGCCCGCGCGCGGAAAGGTTTCCACCACCAGTTCCCTCGCCTGGGGCACGCGCGACAGATCGGCCTGCAAGGCGAGCCATTCGCGTACCTGGTCGGGCAGGTCGCGCCACAGGCGGCGGTCGGCGAGCAGGGCGCGCACGCGCTCGGCGAGATAGGTCGAGAGCGGAAATTTACCGCCGCCATAGCTCGGCACCTTGGCGTCGACGCCGGTCGCGCGCGAAACATAGGCCTCGTCCTCGGCGAGCGCCTCGAAACGCACGACTTCGCCGGCCAGCACGAAGGTGTCGCCCGCCACCAAACCCTCGATGAAATATTCCTCGACCTCGCCGAGCAGGCGCCCGCCGCGCCCGATCGCGCCGGTCGCGCCCGCGCCGCGATGGCGCGAACGGACCAGCCGGACCTTGATCATCGGCTCCTCGACGATGGTGCCGACGTTGAGGCGGTAGCGCTGGCGCGCCTTCGGATTGGCGACGCGCCAGCGGCCTTCCTTGTCCAGGCGGATGCGCGCGAACCGCTCGTAGGATTTCAGCGCGTAGCCGCCGGTCGCCACGAATTCGAGCGCGTCGTCGAAATCCGCGCGCGCCAGCCGCGCGTAGGGCGCCGCCGCGCGCGCCTCGTCGAACAGGTCGTCGGCGCGGAACGGCTCGGCGCAGGCGCGGCCGAGAATATGCTGCGCCAGAACGTCGAGCGCGCCCTCGCGCGCCGGCGGCGTGTCCTGGGCGTTGTCGGCGATCGCGTCGATCGCGGCGCGGCATTCGAGCACCTCGAAGCGGTTGGCCGGCACCAGCACCGCGCGGGACGGCTCGTCGAGGCGGTGATTGGCCCGGCCGATGCGCTGCATCAGTCGCGAGGCGCCCTTGGGCGCGCCGACATTGACGACGAGATCGACATCGCCCCAGTCGACGCCGAGATCGAGCGAGGACGTGCATACCACCGCGCGCAGGCGGCCTTCCACCATCGCCCGCTCGACCTTGCGGCGCTGGGCGACATCGAGCGAACCATGATGCAGCGCGATCGCCAGCCCCGCGTCGTTGGCGCGCCACAATTCCTGAAACAGCAGCTCGGCCTGGCTGCGGGTGTTGACGAAGACGAGCACGGTCTTGTGGCGCCCGATCAGGTCGAGAATTTCGCCGATCGCGTGCCGCGCCGTGTGTCCGGCCCAGGGCAGGCGCTCGCGGGTATCGAGCATCGTGACCCGCGGCGCCGCGCCGCTATCGGCGACGACGAGATCGGCGGCGTTGTCGATGCCCTCGATCCGCGGCACGAGATAGCGGCAAAGCGCCATCGGATCGGCGACGGTCGCCGACAGGCCGAAGGCGCGCGCTTGCGGGGCGAGCCGGTGGAGCCGCGCCAGGCCCAGCGACAGCAGATCGCCGCGACGCGAGGTCACCAGCGCGTGCAATTCGTCGAGCACGATGCGCCGCAGCGAGCCGAACAGAAAAGGCGCGTCATCCGACGCGATCAGGAGCGCGAGCTGCTCGGGCGTCGTCAGCAGGATTTGCGGCGGATGCCGGCGCTGGCGCTGACGGCGCGAGGCCGGCGTGTCGCCCGTGCGGGTTTCGATCCGAAACCGCAGATTCATTTCCGCGACCGGTTGTTCCAGGTTGCGGGCGATGTCGACCGCGAGCGCCTTCAAGGGCGAAATATAGAGCGTGTGCAGCCCGTCGGCGCGCGAGGTCGCCCGCCGCCGCTTGGCATCCTCGTTCAGCTCGACGAGCGTAGGCAGAAATCCGGCGAGCGTCTTGCCCGCCCCGGTCGGCGCGATCAGGAGCGCGGAGCGACGCGCGGCCGCTTTCTCCAGCATCGCGAGCTGATGGGCGCGCGGCGTCCAGCCCCGCGCGGCGAACCATCGCGCGAATGGCTCCGGCAAGGAGGGCGACGTCTGCGATGCGTCTGTCACGCGTCAAGACGTAGCGCCGCGCACGCGCCGGGTCGAGCCCCCGGAAACGCCCGCCCCCGCCGGCGATCACGCCTTCATCGCCACCGCGATCAGGCCGGGCACCGGTATGTTCGCCTCGGCGCGGGTCGAAGCGGCCTCGAGCACCGCCAGAACGAGGCCGGCCGCGCCGATCGCCTCGCGCACGGCCGCCGCGTCGCAGGCGTAGCGCAAGGACCGGCCGAGCCGGATACCCTTGCCCCCGCCGCCCTCATGCGTCTCGACCGAAAACGCGAGCAGCCCCGAGGGGCGCAGAACGCGCGCGGTCTCCCGGCAGATCGGCGCGAGCTCGGAGAGATAGACGAAGGCATCGGCGGCGATGGCGAGATCGGCGGAGGCGTCGTCTTCGCCGCGCATGAAGTCGAGCATGTCGCCGACATGCAGGCGGCGATAGCAGCCCCGTGTCCGCGCGCGCTCGACCATTTTCGGCGACAGGTCGACGCCGTCCATCTCCGCGACCATGCCGGCGAAGGCTTCGCCCGAAAGCCCCGTGCCGCAGCCGAGATCGAGCCCGCGCGAAAACCGCGCGCGGCGGCCGGACGCGGCGCATGCCGCTTCGACCGCCTCGCGCAGGAGGCGCGGACCGCGATAGGCAAGGCCCTCGACCAGCGCGGCGTCGAATTTCGCCGCGTATTGATCGAACACCGCCCGCACATAGGCCTCGGGCATGGCGCCCTCGGGCGCCGCGCCGAGGCGCATCAAATGAAGGATCGCGCCATGGCGGTCGGCGGGATCGGCGGCGAGCGCCGCCCGGAAGGCCGCGACCGCGCCCGGCGCATCGCCGAGCGCCTCGCGCGTCTCGCCGAGTGCGAACCAGGCCGAGGCGAAGCCGGGCGCGAGTTCGATCGCCTGCTCCAGCAGGTCGGCGGCCGCGGCCAGATCGCCCCGCCCGCGCAGATCGCACGCGTAGGTGTAGCGGCGGTCGGCGACAATGTCGCCCGATGAGACATGGAAGGAGGCGGTTTCCGGCATCGGATGTGCCCAATCGCAGGCCGGCTTGTTGTGGACGGAACTTGACGGAGGCGCAATGCCATCCCATCTGCGGGTAGCATGCCCACTTGGCTCCGCCGGCGCGGCGGGGAACGCGGGGCGAATGGCCGGACGCATCGGGAGGCGGGTAATGGCGAACGATCAACTGGCTCGGTTCATGGGCGGCACCCCCGCCGCCGTGTTCTTCCGCCTGATCCTGCTCTCGATCCTGGTTGGCGTCGTGCTCTCGGCCGTCGGCCTCGACCCCTGGAACATCATTCAAAGCATCCGCACGCTGATCCGGCGCGTCTGGGAGCTCGGCTTCGACGCCATCGATTGGCTGTGGCGCTATTTCCTGCTCGGCGCGGTCATCGTCGTGCCGATCTGGCTGCTCAGCCGCCTCGGCTCGCGCGCGACCGGACGCTGACGCGTTCGCGGGGGGCCGCATGGCGATCGCACCGGTTTGACGGTCATTGGGAGGGGCGTCACACCGGCCATGGCTCGGCCGTGATGGTGGCCGCGTCCGCGCCGACGATCTCGGTGAGCGAGGCGCGGTTCGTCCGGCGCAGCGTCGAGGCGAGATCGGCCTTGATCGCCTCGACGAGGCCGAGACCCTTGTAGATCAGCCCGCTGTAAATCTGGATCAACGTCGCGCCCGCGCGGATTTTCGTCAGCGCCGCGCCGCCGGAATCGATGCCGCCGACGCCGACCAGCGGAAACGCGCCCTCCGCGCGCACGAAGGTTTCCGCCACCATCCGCGTCGAAAGTCCGAACAGCGGCCGCCCGGAAAGTCCGCCGGCTTCCCGCGCCGTGGCGCGGTCGCGCAGCGACGGCGGGCGCATCAGCGTGGTGTTGGAGACGATCATGCCGTCGATGCGCCGCGCGCGCACGATCTGAACGACATCGTCGAGCTCGGACAATGTCAGATCCGGCGCGATCTTGAGAAGCAGCGGCGTGTCGCCCGCCCGCGCGCGGGCGCGGTCGCGCGCCTCGGTGACGCGGGCGAGCAAGTCGTCGAGCTCGGTGGCGTTCTGCAGGTTACGCAGGCCCGGTGTGTTGGGCGAGGAAATATTGACGGTGAAATAGCTCGCCACCGGCGCCATCATATCGATCAGATTGACGTAATCGGCGACGCGATCGGACGAATCCTTGTTGGCTCCGATATTGACGCCGACGATGCCGCCATGGGACGCGCGCGCGGCGAGCCGGCGCAGCGCCGCCTCCGCTCCGTCATTGTTGAAGCCCATGCGGTTGATGACCGCCTCGTCGGCCTCCAGGCGAAACAGGCGCGGCCGCGGATTGCCCCCTTGCGGCTTCGGCGTCAGCGTTCCCACCTCGACGAAGCCGAAGCCGAGACGGAGAAGCCCGTCGGCCGCTTCCGCGTTCTTGTCGAAGCCGGCGCCGATGCCCACGGGATTGGGGAAGTTGAGGCCGAAGGCGCGGATCGCGAGCAGCGGATCGGAGGCCGGCGCCTGGGTGAGCGGCAGGACGCGTAGCCCATTGACCGCCAGCCGATGCGCGACTTCGGGATCGAGCAGGCGCAACAGCGGCAGCGTCATTGTGTCGAAGGCCCGGATCATGGCTCAAGCTCCGGCATGATGGGCGTACCATCGGACGCCATCGCGAACTCGAGCACGTCGGTCACCGCCGCGAGATCAAGCGGCGCATGAAGATGGGGATAGAGCTCGCCGCGGCGCGAGCGCTCCCAGCGCAACGCCTCCCCGAGCAAGTCACCGTCGACGACGATCAGGAACAGTCCCTGCTGCCCTGAGAAATGGCGGCGCGCCGTTTCGGCGAGCTGAGCCTGTGTACAAAGGTGGATAAATCCGTCGCGCAGATCGTCGGCGGAACCGGCGAAGACGCCGAGCCGTTCTGCCTCGCGCCAGGCCGATGCGGAACAGATCTTGTAAATCTTTGACACGAAAGGAGGTCTTGCCCTTGAGGAGTAGGCCGAGCGACCGTATCGGGGCCAATGGTGCGGTTCAAGTGCGACAATTCATCATTGCCGCTCGCGCGCACCAAAGGCTATAATTCCTATCGAGGGACAGAATTCAGCTTTTCCGATCGGCCCGGCGATGGAAGTCCGTCCATGTTGACCCACACCCAGATCTGGACCGCGCTCGACCGCTTGGCGGCGCGCGCAGGCATGACGCCGTCGGGTCTGGCGCGCAAGGCCGGACTCGATCCGACGACGTTCAACAAGTCCAAGCGGATCACCCCGGACGGGCGCGAGCGGTGGCCCTCGACCGAATCGGTCGCCAAGGCACTGGCGGCGACCGGGACGAGCGTGGATACGCTGGTCGAACTGATGCAGGAGACGGGGCGGCTGGCCGCGCAGGCCGTGCCGCTGCTCGGCTTCGCCGAAGCCGGAGCGGGCGGCTATTTCGACGACGGCGGTTTTCCGGTCGGCAAGGGCTGGGACGAGGTCGCCTTTCCCGCCGTCAACGACGAGCACGCCTACGCGCTCGAAATCTCCGGCGATTCCATGAAGCCGGCCTATCGCGACGGCGACGTCATCATCGTCTCGCCGGGAGCGCCGATCCGCCGCGGCGATCGCGTCGTCTGCAAGACCAAGGACGGCGAGGTGATGGTCAAGGAACTCAAGCGCCGCACCGCGAAGACGATCGAATTGCAATCGCTCAATCCCGTCCATCCCGACCGGGCGCTGTCGACCGCGGATGTGGAGTGGATCGCGCGCATCGTCTGGGCGAGCCAGTAGCCGCGCCGGCCGACCGCGCCGAGGCGTGGCCGATCAGTTCATCCGGCGCAGAAAGCCGGCGATGTATTTTGCTTCCGTCTCGCCCACCGCCCGCGCGACCTCCTTGCCGTCCTTGAAGCCGATCAGCGTGCCCTGCGAATTCACGTTGAAGGCGCGCGCCGCCTCCCGCTGCGCGTCGAAATCGATGCGGAAGACGATGAGATGGTCGAACTCGGCCTGCCGGTAGAAGCCGTCGAGCGCGGCGCGCTGATAGCGGCAGGTCGGGCACATCTGTCCCATCACCTCGACGATGATCGCCTTGCCCTCGGCCCGCGCGGCCTGGAAGGCGACGCCGTCGAACGGCTTGACCTCCGCGGCGGTCGCGGCGCCGGCGAAGAGCAGCGCGGCGAGAACGGTAAGCGCGGTTCGCTTCGACATGATCGTTTCTCCCTCCGCGGCGGCTTTCGCCGTCCGTCCACGTCCGTGCCCGCGCGCGATCACGCCGAGCGCGCCAGCGCGCCGTCGATCATCGCGACGGTGTTGCCGAGACCGTAGACCGCGACGAAGGAACCGAAGCGCGGTCCCTTCTGCTGTCCGAGCAACACCTGGTAGAGCATGTTGAACCATTCGAGCGAGACGCCCGGCTTGCCGTCCTTGGCCTTCTTGGCGTGATCGAGGAACGGCTCGCGGCGGCCGATCTCGTAAACGACGTTCTGGATGTCCTCGGCGCGCGCGTCCTCGGACAATTGCGTCAGCGCGTCGCGCAGGTCCTGCAACGCCACGCGCTCGGCCTCGCTGGCCGCGCGGTATTTCTTTTCCGGCAGCACGAAGTCGCGGAAATAGTGGATGGCGCATTCGACATGGGCGGCGAGCCTCGGATGCGATGCCGGCGTCACGCCGGGACGATAGCGGCGGATGAAGCCCCACAGCGTCTCGGCGTTCTCCGCGTTCGACGTCGCGACCAACGTCAGCAGCATCTGGAACGTGACCGGCATGTCGGCTTCCGGCGGCGCGCCGGCGTGAATATGCCAGACCGGATTGGTGAGCCGCTGGCGGTCGTCCTGCCGCGCGTAGGCCTCCAAATGCTGCTGATACTCGTCGACGTTGCGCGGGATCACGTCGAAATAGAGCCGCTTGGCCGCTTTCGGCTCGCGATACATGAACAGCGACAGCGATTCCGGCGAGGCGTAGCGCAGCCATTCCTCGATGGTCAGGCCGTTGCCCTTCGATTTCGAGATCTTCTGCCCCTTCTCGTCGAGGAACAATTCGTAGTTGAAGCCTTCCGGCGGCGCGCCGCCGAGCGCGCGGCAGATCTCGCCCGACAGCTTGACGGAATCGATCAGGTCCTTTCCCGCCATTTCGTAATCGACGCCGAGCGCATGCCAGCGCATCGCCCAATCGGGCTTCCATTGCAGCTTGCAGCTTCCGCCGGTGACCGGAACGCTCACCCGTTCCCTCGTTTCCGGATCGTCGTAGGAGATCGTGCCCGCTTTCACGTCGCGCGCGACGATCGGGACCTGCAGGACGATTCCGCTGCGCGGGCAGACCGGCAGGAACGGCGAATAACTCGCCGCCCGCTCCTCGCGCAGGCTCGGCAGCATGATCGCCATGACCTCGTCGTAACGGTCCAGCACCCGCAGCAACGCGGCGTCGAACCGGCCGGAGGTGTAATAGTCCGTCGAGGAGCCGAATTCGTAATCGAAGCCGAAGGCGTCGAGAAAGGCGCGCAGGCGCGCGTTGTTGTGGGCGCCGAAGGAATCATGCGTGCCGAAGGGATCGGGAACCCGGGTCAGCGGCTTGTTGAGGTGGGCCGCGATGCGTTCCTTGTTGGGAATGTTGTCGGGAATCTTGCGCAGCCCGTCCATGTCGTCGGAAAAGGCGAGCAGGCGGGTCTTGATCCTGTCCTCGGTCAGCACGCGAAAGGCGTGGCGCACCATGGTGGTGCGCGCGACCTCGCCGAAGGTGCCGATATGCGGCAGGCCCGAGGGGCCGTAGCCGGTCTCGAACAACACCTCGTCCTTCGGCTTCTTCTTCAGCCGCGCGACGATCTTGCGCGCCTCCTCGAACGGCCAGGCATTGGACTGCTCGGCGAGAAACCGCATGGCGGCCGCGTCCGGCGCGGTTGCTGGAGAACTCATCGACTTTGCTTCCTCGTTGCGGCCGACACTATTGGCGGGCCTCGGCGCGGTCAAATCCAGGCGGGCGCGCCGACGCGGCGGCCGTCAGAACGGACTGATCGGAAAATAGCGCAGCCACAGGTCGGTGAAGCGCCCGCTTTCCCAGACCCGGAACAGCGCCCAGTTGAGCGCCTGCCGCAGCGAATCGTTGCCGCGCCGCACCGCGATGCCGACGCCCTCGCCGAAAAAATTGCCGTCGAGGAACGGCCCGCCGGAAAACGCGCAGCAATTTTCCGAATCCGTGCCGTTGAGCCAGAACGCCAGCGAAATCGCGTCGCCGAAAATGAAATCGACCTCGCGGCGCTGGAGCGCGGCGTGCAACGCGACGTCGTTGGGAAACGGCTTGATCTCCGCGTCGGTGAAGTGCGCCTTGAGATAGGCCTCATGCGCCGTCGCGCCGACGACGCCGACCCTCTTGCCTTCGAGATATTCGGGACGGACTTCCGGGATCGCCACGTCGCGGCGGGAAACGAAGCGCGCCGGCGTGCGGTAATAGGAATCGGTAAAGTCGACCCGGCCGCGCAGCTCCGGCGTGGTGGCGATCGAAGCGATGATCGCGTCGCCCCGATTGGCCGACAAGGCGTCGACCAGGGTCTCGAAGCGCCGCATCTGGATCGTGCAGGCGACCTTGATCTCGTCGCACAGGCTGCGCGCGAGATCGACATTGAAGCCGGCAAGGGTGCCGCCCGGCCCGGTGAAGTTGAACGGCGGATAGTCGGCCTCGGTCAGAAAGCGGATGACGCTCAGGCGGGACAGGTCGGGCCGTTCGGGACGCCGGCGCGGATCCCAGAAGCCGGGCACGGTCTGCGGCCCCGCTGTCTCGGCCAGGGCGGGCGTTGAAAAATTTCCCATCGGCGCCGACGCGCACCCGACCAGGAGGGCGACGCAGACGCGGCGGACGAGCCGCGCCGCGCGCGGCCGCGATCGAAGATTGCGGAAATTGGCGATCCATGGTTGCATTTTCAGGTACCCGTGGCCGGGGGGTCTTATAGACCATTCATCGCGGGTGGGGAGCGCGATTCCGGCGATCGGGTGCCGTGGATTTTGGGGTAGGCCATATGGCCGGGCGTGGCGTGAGGGCCGCCGTCGAGATCGACGCCGGCGGGACGAGTTCGGGGGGCGAGCGGAACGGTGCGGTCCGGCCCGGCGCCGAACACACGGGTCATCCCGCCCCGGGCGGCACGGCCCCCTCACCGCGCGGCCCGAACCGCGTCAACGCGGCAGGACTTTCGCCCAAGGCCGCCCTCGCTTCCGGCAACGACAATTTCGATCCTCGAACCGCTTTCCGATCCGCCGCCGAACTCGACTGCCTGCGTCACGCGTTGAGCCCCGGCTTGCTCGCCGCGGCCGAACGGCGCGCGGCCGTCACCGGCGTCGGCGCGGACCGCGTTCTGATCGAAGCCGGCGTGATCGGCGACGACGCCTATCTGCGATATCTCTCGCGCCACACCGGCATCGCCGTCGTCGACGCGGACGCGGCCGGACTTTCCGATTGGGGATTGCGGCCGGACCAATATGTCAGCGCCGCGCGCTCGGGCATTCTGCCGATCGGACTGGAGGGAGGCCTCGTCTGGCTCATCGCGCCGCGCGGTCACGCGGCGCGCCGGATCACCGGGCTTACCGCCAACTCGCCCGACGCCACGCGGCCGCTGCGGCTCGCGACGGAGGCGGCGTTTCACGCCATCATCCTAAGGCTCGCCGGCGACGTATTCGCCCACGAGGCTTGCCGTGGCCTCGGCGACCGCGCCGCCGACCTGACGGCGGCGCCGCGAAAGCGACGCGCGGTCCCCGCGCGCCTGCTGATCCTTTCGCTGGCCGCCGCGCCGCTCATCGCGCTCTTTCCCGGCGTCCTCTATGAGGCCGTCGCCGCCGCGTTCGCGATCTGGTTTCTTGCCTTCGTCGCCTTGCGCCTGGTCGCGAGCCTTGCGTCGCGGCGCGCGCCGCCGCCGCTGGCGCGCCTTTCCGACGACCGCCTACCCGTCTACACCGTCATCGCCGCGCTCTACCGCGAGGCCGGCTCGGTCGCCGATCTCGTCCGCGCGATCCGCGACCTCGATTATCCCCGCGAAAAACTCGACCTCATGTTCGTCGTCGAGCCCGATGATCTGGAAACCCGCGCCGCGATCGCCCGACTCGACGACGCCTCGGCCTTGCGGGTCGTCGTCGCGGCCAATGACGGTCCGCGCACCAAGCCAAAGGCGCTCAACTGCGCCCTGCCGTTCGCGCGCGGAAGCTTCATCGCGGTCTACGACGCCGAGGATCGCCCGGAGCCGGGCCAGTTGCGCGCCGCGCTCGACGCCTTCCGCGGCAACGGCGAGGATGTCGCCTGCGCGCAAGCGAGCCTGTGCATCGACAATCCGTCCGATAGCTGGCTGTCGCGCATGTTCGCGGCCGAATACGCGGCGCAGTTCGACGTCTTCCTTCCCGGTTTCGCGAAATTCCGCCTGCCGCTGCCGCTCGGCGGCTCGTCCAACCATTTCCGCGCCTCCGCCCTTCGCCATGTCGCGGGCTGGGACGCGTTCAACGTCACCGAGGACGCCGATCTCGGCGTGCGCCTGGCTCGGTTCGGCTATCGCTCCGTGGTGTTCGCCTCGACCACCTATGAGGAAGCGCCGGCGCGCTTCGGCGCGTGGCTGCGCCAGCGCACGCGCTGGATGAAAGGCTGGATGCAGACCTGGGCCGTTCACATGCGCTCGCCGCGCCGACTCTGGCGCGAGCTGGGTCCGCGCGGATTTCTGGCGACGAACGTCGCCATCGGCGGCGCCGTCCTGACCGCGCTCACCCATCTCTTCTTCGTCGGCGAAATCGCGATCGCCGCCGCCGCGCCGCTGTTGAACGAGGCGCCCACGATCATCGCGAGCCCATTCGCCCCGCTGCACCAAGCCACGATCGTCGCGGGCTATCTCGCCGCGATCTTCATCGGCGCCATCGGACTTTGCCGGCGCCGCCTGTTCGGCAGCCTCTGGGTGCTGACGCTGGTTCCGCTCTACTGGCTCTGTCTTTCGCTCGCGGCCTGGCGCGCGCTGTTCGAACTCGCGCGCGATCCCTATCACTGGGAGAAGACGGAGCACGGGCTCGCGCGCAGCTCGCGGTTCGTCGCCGCCGGCCGGCGCGGCCGCGATCACGCCGAAGACGACGCCGCGATCAGAAATAGCGGCGCAGTTCCTCCGCCGCGTCCGCGGGCGGCCGCTTGACGTTGAACGGGGCCACGAACTTTCCCTCGCGATCCATCAGATAGACGAGCGCGGTGTGATCCATCGTGTAGTCGCCGCCATCGAGCGGGACTTTCTTGGCGTAGACCCGGTAGGCGGTCATGATCTTGGCGGTCGCCTCCGCGCCGCCGCTCAGCGCCTTGAGATGCGGATCGAAGCTGCCGAGATAGTTTTTCATTTTGCCCGGCGTGTCGCGTTCCGGATCGACCGAGACGAAATAGGCGCCGACCTTGTCGGCATCCTTGCCGAGCGCGCGCAGCACTTCGGAAACCTCGAACAGGGTCGTCGGACACACATCGGGACAGTGGGTGAAGCCGAAGAAGAGCAGTGTCGGCCGCCCGCGCAAAACCTTTTCGGTGACGGTGTTGTTGTCCTGGTCGACGAGCTCGAACGGTCCGCCGATCATCGCGCGCGCGACGCCGCCGCCCTGGCGATCGCCCGACATCAGCCAGACGGTCAACGCCAACGCCGCGATCAAGCTGCCGGCGAACGCGATGATGATTTCGATCGACCGTTTCTTGCTCACCGCCATGATGGGGCTCCCATGCATCCGTGCGCATGGCCGGGCGCGGCGTCGTCATCGCCCCACGACCATGAACCAATTCACACTCCGCCTGGAGTATTTCCCGGCGAGACGGACGGGTCTCGCCGAAATGAATGCTCCAGATTCAAGGCCTTGAGCAAATACAGGCGCGAAAGCGGCTTCCACTTTCGCGGGTTTTGCTCTGGCGCGAACGCGGCCCCATCTCGCGATCGCGTTCTAGAAGCAGGCCGCTAGACCAGCCGCGATCATCTCAAAAAAGACGGCCGTGCCGAGTCGCGCCCAGAGCACGACGCCGACAGCCGCCGCGATCACGAGCACCGCGCCGACGACAAACGCCGGCAGGCGTTTGCCCGCGCCGGTCGCGCCTTCCCGCGCTTGGATGGTGTCGGCGTTGAGATTGCTCATGATCAGATCAAGCCCGGCAAATGCGCGCCCGCGATGCCGGCGCGGACGCCGCCTTCACATAAGCCCAACACGGGCCGATCACAAGCTTGGTTATTGCCGCGCCGAACCCGCGCTGGCGTTGACGACGCACGACTTGTAGAGCCCGGCGAGCTCCCGTCCGCGCAGAAAGATCATGCGCTGCGTCAGCCCGCCGCGCTGCGCGATCCAACTCTTGATGCGGGCGGGATAGAGCGAATAGAGCATGCGCGTCGCGCGCGGGTTGATCACCGGGCGACCGGACGGACCCGGATCCCAGGCCGCGTGAAAACCGAGACTGGCGCGGGGCGTGACGCAGATGCGCTCGGCGGGAAGCGCGCCGAGGACGATGGTGCAGGCCGACGCGCAGGTGCCGTCGATCACGACCGTTTCGCCGGAATCGCGCAGGGACTCGTACTTGTCGAGATAGGTTCCAATTCGCCCGCCGCGATCATCGGCGATGCGCACGGCGGCCGACGCCGAATTGACGCATGCCGTCAACACGACGATCGCCGCGATCCCAGCCGCCCAACTCCGCATACGCGCGCCCCGTCAATTTTCTTAGTCGAGGCGATGATCGTGGCGGGTGCGGTCCTTGTCCAGACGGCACACGCACGCGCCCCGCTGTGCCAAGCGCGGCGCCGCGAGCCTCGCGGACGAAGCTAACACTTTGAATCTCGGAGCATTATCGACGCGCTGAACGCGCGACGCGCGCGACAGAAAGACGCGGGCGGCGACGTTTTCTTCGCCGGTGTTGCATCCAAGTTGCAGTCATCGGCGGCGCTGGCGCGCGACCCACGCGGCGGCCTGCTTGGGACGCGCGTCCGCGACGAACCGCGCTCGCTTCGAGCGTCCGCTGTTATCGCAGCGGGTTGCCGCCCATCACGACGATGCCTCCGAGCACGATCGCCGCCGCCACGACCAGGCAGACGAGCGCCACGAGCGCCGACCCGGCGACCGCCGCGCGCGCGTCCTCGTAATCCCGGGCGGGTTTGCGTCCGGTGATCATCGCCTCGATCAGCGGATCCTTCTTGAACACGCGATAGAACACAACGGCGGCCACATGCACGACCCCGAGCACGACGATGAGGTCGAAGATCATGCCGTGCCAGCGCGAGGCCCGCGTCACCATGGCGTCGGAGACGAGTTTGGCCAGCGGGCCTTCGATGATGATGCGATCGTCGTCGGCGGAAAACAGACCGAGCATGCCCTGCGCGGCGAGCGCGGCGAGCATCGCCAGAATCATCAAGGCGCCCATCGGATTGTGGCCGAGGAAATGCCGGACGCGGCCGCCGACGAGATCGCGCGCGTAGCCGAGCACCACGGCCGGCGCGCGAACGAACGTGGCGAAGCGGGCCGTCGTTCCGCCCGCGAAGCCCCAGAGCACGCGAAAGACGACGAGCGTCAGGATCGCGTAGCCGTTCCACTTGTGCCAGAGCGGCGTGCCGCCGCCGAAATGATTGCTGATCCAGGCCATCGCGACCAGGACCACCAGCGTCCATTTGAACAGACGCGTGGGAAGGTCCCAGACCAGGACCTTCCCCCCGTCATGTGATTGTCGCGACAAGATCAGCTCTTCTTCTGACGGAAATCGTCGTGGCAGGCTTTGCAGTTGCCGAGCACCTTGGGATATTCGGCCTTGAACGTCGCCTCGTCCTTGATCGCGGCGGCTGCGGCTGCCGCATCCTTGCCGAGCTTGGCGTAGATATCGAGGAACTTCTGCTTGTTCTGCCAGATCGCCGGCAGCGCTTCGGTGTCGCCTCCGGTCTTGGAGTTCTCGGGGAAGAGATCGGGCAGCTTCTTCGCCCCATCCGCATAGGCCTTCAGCGCGGCCTGCGCGGCGGCGAGGTTGAACGGCACTTCACCCTTGAGCGCGCCGGCATTCGGCTTCGTCGCGTCGCCGAATCCCTTGAGGATTTCCTTGCGCGTCTTGATCGGATCATCGGCGGCGGTGACCGCGGTCGCGGCCAGAGCGGTGGCGGTCAGGGCGACGGCGGCGAACGAAAGCATCCATTTCTGCATGGGATATCCTCTCCGGGGGGGCTAGACGATCGACCCAATTATCGCGGGCCGGCGAATGTCGTCGCAATGCGACATTTCGTCAAACAGCACAACAACCACACCGGCCTTCTATTCCCGAGTCACAATAAATTCATCCGACAAATTCATACGATGCCGCCGCGCGCGCCCTGGTCCGCGTTGGCCGGCGGACGCGGCGACGCGCCAAGGGGCGCCGGGCGCGCTCACCAGGGGACGTGCAAGATCTCGACTTTCGGCAGACCTATGGGGGTGACGCCAAGATCGCGCGCGAGCACGCCGAAACCCTCGGTCTCGACGAGATCGCGGTAGGGCCATTCGGGAAACCGAAGACCGCCGCGATGAAGGCTCGCGTCGACGAGCAGCATGGCGCCGCCGACCGCGTCCAGAGGCACGCGATCGAGATAGCGCAGGTCGCTGAGATGCAGGCGCCGGTTGAGACCAGGCTGGGGTTGATAGAGCCCATCCTTCAAGTCGCGATAATAGATCCAGTCCCTCTCGCCCGTGGTGACGGAGAAGGTATTGAGGTCGAAGCTTGGTCCGCCCGGCTCCCTGACGCAATTCGGCGTCACGATCCGCGCCTCGGCCGCGCGCAATTGGCGCAGGATATCGCGGGGAAACCGCCAGACATCGACGTCGATCCAAAGCGCCCAGTCGTCCCCTGAGTCCAGTCCGTGATCGATCAGATGGTTGCGAACCATCGAAAGGCCCGACCGGCGCGCGCGCTGATATTTTCTCAACCACCGCCGCTCTCGCGGGACGACGGTGCCGACATCGTGGCGCAACAGCACGATGTCGCGATAGCGATCGCGCATCGGCGCGGTCAGCTCCACCAGCCGCTGATAGGTTCCGTCCCGGCTATCGCCCTCGCAGAAGACGAGCTTGATGCGGTCCGAGGGATGGTCGAGCGTGGCGATCGCCTCGAGGAAAGGCGCGATGTGATCGGCGGCGTCGCGCACGGGCACCAGAATGGCGACGGCGTCGCCGGCCGGCGGATCCGATCGCAGCACCGCCGGATCGACCGCCGCGCGCGCGGCCGCCTTGTCGAGACGCTTGCCGCGGGTCAGCCAATTCCGCGCCCGATAATAGGACTTGCGCAATCGATCGCGAACGGGACGTTCGCGTCGCTCGTTCCACCACGATCCCATCCAATGGTGCCGCGCCAGGCTGACCGGCTTCGGCCCGGCATAGGCCGGCGCCTCGATACCCTGCTTGTCGAAAGCGTTGAACAGGTGGCAGGAGTGCACGGCGATCGCCGCCTGATCGGGATAGTTCCCGACGATACCCGTCAGCAGAAGCGGCCCGGTGGCATCGAGCACCTGCGGCGACCGCGCCGTGGCCGGCAACACGTCGATCAGATGCGGCCAGAACGGATGCCCCGCGGGGCTCGCCATGGTGCCGTTGAACAATACATGCGTCAGCCCGCGGTAGGACGTGTACAGCCGCCAATGCGACGGCGGCTCGTGGCACAGAACGACGCGGTCCTCGCCGGTCAAGGGCTCGAGCGAGGCGAGGCACTCGGCGTCGAGGTCGGCGTAGATTCCGCCGAAATGATGCAGCAGCATATAGCGCGCCGCGTCCGCCCGCATGATGCCATGCGGATAGCCGCAATAAAGCGAGAGCATGCGCGGATAATGCCGCGCGACGAAGTCGAGCAGCATCCGGTCGCTCCACAGGATGTGGCGCCAGCCGGGATTCTTCTCGCTCCACGAGCGCGACCATTCGCGCAATTGCTCGGGAACGGTGTCGGTCTTCCAGACTTGATGAATGATGCGCGGGATCATGCGGAATGCAATTCGTTCGAGAAGCCAAGGCCGGCGGCGACGGCGCGCGCGATCGCGTCGGGACCGAAGCGATCGACCGCGAACGCTCGCGCCGCGTCGCGCTGGCGAGCATAGGCGGCCGGGTCGGTCTGAAGCAAATGAATCGCGCGCGCGAATTCGGCGGCCGATTCGGCGAGCCGCGCCTCCACGCCGTCCGCGACTCCAAGTCCCGCGACGGCAAGACGCGTCGCGACGACCGGCACCCCCCACGCCATGGCTTCGAGAATCTTGATGCGCGTTCCGCTGCCCATGGTCAGCGGCACCACGGCATAGTCGGACGCCGCGAGCAGCGGCGCGATATCCGCCGGATTGGCGAGGACATCGATCCCCTCGCCGGCCAGCGCCATGACCCGCGCGTGCGGATTGCGCCCGGCAAGCGTCAGCCGCGCGCGCGGCATCAGCCGGCGCACCCGGGGAAGAATTTCGCGGACGAGTCGCTCGGCCGCGATGAAATTCGGTTGGTAGCCGAAATGCCCGACGAAAATAAGCCGCGGCGCGTCGGAAACCTGACGCGGCGGCTGTTCGCGCGGGAGCGCGTCGGCATTGGGAATTCCGTTCGGCACCACGAAAACCGGCGGCAACGCCCCATGAAGTTCGGCAAGCCTCGCCGCGTCCACCCCCGAGCAGGTCCAGATCGCGGCCGCGCGGGCGCAAGCCTCGCGCTCGACACGCCGCGCGGCTTTCACCCTGGCGCGGTCCCAGTTGATGAGCCGGCGCAGGCCGGTCGCGCGCTGGGCGACGAGATCGGATTCGACATTATGCATATCGAGGACGAGCCGAGACGGCTTGGCGAGCAGCATGTCGAAAAGCGGATGCAACCCCAGATGCTCGATGATGACGTGGTCCGGGCGCATCGCCGTCCATTCGGCCTCGACCGCGGGGCCAAGCTCGGCCGGGAAGGTCAGATCGAGGGCGCTGCCGCCCGGCGGCGGCCGGTAGACATCGGCGGATCGCGCGCGCGTCAGCACGCCGGTCGTGACGTTCGCCGCGGGCGCGGGCCGGTTCGACGGTCCGCCCAGCACCGACACCAGCCGCGCCGCGCCGAAGCGCGCGCACGCGGCAGCGATCCGCCAATTGCGGTGATCGGCGCCGGAGATCGGCGGCCACGCCGGATCGACCGTGATCACCAGCGTTCCGCTCATCGCGCCGCCGATTTCAAGCGGCGCGCCTGGCGCATCGGCATCCGCGCGAGAAGGGAACGCGCGAGGATCTTGACCGCGTAGCGCGCGCACCGCCACCTCTGGTGAAATTCCAATGGCGCCGCCCAGGCGATGATGAGGAAGCGCCTGGCCGAACCGAATTCGCCCCGCGCACATTTGGCCCGCGCGATTTTCAGCGCGATCAGGCCCTCGCGCATCGCGATCTCCTTGGTGTCGACGCCCGCGCGGGCCAGATCGCGCATTTGCCTTCGCCAACGCAGAAAGGAGGAACCCGCCATCGTCGTCAGGCGGTGATCGGCGCGCGACGACGACGCGTTGTAGGTCATGATGACGTCGTCGATCGTTACCGTCGTCCCGCGCGCGATGATTTCGGTCCAGAACAAGGTATCCTCGTCATAGGCAAGGCCGGACGGGAATCGCGTGTCGGCGATGGCGGCGCGCCGCGCCAGTACGCATCCCGTGGCGATCGCGCGCACGCGGTCGACGAGATAGTCGGCGGCGTTGCGCGCGCCCGAAGGACCATAGCGGCCGGGGGTCTTGAGGCCTCGGTTGATTCCGTCGACGTAGCGCACATAGGCGCCGATGACGAGGTCGGGCACGGGCGCGCGCGCGGCTCGATCCATCAGCCGCCGCAACCCGCCGGCGGCATGGTGATCGTCGGCGTCCATGAAATAGATCCAGGGAGCGCGGGCGTGCGACAGCGCCAGGTTTCGGCTCTTTCCGATATCCCTGTAGGTCGCCGCGACCACCCGCACCGGCAGGCCGAGACTATCGCCCGATTGCCGCGCGACCGCGCCGGTGCCGTCGGTCGAACCGTCGTCGACGACGATGATTTCCTCGATGACCTCGGCCTCGCCCGCGAGCGAGGCAAGCGCGTCCGCGATCACATGCGCGGCGTTATGCGCCGGTATGATGACGCTCGCGGTCGTCCTGGCCGGCGGGGGACCGCTCATGGGTCCGCCGCAAAAGCGTCGCGCGGTTCGAACAAGCTGGCGCCCTCGATCGAAAATCTCGCGCCGACCATAACCGAACCGGAAAAATACGCCACCAGTCCGCCGTCCGGCCGCGATTCTCCCGCCCATGCCAAGCGCTCGCGCGCAGGCGAACATTCGTCCGGGTTGGACCAGGCAGGCATCGGCGCGAAGGAATGCTGGAAAGGACGGATGTCGGAGTGGGAGAACGGCGTGCGGGTTGACGTTGGACGGGTGGACGTTGGACGCGTGGACGTTGGACGGGTGGACGTTGGACGGGTGGACGTTAAAGCGGACGGATGTCAAAGCAAGCGGATGTCGAAGCAAGAGGATGTCGAAGCAAGAGGATGTCGAAGCAAGAGGATGTCGAAGCAAGAGGACATTGGAGCGGGCGATGGGAATCGAACCCACGACATACAGCTTGGGAAGCTGTCGTTCTACCACTGAACTACGCCCGCGAACGCAGGTTTTTTGACTATTTGGCTCCGTTTTGGCTCCTACCATCCGCCCGTGCGACGCGCAATTGGTATTCGAAATGGTGATAGGGCGGTCGCAGGCACATTGCGGAACGAAAGGAGCCGCCCAACGGGCGGCTCCACGATCTCCGGTCGAATGCCAATCGATCGAGGCGCCGGGCCGTCGACGCTTCGGTGGACGACGGAATTGGCCTGATGCACCGGCTGCTTTGCGTCGTCACGACATGAACCATCCGCTTGGATCGCCGAGCCGCAAGCAATCCGCGCCGGGGATCTTCGCTCCCGTCCATCCCGGCGGATTTCGCCGCCCGTGCCGGTGCCCCAACCGGCGCCGCGCGAACATTCAGCCCGGCGAACGCGCGGCAGGGGAGCCGAACAGGCTACTTGGACAATCGAAGCTGGCTGATAGCCGTCCCGATTTGCTGGAACGTCGAAACCATTTGGTTGGCGGAGGTCAGCAGGAAGAACTTGTCGGCGCCGCTGGCGCAATTCTTGAGCTGCGTCGAGAGCGGATCACCGCCCGTGTTTAGCTGAACCGAATAGATCGTAATGCCGGCCGCCTTGATCTTGTCGCACTGAACCGTCTGACGGGCGTCGACTTCATTGGAATGATTGACTCCATTTCCGTACCAACGATCATAAGTGTTGAGACCATCCGAGAACATCACGATGATCTTCTTGTATTGTTGCGTTTGGTCCTCGGCGGGGACCGTCAGCGGGCCTCCCACCGTCAGGGTGTTCCAAGCCCAGGCGAAACCGATCGGCTGATTGGTGGCGCCCACGGGCGTCATCTGATCGATGCGGGCCTTCACCGCCGTCCAATCATAGGTCAACGGCATCACCAAGGCGGACGGACATTCCGGATCCTGATCGGCGGGGTAAAGCGTGCCGTTAACGCCAGCGCTGACTGCGGCATTGGTCACGTCATACGATTGATCGCGATCGATGACGCAGCCTTTCCAGGCATCGTGCTTATTCGGGGCGTTGCTCGACCACGTATTCCCATGGCCGACACAGACCGCGCGCGTGAACGAATACTTGTCGCTGCAATACCATGACTTCGAAGTGTAGAAGTTCGTTGAATCGTCCCATTGATCCCAACGGAGCCAACTCGCGTCGACGTAGCTCGTGCCGACATTGACGGTGAGCGCGAAGGGAACGATCGAAACATAGACGTCGCCGGGATTTTTGCCGGCGGTTGAAAGTTGATCGACCAAGTTCTTGGCGGCGGTCTTGAGCGCGTCTATCTTTCCCGAATTCGCCATCGACCCCGTATTATCGAGCGCGAGCGCGACGCGCAGACGGGTGCTGCCCCAGGTCGCCGTCGCCGTGGTCGCGATCGGGACCGTGGAAAATCCAACGACCTTGAGGAACGAAGTCGGCACATTGCCGTTTCCTTCGAGCGTCACGGTGGCGCCATTGCCCAATCCAGCATTATATTTGGCCGTCACGGTAACGGGCGTGATGTTCGCGGAATTGTAATTGGCATCGAAATAGCCCTGAGCCTTGTTGGCGAGTTGCACGCCTATGAGCGTATCCGCATCCTTCGACAACATCAGAGCGGCGGAATCGAGCGCGGCCTGCATCTTGGTGCGAGCGTGATTTGCGCGACTGAAATCGGCCACGGCGCCGATGAATCCGATGATCGGCAGAAGAGCCAGCGCGAAGGTGATGGCGATATTGCCCCGCCGGTCGGCGGCAAAGGCGCCGATGACGCGCTTAAGCGGACGGATGTCGATGAACGAAACCATGGCTCGCGGAGCAGTCGTCTTTTCCGCGAGGCTAAGAATTGCCGCTTAATTTTCGAATAATTTCGAAGGAGAGAGGTCGGCGGTCGACGTAACGCCCGAATTAGCGCGGCTAATCGCCTTTCGCCAGGGATAATCGAATCCAGAAAATACGCCATTTCATTGCGGTTTGCGTCCGTTCGCGCGCGTGGAACGGATCGCGCAATGCCGATGAGAGGCTATCCGCGATCAAGCTTGTCGAAATAGGCGGCTACGGTTTTTTCGCACGAGGTTCTGGATCATGCCCGGTTTGAGTTCAAGGGGACCCAATCCGGCTCGCTTACGTCGGCGTAGGCGCCGGGGGTCTTGAGCCGCGACGCCATGATATCGGTCAGGTGAAGTGCGGCATTCTTGGCTCCGTTTTGGCGCCCAAATCATGCGCGCCGAGGCGCATTGGCGTTGGTCGCGGTGCCCACATCTTGGAAACAAAAAAACGAAAATTGGACCCGCTCTTTTTCTGGTGCGTCAGCGGTGGTTATGTGCAGCGATGCGTTTCGCCGTCAAAGATCTCTTTCGACGTTGGGAAACTGCCGTTCTGCCACTGAACTATGCCCGCGATGGCGCGCGGGTTAACCGCGCCGGCCGCTTCCCGGCAAGCCTTCCCTACATCCGGAAGTGCTTCGACAGTTTCAGGCCTTGGGCCTGGTAATTCGATCCGATGCCCTGGCCGTAGAGCATTTCCGGCCGCGACTGCATGTGCTCATAGACCAGGCGGCCGACGATCTGGCCGTGTTCGAGGATGAACGGCACCTCGCGCGAGCGCACTTCGAGCACGGCGCGCGCGCCCGTTCCCCCCGCCCCGGCATAGCCGAAACCCGGATCGAAGAAGCCGGCGTAGTGCACGCGGAATTCGCCCACCAGCGGATCGAACGGCACCATCTCGGCGGCGTGGTCCGGCGGCACCTGCACCGCCTCCTTGGAAGCGAGGATGTAGAACTCATCGGGATCGAGAATGAGGCTCCGGTCCGCGCGCGCGCGGATCGGCTCCCAGAAATCATCGATCGCATAGCCGGCGCGGCGGTCGACATCGATGACGCCGGTGTGGCGCTTGGCGCGATAGCCGACGAAACCACCCGCCCCTTCGCCGGACAGATCGACGCTCACGGCCACGCCGCTGGTCAAGTCCGGATCGTCGGTATCGACCAGCCGCTCGCGAATGTGCAGCGCGACGAGTTCCTCCTCCCCGAGCACGGCCTCGCCGCAGCGAAAGCGAATCTGCGACAGGCGCGAGCCTTCCCGCAGCAGCACCGGAAACGTCTTCGGACTGATCTCGGCGTAAAGCGGCCCGTGATAGCCGGCGGTGACCTGGTCGAAGCGACGCGTACCGTCGGCGATGACACGCGTGAACACGTCGAGCCGCCCGGTCGAGCTTTTCGGATTGGCGGCGGCCGAAATCGATTTGGGCAGCGCCAGGCTCTCGATCAGCGGCACGATATAGACGCAGCCCGTTTCCAGGACCGCGCCGTCGGAGAGCGAAATCTCGTGCAGCTTGAGTTCCTCGATGCGTTCGGCGACCGTCGTCTCCGGCCCCGGCAGGAAGCTCGCGCGCACGCGGAAGGCGGTGTCGGCGAGCCGCAGATCGAGACTTGCCGGCTGGATCTGGTTCGCGATGAAAGGATAGGCGGGCAGGATCGCGCCGGCCGCCTCCATCGCCCTGATCATGCGATCGGGAAGAATGCCCCTGCCCTCGATGTGAAGTCCGTGCGTCACTCGGGCCCCCGCCCGCGCGCGCGGGCCCCGCGATGAGGCGCCGCGCCGCGTTCCAGCCCCGCATCTAATCGCCACGACGACTTGACGGAAAGGGCACCCGCCCTTAAGAGCATCACTTATCCCCGTGGTCATTTGAGCCGGCCGGCTTGCAGCCACGTAAAACAACTCGCTAAACAGGCCGGGGACGCGATGGATCCCGGCCTGGAACATTTCCGGCCGGTTTTTTTGTGGCCAGAGGAGGCCGTCGATGTCCGCGTCCCAGAAGCCCGAATCCGGGCAAGCCCCGTCCGCCAGCGCCGCGACAAGCGGATTGCACCCCGAAACCCGGCTGGTGCATGCGGGAACCTTGCGCTCGCAATTCGGCGAGACATCGGAGGCGATGTTCCTGACCCAGGGCTTCGTCTATGACAGCGCCGAGCAGTGCGAGGCGCGCTTTACCGGCGACGAGCCGGGCTTTCTCTATTCGCGTTTCTCCAATCCCACCGTCGCCATGTTCGAGAACCGCATGGCCGCCTTCGAGGGCGCCGAGGCCGCGCGCGCGACCGCGACCGGCATGGCCGCCGTGACCACCGCGATCTTCGCCCCGCTCAAGGCCGGCGATCACGCCGTCGCGGCCAAGGCGATGTTCGGCTCGTGCCGCTGGGTGGTGGAGGACATGCTGCCGCGCTACGGCATCGAAACCACGCTGGTCGACGGCCTCGATCTCGATCAATGGCGCGCGGCCGCGCGCCCCAACACCCGCACCTTCTTTCTCGAAAGCCCGACCAACCCGACGCTCGATGTCCTCGACATCGGCGCGATCGCGGAAATCGCGCACGCCGCCGGCGCGCGGCTGATCGTCGACAACGTCTTCGCCACGCCGATCTGGCAGAGCCCGCTCGCGCTCGGCGCCGACGTCGTCGTCTATTCGGCGACCAAGCACATCGACGGCCAGGGACGCTGTCTCGGCGGCATCATTCTTTCCTCCAACGACTTCATTCAGGAACACGTCCACATGTTCCTGCGCCAGACCGGCCCGTCGATGTCGCCGTTCAACGCCTGGGTTCTCCTGAAATCGCTCGAAGCGCTGCCGCTGCGCGTGCGCCGCCAGACCGAGAACGCCGGCGCGGTCGCCGAGGCGCTGGCGCGCCACCCCAAGATCAAGCGCCTGATCTATCCGGGCCGGGACGATCATCCGCAGGCGGCGACGGTGCGCAAGCAGATGCGCGGCGGCTCGACGCTGGTGGCCTTCGAGATCGACGGCGGCAAGGCGGAAGCGTTCCGTTTCCTCAACGCGCTGAGGCTCGCGCGCATCACCAACAATCTGGGCGATTCAAAAAGCCTGGTCACGCATCCGGCCACGACCACGCATCAGCGCCTGACGCCGGAACAGCGCGCCGAACTCGGCATCGGCGACGGCTTCGTTCGCTTCTCGGCCGGAATCGAGCATCACGACGACATCATCGCCGACCTGTACGCCGCGCTCGGGGCGATCTGACGGCGGGCGGAGAGCGCGCGTCGGCGCTATTCGTTCGACGCGGCGTCGACGGAGAAATTCACGCGCGCGACCGATCGCGCGCGCTTGACCGAGCCGGCGATCGCCTCGCCGAGCAGGCGCGCCCAGCAGGCGTAGCCCCAATCGTTGAGATGCAGGCCGTCGTCGGTCAGGAACGTCTCGAACGGCATCTGGCGCTCGTCGCGCCAATGGCGCATCACCTCGAAGCGGTGGAACACGGAAACCGATTCCTCGCGCGCGATCCGGTCGATCAGCGTGTTCATTTCCGCCGCGCCCGACGGCCGCTCGATCACGCGCGGCGCGTATTGCGGATTGATCAGGATCAGCTCGGCGCCGCTTGCCTTGATGCGCTTCACGCCGTCGAGCATCACGTGGTAGAGCGGCAGAATGTTGGCGTCGCGCACGACGGCGTTGGTGCCGAGTTGCCAGAGCACGAGATCCGGATTTTCCGAAAGCACCGTCCGATCGAGGCGGGCGACCATCTCCGGCGCGGTCTCGCCGTTGACGCCGCGGTTGATCATCGTGATCCGTCCGCCGGGAAAATGCTTGCGCAACTCGCCGGCCAGACGATGGGGATAGGCGAAGGCCGGCGAACTCGCGCCGGCGCCGCCCGTCGAGGATGAACCGACGGCGACGATGACGATGTTCTCGCGCGCGGCGATGCGCCGCGCCAGGCGGTTGAGCGTGCCATCGAGCCGGAAGACCGTCGCCGGCGCGCGGCATTGCGCGCGATTGAGCACGTCGTCCCGGCCGATCGGCGCGGGCGCGACACTTTCCTCGTCAAGCTCCGTCGGCGGCGCGATCGCGACCGACAGCGCGGCCGGCGCCAGCGCCGTCGTGGCGCGCGCCGACGCCGCGATCATCGCCGACTGGGCGCGCGCGGCGCTCGGCAATGTCGCGAACAGGATCGCCGCGCACCCGGCAAGAGCCACGAGCCGAATGCGTCGCGCCCGATCCCGCCCTTGCGCCGTCACCGCGACACCTTCGGTTTGTCCGGCTCGACGCGGACGGCCTTGACGATCAGCGCCGACAGCACGCGGCCGATGCAATCGTGCACGCGCTTGGCCATGCCGAGCCCGTGGAATGCGCCGTAGAGATCGAAATTCCCCGCCTCGCTCCAATGGTGCATGATCGCGAAGCGATCGAACAGCGCTACATCGTGCTGCTGCGCGACCGCCTTCATCATGTCCATGTAGGACGATGCGTTGATGATCGTCTCGGTGCGTGGGCTGTATTGCATGTTCATCAGAACCGCGTCGGCTCCCGCCTCTTGGATGGCACCGATGCCCTCTTCGAGCGCGGTCCTGAAATCCTCAAGATCGACCGCTCGCATAGCATCGATCGTGCCCGTTTGCCAGATGACCAGGTTCGGCTTGCGCTCGGCGAGCAGCTTGGGCAGATTTTCTGAAAGTTCCGTTGCGTTGCGGCGCGGAAGGACTTCCACCGCGACGTTAACGCTAACGTCGGCAAGGGCTTGCCGCAGTGCGAATTCCATCCTCGCGGGATAGGCCGCCTCCTGCGCACCCGAACCGCCAAGCGCGGACGACGCGGTGCCCACGACCAGGACTTCGAGTTTCTTGGATTTGGCGACGGCTTCGGCGGCCCGCTTGAGTTCCTCGGCGAGGGACAGGAACTGCTCGGGCACCTCGCAGAGCTTGTCCGGCGGCGGTTCCGTCGCCATGGCGGACGCCGCGACTAGCATCGACGCGATCGCGACGAGGCACCCGCGCGCCGTGCGGCGCGCGCCCGAGCGCCAGCTCGCGCCTGCGTTCATGCGTCTCCTCCCGCGACATCGCGGCCGGCCGCCGGCCCGCGCGTTCCGCTTTTTCCTTCCGTGGTCTTGTACCACGAGATCAGCCAGCCCACCGCCGACATGATCAGGATACCGGCCAAACTGACAACAAGGTGAATGCCCGCTCCGCCCGACAACTCGACCAGGACGAACTGTCCGGCGAAAGCGAGGAACACGCCGAGACAGAAGATCTCCAGCGAGTTCTGCCCGCACAGAATGAGCGGGCGCAGCCACGGCGAATTGAGCCCCGGCCAGTCGCCGCGAATGAACCAGACCGTGATCGCGGCGAGCGCGAGGAAATGCGCGAAGCGCAACACGTCGAGATTGGTCTTGTCGATCGGATACATCCACGTCTCGAGCGCGCGCGGCATCCAGACGTTGAGCGCCGGATAATGCCAGGTCAGCGTCACCGCGAAGGCGAAGACCAGATAGGCGATCGCGATCGCCAGAACATAAGGCGACGTCGTCAGCCGCGACAGACGCGCCGCGCCGCCGAGCGCGCACCAGGCGCCGAACACGAACAGCAGTTGCCAGGCGAAGGGATTGAAGAACCAGACGCCGCTCGGATAGGCCGCGAGCGCGAGATCGAACTCCCAGGTCGCCGCGTAAAGCCCGACGGCGAGCAGCAGCGCCAGATCGGGCAGGCGCCGCAACAGCCACAACACCGGCGGAAAGATCAGCAACAGCACGATGTAGAGCGGCAGCACGTCCATGTTGACGGGCTTGAACCTGAGCAGCAGCGCCTGCACGATCATGACGTCGGGCTGCTTGAGGAATTCGAGGATGTTCATTTCCTCCGCGTAGAGCGGATTTTCGAAGCGCGTGGCGACATAGGAAATTTCGGCGAGGAAGATCGCGAACAGAAAGACGTGCGCGACGTAGATCTGCCAGACGCGGCGCAGAATGCGCGCGGTCGCCACGATGAAGCCGCGCTCGGTCATAGCGCGGCCATAGACGAAGGCCGCGGTGTAGCCGGAAATGAAGATGAAGATTTCGGTCGCGTCGCTGAAGCCGTAATTCCTGATCGACGCCCAAGTCAGGATGCTCGGCGGCAGGTGATCGACGAAGATCAGCCACAGCGCGAGACCGCGGAAAAGATCGAGCCGCAGATCGCGCGCGCCGCCGGCCGACGGCGTCATGGCAATGGCGACCGGTCGCGTCATGGCCGCGTCATCGCACGCCGCGCGCCGCGAGAGCCGTCGGCGCCGGAATCGCGCGCGTTGGGCGCGGACCGAAACGCCGCGACGCCGCGCGCCGCCTCGCCGCTCCATGTCATATGGTCAGGCGGCGCGGCGGATTGCCGCCCTCCGGCGCGAACGGGCGATGGCGTCATGACTTTCTCGCTCGACGACATGGCGATGGCATGAATTCGGCGCTAAATTTCAACGCGCTGGCTGAAACGCTTGACGTTACCCGCAATTCGGTTGGAAAACAGGCGGCCAAGCCGGGGCCCCCATGACCGCCAATGAAATTCACGAACATGTACCGCGCCATATCACATGAGATCGAGGTCAGCGTCGAGCCGGAGTTCATGGCGGACCGCTCGTTTCCCGACGAGAATTACTTCTTCTGGGCCTACACGATCACGATCGTCAATCGCGGTCCGGCCACGGTTCAGCTCAAGACGCGCCACTGGATCATCACCGACGCGCTCGGCCGCGTCCAGGAAGTTCGCGGCGACGGCGTCGTCGGCGAACAGCCGCAACTCGCGCCCGGCGAGAGCTTCGAATACACGAGCGGCGTTCCGCTGGCGACGCCGTCCGGCTTCATGACCGGGACCTATGGCATGGTCGGCGCGAACGGGCACGCCTTCGACATCGACATCCCGACATTCTCGCTCGACCGGCCCGGCGCCAAGCACAGCCTCAATTAGAGGGCGAGGCCGACTTCGGCGGGCACGAACGGATGGACCGCGCCGCAGAATTCGCAGGTCACGGTGATCTTGTCGCCCTCGACCAGGTCGCGCCGCTCCTCGATCGAGAAGCTCGCGAGCATCGCGGCGACCGCCTCGCGCGAACAGGAGCATTTCGCCGCGACCAGCCGCGGCCGGAAGACGCGAACGCCGCGCTCGTGGAACAGGCGGTAGACGAGGCGCTCGGCGGACAGATCCGGATCGATCAGTTCGACATCCTCGACGGTCGCGATCAGCGACTGTCCCTCAACCCAGGCGTCATCCTCGGCCGGTTCGGCGAGCGCGAAATCCTGCGGCGCGTCGCCGGGATGCAGGTCGCGCCGGGCGACGCGCCCCTCGGCCTTGGGCAGGAACTGCAGGAGCATCCCGCCCGCGCGCCACCGGCGCCGCGCGCCGTCTTGAGAGGCGCGGTACTCCTCGCCAACCGCCAGGCGCACCCGCGTCGGAATCTGTTCCGAGCGCAGGAAATATTCGTGCGCGGCCGCTTCCAGTCCGCCGCCTTCCAGCGCCACCAGCCCCTGATAGCGATTCATGTCGGCGCCCTGGTCGATGGTCATGGCGAGATGGCCGCGTCCGAGCAGCGCGCTGGAGTTGCTTGCCGCGCCGATCCGGTCGGCGTCGAAGCGCGCATAGGCCCGCAGATGACCCGGCGTGCGATAGTCCACCACCAGCATCGGCACCGCGCCGTCGCTCTTGGTCTGCAGGATGAAACGGCCCTCGAATTTCAACGCCGAGCCGAGCAGCGTTGCGAGCACGATCGCCTCGCCGAGCAAGCGGCCGACCGCGGGCGGATAATCATGGCCGGAAAGAATGGAATGGACCGCGGGGCCGAGCCTGACCATGCGGCCGCGCAGATCGAGCGCGGCGACCTCGAACGGCAGAACCGCGTCATCGACCGGCTCCGCCGACGGCATCCGTCCGAGGTCCGGCGCCGTCGTCATGGCACGGCCGCGTTCAGGCACCAGGCGAGAATTCCTTTTTGGGCGTGCAGGCGGTTTTCGGCCTCGTCGAAAACGACCGATTGCGGTCCGTCGATGACCTCGTCGGTGACCTCGTCGCCGCGATGCGCCGGCAGGCAATGCATGAACACGGCGCCCGGCTTCGCCCGCGCCATCAGCGCGGCGTTGACCTGATACGGGCGCAGCAGTTCCTGGCGCTTCTCGATGTCCTTGTCGCCCATCGACACCCAGGTGTCGGTGACGACGCAATCGGCGTCGCGCACGGCCTCCCCGGCGTCGGTGCCGATGCCGATGCGCGCCGTGCTGGCCGCGGCCCAGTCGCGCAGCCATTTCTTCGGCGCGAGTTCGGCGGGCGTCGCCACCCGCAGCGTGAAATCGAACTGTTCGGCCGCGTGCATCCACGAGGCCATGACATTGTTGGCGTCGCCCGTCCACGCCACCGTCTTGCCACGAATGGGCCCGCGATGCTCCTCGAACGTCATCACGTCGGCCATCACCTGGCAGGGATGGGACCGCCGCGTCAGGCCGTTGATGACCGGAACGCTGGCGTGCTCGGCGAGTTCGGTCAGCGCGTCATGGCCGAGGATGCGGATCATGATCGCGTCGACGTAGCGCGAGAGCACGCGCGCGGTGTCGGCGATGGTCTCCCCGCGCCCGAGCTGCATCTCCTGCCCGGTCAGCATGATGGCGTCGCCGCCCAATTGCCGCATGCCGACATCGAACGACACCCGCGTCCGGGTGGAGGGCTTTTCGAAGATCATCGCGAGCGTCTTGCCGGCGAGCGGACGGGCGGCCGCGCCGCCTTGCGCCCCGGTCCCGGCCGCGTTCTTGCGCGCGGCCTTCATCGCGACCGCGATATCGAGAATCCGGCGCAGATCGTCGCGCGCGATCTCGGTCAGATCGAGGAAATGGCGCGGCTTGGCGCTCATCGCGCGCTCCCTTTCGCGGCCGCTTCGCCCAGGCGCGCGCAGGCGCGGTCGATGCGTTCGACGGCCGCGGCGATTTCCGTCTCGCCGATGATGAGCGGCGGCAGCAGGCGCACGACGTTCTCCCCGGCCGAGACCGTGAGCAGGCCCTGCTCGCGCAAGGCCACCACGAGTTCGGCCGCCGGAACCACGGCCTTCAACCCGAGCAGCAGGCCTTCGCCGCGCACCTCGGCGATGACGCCGGGATGGCGGTCGCGGATCGAGGCGAGCTTCTGCTTGAGCAGAAGCGACATGCGCCGTACATGGTCGAGAAAGCCCGGCTCCAGCATCACGTCGAGCACCGCGTTGACCACCGCCATCGCGAGCGGATTGCCGCCGAAGGTCGAGCCGTGCGAGCCGGCCGTCATGCCCGACCCCGCGCGCGCGGTCGCCAGACACGCGCCGACCGGAAATCCGCAGCCGAGCGCCTTGGCGAGCGCCATGATGTCCGGCGTCGCGCCGGTGCGCTGATAGGCGAACATCTCGCCGGTGCGGCCCATACCCGTCTGCACTTCGTCGAACACCAGAAGCAGGCCGCGCCGATCGCACAAATCGCGCAGCGCCCGCAGGAAAGCGGGATCGGGAACGCGCACGCCGCCCTCGCCCTGCACGGGTTCGATCAGGATCGCGGCGGTCGCGGGCGTGACCGCCTTCTCCACCGCCTTGATGTCGTTCAAGGGCACGCGGTCGAAACCTTCGAGCGGTGGCCCGAAGCCTTCGAGATATTTGGCGGTGCTGCCGGCGGCGAGCGTGGCGAGCGTGCGGCCGTGGAACGCGCCTTCGAAGGTGATGATGCGGAACCGTTCGGGCTCGCCCTTGGCGGCGTGGTAGCGGCGCGCCATCTTGATCGCGCATTCCATCGCCTCGGCGCCGGAATTGGCGAAGAACACCACGTCGGCGAAACTCGCCGCGCACAGCCGCTCGGCCGCGCGCGCGGCCTCCGGAATCTCGAACAGGTTCGAGACGTGCCAGACTTTCGCGGCCTGTTCGGCGATCGCGGCGACGAGGCGCGGATGGGCGTGGCCGAGCGAATTGACGGCGACGCCGCCGCCGAAATCGAGATAGCGCGCGCCGTCCGCCGTGATCAGCCAGGACCCCTCGCCGCGCTCGAACGCCAGCGGCGCGCGGGCAAAGACCGGCAGCAGATGGGAGGGTGAACTCGCGCTCATGTCACAACATGCCGACCTAGGGTTTCCCGCGGGGGGCTATCTCGCAAGCGCCCGGAAAGGGACGGCCGCGCGTCGGCTCCAGACGGTCGGCTCCAGACTGCCGGCTCCAAACAAAATGTGCCGCCCCCAAGGCGGCACCTTGACAATATTCTCTATTGGCGACCCGCACGGTGTCAACAGCGCCAGGGACGCGCGAAACAATCGCGGAAACCTCTCAAGGGGCCGGCGACGAATGAAAATGTGGACGCGTGCCGCCGGACTCTTGCGCCCGAGTCGCCCCATATTGTAGCCTGCGAGCCATCAGATACGACATCTCGTGCGGCAACTCGTCTGAATTCGTGATCTCCCTGGTATGTGTGTGTGCGACCGCTCGCGTTTCGCGACCGGCGAGGGGGGAGGATTCCGCGAGGTTGCGGCGGGTGGCCGGCCCGGATCGGGTCCATGCGAACGGGGACGGGCATGGCGGTCGGGGTTGGGGGGTCGAGCTGATCGGCGGACGGGCAGGACCCGGGCGCGGCACAACCAGGCCGGATTTAGGGATTGCAGGCAATGACAACGATAACCTGGACCGACGAGCGCGTTGAGCAGTTGCGAAAGCTTTGGGAAGCGGGACTTTCGGCGAGCCAGATCGCCGCGGAGCTCGGCAACATCACCCGCAACGCGGTGATCGGCAAGGTTCACCGTCTCGGCCTTTCGGGCCGCGCCAAATGCTCGTCATCCTCCGCGCCGCGGCCGCGCAAGGCGCGCGCGCCGACGCATATGGTGCGCATCCCCCGCCCCGCCGTGCGCGGCAACACGGCGCTCGCCCAGGCCTTCGAGATGGAGCTCGATCCCGATCCGATCGCCTATGACAATGTCGTGCCGATGAGCCAGCGCCGGTCGCTGCTCGAACTCACCGAGGAGCATTGCCGCTGGCCGATCGGCGATCCCGGCAGCCCGGATTTCTTCTTCTGCGGCGGCAAGTCGATCGTCGGCCTGCCCTATTGCGCCCATCACTCGCGCGTCGCCTTTCAGCCCGCGGGCGATCGCCGCCGCCGCCAGGCACAGCCGAAATAGCGATTTCCGAATTTCAGCGGGAGTCCTCGCCGCGAGAATTTCGCCGCGAGGATTTTGTCGAACGGCGCTCGGATCTGTGACTGTCGATGCGGTGGTCGTCGATCCGGCCGCTATCGATTTGGCGGCTGTCGATTCGGCGGTTGTCGTTACGCTTCGCCGCCGGGACGATCGCCTCTGGCCGCGCCGCCGTCGTCTTGGACGTCGCCTTTCGCGCCCATGCTCTTGCACAGTTCGCGCCCGGCGAGTACCGCGAGCGAAATGACGAACGGTCCAAGATAATAGAGAACGCGGAACAGCAGCAGCGCGGCGAGAAGATCCTCCTTGTCGAGTTGCGACAGGCCGACGATCATCGCGGCGTCGAACACGCCGAGGCCGCCCGGCGAGTGGCTGACGAAGCCGAGCAGGGTCGCCGCCACGAAAATGACCCCGACGGTCACGAAATCGACGTACGGCTCGCCCGGCGTCAGCACGTACATCGCCGCCGCGCAGCAACCCAGATCGACGATGCCGATCGCGATCTGCAACAGGGTGAGCGTCCCGCCCGGCAGACGAACCGCCCAGACGCCGCCGCCGACGACGCGGGGGCGCAGCGATACCCAGATGATGTATCCGACCAACGCCGCCAGCATCGCCGCGCCGATCATGCGGTTGACGCCGGGCGACAGCAGGTCGATCGCCGATGCCGCCTCCGGGTGATAGAGCACGCCGAGGCCGAGAACCGTGGCGTTGCCAAGCCAGAAGGTCAGGCCCGCGACGAAACAGACCTTGGCGACCTCGACCGCGTCCAGCCCGCACGAGGAATAGATGCGGTAACGCACGGCGCCGCCGCTGAAGGCGCTGGCGCCGATATTATGGCCGATCGAGTAGCTGGTGAATCCGGCGAGCGCGGCGACGCGGTAGGGAATGTCGGTCCGCCCGATCGTCCGCAGCGCGAACAGGTCGTAGAATGTCAGCGTGAAATAGCCCGCCGCGACGAAGAGCGCGGCCAGCGCCACCATCGACACATCCGTCTCGCGCAGCGCCGCGACGAGATCGTCGACGTCGATGTCCTTGATGTTCTCGTAGAGAACATAGACGGCGACCGCGATGATGACGACGCTGAGAACGGCGCCGAGCCGATTGAGCACGCGGTTTTCCTGGAGGAAGGTCAGCGCGTTTCGAATGGCAGGCAGCATTCCGACCTCGACGCGGGGTTCATCTCCGAAACGAATGGGACCGGCGCGGCCCAGCCGCGCGATCCGGCGAGAAGTCCGTCGCCGGACCATGCGCCAACTTCCGTGACGCGGAGATAGCACCCCTGGACGCGGTCCCCACATTCCAGGTCATGCTCTAGCCTATTCCCGCACGCGGTGGGAGACCTTGCCGGGGGCAACGCGGGGAGCCCGATCGGTTTCTGGCGTTTCGCGCGCGATCCGGCAGGACGGCCCTTCAATTCCCCGGCCATCGCCCGTGAAAACGCGGCGCGCGCGATTTGCCGGGCGGCGGCCAGGCGCCCGGGAATGGGCCCCAGATACCGCGCGCGGCGATCACGAGTCCGCCGGCTGTTCGCGATCCTTGGCCTGTCGGCGCATGCGGCGGAAAGCCGCAATCGCCTGCTGGCGCGAGATCAGAAAACCGCGCAGCAACGACCCGGCGACGCATCCGACGACATAGACGGCGAACATCAATAGCCCGAGATCGAGCCAATAGCCCGGCCGCCCCGGCACGAGGCGGACAAGCGACAGCACGATCAGGCCCGCGACCACGGCGGCGGTCCAGCCGACGAATTTCCACGAACCTCCATTGCCGCGATGCACGACGGCGATCCAGCCCATCGCCAGACCGACGATCGCGGCGGCGACGAACCACGGCCAATGGAAGGCAAGAAGGAAGGTCAATCCGCCCATCTATTCGATCCTGAACTCGATCCGCCGATTGCGCGCCTTGCCTTCCTCGGTGTCGTTCGGCGCGATCGGCTGCATGCGGCCGTAACCGACCGGCCGCAGGCGTTCGGCCGACACGCCCCCCTTGACCAGGAAATCGACCACCGCCGCCGCCCGTCGCTCCGACAGCGCGAGATTGGACTGGTCGTCGCCATCGGCGTCGGTGTGACCGCCGACGACGATGTTGGCCGACTGGCAACGCATCGCCGTGGCGACGAGATGATCGAGCAGGCCGAGCGAGTCGGCGTCGATCATGGCGTTGCCGGAATCGAACCGTATCTTGGTCTTGCCAAGCACCTCGGAGAAGAGTTGCTGGCATACCGATGGATCGACGCTGGCCGCCGGCGGCTTGACCGCGATCTCGAATTCGCCCCGCCATCCCTGCGGCCAGTCGCTCGGCGCGGCGGCGCGAATCTGCGTCGCGGCGGCCGTGTAGAAGGCGTCGCCCTCGAGGCGCGCCGTGCGATCGGAAATGACGAGCGAGCCGGTGCTCAGGCGCGACAGGCGGCCGAGCGCGACGCCGACGGCGGCGGCGAAGTTCTGCGGCGCGCCGATGCTGATCCTGAGATTGTCGACGATCTTCTCGCCGAAGAACTTGCGCGCTGTCGCCGCGACCAGCGCGCGGCGCATGTTGTCGTCGGGGACATTGCCGCTCAAGGTCAGCGTTCCGGCGACCGGATCCTTGACGGCCTGAAACACGTAAGGCGGCGCGGTGATCGCGCGCGAGGCGACCGAAAATCCCTCCGGCAGGTTCTTCAGCGCGGCGATGATCGCCTCGCGTCCGCCAAGTTCCCGCGTCGTGCCGACGAAGGCGATGGCGGTGTCGGCGATCTTGACCTCGCCGCTCTTGAGCAGCGCGAATTGCTCGACGACGAGCCTGGCGACGGCATCGAATTTCGGCGGCGCGCCCCGTGCGAACTCCATCTGATCGACAACCTCGGCGCCGCCCGCGGACGCGCGCGCGGCCTCGATAAGCGCGGTCCTGACCGCCGGCAGGGGAACGGCGCCGTCCAGCGTCACGCGGGCGCCGTCGCGCCGGATCGACCAAGTATAAGGCTTAAGTTCAGGAACGAGCCGCGTATCGTTCCACGCGCGGCGGACGCCGCTGGTGCGCTCGATCGCGGCGATGGCCGCCGCCCGCCCCTCGTCCGAAAACGCTTCCGCGCTCAACCGGGCGTCGCGGCCGGAGACCTCGATTTTCGCCTTGCTCAGCGGCAGATCGGAAAGCGCCGCGCCCGCCCGCTCGGTCAGCGTCCGCTCAAGCGGGACGGTGTCGTAGGACGCCGCCGCGACGATCAACGCGAGGAGCGGTATCAATCCGGGCCAGCATTTGCGGACGAGCGCGAACCGAAAATAGCGCATCATCGACCAACTCAATCGCCGAACGGCCCGATCGCCGCCGGCCTATCCTTCAACCGCTTCGTTCGCCGGGTGGCGTCTCAACCCTTCCGCGCGTTCGCGAGTTCGGCCAGCCCCTGTTCGAGCAGCTTCGGCAGCTCGGACGGAAGCGCCAGGCGAAGCGCGTGTTCGTGGCCTTTCGCCGACATCTTGTGCCATGTCTTGGCGAGAATGACGGGCATCTTCTCGATCGGTGTCTTGGCCATGAAGGTGTCGATATAATGTTCGAGGAACACCACGCAGGCGACGTCTTCCAGAGCCTGGGCGTCGGGGTCCTCCTTGGGGCGCTCCTTGCGCGCGACGGCGCGGACGCGCGCGCGGTCTTCCTCGCCATAGCCGCACGCGGTCATGATCTCGACCAGCCGCTTGGCGTGGAGATCCTTCAGGTCGTTGCGCCAGCGGTAATAGCCGGCCTTGCCTTCCGGATAGGTCGATCGCGGCACGGTCCAGCGCTCGATATGCTGGCCGCGCGCGGCGATGCGCAGATGCTCGCTGGCGTCGGGGATCATGCGCGCCAGCGCGCGCGTCATCCGCCGGCCGTAGGCGACGGCGGCCGGGATTTCGCGCCCCTCGTCGGTCGTCATTTCGGGATCGCGCGCGTTGGCCGCATCGATAGCCGCGATCACGCGGTCGAATTTATCCATTGTGCCATTCTGGGTCGGCGCGCCAAGGCTCCGGCGGCCGTCCGTTGGAGCTGAAACAATACCGGTTGAGAACCTCATCCTAGAGTGAAATGATCCGCGCCAAATTGCAATGCGCGCGCGGCGCGAGGCGATCCGGCGCGGGGCCGCGTGAAGGTTCGGCGCCGCGCCGCCGCAATGACGGAAATTCCGCCGATGTCCACCCTTCTTGCCTTCGGCCTCGGATTTTCCGCGCGTTGCTATGTCGAAACCTTCGGCGCGCGCTGGGACCGCGTGATCGGAACGGTCCGCGAGACGGGCGAAAACGCGCGCCCGCCCATGCCAGGGCGCGTCGAAATCCTGCCGTTTGACGGCGCGCAACCGCGGGCGGAGCTGCGGGCCGCGCTCGGCGAAGCTGACGCCTTGCTCATCTCGATACCGCCGGTCGGCGGCCTCGATCCAACGCTGCGCTGCCTTGGCGACGACATCGCGACATCACGCCGCATCCGTTCGATCGTCTATCTCTCGACCGTCGGCGTCTATGGCGATCATGACGGCGCGGAGGTGGATGAAACGACGCCGCCGCGACCCGTCTCTGATCGCAGCCGCGCCCGGCTCGCGGCCGAACAGGCCTGGAGCGAAATCGGCGCCCAAAGCGCCATTCCGGTCGCGCTGCTGCGGCTCGCGGGAATATATGGGCCGGGCCGCAACACGCTCGTCGGCCTGCGCGCGGGAACGGCGCGCCGCGTCGTCAAGCCGGGCCAGGTGTTCAACCGCGTCCATGTCGCCGACGTGGCGCGAGCGATCGACGCCGCCTTCGTCCGCCGCGCCAGCGGACCCTTCAACGTCTGCGACGACGAACCCTGCCCGCCGCAGGATGTCGTCGCCTTCGCGGCCGAGCTTCTCGGCCTGCCCGCGCCGCCCGAGCAATCCTTCGCGGCGATCCGCGCCTCGCTCTCGCCGATGGCGCGAAGCTTCTATGGCGAGAACAAGCGCGTGCGCAACGACCGGCTCAAGCGCGAACTCGGCGTTGAGTTGAAATACCCGACCTATCGGGATGGATTGCGGGCGCTCGCGGCCGGGTGAGCAAGGCGCGGGCCGGCGCGCGCGGAAACGGGGCTAATCCCGCCGCCGCGAGATGACGTAGGATTCGTCGTAGAACCACAGCCCGTTGTGGCTCTTGAGCACGTCCCTGGTGACGTCGAGATAGCGTGCGCTGCGCGCGATTTCGGTCAATCGCTCTTCCTCGATCTGGGCGACATAGATCGCCGCGTTCCAGGCCGCGAAAATGGTCGAGGTGCCGATCGATCCGGTCACCTCGTTGGGCAGCGTTTCCATGTCGTAGCGAAAGATCGAGCGGTTGTCGGCATAGGCGTTGAAATTGAGATTGCGTCCGGCCGATCCGAGCTCGTGCTTGACCTCGCGCAGCAATTCATGGCGGCTGGTCACGAACGGGTTCTCGCCCGGCCACAATCCCTCGACGATTTCCATGCCCGGATCGCGTCCATAGGAGTGGATGCCGATGAGCCGGCCGCCGGGACGCAGCGCGCGGGCGAGCGGCGCGATCACGCGCGTGGCCTTGAACCGCGACGACGCCTTGGCGCGGTAGGGCTGCGAGGCGATGACGAGATCGAAATTGGCCTCGGCCCGTCCCGGCCTCGGAATGATCGGGTCGAGCAGGAAGCGATGGTCGTCGCGGAAAAGCACCAGCGCGATCGGGCGCTCATAGACCGGGTTGCCGGATTTGGGGCTCACATTCGCGCGCCAGTTCTGCGCCAGAAACGGCTGCAGCTCGGTGATCTGCGCCTCGAACTCGGCCGAGGTCGAGCCGGTGAGCGCGACCTCGCGCCAGACCATGCTCGCCGCCGCCGCCGAGGAGGTCGCCGTCAACCACGGCGCCTCGGCGTAATACATGTTGGTCAGCACGACGACGCTCGCGGGGTGCTCGAACAGCCGGTCGGGGACCTTGTCGAGCGTCAGGCGCACGTCCTCCAGGCTGATCTCCTTGCCCGCGATATAGAACGGCATGTGCGGGAAGCGCCCATGCATGAACCGCATCACGCGCGACAGCACCGTGCCGTCGCCGACGCCGGCGTCGAACACGCGGATCGCGGGCGGGCGCGGGTGGATGGCGGCGAGTTCCAGCGCCACGCGCTGGGCGATGACGCGCTTCTCGCCGCAGGTGTTGACGAACAGCAGGTACTTCTGCCGGTTGTCGTAGAAGCGGAAATTGCCCTGCGGATCGACCGGCGTCCCGGTGGGCACCGGCGAGCCGGAGAAGGGCGAGCGGATCGCCGGCACGGCCGCGTGCGCGTCGGTGTCGATGAATGTCAATCGGCCGGTTTCGTCGTCGAGATAGGCGCGGATCCGATCGAGCGTGTCGGTGGTGATCCGCCCACCCTCGCGCAGGCGCTGGACGAGCTTGCCGTCATTGACGGCGCGGCGACCGAAGGTCGATTCGGCGATGTCGGCCTTGCGGCAGAAATCGACGATCTGGTCGAGCAGTTGATCGTTTTTCATCCGGTCGGCGGCTCGCGTTCGAGGGGCGGCTGGTTCGCGGCGGCGGCTTTCCCAGTAGACGTTCCCGAGCAGGCGGCTTTCCAATCAGACCAATTTCAAAACGGTTGATTTCCAAACAGGCTGAGTTCCGAACAGACAGACTGGATACAAAGGCTGAGCCGCGAGCGGTTTACGGGTCGAATTTTGAGGGGCGGCAAGCAGCCTGTCAACGTTCCGATTCCCATCCAAGAGATGGGAGGAATCGTTGGGACCTGGCCCCACGCCGGAATTGGCCGAAATGTGCGAAAAGCGCGACGCCAGGCGCGCTCGTTGGGCGGCGACCGCGTCGCCACCGGTCGCTCCCGCCGTGGGCGAGAGGTGCCGTTCCCGCTTGACCCGACCTTTGCCGCGCGCCGATCGCGCGATCGGCGCCCGTCGCGCGAGGCCGCCGCGCGTGACTCAGTGCGTGTCGAAAATCGGAACCTTGGGCATGGCGCTCGCCTCAGGCGTCGCCTCGACATCGGGCGTCGCGTAATTGAGGAAGCTTTCCGGCAACGCGCCGCCCCAATAGACGCCCGTGCCGCGCTCCTCCTCGTTCCAGAGCACCGGCTCGAAGTCGGGCGCGAACACGAGGTAGCTGCCCGAATAGATCTCCATGCGGTTTCCGCCGGGCTCGTAGTGATAGAGATAGAAGCCCTGCGAATTGTTGTGCTTGGAGGGACCGGCCTCGATGAAGATGCCGGCCTCCATCAGGATCTCGGCGGCGCGCAGCACTTCCTGCTGCTCGTCGACCCACAGGCCGAAATGGTGCACCCGCCCCGTGCCGCCCTTGATGTCGGTGACATAGGCCATCTGGTGGTGAACCGGATTGGGCGAGAGCCACGAGCCGATCTCGGTCTTGCCCTCGTTGAAGCGCACCTGCTCGCGCAGCCGGAAGCCGAGCAGGTTCTGCGCGAATTCGCGGTTGCCCGCGACGTCCTTGGCCATCAGCGCGAGATGATCGATCCGCCGGACATTGACGCCGCGCCCGGTGTAGCGCTGCGGCAGGTTCTTGAGCCGCGACTTGAGATGCGGCGGCGCCTCGTAGCGCTTCTCCTCGAAATAGACCTCCATGAGGTGACCTTCCGGATCGTTGAAGCGGAAGGCGGGGCCGCGGCAGAAATCGCCATTGGTCCAGGTGATGCCGAGGCCGGCGTCCTTGATCGCCTTGGCGCGGCGATCGAGCGCCTGCGGACTGGAGCAGCGCCACGAAATGCAGCCGACGCCCGGCGCCTTGGCCGCCGTGAGCTTGAGCGTCGAGGCGGCGTAGTCGCCATACCCCCGCAAATAGACCGAATTGCCCTCCGCATGGACGACTTCCATGCCGAGAATGTCGCGGAAATATTCGAGGCTCTCGGCCGGCTTCGGCGTGAGGATCTCGATATTGCCGAGATGGGCGATATCGAGGATCGGTTCGGCGGACGGGTTGGTCATCGGCTGGCCTCCCTTGGCGGGTGCATCGGTTGGATCGACATTATCCTGGATTCTCGACATTGACTTTTTGGCAGAGCCCGACCAATCAATATATGGAGGGGCATTCATAATATCCATGAAAGAAATTGATCATTTTGACCTCGACGGGCACTCCCTCGCCCTGTTCCTCGCGGTGATCGAGGAGCGATCGGTGACGGCGGCGGCCGCGCGCCTCGGCATCACCCAGTCCGCCGTCAGCCACGGGCTCGACCGGCTGCGCCGCATCGTCGGTGACCCGTTGTTCGTCCGTTCCGGGCGCGGCATCGTCGCGACCGCGCACGCCCAGGAACTCGCCGCCAAGGCGCGCGGCGTCCTCGACGGCATGCGCGACTTCGCCCGCGCCGCGGCCTTCGATCCCAAGAGCGCGACACTCTCGTTGACGGTCGCGGCCAACGATCTCCAGCGCGACCTGCTGCTGCCGCGCTTTCTCGAACGCGTCGGCGCGAAGGTCGCCCAGGTGTCGCTGCGGGTCATTCCCTCCGACCTGCCCCAGCCCGAGCTTCTGCGCGAGAACAGGTGCGATCTCCTGATCACGCCGCTGCCGCCGGCTGGCACCGACATCCTGCGCAAGCGCCTCGCGCGGGACCGCTATGTCTGCTTCCACGATCCGGCGCAACGCCGCGCGCCGCGCTCGCTCGACGAATTTCTCGCCGCGCGTCACATCACCGTGGTCTATCCCGACAACGAGCGCCTCAACTTCGACAAGCAGCTCGAAGCCCATGGCGTCGCGCGCGACATCGCCGTGTCGGTGCCCAATTTCGCGGGCGCGGCCTCGTTCCTGCGCGGCAGCGCCATGCTCGCGACGCTGCCGAGCCTGCTGCGGCGGGGCATCATGGCCGGATTTGCCTGGTCCGAGGTCCCGATCAAACGCCAGCTCAGCGAGCTGCCGCTGTATCTGGCCTGGCACGCGCGCAACCATAAGGATCCGACAAGCCTCTGGCTTCGGGCCATCCTAAGCGAGGTGGCCGCCGAAATCGCGCCCGAGGATAGCGGTTACGCTTGAGAAGGAATGAGCGCGGGATGCGGCACCCGCGCGGCGCGATCACTTTCGCGCCTTGCGCCGCTTTTTCGGCGTCGCGACCTTGGGGAGCGAGGCCTGGCCCTCCGAAACGAGGAAGTCCCGCAACGCGGCCGCGGCCGGCATCAGACGCTTGGCGGCCGGGCGCACCACGTACCATTTGCGCATCTCCGGCAGGCCGATGACGTCGAGCATCGCGAGCCGGCCATCCTCGATCTCGGCCGCGATGGTATGCGCGGAAATGAACGCGATGCCGAGGCCGGCGATCACCGCCTGCTTAATCGTTTCGTTCGAGCCGATTTCCATGCCGATCTTGGGGGTGATCCCGGCGCGGGCAAGAAAGCGCTCCGTGAGCTGGCGCGTGCCCGAGCCCGGCTCGCGCATGAGAATGGTCCCGGTCGCGATCAATTTGGGATCGATCGCGCGCCGCCGCGCCAGGGGATGATCGACCGGCGCGATCAGCACGTGCGGATGATCCCCGATCGCCGCGCTCTCGACCTCGACGCCGTCCGGCGGCCGGCCGGTGACGGCGACATCGAACCGGCCGGCGACGAAATCGGCCATCGTCTCCTCGCGGTTGCCGACCACGAGTTCGAGGTCGATGCCGGGATATTTGCGCCCGAACGCGGCGAGCATGCGCGGCGCGAAATATTTCGCGGTCGAGACGACGCCGACGGTGACGCGCCCGCCCTTGATCGCCTTGATTTTGGCGAGGCCCGCGGCGCAATCCTCGATCGCCGATTCGATGGCGTTGGCGCTATTGAGAATCTCCCGTCCCGCGTCGGTCAGGGTGAGCGCGCGGCCATTGCGCTCGAAGATCGCCAGGCCGATCTCGGCCTCCAGGAGCTGCATCTGCATCGTCACCGCCGGCGCGGTGACGTTGCAGGCCTGCGCCGCGGCCGCGAAGCTGCCCCCGCGAGCGGCGGCTGAAACGAGACGCAATTGCTTCAAGGTGACGTGGCGCATCGGCCGCCCTCAACATTCAGATATTCTGAATATGATCATTCTATTTTTAAAATTTACTGAATGCAACTCCCCGCTAGTCTCCGCGCCGACCGATTACGACCGATCACAAGGATCCAAGGGGGAAGAGCAATGGCCAGTTCCAGCAAGACCGCCGAGCGCGACGCCAAGACCGAGATCAAGGACAAGTCCACGCGTTACAAGGCGGGCGTGCTCAAATACGCGCAGATGGGCTATTGGGACGGCGACTACGTTCCGAAGGAAACCGACCTCATCGCGCTGTTCCGCATCACGCCGCAGGAAGGCGTCGACCCGGTCGAGGCCGCCGCCGCCGTCGCCGGCGAAAGCTCGACCGCGACCTGGACCGTGGTGTGGACCGACCGCCTGACCGACTGCGATTCCTATCGTGGCAAGGCCTACAAGGTCGAACCCGTGCCGAACACGCCCGGCCAATATTTCGTCTGGGTCGCCTACGACCTGATCCTGTTCGAGGAAGGCTCGATCGCGAACCTGACCGCCTCGATCATCGGCAACGTGTTCTCGTTCAAGCCGATCAAGGCCGCGCGCCTGGAGGATATGCGCTTCCCGCCCGCCTATGTGAAGACGTTCCGCGGGCCGCCGACCGGCATCGTCGTCGAGCGCGAGCGCCTGGAAAAATTCGGCCGTCCGCTGCTCGGCGCGACGGTCAAGCCGAAGCTCGGCCTGTCCGGCAAGAACTACGGCCGCGTGGTCTATGAGGCGCTCACCGGCGGCCTCGACTTCACCAAGGACGACGAGAACATCAACTCGCAGCCCTTCATGCATTGGCGCGACCGCTTCCTCTACGGCATGGAGGCCGTCAACAAGGCGCAGGCCGACACCGGCGAGATCAAGGGCCACTATTTCAACATCACCGCCGGCACCATGGAGGAGATGTACAAGCGCGCCGAATTCGCCAAGGATCTCGGTTCGGTCATCATCATGGTCGACCTGATCATCGGCTGGACCGCGATCCAGTCGATCTCGAACTGGGCGCGCGACAACGACATGATCCTGCACATGCACCGCGCCGGCCACGGCACCTATACGCGCCAGAAGAACCACGGCATTTCGTTCCGCGTCATCGCCAAGTGGCTGCGGCTCGCCGGCGTCGATCATCTTCACGCCGGCACCGCGGTCGGCAAGCTCGAAGGCGACCCGATGACGGTGCAGGGCTATTACAACGTCCTGCGCGAGCGCAAGAACGAGATCGACCTGCCGCGCGGCATCTTCTTCGAGCAGGACTGGTGCGACCTGCGCCGCGTCATGCCGGTGGCCTCCGGCGGCATTCACGCCGGCCAGATGCACCAGCTGCTCGACCTGTTCGGCGACGACGTCGTCCTGCAGTTCGGCGGCGGCACGATCGGCCATCCGCTCGGCATCCAGGCCGGCGCCACCGCCAACCGCGTCGCGCTCGAGGCCATGGTGCTCGCCCGCAACGAGGGCCGGGACATCCGCAACGAGGGGCCGGCCGTTCTGCGCGACGCCGCCAAGACGTGCCAGCCGCTGCGCGCCGCGCTCGATACCTGGGGCGAGATCACCTTCGACTACACCTCGACCGACACGTCGGACTTCGTGCCGACGCCCTCGGCCGCCGGTTGAGCCGAGCCCCATTCGCATACGCGGCGCCGGACGGCGGCCGCCATGAACAGGAGAATTCCATGCACGTTACCCAAGGATGCTTTTCATTCCTGCCCGATCTGACCGACAAGCAGATCTCGGCGCAGGTGCAGTATATGATCTCGCGCGGCTGGGCGGTGAGCGTCGAGTTCACCGACGACCCCCATCCTCGCAACACCTATTGGACGATGTGGGGCATGCCGATGTTCGATCTCAAGGACTCGGCCGGCGTCATGATGGAGCTGAAGGCCTGCCGCGAGGCGAATCCGGATTGCTATGTCCGCCTCAACGGTTTTGATTCGACGCGCGGCTGGGAAACCGTCCGCATGTCGTTCATCGCCCAGCGTCCGAAGAACGAGCCGGGCTATCACCTCGAACGCACCGAGGTGAACGGTCGCTCCATGCAATACCGGACGGTGCCCTATTCGACCGCCAAGCCGGCCGGGCGTCGCTACGGCGCCTGAGGCGGACCGACGACGCGAAGCACACGGAAGGCCGCGTGTACGTGCCGGCGAGGGATCACTCCCTCGCCCGGATCGCGCGGCAATTCGTGGCGGGCGACGCGGCGAAAAGATAAAGAGCGACAAAGATAAAGAGCGACAAAGCCGGATATAGGGCGAACAGAGCGAGCGGAAAGAAGAGTTCGTTGCGATGACCGACGAGACCAAACCAGGCGCCGCGACGGCGGCCGCGAGCGAGGCGATCGATCTCAAGGCGCTTTACGCCGAGAGCGATATCGGCTCGCTTCTGGCCGAGCTCGACCGCGACCTGATCGGTCTCGCGCCGGTCAAGCAGCGCATTCGCGAGATCGCAGCCTACCTGTTGGTGGCGCGGGCGCGCGAGCGCCTGGGCCTCGCCAAGGACCCGCCGACGCTGCACATGGCATTCACCGGCAATCCCGGCACCGGCAAGACCACCGTCGCGCTGCGCATGGCCGGCATCCTTCACCGCCTCGGCTATGTGCGCAAAGGTCACCTCGTCTCGGTGACGCGCGACGATCTGGTCGGCCAGTTCATCGGCCACACCGCGCCGAAAACGAAGGAAGTGCTCAAGCGCGCGATGGGTGGCGTATTGTTCATCGATGAGGCCTATTATCTCTACCGCCCCGAAAACGAGAAGGACTACGGCCAGGAGGCGATCGAGATCCTCTTGCAGGTCATGGAGAACCAGCGCGACGACCTCGTCGTCATTCTCGCCGGCTACCGCGACCGCATGGAAACGTTCTTCGCGTCCAATCCGGGCTTCCGCTCGCGGATCGCGCATCACATCGATTTTCCCGATTACACCGACGCCGAATTGCTCGAAATCACGGAAAAGATCGCGGCCGAGGCCCAATATCATTTGAGCGCCGACGCGCGCGCGCTGTTGGTCGAATACATCGCCAAGCGCAGGCGGCAACCGAGTTTCGCCAACGCGCGCTCGATGCGCAACGCGTTCGATCGCGCCCGGCTGCGTCAGGCCAACCGCCTGTTCGAGAGCGGCGGCGTGGTGGCGCGCGACGCCTTGATGACGATTGAAGCCGACGACATCCGGCCGAGCCGGGTGTTGCGGGACTGACGAAAGCAGTGGGATCGGCCGCAGCCGGGGGGATGCCATGACCGCGCATGTTCGACTTGAAGACCATTTGGCCAGTTGGGCGAAGGACCGGGCCGACCGCGTCGCGATCGCCGCGACGGTCGGCGCCATCGGCAAGGCTTGCGCCGCCATCGCCGACATCGTCGCCAATGGCGATCTGGAGGGCGACCTCGCCGCGACGCGCGGCGACGGAGGCGGCGGCGACGTGCAGAAGGAACTCGACGTCCGCACCAACGACATCCTGATCGAGGCGCTGCGCGCCGCGCCGGTGGCGGCGGTCGCCTCCGAGGAGCTCGATCGTCCGGTGGCGCTCAATCCCGGCAAGCCGATGATCGTCGCGCTCGATCCGCTCGACGGTTCCTCCAACATCGAGACCAACGTGTCGGTCGGCACGATCTTCTCCATCATGCCGGCGCCCGCGATCAGCGCCGACGCCGCCGAGGCGTTCCTGCGCCCCGGACGCGACCAGGTCGCCGCCGGCTATGTGATCTATGGCCCGCAAACCAATCTGGTGCTGACCGTCGGCGAGGGCGTCGACATCTTCACGCTTGATCACCGCTCGGGTGCGTTCCTGCTCACCAAGCGCGGCGTGAAGGTGCCCACCAAGACCAAGGAGTTCGCGATCAACGCGTCCAACTACCGGCATTGGGACACGCCGGTCCGCGTCTGGTTCAACGATTGCCTGGCCGGCACCGACGGCTGCCGCGGCGAGGACTTCAACATGCGCTGGATTGCGTCGATGGTGGCGGAAACCCACCGCATCCTCATGCGCGGCGGCGTCTACGTCTATCCGGGCGATTCGCGTTCGGGCTATCGCGCCGGCCGGCTGCGGCTCGTCTATGAAGGCAGCCCGATCGGCATGCTGATGGAGCAGGCCGGCGGGCTCGCCTCGACCGGCCGGGCGCGCATTCTCGACTGCGTGCCGACCACGCTGCACGCGCGCGTGCCGCTGCTGTTCGGCTCGCGCGAGGAGATCGAGCGCCTGCAGCGCTACCACGCCGATCCTCGTCCGCTCGGCGAGCAGTCGCCGCTGTTCAGCAGCCGCGGCCTATTCCGCAAATAATTCCGGCAGGAGCCGATCATGTCTCTCAAGCACCCCATCATTTCCGTCACCGGCTCGTCGGGCGCGGGCACGACCTCGGTCAAGAAGACGTTCGAGCACATCTTCCGGCGCGAGCGGATTTCGGCCGCCTTCATCGAGGGCGATTCGTTTCATCGCTATGATCGCGTGCAGATGCGCGAGGCGATGGCCAAGGAGATGGCGGCCGGCAATCGCCATTTCAGCCATTTCGGACCCGACGCCAATCTGCTCGACGAGCTCGAGGCCGTTTTCTCCCAATACGGCAAGACCGGCACCGGCCACGCGCGCCACTACGTCCACGACAACGCCGAGGCCGAACTCTATGGCAGCCCGCCCGGCACCTTCACCCAGTGGAAGGATTTCGCGGACAACACCGATCTTCTGTTCTATGAAGGGCTGCACGGCGCGGTCGTGACCGGGAGCGTCAACATCGCGCGCCACGCCGATCTCAAGGTCGGCGTCGTGCCGGTCATCAACCTGGAATGGATCCAGAAGATCCACCGCGACAAGGCCGCGCGCGGCTATTCGACCGAAGCGATCGTCGATACGATCCTGCGCCGCATGCCCGACTACATCAACTTCATCTTTCCGCAATTCAGCGAGACCGACATCAACTTCCAGCGCGTGCCCACCGTCGACACGTCCAATCCGCTGATCGCGCAATGGATTCCCACGCCGGACGAATCGATGGTCGTCATCCGCTTCCGCGACCCGCACGGCATCGATTTTTCCTATCTGGTGACGATGATCCACGGCAGCTTCATGTCGCGCGCCAACTCGATCGTCATCCCCGGCAACAAGCTCGATCTGGCAATGCAGTTGATTCTGACGCCGATGATCATGCAATTGATGGAAAAGCGCCGCAGGGCGATCTGAATCGAAGTAAATTGGGGGAAGACGCGATGAAAGCCGCAACGACACAGATGAGCCCCGGCCTGGATCAACCGCTGACGGCGGTCGTCCGCGCGCTGGCGATGGACGCGGTCGAGGCCGCCAAATCCGGACATCCCGGCGCACCGATGGGGCTCGCCGAAGTCGCGACCGTACTCTGGCGACAACATCTGCGGCACAACCCGGCCAATCCGCGCTGGGCCAATCGCGACCGCTTCGTACTGTCGAACGGTCACGCCTCGATGCTGATCTACGCGTTGCTGCACCTGACCGGCTACGACCTGCCGATCGAGGAAATCCGGCGCTTCCGCCAGCTTCATTCCAAGACCCCGGGTCATCCCGAATACGGCATGACGCCGGGCGTGGAGACGACCACCGGCCCGCTCGGCCAGGGGTTCGCCAACGCCGTCGGCATGGCGATCGCTGAAAAGACGCTGGCGGCGCAATTCAACCGTCCCGGCCACACCATCGTCAGCCACCGCACCTTCGCCATCGTCGGAGACGGCTGCCTGATGGAGGGCATCAGCCACGAGGCGGCCTCCCTCGCCGGGCGGCTGGGGCTCGGCAAGCTCATCGTCCTTTATGACGACAACGGCATTTCGATCGACGGCAAGGTCAGCGAATGGTTCGCCGACGACACGCCCACGCGCTTCGAGGCCTATGGCTGGCACGTCATCCGCGGGGTCGAAGGGCACGATCCGGCCGAGATCGACGCGGCCATCCGCGCCGCCGAAGGCATGATCGGACGTCCGACGCTGATCTGCTGCAAGACGATCATCGGCCACGGCGCGCCGACCAAGGAAGGCCATCAGGACACCCATGGCGCCCCGCTCGGCGCCGAGGAAGTCGCCCGCGCCAAGGCGGCGATGAAGTGGACGCACGCTCCCTTCGAGGTGCCGCGCGAGGTCGCCGCCGCGTGGGACGCGCGGCAACAGGGCGCGTCGCGGGAAGCCGAATGGCGCAAGGCCTTCGATCAGTACAAGGCCGACTTCCCCGAGCTCGCGGCCGAATTCCTGCGGCGCGTCGGCGGCGAATTGCCGGAAGGTTTCCCCGCGCGCGCCGCGCATGTCATCGAGACGACGGCGGCGCGGCGCGAGAACATCGCCTCCCGCAAGGCGAGCCAGAACGCGCTTTCGGCCTTTGCCTCCGACCTGCCGGAATTCCTCGGCGGTTCGGCGGACCTGACGCATTCCAACCTGACCAACCATCCCCTCACCTCGCCAATCACGCGCGATCCGATGGGCAACACCATCTTCTTCGGCGTGCGCGAATTCGGCATGACCGCGATCGCCAACGGCATCGCGCTGCATGGCGGATTCCTGCCCTATGTGGCGACGTTCCTGGTGTTCTCCGATTACGCCCGCAACGCGATCCGCATGAGCGCGCTGATGAAACAGCGCGTGATCTCCATTCTCACCCATGATTCCATCGGCCTGGGCGAGGACGGTCCGACGCATCAGCCCGTCGAGCATGTCGAGTCGCTGCGTCTTATTCCCAATGTCGATGTCTGGCGTCCCTGCGACGCGGTCGAAACCGCGGCCGCGTGGGCGGCCTCGATCGAGCGCGTCCAGGGTCCGTCGGCGCTGATTTTGTCGCGGCAGGCCCTGCCGCATCAGGATCGCGCGCCGGAGCAGATCGCCGCGATCCGTCGCGGCGGCTATGTGCTCGCCGAACCCGACGGCAAGCCGAATGTCATCATCCTGTCGACCGGCTCGGAGATAGCGCTGGCGCGCGCGGCGGCGGCCGAACTCGCCGGTGACGGCATCGCGACCCGGATCGTGTCCATGCCCTGCGTCGAGGCGTTCGAGCGGCAGGATGCCGCGTGGCGCGAGGCGGTGTTGCCGAACGATCTGCCGGTCGTCGTCGTCGAGGCCGGCGCCACGCGCGGCTGGTGGCGCTATGCCGGATCGCGCGGCGCCGTGATCGGCATCGATCGGTTCGGCGAGTCCGCGCCCGACAAGGATCTCTTCCCCTATTTCGGACTCACCGCCAAGCGCGTCGCCGAAGCTGCGCGTACCGTGCTCGGCCGCGCCAAGAGCTGAGGCCGGACCATCCGCGACAATTCAGGTGGCGCGGCGAGCCGATCGCCGCGCCATTTCCGTTAACGGCACCCCCTCGTCGACGCGCGCCGGCCGCGCGGAAAATCCTCCACGCATCCTCGCCTCGCATGACCGCGCCGGCGTGCTCCCGCGGCTCGGCTTGGGCGCGCTCCCTCGTCACCATCCCTTCGGCGAGCAGCATTCAATTTCTTGAAGACATCGCCGATCCGGTTCGTCGCCCCGCGCCGAGCGAGGCGGAAAAATTCCGATGCGACGCGCGAAAGCGCGTGTCAGGTGCTTTTCGGGTGAACCATATTTACCATTCGTCAAACCGATCGCCCGCGATGCGTCAATTGAACGCCCTTGCGCCGTTTCCCGTAATGGGTTGAAATCCGTCAACAAGAGACGGGGCCGGGTCGGCCGTGCGGCAAACCGGGGCGAATTCCCGAGCGGAATCCGCGCCGATGGTTTGTTTTTTCCTCGCGCGCGTTGACGACCGGCTTTCATGCAGCCAGAAGAAGACCAAAGCGACGCGCGTCACGCCGCGTCGGCCCGCGACGCATACCGCGCGGGACAACGGAAGGGGAGAAAACACTCATGACCTATCGACTGACAATCACCGCGTCCGTTCTCGGACTCGCGCTCGGCCTCGGACTTGCGACCGGCGAGCCGGCGCGCGCCGGCGAAATCAAGATCGGATCGGTTCTGTCCGTCACGGGTCCGGCCGCGTTTCTCGGCGATCCCGAGGACAAGACGCTCCGGCTCTATGTCGACCAGATCAACGCCAAGGGCGGCGTCAATGGCGATACGATCAAGCTGATCGTCTATGACGACGGCGCCGACGCCGACAAGGCGCGCACCTTCGCCACCCGCCTCGTCGAGGAAGACAAGGTCGCCGCCGTGATCGGCGGCACGACGACCGGCGCGACCATGGCGATGATCCCGGTCTACGAGGACGCCGGCGTTCCGTTCATTTCGCTCGCCGGCGCGGTGGTCATCATCGAACCGGTGAAGAAATGGGCGTTCAAGACGCCGCACACCGACCGTATGGCGTGCGAGAAGATCTTCGAGGATCTCAAGAAGCGCAAGCTCACCAAGGTCGGCATGATCTCGGGCACCGACGGCTTCGGCAAGTCGATGCGCGACCAGTGCGTCAAGGTGAACGCCAAATACGGCGTCGACATCATCACCGAGGAAACCTATGGGCCGCGCGATTCCGACATGACGGCGCAGCTCACCAACATCAAGGGCAAGGAAGGCCTGCAGGCGATCGTCAATCCCGGCTTCGGCCAGGGCCCGGCGATCGTGACGCGCAACATGCGCCAGCTCGGCATCAACGTTCCGCTGTATCAGAGCCACGGCGTCGCGTCGAAGAGCTTCATCGATCTCGCCGGCGAAACCGCCGAGGGCGTCCGTCTGCCGGCGGCCGCGCTGTTGGTCGCCGACAAGCTGCCGGATTCCGATCCGCAGAAGAAGGTCGCGCTCGGCTATAAGACCGCGTTCGAAACCGCGACCAAGGGTCAGGTCTCGACCTTCGGCGGTCACGCCTACGACGCGCTCTACATCCTGGTCGAGGCGATCCAGCGGGCGAAGTCGGCCGATCGCGAGAAAGTGCGCGCCGAGATCGAGAAGACCAAGGGCTTCATCGGCACCGGCGGCATCTTCAACATGTCGGCGACCGACCATCTGGGTCTGGATCTGTCGGCCTTCAAGATGCTGGAGATCCGCAAGGGCGACTGGACCCTGGCCGAATAGCAGCCAATCATCGAACCCGTCGGCCGCCGCCTCGCGGCGGCCGACCGGAGTCTTGCGAATGGCTGATCTCATCCAGTTCATTGCGTCGGGGCTGACCGTCGGCGCGGTCTATGCGCTTGTCGCGCTCGGTTTCACCCTCATCTACAACGCATCCGAGGTGGTGAACTTCGCCCAGGGCGAGTTCGTCATGCTTGGCGGCATGGTGACGGTGTTCCTGGCCGCGGCCGGCGTGCCGCTGCCGCTCGCCGCCCTGATCGCGATCGTCGGCACCAGTCTGATGGGCCTGCTCGTCCACGCCGCCGTGATCGAGCCCGCGCGCGGGGCGAACGCGGTGACGCTGATCATCATGACGATCGGCGTTTCGCTGGTCGTGCGGGGCGCGGCGCCGATCTTCTTCGACAAGCAGTTTCACCGCTATCCCGGCTTCTCCGGCGAGGCCTCGGTGTCGGTGCTGGGCGCCTCGGTGCAACCGCAGACGTTCTGGGTGATCGGCGGCGCCACGATCATCGTGCTGGCCTTGCAGTTCTTCCTGCGCCACACGCTGTTCGGCAAGGCGGTGCTGGCCACCGCGACCGACCGGATGGCGGCCAAGCTCTGCGGCATCAACACCGCCATCATCGTCGGCTTTTCCTTCGCCATGTCGGCGGCGATCGGCGCCATCGCCGGCGTGCTGGTCACGCCGATCACGCTGACGAGCTACGATGTCGGCGTCATGCTCTCGCTCAAGGGCTTCGCCGCGGTCGTGCTCGGCGGCATGGGTCATCCGATCGGCGCGGTCGCCGGCGGCATCCTGATCGGGGTCCTGGAATCGCTCTCGGCCGGCTACCTGTCGTCCACCTACAAGGACGCGCCGGCCTATATCATCACCATTCTCGTGCTCATCCTGATGCCGGGCGGCCTTGCCGGCGTTCGCCACGTCAACAGGGTTTGATCGCCATGCGGTTGCGGCTGACATCATCGCGCGCCATCCTGCTGATCACGATCGCGCTGATCGTGCTGCCGGGCTTGGTGCTGCCCTCGCCCTATTACTTCCGCGTCGGCGCGCTGGTCTTCATCAGCGCGCTCGCGGTGATCGGGCTCAATCTGCTGATGGGCTATGCCGGCCAGGTCAGCCTCGGCCACGCGGGCTCCTTCGGCATCGGCGGCTATTGCACGGCGATCCTGCCCGCCCATTACGGCTGGGATCCGCTGCTCGCGGCGGCCACCGGCATTCTGCTCGCCGCCGTGCTCGCCTACATCGTCGGCCGGCCGATCCTGCGCCTCAAGGGGCACTATCTCGCCGTCGCCACGCTCGGCCTCGGCATCCTGATCGCGATGGTGCTCAACGCCGAGGTCGCCTTCACCGGCGGTCCCGACGGCATGGCGGTCAAGCGCGCCGCCATCTTCGGCATGCGGCTGCGCTCGCCGGAAACCTGGTACTGGATTTCCGGCGCGGTGCTGGTGGCCGGCGTCGCCTTCGCCTTCAACCTGCTCGACAGCCCGACCGGGCGCGCGCTGCGGGCGCTGCACGATTCGGAAGTGGCCGCGGCCGTGCTCGGCATCGACGCGGCCCATTACAAGCTCGTCGCCTTCGTCACCTCCGCGATCTACGCCGCCGTCGCCGGCGCGATGCTGGCGCTGTTCAACGGCCACATCACGCCCGACGTCGCCAGCTTCCTGCGCTCGATCGAATTCGTCACCATGGCGGTGATCGGCGGACTCGGCTCGATTCTCGGCTCGATCCTCGGCGCGGCGGTGCTCGTCATCCTGCCGCAGGCGCTCACGGTCTTTCATGAATACGAGACCCTGGTGCTCGGCCTCATGATCATCCTGTTCATGATGTTCCTGCGCAGCGGCATCGTCCCGACCATCGCGGCGCGCTTCGGGGCGAGTTCGACATGAACCTGCTCCAGGTCAACGGCATCGGCATCTCGTTCGGCGGCATCCGCGCCGTCGACGACGTGAGCTTTCACATCACGCCGGGACAAATCTTCTCGATCATCGGCCCGAACGGCGCCGGCAAGACCACCTTGTTCAACCTCATCTCCGGCATCTACCAGCCCGATTCCGGCTCGATCCACATCGCCGGACAGGACGTGACCGGGTTCGCGCCGAGCGATCTCGCGCGGCGCGGCCTGTCGCGCACGTTCCAGAACCTGCAGATCTTCTCGCGGATGACGGTCGTGGAAAACGTGATGGCCGGGCGCCATCTGCGCGAGCAGCGCGGGCTGATCTCGCACCTGCTCCATCTGCCGGCGGCGCGGGCGCAGGAACGCCGCACGCGCGAGTTCGCCATGCGCTACCTTGCCCGCGTGCACCTGAGCGCCGACGCCGATCGGCTCGCCGGCTCGCTTCCCTATGGCGCGATGAAGCGGCTGGAGATCGCCCGGGCGCTGGCGACCGAGCCGCGCCTGCTCCTGCTCGACGAACCGGCCGCCGGCTGCAACAGCACGGAGACCGAGGAGATCGACCGCCTGCTCGTCGAGATCGCCGACGACGGCATCGCCGTCGTGCTGATCGAGCACGACATGAAGCTCGTCATGGGCATTTCCAACCGCATTCTCGTTCTCGACCAGGGCCGCGTGCTCGCCGAAGGATTGCCCGGCGAGGTGGCGGTCGATCCGCGCGTCGTCGCCGCCTATCTGGGCGCCGCGGCGCGTCCGGCCAGCGAGGTCGACGCCGATGCTTGAGGTCCACGATCTCGTCAGCAGCTACGGCCGGATCGAGGTGCTGCACGGCATCTCGCTCAAGGTGCGCGGCGGGGAGGTCGTCGCGTTGGTGGGCGCCAATGGCGCGGGCAAGACCACGCTCCTGCGCGCCATTTCCGGGGTGCAGCCGATCAGGTCCGGTCAGATCCTGTTCGACAACCAGCCGATCGAGGCGATGCCCGCCCATCGCCGGCTGATGCTCGGCATGGCGCAGGTGCCGGAAGGACGGCACGTGTTCCCGACGCTGACGGTCGAGGACAATCTGCGGCTCGGCGCCTATCGCCGGACCCGCGAGGAGGCCGCCCTCGGGCTCGAGGCCGCCTATGCCCTGTTCCCGGTCCTGGCCACCCGCAGGAGCCAGATCGCCGGCGGCCTTTCGGGCGGACAACAGCAGATGCTGGCGATGGGGCGGGCGATGATGTCCCGGCCCAAGCTCATGCTGCTGGACGAGCCAAGCATGGGACTCGCGCCCGTCCTGGTGGAACAGATCTTCGAGGTCATCCGCCGCTTGGCCAGCGAGGGGGTCACCATCCTGCTCGTCGAGCAGAACGCCTACGCCGCGCTGGCGACCGCGGATCGCGGCTATGTCATTGAAACAGGCCAGATCGCGCTGACGGGAACGGGACAGGAACTTCTGGCCGACCCCAAGATCCGAGCGGCCTATCTGGGGCTTTGACCTAGCGCAAAAATCGCCCTACCGATGTGGCTGCCGCGCCACGACTGATGCTAAAGAGAATGACTTACTTTTCCGCCGTCCAATGGCGCGCGCCGGGCCGAATGGGGATGTCATGAACGTTCATGCGGAATTGAATGCGGGTGTCGCCGTCGACCACGTCGCGTTGATGCCGTTGACGGGCAACGAGGCGATCGCGCGGGGCGCGTGGGAGGCGGGCGTGCGCGTCGCTTCGGCCTATCCGGGCACGCCGAGCACGGAAATTCTCGAAAATCTCGCCGGCTATGACGCGACCGACGTGCACGCGCAATGGGCGACCAACGAGAAGGTTTCCCTCGACGTGGCCATCGGCGCGGCGTTGACGGGCGTGCGCGCCCTCGCCGCGATGAAGCATGTCGGCCTCAACGTCGCCTCCGATTCGTTGATGTCCCAGGCCTATGTCGGCACCCATGCCGGCCTCGTTCTGGTGGTGTGCGACGACCCGGGCATCCACTCCTCGCAGAACGAGCAGGACTCCCGCCTGTTCGGCCGGTTCGCCAACGTTCCGGTGCTGGAGCCGAGCGACGCCCAGGAAGCGCTCGATTTCACCAAGCTCGCCTTCGAGATCAGCGAGCAATTCGACACCCCCGTGATCGTGCGCTCGACGACGCGCCTGTCGCACACGCGCAGCGGCGTGCGCGTGGGCGAGCGCGTGGTGCCCACCCCGCTCGGCTTCGTCGACAACGCGTCCAAGACCGTGGCGATCCCGGCCAATGCCCGCCGCCAGCACCCGAAGGTGATCGAGCGCGAGGCCAAGCTCGCGCGCTATTTCGAGACCTCGCCGCTGACCCGCTGGGAAGAGGGCTCGGCCGACTTCGGCATCGTCACCAGTTCGACCGCCTATCTCTACGTCAAGGAGGTGCTGCCGAACGCCTCGATCCTCAAGCTCGGCGCCTCGCACCCCCTGCCCGAGGCCACCATTCGCGCCTTCGCCTCCACGGTGAAGCGCGTTCTCGTCATCGAGGAACTCGAACCGGTGATCGAGAAGGAAATCCGCGCCATGGGCATCGACGCGGAAGGCAAGGCGCTGTTTCCGCGCGTCGGCGAGTTGTCGCCGGAGCTCGTCCGCCTCGGCCTGGCCGCGGCCGGCCTGGTCGAAGCCGCGCCGAAACTGGAAACCATTCCGATCGAACCGATGGCGCGCCCGCCGGTGCTGTGCCCGGGCTGCCCGCATACGGCGAGCTATCTGGCGCTGCGCGGGCTCGACGCGCGCGTGGCCGGCGACATCGGCTGCTACACGCTCGCCGCGGTCGAGCCGCTGCGCTCGATCGACACCACCATCTGCATGGGCGCGAGCATCGCCAACGCCGTCGGCATGGCGGTGTCCGGCGTCGAGACCAAGCCGATCGTGGCCACGATCGGCGACTCGACCTTCCTGCATTCGGGCATCCCGCCGCTGATCGACGCGGTCTACAACAACGCCAACATCACCGTGATCATTCTCGACAACTCGATCACGGCGATGACCGGCGGCCAGCATCATCCCGGCACCGGTCACGGCATTCGCGGCGAGGCGACCTACAAGATCGACTACGACGCGATCTGCCGCGCCTGCGGCGTCGACTGGATCCGCCACGCCGATCCCTACGAGGTCGGCAAGCTCTACCAGACGATCCGCGAGGCGATCATCCACAAGGGCGTGTCCGTCGTCATCTCGTCGCGGCCGTGCGTGCTCGATCCGGTCAAGATCAAGGGCACGCCGCTCGCGGTGAAGACGGCCGGCTGCGTCGCCTGCCAGTCGTGCATGAATCTCGGCTGCCCCTCGATCACCTGGACCGACGCGCTCTACGAGGGCCGCCACAAGGTCAAGATCGATCCCACCACCTGCATCGGCTGCACCCTGTGCGCGCAGGTTTGTCCGTCCGACTGCATCCATGTCGTGACGCAATGATCGCCGGGACGACGGACCACGCATGACAACCGCCACGAAAACGAAGGCCGGGCCCGCGACGGCGGCCAACGCCGAGACCACGCGCAACATCATGGTGGTCGGCGTCGGCGGCCAGGGCGTGATCATGATCTCCAAGGTGCTGGCGCTGCTCGGGCAGCGCCGGGGCCTGCAGGTCAAGCAGAGCGAAGTCCACGGCATGGCCAAGCGCGGCGGCATCGTGTTCAGCCACGTGCGCTTCGGCCGCGAGGTGTGGTCGCCGACGATCGCCAAGGGCGAGGCCGACGCGCTGATCGCGCTGGAATGGGCCGAAGGGCTGCGCTGGCTCGAACAACTTCGCCCCAACACCGGCGTCTTCATCGCCGACACCAAGCACATCGTGCCGCCATTCGCCTGCCGCGCCCGCAAGGTCGGCGGCGCGTTCGGCTACGTCAAGGAAACGCCGGCGGAGATCATCGGCAAGATCGACAACGGCTTCGCGCTCGACGCCACCGGCATCGCCAATGAACTCGGCGACGCGCGCGCGGCCAACACCGTGCTGCTCGGCGCGCTGTCGGCGACGCTCGACTTTCCCAACGAGGACTGGCTCGCCGTGCTCGACCAGGCGGTGCCGAAGAAATCGCGCGAGACCAACCGCAACGCCTTCGCCGCCGGACGCGAATGGGCGCTCGCCGCGCTCGCCGATCCGGCCCTGCGCTTCGACAGCAAGGCCAAGACGACGCGGCCGCCGACCGTGGACAAGTCCGTCGCGGTCGAACTCAAGATCAATCCGGCCTGGTGCAAGGGCTGCGACATCTGCGTCAAGCTGTGTCCGGAGCGTTGCCTCGCGCTCGACAAGAAGCAGATCGCCTATCTGAAAAAACCCGAGGCGTGCACCGGCTGCCATATCTGCGAATGGTTGTGCCCGGATTTCGCCATCACCGTCACCACCATCGAAAACAAACCGGCGCCGGCTCGCGCATGACAGTTCAGCTCGTTCCCCTCTACGGCAACCAGGCCTGCGCGCTCGCCGCGGTCGCCGCCGGCTGCCGCTTCTTCGCCGGCTATCCGATCACCCCGTCGTCGGAAATCGCCGAACACATGTCGCATGAATTGCCGAAGGTCGACGGCGTTTTCATCCAGATGGAGGACGAGATCGCCTCGCTCGCCGCGGTGATCGGCGCCTCGATGGGCGGCGCCAAGGCGATGACCGCGACCTCGGGTCCAGGCTTCTCGCTGATGCAGGAAAATCTCGGCTACGCGGCCATGACCGAGGTGCCTTGCGTCATCATCGACGTGATGCGCGGCGGCCCCTCGACCGGAATGCCGACGCGGCCGGCGCAAGGCGACCTGATGCAGGCGCGCTGGGGCACGCATGGCGACCATCCGGTGGTGGCGCTGGTGCCCGCCTCGGTGCAGGAGATCTATTCGGAGACGATCCGCGCGTTCAATCTCGCCGAGCAATACCGCGTGCCGGTCGTCGTGCTCTACGATCAGATCGTGGCGCACCTTCTCGAATCGATCGAGATTCCCGACGCCAAGGACGTGACGCGGCTCGACCGCAAATGGGCCGGCGAAGGCGGAACCGGCTTCGCGCCCTACGCCGAAACGGCCGACCTCATTCCGGCGATGGCCTGTCCCGGCGACGGCCACCGCGTCCACACCACCGGCCTGACGCATTCGGCCGAGGGCTTTCCGACGCAGAAGCCCGGCATCGCCGACCGCGCCGTCATCCGCATTCTCGAAAAGATCGAGAAGCACCGCGCCGCGATCGAAAAATACGAGACGCTGCACGTCGAGGACGCCGACATTCTCATCATCGCCGTCGGCATCACCGCGCGCGCGGCGCGGCGCGCCGTGCTGACGCTGCGCCAGCAGGGCGCCAAGGTCGGCCTGTTACGACCGATCACGCTCTGGCCGTTCCCGGAACAGGCGGTGCGCGCGGCCGCGGCCAAGGCACGCCGCGTCGTCGTTCCCGAACTCAACACCGGCCAGCTCGTGCTCGAGGTCGAGCGCATCATCGGCGACCGCGACCGCGTGATGAGCCTGGCCCGCGTCGACGGCGAGCCGATCACGCCGGACGAGATCGTCAAGCGGATCGCGGAGATCGTGCCATGAACGTCGCGCCTCCCGCCGCCTTCAACATTCAGGACTATTTGCGCATCAACCTGATGCCGCACTTCATGTGCCCGGGCTGCGGCCACGGCATCGCGCTGAGGGCGCTGCTGTGGGCGGTGCACGAACTCGGCATCGACAAGAACAAGCTCGCGGTCGTTTCCGGCATCGGCTGCTCCGGACGCGTCGGGGCCTATATCGACGCCAACACCTTCCACACCACGCATGGCCGCCCGCTCGCCTTCGCCACCGGACTCAAGCTCGCGCGGCCGGACCTCACCGTGATCGTCATCACCGGCGACGGCGACTGCCTGGCGATCGGCGGCAATCACCTCATCCATTCCTGCCGGCGCAATCTCGACGTCACCTGCCTGATGCTCAACAACGAGGTCTACGGTATGACCGGCGGCCAAGTGTCGCCGACGACGGCGGCGAGCCGGGTGACGCTGACGACGCCCGGCGGCAACGCCGAACCGGTGTTCGATTCCTGCAAGCTCGCCGAGGCGGCCGGCGCCTCCTTCGTCGGGCGCGAGGTCACCCTCCAGGTGCCGGCGCTGAAGAACCTGATCAAGACGGCGATCGAGCATCCGGGTTTCTCCTTCGTCGAGGTGATCTCGGACTGCACCGAGATTTACGGCCGCAAGAACGATCTCGGCGAGTCGCCGGAAATGATCCTGAGCCAGAAGGGCGACATGCGCCCGGAGGCGTTCGGCAACGTCGCCGACCAGCCGTTCCGTCCCAACCGCATGGTCACCGGCGTCATCGCGCGCCATGACCGGCCCGAATACGGCGCGGTCTATCGCGAGATCACGGCCGCGCAGCGCGCGAAGGCGAGGTCCCATGCCGCGAAAGGATGATGAGGGCATGACGCGGACGGAAATCCGCCTCGCCGGCAGCGGCGGCCAGGGCCTCATTCTGGGAGCCCGCATTCTGTTTCGCGCGCTCGGCATCGAGGGCAGGCGCGCGGCCCAGTCGCAGAGCTACGAGCCGACCTCGCGCGGCGGCTTCTGCTATTCCGACCTGATCGTCACCGACGACCCTTCCGACTATCCGCTGGTCACCGGCATCGACATCGGCGTGCTGCTCGACCAGGTGGGCGCGGAACGCTCCCTGCCGTTCCTCAAGAAGGGCGCGATCGTCATTTGCGACGAGCGAACGGTGCAGCCGATCCCGGCCGGCCACGGCCGGGAAATCCGCATTCCGATTTCGGCCCGAGCGGTGGCGATCGGCAGCCCCCGGGTCGCCAATATCGTGGCGCTCGGGGCGGTTGCGCGCGCGACCGGGATTTGCAGCCTGGAATCGCTGGAAAAGGCCGTGGCGCTGGAAACTCCCAAAAAGTTCGCCCAACTCAACCTGAACGCGGCCAAGGAAGGTTTTGCCCTTGCCGAGGCGGCGCATCCGTCCGCCGCCTGAGGGCATTGCCGGGGGGGCGCGCGAGGGCGTCCGGCTGGGCTCTGAAGCATCCCAGCGCAAGCCCTTCCACAGCCCTTCCCCAGCCCGTCGGGCGTCCTTCCCGCCGCCGTTCCTCATGCCCGCAAGGTAGAGCCAATGCGGTCTCCTCAGCCTCGCGCGTGTTGCAAATCGCTCGCATCTAAATCCCGTGCAGCAAAGATTGATATTTGTTAAAGACACTCCATTCCGGGAGTGAGATGTTCCCTAAACGTCTGATATCGGAATGGACTTCGAATTTTCGAAGTTAGGTTTGTATCATCGTCTCCGGTTCGGTTTGCTTGCCGCGTGCCTTTGGAGGATCCGCTCATGGACTACCGTCGTCATTTCGAGGACGCGATCTCCGAGTTGAAGAACGAGCGGCGCTACCGAGTATTCGCGGAGCTCGAGCGCGACGCGGCGCGTTTCCCGAAGGCGACCTGGTACGCGAGTGACGGTTCCTCCAAGGAAGTCACGATCTGGTGCTCGAACGACTATCTCGGGCTCGGCGTCGATCATCGCGTCATCGCCGCGTTGACGGACGCGGCGCAAAAGCACGGCGTCGGCGCCGGCGGCACGCGCAACATTTCCGGAACCAGTCATCCGCTCGTCGGCCTCGAGGCGGAACTCGCCGACCTCCACGGCAAGCAATCGGCGTTGACCTTCACCTCGGGCTGGATTTCCAACCTCGCGGCGATCTCGACGATCGCCGACCTTCTGCCCAATTGCCTCATTCTGTCCGACGCGCTCAACCACAACTCGATGATCGAGGGCATCCGCCGCTCGAAGGCCGAGCGCAAGGTGTGGCGCCACAACGATGTCGCCCATCTCGAGGAACTGCTCGCGGCCGAGCCGCTCGATCGCGCCAAGCTGATCGTGTTCGAGAGCCTCTATTCGATGGACGGCGACATCGCGCCGATCAAGGAAATCTGCGACCTCGCCGAGAAATACGGCGCCATGACCTACATCGATGAAGTCCACGCCGTCGGCATGTACGGCGCGCGCGGCGGCGGCGTGTCGGAACGCGACGGCCAGGCCCATCGCATCGACATCATCGAAGGCACGCTGGCCAAGGGCTTCGGCACGCTGGGCGGCTACATCGCCGGCGACGCGGCGATCATCGACGCCGTGCGCAGCTACGCGCCGTCCTTCATCTTCACCACCGCCTTGCCGCCCGGCATCGCCGCCGCGGCGTGCGAATCCGTTCGCATCGTCAAGCAGCGCCCCGACCTGCGCACCGCGCATCAGCGTCAGGCGCGCCTGACCAAGCACGCGCTGAGCGCGGCCGGATTGCCGGTGATGGACAATCCCTCCCATATCGTTCCGGTCATGGTGGGCAACGCCGAATTGTGCAAGAAGGCGAGCGACCTCTTGATGGAGCGTCACGCGATCTACATCCAGCCCATCAACTATCCGACGGTGCCGCGGGGAACCGAGCGGCTGCGCATCACGCCGACGCCGCTGCACACCGAGGCCTATATCTCGGTGCTGGTGGAAGCCATCGTCGATGTCTGGCGCACGCTCGGCCTTCAATTCGTCGAGCCCCCGGCCGAGGCCCAGCCGGCGGTCGATGGCAACTCCCGCTGCACATTCCGGGACATGCGGCTGGCCGCGGAATAGACGCCCGCGCGTCGCGCGCATTAATCGAAACGTAGTTTCAATTTTTTGACCGGTGGCCGGGCCCTGAGCGATCGGGTTCCGGGAACATGTTATGACGCCGAATGATTGGCAGATGATACGCAAGTCCGCGCTGTTCAACCGGCTGCATGACGATGTCGTGCGCGAGCTGCTCGCCAATAACGCGATCGTCGATTACGACCGCGGCGCGGTGATTTGCAACCAGGGCGACCCGGCCAAGCACTATCACGTCGTCGTGCAGGGACTGGTGAAGCTCTGCCGCCACTCCGGGCAAAATCAGTCGGCGATCATCTCCATCCACGGACCGGCGCAGGCCTTCATGGAGGCCGAGGCGCTCTCGTCGGGCATCTATTCGGCGACCGCGGAAGCGGTGTCGAGCGCGCGCCTGGTCAAGATCGACGCGAGCGACCTGCGCCAGCGGATCGGTCGCGACCCCGAGCTCGCTTTGTCGATGCTCGGATCGACGTCGATCCATCTGCGGGTGCTGCTCGAACACGTCGAGAAGCTGAAGATCCTGACGGGCCCGGCGCGGCTCGCCGATTTCATCGTCTCGCTGGCCGGACCGCAATCCGGCGCGGCCGAGGTGGTGTTGCCTTACGAAAAGCAGCTCATCGCCGGGCAATTGGGCATGACGCCGGAAAGCTTTTCGCGCGCGCTCAGCCAGTTGCGCCAGCACGGGGTGCGGGTGAATCGCGACCGGCTGGAGGTCAAGAACATCGAGCATCTGCGCGACTTCATCGCGCGGTCGATGTAGCGCGGCGAAAGCCGGCGACTTTGCGCGCGTTCAGTCGAGCGCGGCGAATCCGCGCAATCCCCCGACATCGCCGATGGTGACCACCTCGCGCTGAACGACGACGCCGTATTTGCCGAGCGAGGCGAGCGCGCGCGAGAAGCTTTCCGGCGTCATGCCGAGGCGCGCGGCGATCAGCGCTTTTTCATAAGGCAGGGTGATCTGCGCCGAATGCTCGCCGGGCGCGATCAGACGCAGGAAGAATTCGGCCACGCGCCGCGGCGCGTCGAGCAGCTTGAGACGTTCGATCTGTTCGGTGAGATTGGTGCCGTGGCGCGCGATCGAGGCGAGCATCGCGGCGGCGACATCCGGGTCTTCTTCCAGGACGGCGATGAAGCCGGTGAGTTCCATGCGCAACAGGCGGCAGGCGCTCGCCGCCTCGGCCGCCACCGGATAGCGTCCGCCGAGGAACATCACGGGTTCGGCGAAAGTCTCGCCGGTCGTCAACACCGTGACGACCGCCTCGCCGCCATTGGCGGTCAGGCGATAGAGCTTCACCCAGCCGTCGAGCAGGACGAAGAACGCGTCGGCGACGTCGCCCTGATTGAAGATGATGTGGCCCCGTTCGCAGGCGACGATCCGCCCGCGATTGCAGATGCGTTGCCGCAGATCGGAATTGAGGTGACTAAATAGCGGACACGCGCCGATCGCGGTCCAATCGGCTTGAGTTAATCTTGGCGTGCTGGATTGTATCGTCCGCAAGTTTCTGTACTCAATGCTTTGAGCAGCCGGCCGTTCCGACGGAGATGGCGATCTTTTGGGCAATCCAATTGCCCCGATCGGTTGACGTTCGTCAAGGCGAAGATGGCCCGGGCGGACTGAATTACCACCCTCGATGTGAAAGGACTTCCGTGATGACGGTTCCCACTCCGGTTCTCGGGATCGAGTTGATGGACACCGATCACCGGCGGATCGACGGCATCTTCGAGGCCATCTCCGCCGCTTCCGACGACGACCTTCCGCGTCTTTACCACGAGCTCGACGGCGAGATCGCGGCACATTTTTCGCGGGAGGAGAAGCTGATGGAGGAGGCGGGATTTCCAGGCTTCCATTGCCATGTCGCACAGCACAATACCGTTCTCGAACAATTGCGGCGCGGCGCGAAAATGGCGGCGGCGCCGTCCGTCGCCGAGCTGCGCGAGCACTTGACCAGGATCATGCCGCAGGTCGTCCAGGCCCATGTCTTCACCCTCGACCGCATGACGGCGGCGTTCCTCAAGGGCGAATTCAATCGCTCCGTGTTCGGGCCGCTGCGCCTGCCGGTCGAGACGCGGGCTCAGTGAATGCGGTGCGGCCGCCGGGAACGTGCGCTGCCGCGCCCATTGCCCTGGGCCGGCCATGATTGACGATCTGGCGATCGCGCGCGCGGTACACGTCGTTTCCGTCGCGCACTGGATCGGCGGGGTCTTTTTCGTGACCCTGGTTGTCCTGCCGGGCCTGCGGCGTATCGAGGCCGAGCGTCGCGTCGCCCTGTTCGACACGATCGAGCGCGGATTTGCCGGGCAGGCCAGGATTTCGACGCTGCTGGCCGGCCTCACCGGCTTCTACATGCTGGCGCGGACGGACTCGTGGTTCATGCTGGTCAGCCCGCGGAGCTGGTGGATACCCGGCATGTTGGCGCTCTGGATCGTCTTCACGCTCATGCTGTTCGTGCTGGAACCACTGGTGCTGCATCGCTGGTTCGATGAACGCGCCGCGCGCGACCCGGAAGGAACATTCGCGCTCGTGCTGCGCTTGCACCGCGTGCTGTCGACGATCGCGGCGGTCGTGCTGGTGGGAGGCGTCGCCGGAATTCACGGGTTGGCTTTCTGACGCGCCGGAGCACTGAAATACAGACGGAGACTGGGCATTGCGATGGGGATCAGGGAAATGGTATTCTTCTTTCCGAATATTCAAATTTGATCCTGGTCAATAGCATCGCGCGGTTTCATGACGAAATGTGCTAAATTCAAATGGGAATAGGCGAGCAGCGCACATCCGGCCCGCGCCAAATGAACAGGTGTATGACCTCATGAAAGATGCGCGTTCATGCTTCGAGTTTGACCCCTCGCTCTGCCCCCTGCTGCAAGGCCTGCCGCCGGAGGAGCAGCAATTGCTGATGCGGACCGATCCGATGATCCGGGCCTGCATCGAGATGCATTCGGCGCAGGGAACCGGCGACGACGCGATCGCGCCGACGGCGTGCTGCCAGGCCTCGCGCCAGGTCGAGCGCGGCGATGAGCGGACCGCCGATCCTATGATCGGGATCAATAAGCAGGCGCTTTCCTAGAAGGTTCGCGGCGGGGCGCGGGCCTCACTTGATATTCTTCAAGGCGGTGGCGGCCATTTGTTGTCGAATGCGAAGCATGCGACAAAAAGGCACGTCTGAATGACCCATGCATCGGCTGAACCGACGCGCGGCGCGGTGCGAACATCCACGCTGCTGCGTGGACTGCCTGATTCGATCGCCGAAGAGATCCTCAAGTCGTCGAGCGTGGAGACGCTGCGGGCCGGCTCGGTGCTGTTCAACCAGGACGAAACCGCGGACTATTTCTTCAAGGTGATCGACGGCTGGGTGAAGCTGGAGCGCCATCAGGCCAATGGCAAATCGGCGATCCTGGGCGTGTTCACGCGCGATCAGTCCTTCGCCGAGGCGGTCGCGATCGTCAACGGACAGTATCCGGCCACCGCGACGGCGGCGACCGCGGCGACCGTCGTGCGCATTCCCGCGCAGCCGCTGCGCGATGCGATCATCACGCGGCCGGAAATCGGCTTCGCCGTCATCGCCGCGACGGTTCACCATCTGCACCAGATGATCCGCCAGATCGAGCAGCTCAAGCTGCAGAACGGCGACGAGCGCGTGGCGGAATTCCTGCTCTCGCTGACCGATGTCGTCGAAGGACCGGCCTCGATCGCCCTGCCCTTCGACAAGCAGCTCATCGCCGGCCGCCTCGGCATCAAGCCGGAGACGCTGTCGCGCGCCTTCGCGCGGCTGCGCGATCTCGGGGTCGAGGTGAGCGGACCCGATGTCGTGATCCGCGACGTGCTGGCCCTGCAGCAGCAACTCCGCCAGGGCCAAATCCGCGCCGCCTGAACGGCCGCGCTTTGGCGCGGCGCGCGCGGATCCCGCGACCAGCCGGCGCCTTTTTTCGCGGCGAGGATTTACTCCAAGGCTTCGAAGCCGGAGCAGTTCATTCCGGCGAGACGGCCCGGTCTCGCCCGGAGACCGCTTAGCGCAGTCCCTTGGTTTCCAGCCGTCCATGCATGCGCGCGTCATGCGTTTCGAAATGGCGCGAGAACCAGGCGTCGAGCCGGTCGGCCAGCGCTTCCGCGTTGCCGCTGTTGTCGACGGTCGCGTTGTCCATCATGTCGCGCAGATCGTCGAGCAGCGCCTCGTGATCCTGCTTGTGCTCCGGAAACTGGTCGTATTTCCGATCGCGCATGATGCGTTCCTCGAGCGCGAAATGCGCCGAGATGTGCATCAACAGATCGCCGAAGAACGCCTCGATCGAATCGGTGGAGGCGTGGGCGCGCATTTTCTCGTGCAGCAGGTTGATCAGCTCGATCAGGCCCTTGTGCTCATGATCGATGGCCTCGATACCGATGCTGTAGCGATCTTTCCAATGCAGCAAAGCCATGTGTCTTGCTCCCGACGCGTCGCCGCCCGATCAGCGGAAAATGAAGCCGCCGTCTTCCGAACGGTAGTCAATGACCAGCATCTGATCCGGCGCGATCGAGATGCGTTCCCGGCGCTCGTAGTCGAAGCCCTCCGAGCGCGGCGTGTCGCGCATGCGCACGGCGACGTCGTATTCGCCCGCCGGCAGCGTGAACCGCTCATAGACCTTCGAGGGGCCGTCGCGGGCGATGCCGCTCGGCGGCAAGCTGGCGCTGAAGACGTTCTTGCCGGCGATATCGAGTTCCACGAAGATCGGCCGGCGGCTGCGCGGACAGACGTCGACCCGGCGCATGTTGGGCGGCAGCTTGGCCGATTCCTCCGCCGTCATCGGCCGGCACTCGGCCTTGCGGTCCGCGCCGTGAACGAATGTCAGCATCAGAATTCCGGCGTCTTTCGGGATCTGGCGATAGACGGGCCAATCCGAAAGCTTGATGACGCCGGCGAACAGCACGACGATGATCGCGAACTGACCGAGGTAGCGAAGCGCGTTGATCACGACGCGGTCTCCCGTTTCGTGGCCGCGGTATCGTCCGCCGCGCCGGCGGACGGCGGCGTTGGCGGCTTCTTCGGCGGCGGCAGGTTGGCAAGCGAGTCGGCGAATTTGGCGAGTTCGCGGCGGAAACGCGGGCCGCCGAGGTCCGAGGCCCAAATCGTATGGACCCGTTCGCGCGGCACGCGGGCGCGCAGATAGGGATCGCGCTGGCCGGCGAAACGTTCCTCGATCCAGTTCACGCCGAGGCGGTTGAAGCAGAAACTCTCCGCGCAGCCGGCGACCACGACGCCCTCGGCCAGATGCCGGCTGATGATGAAATCGACCAGCGAGGGGGGCGCCATCGCCACGCAGGGCATGACGACGGCGTTGGGATGCTTGGCCGCGCCGCCATGTTCGCAGGCGAGCACGAGGACGCGGTTCGGGCCCTCGAGCGCCGCGGCCGCGTCGATCGTCCGCTGGCGCAATTCGCGCAGCGTGTATTCGGGCAGGTCGATGCCCGTGCGCAATTCCTCGGTGCGCCGGAACGGCGTCGAGGCCGGGCAGGCGCCGACGCAGATGCCGCAGGCCACGCACAGCGTATTGGAGACCTGCGCCTGCGACGGGAACGGCAAGCCATCGGTGCGCTCGACCATGCGGATCGCCTCATAGGGGCAATCGTCGACGCATCGCATGCAGCCATTGCAATGCTCGAGATCGATCACCGCCGGAGGGCTCCGCCGCAGCGGCGGCAGCCAGGGCATGAAACCGACCAAAAGCGAGAAGATCAGCAGGAACAGCCAGACGCCGCTGTGCCCCCAGATGTCGGTCAGCGGGTAGAGCGGCAGGTAAAACCAGTCGAGCCCGACCTCGACCGCGGCCTTGGACAGATTGGCCGGCCCCTGCGACAGCGCCGGCTTCCACAGCGACAGGCCGACCAGGGCGACGAGCGTCATCGATCCGAGCACCCAGGGCGGGTTCACCTTCGGCCGCGAGATGCGCAGAATGTGCACCCACATGATGAACAGAAGGATCAGCGGCACCGCCACGTGCATGAACACCATCAGCGTGAAGAAGCGGCTGGTCAGCGTGCCGGTGGAAACGAAGTTCCGCGCGATCGGCTCGCCGAACAGCGGCAGCCAGTCGAGCAGCTCCGAGGAGATCACCGCGACATACTGGGCGAGCTTGTCCCACACCAGCCAGTAGCCGGTGATGCCCGAGGCATAGAGCAGCCAGATGATCGGCAGGCCGGTGAACCAGGAAAACCAGCGCGCGCCGCGATAATGGTCGTAGGCGAATTCGCGCAAGAGATGCGTCAGCACCATCACCACCATCAGGTCGGAGGCATAGCGATGCAGGCTGCGCATCACGCCGGCATGATACCAGTGGTGATGGGTGAGTTTCTCGACCGAGAGATAGGCGCTCTCGATGCCGGTATCGAAGAAGATGAAAAGATAGATGCCGCTGACGGCGACGATCCAATAGAAGAAATAGCCAAGCGCGCCGAGCTGGGCGACCGGATTCATCGACGGCCCGAACAGCCGATCGAACGTCCGCTCGATCGCCTCGAATCCGTACCTTAGAATAGCTCTCAGCGCACCCATGCCGGCTGCTCCTGTTTTCTTGTTCGATGACGCCGGATGGCTTCTCAGATTCTCAAATGCGTGTTGGCGGCGCGCGCGTTCCTCGACCGACGCCATTCGCGGAAGAGAATGCCGGCGAACACGATGAGCGACATGGCGGCGATAACGCTGCCGAAGATCAGGCCGTAGTCGAATTTATAGCGTCCCGCGGCCGGATCATAGGTGGTGCAGATGAACTTGACCCGGTCGATCAGGCCGCCGAGCGAAAACGTCGTCGCGCGTCCCAGCACGACATCCTTGAGCGGCTCGACCAGGACCTGGATCGGGAAATCGTCGCCATAGACGTGGCGATAGACCTTGCCGCCGCCGTCGACGATCGTCGTCTGCGTGACGTGGTCGAAGCCGCCGCTGATGGTCGTATAGCTGAAGCCGAGATCGCGCAGCAGCGCGTCGATGGTCGCCGAATCGCCCGACGCCAAGCGCCAGTTCTCCGCCTTGACGCCCTGCATGGCGGCGAATTGCGACAGCCGCGTCGGCGTGTCGTTGCGCGCGTCGAACCCCACCGTCAGCACCGCGAAGCGATCGAGGCCGATCAGGCGGCCGGCGTCGCGCACGCCGTCGATGACGCGCTGCGTCGTCGGCGGGCAGACCGAGCTGCAGGAGGTATAGATCAGGCTGATGATCAGCGGCTTGCCGCGATAGTCCGACAACGCGAAGCGCGCGCCGGTCGAATCCGTCAAGGTGTAGTTGCCGACGGCGCGTCCGAGCGCCGCCTCGCTCTTGGCCAACGCGACCTTGGGGTCGAGCCGTTCGGCCTTGGCCGACGCGAGGCCCAGCCCCGCCGCCAAAACGAGGCTCGCCGCGGCCACCTTTCCCATCCCCAGCGCGAGGCGCGAGACAGTCGGGTTAACCGCGGCGAGCATTCTCATTCATCCACTCGTTCAAGCTTCGCTGAACCGGAAAATCACCGGAACAGCCACAGCTCGGACAGATATTTCCAGTTGATGAAGTAGTAGAGCACGAACGAGGCGAAGAACACGAAGATCAGGACCGTCGTGCCGCGCAGGCTCGGATGAGCGACCGCCGCCTTGGCGCCGCCATGCAGCGGGAAGGTCAGCTTGTGGCCGCCTTCGACCTTCTTGCCCATCAGCACCGTGGCGACCACGACGATGACGAACATAGCGCCGCCGATCGTCGCGATGATCGCGAAGATGCCGTTGAGGCCCATCGTCAGGAACGCGCCCGCCGAATGCGCGAACGAAACCGGCGCATCGGTGAACGTCATGTCCCAATGACGGCGCGACACGCCGACCGTGCCCGCGCCCATCATCAGCAGCGAGATACCGGCCGCGCCGATACCGAACAGGTACGGCTGCCATTTGGCCATGGTCGGCCAAACGATCTCACGCTGGAAGATGAGCGGCAGCACGATGTAGGTCACCGCCATGAAGGCGAGCGTCGTGCCGGTCACGACCGTGCCGTGGAAGTGGCCCGGAACGTAGAGCGTGTTGTGCATGAGCTGGTTGAGCTGCTCGGTTCCGAGCACCACGCCGGAGATACCGCCGATGATGCCGAAGAACACGACCGACAGGAACATGCCCGAGAACGCCGGGTTGCCCCACGGCGCCTTGCGCAGCCATTCGAACCAACCGCGGTCGAAGCCGTTGCGCCGTTGCGCCGCCTCGATCGATCCGGGCACCGTCAGGCCGTGGATCATCGAGCCCATCACCGCCAGATACATCATGTAGCTGGTGTTGACGATCTTCCAGGTCGAATCCATGCCCGGCTCGGAGAGCAGGTGGTGCGCGGAAGCGAGCTGGAGGAACAGGATGTACATCAGGAACGCGAAGCGGCTGACCTTTTCCGACAGCGGCTTGGCGCCGACCGTCAGCGCCGCGATCAGGTACCAGATGGCGACGTGCGCCGACACGTTGATCTGCTGCGACGAATGGCCGAGGCCCCACCACACCACCTTGTACATCAAGGAGTCGATGTTGGCGATCAGGCCGATCGACCACAGGAACACCGGGATCAGGATCACCGCGCCAGACGCCAGCGTGTAGACCGCGATGATCGCGGCCACCAACGCGCCGAACGTGACCAGCGGCAGCGAGCCCTCATAGGTGCCCTCGTTCTTGGCGATGACCAGCGTGGCGAAGAAGATGCCGACCGCCACCAGCGTGCCGACCGCGAACAGGATCAGCCCGAGATAGAAGTGCGGCGCCGCCATCATCGGCACGTAGGACGTGAACATCACGCTGGAGTTGCCCTGCAGCACCGCGACGTTGGCGATCAGCGCGCCGACCAGCATCAACAGGAAGGCGACCCATGCCAGTTTCGGCGTCGCCAGCCTGCAATTGAGCAGGATCGCGGACGCGAAATAGAGCACGGCGACCTCGAAGAAGATGATCCAGAACAGCAACACGTCGGCGCCATGCGCGGTCAGCGCGAGGTAGAACAGGTCCGCCGGAAGCATGTGAACCGCCGGCCAGCGCGTCAGCGCGACCAACAGGCCGAACAGACCGCCGATGGCCAGGAACACGACCGCCGCCACCGCGTTCGCCTTGATCAGCGTCTGCGCGGCGATGTCGACCTTGAGGCCGGTATACTGGCAGGTGCGGTACTCAGCCGCTCTGCCGCCAACCCCGGAAATGGTTTCAGCAGTCATGGCTCACCTCCCCGACGCGAGGCGCAGGTCAGCCTCGGCCTTCTTTTCCGTGACATAGATTCGTCCGGTCATCTGATGGTGACCGATGCCGCAATACTCGTTGCAGATGATGCCGAACTGACCGGCGTCGGTCGGCGTCATCGTGATCACGTGCTCATAGCCCGGATGAATCTGAATATTGATGTTGGTCGGCTGCAGCGAGAAGCCGTGCTGCCAGTCGAGCGACGACATGTGGAAGCGATAGCTCTGGCCCTTCTCGATCTCGATGATCGGATACCATTGCCACAGACGGCCGAGCAGATAGACGTCGCTTCCGGCGGGCACCTTCACCACCGGCACGCCGTTCTCCTCGCGAACCTTGTACTTCTTGACGAACTCGTCGACCTTGGCCTCGTAGCTCGACGGATGAACGCGATAGGCTTCCTTGCTCAGGTTCTGATTGCCGATGAAGTGCCAGGCGATCATGAAGCAGAACATGAAGAAGCCCCAGGCGAAGGCGATAAACGCCCACGACAGCTCGACTCCGGCGACCGGCTCGTTCCACCAGTCGCGTCTTTCAGGTGATGTGACGGACATCTGCCCCCCCTAATTCTCGATTACTTGCCGAGCGGTACGGAAGCAACTTCCATCACGCCCCACAGCGTATAGAGCACGGCGGGAATGATCACTCCGAGGAACAGGAGCAGGAAGTTGTTGTCCATAATCTGCTGCATGAATGGGATTTTGACGGGCTTGTCGCTGGCCCCCGTCTGACCGGATTGAGTTGACATGGATCGACCTCATGGATGTGCGCATTCGACGGTTAACATGGCGAATTGCGGAGCTACTTAACATTCATCAAGTCTTGCCCTGATCACACAAATTTCGCGCGTGAGTGCGGCACGCAAGGCACGCGGAGCGCGGACGCGGCTATCGCACCGCAATAGAATTGATGGATATCAAGACGAGATCACTTCCCGGCCGTCGCGCGCGTGCCGCGTCGCGCAACCGGCGCGCGCGAGCGATGCGCCTTCGGTGGCTTGGCGGACGGACGGAGAGCGGCCGAACGACATGCCCCGCGCGATAGCGCGTCAACGCGAGCCGAAACCGCCCTTGCCATCGGCGTTCGCTCGACGCCTTGAATCGGAGCGCTCGCCTTCTTCCCGCGAGGATCGCGCCGGGCGAGCGCCCGACCCTGCCCGGTCTAATGGCTCGTGCCTTCGGAGAAGGTTATCTTGTTATAGACGTTGTATTTTCCGACGGGCTTCGACATCGGGATGCGCTTGACCTCGGTAAAGCTCTCCGCGTCGAAGACGATCAGCGCGCCGTCGTTTTCCCAGACGCTGACCAGCGCGTGGCGACCGGAGCGGTCGAATTCGACGTGCGCCGTGGTCTTGCCCGGCGCCGGCTGCAACGTGCGCACGATCTTGAGCGAGGATTTGTCGAGGATCTGGATCTGATCCTTGTTCTGCCGCGACATGAACGAATCGGTCCACACATAGGGCGTCTTCTCGTGGCTGCGCATGAAGAAGCCCGGCCCCATTGTCGGCACCGTCGCCAGGATCGTCCAATTCGTCGTGTCGATGACGGAGATCATGCCTTCGCGCAGATGCGGCGTCGCGATCACGCGGCGCCCCTCGCGCATCCACGAAATTCCCGAACCGAGGTGTGGCATTCCGGGCAGGGGAAACTTCGCCGCTTCCCGGCCATGGTCGAGATCGACCACGACAGCCTGATTGCCGTCGCGATTGGCTCCGATCAGATAGCGGTATTGCGGATCGAAGAAGAAGTCGTCGATCGGCTCGCTCGCCTTGATGCGGCGCAGCGCCAGCGCGCCCTCGCCCGCCTTGGTCGCGATCTCCCAGATTTCCGGAACGTCCTTCAGCGCGGCGATGAAACTGTCGCGCTGCGGCGCCTGATAGACGGCCGAGACGCGCGAGCCCTTGCCGTCGGCGTCGGCGACGTCGAGGATCTTTTCCACCGACAGGTCGGCCGCCGACAGGATCACCAGCGATTTGGGCAGGTAGTTGGCGACCGCGACGTGGCTGGCGTCCGGCGAGATCGCGATGTTGCGCGTGTTGATGCCCGCGCGCACCTCCGCGACCGTCGTCAACGTCCATAGATCGTATTTCGTCACCCAGCCGTCGCGCGAGCCGAAGAACACGTAGCGGCCGTCGGGCGTGAATTTCGGGCCGCCATGAAGCGCGAAGCGGCTGGCGAAGCGCGCGATCGGCTCGAACTTGTCGCCGTCGAGAATGGTGACGTGGTGATCGCCGCCCTCGACCACGACGAAAAGATTGAGCGGATCGGCGTCGAACACCGGGCGTTTGACCTCCGGCGCCGGCGTCAGCACGCGGCTCGCGTCGATGTCGGCGCGCGACCAGGTCGGATCACGCTCGGGCTTGCTGTAGATGAAGGCGGCGAGCGCGGTGATGCCCGCCGCGTCGATTTCGCCGCCGAACGGCTGCATCTGCGTCGCCGGACGGCCGTCGCGGATGACGGCTTCGGCGCCCTTCTGTCCGAGGCGGCCGAGATTGTCCGGCAACAGCGCCGGCCCGGTGCCGCCGAGGCGCTCCTCGCCATGGCAAGAAGCGCATTTTTCCTGATAGAGGCCGTGAGCGTTGACCTGCGCGGCCGCCGACGCGAACGACGCGCCCAGCGGCAGAAGCGCGATCAGCGCCCGCGCGGCAAGAACCCTAACGTACCAGCATTTCATGTTTCGAACCCCGGAATGGCCGTGGCGTGACGCGCTCGCCCGCCGCGCGCCCGATTTCCTCGTCGGTGAGATAGCAGGCCGGATCCTCGGCGAACGCGTCGCCCGTCAGGCGCTGCGCGCGCACCCTGGTGTTGCCGCCGCAAATATCGAAATAGGCGCACGCCCCGCAACGCCCCGAAATCACGCGCGGGCGCGCCTTCAGCCCGGCCATGATCGGATCGGACGTGTCGCGCCAGATGTCGCCGAAGGCGCGGGCGCGGACATTGCCGATGGTGTGATGCCACCACATCGTGTCGGGATGGACGTTGCCGAGATTGTCGATGTTGGCGACGTTGACGCCGGACGAATTGCCGCCCCATTGCGCGAGCTTGGCGCGCAGATGCGCGGCGCGGTCGGCGAAGCGTTCGCGCGCCCAGAAATAGAGGAACACGCCGTCGGCGTCGTTGTTGCCGGTGACGAATTCGCGCGCGTCGCCGCGCTCGAGCGCGATCCACGCCGCCTCGATCAGGCTCGTCATCACGATCCGGGTGATGTCCCAGCTCGCGTCGGTGCCGCGGTTCTTGTTGCCGCGCCCGGCATAGACGAGGTGGGAGAGATAGAACTTCTCGACCCCCTCGCGCTCGGCGAGAGCCAGAATCTCGGGCAGTTCCTCCCAATTGTCCGTGGTCATGGTGAAACGCAGGCCGGTCTTGATGCCGAGATCGGCGCAGCGCCGCATGCCGGCGATCGCGCCGTCGAACGCGCCGGGCTGTCCGCGAAAGCGGTCGTGCGTGGCGCCGACGCCGTCGAGACTGATGCCGACATAGTCGTATTTGATTTCGGCGATCGCGGCCGCCTTCTCCGGCGTGATCAGCGTGCCGTTGGTCGACAGCGCGGTGTAGAAGCCCATTTCCTTGGCGCGCCGCGAAATGTCGAAAATGTCGGGCCGCAGCAACGGCTCGCCGCCCGACAGAATCAGTCCCGGCACGCGCGCGGCCTTGAGGTCGTCCATGACAAGGAAGATCTCGTCGGTGGAGAGCTCGCCGGGAAAGTCGACGTCGCCGGAAATCGAGTAGCAATGCACGCAGCGCAGATTGCAGCGTCGCACCAAATTCCAGATCACGATCGGGCCCGGCGGATCGCGCCGCGGACCGATCGGCGTCGGCTCGCGCAGTTCGCGCAGGAATTGCGTCAGTCGAAACATGGCGTACCCATTTGTTATTCGCCGATCCGCAGACCGGTCTTCTTCAGGATTTCGCTTGAATAGAGAATGTCGCCGCCGGCGCAGGCTCCGCCCAGAAGTCTCCGGATCTCCCCCGCCTTGGCCTCGACCTCGGCGCGATCGGCGCCGTGAACCATGGCGAAGAGATTATACGGCCAGAGCGGAGGATGGCGCGGGCGTTCATAGCAGTGCGAAACGAAATCGAGCGCGCCCACGCGCGAGCCGAGCGGCGCCAGATGCCGGTCGTCCACGTCCCACACCGTCATGCCGTTGGCGACCATGCCGCAGGCGTAATGGTTGGGCACCGCGCCGACGCGGCGGATGCTGCCGCTCTCGATCATCCGCGCCAGGCGCGCGATCACGTCGGCTTCGGCGACGCCGATCTCCTCGGCGAGCGCCGCGTAAGGATGCGGCACCAGCGGCAGCCCCGCCTGCGTCGCCTTGACGAGGGCGCGGTCGATGGCGTCGAACGTCTCGCGCGCAGGACTCATGCGCTCACCTTCAATTCGAGGAAGAACTCGCGCAGCTTGGGAAACAGCAGCACCTCGATGCCGATCTCGCGCTCGATCGCGCGCCTCGTCGTCTCGATCAATTCGGGCCGCTCGACGGCGAGCACGAACCACATGTTGAGCGCGTGCTCGCGGCGATAATTGTGCGCGACTTCCCGGTAGGCGTTGACGGCCGCGACCACCTCGTCCCAGCGCGCTTCCGGCACCGCCATGGCGCAAAGGCAGAAGCGGCCGCCCATGCGATCGACGTTGAACATCGGACCGAAGCGCGTGAGGTAGCCGCCGTCCAGCAGCGCCTTCAGGCGCGCCAGCAATTCCGCCTCGCCGATGCCGATTCGCGCCGCGCATTCGGCGTAAGGCGCGCGCGACAGGGGAAAGCCGCCCTGCAGCGCGTTGATGATCTCGCGGTCGATCCCGTCGAGCATGATCGCCTCACGCCGCCGACAGGCGCGCGCCGGTCTGCCGGAAGCAGCGCCGCGAAAACAGGATGGCGTGGGCGATATCGCCGCCCGCCGCGCGGGCGAGCTCGCCGATCTGGCCGGTGACCTCGGCGCGGTCGCGCCCATGGATCATGGTGAACAGGTTGTAGGGCCAATGCGGCCGGCGGCGCGGCCGCTCGTAGCACAGGGTCACATGCGGCGCGGCGGCGAGGCGTTCGGCGACCTCGCATAGCCGGGGTTCGGGAACGTCCCAGACGACCATGGCGTTTTGCACGAAGCCGAAGGCGCGGTGGCGCACGACGAGGCCGAGACGCCGGACGATATTGGCCTCGCCGAGCGCGGCCAGATCGTCGATCACTCGCGCCTCGCTCCAGCCAAGCCCGCCCGCGACCTCGGCGTAGGGCCGCTCCACCAGCGGCAGGCCGTTTTCGATCGCGCGCAGAAGCGCGACCTCCTCCGCGCTCGGCGCGCGCGTTTCCTCCACGTGGGGTTCCTTGCGCGCGGGCACGGCGCGATCGAACATCGGAAATCCGAGATCGATGTGGAAGGCGCGCGCGAGCGGCAGATCGAGCGCGGCGAGGTTGGTTCGCCGTTCGATGCGCGCGACCGCGCCGGTGACCGCGTCGCGCGTCGCCCCGGTGACGACGAACCACAGATTATAGGCATGCTCGCGCTCGTAGCTGTGGTTGACGCCGGGCTCGGCGCCGACCATCGCGGCGACCGCTTCCAGCGTTCCCTCGCTCGCCGCGAGCGCGACCAGCGTGGAGGCGCCCGCCGTGTTCGGCCGCACCACGGCGCCGAGCCGCGACACCGCGCCCTCGCCGATATAGCGACCGACCCGGGCGATCACGTCCGCGCCCGGAATCCCCAGCCGCGCGCCGACGGACTCGAACGGCGACGGCGTCAGCGGAAAGCCACGCTGCCAGCCGTCGATCAGCGCGCGATCGATGTCATCGAAGGTCACGGTTCACAACCCCAGCCGGTGGGCGCGCGCGGTGAACAGGATGCCCGAAGGCTTGCGCGCCGGTATCTCGGCGACCTTCACGCGCGCGCGCGCGTCCATGATGTCGACGCGATCGGCGTCGCGCACCGAGATCCACGCTTCGTGACCGCGCGGCGTGAATTCGAGATGCAGCACGGCCGGTCCCGGCGCGAACGTATGCACGACCTTGGCCGAGGGAATATCGACGATCTGCACGGTGTCGTTCTGGGGATGGGCGAAATTGACCCATACCTCGCGGCCATCCGGACGCGCGACGCAGAACACCGGCTGGCCGTGGACGGGAATGCGCGCCTTCTCCTTCATGCCGACGAGATCGAGCAGCAGCACCTCGTTCTGTCCGGCCGCCGGCAGCACGAGGTTCGCGCCGGCCTGCCCCCAGCCCTCGAAATGCGGCATCTTGTAAACGGGCAGCTTCTCGCGCCCGGCATTGTAGCCCTGGAACACGCGGCGCAGCCGCGGCTCGCTCTCCCACAGATCGAGATGGGCGATGCCGTCCTCGCCGAACAGGCCGGCGAGGTAATGTCGGCCGTCGCCGGTCACGTTGGCGTCGTAGGGAAGCGCGCCGGCGCCGATGAACTTGGTCACGACCGGCGCGTCGGGGCGCGCGCAATCGGCGATCCAGATCTCGCCCGCGTCGTAGAGGGTGTAGATGAACTTCCGGCCCGGCAGATCGGCGAGCCCGACCGTCTTCGACGGCTTGCCGGAGGCGCCGATCGCGGGAATGCTCGCGACCTCCGCGAGCGTCTCGGCGTCGAACACCTTGATGCCGCCGGGATCGTAATTCGACGCGGCCACCAGCCGGCCGTCATCCGAGATCGCCCCGCCGATGGCGTTGCCGGCCTGGATGACGCGCTTGTCGACGCGCATGTCGAGGAGATCGAGCTTGGTCAGGCCGCCGTCGCGGCCGAACACATAGGCATAACGCTCGCAGCGCGAGAACACCGCCGAGGCGTGGGAAAGATCGCCGAGCCCCTCGACGCGGCCAAGCGCCACGCGCTTCGTGGTGTCGACGATGATGACCGACCCCGTCGCCCGCTCGACGACGATGCCGAGGTCGCCGGTGCCGCGCCGTTCGCAGGACGCCGATGCCCGATCCGGCAGCGACATCAGGCCGCCCGCGAGCGCCGCGCCTTTGAGGAATGAGCGTCGTTTCATTGTGGAAAGCCCTGCTTCAGCCGGTCGGCGATCCAGCGCGCCTCCGCCTCGCTCAGGAGAGGCTTCCAGGGCGGCATCGGCGTGCCGGGAACGCCTTCGAGAATGATATGCGCGATCTGGTCACGGTCCCATTGCGCGAGTTGATCGGCGGTCAACGGTTTGCCCAAACCGCCCTTGAGCGTCATGCCGTGGCAGGAGCCGCAATCCTGGAGCACCAACGCGGTGAGTTTGACGGGATCGGGAACCGGATCGGACGCGGCCGCCGCGCCGGCCTGCAGGCAGACAGCAACGCTCGCGCTAAGCCACCACCGCGATGCTGTTACGCGCGGTCCCATCGCCGTGATCGCTCCATTCCGCCGCCAGTCCCGCGACTTTACCGATAATGAACAGGACCGGGCCATCGAATTCGGCCTCTCGGGCCGCCCGCGCCAGACCTGCTAATGAGGCGCAGAATCGACGCTCGCGCGGGGTAGTGCCTTGACTAATGGCAAGAACAGGCGTCTCCGCGTCGAGGCCCTCGTCGATGAGCCGGCGCGCGATCTCCTCGATATTCGCAAGGCCCATATAGACGACCAGCGTCGTGCGCGGATCGGCGAGTCCCCGCCAGTCGAGGTCGAGCGGCTCGTCGGACTTGCAGTGCCCGGTTACCAGCCGGACGCCGGTCGCGAGTCCGCGATGGGTGAGCGGCGTTTGCGCGGCGGCGGCACAGCCCTGCGCCGACGTGATGCCGGGAACGATCTCGAAGGAAATGCCCGCGCGCTTGAGCTCGGCCGCCTCCTCGCTGCCGCGCCCGAAGATGAACGGATCGCCGCCCTTCAGCCGCACCACCGTCCGTCCGCCCGAGGCCAGACGCACCAGCAGTCGGTTGATCTCCTCCTGCGGCACCGGATGATGACCCGCGCGCTTGCCGACATCGATCCTGGCGGCGCCCTGGGGAATGAGCGAGAGAATTTCCGGCGGCACCAGCCGGTCGTAAACGACGACATCGGCGAGGCCGAGCACGCGCGTGGCCTTCACGGTCAGGAGCTCCGGATCACCCGGCCCCGCTCCGACAAGATAGACGCGCGCGCCTGTCACCGCCTATTTCCCCTTCACCGTGACCTTGCCGATCATGCCGGCGCTCTCCCAATGCGGTCCGCACAAATAGGGATACTCACCGGGTGGAAAGTCGAATTTCATCTCGACCGTCTCGGCGTTGAACAGACGGGCGGATTCCTCCTTGCCGGAGTCGCGGAACCAGACGCTGTGCGAGGTGCGCTTGTCGAGATTGACCCAGCGGACGGTCTCGCCCTGCGTCACCGTGATTTCGATCGGACAGAACACGTCCTTGTACATCGTCACGATCTTGACCGGCTCGTCCTTGGTCGCCTTGCCGAACGTCTCCTTGTAACGGATTTCGGCGTCGGCGCAGACCGCGTCGCGTTCGGCCGCGCTCGGCCCGGCCGCCCACGCGGCGGTCGTCGCAAGGGCAAGCACGCCCATGCCACACGCCGCGGCGACCACGACGGCCAATCGGTCCCCCAACGATCTCGGCATTTCCGCCTCCCCGATGGAGCGCCCTAATTGGGCGCGACCGCTATTTCTTCACCGCGCTGATCTCGGCGCCGGCGGCGTCGAGACCGAACTTGAATTCGAGCGAAACATGGTGGAAGCGCGCCACCGTGTAATCGTCATGCAGGGCGAAATTGACGATGTAGGTCTTGCCCGCCTCGATGCCGATGTCGCCGGGCTTGTCCGACTTCAGCGGGCGGCTCATGACCACCGTCCAGGTATCGCCCTGGAGTTCGCCCTTGGCGTCGACCGGCGCGTCGCCCGAGGGATGACGCTGTTCGAGCACGGAGCCGTTTTCGGCGGCGGCGCCCGAACGGAAGCGGATCAGATCCATGAACGCGCCCTTGGCGAGGAGACCGTCAAGCGCGGCCTTGTCCTTGACCTTGAGGCCGCCGCCGCGCGGCTTGTTGTCGTCGCCCTTGATCTCGATCTCGGTGCGCGATTCGGGAATGTATTTGGTGATGCCGTCGGCCGCGCCGAGCGCCTGCGCCGCGGCGTCGGACTTCAACGTCTCCGGCTTGGGCGCGTCGGGCATGTAGCGCGAGTCGTTGTGGCAGGTGACCCAGCACCCGGCCTGCTCGACGCGCTCGATGCCGGCGCCGGAGAACATCACCGCCAGCTTGACCTGGTTCTCGGGATCCATCTTGCCGCCGGCGGCGAACGGCACCGGCGTATGCGGCGCGTCCTTCCACTGGAAGCGGAAATGCAGCCGGTCGGCGTCGTAAGCCGCCTGCACCGAGAGATCGACCGATCCGCGCTTGCCGGGAATGGGCGTCGCCTCGGCCTTGGAGCCGGACACGATCTTGGCGCCCATGTCCTTGACTTCCTTGCCATGGCATTCCGCGCAGCGGTCGCCGGCGCGCAGGAAGGCGCGGGAACCGCCATGGTCGCGGCCGTTCTGAACCCATTCGAACGAAGCCTGGCCGGGATAGAACAGCGTCACGGTCTTGACCGGCACGCCGCTCCAATCGATCGAACCGCCCGAGGCGGACGGGCTCGCGGGCGCCGAAGCGGCGGCGGGCGCGGCGGCCGGCGCGGGTGCGGGCGTCGCGGCGGGTGCCGGCGCGGCGGCGGCTGGCGCTGGCGCGGCGGGTGCCGGAGCGGCGACAGGCGCGGGCGTCTGCGCGGCGGCCTCGCGCGCCTCGGCGCGCTTGAGGCCCTCGAAATAGGTCTTCGGAATTTCCTTGATGTAGGCTTTGACCGGCGCTTCGAGCGCCTCGAGCTCGGCGTCGCCCAGCCGGTCGCGCACGTTCTTATGCGCGATGCCCTTGTGGCAATCGATGCAGGTATTGCCCGATTCCATCGCCAACAGATGCTGCTTGCGCGCGCGCGGGCGCTGGAATTCGGGATTCATCGACTCGATGGTGTGGCAGTTGCGGCATTCGCGCGAGTCGGTCGACTTCATCTGCCGCCAGACATTGCCGGCCAAGGTCAGCCGCTTGGCGTCGAATTTCTCCGGCGTGTTGACCGAGCCCATCGCCCAGTGGAACACCTCGTTGCTCGCCTGGATCTTGCGGATGAACTTGTGCACCCAGTCCTTCGGCACGTGGCAATCCGAACAGGTCGCCTGCACGCCGGTGCGATTCTGGTAGTGGATGGTGGTCGAGTATTCCTTGAAGACGTTGTCGCGCATCTCATGGCACGACGTGCAGAACGGCAGCGTATTGGTCGCCTCCATGACGGTGTTGAAACCGCCCCAGAACACGATGCCGGATATGAAGCCCACGGCCACAAGCGTGAGCAGCGAAACGCTCGCGCTTGGCCGGCGCAGTACGCGCCACAGTGAACCGAGCTTGCTGGTGGAAGCGGCGCCGCCGGTGGAGGCGCCCTTGTTGGAACCGCTGTCGCTCATCGATCGTCCCGTTCTTCACTTCGCGCGCATGCGAGCGGATGATTTTCCCCCGGTTGAGGGTCGGCGCCACCGATGTCGAGATGCAAGTCCTGGATTCAGGCGGAGATCCAGGTCATGGACTCAGCGTCATGGACTCAGCGTCATGGACTCAGCGCTTGAATTCCGATCCCGGATGGCAAGTCTCGAACGCGAGACCCGTTGGTCCACTCCAGACCAGATCCGCCGAGCCCACGATCCGATCGGCTCAACGTCCGCTCATCCGCAATCTTGTTCGCAGCGCCTCTCGCTTGGCAAGGTCACCCGGCACGCCCCCCCGGCGGCCGGGTGCCGGCCCCACCCCTCGCGCGCACGAATGCCCGCGCGGCTCGGGCCAGATCGCACCCGAGGCGCCCATGGGCGCCTCGGGATCGGTTTCGCACGATCAGTAGATGTCGTGCTGCGTGTTGTTCACGTTGAACTTGCCGGTCGGCGTGATCATCTCCGGATCCTTGATCACGGTCTTAACCTTGCGCGTCTTGTCGTCGAACACGACGATCGCCGACGGCTCGGTCTTGCCGGCCCACAACGACACCCACACCTCGTCGCCAGCCGCGTTGTATTCCGGATGGACGACGCGCTTGATCGCCTTGCTCTCCGGCAGGCCGGACAGCTTCGCCACGTTGATCTGCTCGGGCGCCTTCGACAGGTCGTTGAGGTCGAACACGAACAGCGATTCGGCGATGTCCTTTTCCGGGTTCTGCGGCAGGTCGACCCACAGGTTCTTCGACTTCGGGTGCGTCTTGACGAAGAGATTGCCGGCGCCAGGCACCTTCAACTCCTCGACCACCTTCCAGGCCTGATCCTTGTGCTTTTCCGGATCGGTGCCGATCAGCGTGACCACCGCGTCGCCAAGGTGACCGGTCGCCCAGACCGGGCCGAACTTCGGATGATTGAAGTTCGCGCCGCGTCCCGGATGCGGGATCTTCTTGGTGTCGACGAGGGCGGCGAGCTTGCCTTCCTTGGTGTCGACCACCGCGATCTTGTTCGACGCGTTGGCGGCGACCAGGAAGTAGCGCTTGGTGGAGTCCCAACCGCCGTCATGCAGGAACTTCGCCGAATCGATCGTCGTCGTCTTCAGGTTCTTGATGTCGGAGTAGTCGACCAGCAGAATCTGACCCGTCTCCTTGATGTTGACGACCCATTCCGGCTTGATCTGCGAGGACACGATCGAGGCCACGCGCGGCTCGGGGTGATATTCACCCTCCAGCGTCATGCCGCGGGTCGACACGATCTTGATCGGCTTCAGCGTCTCGCCGTCGGTGACGACGTATTGCGGCGGCCAATAGGTGCCGACGATGACGTATTTGTCCTCGTAGCCCTTGAACTTCGAGGAGTCGACCGAGCGCGCGTCGAGGCCGGCCTTCAGCTCGGCGACGACCGCCGGCTTCTCCATCCACAGATCGATCATGCTGGTCAGGCCGTCGCGGCCGATGACGTAGATGTAGCGACCCGAGTAGGACAGGCGCGAGATGTGCACCGCGTAGCCGGTCTTCACCGTCGAGATGATCTGCTTGGTATCGCCGTCGATCAGGGCCACCTTGCCCGCGTCGCGCAACGTCACCGAGAAGATGTTGTTGAGATTGTACTTGTTCATCTGCTTCTTCGGACGCTGGTCCGGCGGCACGATGACTTTCCAATTCGCCATCATCTCCTTCATGCCCCATTCCGGCGGAACGTCGGGCTTCATCTGGATGTAGGTGGCGAGATTCTTGATTTCGTCCTTGGACAGGATGTCGTCGAAGTTCACCATGCCGCCGTCGGTGCCGAGCGTGATGATCTTTTCAAGACGATCCTGGCCGAGCTTGATCGTGCCGCCCTCGGTCACCTTGCCGTCCTTGTCGGTGCGCGACCAGGTCGGTTCAAGGTTCTTGCCGGTGGCGCCCTTGCGCAGCACGCCATGGCAGCCGGCGCAGCGCTGGAAGTAGATGTTCTTCGCCTGCTCCTTGGCGTCGGGTGAAAGCGTGGGTTCCTGTGCGAAGGCGACCGTGGAGCCCGCCGCGAAGGCCGCTCCGATCGCCAGTCCAAGCACTGAACCGCCGAGTGTGATTTTCATGAACCTGTTCCCCCTGATAGGCGGTTGCTAACATTGTGAGACTAGTCGCAGCCGAGGTCCGACTATTTGATTTCTGTTAAGGTCGACCACTTTTTTCGCGCCGCAGCGCGACTGGAATGGTTCGACTTTTCGCACCCGATCGCGCGGTGCGACAATTTGCCAGCCACGCCCGAAACGACGCCACGCGGTACTCATGCGCATGCTCTCGTATCACCCTGATCGGATACGCCGAATCGTCTCCACGGCAATGCGTCGCGCGGGTTGCGCGGCCACGATCCTGCACACATTCGCTGCAATGGCCGTCGCGTCTCACCTCGCGGTCAACGCGGCGCGCGCCATGGAGGCCGAGGAAGCGCCCGCCTTTCAGGGCCACGGCGCGGAAATGCAAATGCGCGACGAGGCCGAGGATGCACGCCGGCGCGCGCTCTATTTCGACGGCGTCGCCATGGAGATCGGCCCATTGGGGTTGCCCTGCGACCATCTCGTCAAACGCCGTCCGCAGGCCACGGCCGGCACGGGCCATGTCGTGCTGCTGAGCATCAACGCGGGCGGCGCGACGCGGCGCGCCCGGGTCTGGATACCGCCGGGGACCGCGCCCTCGCTCGCGCAGGCGCGCCAATACGCCCGCGAAAAGGTTCTCGAACGCGCGCCCGACGCCTCGGTCGCCGACATCGAGGCGAAGGAGTTCATCTGGTGCCGGTGAACGCGGCGTCGCGCCGACGTCCAGGGTCGCTGGCGATGTTTGACAAATGTCAACGGAGCCGGGCACGTTTGGCCGACATCAAGGCCCCGACCGGCGGAAGCCGTAAGTTCCCGCCGCACCCGTCCGAGCGATTGGAGCCCGCGTGTCCACGATTCAGCTTCTTCTGAACGCCGGCCTGATCCTCATCATGTTCGAGGTCGGGCTGACGCTGTCGCCCGTCGATTTCACGCGGCTAGCGAGAATGCCGCGCGCGGTCCTCACCGGGCTCGTGGCGCAGATCGTGCTGTTGCCCGCGCTCGCCATCGGCCTGCTGACGCAGTGGCCGATATCGCCCGACATGACCGTCGGCGTTCTTCTCATCGCGGCCGCGCCGGGGGGCGTGACCTCGAACCTGCTGACGCTCTTCGCCGGCGGCGATGTAGCCCTCGCGCTCACCTTGACCGCGATCTCCACGCTCGCCTCGATCCTGACCTTGCCGCTGATCGTCGCCGTCGCCGCTCATCTGTTCGGCGCCGCGAGCGTGGCCATCGAAATGCCGGTCGGCATGATGGCGGGCGGCATCCTGACCTCGACCATCATTCCGCTGATCATCGGCATGGTCGTCGGCGCCCGCGCGCCGGCGTGGACCTCGCGCTGGGAGCCGCGCCTGCGCCGCGTCAGCGCCGTTGTCTTCGCCGCCATCGTCGTCGCCACCTTCGCCGTCAACGCCGACGCGTTTCGCAAGCACGCGGCGGCCGTGGGGCCGCCTCTGTTCGTCCTCAACGCGCTCGCCATGATCGGCGCGGCGATGCTCGCGTTCGCCGCGCGGCTCGACCGCAAGCGCGCGATCGCCATCGCGTTCGAGACCGGCCTTCAGAATGCCGCATTGGCGATCTTCCTCGCCATCGGCGTTCTCGGACGCCCCGTTCTGGCGGTTCCCGCCATCATCTATGCCGTCGCCATGAATGTTGGCGCGCTGGTCGCGCTCGCTGTCCTGCGGCTTTCGCGCCGCGACGTCGCGGCCACGGCGAAGGAGGCCTCATGATCCGAAACGCGCTCCTTGTCATCGCATTGGCGGCTTGCCTCGCCGCCGCGTCCACGGCGAGCGCCGGCGATCCCCGCCTCATCGACCAGAACGAGGCGACCGTCACCGAGGCCGAGTTCGGCCCGGCCTACCGGCTCGTCTATTTCGGCTACACGCATTGCCCGGATGCCTGCCCGCTGGCGCTGCAGACGATGTCAGAGGCGCTCGACCGGCTCGGCCGGATCGGCGAGACGATCACGCCGGTCTTCATCACTATCGATCCGGCGCGCGATACGCCGGCGGTGCTCAAGCGATATGTCGACATGTTCCATCCGCGCATGAAGGCGGTCAGCGGCGACGACGCGGCGATCGCGGAGATCGCCGGCCGCTACAAGATCATCTACAAGCGCGTCGAGCTCGGCCCCGACCGGCCCTACACCATGGATCACACCACGTCGATCTACCTGACCGACAAGTCCGGTCGTGTCATCGGCCGCTTCCTGCATACGCTGGCCGCCGGCGAACTCGGCGCGAAGATCGCCGCGCGCCTGGCGCGCGAGCCGTGAGGCGGGCGTGAGCGATCCCCTGTCCGACCAGTTCGGCGCGCGCGCGGTCACCGCCGCCGAGCGGCGGCGCCTCATCCGCCGCGTCTTCGACGATGTCGCGCCGCGTTACGACCTGATGAACGACCTGATGAGCTTCGGCATTCATCGGCTTTGGAAGGATCGCCTCGCCGCGATCGCCGCGCCCCGCGCCGGCGAAATCATCGTCGACCTCGCCGCCGGCACCGGCGACATCGCCCGCCGCCTGGAGCCAAGCGGCGCGGTGGTGATCGCGGTCGATCCGGGCGAGGCTATGTTGCGCGCGGGAACGCGGGCGCGAGATCGCTTCCTGCGCGTCGTCGCCGAGGGCGAGGCGCTGCCCTTCGCCGACAATTCGCTTGATTGCGTCACCATCGCCTTCGGCATCCGCAACGTCACGGAAATGACGACCGCGCTGCGCGAGATCGCCCGCGTGATCCGGCCGGGCGGACGTTTCGTCTGCCTGGAATTCTCGCGCGCGCGGGCGTGGCTGCGTCCGTTCTACGGACTATGGTCGCGGCTCGGCATACCCGTGCTCGGCGCCGCGATCGCGCGCAGCCGCCATGCCTATCGCTATCTGGTGCAGTCGATCCGGCGCTTTCCCGACCAGGACGAATTCGCCGCGCTGATTTCGGACGCGGGATTCGTCAACGTGCGCTACCGGGATCTCTCCTTCGGCATCGCCGCGATCCACGTCGCCGACAAACCCCGCGCCTCAGCCCCGTAGCCGGCGCTCGAAGAAGGCGGCGATTTCGGGCGAGGCCCAGTCGAGCGGGCCCGTCGCGCGCGCGATCTCCCGCCCCTCGCGGTCGATCACCAGGCTGGTCGGCAATCCGCGCGCCTTCAGGCTCGACAGAAGGTTGCGCTCGCGGTCGAGATACACCGGCAACGCGCGCGCCGACAATTCCGTCAGCGTGCGATCCGTGGTCGACCAGCCGTGGCGATCAAGCGAAACCGTCACCAGCGCCACACCGCGCGGTCGGAAGGCGACGTCGAAGGCGAGCAGCGACGGGAACTCGGTCTTGCACGACGCGCACCAGCTCGCCCACAGATGCAGCACGGTGACCTCGCCGCGCAAATCCTCGAGCCGCACCGCCTCGCCCGCGCGGTTCTCAAGGACGATGGGAGCTAGCGGAAGCGGCGTCTCGTGGCGGACGAGCCCGCCGCCTTCGGCCGACGATGCGGGCCGCGTCAGCGCCGCGGCGGCGAGAGCAACGAAGGCGCGCCTGGTCAGGTGCATCGGCGACCTCACAGGCCGAGGCCGAGACACAGCAGCGCGGCCAACACGATTTGATAGCCGGCGGTGCGTCCGAGCAGTCCGTTAAGGCCCGGCCCGATCGGCTCCGTCGTCATTTCGGTCGATAGCCGCAGCGCGAAGGGCAGCGCGAGGACCGTCAACGCCGGCCAGCCGCTGCCGAGCGCGAGCCCGACGGCAGGCCCGAGCAAGGCCGCGGCGACGAGGACAAGCCGATAGAGACGGCGCGTCCGCGCGACGCCCAACGCGATCGCGAGCGTGCGCCGCCCGGCGCGCGCGTCGGCGGCGCGGTCGCGATGATTGTTGACGAGAAGAACCGCGGCCGACGGCAGTCCGATCAGCACGCCGGCCGGAAGCGCGGCGAGCGAGGGCGTAAGGCTCATCAGCCAGGCGGTGCCGCTGACCGCGGCGATGCCGAAGAAGACGAGCACGAACACCTCCCCGGCCGCGCTCGCCGAAATCGGCGCGGGCCCGCGCGAATAGGCCCAGCCGGCGCCAAGCGAGGCGATGCCGATCGCCAGGATCGGCATGCCGCCCGCCTGAATGCAGTAAAGCCCCGCCAGCGCCGCGACGAAAAAGGCGAAGATCGCCGCGCGGCGAACCTCGGCCGCGCTCGCCCACCCCTGCGCCGTGACGCGCGGGGGACCCAGCCGATCGGGCCGATCGAGACCGGTTTCGCCGTCGCTGGCGTCGTTGAGAAGATTGGTGCCGATCTGGATGGCGAGCGCGCTCGCCAGCGCCGCGAGAAAGGGCAGCGGTCGAAACGCCTGCGCCTCACGCCAGGCCAGCACCGCGCCGACCAGCACCGGCACGACCGACATGGTCAGCGTGCGCGGACGGATCGCGTACCACCAGATCTGACCGGGGGATGGAACGGCGCGCTCGGAAAAACTCATCGATGCGGCCGCCCCGTGCTCTCGCGTTGTTCCGCCATTCCTGGTCCCGCCATGCCTCAGGTCAGATCGCCGCGCCGGAACAGAATGGCGCCGAGCCACGCGGTCAGTCCACCAAGCGCGACCGGATAGGCGATCGCCCATGTCAGGAATCCGCGCTCGCCGAACAGGTCGAACAACGTCCACGCCGCCGGTCCGAGCAGAACGAGCTGCGGGTCGAACAGCATCATCGAGCCGGTGCGGAACACCTGAAGCGGATTGAACAGCGCGATGCCGACGACGAGTTCGGCCGGCACCTGCTGACGAACGAGCAGGCCGAGCAGAACGAGGTCGAGACCCGCCACCAGCACCAGCCAGATGAGAAACGCCGTCGTCTGCGCGGCGTCGGCCGAGCGCGTCAGCGCCGAAATCAGAAAACTGATGCCGAGGAAACACCACACCAGCGCGATCAGAAGGCCGGCGTCGATCAGGAGATGGCGCCAGGGCACGCCGACGCCGCTGACAAGCGCCCAGGCCGCGGCGAGCGCCAGCCCGAGCAGCACCGGCAGGATCGTTACGACGAAGCGCCCGGTCAGGCGGCCGGCGTACCAGACGCCGAGCGGGATCGGGAGCGCCAGCATGTATTCATAGACCCCCGCCTCGCGATCGCCCGCGATCGTGCGCACGGTCGAGATCAGCACGAAGACCGGCAGGATCGCCATCGCGAGCTGGGTGTAGGTGACGAGCGTGCGCGAAAGGCCCTGGAATCCCATCACCCGCGATTCGGTCAGGCCGAAGCCGAGCAGTACGCCGATGATCGCGCAGAACACGATGGTGTAGAAATGAAACCAGCGCGCGCGAAAAACCTCGGTGATGTCGAGCCTGACGGTGGCGAGGAATGCGCCGAACCCGAACGGGGCCGGCGGCGCGGACGTGGTCTGCGGAATCGGTCCCTGCAACATCGCTATCCCCGCCGCTCGCGCGCGGCGCCGGGCGGCGCGCAAAGCGCCTTGTCGACCGCCTGCCGGCGCAGCTCGTCGAGGCGGATGCGTCCCGGCGCGTCATTCGTCATGGCCGCGAAATTATAGCCCATCGGACTGATGCCGTCGGTGCGAAAATAGGCCTCGCGCGCGTCGAGCCATTCGCCCGAACGGTCCGAATCCCCGACCCAGATCCGCGCCTCCGGCCCCTCGGTGATGGCGTTCTCCTTGGCGTACACCACGGCACAGCCGACATCGTCGAACAGATGGTAGCGCTTGAGCGCCGGATTCCACAATTCGGCGGCGTAGCGGGGCTCGGAGATCAGCATGGTGCAATGCTCGCAGATGTCGCGGCCGATCTTGATCGCGCGCGGCGCCTCCGGGCCCGGTTTGGCGCAGCCGGCCAGCATCGCCGGCAACGACACGCCGAGCGCGAGCTGGAACTTGAGGAAGTCACGGCGACGCATCGGCCGCCTCCCGCTCGCTCAGTTCGATCGCCGTGATCAGAGCGGAATAGCGCGCCAGGAATCCGAGAAAGCGCAGGCGGTCGCCGGCGGCGACGATGCCGCGCCAGTTGAGCCCCGCCGGATCGGGCTCAAGGCCCCAATCGCTCGCCGCGCGGGCGAAGGCGGCCTCGTGGGCGCCGAGACGAACGCGGCAAACGAGCTGGCGATCGGGCGCGAGCGTCTCCACCACGCGGTCGTCGAGCACGACCTTGCCGCGATCGAGTTCGACCACGCGATTGACGAGGCCGGCGATCTCGTCGAGGCGGTGGCTCGAAATGATCATGGTCGCGTCGGTACGCTCCGCCATCAGATCGAACAGGACCGCGCGCGCGGCGGGATCGAGGTTGGCGGCCGGCTCGTCGAGAATGAGGACATCGACCTCGCGCGCGAGCGCGATCGCCACCAGCAGCTTCTGCTTCTGCCCGCCGGAGAGCTTGTTGAAGGCGCGGCCCTGAATGGGCGCGAGCGGCAGGCTGAGCTTTTCGGCGATGCCCGCGACCTTGCCGGCGTCGGCCCCCGAGACGCGCGCGACGAAACGCACCAGTTCGCCCACCGGCATGCGCAAGGGCGGCGGCGATTGCGGCACGAAAGCCACGCGCATCAGCACGCCGGCGCGATCGGCATGCGGCGCGCGGCCGGCGACGCGGATCGCGCCCTCGTAATGATATTCGCCGAGCAGACAGCGGATCAGCGTGGTCTTGCCGGCGCCGTTCGATCCCACCAGCGCGACGCGCTCGCCCGCCGGAATGGCGAGATCGATGCCGTCGACGACGGCCGTTCCCCGAAACCGCTTGCGCAGTCCCTCGATTTCGATCATTTGCCGCCCGCTTTGCTGGCCGGACGATCCGGCGCGCTGACGCCGACGACCTGGAATTGCAGCGCCTGGGTCGGACACACCTCGATGCACTTGGCGCAGCGCGTGCAATCGGCGCCGATCGGCGTGATCACGTCCTTGCCGTAGCCGAGCTTGGTCATGTCCAGCACATGCGGCACCAGGCAGACCTGCCGGCACTTTCCTTCATGGTAGCACAGCGTCGCATTGTAGCGGACCCTGACCGGCGAGACGAAACCCGCCATACCATAGGTCAGGCCGATTGGGCATATGTAGCGGCACCAGAAGCGGCGCGACCAGAACACCTCGATCAACAGCAGGATACCGACCCAGACGAGCCCGACCACGCTGCCATAGATCAGCGCCCGCGACAGAATGCCGAGCGGGTTGATCCATTCGAACACGGTGTAGCCGGTCACGAAGGCGAGCAGCGCGAAGACGACGTAGAGCACCGACCGCGTGCCGCGATGGATCGGATGGTCCTTGACGATCTTGGCCTTGGCGAGGCGTAGATGCAGCATCTCGGCGAGTTCGGAGACGATGTGATAGGGGCAGGCCCAGGCGCAGAAGGTACGCCCGCCGAGCAGGAGATAGATCGCGTAGACCGTCGCCGTGCCGATGAGGAGGTTCACCAGCACTTCCTTGTAGGCAAGCATCACCTGCAGCGACGAGTTCAGGTCGGCGAAATGGAAACCGAACACGCGCGAGGCCGTCATCGCGCCCTCGATCATCTGGATGTCGAGCTTGAAGGAGACGACGAACAGCACGTTGGTGAGGATGATCGAAACCCAGCGCAGGTTACGCCATTTGTTGGAGACCTTCGGATTGGCGACCTCGTCCTTGATATAGGCCTTGCGCTTGGCGCGCTCGTCGGGGGTGCGCTTGAAGGCGAGCAGATCACGCAGCGCCGGCGACTGGTCGGCCGGCGTCGGCATTTCGGGCCGGCGGCCCAACATCATCATGACGTCTTCGATAAAACGGCGGATCATCGCGGGCTCACTTAATGCTCGCCATGCGGGCGATGGCGATCCTCGACCCGCGGCTTGACCTCGATGCAGGCCTGTTCGACCGGGCATATCATCTCGCACACGCCGCAGCCGACGCAGCTCTGATCGACCTTCGGCGTGCGGCGCCGGTCGGCGGGATCGTCCGACACCGGCACCAGCGCGATCGCGCCCTTGATGGGGCATTCGCGCACGCAGAGATCGCACAGCGGCAGGTCGTAGGATTTCTGCGTCACCCGCACCGGCTTCCAGCGGTTGATGTCGGTCCAGCGCATCCGGCCGGTGAAGGAGGCTTCCCGCGCCGGACCCTTCCAGCCCTTCGCCTGACGGGCGAGGCAGGCGTCCGGCCGCGTCAGCTCGGCCAGCCCCATGCGCACCTGTTCCTTCTTGTCGATCTCGTGCGTCAGCGCGCCGGTCGGACAGGCGAGCACGCATTGCGTGGCGTCGCAGGAGAAATCGCAGGCCTGCGCCCTGGCGCTGATATAGGGCACCCCGATGCCGAAGCCGGCGGTGATGTCCTCCAGCACGATCGCCTGAACCGGGCAGGTCTGCACGCACTGGCCGCATTTGATGCAGGCGGAGAGAAACGCGCGTTCGTCGATCGCGCCGGGCGGGCGCAGACGCGGCGAGGCCTGGCTCGGCAGGCCAAAGAAGCCGAGCAGCGAAATCCCGGTCATGCCGCAGCCGGCGGCGATGCCGCGCAGGATTTCGCGCCGGTTCGCCTCCGCCCTGGGGCTGATGTGCTTCTTCATTGCGCCGCTCCCGCCGCGACGGTTGTTTCCGTCACGCGCTTCATCCGCGGCGTCTCGTCCCGCATCATCAGGCGCGGCTGCGAGAACGGCGCCAGACGCTCGATGAAATCGATCGTCTCGAGCGCCGGCGAGCCGCGGAAGAACCGCGCTTCCTTGACATCCATCCACAATTGGTCGGCCCAGCTCCATGCTTCCATCGGCTTGTCGCCGATGCCGTCGCGATCGCGATCGAAGCCCTCGTAGGAATCGTAGTGATTATCCGCCCAGATGTGATTTTTCGCCGTGCCGCCGCCGTCGGCCACGATCATCGCGTGGTTGGAGACGAAATCATTGCCGCGAAACACGTTGCCCTTCCACTCGCTGTGAAAATGCATGGCGATGCCGTTGAAGGCGAAGCGATTGCCTTGCATCGTGTTTTCGAGATCGGGCTCGTAGGGCGAGGCGTCGAAATACATGCCGACCGCGTTGCCGAGCACGTCGTTGTTGTCCACCTTCGTTCCCGACGCCTCCTTGAATCCGATGCCGACGCCGGACGGCCCCTGGCTGTATTCGACCCGATTGCGGCGCAGAATATTTCGGTCGCCGTACATCACGAAGATGCCGACGACATTGCCGCGCATGGTGTTGCCCTCGGCGACGTTGTCGTGCGCGTACATGAAATGCAGGCCGTATTGGCCGCCGGCCATGACGTTGCCGGTCACCTTGTTGCCGGTCGAATACCAAACCACGGTGTCGCGCGCGCCGGAAATGACGTTGTCCTGCACGGTGTTGTCGTTCGAATACCACAGGCGGATGGCGTCGCCCTTTTGCGGCAGGAGATGGTGGTCGAGCGAGGAGATGCGGTTGCGGCGGACGATCGAATTATGGGTCTGCTGCATGTCGATGCCGAACAGACAGCGCTCGATGACGTTGTCCTTGATGACGAGGAAGCGCCCGCGCGCCTTGATCGCGGCGTCGAGCCGTTCGTGCCGCGCCCCCGAGCCGCGCAGGGTCAAGCCCTGGACTGTGATCCCATCGCCTTCCACCGCGAGCACGGTGTCCTCGCCGTCGTTCTCCAGGATCACACGGCCGCGACCGTCGAGAGTCATCCGCCGCGTGATTTGCGCGGGGCCGGCATAACGGCCGGGCGGCGGCGTCAGCGTTCCGCCCTCGGGCGTGGCGTCGATCAAGGGTTGAAGACGGGGAAGCTGCTCGGCGGCCGTCGCGCAAAAGACAGTCATGAGCAAATTCGCGGCAGCTAACGCCAGTCTGATGGTCCCGCGCATCGATCCCTCCGGCCTAGACCGTCAGCCTTTCGCGGCGGCGCACCAGGACCGCCAGCAACAGCAGGACGCTAACCCCGACCATCCATCCAAAGCCCATATGGGGATAGGACAGTGTCGTGAACTGGGCCACTTTTCCCTGCCCGAAAACCGTCGGCATGAAGGGCTTGAGCGTGAAGGCGCCCATCTCGTTGAGCGTATGCCCATACCACCACAGCCAGCCGCTGTATTCGAACAGGAACGCGCCCGGCAGAATGATCGGCGCGAACGCCAGCAGGAGGAACAGCGGCGAGCGATCGTTCCTTGCCAGGAACAGGAACACCGGCATCACCAGAATAACCCCGGCGAACACCGCCCATGCGATCATGCGCATGATCGCGGCGTAGCGGCCGTTCTTTTCCGGCTGGTTGAACCACCGGCCGAGGCTCTTCTCGTAGTGCCAGGCGAAAACCTGCATGCCCGAGCCCGTCCACGCCTTCCGCTCGTTCTCCGGCAGTCGCTTCTGGTCGAGGTCGTACTCTCCGCGCAGGACGTTGATGAGGTCGGCTTTCGACGCGGTCTTGTCCACCTTGGTGGGCGCGACCCCGATGCCGCTGCGGGCCAGCGATTCCTTGAGCTGCCGCACGATCGGATGCAGGTTCTCGTCGGCCGATTTCTCGTCGTCGGCGCCGAGCGAGGTGACCATCGCATGCGCGTAGCCGCGCGTGAGATAGGACATGCCGCCGGGCAGCAGCATCGCCAGCGTCATCCATATCGCGAGGGCGCCGAAACCCGCTCCCATCAGAATGAGGCGCAGGCGTTTTCCCGGAACCACGAAGCCGACGATGAGCACGCCGAGAAAGGCGAACAGGAACGGCGAGAACACCTTTTCCACCGGTCCGCCCGAGGCGATCGGGAACATGCCGACGAAATGGTTGATGGTGTCCATTTCGTGCACGCAGTCGAGCGCTTCCTTTTCCGTCACCTCCCGCGAGGTCCGCAGCTCGCAGCCGTTATGCACGCCGTCGACGTGAAAATGGATGCGGATGCCGACCGGGAAGGTGTGCTCGGGATAGTTCGGCGCCTTCAACGACACCCACCACACCGGCACGAAATAGGCGACGACAAGACAAGCCAGCGCGGCGAGCGACAAGACCCGCCACACCAGACCGAGGCGCGAACCGCCGTTGGAATCAGACGCGGCGGCGTTGGCCGCGGATGCCTCGCTCATGAAACTACTCCGCTCTGGCGCATGATCCGGCGAAGTGGAAGCGCCTCGTTGGTAGGATGATACGCCGTTTCACTTAAGTCAGGGCGTGACTTACGTCCAAGCGATATCCCACTCAAGTCGATCGCGAGCCCGCCGGGACGCCCGTCGCGGCCAGCCGCCTATTTGAAATCCGGATTCTTCCAGCCAACCTCTCCGATCAGGTCGGGCGGCGCCGGCAGACGCGACACGTAATCGAGCACCGCCTTGGTGTCGCGATCGGTGAAGTTCTTGATCTGCTCCACCATGTCCGGATTGGCGTTGCGGCGCTTGCCTTCCTTGATCCACTGATACTGTCGCAGCAGATAGTTGTAATGCTGCGCCTGAATGCGGGGATAGTATTTTTCAGCGTTGCCTTCGCCGGTCTCACCATGGCAGCGCACGCAATTGTCCGCGTAAAGCTTCTTGCCGTGTTCGAGATCCTTGCCCTCCCCGACCCCCGGCTTCGGGTTCATCTTCAGCTTCACGGCGATGTATTCGGCCACGTCGGCGACCGCTTGCGCGCCGCCGATCTCGCTCGGCTTGGCGAAAGGATACATCGTCGGATTGTCGCGATTGCCCTCGCGGATGTCCTCGAGCTGCTTGATGATGACCGTGCGATGCTGGCCGGCGAGCTGCGGGAAGGTGCCATCGGTCAGGCCCCAGCCTTCCGGCATGTGGCAGGCGGTGCACACTTCATAGACGTCCTTGCCGTTTTCGGCGTTCGGCGTGAGCTTGAGCGCCTCGTCGCGCTCGCTGCCTTCGGACATCCAGACATTCTTGCCGGAACTGGGCTGCTGGCCCGGGCCGGCGGCCATCGCGACGCCAATGCCGAGCGCGGCGAGCGCCGCGGCGGTGGTGACAAGTACTTTGCGAACTCGGTCCATCATTGCTCTCCTGAATGACAATCGAGAATTAGGGTTTCGGACGCTCGATTTGCGAGAGGTAAGTCGCGATCAGATCGATCTGTTCATCGCTGAGTTTCTTGGCAAAGGGCAGCATCAGCTTCGATTTACCGTTGGTACGCACGCCGTCGCGCAACTCCGCCATCTGCAGCGCGAGATATTCGCGCTTCTGACCGGCGATGAGAGGATAGGACGGGAGCGGCTTCAGTCCATTGACGCCGTGACATGTCTGGCATCCGCCTTGGGTATAGGCGGTCTTGCCCTTGTCGAGCGTTTCCTGGGGAATCGGCGCGTCCGGCTTGCGCGGCGCCGGCGCCGGCAGCGTCGCCAGCCAGTCGGCGATCGCCTTCATCTCGGCGTCGTTGAACAGGTGCATGATGTCGCGCATGCCTTGCGAACGTGGATTGCCGCGCTCGTCCTTGCCGGAGACGCGCGTGCCCTCCTTGATGTCCTTCATCTGCGCGAGCAGGTAGGCTTTGTCCTGCCCGGCCAGTTCCGGATAATTCTGGATCGCCTTGGCGCCGTCCTTGCCGTGGCAGGCGATGCAGGTCTTGGTGCGGAACAGCGACCTGCCGTCGGGCGCGGCATCGCCCGCAGGCGCGGGCGCGGCGGTCTGGGCGAAAGCCGGCGTCGCCACCGCCAGCAGCAACGACAGGGCTATTCCCTTCAATCCACGTGTCATTCCAGATCCTCGGCGCTGTTGTTCTGTTATTGCTCTGGGAAGCGTTCGCTACAAAAATTTCCAACTTCGTCTGGATTGAAACGGGAGGGCCGCAAGGCCCTCCCGCCACTCTTAACATCGAGCGCTTACTTCTTCGCCGGAGCGACGACCTTGGCGCCATTCTGCTCAAGATAGGTCTTGGCGCGCAGACCGATGTCGGCGGCCTTAACCTGATACTGCCACCACTGGCCGGCCCACAGGGTGGCGTTCTGCCAATCCTGCTTCTTCGCGAAGTCGTCCGCCTTCGCGCGGGCGTCCTTGGCGAAGTTGAGCTGGTCGGTCGCGTCCTCGACCATCGCCACGACTTCCTTGAAGTCCTTGAAGTTCGTGGAGACGATATAGCCGACGACGCTGTCGATCACACCCTGGGTGTCGGTGCAGGTCTTGTACTGCTTGTCGAAGTCGGCCTTGGAGTAGGCCTGGCCGGCCTTCACGTCGGCCGACGCCGTGGCGAGACCCTTCGGCTTCACCACCAGGTAGCCCTCCATTTCCAGATGCAGCGCCGAGCAGAACTCGGTGCAGTAGAAGGAGAACACGCCGGGCTTGTCGGCCTTGAGCTTCGCCGTGGCCGTCTTGCCGGGCTCGATCGACAGGTTGACGTTGTAGGTCGAGACCGCGAAGCCGTGGGTTTCGTCCTCGGCGCGCTCGGAGTTGGTGATGACGAAGGAGACTTCGTCGCCCTCTTCCACCTCGACGATTTCGGGCGTGAAGTGCGAGCGGATCGCGGTCATATAGACCGTGACCTTGCCCGGCTCACGCACGATCTTTTCCGAACCCGGACGCACCGCCTGCGGATGCGGCTTGCCGGTGCGGCTGTCGGTGCCGTAGGCGTAACGCACCAACGGCTTGAGCTTGTCGGCCGCGATCGAGGTCGCGTAGTGCGGCTCGCCGAGCGGCAGCGGCATGTCGTAGACCAGTTCCATCTTGTCGCCGGAGATGTCGATGAGCTGGTGGTTCTGCGGATGCAGCGGGCCAACCGGGTTGAAGCGGTCGATGGCGAGCTTGTTCAGCGCGATGAGGTACTTGCCCTTCGGCTTCGTCGACTCGCCTTCCATCGCCACGAGGTGGCCGATGTTGTAGTGCACCGACACCTTGTCGAGCACCTTGCCTTCGCAATAGTCCCACTTCACGACCTGGCTGTCGACATAGAGCGAGGTGTAAACGATGCAGGGCTTCGAGTCGTACTGCGAATGCAGCGGGCCGAGGCCGAGCGGAACCTGCTTATGCAGCGCGTCCTTCAGGTCGATGATCGGGATGCCGTAGCTATCCTTGCCGGAAAACTTCTTGCCGTCGATCGCCGCCTTGATCTTCTCGAACGAGTAGACCGAGGCCTGGGTGTCGAGCTTGCCGCCGACAACGATGAACTTGCCGTCGGGCGACACGTCGACGCCGTGAGGCGACTTCGGCTCGGCCACCAGCGCGATGATGCCGGCTTCCACCGCCGTCTGCATCGTGATGACCGCGTGATCGTTGATCTTGGTCACCTTGCCGGCCTTGAACAGCTCCTCGGCCTTCTTCCAGTTGATGATGTGCAGGTAGTCGACGTCGTTCTGCGAACAGCCGGCTTCGAACGGCGGACGGCCGGACTCGATGCCGCCGACATAACGCTCGGCGCAGAACGAGTTGGTGAACGACCAGCCGTCGGAGACGAGCTTGCCGGCGTCCGACAGGTCCTGCGTGTAGGGCGGCAGCTCGATCGAGAACGACTGGCTCTTGTCGATGCGGCCGGCGGCGCGGTCGAACTTCCAATAGGTCACCGCGCCACGGAACTTCTCGTTGAACTCGGAGAGCGGCGCGTAGCCGCGACCGAGCACGCCCGGATATTGCGCGGTCTCGATCACGTAATCGGAGTTCGGCGTGACGAACGCGCCGCCATGCTCGGACTGCATGATCGGGTTGACGACGATCTGCTGCGTCTCGAAGTCCTTCAGCGAAATCACGGCGATGCGCGGCGCCGACTTGTCGTTGATGAAGAGATATTCGCCGTCCAGTTCGCCGTTGGTTTCGGTGATGGCCGGATGGTGGGTGTCACCCCAATGGATCGGACGGCCGTCGACCTTGCCTTCCTCGAGGATCTTCTTCGATTCCTCGTCGAAGCCGAAGCCCTGCCAGGGCTCGGGCGTGAACACCGACACGTATTTGAGGATGCGCATCGACGGCACGCCGTAGACGATGACCTGACCAGACTGGCCGCCCGACGAGAACACGATGAATTCGTCACGCTTGCCGGTCGGCGTATAGGTCTTGGCGGCGTTGACGATGTCCTTCTCCGTCAGGCTGCGCCGCTTCATGACGTCCTGCAGCGATTCGGCGGCCACGGTCGCGGTGCCCGCGACCGAAGCAAGAGCCAGCCCCGCGACAGAGGCTCTCAAAAGTGACCGCATGGTCATCTCCTTTGCATTACCCAGGTGTCACGGCACCGGAGACGAACCGGCGGTGCCTGGGCGCACGCCAAATTCGCGCGCCTGAGCGTGTTCCCCCCGCGGGAACATGCTTCGGCGCTCCGGCCCGAAAGCCTTGTGTTGGTTCGAATGGTCGCCACGCATGGGCGCCACGCTGAATTGATGCGGCGAATGGATCCGGCAATGAACCGCGCGCGAATGAAGCGGTTCCACGCATCGTCCACCACGCCTCGTCGGCCTGATATGGACTTTGATGGTCATGATTCCATCGCGCGCGGAGATCTTCATTGATCATGGACAATCGCGTCACCACGCGAAGCGGCACGACGCGCCGCCCGCTCGGGCGCGCGGCGCGTCGTTTCCGTAAGTCGCTTTTCCGGTTCGATAATCCGCGCGTCTCGCGCATGCGCGGGGATGCCTGCGCGAAACAGGTCGCGGACGCGCGCCACGAAATCGGCGGGACCTGGATACCTTGCGTGCGTCGCGGGCACATATCAGGCGATCTCCCGGTCCCGAAGTTCAACGGGCGCGTGTGGGCGAACTCGGTCGGCAAGAGAGGAGGCCGGCGGTCCGCGCGCGTATGCATGGCTCGAACGCGCTTGCGCGCGGTGAATGTCGCCGAAGCCGAACACCGCCGCGAACGCGCGGCAATCCGGCACGGTCAAGGTGAAATCGCCAACGGCCACGCTCACCGGCGACGCGGAGGCGGCCAGACAATGGCCGCAGCAATCGTGCATCGCGCCGGCCGGCTGGGTGGTTCCGTCGTCGCGCACGATATCGATGCCGCCGTCGGCGCGGCACATGATCGTCGGCCCATCGACAAGCATCGAAACGGCGAACGCCTGGAACGCGATCGTCTGCGCGGGAATCACCAGCGCGGCAACAACGGCGAGACGGTTCACCCAACGCGCCGAGCGGAACCGCGCGAGCGCGAAACGCACGCGAGCGGAGCGAGGATTCGCATTCGCGGAATCGCGCTCGGCTTTCGCGTCGCGGAAAGCCGACATGGCTCGCGCCAACAACTGACGACCACGTCGTTCAAGCATTTCGCTCATGCACATATTCGGTTTTCATGGAACAAAGCCGCGCGTCTGTCCTTAGCAAAGATCAAGCGTTGAGGCTCCAATCCTTGGAACAAATACACCGCGTGAATCCATTCGCCGACAATTCGTTTCCTGAGTTGATAAATGTTAAGTCTCGTTGATCGAATACATGCTTAGCTGCAATGCAACGAAGTTTGCCGCTTTGGCGAATCCATCAACGGCAATCTTGCCGCGTTTACGCCGCGTCCGTTGCGCGACTTCGAGGCCATTGCCATGAGGTTCCGCCGACGCGCCGAATCCTCGGAGGTGAACGTGGTCGCGACAATTTCGCGGCGCGGTCTTTTCAAGATCGCAATACCGTCAAGGCAAGCGCCCGCCGTGAACGACACGCGCGCGGCGATGGTGGCGGTCATCGGCGAAGCCTGCGTGGAGGGACGCGGTATCGTCTGCCGCCGCTGCGGCGATTCCTGCGCGCCCCGCGCCATCACCTTCCGGCTTCAATCGCGCGGCGTGGCGCGTCCTCTGCTCGACGGCGCGCGTTGCACCGGTTGCGGCGATTGCCTGCCGGTCTGCCCCAGCCGCGCCATCACCCTCATATCCGTCGAACGTGTCGCGCTGATGTCGGCGCTGACCGGATCGGGACAATCAGCATGACCAATACCGACGACGAGCGACTTGGAAATATCTGCGGCGTGATCGTCCACGCCGCGCCGGGGCGCGCCGCGGACATTTCGCGCGCGCTCGCCGACATGCCCGGCGTCGAGGTGCACGCCGACGACGGCGGCGGTCGGCTCGTCATTACCGTCGAGGACACGCCCGACATTCCCGCGGCCCGGGGACTGCTCAACGTCAACGCGTTGCCCGGGGTCGTGAACACCGCGCTTGTTTACCACCATTGCGATCCGGACAGTGACGGCGCCGGCTCGCTTGCCAAGGAGGCTTGAGGAACATGGCTGAACAAACCAGACGTGAAGTGATCAAGGCATCGGCGGTGGCCGCGACGGCGGCCGTGGCCGGTATCCAGCTTCCCGAAAACGCGCTCGCGCAAGCCGGCGGCGCCGACGGCATTCGTTGGGACAAGGCCGCCTGCCGCTATTGCGGCACGGGCTGCTCGATCCTCGTCGGCACCAAGGACGGCAAGGTCGTCGGCACCCAGGGCGATCCGGACGCGCCGGTCAATCGCGGCCTCAACTGCATCAAGGGCTACTTCCTCGCCAAGGTGCTCACCGGCAAGGACCGCCTGACCAAGCCGCTGCTGCGCAAGAAGGACGGCAAGTTCGACAAGAACGGCGAGTTCGCCGAAGTGTCGTGGGACGAGGCGTTCGACATCATGGCCGAGAAGTGGAAGGCCGCGATGAAGAAGAACGGCCCGACCGGCGTCGGCATCTTCGCCTCCGGCCAGTCGACGGTGTGGGAGGGCTACGCCTTCTCCAAGTTCATGAAGGCGGGCCTGCGCTCCAACAATCTCGATCCCAACGCGCGCCACTGCATGGCCTCGGCCGTGGTCGCGTTCATGCGCGCCTTCGGCATCGACGAGCCGATGGGCTGCTATGACGACCTCGAGCACGCCGATGATTTCGTGCTGTGGGGCGCCAACATGGCCGAGATGCATCCGATCCTGTGGTCGCGCCTGACCAACACGCGCCTGACCAAGCCCGGCTGCCAGGTGCACGTGCTGTCGACCTTCGAGCATCGCTGCTTCGAGCTCGCCGACAACCCGATCGTGTTCGAGCCGCAGACCGATCTGGCGATCGCCAATTACATCGCCAACCACATCATCACGACCAACGCCTACAACAAGGAGTTCGTGGCGAAGCACTGCAACTTCAAGAAGGCGGTCACCGACATCGGCTATGGCCTGCGCCCGAACCATCCGCTCGAGCAGAAGGCGACGGCGAACGGCTATCCCGATCCGGCCGATCCGACGAAGACCAAGGGCGATCCCAACAAGATGGACCCGATGACCTTCGAGGAATACGCCAAGTCGGTCTCCGAATACACGCTCGACTACACCGCCAAGCTCACCAAGGTGCCGAAGGAAGCGCTGGAGAAGCTCGCCAAGGCCTACGCCGATCCCAAGCGCAAGGTGTCGTCGTTCTGGACCATGGGCTTCAACCAGCACACCCGCGGCGTGTGGGTGAACGGCCTCGTCTACAACATCCATCTCCTGATGGGTAAGATCTCCGAGCCCGGCAACTCGCCGTTCTCGCTCACCGGCCAGCCGTCGGCCTGCGGCACCGCGCGCGAGGTCGGCACCTTCGCCCATCGCCTGCCGGCGGACCTCGTCGTCATGAACGAGGGCCATCGCAAGTTCGCCGAGAAGGTGTGGCAACTGCCGGAGGGCACGATCAATCCGCGGCCCGGCTTCCACGCCGTGCTGATGCACCGCATGATGAAGGACGGCAAGATGAACTGCTATTGGCAGTTCGCCAACAACAACATGCAGGCCGCCGCCAACCTGAACGACGAGTCCTATCCGGGCTGGCGCAATCCCGACAACTTCATCTGCGTTTCCGATCCCTACCCCACGGTCTCGGCGATGGCGGCCGATCTCGTGCTGCCGACCGCGATGTGGGTGGAGAAGGAAGGCGCCTATGGCAACGCCGAACGGCGCGGCCAGTTCTGGCGCCAGCAGGTCAAGACCATCGGCGAGTCGCGCTCCGACATCTGGCAGGTGTTCGAGTTCGCCAAGCGCTTCAAGGTCGAGGAAGTGTGGCCGGAAGACCTGATCGCCAAGAAGCCGGAAGTGAAGGGCAAGACGCTCTACGACATCCTGTTCGCCAACGGCGTCGTCAACAAGTTCCCCTATCAGAAGGACACGGTGAAGGACGACCGCGGCAACGTCTATGAGAACGACGAATCCGAGCATTTCGGCTTCTACGTTCAGAAGGGCATGTTCGAGGAGTACCGGATGTTCAACACCGGCGCGGACATTCCCAAGAAGGGCCACGAGATGGGCGAGTTCGACCAGTACCACAAGGTGCGTGGTCTGCGCTGGCCTGTGATCGACGGCAAGGAGACGCTGTGGCGCTTCCGCGAGGGCTTCGATCCGCACGTGCCGAAGGGCGAGGGCGTGCGCTTCTACGGCAACGCGGACGGCAAGGCGAACATCATCTTCGCGCCGTATCAGCCGGCGGCCGAGCCGCCGGACGCGGAGTTCGATCTGTGGCTGTGCACCGGCCGCGTGCTCGAACACTGGCATTCCGGCTCGATGACGCAGCGCGTCCCCGAACTGCACCGCGCGATGCCCTTCGCGGTGCTCTACATGAACCCGGAGGACGCCAAGAAGCGCAAGCTGCGTGACGGCGCCGAGGTCAAGGTGATGACGCGGCGCGGCGAGGTTCTCACCCGCATCGACACGCGCGGCCGCAACAAGCCGCCCGAAGGCCTCGTCTTCCTGCCGTGGTTCGACGAGACGCGTCTGGCCAACAAGCTCACGCTCGACCAGACCGATCCGCTGTCGAAGGAGACCGACTACAAGAAGTGCGCCTGCAAGGTCGTGAAGGCCTAGCGCGCGCCCGCGATCGCGGGCCGGTGGTCGCCATTGACCGCCGGCCCGCGCCCGACGCAACCCAACCGCCGAGCTCGAATTTCATCGTCATGTCCGTCGACACCGACATCAAGACGCCTCCGGCTGGAACCGCGCGGTCCGCGATGAACCGTCGCCGCTTCCTGGCCGAGACCGCCAAGACCGCGAGCGCGGTCGGCCTGATCGGCCTGGCGATCGGTGTTCACGCGCGCCAGACGCGCGCGCTGCCGGCGCGGGCGATCCGCCCACCGGGCGCGCTCGCCGAAGACAAGTTTCTCGCCGCCTGCACCCGCTGCGGCCTATGCGTGCGCGATTGCCCGCCACCGGGCTCGCCCCACCCCGTCCTCCGCCTCGCCACGCTGGGCGAGGACGTCGCGGTCGGCACGCCCTATTTCACCGCGCGCACCAATCCCTGCATCATGTGCACGGATATTCCCTGCGTGAAGGCCTGCCCGACGGGCGCGCTCGATCCCGCGCTCACCGACATCAACAACGCGCGCATGGGCGTCGCGGTGGTGGTCGACGAGGATCAGTGCATCGCCTTTCAGGGGCTGCGCTGCGAGATCTGCTGGAACGTCTGCCCGGTCCGCAACAAGGCGATCAAGATCGAGCCGGTGCCCAACAAGCGCACCGGCAAGCACGCGGTATTCGGCCCGGTCGTCTATCCCGATCATTGCACCGGCTGCGGGCTGTGCGAGAAGGCCTGCATCATGGAGGACGCGCCGATCAAGGTGCTGCCCGAACGCCTCGGTCGCGGCCGCATCGGCGGCCATTACCGCCGCGGCTGGCTGGAAAAGCAAAAGGCCGGCGGCAGCCTCTACGGCCCCGAGCCGGAGCACCAGTACAACCTTCCCGAAGGCATGAAATACGAGTTCGGCGGACGCGGTCTCGTCGGCGAACCGGCGCCCCCCGCGCCGGGCGAGGGCCGCAGCGCGATCGACACGCTCAACAAGGGATTGCAGGGAATCAAGTGATGGCGGCGACGCTCCAAAATCTTGGCCGCGACGCCATCGCCAACAAGGGATGGTGGCTCGCGCATCGCTGGCTGATCCTGCGGCGCGTCAGCCAGGCCGTGATCCTCGGCCTGTTCCTGCTCGGCCCCTGGGCCGGCGTCTGGATCATCAAGGGCAACCTTTCCTCGAGCCTTCTCCTCGACAAGGTGCCGATGACCGATCCGCTGCTCGCGCTGCAGATGTTCGCGGCCGGCTTCCTCGGCGTCTCCACGACGGCGCTGATCGGCGCGGCTATCGTGCTGGCGTTCTATCTCCTCGTCGGCGGACGCGTGTACTGCTCCTGGGTTTGCCCGATCAATGTCGTGACCGATGCCGCCGGATGGCTGCGCCGCCGGCTCGACATCGGGGCGTCGGCGCGCATCGATCGCAAGGCGCGATTCTGGTTCCTCGGCCTGACGCTGGTGCTGGCGTTCGCCACCGGCTCGCTCGCCTACGAACTCATCAATCCGGTTTCGATGGTCCATCGCGGTCTGATCTTCGGCATGGGCTGGGCCTGGGCGGTGGTGATCGCCGTCTTCCTGTTCGATCTGTTCGTGATGAAGCGGGGCTGGTGCGGCCATGTCTGCCCGATGGGGGCGTTCTATGGGCTGATTGGCGGCGTGAGTCTGGCGCGCGTGCGCGCCGACCGGCGCGACGCCTGCAACGACTGCATGGAATGCTACGAGGTCTGTCCCGAGCCGCATGTCATTCCGCCGGCGCTCAAGGGGGCGGCGAAGGGCGCGAGCCCCGTGATCCTGTCCGGCGACTGCACCAATTGCGGCCGCTGCATCGACATCTGCGGCAAGGGCGTGTTCGGGTTCGGCCTCCGCTTCCCGTCGGTCGTCAAGACGGGCGCGGTCGATCCGAATGGCGGCGGCGCGCGAACGACGGCCGGCGCGCGCGGCGGCAAGCAAATCGGCACCGAAGAGGTTCTGGCGTTGAGGAAGTGATCGGAGGGCGCCGCCTTTCGCGGGCGACGCGACGGTCGAGAGGGAAATCGATCCAAATGGAGGGAGTCATGAGAAAGATTCTGTTTGCGGCCCTCGCGGGCGCGTTGTTGGCGCTGGGTCCGTGGGGCCTTGCCGGGGCCGGCGAGCTCAAATCGCTGCGCGACGTCGCGATCAACGCGAATGACAAGAGCATCGAGCAGGTCAAGCAGGTGACCGTCGAGGGCGGCTTCACGCGGAGCTGGAAGGAAGCCCCGCCCCAGATCCCGCACACGATCGACAAGGATCAGATCACGCTGAAGGACAATTCCTGCATGCGTTGCCACGACGAGGCGAACTACAAGAAGGAAAAGGCCCCGCGCATCGGCGACAGCCATTACGTCGACGCCGAGGGCAAGAAGCTCGCCAACATGAACATGCGCCGCTGGTTCTGCACGCAGTGCCACGTGCCGCAGCTCGACATCAAGCCGGTGGTCGACAACGCGTTCGCCGGCCAGCCGTTCAAGCGCTAAGCCGACGGTGACTTGGTCAACACACGGGGGCGGGTTCATGGCGCGCCGATCCGGACTTGATGGATTGGCGGGTCCGGCTCGGCGGTCTTGAGCCCTTCCCGGGTGCAACTTCACGAAAGGAAGTCGAATGTCTTCTCAAGATCAAGCCGCGGCTCCGAAAGCCGGCCTTTTCGGCCGCTTCTGCCGCGCCTTCTGCAAGCCGTCGGCGCGCTGGTCGGCGGGTGTGCTGCTCGTCGTCGGCGCGTTTCTGGGCGTCATCTTCTGGGGCGGCTTCAACTGGGCCATGGAAATGACCAACACCGAGACGTTCTGCATCTCGTGTCACGAGATGAAGGACAACGTCTACAAGGAATATACCCAGACGATTCACTACAATAATCGTTCCGGCGTGCGCGCGATCTGCACCGATTGCCACGTGCCGAAGGATTGGACCCACAAGGTGATCCGCAAGATCAAGGCGTCGAACGAACTGTTCCACAAGGTGATGGGCAGCATCGACACCAAGGAGAAGTTCGAGGCCAAGCGGCTCGATCTGGCCTCCCGCGTGTGGGAAACGATGCGCGCGACCGACTCGCGCGAATGCCGCAACTGCCACGGCGACGATTTCATGGATTTCACCCGCCAGCAGTCGCGCGCCTCCAAGCGTCACGAGGAAGGCTTCGACAGCAAGCAGACCTGCATCGACTGCCATCGCGGCATCGCGCACAAGCTGCCGTCCGGCGCGCAGGAGCGCTATCAGGAAATCGAGAAGCGGCAGGGCCCGCGCGCCGGCATCGAGACCTATCTGACCAAGGTCGCCGCCGACGCGACGAAGTAGGACGCCCCGCGAGGCCGCGCGACGCGGCCACGCGCGGAACCATCCGGCGAACCAGGCGCCGCGTTTGTCGCTCGGCTCGCGGCGCTCGCCATCAAAGCCCTCCCCCGCCCGGGGGAGGGCTTTTTGTTGGCGCATGGGTCGGTCAAGCGCGGCGCGGCGGCGCGCGGCGGCGGCGCGCGGACGCGCGGAAGACCGGCGGCTGGCGACGGATGGCGGGGGAATGATGGGGAATGGTGGGCGCGGCTGGGATCGAACCAGCGACCCCTACGATGTCAACGTAGTGCTCTCCCGCTGAGCTACGCGCCCGACACATTTCGCAAGGTCGGGGTCCCTATAACGACTCCGCCCGGGGCAGGCAAGCGCGAGCGCGGCCGGCGTTCCCCGCCGGCGCGGCGAGGGCGGCGTCAGGCCGCCAGCAGCTTGTTCACTTCGGTGACGAGCTCGCGCAGGTGGATGGGCTTGGCCAGCACCTTGGCGTTTTTTGGCGCGTTGGAATCCGAATTCAGGGCGACCGCGGCAAAGCCCGTGATGAACATGATCTTGATGTCGGGGTCGAGTTCGGCGGCGCGCCGGGCAAGCTCGATGCCGTCCATCTCGGGCATCACGATATCGGTCAGGAGAAGCTCGAACGGCTCCTCGCGCAGCCGCTGATAGGCGGACAGGCCATTGTCGAAGGAATTGACCTGGAAACCGGCATTTTCGAGCGCCTTGACGAGAAAGCGCCTCATGTCGTTGTCGTCTTCGGCAAGGAGGATCTTCTTTTGCATGGCGGGCGTCGGACTTCTCGTCGTTGGAACCAACCGCCCCATTAGGCGGATTTCGGGTAAATTTCGGGTGAAGGCCAACTTTTTTGTTGGCGGGGCGGGCGGCCGCGCCCGGCGAGCGGACGAGTAAATGCGTGATTCTTCGGCGGAACTATGATGCAAAGAGCCCCGGATGGCTTGCCATTCCGCTGGGAACGTGGTGCGAAAATGCTTAAGTGGGAACCCGGTCCCGTGGCCGACCCCCTCCCCCGGAACGCGCCGGGGTTACGGTCGGCTTGAACCGGACCGCCCGCGACCTGAAGAATCGCCTCGCTGGATCGTGCACAAGGGTGCGCTCGAGCATGACGACCAAGGAACAACCCGAGGACGATTTCCCGGCGCCGCCGTTCGAGATCATCGAACCGGCCCGCTGGCGGGCGCCGATCGTCTTCAACTCGCCCCATAGCGGCTCGCATTACCCGATCCATTTCCTGCGCTCGTCGCGGCTCGATCTCGCCACGCTGCGCAAATCCGAGGATTCCTTCGTCGACGAGTTCATCATCGGGCTCGCCGAGCGCGGTTTCGCCGTCATGCGCGCGCGCTTTCCGCGCAGCTATATCGACGTCAACCGCGAGCCCTATGAGCTCGATCCGCGGATGTATTCGAGCCGGCTGCCGAGCTACGCCAACACGCGCTCGATGCGCGTCGCCGGCGGCCTCGGCACGATTCCGCGCGTGGTCGGCGACGCCCAGGAAATCTACCGCGAGCGCATTTCCGCCGAGGACGCGCTGCGCCGGATCGAGGCGCTGTACAAGCCCTATCATCGAGAGCTTCGCCGCCTGATCAGCCGGGTGCAGCGCCAGTTCGGCGCGGTGATTCTCGTCGACTGCCATTCGATGCCGTCGACCGGCGCCTCGCGCGAGGAAGCACGGCGCGCCGACCTCGTCGTCGGCGACCGCTACGGGGCGAGCTGCGCCCCCGTGGTTTCGGCGGTGATCGAGGGCACCATGTCGCGCCTGGGCTATTCGGTCAGTCGCAACAAGCCCTATGCCGGCGGGTTCATCACCGAGCATTACGGCCATCCGACCGAGGGGTTTCATTCGGTCCAGATCGAACTCAACCGCGCGACCTATCTCGACGAGAAGCGGCGTGAGCGCCTGCCGCGCTTTTCGCGCGTCACCGCCGACTTCGCGGTCCTCGCCGATGATCTCAGCGCGATCGCGATCGACCAGTTGCGGCACATGAGGACCGCGGCCGAGTGACACGAAGCCGCGCGCGCCGCGCGGCGCATGGCTCTCGCACTTCATCTAGTGGTGGCTGGGAAAGCGAGCCCCAATAAAAATGGGCCGCCTGCAAGGCAAGCGGCCCAAGTCTAGGGAGGAAACGCCCAAGGAGGGCAGCGGCAATCAGACGATTGCCGCACCGCAACAATATGAGTCCGCACCGCCGCGAGCGCAAGGTCTTTTGAGTGATTTGCCATGCAAATCACGCATGCCTGATCAATGAATGTAACATTGGATTAACCTCACCGTCGCAACACTTTTTTATTGTTATTTCAATAGTTTAATCAATAAAAAGGGCCGCCTGCGGCGCGACGAGTCGTTCGATATTTGCGCGCATAGCGCGAAATCAGGCCCCAACGTCGACCTCAGTACACGCCCGTTTGCACTTCAAAAAAATCGAATCTCGAAATTGCTCCGGCGACAAGGCCGGACGCGCGCGGAAGCAGGCCTGGTGGGTGACGAACCCACGTCATTGCCCCGGAAGGCCGATTCGCATAGGCGGGAACATGGCGCGCGGCGACCGACCGCGTTCGGCCGCGCGCGAATCTTAAGGAGTGAGGCCACCCGTGTCCGTCGTCGATTTCGGCGCTTTCATCGACCGGCTCGCCACGATTTCCGGCGAGGCGATCCTGCCGTTCTTCCGCACCGCGCTTGGCGTCGAAAACAAGGGGCCCGCGAACAATTTCGATCCCGTCACGGAGGCCGACCGCGCCGCCGAGGTGGCGATGCGGCGGGCGATTCATGACGCCTTTCCCGGCCACGGCATCGTCGGCGAGGAATTCGGCGTGGAACATGCCGACGCCGAATTCGTCTGGGTGCTCGACCCGATCGACGGCACCAAGTCGTTCATCTCGGGCCTGCCGACCTGGGGCACGCTGATCGGCCTCATGCATGACGGCGCGCCCGTCTTCGGCATGATGCATCAGCCCTATATCCGCGAGCGCTTCACCGGCGACGGCAAGGGCGCACAATATCGCGGGCCTTCCGGCCGGCGCGATCTCGCCACGCGCGCCTGCGCGTCGCTCGGCGAAGCAACGGTGTTCACGACGAGCCCGCTGCTGATGAACGAAAGCGACCGCGCGATCTTCACGACCGTCGAAAAGAAGACGCGGCTGTCCCGCTACGGCGGGGACTGCTACGCCTATTGCATGCTCGCGGCCGGCCATGTCGACCTGGTGATCGAGACCGAGCTCAAGCCCTACGACATCTGCGCGCTCATCCCCATCATTAACGGCGCGGGCGGCATCGTCACCACCTGGGAGGGCGAGCCGGCGCAGGCGGGAGGACGAATTGTCGCCGCCGGCGACCCGCGCGTGCACGAGGCGGCGCTGAAAGCCCTTGCGGAGTAAGGCGCGCCCAAGCGACGATGCCGGCGATGGCCTCCTCATCCTGGAGTTCGCGCAATGGATAATCCCTCCGCGCCGCTTGCCGGAACGGGCGCGCGCATCACGTCGCTGCGCGCCGTCGATATCGCCCGCGGCATCGCCGAGGGCCAGTTCTCGGCCGTCGACGTGGTCGAGGCCTTCATCGCCCGCGTCGAGGAAGTCGATCCGAAAATCCACGCGGTCGTGCTTCGCTTCTTCGAAGCGGCGCGGACGGAGGCGCGCGAGGTCGACGCCAGGCGCGCGCGTGGCGAAACGCTCGGTCCGCTCGCCGGCGTTCCCGTCACCATCAAGGAATGCTTCGACATGGTCGGCACGCCCTCGACCTTCGGCGTGCCGTGGCGGAGCGCGCACCGCGCCGAGGCCGACGATCCTTACGTCGCGCGCTATCGCGCCGCCGGCGCCATTCCGCTCGCCAAGACCAACCTGCCGCAATTCATGTTCTTCACCGAATGCGACAATCCGCTTTACGGCCGCACGGAAAATCCATGGAACGGCGAACGCTCCTGCGGCGGCAGCAGCGGCGGCGAGGGCGCGATCATCGGCGCGGCCGCCTCGCCGCTCGGCCTCGGCAACGACATCGGCGGCAGCCTGCGCATTCCGGCGGCCTTCTGCGGCATCGCCGCGATCCGGCCGACGGCCGGGCGCCTGCCCGACCATTGCGGGCACGGCCTCCCGGTCGGCCAAACCGGGATCGTCAGCCAGGTCGGGCCGATGGCGCGTTCGGTCGATGACCTGATCCTGGCGCTGCGCGTGCTCGATTCCGGCCGCGACGACGAGGTCGATCCAGGACCGCGCCTGGGCGATCCCGGCCAGGTCGAGATGAAGGGCCTGCGCGTCGCGATGTTCACCGACGACGGCGACTTTCCCGTCTCGCCGGCGTTGCGGCGCGCGGTTGAAACGAGCGCGCGCTGGCTCGCCGAAGCCGGCGCGACGATCGTGCCGTGGCGGCCGCCGTCGATCGCGCGGGCGAACGAATTGTTCTTCGGCTGCCTTTCCGGCGACCGCGCCCGCACGCTGAGAAAGCTCGCGCGCGGCGACAAGCTCGACTACCGCATGCGCGCGACATTGCTGCTGGCGAGCATGCCGTCCTGGTTGCGCGCGGGCCTGGCGCATATCCTCCACAAATTCGGCCAACGCCGGGCCGCCGCCTTCTTCCGCCATTTCGCGCCGGGCACCACCGAGCATTACTGGAATGTCGTTGAAGGCATCGCCGCCTACCGCGATGAGTTCCGCGCCGCGCTCGATGCCGCAAGCGGCGGGCCGGCCGATGTCATCCTTCTGCCTCCCTACGCCGTTCCCGCGCAGCGCCACGGCGCGAGCCTGATGATGCCGATGCCCGGCGCCTACACGATGCTCGCGAACCTCACCGGTTATCCCGCCGGCGTCGTCCCGGTCACGCGCGTGCGCAAGGATGAGGAAAGCGACCGGCCGATGTCATGGGACCAGGTCGACAACACGGCGCGCCAGACCGAGATCGGCAGCGCCGGCCTTCCCGTCGGCGTGCAGGTGATGGCGCGGCCCTGGCGCGATCACGTCGCGCTCGCCGTCATGGGCCACATCGAACGGCGCGCGCGCGGCGAGGCGGACTTCCCCCACGCGCCGCCGATCTGATCGGGCGCGGAGCTATCCGAACAGCGGCGTTCCCGGCACGAAGGCGTCGAACGCGGCCCAGAACTGCGCGCGATAGCGATCCTGTTCCTGCAGCAATTCGTGCTTGGCGCCGTTGATGACGAGATGCGTGCCCGCGCGCAGGAAATGGGCGAATTCCTCGATCGCAGAATTGGACACGATGGTGTCGTTGCCGGCGGCGAGAATCAGGATCGGCTGGCGGATCTGGGACGGATAGGTGTGCGAGGCGAACGGCCGCATCGCGCGAAAGGCCGCGTCGATCCAGGCGATCGTCGGCGCGCCGATGCCCAGCGTCGGCTCGACGTCGAGAATGGCGGCGTTGCGCGCGAAGCGCACGGGATCGGTCGTCAGTTCGTTGCTCACATAGGCTTCGCTGCCGTGAAGCGTGTCCGATCCGCCCGGAACATAGCGCCCGCCCAGGCCGGCGTAGCGCGCCACGCGGATCATGGCGCGCACCGGAAACGAGGCGCGCGCGCCCGGCAGGCCGATCATCGGCGAGCACAACACGATGCGATCGAACCACCGCCGCCGCTGATAGGCCATGCGGATCATCACCGCCGCGCCCATGGAATGGGCGAGCGCGAAATAAGGCGGCGGACAGTCCGGCATGACGACATCGCGGACGAGCGTCTCGACGTCGACCTCGTATTCGGAGAAGTCGCGCACATAGCCCTTGAACGGATTGCGCAGCCGGCGCGAGGAATGGCCCTGCCCGCGCCAGTCGAGCACGACCGCGGCGAACCCGCGCTTGCGCAGATCGGTCACCGTCTCGAAATATTCCTCGATGAATTCGCCGCGCCCGGTGAAAACGCAGACCGTTCCCTTGCGATTGGCCGGCGGCGCCCAGCGCGCGAAACGCAGTTCCGCGCCGTCCGGCGTCTTCAGGAGGCCGGTGGTCGCGCCCTCGGGCGCGGGATTTGCCGGAATGGAAACGAGGTTCATGGGCGCAAGGACGACTCGGGGTTCAGGTTTGTCGGCGCGGCGGATTCGAGGCGGCCGACCGCGGCTGCCGCCGTTATCTGGGGCCTCCGGAGCCGCTCTTGAAGTCGAAGCGGGCCCTCCCATATCATCTTCGTGCAGGCCTCTCTAGGCTGCTCACAGAACGAAGGTTCGGCCTTGGTGGCGGACCGTCTGTATATCGCTCATCATGGAGGATATGCGATGCGTGGCTTTGATCTTTCTCCCTTCTATCGTTCGACCGTCGGTTTCGACCGCCTCTTCTCGATGCTCGACCAGGCTGGCGGCGCGGACGTTTCCTCGGGCTATCCCCCCTACAATATCGAGCGGACCGGCGATAACGCCTACCGCATTTCCGTCGCGGTGGCGGGTTTCGCGGCGCCCGAGCTCTCGATCGTCGTGAAGGAAAACACGCTGACGATCAGGGGCGAGAAGGCCCCGGCCGAAATGGCCCAGGACGAGACGGCTCAGATCCTTTATCGCGGCATCGCCGCGCGGACGTTCGAGCGCGTCTTCCAGCTCGCCGACTACGTCCAGGTCAAGAATGCGAGCCTCGAGAACGGCCTCCTGCACGTCGACCTCGCCCGCGAGATTCCCGAGGCCATGAAGCCCCGGACGATCCCGATCAAGGGCAACGGCGCGGTGATCGAGCGGACGGTCGAGAAGGCCGCCTGACCCACGCCCGGCAGGCATCCCTTTTTAGAGAAATGACGGAAGCGCTCCGGCCGGGCCGGGGCGCTTCTCGTTTGGGCGGCCGCCTTGCGGGCATTCCGGCCGGCGACCCGCCCGCCAAGAAAAGCACGCCGATGCGCGCGCACCGGCACTCCCGGCCATCCTCCCGCGTCTTCGCTCCCCCGCCGGCCGCTTTTCTGATCCCCGTTCCGCCGGTTTTCCCCGCCCGCCCGCCACCGGCTGGCGCATGCGTGCAACACCGCGCGGCGAGGCGTCGCGGACCGATTGTCGCGATCGTGGCGGACAGGACTCACCCGCCCTTGTGTGCTAGAAAAAAATTTGGCAATGTGGGAAGTTAGGACAGCATTGCTGTCCTAATCGTCGCGGAACGCCGCGACGATGGGGATGGCGGTCGGTTGACGTAAGTCAACGCAGCCGCATGAGTAACGGGATGCCTTTGTGCCGCGGCGCGAGCCGCGCGTAGGCGGACCGGGACTCACGCGTGAGCTGGCCCCGCTCGGGCGGTATCGCCGCGGCGGGTCGGAATTCGGGCGGTCGGGCGATCCGCCGGGAAACGGATCGCCACGGCGGCACCTCCCAGATCGACGCACCCGACGCGGGGCGGCAGGGCTGCCCCGCAAGGTTGGCGGTGCGCCGCGCGCGCGGCGGGACGGGAGTGGACGAGGAATGCGAGGGGCGAAGATGACGGCGTCTGAATTTGACCGCGACGAGGTTCGGTCCGGGATCGAGGTGGCCGACAGGCCCGCGCCCGGCGCGGAAGGGCTTTACGATCCGGCGCTGGAAAAGGATTCCTGCGGCGTCGGCTTCATCGCCGACATCAAGGGACGCAAGTCGCATCGCATCATCGTCGACGCGCTCACCATTCTGCTCAACCTCGAGCATCGCGGCGCGGTCGGCGCCGATCCGCGCGCCGGCGACGGCGCCGGCATCCTCGTGCAGATCCCGCACCGCTTCTTCTCCCGCAAGGCCAAGGAGATCGGCTTCGCGCTGCCCGAGCCCGGCCATTACGCGGTCGGCGCGATCTTCATGCCGCGCGAAAAGCCGTGGCGCGAAGTTATCATGCAGATCATCACCGAGAAGCTGAAGGCCGACGGGCTGACGCTGCTCGGCTGGCGCGAGGTGCCGACCAACAATTCGACGCTCGGCGTCACCGTCAAGCCGACCGAACCCTTCAACATGCAGGTGTTCATCGGCCGCGGCGCGCGGATCGCGGACGAGGACGAGTTCGAGCGCCGGCTGTTCATCCTGCGCAAGACCATCTCCAACGCCATCTACGAGCGGCGCGACCGCAGCCTCGCGCATTATTATCCGGTCTCGCTGTCGTGCCGCACGGTTGTCTACAAGGGCATGTTCCTGGCCGACCAGCTCGGCACCTACTACCCCGATCTGCACGAGGAGGATTTCGAATCCGCGCTCGCGCTCGTGCACCAGCGCTTCTCGACCAACACCTTCCCGACCTGGTCGCTCGCTCACCCCTACCGGATGGTCGCGCATAACGGCGAGATCAACACGCTGCGCGGCAACGTCAACTGGATGGCGGCGCGGCAGGCTTCGGTTAAGTCCGACCTTTACGGCGCCGACATCAACCGGCTGTGGCCGATCTCCTATGAGGGCCAGTCCGACACCGCCTGCTTCGACAACGCGCTCGAATTCCTCACCCAGGGCGGCTACTCGCTCGCCCACGCGGTGATGATGCTTATTCCCGAGGCCTGGGCCGGCAATCCGCTGATGGACGCCAAGCGCCGCGCCTTCTACGAATATCACGCCGCGCTGATGGAGCCGTGGGACGGACCGGCCGCGATCGCCTTCACCAATGGCCGCCAGATCGGCGCGACGCTCGACCGCAACGGCCTCCGGCCCGCGCGCTATTTCGTCACCAATGATGACCGGATCATCATGGGTTCGGAAATGGGCGTGCTCAAGGTGCCCGAGGAGTCGATCATCACCAAGTGGCGGCTGCAGCCCGGCAAGATGCTGCTGGTCGATCTCGACGAGGGACGTCTCATTCCCGACGACGAGCTCAAGGCGACGCTGGCCGACAGCAACCCCTATAAGGAATGGCTCGATCGCAGCCAGATCGTGCTCGAGGATCTGCCGGAGAGCGGCACCACCAAGGCGCGCGCCAATGTCGACCTGCTCGATCAGCAGCAGCTGTTCGGCTACAGCCAGGAAGACATCAAGATCCTGATGACGCCGATGGCGAGCGTCGGCGAGGAGGCGATCGGCTCGATGGGCAACGACACGCCGATCTCGGCGATGTCGAGCCGGCCGAAGATGCTGTTCACCTATTTCAAGCAGAACTTCGCGCAGGTGACCAACCCGCCGATCGATCCGATCCGCGAGGAACTCGTCATGAGCCTGGTCTCGATCATCGGGCCGCGGCCGAACCTGTTCGATCTCGAGGGCATGTCGCACTCCAAGCGCCTGGAGGTACGCCAGCCGATCCTGACCGACGCCGACCTGGAAAAGATTCGCGGCATCGCCGCGCTGTCGGGCTCGCACTTCAAGTCGATCACGCTCGACGCCACCTTCCCGGCGACGCATGGGGCGGCCGGCATGGAGCCGATGCTCAACGAGCTTTGCGGCCGCGCCGAGGTGGCCGTGCGCGAGGGCACCAACATCATCATCCTGTCCGACCGCATGGCCGGCGAGGACCGCGTGCCGATCCCCTCGCTGCTGGCCTGCGCAGCCGTGCACCATCACCTGATCCGCACCGGACTGCGCACGTCGGTCGGCCTCGTCGTCGAATCGGGCGAGCCGCGCGAGGTGCATCACTTCGCCTGTCTGGCCGGCTACGGCGCCGAGGCGATCAATCCCTATCTCGCCTTCGAGACGGTGTTGGCGCTGCGCCACCAGCTTCCGGCCAAGCTCGACGACAAGGAAATCGTCAAGCGCTACATCAAGTCGATCGGCAAGGGCCTGCTCAAGGTGATGTCCAAGATGGGCATCTCGACCTATCAGTCCTATTGCGGCGCGCAGATTTTCGATGCCGTCGGCCTGAAGAGCGATTTCGTCGCCCGCTATTTCACCGGCACGGCCACCCGCATCGAGGGCGTCGGCCTCGCCCAGATCGCCGAGGAAACGGTGCGGCGCCATCGCGACGCCTTCGGCGCCTCGCCGATCTACGCCAACGCGCTCGACGTCGGCGGCGAATACGCCTACCGCGCGCGCGGCGAGGATCACGCCTGGACGTCGGAATCGATCGCCGCACTCCAGCACGCGGTGCGCGGCAACTCCTATGAGCGCTACAAGGCGTTCGCCAGGATTCTCAACGAGCAGTCCGAACGGCTCCTGACCATCCGCGGCCTGTTCCGGATCAAGCGCGCCAGCGAGGACCGCCGCAAGCCGATCCCGATCGAGGAGGTCGAGCCGGCCAAGGAGATCGTCAAGCGCTTCGCCACCGGCGCGATGAGCTTCGGCTCGATCTCGCGCGAGGCGCACACGACGCTGGCGATCGCCATGAACCGACTTGGCGGCAAGTCGAACACCGGCGAGGGCGGCGAGGAAGCCGATCGCTTCAAGCCGATGCCGAACGGCGATTCGATGCGCTCGGCGATCAAGCAGGTGGCCTCCGGCCGCTTCGGCGTGACGACGGAGTATCTCGTCAACTCCGACATGATGCAGATCAAGATGGCGCAGGGCGCCAAGCCCGGCGAAGGCGGACAATTGCCCGGCCACAAGGTCGACGCCACGATCGCGCGCGTGCGCCACTCCACGCCCGGCGTCGGCCTGATCTCGCCGCCGCCGCACCACGACATCTATTCGATCGAGGACCTCGCCCAGCTCATCTACGACCTCAAGAACACCAATCCCGACGGCGATGTTTCGGTCAAACTCGTCTCCGAGGTCGGCGTGGGCACCGTCGCCGCCGGCGTCGCCAAGGCGCGGGCCGACCATGTGACGATTTCGGGCTTCGAGGGCGGCACCGGCGCGAGCCCGCTGACCTCGATCAAGCACGCCGGCAGCCCATGGGAAATCGGCCTGGCCGAAACGCACCAGACGCTCGTGCGCGAGCGCCTGCGCAGCCGCATCGCCGTTCAGGTCGACGGCGGATTGCGCACCGGGCGCGACGTCGTCATCGGCGCGCTGCTGGGGGCCGACGAGTTCGGCTTCGCCACCACCCCGCTGATCGCCGCCGGCTGCCTGATGATGCGCAAGTGCCATCTCAACACCTGCCCGGTCGGCATCGCCACGCAGGACCCGATCCTGCGCAAGCGCTTCGTCGGCCAGCCCGAGCACGTCATCAACTACTTCTTCTTCGTCGCCGAGGAAGCGCGCGAGCTGATGGCGCTGATGGGCTATCGCACCTTCGGCGAGATGATCGGCCAGACCCAGATGCTCGACCAGAGCGACATGATCTCGCATTGGAAGGCACGCGGGCTCGATTTTTCCAAGCTGTTCCACAAGCCGGAAACGGAGCCGGGCGCGAAGATCCACAAATGCGAGCCGCAGGACCACAACATCGACAAGGTGCTCGATCGCAAGCTGATCGACCAGGCCCGCGCCGCGATCGACCGGGGCGCGCCGGTCAGGATCGAATCGGCGATCAACAACACCGACCGTAGCGTCGGCGCGATGCTTTCGGGCGCGGTCGCCAAGCAATACGGCCATGCCGGCCTACCGCAGGACACCATCCAGGTGCGCTTCAGCGGAACCGCCGGGCAGAGCTTCGGCGCCTGGCTGACGCGCGGCGTCACCTTCGATCTCGAAGGCGAGTGCAACGACTATGTCGGCAAGGGCCTGTCGGGCGGACGCATCATCGTGCGGCCGCCGGCCAATTCCGGCATCGTGCCGGAGAAGTCGATCATCGTCGGCAACACCGTGCTCTATGGCGCGGTCGAAGGCGAGTGCTATTTCCGCGGCGTCGCCGGCGAACGCTTCGCCGTGCGCAATTCAGGCGCCGTCGCCGTCATCGAGGGCGCGGGCGATCATTGCTGCGAGTACATGACCGGCGGCGTGGTCGTCGTGCTCGGCCCGACCGGACGCAATTTCGCGGCCGGAATGTCGGGCGGCGTCGCCTATGTGCTCGATGACGACGGCACCTTCGCCAAGCGCTGCAACATGGCGATGGTGGAGCTCGAGCCGGTGCTGTCGGAAGAACTCCTCAACGCGACGGCGTTCCACCAGTCCGGCGACCTCGAGGCCCATGGCAAGGTCGACATTCTCGCCGACATGACCGGCTTCGATGTCGAGCGGCTGCATATCCTGATCACCCGCCACGCCAAGCTCACCGGCTCGGCGCGCGCCGCCGCGATCCTGGCCGACTGGAAGAGTTATCTGCCGAAGTTCCGCAAGGTGATGCCGGTGGAGTTCCGCCGCGCGCTCAACGAGATCAAGACGCGCGAGGCGGCCGAGCCGCAGATCGCCGTCGGCGCCTGAAATTCTGGAAATAAGACGATGGGAAAGATCACCGGCTTCCTCGAAATCGATCGCTCCGACCGCAAATACGCGCCGGTCTCCGAGCGCATCAGGCATTATCGCGAATTCGTCGTGCCGCTGTCGGAGAAGGACGTCCGCGATCAGGCCGCGCGCTGCATGAATTGCGGCATTCCGTTCTGTCACACCGGCTGTCCCGTCAACAACCAGATCCCGGACTGGAACGACCTCGTCTATGCCGGCGATTGGGAAACCGCCGCGCGCAATCTGCACTCGACCAACAACTTCCCCGAATTCACCGGCCGCGTCTGTCCGGCGCCGTGCGAGGCCGCCTGCACGCTCAACATCAACGACGCGCCGGTGACGATCAAGACCGTCGAATGCACGATCGTGGACCGCGCCTGGGAAAACGGCTGGCTCGCGCCGCGGCCGCCCGCGACCAGGACGGGAAAGAAGATCGCCGTCATCGGCTCGGGCCCGGCGGGCCTTGCCTGCGCCCAGCAACTCGCCCGCGCCGGCCACGAGGTTCATGTCCACGAAAAGCACGCCAAGGCCGGCGGCCTTCTGCGTTACGGCATTCCCGACTTCAAGATGGAGAAGCATCTCATCGACCGCCGCGTCGCGCAGATGCAGGCCGAGGGGGTGACGTTCCATTACGGCGCCAATGTCGGCGTCAATGTCGATCCGGCCACGCTGGTGGCCGCGCATGACGCGGTGGTGCTGGCCGGCGGCGCCGAGGCGCCGCGCGATCTGCCGATCCCCGGCCGTGACCTCGCCGGCGTTCATTTCGCGATGGACTTTCTGCCGCAGCAGAACCGCCGCGTCGGCAACGAGCCGCTCGGCGGGGCGGCCGAGATTCTCGCCACCGGCAAGGACGTCGTCGTCATCGGCGGCGGCGACACGGGCTCGGACTGCATCGGCACTTCGGTGCGCCATGGCGCGAAGTCGATCGTGCAGCTCGAGATCATGCCGCGCCCGCCCGAGCACGAGAACAAGATGACGACCTGGCCGAACTGGCCGCTCAAGCTGCGCACCTCGTCGAGCCATCAGGAAGGCGCGCGCCGCGAATTCGCGGTGGTGACGCAGCGCTTCGAGGGCGAGGGCGGCAAGGTGACGAAGCTGCATTGCGCGCGCGTCGACGACAAGATGCGGCCGATCGCGGGAACCGAATTCGAACTGCCGGCCGACCTGGTGCTGCTGGCGATGGGTTTCGTGCACCCCGTTCACGAGGGGCTGCTCAAGAAACTCGGCGTCGACCTCGATCCGCGCGGCAACGTCCAGGCCGATGTCGAGAACTACCGCACCTCGATCGACAAGGTGTTCGCGGCCGGCGACATGCGCCGCGGCCAGTCGCTGGTGGTCTGGGCCATTCGCGAGGGACGCCAGGCGGCCCGCGCGGTCGACGAGTTCCTGATGGGATCGTCGGCCCTGCCGCGATAGAGCAAACCCCGCAAAAGTGGAAACCACTTTCGCGATCAGGATTTGCTCAAGGCTGTAGATCCGGAGCATTTCATTTCGGCCGAGCGATTCCATCTCGCCGGGAAATACTCGCGCAAATCATCCGGTTGTCTTGCCTGCCGCTTGAGCGCGCGCGACGGCGCGGGCGGCATCACGCACGAGCGACGCCGTCGACAAGCCTGTCTCAGCGGGAAAAGAAACCGGGCGCGAGAGCCGATGGACCGACCGGCGCCGGCGGTCGCGGCGGATTGTTGCCGCGCGCCCGGGGCGGCGACGGCGCCTGGCCGGGAAACGGCGCGAGCTGCGGCCCGGAAGGTGGTCCGAGGATCGTTCCGGGAACCCCGCGCGCGCCCGCCTTCGCGCCGGCCGGCGTTTCCGCCCTTGATGGCGGCTGCGGCGCGGCCGGCACACGCGCCGGCTCGCTTTCGGGAAGCGACACGGTCGCCGGCGCGATCTCCGCGCCGACATTGCGACGCGGCCAGACGAAATCATCCGCGCGGCCGGCCGGCGGCGTCAACGGCTCGCCCTTGACCAAGGTCCGCGCCGCGAGCGCGTCGACCCCCGCCGGACGCGATCCCATGCCGCCGAGGAGTTCATCGGCGCCGACGGTGGACGCGACGAGCGGCACGATCGGACCGGCGATCGGCCTCGGCGCGGGACCGCCCGGACGCGCGGTGCCATCGGGCGTTCCCGGCTCGCTCGGCAGGGCGACCGGCGCGATCCGCGTCGCCAGCAGGCGACGAATCTCGCGTTCGGCGAAATGGGCGAGCTTGCGGGCGCCGGCCTTGGTGAAATAAACGCCGTCCGGCGAGCGCAGGCGGCGAATCTGGCCCTCGAAATCCGGGCCCTGATTGAGGAACCGCCCGGCCTCGTCGACGAACCCGTCCCAGACATCGACATAGGTGATGCCGGCCCGGCTGGCGTGATCGCGATAGAGAGCGTCGAGGAAGAGCATGTCCGTGGTCGATCGCGCGCCGCGCACCGGCGGCAATCCGACCCAGAGCACCGGCACGCCCTTCGCCTTGGCGGCGGCGATCATCTCGGCGATCTTGCGGCCGTAGAGCTCGATCCATTTCTCGCTGCGATATTCGTGGACGCCGCCGGCGCCGCCACCGCGCTCCTGCGCGACGATCGAGGCTGGCGGCTCCTCGTTGCCCGCCTCGTCATCCGGCTGCGGGACGCCGCCCCAATCGGACGCGCCCTCGCCTTGCGTCTCACCGCCCAGCTTCTTTCTCTTCGCCGGTTCCTGCTTGCCCTCGGACGTCTTGGCGTCCGGCTTCTCGGCCACCGGCTCGCGGATTTCCATGCGATCGTTCAGGCCGAGCATGATGACGACGAAGCTCGGATTCTCGGCGGCGAGAATTTCGCGCGCGGCGGCCGGCCAGTCCGCGGGCGCGCCCTTCGGCTGATAGCGGATGAGGCCGGAGACGGTGCGATGCTTGCGCACCACGCCGATTTCCGGCGTTTCGGCGAACGCATCCTCCAGGCCATAGGCGAGCCAGTCCGCCATGGAATCGCCGAGCACGAGGATCGTTTTTTCCGGCGCGGTCTCGGACTTCTTGGGCGGCGGAGCGCGCGAAAAGTCAGCCGGACGCTGGACCGGACGCGGCTCGAGGAAATTGTCGAACGGATTGAGGCCGCGATTTTGCGGAACTGGGGCGGATGGACGGCCCCAACCGAACAGGAATTGCGCGGCGGCCGGCGTCGCAACGCCGATGGCGATCAGCGCGGCCAGCATCCCGACCGCGCGCGCGATGCGCGAACGCCACGGGCCGGGCGAAGGCAGGCAGGCTCGCCAATGCGAGCGAAGTCGATGGAACCGTCGTGCCGACATGCGGTCTTTCCGGCCGTGATACGCCGCGCCGCCTCACTGGTCCGATCGGGCATCGCGGGGAATCCGATCGGCTCATAAAAGGGGTTCGGGCCGACCGGTCAAGTCTCACGCAATCATGTCAACTTGTGGGTTCGGCCGGCGGCCTATCGGCCGCGCAGGCGCTCCAGGACGCTTGCCGAGGCAAAGCCGTCCGCCGGCAGCCCCGCCGCCGATTGGAAATGGCGCAGCGCCTCCACGGTCTTTCCGCCGAGGCGCCCGTCCGGCTCGCCCTGGTAGTAGCCGCGCGTCGCCAAAATCTGTTGCAATTCAAGGCGTTCCGTGCGCGACAGCACACGCTCGTGGCGCGGCCAGGCTTGCACCAGCGGCCCACTGCCGCGCAGCCGGTCGGCGAAATGGCCGATGGCGAGCGCATAGGCATCGGCCGGGTTGTAACGCAGGATCGCCCTGAAATTCGGCAACATCAGAAACGCGGGCCCCCGCGCGCCGGCCGGCGCCAGCAAATAAGCGGTGTCGCTCTGGCGCGGGAAATCTCGTCCGCCCACGCGGCGAATGCCGAGGCCTTGCCATTGCGCGATCGTCAACTGCCGCGCGCGGTTCGCCTGCATGTAGTTGAAGCCCGCCGGCACCTCGACCTCGTAGCCCCATGTCTGCCCGGCACGCCAGCCGTCTTTCTTCAGATTGTTGGCGGTCGAGGCGACGAGATCGGGCACCGAGGAGACGACATCGCGCCGTCCGTCGCCGTCGAAGTCGACGGCGAAGCGCTTGAACGAGGTCGGCATGAATTGCGTCGGCCCGAACGCGCCGGCCCAGGACCCGCGCAACTGATCCGGCCGCAGATCGCCGCGATGCAGGATTTCGAGCGCGGACAGAAACTCGTCGCGGAAATAGGCCTGGCGGCGACCGACGCAGGCGAGCGTCGCCGTCGACCGCAACACGTCGCGATCGCCGATCAGCGCCGAATATTTCGACTCGATGCCCCAGATCGCCGCGATCACATAACGATCGACGCCATAGGTCTTTTCGACGGCGTCGAAGGTCCGACGGTGCGTCTCCAGGATCTCGCGGCCCTTCTGAATGCGCGCATCGCTGACCAGGAGATCGAGATAGTCCCAGATCGCCTTGGTAAATTCCGGCTGCGCGTCCATGAAATCCATGATGCGCAGGTCGGGCGAAAGATCGGCGGTGAAGCGCGCGAAGCTCTCGCGCGAGATCCGCCGCCGGGCGGCTTCCGGCCACATCCCGGCGATGCATTGATCGAAATTCTCGGCCGCCTCGCGGATGGCGGCGGCCGTCATCAGAGGATGACCCGAGGCGCCGTCCTCACCGGTCCAGGATTTGGCGGAAGACGCCGGCGGCGAGATCGATCCCGTGATCGAACCGGGCAGAATGATCGGGCCCGCCCCGGCCGACGATTGCGCGCCGGCCGGCGTGGCGGCGAGCGTCGCCGCGAACATCCATGCGCCCGCGCCGATGGCGCGCCAACCCGCCGTGATTCGTGACTTCATCGCCTCGTCCCTCGATCGGCACCCCGCCTACCCGGATATGACGCCCTCCGCCGGTTTCCATTTGCTTAACGATCCCACATTTTCGCCGCCGGTCCAGCGCGACGAAGCGTCCCGGCAGATCGCCGTTGCGCCACCGCCGTGTTTGGTCTTAGGTCGCGTTCGGCCGCCCCGGTTCGGACAAACTTCGTCTTCATGTGGATCGGCCCCCGCGTATCGCGTGCGCGTTATCCGTTCCGCTCATCCCCGTTGATCCCTTGATCCCACGCTCCGAAGAATTCCGATGAAGATTCGCAAAGCCGTCTTTCCGGTCGCCGGCCTCGGCACCCGCTTCCTTCCCGCCACCAAGGCGATGCCGAAGGAGATGCTCACCGTGGTCGACCGCCCGCTGATCCAGCACGTCGTCGACGAGGCGCGCGAGGCGGGCATCGAGCATTTCGTCTTCGTCACCGGCCGCAACAAGGGCGTCATCGAGGATCATTTCGACCGCCAATTCGAGCTCGAGGAGACGCTGCGCCAACGCGGCAAGAAGGCGGAGATCGAACTTCTGGAGCGGGATCAGCCCGCCGGCGGCGCGACCAGCTTCACGCGCCAGCAATCGCCGCTCGGCCTCGGCCACGCGGTGTGGTGCGCCCGCGACGTGATCGGCAAGGAGCCCTTCGCCGTGCTGTTGCCCGACGTGCTGGTCAAGAACAGGCCGGGCTGCCTCAAGCAGATGGTCGAAGCCGCGGGCGGGCTCGACAAGCGCGCCAATATTCTCGCGGTCGAGGAAGTGCCGGCCGAATCCGTGCACATGTACGGCATCGTCGGCATCGGCAAGCGCGCCGGCCGGAGCTTCGAGATCAACGGCATGATCGAGAAGCCGTCGCGCGAGAAGGCGCCCTCCAATCTCAGCATCACCGGCCGCTACATCCTGCAGCCGGAAATCTTCGACGTTCTCGCCGACCAGGAGCATGGCGCGGGCGGCGAGATCCAACTCACCGACGCGATGATCAGGCTGGCGAAGACGCAACCCTTCTTCGGCCTGCAATTCGAGGGCCGCAGCTTCGATTGCGGCTCCAAGCCCGGCTTTCTTGCCGCCAATATCGCCTACGGCATGGACCGCGCCGATCTCGCCCCCATCCTGCGCGAGGAGATGGCGCTCTACTTCAAGGGCAAGAAGGAAAAGTAGGCGAACCCGGCCTCGCCCGCGCGGCGCTATCGCTGCAAGCGCAGGCCGACGAGGAAGACGCTCGCGGTGTAGTCGGTGCCGGCGGCCGTCGATTTCAGCCACTCTTGCCGGAATTCGCCCTTGATCTGCATCGTGCGCGAGAGGTTGTAGACGAGCGCCGTGGTCAGGCCGTAGCGCTGGTCGTCGCGCGCCATGCCCTCGTAATGCGAGGTGCCGTAGGACAATTTGGCGCTCGCCGTCAGCCAGCGGCGGAGCGAGTGGTCGACCTGCAGCGCGTAGTCGCGGCTGATCGTGCCCGAAACACCGGCAACCGTCGTCTCGTCGAGCGAGGATTTCGCGGTCAACGTGAATTTCGTCAGCGGCGTCGCCGTCCATACCAGCGAGGCGCTGGTCATCAACCCGTTGAGCGGAGACAGCCGCGTGTCGGCGTAGCCGCGATGGCCGTAGCCGAGCGATACCTCGCCGGTCAGGAGCCGCGACAGTTCGAATGTCGAACCGACCCGGGCGGTGGTGCCCCAGGAGTCGCGGAAATAGCCCGCGCGGTCGGCGGCGACATCGTGCACGCGCCGGTCGAGATTGATCTCGACGAAGGGCTTGACCCCGGGCTTGGCCTCGTAGGCCGCGCGCGCCGTCAGCGCGTATTGATCGTAGTTGCGATCGATGTTCGACGCCGTGGTGCCGTCGGTCAGGTGCGATTGCTCGAACGCGGTGCGGTCGAGGCCGCCGCCGACCGACACCTCCAGACGATTGAAGCGTTGCGTCACGCCGAGCGATTGGCCGAGCGTGCCGAAGACGGGATAGCGCGCGAGATTGGCGGAGATGTTGGGGCTGCCCGGATTATCGGTGCCGAGACGCAGGCGGGTTTCGAGATCGATCTGGGTGTCGCGGGTAACGTCGATCCGGCCGACGAGCTTGCCGGTGAAATCGGGACGATCGATCGAGACCGGCGATTGCGCCACGCCATTGTCGGGCGGGGACGGATACATGGTGTAGCTGCCGCGCAGATCGGCGGTGAGCGAATGCCGCGACCAGTTCGAGGCCATGGTGAGCTCGGGCGCGAGCACGTAGTAGGTCGCGCCCTTGCCGCCGGGCGAGCGCGCCGGATTGGTGTCGTAGGCGGCCGACAGTTCGATCGCCGGCTTGAACAGGAGGCTTCCGGCGTAAAAACCGACCGCGGCGAAGGGGTCCTCATCCACCTTGAGCCGCCGGCGGGGCGGCTGGCCGGCGGCGGTTCCGGCGACCGCGGCGGCGACGCGCTCGCGATTGGCCGACGCCGATGGGCGCGCGGGACTGACGGGCAAGCCCGCGCGCGACGCGCCGGCACCCTTCCTTGGCTTCTGTCGCTTGCGATTGAGCGAATCAAAGCCGCTCTCGCCCGCGCCGGACGCGGCGGCGAAGGAAGCCTCGTCCGCACGCATCAGACGGGTCGGATCGGAATTGAGGTCGCCGTTGAGCGGCCGCGATCCGTTCGGTCCGGGAATCCTTTCGGCCGACGGCCGCAGCAAGGCCGACGCGCCGTCCTGGGCCCGGCTTCCGCCGCCGGCAAGGAGGGCCGCGCCGGCAAACGCCAGGCCCGAGGCAAGCGCGCGCCAGCACCGTCCGTTTCGCCCGCACGGGCGCGATGGACGGACGCGCGTGTCGCCGCCTTGCCGCACACTCACTCGCGCCACTCCCGGTCCCGCCGCCAACGGCGGCAAAATACGTTTTACTTCAAAGCCTTGGCAGGACGGATCGAGGGAGCGCCCGACCCGGCCTCGCGCCAAGTTTGGTTAACCGACTTAAAACAAACATGGTTAACGGGCCGTTGAGACGCCTTGGCCGAGGTCGCGCCGCGCAGTTCGCCGTGCTATCAGTCCCGGGCATCGCCCGGCGGCCCGCCCGGAATGCCCGGACCCGAACATGGCGCCGTTGAAACCTCGACAGACCCAACCGACCACCCACGCGGCTGATCCGCGCCACGACGGCGCGATCCAGTCGGCGCTGCGCACGCTCGAGGTCGAGGCCACCGGCATCACCGCGCTCGCGCGGGCGCTGCGCGGCGACCTCGGACCGCATTTCACCACCGCCGTCGAACTCATGCACAAGGCGACGGGGCGCGTGATCGTCACCGGTCTCGGCAAATCCGGCCATGTCGGACGCAAGATGGCGGCCACGCTCGCCTCGACCGGCACGCCGTCCTTTTTCGTCCACGCCGCCGAGGCCAGCCACGGCGATCTCGGCATGATCACCACCGACGACGTCATCATGGCGCTGTCGTGGTCCGGCGAGACGGCCGAATTGAAGAACCTGATCGACTATTCGCGCCGGTTCCGCATCGGGCTCGTCGCGGTGACGGCGCACGAGGAGTCCACGCTCGGCAAGGCCGCTGACGTCGTGCTCGTCCTGCCGAAGGCGCGCGAGGCCTGCCCGCACAATCTCGCCCCGACCACCTCCTCGCTGATGCAGCTCGCGCTCGGCGACGCGCTCGCCATCGCGCTGCTCGAATGCCGCGGCTTCACCGCGCTCGACTTCCGCGCGCTGCATCCGGCCGGCAAGCTCGGCGCGATGCTCAAATTCGTCCGCGACCTGATGCACACCGGCGAGGCCATTCCGATCAAGCCGCTCGGCACGCCGATGTCGGACGCGCTGGTCGAGATGTCGACCAAGGGCTTCGGCTGCGTCGCGATCGTCGACGGAAAGGGTCGCCTTGCCGGCATCATCACCGACGGCGACCTGCGCCGCCACATGCGCCCCGACCTGATGACCGCGAGCGTCGACGAGGTGATGACGCGGGGCGCCAAGACGATCGGGACGGGCATGCTCGCGAGCGAGGCGCTCGAAATCCTGAACTCCTCGAAGATCACCGCGTTGATGGTGACGGAGGCGGGCCGGCCCGTCGGCATCGTCCACCTGCACGATCTCCTGCGCGCCGGCGTCGCCTGACGAAGAAGGCGCGCGTCGACCGCGCGGAGCGTTACCGGCGGATCACGATCAGGCTTTTTCCACGGTCAGGCTGACGCCGTCGGCGCGCACCACCTTGACGCGGCTGCCGGCCGAACAATCCGGCCCCGACACGCGCCAGATCGTATCGTCGACCCGGATCGCGCCGTGGCCATCGGCGATGGGCTTTTCCAACGTGAAGACCTGGCCGACCAGCGCCAGCGCCCGCTGGTTGAGGAAGTTGGCGCCCTCCTCGCGCGCCCCGCCGCGCGCCATGCGCCGCCAGATCGGCACGGCCGCCGCCGAGAACAGCGCGAAGGCGAGAATCTGCGCCTGCCACGACCAGTCGACGAGGAAGCTGATCAACCCCACCAGAATAGCCGCTAGCCCGAGCCAGACCAGGAACATTCCCGGCGCGAGCAATTCGAGCGCGAGCAGCACAAGGCCGAGGATCAGCCAGTTCCACGGCCCGAGCCGCAGCGCGAGTTCCGCCAGCATGCCCCGTCTCCTTTAGCTCGACGAACCCACCGGCGGCACCGCGCCGCGCCGCGCCGGCCGCGCGGCGTCCTCGCCGAAGGTCGCCTTGGCGAGTTCGCCGATGCCGGCGAGCGAGCCGAGCACATTGGTCGCCTCGATCGGCAGCAGCACGACCTTCTGGTTCGGCGATTCGGCGATCTTGGCGAAGGCCTTGATGTACTTCTCCGCGACGAAATAATTGAGCGCGGCGACGTCGCCGCGCGCGACCGCCTGGCTCACCATTTCGGTCGCCTTGGCTTCCGCCTGCGCCAGACGTTCGCGGCCTTCCGCGTCACGGAACGCCGCCTCGCGCCGGCCCTCGGCTTCGAGAATCTGCGCCTGCTTGGCGCCCTCGGCGCGCAGGATGTCGGATTGGCGCTGGCCCTCGGCCTGGAGAATGTCGGCGCGCTTGACGCGCTCGGCCTTCATCTGCCGCGCCATCGCCTCGACCAGATCGTTCGGCGGCACGATATCCTTGATCTCGATGCGGTTGACCTTGACCCCCCAGGGCGCCACCGCCGCGTCGACGACGCGCAGCAGGCGCTCGTTGATCTCGTCGCGATGCGACAGCGCCTGATCGAGATCCATCGAACCGGTCACCGAGCGGATGTTGGTCATCGTCAGCGTCACGATCGCCTGCGTCAGGTTGGAGACTTCGTAGCTCGCCTGCGCCGCGTTGAAGACCTGAAAGAAGGCGACGCCGTCGACGGTGATGGTGGCGTTGTCCTTGGTGATGACCTCCTGCTGGGGAATGTCGATCACCTGCTCCATCATGTTGATCTTGCGCCCGATGCGATCGAAATAAGGCACGATCAGGTTGAGCCCGGGCGCCAGCGTGCGCGTGAACTTGCCGAAGCGCTCGACCGTCCAGTTGAAGCCTTGCGGCACGGTCTTGATGCCGGCGAGCAGCGTGAAGATGACGAGCAGTGCCAGAACGATGGCGAAGACGTCGAAACCAAGCATGGTGTCTCCCTCAATCTGGCCCGGACCCTATCCGGCCCGGGCCATTTGCGCCCGGAGGCGAAGCCCGCCTCGGGTCACGTGACAAGACGGCGCCGCGCGCCCCCGCGCGAAACGCCGTCGCGCGCGCCATTTCGATTGGTCGCGCCGCCCGCGCCGAGCGTTCAACCCGCCGCGTCAGCCGGCGTTCGCCGCGACATCCACCTCGACCCAGCCGCGCAATTCGCGCCTCGCCAGATGCCGCAGCACGGCCATGCCGACTTCCGTGTCGTTGAGGCATGGAATTGCGACGAAAGTTTCGCCGCCATTCTGGCTGAAGGCCGCCGCGTTTTCCACCGCGATTTCCTCCAGCGTCTCCAGGCAATCGGCGGCGAAGCCCGGCGTCACCACCGCGAGGCGGCGCGTGCCGGCGCGCGCCAGTTCCACGATCGTCGTGTCGGTGTAAGGCCGCAGCCATTCCTGCCGGCCGAAACGCGATTGGAAGGTCAGCCGAAGCTCGGGCGCGCCGGGACCGAGCCGCGCGCGCAGGCGGTCGACGGTGACGACGCATTGGTCGTAATAGGGATCGCCCTTGTCGATGTAGGATTTCGGCATGCCGTGAAACGAGGCCAGGATCACCTCGGGCCGGACGCCGGCATCGCGCAGATGCTTCTCGATCGAGGCCGCGAGCGCGTCGATATAGACCTCGTCGTCGAAATAAGGCGGCGCGACGCGCAGGGTCGGCTGCGCCCGCTTGGTGGAAAGGACGCGAAAGATTTCGTCGCAGACGGTCGCCGTGGTCGACGCCGAATATTGCGGATAGAGCGGCATCGCGAGCACGCGGTCGCAGCCGCGCGCCGCGAGCGCGGCAAGCCCCGTCGCGATCGAGGGATTGCCGTAGCGCATCGCCCAGTCGACCACGACACCCGCGCCGGCAAGGGCGTCGCCGAGCTTTTCGGCCTGCGCGCGGGTGATCGTCTTGAGCGGGGATTCATCGCGATCGGTGTTCCAGATCTTGGCGTAGTCGCGCGCCTTGCGCGCCGGGCGCACCCGCAGGATGATGCCGTGGAGCACCAGCTTCCACACCAGCCCCTGATTTTCGATGACGCGCGGATCGGCCAGGAATTCCCGCAGATAGGCGCGCACGCTTGGCGCATCGGCCGCGTCGGGCGTGCCGAGATTGACGAGAAGAACACCGACCCGGCGGTCACGCGAATGAGCGTCGGGCGGCGGCGCGTTCTCGGTCGGCATCGTCATGCTCATCTCTTTCGCCCGCGTTTCTTTCGCTAGCATCTCGGCCCGCTTCGCCGGCACCGTCAGCCGGCACCGGCGAGCCAGCGCGGCAGCGCCGTGGCAAGGCCGGGACAATACCAGAGAATCGCCAGCATCAGGAATTGGATCAGCACGAAGGGAATGACGCCGACATAGATGTGGCGCGTCGTCATGCCCGCCGGCGCGACCCCGCGCAGGAAGAACAGCGTCGGCCCGAGCGGGGGATGGAGATAGGAGGTTTGCAGATTGACGGCCATCAGCACCGCGAGCCAGACCGGATCGATCCCGGTCATCGCCAGAAGCGGCGGCGCGACGATCGGCACCACGACGAAGATGATCTCGAACGCGTCCATGATGAAGCCGAGCAGGAACATGGCGATCATCACGGTGAGCACCGCCCCGCCCGCCCCTCCGGGCAGGCCGGCGAGCGCGCGGTGGACGAGATCGTCGCCGCCGAGCGCGCGAAAGACCAGGCTGAAGAAGGTCGCGCCGATCAGGATGACGAAGATCATGCTGGAAATTTGCGCCGTCTTTTTCAGCACGGGCGCGAGCAGACCCGCCCGGCCGAGCTGGCGCGTCAGCATGAACGCGGCGATGGCGAGAACGGCCGCGAGCGCCAATGCGAGGACGAACCCGGTGATGCCGGCCAAGCCGCCGGCCGCGCCGAGATGGAACCGTCCGCCGGCGCGCAAGAGAATCAGCGCGAGAAGGGCAAGCGCGGCGGCCGCCACCCAGCCGCGTTCGCGCGCCGTGGCGGCGTTGCGGTAGGCGCCGAGGCCGATCGCGCCGGCGGCGCCGATCGCCGCGGCTTCCGTGGGCGTCGCCACGCCGCCGAGAATGGACCCGAGCACGGCGGCGATAAGCGCGACCGGAGCGATAAGCGCGCGGATGACGCGCGCGGCAAGCGCGGCGCCGCGCGGGCCGTCGGTCTCCGCGGCAAGCGGCGGCGACCAACCCGGCCGCCACCAGGCGACCGCGATCAGGAAAGCCAGATAAAGCGCGACGAGCGTCAGGCCCGGAACGATGGCGCCGGCGAAAACGTCGGCGATGGTGACCGGCGAGGCGGCGAAGTTTCCCTTCGCGAGTTGCGTCGCCTGCCAGGAATTGGCGATCTGATCGCCGAGGAGGACGAGCACCGTCGCCGGCGGGAACACCTGCGCGAGCGTCGCGGTCGCCGCGACCGTTCCCGCGGCAAGGCGCGGGTCGTAGCCGTGACGCAGCATGCTCGGCAGGACGATCAGGCCCATGGTGACGGTGGTCGCGCCGACCACGCCCTTGGCCGCCGCCAGCAGCACGCCGACGCAGACCACCGCGATGCCGAGCCCGCCGGCGCGCGCGCCGAACACGCGGCCCATCGCGTCAAGCAGATCCTCGGCGACGCGGGTGCGTTCAAGCATCACGCCCATGAAGATGAAGAGCGGGATCGCCATCAGCGTCTCGTTGGTGACGACGCCGTGGATGCGCGGGCCGATCGCGCCGAGCAGTCCCACCGGCATCAGGTCGAGGCCGTGGCCGACGAGCGCGACGGCGAGCGACACCCCGCCGAGCGTCAGCGCCACCGGATAGCCGGCCGCGAGCGCGACGCAGACCGCGGCGACCAGCGCGACGGCGAGAATTTCGGCGCCGGTCATGGCGCGCCGGCCGCGCGCGGCCTCCGCGCGCCGCGCAGGACGGCGAGGCTCCGCGACGCTTGCGCCAGACCTTGAAGGAACATCTGCGCGGCGAATAGCGGGATCGCGGTCTTGAGCAGAAACATCAACGGCAGGCCGGAGATTTCGCGCGAACCCTCGAAGATCGCCCAGGCGCGCGCGACATAGGGCCAGGACAGAAAGATCACCGCGGCCATGAACGGAATCAGCAGCAGCACCGCGCCGAGAAGGTCGACCCACGCCTTCGCGCGGGGGCCGGCGTCGGCATAGAAGATGTCGACGCGGACATGGCCGTCGTCGCGCAGCGTCCAGGCGGCCGCGAACAGGATCAGCGCGGCATGGAAATAGACCAGCGATTCCTGAAGCCACAAGGAGCCGACGCCGAACAGGAAGCGCGTCAGGATGATGGCGACCTGCGCCACCACCATGGCGAGCGCGCACCACGCCGCCACCCAGCCGACGATCTCGGCGAGGCGGTCGATGCGATCGGCCGTCGGCGACGGATTCATGGGACTGACGCGATCGGACATGGCTGGATGAAGCAGGCGGGTCGGGACATGGCAAGACCGCCGGTGGCGGCTCCGTGGACGCGGCTCACGGTAAGCGCCGCGTCACGGCCGGACAAGCGCGCCCTTTCAGAAACAGGTCACGCGTTCGGCCGCCGCATAGCCCGCGAGCAGCGCGACCCCGAGCAGGAGCACGAGGCCGGCGGCGCCGAATTCGAGAAACCGCACGGCGATGGCGCCGAAGCCGGTGCGACCGCGCGTGAAGCGCCCGAGGACGTCCTTGGCTCCGAGCGCGAGCACGGCGATGACAGCCACGGTCAGCGCGGTCCCGAGCCCCATGATGAAGGTGGCTGCGACGCCCGCCCAGAACAGACCCTGCGCCAGGGCGAAGACGAGCACCAGGATCGCGCCCGAGCACGGCCGCAGGCCCACGGCCAGAACCGCGCCGAGACCGTTGCGCCACCCGCCGGGACCGCCGATCGCGGCGAGGTCCGGCCCATGCGCGTGGCCGCAATGGGCGTCGTCCTCGCCATGGGCGTGATGGGCATGGTCGGCGCGGGTTTCGCGCGCGCCATCGTGATGCGGGCGATCGTGGCGCGCCTCACCGTGATGCGCGTGATCGTGATCGGCGTGGTCGTGATGCGCGTGGTGACCGTCATGCGCGTGAGGCGCGCCCGCGGCCGCGCGAACCCGCCGCGCGGTATCGAAGAAAACGCGTCCCTTGGTCCAGACCAGCCGCGCCCCGAGCGCGGCGATCAGCGCGTAGCTCGCGATCTCGATGACGCGTTCGGACTTGCACATGGTCTGGCTGGTGGCGTTGAGAAGCCAGGCTGCGATCGCCACGATCAGGACCGCCACCAACGCCTGGACGAAGGCCGAGGCGAAGGACAGTACGACGCCGCGCCACGCGGTCTCCTCATTGGCGAGGAGATAGGAGGAGATGACGGCCTTGCCGTGGCCGGGGCCGGCGGCATGAAAGATGCCGTAGAGAAACGAGACGCCGAGCAACGTCGTCACCGCGCTGCCGTCCGTCTTGGCCGCGCGCAGCGCCGCAGACATGGCGCGGTAGAATTCCGCCTGTTTGGTGATGATCCAGCCGACCACGCCGCCGGCCTCGCTCGCGGCCGCCGGCGGGCGCGGCGCGCCGAACGGCGTTGCCTGGGCGAGCGCCTGCGCCAGATGTCCGTCGAGAACCATCGCGCCGATGACGGCGATCATCGCGCCGGCCCAGACGCGAAGCGAGCCAAGCGACCCGGACGAAGCGGCGCCACGCCCGCTCACGGGCATTTCACCAATACTTTGTTGGCGAACATCGCGCCGTAATTCGAATTGTCGCCGCTGAGAAAGCTCTGCTCGTTCAGCGGCTGCTGCTTCGCCTTGGCGTCGGTGGGACGCGTGACGGTCACGCCGCAGGAAGCCGGCGCGCCGGCGAGCTTGATCGGCTCTTTTTCCGCCAGCGCGAAATCGACGAAATAGCTCGGATCGTAGATGTCGACGGCGAGCTCCTTGGCCTTGACCGGCGCGGCGAGCGGCAGCGTGAAATGCAGCGTCAGCGCGTTGTCCTTGTATTCGAGCCAATAGTCGACCGGGTCGGAGAATTTCTGCTTCTTGCCGTCGGATTTGGCCTGGGTGAAATAGCCGAATTCCTTGAGCGAGGTGACGTTGGTCTCGGCGAGATCGGCGAGGTCCTGGCGGGTGTAGACGCCCTTGGTCTTGGTTTCGAGCCCCTGCACCGCATAGGTGGAGAACATCTCGTCGAAGGTCCAGGCATGCCGGATGCCGGTGATGGCCCCGCCCGCGTCGTAGACGAATTCACTCGCCGAGACGACCCAGACGTGGGGATGGGCATGCGCCGGGCGCGAGCCGAGCGGCGCGAGGGCGACCGCAAGTCCGGCCGCGAGAGCGAGCACCATGCCCGGCCGGGACCGGGGATTTCGTGGCCGTGTTTTTCCGATCTCGTTCATGACGCCTCCGCGTTCTCGGCAAGGCCCCTGCGCCGCAACAGCGCCTCGGGCTCGGGCATGCGACCCCTGAAGGCGACATAGGCCTCGGCGGGATCGCGCGCGCCGCCGGCCGCGTAGATGTCGCGCTTCAGACGCTCGGCCGTGGCCGGATCGAAGACATCGCCCGCCTCCTCGAAGGCCCCGAACGCGTCGGCGTCCATGACCTCGGACCACATGTAGCTGTAATAGCCCGCCGCGTATCCATCTCCCGAGAAAATGTGGCCAAAATGCTGCGGCCGATGACGCGGCGCGATTTCCTCGGGCATGCCGATCCGGGCGAGCACATCGGCCTCGAAGGCGCGCGCGTCGCCGCTCTCGGCCGCCGGGCGGGAATGCAATTCGAGGTCGATCAGGGCGGAGGAAACATATTCCACGGTGGCGAAGCCCTGATTGAACTTCCGCGCGGCGAGAAAACGCGCGAGCAGGTCGTCGGGCAACGGCTCGCCGGTCCGGTAATGGCGGGCGAAGGCGCGCAACACCTCGGGCCGCTCCTGCCAATGTTCGTAGAGCTGAGAGGGCAGTTCGACGAAATCGGTCAGCACGCCGGTGCCGGCGAAGGAGGGATAGGTCACGTCCGAGAGCAGGCCGTGCAAGGCGTGGCCCATTTCGTGGAACAGCGTGCGCGCCTCGTCCGGGCTCAGAAGCGAGGGCTCGCCGGCCGCGCCCTTGGAGAAATTCGTCACATTGACGATGAGCGGGGCGACCGCGCCGTCGAGCCGCTGCTGGTCCCGCAGGCTCGTCATCCACGCGCCCGAGCGCTTCGAGGCGCGCGCGAAATAGTCGCCGTAGAACAGGCCGACCGTCGTCCCGTCGCGCCGGCCCACCTCGAACACGCGGACATCGGGATGCCAGACCGGGACGTCCTTGCGCTCGGCGAAGGTAAGCCCGAACAGTTTGCCGGCGACATCGAAGGCCGCCGCGATCATCCCATCGAGGGTGAGATAGGGCTTGATCGCGGCGTCGTCGAAGGCGGCGCGGCGCAGCCGCAGCTTCTCGGCGTAATGGCGCCAGTCCCAGGCCGCGAGGCGGAAATTGCCGCCCTCCTCCGCGATCAGCGCCTGCATGGCGTCGCGATCGGCGAGCGCGCGGGCGCGGGCCGGCCGCCATACCCGTTCGAGCAGCCCGCGCACGGCTTCGGGGGTTTTGGCCATCGTATCGTCGAGCTTGAAGGCGGCGTAGGTCGGATAGCCGAGGATGCGGGCGCTTTCCTCGCGAAGACCGATCATCTCGGCGATGAGCGCGGCGTTGTCGGTATCCCCGCCATTGTCGCCGCGCGAGACGAAGGCACGGTGGACCTTCTCGCGCAGGTCGCGCCTGAGCGAGGTCTGCAGGAACGGCTCGACGAAGGAGCGCGACAGCGTGATCGCGGCCTTGCCCGGCAGGCCCAGTTCGGCGCCGGTCGCGCGCGCGGCGGCGATGAAGGAGGGCGAGAGCCCGGCGAGATCGTCCCCTTCCAGCGTCAGCGACCAGGCCTGTTCGTCGGCAAGGACGTGATGGCTGAATTTGGTGCCGAGTTCGGCGAGACGTTCGTTGATGGCGGCGAGGCGCGCCTTGTCCGCATCGGCGAGCCCCGCCCCGGCGCGGCGGAACCGCAGATGCGTGCGCTCGACCAGCCGGCGCTCCTCGGCCCCGCGCGCGAGACGGTCGCTGCCTGCGAAGATGGCGGCGATTCGCTCGAACAGCGCGGCGTTCATCGTGACCGCGCTCCAGTGGCGCGCTTCGAGCAGCGCGACCTCCGATTCGATATCGCGCAGCTCGGCGTCCGAATGCGCCGAGACCAGATTGTAGAAGACCGCCGAAACCGCCCGCAGCAGCCGGCCGGAGCGCTCCAGCGCGGCGATGGTGTTGTCGAAGTCCGGCGCGGCCGGATTTTCCGCGATCGCGGCGATTTCGGCGGCGTGGTCGGCGAAGGCCCGCCGGAAGGCAGGCATGAAGTGGCCGGGCCGGATGTCGGCGAAGGACGGCGCGCCGAAGGGCGCGGCCGAGGGCGCGAGCAGCGGATTGCCGGCCTCCCCGTCATCGGTCGCCGGGGCCTTCGAGGGCGCGTTCGCGTGAGCCAAATCGTGCATCCTGTTCCTTCTCAACCCGCGCGCCGCCGCCGCGGGAGCCATTCCCAAGTGGCCTTACCGAGGCGGCCTTGCCGACGCGACCTTGCCGGCACAACCCTACCGGCGCGACCTTGCCGGCGGAGCGCGTCGGCGCCCGTCGGACTTGATCGCGAGAGCCATTTCGTGCCATCTGGCGGGGCCAATCGAGGTCCAGATCATATGGGTTCGCAGCCGTCAGCCGCAACGTCAAGGCGCATCGCCTGGCCGAGCGTGATCACCGTCATCAGCGCGGCGATTCTCATCAGCGCCGAGGTTTTCGGCGCCGCCTTCGCCGGCGGCTGGGCGCTGTCGATCCTGTTCGGGCTCGGCGAGACCGGCGCGCACATCCTGCAGGGCGCGCTGTTCGTCATCGGCGTCGCGATCATGATCGCGTTCGTCCGCGCGGCCCAGCGCGTCGAGCCCTTCACCCGCGCCTGATTGCGTCGCGGCGCCGCCAACGCGGCGCGGCCGGGGCAAAGCGTAAGAATCCTTTAACGCTTGTTCATCTCGATCAACAGACGTTCATCGAAAACACGCCGAACGCGCGCGTCGCGGCGATAGCGCCGGGAAAATTCGCGTCGGCGCGGAAAATTTCTTGCGCGCGCGCGGCAAATAACTTATTTCCTCGCGTGCCCAATTTCGCACGTGCCTGTGGTCGTGTGTCGGTCGGTAGGTAGCGGGACAAGAGGCCCGCCAGCCGCCAAGGGCGAGAGGCCAGAGCATCTCTCTCAAGGGATGCGCCACTTGAAGGCCTCGCGCTCCTTGCAACCGTGATCGGCAGCCGGAGGCGAACCGGCGCACCCCGCGCTCAACGGGGGACGCGACTTAAAGCAACGACGGAGCGGGCTTTTTTGGACTCTGCCGACTTTCCACCAGTCGGCGCGGGCTACCGAAGAGGCTTGTCCTTCATTGCCAGGCGTGCGGACGGGACCTTCCCATCCAATCCACGGCAGCACAGTCGGGTTTGAAATCCCGCTCCGTCGCGCCTCCATCGCGTGACGGCGCCGGGGCCGAGCCCGACGCCATTGGACGGTTCGCCGTCCCCTGAGCCGTTACTTGGGGAGGTTCCCATGACCGACCGCATCCGCGAATTCCTCCGCGCTCGCCGTCTCGAGGGACGCGACACCGAACCGTGCCTGGTCGTCGATCTCGGCGTCGTGCGCGAGAACTATGCCGCCTTCGCCAAGGCGCTGCCGGACAGCCGCGTGTTCTACGCCGTCAAGGCGAACCCGGCGCCGGAGGTGTTGAGCCTGCTCGCCTCGCTCGGCTCCTGCTTCGACACCGCCTCGGTGGCCGAGATCGAGATGTCGCTGGCCGCCGGCGCGACGCCGGATCGCATCTCCTATGGCAACACCATCAAGAAGGAGCGCGACATCGCGCGCGCCCACGCGCTCGGCATTCGCCTGTTCGCCGTCGACTCGACCGCGGAAGTGGAGAAGATCGCCCGCGCCGCTCCCGGCGCGAAGGTGTTCTGCCGCATCCTGTACGATTGCAGCGGCGCCGAATGGCCGCTGTCGCGCAAGTTCGGCTGCGATCCGGAAATGGCGGTGGAGGTGCTCGACCTCGCCAAGAAGCTGGGCCTGGAGGCGCACGGCATCTCGTTCCATGTCGGCTCGCAGCAGCGCAAGGTGAAGGCGTGGGACCGCGCGCTCGCGATGGCGGCGACCGTGTTCCGCGACTGCGCCGAGCGCGGCATCAACCTTTCGATGGTCAACCTCGGCGGCGGTTTCCCGACGAAGTACCTCAAGGACGTGCCGCCGGTGGTGCAGTACGGCCGGGCGATCTTCCGCGCCTTGCGCAAGCATTTCGGCAACGCGATCCCGGAGACGATCATCGAGCCGGGCCGCGGCATGGTCGGCAATGCCGGCCTGATCGAGGCCGAGGTCGTGCTGATCTCGAAGAAGAGCGACGAGGACGAGGTGCGCTGGGTCTATCTCGACATCGGCAAGTTCGGCGGTCTCGCCGAGACGATGGACGAGTCGATCCGCTATCCGATTCGTACCCCGCGCGACGGCGGCGAGATGGCGCCCTGCGTGCTGGCCGGCCCGACCTGCGATTCGGCCGACGTGATGTACGAAAAGGCGCCGTACATGCTGCCCGTTTCGCTCGAGATCGGCGACAAGGTGCTGATCGAGGGAACCGGGGCCTATACGGCGACCTATTCGTCGGTGGCCTTCAACGGTTTCAATCCGTTGAAGACGTATCACATCTGATCGCTCCGCGATCGGGCCACATCTGATCGTCGCGGGAGCCGGTACGCCGGCTCCCCTCCTCAACCATTCCGGCCAGGACTGGCAACGCGCGGATCGTCCGCGCGGGGAACCTTACGCCATGAAGAACGCCGTTCACATCGACCGCGCCGCGGCGCACTTCGCCATCCGCGCCGAACGCGCCGCCGACATGGCCGCGCGCGAGGCCCTGCTCGACGCCTGCTTCGGCGCGAACCGTCACGCCCGCACCTGCCATCGCCTGCGCGAGGGTCGCGAACCGGCGCGAGGCCTCGCCTTCACCGCGACGCGGCAGGGCCGTCTCGTCGGCACGCTGCGGCTCTGGGACGTGACCGCGGGCGACCGGCCGGCGTTGCTGCTCGGCCCGCTCGCGGTCGCGCCGTCGCTGCGCAAGCTCGGCATCGGCGCCGCGTTGATGCGGGCGGCGATCGCGACGGCCCGTGCGCGCGGCCATCGCGCGATCGTTCTCCTCGGCGACGCGCCTTATTACGCCCGCTTCGGCTTTTCAGCCGAGGCCGCGCGCGATCTCGTGCTGCCCGGACCGTTCGAGCGCGACCGCCTGCTCGGCCTCGATCTGGCGCAAGGCGCGCTCGCCGGCGCGGCCGGTTGCGTGCGCGCGACCGGCGAGCGGCAAGGCCCGCGCGGCGCCGGCCGACGACCGGGGACGAAGACGGGACGAACCACCCCGCGCGCGGCTTGATTTGACCGACGGAACGCGGCATTGCTGGCGGCCGATCCGCCCGGCGATGCCGCCGTTCACCGAGGTAATCATGGCCCGTCGACTGATTTCTTCCGGTTCCCCTTTCGAAAAGATCGCCGGCTACAGCCGCGCCGTGGTCGAGGGCGATTTCGTCTTTGTCGCCGGCACCACCGGTTATGATCCCTCGACCAAGGCGATGCCGGCGGACGCGGGCGCGCAGGCCCGCAACTGCTTCAAGGTGATCGAGGCCGCGCTTACGGAAGCGGGCCTCGCCCTCGCCGACATCGTCCGCGCCACCTATTACGTCACCGACATCAAGGACGCCGACGCCGTGTTCGCGGTGACCGGCGAAATGCTCGGCGACATCCGTCCGGCGGCGACGCTGGTCGCGGTCACCGCGCTCTACAAGAGCGAAATGAAGGTCGAGATCGAGGTCACCGCCATGCGCCGCTCGGCGTGAGCGACGACCTCGCGCGGGAAAGCACCGGGCGCCCACGGAAGGAATTCCGCCGCGATGGCGAACGACGAAAAGGATCACGCGCGCGACCATATGCATGACCACATGCACGACCACGCGCGCGACGGGACACAAGGCCACGCGCCGGACCATGATCATGTCCACGGCCACGTCCATGGCCAAGGTCACGGCCACGCGCCGCGCGATTTCGGCAAGGCCTTCCTCGTCGGCATCATCCTCAACACGGCCTTCGTGGCGATCGAGGCGGCTTACGGATTTCTCTCCGGCTCGATGGCGCTCATCGCCGATGCCGGACACAATCTATCCGACGTTCTGGGACTTCTGATCGCTTGGAGCGCGAGCCTGGCCGCGCGTCGCCCGCCGACGGCACGCTTTACCTATGGCTTGCGCAAGACGTCGATCCTGTCGGCGCTCGTCAACGGCTTCCTCACGCTCCTGGCCGCCGGCGCGATCGCGGTCGAGGCGGTCCAGCGGCTGTCCTCGCCCGAACCCGTCGCCGCGGCGACCATCGTCGTCGTGGCTGCGATCGGAACCGCGATCAACGGCTTCACCGCCTGGCTGTTCATGGGCGGGCGCGAAGCCGACCTCAACGTGCGCGGCGCCTATCTGCACATGGCCGCCGACGCGGCGGTATCGCTCGGCGTCGTGGTGTCGGGCCTCGCCATCATGGCGACCGGCTGGAACTGGCTCGATCCCGCCGTCAGCCTCGCGATCGTCGCGGTCATCATCGCCTCGGCCTGGGGGCTCATCCGCGAAAGCGCGGCGATGTCGTTCGCCGCCGTGCCGACATCGATCGATCCGGCGCGGGTGCGCGCTTTTCTCGCGGCGCGCCCGGGCGTCGCCTCGCTCCACGACCTGCACATCTGGCCGATCAGCACGACGGAAACGGCGCTCACCGCCCACCTGGTGATGCCCAGCGGCCATCCCGGCGACACGTTCCTGCTCGACACCGCCCGCGAGTTGCTCGACCATTTCCAAATCGGCCATGCGACGTTGCAGATCGAGCTGGCGCCGCGAGCCGGCTGTGCGCTGGAGCCGGATAACGTGATCTGACGCGGGGGCGATCGCGTCCGCCGGACTTGATTTTGCCGCCCATTTGTCGTTTGAAACCGCGCGATCACGCGGCGCTTCGCCGACCGCCACCGCCTTTTTTCCGGAGACCCTCGATCATGACCCAACCCGCCCGGCCCGTGCACGCCAAGATCACCGGCCCGATCGTGATGATCGGCTTCGGCTCCATCGGCAAGGGCACGCTGCCGCTGATCGAGCGTCACTTCGAATATGACAAGTCGCGCTTCGTCATCATCGACCCGGAAGACGCCGACCGCGCCATCGCCGACCAGCATGGCGTGCGCTTCATCCATCAGGCGGTGACGAAAGAGGACTATCGCCACCTGCTCACGCCGCTGCTCACGCAGGGCGGCGGCCAGGGCTTCTGCGTCAACCTGTCGGTCGACACATCCTCGCTCGCGATCATGGAGCTTTGCCGCGAGCTCGGCGCGCTCTACGTCGACACCGTGGTCGAGCCGTGGAAGGGCTTCTATTTCGACAGCAAGCTCGGCCCCGAGGCGCGCACCAATTACGCGCTGCGCGAAACCATTCTCGCGGCCAAACGCGCGAACCCGGGCGGGCCGACAGCCGTGTCCACCTGCGGCGCCAATCCCGGCATGGTGTCGTGGTTCGTCAAGCAGGCGCTGCTCAACATCGCCAAGGACACCGGGCTGAAAGTCGCCGAGCCGAAAACCCGCGAGCAATGGGGGCTGCTCGCGCGCGAGCTCGGCGTCAAGGGCATCCACATCGCCGAGCGCGACACCCAGCGCTCGCGGAAGCCGAAGCCGATGAACGTGTTCGTCAACACCTGGTCGGTCGAGGGCTTCGTGTCGGAAGGCATGCAGCCCGCCGAGCTCGGCTGGGGCACGCATGAAAAGTGGATGCCGGATAACGCCCGCAAGCACAAGAGCGGCTGCGGCGCGGCGATCTATCTGCTTCAGCCCGGCGCCAATACGCGCGTGCGCTCCTGGTGTCCGACGCCGGGGCCGCAATACGGCTTCCTCGTCACCCACAACGAGTCGATCTCGATCGCCGACTATTTCACGCTGCGCGACGGCGACAAGGTCGTCTACCGCCCGACCTGCCATTATGCCTATCACCCCGCGAACGACGCCGTGCTGTCGTTGCACGAGATGTTCGGCGCGACCGGCAAGATGCAGGACGACTGGCACATCCTGGACGAAAACGAGATCGTCGACGGCATCGATGAACTGGGCGTGCTGGTCTATGGCCACGCCAAGAACGCCTATTGGTACGGCTCGCATCTGTCGATCGACGAGACGCGCGATCTCGTGCCCTACCAGAACGCGACCGGCCTGCAGGTCTCCTCCGCCGTGCTTGCCGGCATGGTGTGGGCGCTGGAGAATCCGAACGCCGGCATCGTCGAGGCCGACGAGATGGACTTCCGCCGCTGCCTCGAGATCCAACTGCCCTATCTCGGGCCGGTCAGCGGCTATTACACCGACTGGACGCCGCTCACCGGCCGTCCCGGCCTGTTCCCCGAGGACATCGACCAAGGCGATCCCTGGCAGTTCAAGAACGTGCTGGTGCGCTGACCGGCGAAATCACAGCGCGAGCAGACCCGCTTCGCCATTCTCCAGCGCGAACGCAAGGCGCGAGCCGCGCGCGTTCCAGGAGAGCGCGGTAACGGCGGCGCCGGACGCCTCGCGCAGCGAAATGTCCGCCCCGTCGGGAAGACGCACCAGCCGCGTGAGCCCGTCGCCATAGCCGGCGATCAGCACGGGCTCCTCGGGATGGCAGGCGACCGCCGTCAGCCCCGAATCGTTCGGCGGCGCGAGAATGGCCGGCTGCTTGCCCATCGGCCCGTCCTTGCTTTGAAACGGCCAGCAGATGACTTCGGCCGCGCCCGAGGAGGCGAGCCATTTGCCGTCCGCGGACCATGACAGCGATTTCACCCGCGCCGGATAACCCGTCATGCGCATGTTCCGGCCGTCCGCGAGCCGCCAGCCGTGCAGCGCCGGCTCCTGCATCGAGGTGACGAGAAATTTGCCGTCGGGGCTGAAGTCGACGCCGAGATGGGAGCCCTTCCACTCCAGGAATTGCGGCGCGCCCGCCATGTTCGGAAACCAGAGCGTCACGCCATTGTAATGCGCGACGGCGAGGCGGAACCCTTTCGGCGCGAAGGCCAGGCCGCCGATCGACGACGGCAGGTCGAGCGACTTCACCTCGCCCTTGGCCGTGCGCACGAACGCGGTCTTGCCGGCCGACCAGGCGAGCGCGCCGTCGCCCTGAAGCGCGACCGTATCGATCCAGCGACGCTTGGGATCGGTGGCCAGCGTCTCGCTCGCGCCTTCGGCGGTAACGCTCACCACGCGCCCGTCGTCGCCGCCGCTGACGACACGCCGCCCGTCGCTGGCCGAGCACAGGATCGCGCCCCCGTGCAGCGGCATGCGTTTGGTCGCGCCGTCCGGGCCGACGAGGGTGACCGCTTCCTCCTCGCCGACGAAGGCCGCGACATCGCCGAGATGCCAGATCGCGCCTGCGGGCCCCTCCAGCGAAAACATCCGCACGCGATCGGCCAGGGTCTGCGCTACTTGCGAGGTTGGGCTCACCTGGTCATCCAATGCTCGTGGGATTCTTGGAAAGCGCGTCGGTTCCGCCTTCAGGCGAGACAGGATTCAAAGCCCCAGCGAATGGCGTCCTCGGGCAGGTCGCGGCCGATGAACACGACGCGGCTCTCGCGCGCCTCGCCTTCTTTCCACGGCCGCTGATGGTCGCCGTCGAGCATCATATGCACGCCCTGGAACACGTAACGCCGCTCGTCGCCCTTGAACGACAGGATGCCCTTCGAGCGCAGGATCTTTTGCCCATCGCGCGCGACCAGCGCCTGCAACCAGGCGAGAAACTTCTCGGCGTCGACCGGCCGATCGGCGCGCAGCGCCAGCGATTGCATCTCCTCGTCGTGATAATGCTTCAGCCCGCCATGGCCTTGGCTTTCGTGATCGTGGCCATGCGGGTGGCCGTGAGCGTGATCATGATCATGGTGATGATCATGGTCGTAGTGATGACCGTGATCGCCGGCGAGAAAGTCCGGCTCGATTTCGAGGATGCGATCGAGGTCGAAGGCCTTGCGCTCCAGCACCTCGGCGAGCGCCACCTGGCAGCGTTCGCTGCGATGCAGGCGCGCGTAGGGATTGAGGCCGCGAATGCGCGCCTCGACCTCCGCGATTTCGCCGCCGTCGACGAGGTCGGTCTTGTTGAGCACGATCACGTCGGCGAAGGCGATCTGGTTCTTGGCCTCGGGCGCGTCCTTGAGGCGCTGGCTCAGCCATTTCGCGTCGGCCACGGTCACCACCGCGTCGAGCGCGGCGTGGCGGCGGATGTCCTCGTCGACGAAGAAGGTCTGCGCCACCGGCGCGGGATCGGCGAGCCCCGTGGTCTCGACGATGATGGCGTCGAATTTGCCCTTGCGTTTCATCAAGCCGTTGATGATGCGCACGAGATCGCCGCGCACCGTGCAGCAGACGCAGCCATTGTTCATCTCGAACACTTCCTCGTCGACGCCGACGATGAGGTCGTTGTCGATACCGATCTCGCCGAATTCGTTGACGATGACCGCGTATTTCTTGCCGTGCGGTTCGCTGAGAATGCGGTTGAGCAGCGTCGTCTTGCCGGCGCCGAGATAGCCCGTCAGGACGGTGACGGGAATCTTCTCGCTGGTGGAAATCGTCATGAAGTCTCCGGGGGGCCAAGGGGGCGGCGGCGCGGCTCGCGCGCATATTCCATATAGGGATATTGGGCGGCCGGGCGAAGCCTGGAAAGGGGCAAAGGCCGCCGATTTTCGCGCAGGTCCATGCGCCCGGCGAATTGCCGCCGCGCCCCGCGGTCAGGCCTCGAGATGCCGGCCGGGAAAGACCTTGCGCGCGAGCCCGCCCACCGGCCCGAACAGCACCGCGACAAGATAGATCGCCGCCGCGACCAGGATGATCGCCGGGCCGGAGGGAATGCGCGTATGAAACGACAGGATGAGGCCGGCATAGCCCGAGACGATCGCGGCGAGGATCGCCGCCACGATCATCGAAAACACGTCGCGCGCGAAGAAGCGCGCGATCCCGGCCGGCAAGATCATCAGCCCGACGGCGAGCAGCGTGCCGAGCGCGTGAAAGCCGTTGACGAGGTTGACCGCCACCAGCGCGAGAAAGAGAAGATGCGCCGGCGCGCCCGCCCGGCTCACCGAGCGCAGGAACAACGGATCGACGCACTCCATCACCAGCGCGCGGTAGATGAAGACGAGCACCACCAGCGACACCGTCGCGTTGAAGGCGATCACCATCAGCGCGGCGTCGTCGAGCGCGAGCACGTTGCCGAACAGGACGTGCAGGAGATCGACATTGGTGCCGTTCAACGAAATCAGCGTGACGCCGACCGCGAGCGAGACGAGATAGAACGCGGCCAGCGAGGCGTCCTCCTTCAGCTCGGTGACGCGCGCGACGACGCCGGCTGCGATGGCGACGGCGAAGCCGGCGACGAGACCGCCGACGGTCATGGCGAACAGATTGAGCCCGGAGACGAGATAGCCGATCGCCGCTCCCGGCAGGATCGCGTGCGCCATGACGTCGCCGGCGAGGCTCATGCGGCGCAGCATCAGGAACACGCCGATCGGGCCGCCGCCCAGCGCCAGCGCGAGAATGCCGGCGAGCGCCCGGCGCATGAACTCGAACTCGATGAAGGGCGAAATGAAAAAATCGTACAGCATGGCCGCTACGCGGCGTCCTGGGCGCAGGCCGACGCCGTGTCGTCGAAGGCCTCGCACATGCGCCGCGCCTTGAGAAGATTGTCGGGCGTCAGAACGCCGGGCGTCGCCCCCCAGGCCACGACCTCGCGCGCGAGCAGGAGCGTTTCGGGGAAATGGGCGCGCACGAGATCGAGATCGTGGAGCGCGGCGAGCACGGTTCGCCCTCCCGCGTGCCAGGAACGCACCAGCACGAGAAGATCGGCCGACGTGCGCGCGTCGATGGCGTTGAACGGTTCGTCGAGCACGATCACGCGCGCGTCCTGCAGGATCAGTCGGGCGAACAGCATGCGCCGCATCTGGCCGCCCGACAGCGTGCCGATCGGCCGGCGCTCGAAGCCGGTCAGGCCCACGGTCGCGATCGCCTCGGCGATCCTCGTGCGCGCGTCCGCGCCGAAGGCGCCGAAGGCCCCGACCCGGCTCCATAGACCGCTCGCGACGAAGTCCTCGACCGAAATCGGAAAGCCGCGATCGATCTCGGCCGATTGCGGCATATAGGCGATGTCGCGCGCGGTAAGACCGCGATACACGATCTCGCCGGCGAGCGGGCGAAGCATGCCGACGATGCCGCGAAACAGCGTCGACTTGCCCGCGCCGTTCGGACCGACCACCGCCGTCAGCGCGCCCTCGCCGATCGCGCCGGTGAGATGGTGCACGGCCGGATGGCGGTCGTATCCGAGCGTCAGGTTCTTGAATTCGAGCGGTGCCGACATTGTCACCTCATCGCCAAGAACACGGCGGCCCACATGAGCGCGAGCGCCACGGCGGCGACGGCAAGACGCGCCATCGCCGAGGCGCGAAATACCGATGTCGCGCGCGGGGCCGGCGCGCTGGCGCGCGGGGATTCCAGTTCATGCGCATGGCCGGCATGAACATGTCCGGCGTGCGGATGTCCGGCATGCGGATGTCCGGCATGCGAATGACCGGCGTGCGCCTGACCCGCGTCGGCGACGCGCTCTTCGGCGAGATCGGGCGTGAGCGTCATGATCGGTCGCTTCCGGCGGGGCCTATTCGCGCGCCCCGCCCGCTGGGAAATCGCGGCACGTGATTCCGCCCGCCACGGGCGCGGGTTCGAGGCACGGCTCCGGGGCTGCAGGTGCGGTATGTTATATTATAACGTTATGCCGCCGTCCAGCTTGACCCTTCCCGCTTGGCTGGGGCCGACCTGCGCGCCCTCGCTCACTTAGGGACGACCGATCAGCATGACCCCGGCGGCGGCAAGATACGGCAAGGGTAGCGAGACGGCCGCCCGGAACAGGACGAAGCGGGCCGGCATGATGGGAATTTCGAACAGAACCATGCGCTGGAACGCGAAAAGCGTCCAGGCAACGATATAGGCGACGATCTGGGCCGATCCCGCCCCGCTCTTCAGCGCGGAGGCGGCGAGCGCGAAGCCCACGACCGGCCCGCCCGGCGTGACGGCGCCCGCGATCGAGGCGAGCGTGACGCCCGTCCAGCCCGATCCCGGCCCCAGCAGGCCAACGATGATGTCTTCGGGAATGGCGGCCGCGATGAAGCCCGCGCCGACCACGCCGAGCCCGACGCGCGGGACGAGGCCAAGAAAATCCCTGACCCCGACGCGGACACCGTCGCGCAGCACCGCCGCGCCGCGCGCATGAGCCATGACGGCCAGCGCGGCCACCATCGCCCACAGGATCGTGTCGATCAGCCAGGTCATGCGCCGAGGCTCCCGCGCAGCCATCGCAGCGCCACCCGCGCGAACACGCCGGCGATGAGCACCAGCGGCACGCAGATGATGACGCGCCAGAGCGTGAATTCTCCGCCCATCAGCGGCAGCTCCCACACGATGGCGCGGGCGTAGCCGATCAGCGTCCAGCTCGTGACGAAGGCGACCGCCGCGCCGAAATCCGCGCCCATTACCAGAAGCGCACTGGCGACCGGATAGACCGTGAACGGGCCGCCCGGCAGCAGCGCGCCGAAGGCGGCGGCGATCAGAAGCCCGGTCAGGCCCGATTCTTTGCCGATCGCGCGGGCGACGCGGTCGCGCGGCAGCAGGTTGGCGAGCAGCGCGCCGAGCAGACACCCGGCCAGGATGCGCGGCATCACGCCGGCGAACAGCATCACGTCGCCGCCGAGAATCTCGAAAAAGCGCCCCGCGCCGTCGCGCAGATAGACATAGAGGGCCGCCGATCCCGCGATCGCGCCGACGACCGCGGTCGACCAGTCGAAACCGCGCGGTCCGCGTCGCGGTTTGCCGGCGTCTTGCTCGGGGGGATGATCGGCGGACAAGCGGCCTCGCGAGGAGAACGGAAGGGCACGCAGGAAACCGCAAGCGGCTTGCGGGGTCAACTACCGCCCGCGCCTCGCCGCTCACGCGAACTGGCGCACCAGCGCGAGTCCGGCGAAAAGGCCCACCACCGACAGCGCGACCGACCCGATGAGGTAGAGCGCGGCAAGGCCCCACTCGCCGCGCTCGTAAAGCAGGATGGCGTCGAGCGAGAAGGCCGAGAACGTGGTGTAGCCGCCCAGAACCCCGGTCATCAGGAACAGGCGTCCATGCTGGGTCGGCGCGCCCTTGAAGGCGAAATAGCCGGCGAGCAGGCCCATGACGATCGAGCCGGTCACGTTGACGGTCAGCGTGCCGAACGGAAAATTGAGGCCGAGCCAGCGCGCGGTCGCGACATTGACGCCGTGACGCAGCATCGAGCCGATGCCGCCGCCGAGAAACACGAGGAGATAGAGCATCGTCCGTTCCACCGCTTTCGCGACACATCGGCGCGGCCGCGCGCGATCATGCGCGATCATTCATTCACGCATCACATTCATGCCGCACGCGGCGCGGGCGCACAAGACGCGCGGCCGGCTCAAGGGCCTCCGCGCGCGGGCGCTTCGGGCGGATCGGCCCTTTCCACGCGCGCCGCGCAATATTTGAATTCGGGGATCTTGCCGAACGGATCGAGCGCCGGATTGGTCAGAAGATTCGCCGCGGCCTCGACATAGGCGAAGGGAATGAAGACCACGCCGGCCGGCACGGCCTCGTCCGCGCGCGCGGCAAGCACAACCGAGCCGCGCCGCGTCGTCACCCGCACGCGATCGCCCGGCGCCATTCCCAGCCGCGCGACCTCCTCCGCCGCCAGGCACGCCACCGGCCCCGGCTCCAGACTGTCGAGCACGGCGGCGCGGCGCGACATCGCGCCGGTGTGCCAGTGTTCGAGCTGGCGTCCCGTGGTCAGGATCATCGGGTAGGATTCGTCGGGCACCTCGTCCGGCGGGGTCAGCTTGGCGGCAACGAGCCGCGCCGTGCCGCCCGCGCGCGGAAAACCGTCGGCGAACACGACATCGTGGCCCGGCCGGTCCGGCCCGTCGCAAGGATAGGTGACCGAGTCCTCGCGCGCGACGCGCTCCCACGAGATATTGGCGAGCGACGGCATCCGCTCGGTCATCTCGGCGAAAATGTCGCGGGGATGCGTGTAGTGCCAGTCAAGCCCGACGCGGCGGGCGATTTCCTGGGTGATCCACCAGTCCGGCCGCGCTTCGCCCGGCGGGACGATCGCCCGACGGCCCATCTGCACCTGCCGGTTGGTATTGGTGACGGTGCCGTCCTTTTCCGGCCATGCGGCCGCCGGCAGCACGACATCGGCGAAGGCGGCGGTTTCGGTGAGGAAGATGTCCTGCACCACCAGATGCGCGAGCCGGGCAAGGCCCTCGCGGGCGTGATTGAGATCGGGGTCCGACATCGCCGGGTTCTCGCCCATGATGTACATGCCCTTGATCGCGCCGGCGTGGGCGGCGTTGATGATCTCGACGACGGTCAATCCGCGTTTGGGATCGAGCGAGGCGCCCCATCGTTCCTCATAGGCCGCGCGAATGGCGGGATCCTCGACCGACTTGTAGTCGGGGAAGAACATCGGAATGAGACCGGCGTCGGACGCGCCCTGAACATTGTTCTGCCCGCGCAGCGGATGCAGCCCGGTGCCCGGCCGGCCGACGTGACCGCACAGCAGCGCGAGCGCGATCAGGCAGCGCGCGTTGTCGGTGCCGTGGCTGTGCTGGGAAACGCCCATGCCCCAGAAGATGATCGCCCGTTCGGCGCGCGCGTAGGTCCGCGCCACCGTCCTCAGCGTGTCGGCGTCGATGCCGCAAACCGGCGCCATCTTCTCCGGCGTGAACGCGCGCGCGTGCGCGGCGAGTTCGTCAAACCCTTCGGTGAAGGTCCGCACATATTGGCGGTCGTAAAGCTCCTCGGTGACGATGACGTTGAGCATGGCGTTGAGCATGGCCACGTCGGCGCCGTTGCGGAACTGGAGCATGTGGGTGGCGTGGCGCTTGAGCGCCTGGCCGCGCGGGTCCATGACGATGAGCTTGGCGCCGCGCCTGACCGCCTGCTTGAAGAAGGTCGCCGCGACCGGATGGTTCTCGGCCGGATTGGCGCCGATGACGACGATGACATCGGAATTGCGGCACTCGTTGAAGGTCGCCGTCACCGCGCCGGAGCCGACGCCTTCGAGCAGCGCGGCGACGGAGGAGGCGTGGCAGAGCCGCGTGCAATGATCGACATTGTTGGTGCGAAAGCCGGCGCGCACGAGCTTCTGGAACAGATAGGCCTCCTCGTTGGAAGCCTTGGCCGAGCCGAAGCCGGCGAGCGCCGACGGTCCGTCGCGGTCGCGGACGCGCATGAGGCCGGCTGCGGCCGCGTCCAGCGCTTCGGCCCAGGTGGCGGGACGGAAATGCGTCCAGGGATTTGCCGGATCGACCCGGTCGTCGCGCGACTTGGCCACCCCCGGCTTGCGGATCATCGGCTGCGTCAGGCGCTGCGGACTATGGACATAGTCGATACCGAACCGACCCTTGACGCAAAGCCGGTTCTGGTTCGCCGGTCCGTTCTTGCCGTCGACCGAAACGATCCTCTCTCCGCGCAGGTTGAACGTGACGAGGCAGCCGACGCCGCAATAGGGGCAGACGCTGTCGACCTTGCGTTCGGCGGCGATCGCCTCTCGGCCGTCATCGGCGATCGTCGCCGCCGGCATCAGCGCGCCGGTGGGACAAGCCTGCACGCATTCGCCGCACGCCACGCAGGTCGAGGCGCCCATCGGATCGTCGAAATCGAACACGACGCGGGCATGATGGCCGCGCCCGGCCATGCCGATCACATCGTTGACCTGAACTTCGCGGCAGGCGCGCGCGCACAGCGTGCAATTGATGCAGGCGTCGAGCTGAACCGCGATCGCCGGATGGCTGCGGTCGGGCACGGGCCGCGCGGCGCGCGGAAAGCGCGAGGCCGTCGTTCCCGCGCGCGACAGCGCCTCGCTCATGCGCGCGCGCGGATCGCGCGCCGGCTGATCGGCGAGGAGCAACTCGCCGACCAGGCGACGCGCCGCGGTCGCGCGCGGCGACCGGGTGAGAACCTTCATGCCCGGCGCCGGCTCGCGGATGCAGCTTGCCGCCAGCGTCCGCTCGCCCTCGATCTCGACGACGCAGATGCGGCAATTGCCGTCGGCGCGGTAGCCGGGCGCGGCCGAGTGGCACAGATGCGGCAACTCGTGCCCAAGCCTTCGCGCGACGGCAAAGATCGTCTCGCCCGCCGCCGCCTCGACCTCGTCGTCGTCGAGCCAGAAGCGAATGCCGCCCGCGCCGCTCACGACCAGGTCCCCATCGGCTTGTCGAGATCGTCCCGGAAATAACGGAACACGCTGGCGACCGGATTGGGCGCGGCCTGCCCAAGGCCGCAGATCGAGGCATCGCGCATGACGCCGGCAAGTTCGGTCAGGAGCGTCTCGTCCCATGGCGCGCGCGACATCAGCGCGACGGCCTTCTCCGTCCCCACGCGGCACGGCGTGCACTGGCCGCAGCTTTCCTCGGCGAAAAAGCGCATGAGGTTGAGCGCGACGGCTTTCGTATCGTCCCGCTCCGACAAAACGATGACGGCATGCGAGCCGACGAAACAGCCATGCGGTTCCAACGTGCCGAAATCGAGCGGAATGTCGGCCATATGCGCGGGCAGAATGCCGCCCGACGCGCCGCCGGGAAGATATCCCTTGAAGACGTGGCCGTCGGCCATGCCGCCGCAGAATTCCTCGATCAGCTCGCGCGCGGTGACGCCGGCCGGCGCGAGCTTGACGCCGGGCGATTTCACCCGTCCCGACACCGAAAAGCCGCGCATGCCCTTGTGGCCACGCCGGCCGCGACCCGAGAACCAGCCGGGCCCGCGGTCGACCACGCCGCGCACCCAGTAAAGCGTCTCCACGTTCTGCACCAGCGTCGGCCGGCCGAACAGCCCGACCCGCGCGACATAGGGCGGACGATGGCGCGGCAAGCCGCGCTTGCCCTCGATCGATTCGAGCATCGCCGATTCCTCGCCGCAGATATAAGCGCCCGCGCCGCGCCGAAGATGCAGCCGCGCATGCGGCGAATGGCCGGCTGCCTCCGTTCGCGCGATCGCCTCGCGCAGCGGCGCCAGCAGGTCGGCATATTCGTCCCGCAGATAGAGATAGATGTCCGCCGCCTCCACCACCCAGGCCGCGATCAGCGCGCCCTCGATGACGCGGTAGGGATCGCGCGACAGGTAGTAGCGGTCCTTGAAGGTGCCGGGTTCGCCCTCGTCGGCGTTGATCGCCATCAGGCGCGGCCCCGGCTCTGCGCGCACCAACGACCATTTGCGCCCGGTCGGAAAGCCCGCCCCGCCCATGCCGCGAAGCTCGGCCTTGGTCACGGATGCGATGATATCCTCGCGCGACCGCGCGCCGTCGAGACACCCGCGCAGCGCGCCGAAACCGCCGTCGCGCAGATAGGCGTCGAACGTGACTTGCGGCGCGACCGGCTCGGCCGTCGCCCCATCCGCCGCCGCGGCGATCGCGGTCTCGCGCGTCGCCTTCGCTATCCGCCGCGAACCGACCGCGGCCGCTGGCGCGTGGGCGCACGCCCCCATGCACGGCGCGCGGACGACGCGAACGCGGTCGCCGGCCGCCGCTTCGAGTTCGGCGAGCAAGCTCGCGCTGCCGGCCATCGCGCAGGAAAGACTGTCGCACACTCTTATCGTCAACGGCGGCGGCGCAGCCTCGCCTTCCTTCACCACGTCGAAATGCGCGTAGAAGGTCGCGACCTCATAGACCTCGGCCTGCGACAGCTTCATCTCGGCGGCCAGCGCGGCAAGATGCCTCGCACTGATCGAACCGAAATGATCCTGCAGGAGGTGCAGATGCTCGATGAGCAGGTCGCGCCGGCGCGGCGCCTCGCCCAGCAGCGCGCGCAGCTCCGCGAGCGCTTCCGGATCGACCTGGCGACCTTTCGGCGTCGCGCGCGGCTTGCGTTTGATATTCGTCATTTCCATTCGCCGTTCAACGTCCCCGCCGCGGTGAAAAATTCAGCCCGTGGCGCTTGTCGCCGCGCGACCGGCGGCGACCGCTTGATCCGCGCCTAGTTTCCACATCGGCGCGGGCGCGGGCAACCGTTCTTGCGCGCCGCGGCAAAATTCATGTCTGTTTTCGGCGGCGGCATTCCCTGCTAGCCTTGCGGACATTCGCGGCGACGGCGCGGCCGAATCGCGCGAAGCGACACGGGAGCTTTCCATGTTTGATCGCTTGGTGTTCGCTCTCTTTGTAACGGCTCGTTTTGTGTTCGCTCGCTTGATATTCGATCGTTTGGTGTTCGCGCGCATGGCGGCCGCGCCACTGGCATGCGCGTTTTTTCTCATCTCGCCGTCGATCGCGCCCGCGCAGACCTGCCAGCCAGCGCCCGGCGCCGATCTTTCCCGCTGCGACTTCAGCAAGGCCAAGTTCGAGAACGCCGACCTGCGCAACGCGCGGCTCGACGACGCCGACCTGCGCGGCGCCAATCTCAAATGGGCCAACCTGCGCGGCGCGAGCATGAAGCGCGCGAACCTTTCCGGCGCCGACCTGTTTCATACCGCCTTCGACGGCGCCGACCTCGAGGACGCCAATCTCACCGGGACCTATCTCTTCGGCGCGAACCTGATCGGCACGCGCGCGGTCGGCGCGGATTTCACCGGCGCCAATCTCAAGGACGTGCTGATGGAGCGCGCCGATCTCAGCCGCGCGAATCTTCAAGGCGTGTACATGCTGCGCGGCGTCGTCAGCGGCGGCAAGCTGGTGGCCACGCGCCTTGCCGGCGCGCAGATGACCGGCGCCGACGCCGAGGACGCCGATTTCACCGATGCCGACCTTACCGGCGCGAATCTCTCGGGCGCGACGATGCATGGCGCGCGGCTCGACGGCGCCGATCTCCACGACGCCGATTTCAGCAACGCGGTCGGCGCCGACTATTCCCGCGCGCTGAGGCCGCCGCGCACCGAGGCCGACATCGTCGAGCGGGGCTTCAACCGCCTGCTCGCCGACCCCGAGCGCACGAAGTCGCCCGAAGGGCGGTAGAGCAAATCCCGCAAGAGTGAATACCACTATTGCGACCGGAATTTGCTCAGGGCTTTGAATCTGGGGCAATTCATTTCGACGAGACGTCTCCCTCTCGCCGGCAAATGCTCCAGATCGCCAACTTGGATTTTCGCTGACGTTGCCCCTGACTCTTATCCAGTTGCATCCAGAGGCGGGCGGGGCCGGACAGGAAGGCGTGGCAGGGGACGTGCCGACGCGGCGACATGATCACCGACACCGCACCGACTGGCGGCGTGACTCCGGCCTATGGGTGCTGGTCGGCGACCTGTTTGGCGTAGCCGCCAATACCGAAGCCGAAGGCGATAGCGTCGAAATCGCGACCGTGGGCGTCTACGAGCTGCCGACGCTCGCGAGCGCTGTCATCACGACTCGTGATCGCGTCGCCTGGGACGATACCGCTAAACAGGTAGTGCTGCCCCGCGCCGGCATGGTGCCGATCGGCGTTGCGACGGTTGCAGCGGGAAACGGAGTTACGACGGTGCGTGTCCGGCTGGACGGAGTCAGCACGATGGCCGCATGAGACAAAGTCGGCGCGCGCAGCGTTTGATCGGCTGCGCTACATGAGTGCTCGATGGATTGTGTTGAGAAGCCCGAATTGCGCCCTGGCACGATTCTGCCAGGGGCTCTGGGATACTCGTTCGTATAGGCTGCACTGAATGCTGAATCCCCGGATACTTATTCGGTGGGCCTATGCGCCTCCCCGGCCCGGCAATTCGCTGCTGGGCACCCCGGTTAGATTCTGCCGGGGCTGCTGCCTTGAAGCCCGCGATAGCCGGGCGTATTTGGAGCGGCAGCACGAGGTATTTCATGAACGATCATGCCGACGCGAAAACCACCGCAAAAGTCATCCCAATCGATTCTGCCAAGGCCCGTCTCGCCTCGGAACGCAAGTGGGGCAAGAAGGTGCTGGAACTGGGCTTTTGCATTGTCCCGTCGCTGCTGCTGCGCGGTCAGCGCCGCCTCGGGCTCAATGCTTCGCAGCTGGCAGTCCTGATGCACCTCGCCGATTACTGGTGGGACGTAGACCGCAAGCCTTGGCCCTCGAAGAAGTCTCTCGGCGAGCGGATGAACCTTAAACCACGCCGCGTGCAGGCTATCATCGCAGAACTTGAGAAAGCGGGCCTTGTGCAGCGGGTAAAGCGGCACAGCAAGCACCGCGGCCAGCTCAGCAACGAATATGACCTGTCAGGTCTGGTCGTTAAGCTCAAGGCGCTCGAACCCGAGTTCAGGAAGGCGGAGGAAGACGCGCGGGAGGCACGCCGGCAGGTTGCTCGCCCCGGCGCGCGCCTTCGCAAGACGGCACGCGTGCCGGCTGGATAGGAGGTTTTCGCGGCGTAGCTCAGCTGGATAGAGCACCCTGCTATCTGCATGCGGTGTAGATGTCGCAATTGCACTGTATGGGCAGGGAGGCCGCAGGTTCAAGTCCTGCCGCCGCGTGGTTTTCTCCGCCGTTCAGCCTGGTCGGCGCCCCCATCGGCCACATGATGAGCGGTGGCGCTTCCACGGCTCAAGGCCGCTAGGCAGCAGTCAAACCGCGTTGAGCCATTGCTGGCTGGTTACAGATCGAAGAAGCCCGATAACAAATATGGCGAGAATTCCCAGCCAAATAACGCCGAAAGCAATAGGAATTAAACGCATCAATTTTGATACTGGGTACCGCTCTGCAAAGTATTTGGCCGTCTCGACCCTGTTTCGAATTCGAAGGAGCGGAAATGGCGGGTCGTTATTAGTACGATGCCAATAATCCTGGACGGCTTTTTCAATTTCTTCGATTCGGTTTTCAATTTTTCGCCGCAAATAGCGGACTCGAATCAAGCTCATGCTCCAGGCAATCGTCGTGACAAAGCCCAGAATGATGAAGGCAAGTTGAATGGGGATTTGCTGGTGAATAATAAGATTTGAGCCATACAGAGTAAGGAGGGCTGTGTTTATTGTTCCGAATAGTCCGAAGGCGCGAAGAAAGTAGTTGTCCTCATGAAAATAATGAGCGGCAAGAGTCGTGTACTCTGTGGCGAGTAGGCTTCCATCTGACCAATCGATTGGCTGACGCAGCGCGTTTTCGTTTTCAGCCAGCAAGCGACCCAGAGGGATTTCCAACTCGATAGCCTTCCAACGCAAGCCAGCCTCCGTTACCTCGAAGGCGTTACGCTGTTCCAGAGTGGCGTTCAGGAGGCGAGGAAAACGAGCCAGCAATACACCGACCGTGCGACCATCCTTCAATTCGACCCACATCGCACGGTCGTCGAAGCGCACGGCACCAACTGAGGTGGTCATGGCCAATTCCTGCAATTGAAGGATATCCGCAACCTCCGTCTAGCCGAGTTCATGCCGCCACGCGAGCACAAGCTTGAAATGCGCCGGGCGCCGATGGGATTCGGTGCCGCTGATTTCCACCGAAAGAACAGCCAGTGAACGCGACCTCTATCCCGTGTCGCATCCGTGTCGCACGGAACTGCCGGCAATGCTCGTAACCCTTTGACATGTTTCGGGTTCGCCTTGCGTTCCTTTGCAACACGGACCGCAAAAGCAAAACGCCGCCAAGTCTTTGACCTGACGGCGTTTATTTGGTTGCGGGGGTAGGATTTGAACCTACGACCTTCAGGTTATGAGCCTGACGAGCTACCGGGCTGCTCCACCCCGCGTCAATTCTGCAACTTCGGTGGACCAGCCCGGTCCGTTTTTAGTTCCCATCTTCGCTGCCGCTCGATGGGGGGCTGCTCCACCCCGCGTCAATTCCTTCACTTCGCCGGATCGCGTGGCCCGAGTACTCGATGCCCATCTTCGCTGCCGCTCGACCGATCGGAATTCGGTCTTCGCTGCCACTCGACCGATGGGGGGCTGCTCCACCCCGCGTCAATTCATTCAACCTTGGCGAGGGCTCACCTGCCGCCAACCGGCACGGCGCATCCGACCCACCAAAACGTGCCGGCTTCTAACAGCCCGAGGGACGAATTGGAAGCCTTTCCTTGGGCTTGGCGGCCTCTCGCGGCGGACACTCGGAAAACGCCGAGATTTGCCCGGCTTCGGCGTCAAGACTCGGAAGGCGATCCGCCCAGCGACCTTTGGAAAACACCGAAATTTGTTCCGAGGCGCTCCTGACAGACACAGGATTTCCGCCAAGATTTGCGATTAGATCTTAAAAAAATGCAGGCCCAGGCGACCCCGGCCGGAAGACCCAGGCGGCTGCCTCGATGACCACCCGCGACGACGCCCGCATGCGCGACCCCGAGAAGGAGCCCTCCGGCCCGCTCGCGCCATCGCGCCCGCTTTCGGCCGGCGAGCGCGCGCGCCATCTTGCCGGCATCCACGCCGCGCTGGAGGCGGAAGCGACGCTCCGGGAGCGGCCCGGCATTCCCGGCCTCGACTTCTACCGCGCGAGCCATGCCAAATGGCGGCGGACGCACCGCTGGCTGCGCGACGATCCCTACCGCGACCGCGCGTCCGCGTCCCGCTCGGCGCAATGGCGCGAGGCGCTCGACCGCCTGCGCCCGGCGCGCGATCCCGAGCTGATCGAATGGCTGGTGCTGCAGGCCGAGGTCGCGCGCAACCTGGAACGCGGCATCCAGGACATGCGCCCGCGCAAGAGCGGGCCGACCTGGCTCGTCGCCTGCGAATATCTCGCCAACCGCGAGCGCAAGGCCCTCGTGCTCCTGCAATGGGCCGAGGCGGCCGCGACCGAAGGCTGCTTCACCGTCGATTCGGACTGGCACGCGCGCACGCGGGCAATTCTCGGCCGCGAACCGGCCGAATTCGGTCCCGGCGCCGGGGGCCACGAGGGCGTGCCCTGGCCTGACCGCGAGGAAGGCTGACGCGCGGGCCTTTGCCCTTCCGCCCAAATCCGTATCAGGTGCCGCCGAGCTCGCCGCGCGCCTTGGCGATCGCCTTGCTGAGCACGTGTTCCTGAAGCTGCAAGGTCGGCTCGTTGAACAGAATGGCGCAAAGCCAGTCGAGCGCGAGCTTGAGCAGCACCTCGTCGTCGGTCGCGATCTCGGGCCGCATCTCCGCGGCGATCGCGTAGCGGTCGAGAAACGTCGTCTCGAACACGAAACGGCGAAAGGCGTCGAGATCGGTCGTCGCCATCATGAACATCTTGCGCGTGCGCTCGTCGGGCTCCTTGCCCCAGGGGCCGCCCAGCGTCTTCCACGAGGCGAGCTTCATCAGGATGTGGATCCAGCCGCGATTGTGCACGTCATAGGGCTCCACGCCCTGATCGGCGCGGAACTCGGCGACCGTCTGCTCCTGGGCCTCGTCGTGGCCGCGGCAATGCGGCTCCTTGACCAGAAAATAGAAATCCTCCGGCGCGTCGTGGCCCTTCATCTTCACCGAGGCAAGACCGAGCGGATAATAGCGGCAGGCGGCCGGGCGATCCTCATAAACGGTGCAGCCCTTGACCTCGTCGAGGAAGATGCAGGCCCGCTTCGGCCCGCCCTTGTCGATGCGGCGCAGCTTGAGCACGGGCATGCCCGAGGCCTCGTGCACGGCCTCGCTGCCGATGGCGCGGCCGACCTCGCCGGGGCGCGCGCCGAGATTGCGCGACAGGCGGATGAGATCATAGGGCGTGAGCGTGATGTCGGTATCGTGGCAGCACTCGTTCCAGCACGAGACGCCCGAATGGCACTTGAAGCAGAACGAATTCTCGCCGGACAGCCGCACCGGCAGCACAGGGCCCGCCGCAGCGCTCTTGATCGCGCCGACGATCGGAACGTCGAGGTCGGCCTCCGCCGCGCGTCGCCGCGCGTCCTCGGCGGCATCCGTTTCCTCGTCGTGCCCCGCCCGCGCGTCCTCGTCCCGGTCGATCGCCTTGTCTGAATCGGACATGATGCCTGTTCTTCGCCGTTAGCCGATGAGACGCCGGAGCCGCTACGCCCGCGCGCATTCCAAAAACCCAAAGCATTTGTTCCCCAGCGACGGAATCGCCCCGGGGGGACAAGGAAATGCTCCGGCGTCAAAGCCTTGAGCAAATCCCGGTCGCGAAAGCGGCGTCCACTTTCGCGGGATTTGCTCTAGTCCAGAACGGGCCGCGACGCAAAGCCCGCCGCGCCGGCCCGGCGACAGGCTCGGACAAGCGCCGAACCGCGGCGGCTGGCGCCGTTGGAGCGTCTCACGGCGAGACGGAATCATCCCGCCGGAATGAGCCGCTCCGGAGTGAAGGCGTCGCGCAAGTCCCGGCCGCGAATGCGATGTCGAGGTTCGCGGGATTTGCTCTAGCGATGCCGCGCCGCGATCACCGCGTCGCGCAGGATGTTGACCTCGTCGCGGGTTTCCATGAGCCGGGCCGCGAGCGCGTCGCGGATCGAAATCATGGCCACGACCGTGTCGCCGTCGACCGCGGGCAGATGGCGGATGCGGTTGTCGTTCATCTGCTTCTGAACGACCGACATCTCGTCGTCGAGGCGGCAGGTGATGACCTTGGCGCGCATCAGGTCGCGCACGCGCCGGCCTTCCAGGCGAACGCCGTCCTTGGCGAAGGAGCGCACCAGATCGCGCTCGGAAATGATGCCGACGAGCTTGTGGCCGGCCTCGCATACCGGCAGCGCGCCGATGTTGAAATTGCTCAGGCGCGTCGCCACCGTCTCGATGGACTCGTCGGCCGAGCAGGTCACCAATTGCGAATTCAGCAACTTCAGATAATCACCGACCTTCATGCGCCGCTCCCCTTGATTTGCTCCCAGATCGTCTTGCTTGTTGCGCCCGGCTCGCGGGCGAACGACGCGATTGGGGCCGGACTTTTCGGCCCGGCCCCAATCTCACCTCGAAATCAGTGCTTGCCCTGGCCGCCGTAGGTCTTCGGCACGAGGTCCTTGTGCGGAACCTTCTTGAGCGTCCACTGCTTGGTCTCGGGGTCGAAGCGCGAATTGACGAACACCTTCCAGTTGGCGTCGTCGAGCTTCGGATAGTCCGCGCGATAGTAGAAGCCGGGATAGCGGGTTTCCTCGCGGAAATGGATGTGACGCATATGCGCCTCGCCGGCCCAGAGGCGATGGTAGTTCTCCCAGGCGCGCAGGAGCTCGTGCAGATCCTTGGCGCGCATGTTGAGGCTGTCTTCCTTCAGCATCGCCAGGTAGTGCGTGGCGCGCTTGAGCATTTCGCCGTTGGTCTGGTAGAGCGTCGCGACGCCGGCGACGTACTCGTCCATGATCTTCTGCAGGCGCATCTGGAACATGCGCGGCGTGATGTAGAACGGGTTGACGTCCTCGGCGGTCGTCTTGTCCTTGTGCTCGATATAGTTGCGCACCGGACGATAGATTTCCTCCGTGATGGCCTTGATGTCGCCCTTGAGCACCGGCTTGAAGTCGGCGTTGTCGAGGCAATAACGGACCATGGTCTTGCCGGCGATGCGGCCTTCGGCGTGGCTTCCGCTCGAGAACTTGTGGCCGGAGGCGCCGACGCCGTCGCCGGCGGTGAACAGGCCGTTCACCGTGGTCATGCGGTTGTAGCCCCACTGCCATTCCGGCGGCGCGATGTCTTCCGGACCAGACACCCAGATGCCGCAGCAGCCCGAATGCGAGCCGAGCAGATAGGGCTCGGTCGGCATCAGCTCGGACACCTGCTGCTCGGGACGGATGTTGAGGCCCGCCCAGACGCCGGCCTGGCCGATGCACATGTCGAGGAAGTCTTCCCAGGCTTCCGCCTCGAGGTGCTTGACCTCCTTCGGCGTCAGCGTCTCGGCGAGCTTCTTCATCGCGGCCGGGGTGTCCATCAGGATCGGCCCGCGGCCTTCGCGCATTTCCTTGAGCATCGCGTGATTGCGCAGGCAGGCCGGCACCACGAACGCCTTGTCGTAAGGCGCGAACTCGGTGAGCATGTCCGCGTTACGGGTGACGTAGTCCTCGCCGAAGGCGTTGGTCGCCTTGGACTTGAACAGCAGGAACCAGGCGCCGACCGGACCGTAGCCGTCCTTGAAGCGGGTCGGCACGAAGCGGTTTTCCATCATGGTGAGTTCGGCGCCGACCTCGGCCGCCATGGCGTAGGTCGATCCCGCGTTCCACACCGGATACCACACGCGGCCCATGCCCTCGCCGGTGGTGCGCGGACGGAACACGTTCACCGCGCCGCCGGCGACATTGAGGATCGCCTTGGCCTTGAAGACAAAAAGCTTGTGCTCGCGCACCGAGAAGCCGACCGCGCCGGCGATCTTGTTGGGGTTGTTGGCGTCGAGCAGGTACTTCACGATGAAGACGCGCTCGTAGATGTTCTCCATCCCCAGCGCCTTCTTGGCGGCTTCGGCGACGATGGTCTTGTAGCCTTCGCCGTTGATCATGATCTGCCAGCGGCCCGAACGCACCGGGTTGCCGCCGTCCTTCAGCGGCTTGCCGCCGGCCTTCTGCCAGGAAGCGCCGTCGACGCGGCCGCCTTCCATTTCCTTCCAGATCGGCAGGCCCCATTCCTCGAACAGATGCACCGAATCATCGACGTGACGGCCGACGTCATAGACGAGGTCGTCGCGGGTGATGCCCATGAGGTCGGCCGAAACGTAGCGGCAATAATCCTCGGGGGAGTTCTTGGGGCCGAGATAGGTGTTGATGGCCGACAGGCCCATCGCCACCGCGCCGGAACGATCCATCGCCGCCTTGTCGACCAGCGTGATCTTCACCTTGTCGCCCGCCCAGCGCTTGGCTTCGAACGCCGCGCCGCAGGCGGCCATGCCGCCGCCGACGATCAGGATGTCGGTTTCGATCTCGACGATTTGCGGATTACCAAAACTCGGTTCGCTCATTGTATTCCCCCGTCATGCGACTCCAGGCAATCCCAGGCCCGGCCCACGCATCGTTAAAAAAGAATGCTTCGCTCGCGCCGCTCGGGCGGATCGAAAGACCGGATCAAGAAATCTTGGGAAGCTGCTTGCCCTCTTCGGTGAAGAGGAGCTGGCTCTTGAGGTCGCCCCCGCCGGGCTTGTTGCCATACGGATCGATCGAGCCGACCGGCGTGGTGCGGACCGGGAACTTGAAGCGCTTCACTTCGCCGTCGCGGAACTTGATCGTCCACATGATGGCGTTGTCGGTGCGCAGCGGAATGGCGGCGCCACCCATCGGCACCCAATCCTGGAACGCGCGAACTTCAATGGCCTGCTGCGGGCAGGCCTTCACGCAGCATTGGCATTCCCAGCACTGATCCGGCTCCTGGTTGAACGCCTTCATGCGCGTGGTGTCGAGCTTCATCAGGTCGTTGGGGCAAATGTACATGCACGCCGTGACCTGACCCCCCTTGCAACCGTCACACTTCTCCGTGTGCACGAATGTCGGCATTACGTCCTCCCTGATCGCTTCGCGATCACTGCGAATTGCTGAAAACCAATTTTCGGAAGATCGCGCCCGCGACAGCGGCGTCGCTATGCGAGCCCAGATCACACGGCGCCCCCCCGGGCGATCGGTCTATACGTTATATATTCATATCTTGCAATATCTGTGATAAAGAATATTCCTTTGCTGCAGCGCAAAATAGAATTCTGTTCGCGATCGCGCGCAAAAGATCGAAGTTCTCTCTACGCCAAACGCTTACGCAAATTTGTGACGGCGGCTCGCGATTCTACCGCGACACCTTCCCATCATGGCATGCCCGATCTTGAATGCCGCGTGATGTCGCCCGCGCGGTCAGGTCAACTCGTCCGCGCGCGCAGCAGCGCCGCCGCCTCGCCCCGGCCGCGACTTTCGGCGATGTCGAGCGGGAGGTGACCGGACGCATCGCGCATGGCGGGGTCCGCGCCGTGGGAAAGAAGAAGCGCGATGATCGCCGGCACGCCGCGTCCGGCGGCCCAATGCAGCGCTCCTCCGCCCTTCTCATCGCGCGCGTTCGCCGACGCCCCCTTGGCGAGAAAGGCATGCACGAGCGCCACGTGACCCTTCTTGATCGCCTCGATCAGATCGCGATCGGCGCCAAAGCGGCCGGTGTCCCAGCCGCCGATCGGCCCCAGCATCAGCGCCGGCTTCCCATCGACGAGCGCGACCTCTTGCAGCATGGGCATGTAGGCCTGCGCCAGCGTGTCGACCATCGCAGCGCCCACGCCGTATTCCAGCGCGACGAATTCGGCCGCCTCCACCTTGTCGAAGCCGTGGATCGCCCGGCCGTCGGGCGGGCGCACGTAATAGCGGTAGGTCTTGGTCAAACGCCCGCTCTCCACGCTTGGCGACGCGCCAGTCTGGTTCGTTCGCCGGCCGGCGCGACACCGCGAGCGGGCGGAGGCGCGCCCGACCCGGTCGCGATCACGCGTTCGCCGGAATGCCCTGATAGTAATCCATCAGGATGCGGGCGACCTCCGGCCTTGAGAATTCCGGCGGCGGCGCGATGCCGTTGCCGAGCATCTCGCGCACCTTGGTTCCCGAGAGATTGACGAAGTCGTCCTTGGTGTGATCGGGCGCCTCGCACATCATCACCACCTTGTTGAGCTTCTTCGAGTAGGCGGTGTTGTCGGCGCGGAAGATCTCGATCTTGAGGCTGCCCGGCGCGATCTCGTCGAAGATCGTCTGCGCGTCGAACGCGCCGTAATAGTCGCCGACGCCGGCATGGTCGCGCCCGACGATGAGATAGGACGCGCCCATGTTCTGGCGGAACACCGCGTGCAACAGCGCCTCGCGCGGGCCGGCATAGAGCATGTCGAAGCCGTAGCCGGTCACCATCGCGCTGTTGGGCGGAAAATAGATCTCGACCATCTTGCGAATCGCCGCGTCGCGCACGGGGGCGGGAATGTCGCCTTCCTTGAGCTTGCCGAGCAGCATGTGGATCACCAGACCGTCGGCGCCGAGGCGCTCCATCGCCATGCGGCAGAGTTCTTCATGAGCGCGGTGCATCGGGTTGCGGGTCTGGAAGGCGACGACCTTGGACCAGCCGCGTTCGGAAATCTCGTTGCGGATTTCGACCGCTGTCCTGAACGTGTCCGGAAATTCGGTCTGGAAATAGCTGAAGTTGAGCACCTTGATCGGACCCGACAGGATCACGCGTCCCTGCGCGTTGAACGCGGCGACGCCCGGGTGCTTCGGATCGCTCGTGCGGAAGACCTTCTCGATGATCAGGGCGGCTTCCTGCTCGGACAGCGTCTCGACCGCGGTCACGTCCATGATCGCGATCACGGGATTGCCGCCGACGTTGGGATCCTTGAGCGCGATCCGTTTGCCGGCCGTGACGCCGCCGGCGTCCTTGACGAGGTTGAGCACCGGCACCGGCCAGAACAGGCCCGCGGCGGTCTTCAGGTCCTTGGCGACCGAAAGCGCGTCCGCCTTGTTCATGTAGCCGGTCAGCGGATTGAAATAGCCGCCGCCGAGCATCACGGCGTTCGCGGCCGCGGCCGAGGAGACGACGATCGCGGGCAGCGAATTGGCTTCGTTCTGCAGACGCTCGTTTTCGCGGGCGTCATAGACAAACAACGGGTTGAGCGCGCTGGAGCCGTGCGGCTCGATGAGCTTGGACATGAATGTTCCCTCCGATGGTCTTTGGGCCGCGCGAGCGGCGCGCGAGCCGGTTGCCAATTGATTGTTCGCCGAAAAACGGATCCCCCCGGGCGACGCCCTGTCATCATGGCTCAACTCAACGGAATATTCAAATATGCGAATTTTCAGATAGAACGCTTGCGTGCCGCCTCTGGTTTTGGTTTCCTGCGGCAGGATGACGCCCGAGCATGCGAAAAATATCTATTCGCCACTTTACAAGAATGGGAAGGCGTCAGGGAGACGCAGCGAGAAATTGAGGTATTTCAAGCCGAAGAAGCCAGAATCGATCTAGGGTTCCTGGCGTCGTCGAACCGACCTGGGGGAGATCGAGAGACGCCTCGCCCCGGGGATTGGGACGCGGACCGGCGACCGGCGGGCTGTGACAGGCTGAGCGGCGCGCGCGCGCCGGCAACGATCCGCATCGAGGATGCGCATCGCATTGGAACAAGGCGCGGACGGCGATTTGATTGATCGCGCGGCCGGGCGAACGGGGGAAGGCAGGATGGCTACCAACGCAACGGGCCCGGCAAGCCAGACGATCCTGGTCGTCGGCGGCGGCATTGCCGGCATCACGGCCGCCGTCGAGGCGGCCGAGGCCGGACAGGACGTGATCCTGCTCGAACGCGAGCCGAGCCTCGGCGGCCGCGTGACCAAGCTCAACCGCTATTTCCCCAAGCTCTGCCATCCGACCTGCGGCCTCGAAATCAACTACCAGCGAATCCGCAAGAACTCGCGCGTCAAGGTCATGACGATGTGCGAGGTGACGGGCATCGCCGGCGCGCGCGGCGACTTCAGGGTTTCGGTCAGGCGCGCCCCCCGCTTCGTCAACGAACGCTGCACCGCCTGCGGCGATTGCGCGGCGGCGGCGACGACGATGGTCGCCAATCCGTTCAACTACGGACTCGACAAGATCAAGTCCGCCTATCTGCCGCACGAGCACGCCTTCCCGATGCGTTTCGTCGTCGCGCCGGAGGCGATCGCCGCCGGCGAGGGCGAGAAGCTGAAGGCGGCGTGCCGCTACGGCGCGATCGAACCGGACGACAAGGGCGACAATTTCGAACTCGCGGTCGGCGCGGTGATCTGGGCGACCGGCTGGCAGCCCTACGATCCGAAGAATCTCGACGTTTACAGCTACGCGCACTCCGCCGACATCATCACCAATGTCGAGATGGAGCGCCTCGCCGCCCATGACGGGCCGACCCACGGCAAGGTGCTGCGCCCCTCCAACGGCGAACCGGCCAAGAAGGTCGCGCTGATCCAGTGCGCGGGGTCGCGCGATCTCAATCACCTGCCCTATTGCTCGCGCATCTGCTGCCTCGGCTCGCTCAAGCACGCGGCCTATGTCCGCGAGCAATATGCCGACGCCGAGGTCCACATCTATTACATCGACATCCGCGCCCACGATAAGCTCGAGGCGTTCTATTCCAAGGTGCGCTCCGACCCGCAGGTGAAGTTCATCAAGTCCAAGCCGGCGCATATCCGCGTCGGCGGGGACGGCCGGCCGGTGCTCACCGGCGAGCGCACGATCGAGCGCGAGGTCTACAACGAGCCCTACGACCTGGTGGTGCTGGCGACCGGCATGCAGCCGAGCGCGGTGGCGGGTTTCCGGCCGCAAGTCGACCTCATCAGCGACGATTACGGCTTCCTCGTTCCCGGCGAGACGCACGGCGCGGGCATCTTCTCCGCCGGTGTCGCCGCCGGACCGCTCGACGTGTCGATGTCGGTGCAGTCGGCGACGGCTGCGGCGCTCAAGGCCGTGCGGTCGGTGCGGGGAGCCTGAGTTAAGACGCCCGCCGGCGCGACGCCCGCGCCGGCTCGACCATGAGACAAGGACGCGCCCGGGATCGGCGCGATGATGACAGGGGGGACGCGAACGTGTCCGAGAAGAAACCCGGCATGTATCTCTGCAAGGGATGCGGCATCGCCGACAGCGTCGACGTCGACGCGCTTGAGAACGTGGCCAAGTCCGAGTTCCGCATCGGCCATTGCGTCAAGCACGACGCGTTGTGCTCGCCGGAAGGCGTCGCCCAGATCGCCAAGGACCTCGCCGACGGCGCGATCAACCGCGTCGGCATCGCGGCATGCTCGCCGCGGGTGATGACCGACAAGTTCCGCTTCGACGGCGTGCCCGTGGTGCGCGCCAACCTGCGCGAGCAGGTCGCCTGGTCGCAGCCGGCCCATGACGAAAACACCGAGATGCTGGCGGCCGACAATTTGCGCATGGCCTCCGCGCAGCTGATGAAGACCGAGCAGCCGACGCCGGCGACGCTCGCGGATACCTCGCGCGCGGTGCTGGTGGTCGGCGGCGGCGTGACCGGCCTGACCGCCGCGCTGGAAGCCTCGAAATCCGGCTTTCCCGTGCTGCTGGTGGAGAAGACCGACGCGCTCGGCGGCTGGTCGGCCAAATGGACGGCGCGCACGCCGCATCTGCCGCCCTATCGCGAGCCGCGCAACAACGACATGGACAAGCTGATCGCCGCGGTGAAGGCGGACGGCAACATCCGCGTCATGACCAACACGCTGATCGCCGGCACCGCCGGCCAGCCCGGCGCGTTCACGCTGACCTTGTCGACGGCCGGACAGGAGACGACCGAGAAGGTCGGCGCCATCGTCGTGGCCACCGGCTGGCGGCCCTATGACGCGACCAAGCTCGGGCATCTGGGCTACGGCGCGACGCCCGACATCGTCACCAATATTCAATTCGAGGCGATGCTCGCCAAGGGCGAGCTCAAGCGGCCGTCGACCGGCGGGCCCGTCAACACCGTCGCCTTCATTCAATGCGCCGGATCGCGCGACCCGAACCACCTGCCCTATTGCTCGTCGGTTTGCTGCTCGGTGTCGATCAAGCAGGCGCTGCAGGTGGCCAAGGGCAACGCCAAGGCCTCCGCCTACATCATCTATGAGGAATTGCGCACGCCCGGCACCGCGGAGGAATTCTACCGCGAGGCCCAGCGCAACGGCGTCATCTTCATGAAGGGCAAGGTGACCTCGGTCGAGGGCGGCGCGATGACCGTCACCTACGCCGACGAACTCCTCGGCATGGACGTGCCGCTTGCCGGCCTCGATCTGATCGTGCTCGCGACCGGCATGGTGCCGAACTCGACCAATGTCGACATCGCCGAAGTCGACCCGGAAAAGAGCGCCGAGCTGCTCAAGGATGACATCAACCCGGTCGCGCCGATCGCGGTCGCGGGCTACGCCAATGGCGAGGGTCAAGCCTGGCCGCACATCGACAAGGGACTGCCGCCCGGCGGCCCGATCCTCAACCTGCAATACCGCCAGGGCCCGCATATTCCGATCCTCGCCGACGGCTTCTCCGACAGCCATTACATCTGCTTTCCCTACGAGACGCGCCGCACCGGCATCTACACCGCCGGCCCCTTGCGCCGCCCGATGGACATGGCCGAAAGCGCGGAGGACGCGACCGGCGCCGTGCTCAAGGCGATCCAGGCGCTTGAAGGCGCGCGGGCGGGCGTCGCCACGCTGCCGCGCGCGGGCGACCTCACCTTCCCCAAGATCGGCCACGACAAATGCACCAAGTGCCGCCGCTGCACGGTGGAATGTCCGTTCGGCGCGATCGACGAGGAGGCGGACGGCAAGCCGATCATCAATTTCGGCCGCTGCCGGCGCTGCGGCACCTGCATGGGCGCCTGCCCGGTGCAGACCATCACCTTCGACAATTACAATCCGCAGATGATCAACGAGATGATCGAGGCCAACGAGATTCCCGACGAATTCTCGGAAAAGCCCCGCATTCTCGTGCTCGCCTGCGAGAACGACGCCTATCCCGCGATCGACATGGCCGGCATCAACCGCTCCGGCTGGTCGCCGTTCGTGCGCATCATTCCGGTGCGCTGCCTCGGCTCGGTGACGCTGCAATGGGTCTCGACCGCGCTGCAGAAGGGCTATGACGGCATCATGCTGATGGGCTGCAAGTCGGGCGACGACTACCAGTGCCATTTCGTCAAGGGCTCCGGGCTCGCCCGCGAACGCATGTCGAAGGTCGGCGAGACGCTGAAGAGCATGATGCTGGAGCCGACGCGCGTCGCTTTCGAGGAGGTCTCGATCGCCGATTCCGGCCGCGTGCCGAAGGTCATCAACACCTTCGCCGAGCTGATCGGCGCGCTTGATCCCAATCCGATGAAGGGCTTCTGAGATGACCGCCCCCGCGCCCGCTCCGACGAGGAAGTTCGACCTCTCCTTCGCCAATTGGGTCTACGAGAACATCAACGGCGGCGACAAGCTGCGGCTGTGCATGCAATGCGGCGCCTGCTCTGGCTCGTGCCCGAACGGCGTGCTGATGGATTACGGCCCGCGCAAATTGTTCATGATGATCCGCGCCGGCATGAGGGAAGAGGTGCTCTCGGCCAACACGCAGTGGAATTGCACGAGCTGCTACCGCTGCGTCGTGCGCTGCCCGCGCACGGTGCCGGTGACCTACATCCTGCAGGATCTCGCCGCCAAATCGGCTGAGTTCGGTTATGCCAAGGGCCCGCACGAGAACCGCAACTTCGCGCAATCGTTCTGGTGGTCGGCGAAGCTGTTCGGCCGCACCGACGAGCGCCTGGTGACGATGAAGTATTTCTTCTCGCTCGGGTTCGGCGAATTCGTCAAGCGCGCGCTCGCCAATCTCAAGATCGCGCTCGGCATGGTCAAGGCCGGCCGCATGCATATCGGCATGCCGCACACGGTCAAGGACCGCAAGGGATTGCAGGCGATCCTGAACAAGGCCCGCGAAATCGAAGAGCGGCACTGAGGAGATAGGACCATGAGCGAGAAGAAGACCATGACCTATTATCCCGGCTGCTCGTCGCAGGGCAGCGGGCTGCACCTCGACGAATCGCTGCGCGCGGTCATGCCCGAAGTCGGCATCGAGATGGTGGATATCGAGGATTGGAACTGCTGCGGCGCCTCGGTCGGCCATATCGGCGGCGGGCAATTGCCGAACCTCGCGCTGACCGGGCGCAATCTCGCCAAGGCCCAGGAAAAGGGCGCGCAGGACGTGATCACCGGCTGCGCCGCCTGCTACCTCAACACCCATGGCGGCAACGAAAAGATCAAGGCGGACGTCGCCAAGCGTGCGGCGATCAACGAGGCGCTGGGCGAGGCGAATTTGAGCTACACCGCCGACCTCAAGGTGCGCCATGCCTGCGAGGTGCTGGTCAACGACGTCGGTGTCGACACGATCAAGAAGCGCGTCACCAATCCGCTCACCGGACTGAAGGTCGCCGGCTATGTCGGCTGCCAGACGGTGCGTCCTTTCGCCGGCACCGAGGCCGGCGGCGCGTACGATGCCTATGACGATCCCGAATTCCTCGACGATTTCACGCGCGCCTGCGGCGCGGAAGCCGTGCCTTTCGCGCACAAGACCGCCTGCTGCGGCGGCTCGGTCGCGGTGATGAGCCCGGACCGCACGCTGCATCTGATGAAGAACATTCTCGATGAAGCGCAGAAGGCCGGCGCCGACGTGATCTCGACGCCCTGCCCGCTGTGCCAGACCAATGTCGAGATGTATCAAGCCGCGATCAACGCCAAGTTCGGCACCAACTACAACATCCCGGTCGTGTTCTACAGCCAGTTGATGGCGGTCGCCTTCGGCATGGACGCGACCAAGGACGCGGGACTGCAGCGCAACACCATCCGCGCCGATAAACTCGAAGCGATGGCGAAGAAGTAAGCCGCCCGCGCGCGGCGCGTCGCGCTTTCATTGCCGGACGAGGACGACGCGTGCGCAACGAGCGCCACATCGAGGTCACCCGCCTCGCCGACGGCGATTCCCTTTCCTTCGACGTCGTCATCCGCGAGAAGAACTCACAAACCCGCCACGAGGTGACGGCCGCGCGCGCCACGCTCGCCCGGCTCGCGGGCGAACGGCACGCGCCGGAGCATTGCATCGAGGCCGCATTCCGCTTCCTGCTCGATCGCGAGCCGAAGGAATCGATCCTCGCCCGTTTCGACGTGACGGTGATCGCGCGCTATTTTCCCGATTTCGAATCCGCGCTGGTTGATTACCTGTAGGGCCGTTTGCCGCCGCGCCGCGACACCCGTGCTCTCACGGAATCGTGTTGGGCGGCGGATTGATCAAAGCAGCCGCCGATCCGCAGAATGCGGCCTTCCGCCTTCACACCGGGAGAAGGAGCTGCGCCATGAATCAGATCGAATCTGTCGTCGCCAACGTTTTTCCCGAATACCCGCTGATCCCGACCTTTCCCCACGCGCCCTTTGGCTGGACGCCGCGGGACGCCGCCCGGCGCGCGCGCGAGGAAGGGATCACGCTGACCCGCATGCATTGGGAGGAAATCCGGGGCCTTCAGGAATACTTCGCCCGCCACCAGGGGGCGCCGCGCATCAATCTGCGCGAGATCCATGACGCGCTGGAAGAGCATTTCCACACGCGCGGCGGCATCGAGAGACTTTATGAGCTCTTTCCCGGCGGGCCGGTCGCGCAAGGCTGCCGCTTGGCCGGACTGAAGGCGCCTTACATGGCGTCGGACCCGAGCTACGGCACCGTCGCCTGATCGCACCCCGCGCGGGGTTCAGGGCAGCAGCAGCAACGGCCGCGTCGCCTTGGTCGAGAGAGCGCGCGCGAGCCCCTTCAGGCTCGGACGGCCGCTGACCTGAAAGACGCGCTTGCTCGTGATCAGCAAGCCCGTCGCGTCATCGCCGGCAAGCTCGGTGACGACCGTGGTCGGATCGCCCGCCATCACCTCGAAGCGCGCCGACGCCAGGCGTTGCGTGGCCGCGTCGAACTGCGCGCGCGCCGCCTCGGCCTGGGCTTCCTGCTCGCTCCTGATGTAATCGAGAAAGCCCTGCCGCGCCCCGGCCGCCGACTGCCAGTCGTTGCCGATATAATCGGGCCAGCCGCCATCGACGACGAACACACCGACCAGTTCGCATCCGAACTGGCCCGCGAGCGCCGCAGCCGTCTCGACGGCGGGACGCGATGCGTCCGCGCCGTCGATAACCGCGATGATGCGCCCGAACACGGCGGGAGCGCCCCCTACTTCATCGTCAAGAGAACGACAAGCGCGACGACGATGACCGAGAGGATGATCGCGCCCCAGTCTTCCTGGCGGTCGTCCTTGAACAAGGTCATCTGGTTCTTTTCGCCGGCCGCGCCGAGCGTTTCGCTGCCTGATTTCTGTTCGCTCATGGCGCCCTCCCTCAGATTTCAACCAGATAATCGCGGATGAGAAGCACCGCGATCAGCGCCAAGATGTATTTCGTCAGGCCGACGATGACGCCCACCTTGAACGGGGCGCCACCCGCGCGCGCGAGCTCGCGGAAGTCGATATAGGCGCCAAGTCCGACCAGACCGAAGCCGAAGATCCACTGCATCCAGTCGCGCAGCATCACGACGGTCATGGACGCTTTCGGGCCGCCCTTGAATCCGGCCGGCCCGAACGCGTCGAGGCTGGTCAGGATCACCATGACGCCGAAGCCGAGCACGAACACCGGGAATTTCTCGACCAGGAGCCGGCCAAGCGACTTCTGCTCGCCGGCGGCGGCGTTGTCCTTGCCGGCCCAGTACCAGATCGTGACCGCGAACACGGCGAAGGGGATCGCCACGACGCGCATGATGTTCCAGATTTCGGCGATCGACACCGCCGTGCCCGGCGCGACCTTCGGATTGAAGGCGAGCGCGGCGGCGAGCACCTGTCCCGAATTGAGGATGCCGGTGCCGATCCAGGCCCCGTATTGCAGATCGGTCAGGTTGAACATGCGCCCGATGAACGGGCTGATGAACATGGTGACCACGCCGAAGCCGAGAATGGTGGCGATGGCGTAGGCGACGTCCGAGCCCTTGGCCTGCACGCCCGGCGCGGTGGCGACCGACGCGCTGACGCCGCAGATGCCGCAGGCATTCGCCATGACGCCGATCATGGAGCGGTCGAGGCCGAACAGCTTGCCCAGCCACATCACCATGAGGATGCTGAGAATGATGAAGCCCGAAATAAGAAAGATCGCCAGCGAACCGAGCGCCACGATCGCCTTCACCGAATACAGCGAGCCGAGCAGGATGATGCCGGTCTTGATCATCAGGCGCGAAAGCCGGAAGCCGTCCGCGAAAATCTCCGGGATCTTGCCCCCGAATATCACGTTCCGGTAGATCACGCCGGCGATGATGCCGAGCAGAATATAGTTGAGGCTCAGGACGCTGATCAGCCAGCCCTTGCGGCCGAACACGACGAGGTCCTTCATCCAGGGTTCGACAAATTGACGGATAACGACGAGCGTCACCACAATCAGCAGAAGCCCCGGCAATGCTCTCGGAAGCTTCTTGAGAAAATCAACTATCCACATTGGCCCCACCTTTGAATGGAAGGACAGGAATCATCTCGCAGCTTTTTTGCGTGGGCGCCCCTGCCCCGAGCGGCTGTCCAGCCGCGTCGGCAGCATCTAAGCAGAAGGCGAGAATAACGTATAGCCGAAAGTCGTAGACCACGCCGACGGCGCAAGCGCGGTCGGGCCCGGCATTTCGCGCCGCACCGAAACGGCGCGAATTTCTTTCGCACCGCGTCCGGATTCCAGCCGCGAGGAAGAAGCCGCGAGGAAGCACGACACCTCGCCCGCGCGGGTGGCGGCCCGCGCGCGGCGATTGTTGCGGTTGCACTCCGGCTATTCGATCACGCCGCAGGCGATGCGTCCGCCGGCGTCGCCGGTCGGGTCGGACTTATAATCGTCCCTGCCCGCGTGAATGACGAGCGCGGAGCCGTCCTCATCGAACACCGTGTTCGGCTTGCCGCGTTCCAGCGTGATCGCGGCGTTGACGACTTCGACCTCGAGATCGCCGCTCGACGGTATATGAAGGTTCGGCATGTCGCCGGCGTGATGACCCTCCGGCGCCAGGATACCGTGCTTCTTTCCACCGGGATTGAAGTGGCCGCCCGCCGTGGTGAAGGGCGCCTCACACTTGCCGACCGCGTGAACGTGGAAAGCGTGCTCGCCCGTCGGCAGGCCCTTGACCGAAAGCTTGATGAGTACGCCGCTCGGCGTCTGGACGAGCTCGGCCGCGCCGATTTCCTTGCCGTCGGCGGCTTTGAGCATCGACCGTGCCGTTTGCGCCGAGGCCGGTACGGCGACCAGCGCGAAACCGAATGCGACGCCGGCAACGGCGCCGGCAAAACGCGCGTTTCGCATAAAATATTTGGAATCATTCATACTTTTCGCCCTTTTTGTTTTTTCATTCCCCCAGAACGGGCAGTATCATGCAGCCGGCGGGTGCGCGCAAACGGTTTCGCCCGTGGGCGAATACGCCATTCCCGGCAAGACCAGCCGCGGCAATGCCTTCGGGCCGGTGGGTCGCCTTTTGCAGCACTGTCAAAATCTTGGTGCAGAGAAGTCGATTGTGACGGGCGCGTTACCGCGAGGCGACGACGATGCGGTCGCCACCGTGATCGCGCGCGAATGTGAACGGGAAGCGGCGTGCGAAGACGGCCTCCTCCTCCCGCGAGCCCAATTGCCGGACCGATCGGACCCAAATTGACGAATTCAGACGAGCCAAATTCCTCCTCGCCGTTGCGGCGCGCGGTCGATACCGTGCTGGCGGAAGCCCGCGCGGCAATCGAGCAAAGCGCCAGCGGTCCCCCGACCGAGGCGATCCACGCCGTTCGGGTCGCGTTCAAGCGCTGGCGGGCGCTGTTGCGATTGCTGGAGGGTTTTGTCGGCGAGGAGGCGCGCGAATTGCGCCGGGAGGCGGGCGAGGCGGCGCGCGCGCTCTCGCGCAGCCGGGACGCGCAGGCCGCTCTCGACGCGCTCGCCGACATCATGTCGGCGCCGGACAAGGAGCGCCCCGATCTTTCGGCGCGAACCGTCGCGACGATCACCGAGCGTCTCGACCAGATGCGGCGGAGCGAGGAATCGCGGACGCGCGGCCGCGACGCCGCCGGCAAGCTCGGCGATGTCGTCGCGCGCGCGACGAAAGTCGCCGCGACATGGCCGCTTGAGACGATCCCCTTCGAGGACATCGCGCGAGAACTCGCCCGATCGTTCCGCCGCGCGCGACGCAGCCTGCCCGCCGATTGGCACGCCCCGGACGCCGACGAGATTCATGCGCTGCGCAAGGCCATCGTCATCCTGCGCTATCAGCTCGAAATCATCGAATCGTCATGGCCGCGGCTGTGGCGCGTGTTCGTCGGCGAGACGCAGAAGCTGCGCGCCCAGCTCGGACGCGGCAACGACCTTGTCGTGCTCGAAGGATTGATGGGCCCGCGCCAGCCGCTGGCGCATTGGCGCGCGCGGCTGACCCCCGCGATCCGGCGCAAGCGCCAGGAACATCTCGACCGCGCCGCGCGATTGGCCGCGCTGATCTTCGCCGAAACGCCGCGCGCGTTTCGCCGGCGTGTCGAGGCGCTCTGGAGCGCCGGCCGGGAAACATCGTCGTCGTGAAAACGCGGGCCTTTGGCGAACCTTGGCGGATCTCGGCGAACCTTGGCGAACCTTGGCGCGCCGGCTTGCCTTTCCCGCGACGCGATCGTCCGCTGGCGGCCGCGGGTTGGCCTGTTGCAAGCAATCCGCGCGATCTCCTATAGTCCGGCCGATGCTTGGCGCGTCCTGAACGCGCGCTCGAGCGAGCGTCACGCGCGTGGGTCGTCCGCGCCGCGTGCCCGCCTTCATCGTCCGGCAATGGCGGAGACCGCCGGATACTCCCCCCGCCGATCCCTTGGCCGTCCTCGGAGCCTTGATCATGAAACTTCTGCGCTTTGGTGAAAGGGGCCGCGAACGCCCCGGCCAGCTCGACGGCAAGGGCAACATCCGCGATCTTTCCGGCCATGTCGCCGACATCGCGGGCGACGCGCTCACACCCGCCGGCCTCTCACGCCTGAGGGCGATCGACCCCGAAACGCTGCCGGTCGTCGCTGGCAATCCCAGGCTCGGCGCGGTCGTCGGCCGGTGTTCGAAATTCATCTGCATCGGGCTCAACTACGCCGACCATGCCCGCGAGACCGGCGCGCGCCCGCCAGCCGAGCCGGTCGTCTTTCTCAAGGCCAACAGCGCCGTCTCCGGCCCGAACGATCCGATCCTACAGCCGCGCGGATCGACCAAGCTCGACTGGGAAGTCGAACTCGCGGTCGTCATCGGCAAGCCCGCGAAATATGTCGAGGAGAAGGACGCGCTCGCCCATGTCGCCGGCTATGCCGTCGCCAACGACGTTTCCGAGCGCGCGTTTCAACTCGAAGGCACCGGCCAGTGGACCAAGGGCAAGTCGTGCGATTCGTTCGGGCCGATCGGACCGTGGCTCGTTACCGCCGACGAGGTTCCCGATCCGCAATCGCTCGCGCTGTGGCTCGACGTCAACGGCGTCCGCCGCCAGACCGGCGGCACGTCGGACATGATCTTCGGCGTCGCGTCGCTGATTGCCTATCTGTCGCGCCTGTTCACGCTGGAAACCGGCGACATCATCTCGACCGGCACGCCGGCCGGGGTCGGCCTGGGCATGAAGCCGCCGCTCTTTCTCAAGCCTGGTGACATCGTGACGCTCGGCATCGACGGCCTGGGATCGCAAACCCAACACGTCGTCGCCGAATGATTCCGAGGGTTCAAGGCGATCGGCGCGCCGCCAATCGCGCCAAACAGGAAGGTGCACGCCGATGAAGCTGATCTGGTCTCCAACCTCGCCCTTCGCGCGCAAGGTTCGCGTCGCGGCGATCGAACTTGGCCTCTCCGACCGGATCGAACTCGTGACCGCCGATCTGCGTCCCGGCAAATACGACGCGGCTTTCGCGCGCGAGGTCAATCCGCTGCGCAAACTGCCGGCGCTGGTGACCGACGACGGCGACACGCTGATCGATTCGCTCGTGATCTGCGACTATCTCGACGCCCTTGCCGGCGGCGGCCGGCTCATTCCACGCGAGGCGAAGGAGCGGGCGCGCATGCTGACCGCCCACGCGGTCGCGAGCGGCATGACCGACGCGCTGGTGCTGCTGCGCTACGAGACCTTCCTGCGACCGGAAGAATTGCGCTGGTCGGTCTGGTGCGACGATCAATGGCAGCGGGCGTGGAGCGGGCTCGAATGGTTCGAGCGGCGCGCCGGCGCGGTTGACGACGGCGTCGACATCGCGCGCCTGGCGCTCGCCTGCGCGCTCGACTATTTCGATTTCCGTTTCGGCGATCGGCCGTGGCGCGCGTCGTTTCCCAAACTCGCCGCGTTCGCGGCGGCCTTCAACGAACGTCCCGCGATGAAGGCGACCGCGCCGCCGACCTAATTCCCCGGGGGGATGAAGCCGGTCCCGCGCAAGATCACGAATCGCTCGGCCGGGCGTCCATGGCGGACGAGGCGCACGTCGTCCAGTCGTTCGATGCGCGCGAATCTGTCCCGCAGCCATTGATGGGTCGGGGCTTTCGTCCCCGGCACAACGACGATTCCGTCGGCGCCAGCGAAGGCGGCATAGTCGTCGACGTAGCGAAAATGGTTGGCGAAGGCGTAATCACCCGCCGCGTCGCCGCACAGGCAGAGCAAGGGATAATCCGGACCGAAGCCGTATCCGAGTTTTCCCGTGTTCGAGGAAACCGTCGAGGCGACGAAGCGGACATTGCCCGCGAGATCTCCCCGGGACTCGAGCGCGGCCCGCACGCCGTGCCAATCCATGACCTCGAGCGTCGGATCGTTATTCGGGAATTTCGAGTTCGGCATCACGACCGCGAATATCCCGGCGAGAATTCCGGTTCTGACAAGAACGATGGCGACGAATACGGCGACCAGCGAGCCGGCCGCGCCGATCGCGCCGAGCCATCCCACGATCCGGCGCCAGGTCTCGCGCAGCTCCGAAAACCAATGGCCGAGCAGCGGGAAGACGAACAGCCAGCCGGGCATGGTCCAATGCGGCAGGCCGCGCTGCATCAGGTTGAGCAGCGTGAAAACGACGATCGCGCCCGAGGCGAGGCAGACGAAAAACCACGCCTTGGCGTTCGCCGGACCGGCGAGCGTCGCGCGGCCGAGCACATAGGCCATGGGGACGAAGAACCACGGCGTCAAATAGCCGAATTGCGAGACGATGCTGCCGACGACCTCTCCCACGCCCGCGTGCCTGCCGCCCAGGGCGCGCGCGCCCTGGAACGTGAACGAAATCCACTCATGCTGGGCGTTCCATATGATGACCGGCATGAAGACGACCGCGCCGAGCGCGACGCCAAGCCAAGGCCCCGGGGTCGCGAGCCAGCGCCGCTGGCGCGGAACCGTGATGAGGAACAGAAGCGCGCCGGCGAAGAAGAAGACGGCCGAATATTTCGACAGCATCGCCGCCCCGCCCGCCGCCCCGGCCGCGAGCCAGATCGGGAGCGCATGGCGCGGCGGCGCCTCGGCGAGAACGAGCCGCGCGAGAAAATCGGCCGCCAGCAGCAGAAAGAAGAACAACGGCCCGTCGGGAACGACGAACAATCCGTAAAAGAACGTGAACGCCCCGCACAGATTGAGCGAGGCGGCCGCCCAGACGCCCGCCCATTCGCCGAAAGCCCGCGCCGTGAGGCGGTACATCAGCCAGGTCGAGCCCGCGAAAAGCAGGATGAACGGCAGGCGCACGACCGCGCCGGCCTCGCCGCCGAAGATGTGAACCGCCGCCCAGACGAGCCATTGGTGCATCGGCGGATGGTCGAAATAGCTCCACGACAATCGCCGCGCGACCACGACCGAATAGGAACCGTCGAGCTCAAGTCCGATCGACAGGGCAACGACGACCCGCGCCAGGCCGCCAACGACGATCATCAGGACGACGATCCATGCCGGCTTGAGGCCCGTGAACCAGGCTTCCGTCTTGCGCGCGAAGGTCTCCGGATTCGTCGGACGGGCGTGGCTGTCAGGTTCCATCATTTTCCATCATCGGGGCATGCCCCGAAAATCCTCGCGGCCGGCATCGTCTCCGGCGCGTGGAACTGGTCCGGCAACCACCGCGTTAAAGCGGCGCGCGCGATGGGTCAACACGCATCCTTGCATGCCGGCTAACGGCGGCCCGGCGGAAGCGGAAACAATTGTCGCGACGGGGCTTGGCTCAAATCGATGAGTTTGGGGTGATTTCTTTCGACGAGACGATTCAGAACCGCCCGGGAAACGCTCAAAAGAAAAACGCCGCCGCGGTCGGCCCGCGACGGCGTATTCTTGAATGCGTCCTACCGCGATGCGCCGATCAGGCGGCGACCGGGGGCAGTTGCGCCAGCGCCCGTTGCAGGTCGGCCTCGTCGTAATCGAGGTCCTGCAGCTTGCCGGCGAAGTACTCGGTGTAGGCCCCCATGTCGAAATGGCCGTGACCGGACAGGCCGATCAGGATCGTCGGCGAGGTGCCGGCGGCCTTGGCCTTGAGCGCTTCGTCGATGCCGCAACGCACGGCGTGGGTCGATTCCGGCGCCGGCACGATGCCTTCGGCCCGCGCGAATGCCACGCCGGCCTCGAAACACGGCGTCTGCTTGAACGCCTGCGCCTCGATCAGCCCGAGTTCCTTGAGGTGGCTGACGATCGACGACATGCCGTGATAGCGCAGACCGCCGGCGTGGAAGCCGGGCGGCATGAAGGTCGAGCCCAGCGTATGCATCTTGATCAGCGGCGTCAGATGCGAGGTGTCGCCGAAGTCATAGGCGTATTTTCCGCGCGTGAGCGTCGGGCACGCCGCCGGCTCGGCGGCGATGACGCGAACCTTCTTCTTCTCGCGCAGCGCCTTGCCGATGAACGGGAACGACAATCCGGCGAAATTCGAACCGCCGCCGGCGCAACCGATAACGATATCGGGATAGGCGTCCGCCATTTCCATCTGCTCGATCGCCTCGATGCCGATCACGCTCTGATGCATCAGCACGTGGTTG